>Ga0209487_1000001_pt1:25000-1174909 | contig 1174909 bp, 904 predicted proteins | sample Poulit2012_FD_187524 | JGI IMG/M metagenome (GOLD analysis project Ga0209487, IMG submission 187524) | Agricultural soil microbial communities from Georgia to study Nitrogen management - Poultry litter 2012 (SPAdes) (version 2) | ecosystem: Environmental > Terrestrial > Soil >...
GCGTTTCTCTATTGGGAACAAGACTATGCTCCGCCAGACAACGTGCTCAAGCGCATGCAAAAGCTCCTTGGGCTGACCAAAATCTTTGAAGCAACCTGGGGAAACGACGCCGACGAAGATGCGCAGATCCTGCAAAAGATCGACGGGCTCCAACCGAAAACCGTCATCGTCTTTGTAGAACCCTTCGCCAATCCAGGCTCCGGCTTTCGAAGACAAATCGGAGAACTGCGCGCGAACATAGGGAAAAACACACCGATTATGATAAACATCGGCTGGTACGCACCCGACGGATCCCTGCGTCCACAAGCAGAAAATCAAGTGCACATCTGGGACGAAAGCATCGCAGCGCTGGCTGACCGCAGAACCCAACGCCTGCAACTGCCCAAAAACGACGAGCCCATCGACCCCAGTATTTTGTAGGACGCGCCATGTCGAACCCTCCCAAAGATAGCGCAACAGCAGAATCGATGATCGCCGAGCCCGAAGTTAGCGCGCAAAGCGCAGCTCAGCCCGACACGGAAAACAACAAACACGATGCGTTGGTCACCTTGGTGGTCGTCGGACGCGCGAATACCGGAAAATCGACGCTCGTAGCAACCCTCACCGAAGACGACAGCATTCGCATCTCCGATGTGCCCGGCACCACCACCGAAGCACGTAAATGGGTGGTGCATGTCGATGGACGTCCTATCCTCGCCGTCATCGATACACCTGGTTTCGAAGACGCTGTGGGGGCACTCGGCTGGATGCGCTCGCTTTCGAAAGATGCGTCGGATCGACCGGATGCCGTGCGTAGCTTTGTGGCCCAAGCAGAGCGAGAAGGCACCTTTCAAGCAGAACGTAGATTGTTGGCACCAGTGCTCGCAGGCGGCGCAGTTCTGTATGTAGCGGATGCCGCCATGCCGTATCGCCGCAATTTCGAAGCGGAACTAGAAATTCTGAGCTGGACCGGACAACCGCGCGCAGGACTCATCAACTGCACACATGCCGCGCATTTAGATGACGTGTTGGTGCAAGCGCAGCGCCAACAATGGCGTAACGCACTCACGCAGTACTGTTCCATTGTTCGAGAGCTCGATGCACGGGATGCAACGTGGCCTGAGCGTATCCACTTGCTGCGCGATATCGCGAGCTTGCGCGACACCTGGCGTGACAGCATGCTGCGCGTCGCCGATCAGATCGAAGCGCAATGGCGCGAGCGCCAACAAAACGCCGCCTACGCGCTTGCGACCATGCTGACCGAGGCGTTGACGCATCAACGACGCGAGCGCGTGGCAGACCCGCAAGACCTAAGCCGAGAAAAACGTCGACTCGAGGATGCCTTTGCGCAGGATTTGCGTAAGATTGAAGAAAAAGGACAACGCAATGTGGAACGTGCCTACGGGTTCCAGCGCTTGTCGCGCGCGGAACAAACCGCGATCGAAGCGCCACGGCTCGACGAAGATCTGTTCTCTAGAGAAGCTTGGGACGCGCTCGGCCTTTCTACAGGCGAACTCGTTGCAAGTGGTGCCGTCACAGGCGCCCTGAGTGGACTGGGTGTGGACGCGCTTTTGGGTGGAACGAGTCTTGGGTTGGGGGTGCTGGTGGGTGCGGCGATTGGTGCGGGTGGAGCCGCCTATTACCGTCGCGATGCGATCGCCAAAGCCACCGTAGAAAAGACGCTCGACACCGTGCGTCCGGGCGCGCCGCTAAGGCGCAATGAGCCCACGCGTCGGATTGTGGTCGGCCCACACAAAGGTCCCAATTTTCCGTGGGTGTTATTAGCGCGCGGATTGGGTCATTGGTATGCGGTCGAACGTCGAACGCATGCGCACACGGGCGCATTGCACGTGCACGCACCGAGCCTGCCGGCATCGGAGATACCTTCAGGGGTGCGTGGTACATTGCAGCGCTTATTCAAAGAGCCCGATGGAACGATGATCGCCGACTTAGAACAGGCGTTATTGGCGCTGTATCAGACATCGGCGATTCAGGCAGAGCTTGAACGTGCGTATGTTCAAGCAAATCCGAGCGCGCACGAATCAAGGGATTAGAGTGGAAGCTTTTCCACACCAAGCATGATTTTAGCGGCTTCTTCGAGCTGCGTCATCTGCTCAATGTTCAGGCGTTGCGGCGTGTGCACAAGTTCCAAAGGAACGCGTGCGTGGATCGCTAGGCGTGCATGGGCGGTCTTTGGGTTGGGGACGTGCTCGGTCACGTAGTTGATCACTTCGATGATGCGATCGTGCCCGCCTTGTTCTTTGGATGCGTGAACAGAAGCCACGATATCGCGCGATGCGTTTTGGCGCTGTTCATCGATTGCGGCACGTTGGCCAGTTTCGACGAGTGGATGTCCCGCGGCAGGCGACGCGGAGCTTGGTCCTTGGACAGGCGCTTTGGCGTCGGCTTCGGTTTGCGGTTGCACGGTGGGGGTATCGAAGGGCTGGAGGGCGATGCCACCGCCTTCGTTATCCCAGCGCGAGATCTGCGATGTGGAAGCGTTGCCCATGGAGGTTTGCACCCGTGTAGGGACGGGTTCGATGGGTGGGCGTGTAACGCAACCCTCTTCGTCGCTGTTCTCTTCTCGTGCGGTCACACGGTCGACGGGTTGTGGTGGAATTTTTCCATCATTGTCCGCGATACGTGCGACTGGGTTGGGGACGTTATGCAGGTGGGTATGGTGGCCGTTTTCCGTCGCGGTATCACAAGGTTGTACAGGCGCTGGTCCACCTTCGCTGGTCATTCTCGCGGTGGGATCGACCGCGCTTTTGCGCTCGCGTTCTGTGGCGGTATCATAGGGTCGTGCGGGCGCTGGTCCACCTTCGCTTATCATCCGTGCAGCGGGGTTGGTGGTATGTGCGCGCTCTTGTTCTGTCGGGGTGTCACAGGGTTTGGCATCGGCGCGTCCGCCTTCGTAGGTCATGCGCAGGCGTCCGATGGTTACGTCATCGAGCGGTTTGGTTTGGGCCTTTTGCTGGATGATGGCGCGAGTTTCGGTGGTATGGGAGACTACGTGGGTTTCGATTTGTTCGACGATAATTTCTCGGGTAGTCATGGTGCGAGCTCCTTGTGGCTGTGAGTGTGTGGTGCCGTCGGCTGCGGGGAGGTGTGCAGCGGGGACGTGTTGAACGGCGTCGGCCTCAAAGTGCTCTGGCTCGATATTTCCGATGGCGAAGGCGACATCATCGTCGGCTTCGTGGTCTAGGTCGTCGAATCCGTGTGTAGGGTGCAGGGATTCAAAGAGCAGCGATTCGTTTGTCGGGCTTGGCTCGACGCTGTCGACGTCTGGCATGGGAATTCGAAGTTCATCGTCATCCGTGGTTATAGATTCGGGATGTTGCTGCTCTTGGAGCAGTTCATCCGCGATTTTTTGTTCATGGGTAGTTTTCGGTTCAGGTTGTGTTTTGCTTTCGAAGGAGGGGAGTTCGACGCGTTCTTTGCCGATGAGTTTTTGCAGGATGGCGCGTTGGAGCTCGTCCGCGTGGATACGCGCGAGGCCGAAGGGGAGGGTGGCGTGGAAGATGGCCACGATAAGAAATTCGTCTTCGGCGTGGCGGAAGAGGATGATACGATCGTCGGTTTCGATCGATGCGCGGATGGGGGCACGTTTAAAGCCAAGCGCGTCGAGTACTTCTTTGCGCGTACGAACGAACAATCCGAGATATCCTGCGGCGTCTTCGTCGGTTGCGATACGGTCGGTTCGGCTCCATGCATCGAACAGGAGGTCGTCTTGGGAGGTGGTGACCAAGATGGCTTCGAGACCTTGGATAGGTTCTGCGAGTTGTTTGAGGCCTAGTGGCATGTGCGACCTCCTTGGGGGATTCGCGTAGGCGGGCGGAGATACGGACCGTATAGGTACAGTGTACTTGATGCGGCGGGGGTTTAACAAGCACGCCTTATATAAGTTAGTGGGCACGAATTATGGGAATGCACGTTTTGGGCGCATCAAAAACGTCTTCGCCCCTTGGATGATATCCAAGGGGCGAGAAATTATCGTGCGTATCGTGCGTGGCGGCGTACTAGCGGCGTAGCAGGTTTTCGCTGTCGGAGCTTTGGAGTTCGCCGTCTGCGTAGTGCAGGGTTTCGTGGCTGATACGAGTACTCCATTCGACGGTCGCGCGTCCGCTTTCGCTGAGTTCACGGGCACGTGAGACGGCTTCTTGGCGGTCGTCAAAGGTCTGAACGTCTTCGCCGTAGCTTACGATGTATTTCATAGAGATACTCCTGTATTGCACCCTCTGGGTTTCAGGGGGTGGGGATCGAAAGGGGTCGACAGTAAGATGGCTGAAAAGATCAGATATCTGGGTTGTCGTAGATGTGCTCACGGATGGCGGCGACGGATCGAGTCACCCATTCGGTGAGGGCTTCCTCGGGCACATCTTCAAGGGAGTCGCCTAATCTACCAGACGCACGTCGTGCGCCGATATTCACATTGAGGTCTTCGAGCTCTTCGGCTGTTTCGCGCAGGACGCGGGAGAGGTCGTCGACGACGTCGTCGTGGCGGGTGGGACGAACGTAGATGGTGACCACACCTTCGGCGGTCATATCGAGTACCGGAAATTTGAGAGACCCGTAGCGTACTTGCATGGTTCCGCCGCGCCCGCCGGTCGAAGCGACAAGGCACTGCTGTTGGCGAGCGAAGACCGCCACTTTGTTCATCCGGTTGCTTCGCTCGGGACCGCCTAAGCGGTGAGCTTCACGTAGTACGGATAGTTTGTCCATAAGGTCCTCCTAAAATTGAAAAGGCCAAAACACACGGCGACCTGCCGTGCTTTTGCGGCCGACCGACTGTAAGCGAAAACTCACAGCCCGCGTTCCTCAATACGCATGCATGTAGCGCATCGTCCGCGTCCGACGTGCCTGTGACGTCGCATGCGTTACCTCGACCATGGGAGCGGTACACGCATCCAAGGACCACCATGAGGTAAGCTGATGGCCCAGCGCAAGATATCAAAAATGACGCCCCTACGGTGAGGAAGCGTCATAGATTATAGCACCCGATTGCAAAAATGCAACGCGTATCCTGGGCCTAGACCGCGATTATGGGCCATGAAAATCGACAATATATGCCATCTAAGCGCAAGATTAGGTGCCGCCTAGCCAGCCTAGGTCGCGATGTCGACACCACATTGTCGATTGGCATAGATTATGAAACGTCGCACGGCGCATTAGCGTCAACCTGACACCATTTCGCGGCAAATTCGCGCGTGGGTTGCCGTTTCGTTAACGTCCGCGAATGAGGTCCGCTGCCTTCTCGCCCACCATCATGGCGGGGACGTTCGTATTGCCCCGTGTGATCGTCGGAATGATGGACGCGTCCGCTACACGCAGTCCCTCGACGCCGCGCACGCGCAGCTGAGGGTCCACGACCGAACGTGCGTCATCCTCCGCACCCATGCGGCATGTTCCGACAGGGTGGTATACGGTCCAAATACGATTGGTGATCTCTTGGATCATCTGTTCCTTTGTGCTGAACGCAGGTCCGGGTTCCACCTCACCTTGATGTTTGTCCGCCATCAATGGGCTGGCCATCATATCGCGTACCCGCTCAATGCTGTGGAGCAGGAAGTCGCGGTCTCGAATATCATCAAAGTATTTTACGTCGATGAGTGGAGCGACCTTCGGGTCCGCGCTTTGCAACCGGATAAATCCTCGGCTTTTGGGGCACATGAGGGTGGGCAAAATGGTGATGGATGGATTTTTGTCTACCTTAGGGATGCCCGGAGAATTCTGATCGGGAGGATAGGCCCAAGGCATGGCGTGCAATTGTAAATCTGGGGCGTCTACGGATTCAAAACCGGAATCTACAAAGCCTACGTTCTCAAACATCGACTTCTGCAAGAAAGAACCACCACCGCCTAGGTACTCTTTGAAGAGTCCTTTCATGATGTGCCCGGCGGTGGATCTGTTATTGCTCAGCGTGGAGTTATAGGTAAGGGGGAAAAATGCGTGGTCGTGGAGGTTTTCGCCTACCGGCAAGTCGACCTTGCATTCGATCCCAAGTTCTTGGAGGTGCGCAGCAGGACCAATGCCGGAGTGCATGAGCAGGGTAGGGCTGTTGACCGCGCCTGCCGCCACAACGACTTCTTGGTTCGCTCGGATTTCTGTGAGCGTACCTTTTTTGTCTGCAACTTCCACACCCACACAACGATTGCCCTCAAGAAGGACGCGTGTGACCGTGTGGTTGATGAGCATGTGGAAGTTTTTGCGCGTGTCCTTGATGGGATCGAGATAGGACACCGAGGTGGATTGGCGCACGCCTTTGTAGGAGTTCACCTGCAGCATCGAGGCGCCTTCCTGATCTTCTCCGTTGTAATCTGGGTTGACTTTGGTGTCGAAAGCGTCGGCTACCGCCTCAACAAAGGCTTCGCTGATGGGGCTAGGATTGGGGGTTTCGATGACATGCACCGGCCCCTCTGTACCGCGGTATTTGGCGTCACCATCACCATGGTAGGTTTCGAGCTTTTTGAAGTACGGAAGAACGTCTTCGTAGCTCCAGCCGTCGCAACCATCGTTGGCCCAGCCATCGAAGTCCGCGCGGTTTCCGCGCACGTACACCATGCCGTTGACCGACGAGCATCCGCCCAACACGCGGCCACGGTAGTAACCAATGCGACGTCCGTCTAGGACGGGGTTGGCTTCGAGCGAGTAGCCCCAGTCGTACTTTTTACTGAGCTGTTCGACCGTGTGCAAGATCATGATCATGCCGGGTTTGCGCAGCCAGGTGGTGTTGTCTTTGCCGCCTGCTTCGATGAGCAGGACGTTACAATTCTCGTCTTCGCTCAAGCGGTTGGCGACGATCGCGCCTGCTGAACCAGCTCCTACAATGATATAATCGTACGCTTGCATTGGATCCTTCCCCATGAATTTCTACGTGTACGGCAGTTCGTTGGTGCGGGAGATTACACGGTGTCGCATCAAAAGTGAAACATGTTCTACGTTTTGGTGAAGATATGGTTGGAAACACCGTGACTGACGATGTACCGAACGTTAGAATTTCGAAAGCGTAGCCCTTGAATTGGGGCGTCAACGCGCACGAACGCAGTGTTACAGCTGGGCAGATATCACGTCGATAAGCCCCGTGGCGCGGTCCGCTTTGTGGGCGATGGCGCGACCAAGAGTCGCTTTGGATCCAACGATTTGTATGCGCTCTCTCGCGCGCGAAATCGCTGTATAGACAAGCTCACGCGTAAGAATGCGTGAGGGTTGTGCGGGAAGCACGAAACGCACATCGTTCCACTCAGAGCCCTGGGATTTGTGAACGGTGATGCCGAACGCGAGCGTGTGCTCTGGTAAACGTGAGACGGGCACGTACTGTATGCCGCCAGTTTCCTTATTGAACGCGACCAAGTTGGGGGCGATAACGACGCCGATATCCCCATTGTAACGCTGTAGGGTATAGTCGTTTTCTAGCACCATGATGGGCATGCCGACCGACAGACCTCCCGCTCCGCCGTCACGCATCTCGTTGCGACGGATGAGCGCGCGGGTGACCTGCTCGTTGATCGCCGTGACGGAGCGTGGTCCACGGTGGTGCGCGCAGAGAATCTGAAACTGTGCGAGGGCATCCAGCGCTTGCTGCGCACGTTGGTCGCGTTGGGCCTCCGCCTCGTGTGCCGGCAGGATGGCGGCCTGCGCAGCGCGCATGAGTGGGATGTATCCATCGGCAAGGTCATTGAGTGTCGCTGCTGGCAACGCGCCTTGTCCGTCGGCTGCGCGCAAGGCTTGGTTCCATCCAGAAACGTTCAAATCGTTATCGAGCGTCGCGCGTGCGAGTTGCCCGATCAGCGACGTCTCACTAAAACGCCGACTTTCCGTGAGGTGTACGACATGCTTTTGCAATTGTGGGACCTTGGCGGCCAAGGCCACAAAATCCGAAAGCACCGATCCCGCTTCAACGGACGCTAATTGATGCGGATCGCCGATGAGAATCAAGCGTGTATGCGTCCCGAGCGCCGCCAGCAGTCGATGCATCATGGGGGCATCGACCATCGATACTTCATCGACGATGACGAGATCTGCGTGCACAAAATGTGCTTCTTGGCGACGAGTATTTACTTGGAGCAACCGATGCAGCGTCTGTGCATCGAGCTTTTGGAGCGCTGCACGAAGTGTTTCTGTATGCTCGTCGTTTCCCCCTGCAATGTCCTTTCCGATTTCATCGACGAACGCATCAAGGCCAGCGTGCAAAGACTCCAGCATACGCGCCGACGCTTTCCCTGTAGGAGCGGCCAACGCAACGCGTGGAAGCGGTCGACCTTGTTGCAGGGCAGCGATGTATTCTACCGCCAAGATAGCGCGTACCGTCCACGTTTTTCCGGTGCCAGGGCCGCCAGTTAAGAGCATGAACGACTCTTGGAGCGCAGTATGTACCGCTTGTAACTGCGCGGCGTGCATGCGCGATACCAAAGGCGCAGTCAGCGCGTTGAGCGACGCGTTGATGGGGCGTGTGAGCGCGATGCGCGTTTGCAAGGCTTGAGAGATTCCGTGCTCTGTCACAGCAGCGCGATGGAGGTAAAAGCGTCCAAAAGCATGCACAAAGGGCGCATCGGGTGGATGCACCGCGTCCGCTGCCCGCCAAGGAGCGCAGAATCGCCCGTTTTGTAGGAGCGACGCGTGGATCGCAGACGCATCGGGAATCTCGTCCGCGGCATCTTCATCGGGTGGCGTCGCGTCCTGCCGAATAAAACGTTGCGCAATCGCATCACTGCTCAGACAGGTGTGCCCGTCCGCGGGCGCTTGAAGCAGCACGCCAGCTGCTGCCCAACCAAGCGGCGGGGTACCTGGAAACAGATGGCTGAGCGTCTGCAAAATCTCCACCGTCTCGCCTTCGAGGGCGGAAGCGTTGCGCAGGGCAAGGGCCTCAGACAGCGCATGTTCGGTTGTCGGCGATGGCGGCTGTGGGCCAGACAATCTGTGGATGGGGCGAAGCGATCGATTCATGCAGATACCTCATCGCCGGTGCGTGTTGCTGCCTGTTGGAGCGCTCGGTCTAGCGCATCGATGACGGAGAAGGGCGGTCGGTCAAAAAACACACCGCGTGCATAGCCATTTTCAATCGGCGTCGATGCGCCTTCCATGCCGCGTACAAAGAGATAATAGGCGCCGCCCACATGCGTATCGTAATCATAATATGGGAGGCGTGCGCGCAACCAGCGATGCAGCGCCACCAGGTAAAGGTGGTATTGTAGATAATAATGGTGATCCGCCATCTCTTTGACGAGTTTTTCGTATGCAAAGTGCGCGGCCGTGATGGGTTCACCCAAGGGGGCGAGTCGGTTGCTCTTGTAATCCGCCACAAAATATTGCGGGGTTCCGTTCACATCTGCGCGGAAGACGAGGTCGATAAAACCGATCATCATGCCCTGCAGGTCGATGGATTGGCGCATCCCAGCATCGAGGTCTTGGAACCATGCTGGGTCGATGGCAGAATCCCCTTTGCGTGTTTGCAATGCAGCAAAGATGGCGTCGGATGTGGTGGGGTGCACTTTGTCGCCTACGGGCATCAAAAACTGCATTTCGTCGATGCGGTGCGCTCGCGAGAGATCGGCGAGGCGGAAGTCGCCCAACGCACCGCCGATGGGCGTTTGCAAGGTTGCGAGTACGCCTTCTGTGAGAATTTGCGCCTGATGATGTGGGTCGATGCCGTTGCTTACGAGTGCGCGGTGCGCTTGCTCGTGTACGTGGTCTCGGTAGCTCTCTTGCAGTGGTGTGGCTTTGGCGCCTTCGAAGTCGACGAGCTCGAACACGGTATGCAGCGCCGTGCCGGCCTCCCGCCCCGAAACAAAGTTCGACAGTGGCAGCGCCTTGTGTGAATCAAGAGGTAGCGCTTCCGCCATCAGCGTATCGCTCCCGCCTTCGAGGTGTGTTCTTGCTGTAGGTTGCGTCTCGTTTGTATCCTCTGCGCTCATGACGGGCTCTTCGTCGATGTCGAAGTATCCAAAGTGATCGGGCAGCAGATGCACAAGCGAGGAGAATGACGGACGTTGACCGCGCGTCGACGTCACGACGGGAGGCGTGCGCAGCAGCATCTGATCTTGCAGGTGCGTCGTTTCGCTTTGGTACGGTGTGAGCTCAATGGTGTCTGATGCAGGGGCTATCCATTGTTCGATGCGGAGCGTGCCTTTTTCCCAAGGGGTGGAGCGGGCGAGTGCACCGATACCGTGGGGGGCTTTGGGCAGCGCTCGGTCGAGTTCGCCTCTCTCTACATCGAGCGTGAAGGCTGGTGCTTGATCGTTGTGTCGATTGCCCGCGCGCGCGTTGACGTAGATGACGGCGCGCTGGCATGCGCGTGTGAGCGCGACGTAGAGCAAGCGCAATTCCTCACCTTTGGCGTACGCATCGCTCGCGGCAACGGCATCTTGGAGCGTGAAGTGCGCGTTGCTGTCTGATGCCGTTGGTAACGGTGGAAGAGATGAGAAAGAAGGATAGAGGGTATGGGCGATGTTCAAGAGCGCCTGTGTCTGCTCCTGGGTAAGTGGCGTAGCATCTTCGTCACGCTCTGCCGCATTTTTCAGGTCGTAGTAGCTGTCGCGTGTCACGGCGTAACGCGTGACGGGGCGTTCTGGGTGGATAAGAAAAGAGGGAGAAGGCTCGCCTTTGGTAAAACCAAACATCCAAACCAAAGGATATTCTAGGCCTTTGGAGCTGTGGCCTGTGACCACTTGCACTGCATCGTCGTCCGTTGCAACGCGCCGTTGGAAAAGCGGATTGTCGGTGGATTGGTTTTCTTCATCGTAGCGCGCGCGCGCGAACCAGCTCAGCAAGCCCTCAATCGAAAGGCGTTCTTTGCGTTGCGCGGTATTGAGCACTTCAGCGAGGTGCATCAAATCCCCTGCGACGCGCATGCCATCGTCGCGCGAGAGCAGGTGCGTCATGATATCTGGTCCAGGCGTTGTGTCCTGGTTATCGGTTTGTAGCGGGCGGTGAAGGGTTTTGCGCAAGGTGGCGTGCAGGCCGTTGCGGTACCAGTGGGTGCGTAATTCCCCAAAGAACTCAGCCCATGCGGTGAGTTCATCTTCGGGCAGCGCGTCGAGGGTATGGAGGGGGAGCCGCACAAAGGGAGAAAACAAGAAAGAGCGGATGGCGCGTTGATTACGCGGCTGCGCGAGCGCCTGAAGCCAGTGCATCAAACCATCTGCGGCATCGGACAATGCGACGCTTTGTTTGTCGCGTAAAACGGCTGGGATGCCCGCGCGCTGTAAGGTTTGCACCACCCTTTGCGCATCGGTGTTGTAGCGTACCAATACGGCACAGTCGCCGGTCTGAATCGGCGTCCACTGATCACCGCGGTACAGTCGATGTTTTTCTTTTTCTCGGAGCAAAGCCAAGATTTCGTGCGCGATGTGATCCGCGCAATGCTGTGCGAAGGGGGCGCTATTGAGTTCGCAGACATAATGCACAATGAGCGCATCGTTTGGATCGCCGCCTGTCAGCACGGCGCGCTGTTCAGCAAGCGATGCGGGCGGTGCGATTTCCTGCAGTTCCAGCCGTCGCTCTGGCGTGCGCTTGGGCGACCGAATCTGTACAAAACCATCGAGTTCGGCGGGGCTTTCTGGCGCAAAAACGCCGTTGATGGTCTCGTTGTACGCACGGTCTGAGCGGTAGTTGACATCGAGCGACATGATGCGTTCTGGGCGCACGTGCGTTTGGCGGACCTCTTCATAAACCGCGACGTTTGCGCCACGGAAGCCGTAGATTGCCTGTTTAGGATCGCCGATTAAGTAGGTGATGGCATGATGCGCGGAGAACAGGGCTTCGAAGATTTCCCATTGGAGCAGGTCGGTATCTTGGAACTCATCGATCAGTGCTGCGCGGTATTTCTTTTGCACCGCGTCCACCAAGGCTTGGCGTTGCGTTCCCCGGAGGGCATCGGCGACATCTGCGATGACTTGTGCGTGCGAGCGCAGCCCTTTGGCAGCGGCGCGCTCGCGCGTAAGTGCGACCACTTTTTGTGCGACACCGTAACACCACACGCTACGGAACGCGGTGTTTTGGAGGAGTTCTGCTTGTTGGTAGCAGGCTTCGACATCGAGGCTAGAGGCTGGGAGCTCATGGCCGGTAGGTGATGCGCTCGTCGCACCTTCTGCGGCTTTGTGTTTTTCGTTCAGAAAATCGTAACGGAAGAAGCGCAGCGGACCCCCGTTTGATGCGTGCGGCTCCAGCATGCGCACGATGGTGTGTGCAAGGGTTGCGTCGTCTGTTTCGGCGTTGAGCGCTGTGCGCAGGCGCGCAACGGTCTCAAAAGCCTGTTCGATCGACCCTGCGCGCAACGAGTTGCCATGGATCGATTTGACTTTGCGAACTTCGTCGAACCATGCACGCCAATGCGCTTCTCCGCCTTGATGCATCCAGTCGACAAAAGCGCGGACGCCTGCAATGAAAACGCGTGGAAGGTCGCGCAAATCCTCTTCACGCAGCGGCGCATCCTCATTTTGCAATAAAATCTGCTGTGCATCGAGCAATAGCAGGTGATCAGGCGGCGGGAGGACGTCGGGGTTATCGAGCAACACCCTTGCGATGCTGCGGATAAATCCGTGGACTTTTCCACCATAGCCGACGAGCAGCTGCGCCGCGTCCGGGAATTCCTCCGCCAATTGGTGCTCTACATCGAGGAGGGTTTCGTCCAAGATGTCGTAGAGGTTATCCACCAAGGTTGCGCCAGAAGGCGTGCCTGTGATGGTGGAGAATTCTTCGCCGAGTCGGCCTGCAAAAGAGTGGATGGTTGAGATGACGCTGGTGTCGAGGGTGGCGCTGGCTTCGTTGAGCTGCTGTCGGATTTGCTCTTTATCGATCTGATGGCGGCACTCGGTGCGTGCGACGATGCTTTCGATGGCTGTGCGCGCACCTTGATCGACTGCGTCCGCGTTACCGTCGGGCTCAAGAACTTGAATCGCTTCTGCGATGCGTTGGTGGATGCGATCGCGCAGTTCTGCGGCGGCTGCGTTGGTAAAGGTGACCACCACAATCTCGCGCGGCGCGAGTCTTTCTTCTAGGAGTAAGCGCAGGTAGAGAAAGGTGAGGCTGTAGGTTTTGCCGGTACCTGCGCTGGCTTCTAACAGGGTGTAGCCGCGTTCGATGGGGTGATCGTCACGGTAGACTTGTACAGGGTGTGTCGTTGCATCAACCATGGTGCACCTCAGTATCTTCGTCTGTGATCACCACTTCGTCCGCGCGTTGATAGGCTGCGACGATGGGTGCGTAGAGGGTATGCAGGAGCGTGGCAGCTTCGATGTCCATATCGGTGGCGAGCGGATCCCAGGGCGGGCGCCAAACACGTCGTTCTCCGTGGCATCGCAGCGCCCAAGAGGAGGGCCCCCCTGTTGCTGCGGAGCGGTTCCATCGCTGGTTTGCTCCGCTGTAAAAGCTGTTGGCGCGTCGGCTTTCTGTGTGATTTTCTAACGCTTCCAAAATCTCGGTGGCTTTTTCTACGTCCGCGTCCAGTTCGCGCACCAAGGTCTTGGTCCAGCAGGGCGCTTCGCGCCAGAGGCTTGCGTGCACGTGTGCTGCGTATGCGAGCCAGTGCGCTGCGATACTGGGCGTGCAAGACCACATGAACACGTGGCTTTCGTCGTGGATTTGCGCGACGATGCGCCTGCTATCTTGCTGTGTGGCGGCGGCCTCTAGGCAGAGTTTTGCCCAAGGCTCTAGCAGGTTATCCCAATATGGTTTGCCGTAGAGGATATCTGCACCGTAGGTCTCTCCGCTGTGGATTTCCCATTGGTGTGTATCGCTAAAGTGCACGGTGGTATGTTCGTTCGACCATACGTAGCGTTTGAGCGTCGCGCGTCGTTTGCGCGCTGCGGCCATTTGTTGGAGCACTTGGTAGGTATCACCTTGCATTTGGTGTTGCAGGGTCAGTGTGCCGAGGATGCCTGGGCGCACGGGTGCATCTTGGCGAAAGCGGTAGAGGAGCTCTGGGTCGAGGTTCGTCGGCTGGAAGCGCGCGTTGCGTTCGACGCTACGTTCCATCAGACGGACGATGGCGCGGTAATGTGTGAACTTTTCGAGCGCATCGGCTTGACCTGCATCGTCGTGTTTGAGGCGGGCGTCGGGCAGCTCTACCCAGAGATTCGCGGCGCGGTTTAAAAACGTCTGCTCGGGATTTCGAAGGTGCGCCGCCAGCGTGACGACAGAAAGGTTATGGGTGATGTGCTCGGTTTCAGGGCGCACGTAGTCCGGTGATACAGCAGCGTCTTGGTGATTGATTTCGGAAGCGGAGGCTCCGCGAAGTGCCGCCTGGGCCCACGCGTATTGATAAGTGAAGGGCGCTGCGAGCGGGTGATCGGTGGGCGGTAAAAACGCGTCGATCGAATACGGGTGCATGCGGTGGTGGACCGTGCGATTTTGGATATATTGTTGTCCGTCGACGATGAGTTTTTCGAGTTGGCGTTGAAACTCAAGGACTGGGAGCGCGGGAGGCTGCTCTTTGCCTGTGTTTGTATCGATGGCTTGCCAAAGGATACCAAAATGGTCGCGCGCGAGCAGGAAGGCTTGGAGCAGCGCGTAGAGGTCTTCGTCTCGGTCGCTATGGTCTCGTTCTTTACGGTTCGCTTGGCGCAGGTCCCATGACGGAAGTTGTGCGGGGCGTGGAAAGGCGCCATCGTCCATGCCGAGGAGGAAAATAACGCGCGCACTCGCAAAACGGGCGGCGCTGAGACGCGCGAAGGAGACGGCACCTCCGCCTGTGAGTGATACGCGCGTGTCGTCGTCGAGGTCTGCTGCGAGCCACGTGCGAAATGCGTCTGCGTCGAGCGTGGTGTCGAGGAGTTTTGCGGCGGTGGCGTGGTCGAAAAGCTCACGCAACCGATCCATCACTTGTTCAAGCTGGTAGCTTTGGCTGCCTTCGACGTGGATGAGGCGTGCGAGAATGCTCGCGGATTCGGTGTCGTGTTCTCCCAAGAAGAGCTCACACCATGCGCGGACGGTGCGTTCTTGTCGCAGCGTTTGGAGCACTGCGAAGGTTTCGCGCACAAAGCGCGTGAATTTACCGGTGGTACGGAGCGTGTCTGTACCGGCTTGGACGTACGCGACGTGGCCGGCGGCTTGTGCGGGGTCGCCGTAAGCATCGGTGCTCATGCAAACGCCGAGTGCGAGACGGTGAAGTGCTGTTTCCCAGGTGCTTGTGGTTTCGCCTGGGCGTCCGGTTGCGGTACGTTCTTCGATATTCCAACCCCAGCGCACATCGAGCTCGTAGATCCATTGCTGAATGCGGTCGATTTCGTCTTGATCGAGTTCGAAGCGTTGCTGGACGACGTTTTGCGAGAGGAGCTCCAGCAGCGATGATGCGTTCGGTCGTTCGTCGACGATGCGCAAAAGGAGTTGCAGCGCGCGCGCTACGGGGTTCGCGTGCGCGAGTGCCCGGTCTTCGATGCGGTAGGGCAGCTGCGGCGTGGTAGTTTGAAACACAGCCTCGATAAGCGGCGCAAAGGTGTTGAGTTGGGGGCAGAGCACCACAAAATCTGACGCTTCGAGCGTAGGGTCGCGTTCGATGCAGGCCAAGATGGCGTCGTGGAGCACCTCGACTTGCCGGAGCGGGCCGTGCGAGGCGTGGAAGGACAGCGATGCGTCGTTCTCTAACGGCGTGTAGGGGTGTAAGGTTTCGGTATTCGGGGCGAGGATGCCGCGCTGTAGGTGCGCAAGCGCGTGGTCGCCTTGGGGGACGATATATTGTTCATCGTTGGTTGCGCCACCTTCGGCGCGCTCGCACATCTCCACCAAGCTGTCGTGCAGATAGCGGGTGTGTTCACCAAAACGAATCAACAACGGCGATACCCCGTCGCTCGTGGCGTTGATAATGCGCACATCTTGCCACCAGGCGGTGGTGGGAGAGGCGATGTAGAGGTGCACGGGGATGATGGCGCTGAGCGCTTGGATCAATTCGCGCTGCAGTCGGTGGATGTATTCCATGCCAAAGAGGTGCATCGCTGGCATGATGCGTCGCAGACGCGCTTTGGCGGGTTCGCTTGCGTGCAAAATCTCGTAGAGGAGGGCAACCGGCGAAGGAATTTCTCCGGCAAGACGCACGTGGACAGCGCGCCACAGCACGGGTTGCCAGGCGAGGGTTGGCGGTACTACTTGCGGACCGCCTTCGTGGAAGAGTTGTAGCTGTTTTTCGATCGCTTCTTCGACCCACTCTTTGTGCCATTCGGGTCGGTCGAGGTTGTAGGCATCAAAAACGCGCGCAAGTTGTGTTGCGAGCGACATCATCACGCGTTGCGACGACCCTTGGGCGCTCCCACGCGCTTGTTGGAGCCAGTGACGCAGCGGGTCGTAGACATCGCCGCGCTGCGCGCCATCGATATCCGCAGCGACCAGTTCAGCGTAGACCGCCCATCGCAAGAGACGCGGTGTCCACGTCACATCTGCCAGATCCGAAAAACGACTGCCCGCGTCATCGTCGGCAAGAACGTACGCCGCACGATAGAGCAGGTTCGTCGGGAAATACGTGCATAAATTCGCGGCGATGCCATGCGCATGGGCGATGGATTCTTGGACCATGCGCTCCATCCCCCGCTGACCGACGCCCACGTGAATGGCAGCCATGGGATCGAGCGATTGGGTTCGCTGGAGCTCTTGGGCCAGAATTTCCGCGAGGTGTTCCGGAGAGTTCCCCAAATGAATATGAAGGCTTTCGGTCATGGATGCCGCCATCGAAAGATCTGAATCACCGTTGCAGCGTAGAAATTTAGCACACGCCGAAGCCAACGGTTGACCGTTTAGGTCCAAGTTTTTGCTACGCCCCGCTTTCGAAAAAGCCAAGCCACGCACTGCGGTCTTATCTTACATAAAAAGCCTGCAGTTTCTACGTGCGTAGGCGCCGGACGTTCGGAGACCGTCTTCGAACGACGATATCAGCGTGCGTTCCGGCGAGACGCGACGCAGGTGCGTACGTGGCGAACGCGTGCTTTGCATGACAATGCATCATGCGATCGGATAAAATGCTCAAGGCACGTGCGCGAAAGCTAACGATCGTTTCATCGTGCGCCTACTACGTCCATATTTCCCTTATGCATTTTGGAGCGTTGATCATGACCGAACACGTAGAAGACTTTCAAACCTTCGAAGATTTCTGGCCTTACTATCTACAAGAGCATTCGACTGCGCCAAACCGTCGTCTCCATCAAATTGGCACCACCGCCGCGCTCTCTGTTTTGGGCTATGGGATACTTTCGCGTCGTAAACGCTTGATAGCCGCCGCACCCATCGTAGGTTATGGGTTCGCATGGGTTGGGCACTTTATCTTAGAAAAGAACCGTCCTGCGACGTTTAAGTATCCCGTCTATTCGCTGATGGGCGACCTGCGTCTGACCAAACTGATGTGGCGCGGTGAACTCGACGCAGAGCTCGAGCGTTTCAACATCGGTCAGGAACCTGTCGACATGGACGCAGAGACCGTTCAAGAGTCCACAGAGGATTGATCGATCCTGTGCGTTGAATCAGTGCGCGCGATTTCACGAAGCGACCGCGTTCAACGCTCGGTGGTGCGCGTCGCCACTGCGCGGATATGCATGGTAAACGGCACCCGCGAACCCGCGTTCCACGTCCCAACGTAAAGCGAATAAGTGCCTGGCGGTAACGTTTCGTCGAGCGCCGGATCGTTACCGTCCACATCATCGCTACATCGCACAAAGGGCTTGCCGTTGTGTTCGCCTACCAGAATGAGCGTGGTGTCCGCCGTGGAGTGCACCGCGATGTGGGTTTGGGCTTTTTCTGAAAGTACAATGCGATGCTGCGCCTCTTTGGGAATCCATCCCATGCACGGCCCGCTTGCGCTCACACCATATTGCGTCGCGCGCACACTGCCGCCAGCATTGCCTTTGAGCTCGATCTCACGTCCGAGCACAACCTCCGTCGTGCGCTCTTTTACGGAGTTCGATGGGGCGGCTTTTTTCGCCTGTGTGGTCTCTTGCGCCCAACCAACGCTGACGACCGCCGAACATAGGAGTGCAACGGCACATACCGCAGAAATAAATAGGCCAGTTTGTCGACGCATGGTTGAACTTCCTTGCAACGTGCACTTAAAACACGCATCGATTCTAGCGCATTTTTCTATCGAACGCACCATGAAGCCATTTTTCATCGCCGATATCCCCGTAGATCCGCCGATCGTTCTCGCGCCCATGGAAGGCGTGACCGACCGTCCCTTCCGCGCGCTCGTGCGCTCACTGGGCGGCTGCGGGTTGACCGTCACCGAGTTTATCTCTTCGGAAGCGATGACGCGCGATGTGCAAACCGCATGGAGAATGGCGGAGATCGATCCGAGCGAACACCCCGTATCCATCCAGATCTACGGACGCGACCCCGAGCGCATGGCCCAAGCCGCGCAACACTGCGTCTCCGTGGGCGCAGACATCGTCGACATCAACCTTGGCTGCCCATCCAAACGTGTCACCAGCGGCTGTGCAGGCTCCGCACTCATGCGTGAACCCGAGCGCGCGCGAGAAATCTTCCGCGCCGTCCGCCAAGCCATCGATGTTCCCCTCACCGTCAAAATGCGTCTCGGCTGGGACGAAAACCTCCTGAATGCGCCCGATATCGCGCGTGCCGCCGTCGAAGAAGGCGCACAAATGATCGCCGTGCACGGCCGCACCAAAAAACAAGCGTACAAAGGACACGCACGCTGGGACGAAGTCCGGCGCGTACGCGATGCCATCGACGTGCCGCTCGTGATCAACGGCGATATCCTCGATGTCGAAAGCGCAGAACAAGCGCTCTACCAAAGCGGCGCAGACGGTATCATGATGGGCCGCGCCGTGATGCAAGACCCATGGGCGCTCGCCCGCATCGCCGCGCATTGGCAAGGACGCGTCTTTGAAGAACCCACCTACGCCCAGCGACGCGCACTGCTTCTGGCCTTCTTAGATGACCTGCAACACTTTGATCGGCGCGCGCTCGTGCGGTTGAAAAAAGTCATCGGCTATTTCTCTAAAGGCCTGCCGCACGCCTCGGTGTTGCGATCAGAAATCCACGAAGCACAAAGCCACGAACACGCGCGTACCATGGTGCTGGAATTCTTTGATCGTATCGAAAGCTACGGATCTCCAGAACCGCAAGCCGCAGCGCTCTGAATCCCTCAGCAACGAAATGTAGCGGGGCTGAGTCCCTGCCATCTCGCATCGCTTCCGCCCTCGAAAGCGGGGGACGTGGGGAGGGCGGCGGACCTAAGAAAATCGTTCCATGGTCTTGAAGTGGGTCTTGGCGACATGGTGCAGTTCGTCGACACCGTAACGTGCCACAAAGCGCGTTGCATCACGGATGGTCGGGGTGCCTGCACCCTTGTGCAAGGTCAGCCCGTATTTGCTTTCGAGTTCGTCCATGCGCCAAAGAAATTCTGCGCGGGCAAGAATCGATGCGCACCCCACCGCTGCATCGGATTCCGCGCGCGTTTGTTGCACGTAACGGCAGTTTTTGCCTGGGCCTTTAAAGAAATCTGGGACGATGGCGCGCTTGCTAAACTGGTCGGACAAGATGAGCTGCGCGCTTTGCTGCTTCAAAATATCTTCGGCTGAGGTTGCGTGCATCCACGCCAACAAGCGGTTGAGGTTCTTAAATTTACCGTAAAGCTCGTTGTACTTGGGTGGCATAAGCACAATTACCGAGTATTTGCCCTTGAACGCCTGCTTGAGCTGGGCGGCGATCGGGCGAATATTTTTATCGTGAATCTGCTTGGAGTCGCCGACGCCAAGTTCGGCAAGCCACGGGAGATCTTTGTGTTCCACACGCACGGCGGCGGTGATGAGTGGGCCAAAAAAATCTCCTTTGCCAGCTTCGTCGATGCCGATCCACTCTGTGATTTGGGGGGCGCCAAAGCCGGTGCGCCATTGCTCAAAGGTCGCCAAACGCGCTTGCGCGTCGTGCGTCGATCCTGCACGCGCAGTAGATGGGGAAGCGGGTTTGGTGTGGTTGGCTGGAACGTCGTCACCGAGCGTGAGCATCTCGGTGAGAAGGTCGGGCGTTGGGGTCTGTATGACCAACTTGCCGGATTGATAAAAAGTCACCACCCCCGCATCGCCCTTGGCCTGCCATACGCTGTGGGCGATGGTTCGGAAGTCCCAGCCATAATCTTCTAGAATTTGACGCATACGTGAAGCGTCACTCAACGGGCGTTTGAACGAGAGCGTGTGCTGGGTCATAAAAGCAAGGTGAAAAAGGGGTGGAGCTTGCATCACGAGCCTTAGGCTCGTAAAACACGCCTGAAATCCTACGCGACGCCTATACATGAATCGCCGCGTAGATTGAATGATTAGGTGTTGCCAGAGGGGGGAGATGTTTCGCAAAGTATTGGTCGCAAACCGCGGCGAAATCGCGCTACGGATCATCCGTGCGTGCCACGCCGTCGGCGCCAAGGCCGTGGCGGTATATAGTGAAGCCGATGCGAATTCACCGCATTTAAAAGAAGCTGACGAAACGATTTGCATCGGCGGGGGCGCGCCATCCAGCTCGTACCTGCGCCAAGAGCTGCTCCTAGAAGCCGCGCAGATCACCGAATGCCAAGCGATCCACCCAGGTTTCGGTTTTTTGTCGGAAAACGCACTTTTCTCAGTGCGCTGCGCCGATCATAAACTTACGTTTATCGGGCCTTCAGCGCGCGCCATCCGTACGATGGGCGATAAAGCTACCGCCAGAAAGACCATGCAGGCCGCGGGTCTACCCGTCATGCCAGGCTCCAAAGATGTGCTGCCGTCCCTTGACGCGGCGCGCGAGCGCGCTGACGAAATCGGCTATCCCGTGCTGCTGAAAGCGACCTCTGGTGGCGGAGGACGCGGCATGCGACGGGTCGATGCGCCCGCAGACCTCGAGCGTGCCTGGAACGAGGCCACACGCGAAGCCGCCGGCGCCTTTGGCGACGCAGGACTCTACTTAGAAAAATTCATCGTCGGTGGACGACATATCGAATTCCAAGTGCTCGCAGACCACTACGGAAACGTGGTCCACCTTGGGGAGCGCGAATGCTCCGTGCAACGCAACCACCAAAAGCTCCTAGAAGAAGCGCCCGCCACACGCTTCGACCCCGCCATGCGTGAACGCATCGGTGAACAAATACGACACGCTGTGCGTGCCATCGGCTACGTGAACGCTGGCACCATCGAGTTCCTCATGGATCAAGACGGGCAGCTTTACTTCATGGAAATGAACACCCGTATTCAAGTCGAACACCCAGTCACAGAGATGATCACCGGCGTCGACTTGGTCGCATGGCAGCTGCGCATCGCCGCAGGTGAGCGCCTGACATTGCGTCAAGAAGATATCCAATTGAAGGGCCACGCCATCGAAGTACGCATCAACGCAGAGGACCCTGCGCAAAACTTCCGGCCCTCGCCGGGAACGCTAGAAACCTTTGCGCCGCCAGCGCTTGGTCAACACCTGCGACTCGATACCCACGTGGAGCAAGGTTACCAAATTCCGCCTTTCTACGATTCCATGATCGGCAAGCTCATCGCATGGGGAGAAGACCGGCCGCAGGCGCTCCAGCGCATGCAAGCAGCGCTCTCCGCTTTCGAAATCGGGCCCGTTGCAACCACCATCCCCCTCCATCAAAAAATACTCGCAGATCCGGATTTCCAACGCGGCCAATACGATTGCGCGTTCCTGCCAACACATCAGCACATTCTGGATGAACTCACCCAGAAAAAGGAGGGCTAAACCATGGCAAAACTCATCTTTGAACCCATCGGAAGCCCGCACACCGCAAACGAAAGCGCAGAGATGAAAGCGCTCGATGCAACCTTAGAAGCGCGCCGGGCACAACTGCGCCAAGGGTGGGGCGAAAAATATATCGAACGCACCCACGCACGCGATAAAATGACCTCATGGGAACGTATCGAAGCCCTCGCAGATCCCGATACGCCGATCCGCCCCGTGCTCTCCTTCGTCAACTGGAACGAAACCTTCGGCGAAGAAGAACGCACATCCCCCTCCGCCGGTGTCATCACCGCGTGGGTGAAAGTGCATGACCGATGGGTGATCGTCATCGCCAACGACAACACCGTCGCCTCGGGCTCGTGGTGGCCGCGTACACCAGAAAAAATCATCCGCGCCCAAAACATGGCGCTCAAACTGAGGATTCCCACCATCTACTTGGTCGATTGCAGTGGCCTTTTTTTGCCCGAGCAATCGCGGACCTTCTCTGGCCAAGGCCAAGCAGGCCACATCTTTGCTATGAATAGCCGCCTGAGCGATGCGGGTGTGCCACAAATCGCCGGTGTCTTTGGCGACTGCATCGCCGGCGGTGGATATATGCCGCTCATCAGCGATCGCGTCTATATGACCGAACAAGCCTATATGGTCATCGCAGGCGCTGCGCTCATCCAAGGCGCCAAAAGTCAGAACTTGAGCTCGCTCGATATCGGCGGCGCAGATGTGCACGTCCACCTCTCGAACTGCGCCGACGCACGCGTGCCCGACGACCAAGCCGCCATCGCGCAAATCCGCAAAGACATCGCCACGTTGCCGTCGTCCGCAGTGCCATATTACCGACGCGACAGCGAACCCAACGCACCGCATTTTAACCCCATCGAGCTCGCAGATCTCGTCCCTGTGTCGGGTTCCGCACCTTACGATGTGCGCCAAGTCATCGCACGCCTGATCGACGACTCCCTCTGGTACGAAGTACTGGGCGATGTCGGCGCAGAAGTCGTCACCGGCATCGCGCGTATTAGCGGTCTGCACGTGGGTATCGTGGCGAACGAGCAGGGCCTCACAAACCATCCGCATCAGCCAGGACATAAACGCCCTGGCGGCATCCTCTACCGCGAAGGCGTCGCAAAAATCGCCGCGTTCTCCCGCGCCTGCAACGACGACGGCATCCCCATCATCTGGCTTCAAGACATCTCTGGCTTCGACATCGGCGCCGAAGCCGAAAAACAAGGCCTCTTAGGTTACGGCTCAAGCCTGATCTATACCAACAGCACCAACCAAGTACCCATGATCACCGTGCTCCTGCGCAAAGCCTCAGGTGCAGGCTACTACGCCATGGCAGGGCTTCCCTACGATCCCGTCGTTCAGCTTTCGACGCCCGTCACGCGCCTCGCGGTCATGGAAGGACGTACCTTGGCCATCGGCGCGTACAATTCACGCCTCGACGATAACTTCCAAATCATCGCCAAAGACGAGGCGGAGCGCGAACGCATCGCCGCAGGTATGAAAGCGGTCGAAGCCCGCATCGAAGACGATATGGACCCCTACAAATCCGCCGCCATCATGAACACCGACGAGATTGTCCAACTCAAAGAACTGCGCGGCTATTTAGAAAGCATCGTCGAAATGAGCTACCAAACCCACGGATACCGACGCGTGAAAAACCCACGCATTTGGTCACTGCATGACCTCGATATCCTGCGCACCGTGCGTATCTAAGGAGCAACAAACATGAAAACCCTTGAATTGACGCTCCACACGCACGAAAAAACGCTCCATGCGAGCACACCCCAAGTCGGGCGTGTCAGCCTCTTTGCCCAACTGCCAGATGTCCTCACCGAAGGCAGCATGATCGGCACCCTGCAAACCCTGCGCACCCAATACGCACTCGTCCTGCCCGCCGGGGGACCGTGGCGCCTGCGCCGTAAATACGTCGAACGTCGCGAAACCGGCGTGGGCGTAGGCGAACCGCTCCTAGAGCTGCACTCTTGGGCAGAGAACGCAGACCAAGAACAAGATGTCGCCGCCGCAGCACAAAATACCTACGGTTCACCCATGGCAGGTCAGTTCTACCTCAGACCCAGCCCCGAAGAACCCGCTTTCATCCACGTCAACGACGTCATCGAGCCTGGAACACAGCTCGGCCTTGTTGAAGTCATGAAGTTTTTCTACCCCCTCGTTTTCGAAGGCGAAGGCCGTTGGAAAATCACCGAAATCCTCGCACAAGACGCCTCCGCGCTCGAAGCAGGTGACCCCGTCATCGCCATCGAGCCGGTAGAAGATTAACCGAAACTCACCCCGCCAAACGTGCGCCCCGTGACCAACGCTGAACCCCTACATCGCGCTGAATCAGCAACGCCTCCGCCCTCAAAAAGCGCCGTCCCAGCAACGGAGCGACGCGCGCTCATCGAGCTGCGCGATGTGTACAAGAGTTACGGCGATTTCCACCTCTTTAAGGGCCTCAACCTGACCGTCTACGAGGGCGAATCGGTCGTGGTTATGGGCGAATCAGGCTCGGGTAAAAGCCAGCTCATCGCACTCATGAACGGCCTCGTGCTGCCAGATAAAGGATCGGTGAAAATCTTCGGCAAAGACACCCGAGAAATGTCGCGTAAAACGCTGATGCAAGCGCGCGAACGCATCGGGACGCTCTTCCAAAACTATGCGCTCTTCGACTCCATGACCGTCGAAGAAAACGTCATGTTCCCGCTCATAGAACTGCAGGGGTTGTCACACGCGGACGCCAGTCAGAAAGCCCGAGACTTGCTGAAAACACTGGGACTTGGCGACGCAGGACACCTCTTTCCTGCCTCCCTGAGCGGCGGGATGAAAAAGCGCGTCTCGCTCGCCCGTGCCTTTATCACCAACCCCGATATCGCACTTTTTGATGAGCCCACCACCGGTCTAGACCCCGTCATGATCGAGTTCGTCGACCAAATGCTCATCGATGCGCAAAAACAATACGAACTCACCAGTGTGATCATCTCGCACGATATGGCCTCCGCCTTTAAGCTCGCCGATCGTATGGCCATGCTCCACGAAGGTAAAATCACCTTTATCGGCACGCCAGAAGAAGCCAGAAATACCCCGCAAGAAGAAGTGCAACGCTTTGTCTCGCGGGCGACCTCAAGACTTGAAGCCACACACACACCGCATCCAGCGCAGAATACGACGGACGTAGATGGTGTTCGAAGCGCCGAACGACAGGCGGGCACCTCAGAAGCCCATACCCCGCGTACACAAGACCGCGACGCCATCGATTACCGTTCAGATACAGGCGTTGCGGTCATCGGAGAAGACGAGGGAATTCAATGGGATGAGTTGCCAGAGCCACCCGTCAAACCCATCGTCACCATCGAGAACGTTCATAAAAGCTTCGGCGAGCGCGAAGTGCTCAAAGGCGTCAGTTTCTACGTCCTGCCCCAACAAATCACCACCATCATCGGCGGGTCAGGCTCGGGTAAATCCGTGCTCATGAAACATATCTTGGGCCTGTTTCATGCAACGTCCGGCAAAGTGACCGCCTTTGGACACTCCATCAGCGAGATCGACGATAAACAGCTCGTAAAACTCCGTCTGAAGTTCGGTATGCTGTTCCAAAGCGGCGCGCTTTTCGATTCGATGAGCATCCTAGAAAACACCATGTTTCCGCTCATTGAGCAGCCTGGGCGCACCATGCGGCGCAAAGAAGCCCAAGAACAAGCGATGGATACGCTAAAACAGCTTAAAATCGATGATCTGGCGCACAAAATGCCAGCCGATATCTCAAGCGGACAACGCAAACGCGCAGGCCTTGCCCGCGCCATCGTTACGCGACCAGAAATCCTCATCTACGACGAGCCCACCACCGGCCTCGATCCCGTCATGACCGCCTACGTCAACGATATGATCGTCGAGGCGCAAGAACAGTTCAATATCACCGCGCTCATCGTCAGCCACGATATGGCCAGTACCTTCCGTATCTCGCACCGCGTCGCCATGCTCTATCACGGCAGGATCATCGCTTTTGGCACCGCAGACGATATGAAACGCGTGCGCCACACGGGCGTGCGCGAGTTCATCTTCGCGGGCACAGATTCGGTGCCATGAGAGCCTGCTTGCGACGGCGCATGACCATACCTGTTCGCGCGTTTCAACACCGCTTTTGCATGCAGGTGATGGTGCTTGGGCTCCTCAGCGCGCTCAGCACCGCGTGCAATGATCCGCCCACCGTGCGCGCGCGCTCACCTCTGTCGCCTCCCGCCCTCGAAGAAGCATCCCAACGCCTGAACGGACGCTGGACAGCACACATGCAGGCTAGCAATCGATCGAGCACCTGGAGCATCGTCTTCGAAGGCAGAAGCGTGGCGATCCACGTCGATGACCAAAGCAAAGCCCCCCGCGGATGGATCCCGACCCTGGTGCAAGACGACACCATCATCCTTGTCGTGGCGCACCAAGAACAACTCACGGAATCTGTGCTACGCTTTTTGACACCGGACCAATTCACCCTAGACGCTTTGCCCAAAGTCGTGTTCACACGAGCCGAAGTTTCTGAAATTCACGAGGAATTTAGGGCGCCATGAATCTAAAAACCTTTCGATCTGCGTGCTTTTACACGCTCTTGCTCGGAGGCCTTCTATGCGTAAGCGCTTGCAGTCGCTCAAAAGATGACCAAAATGACGACGAAGCGCCTGTCACCTCCGAAGAAGAAGCCAAGCAAGTGCAACTGCAATTCGATGGCGTGTTTCAGAATATTTCGCGCGTCTACGATCGCGATCTTATCACCGAAATCGAGTTGAGCGACGAGGGCCTACAACAACGACGCGACGGGTTCGTCGTCTATGACGCACCCTGCACCAAAACCACACGTAGCAAACGGCGCGTAGACTTCTCGTGCGGCCAAGAAAAAGAAAACCCAACCCTATGGCCCCTCGCTTTCACCGCAGACGGCGAACTTTATCACCGCGCCATGCCAGAATTGCGCTACAAACGCGTCCCCGCCCAAAAGTCGACGGCAGACGCTGAACAAGACGGCGACAAGCACAACCCGCCCAACACCAACCCTTGAGGCCAAACGATGAGCATGAGAGAACATCAAATGTTCCTAAAATGGACCAGCGGACGAGATATCCTCGACGACGGTACGCTCATCACCTGGATCGACACGCTCGAAGACACCATGGGACAAGCCTTCGCCCAATGGCGTCCCCTCGGCCGACCCGGCAAACCGAATCCTTGGACGCTCCAAGCACGCCTCGATCAGCTCGATGCCTTGGTTGGCGGCGGCACGAACCAAGAACTTCGTATCCGATGGATCGCAGCGCCCAACGATGCGGGCATCGCTTACTTTAACGTTCAGGCAACACTCCACCCCTACACCGGGCGCTACGTCGCCGCATGTGAACTGCGCCTAGAAACCAAGGTTTTTGAAGATTCCGACGCGGTGGAGTTCTGGTCGAATCTCCTGCAACAATGGGCGCATCAAAGCGAAGCGCTCTCCGCACAACTGCACGACGCGGACGACGACGCCATCCAAAACGTCAGCAACGCAGGCGTCCTGCGTATCGGCTACGGTATCGACGTAGATGAAGTCGACGTCGCTAAAAACCCAGGACGAGAAACCAGCCGCGGTGAATACCGCTACGTGGTCAACTGGCTCAGCTTCTATAACGCCGACATGCGTAAAGCCCTCGGTCACCCCACCGTCGACGTCCCAGGTGTGAAAACATGGGAAAAAGACGACGGCCTATGGCTCCAACTGAGCGAATCCCCCCTCCATCCAGAAAACCCTACCATCCGCGAACGCCAACGCCTCGTGCGTGAACAACTAGGCATCGAAAAACTCGCGCAAAAGCAACAGCGTTCCTTTGGATTTTGGCAGAAAAAATGAGCAAAACCGCCGCTGAGATCGAGCAAGACATCTTCCGATCCCTCGAAGCCTCACGAAATTACGTCGAACAAGCCATCCAAGCAGAAATCGACACATGGCAAGGCCCACCCAACCTCATCGAAGCCATGAAATACGCCGTCATGAGTGGGGGAAAGCGTATTCGACCCGTTTTGGCCATCGAGATCGCACGCCTCATCGGCGGTGAAGCGGTTGTCCAGCGTACCCATTCCGCCGCCTGCGCCCTCGAATGGATCCATACCTACAGCCTAGTGCACGACGATCTGCCCGCCATGGACGATGACGACGAACGACGCGGACGACCGACCGTCCACCGCAAGTTCAACGAGGCACTCGCCATCCTGGCCGGCGATGCGCTGCAAACCGAAGCCTTCGAACTCTGCGCAAAACCCGACGGCTCAGGCCGTAGTGCCGATATTCGTGCGAAACAAACCGCCAGTATCGCCAAATGGGCCGGCGCGCGAGGAATGTGCGGCGGACAAGCCATCGATATCGCCAACCTTGCCCAAGGACCAGAGCAACTGCGGGCCATGCACGCCGGCAAAACCGGTGCGCTCTTTATCGCCGCGTGCGAAATCGCAGCCTACGCCGGCGGATGCACCGATTACCAAGTGGACGCATGGGGCAACTACGGCGCACGCTTCGGACTCGCCTACCAGCTGAGCGATGACGTCATGGACCTCGACGAAGTGCAAACCTCAGACCACGAAGCCAACGTCAACCTTGCGCAATTGCTGGGCACCGAAAAAGCGCTCCTCCAACTCCAAAAAGATAGTGCCGAAGGCCATATCCTTCTTCACCGACTTGGCGTGCCCGAAGACCACGTCCTCCACCAACTCCTCGATTGGAACCTCGCGCGTGCCGAAGGAGCCCTCGCGTGAAACGAGAACGCCTCGATAAAGCCATGGTGCGGCGAGAGATCGTTCCCTCCAGAGCCCGAGCGCAAGAGCACATCGCCAAAGGCGAAGTGTTCGTCAATGGCCTGCCCGCAAACAAGCCGTCGACCATGGTCGAGCGCGGCGCCGATATCAAACTCCAAGGCGAACGCCTGCCCTACGTGTCGCGCGGAGGCCTCAAACTCGAACAAGCACTGCGTTCATTCGACGTCCCAGTCCAAGATAAACGCTGCGTTGATGTCGGCGCTTCGACTGGCGGATTCACCGACTGCCTGCTCCAACACGGCGCGAAAACAGTACACGCCATCGATGTAGGGTACGGACAACTCGCATGGAAACTGCGCGACGACGCACGCGTCATCGTCATGGAGCGCACCAACATCCGCGACGTCACAGATCCAACGCTCATGGAATCCTTTGCGCTCGCCGTCATCGACTGCTCGTTCATCGGACTCGACCTCGTCTTGCCCCACGTCGCACCGCTGCTACGCCTTGGCGGAGAGGTGGTGGCGCTCGTCAAACCGCAATTCGAAGCAGGCAAAGACGGCGTAGGGAAGGGCGGTGTGGTCCGCGACCAAAGCGTGCGCGAACAAGCCATCCAAAAGGTGCGAGACTGCGCCATCGAACTCGGTTTCGATATCCTTGCAGGCGAAGATTGTGATACCCACGGACCCTCGGGCAACGTAGAATATCTTCTCTACCTGCGGCGCACACGACGCGTCCGTACCGATGCACCAGCCGACCCATCGAACCCCCTGCCTGACATCGCAGCTGTCGAGTAAATCCGATGTGGAAAAATCGAAACGATCGCTATGCGTTGAGCGTCATCTTGGTGCACTGGCTGACCGTGATATTGCTCGTTTTAACCTACGGAGCGATTTTACTGCGCGGCCAAGCGCTCGAAGGTAGCGCACTGCGCGCGACACTCAAAGAATGGCACTTCATCTTTGGATTCCTTGTGCTTCCGATGGTGTTTTTGCGCATCGTCCTGCGCATCATTTCGGGACCAGCGCCCGCCATCAGCCCGCCGATCGATATCTGGTTACACCGCGCAAGCCGCATCTATCACGCGATTCTTGTGCTCTTTCTGATCGTTGTTCCGATACTCGGCTGGTTGAAATTAAGCGCAGACGCCAAACCCATTCCGTGGGATCTGCCGCCCCTTGTGCCGCAGGATGCCGAAGCCGCAAAACAATGGAAACGTATACACATTTGGATCGGCGAAGCAGGGTATTATCTCATCGGTATCCACGCGATTGCCACACTCGCGCACCATTATATTTTAGAAGATGATGTGCTCCGCCGCATGTGGTTGCGTACCTCGTTTGGCAAGCAAGAGCCGCGTGATTAGATCCTTGCTCTACGCTTAAGATTTGGGCGTCTGCAACGACGTCTGACTTTCTATCAACGAGATACGCGGAAGGTATTTGGCAAAGCACAGGACGCCTTTTGATGAAGCTTCTGGGCAGCATGGAAACTGCTCTAAGCGCTGATGGTACCCAGAGAAAGAAACGGCTTTTGAAGAGCGACCTCAAGCCCATTCTTGACACCATGCCGTCTCTTGCTAGCTCTCTACGCTCATGAATTTGTGCTCTTCTTTGAGCCGAACAACGCCGTAATACAAGCGCTCCGCGACCGTGGGAGACCTCGAATATGACCAAGCCAAACTGGAAGGACACTGTTCTTCTGCCCAAAACCGAATTCCCCATGCGGGCAAGCCTCGCCAAACGCGAGCCTGACGCCATCGCCGCATGGAAAGACGCCGGTTTGTACCAACGCCTGGTAGAAAAACGTAAAAACGGCCCCCGATTCGTCCTGCACGACGGACCACCGTACGCCAACGGAAACCTCCACCACGGTCATGCGCTCAATAAAATCCTCAAAGATTTCATCGTTAAGTTTCACCTGAAAGACGGTTACAACGCCGAATACGTGCCCGGCTGGGACTGCCACGGCCTGCCCATCGAACAAAAGGTCGATGAGCAACTGGGCAAGAAAAAACAAGACCTGAGCGTCACCGAATTCCGCCAAGAATGCCGCGCCTACGCAGAACAATGGGTAGGGATCCAACGCGAGGAATTCGAGCGCCTCATGGTCTTTGGAGATTGGGAAAACCCCTACCTCACCATGAATTACAACTACGAAGCCACCATTGTGCGTGAGCTCGGTAAATTCATGGAGAAAGGCTACGTCTACCGCGGTCGTAAACCCGTCCACTGGTCCTGGTCCGCCGTCACCGCACTCGCCGACGCCGAAGTCGAATACGCGCCGTACAACGCGCCAAGCGTGTACGTGAAGTTCGATTTTGTAGCGGCGCCACAGTGGTTGAAAGACGCAGCAGAAGGGCGGAAAATCTCCGTCGTCATCTGGACCACCACACCATGGACCCTGCCATCGAACTTGGCCATCGCACTGCACCCAGAACTCGAATACGAGTTGCTGGCATTGGGCGATGACGAAGCCATAATTTTGGCCAAAGGCCGTAAAGAAGCCACGCTCAAAGATTGTAAACTCGACGAACTTCCCACCCTCCTCGCCTTCGAAGGCGCGAAACTTGTGGGAACAGGCGTAGAAGACTGCCCGCGTTATGTGACGCAACACCCCTTTATCGATCGTACATCGGTGCTCTTGCCCGCCGATTACGTCACCCTCGACCAAGGAACAGGTTGTGTTCATACCGCGCCAGGACACGGTACGGACGACTTCGACCTCGGTCGACGTTTCGATATCGGTCTGCTTGCGCCGGTGAACGACTACGGAAAATACACCGACGAAGTGCCAGAGTACGCAGGCATGCACGTGTTCAAAGCCAACCCGCTCATCGCACAGCGTCTGGCGGATAGCGGGCACCTGCTGAACAACCCCAAAGACACCTACTTGGTCGAGCGCTATCCGCACTGCTGGCGCACTAAAAAGCCGTTGATTTTCCGTGCCACAGCCCAGTGGTTCATCGACGTTGAGCACGACGATCTGCGTGGCCGCTCGCTCGAAGCCATCCGTAAAACCGAGTGGATACCGTCGTGGGGACAAAACCGCATCGGCGGGATGATGGAAGTGCGCCCAGACTGGTGCATTAGCCGTCAACGCGCTTGGGGTGTGCCCATCACCGCGTTCGAGTGCCAGCAATGCGGCGGAGAGATCGTCGATCACCGCGTTGCCGAACACTTTGCCGACATCGTTGAGAAAGAAGGCGCAGACGTTTGGTTCTCTTCAGAGATCAAAGACCTGGTACCCCAAGGTTTCACCTGCCCACACTGCGATGCCGCGCCCGAAAAGTTCACACGCGTAGAAGACATCTTGGATGTATGGTTTGACTCGGGTGTCAGCTGGGCCGCCGTGGTGCGCGACCGCATGGGCATTGAAGACCCCATCGACCTCTACCTAGAAGGCTCTGACCAGCACCGTGGATGGTTCCACACCGCGTTGCTCACCAGCATCGCGACCGCCGACCGCGCGCCCTATAAGGCGGTGCTCACGCACGGATTCGTGGTCGATAAAAACGGGCACAAATACTCCAAGTCTAGCCCCAATTTCGAAGCCCTCGATCGCGTCATCGAACAACACGGCGCAGAGGTGATGCGCCTTTGGGTCGCCGCCGTCGACTACCGAACAGACAGTGTGTTCGACCAAGACGTGCTGCGCCAAGTGTCCGATGTTTATCGCAAAGTGCGTAACACCATGCGCTTCTTGCTCGGCAACTTGGATGGCTTTGACCCCGATGCAGTCAAGCTTGCTGACACAGCGCTTACGCCCATCGATCGCTGGGCCATCCGCCAGCGCAACGACTTTGTACAAACGGTGTACGAAGGCTTTAAAAACTACCAGTTCCACATGGTGTACCACGCGCTGAACGACTTCTGTAACATCACGCTCAGCTCCGTGTACCTGGATGTGCTCAAAGATCGCCTCTACTGTGAGCGTGAAGACGATCCCCAACGTATCGCATCCCAAGCAGTACTTTACGAACTGGCACGTACCCTCGTGAGCGTGAGCTGGCCCATCCTCACCTTCTTGTCAGAAGAAGCGTGGGAACTGCTGCCGCATCGCAAGGACGACCCAGCGTATGCCGCGTTCTTGGATTGGCCTCAGGCGCTGGAAGGCGGCGGAGAAGAAAACGCCCAATTCGAGCGTTGGCTCGAAGTCCGCGACGAGGTCCAACGCGAAATCGAAGCGCGACGACCCAAAAAGCGCGGCGAACGAGAAGAAGGACAACTCGGCTCGTCACAGCAAGCCATCGTCACGCTGCACGTGCCCGCCACAGAGCGCGCGCAGTTCCAAGGACACGAAAAAGCGCTCCAAGAACTGTTCATCGTTTCCCAAGTGCGCGTAGAATCCACCGACGATAAAAAATTACAGGTCGTTGTCACCGCCGCCGAAGGTGAGCGATGCCCACGATGCTGGAATTACGCGGCGGATATCGGTAGCGATACAACCCACCCAGAACTTTGCAAACGTTGCGCCGATGTGGTCGCAGAGACCTAATACCCTTAGAGGAACGAGATGAATCGTTGGATGTTGATGGCCATCATCGTGGTCGTTGCTGTGGTCTTAGATCTTGCGACCAAAACTTGGGCAGAAAACCACTTGGCCAGTGAAACGTCCTCGTGGACGCACGGTTTGCGCGCCGAAGTAACCCCTGAAGACTACGGCAAAAGCGCAAGGGAATTCGTCCTCGAAAACTGGAAGATCGATATGGACGATCCCAACGAGAAGCCAGCCGTCCATTGGCTGTACTCGGTGGACCCAGCACAACCGGGACGCGAAGCACACCTGCCAGCATATTCGCTCATCGACGAGCGCGTATCGAACGTAGAGCTGCGCTACCGTGTCATCAGTGTGGTGCCAGGATTCTGGTCCTTCAGCTACGCCGAAAATACCGGCGCCGCCTTTGGATTCATGTCCGGACAAGCACACTGGCTGCGTCGTGGCTTCTTTGTCCTTGTGAGCTTCTTGGCGCTTGGTCTCATTGTGACCCTTTATCGGAAAGTGCCCGATAATAAGCGCATTCTGCAGGTGTCCTTGGCCGCAGTCGTCGGTGGAGCCATCGGAAACCTTATCGATCGCGTCCGTTACGGCTATGTCGTCGATTTTATCGATTGGTACGCGACCATCGGCGGGCAAGTGAAACACTGGCCCACCTTCAATATCGCAGACATCTTTGTCAGCTGCGGTGTGACCTTGCTGATCGTGCTGATTCTGACAGGTTATGCTGACTTCGATGGCGAAGACGCTGCAGAAAGCTAAGACCTAAACTGCCTTCTAATGTGCGAAAATAAACGCGTCCTGTGTGAAATTCCGCCGCGCAGGACGCGCTCGTTTTTGCGTGATTCACGATGCCTTTTTACTGTTCGTGGGGCATGCGATGCGGACGCGAGCGGAAATAATGTACGGGCGAATAGTGCGAAAAGTTGGATGCGCGTGAGGTGTAAATGCACGCGAAATGCTCCACTTGAGACCCAAAGAGCGACAGCTCGTTGCCCTCTTTAAACAGGGCGCCCCAACGCTCGTTAAATGCAGCGTCAAAGCGCTGCTGGTACTCCAAGGTGCGCTGTAAAAGCGTGCGCGCTTGACGTCGCAAACTATCGACGCGGCGGGTCAACGGGCGAAGCATGCGCTCAATCCGCGCACGCGCAACCTCGTTTTCAGCTTCGCGTAATAGCGCAGAGAGACGATGAATCGCGTCGTTGCGTACCTCGATCTCACGCTCAATATCTCGAATGCGACGCTGCGTATGTTCCCACGCCGTCGAAACGTCGCGGATCAGCTCCGTGCTCGCAAGTTCGGCCTCCATCTCTGGAATGACCATCGCCGTCCGCCAGTTGGAGTCGAGCTTCGAGCGCAGAATATCTCCGAAAATATGGTCGCCTACATAGAGAACTTCATCGCCGCCAAGGCCGATCGCACGCTCAAATTCACGAATATTTCCGTGGGCATATACCGTGCCGCGCTGAAAGGTCTCCACGTGCTCGTTCACGACCAAATCGTCGTCGTTCAGCTCCAGGAAAGGCTCATGTCCCCTGAAAAACGACGGCTTACTCGCCGACGTGATAATGACATCGAAGTAGGTTTTCCACGATGGGTACGCGTCGCGTTGGTCGTCGAGCAGCCATCGCATCACCGAACGCGTATACGATGCACTCGAGTTGGTTAAAAGAAACAGACGTTTACCCGACGAGCGTAAGCGATGCAGCGCCGAAGCAAGATCTGGATCGCGGTGGATATAGGTCGGTATGTCGGCCGTGATGCGGGATTTCAATATCCCATCGTCGTGTACAATGTCGCTCGCACGCAATAGATCGTCGTCGATTTTGGCATAGTCCGGCGTATCTTCACGCTCCTCAAAATAATCGACAAGCATGGCAAATACATAAGCCTCCGGAACCTCGAATAAGGTATCGAGCAGGCGATAGCGCCGATCCGAAATCTGCGGAATATCCTTACGATAATGTGCCCGCTGCGTGTCTGAGAGCTCTCGAAGTCCATGCCACGCCTTACCTACGTGGCGAAAGCGATTCATTTTCAGGATGTTGCCGGTTTTTCGGTCAATGACGAGCCCGCGTACCGCAAAATCGGGATTGTACGGACGTTCACGGATGCTCTCGTCATAACCAAAATGCTCGATCAGCGTTTCGACCGTGAGACGGTATGCGAGCGTATCGAACGAATCGCGGCGATAGATCGCAAGGGTGTAATCCATATCGAACCCCACCCAATGCACCGTGGAGAGGTTCAGATCGCGGTTCACATAAATGCGGCGCAGGTTGATGTCCGAAATGTCGCTGTACAACGTCTCAAAGTGGTCGGCATCATGCCCATTGCGCTGAGAATCGGTCATCTTTCATCCTTCGTTCAACAGAAGTTGTGTGCGAAATGCGTTTTCGAAATCAGAAGCCTTCCACCCCAGAATGTGCTGGCCAAAGCGACGAGGCCATGGCGCACCACTTCCGTTTCTTGCGCGCGCACATCACCGTGCGCAAGTTAGCATAAATCCGATAGGTTTGGTACTTATGGAACGAAATGCAATGATGTTGCTCGCTGTCCAAGGTTGAAGCTCATGCGCCGACAATTGCCCAAGCTCTGTCTCACCCTCGCGCTCGCCATCGTATGCGGCACGTCGATGTCGATCGCGCACGCCCAGAATTTGCCGCCTTGGGGGCCCACACAAGAGGCCACGCCATCGCTCACACCCCAAGTGCGTGCATCCTTGCCGGATCAACTGTGGTCTGATGCCGAAAGAAAGCGCGCGCGCACCGACGAACCTGTGCGGCTCGATAGCTTCGAGCGTATCGCAGACCAAACCAGCAACGCCATCGTCAATATCGAGGTGACCTTGCCAGAAAACCCCTATTTTCCTGGATTAGAATCCACAGGACAGGGGAGTGGTTTCATCATCCATCGCGATGGCTACGTGCTCACCAATGCCCACGTCGTGGCCACCGCGACACACATCAACGTCACCACGTCCGATCGCCAAGTGTTTCCTGCGCAAGTCGTCGGCCTCGACCCAGAAACCGACATCGCACTCCTGCGTATCGACACAGCACAGCGCAATCAGAAAGCCTCGAGCTTTCAGGTGCTGCAACTCGCAGACTCCGACGACGTCCGCCCCGGTCGATGGGTCATCGCCATCGGAAACCCCTATGGCCTGAATCACACGGTGACCGCTGGGATTGTGTCCGCCGTCGGCCGCCGCACCATGGGGTCGCAACTGAGTCTCAGATACACCAATTTTATCCAATTCGATGCCGCCATCAACCTCGGCAACTCCGGCGGCCCGCTGCTCGATATGCGCGGTGACGTCATCGGCATGAATACCGCGCTTCAACGCGGAAACGACCTCGGCTTTGCCATCCCATCAAACATGATCAAAGAAGTGCTCGCACAAATGATCACAGGCGATATGACACGCTCGTGGTCCGGGATGGCCTTCGCCGATCTCACCGCCACCGATGCGCGGAAAATGCCCAACGGACGACACGGCGCACGCATCGTCGGAGTCCTAAAAAATAGCCCAGCAGGGCGCGCCGGAATCAAAGACGGCGACGTGGTGCTCAGCTACAACGGACACACCTTAGAAGATGCGGACGAACTGCGATGGCTCATCGCCATGAGCCCGCGCAAAACACCTCAAACCCTCGAAATTTATCGAGGTGGTCGACAAATTCGCATCGACCTCGCCCTCGAAGAAGAACCCAAACGCAAAACCACACCTACAGACGCACAATCCCAACCCAAAAAAGCGCCCGAAGGTCCTCAAGCCCTCGGCGTAGTGGTTGGTTCAGCGCCCCTCAATCAAGAAACGTCCGCAGATCAAGCCGACGCCAAAGAAACCTACGTGCAATGGGTGGATCCGCAGTCGCCCGCTGCCATGGCAGGACTCAAAGTCGGTGATAAAATCACGCACTTGAACGACCAACCCGTCGATGGCCCCGACGCCTTTGTGAAACTCGCGAACAAACTTAAAAAAGGAGACGCAGTCAATTTGCGCGCGCGAAGAGAAAGTCAGCGTATTTTCATCTTCTTCCAACACCGCTGACGCACCCCGTGCAACGGCGTAAAACTTGCGGCGGCGCCCACGCTACGAACGCTCTTGATGTTGCGATGGGCCGCGCTCTGCGCTACGCAATACCTCGCCGTAGTTTACCAAGGATTGGCATGCGTTCTTCTGTTGTACATCTGTTCGCGATCTTCTCTGTCTGCTCGCTGGTCATGACGTTCTCGCATGACGCGAATGCTTGCGATGTCAGTGAGGACGCTGCCGTCAGTTTCGCCATCCGAACCGTCGGCGCAGATACACCTACAGACGATGTGACCGTTCATTACCATATCGTTCCTTACGCCTCGTCTGGAGATGACGGCGCGCTCGACCCTTGCGACGAGGACCCGACCGACCCCGCGTGCGATGAGGGCACGGATCCCGATCCATGCGACGAGGACCCGACCGACCCCGCGTGCGATGAGGGCACGGATCCCGATCCATGCGACGAGGACCCGACCGACCCCGCGTGCGATGAAAACATTGAACCGGTGACCGGTTCGTTGACGGTGAAGCTCGATGACGCTGAAACTTTCGCGTTGCCAGCTGGGGAGGGCGATTTCGAGTTTGAACTGCCTGGATACGAAACCACGGTCATTCATCGCAGCATCTGCGGTGAGACGACCATTCGTGTGACCTTGATGTCCGATGTTTCTGCAAGCTTCAGCGCCCATGTACGCCGTTGGGACGGAAAAACGCTTGCAGAAGGGACACAGATCATACTTCGTGGGCAGAACGAACGACTGGGTGAAACCTTCGAAGGCGCGGTGGATGCAGAGGGGCAGGTGCAAATCGATGATGTACCAGCTGGCGTATACGCACTCGAAGCCTGGCTACCGTTAGGAAATGCCCATGAACTTCTGGAGTTAGAGGGCATCGATATCTTCCAAGACGCGCATCTTTCCATTCGGCTGCGGTCCTCTGCAGACCGGCCGAGCTATCGCATTACCTGTGCGAGCATTGGAGAGGGCGTGTGGGGCCAAAGCGGTGGGGCGTGGATGCTGTGGATGATGGTCATGGGCGCCTTGGTGGCCTTACGAACGCGTCGCGATGAGCACTGATACGCGCACAAATGTCCCGAAATTATCGCAAATTCAGGGTCAATCACATGCGATAGAACGGCTCGCCCGCGAGTTCGAAACCGATAGAGTGCATCATGCACACCTGTTTGCGGGGCCCGAAGGCATTGGCAAGGCCACGGCTGCGCGCGCATGGGCGGCACGTGCGTTGTGCGCTGAACCCCAAGGCATGGATGCGTGTGGTCACTGCCCCGCATGCCTTAAGCTTTCGAATGAGAACCACCCCGATCTTATGTGGGTCAGCCCTGATGGCGCGAGCATCCGCATCGATCAAGCGCGAGAAATTGCTGCCGCCACGCGTTACAGACCCAACGAAGGGCGCTGGCGCGTCATCGTCATCGACGAATGCGAGAAAATGGGCGAAGCCGCAGCAAACGCCCTCCTAAAGACTATCGAGGAGCCGGGCGGACAGACGTTATTCTTGCTCCTAACCAGTTATCCGAACCTTCTTTTACCGACGATTCGTTCGCGATGTGCATTGGTGACCTTCGGACGTCTCACCATTGAACAGACTGAGGCGATTTTACGCGACCAAGGCGTAGACGAGAGCCAAATCCCGACCTTGGCGCGCGTTGCGCGGGGTGCGCCAGGATTGGCATTCGCATTGCGTGACGATGAAGACTGGGCGCGGCGACAGCAATGGCTCGCAGATTTGGTGCGCATTGCCGAAGGCGACCATCTTGCAGGCTTGCGCTTTGCCGCAGCGCTCGCTGAAGACCGCGACCGCGCGCTTCTCGAAGAGCGGTTGGTCGTCTGGATGGGCCTCTTGCGCGATGCAATGGTGCTTTCATCGACGAAACGCACCGCTTTGGTGCATAATCAAGATGCACAAGAGGGCATGATTGCGCTCGCGCGTGCGTTAGACATCTCCCGGGCCTTCGCGTGGATGGACGCTTTTGAGCGTGCCCGCCGCCGTGTCCGTGGAAACGTCAATCTACGACTCATTATGGACTCGCTGGTGCTCGAATTAGACGAGGCCCAAGCGTAACACATCATTCGCTCATGCATTTCGAAAACGCCCGCATGCCGGGAACCTCTGAACGCTCGGACACGCCGCGCAAACCCTACGAAGGGAAGCGCCGGCTGTGTAATATGATCGACGTTCGATTTGAACATATACTCCAGACCGAAACTTTCGATTGCGGTGAACTCATTGTGCGCCCAGGCGACGCCTTGGTGGTACAAACGCCCAAAGGTCCGCAAATCGCGCGTGCAGTGAGCTTGCCGCGACGCGAACTCGTCGACCGTACGCACCAACAGCGTGTCATTCGCCAAGCGACCAAATCGGACGTTGAGCGCGCTGAACAACTCGACGCCGAAGCCAAAGCAGCCATGCGTGCGGCACTGTTTTGTATTCGAGAGCACGATTTGCCCATGAAGCTGGTCGGCATCGAATACATGCTCGATCGCTCGCGGGCACTGGTTTACTTTACCAGCGAACAACGCGTGGATTTTAGGGCGTTGGTGCGCGATTTAGCCAAAGAACTCCGTGTGCGCATAGAAATGCGTCAGATCGGGGTGCGTGACGGGACAGGCATTATCGGCGGTATCGGACCCTGCGGACACGAACTGTGCTGTTCGTCCTTTTTACGTTCATTTAAAAACGTCTCCATCCGCGCGCCCAAATCGCAAGGCATTACGCTCAATCCTCAGAGAATTACGGGGATGTGTGGACGCCTGAAATGCTGCCTTCTCTACGAGAAAACCGCGTACAGTGCAGCGAGACCCTTTGCGCCACGACGAGATAAAAGCGTGCTGACCGTGCAAGGGCCGGGCACCATTATGAGCGTCAACGCGCTCTCAAGAACCGTTCACGTGCGTTTTCCTGGCGGAAGCTCCTCGACCATCCACATGCGGGATGTCGTCGTCCTAGACGTCGCTTTGACACCCGAAGAGCTCCAAGCCACCATGACGCGCGAAGAAGAAGTAATGGCGCGCCGCAGACAGCGCTCGTCGGCAGGTCACGTCGCGGATGTCTCCTTTGAACAATCCGCCGACGAATACCTATGGGATGACCTCGAAACGCCCTTGTCCTTCTTCGGTACACAACACAAGGACAAAGAGACTGCGCCCGCCAAGCGTAAAAGCCGCGAAACCAAGCGCCAAGCCAGTGGGACCTCCACGCACGCCGCGAAAAATGAAGCGCATCCGAGCGACTCAACAAGTGGTGCGCAGGACGAACAGCAACAAAAGAAAAAGCGCCGACGTAGACGTAAGCCAAGAAAAGCTTCCATCGCCGCACAACGATCGCAAGAACACGCCGCCGCAAGCACCGACGCGCAGGACGATCAGCGGAAAAAAAGCGCCAAAGCCAACCGAAGCCGACGCGGTGCATCTCGTCGGCGAAGAACGCAAAAAACAGAGCCGAAACAAGGAGATTGATCCGTGCAAGAGCGCTACCTTACCTCGTACGAAGCGCTTTGTGCCGGCCTCACTGCGCTCGATAGCAACGCCATCGACGCATCGATCTATCTTCTAGAACACGCACACTATCATTCGCGCTCGAAGATCACGACCTTTGTGCTCGATGCGCCGACCCATATCGCAAGCCATATCCTGAATGCATGGCTCCAGGCAGACTGGGCCGCGCAAACCGCCGCGTGGTGGGTTTTGGCGTCCGCCCAAAGGCTCCTGCCCTCGAAAGCAGAAGCGCTGCGAGATAGCACGAAGCCCCTCACCAAAATTCATGCAAACCTTCACCCGCAAGTAGGAACGCAAGTCGCCGCATGGATTTACGCATGGGTCACCCTTGAGCCAAAGGCGGCCGCGCAGCTTCCCGAGCAAGTGCGCACGCTGCTGCTGCAATGGTTCACAGAAGCGCATCCTGAACGGGCGCTCTCGTCACTGCAATGCCTGCTCGCGCTGCACCACGACATCGCGCGCGAAGATGCTGCCAAAGTCATCGCCCGTGCCGTCGATGCCCACATCGAGGGTGCCGACGTACTTGGCATACGATGTGGCTTCATCGAAAGCGCAGAGCGACTTGCGACCCAAATCCTAGAAGGCGGCCCGTGGGCGGATGTCGCTGTGCAAGCCTTCGTCCAAATCCTGCCAGAAGCGATCGAAGCGCAATTGCAGGCGGTGAACTTGCGAAGGAACGGGCGCGATCGGGAAATTCGCGTGGCGACCGTCTTGGCGGCGCATGGCGACGTGAACGCACAAAAGTGGCTAGAGAACGCATGCAAAACCAAAGATTTACGCAGACGAGCGATGGCGTGGGCAGCGCGCGTGCGCTCCACGAGCCGCGCGGGCCAAGATGCGACACTCAACGAACTCGGCAAGCTGCTCTTACGTGAGCCAGAAAGTGTGCGCGCATGGGTGCTCAGTACCCTGGATACGCAACATCCCATTCACCGAGAATGGCTGTTGCAAGCGCGCGATTACGGTACCGAAGAAGAGAAATCTGCCGTGCAGGACGCCCTAAGAGCCTCTCTTGCGCAACATCCTCTGGTTCCCGATGCTAGCGAAACAAACCTTTAAGCCGCGTATATTCTGTGCAAGGAACGTGGCGTCACCAAGGTTACTTTTCCTATTTTTCAGTACAACATCCCATGATCGAGCTCTTTGATACCCACTGTCACCTGAACCCGCGTTACCTAAAAGAGGACGTCGAAGACGTTATCGAGCGCGCGCACGCCGCGGGCGTCACGCGTTTGACCGTGATCGGTTGTGGACCATCGATCGAGGAAACCAAAGAATCCCTTCGCATCGCCGAGCGTTTTGAAGGTGTATACGCAACGATCGGGCTGCATCCGCACGAGTCGAGCGAATGGAACGACACGCTCGCCGCGCAACTCGAGGAGTTAGCAAGCCATCCGAAGGTGGTTGCTATCGGTGAGTGCGGCCTCGATTATCATTACGATCATTCCCCACGTGAACAGCAACGCGATGCGTTCCGAGCGCAGCTTGCATTGGCGGAACGCGTCGACAAACCTGTCGTCATTCATAACCGATCGTCGGACGAAGATTGCATCGCCATTCTTCGGGAACATTATAAAGATCGCCAAGCACGCGGCGTGATTCACTGTTTTAGTTCAGGCCAAGAACTCGCCGATTGTGCCTTGGAGCTGGGCTTTCATTTAGGCTTTACGGGCATCATTACTTTTAAAAACGGGGAGAATGTGCGCGAGGTGCTGCGTAACACACCGCGCGACCGCATCGTTATCGAAACCGACGCACCTTTCTTGGCGCCGATTCCCTATCGTGGAAAGACGAATGAGCCGGCGTACGTACGACACGTGGCGGAGAAAATCGCCGAGGTACACTCGCTGAGCTTCGAAGAGGTCGCCGCGCAAACCACCGCCAACGCACGAGCATTGTACGGAGTTTGAATGTGAGTCGTAAAGCACTGGTCTTACGTAGGCGGGCGCCGCAATGGGAGCCTAGAAATACAGGCGTCGTCGTGGAACCGCTCGCCATTGTCGTCATCGCGGCGACGGTGCTCGTTTGGTTCTGTTTGGTCTTCTGGCAGCTGCGCGGAATTTATTTTGTAGGGGTAGCGCTCGCATGGAGCGTGGTCGTGGCGGCGATCGTGTACGCAGTAAGACGTGCCACACAGCGTCTGGATCGCACGCTCATACCGTTGTTTCAACGGGAGAACCTTCCGGCCATCGAACAAGCGCTCGAGGATGCGTGGTTCGCGCGTTTACTTGGTTCACGCGCCTATATCGGCCGCCGACGTGGCTTGATCGCGTTGATGCATCAGGATTACGGCAGCGCTGAACATCATTTCGAAATTGCGTGGCGCCGAAGCACGCCCGAAGCGCGTCATGATCTGATCGCGCCGCTCTGCCGCATCAAATATCAGCTGCGCAAATTGCGCGATATGCGCGAACTCGCCGAAGACTGGGTGCGCAAAGATGGGCCTCACAGTCCGAGCGCGTGGTATTTGGCGCTCGGAAAGCTCGAGGGGGAGGGCATTTCGAACGAAGCGCTTGAGAACTTGGTGGCAGACGCGGGCGTAGCCGAAGAAGCCATCGATCAGCGTGTACGCCAAGAGGTGTTTGAGAAGATGGCGGCGCGAAGCGCGTAGAAGAGGACGCTTGCGTAGAAACTGCGTTCGGGGGGGCGCGTAAAAAGAAACGCCGGCGAAATCGCCGGCGTTTGTACTTTAGGAAGGTTAGTGGGGGCTTAGTACTCGTGCGTTTCGGCGCTTAGACCTTCGCAACCGTCCGGGCCGTGCGCTTCGGGATCCGTTCCTCTGCCACCTTCGCCTTTTTCTCCGCCAGCACCAGGCGTGAAGAACACATCACTGAGATCTAAGCTGTTTTTGGCCACACCGATGAGCGCGAGTCCGATGCTAGGCCCGCCGCATCCGCCAGCGCCACTGCTGCCGGTGCCGCCTTGCCCACCCTTACCACCGTCACCGGACTTGCCGTGAGACGAGGACGTCTGCGTGGGGCGATGACGGATGGAGCCTTCTCCGCCGTCACCACCTTCTCCTCCTAAGCCACCGATACCGCCAGCACCACCTTTACCTCCACGGCCTTGCCGAACGTTAACATTGTAGAATGCGGGCACAGTGTTGTTGATGACGACACCGAAACTGCCGCCGCCGCCACTTCCACCCGTTCCACCGGTGCCAGAGCAACCGCCACCACCGCCACCAGCTCCGCCGGTTCCTGCACGACCACCGCCACAGAGCCATTTGGCCGTGCCGGCGCCACCGCCGCCACCACCGCCGGAGCCGCTGGTTCCTAGATCTCCGTCACCGCCTTTCATTGCTGTGAAGTTCACACCGGAGAAGGAGCCCGCGCGGTTAGTGGGGGCAGTAGCTTTGGGTCCTGGCAGCCCTTTATTGCCATCTCCGCCTTTACCACCTGCACCGCTTGTTTTTTGGCCCCCGCAATTACCGACTCCCCAGTCGCAGTTATTGTCACCATGTGTGCCGCCGGAACCTGGGGCGACGCGCGGGTCTACAGTACTTCCTGGCTCTCCTTCATCATTGGCGCCCTTACTACAGCTGTCCTCGCTATGGCTCCGTCCGCCATCTCCTCCGGCGGTCCAACAATCAAGTGGCCCAGGTTTCGCGCCAGCAACACCGTTGATGTTATTGGTATCGGTGTGACTTTGACCGGTGCCGCCGGCCTGCCCATTGCTGCCGTCGCTACCGCGGGTCCCTGTGCCGCCATTACCGGCGTTGATTTCGACTTCTCGCAATTCGACGTTTTCGTTGTGACCTGAATTTTCGATAAAGATTGCGATCGAGGATGTGCCGCCGGAGGTGTAGGAGTCTCCGTAGACGGTTACACCGGAGAGCGTGGTTTTTTCACCGATGTTGGCAAAGCGTAGTCCGATCGGCGCGTTTGCACGAAGGTTGGTTCGGAGCACTGCAATTTGACGTGCCCAGGTATCTGGATTGTACCCGCCGTAGATGGAGATGCCGTCGATCATTTCGAATGCGCCTTCACCAGATTTTTGCAGTTCGAAGTTACCGCTAGACACGAGAATTTGAGTTTTTCCTTCGTCAACAGCGATTTCTTGGCCACGATGGAGCGTACGTACCGGTGCGTCTTTGGTGCCAGGGTTGTCATCATTACCCTTACTGCTCACAAAGACTGCGCGACTGATGTCCCCAGAAATACCATCGCAGTTGGTGTCTGTGCCGAAATCATCCGGCACATCTTCAATACTCAAATCTTCGTTTTCGCAGTAGTATTCACAGCCGTTTGTGTACCAATCGCCGTCGAGGTCGTAGTACTTGTCATCGCAGGCGCCAAAGCCGCAATCGCTGTCGTGACATAAGCCTTCCATGTTGGCACGATGGCACGAGATGTCGCACCCCCCACAGTGGTTCGGGTCGCCTGCGAGGTCAAACCCGTTGTATGGGTCTCCATCGCAGTCCCAATCTCTATCATCGCAACGCTCGGTGGCGCCGGGGTTCACAAAGGGATCTTGGTCGTCGCAGTCGAAGCCATCAAAGAAGCAGTTTTCACCCGCAACGCCGTATCCGTCCCCGTCGTTGTCAATACAGTCGCTGCAAACGCGGCCGTTGGCCGGTACACATTGATAAACGGTTTCGCCGTCGATAAAGAAGTCCAAACACTCCGAATCAGGAGGGCAGGTTTCCGAGCCAGCTGAACAATCTCGTCCGCAGCGGAAACCATCCTCTCCCAAGTCAACGCAACGCGAACCGTAACCTTGGCACACGCTATCATCGGGCATGTTCCCCACACCGCAGTCTATGCAGTAGGTCGGCGGCAACGGCAAACAAGCACGTACGACGTCATTGCCTTTGGAGTCGTAGATCGAACAGCGATAACCGGGTTCATCACAATCGCTGTGTTCTTCGCAGCGAATGGAACAAACCTTCTGGCCCTTTAAGTTATCAATACATAGGCCGCTATCACAATCTTTGTCCTTCTCGCAGTCTGTGAGAAAGCCGCCCGGTGGGTCTTCTTTTTCAGGCTCTTTCGGCTCTTTGGGCTCTTTCGGATCTACCGGCCCTGGGACTTCCTCCGGCGGAAGCTCGTCCGTTGGATCGCCTTGGCCCGTGTCGTTGTTCTTACACGCGCTCATGCTCAATACAAAGACGCTCAACAGCGTGAGCGGCCATCTTGCCGTTTGCCACATCATCCCCGGTACCTCGTTGGTCTCAACGTAGATCACACCATTAAAAACAGTGAAATCTCACGTGCTTAAAAGCCATGCTCGCTCACGATTGAGCGTGGACTGCGTCGTAAACCCCCAGAACGTCGATGGCGCGTAAACCACGACGATACACACCTTTGTGAAGATCGAAGTTGGTGTCAAGCTTACCGAGTGTAAAGCACAAGGATGAAGCGCGCGACGAGTCCAGCAACGTGCCAACACACTGAATCTTGCACCTGCACACGAAGCGTATACACTTCAGCACGACACAAATCGCTTGGATGCCCACGGTGCACTCCCCGAGTTTGTGCCGAACGCCAAACCTTCCCTCATCTTCCCATGGGAGACCACACATGACCACCGACGATCTCGAGCGCACTAAAAAGTCTTCCGCGCGCAGCGTGGATTTTACCACCATCGTGCTCTCACTACGCCACGTGGGGCTCATGGCACTGGGCCTCATCGATACGGAAGACGCAGCAGCATTTCCCGCAGACCCACAAGCCTGCCGCATGCAAATCGATATGCTCGAAGTGCTCAAAGAAAAAACAGAAGGCAATCTGACCGAAGATGAGAATAAATTACTCACTTCCGTACTCTATGAATTGAGAATGGCCTTTGTAGAACACGCTGGGAAAAAACCCGCGCAACCCACAGGCCTGTAGTTAAACCACTCTTGCCCAACGTTGCCCATGACGCGCTCACGCCGTATCAGCACGCTGCTGCTCACTCTCACACTCGCAAGCCTCGCCGCATGCGATAGTGGCTTCTTCGCCATCAAATCTAACGACAGCGCGACCGAAGACGCCGCGCAACCCCACGACAGCGAAGAAAGCGAAGGCCACACCTCCAAGAAAACGGAACCCCAAGACCTCTCCATCCATATCCCGACAGGGTCCGTTACACAGCCAACAACAACGCAGCCTCCCAAAGAAAACGCACAGAAGCCTTCGCCCGATCCCAACGCCCCCGCTTTCGAAGAGAGAACACCCGATCACGCGAAAGCTCAGCCCATCCGACCACACCTCAGCGCACCCAATTCCTTCGCAGATCTGGTCGAGCAAGTGCAACCCGCCGTCGTCAACGTCTACACAGAACAAGTCATCCCGCAGCGCGAAGTCCGCATCGACCCCATCTACGGTCCCTACTCCGTTACACGACCGCACCGCGCAACCTCCCTCGGCTCGGGTTTCATCTTCGATGAAGAAGGCTACATCCTCACCAATACCCACGTTATCGACGGCGCGCGTACCGTGAAAGTGTCCACGGTGGACGGCACCGAGATCTCCGCCGCCATCATCGGCACCGACCCCGCCACAGATATCGCACTCCTCAAAATTCGCCCCTTCGAAGGCATGAAAGTCCTGCCGCTCGGCGATTCCGACCACGTGCGCGTGGGAGACTGGCTCATGGCAGTAGGAAACCCGTTCGGCCTACAATCCACCGTCACCACCGGCATCCTAAGCGCGCGCGGACGCCGCGACGTTCCCATCGGTGGACAAGTGCGTTACATCGACTTCTTGCAAACCGACGCCTCCATCAATCCGGGCAATAGCGGCGGTCCGCTCATCGCGATGGATGGCACCGTGGTGGGCATCAACACCGCCATCAACGCCCAAGGACAAGGCATCGGCTTTGCCATCCCCATCAATATGACTCGCTTTGTCCTTGAAGACCTCCGTAGCGGACGCGCGGTTTCTCGTTCATGGCTCGGCGTGCAGGTTGCCGAACCACCGCGCGACGCCCAAGGCCAAAAGCAACGCGGTGCGCTTATCGCCGCCATCGTGCGCGACGGGCCCGCAGCCAGCGCCGGCATGCGTCCAGGAGATATCGTGATCCAACTCGGTGAACACGAAATCCAAAACCCACAAGACCTCTCATGGCTTGCAAGTACCGCGGGAGTCAATACAGAGGTTCCCGTCATCGTGCGCAGAAACCAAGAGGAAATCCACCTCACCGTGCGCATGGGACAAATGCCCAACTAAGGGCGATACCCGACCTACGATATCTAGGAAAAGATGAAGGCGAACGCTTATTCTGGACGAGCTCAACGTGTGCTGCGCGCCGCGCGATCCTACGCAAACGACCTCGGTAATAGCCGCGTTCTGCCGGCGCACCTGATCGTCGCGCTCCTCTCTGACGGCGCATCTCCTACCAGTGAAGCTTTCCGAAAACTCGGCGTTGATCCGGATCGCGTCACGCGTCGAATGAACGACGAACTTCGACGGCAAGGGGGAGGGCATAATAACGCAAGCTGGGACCCCACCGTAGAAACGCTCCTGCGTGAAGCGCGACGCCTCGCAAAAAACGAAAACGCGCCGTTTACCCGAACTCACCACCTGATGCTCGCGGCAGCAGAAGGAACCTGGGGACTCGCCCGACGCGTCCTCCAAGAAGCGGGCATCACGCGCACAGGCCTAGAGTTCGTCCTTCGAGAGCTCACAGAATTGATCCAAGAAGAAGGCCCAGAAAATGAGGGCTACACCGACTCAATTCTACCTGACTACATCCGCAACGCCCCGCCGTCGAATCCACGGGCGGTGCGCAATACGCCCGCCGCAACGCCACCCGCCACAACGCCCAAAAGTACGCCTAATATCGGCAACACACGCACCGACGCCGCTGCGACCACCGTCATCAACACCGTGCTCTCACGCCCAGAAACGAGCCTCGCGCAATACGAAGTCCTAGGCGAATTCGGGCGCGACCTGACAGAAATGGCGCGCGACGGAAACATCCAGCCCACCATCGGACGCAACGCCGAATTGCGCCGCGTCATGCAAGTCCTGGGCAGACGCTCCAAAAACAACCCGATTCTCGTGGGTGAGCCAGGCATCGGTAAAGGTGCCATCATCGAGGGCTTGGCGCGCTACTTCGCAAGCGCAGAAGTCGCATCTTCCTTGCGTAATAAACGTCTCGTGCAGCTCGATGTCGCCGCTCTTGTCGCCGGCACCTCGCTGCGCGGCCAATTCGAAGAGCGCATCAAAAAACTCATCGCAGAAGTCGTCTCCTCTCAAGGCGAAATCCTGCTCTTCATCGACGACATTCACCAACTTGTTACAACCGGCGCGCGTGGTGATAACGGCGGTGCCGCAAGTCTCTTGAAACCGGCGCTTGCACGCGGAGAAATTACCCTCATCGGCACCACCACCGCCGCTGCTTATAGAAAATACATCGAGGCAGACAAAGCCTTGGCCGCGCGCTTTCAAGCCATCGATGTGCACGAGCCGAGCACCGATGAAAGTATCGCCGTGCTGCGCGGCATTAAAAATCGCCTTGAGATTCACCATAAAGTGCAGATCGATGACGCCGCCGTGGTCGCAGCTGTACAGCTGTCGGACCGCTATGTTCTTGAGCGCAATCTCCCCGATAAAGCCATCGATATTATCGACGAAGCCGCCGCCGTCCTTCGCCTTGCTTTCGAATCAGAACCCGCCGAAATCGCCAAACTCAAGGATCGACTCGTTCAAGTAGAAGAGGAACGCGCGGCGTTGGGTGACGTGCCGCCCGCGCACGCCGAAGAAGTCGCCAAACAGCGCGAGAGCGAAGCAAAAGCATTGCGCCAAGAACTCCAAGAACTCGAGCGACGACTCGAAGAAGAAATCAACGTCGCCGCGCGTATCACCGAACTCAAAGCAGAGCGTGAAGCCGTCGGTAAACTCGTCGAAAAAGCACAAGCGGATGGTGACCTAGAACGCGCAGCAGAACTGCGGTACGGCATCATCGCTGAACTCGACAAGCAATACCAAGAAGCGATGGAGCGCTCCCAAGATATACGCAAGCATGGAGCTTTGCTCAGAGAAGTCGTCCAAGAAGAGGACGTCGCGCAAGTAGTCGCCTCGTGGACTGGGATTCCCGTCCAGCGCATGATGGAAAGCGAACGCCAAAAGCTCATTGAAATGGACCGCCGCATCTGCGCGCGTGTGATTGGCCAAGACCACGCTGTGCGGGCCATTTCCGCCGCCGTACGTCGTTCCAGAGCGGGTGTTCAGCCGGGCAATCGTCCCATCGGAAACTTCTTCTTTGTGGGGCCTACAGGCGTTGGTAAAACCGAACTCGCCAAAGCGCTCGCAGAATTTCTCTTCGGCTCAGAACACTCCCTGATTCGCATCGATATGTCCGAATACATGGAACAAAGTTCGGTGAATTCACTCATCGGCGCAGCCTATGGTTATGTGGATTCGGATAAAGGCGGCATTCTGACAGAAGCGGTGCGTAGGCGCCCATACAGCGTCATTCTTTTTGACGAAGCAGAAAAAGCACATCCAGATGTGTTCAACCTCTTGCTTCAAGTCTTAGACGAAGGACGTCTCACCGATGCGCAAGGCCGCTTGGTAGATTTTAGCAATACGCTGATTTTGATGACTTCGAACGTCGGTGCGCGCGATATCTTGGACCTGACTGGAAAAGTACCGCAACGCGAACTCGACGAGCGTGTGCGAGAGATTCTGAAAGACCACTTTAAGCCAGAGTTCTTGAACCGCTTGGACGACACCGTTGTTTTCAACGCGCTGAGCAGGGAAGACCTAGAAAAGATTATGGAAATTCTTCTTCGAGGGCTACAAAAGCTGCTGGCTGAGCAAAATCTCAGTATCGAACTGAGTGATGCGGCCAAACAGCATGTCATCGACGTGGGGTTTCAACCAGAATACGGCGCACGCCCGCTAAAACGGGCGCTGCTGACCGAAATTCAAGACCCGCTGGCCTTGGCCATCCTCGAAGAAACCTTCGTTCCAGGCGATGCGATCTATGTTGATCGAACGGACGATGGGGTGCTGCGTTTCCAAAAACAAACACCCACGTAAAACACGTGGGTTAAAATGCGTTAGATGGTGCTGACAGCGTTGTGTTTGCGTTGTTTGGTTTAAGCTTGTCCGAACAGCTGAACGAGAACCAGGATCAACGCAGCCAAGAAAATTGCACCAAAGATGATGGCGATGGGCGGGATGCCTTTGCGTGCGAAGAATGGTGCATTTTCGGGCAATGGAGCGGGCGTATTTTGCAGGGTGGTGCTCACCTCGTTCGATACTGCGACGGCATCTTCAGTGATGGTGTTATCGTCTGCTACATCCGCGATACGTGCCGCGTCGTCTGCTGCTGGTACCGTTGTTTGGTCTGCTCGTTGTTGGTGCTCTGCTTCAAGAGCGGCGAGCACGTCGCGTGGGTTGCGCGAGACGAGCGGGCCTGGTGAAAGGTTACCGATGCGCGATTCGTCGCCGCTACCAAGCCATGGGGCGGCCAGGTAAACGCCACCGAAGGGGTGCGTGAACTTGGTGGGCAGGTTTTCTTCGGTGAGGAAGGGAAGCAGTTCACTCGCGTCGGTAAGGCGGTGTTTGTGCATGGGTTGCATGCAGTGCGCAACCAACAGGCGGATGCCGTCCGGAAATTCACCCAATGCGGTCCAGGCATCGACGGATACTGGCGCCTCGGGCGAGGTGGTGAGGTCTTTGCCGCTGAAGATGAACGCGAGGATGCCGCCCATCGAGTAAATATCGGCTTTGGGCGTGATAAAGCTTCCGCCCAGCTCTCGAATAATCTCTGGGGCGCTGAATTTTTCGTGCACGCCTTCGAAGAGTTGTGATGGGCGGCTTTCGCGGGGCTGGATGCTTCCGAATCCGATCACGAGTGCGCGTTCGTCGTCAGTGATGAGGATATTGCTTGGCGTGAGGTTTCGGTGCACAAGGCCATTTTCGTGCAATTTGGCGAGATCTTCTGTGATTTCGCGCGCCCAACGCAAACCGAGGGCGAGGGGAGCGCCGCTGGGGTATTTGGCGCGGATATAGCGCATGAGGGTGGTGCCGCTGAGCCATTGTGTGGCGAGGATGATATCGCCTTGGCCCATGCCGACTTCGATATCGAGGATTTGGGCGTTGAGTTCTGGGTGCAGGAGGTTGGCGTATTCTGCGGAGCGCCGGAGGATATCGCGCCGTTTGGTGCGTTGTTCTTCTTTCCAGTCGTCTTGGTCGATGGGCGCGCGCAGAACCAGTGTGCTTCCCTTTTCGAAAGCGGAGGCGTTGCTGGTGTGTTCCACGAATCCTCGGAGGATTTCATGGTTGGTGGTGCGGCGGGGGGGATCCATAAGGGCGATGCTCAGGGAGCGATCGCGGGTGGTAATGGTGATTTGTTCGGTCATATATCTTCGAAAAGATCTGCGTTTGCACGTAGACGTCTTGTCGCATGTGGTTCTAGGCGCTATGGAGCGCGTCTAACCGGATGGATGACGTGGAACGCACGGAGCGCATTGTGGTTCAAAAAGCAGATAAAATTTGGCTAGATGGTGAACTTGTAGATTGGGATAAGGCCAATGTGCACGTGCTTACGCACACCCTGCACTACGGGCTTGGTGCCTTCGAGGGCATTCGTTGCTATCAGTGTGAAGATGGCCGCAGCCAAGTCTTTCGACTGCGCGATCATGTTCGTCGACTCTTTGATAGTGCACATCTCTTAATGATGGACATCCCCTTCTCGCAAGAGGAGATCTTTGAAGCGTGCAAAGAAACTTTGCGCGCCAATAAGCAAGAAGAGGCGTATTTGCGGCCTCTGGTCTTCTTTGGCGACGGCGCCATGGGCCTTGGTTCCGCAGAGAATAAAGTGCGCTTAGCGATCATCACGTGGAAGTGGGGCGCTTATTTGGGCGAGGAAGCCCTCGAAAAAGGCATTCACGCCAAGGTTTCGAGCTACATGCGCAACAGCCCGCGCTCGTTGTTTCCGAAGGGCAAGGTGGTGGGTCACTACGTGAACAGCATCTTGGCCAAACGCGAAGCGATGCTTGCCGGCTACGACGAAGCGATCATGCTCGACGGCGAAGGTTTTGTGTCTGAAGCTTCGGGTGAGAACATCTTCATCGTCCGCGATGGCGTGGTCAAAACACCAGGCTATTCGACCGGCGCCCTGGGCGGCATCACATGGGATACCGTTGTGAAGCTCCTTGGTGACATGAACATCCCAGTAGAATTTGACCGCTTTGCGCGCGACGAGCTCTACCTTGCTGACGAGGTGTTCATGTGCGGAACCGCTGCGGAGATCACGCCGGTACGCGCGGTCGATGAGCGCAAGATCGGCGAAGGAAAACGCGGCCCCATCGCGACCAAAGTGCAAAAGGCCTACTTTGATCTGATGCACGGCAAATACGGCGCACGCGAGGAGTGGCTTGATTTCCTCTAATCAGAAGATCCGATAAACGGTCTTCTACTCGTCAGTGATACGAAAGAACATAGAGAAAGCCTCCTTATGATCCCATGAGGGGGCTTGGTTCATTCTTGTGGCGTGCTCAAGACGCACGCAACGAGGACGAGCAAGCTGTGCTCTATCGCCTTCGCGCTAATTCATACGCTGGGTGGATATTTTGAAGAGAATACTTGTCTTTCCATGATAATGCGGCCGCTAGAGCGCTTGCAGAAGAAGGCTTTTTTAGCTACCTCGAAAGCGGCTTGTAAAGTTACTAGCTGTAAAATAGTCTAGAATACTACGCATCCTTGACTTGCGCTGCATTGATCACTGTACTTTGACAGCAAATCGACCTGTGCGTGGGGGACGTTCTCAATGAAGAATGTCTGCGCGTAGGGACAATGAATCTAAGAAATGCCGTGAATCACGGCATTTGGGTACGGCCCCAGTGTCGTCGTTGTGGAGGAAAGAGCATGAAAGCACGAAGGGAACTTCGTACAGGATTACGACTATTGGTCATGGCATTGGTTTTTCTTGCCATATCCTGCGAAGACGATGGGGACGGAGACGGTTGTCTTGGCGATACGGATGGACTTATCACGGGTTGTAGTGATGGGTGCGGTACGGACGTCTGGATGATCAAAGGCGATGGCTGCTTGTCAGACTGCATCTTTGATGGCGACGGCTGCAATTTAACGGGCGAAGGCGGTTGTGGTGATTGCGGCGGCGATGGCTGTGGCGATTGCGGTGGCTGTGGTTCGGACGCGCCGTATGATTATGGTGACGGTAAAGTCGTCGAAGGCGCCGTGCAGATCCACGTGACCGACTCGCTGTTCGCGTTTGTTAAGAGTAATTTGGTAGATATCCTTGCTGCGGCCGCTGGCGACGTCCTGAATGTCGATGAAAGCGGTCTGATCACCATGTGTTTCCCTGTGGGCGACGACATGTGCCCCCGCTCCAACGAAGCGGTAGCCAATTGTGGCGGTTCCGGAGAAGCTGGATGCCAACTGCAAATTAAGCTCGGCGAAATCAGTGTCACACCCGCGAATGATAGTGAAGTAAGAGTACGGGTGAACGTCGCAGATATTAATGGGAAATTGCGCACGAGCGAAGCCGGTGGTTGTACGATCAGCTTGAGCCGTAAAAGCGGTGATTTCTATGTCGAGCTGCGCGCGCAAATGCACGTGAATCCAACGGATAATAATACAGAATTATACATCGGCGGCGGCAATGATATTGGCGTGAAGACCAATGGCTTAGACCTTGGTTTAAGCGGGATTTTATGCTGGATGGGCGGTGCAATCAATGTCGATAATACAATCAAAGGTGTTATCGGTGGCTTGCCGTGCCGCGGCTGTAATAATGATTCCGACTGCGGAGGCGGCGGTACGTGCCAGAACAATATCTGCCACGACTCCTCTGGGCGTAAATGCCAAGGCATTCAGCTTGGCGCACAGATGGGGATTGATGCCGGCGGCTTGCTGCAGTCCATCGACCCAGGTGCCGAAGCCAAACTCGGAATCCTCGCGTTCCTCGGCTCTTACGTAGAAACCAAGAACAATGGCCTGCAACTCGCGATGCGCCTCGGCGGCAAAGCAGAGCAACGCAGCTTGTGTGTGCCTGAGCGCCAACCGCCGATCGTCGATGGAAAGCGGGACTGCCGTACAGGTCAGTTCTGTGACCCAATTGCCGAACTCAATAACCAAGGAACCGTCAAGTTCCAAAGAGAAGACGGCACAGAAGTCACCGAGCCCTTCCATATCGGTGTGGGCGTGGCCATGGGCGGCCTGAACCAGATATTGCACTCGGTCTATAATAGCGGCGCATTGTGCTTGTCAATCGCTGGTGACGCTGGTCTCGACGGCATCGAAATGCTGGCGACATCGCTCATCGGTACCTTTGTTGAGTCCTTGACCGTCGTGACACAAAAGCAGAACCAGCCACTGATGATTCAGTTGCGACCCCAATACGCGCCAGTCGTAGACTTCCAAAAGAGCGGAAGCAACGGCGCAGAGATTTTGGTGAAAATTCCAGAGCTGTCGCTCGACTTCTACACCATTGTGGATCTGCGCTATCAGCGTATCTTTACGCTGACCACCGACATCGAACTACCGTTGAGCATCAGCTCTAAGAACAACGTTATGAACATTGCGATTGGGTCGCTCAAAGACCTCATCGATGTAGAGAAGACCAAAGTCACCAACGTGGAAATGATTTCGGAATCCGAAGTGAAGTCCTTGGTCAAGCAGCTGCCAACCGTGATCGATGCTGCCGCTGGTTCGCTGATCGATGGCGATATGATTCCGCCCATCGATCTTTCTGAACTCGCAGGCGATGCGCTAGGCGGCTTAGAACTTGAGCTGGTAGGACCAGGCGTTGGTATTATCAACGAGGGCAACAAACCTGCTGCATTGGGCGTCTATCTGCGCATGGGTCTTGATACGGATGCGATCGATCCTCTCAATCCCAACGGACTGCGTAGCGCATTGGAGCCGGAAATCACCAACCTGAACATCGAAATGCAAAATCCTCGCGACTTGCGCGCGGATCTTGCCCAGATGCGTAGAAACGGTGAAGTGATCCCCTACGAAAAACTGATGCCGAAAATCCGCGTTGAGATGGCGACCACAGGCGCCGCGCTCTCGCCGGACGAAGTCGAATACGCATACACCATCAACAACGGACCATGGAGTTATTGGGAGAAAGGTCCCGTACTCAACATCGACCGCCCACGCCTTGCGATCGAAGGAAAATACGATGTGCGCATTACGGCACGACGCGTCGGTGATGGCTCCTCGGGTTCCAAACACGACGCCGAGTTTAGCTTCGTGAATGACTTCACGGCGCCAACGGTAGAACTCTACGCGCAAGACGGCCAAGTCCGTGTGCGTGCCAAAGACAATGTGTACGATGTGAATGAACTGTCGATGCAATACCGCGTCAATGGCGGCGCATGGTCCGACCGTGCACCGATTCACGCCATCGATGTCGCATCCTACCTCGCGGACGAAGAATATGCCGCAGTGGATGTTTCGGTTGAAGACCCAAGCGGCAACATTCGCCACGCACGACGCACCTTCGGTGAGAAGCGCGCGCCAGTGGCTCAAGCCAACGATGCGGCGGACGGGTGCTCCTCGTTCAACAGCCAAGGCGGATTGCTGGGCGTTTTCGCACTACTAGGACTTGTCCTGTTGCGTCGTCGTGAGTCAGGACGCGGTGCGATCGCCGCATCCTCCGCCTACGCGTCGCTCGCTATCCTTGCGATCCTCCTGCTCGGTATGAGCGCGGCAGGTTGTAAGAACAAAGATAAACCCGGTAGCTCGGTGTGCGATCCCGCATGCTCGCGCAGCGAGATCTGTGAAGCAGGCCAGTGCGTCCCCATTACCTGCGAAGATGATCGCGACTGCGCGGCGGGCGGAACATGTGTTGATGGCGTCTGCCACAACCCCCAAACCTGCTCGGATAACGATGATTGCGACTACGGCCACATCTGCAAAAACGGCGGTTGCGAGCCATCGGAATGTAAAACCACCGCTGACTGCCAACTCAGCTGCCCAGACGGTGAGCTTCCGTTCTGTGATTATGACGATTACGAGAGCGTAGAAGCAGGCGAGTGCGTATGCTCCGCCGGCCTAGAAATGCGCAACCACGGCGAGTGGCTCGGCGTGCACGAGCTCTCGAACGGTGATGTCATCGTCCTCGCGTACAACTCCTTCTATGGCGATGTGATTCTCGGCACAATGCAGAGCGACCAGACCTTCGTATGGGAGTTCTTGGACGGTGTACCCGACGGACCCGTGGTGATGCCTCCTTCGGGGCTGCGTTCGGGTATCCGCGCCGTGGGCGATGATGCTGGGCGATACATTTCGTCCGTCATCGAACGCACCGCGAACGGCGATGTCTTGCACGCGGCTTACCAGTACGCGTCCGATGAAGATGCGACCACACGCTTGCGTTATGCGCGCGGCGTAAAAGGTGAGGCAGGCTGGAACTGGACGACGATCGACCTCGATGATCAAGCCATTGCTGGGATGTTCCCAAGCATCGTCCTGATCCCGAGCGCACCCGCAGAAGAGGGCGCCGATGCCACCAACGCCATCGCGATCATCTACGCGACCGCTGACGTCGTCATCGAAGTGGACGGCGCGACAGAAAACGATCCCGTGACCACACAATACTTCAGCCTGATTTCGACGGCCTATGCTGCGACTTCGGAGCCGGCGTCCAAAGAGGACTTCACCGTCCTAGAAGATGGTTTCGTCCAAGAGGAAAGCTTGCTTGATTGTGGAGGATTGTGCGGAAACAACGCCAAGTGCCACGCGGCATTGAACGTCTGCGTTCCCGAAGCACGTCCTTGCGTCCCCAGCTGCGAAGATGGTGAAAGCTGCGTCGAGCTCGACGGCGAGAAAGTCTGCGCTGTCGCCACCAAAGGAAAGACGGATTTCACCGTCATTCCACGTGGTACAGGATTGTTCACATCGAGCGTGGTCGATAGCACAGGCGTAGTGCATACCGCTTACTACGACCAAGTGCACGGTAACCTGTGGTACGTGACCTTCGAGGTTGCGGACGATGGACTCCAAGTGAAAAACGCCCCGATGATCCTCGACGGCGAAGAGAACGGCGCATCCACAGGTGACGTGGGTCGCTGGGCGCACGTTCAGCTTTCGAAAGACGAAGAAGTGGTGGTCTTCTACGAGAACGCCGGTACCGCTGAACTTTGGGCCGCGCGCGTGAATGGCAATAGCGTGTCGCGCGTGCTTATCTCAGATGGTATTTTCATTGGCAAAGACGATCTAGAAGTAGCCAATAACCGCGTTGGAGCGTCGGTGTCCGCGTACGCACTGCAAGACGGCGGTTTCGAAATCTACTTCCAAGACTCCACCGACAGCGTTGTGCGACGCGTGCGTTGGACCGATCTCAACGCCTCGCCTGGCGATGCGGTCGGTGTATTCGGAACTGCGCATGGTATCGCGCGTGACCCCGTGCCCGCGCATAAAGACCTCGACGCATCGGAGCGACGCATTTCGCCGTTCCCAGGTGCTTATGGATTCTTCGCCAAAGCGCTCGTGAGCGAAGACCGCGTGCTCATTGTGAATAAGGTGATCAACTACAACGCCAAACGCGCTGATGGCTCCGTCATCGCCGGTGTCATCGGCGATGTCGATGACAACCCAGATAACGGTGGAGACCCAGACGGCGGAGAAGATCCCGACGACGGCGACGACCCCGAAGAGCCCTAAGAACACGTAAGGGACGCGTTAGCGAACAAGGTCATCGCTACACCAAAGCCTTCTCTCTAACGAATTACACGAGACAGCTCCCAATGGGCTGTCTTGTGCCATTTTTGCTATCCGCCGCCGCTCACTTGACACTTTTCGCAGGTAACGGCTAAGTTCCTGTTTCACGTCAACAAGGTTTCGTCGCTGGAGGCGGCGAAACGAGGGGAACTTTCTGCATGCGGAGCGTAATTCTACGCGCGACGACGCAAAATCAAAATGTGGGGGACTGTAATGGGAACACGAAGTGAGCTTCGTACCGGTCTACGCCTACTCATCATGGCACTGGTTTTTTTAGCCATGTCTTGTGAGTCGGATGGAGACGGTGACGGTTGTGGAAGTACCGACGGACTGATCGTCGGCTGTAGCGATGGCTGCGGTAAAGGCATCAAACCTGTCGGCGGTGATGGCTGCATGGGCGATTGCCTCCTCGGATCTGCCGATGGCGGCGGCTGCATGGGCGATTGTTTGGATCTAGATAGCTGCATGGGCGACAGCTGCGGTGACTGCGGTGACTGTGGCGATGTCGGCCCCTATCGCTATGACGGCGAGGTCCAGACGGACGCGATCCAGGTTCAGGTGACGAACTCGCTGTTTAATTTTGTGAACCAGAATATCTATGAAATCTTGGAAGCGGTGGCAGGGGATGCGCTACCCATCGAAGACGGAAAAGCCAAAGTCTGCATTCCGAAAGACACGGACATCGAGGTCACAAAACTCTGTACTAGAGTTGATAGTAGCGGTCCGTGCGCCGGTACGGGCTGTGCGCTGAACGTGGATATTGGTAACATCGCGATCACGCCAGAGGCACCGAATGGATTGAAAATTCGCGTGAGTGGCGTGAAGGCATCGGGTGATATCAGCGCAAGCTATTCACAATGTGACACCATTAAAGTCTCTACAGGCGGCAGCGGTATTTCGCTGACTGTAGGAATGAAATTCCGAAAGAACAGTGAATATCCTACAGGAAGTGAAGATAAAGTTGAGCTTTACTTGGGCGGAAGCAATGACTTTGCCATTGATGGGATCGGCAACCTCTCGCTCGGTACACGTTGCCGAAATTGTAGTACCGGTGCGAGCATTGCGTGTGGACTTGGCGGTTGGACCTTCGGCGTGGCTGCGAGTATCGCTACATCCATCGTCGGCGGTATGATCGACGATCAAATCGGCGCCATTTCCTGCCGCGCGTGTGATACCAATGCAGATTGCGGCAAGGGAGCTACCTGCGGCGGCGGCGGGGTTTGCAACTACCCCAACAAGCCCTTTGGCCAGCTCTGCCAAGGTGTACAGCTCGGCGCGGATGCTCAGGTCGACGCTACAGGTTTGCTGTCGTCTATTGATCCATCCGCTTCAGCGAGTCTTGGACTCGGCGCATGGCTCGGGAACGTTTACGCAAATCCCACTCAAGGTATCGGTTTCGGTGCGCGCCTGGGCGCGGCGCCCACGCCGGCGAACCTCTGTGTCCCTGCACGACCCTTCCCACTCAATAAAGCGACGGGTTGCCGTGATGGGAAAACATGCCCACGCTTGTCGGTTCTCGAAGGTGGAACCGTCGACGGCACACCGTACCATGTAGGTATCGGCATTGCCATGGGCGGGCTGAATCAAATTCTATGGGCCGCCTACTCAAGCGGTGCGCTCTGTTTGTCCGTCGGTGGCGATAGCGACGCCATCGATGGATTGGACATGCTCAACACCGACCTGATCGGCGTATTTGTTGGCTCGCTGCCATCGCTGACCAACGGCGTGGCCAAACCGCTGATGATTCAATTACGCCCCCAGGAAGAACCACGCGTAGACTTCAAGAAGGATCGAGGCCAAGGCGCAGAGCTCGACGTCCTGATTCCGCAACTCGCGCTCGATTTCTACACGGTCGTCGATCAGCGTTACGCCCGCGTCTTTACGCTCATCGCAGACATCAAGCTGCCGCTTGGCGTCAAAGCTGAGAACAACCAACTCGAAATCGCCATTGGTGACTTGGCCGACCTGCTCGACCCCGAAACCATCACCGTGGCAAACGTCGATATGATCTCGAAGCGCGAAGTCGAATCGCTGGTCGGCAACTTGCCCACCGTCATCGAGGCCGCTGCAGGAGGTCTGTTGGGCGACGATCTGATCCCGCCCATCGAGCTACCTGAAATGATGGGCATCCGCCTCGATCTGATCGGTGCGGGCTTGACCATGATCGAAGAAAGCAATCAGCCTGCAGCCCTCGGTATTTTCGCCGCCCTCGCTTTCGAAGACGGTTCCGGCGGCTGGATCGAAAGCAACTTGGAGCCAGAGATCGCGAGCCTGAACATCGATATCAAGGATCCGCGTGATCTCCGCGCAGACCTTGCTGCACGACGCGTGGCCGGTCAAAGCTTCACTTATCGCGACCTGATGCCGCACATCACCGCAGATATGAAAGTTGTGGGTGCAGGACTCGCCGACGATGAAATCGAATACGCGTACAGCATCAACGATGGACCATGGAGCTTCTGGAAACAAGGCCCCACCATCCACGTGAACAATCCGATTCTTGCCGCTGAAAGCAAGTACCGCGTGCGCATCACCGCACGACGTGCAGGCGATCCCACGACAGGATCGAAGAGCCATGCGGTCTTTGAATTCGTAAACGACTATACCGCACCCAAAGGAACCCTGCGTGCCGACGGCGCCAACGTTCTCATCGACGCGGAGGACAATGTGTATGACTTCGACGAACTCACCATGCGCACACGCCTCAATAGCGGTGCGTGGTCAGAGCGAACCGCAATTGCACCTATCGATATCAGCCAAGCGCTCGCCGAACATGAGCGCGTGGTGGTGGATGTGAGCCTAGAAGACCCAAGCGGAAACGCACGTGTAATCCGCCGCACCTTCGGAGAGAAGAAACCGGCCACGGCGCAAGCCACTTTGGGCGCTGGTGCTGATGGTTGCTCCAGCGGAGAAGGCAAGGGCGGTCTGCTCGCGGTATTCGCGTTCATGGGACTGTTGCTCATGCGCCGAAAAACTGAAGGCGCAACCCGCGCTGCTTCGCCCGCGTATATGGCGCTCGCCGTACTGACGTTGTTGCTCCTTGGTGTGTCATCTACGGGATGCAAAAATAAGGATTCTGGCGGCGCCGAGCCCGTCGGAGGATGCGATCCTGCATGTGACGCGAACTCCGAGTGCATCGACAGCGTCTGTGTACCCCTTGGTTGTACCGAGGACGGTGATTGCGCCGCGGGTGGAAAATGCATTGATAATCAGTGCATCTACCAAGCGACCTGCCGAGACGCGGACGACTGTGAATATGGCCATATTTGCAAAAGCGGCATCTGTAAGCCGTCAGAATGTACGGTTTCCGACGACTGCACTTCGCTGAGCTGCACAGATGGCTTATTGCCGTTCTGCGACTTCGATGACTACGCAAGCGTCGAAGCAGGAGAGTGCATCTGTTCTGATGGCGTACCGTTGCGTAACTACGGGTCGTGGCTCAACACACACGTCCTGAGCGACAATAGCGTCATCGCCTTCGCGTACAACGAGTCCTACGGCGATTTGATGCTCGGCACGCTCGTCGGCGACGGTACCTTCGACTGGGAGTTCATTGATGGCGTGCCCGACGGACCCGTCGTTGCGCCAAGCAGTGGACATCGGAATGGCGTACGCGCCCCTGGTCCCGACGCGGGACGCTATGTTTCGGCCGTGGTTGAGAAAACCGATGCCGGAGACGTGCTGCACGCGGCTTATCAAAACGTCGCTGCAGATGGCGGCGCGACCAGCCTGCGGTACCTCCGAGGTGTCAAAGGCAGCGCTGGATGGTCATGGACCCGCATCGACGTCGACTCGCTAGATAGTGCAGGCATGTTCCCAACCCTCGCGCTGATGCCCGCAGTCACAGGACAGCCGGTGTTGACGCAGCCGGAAGAAGAGGGCGATAACGGTGCCTCTGGCGGTATTGCCATCGTTTATATGAGCGGCGACATCGCTATTGATCCGGGTGATGGTAGCGGCGTACAATACTTTGCGCACCTTTCGTCGGCGTATGCCGCCACACGCACACCCGAAACAGCAGACGATTTTTCGATTCTCGAAGGATTCGATCTGGTTGAAAATACGAACGCCTGTGGTGGTCTCTGTACGAGCCAGTCCATCTGTCTCAATGACCAGAACATCTGCGTACCCACCGCGCGTCGTTGCGATCCGGGCTGTGAGAACGGTCAGGCATGCGTTACTTTCGAGGGTGTGAACCAATGCATGAACGCCGGAGGTGGCCGCGCAGGTATGAGCGTCGTACCGTTTGGTATTGGCCTTTTCGCGAGCAGCGTTGTGGATAAGGATGGCGTGTTGCACGTAGCCTACTACGACCAAACGCACGGCAACTTGATCTATGCGAGCCTGCAGGTGAACGGCCAAGCGTTGGAGATCAAACAAAGCCCGATCATTGTCGACGGGGAGAGCGGCGGGCAATCTACGGGCGATCTCGGTCGTTGGGCCAACGTGCACGTACTTGATGATGGACGGGTAGTGATTTTCTACGAAGACGCTGGAAAATCGCAGCTACGCGCAGCAATTCTGCAAGGCACCAACGCCTCCATCACCGTCCTTGATGAAGGGATTTATAAAAATGGTGCGAACGATTGGGTTTCTACCAACCGTGTAGGCTCGAACCCAGTTGCCAAACCGCTACCCAACCAAGGTTTCGAGGTATTCTATCACGATGCGACGGACTTGGTGGTACGACGCGTAGTATGGGACGACTTGAGCGCAACACCTACAGAGCATCCGCAGGCTGTCTTTGGAACCGAGGAGAGCTACGGACGTGATCCTGGTGCGGAAGGTGCCGATCTGGCTGCGGACGAACAGGTCAAAGACCTCGTCAACGGCGGTTACGGCTTCTTTGTGCAAGTGAGCGATATTCCTGGCAAGCGCGTTATCTCGTCGAAACGTGTCTATCATGCTGGTAGCGGGAACGTAGCGACCGACGTTCAAAGCGGTGCTTTGCCACGCCAAAACAGCGGAGGTACAGGACCCGAGCCGGATCCTGATAGCCCAGGCCCCGATATCGATTTCTGATCGTTCGGCTTATTTCGCTAAGAATATGAAAGGGCGGCCCTCGGGCCGCCCTTTTTATTTTTGCACGAACTTAACAAAGGATCTTTGGACGCTTCAGAATGTCGCTTTGTGAAAAATCGGTCGCGATAAACAATGAATTATATTACTGTTTATCATTCCATGTTCCATCTTGTGTGCCGCGCTCGACTTCAGTTTGCCTCATCGCTATAATAAAGCATGACATGTGATGTAACACATTGATAGTGTTACAGCGTGTACAATATCGTTAGCAAGGGGAACAGGGTAGCGCGTTATCCAGCGTTACACTGTGTAACCCAATAGCCATTTGGGGGCAAGGATGCGCGTAGGTGTAAATCGATCAACGACGTTTTGGCGAATCTTCGCGATGGCGTTGGTATTTCTGGTCATGTCCTGCGAATCTGACGCGGACGGAGATGGCTGTCTTGGGAGCACAGATGACCTTATCACGGGAATGAGTGATGGGTGTGGAACCGGGATGAAGCCCATTGGGGACGGCTGCCTCGGTAGTTGTATTCTTGGGGGCGACGGTGGCTGCAACGACTGCGGTGCTGGCGATGGCTGTGATATGGATTGCGGCGCCTGCGGTGACTGCGGTTCTGACAATCCGTATACCTATCAGGGGGACGTGGTCGAAGGAGCGATTCAGGTACATGCCACAAATTCGCTATTTCAGTTCATTGGGAGCAATCTCATGGACATCGTGAAAACGGCAGCCGGTGACGCGCTGGAAATCAATGAGAACGGCGAAATCACGATTTGCGTTCCTCCGATGCGAGAAGGAAGCGGTTGGGCGATCGAGTTGGACATGTGCAATCGTAATCGCGACTGTAAGACTTCACCGTCCAGTTCCAGCAATGATGGTTGTTCCATTACTGTCAAACTTGCGGACCCCGTCATCAGTACCGTGAACGGCAACGAAGTGCGGGTGCGCATTGACGTAGACGATCTCGATGCGAGTATTCCCTCACGTTGGCGCGCGCTTTATACCATTGGGATTTGGTCGAGCTGTCACTTGCGTGTGAGAAAAAGCGGTTCCATCTACGCGACGGTTCCGATTCAATTTAACCAAAATGCCCAAGATCATAATCATGAGATCTATGTGGGTGGCGATGCCATGAACTTTCAGACAAGCGGTGTCAAAGTTAGTGGCTGCTCGTTAGAGGTCACAGACTTTCTGGGACTCAACAATCTCATCATTCGCCAAGTGGTAGATGGTATCGGCGCACTATCCTGCCGTGGATGTGATACCCTTGCCGATTGCGGAACTGGTGCCACGCGGTGCCAAAATGGAACATGTCGTGATAATAGCGGACGAATGTGCCAGGGCATCCAAGTCGGCATGGACGTGGGCATCGACGCGGGCTCGTTACTCCAGAGCATTGACCCCGCGGCAGAGGGCGCACTCGGTTTGCGCGCTTTCCTAGGCTCTTACGTTCATACGAGCGATGGTGGCCTCCAACTCGGTGGACGTCTCGGTGCCAAAGCCGAGCCACAAAGTCTCTGCGTTCCCTTGCGTCCATCACCCGCGCAACCAGGCGTGTCAAACTGTAGAACAGGCGACAATTGCGATGCGATTGCAGATTTGAACAGCCAAGGGGTCATTCCTTCGGGCCCAGACGCCGGCACCCCCTTCCATGTGGGGCTTGGTGTGGCCATGAGCGGGCTCAACCAGGTACTTTGGAGCGCATACTCGAGCGGTATGCTCTGCCTGTCCATCGGTGGAGAAAGCGAAGGACTCGAGATTTTGGGCACAGGCCTTATCGGTGTGTTCATCCAATCGCTCCAAGGCCTAACCTATAACGTCGACCAACCGATCATGATTCAGCTGCGACCTCAACAAGCACCTGTGGTCGACTTTAAACACGACGAAGGGCAGGGCGCAGAAATGGATGTACGTATCCCCGAACTTGCACTCGATTTCTATACCGTTGCAGATCAACGTTATGCGCGCATTTTCACCTTGATCGCTGATATTGAGCTACCACTCGGCGTGAAAGCTGAGAACAATGAGCTCAGCATCGCGATCGGTGACCTCGCCAACGTCATCGATCCCGAGACTGTGAAAGTGACCAACATCGAGATGGTGCAACGACGCGAGGTCGAGAACTTGGTGGCCAGCCTGCCGAGCGTGATTGGAGGCGCTGCGGGAGGGCTGCTCGGTGATGATCTGATCCCCTCCATTGAAATTCCAGAAATCGAGGGAATTCAGATCAATCTGGTCGGTCCAGGTGTGACCATACTCGAAGAAAACGGGCAGCCAGCAGCGCTGGGCATCTTTGCGAAACTCGGGTTTGCAGATGAGTTTGGATCTGGGTTATTGCGACAACTCGAGCCGGTCATCACCGATCTCAATATCGATATGATGACGCCCAAAGAAATGCGCGCGTTCCTCGCCGCCCGTCGCCAGTTCGAAGCTGGATTTAGTTACCGTGATGTCATGCCGCGCGTGACGGCGCAGATGCAGGTCATGGGCGCGGACCTCAGTGATGAACAGGTCGAATATGCCTATAGTATCAACGAAGGACCGTGGAGCTTCTGGAAGAAAGGGCCCGCGCTAGCGATCGATCATCCGATGATTGCGAACGAAGGGCGCTATGATGTCCGTATTACGGCACGACGTGCAGGAGATCCGACGAGTGGTTCGCGTAGTCATGCAGAGTTCTCTTTTGTGAACGACTTCACAGCACCGAGAATTTCGCTGAGCGCCGTGGGTAGTTCTGTGGTGCCCTATGCTAAAGATAATGTTTATCCGCAGGAGGAGCTCACCATGCAATATCGTATCAATAGCGGTGCGTGGTCCCAGCGTCAGCCCATCCATGCCATCGATCTGACGGAAAACCTTACACATGGCGAGAAAGCAACCGTGGATGTCTTTGTGGAAGACCCCAGTGGTAACGCGCGCTCGATCCGGCAAACCTTTGGTATAAAAGAGTCCGCCGCTAGCGTGTCAGACAGCGCCAGCGCGCAGGAAGCTGCAGGATGCGCAACGTCGAGTCAACAAGGTGGGTGGATGGCCGTATTGGCGTTCCTTGCGCTGGTACTAGGGCGTCGTCGTCGACGTGAATACGTACAGACGGCAGCATCGCCAGCATACATTGCGATCGCTGCCCTAGGCTGGCTGCTTCTCGCGCTCACAAGTGCAGGGTGCGTCGACAATGCCAAAGACCTCCGTAGCGCGAGCGGCGATTGCGATCCCGCCTGTCTCACGAGCGAAATTTGCGATGATGGCGTCTGTGTCCCCATCACCTGCAAAGACGATAAAGACTGCCCCGGCAGCGCAGAATGCGTAGATGGAGCTTGTATCGGCGGCGATCAATACTGCAACGACGCCGATGATTGTGAATACGGCCACATTTGCAAGGATGGTATCTGTAAGCCGTCGGAGTGTAGCGTCTCTGATGAATGCGACCCCAATATGTGTGATGGCGATAAACTGCCGTTCTGCGATTTCGACGATTACCCGAGTGTAGAGGCTGGGGAGTGCGTATGTGAGAATAGCCTAGAGCTTCGGAAATACGGGACATGGCTGCGCGTGGTGCAGCTAGAGAAAGACGATGTGGTCGCATTCACCTACAATGAATCCTACGGCGACCTCATGTTTGGTGTGCTAAATGAGGACGACACCTTCGACTGGGAGTTCCTTGATGGCGTGCCGGAAGGACCCGTTGTAGCGCCTCCAACCGGTGCGCGTAACGGCGTACGCGCGCCGGGCGATGTCGCTGGGCGATACGTCGCCGCGGTCGCAGAGAAGGTTGATGATGATTACGTCCTTCATGCCGTCTATCAGTACCATGACACCACGACGGACGAACTCAGTCTGCGTTATACGCGCGGCGTGAGAGGGGCTGCCGGATGGTCCTGGACGAAATTCGATATCGACAACCTCGATGCCGCCGGAATGTTCCCGAATATCGTACTCCTTGGGGCTCAAGGTGACGATGATGATGCTGCTGACGAGCTTGGCATTGGCATCGTCTATATGACTGGGGATGCGATGTTGCCTCCTGATGGCAGCGATCCTGCGGAGTATTTCTCGCAGGTTTCAACTGCCTATGCTCCCACGCGGACGCCGGATGCTGCGGAGGATTTCCACTTGGTTGAAGGCTTCGACCAAGTCGCGGAACAAGCACCGTGCGCGAATCTCTGTGCGAGCAATCGTGTCTGTCTGGATGGTGCCAACGTCTGTGTACCGAAAAAATCTGGCTGCGCCCCCGCATGCGCGAGCACAGATACCTGCGTTGAGTGGGAGGGCCAAGTTCAGTGCTTGCCGGCACGCGATGCCAAGCCTGGTTTCAGTGTCACTTCAAAAGGCGTAGGACTCTTTAGCAGTAGCGTTGTCGATGCAGATCAAACTGTTCATACCGCCTACTACGACCAAGTCCACGGTGTACTAAAATACGTCGCGCTCGAGCGTGACGGAAATACCCTCGTCAAAAAGTCCGAGCCGTTGATAGTCGACGGGGAACTCGACCATGCTTCGGTGGGCGATGTGGGTCGTTGGACGAATATCCACGTCCTCGATGACGGTCGTGTCGTCATCTTCTACGAGGATGCGGGAAGAGCAGAACTCCGCGCCGCGGTCGTTCAGGGCAATAATGTTTCGATCACCGTGCTCGACGATGGCGTCTACCTTGGTGATGGGCGCGAGACCGTGAGCAATAACCGCGTTGGTTCCTCGGTGTTCGCGCGTAAACGATCAGGCGGAGGTTTTGACGTTTACTATCAAGACACCACTGATTTGGTGACGCGAAAACTGACTTGGACCGACCTTAGTGCAGCACCAGACGGACATCCATTGCCCATCTACGGTACTGAGGCGGGCTTTGAGCGAGATCCCACCCCAGAGGGGCAGTCTGCAGACGAGAACAAGCGCGTGACCGCCGAGGCAGCTGGAGGCTATGGATTCTTTATTAACGTCCATGCGCTACCGCAACGAACGCTGTTCTCTTCGAAACGGATCGCGCCCGCGGGCAAGGACGGCATCATGGATGTACAGACAGGAACGTTGAAAAATTCGCTGATCATCGGTCCTGTAGATCCGATCATCGTCGGTCCCTAACCGCTGCGGCGCTCACACGCTGCTGGCTCTGAAACAGCGCTCGCGGATCGTATGTCACGCGAGCGCTGCACATTTTTGCGCGGCGCCAAGGCGCCCAAAGGCGTGTCGACCCCGTTGGTCCGAAATAGTGCGAGACCGCGTAAATTATCTCGCGTATAGGTAGCACGCGAGCTGCGGTGCGTCGGCCGGTTCAATGACATGCCTGCACGTGCACTTATGCGTCGTCAATCGTGACGAACTACGTGATAAGATTAGGGGATATTCCGCGTATGACTCAGTGGATCATTCGGTCATCCAGCCTGCGTTTGGTTGTGATGGGGCTTATATTTCTCGCCATGTCATGCGAAGCCGACGGCGATGGCGACGGTTGTCTCGGCGACACCGATGCGCTCATTGTGGGCTGTAGCGATGGTTGCGGCACGGGGATGAAACCGACGGGAGAGGGCTGCATGGGCAGCTGTCTCTTCGGTGGTGACGGCGGCGACTGCGGCGCGTGTTCTGGCGATGGTTGCATGGATGAATGCGGCGATTGTGGCGATTGCGGCGATTGTGGTGACGCAGATCCTTATGCGTATTCCGGCGACGTGGTCGAAGGTGCGATTCAAGTCCACGTGACGGACTCGCTTTTTACATTCGTTGAAAATCAGCTGACGGAAATCATCCAAACCGCCGCTGCCGATCTCCTCGATTTTGACTCTTACTGTGCGCGTTGTGACAGTGGTGCTGAAACTTGGGACTGCGGCGCGTGTGATAAGTGGTTCGGTTATTGCCTAGAACCCATTTCTGAAACAGGCGTAAGCATCTGTAACCGTGGGCATAACTGTAACGTTCAAGGAAATCCCACCGGTGGAAACAATGGATGCTGGGTCCACGTGAAAATGGGTAAACCCAAACTCTCTACCCAACAAGTGAACACGAACCATGGTCGCGCGAGTGTGTTTATCCCCATTGAGGATATCAACGGACCTTTGCCATCATCCGTTCTGGGGAACTGCCAGATCCACGTTGGAAAACACGCGAATCGTGAGCTTTCGGCCCGGATTGGTATCGATTTGATCCGAAACGCACGCGACGGAAATACAGAGATTTATATCGGCAAACCCAATGTGCAGCGCGCTGGTCTGAACATCGGCGGTAACTGCGCCGTTTTGAACATCTTCAAGGGCGTCGTGCTCGGCGTTGTCGATGATATCATCGACGGGATCGGCGCAATTTCTTGTCGAGGTTGCGATTCGATCGCGGATTGTGGCGCAGGTGCGAACGCATGTAGAAACGGCGTATGTCACGATAACAGCGGTCGCATTTGCCAAGGGATTCAGCTCGGAGCGGACGCCAAGATCGACGCTGGAAGCCTGTTGCAGAGCATCGACCCCGGCGCCGAAGCGCAACTCGGCGTGCGCGCATTCTTGGGTTCCTATGTAGAGACCCTCGCAAATGGTCTGCAGATCGGTGCGCGTCTTGGGGGGGCAGCTGACCCTAAGAACCTTTGTGTCCCCGTGCGGCCATCACCCGCTCAAGCAGGCGTGGATAGCTGTCGCAACGGCGCGAACTGCCCGTTGCTCGATGAGCTCAATCAACACAACCGCGTCCGCAATCCTAGTACAGGACAGGACGAGGAATTCCACGTCGGTATCGGCGTATCCATGAGCGGCCTCAATCAGGTGCTCTGGTCCGCTTATTCTAGCGGACTTCTGTGCCTCTCGATCAGCGGTGAAGCGGACGGCCTCGATATGCTGGGTACCAGCTTGTTCAGCCTTTTCGTAAAATCGCTAGGCAGCCTGACGTACGATAAAGATCAGCCGCTTCTGATTCAGTTGCGCCCGCAATATCCGCCAGAAGTCGACTTTAAAGAAGATCGAGGTCAAGGCGCCGAACTCGATGTGAAAATCCCAGAGCTCATGCTCGATTTCTACACCATCGTAGATCAGCGTTACATGCGCATCTTCACGCTCCAAGTGGACATTGCGTTGCCGCTCGGCTTGCACGTAGCGAACGATACGCTCGACATCGCCATCGGCGATCTTGCGGAAGTTATCGTTCCCGGAAGCGTGAAGGTTCTCAACGTAGAAATGGTTCAGCGCGGACAGGTGCAATCGCTGGCAAACAACCTACCAAGCCTGATCGGCAGCCTCACCGGCGTACTTGGCGACGAGTTGATTCCCCCCATCGAAATTCCAGAAATCGAAGGCATTCAGCTCACGATCGTTGGTCCTGGTACCACGATGCTCAAAGAAAACGGGCAAGCCGCAGCGTTGGGAATCTTCGCGCGCCTAGGCTTCTCTGCCGATATCGTAGGCGGTTTGCGCCCCCGACTTGAGCCCGTAATTACCCAGAAAGTTGTCGATATTCAGGCCCCCAAAGAGCTGCGTGCACAAATCGCTGCGCTCCGCGCCGCAGGACAGAGCTTTACGTATACAGACCTGATGCCGAAAGTGCGCGTGCATGTGGATGCGATCGGTGCCAGCGACGCTGATGCTGTGGAATACGCATATCGTATCAACGACGGACCCTGGAGCTTCTGGAAACAAGGCCCCGTCCTCGACATCGACCACCCGATCCTCGCGACCGAAGGCAAGTTTAACGTGCGAATCACCGCGCGTTACAAAGGAGATAGCAGCAGCGGCTCCAAGAGCGATGCAAGCTTTGGCTTCGTGAACGACTACACCGCGCCCAACCTTCAATTAAACGCTGTCGATGGCCGCGTAGAAGTTCAAGCCCATGACAACGTCTACTCTAAAGAAGAGCTCTCCATGCAAGTTCGATTCAATGGCGGGCAGTGGAGCGCTCTATCGTCGCTCGCACCCATTGAGGTCCAGTCACACCTCAAACAAGGCCCCGTGAAGGTCGACGTACTCGTACGCGACCCCAGCGGCAACGCCCGTTCTGTGCGCCGCACCTTCGGCGAAACCCCAGATCAGCAAGCAGCGCGTGCCGCGACCTCGACCCAACCTGTAGAAGGCTGCGCGAGCAGCGACAGCAAAGGCAGCTTGCTTGCCATCTTCGCATTCCTCGGACTGCTCGCAACGCGCCGACGCGGCCACGTAGCCGTACAACAAGCGGCATCTCCGGTGTCCGTCACGTTGTTGCTGTTGGTCGGCATCCTCATGCTGTTCACAACCTCTGGTTGCGTCGATAAAACAACAGAACTGCGTGGGCTTGGTGGAGACTGTGACCCCGCGTGCGCTCCCAATGAAATTTGCTACAGCGGCGTCTGTGAGGCGATGACCTGCAGCTCGGATGATGAGTGCCCAGGCGCCAGTGAATGCGTCGACGGTGCCTGCACCACGCCTCGCGCATGCAGCGACAACGACGACTGCGAATACGGACAAATCTGTAAAGATGGATACTGTTCACCTTCGGAATGCTCGACCACAGCGGACTGCGGCCAGCTGACGTGCACAGACGGAAAACTTCCGTTCTGCGATTACGACGACTACGCGTCAGTTGAAGCCGGTGAGTGCGTGTGCGTAACCGGCGTTCCCATGCGGGAGTACGGAAGCTGGCTCAATATGTTCCAGCGCGAAGACGGCGGTATCAGCGCCGTTGCCTATCACAATCACTACGGCGACCTGATTGTCGGTGAACTCCAAGCAGACGACACCTTCGTATGGAGTTTTGTGGATGGTGTCCCCGAGGGCCCAGTCGAACTTCCGCCATCTGGTTTGCGTAGTGGCATCCGTGCCAAAGGCGACGACGCTGGAAAATACGTCTCCGCAGCATATGAATTCGCCAACGGCCAAGATTTGCTGCACGTCGCATACCAGTACGAAGAAGATAAAAGCGTTACCAGCAGGCTGCGTTATGCTCGCGGCGTGCGACAAGGTGAAGGCTGGACATGGACCTTCATCGATTTGGAAGATGAGTTCGTGACGGGTCTCTTTCCTAGCATCGTTTTGGTTCCCGGCGAGCCTGCGGACCCGAGCGATGACGATGCCGTAGACGGAGAGGGCGGAGTCGCCATCGTGTACATGACGGCAGACGTGGTGATGGACGCTGGAAACAACGATCCATTCGAGTATTACTCCGAATTTTCGGTAGCTTGGTCCCCTACCAGAACACCCGAAAGTAAAGATGATTTCGTGATCACACAGGGCATCGACCAAGTTGCCAATACCGCACCGTGCGGTGGCCTTTGCGCCAGCAATGCGCTTTGCGTGACTGAAACAAACACCTGTGCAGCCAAGGCGAAGAACTGCAACGCCTGCGACCAAGACGCCGGTGAAGAATGCGTCACAGTTGAGGGTAACGCAGTATGTAAATCCGCTGTGAGCGCCGCAGGCCCAGCGTTCCGCACGATTCCGCAAGGCATCGGCCTGTTCAGCAGCGCGATCGCGCGCGATAATGGACGCGTCCAAGCATCTTACTACGATCAAGTGCACGGCGTGTTGAAGTTCATCGAACTTGAACGTGATAACGACGCCCTCGTGCCCGTCGATAGCGCGCTGATCGTCGATGGAGAGCTCAACGGTGTATCCACCGGTGACGTGGGACGCTGGACACAATTGCACCCGTACAACAATGACGTAGTGATTTTCTACGAGGACGCTGGTCGTGCGGAATTGCGAGCAGCCGTCGTTTCTGGATCTAACGTCCAGATTACGGTGCTCGATGACGGGAAGTACCGCGACGACGACAACAACGAAGCTGCAGCATCGCGCGTCGGTGCATCGATCGACGCGCTCCCCCAAGAGAACGGTGGCTTCGACGTCTTCTACCAAGATGCGACCGCTGCCATCGTGCGGCACGTCGTATGGAATAACCTTCAGACAGCACCCATCAAACACCCTTACGCAGTATTTGGTAGTAAAACCGGTCTCAACCGCGACTTGCTGGGCTACGAAGAACTCCGTAACCGCCCAGATCTCGCGGTCGCTTCGGAAAACGGAGCATACGGCCTCTATACCCAAGCCTTACGCCTCGAAGACACCACGCTCTTCGCTTCGAAGCACGTCGGCGCCGGTGCGACCGTGACCATGGATGTGCGAGCTGCAAGACTCGCAGATTATGACTTGGGATCCGGTGAACCAGGTGAAGGAGGCAGCGACGGCGGTAATACCCCAATCCTCGAATGCTCCAACGCTGGTGCCTACGCAAAGTCCAACGGAACCACCAACTATTGCCAACAGTGTGAAGAATCCAACGGCAATAAAGTCTGGAGCGAACAACCCGCACCAAGCAACTTCTACCGCTGTATCGCACACCACGACTCGAGCGCGTACAACACCAGCTGCGCAGGTTGGGCGTTCTTTGATGACAGTAGCTGTGGGTCGAAAGACGGTGCCGACTTCCGATTGAAAGATTACGGAACCAATCACCTCTGCGCCCGCGCGAACTGGGAGTCCAACGAAGCCAGCACGCGTAACACCAATAGTACCGCCTACTGGGAGAAGGTTCAAAACCCAGAAAGCCTCATCACACCGCAATGGCCAGCAGATTTTGCGAACATGAAATCGCAAAACAACCAGCCCAACCGCTACCAAAACACCGCGGAAACCCGCCGTTGGATTTTCGAGCGCGCATTCCGCTACCTCGGCCAACTTAACGGCGAGCCCGGCAGCGGAGATGCCGACGGCCGAACCTATTACCTCGGATGGGATGCATCGTCTGTCACCCTCGACCCAGGACAAACCGAATGGTTCGCATTCTACTACAACGACCGCAAGAACTGGCAGGACCGCATCGGCGTACTCGTTCAGTTCGATAACGAGCACATCGAAGTAGAAGCCGAACTCCACTTTGTTTGTGCACACGACGGCGGCGGCGGACGTCCACGCCTTGATGGTATCCGTCGATGCGGTGCCGAAGGATTCGGACAAAAGGGTGATAAGCGTGACGCCATGGGCGTGCGTTGCGGCGACACCGGTACCCTGTCGCTCAGCCGACGTGACAACGGTGGCGGCGATGTGCGAAACCGCTATTCGTCCTGCGTTGCCGATACGTGGATCGAGCACGAAGAGCTGCCATGGACCCACACAGAGGCAACGCCAAGCCCGAACATCACCCCCGGAGACTGGGGCCAAGTTCGTGGCGGCCTCTACCTTGAAGGACACTTGGATTGCGGAACTGCGCCTGCCCGCAACTCTGCGGGACGTTCAGGTTGGGCCTTCGTTCGCGTCACACGCAAGCCCGTTGCAGAAGACGCGCGCAAAGACGTCTGTACCCCCATCGTGATCAGCCCGACGTGGTTCCACCACGGTACACGCACAGCATCGGAAAGCTGCTGGTAAATAACGTAGGTTGAACATCCCAGCGCAACGCGCTGAGGCGTTCGCTAAACGCACCCGCTACCGTCGCGGGTGCGTATGGTTTTTGGCCTGATAAAATGTGACGAAACAGCGGCGCAACAAAGCAGCCTCGTCAATCGACATCGTACGAGACCATCCGACACCCTTGCGCAGCGTAGGCAAACGCAACGCATCTGTATCGGCCAAGGGGCGTTGTCAGATCCTGTGTTGATCCCAGCCGAAGACCATGGAGCACCTGATGAAGCATCGCAGCATGTCAGGCGGATGGAGCAGGCGGAAATACGATGGGTGTAGAAACGCTCTGCACGTGGTGAACACAGCGGGCGAGAAGATGGATGAAGCGCTTTTATTCGCCGCGTTGCGACCAACCTACAACACGCATAATCGCGTTGCTACAGCATCTTTTGAGACAAACTGCTGCGGCGAAGTATCGCCGAAGCATTACTCGGGTGTCGGGTCTGCGAGGGAGCCGTAATACACCTCGATGCGGTGGTCACCCGGCGTCATTGGAAGCACGTGCAAGGCACGATCACCGCTTAAGAACATATCGTAAACGTTCACCGGGTCGCCATCGAGCCATACGAATTCGACCGGACGAGAACGGTATCGTGCAGGGAAGCTCACAGACGGAATCAAGGGCACAAATCGACCATCATCGTCGCGCCGTACCTCGGGGATATGCGCCTGAATAATCAATCGCTGGTCTTTAAAAACACTGCGAACCGCCGCTTGGTCGCGGTACGCTAAGAATTCGGCATATTGGTTAAACTCCGTGACCCACAAGCCCTGACTCTTGGCGAGTTCAAAGGCATTGCGCCAACCTTCTAGGGCATCAAAACTCGGATGACGGCTCATGGTATCAGCGCGCCAATCAACATTGACGGCGGTGTGATAGGCATCCGATGATTCTACGATGAGTTGACGCACCCGCTGGCCGCTATATCCAGTATTTCCGTCGGTGAGTTGGAATGGGAGCTCATGAAAGGAAAATCTGCGTCCATCCGCGTCAATGGGGCGGAACGGTAGGCCTGTTCCAAAAATATAACCGCCGTCTTTGCTTTCAGGTGCGAGAAACGCCGGCGTCGGCCCCAAGCTCGAGTCCATGCGAATGTCTTGCGCTTCGAGTTGACGGTACGCCTCAAAATAGTCGGTGGGCCAAATGCCGTCGAGCGTTCGTGTGGCGATGGTGGCAGGATAGGGCAATAAGCGATGGTTGAGCTCGTCGGCTTGCTCGCTAAGCGTCATGGCTCGTTGCACAGGACGCATGTTTCGAATGCCCCATGATTTCATTGGAGCGATGGGAGCGTGACTTGGCACCCACTGCAACTGGATATCACTCTTTCGACGGCGGATGGACGAAAGCACTTCAGGACGCATCGTATTTGCGATAACAAAAGACGTCGAGCTCGCGTCATGAGCATGCTCCCATTCGGGCATGTAACGTATGACGTCACCTACGCCGCTTTCGCTGTGCGTGCCTAACAATGCGCCACGGTACTTTCCGGGAAACGACCATAAGCGAGCGATAGGACGATGATGATCTGCAAGATAAAGTAGATTTCGCTCTAAAAGATCGATCCACGGCACCATCGCTTCGCGCGGGTCGGTGTTGATCGCTTGAACCGACGAAACCGTCAAACCCTTGGGTGTATTGACGTTGGTTGGGCTTGGAAGGGAGAAATTTGCTGCGGGTAAGCCCTGCTGCATTGCCACCGCCGCGCGTCCGAAATCGAAAAGGATGACGATGATATAACCCTCTTCCACGGGAATACCGACGGCGCCAGGTGTTCCATCGACCTCCATCAACACGTGATAATCACTTCCGCGCGTCATGCGGCGCGGTTGATACGGCATGATGGTGGTATGAAGCGGCATGGTGCGTAGGCGCTCGCGTGCAAGTCCACGACTCAATGCGGCATCAAAGCTGGTCACGCGGCGTGACGAGCGTTGGTGGCTCGCATCAAGGCGAGCACCGATGAGTTCACCCCAAGGACCCTCAGGCTGCTCTAAAATTAACAGGCCGCCTTTTTTCACCCACGCGTGAAGGTCGCCGATTTGATCGGTCGAAAGCATGTTGGCGGTATCTCGGGGGACAATCGTCCACGCGACGCCATCTAACTGCTTGCCATCGAAGGCGGGAGCTTTCAGGAGGAGGAAGTGCCCCACCTCTTGTTCAACGGTGTTGAGCCAAGCCTGATCGCAGTGCAACCGTTCCCATGAACGTGCTTCTTTGGCGTCGTTTAATATTACGGCAACGTCCGACCCATGCAGTCCCTGCGCGTCGGGCGCGGACTGTTCGTCAGAAGCTGCGAGAGACAGCACAATCGGGTGCTTGTTGACGTACCAACCGAGCGCCACCAAAGCGAAAACTGCGGTGAGAATGAGCTCCGGACTCAGTCGACGTCTGCGTGTGGTAGAACGTGAGCGAAGCATTATTTACCGTACCGTATGGTTAATGTAGTAAATCCAGGCGCCAAACGGATCAGACGTAAGTCGTGGCCAGCATAGCGTATGTCCTCAAAGGTCACATCCTCGCGCGAAGACTTGGCGCTCAGTGCGACCCCGCGCACCACAGAAAGCAATTTCTGATCGGCCAGGTGCAAAGGAATCGCCAAAGTGAACTCATTGCTCGGTACTTCGATTTCGAGGACGTACCGTGTTGCTGCGCGTGCGCCGGTGCGCTCGTTGTGTTCGCGGGTTTTCCCAGCGACATGCAACTGTGCGCGTGCGCGTTGATTTCGAAAGCGAATAAACTGACCTGCGCCGCCAATCCACATATCGTTCTGCTTGGCAAAATGCAGCATATCGCGCCAAGCATCGAATGCGCGCATATCCGGCGCATCCCTAAAAGTGTCAGAAGATGTCAGAATGTGCACGACGCCCATAGACTCTGCCGCACTACGCAACGCGCGCCCGACAAGCTGCAAGTCCTGATCGGTGGACGGATCGATAAAGCACACCGGAACCTCGAGCAGCGCAAAGGGCATCCCGTCTACATCGACCGGTTGAAAGGGCTGGCAGGTCCCAAAGAGGTAGCCTTGAGGCAGTCCAGGGACGGGGCCATAGCTGGTGTCATAGCGGAAGCCGTGCGCTTGCATCTTTCGGAATGGGCGAACAAAGTGCGTATCCCAGCGACCCGACCACGTGCGTATACCTTGGATATCTTTGTCGCGCAGGCCTTTGAACGCTTGCGTTAATCCGCGTCGTTGCGCCTTGAGGCTTAGCGGCTGAATGATCGGATAAAACCCAAAGATGCCCCAGGCCTTTTGTAGACCGGTGTGTCGCGGATCGACCACCCATAAGAGGGCGGCGTGATCACTATGCTCTGGTTCGGTAAGACTGCGCGTATTGCTTTGCGGATCGGGGGGCGCCACAAAAGTGACAGTACGTGCGTTGAGATTGCGCTCATGCACGCTCATCCAAAGTGGTCTTCCCGAAACGTATCGGCTTTGGTGTGAGGTTAACAGCGCGCCTTGCGCCGCATTGGGATAAGGCCATAAAAAGAAGAGCGGCTCTCTTATGCCTACAACGCTGTGTACAATAAATTGCTCTAAAATATCCGCGTACGGTACGCTCGAACCAAAGAGACGGGGGGCGGCGATAAGATCGGTCGTGCGTACGGGCTCGCCCGAACGTCGCGGACGAACGCGCATACGATCGCCCGGGGTGCCTTGTTGTAAAGCGCTTAATTGCACAGCGAAGGCGAAGTCCACGGTGATCGCATGTCCACGGCCGAGCGGTCGACTGTAGACTACGGGTGCACCGTCCATGGCCAAATGTGTCTGCGTTCCTTCTAAGGGCCGCGTCGATCCGATAAAACGGGTCACGAGCGGCATGTTCATCAAATGCTTGGCCACGTCATCGTCGGCGCCGTGCACCGCGGTCACACTGGACGGGGTGCGCCAGCCCCCTTGTCCGTCAGACGAAAAAGCTTTGCGTACCGCCCCTTGAGGTAGTTCTAAAACCAGGACGCCACCATCGGTCACAAAGGCTTCAAACATGGGGATGTGGCGCTGAAGTGCGCTGTCCTTGGCGGCGCTATGCGTGAGGATAATAAATCGGAATTGTTCGACAATTTCTCCATCGAGCGCATCGGAGTCGATCACCGAAACCGGTCCGTACTCTTGGCGGAAGGTATCGACCCATGCGTACGGACGGTGGAACTCTCCGCGCGCGCTCCCCTCGCGCATTTCGCGCTCGCTAATGACAACGAGCACGTCCCCTTCAACCATTTCGCTTTCGAAACTGCCGCGTGTCTCTTCATCGTCCGCATGCAAAACAAAGGGACGACGGTCGAGAAACACCAGCAGAAGCCCGACAAAAACGGCTACCCAGAAAAATATCCGGAAGGGGGATAGACCGCCAAGACGGCGCTGAAACACGAATGCCATGGGTGATATAAAATCCGAATCCGTTGAGTGAGGCCGAACGCAGTGTCCTAATACAACAACTACGCCGAATCTCGCTAATACCTACAACGCCCGATGGTCAACGATCAGTTCGCGGTTGAGGGCGATGTGCACATCCCAATTTGCCGCCGGATCGGGCCTCGATTCGCATCGTTTGCGTACGCCCACTTCATTGTGATACCCCAACGCACCGTCTCTATGCTACAAAGGAGCCCATGGTCCTGATGTCTCCATTCCCTCAAGGCGCAGCGTTCGATGCGCGCGGCCGGAAATAGGTCACCCCTTTTTCTATCTGGGTAGTTTTCCGTCATGAAAATGAAAGGACGAGCGCCGATCGGCATTCGTGCATGGACGTGCATCCAAACTTTTGTTGCGGCATCCATCCTGATTTTTGGGGCCTTAAGCATCGTGTTCATGGCGGACTATATCATGGAGTTTCGCGACCACTTGGAGCGATTTTTTTGGCGCGTGATAAGCTTTGCCATCTTGTCATTATTCTTCGGTTTTCTCGCCGCAATGTACCAAGCGGGACGCACGCATCGCTGGCATATTGCCGACGGGGCGCTGCACCTAGAAAACTGGGACGATCTGAGCGGATCGCACAAAGCCGTCACCTTCCGTGTGTACAGGCGCAATGACCAAGAAGCGCAGCTCAAAGCGATTATCGACAACGGAAGAGACGCCGTCCTCGCACGCGGAACCTGCCAAGATATGCTCAAGATCTGCCACTACGCTCAAGCGGCGTTCCGGAGACGATAACCTCCGGTGTGCAGCACCGTTCGTTCGTAAAATTCTGACGCACATAAGCGCCAGCGCGTGTACTCCGTACAACCCCGACGATGAGAGCGCTTGGGGCTTCTGCTCGATCGCAAGGCTTCCGCCCTCGAAGGCAGGGGCGGTGGGGGCGAGAGGAGACCTCAATATCCCGCGTGAACCCCCGCGCAACTTGCCACGCGCGCCCCGCATAGAGTATAGCTCCAACAGAGGTATTTAATCGTCGTAAGCCGTTTCGTAGATGTAACAGGGAGGTCGCTGTGAGCGACGTCGCAAACCGTCAAACTCAGCCTATCGCCACGGTGGTTTTGCCCGGCGTAGCACGTATTTCCGTTTTAACAGGCCAACGCGGCGCCCACGATGCATTCGAGATCGCGTCGGGCGATGCACTGACCTTTGCCGCGGATGGCGACACCACCCATCCAGCCGAAAGCGGCATGGAAAGCGATGGCAACCAAGCCCGCTTAGAGAATCTCGAGGGCGTGGTGACCATCGAAAACCTCGCGGAGCAATCCATTACCTTTGTGCGCCGTAAAGGCCGCGCAACGTTGAATGTAGGGCAGCTTTTTAAGGTCGGAGACCAAACGCTCCGCGTGGTCGACATCGACGAAGATCGACCCTTCACCTGGAAAGACGGCACACAGCTCTTTACAAGCCCGCGACGCAAAGGAACCTTCGCGGTTCAGCAAATTATCGCGGGCGGCATCATCGGCGCGAGCGCCTCGTCATCGGACGACGTGGTGGCCATCGGCGCCCAAAACAGCACTTTGCTCCTTGGGCACGCCCCAACGGTTTCCTCGGCGCATGCCATCGTCCGCCGCAGCGAAGACGGAAAGCTCACGCTCGAAGATAACAACGCGCTCAACGGTGTATACGTCGCCATGACCGACAAAGAAGCCCTAGAAAGCGGTGCACTTTTCTGGGTAGGCAGCCAGCTCATGCGACTCGACATCACCGCCTAACCTTCGGTGCGCAGCGTCGCATAAAAGTCGTACACGCTGACGTCCCACCCCAAGAATGCTTGCGCAATCCACGTGGTGAGACGATCTACGCCGAGCGCGATCCCAGCGCAGGGGTCGAGCGCAGATAGGCCAGAAAGGAGATCCTCAGGCATGTTGAAAGCAGCCATGCCTAAGGCGTCGCGTTGTGCAATACACGCGGTGAATCGCTTCCGTTGTTCTTGAACGTCGACAAGTTCCGAAAACGCGTTCGCAAGTTCTACGCCGCCCCAACCGGGTGCGCGCGACCAAGGGCCCGGCACATAGAGTTCAAAGCGTTCCGCGACGCGTTCATCTTGCGGATTTAAGCGGGCCAACGCCGCCTGATCGGCTGGGAATTCGATGAGAAAAATCGGTTCATCGCCTAACGTTGCTTCGATCACCTCAGCCCAGAACATCGAAAGCACGGTCTCGCGATCCCAGTGTGCATCCACAGAGATGCCGTGGCTCTCGAGCGCTTGCGCCCAAGCGTCACGTGAGGCAGTCAACGGATCTTCGTCGATGTATGGGGCAAAAGCATCCTTCCAACGCACGCGCCGAATCGGACGATCGAGCCGAAATATCTGGTCGCGGGCCACCATGCGCGGCGTATCCGTTCCCAAAATGTCCGTGAAGACGCGCCGCAGTAACGACTCGGTGTCGGCCATTAAGCTGTGGTAATCCGTGCGATGACGATACCACTCCAGCATGGTGAACTCCGGCGCGTGATGCGGACCGCACGGCTCATCGCGATACACCCGCGCTAAGCAATAGACGTCGCTTTGAATTTGCGAGAAAACCTCTTTGATCGCGAATTCGGGTGACGTGTGTAGCCATTGCGGCCCCCACGTGGTGCGCGCGGTGCTATGTACTTGAAATGCCTCTAGATGTTCTTCCATTCCTGGTACAGGCACCATGGTGGGCACGTGCACCTCTAGCATCGCTTCGCCATCGAAGAACGCACGAATCGATCGGTCGACCGCCGCGCGTAAACGCAAACGTTGCTCGAGTGAAGCAGGGACATCACCGTCTTGAGCGCGAAAAATCGACATAGCTAAAAGGGGAGAGGGCGAGGAAGTATTTTCACATAAACTGTGGTAGATGAATGTAGCCTTTAGCAGAAAAATCTTTGCCAGCGATGTTGAAGACACGAATCGCTGGAAGGACCGTTCACAAATCGCTATGCCAATCCTCATCGCGGTCGTGTGCAGGCCGTTGTGTACACGCTCACAGACCCAAGGAGCCGATGCATGATACGCCGTCGAAGACGTGATAACCTTCAGTGGATCCTCTACGGAGGGATTTTGTCCCTTGTGGTTGGACTACTGATCGTGGTGGTTGTGCTCTTGGCACTGCGTGGACGCGGCAACTCGAGTGCTGCACTCACCGCAATGGCTGAAGCCGCCGAAGAACGCGACGTCCCCCAAGAAAAAGACCCGTGGGCGGACCTCGAAAAAGACGCGATCACCCGCGTTAAACGAACACCTTCTGCGCGTGACACCGGGCAGAGCATCGATCAGCTCATTTTTGCTGATGATCTCGCTGAGCATGTCGGTCTTTATCGTGAACTCGGTTTGGGCAAGGGGACTTGGCACGCACGACGCGTCTCTGGCCGAACGCTCTACTGGGTGAGTTACGAGAACGTCTTCTACGGCGTGAATATCGGTCCACGCTGGTTGGTGCAAATGGATGACCAAGGGCGTCGTCCAGATACTTATGCCAACGGCGTCATCCCAGCGAACGCGCTCGCGACCTTGCTGATGTCTGAGGCGCCAGCAACTTATGCTCGTTACCTAAACCGCACAGATGCCGTCCTCGATGTACTGCTCAAGCACCGCTTCGATAGCGGGTTGCCGCTGTCTTCGTCCTTGCTGATCTATTTTGCAGGGCGCAATAAACAACTGAAAAACACCGAGCTTATCGGATGGGCTGTGGTGCCGCAACGTGCTGAAATTAAGGGAGAAGTGGTTTACGACGCGTTTTTTCAATGGCGTGAGCGAGACCGCTTACACATCGCGCACTTCGAGGTCGACCTGAGCAAGAACCGCTTCGAAGCGCGGAACCTTTTGGCGAACGCAATCGTCGCTGAAGCCACGGAGATGAAAGAAGACGAGGTCGTGGATATCCGGCCGCAGTCGCTCAAGGACAATCGTTCGCCTGCGCGCGAAAGCGATCCGATGATCCGTGCCTTGCGCTATATTCTGCACAACGAGCAGTTGATTTCGTCGGTGGGTGCTCTATTGTCCTTCCGCGCGAAGAACAGTTCTTTCTCCTATGATGGATGGCGCATCGAGCCGGACGATTGTCACGATTGCACCGTCACCTACCGCTACCGCGAAGGCGACACGACACACGGTGTATCGTGGGATGTGAGCGCGCGAGGACAGATCGAGCCCACATCTTCCATTTCGCAAATGGCCACTGCGGCCATCTCTGTCGCAAAGCCCGCGCCCAAAGAAGAAGAAGCTTCCACCGGAGCCAAGTAAATGCAAACGCTGGCTGGCGTTCACATTCGAATCCCACCGCAAACCTCAGAGACGCGTTCCCTGGTCGCTTTGGGCCCTGAACGTGTGCGCGGCGCCATCAATGTTTACATGTGGGCCGATGTCCTGCACGAGCTCATGCGTGCCGCATCGCGTCGGCCAGATGTGATGCAAACAGCGATTTTGGTTGGCAATGTCTGCGCCGGACCCGCCGAGCGTTTCCTAGAAGTCCGTGGGTACCTGGACTTAGATCGGTACGACGATGCCCTCGATTTTGCGCGCAATATCAACGAAGAGTGGACCACTCTTGTGAATCGCGCACAACGTTTCGGCGAGCGTATGAGCATCCTCGGATGGGCCGCGATGCGCGCCGATGAAAACCGGCTCGAACGCGATCTACAACTCGCGCACCGCTCCTTCTTCAATTTACCTTACCAACTTCTGCTCACCATCAACCCCAAGAGCGAAGAAGTCGCACTTTACGGGTTTGACGAAACGAGCCACTTGGTACAAGTCGGATTTCAACTCGTCGTCGACAAAGCATAACGACATTTTTCTCTATCGATGTGCGCTTTCGCCACCCCGCGCTGTATCTTTTCAGGAGACCAGATGGATATCATCGACGTTCATGCCCGCGAAATCATTGACTCCCGCGGCAACCCCACCCTCGAAGTTGAAGTACGCACAGACAGCGGTGCCTTCGGCCGCGCTGCCGTGCCATCGGGTGCATCCACCGGCGCGCGCGAAGCCCTAGAACTACGCGACGGCGATAAAAGCCGATACGGTGGAAAAGGCGTCCAAAACGCCGTGAACAACGTGAACGAGCGTATCGCACCCACACTTCTTGATATGCCCGCCGACGAGCAAGTCATCATCGACCAGATCATGCGCGAGCTCGACGGAACCGATACCAAATCGGAACTGGGCGCAAACGCGATCTTAGGCGTGAGTATGGCTTGTGCCCACGCGGCAGCCGACGCCCTCGAAATTCCGTTGTACCGATATCTCGGCGGACCCCTCGCGCGCGTTCTGCCCGTGCCCATGATGAACATCCTCAACGGCGGCGAGCACGCGGACAACAGCGTCGACGTCCAAGAGTTCATGGTCATGCCCGTCGGATTCGACACCTTCAGCGAAGGATTGCGCGCCGGCGCCGAAATTTTCCACAGCCTCAAGAACGTCCTGAGCGAGCGTGGCCTCAGCACCTCCGTCGGCGATGAAGGCGGCTTCGCACCAAACCTCGACTCCAACGAGGACGCACTGCGCGTCATCATGGAAGCCATCGAGAAAGCCGGCTACCGACCGGGCGAAGACATCTTCTTCGCGCTCGACTCCGCATCAAGCGAGTTCTACGACAAAGAAAGCAAGCTTTACCGCCTGAAAGGTGAGGGCGTTACGCGCTCCGCCGAAGAAATGGTCGAGTGGTACAAAGAGCTCTGCGGCAAATACCCCATCCTCAGCATCGAAGACGGACTCGACGAGGACGACTGGGACGGATGGAAACTCCTCACCAACGCGCTCGGTAAATCCGTGCAGCTGGTCGGCGACGATCTCTTTGTCACCAACAGCAGCGAACTCCAAAAAGGTATCGACCTTGGCGTGGGCAACAGCATCTTGGTCAAAGTGAACCAGATCGGTACGCTGACCGAAACCATCGAAGCCGTCGAGCTCGCGCACCGCAACCAATATACCTCGGTGATCTCGCACCGCTCTGGTGAAACCGAAGACACCACCATCGCGGATCTCTCCGTCGCACTGAACTCCGGTCAGATCAAAACCGGAAGCCTCTGCCGCTCGGACCGTGTCGCTAAATACAACCAGCTGCTTCGCATTGAAGAAGCACTCGGCGACAGCGCCGTGTACGCAGGTCGTAGCATCCTGCGCAAATAAGCTGCGCATCTGGGACACCGTCACAAACATGGAGCCTTCGGGCTCCATGTTTCGTTTTTGCGTAAGCGATTTTATGCGCGCGATAACGCCCGAAAATGATTTAGAAGTTGATGGCCTCGTCGTAGTCCATCAACAAGCCCAATCCGATATAAATGCGCTGCTCGCCCTCGTATAAACGCTGATAGCTCGCCATATAACGCAGGATTTGCTTGTGGTAGTTTCGCGCGCCGCGGAAGGGCACCATTTCGATAAAAGCATCGGCGTCCATGTCTGCACCACGCCAGTCCATCCAGCGCGCAACACGATGAGGACCCGCGTTGTAGCCCACCAACGCCAACGATTCTTGGTTTTCGAACTTGTGCGTGAGTTTGCCCAAATACCAAGCGCCGTAGCGTATGGACACATGTGGATCGAGCAGCGAATGAATTCCAAAAGTGCTATCGCCAAGTTCCCACGCAAGTCGGTCGCCGGTTTTGGGAATCACCTGCGTTAAACCATAGGCGCTCGCATGCGATATCGCGTCGGGGTTCATCGCGCTTTCGACGATGATGGTCGCCCACAACAAGTAGGGATTAAGGTTTGCGCGCCGCGTATGTGTGAGCACGGTGGACGGGAAAGGGCGGGGGTATGCTTCAAACCAATCTTTACGCTCGCCATGGGTGGGCGGAATGCCACGCAACCCGCGCTCTTTGAGCACGAGCTGGCGCACCACGTAGTGCGCTTCTAGATGGCGTCCGATGTCGATGAAGGCTTCGATGAGCGCATCGCCGGCATCAAGAATGTCGATTTGTCGTTGCGCAAGCGCGCGTTGGGACGCGGTATCGTCCGGCATGGGATACGCGGGTGTGGCGAGTTCGATTCCCCACCAACCGCGTCGCGCACTGCCTCGTCGGTTGTCGATACGATGTGCCCAGAGGTCGCCAGAGAGCGCGATGGGTTTATTGGTCGTCGGTCGACGGCCACTGGTGCGTAGTTGCCGTATTTCCTGAACCATGCGTCGGTAGAGCTGTCGTGCGTCTTCGTCTGCGCCGATCTGTGCGAGGGCGTGCACGCGCCGCAGGTCCGGGAAGAGCAGCGCCCAAGCGTCGATCAGGTCATCCAAATCCTTTGGCGCCGCTAGACTCTGATCATAGGCTTGGATACGCGAAACGCGTGATTGGACTACGCTGAAGTCTGCGGGAGCAGGGTGTTCTGGTCCGTTCCAGTGCACGCGGCCTGGCAGGTGACGCAAGCGCATCGAGGCATTGACAGGATGCGCTTCGAAATCGGCGGCGTCTAGATCCAAGAGGCGCGAATGCGCCAGCAAGCCATAATAATCTACTGGGTTTTGTTCGACGATTTGTGTCCAGCGTTGCCGTGCTTCCTCGGGTCTGCCGAGTTCTAGCGCGGCGCGTGCAATCCAATAATTGGCTTGGAGTTGATCGTGTCCTGATGTGCGACGTGCGAGGGTGGTCCATTCGTCGTATGCGCGCGCGGTGTCGCCTGCGAGGAAGTGCATCAACGTGAGGCGGAATGCGTCGAGGCGTTCGTTGCGCGACACGTGTTCGTGCGCTTCGATCGCTGCTTTGAACGACCCTAAGTCGTACAGGTATTCAAAGGCTGCATCTTTTCCTGCTTGTCCGCCTTGTGTTTCTGCTGACTCCATAAGCACTTGTAATGCTTCGTCATTTTTTCCCAATCTCGCGAGGTTCCAGCCGTAGTATCGGAGACCTTCCCACCGTTCGATGCCTTGCCAATCGTTTTGCTTCAGCTTTCGAAAGCGTTCATCTGCGAGGGTATAATCGCCGATCTCCATGGCGTTCATGGCGCGTTCGAATTGCACTTGACCTAAGAAGTTTTGTTCGTTGGCATCGATGGCGTTCGTTTCGAGGGTTTGCAGGCGCTCTTCGACGTGGTCCCATTGGCGCAGGTTGCGCCAGATGCGCGCGCGTTCGAGTTGCGTTTGGGCGTCGTGCTGGGGCATGAGCGCTTGTAGCGCTGGGTTTTGTGCGAGCACGTTCCGCAACCGTCGCGCTTGGGGCGCCCATGGGTATTCTTCGAAGACGGTATCGAAGGCTTCGGCGGCGGCGGCAAGATTGCCTTCTTGTAACCAAGCGAGTGCGAGTTCGTTATGCGCGTCCCGCCATTCTGGGTATTCGGGATAGGTGTTCAGGAATGTGGCGAGCGCTTGCGGTTCGGGATTTGTGGGATGGGTGGCGCGTGCGCGCGCTTCGGCGGCGTTGGCGCGGTGAAGCGGAAGGTAAATCGACGAGATTTCGCGTGCGGCTTGCGCCCATCGTATGGCTGCCTCGGCATTGCCAAGGTGCATATGTGCGTCGGCGATCCATGCGCGTCGCCATGGCGAGAGATCGTCTTGTTCGACCAGTTGTTCTGCAGCCTCTAGATGGTGGACGGTCCCTTGATAGTCTTTGGCAACCCAGCTTGCGTATCCTGCTTGGTCGCGTGCCAGTCGCGCATCGAGGTGGTCTTTTTTTGCACTTTGAAGCACACGTTCTGCCAAGTACTTGGCACGTGCTGGTTCACCGGCGCGCATGGCGGCGCGCGCGGCGGGCAGGGCTTCGTCGAGCGGGATCTCGTTCTGATAACGATGCGTTTTGGTTTTCTTCGCCCAAGTTGCTTGCGCGCGCCGTTCGAGCGCCGGCATCATTTGCGTAAGGACGCGCGGTAAGCTCAAGACGGCATTTGTCGGCAGAACTGTGGCGTTCGCCGCGGTTCCGGCTGTGGCGAGACACAGCGTGACGAGGAGTCCTGTCTGTGCGCTGCGTTTAACGATTGCGTGCAAGAAGCGAGACAATGCGATCCTTGGTTGCGAGCTTCAGCTTTTGAAGACGCTTACGCTCGGTTTGTTCTTTTTCGCTCAACCAGCGGTGTTGGTCGAAGGCTTCGATACGGGATTCCAAGCGCTGATGCTGTTCTTGGAGCGCTAAAAGTTCTTCTTCGGTCGAAAGATTGTCTGTCATGATCTGGCCTGGGGTAAGAGCACGAAACAATCAGAGAGGAAGTCTACCGTCTTGGCGCCAAAACCGTTAGCGGAAGCGCTGTCGCTCGCTCGCGGCGGCGAATTTAGGCTTGGAAAGTGGTCCCGTGAGCGAAAAAACGAGGTTATCGCCTTGTTGCGCCTTACTGATGGCGGGCACGTTGTCTAAAATCATACCGACCTGTGCTTCTTCTACCCAGTCTGGGTCGAGTGCAACGCTCAGTGTAAGTGCAAGTTCACTCTGTGGCGTAGGTAGTTTGGGAACGATTTGGCCCTCGGCTTTGATGCGCAGGTCGTCGCCCTGCCCAACGAACTCACGCAGCACAAAGACGTCGTTCTCGTCCATGGCGCCACGGACCAGTACATCGCCGGCATCTACCGCTGGGATGTTAATCTCACCGAAGAAAAACCGTTGGACTTCGGCTGGAAGGTCGGCACCCGAAAGTGTTCGAGGGCCGATAACGAGGCCCAGTATATTCATGTCGATCTCGGCATCGACCAAGCCTTCTTGGCTGTCTACCGTGCCAAGCACGCTGCCGCGCAGCACACCTTTCAGCGGGACGCGTGCGTAATCGCGCAACATGCCAAGGTCGGTCAGCGATACATCGTAGATTTGCGCGTCGAGACTACGCGAGGTTTTAGATTGGTTGAGGCGAACCAGCGCATGCCCACTTGGGAAATCGATGCGCGTTTTGACCGTCGGTTTACGCACAATGAGCGAAAATAGACCGGCTTTGATCTTCAACTTGCGTATGTCGAGCGTACCAGGCGCTAAGTTTTCGCTCACGCGCGCCCGTGAGCGCAGGTGGATGTCCGTGGCTTTGATGCCGGTAAGTCCAGCGAGCGAGGCGCCTTTGATATCTACGTGGTAGCGGAAGGCGGTGACCTTTTGGAGCTGCGCTTCTGCGATACGCGCGACGGACGCGCGCGGCATCAGGCCTGCAAAACCGATGAGAACACATAGCAGGACGAGGGCGACCGTGCCGCCCAGGATGGTCCAACGTGGTAGTTTCATTGGTCATCCTCCTCGCTCTCACGATTTTTCTGATACGTGGTCAGCTGCATGGTGACTTCAAAGTCGGTGCTACGCGGTTGCTCGCGGATTTGTATGCGCTGGATATAAAGAAGCTCTTCGCCTTCGAGGACGGCGCGTGAAAAGTCCGAGAGTTGCGTGAGTGTCATACGCGGAAAGGAGATCTCTGTCGAAATCGCCGTAATATCCGGTTGTCCGCCCACGGGTTGACGCGAATCTCTAAAGTTTGTCGGTGCGGGGATCGAAAGCGTGCGCGTGCGACTTTCAACAAAACTCGGAACCGACACGGGGTTCGCATCCAGCTTGTAGTTCAGCTCTTTGCGCTCTTCCATGGCGATGGCGTAATCCGCACGTTTGGCGATGAGTTGATCGATGGCTTCGCGTCGTGCTTGGGCACCATCACGCCATGCGCGGCTGCGCGCGATGTAGGAGTTCATCGCGAAGAAAAAACCGAGGCCGATCAGGACTGCGGCGAGCAGCAGAATCAGCTTTTGTTCGCGTTCGGTGAGGTTTTCGTACGCGTTTCGCGCGCGTTCTAAATACGGGCGGATGGCGTTCATGGCGTGTCCTCATCGTCGTCGTCGTCGGTATTTTCTGCGTCGGACGCATCGTCGTCTGCTTTGTCAGCATCGTCTTTGGCGGCCGCTGGATCTGGGGTGCGGCAGCTCACCGAGGCGGTATAACTGAACTCGAATTTGCTATCGCTGCGCCGTTGAGAGAGGTTGTTGCGTTGAATGGATTGCAGGCAGTTATCCTCGTCGAGCTTTCTACCGAAGGTTTCTGCAGCATTCGCACTGTCGCATACCCCCGAAATTCGCACTTGGCGTCTGCCCATATCGACATCGATGTTATCCATCTCAATCGGCATGCGCTCATCGACGGTCTTTTGAGCGGCTTGAGAGATACGTACGACCACGTCGTAGGCCGAAATATCTGGGTGTAATCCGAGTCCATCTACGCCGCGCGCGAGGCGGTTTTTCACCAGATCTGGTTCGCGTACTTCGACGCCAAAGACCTGTTTTGAAATGAGGGCAAGTCCATCATCTGCTGCGCGGAACTCTGCTCTAAACAAGGCGTTGCGCGCGATGAGAAAGAACACCAAGCTGAAGAGCAACACACCCGCAAGGAGCGCGAGCGCGGGCAAGCGTTGGCTGATGTAGGCATAGGCGCCACGGAACGCCCATGCGCCATTGCGTAGGTTAAAGTACGAGCGGCTCTGTGGTGGGTTTGCGCGCAAGGCCAACCCTAAAGCAGTTGCAAATCGGTGGCTTACACCGCGAGCGTTCGGAATGGTATTGACTTCTTCGCGGTTGAAGCGGAGCACGTCGACCGGCATGCGCAGCGCGCGTTGAATGAAAGCGGGCAGCGCTGCCAAATCGAAAGCTGTGCCACTCAAATAAATCTGGCCCACACTATGCTCAGAACGGGCCGCATGGGCTGCCAAGGTTCTGCGTAAATCGCGTAAGGTCGCGCGTAATCCTTTCTCTAACGCAGCGGTCAAACGCGGATGCGGAACTGTTGCATCCGCGTTCTCGTCCTCTGCGGTGATGCTCGTCTCGGGTTTGTAGACCCGAGCTTGCTCGTATGTGAGGTCGAACTCCGCGGCGATCGCGCCGATGATGGCATCGCCTCCGCCTGGGATGGTTCGCGCCATTTCAATACGGCCGTCATGCGAAATGACGATGCGGGTATAATGTGCGCCGATGTCGATGTAGGCGACGGTTTTCCCGGTTGAAGGTGCAAGCCATTCGCCCGCTGTAAACAGGGGGAAGGGCATGACATCGATGATACGCGGGTCTGCGGACAGCGACTGCCATTGCGCCATGATTTGCGCCATTTCTCGCTGCGCGATTCCGCCCGCGTAAATACGCCATTGCCCTTCGTTGTCTTGGGATGGACCGGCGACCATATAGTCTAAGTGCAGGTCTTCTTCGTCGCCGGGTAGGCGATCGTCGAGCTGCGGGCCGAGCACGGCGCGGACTTCACGATCGGTATGGAAGGGCAGTTCGATTTGCGTGTACATGAACGCGCCTTCGGGGGCGCTGGCGATGAGCCAGTCGACCTCGAAGTCTGGCCGTTGCAAAATACGCTCGATGGTTGCACGCGTGGCATCGTCCCATGCGCGTTCGTCGATGGGGTCGACAATGGGAGTGGGTTCTGCCGCTTCCTCTGCTTGGGCTGCCGTCTCGCTCTCTGCTTCGGTCGTGGCGGTGTGTTCGCCTGTGTCCGTAGATTCTACGGCGTCGCTTTCTTGCGTATTCGAGGGCAGGGGCGTTTCTGCGCGTTCGATGGGCTCTTCGATGAGCTGGGTGAGACGAACGGTGCGCCCTTGGCTCTCGAGCACCACGCCGCGTACAAAACGGGACCCAATATCTAGGCCAAGAATACGGGTGGCCATCAGTACTCCCTCCAGTACAGGGTCACGGGTTTGGTGTCGCTCACATCGACCACGGTGCGGATATGGCGGGTGATGGTATTACTCGAGCCTTGGCCGATGAGCGTAAACACCTTGGGCGTAGACGTGCTGATATCGGCCGCCATGCGCTGAAAGTCGAAGTTTTCTGGGCGGATGGTGTACGGCGTCAATATACCTTCCTCTGCGGTGATGATGGCTTGATCCAATTCAAAGGATTCTGCAGCGCTTCGATCCGCTTGGCGGATGAAATAATACTCAAATTCTGGATTCATCATGATGGATCGGATGATCATTTCGAGTTGTTGCGGACGCCGAAATGCCTGCATCTGCCCCAAACCCATGCCGGCGACAAGTCTACCATCTTGGGTACCAATTCCGCCAAGTCCGCCCATATAAAAACTCAGGACGGTCAGCGGATTCTGAAAAAATCGCACATAGCCATCCAAGGTCAACGCAATGCGGCTGACTTCGTAGGCGGTTTGCGGTGTATCACAAGGGCTGTAGGTAGACGAGTTGTCGTGACCTTTAAAGTGGCTGCACAAAAAACCTAGGAGCGCGGTCGCGTCCGCTTGGTTGATATAGAGCGCGTTGTCGGCGATGGGGTAGACGGTCAGTTGCTTTTTAAAGCGTTGCATAAATCCGTCGGTCACACCTGGAACGAGCCGAAGTTCCTCGAGCGTGGTCAGGGGCTGGTTTTTGGGAAGATAGTCCTTGTCTCGGTAGCGGCGCGACTCACCGCCGGATGAGCCCCGAGAGACCTGGCAACGCCCGTCGATCAGCGTTTCGTTATCATCCGGATCGACGTAATCGATGATGGCAGCGATGACTTCGAAGCGCTCTTCGAGGGCGCGGGTCTCACTGATGCTGAGCGAACGGTCCCATTGCGGTGGGGCCAGTAGGTTGCAGAAACGTTTGACCAGATCGTTGTCGAGTTTGTCGGTAGCAAAGGCATTGAGGTTGATTTTTCCTTCTTCGGGCTCGGGGCGGTTGAAGCCCATGCGCCCAAACTGGGTATATTTGCCTTCGAAATCGACAGCATCGTCCTCGCGCAGTTGTACGCGGCCAAAATCGGTGTCCAATTCGCCGGTCGAGATGATCGGCAAGATGAGATTCATCACCTCCCAAACCTGAAAGTTGGAGTTGGTGACCATGGTGCCGAGCATCGGATCTTTTTCGAGCTCGTTTTGAAAGAGCAAGCCGAGCTTTTGAAGCTCAATGCTGCTTCGCGCGTTAAAATACGCTTTGATATCATCGGCTTGATTGACCGATAGGGCGTAATTGACGCGTGTCGTATTGAGAAAATCAGCGACCGTTACGGTCAGCACCGCAAAGACGACCATGGCCCACATCAGTGCCATGCCACGCTCGCCACGCGGTGAGTCATATCTTTTGCCGATACGCAGGTAGAGCGCTGCGCTCCATCGTGCGACGATGAAAAGCGTTGCGGTCAATAACCGGCCGATGGGGTGAAAGAAAGACATGGTTATCGTTTTCCTGCGGCGCGCCGAACCTCATCGCGGACGCTGTCACGTCCAGGATTCGCTTGGTTGGGATTGCCGCCCGCATCGCGGATGGCGTCATCTTGTTGACGGCGTTGCTGCGCAAGGCGCCGCGCGACATCGGCAGGTAAAAGTAGCAACGGCTCCTGTAGCTGCAATTGCGCTTCCATCTGATAATGAAGGCTGTTGCGTGGTTTGGTGGGGTGTTCCACTTCGAGTTGAATGCGTACGCGGCTCGGCAGTCGTTCGTCTTGCTGCTTGGAGACATCCCACTGATTTACCCATGCGTCGTCGCCGATTTCGCGATCGGGATCCCAGTATTCAAAGCGTATGCGCTTGACGTTTTCTAGGACGACCGTGATGCGGCCACCACGTTCTGGGCGGTCGTCGATGGGTGCTTCTTCGCGTCGGATGAGCACCGAACGGTTTTCACCTTTGCGGTTGCGTCGGCGCTCGATTCTGTAGGTGATTGCGGCTTGGTCTCCACCGGCCTCATCGCTGAAGCGCTGCTGGTAGGCCATGGTGGTGAAGGTAATTTCTTCGCGTTTGCCGTCGAAGATGGTGCGGTATCGGATGTCGCGGTTTTGTGCGACATCTTCTGAGACCGAGCTCACGTAAAACGCCATATTGAGCTCAGAGACCATGCGGCGCATAGTGGTGACGGCCGCGAGGTTTGCATCGCTGATTTTACGTGAAGAATCCTGCATGCGCACGCTGCCCTGCATGGATCCTAGGACGAGCACGGCGGCGACGGCGAGGATGGCCACGGCCATGAGAACTTCGATCAGGGTAAATGCGCGTCTGGAACGTGCGGATGAAAGGAGTGTGGGTGTCATCGTCCACCTCCCGATCCGCTGCCGCCGCTGCTGCTTCCGCCACGTCCGCCGCTGCCGCTGCTTCTGCGCGAACCGCTGCTGCCGGAACCCACGCTACTGCCTGGAATGGTGCCGGGGTTGAGCGATCCTTCGCCTTCGGGCGGCTCCATCAGGACCACAAATTGGCGCAGGGTGAAGGTATGTTCTCCTTTGAGGTCTTCCCAATGCACAGCGAGGGTGACGCGCCGGATGCGTTGATCTGTGATGTTTTGAATCATCATCGTGATCATGCCGAGCATGGTCGGAAGCTGGGCGTTGATGGCGTTGGACCCGGACAAGGAGCCTTCGTCTTCTGTGGTGCCAAGCAGTTGGCCTTGGAGTTGTGAAGAGAGGTCTTCTGGGCGCATATCGATGGGATCGATGATGGCTTCCCACCGAAAATCTCGATATTCTCTGCCTTCGAAAGTGCCACGTTCTCTTTCGCGATCGCTTTTAAATCCATCCTTCTTCATTTTATTCTGAAGGTGGATCATTTGATCGTGCGCGAGCATGGCTGCGGTACTTAGCTGCCGACCGTGATCGTTCTGGACAACGGATCGCGACTGCGTACCCAAGAGGGCGGTGGTCGCGATGGCCAAGATGGCGACGGCGATGAGTACTTCGAGGATGGTGAAGCCGCGGTCGTTTCGCATTTTCAATCCTCCTCGACTTCAAAAACGTCGCGAACGCGTCGTTCTTCGCCGCTGAGGACTTCAACTTTACCGGTCATCTCTTGAACGATGAGCGTCCAATTCTTCCGTTTGTTTGAAATCCAAATGACCGCAGGTTCGATGGTGCCGTTCGGAAACACCGCGATGCGAACCTGTCCTTCGTCCACGGGCGATTTCATGCGCGAGGTTTGCACGCGGTCGATCACAAGTCCGCGATCGAAGGTATGGCTCGGCACCACGTGGTCGTCGCAGCTTTTCATATTGGGCGACTGTGGTGTGGGGCCGTCGTCCGTACTGCGGCGGCGCGTTCTATCGCCGAGGTTCTCTTGGTTTTGAGCGAATTGATCGTCGCCTTTTTTATGACGAAAGGCACGTTCTGATGCGCTTTCGTCTACCTTTCGAAAGACGACGCTGGTTTGATCGGTGCATTCCAACGAATAGGAGCCTTTGTCGATGTCGAGGACAACATCGTAGCGCAGGCCGGTGAGCACTGAGCGGTCGTAGGCGGATTTGATCGCACCTGAAAAGCTCATGACCTCGGAGCGGGACGGGAAGATATCCAGCGAACGCGCAGCGTTCATCATGGTGATGGCAATGCCGGCGGCGATTGCCATGACGACCATGATTTCAATCAGCGTGATTCCTCGCGCGTTGTGAACTGGAAACTTCCTTTGGGTCATGGTGGTTTTATTCGTCGGTTACGACGATGTCATCATCACCGCCGATGGAGCCATCGGGGCCGCCGGACACGACTTTCACGGTGCGTCCGCTGTATTGGATTTGGAACTTGTTACCCCATGCATCTTCCATTTGGCTCTCGGACAATCCGAGCGACTCGATGGAGGGCTGAGCGTGACGGTCTGCTTCGCGCTCCATGGTCACGTAGGTCAGGATCTCGTTCGCAGCCATTTTGGTGCGGTTAATATTGGTGCGCTGACGTCCCGAGTTGATCGAGACCATGACGCCCGCCATGACCGCCGCCATGATGGTCAAAACGATCATGATTTCGATGAGGGTCATACCGCGTTCCGAACGTGCGGGAAGTCGCATGCGCTTACGTAGGTTTTGCATCAGCATAATCATCTCCTAAAGGTAGAACTCAGAATGCTCCTTGCGAGAGCTGTAGTATAGGTGAAATGATGGCAAATACGATGAAGCCGACGGAACCGCCCATGCCAATAATCATGAGTGGTTCGAGCAGGGACGTCATGGCTTCGATTTGTGTATCCACTTGGTTTTCATAGGTTTCTGCGACGTTTTCGAGCATTGCCTCTAGGGCACCTGTCTGCTCGCCAACGCTGATCATGTGGGTCATCATGGGCGGAAATTCCCCCGAGCGACGCAGCGGCACCGCAATGGACTCACCTTCGCGGATATTCAGGCGTGCTTCTTCGACGACCTCGACCAAGATTTTATTGCCCAGGATGTTTTTTACGATGCCCATGGCTGGCAAGAGTTGTACCCCGCTGTCCAAAAGCGTCGCGAGTGTGCGCGAGAAACGGGCGAGGGCGATCAATCGAATCAAGTTCCCCGCGACAGGGACCTTCAATAGAAACTTATCCCAGGTTCGCCGCCCGTCCTCGGTGGCGACCCAGCGGCGAAACATCACCACCCCACCGGCGATCGCGGCGATGAGGATGAGGACTTTCCAGCTGCCGATAAAGCTCGACACCGCAATCAAAATCCGCGTGATCAGCGGAAGCGCTTGCCCTTGGTCTGCGTAAACCTCTGTGATTTTCGGTACGACCGAAATCATCAGAAAACTCACGATGGCTCCCGCCATAAAGAGCATCAGGATCGGATAGATCATGGCGCCGATGACTTTGCCTTGAAGTTTATTTTGATCTTCAAGGAACACGGCAAGACGCTGCAGGACCAAGTCCAAGTTACCGGAGCTCTCTCCCGCCCGAATCATGTTGATATAGAGGGGCGAAAAGACTTTCGGGTGTTTATTCATGGCCTTGGCTAAGGCCATCCCTTCGTTCACGTCTTGGCGCACTTCGGAAAGTACGCGTTTCAGCGGTGCGCTTTCGGTTTGTTCGACCAGGGCGGTGAGGCTCGTCGCCAGCGGGATGCCGGCGCGTGCTTGGGTCGCGAGCAGTCGCGTGGTGAGTGCAACATCTTGAGAACTGACACGGTTGGCCCAAGGCAGCTGAATGTCGCGGCTGGATTTTTCCTTGTCGTTGCTTTCGATCGCTTCGGTGAGGAAAATTCCTTTCGCTTTGAGCGCGTCACGCAGCGCACGTGGAGAATCGGCTTCTTGGGTACCTTTGACCTGCTTCCCCTTTGCGTTAACCGCAGTGTATTCGTAAACCGCCATGGTTAAGCCCCTCGTTAGATGGCTTCGGCTTGGGTGACGCGCAATACTTCTTCAACGCTTGTGACGCCCTTGAGAATCTTATCGCCGCCGTCGATACGCAGCGTGCGCATGCCGTTTCTCAACGCGGCACGCTTGATGGTCCCAGCGTCTTTGCGTTCCATGACCAAGGTGCGAATTTCATCGTTCACCACCAAGAATTCGTAAATACCCGATCGACCGCGATAACCGAGGTTTCCGCAATTCTCGCAACCCACAGGTCGCCAGAATTTGCCTCCCGCCGCTTGCACCTGCTCGGGCGTGAGCTCCACCTTCTGGATTTCTGCAAGGCTCGGCTCGTACGATTCTTTGCACACAGAACAGAGGCGTCGAACCAAGCGCTGTGCCATGATGGCAAGCAACGACGAGGCGACAAGGAACGGCTCTACGCCCATGTCGATCAGACGGGTGAATGAGCCCGCTGCGTCGTTGGTGTGCACGGTTGAGAAGACCAAGTGTCCCGTTAAAGACGCTTGAATCGCAATCTCCGCAGTCTCGCCGTCACGAATCTCCCCGAGCATGATGACATCAGGGTCATGGCGTAAGAACGAACGCAATCCATTGGCAAAGGTCAGATCGATCTTCGCATTGACCGCCACCTGAGAAATCCCTTCGAGTTGGTACTCCACGGGGTCTTCGATAGTGAGAATGTTGCGATCGACGGTGTTGATGCGCGACAAGCAGCTGTAAAGCGTTGTGGTTTTTCCTGACCCTGTAGGCCCCGAAACCAAGATAATCCCGTGCGGTCGAAGGATCATCTCTTCGATTTCCGCCAAGGTCTTCGGATCCATGCCGATGCTGCCTAGGTCCAGCAAAACTGCGGACTTATCAAGTAGGCGCATCGTGATGCGTTCGCCTTCTGCAAGGGGAATGGTCGCCACGCGAATGTCGATGTCTTTACCAGCGAGCTTAATGCGGATACGACCATCTTGCGGCAGACGCTTTTCTGCGATGTTTAGGCCCGCCATGATTTTGATGCGCGCCGATATCGAAGAATGGAAGCGTTTGGGCACTTCTGCGACTTGCTGCAGGACGCCGTCGACGCGAAAGCGCACCACGACGCGGTTTTCGTGCGGTTCGATATGAATATCGGATGCACGATCGCGCACCGCGCGCACAAAGGTGGTGTTTACGAACTGAATGACAGGCGCTTCGTCGTCATCGCCCGCGCCGAGCAGGTCGACGACGTCTTCGAAACCTGGTTCCCCATCGCCGTCGCTTTCTTTCTGCTCGTCTTCGAGCATCGCGCCATAACGGCCTTTGAGTCGATCGTGACGGTCGTAAGCGACGTTCAGCGAATCGGTCAGAAGGGTAGGGGATACGATGATCGGATCGACGCGGTGTCCCAGCGTCTGTGCGACTTGGTCGATCCCTACAATGTCGAAGGGATCGATGACGGCGACTTCCACACCGTATTCTGTGCGCCACAGCGGAAGCATTTTTCGCGCGCGCGCGAAGTTGATCGGCAGGTGGTCCAGCAGGTCTAAATCGAGCGCGTCGAGATCGATTTCCTCAGCGAAATCGACATCGGCTTGGGTTGCCAACGCTTTGGAGAGTTCGAGCGGAGAAATGGCGTTCTCGCTGACGAGGTACTCGCCGATGCGCATGCCCTTTTGAGCTTGTTCGCCCAGGTAGCGCTCGAGCTCTGCAGCGCTAAGCGCGCCTTGGGCGACCAAAATTTCTCCGAGTCGTTGGCGTTCGAACATCAGTCGATCTCCGTGGGGACGAGGAGTTGATCGAGGTCTTCGACGGTGCGCTCGGTGGGTGCGTTCGGGTTGTCAGCGGGTGTATCACCGCTTGCGTCATCGAGGATGCCGCGTGGCGAAACTTCATCTTCGCCGCTGGTTTCGAAACGCAGGGGTTCGCTGGAGTCCACGGCCTTAAGCGGCGTTTCTTCGTTTTCGGTGCCGAACGCACGGATGCGTTGCTCTTCGGCTTTTATCGCCTTGTCGACCGTTTTAAGCATGGCCTGCATCGGTCCAGATTTGCGGGCGTAATCTACCGAGCGAACGTAGTCGGTGCCGTGGCGGCCAAAGTACGCCAAGAACTCTTCGCGCTCGCGCATTTTGCGGCGGAAAATCTGCTGGAAGTCCTGTGGGTCCCGAATGATATAGGGTGTGAGTAGCAGGAGCAGGTTTGTTTTGACGGTGCGCGTCGATGTGTGACGGAACAAGTGTCCAAGGACGGGGATATCGCCAAGGAAGGGCACTTTGTGCACGGTACGGGTTTGCGTATCGCGCATGAGACCACCGAGAACGACTGTTTGCTGGTCTTCTACTGCTACCACGGTGCGAATTTGTCGCGTGGTGGTGGTGGGGCCGCGAATCGGGTCATCGGATGCGATGTCGTCGATTTGTTGTTCAATTTCCAAGCGTACGTAGTCGCTGGAATTGATTTGGGGGGTGATACGCAGCGTCAGCGCTACGTCTTGGCGTTGGATATTGATCCCGCCGTAACCACCGAGTCCGCCAAGGGCGCCCAAACCACCGAGTCCACCGAGTCCACCAAGGCCGCTTAACGCATTCGATGCATCCAAGCCGCCGAGTCCGCCGAGTCCACCGAGGCCGCTCAGCGAGCCGAGTCCGCCGAGCCCGGAGGAGATGCCACTGATAAAGGGCACGTTCTCACCGACGATGATCTCTGCTTCTTCGTTATCCATGGTCAGGATATGCGGTGTGGAGAGGACGTTGACGTCGGAGTCGGTTTGCATGGCTTGCAGGATGGCGCCGAAGGAGGGCAATCCGATGCCAAAGAGTTTACGCGCGCCATCGATTTCGGGTCCACGCAGTCCGACGGCCATGCCCATGAGGCTGCTTGGGTCCATCATGAGGGAGCTCAAGCCGCCTAGGGAGGTCGCGCCGAAGATAGGCACTTGTTCGCCGCCCATTTCTGCGAGTGCACCGCCGTTGAATGCGAGACCGAAATTGGTGTCGCGATCCAAGGTGATTTCCATGATCACGGCTTCGACGTAGACTTGGTCGCGTCGTCGGTCGAGTTGCTCGATGACGCGTTGCAGTACGATGAAGTCGCGCAGGTTTGCGACGATGACGAGCGAGTTTGTGGCTTCATCTGCGGTGACGGAAACTTCCCCGCCGATGGTGGTGGTATCGCCGCGTCCGGTGGGTCCTTGGGTTCGCCGGCGTTGGCTGGCGTTACTTGAGCGGTCTTGGTTTTGTTGCTCTACGCCTTCGGCCAGGGATTGCAGGGTTGCTGCAAGGTCTGTGGCGTTGGCGTTTTCGAGTTGCACGACATGGATTTGGCCTTCGCCTGGGATCGGGATGTCGAGCTGTCGAAGGACATCGACCATCTTCTCATACGAGCGATCGGTCGAGATGACGAGCAGCTGGTTTGTGCGCGGGTCAGCGATGATTTGCGAGAAGCTAACGCTATTGGGTGATGCGCCATCACTGCGCGATGTGTCTTCTGGCTGGCCTTGTTGGGGAGCGCGTCGTCCGGGCGGGACGCGACGTGTTGGTTGGCTATCGCGTTGAGCGCTATCGCTGCTGTCGAACAGTTCGGTGAGAATGTCTTTGAGCGTTTCCGCTTCGGCGTGTTTGACTTGGTAGATGTGGATGCTCTCGCGCCCGCCTGGACTATCGAGGCGGTTGAGGATGCCTAAAAGGCGGCGCAGGTTCGAACCGGTCTCGGTGATGATGAGGGTGTTGGTGGCCTCATAGGGTGTGATGCTTGCTGCGTCCGTTTTTAGGGCATCGAGCACGGGCTGAACGTTTTGGATGGAGACGTGTTCGAGCTCGTGGATATAGGTGACCATACGGTCGTCAGCGCTGATGGCGCTAGGGCGATCGAGGATCGGGTTGGGCTGGTTTGCTGCGGTGCTTGCTTCGACGATTTTTAGAAATTGTCCAAAGGGCACAACGGTCAAGCCGTTCATGTTGAGCGCAGCGATGAATGCGCGGTAGGCGTCACGAATTCGCACGGGTTGGGGCGAAATGATCGTGATTTTTTTCGATGACGAAATGGTATCCGCGATGATGAAGTTTTGCGCGGTGAGCGCAGAAATCCACATGACAACATCGCTCAACTCCGCTTGGTCGAAGTCGATGTTGACGCGAACGTTTGCCGGCGGATTGAGCGGGTCGAAAGCGGGTGGGAAGTTTTTCCCAATCTCCCCGCTATCTGGCGCGAGCTCTTCGGGTGTGAGCACCCGTGGGCCGCTCGGCGCGGCACGTTCTTCACGGGAACGTGCGTTGGCGTCTTGAGAATTCGAATCGTCGGCGTTCGATCGGCTCGGAATCACGCCAGGGCGTGAACCACTTTGAGCAAACCCCAAAGTAGACAAGCTCATCAGCGCGGCGAAAAGCCAAATTGAAGCTATCGTGGCGCGTATGGTCACGCGACTTCTCCAGTGCAACATGTCAACACGGCGCGCGCATCGTCCCAGCCGTTGAACGCTGTGACGCATCGTTGCGCGCGATGCGAAATTCTAGTGGTTTTTCTATCAGATTCAATGCCTTCTTGGCCTCTGAGCAGCGCGCTTTGCGCGTGTGCCATTCTGGCCAAAAATGCGAAGTATGTGCAGTGTAGGTGTGTCAAAATGGCACAACGCTATTGGATATCGTAGGTGATGGTGACGGGGCGTCCGCCGCGTTCGATAATCATTTTGATGGTTCCGCGTTGGCTCAAGCCTTCGTACAGCTGCATTGCGCGCTGTGGAGAGTCGATGGTTTGTCCGTTCACCGATGTAATCACGTCGCCGTTGCGTATGCCGAGCGACGAGAAAATCGAATCGGAGCGGACGCCATTGAGGCGGAATCCTGCGGGTTTTCCATCACGATAGAAGGGCGCGACGGTCGGCGCTTGTTCTCGGAGTTTTTGTTGATCTCTGAGCACTGCGTCGAGGGCGTCTTTTTGGATTTCGTATTGGTTGTTTCCGCGATTTTTAACCGCTTCGTCGGCGAGTTTATTCAGATCGCTGGTGTCGACTTTTCCGGAGCTGCTCGTATTGGCTTGTGCTCCGCCGACGCGGCGCGGCTTGGGTTTGGGGCGATCTTTGGCAGCTTGACGCACAGATTCCGGGCGCAAGCATTCGATCTGCCCATCGCGCACGAGCATGACGCGGTTGCGACTGATGCTGGTGACTTCGGCTTGGGAGAGGATTTTATCGCCTACGCGCGCAAAGACGGTCTTCTTTTTGGTCGGGTCATGAAGGATTGCGACCGACCAAGCCTCATCGGGTGAAACCATGGTGCCGGCGAGGTTGATCTGCATCTCGGTATCGTAACAAGGGCCTGCGTTTGGATCGTCGACGTCGTCTTCTGCCGCGTCTTCGGGATCGCATTGTCCTGTGTCTCTGTTGCAGACTTCGCCTTCTTTACAGGTGACACCTTCGCAGAGATCGACGGTTTCTGGGGTTTCTGGTTGTGCAAAGCCGACTTCCGAGATCGATGCGACGGGCGGCTTTTCTTTTCTCTTCTGGTCGCCGGTGATTTTCATGCCTTCGTCGGGCACAGCGATCCCGTAGGGCGCAAGTTTGGCGAAGACAAAGCGCGACAAGCCAGCACCGATGAGCAGTGCAGAAAGCACGGCGACGGTGAGCTGGATGGCCCAGAAGTATCGTTTAAATAATGTCTCCATCAAACTCAAATCCAGAAGCGCGGGTGCCTGAGCACGTCGTGCGCTGATAGCGAATCAGGTGTCGTTGGCCAAAGGCCCTGCCCCATCCCTTTGATACTCGTCAAGCTTTCGATAAATCGTACGGCGTCCAACACCGAGCAAGGTTGCGGTCAGCGCCTTGTCGCCGCCAGCGTGCGCAAGGGTCGCAAGGATCATTTCGCGCTCCACCGTGTGCATGGGCGTGCCCACCTTAAACGTTAGCAATTGTGGTGCCGTCTTAAGGTTTTGCCATTCTGGAGGCAAATCTTTTTCGTCGACAACGGGCCCAGGAGCGAGAACAGCGATGCGCTGCATGATATTCTCCAACTCGCGCACATTGCCTGGCCACGCGTAGTTCATGAGCATCTTTTCGGCTTCTGGAGACAAAGAAAGGGTCGTTCTGCCGTTTTTCTCCGCATGTTGTGCCAAAAAGGCATTTGCGAGCAACAGTACATCGCGCCCACGGTGGCGTAGCGGCGGAATTTCTACGGGAATGACGTTCAATCTGTAAAAAAGATCCTCTCGAAATCGCCCATCTTGGATCATCGCGGGCAGATTTCTGTGGGTGGCGGATACGACGCGCACGCGGACGGTCCGTGTTTCGAGGGCGCCGAGCCGCGTAAATTCGCCAGACTGAAGCACGCGAAGCAATTTGACTTGGACGATCGGCGAAAGCTCTCCCACTTCATCCAAGAAGAGGGTGCCGCCGTCTGCGATTTCTAAGAGACCCTTTTTCGTTTTGTTCGCGCCGGTGAAGGCGCCTGCTTCATACCCGAACAATTCGCTTTCGATGAGCGTTTCTGGGAGCGCGCCGCAGTGGAGAGTGACGAACGGGCCGTGATTTTGGGGTGACCATGCGTGGATTGCGCGCGCGAAGCATTCCTTGCCTGTGCCCGATTCTCCGCTCAGCAGAATACTCGCGTCGGAATTGGCGGCACTGCGCGCGCGTTCGATGGCTTGCTGTAATGAGGAGGACTCGCCGAGTATGCCGTGGCTCGATGAAATGGTTTCGATACGGCGTTTGAGCTGGGCGTTTTCGGATTCGAGTTGCTTGCGACGCAGGATGCGTTGAACACATTTAACGAGCGCCGCGCGTTTGATCGGCTTGATGATGAAATCTTCGGCCCCTACGCGCAATGCTTCGACGGCATTTTCGACGGTGCCAAAAGCAGTCATCATCACAAAGTCTGCTTGGATGTCGGCGTGTTTTGCAGCGCGGATAAGATCGAATCCGCTGGCACCAGGCATTTTCAGATCGGTGATAACCAGGTCAAAGGACTGCGCGCGCAGGGCATCCATGGCGTCGTCCACGCGATGTGCACGCTGTGTTTCCCAACCTTCGCGTTGCAAAACGCGCGAGACGGCAAGCGCATGCGCCTTGTCGTCATCGACAACCAAAATATGCGCCTTGATGTCGTCCGTTGAAGGCATAAAACCGTAGCACAAACAGAGAAAACGAGCGGGTCTGCATGCAGCGCAAAGCGGTGCGCAGGAAGCAGCGCCAATACTTGTAACGAATTTCGCCGCAAAGTACAGTGCGCACCATGAGAAAACCCGCCGGAAAGCGAAAACATCAACGACAACGGGTGACGTTGCGTGCGATTCGCTGCCATAAGGAAGAGGTTGGGTCGTTCGAAACACCGGCCACACGTCGAATCACTGGACCTTGGAGGTCCGTTTGACGCATGATAAAGGTTCACCCATCGTCTGGTTCCTGACGATCGATGAGGTAATATGGCGAAGCGCGAACGTTATTCCATTATCAAACGCCTAGATAAGGGCGGCATGGCGGAGGTCTTCTTAGGCAAGTCTGCCAGCTTAGAAGGCTTCGACAAAGTAGTTGCCATCAAGCGAGTCTTGCCGGATCTCGCGCGTAATGAGCGCTTTGTGAACATGTTCCTAGATGAGGCGAAGATCTCGCTGCATCTAGATCATGCGAATATTGTTTCAGTTTTTGATGTGGGCCGTTCGGGACAATCGTACTTCATCGTCATGGAGTTCATCGACGGCACCAACATGAAGCGCCTGATCGAAGGGCACGCGATGCCGCTCGATCTGGCCTGTTACGTCGCCATCGAGGTTTGTAAAGCGCTGGTTTATGCGCACGAAAAGCTCGACAGTAACGGCCAACCGCAACATATCGTCCACCGCGATATCTCACCGCCCAACATTCTAATTTCACGCGACGGCGAAGTAAAACTCACAGACTTCGGCCTCGCCCGCGCAGCCTCCCAACTCGAATCCACCGATCCTGGCGTCGTCAAAGGAAAATTCGCCTACCTTTCGCCTGAAGCTTCCATGGGCGAAGAAGTCGACCTGCGTGCAGACATCTTCGCCATGGGTGTCGTGCTTTGGGAATCCTTGGCTGGCCGCCGCTTATTCCAAGGTCAAACCGACCTTGAAACCCTACAAAATGTGCGCGCGTGTAAAGTACCTCCCATTCACAGCGTACGCCACGATATTCCAGCATCGCTCGATCGTATCCTCAATCGCGCCCTCGCCAAGAATCGTGCGGATCGGTACAGCAGCGCACGGGAGTTCGGACGCGAACTGTCGCGTTTCCTCGTCCAACAAGGCATGAGTGTCACGTCGTACGATCTCGCCGCGTGGATCCAAGAGCGCATCGATCTGCCCGCAGACGTCACGCGGCTCTCGCCGTCGCTCGTCGAAAGCGCGGTGCAGCAAGAACTGGAGCGCTTTGTCGGTATCAAAGACGATAGCAAAGTCGTCGCAGGCCTCGTGCCCGAACGGCGTGGAGACGCGCGCGGCAATACCGCCCAATTCGCTTTCGAAGACCCACGCCTATGGGGACTCAGCGATGGTGAAGAGAGCGATCGCTCCATCGCACAACGTATCGAAGACAGCCCCAGCGGGCTCCTGCGCATCGACCGACCAGGCACAAGCAAGCTCGGCCATCCGTTAAGCACCGACGAAATCAATCCAGATAAACCAAAACGGCACACACTTCCACCGCGTACACGGTCCGCGCAAAGCGCCAGAACTTTGCCAACGCGCAACCGCCCCAAGCCACCGTCGCTCCCTCCGCCGTTGACATCGCCCGCGGCGCAAAGCGCAAAACCTGCACCGGCTAAACCAAGCCCAACCCTGCCAGGCCGCCCAGCGCCCAAGCGCACCATGATGATGACGCCAATCGACGAAGCGTTCTTTGACGCGCTCGATGCACCTGCGCCACCATCCATCCCGGTACCGAGTGCATCTACGACTGAACCGTCATCGGCACGAAAGCCCGCGCCGACCGAGGTGAGTGCGTCCCGACCAACGATCGCGCCTGAAATCCCCAGTGCGCCCGAAGTCTCAAGCGTATCAGAACTCGCGCCCCCGACACCTGCGCAGACACCAGCGGAGACACCGCCGCTAGCCGAACCGCCGGTCCAAGAACATGCGCAGCCCTCGATCACTGAGGACAAGGCGCCGCAGGACGCTTTGGTTCATGACGAAGCGACGCATGACATCGCATTCCCAGAAGACGAGGCGGCCGATGAAGCGCCTGTCCAAACACAAACGCTAGAAAAATCGAAGGTATCGCAGAAAGAAACCCGCGAGAAAACAACGCCCGCCGCCAAAGCAAAAAGCGCCCGGCCGGCTTCAGCGGCCCATGCCAAAGCACCGTGGTTCAGTCAGCTGGTGACGTTGGTGGCGTTCGCCGCGGTGGTGTATTTCAGCTACCTCATCTTAGCGCCGGCGCTCATGTAATGGCGACACTGGGAGCGCGCGGGCAGACGCGCGCTCCGACGCACGCTCAGTGCCTATCATCAAAATCGAAAAAAGCCGCGGCACATGCCGCGGCTTTCTACATCTTGCGCCGCAGGACGCGGAAGCGGCTTAAGAGCAACCGCTCGTAGAACCGCAGGTGTTGCACTTCATGCAGGTCCCGTTGCGAACCAAGGTGAAGTTTCCGCACTCACTGCAGGGGTCGCCCTCGTAACCTTGTTGGCGTGCAAGCACGTTTAACGGTGTAGCATCCGAAACAGATGCGCTCGCGCGCAAGCTCGCTGGTTCTGATTCGTAGGCGCGCACACGGATGGGTTCGCTCGATTCAGGCGTAGCGACAGTGGCGCGCAGGCCGGTGCCAGAGAAGGTTGTGGAACGTCGGCCGTTGGAGCCTGGCGTTGCGCGTAGTGGCCGTTGCGTTGGATCGTGCAGGTCCGTGGAACTTGCGACCAAGTCGGCGGGTTTTACTTGTACCAAGTCTTCGCGGCCGAGGTATGTCAGCGCGAGGTCTCGGAAAATGTAATCGATGACCGAAGTGGCACTCTTGATGTTGTCGTGGCCACCGACCATGCCGTTGGGTTCGAACTTGGTCAGGACGAAGGCGTCCGTGAACTCGTCGAGGGGTACGCCATACTGAAGGCCGATGGAGACGGCGATGGCGAAGCAGTTCAGCAGGCTGCGGAAGGCAGCGCCTTCGCGGTGCATATCGATGAAGATTTCGCCCAGCGCACCATCTTCGTATTCGCCGGTACGCAGGTAAACTTTATGCTGTCCGATCTGCGCTTTTTGCGTGTAGCCGCCGCGTCGTGAGGGCAAACGTCGGCGTTCCGAAATATACCGCGTGATCACACGCTCGGCGACGGCTGCTTCGGGGTGCTGGGTGAGGGGGATTTCTTGGACGGCGATGTCTTCGTCGACCTGCGAGGTTTCGGCGATGTCGATGATGGCAGCGATGAGTTCGTCGCCGTCTGCAAGGGTGTTGAGCGGTTGCGAGAGTTTGGAGCCATCGCGGTAGAGGGCGATGGCTTTGAGCATCATATCCCACGATTCACGGTAGACACGTTTGACGTCATCCATGGTGGCATCGTTGGGCATGTTGATGGTTTTGGAGATGGCACCCGAGATGAAGGGTTGGGCTGCGGCCATGGCGCGCGCGTGAGCCAAGAACGGAATGTAGCGTGTTCCGATGGCACCGCAGGTATTGGCGCAGTCGAAGACTGGCAGGTGCTCGTCTTTCAGGTGTGGTGCACCTTCGACGGTGCGTGCGCCGGTGATGTAGATGTTGGCGTCTCGGATCTCTTCTTTGCTAAAGCCTAGGGCTTCGAGCATGGAGAATGCAGGGTCGTTGAGTTGTTCTTCCGTGAATCCGAGGGTGTTTTTGCAGAAGTCTGCACCGAGGGTCCACTGGTTGAACACAAAGGAGATATCGAAAGCATTTTCGAGCGCGCTGTTGATGGTTTCGAGCGCTTCTGGGGTGAATCCTTTGCGAGTGAGGCTTTCGCTATTGATAAAGGGTGAGCTTTCGAGGTTTTTGGTTCCGAGCGCGTAGGTGATGATGTCGTCGATTTCGGCCTCGGAGTAGCCGAGCGCTTCGAGCGCGGGGGGGACACTTTGGTTGATGATGCTGAGGTATCCGCCGCCTGCGAGCTTTTTGAATTTCACGAGTGCGAAATCTGGTTCGATGCCGGTGGTATCGCAGTCCATGACCAGACCGATAGTGCCGGTGGGGGCGATGACGGTCACTTGCGCGTTACGGTAGCCGTGTTTCTCGCCGAGCTCGAGTGCGCGATCCCATGCCTTTTGCGCGGCTTTGCGCATGGGGCTTGGGGTGCGTTCTTGGTCGAGGGCAACGGGGAAGACGGTGAGTCCTTCGTACGCGTCGTTGTTTTCGGCGTAGGCTGCGCGTCGGTGGTTGCGGATAACGCGGAGCATATGCTCTTTGTTGCGCTCGTAGCCACGGAAGGGTCCGAGCTCTTTGGCGAGTTCTGCACTGATGGCGTACGACTCACCGCACATGATAGCGGTGATGGCGCCGATCCACGCCATGGCTTCGGGCGAATCGTAGGGGATGCCGTTGATCATGAGCAGGGCGCCGATGTTGGCGTAACCCAGACCGAGCGTACGGAACTCGTAGGAGAGTTCTGCGATGCGTTCGCTCGGGAATTGCGCCATGAGGACGCTGATTTCTAGGACGATGGTCCACAGGCGGGTCGCGTGGATAAAGTCGTCGATTTTGAACCCTTGGTTATCGTGGAACTTCACCAAGTTCATGCTCGCCAGGTTACATGCGGTATCGTCCAAGAACATGTATTCGGAGCATGGGTTCGATGCGTTGATACGGCCATCTTCTGGACAGGTGTGCCATTCGTTGATGGTGGTATCGTATTGGATGCCTGGGTCGGCGCAGGACCAAGCGCTGTAGGCGATTTTCTCCCAGAGCTCTTTGGCAGGGATGGTTTTATCGACGGTCTGGTCTGTACGTCGCAGCAGCTTCCATTCGTCGTTGTTATCGACGGCGGTGAAGAAGTGGTTGGGGATACGTACGGAGTTGTTGGAGTTTTGACCTCCGACGGTACGGTAGGCTTCGCCGGTCCAGCTATTATCGTAGGTTTCGAATGCGATGCCGGTGTAGCCTTGTCGCGCGAGCTGCAGGACGCGCACGATATAGTTGGTGGGAACATCGAAGCGTTTGGCTTCGCGAATCGCGTCGGCCAGTGCGCTGTTTTTCTTCGGGTTGTAACGATTCTCACCGGTTTCGGTGGAGTTGTTACATGCGGTGAAGATATCTTGGAGCGAGCGTTCGATGGCGCGTGAGCCGGTGACGAGCGATGCAACTTTTTCTTCTTCGGTGACTTTCCACTGGATGAACTCCTCGATATCGGGGTGATCGAGGTCGATGCAGACCATTTTGGCTGCACGTCGTGTGGTACCGCCGGATTTGATAGCGCCTGCAGCACGGTCGCCGATGGCCAAAAAGCTCATCAATCCGCTGGAACGTCCGCCGCCCGAGAGGGGTTCGTTTTCTCCGCGGATGTTCGAGAAGTTGGAGCCTGTGCCGGAACCATATTTGAACAGGCGTGCTTCGCGCTGCCACAGATCCATGATGCCGCCTTCGTTCACGAGGTCATCAGAGACGGACTGGATGAAGCAGGCATGGGGCTGGGGGTGGGTGTAGGCATCTTCGCTACGCACGAGTTCGCCTGTCACCGGATCTACGTAGTGGTGCCCTTGCGCTGGGCCGTTGATGCCGTAGGCCCAGTGAAGCCCGGTGTTGAACCATTGGGGTGAGTTCGGGGCTGCGTACTGCATGGCGAGCATGTAGCACATTTCATCGAAGAAGGCGCGCGCGTCGTCTTCGCTGTCGAAGTAGTCGTGCTTGTAGCCCCAGTAAGTCCAGCAACCGGCCAAGCGATCGAATACTTGGCGTGAATCGATCTCGCTCGTGTAACGCTCGTCTTCTGGGAGATTTTGGAGCGCTTCCTCATCCGCGATGCTGGGTTGTAGCCAAGTGGGTATACCTTCTTCTTCTACCCGTCGTGTACGTGCAGGTACACCCGCTTTGCGGAAGTACTTTTGCGCGATGACGTCCGTCGCCACTTGTGACCACGATGCAGGAACACGCACGCCCGAAAGCTGAAAAACGATGGTGCCATCCGGATTGCGAATCTCGCTCAAGCGTTCGACAAATTCGATGCCGGCGTAAGGGCTTTGACCTGCGGTAGTAAATCGACGGTCGATTTTCATGGTCTGATTCTCGTAAACGAAATGTTGAATGGAAAGCAGCGAAGAAAAATGAGGACGTGCGCAAAATATGGAGAGGGAAAATGATGCACGACGACATAGATTCATGTCGCATTTTGCCGTGTCAGATCCCCTAAGCGATCTTGCGATATCACGTGAAAGCGTCAGCCCCTGTGCCGACGCTTCCCAGTCTGTGAGGAGGAGGAGCCTATAGCGGTTGAACTTCAGCCTGCCAAGGTTCGATTTTTCACCAAAGCACTAGATGTAGTGCTCAGTCCCCATTTGGGCACAAAATGGCTGTTCTTTCAAGTAACTCAAGAGTCACGTTCGATCATGAATTTTGCCAGATTGAAAGGTGAATCATTGCACGAGGCTAAGGGGATTTCAGGCAGAAAATCCACCTTCGAAATTCTTAGCGATGATGAATAAAAATCGACTTTGAGAGACTCAAAAAGATCCACAAATCAAGAGACAGCGCGAGCGAATTTGGGCCGCAAGATCTCCTGCTACGACACCGATCGACAGGCGTGCTTTTTCGAGAGCGGGAGCGGGAGAAATTGAGGTGCTAACCCCAAAGATATAAAAAGACGTGGATCAACGCGGTGGTGTCAGGCGTTGAGGGCGACGGGTGGGCGCGCCATCTGCGATCATCTCTAAAAAGAGCTTACGTTCAAGAGGACGCATGATCGCTTCGTCTTCTTCTTCGATGTGGTCGAAACCTAAAAGATGTAGAAAGCCGTGGATGAACAAGAAGGCGAGTTCGTCTTGGAGCGTCCAAGGCCTATCTGCATCGTGCTCGATCCAATCGGCGTGCTGCGCTTCTTCGGCATATCTGCGCGCGGTTTCAATGGATACGATAATGTCGCCAAGAAGATGCGGCAGAACGAATCCATCGGAGGCGTCCTGATACGCGAAGCTTAAAACATCGGTCGGCTCATCGATCTCTCGCCAGGTGTGATTGAGCTCTTGGAGCTCCTCATCATCGGTGATCACCACGCATGCTTCGCTCTCGTCGGGGCAACCTAAGAGAGGGTACATGCGCGAAAGACAGCGCGTGATCCACGCAAGGTCGTCCTCGCTCAATTGATCAGCAATCTCGTCTCGGACGATAAGTTCTGGGCCGATCGGTAGCGCAGCGTCGGTCATGCGTTGGTCTCTTTGGTGGCGCTTTGGGCTTTTGGAGCCTGCGCGTAGGTGGGGCGTTTGTGATAATCTGAGACGAGCTGACGAACGAGACTTTTCTCAATGATGTCCAGTTCATGTGCGGTCAAACCCGTATCGATCAACTGACCTTGCGTGCGCACAGATTCGATTTTCTTATGCACGACGCGTTCGATGTTCTCGGCGGATTTGTCAGGCATGGCGCGTACCATGGCTTCGATGCCGTCAGCGATGAGGCAGATGCCGGTCTCTTTGCTTTGGGGCAATGGCCCAGGGTAGCGGAAGTCATTGGGGTCGACGTTGTCGATGCCTTCCTCGTTGCAAGTGACGTTATAAAAATGCTGCACCAGCATGGTGCCGTGGTGGGTCTGGATAAAGTCGATGATCTCTTTGGGCAGACCGTACTTTTTGGCGTCTTCGACTCCGTGGCGAACGTGATCGATGATGCGTTGTGCGCTCTCGCGTGCGTCGCATTCGTCGTGGGGGTTATGCACGGGGTTATTCTCGCCGAAATATCCTGGTGCCCGCAGTTTGCCGATATCGTGAAACGTGCATCCGACGCGGGTGAGGAGCGCGTTGGCGCCAATTTCTTGGCTCGCTTTGGCCGCGTATTCGGCAACCGCCAACGAGTGCGCAAGGGTGCCTGGCGCGTTGTGAAGCTTGGCGCGCAACGGATGTTCATCGTTGAGCAATTCCAACAGCGTAGACCGCGTGGTGTAGCGGAAGGTGAACTCTAACAAGGTCGGAAGGCTCAAGCTGAGTAGGGCGGTGCCCAAAAATCCTGCGCCAGCTGCAGCGGTAATGCCTAAGAGACTCGTTCCACCGTCCGAGAGATGGCCGACGGCGATCAGCGCGACGACCGTGATAAAAGAGGCCAAGGAGCTGAACGCAGCCGCACGCACAACCGAGCTTCGCTTTTCTGTGGCCTGCAAGGTGGCCGCACCGACGATGCCCGCAGCAAGCGACGCGCAGAACCACGTGAGATCGTAGCCCGAAATCGCCGCCACAAGAACGCTCGAAATCGCTGTGAAGGCGTAGGCGTTGCGCGAGGACGTGAGGCTTTTTACGGCCAAGCTCCCTGCGCCGTACGGCAAAAGCGTCAAAATCGCGATGGCGTAGGTGCTCGATTCTTTCTCGATGAGGGTTTGGTTGCTGAGGTTGAAGCCGACACGAATGAGCGCAATCTGCAAAAGAAGCACGAGCCCCATCATGGTGATGTCGCGGGTAGGCCAGACGTGTTTGCGCTCAGACGCAGCGGCAGAAACACTGAAAGCGGTAATGAACAACAGCAGCCCCAGACCGAATGCTTCCCAATAAAGGTTGGGGATTCTCGGTGCGGTAAGGTTCATTTGATCGATGATTTTCGCGTGTTCCTCGGTGATGGTTTCGCCTTCGCTCAGAAGGCGTTGGCCGCGCACAAAGGTATCGGTTTTAAAACGGTTATAGAGCCGCGCTGCCGCCGCTTGTTTTTCGCGTGTGGTGGTTTCCTCGTCAAAGAAGGTGTTGGGCACGAGCAATTGCATGGCGATGGCGTGCGTGGCTTCGTCGACGATATCCGGCGCGTCATCGCTCTCTCTTGCGTTCTCGATGGCTTGGCGGGCGTTTTTTATCGCGGCGTCAAGAGTGTAAAAACCATCGATGCTATGGCGTATTTCGCGTGCACCGCGGACGCGATCGTCCTCCTCGTCCAAGAGAAGTTCTTCTTGGTTGGCTTCCACCGACCGTGTGAGCACAAAGCCTGTGGCTTGGCTGTCGCTACGCGGCGTGAGAGCTTCTTGTAGTTTCTCTAGGGCGTCTTGATTTTTGACGATATGTTGCGCCATCAGGTCGTCGGTGTAGACCATGAGGGCGTTTCTTCGTTCGTTGCTCAGCCCTTCTTGCACGAGGGCATCGCAGTGTTCTTGGCGGAGCTCATTTACGCCGAGCTCGCGCTCCATGCGCGCGCGCAGCGGCTCATTACAGACGAGTTGTTCGCGCTGTTTTTCGCTGAGGCTGTCGGGCTTGAGACCGCGCGAGAGACATTGTCTGTAGACCTCTTTTTCTTGTTCATTGGCGACGTCGTCCGCGACGCGTTGTGTATCGTCGTTTGCGCTAGGTTCGTCGTCGTTTTCAAGCGCGTCGATCTCTTCGCCGTCGTTTTCTTCGGGGAGGGCGCTGATAAGCACGCTACGGCATACGTTTTGGCGGGCGTATTCGAAGGTGCGCGAGATTTTCTTGAACGTTTCTAGGTTGATGGTCTCGTCGTAGCGCCATACGGGGCGCGCTTGATCGCGTGCGAGCTTGCGTTGGGTGATGATGTCGTCGTCGCGGAGTGAGACGTACGGAAAGGTATGCGTGACAAACACATCGCGCGAGGCGACGCCGCCGACGGTGTCCTCCGTTGTTTCACGCACGGTGCGTGCGGAGAACTCGTCGTCGGAGCGCTCGTCTTCACTTGCGGCGTCTGCGAGCTCTTTCTGGGCGTCCTCGTTCGCATCGGCACGCTCCTCGAGCGCGTCTTCGGTGACGGCTTCGGCGAGTGCGTAAGGTTCGATGTATCGATCGAATAGGGCGATGGCGAGGGTGCCCAAGCCAAAGAGGATCAGAAGCGCGATCTGCACCGACCGTCGACTCAGAAAGCTTTGCAGCTTTGTTTTCAGGTTATGCTGCGCGTAATTCGTAAGATCATTCATGAGCGTATTGCCACACGTTAACGGCGCGTTGATTCGGCGCGAGGGTCCATCTGCGCGTCGTCTTTGTCGTAGGCGTCGATGATTCTTTTAACCAAGGGGTGACGCACGACGTCTTCGCTATCGAAGTGGATCATCGTGATGCTTGTGAGGCCTTCTAAGATCCGCACAGCTTGGCCCAGACCGCTTTGCACGCCGCGCGGTAGGTCGGTTTGGCTCAGGTCGCCCGTCACAACGGTTTTGGAGCCGAAGCCAATGCGCGTAAGAAACATTTTCATCTGCGAGCGCGTGGTATTTTGCGCTTCATCTAGGATCACAAAGGCATCATTGAGCGTGCGTCCGCGCATAAAGGCGAGCGGTGCGACTTCGATAATGCCTTTGTCCACGAGCTGCTCAAATCTCTGACCATCCATCATACTCTGCATCGCATCGTAGAGCGGGCGCAGGTAGGGCGAGACTTTTTCGGCCAGGTCGCCGGGCAAAAAGCCGAGGTTTTCTCCGGCTTCGACAGCAGGGCGAGTGAGGATAATGCGCTTTACTTCCTTACGTTTTAGCGCAGCAACGGCCATCGCCACCGCGAGAAAGCTTTTGCCCGTACCCGCAGGACCGAGCCCAAAGACCAAATCATCTTGTCGAATGGCGTCGATATACGCCTTTTGTGTCAGCGTTTTGGGTGTGATTTGCACGCCGGCGTGGTGCAGAACTTGATCTGTAAATACGTCGTGAATGCGGATGCCAGGGTTTCGGCGTATCATTTCCGCAGCGCGAACAACATCTGGACCGTGGACGTTGTAGCCGTCCTTGGCGAGTGCATACAGCTGCTTCAGCGTTTGTGCGGCCAGTGCTACTCCGCGTTCTTCGCCTTCGAGCACGACGCGGTTTCCACGCGAACCTATCTCTAAACTGAGGGCGTCTGCGAGTAGTCGCAAATTGGCTTCGCGATGTCCAAACACCGCTTGGGCAGGGCCGTTCAGTTCAAATTCTAATGTCTGTGAAGCCAACGTACTATCCGAGGAAGGAGAAGTCGCAGCGTAACGCGCTACATACGTAGTTTGGGGCGCAAAATGAAACCTTGCGATTTGTGCCCAAGGCGGTCAAATCAAAAAACTGAGATTTCCACCGGTCGATAGGAGCTACAATAAAAACATGAGCACACCTGACAAGAACGAAAGCGTCGTAGAAAATTACGTCAAGGGTTATCGCTTCGCACATCAGGCGCCTGCGGTAAATCTCCAAGCTCTGCTCGATTTGATGGCATCTTTGCGCGCACCCGACGGCTGCCCGTGGGATCGCGCACAGACTTTTGAATCCCTGCTTCCTTATCTACACGAAGAAAGCGCAGAATACACCGACGCTGTACTTCAACGCGATCCTGCCGCCATGCGCGAAGAGCTTGGCGACGTCCTCCTGCAAATCGTCTTTCATGCGCAAATCGCGCGGGAACAACAGTGGTTTAACCTGCAAGAGGTCGTCGATGGGCTCGTGGATAAACTCTGGTCACGCCATCCCCATGTGTTTGGTGGCCAAGACGCCGTGTCCGACGCTTCCGCTGTCGAAGATGTATGGACAGAGCAAAAACGCAAAGAACGCGCCGCGCGTAACGAAACGGAAACCACCGATCCGCTCGCGCGCGTGCCCGCCAGCTTGCCGCCCCTCGCGCGCGCCTACGCCCTAGGTAAAGCCGCCGCCAAGATAGGCTTCGATTTCGAAAGCGCTGCGCAGGTGATTCCAAAGGTGCAAGAAGAGCTCCAAGAAGTTCAAGACGCCATGACAAGCCAAGACCGCGTGCATACAGAAGAAGAAATCGGCGATCTCCTTTTTAGTGTCGTCAATCTCGCGCGAAAATTAAAAATCGCGCCCGACACTGCGCTCGCCAAAGCGAACGTAAAATTTATGCGCCGCATGGGTTATGTAGCCGAAAAAATGAGCGAAAATGGGCTCCCGCTCGCCGCAGAAAACCAAGACGCTATGGAAGCCTACTGGAACGAAGCGCGCGCCGCCCGCATCGAGGCTACCCGCCCGCATAACGACCCGTCTTCGAGCGAATAATCACCGTGCCGCCATCACCTTCCGCAAATAGACGAAAAGTAAAGCCATGACCAAGACGCCTTCTACCGTAGACGACCAAGCGCGCGTAATCTTTTCGGCGCCAGAACTCTTGGCCGTTCGCCAAACCCTGCAACAAGTCGCGCGAGCGCACCGCGAGGACTCCGCGGAGGTCTGGTTTGATGCCACCCTCATCGACGCGCACATCGAAGCAGAATTGCGCTACGCAAGCCTCGACCGTACGCGTGTTCTAACCATGCACGCCGTCACCAGTGTCGACGTCAAGGACGCCAAAGCACTGATGGATACCCGTGCCGCCATCGTTGAATTTATCGGTTCGATGTTCGAAGAATGGATCCAAGAAAACGAACACCGATCCCCCGACCTCGACTGGAAAGAATACGAGTATGAGCAAAAAACGATGCGATTTCGCGGCGCCCTGATCAACGAAAAAGTCCAAGATGACGCCGATGCATTCTTACGTCAGCATGGCATCGACCCCGACACGCTTTGATGTTAAAATACATCGGCTGCGCAAGCGGCAAATCGCTTCATTTTCATATACAGAATAATCATTTGCGGTGATGATACAGCGACCGATGAAAATCATCCGTCGCTGAAGTTACATGTGACTTTAGACGACCTGATCGTGTCTACACAACGCCAGGATCCTTACACTAAGAACCATCCCAGACGTGGAGATTTCATCCCACGCAGAAATATCATCCATGCACCGTCGTGTTGTGCTAGTTGGTGATAACCAGGCAAGCTTCGCCGCACCCACGCATGTATACCCAGAACTACGAAAGCCTCGCAGCCTATATATTGACGGTAGATAAAGCCATGCTGGGCTTTCTTCTACCGATCGATTTTCTTGTGGCTGTCGCTTTCGTCGCGATCTTATCGCGCACGCGCCGCCCTTGGGAGCTCCTGGCGATGCTCCTCGGCACGTGGTTGGCGCTGATCGTCTTGACGGGGATGGTATTTCACTGGGTGTTCGATCGCCCCTTCATCCGTTTCGAAATCGTCCAGTATCCGTACCTGATGGAGTGGCTGCATCTGATTCCATGGCTGTGACGCGCCGGATTAGACCGTTGAGTGCAAGACAACAAAAGCTCAAAACCGCGCTCGATCTACTTATCGATCGCACGCCCGTCGATACGCGCATCGCGCACGACCCCGTAGGACTCGTACGAGCGTACGCACCCGAAGAGCAAGAGGTGGTAGCGCATATCGCCGCCGCGCTCGCCTACGGTCGCGTCGACCTGATACGCCGCGCCATCGATCGCGTGCTCCAAGTGCTCGGAGATTCACCGACCGCATGGGTGCGTAACGCGCAACGCGGCGATTTTCGGCGCGCAGAACCAGATTTTGTTTACCGCATGACACGCGCAGACGACGTGGACGCCTTGCTCTTTGCGCTGGGGGAGCTTCTTCGAAAGCATGGGACGCTCGCGGAAGCATTTATCCAAAACTGGCGCGCAGAAGACCCCGACCTGACGCCAGCATTGACCGCGTATGTTCACAACATCCGTGCCCTTGGCCAAAGCAACGCGCGTGGATTCAACTACCTCACGCCGGACCCCGCCAAAGGCGGAGCCACCAAGCGTTGGCACTTGATGCTGCGCTGGCTCGTACGCCCGAACGACGGGGTGGATTTGGGATTATGGTCGCGTGTTTCGCCGCGCCAACTGTTGCTGCCAGTCGACCGACATATCGAACAGATCGTGCGGCACCTCGGCTGGACCGATCGTAGCGCCATCGACCTAAAGTTTGTGCGAGAAGCAAGTGCGCAGCTACGGAAATTGGATTCTGAGGATCCAATGCGCTACGACTTCGCGCTGTGCCACATGGGCATCGCCGGCGATTGCCTGCACCGCTGGGAACCCTCGATCTGCCTAGCTTGCCCGCTGCATCGCTTCTGTATAGAAGTGCCTGCAAAAATTCGCCAAGCGTCTAGCGCTAAAAGCTAAACATTTTGCTGTCGCGCAGCACCAGCCCCTCGGTTTTTGATGCATGCGCTCGTGGAAGGCTCTCGCTTCCGAATCCCAAAGGACAAATCATGCTCGATGACGCAAAACATCTTCATTTCATCGGAATCGGCGGTATCGGTGTCTCCGCAGTCGCGCGCATCGCACTCGGTCGCGGCTGGAAAGTCAGCGGTTCTGATGTGCGTCAATCGCAACTCACCGATGCCATGGTCGAACTCGGCGCGAAGGTGACCATCGGGCAGAAAGCCGAAAATATCGAAGGCGCGGACGTTGTGATCGTCTCGACCGCCATCCCAGCACACAACCCCGAATTGCTCGCAGCACAAGAACAACAAGTGCCGATTTTGCACCGCTCGGAACTGCTGGCGCACTTCGTAGAAGAAACGCCCATAAGTATCGGCGTGACCGGAACCCATGGCAAAGGCAGCGTCTCTACCATGGTGACGCGCGTCCTAGACGCCGGCAAAAAAGACCCCGGCTTCATCATCGGCGGATTGCTGATCGACTATGGCCTGAACGCGCGCGCCGGTGGCGGCCAATACCTTGTCGCCGAAGTCGATGAATCCGACGGCTCGCATAAAAACGTCTCCGTCACCCACATGATCTGCAACTTCTTAGAAGCAGACCACCTGAACTACTACAAAGACCTCGACGAAATCATCGAAGCCATGGCCGACGCCGTGCGCAATTATGATCGATTGCAAAAACTCTACGTCAACATCGACTGCGACGGAAACCAAGAACTGCTACGACGCGTACCCGAAGCACCTGCAGTCACCTACGGAACCCACCCTGACGCAACGTGGCGCGGTGAGCTGATCTCCTCGTCGCAAAATCCCGTTCAATTCCGTGCGTGGTACCAAGGAAAAGCACTCGGCGATTTCGAAGTGCCCGTCGCCGGACGCTACAATATGATCAACGCGCTCGCAGCCATGGCCGTAGCACACGATCTGGGCGTGTCCATCGACGACATCCGCAAAGGTCTTTCGCAGTCGCACGGTCTAGAAAACCGATTCACCATCCTCGAAGCGGACGGCGTGCACATCGTCAAAGACTACAACAGCCACCCCACCGCCATGCGCAAAGTTTTGGCGAATGCACGCGACTTGGCCGATGGGCGTATTTTCACCATCTTTAAGCCGTACCGCTACACCCTGATCAATTACCTCAAAGACGAATACGCCACCGCCTTTGAAGGCTCCACCGAAGTCCTCATCACCACCATGTACGCCGCAAATGAAGACCCCATTCCCGGCGTTGATACAGCATTTTTTGTGAACCTTCTGCGTGAGCAAGGTCAAAATGTCGTGTTTTTACCTGAAGATACGGGGATCGTGCCGCACCTAGATAAAACAGTGCAGCAGGGCGATATCGTCATTTTCTTCGGCGGCGATGATTTCTTCCGTTTGGCAGACAATTGGGCAGCACGTCGCGTCGCGTCTTCGAAAGCGGGAGCCTGACAAGGGGCGATTGGCCTTGCGTGAGCTTCTGTGCGCGGAGCGGTCCGTCTACATTAGGCCTCAGGTGGGGAACAGTCGTTTTCCCAGCGTCGCTCCAGCTCTCGAATCAGTTTTCCCCATGCTTTGGCGCGGCCGTCCGTCATTTCATCAGTATTGATGAGGGCGTCGCGTACAAGTTCGCGTGCATCTTCGAATGCACCGTTCATCACCGCAGCACGAATCGCGCGATCGGTGTCCTCCAAACCTTTGGGTGTGTGCAGTTCACCTGTATAAATCCCGATGAACTGAAAGAAGAACATGACATCGGCTTGGGTACCGGTGCGTCGAAGCTCCTTTTTGGCGCGTCGAAAGAGATCGTTGCCATCTCCCTCGTCTTTCAGCACGTGGCAGAGGTCGTCGTAAAACGGCTGAAATCCTTCGTCGCTATAGCCAGGGTGGAGGTTGATGCGCAGCATCACGAAGACCAACGCCAACGCAATGACGATGGCGATGATAAGCTTTTGTCTGCGGACGTATTCCGTCTCGGTCAATTGCGATGTGCTCATGTGCTCGATTTTGACGCCGGCTGTGCGACCACGCGCACAGGTTCACCGTTTAGAAATGCGCCGATGGATTCGCCGGTCCACTGCACAGCGCGCTGGCGGGCTGCGTGCGCTGCCCAACCGAAGTGCGGCGTGAGGATGGTGCGTGGTGCGCCGATTAACGGATGGTTCGCAGGCGGTGGTTCTTGGCTGAGGACATCGGCGGCAAAGCCGCCCAGATGGCCACTTTCGAGCGCAGCGCGCACCGCATGTTCATCGATGAGTGGTCCGCGCCCCACGTTGATCAAGAATGCGCCTTTTTTCATCCGTTGGAGGGCGTTCGCATCGATCATATGCTCGGTTTCGGGGGTGAGGGGGCAGTGGAGCGAAACCACGTCCGCAAGTTCCAACGCTTGCTCCATGGGCATGCGTTCGTTTGAGGCAGGTCGGCCTGGCACGGCAGCCGGTATCACCTTCATGCCTAGTGCCTGCGCGATCGCACCAACACGCGAACCGATGGCACCGTATCCGAAAATGACCATCGTTTTGCCATCCAGCTCCACCAAGGGCTGGCGCCAATAGGCAAAGTTCGGTTGGCGTGACCACTCGCCGGTATGGATGGCGTTGGAGTGGTTGCCTACGCCGTGCGTCAATTCCAACAACAACGCGATCGAAACTTGCGCTGTGGCGGCCGTGCTATAGCCGGGCAGGTTGCATACGGTGATGTTTTGAGCAACGGCCGCGTCTAAGTCGATGTGGTTGTAACCCGTGGCGAGCACGCAGATGAGTTTGAGCTTCGGCAATGCTGCGAGGGTTTCTTTGTCGAATCCCACCTTATTGGTGATCACGATGTCGGCGTTTTGCGCACGGGCGACGATCTGATCAGGGGTGGTGTTGTCGTAGAGGGTGAGTTCTCCGTGCGCGCGAACGGCGTTCCATTCGACATCGCCCATATCTGCGGGCGCGCGATCCAGACAGACGATCTGCGTCATGGGGTAACCTCATCATCAAGGGAAGGGGAGGACGGTGCGGGATCATCGTCAGACGATGCAGATGCGTCGTCATCGGCATGATCGTCCGCATTTTCTTGGGGTTGGTTGTGTTTCAGTGTCGCCGCGTCCTCGAAGGTCGGAACGATGTCGGCGTGCAAGCATCGGCCCAAATCGGCGAAAGCGGAGGGCAGCACCGTGACGGGATCGCCAAGGTCACCGCTCGGCCCGACCGTCTGCAACGTGATCGGATCATTGAGGCGGCGCGCTGGCAATATGACGGGCGTACGTCCACGCGGCGTTTTGACGTGCCCGATGGTTTCGACGATCTCTATGCCGTTCGGCTCCGAAGTAAGAAGCAGTGAACGCGGTCTTCGATAATCCATCCATGCGTAGGCGAGTAATGCCACGGTCAGCGCCAAAGCCGTGATACGCCAGAGATTTCCACGAATGCGCAGCTGTTGTTGCACCCGATCGTCTGTGGCCGCGGGGCGTGTATTGGCGGGCGGTGTCATGCCGGGCAGGACACGCTGCGGACCGCTGGCCATTTGTGCTTCGTCTGCGCCTGGGTGAATGATGCTGTAGAAGGTTGAGGCGAATTCTGCCCCAGCGTCGTATCGTTGCGCAGGGACGTTGTGCAACGCTTTGTCGATCACGGGTTGCAGATACGAAATCTCGTCACGCAACGGCAAACGAACTTCATTGAGCGTGTTGATCACGCCATGTTGGTGATCGTTCGGCTTCGCGTAGTAGGGGTGGTGTCCTTCGAGGCAGTAATAAGCCAACGCACCGAGCGTCCAAACTTCTGCAGCTTGGCTATCTTCGAGGGTTGGAAGATCTGCCGAACCGACGATGGTGCGCACGCGCGCGGCATCTTGGGCTTGATCGTCGCCTGCGTCGCGCAAAACTTCGGGTGGAATATGCCACCAAATCTCGTTGCTAGTATGGCCTGAGAGGTGGTTGATTTCCGCACGGCGTAGGGCTTCACCGTAGCCGAGTAGGATGGGCGCGCCGTCGTCGCAGAGCCAAATACGATCGGGTGTGGCGCCACGGTGCGGGTTTGCTTGCTCGCGGCATTGTTCAAGAGCGCGCGCGACGCCGCGTAAGACGGTGTAGGTTTGGTCTGGATCGAGCGGTCCGTTTTCTTCGATATAACGCGACAGGATCATTCCGCGTGGCAGCCTCATCACCACCACGGCGGTCACTTTTTCGATACGCGAAGAGTCGATAATATCGGGGAGGTAACGCCCTTGGATGCGCGCTGCTTCGTCCGCGATCGTGCTAAATACACGTTGCACGGTGCGTGACGTAGGTTTTAGGCCGAGCAAACCTTCGGCGGAAGCGATGTAGACTTCGCGGTCAAAGAAGTCCCAGTGACCGTGGTAGATGGTCGTCATGGGACCGACATGCACAGCTTCGTTGAAACGGTAGTTGTGCGTGAGACTGAAGATCATCCCGCTAGACGAGTCAGAAGAACGTGTCGCCATGGGTGCTCAATGAAGAAGATGCGAAAAAGATGAAGTCAGAGGTGCGTTACGGGTGTGGCACAGAGTGTTCTACGCGGTCCACATTTTGGCGGTTTTTAAACCGTACGCCCGCTGGCTTACCTCCCTTAGACGTATCCGAGCCTGCATCCCAGCCGTTTTCTCGCTTCCAGATCGCTTGGACGTCGGCGCGCCAGCGGTTTGGAGCGAATTGATACTTCTTCTTGGCGAGGGCCTTGGCGAACCGTTCTTCGAGCGAGCCTTCGAGCTCAATGGTTTCGGGCAGCCATTGGTGGTGGATACGCTCGCTGCTGATGGCGTCTTCGGTTGGGATGCCGTCCATGAGATTGATCAGCGTTTGGATCGTTGCGGTGATGATGCGCGGCCCACCGCTACCGCCCAAGGACGCGACGACCTCGCCGTCTTTAAAGACCAGCGTGGGTGACATCGACGACAGTGGGCGGGCGCCTGGGCGCACGGCGTTGGCTTCGAGTCCAACCAAACCGAAGGCATTTGGCTGCATGGGGGCGGTTGCAAAGTCGTCCATCTCATTGTTCAGCAGAATGCCATAGCGTTCTGAGACCACCTGAGATCCGTAGATGGTATTGACGGTACTTGTGAAAGCCACTGCGTTTCCGTCGGCGTCCATGACGCTGAAGTGTGTTGTGCCGCTATCATCTGGCAACTGCTTTGCATGGCTGAACGCTTTGGCGGGTTGTCGTTTCTTTGGATCGAAGGTGCGTACGATTTTATCGATGGTCTCTTGGCTGTAGAGTCGCTCAACGTCGATGTCTGTAAAGTCGGGATCGCCTAGGTCTTCTGCGCGGATGGCGAAGCCCCAGGTCATTGCATGCAAGAAGCGGTGCAGTGTTTCTGCGGAATGGAAGGGGGATTGTTCTTCGGGGGCGCCGGCGTTGCGCTGGAGCGCCGCGTATCCGCGCAGCGTCAGGTCGAAGATGATCGCAGAGCTAGAGGGGAGGGGAAAAAGCGCAAAGTCGTATCCTCGAAAGCGCAAAGGATGCGGTGTACGCCAGACCACTTGGTAATTTTGCAGATCATCTTCGGTGAGCTTGCCTTCGGCTTTTTGCACGCTTTGGGCGATGTCTTTGGCGATGGTTCCACGATAAAATCGCTCGATCGGCGATCGTTCAAGAAGCTCGAGTGCGCGTGCGAGTTTGGGGCGTCGGACGCGCACGCCTTCTTGGAGCGGGCCATCGATTTGGTAGAGTGCGTTCATGGTGGCGTCGAAATCATCGGCGCGTTGGCGCAAGATCTCGACCCGTCCGATCATGAGTTCATGCGCGGGGAACCCGCGTTGGGCGATGCGTTGCGCTGGGGCGACAAGGCTATGCCATGGAAGCTTGCCGAAGCGCTCATGCATGGCGACAAGGCCTGCGAGTTCGCCGGGCACGCCGACCGCCAAACCTTGGGTGCGCGACAGCATGGGATCGTGTTCGCCGCCTGGGGCGTAATCTTCTGTACGCACGTTTTGGGGGGCGGTTTCACGAAAATCGAGCGCGGTCAGGGTGTTGGACTCTTTGTGGTAGATCATGGCGAATCCGCCGCCACCGAGTCCGGACGCGAAGGGGTTGACCACACCGAGTGTGAGGGCCGTTGCGACGGCGGCATCGACGGCGTTTCCGCCGCGTGCGAGCACGTCCGCGCCTACTTGGGAGGCGAGGGCGTTGTCTGAGGCGATGGCGCCTTGGGGAAAGACCTCTGCTTGGGCTGAGAGTGTGTGGGCTGTCAGCCCAAAGCAGAGGAGTATCGCGAGGATGCTAAGAGAAGTTTGGCGCATGGGGAACACGTGGAGACCGTGGTTCGTTCGCGCCAAATATGGCGCTTAGAATGCCCAGAAGAAGCGGGCTTGGAGTGTGTAGGCGGGTTTGGCTCCCACGCCCTCGTTGCCGAGGTAGGTGGAGCTGTAGTTGTCGCCGAGGTAGCGCTGAACATCTTGGAGACGCGGACGTCCTTCGACGCCATTAAACGCGTTGCCAGGCAGGAAAACGCCGGCGGAGATGTCCGCACCGTATCGCGGCTGGCGGTAGAATACCGTCAAATCCGCTTCTGCGCCATAGAAGCTCTTGCCAGAGGGTGTGGAAGCTGGGTTTGCGGCCATGGCTCCGATGAGGTCGAGGCGCAATCCGAGCGAGTCCGCACGCTTGCTGAACAGGTCGTACTGGAAGAAGGGGTTGACGTAGATGGCGTTGGTGATGGTGCCGATGATCTCGCGGAACATGATGTTATCGACGAAGTAATCGCGGTCGAAGAAGAAGGCGGTGAAGCGTTCATCTGCGGCCAGATCGGTGTCGTAATTCGCGCCGAGTCCTGGATTTCCACCGGCTTTGCGTCCGCTGGCGAATCCAGCGTTGGCACCGACGGTCCATGCGAAGTTGGTGTAGTCGATTTCGAGCGCTGCGGCGATTTGTCGGATTTTACGATCGACGTGGCGATCTGCGGGTGCGAGCGTATTGGCGCCGTACTTCATGTTTCCGACCACGCCGGCGATTTCACCTTCGATGCGGAGACGTTTGTAGTTTGCGGGTTGGTGCTCGAGTCGGAACCAGAGGTTCGGGACGAACATTTGGGCACCGCGTGGCATGTACTCGTACGTCGAGGGGTCGCCAGCGACGGTGTTGCTGGTGCTACGCGATTCGATGCGCTGACGGCGGTACATCAGGTACGCACCGTAGTCGAATACAGGCTTATGCTGTTCGGTAAGCTTGCGGTTTCGAAGTGCCACTTCCTCGGCGCTTTCTGGGCGCTTGGCGATCGAGAGCACAAAGGATTGTGCGTCGTCGAATTGTCCAAGGTCACGTGGGCGACCGAAGGTGTCGTCTGCTCCTTGGGTCACACCGGCCAAGCTGTAGTCATACGCGAGCATGACGTGGTGGCCGAAGACGGTCGTTGTGAACGATGCGCGATCGACGTAGTCGCCGTGGTCACAATCGAGGCAGGTGTTTCCGGCCATGCCGAGCGATCGGCGCGAGAGGGCAGGCTGGCGGATGGAAGAGTAATGTCCACCGCTGTTGAACATCATGCCCATTCCCCAGTGGTTGGGCATGCGTCCGACGCGCAGGGTTCCCATAAAGGTTTTCAGTTCACCGTACGCGGCGCTGATGCGCACGGCTTCGCGTCCGAATTCAGCTGCAGTAGGCGAACGTTGTGTATCCGAGAAGAAGGCCATCGGGTGGTCGCCGGTGTAGGGCGTCGAACCCAGGATCAGGTTGTCCAAGATATCGAGTTGCACGTGCACCGAAGCGCCTTGTGCAACGTGGATGATCGGGTTCAACCGCAGGCGAATATTGGCGCTGGAGATGAATTTGGCTTTGTCTCGCGCGTAGGCAGAAAGGCTGATGTTATCGCCGTCGCCCGTGGTGATCTGCTGGTTGAAGTCCGCCATATCTCCGCCGGGGTAGGAGTCGGCGTTGAGCATGGCTTCAAGGGGTGGCAACTGCGAGCTGGTGCCTTTGGTGCCGAGATCGAGGCGCCAGAAACTATCGGTACGGAAGCGGAAGTATCCGTGGGTTTCGATGTAGGGATACGAGGTGTTGGGCTTGGCTAACTCCGCCTCGGTCATTTTGCGCCAAGCGTCGCCTCCGCCGCGCGCGGATGTACGCGTGCTGTCTTCGGCGGTGGCTTTGGCGCTACTGTCGCGCGTTGTGCGCTCGGTTTTGGCGGTGTCGAGCGCGCTTTCGCTGCGTGCGCGTGTGTTTGCAGAGGGGCCGGGCACCTTGTTGGCGTCGCCGTCGGCACGATCGGCATCTTCCTCGTCGTCATCCGAGGCGGCATCGACACGCTGAACTTGCGCGTCTGCGCTGGGAATCGCTTCCGTAGCGGCTGCGTCATCAACCTCCGGATGGGCATCGGCGGGCTGTTGTGCGGCCGCTCCCGCGGAGACAGCCAGCATCGAGGCTGCCAAAAGCACACTGCATCGTCGCATCCAAATTCTCCTTAAAACACCTAAAACGGTCATTGGTTTTACTACACGGGTATCGACCGGCGTTGGCACATGTACGTCCGATTTACGCAACTCCGACAAAAGCTCAGATCTTGCGCCAAAACGTTCCAACGATGCCTCAATGATCCGACGACATGATACCATGTTTCGTCAACTTCACGCCTGTGTGGCCTATTTTGACCGCTTTGTCACGAATCGTAAGAACAAATGCAAAGGATCAATCAAAGCTCACGCGAAAAATTCCCCCAAGATCGACACGTGGCTCTTTGGCACGCGCAGGGAGCAAGGTCAATAGAGGCTCCAATACCCCACCCACCCCAGATTGTTCCAGCACGGCGCGTATCTCCTGTGCACCCACATCTTCTGCACCCACGCCTAAAATACCCGCAACAGCAAAGGGAAGCTTGAGCGAAACAACCCGGCCAAAGTGCTTCAGCGCATAAGGATCCTCTTTGCAGCGTCGAAGCCGGCCACAGAGCGCATCATAGGCGTCCATGAAACCGCCAAGATGATCTACAAGCCCATTTTGTTGCGCGGCCTTGCCGGACCAAATGCGACCCTGCGCGAGCGATTCAACCTCTTCGAGCGACATCCCCCGTCCGTTCGCCACCAGCTTTCGAAAGCGATCGTAGCCGTGTTGGATGGAGTCCTGCATCCAAGCCATTTCTTCCGGCGTCCAACGCTCGCCACCGTACATTTTTGCTGGGCCCCCCACTTTCTCTGCGTAGCGGCCGATGCCAGCGCGCTCCAGAAGCTGATCGACGGCAAAAGTTCCGGTGTAAATACCGATGCTTCCTGTGACGGTCGTGGGTGCGGCAAAAATCTGCGTCTGATGTGCAGAGATATAATATCCACCGCTCGCAGCAGCGTCCGAGAACGAAAAGACGACGGGCAGGCCACTGCGTTGTATGAGCGTAATGGCGCGGTGGATTTCGTCGCTCGCAAAGACGCTTCCGCCAGGGCTGTTCACCCGAACGATCACACCACGCACCGCACGATCTTCGCGTATCTCCTTGGCCGCTGCCTCAATACTACCTGCGCCGGTGAACGCTTGTCCGGTCAAGATATTGGTGCCGCTTTTGTCGGCGACCAGCGGGCCGTCGATGTGCAACACCGCAATGCGCGGCTGTGTTTCCCAACGCTCGTGCCGATCCTCGTACATCTCCGACGCGCTGACCGCTGTGAGTTTACGCTTAAAATGCGCCCGCAAGCGCTCCGGCAGTTCGTCCTCATAGCCCAGCGCATGCACCCAGCGTGTCGCGTAGAGACTATCCGCAGTGATGGCTTGCTGGAATGGAAACACACCGCCGCGGCAGGCGGCCATGGGGCGGTTTTCGCACAGCCCCGCTCCGATCACCTCCCATACATCCTGCATATACGCGTGCAACGCAGCATCCGCTTCTGTACTTGGCCCATTTCTGGTGAAGGTTTCTACGGCGCTCTTATATTCGCCGATGCGAACAAAGGTGGCTTCGATGCCGAAACGTTCGAGCAGATCTGCGATATAGAACCGCTCAACCTTCAAACCAGCATCTTGGCTCACAAAAGCCGGTGAGGCCATAATATAATCGCCCGCAGCCGCGAGGTAGAGATCGCGTAAACCACCATCCTCTAGGTAGACGATCACGTGTTTTCCGCGATTTCGGATGGCGTCGAGGGCGGTGCGTAGCTCCCATAATTGGGCCACGCCGGCCTTCACACCGTTAAGGTGCAGATAAACGCCGTCAATCTCCCGCGAGCGCTCCACTTTTCGAAGAAGAAACAGAACGTCGCTTAAGCTTTGAGGGTTCGCGCTAAATAATTTCCGCACGGGGCGTTCGTCAATTCCGCCACTGAGTGCAATTTTTACGAGCTGTCCTGAAGTGTGCGTTGCCGATTGTCGCGGTGTGCTCCGATATTGCATGAGCAAGGACGCGCCGAGATTCGCTGTATCTCCTTGCTGTTGTTGACCATGCATGCCGATGTCGGTGGCGAGCGCACCGGTTTGTACCGATAGACCTGCGGCAAAACGCAGATCTGCGGAGGCTTGTGCTGCGGCGGCGCTCGCGCTCGCAATGCGACCCCCGCCGCTTGCAAAGAGATGTACGCCTGGTGCGATGCGCGCTTCAGCGTGCGCCCCAAGCCAGTGGTTATAACCGTGGCCGATATCGTCGGCAGACCATTGTAATGCCGCTTGCAGTCGTCCGTTCGACAAGCGCCAACCATTTTCAATGCGGTAACCGCGATACAGCCGATCGGTCGCATTGATTTTCGGTGTCCATAAATTGGTGAAAACCGCCGAAAATCCCACAAAGGAGGTGAGGCGATAGCTCAGTGCGAAATCTGAGGTGCTCGTACCATGCAGTGGATGATGCGCCGCTTGGTACACGCGGTAGCGCAACGCCATACCGAACGGGCCCGCTCCCCAACCGAGCGATATGAAGCCAGTCATGCCGCGCGCATCCCGCATGCGCGCAGCCACGCCCGCGCCAAGGGAGAGTCGAAAGGGGGCGGTGTATGTTGCAAAGGCGTATGCGCCATCTGCAACATGAGGGCGCGCGGTGATGTGGCCACCAAGTCCTGCATTCACGCCGGGACGGAAGGTCAGGTTCGCCGGGTTGGTTAGGAGCGCACTGCCGTCGTCGCGCAGCGTGTCTGTAGCGAGGGGAGGGGCAGGTAGCCCCAGATCCTCGCCAGCGATGCTCGTCGAAGCGTAAAACAGAACAGCTAAAAAGAAGAACCAGGCAAAACCGCTACGCGAACAGATGCGTGTCATGAAAACTCCACGAGCTGGCGTATAAAAACGTTCCGTGAAGCACGACTTAACACGAAAGAGGCGAGAACGTCAGCTAGGGTCGTTCTCGCCTCTGGGCTCATGGAGCATAAGAAAACGCGGTGCGCTTATTGCATCTGGTCGCGGATGATGGTTGCGACGGTAACCAAGAGTCGTCGGAATCGTTTTTGGTCGAGCTTAAGGGTACCGTTGACGGTGTCTCTCTTGGCTGCCACTTGTACTGCTTGGACGACGGGGGCAAGTCCGATCGCTGTGATCTCGTCGCGTTGCGCCATCTCGCTGAGCGTTTTCTTGGCGTCATTCGCTGCCGATTCTGCGCTTTCTGCGCTACCCATTTGGGCGTGGATGGTCATGACCAGATCTGCGACGATATTGGCTTCGCCGTAGATGGATTTGGCGCCTTTAAAGGGTGTTTTATCGAGATAATCGTTGGGCAGGTCGGCGGCGAACCAGAGGTTTTTGGTTTCGTTGGCTTTGGCGATGGCGCCTCGGATTGCAGACGAAGGCTTGGAGGTTGCTTTACCGGCGGCGATATTCGCTGCGGCTTCGACAGCGGTGGTGGGGCCGATGACGGCGATGGTGCTGCTAAGGAACGCGAGCGAACCGCGTTTGCCGCGCGTATAAACGACGATGTCGCCGATGGTTTTACGCGTTGCATGGGCTTCTTCTTTGAGTGCGGTTTCGATGGCACTTTGGGGGAACCGGCCTTCGAAAATCAGGAGCGGTTCGGCGTTTTCATCGAAGCTTGATACTTGGAGTACGGCGCGGTCGATTTGTTTGAGCGGATCGAAACCAACCGACGAGAGCTGCGAATTTACCGACGAAAGCTGCTTGGTTGCGCCTGTGGATTGCATCAACGTATCGAGTGTACCCGAGGTACGAAGCTTATCAACATCTACCGAGACCACGCCTTTGGTGTTGTTCGGCAAATACTGAATCAGTGTATCGCCACCTGCGGCAAAGGCTGTCGTCGAAAAGGTGAGCGCCGCGATCGTGACCATGAGCATGGCCATCAACGTGCGTGGAAAGTATTTTCTGCGAGCGTTCATAATCGCTATCTCCGAACATGGAGTAAGAGTGTACGTTGTTTAACGCGACCGCTGCCATCGTTGAAGTATTGCACGATGCGGGCGGGTCGTGAACCAGCAACGCATGAGAACAGGGCAGGGCGCTGCAGATTCACATGACGTTGGACGTACAAGTGTTCGATTCATTCACTTTGCGCAGTCCCTAGCCTTCGTTTTGTAGGGATGCATCCTTTTTTCTCGTGGGTATGGCATCGCGGACGATACGATGATGCGGCGTACACGCACTTAGGCGTAGTCCGTTGCCTCTTGGTCGGCTGCGCTCCAGATGGTGACGCGGTTACGCCCTGCGCGTTTGCTCTGATAAAGCGCGGCGTCCGCGTATTCTAAGAGTGTTTGGATATGCGCTGCGTGCGTGGGAAAGCTCGCGACGCCGATGCTGATGGTCGCGCGAAACGCCTGTTGCTCGCTTTGATGCATGAGCGCACCTACGCGCTCGCGCAGCCGCTCCGCGAACAAATAGGCGCCCTGCGTATCTGTATCTTCAAGCACCACGACGAACTCTTCGCCTCCGTAGCGCGCGGCGATATCAATACGGCGAACCTGAGAGCGTATGGTGCTTGCAACGGCTCGGATGACTTCGTCGCCCACCGCGTGACCGTAGGTATCGTTCACAGATTTAAAGTGATCGATGTCCATGATGAGCAAGCTTAACGGCCGCTCTAAACGCATCGCGCGTTGCAGGGCCTGGGTACTTTGTTCCTCAAAAGAAGCGCGGTTGAGCAGCTGTGTCATACCGTCGTGCGCGGCGCGTTGCGCCATGGTCTCATAAGCACGGGCAATACCCAAAGCGGCCGCGATTTGGTTGCTCAACAAGCCCAGACGCTCGCGCGCAGTTCGATGGAAAACCCCACGTTGTGAAACGCGAAGAATGACCGCGCTATGCGCGATGCGACCACTGATGAGCGGATAAACCAAATGCCGATGCAGATCGTCTCGTCGTGCCGGAACCCCAAACAAGCTGGGGTCATCGTTTTCACCGCCGGCACGGTAGGGCAGCGCGTGTCGTCGTTCCATGGCGCGTACCACCAAGCTGTGATCGGTAGGTAGGGTGTCGCCAACGGAGAAATCCGTCCATTGTTCGGAGAGGTACGCGATCTCTAACCCGTCGTCATGCGTCTGACGGACAAAAGCTACGTCGACGCCTGGGACCAGATCGCCGTATAACGTGGCACCAATGCGATACACTTCGTCTTCGTTCAAGGTGTCGCTAAGCTGCTCGGCTGCGTGGGCGACCACTTGCAGATCATGCGCGGTTTTGGCTGCGGAAATCGCAGCTTGCTCATCGCGTCGTTGCATCGCAGCTAAATGTGCGCACTTGGCGACAGCAATTTGATCGGCTTTATGGAACGCGCCGCGTTCTGGTGTGCGTTCGACGATCAGCACCCCAAGTAAAATCCCTTCGTCTTGAATGTGCGCGACCATCACGTTGGGCGGCTGCGCGGTCGTTTCTGCCTCGAGATACCAAGTTGGCGTCTGTTGGAGTGTGCACTGTGTTAAGGCATCGGCAAAAATGTCGACGTTGTGGAATGCTGTATCGACAGCGATCGGCCCGTCATAAACCTTTTGCGGGTTGGCTGTTTCGATGACCGCAGGGATTAAAACTTGTTGTGCGTCATCGAGCCAATAAATCGCCGCCAAACGCGCGCGGGTTGCGGCACGAACGATAGAAACCATCTCGTGCAGACGCTCGATCGTCACGTCATGCGCGCTCTGTTCGCCGACCGGCTTCGCAAGCAGTTCTACGCGTCCAGTCGTCTTGGATTCGACGGCTTTATCGGGAATATCGCGACGCACTGCTTCTGTGCGCTGGAATCGATAAGCTGTGGCCGCGGCGCCGAAGCTGAGTGCGACGAGTGCGATGGCCCACCGCACATCCAATGTGCTCAGGAAGAGTAGACAGGAAAAAAGTGCCGCAAAAAACGTCCACGGCGCCTGTCGATCATTGCGCGTGTACTGACCGACAAGAAGCGGCCACGCCACGAATGCACCTGCGAAAGCAAGATGCAGTAAGCTAAGACCATAAATGAATCCAGCACCCGCGCCCGTCCAAAGAAGCAGGAGCAGCGTCCGTCCGCGGCCTTGGGTGCTATCTAACATGCCCATCTGCCAACGCAGTCCCAACGCGGCAACAAGCGCAACGGCGCTCGATGTAAGCCACACGACCCAAGGCACGCCAAGAACGCTTAACGCGATCAGTGTCACATAAAAAAGTGCCACCAAACCATGCGCGCCGGCCCACCAAGGAGGTGTGAGATTTCGATCGAGCGACGCATCATCCATTAGTCGTCCTCATCGAAACGAAGGAGAATCTCGTCACTGCGAATGAGATCGAAGCGCTGAATCGCACGACTTGTACGAGCGTTGGTCGAATGACCCAAAGAGAGTATGTGATCCGCGGTGCGAGCGTTGCTCATTTCGAGGGCGTGGACTTGCGCGTTGAGGCGTTCCACATCCTCCTTTAACCGAACCAGCTCGGTGACGTTGGAGTGGGTGCGCGTCCATCGCGGCACCGCAATCAGCAATGCAACAAGGGCGATCCACAAAAGTGTGCGCGCGATAACGTCCATCGGTCCTGTGTCTCCGCAGCGGCCATAAAAAGCATCAGGTTTCGACACCATTGAACTCTGAGCGTGCGCGTTCGTCAAAAAATCGATGCGCGATCAGGTACGCGGTTTGATCCGTAAAAAACTACAGCGTCCATCGCTCGTTTTCACCGTTTCTGCCCACGAACGATGTTGAAGACTTTGACGAATCCCGCTTCGCGGCTCGCATCGAGCACGCGTACCACCTCGCCATAACGCACGTTCTCATCGCCCCGCAAAAAAAGCGGTCGTTGACCATGCGATTCACGCACGGCGCGCAGACGTTGAACCAACGCGTCCGGCGGAATGTCTTTTTCTAACACTTCGTCTTGGATGCGGAAGGTTGCGGTGCCATCGGCTTGGATGAATACCGTGAGTTCCTCTTGTGCTTCGATTTCGCCGGCGTGCGAGCCTTGGGGGAGATCCACAGGCATGCTCTGATCTTCGGCTTGCGTAAAGCTTGCAGTGACCAAAAAGAAGATCAGCAGAATGAAGATCACATCGAGCAACGAGGTGAGGTCGATGGCGTCGTCCGGAGCATGATGTGCGCGTTGGCGAAAATTCATGCGCGCTCCTGCCGATGCCGTTTACACAGCCGCGCAAGCTGTGACGAAAAGTCCTCAAGACGCGCGGCATGATGATCGACGCGTGCATTCAACCACTTGCTCCCAAGCAGCGCAGGAATGGCGACCATCAAACCCCACGCAGTGGTGAGCATGGCCTTCCAAATTCCACTCGCCATGACATCTGCCGAGACCTGCGCCATCGAGTTGCCATCGCTGCCGACCGATTGAAACATGGTGATCAGTCCAAGGACCGTGCCGAGCAAGCCGAGTAGGGGAGAGACCGAGGCGACGGTGGCGAGAACGCCGTTGAATCGCATGAGCGCGGTAACTTCTCGGCGGCCGCTTTCTTCAAGGAGGGCTTCGATATCTTCGGTGGGTGTTGCTTCCGAAAGCGCGGTTTGCGCAAGGCGTCCCGCGACGCTGTCCGGTTTGGCGAGGGCGTGTGCCGCGCGGATTTCGCCTTTGCGGCTTAAATCTAAAATCTGCTCCATCTGTTCGTGCGGCACCACCACCGCCCGACGTGTGCGCCACATCTTGAGCAAGAAAACAGCAAGACCTATCCACGCGGCCAGGGCGATGACGTACATCACCCAACCGCCCATCTCGAAAATGCTATAAAGCGAAGTCATAGGTGCCTAAACCAAAGAAGCAGCGCGCCGCACGCGCGGAGATGCGACATCTTGCGTAGACGCGTTCGTCCGGAATGTAAAATCATGTGGCTTCGAGATCATCAAGGCTCGGAAGGCGACGAAGATGCGCGCTGATCGGGTGTGTGCGGGTCGCTTGGATCGGCTGCGGGTGGAGCTTGGGCGTCCACAACCGTTTGGATGAGTTTTTGGGCCTGTGCTTCATGTAGACCTTCGCCCTCGAAAGCGGATTGTAAACGAGCGGATTGCGTGGCCATAAACGTCGTCAGTGGCACCATCACCACCGTATGGATTAAAACCAGCGCGGCCACGCTCGCACCTACACTCAACCAAATGCGCAGTGGCGGCGTTGCGACCTCATAATAAGATAATAGCCAGTGCGTGGCGAACCCGAACACCAATGGAAGCGCCAGGCCAAGGATCAGCACCACAGCGATCAGCACGACGATCACACGCGTGCTGCGACGCTGCCTTTCTTGTAGGTCACGAATTTCGGCATCCGTAAGCTGAGAACTGTCAGAGTTGGAATCCACGGTGGCCATCGCGCGAGAAAAAAGAATACAAAGCCCGTAATACTCAAGCGAAGCGAAAAGACGGATGAAACGAACCGAGTAAGTGTAGTCACTCCGTCTGCGCCTGTATAGCTGAACACCCAACTGCGTTCGTCTATTCAAAAATCCGGAAATCGTTGGCAACGGCGTGCTGTCTGCTACACCATACAACCGATGAAAGGGATTTATCTTCAACGAACTTAGATTTGGTGAATCGGTCTTGGTAGCGCAAACCATAGCTCCAGAGGAAATGTTCCGCGCTGTTTTGGCTTCATCGCGAAGCGGCGATGGCGGACGAGAAATTTCGACGAACGTTTGGCGGGATTTAGACTGGCCTGCGCTGTGCCAAGAGCTCGCCGCGCATTGCGTGACCGAAGATGCGCGCGCGCTTGCACACGATCTTGGCGTCTTACCCATCCAATTCGCGCGTACGCGCGCGCGCGAAGTACAAGAAGGCATGAGCCTGCTGGAACACGGTGCACGCCCGCCCATCGGCGAAACACCGTCGCTGCGCCATGCCATCCTCCGATGCAAGAAGGTCGACGCCCTCGATGCCGAAGATCTACTCGGCTTGGCCGCACTTCTTGTCTCATCCGCACGTGTGCGCAGATTCTATGGCTCACATAGTCAAAAAGTGCCGCGTTTGGTGCAACATGCCGATCGCCTGACCGAGCAGTCGACGCTGGCCAATGATATTCGCCGCACTTTTGATGATGGCGGCATTATGCGCGACGAAGCCTCACCGGAACTCGCGCAAAAGCGAAAACGTTATCGCCGTGTGCGCGACGCCATCATGGCAAAGATGGAGAAATATCTGCGCGATCCGCGGTTCGAAGGCATCCTCCAAGATGAATATGTAACCCTGCGCCAGGAGCGCTTTGTTCTACCCGTCCGCGCAGGCGAGCGGGGCGATGTGCGTGGCATCGTTCACGGCCAATCAGGTTCTGGCGGAACGCTGTTCATCGAACCTCAGGAACTGGTGCCACTTAACAATGAGCTCGCCGTGGTTCAGGCAGACATCGCCCTCGAAGAGCAACGCATTCGGCGTGCGCTCACAAGCTCTTTGAGAGACATCATCGGAGAGATCGAGCTCTCTGCCGACATGCTCGCTTTCTTGGATTTCACCCACGCCCAAGCGCAGCTTTGCTCAGAAATGCGCGCGCATGTTGTCACGCTACGCGATGACGAAGCGACGGGTTTTGATCTTCGGCAAGCACGCCACCCGCTTCTGGCGCTGCGTGCACACCGTCAGGAATTCGATGTCATCGCAAACCACATCGTAGCAGATGACCAAACACAAGCGCTGATCATTTCGGGACCGAACACCGGCGGTAAAACGGTCGTATTAAAAACCTTAGGCATGTATGCGCTGATGGTTCGCGCAGGCTTTGCCATCCCCGCGTCTGCCGACGCGACCGCGCGGATCTATCGCCGCGTTTACACAGATATTGGCGACGAGCAGAGTATTCAATCGAACCTTTCGACATTTTCTGCACACGTCGCGAATATCGCGTCTTTTGTTTCCAAAGTATCGGAAGGCGATCTGGTGCTGCTCGACGAGCTGTTCGCTGGTACGGACCCCGGTCAAGCAGCGACGCTCGGGCGTGCGCTAATCGATGATCTGATCGGGCGCGGCGCTTTTGTCGTGGTCACGACGCACCTAGAGGGCCTCAAGAGCATCGCCTTCGAAGATGACCGCTATGCGGCAGCGTCCATGACCTTCGATATCGATCGCATGCAGCCCACCTATCGATTGCGCCCAGGTGTGCCCGGTGCATCGTGGGCACACCGCATCGCGCAACGTTTGGGCATGCCCGAAGCCATCGTGGAGCGTGCACAGCGTATGCAAGCGCCATCGGGCGGGGTGGTGGACGAAGAACACCTCGCAAGAATGGAACGCGCCCTGCGCCAAGCCGAAGACGCGCGTGAAAGCGCCGAGCAGCTGAAGAAAGAAGCCGCAAAAGACCGAGAAGAAGCGCGAGAGCTTTTAGAGAAAGCACGTGATAAACAGCGGAGAGAATTGGACAAAGAGGTGCAGAAAGCGCGCGATGAAGCCCGCTCAACGCGCCAAGAGATCCGAGAGCTCCGCCAGCGCATGCGAGCGCTTCACGAAGCAGAACGTCCCACCGATCAAGAAGCAGAGCGCATCATTCAAGAAGCGCGCGAGGTGGTGAAACGCGTCGAAGAAAGAACCCGCGAACAAAGCGCAGCAAAACAAGGCATGCACGAGCCGCCAAGCGCCGCCCATCTGCAAGTTGGCGAGCGCGTCTGGCTCGTGCCATATCAGCACGAAGGCATCATCGACGAGCCGATCAGCGATCCCAAATCGATCGCTGTGCGTATGGGGCCGGTGCGCGTGCGCGTCGCCCTCGATCAATTGCGTAAAATTCAGGGCGGAGACACCGCGTCAAACAAGCCAGCGCCTGTGGTCACGTCGTCGCCCCGTCACCGCGACGACGACCTCTCTTACCGCGTCGATCTACGTGGAGAACGCGTCGAAGATGCCGAAGAAATCGTGGAGGCCTATATGGAGAGAGCCGACCGCGCTTCGATGCCCTTTGTCCTATTTATTCACGGACATGGAACCGGTGCGCTCAAACGTGCGGTGCGCACCAAGCTCCACGAATTGCCCTATAAACTCGATATTCGGCCCGGCCACCAAAACGAAGGTGGGGAAGGCGTGACAATCGCAGAATTTATCTCTAAACCCACCGAGGACGAACGGGAATGAGCGTTTCACAATGCTGTGAGGATCGTCATCCACCGCAAGTCTCAGGGGAACGTTTTTAACAATTTGTAGGAGGGAAGTTTGTGACTACCACCACTGAGAAGCGTAGCTTTATGGAAACGTTGCGCGTGTTCTCCATCCCGCTCATAGTGGGCGTAATCGCGGCAGTTGTGCTCGCGAACATCGTTGGAGAAGCTGCCTATACCAACGTGATCGAACACGTGCTGTTCAGCTTCACCCTGTTCGGGCGCGAAATCGCTGTGACGCCGCACTGGCTGATCAACGATATCTTTATGGTGTTCTTCTTCGGGATCGCCGCGGTGCATATCGTGACCGCGATGCTACCCGGCGGCGATCTGAACCCGCCGTCGAAGGCCATCAACCCCTTGCTTGGTACCATCGGCGGCGTGCTCGGCCCGGTGCTCGTATACTTTGTGCTGAGCGCCATGATCGGCGGAGACCATACCGCGGACATCAACCGTGGATGGGGTATTCCTACCGCCACGGATATCGCGCTCGCGTGGTTGGTCGCCCGCGTGGTCTTTGGCGAACAACACCCCGCAGTGAACTTCTTGCTCTTGCTCGCAGTCGCCGACGACGCGATCGGGCTCGGCATCATCGCTATCTTCTATCCCGACCCGAACCACCCCGTGGAACCGATTTGGTTGCTGATCACCGCCGGCGGTATGGCCCTCGCGTACGTATTGCGACGTGCGAAGGTCGATCAGTGGTGGGTTTATATCGTCACCGCCGGCGTAATTTCGTGGATTGGTCTCCTGCGCGCAGGCCTGCACCCCGCGCTCGCGCTCGTCTTCGTTATGCCCTTTGTTCCAAGCCTCTACCAAGGCTCCAAGAAACACGAAGCAGGCAGCCCGCTCGCCGACTACGAGCATTACGCAGGCTTGCCAGTGGATCTCGGTCTTATCTTCTTCGGATTGATGAACGCAGGCGTCGAAGTCGGTTCCGTTGGCGCAGCCACTTGGGTCGTCCTCGGTGCGCTCCTCATCGGAAAACCGCTCGGCATTGGTGCGATGTGCGGTCTAGGCAACCTGATCGGCTTGAAATACCCCACGGGTATGTCGTTCCGCCACGTCGTTACTGCGGGAGTCGTCGCCGCCATGGGCCTCACCGTCGCGCTCTTTGTCGCTGGCCAAGCTTTTGCTGGTAGCCACATCCAGCCCGCCGCCAAACTCGGTGCGCTCCTGAGCGTCATCGTCGCGCCCATCGCCTTTGTCGTCGGTAAAGCGCTGAACGTGAAAGTCCTTGCCGATACACAGCCCAAATCCAAATAACACCTTGCTGCACGATCATCGAATCATCGGCCAAAGCCTGCGAGCGCTGCTCTCAACGATTTGCTTGAGTGCAGCGCTTGTTGCGTGTGGAGTACGCGCCACCCAGCACGGAGCAAGCTCCGCAGCTGCTGCTTGTGACCTGTCTGTTAACCCAAGTCAGCAGGCGATGAACCTCGAAGGCTCAGCGCTGCCGGCCATCGGAACCCCCGATGCAACATGGATGGAGCTTCAGCGCTTTGCGCAATGTGAGCAGCCGCCAGCGGAGATGTGCAGCCGCGCACTGAGCGTGGCCGACCAATGGTGGCACCGATTACGCAGCGAAGCCCAAGCATTGTTCACCCTCGACAAAGCACCAGATGCATCAACGGTGGAGCAATGGACGCGCGCACGTGGCGGATTTTTTGAGCAATGGCTTGCCACACCCGCGCCTGTGCTTGTCATGGAACAGGGCGTTTTTGCGCTGCACCCCGATGTCGGTGGGGTGATGATGCAATGGGCAAAGTGTGCGGATAGCGCCGATGACTTCAAGGTATGGAGCGAACGCACTGCCTCCAGCCTAGAATAAACGAGCGCATATGTTAGAAACCGCGCAGCACATCAGCGATGTGTGCGCGGTTTCATCATTTGGTTCGTTGCACGCTGGTTTAGGCGCCAATCTTGATGCGGAAGGGCTGTTTGCCAATGAGGAGCAGGGCGTTATTTGATACCGTGTGCGAGCCCTTAATACGCAGATAGGTGCCGTTGGAACTCTGCAAGTCTTCAATGAACACGCCGCGATCGTCGCGATAGATGCGGGCGTGCAAACCGGAGACGAAACCATCATCTGGGATCGTGAAATCGCCACGCTCGCGTCCGATGGTGTGTTCGTTTTTCCATAGGACGTACGCGTTTGAGGCTTGGTCGCCCGGCGCGCTAATGCGGGCGATACGCCCCCAAATCGCGCCGATGGGTGAGCCGCTCTCCGCGTCGAGTGTCTGGTCTTCGGGGAAGCCCTGCGTCGATTGGAACAGCAGGACTTCTTGGCCGAGTCGTACATAATCGTTCGGCGAGATTTCGGTGGGTTGATTGATGCGGTAGTAAACACCGTTGATGGAATCGAGGTCACGGATTTGGACACTGTCGCCTTGCACAACAAAGCTTGCGTGTTGTGGGCTCAAGTATTCGTCACGCTGCAACACGGGGTAGGCGCTTTCCTTGCCCAATACGTTTTCGCCTTCGAAGAGCGGCACGCTGTCGCCGGGCGTTCCATCAGGATTCACCATGATGAGCTGACCGACTTGCGTGCGTGTTTCCGCGGCGGGCGCAGGAGCGCTGGCAACGGGCGCTGATTCCACGGCTGGTTCTACTGCGGGTTCCGCGGCCGCTACGGGCGCCGCGGCAACGGGCGCTGCGGCCGCTGCTGCGGCTACAGGCGCGTCGCTTTCGGGCGCAGGTGCTGGTGCCGCATCACTTGGGATAGGGCTCCCGCACTTGCGACAGAAGCGATGCCCAGCCTCTACACGTGCAACGCAGCTCGGACAGGGGACAAAGCCAGTGCTCGCCGGTGCAGGTGCGGCGACCGGTTCCGCAGCAACAGGTTCTGCGGGTGCCGCAGGCTCAGGCGGGGCAGCTTGCGCAAGCGGCGTGCCGCAACCGAGGCAGAATTTGTAGTGATCTTCGTTCTGACGTTGGCATTTGCCGCACGTGATCATGTGGCGCTCCTTCGATAGTAAACCGCAATGCGAAGACGCTAGCAGTCTCTAGCCACACGCTCAAGAAACATGAATCACTGCAACAAAACCAGGCGAAGAGCCCACACAACGCGCTAAGAGGTTTTCTGAACGAGCAGGCGTTAAGCGCCCCGCAAATCTTCGAGACGAAAGAGCGGGATGGTCGTGATGCCTTCGTTGGCAAGCCGTTCAATCCCGCCCTCGGAACGATCCACGACGCAGGCAGCACCAACAACTTCGAAACCGGCACGTTCCATTGCACGCACAGCCTTCAACGTGGAGCCGCCCGTGGTGATGGTGTCATCTAACACCACGACCTTTGCCCCTGGAGCCAAATCGCCCGCGGTCTCTACTTGACGCCCAGTTCCATGATCTTTGGGCTCCTTGCGCACCAAAAACGTCGTCCAGTCGATCCCGCGTCGATAGGCTGCAATGCCCGTGGCCGTGGTCAAAGGATCCGCGCCCAATGTCATCCCGCCAACACCACGCACTTCCCAGCCTTGCGCTTGGATGAGATCGACGAGCAATTCGCCGATCAAGGTCGCGCCTTCGGCGTGCAGAGAGGTCTTGCGCACGTCGATGTAGAACTTCGAGCGCTTGCCGCTCGCGAGTACAAAGTCGCCCTCTTGATACGAATACTGCAATAAGAGTTCTAATAATCGTTCGCGGTGCGCCATCACGAGCTCCAGTTCATCATGCGGGGGTCGAATAGAAAAGGGCGTAGAGTTCCATTGCCAGACTGTCAACGCGCCGATCACACGCCCACCCGTTTCCTAGGAGCGATCATGGATCAATTCGAGGCAAAGGACGCATCGTCGTCGTTATGTTGGGGTGTGTTCTCCGTAATCTCGTCGAGCACGCGTAGGAACCATCCGTCGGTTAACGCATTCAGCTCGCTGAGTTCTTGCCAAATGCGCAAGCGCGCCCGCTGTCGCTGCGTTTGTAAGGTTTTCTCTTCGCGCGGCGAAAGATAGGCTTCCCGATCTTGGGTGGCTTCGCACCAAGACAACCGCGCTTCGTGCAGCGCGAACCAGCGTTGCATCGCCTCGCTCGCGCGCTGTTTTTGCGCTTTGAGCAGGGCAGTTTGCTCGCGTCTTAGCGCCACCTCGTCACGTGACCACCGCGTCTGCGTCAGACGCCACTCCGCCGTTAAATTGACGTTGATATACATGTCATCTTGGTAGGTATCGCGGTTTTCGAGCGCGGACTTTCGAATCGCACCCACATCGTCATAGTCTTCGGTCAGGCGTTTGCGGTTTTGTTGGTCGCGATCATAACGCCCGCCCGTCTGAATTCGGATGACTTCGGGAAGACGCGCCGCGCGTCGTGCACGTTTGAACGCATCTTCGAGCGACGCACGCTCTTGCACGCTCTGCTCCCAAAGCACGTGCTGCAACGCATCGAGTTCACGATCCACCGGCGCGACGTCCTCGCATCGCATCCATCGCTCCACCAACGCGCGTTCCACCTCGCCCTGATCCGCGGCATCCAATGCCATCTCCTGCGCTTGCGCATCCGCGCCGAAGCTCAAGAGACATGCCAGCAGGAAGAACACGGCGCCGCGCACGCAACGACCGCTCATGCACGCACGTATCGTTCGTAAAATCACCGGACGATTCATAGGTCACCTCCGAACGTCATGCGCGACCTCGCCGGCCGGAACGTAAAAAGGATCTGTGCGTACATCGCCACGCCGTGCCGCCAATCGAAGATGTTTTGATACTGCAAACGACGCGTCTGATACTGCGTCTGCACTGCGAAGCGGACCTCGAAACCGCCGCCTGGCGCGTCCTCCTCGAGTACGTCTGTCTCCAAGACGAACGCGCGATGCAGCAACATACAGCTCTCTTGAGCAAGCCAGTGAGCATGGCCTGAAAGTTCGCTCAATGCGCGATCTTCTTCGCAATAGTCGTCGACAATGCGCACCGCTTCTCGTCGCACATCCTCGCTGATCTCATCCTCTACCGCCATGGCGAGATTCTCTAGACATCGACACGAAGGCAGATCGTCGGGTAGCGCCGCGTGCGCAAAACTCGCCCATGCGTTCAGCACAAATCCCATCACAAACAAGCGGCGCCTGTGCCACATCCAGCTGCATATCTTCATCGCCCGACCTCCAAAGAAAAGGGTTCCTTTGTAGTATCGGTTCAGGCCACAAAAAGTTGCTTGCCGCGTGAAGATTTATTTTAAGTCACTGATTTTAAGGCTTTCTTTTTATCAACCCTCCCGCTCTCGAAGGCGGGAGAGAATGTGCTGCGGCAGATCTCCAAAATTCGAACCCGAAAGCACTGCGATAATGTCGCCTGGCTCAGCCAGTTCAACACAGCGATCTGCGATGGCTTCGTTGGCATCAAATGCTTCGGTGGTTACCCCGCGATCGTTCAAGTCCTGTACGAGTTTGGGTATCGAAAGCTTCATATGCTCTGGGAGCGCGTCCTTCTTCCAGGGCGGTGCCAAGGTAACGCTCGCCGCGCTTTGAAACGCGTCGACATAAGCTTGCTGAAATACTGCGCGACGAGAGGTGTTGGATTTTGCTTCGAAAGCAACATGGATTCGGGCATCAGGATATTGCCCATGAAGTGCTTCGAGCGTTTGGGCGACCGCCGTAGGGTGGTGCGCAAAATCGTCGATCACGCGCACGCCGGCGGCTTCACCTACTTGTTCCTGACGCCGACGGGTGGTGCGAAATCCTGCGATGGCATCGATAGATCGCTGCCACGAAACGCCCACGTCATGCGCCAGCGCTGCCGCGCCTAAAAAGTTTCGAACGTTGTACTCCGCTGGCACAGGCAACCATACCTCGCCCTGATCTACGCTCTCGAAATGCAGGGAGAAGCGCATGCCGCCGTCCTCAGGGCGTAAATTTTTAGCATAAAGATCCGCGGTTTCACTCAAACCAAAGGTCCGCACCTTGGCGGTAGCATGGCTTGCACAGCGACGCGCACGTGTATCCTCCGCATTCACCCAAAGCGTTCCATCGTCAGGTATCTGCGCAGCAAAGGCTGAAAATACATGCTCAATGGCGACAATGTCTGGATAGATGTCGGCGTGGTCGAATTCCACGTTGTTGATCAGCGCGTGTTTGGCCGGATAGTGCCAGAATTTCGGCACTTTATCGAACCAAGCGGTATCGTATTCATCGCCTTCAATCACGAAGTCTTCGCCGTGGCCAAGACGGTAGTTTGCGCCGAAATTTCCTGTCACACCGCCGATGAAGAAGGACGGATCGCGCGATGCATCAAAGAGAATCCATGCGAGCATGGATGCTGTGGTCGTCTTGCCGTGCGTGCCGGTGACACAAAGGACACGCTTTTCTGGAAAAAATAGCGCACGTAGCACTTCGGGCATCGAGAGGCACAACAGGCCGCGTTCGTGGGCTTCCACGGATTCAGGGTTCTCGCGCCGGCTGACGTTTCCCACCACGACCAGATCCACATCGTCAGGGATGTGTTCTTTGCGATAGCCCGATTGGATGGTGAGGCCGCGCGCTTCGAGCCATGTGCTCATGGGCGGGTACGCCATGGCGTCTGAACCCGTAACGGTTTTCCCTTGCTCTTTGAGCATGGCTGCAAGGGTGCCCATGGCTGTGCCACAGATGCCGATTACGTGAACCCTTTGAAGGCTCTCGAGCGGGGGAAGTGCAGGAAGAGGGCGACGATGGGGCGCGGTCATGGCATGCATCTATAAAAATGGTGAGATGCGTCCAACATTGCGAAGAAGCACGCAAATCACAAATTTTCGCCGCGTGGTGTCGCTAAAAATGCGCGCCGATGTGTTCGTAGGCGTCAGCCGTCGCCATTGCCTTCAAGGTTTAGGCAGTCGTCTTCGCTGACGTTGTGGATGTCGTCATCGTCGTCCGCTTCGACATCGTTCTCATCGTCGTCGTCCTCTCGGCTGTGAGCATCCATTTCTTCTAGATATGCGACGTCGATATCACCGGTGATGTACTCACCCGTAAACACCGAGCATTCGAAGCTCGAAACCAACGGGAAACCGTCGCGGCAGGCGTCGATAAGGTCTTCGAGCCGTTGGAACATCAGGCGATCGACGCCCAAGGTTTGAGCGATCTCTTCGACCGTGCGGCCATGCGCGACCAGTTCAGAGGTGGACGCCATATCGATGCCGTAGACGTTCGGATAGCGCACGGGTGGCGCTGCCGAAACGAAGTACACATTCTTTGCGCCGGCGTTGCGCGCCATCTGAATGATGCCCTCGCAAGTGGTGCCACGAACGATGGAGTCGTCGACCAGCAGGACGTTCTTATTGTGAAACTCAAGATCGATGACGTTGAGCTTTCGGCGCACGCTGCGTTCGCGTTGCTCTTGGCCGGGCATGATGAACGTGCGGCCGATGTATCGGTTTTTTACGAAGCCTTCGCGGTATTTCAGGTTCAGCTCGTGCGCGAGCGGCATGGCGATGGTCCGCGCAGTATCAGGTACTGGGATCACGACGTCGATATCGAGATCCGACCACTCTTCACGAATGCGTCTGCCGAGCTTTTGTCCCATGCGCAACCGCGATTTGTAGACGGAGATCTCGTCGATGACGGAGTCGGGACGCGCAAGGTAGACGTATTCGAAAATACAGGGACTGAGCGACTGCGCGGGCACACATTGACGGCGGTGGAGGTTACCTGATGCGTCGATGAAGATGGCCTCGCCAGGACTTACGTCACGTAGGCGTTTAAAGCGCAAAACATCGAGCGTAATCGATTCCGAGGCGACCATATACTCGTTGCCGTTCTCGGTTTCCTGCACTCCGTAGACAAGGGGACGTATGCCGTGGGGATCGCGAAACGCGAGCACGCCTTGGCCTGAGATGAGCGCAACCGCGGCGTACGCACCTTTGCAGCGCGCGTAGACTTCCTCGACGGCTTTGAATGCTTTTTCTGGCGTGAACGGTAGTTCTGCGTGCTTATCGAGTCCGTTGGCTAGGACGTTGAGCATGATTTCGGCATCTGAACCGGTGTTTACATGCCGCCGATCTTTGGCAAAGAGCTCCTCTTTGAGCGCGCGGGCGTTGGTGACTGCGCCGCTCTGCGCGAGCGCGATGCCGTACGGGCTGTTGACGTAGAAGGGCTGTGCTTCGGAGACTTTGAGTGCTTTTTTATTGGGATAGCGCACGTGCCCAATGCCCATGTTCCCGCGCAAACGAAGCATGTGTCGATGCTGAAACACGTCGCGTACAAGGCCATTGGCTTTGCGTAGATACAAGCGTCGTATGTCGCTTGTCATGATGCCGGCCGCGTCTTGACCGCGATGTTGAAGCACCGTGAGCGCGTCGTAAAGCAGCTGATTTACGCCGGTTTTTCCGACGACTCCAACGACACCACTCATGCTAGTCCTCCCGAAACTGTTGCCCAGTCCGTCTCTTGATAAACCGCTGTATTGGCGCAAGCTTGCGGGTTCGACAAGGCCCGAACGAAATTTATTTGGAGCTCCGCAGTGGAAAAAAGTGCCACCAAGAGATAGCTTGGGTTCCATCCATCGGAAATCGCGCGATCTTTTACCATTGGGTGATAAAACGTCATGAAAGAACTTATCTTCCCGCGGTCCGACCGCACCGCGTTACTGGTTGTCGATATTCAAGATCGGTTGCTGGCAGCGATGCCTCAAGACGAAGTCGATCGCATGCTGCGCCATACGCGTGTGCTGATCGAACTTGCCAAGGCGTACGCGTGGCCGGTTTACTATACCGAACAGTATCCGCAGGGACTCGGTTCCACCGAATCATCCGTGCTGGAGCTGTTGACGTCTGCCAACGCCACACGTTGTGAAAAAGTCGAGTTTTCATGCTTAGATAATGAAACATTCGCATCGAGCATCCTGCCCAGACTGCCATCGCATATCGTGGTCGTTGGGATGGAAACCCACGTATGTGTGCTCCAAACCGTGCTCGATTTACAAGCCCGAGGCTACCAAAGCTTTGTGCCCGAAGACGCTGTAGCATCGCGCGATTTGCGCCATAAAGCCAACGGTCTGCACCTGATGGAAAAAGCCGGTGCCGTCAACGTCAACACCGAATCCATCATGTTCAACGCCCTTGGCAAAGCAGGCGGAGAAACCTTTAAGAAATTGTCGCGCCTGGTGCGTTGAACGCATCAAACGAAGCCGAAAAATCACGCGGACCAAGCAACCATGAAAAGAAGGACCGCAGCGATGTATATCGACTGCGGTACATGCGTTGCACCTGTGACGACCGGCAAACGTGCCAGCCCCCAACGCCCGTTAAGCTTCTTCGGCCGCGTCTGCTGCGCCGAACAATACGTAGCGCTTGCGCACCGCCGCCGCTCGCCGCAATACCTCGCTCTCTTCCAATTCCGTGTAAGGCTCAAAACGCGCGTCCAAACACCACGTCCATGTGAAGCCTTCCTTAAAAATAACTTCGTTATTGATAAGATCGGGAGCCGGAAGAACGTTCCCTTTGATGTCTACAAGTCGAAGCGTGGCCTCAGACATGATTCTACTCCAAACGATGAGCGTCAAAGTCGTGCGAACGATTGCGTACATACGGCATTGCACACGCCGTGGCAACCAGTGCACAACCTAAAGCGAAGAATTATTGCGCGTGGATATCCGTCGCGGCAACCGGATCCGTCCGAAACTTCCCGTCTCGAATCATAAAGATATCTGTCGATAACGGCTCGCGCGCCTTGTCATACGCGCCGCGCACCACACGCTGCAGTACCGAAAATGCGTCGTCGCTCACCACATCGGTGAACACCAAGGTTCCTTGGCTGGGCATGGCGAACAATCGACCCGCCCGTGCCTTCGAATAATCGTAAAGTTCCAGCAGGCTCCCGCGCGCCGCATCACCGCCATCGCCGATCGCAAGCCGACGAATCAAAACGCCGTCGACCAGCTGATTCTCCCAGCGTTCATATCCACTGCGATGAAACAAGATGGACATCCCAGCTTTCTGCACGCGCTCGGGGTGCACTCCCCAAGCTTCCACTTGTGCCGCAGGCAACAAGCGCTGACCATCGTCCAAGTCGATATAATACGCGAGGCGTAGATCACCGACATAGGGTTGGAAGAAGGGCGCGCTACCGCCCGCCGCAGCCACACCTTCTACGAAGCCTGGTCCTTCTGCACATGGCGCGATCACCGGCGTGCAATCGATGAAACTCCACTGCGAGCCGTCGCTGTTCTTTGGCTCGTTTAATACGGCCATGATCCCGCGCGCTGCATTATGTGCCACGGCGCGTTCGTCACCCGCCGGCAGCGCGGACAGCAAAGAGGGGAGGTCGAGCACGACCTGCTGTTTCTGAGGTCCCGTACGCAGCGATACCATCGTTCCCTTCAATGTTTTTTTGGGCGCGAGTCCGAAGGCTTCGAGAGCATGAAGGATGCGATCTTGCATGGGATTTAAGGGGATCTAGGGAGGAAAAGCACCGAAAGCGCTCATGAGAAGCGTGGCAACGCGTTACGCAAGCGCGCGACGCTCTCTTGTTGACCGACGATCCACAGCGTCTCGCCGATCGATGGACTTTGTGTGTCGCCTGCCAAAGCAACGCGAATGGGCTGGCCGACCTTCATGAATTTCAGCGCGTGCTTTTTAACGATGCCCGCCACCGTTTCGCTCACAGCGTCTACTTCCCACGAGGGCAGGGCTTCGAGCGCCTCAATGAGATCCTCGATCGCAGGCTTGGATTCCGCGGTAAGCCATTTTGTGACGGCGTCGTCGTTATACTGTGCGGGCGCCGCATACGCGAAGCGTGCAAGATCGGCCATATCGACCAAGGTGTTTGCGCGTGGGCGCAATTGATCGACCAGAAACTCCATGCGAGCATCCACCGTCGCGTCGATGCCAATCTTTTGCAAGAAGGGAACCAGACGTTCTGCGAGCTCCGCGCTGGGCAAGCGCTTGATCCATTCGCTGTTCACCCACGTGAGCTTTTGCTCGTCGTAGCTTGCGCTGCCGCGTTGCACATTGACGACATCAAAGTGCTGTACCAGCTCGTCGATGGTGAAGATTTCTTGGTCCCCATGCGACCAGCCAAGACGCGCAATATAGTTGATGAGCGCTTCTTTCAGGATGCCGCGATCTCGAAAATCTTGAACCCCCGCAGAGCCTTTGCGCTTCGAGAGTCCATCGACGAGCGGAAGGTGTCCGAAACGCGGCGGCTCAAAGCCGAGCGCTCGATAGATGTAGGTTTGTCGAAAGCTATTGCGTAAGTGATCTTGGCCGCGAATCACGTGGGTGATGCCCATATGTGCGTCGTCGCATACCACGACGAAGTTATAGGTGGGCGTGCCATCGGATCTCAGAATGACCAAGTCATCGAGTTCTTTGTTGCCGACGGTGACCTCGCCGAGGACTTGATCGTCGATGGTCAGTTCACCATCGATGGGCATTTTAAAACGCACGGAATAGGGCGCATCGGGCGACGGCGGCTCGGTCTTGTCTCGCCAGCGGCGATCGTAACGCGGTTGTTCGCCGCGCGCGCGTGCGTCTTCGCGCATTTGCTCGAGTTCTTCTGCTGTGCAATAGCAGCGGTATGCAAGCCCTTGCTCTAGCAAGCTTTCGGCAAGGCGCACGTGCTCCGCCTGACGGGCGGTTTGGCGTACCGGGGGCTCATCGTAATCGAGGCCGAGCCAATCGAGCGCCTCTAAAATAGCCTGAAGAGATTCCTCTGTTGAGCGTGCAAGGTCGGTGTCTTCGATACGAAGGAGGAACTTGCCGCCAGTGTGACGCGCATAAAGCCAGTTGAAGAGGGCTGTGCGAGCGCCCCCAATGTGAAGGTTGCCAGTAGGACTTGGAGCGAAACGAACACGCGTCATGATCGGAGGCCTGAGTTCAGGGCAGAAACGTTAGAATAAGCTCGCTATATCCATCCAAAAGATGCGGGTCAACGTCCGGTTCAGCGCAGCAAGGGAAATTTCTAGCCCAAATTATGAAAGCATGCCCATCCAGCACAAGGCGCTCACCTGCGAAGATGGCGCGTCTCGACCATCCATGCGTCAATTCGCGCGGATGCAGTGAAAAAATCGCTCAAAATAGGTTCGGCTTCGGGTTGACGCCATCGCGAACAGCTGCCTAAGGCCAAGGCCACGAAATTCGTGCCGAATGCCCATTCAGGGCATCAACATGCTTTGGAGTCCCTCATGGAAAATTACGCAGATCAGCTCCAGTCGCTACGCCAGCGGCTGTCCGAGCTGAGGAGGTATCTTTGACGTCGATCGACTGTACGAGCGAAACCTCGAGTTGAACGACATCATGCTCGCGCCCGATTTTTGGGACGATCCCGATCGCGCAAACACCCTCAATCAAGAGCGCTCAAACAATCAAAAGCTGCTCGATGCTTTCGATGAGATGGCCGCAGGGCTAGACGACGGCGACGCCTACCTTGAACTCGCCGAGGAAATGGGCGAGGACGCAGTCGAAAGCGAGTTGAAAGAACTTTTCGCGAAACTCAACGACGCGCTGAACGCCATGGAATTTCGGCGCATGCTCGGCGGAGAACACGATCGCAACAACGCGATCGTCTCCATCAACGCCGGCGCAGGCGGTACCGAAAGTCAAGATTGGGCATCCATCGTCCTGCGTATGTTCCTGCGATACTGCGCCAACAAAGGATGGACGACCGAAATCGTGGATGAGCAGTTCGGCGAAGAGGCAGGCATCAAAAGCACCACCTTCGTGGTGCGCGGTGAATACGCGTACGGTCACCTCAAAGCCGAAACCGGCGTACACCGCCTTGTGCGTATCTCGCCCTTTGACTCGAACGCGCGTCGTCATACGTCGTTTTGTTCGGTGCACGCAACCGCAGAAATCGATGACGATATCGATATCGAAATCGAGGAGAAAGATCTCCGCATCGACACCTACCGCGCAAGCGGGGCAGGTGGTCAGCACGTCAACCGTACAGACTCAGCGATTCGGATCACGCACCATCCCACCGGGATCGTGGTTCAGTGCCAAAACGAGCGCTCCCAACATAAAAACCGCGCCACCGCGATGAAAATGTTGCGCGCACGATTGTACGAACACGAGCAAGCAAAGCGCGAAGAAGCGCGCGATGCTGCCAACGCGAAAAAATCGGCCATCGACTTCGGTTCGCAAATCCGATCCTACGTCCTGCACCCATATCAGATGGTCAAAGACCTGCGGACAGGATACGAGTCGAGCCAAACCAGCGCCGTCTTAGATGGCGCACTGCAACCTTTCATCGAAGCTTGGTTGCTACAACAAGCAGGCGACGAAAGCGCCGCGCCCTAAACGCAGCGCCAAAGCCAACCGAAACCCCTTGTGACGGGTTCGTCTGACCCTATTGAGCACGTTTCATCATGAGCGATCAAAATACCCACCAAGCCTACCTCGCACGCCTCGACCGACTCTCGTCCGAGCGCTACGAGAAAGTCACGGCCATGAGAGAAGAAGGGCAAAATCCCTTCGCCAACGCCTTCGAAGTCTCCCACACAGCCAAAGATATCTTTGATGCTTGGGGACAAGAAAGCAAAGAAGCGCTCGAAAACGAAACCGCCACCGTGCGCGTCGCAGGACGCGTGCGCTTTGTCCGAAATATGGGCAAAGCCATGTTCCTGAAAATTCAAGACCGTACCAGCAAACCCGGGCTCAAAGACAATACGATCGGGCCCGAAGATACCGACAACTTCCTCCAAATTTACGTCTCCAAAGACACCCTCGGCGAGAAAGCTTTCGCGCAGGCCAAAAAGCTCGACATCGGCGATATCATCGGCGTCGAAGGCGGGCTCATGCGAACGCGCACAGGTGAGCTGACCATCCAAGGTACCACGCTTACCACCCTCACCAAATCGGTCCGCCCACTGCCCGAAAAGTTCAAAGGTCTCAGCGACGTCGAACAACGCTTCCGACATCGCTACGTCGACCTGATCATGAACGAGGATGTACGCGAAATCTTCGAAAAACGCGTGAAAATCATCCGCATGATCCGAGAGTTCCTAGATGCGCGAGGGTTCATGGAAGTAGAAACGCCCATGATGCACGTCACCCCAGGTGGCGCCGCAGCCAAACCCTTCGTCACACACCATAACGCGCTCGATATGCCGCTGTATATGCGGATCGCGCCCGAACTCTACCTGAAACGACTGCTCGTTGGCGGATTTGAGCGCGTCTACGAAATCAACCGCAACTTTAGAAATGAAGGGCTAAGCCGACGGCATAACCCCGAGTTCACCATGGTCGAGTTCTACCAAGCTTACGCTACCTACGAAGACTTGATGGACCTGACTGAAGAGATGATCACCAAGATCGCGCGCGAAGTGGTCGGCGAACAAGAGGATGGCCAAGTGATTGTTCACACCGAAGGTCACGAAGTCAATCTGACCAAGCCTTGGCGACGTGTACGCGTTGACGATGCCGTCGCAGAAGCGTTCGGTGTGCCCGTGGAGACCGTGCGGGATATAAACTGGCTCAAAGAACAGGTCGCCGCGCTGAAACTTGAACTGCCAGACGAAGACCCAGGCCGTATGCTCATGGAGCTTTTCGAAGAAAAAGTAGAGCACACGCTGATTCAGCCCACCTTCGTCATCGACTTCCCCGCAAGCATGTCGCCCCTGGCGCGCCGCAAAGAAAGTAACCCCGAAGAAGTCGATCGTTACGAGCTGTTCGTGCTCGGCCGCGAACTCGCCAACGCCTTCAGCGAGCTCAACGACCCCGAAGATCAATACACGCGCTTTGCAGATCAACTCGCAGCACGCGACGCAGGCGACGAAGAAGCCATGCCCATGGACGAGGACTACGTCCAAGCGCTCGAATACGGTATGCCGCCGGCCGCCGGACAAGGTATCGGCATCGACCGCTTGGTCATGCTCCTGACCGGCGCAGAATCCATCCGTGAAGTCATTCTCTTTCCACACCTACGCCCCGAGCAAATGAATACCGATTCACACCAACAGAATGAGGATTGAATCCACGCTGTTCGGTGTTCGTCCTTTCGTAATCTTCCTATCTCGCGATTGCCTGCAACTTGCCGCCACGCATGCGTTACGAAATTACCATCGCGCTTCGCTACCTCATCTCGAAGCAATCCGTCCGTGAACCGACCGTCATCGGGCTGCTGACCATCGCAGGACTGGCGCTTTCGACAGGGATGATGATCGTCGTCCTTGCCGTTTTTGCTGGGTTCGAAGGCGATCTGCGCGATAAAATCCTCGGCACGCACGCACACATCCTGGTCACCGGCCCCGAAGAAGACGTCGTTAAAAATCCGGATCCCATCGTCGATGCCATCTTGGAGCAGCCCAACGTCAACGGCGTTTCGCCCTTTGTGGAATCCGAAGTGATGATCGCCTCTACCACCAACTATAGCGGCATGGTGGTGCGCGGGCTGAATCCACGCCAAAAGCTGCCAGCCAGCAATTTTCAGTCGTACCTCATCGAAGGCGACATGCAGTGGCTCAACGACAGCCGCCAAGCATTTGCCGTGCGTGACCCCGCACGTTGGGATAGCGACAACCCAACCTTCGACGAAATCGACGCCCTGCAACGACAGATCGAGCAGACGCAGCAAGAAATCCGCAAAATACGCGAGCAAGCCGATCGTGGCCTAGACATCCACGGTGAACCACTGCCTAAAAGTGCTTCACCACGAACCGAACAAGCGGAAAAAACCACGAAAAACTCTGCGCTTTCGCGATCAGAAAAAGAAAATGAAGCGCTGATGCCCTCGCTGCCCGATCCGCCTTCGAAAGCGGAGGCGGCGCGCGCAGGCGAAGACCTCATGCCAGATCTGCCCGCGCCGACCACAAACGACGACGAGGAGCTGATGCCTTCGTTGCCAGCGCCGCAACACGCAAGTCGCGCGGTTGATGAGGCAGAAAACGATGCATGGGATGATGATTTTCTCATGCCGTCGCTTCCGCCGCCGCGTAAAGGCGCCAAACCCTCCTTGCCGACCACCGTGGTCGATGACCCCACGCTACCCCCTTTGCCCGATGTACCTTGGGATGAGGACGCGCAAGATTCCACCGCCTCCGCCTTCGAAGAAGAAGACCATCCTGATCTGCCAGGCATCATCATCGGTACGGAATTGCAGGACATCCTGAACGTGCTCATCGGTGATACCGTCAACCTGATCACACCCGACGGCGATCTCGGACCCAATGGACTCATTCCACGTTCGCGTCCGTACCGTGTGGTGGGGGTGTTTTATACGGGCTTTTACCTTTATGACTCAGGCATGGGCGTCGTCGACATCGACGCCGCGCGTAGCCTTTTGAACATCGGCTCCGACGAGGTCACCGGGATTGAGGTTCGAACCCCGGATCTGAACAATGCGCATCGCGTAGGTGAAGCGCTCGGCCAGCAGTTTGCGGGAATGGGCCTCTCTGAACTAGAAGTTCGCGACTGGCGCGAGTTAAACCAATCCCTCTTTGTGGCGCTGAAGATAGAACGTATGGCCATGGCGGCGGTCCTGATCTTCTTTATCGCAATTTCGGGATTGCTGGTCCTGCTGGTTGTTTGGATGTTCGTGATAGAAAAACGTAAGGAAATTGCGGTCTTAAAGGCTGTGGGTGCGTCTCGCGGAAATATTATGCGGATTTTTCTCACCCAAGGCGTGACGATGGGGATCATCGGCGCAGGCCTAGGATTGCTCCTTGCACTTGGATTTGTAGGCGTGGCCGTGTACGTGGGCATACCACTGAACCCCGACGATTATTACATCGATCGATTGCCGATCGAGATAAGTGCTTGGGAGTTTGTGCTCGTTACACTAAGCGCGCTGGTGGTAACTGTGCTCGCCACACTTCTTCCAGCCCTTCAAGCAGCGAACCTCGATCCCGTGACGGGGCTTCGCGATGATCAGGATAATAATTAATGCGGCCCGCGACACCAGGCAACGAGCCGGCACATATTGAGCTAAGAGGCGTCAGTAAACGCTTCCAACGAGAGCAGGGCGAAATCGAGGTCCTGCGCAGCGTCGACTTGCGCATCGAGCGCGGCGAAACCGTCTCTGTGATCGGTCGATCCGGTGCGGGTAAAAGCACGCTGCTGCATATTCTGGGCGCGCTCGACCGCCCCACAGAAGGCGAGATCTATATCGACGGCGAACCGCTTTTTACGCGCAAAGACAAGGGGCTCGCTCAATACCGTGGCCAACAAGTGGGATTCATCTTTCAATTCCACCACCTATTGCCCGAGTTTTCGAGCCTAGAGAACGCTGCCATGCCCGCGCTTATCGCGCGTGTTCCCAAAGCAGAAGCGTTCACCCGCGCACAAAACCTGCTTGAGCGCGTCGGCCTCGGACACAGGCTGCACCACCGGCCCACAGAAATGTCGGGTGGAGAGCAACAGCGCGTCGCCCTCGCACGCGCGCTGATCATGCAGCCATCGATCCTCCTCGCCGACGAGCCGACCGGCAACCTCGACGAGGCGCTCGGTCACGAGATCTTCGAGTTCTTTCAAGAAATTAACCGGGAAATGAATGTGACCATCGTCGTGGTGACGCACCACCTTGGACTTGCCGAAGCCATGCGACGACGCCTCGTGATGGAAGACGGAACGCTGAAAGAGTTTGATGACTCGACGTTTGCTGCGAGCGCGGGAGAACACGTGTGAAGCCATTGTTTCGCTGGTTCGCAATTCTTACACTGCTGCTGAGTGTCTTCGCTATTCCCCATGCGCGCGATGCCCACGCACAAGAAAGCTCGGTGCGCATCGAGGATATCGAAGTGCGCGGAAACCACCGCGTAGAATCCGCAGCTATCTTGCGCCAAATGAAAATCGAGCGCGGAAGCCTGCTCGACCCCCAAGAAATCGGGCAAGATATCCGAGCCATTTACGACCTCGGTTTTTTCGAAGACATCGTCGTCTCGCTGAAAGACGGTCCCAAAGGCCCCGTCCTCATCGTCGCAGTCCAAGAAAAACCCGTCATCCGATCGATCGTCCTAGACGGTAATAAGAAGATCAAAGAAAACGATCTCAAAGAAAAATATAAGATCCAAGAACTCCAAATTCTGAACGAAAGCGACGTCAGAACCACCGTCGGAGCCATCAAAGATCTCTATCAAGAAAAAGGATTCTACCTCTCGGAAGTCGATTACGAACTCCAAGAGGTCAGCGAAACCGAAGTCGATGTCGTCTTCCATATCGACGAACATCAACGCGTACAGATCGGCGCAGTTACCTTCATCGGAAATAAAGAGATCGCGAGCGAAGACCTACAGAAAATCATCGAGTCGCGACCCAAAGGCTTTCTTTCCTTCCTTTCTAAAAGCGGAAAGTTCAACGCCAGTACCTTCGCCACAGACCTCCAACGTTTGCGCGCCTACTACTACGAATTTGGGTTCCTCGATGTAGAAGTGCACGAGCCGCTGGTGGAGCTCAGCAGCGACAGAAAACAGATCTTCTTGTCGATCCCCATCACCGAAGGCCCAGCCTATGATCTGGCCGAAATCGAAGTGGGCGGAGAGATCGACGGTCACGAAGATGCCCTCGAAAAACTCATCAAGTCACAGCGCGGCGAGCGCTTTAAATCGTCGGCGATTCGCGAAGATAGTGAACGTATCGAGACGTATTTTAAAGACCTCGGTTATGCGTTCACACAAGTTACACCGCTGACCGACGTCGATGAAAACGAGCTCACCGTCGGCATCAAATATCAAGTGCGACGCGGAGACATCGCACATATTGGGCGTATCGATATCGTCGGCAATACGCTCACACGCGACCGCGTGGTCCGGCGTGAACTCGTCATCGAAGAAGGGGAGCGATACTCCACCACCAAAATCCAAGCGTCGCTCGCCTACGTACAGCGTCTAGGATTCTTCGAGAATGTCGACCTTCGTGAAGAACGATCCGCCCAAGACCCTAGGCTAGTGAACCTGCAGATTTCCGTCGAAGAACGACCCACACGCACACTCCAAGTTGGGGCGGGCTATTCGTCGTATGACGGGATCATGGCCAACGCCCAGATCAGCGAAAACAACCTCTTTGGACGCGGACAACAGCTTACCTTTATGCTGAACCTGTCCAAGAGAACACGAAATTTCGAGATCAACTTCATGGAACCGCGCCTGGCAGGATCGCGCTGGCAGTTGAATGTGAGTTTGTTCAACCGCCGTTACGATTACCCGCAGTTCCGAAGAGACTCGCTCGGTGCATCGTTGAACGTCGGCTATATGCTCACGCGTGAGCTGACGTTGACCCTGGGCTGGCGCGCAGAGCGCATCCACGCATCGGCCGCACGCGATAGCGTCTTTGTAAGCGCGATTTTCAACTCCGGAAACCAGCTCTCCATTGGGCCGACCGCAGGACTTTATTACGATTCGCGCGATGACCGCCTGTTCCCAACACGCGGAATGTACCATGGTCTGCGCGGCGAGCTGTCGGACTCTATCTTCGGTGCGCAGCAAAACTACATCAAAGGACGCGCTTTTGCGCGCTTCTACTGGGAGCCCCTCTGGGACAACTGGGTCATTCGCTTCAACGCAGAAATCGCGCGCATTTTCTCTACGCGATCGGGCGAAGCCACGCCGATCACCGAGCGCTATTTCCTTGGTGGACCGCAAACGGTGCGCGGATTTAACGACTTCTCGCTCTCGCCTTGCGAGACGCGCGGGCGCGGTGGGGACCCTGGCGGCGGCACCGTGTGCGATGAAATCGGTGGACATAAATCGCTGCACTTTAACCTCGAGCTCGAATTCCCCATCGTTCAGAACTTCGGTCTACGTGGCGTCGTCTTTGTGGATGCCGGTAACGCCTTTGGACTGCGTGATAACTACACCCTGAAACCCGACTTTATTGTCAAACGGGCCGACCGCGAAGCAGAGTATCGGAATGTTTTGCGTACCTCCGCTGGTTTTGGTGTGCGGTGGAGAAGTCCTATCGGTCCACTAAGATTTGAATGGGGATTCCCTCTCGCACGTCTACCGGGTGAGAATGCCGTTCGCTTTGAATTCGGTATCGGTAACCTCTTCTAATATCTCTTTAAATTTATGAATCGCCAACATTTCGAACAGACTAGGTGGCACAAGATGAACCGACGATTTTCGTACATTATCCTCGCAATGGCTCTGGTGGGACTCCTCTTTGTTCCCGCCGTCTCCAGCGCCCAAGCAACCCCAAGTAAAGTTGGCGTCGTGGATATGAACCGCGTCATCAACGAAACCGCAGATGGCCAAGCCGCCAAAAAGCGCCTCGAGCGCGATATGACGCGCCGCCAGCGCGAACTCGACCAGAAGCAGAAAGAATTCGAGAAATTTGCAGACGACCTGCAAAGCTCCTTCGACATGCTCACCGACGACGCCAAAGCCAAGCGCATGCAAGAGTACCAGCAGAAAGCGACGCAACTGCAACAACTCTACGCAGAGCACCAACAACAACTCGCTGAAGCAGAAGCCCAGGCGACATCCAAAATCATTGAGCGTGTGATCGTTATCGTCGAGGACGTCGCCAAAAAAGGGAAATACACCCTCGTTGTTGACGCAGGCGCCGTGTTGTTCGCCGCCGGTGGCGCAGACCTCACCAAAGAGATCATCGATCTCTACAATAAAGCGCACTAAGCACGCAGCGTAACCTCACCTCTTTTCCTCCTCGACGTCTTCCCGGAGGCCTCGATGTCTCTTCGTCGCGCAACTTACGCGCTCGCTCTCGCGATTATTTTTGCATTTCCCGCCTGTAAAAAACGCGCAAATGTGACGCAAGAGCCCGAAGAGGTGAGTGAGGAGCGCCAAGAACAAGAGCCGAACGACACGCGTGACGCCTGCGACCGGTTGGACGCAGACGCCACGCTCGTCGGCAATCTACACGCCTCAGATATCGACGCGATCTGTCCTGACAACAGTTTCGCTGTCGAAGTCTTCGCAGAGACAGACGTATCCGTCGCCCTCGAAGATAATCGCCGACAACGCGTGGAACTCGGTAAAGCCAAAGGCCTAGATCAAGCGCTCAAAGTGCACCTGCCAGGTAAAGACTGGGCGATCATCTTGCGCGGCACCGGTGATTGGAAAATCACGCCGATTCCAACCGAAACACTCCCCGAAGACGAAGCGCGTTTTTGCGGCGTGCGCTTAGGAACCGAAAGCGCCCCGGTTGTTTTAGGCATCCAAGAACTGCCAGCAGTTTTCTCTTTGTGCGCAGAAGCAAAACCGGGGGCAGCCGTCGTGCAGTTCCCGCCCTTTGTGCCCGCAAATACCCAAGGCTTCGATTTGAACATCGAGGGTGCGGACGAGCACACGCGGGGCACAGTGCGCGTGACGAGCGACGGTGCGGAGGTTGTCCGCTCAGCGATCGCACCAGATAAACGCCTGCCGAGCCTCCGTTGGTATCATCAAGCGTTGATGGGCGCCGATTTACTCGTGTCTCAAACCGACGCATCTAAAACCCTTTTCTTGCGCATCGACGAAGTATCCGCGCCCGAAAGCCTGAACGAATACTTGGAGCTTGAGCCCAACGAAACCCAAGAACAAGCCATCGCGATACCGCGACCAGGGACCGTGGCAGGAACGCTATACCACAGAGACGATGTCGACTGGTTTAGTATCGAGCCCACGGCTGGCGATGTGCAAGTAGAAATCTTGGCACAACAACAAACGAAATTGCGTATTCAGAGCGTCTACGGCGAAGAACGCAATGAGGCGCTGCGAGGCGATGACGGAATTTATCGCCTCTGTTCCGTGGGTGAAGTCGATGATGCGCAACGCAGGTTCGTCCGCGTTGCGTACGCAAGCGATGCGCAAGCGAGCGATGGGGTTTACCAGATGACGCTCAAACCCAGCCAAAGTGAACTGGACCCCATCACCTTGCTCGCCGACGTCAAAGTACCAACGAATGCGCCGACAGGAGCCTTCGGATTCCTTCCACTGGCAAAGGAGGGCGATGCCTCGTCTGCGCCGGTAGGCTTTGGCCAACAACCAACGCCTGATTCATCCCTGGCCGAACGAAAAGGGCGATTGTATCCGCCCGACGTTGAACATGGCTGGGTGTTCCGAATCCCAGACACCAACGAGGATGTGCACGTAGAAATTGAGCTACGTGGCAAGTCGTCGATGGACTTGAAACTCCGCGTACTCGACGCCGATGGAATCACGATCGCTCAGGCCGATCGCGGTGCAGCAGGACAAGAAGAACGCCTCGCATTGGAGCTCCCGGCTGGGTATTACGTCATCGCGGTCAAAGCGACGGGCGTGAAAGGTTGCGATGGAGAATACATCGTGCACCTCACAAGCCCTGATGCGAACAAACCCGAGGTGGGAGGAGCCTCCAACAGCGCGCCTTCGAAGGCGGAAGGGACGGACACGGCGCCGACCCATACAGGGAATCAACGGCCTACCGAGCATGGCGCAAGTCCCAAAGAAAAAGAAACGGAACGCGGTGCGCGCGGTGGTTCGGACAAGGATTCCATCCCAGATTATCCGTGGTAGTTGACCGCTTTTAAACGATGGTGCTAGTGACTGCTTGTAATGAAGCGAGGAACGCTCCAGCCCATGATTTCAGGACTGGTCATCATTGCATCAATCCGCAACTTTAAGGAGAATATTGATGGCGAACCCTTCGGCTATCTTCGAAAAAATCGATGCTGCTCTCTCGGCAAATCCCGACGCGACCAAACCATTGGATGCGGTTTTCCAATTCGACATCACCGGTGCTGATGGTGGCACGTGGGTCATCGACGCGCGCGCAGAGACCACCGAGGGTTTTGTGACTGAAGGTCCGTCGGGTGATGCACAGTGCACCATCACCATGAAGGACACCGATTGGGAAGGTTTGACCAGCGGTACGCTCAACCCCATGAACGCGTTCATGATGGGCAAGATCAAGATCTCGGGAGACATGGGGCTTGCGATGAAGCTTCAGAATCTGTTGAAGCTCGCTTCGTAAGCGATGTTTTACGCGTCGATGGCGCGTAATTCCGATGGGTGGCAGGCGCTTTTTAAAGGCGCCTGTTATTCTTTTTGGAAGTCGTTTGTTTCGGGGAGTAGTCCACCGGATGCGTGCCATGCGTCCCAGGCTTCCGGTAGAGGCCAGCGCGCTTCCGGCGTTTCGATGCGTCCGGTGTCATCGAATTCCAAGCCTTCGCCTTGCAGTAGCGTTCGTTGATGGAACGCGCGTGCGCCGCGCCCTCCACCTGAAATACGCATTTGTGCGTTGATGACACGTTGCCATGGCACTTCGTCATGGTCGGTGTTCTTTAAGATGGTGCCGACTGCGCGCGCTGCTCGTGCGTGACCTGCCAACGTGGCGACATCGCCGTAGCTCAAGACACGTCCGTGGGGGATGAGCTGCACGATCTCGAGTACGCGGGTACGGAAAGCGCCTTCGTTTGCGCGCAATTTACGTAGATCTTCTCGAATACTCACGGCGTAGCTGGGGTTAACGGACGCGTACACGTATGCCGAGGATGGCCTGGAACGAATGCATGGGATCGAAAATCGCGGAAAGTACGGTATGATTGACGGCGACTGCACGTCCCGCGCGCAGACTGTAATTTCCCCCACGCGACATCAGGTGTAGGGCGTACTGGGTTTCTAGGTATAGGCTGATGTTGCGGTCGATGGGGACACGCAGTCCGCCGCCGGCGATGATGGATGCGCCAAGGCGGATATTGTTGTTTTGGACACTGGTATGGAAGGTGGTGAGCAGCAATCCGCCGCCGATTTTAGCGTAGGGAATCACGATTTGGGGGCGAACAGCGACGAAGTTATATGAGACGGAAAGCTGGTGGAGCTGTAGGGGGCGTCGTCCGGCTTTGGCGTCCACGGTTTCTTTGTCGAGGCCGCATTGGTAGAGAACGTTGCGGTCGTCGTATTCGCCGTTTGGTAATCGTGTAGCGTCGCCTGTGTTCTGTTCACTTGGGATGCAGGCGACGCGGTCCTTTCGCCATTGGTAGCGTTGAAAGGTGTAGCGGATATTGAGTTCACGGATGGCGGTTTCTACATGGAAAGCCATCCCGGGTTTAGGGCGGTAGTGGACGAGTTGTGTAGGCCCTTGCGCGCCCGTAAACTCTGGATTGTACCATCGGGGTGCAAAGCGATCGGAAGGCCCGATGGGGGCGCTGACGCCGCCGCCTGCGCCGATGGCGATGCGCGTGTGTTGAGCAGACGCTGGCGTAGCGATCCAGAGTACAAGGGTGCAGAACCCGGCAAGGAGGGTGAAAATATGGCGTAGAGATGGAGACAAGAACGGATCCAGACGGGCGTGCGGGGGCATTTGTATCGTTGAATGACCCTGAAATCTGAAGAAAAGCGGGCGCTTTTGTTGTGTCGTGACCTAAGGGACGGTATGACATACTTTGTGGCACTTGGCGCGCACTTCGTACAGAGCACGCTGAGTCTTTAGAATTCACGAGGGGGAGTGGTGTAGTGGACGGTAGACGTCTGAGATGCGCGACTCTGAACGCTTGTTTAGTGTTCTTGACCCAGGTATACAATTTGGGTAGAGGCTTCGGTAGAAGCGGTGATTTCGATATCGAATTGTGAGGGAGCGTGAGCACATCGCCCCAAAAGAAACCATGGCAAAACTTAGCATCGCAGGCGCGCACATGTAGCGTTTGCGGTGTAGATTTTGACATGTCGCTCGTATCTCAGCGTTTGGTTGTTCGCGGCGAAGAGTACTACGCGTGCACTGCCGAGTGCCGCCGACAACTGATCGAACGCTCGAGCGCGGCTGTACCTACGACCGAACGTCCGCAACGTCGTATCGCTGTCCTAAATCAGAAAGGCGGCACCGGAAAGACGACCACTGCGGTGAACTTGGCTGCTGGCTTGGCACAGAGCGGACGACGGGTGTTACTTGTCGATGCGGATCCGCAGGGTCACTGTGGCGTTTCGTTGGGTATCACCAGCAAGAAAGGCCTCTACGATGTCATGGCGAACGGCGAGGACGTGGACGCATGCGTGGTCCAAGCTCGTGAAAACCTTGATCTTTTAAGCGGAAGCGAAAGCCTGGCGAGCATCGAAATGCAGCTCGCGCGCCGCGCCAGCGATCGCCAACAACTGATGCGCATCCGCATGCGAAGTGCGGTGGATTACGACTACGTGATCGTCGACTGCGGCCCCTCGCTTTCCTTGCTCAACCTCAACGTCTTGCTCTACTGCGATGAGCTGCTTGTGCCGGTGGCCTGCGATTATTTGTCACTTGTGGGCGTTCGGCATATCCTACGCACCATGATGCGCATCCGTGAGCACTTCTCGCATCCGATCAGCTTGCTCGGTTTTCTGCCTACAATGTACGATAGAAGAAACCGGATTAGCGAAGAGGCAGTGATGTCTCTGCAAGCACGATTTGGTGACGCGGTGCTAGAGCCGGTACGCATCAACGCGCGATTAAGAGAAGCGCCATCCCATCAACAAACGATTTTCGAGTACGCACCTGATGCACGAGGCTCCGACGACTACCGAGAGCTCGTAGACATAGTGATGCGACATGAAGCACGAGACGCATATGCCCAGCCGCAAGGATGAAGATAACTATAGCGAAAGCGCCATGGGGTTCGATCCGCTCGGCGATGACGATGAGATCCTTGCGCGCACACTCTACAGCTCGGGCAATCAGCCCCTACACGCTGCAATAAAAACGCCGCCCCCCGCTGCGCGAGACGAAGAAAAACCCGTCAAACGTGAGGCGGCCGCCGCGCGCGAAATAACGCGCGAGCAACCACCACAACGCAGCACACCACGGGCACCCAAACCGCGCAAAAAACGACGAGAAAAACGTCCGCAACACTACAAAGTGCTCTCGATATCACTCTACAACGAGGATATCGAACAAATGGACGAGCTCGTCCAAGAACTCAAAGAACAAGGGTTCACGCGCATGAACCGATCCGCACTTATCCGGTTCGCGCTCGATCAAGTCGATATCTCAAAAATGCCGCGAGGATACTAACTCCGCGCGAAGGTGCCATTGAGGAAATATGCTCGCGACAGGCTTAGACCGCCTATTGGCCAATCCACAGTATCTTTCCTACCTTGCACAAAAAAAGGTCGGCGCGCTCGTACACACGGCCTCCGTGACCTCCCAGTTCGAACACGCCATCGACGCGCTTGTCCGTGCCGGTGTCCGCCCCGTGCGACTCTTCGGACCTGAACACGGCCTCCGCGGTGAAGCGCAAATGATGGTCGCCGTCGACCACGCTATCGACCCAATCACCCAAATCCCCATCCAAAGCCTCTACGGCAACGACGAAGCATCGCTCGCACCGCAAATCCAAGCAGTGCAAGACCTCGATGTGATTCTGATCGATATCCAAGACGTTGGAACGCGCTACTATACCTACGTCGCAACCGCGCTCAAACTCTGCGAAATCGCGACAGAAGTCGATACGCAAGTCATCCTCCTCGATCGACCGAACCCCCTTGGACGCCAACGCGAGGGCGGCGCTATCTTGCCGGGCTTTCACTCTTTTGTCGGTGAACTCTCAGTGCCAAACCGCCACGGGCTGAGCGCCGCAGAATTGTTCACCTATGCCGCAAAACAAGGGCGGAACCTGCGTTACGAAGTGATCGCGGTCGAAGGATGGCAACCCGATCAGCTACTCACAGAAGCTGATTTCCCATGGGCGCTTCCGTCGCCGAACATGCCCACGCTGCAAACCGCACTGGTTTACCCTGGGGGCTGCCTCCTCGAAGCGACAAACGTCTCGGAAGGGCGGGGCACCACACGCCCCTTTGAGATGTTTGGTGCACCGTGGATCGACCCCGTCGCCCTGCAAAAAAAGCTCCGAGAAGCTGAATTGCCGGGCGTGCACTGGCGTATCGCGTCGTTCGCACCGACCTTCGACAAATTCACCGGCGAAAATTGCTACGGACTCGGCGTGCACGTGTCGGATCCGCAACGATTCGAACCACTACGTACTTACGCCGCCGCCATCCTAGCCATCCAACAGCTGCACCCCAAAGAATTCGGTTGGCGCCCTGGCGCTTACGAGTTCGTCGAAACGATTCCCGCAATCGACCTCTTGGCAGGATCGACGCGCTTGCGCGAGATCATCGAAAACCAAGGAAACTTCGACGACATTCAACAATGGGCTGTTTGTCCGCCAGATCTACGAGCAGCCTGCCAAGGCGCAGAACACTATGGCTGACCCTCGCCGACACGTTTGCCTCTTTGGCGGGTCGTTCAACCCACCGCATATCGGGCATGTGTTCGCCGCTACTTGGGCGCTCCAAACCTTGCCCGTCGATGAAGTGTGGTGGATGCCGGTCTATGAACACGCTTTTGGAAAATACCTGCTTCCATGGCAGAACCGATTGGCGTTACTCGATGCCACACTTCAGGGAATGGGCGATCACATGAAGGTCTGCACCATCGAAGCCGAACTGAACCAAGAATCGCGCACGATCGACACTTTGCGTGCACTGCGACAACGTCACCCCGATGTAGATTTTTCGCTGCTCGTAGGAACCGATATCGTCCACGAAATTCCGCGATGGAAAGAGGCGGCGCACCTGCAACGTACCACCACCATTTACGCGATCGGCAGAGGCGGCTACGCTCAAGAAGATCAAGCCGAACTTGTGCTGCCCGATGTCTCATCGACCGCACTGAGAGAAGCGATCGCAGAGGGGAATCACGGCTTTTATGCGACCCGAATGTCGCGTAAAGCCAAAGAGCTCATAGATAAGCACCACTGGTATAAGGTATGAATACACCGCGAAATGACCATCGTTACTGGGTCGTTGGGCTCGGACGTGTTGGTTCGTTGATGGCGCGCGTCATCGATGAGCAAGGACAACTCCACGGCATCACCGTGCGCAAAGAGGAAGACCTCGCGCGCGCGCACAGATTTAGCGAGAACGTCCAAAAGACGCTCGAGCCACCCGAGCGTCTGCCAGAAAACTGCGTAGTGCTGTTGTGCGTCCCAGATGCGGCAGTCTTGGGTGTAAGTGCCCTATGGGCTGGACGCGGCGCCGTGGCGTACGTTCATTTTAGCGGCGCACTCGGCGTTGAAGCGGTCCAAGAACAAGTGCGATCGCAAGATGTCGCGGCCTTGCATCCTTTGCTTTCGGTTTCATCGGACGACATGTCGAGTAGTTACGCACAAGGCGTCACCTTCGGCTTGAGCGCCGGCGGCAATGCCCGCGCGGTCGCTGTCCAAATTGCCCAATGGTTCGGCGGAAGCGTTGTCGACGTGCAGGATGGTTCACGTGAGGCATGGCACCTGCTTGCCACGCTCGCAAGCAATGGCGTGTATGCCCTCATCCACATCGCCACCCAAGTTGCGGCGGCACACGGCATCACAGGGTTCGATGTAGAGCGTGGACTTGCCGCGCTTGCAGCACAAAGCGCACAGAGCGCAGAAGCGCACGGCGCCGTCGAAGCAGCCACAGGTCCCGTGGTGCGCGGCGATGCGAGCACCGTCCAAAAGCACCTTGCAGTCCTGCAAGACGCCCCCGACACACGTGCACTCTACGTCGCACTGAGTCGTGCATTGATCGACATCGCGGAAATGCGCGCATTGCCCCAAAGCAAGCTCGCGGCGCTCCGTGCGGTCATCGAATCAAACGGCGAAAAGCATCCGTAAACGAGCGGCTTCTACGCGCTTAGGTCGACTGTTCTGCGACCGATGCCGATGGTGCGTTGGCGGACACATCCTCGCTCGTTTCGCTTTGTGGTTCGACGGCTTCTGCCTCGTCGTCCGTTGGCGCCTTCGAGGGCGGGAGCGTTGCGGGCGGCGTAAGAACCAGAGCGCCATCTTTTACGTCGATGTGTAAGCTTTCGCCCGGTTTCACATGCTCTTCGAGTATCATCTGCGCCACGAATTGCTCGACGATGCGTTCGATCGTTCGGCGCATCGGTCGTGCACCGAACTCTGCATCGTAGCCCCCCGATTGGATCAGGAGCTCGATCACCGCGTCCGTGCATTCGAAGGAGATGCCGCGTTGGCTTTCGAGCCGCGCGCTCGACGCAGCGAGCATGCGACGTGCGATCCGGCCGATTTGATCTTGATTGAGCGCAGGGAAAACGATGACCTCGTCGATGCGGTTCCAGATTTCAGGGCGGAAGTACTTTTGGGCTTCGCGTCGCGCGAGTTCTTCGTTTTTGGTGGGGTTGGCTTGGCTCGCAAAACCCACGGTCCTTGATTGTGCGCTTTGCGTGAGAAGTTTGGCGCCTAGGTTGGTGGTCATCACCACGATGGTGCTTGTGAAGTCGACGGTGTTGCCACGCGCGTCGGTGAGACGTCCTTCGTCCAAAACTTGGATGAGGAGGTTCAGGATGTCTGGGTGTGCTTTTTCGATCTCGTCTAGGAGCACGAGCTGGTAAGGCGCACGTCGGACGGGCTCGGTAAGCAAACCGCTCGCGTCGTGCCCGACGTAACCTGGCGGCGCTCCGATGAGGCGTGCTACGGAGTGCGCCTCCATATATTCACTCATATCGATGCGCAGCATGGCGTCATCAGAACCGAAGAGAACACGAGCGATGGCGCGCGCGAATTCGGTTTTTCCCACGCCTGTGGGCCCAAGGAAAAGAAAGCTGCCGATAGGGCGGCCCGAAGAAAATCCTGCGTAGTTACGCTGCAGAAGTGACGCTGCGCGCTCGACGGCTTCTTCTTGGCCGACGATCTCTTTGGCTAGAAGCTCGTCGAGTTTTGCGTAGTGTGCGCGATCGGCCATCATCAGGCGCGACGGGTCGATCCCTGCTTGATCTGCAACTACGCGTGCGACGGTGTCCTTGCTTAAGACTTGTTCGCGCGCGCGGCGGGCGAGGGCGCCTGCGGAGTCGATGACGCTGAAAGACTTGTCTGGGTTACGGCGATTCGGGACGTAACGATGCGCAAGCTTCACCGCGTATTCGATCACATCGTCGGGGATTTCGATCTGGTGGTGTTCTTCGTAGGTTGCCCGCATGCCGGTGACAATGCGCAGCGTGGACGTGGTGTCGGGCTCTGCAACGCGGACGGTCTCGAACCTGCGCGTGAATGCGCTGTCGGGCTCGATGTATTGGGTATATTCGGCCCATGTGGTTGCGCCGATGCAGGGGAATTCTCCGCGCGCGAGTGCGCTCTTGAGCTCTCCGGTAGCATCGCTCCCGCTATCGTTGGAGCCGCCGGCGCCGATCCAGTGATGCAGCTCATCAAAGAAGATGATGACGCGTCCGTTTGCGCGTTGCACTTCTTGTTTGAGTTGCGTCATACGCTCTGCAAAGGCCCCGCGCACGCTTGTGCCTGCGATCATCGCGGACGCCTCGATACTTACGATGATGCGCTGTTCTAGGCCGGTGGGGATTCCTTGGCGCGCTTGGTCGATGAGAAAACGGGCGAAGCCTTCGACGATGGCGGTTTTACCAACGCCGGGCTCACCGACCAGAAGCGGATTGTTCGATCGTCGTTTATTGAGCGTATCGATCAGTCGAAGAACGATTTCGTCGCGTCCGATGACCGTATCGAGTTTGCCTTCGATGGCTTCTTCGGAAAGGTTCCGGCCGAGGCGTGAGAGGAGGGGGAATTCGCGGGGCGTGAGCCGGTATGCCTCGGGACGAAATGCTTGGACTGGCGCTGGTCGTCGCTTGCGTTGGGTTTGTGTACGCGCTTTGGGCACGGATGCAGCTTCGTCTGATTCGTGCACATCGACGGTCGGTTGCTGTTGCGAGCGTCGGCGGAATAGCGTTTGGCGCGAGGGTATAGGGATTTTTGACAGGCTCTCACTCAATGGCGGAAGAAGGCTTTTGCCCCGTCCGTTGCGACTTTCGGAAACGACTTCCTGAATTTCTTTATCTTGGTCTTTTTCTGCGAGTAGCCGTTCGGCCAGCGTGTGGGTGGTGTTCGAAGTCAGGCCAACGGCGCGCGGCGCGGGGACTGGTGTTCGGGGTTTGCGTACAGCGCTCGTACCAAATTGCGGTAAGGGAGAGGGTGTGGGCGCGGGCGGTCGCGTTGTAGCTTGCGGCGTCGACAGCATCTGCGCCATCAGATCATTTCGGATGGAAGAGGGGATGAGCCCTTGCGCTTTTAAAAGCTCATACGCGGAACAGTCGACGAAAGAGCACAACGAGATGAGCATGTGCAAGGAGCTGACGGTGGGCTCTTCTTGTACGCGCGCGATGTCGTGTGCGCGGTGATAGATCTCTTCCCAAATCTGCGGACGCTCTTGGGGGATCGTGCCCATTGCAGCGAAAAGCGCTTCGAGTTCTAGACCATGATCTTGCAGAAAACGCTTGGCTTGGTTTTCGACAATAAAAAGGCAAAGAAGCACGTGAGACGAGGTCATTGGAACGCTCGACTCCGCTGCAACCGCGCGACTTTCTTCAAGAACGCGTGCTAATTCCTTACTTTCTGTCAGCACCGTATTGTCCGTAACCGATCGGAAAAATAATCAAAAACAAGGCGTATCTATCTAGTCTCCGTCGCGTCATACAACAAGAGGCATAGGTCTTTACGTCTTAGAAATCGCGCAAGCTGCGTTCCTTAGCACTCTTGGAGTGCATTCAAAAAAGCGTTCGCATCCTCGAAGCGGTCCTCTGGACGCTTCTCTAATGCACGCTGTAAAACATGGTTCAACCGACTGTTTGCGAGGCCTGCTCGTGCCAGCGGCGGCGGCGGATCGTTGACATGCTTGAGCATGACCTCCATCGCCTCATCGCCCGAAAAAGGCGGAACACCATCGATCAATTCGTAGAGCAATACCGCAACGGCATAAAGATCCGACGATGCCGTCACAGGCTTTGCTTGGGCCTGCTCCGGCGACATGTACGTCGGCGTGCCCATGGCTCTGCCCATCATGGTCAAAGCTGGCATGTTCTGGCGGCGTTGTGCGGCATCGGTGAGCTTGGCGATGCCAAAATCCAATACTTTCACCCGCTGGGCGCCCGAAGGCAGTTTCTTGAGGAAAATATTTTCGGGCTTCACATCGCGGTGCACAATCCCAAAGGAATGCGCTTCCGATAACGAAGCTAAAATCGCGCAGCCAATCGCGATCGCCCGATCGATGTCTATCCCATCGTGCCCATTCAGCTCTTCGGTCAGCGGATGGCCCTCAAGAAGCTCCATCGCTAGATAAAAAGTATCCTCCACCCCGTAATCGTATACCTGCACAGTATTGGGATGGCGCAGTTTCGATGCCAGAATCGCTTCACGTTTAAAACGTTCGATAACCTCAGCGGACTGCGGAGCGTCGGGATGAATCGTCTTCAATGCGACGTCTTCTCCCGTCTCAAGATCATGCGCACGGTACACAATCGCGTACCCACCGCGCCCAATCTCTTCTATAATTTTGTAGCGCTGCGCCACAACATCGTCCGATGATAACGGGATGACGTTGGTCACGGTGGAATTGCGGCTCATCGTCATCTCTCCAAAAACTCCACATATGTGTGATTTCCTGCTGATTGTTCGCGAACACAGCGCAGAATGCAAGACTGTCGCAGCTTGTCGTCCACCAGCCGCAATGCTAGGGCCGTCCCATCGCTCGACAGTGGCCGCACAACCATGAAGTTAAGAAAGGTCGAAATACTCGGATTTAAATCCTTTCGCACCAAAGTTGGTGTGGAAATCGGGGACGGCGTCACGGCGGTCGTCGGGCCGAATGGGTGCGGAAAAAGCAATATCGTCGACGCGATCCGTTGGGCCATGGGCTCGCAATCTCCCCGAGATCTGCGCGGCCGCTCCATGGAAGATATCATCTTTGGCGGTAGCGAAAACCACCGCCCCATGGGCTTCGCAGAGGTGAGTCTCACCTTCGAAAATAACCCCTTATCATCTCAGCTCCCGCTCGAGTGGCGCGACCAAGAAAGCGTCAAGGTCACGCGAAGATTGTTCCGTAACGGCGATAGCGATTATGAAATCAACGGCGCCCGCGCGCGTCTGCGCGATATCCACGATGTCTTCGCCGGCACCGGTGTCAGCAGCCGCGACGCATACTCTATCATCGAACAAGGACGCATCGGATTTGTCGTGGCTGCGCGCCCCGAAGAGCGTCGCGTGATCATCGAAGAAGCGGCCGGTATCACGCGCTATAAAAACCAGCGTAAAATCGCGGAGCGACGCCTGCAACGCACCGAGGATAACCTCCTGCGTATCGGCGACGTCGTGCGCGAAGTCGTCGCACAAACCGCCCGCCTTGAACGCCAAGCACAGCGCGCAATCCAAGCACGACAAATTCGTGCAGAATTGCTCGAACTCGAAATGCTCATCCATGCGCAAACCCTGCGCACTACCGATAAAGACTACCAAGACGCGCTCAGAGACTTCCGACTTGTCGAAGAAAAATCCCAAGCCGGTCAGATCGAAATCGCCGCAGCAGAAGCCCAATACGAAGCCCTGCGCCTTCACGTCCAAACCTGTGAGCAAAAAGCCAACGAAGCCGCAGAAGCCGCCTATAAAGTGCGCACCCGTGTAGAACTCCTAGAAGCGAGTATCGAACACCGCGACCGAGAGAAAAATCTCAACATCCAGCGCCAACAAGAAACCCACGCCCGATGCCAAACAGATAAAGAAACTGAGGCCCGACTCCACCAAGAACTCCGCGCCCTCGAAGAAGCATCCACACGAGACCACCACCAAGACGACGGCTTCGAAGAGCTGCTCGAGCGTACCCAAGACCAAAGCCAAGAGCTCCGTGCCCACGCCGCACAAGCAGCCCAAGCCATGCAGCACGCGCAAGAAGAGCTCAACGCCCGTGAACGCACCATCGCACGCACAAGCACCCGCGTCGATGCCCTCAAAGCAGATCTCCGAACCCTCGCCGCACGCGAAAAAGAAGCCCAAGAAGTACGCGAAGAAACCGAGGAACAAGTCCAAAATCTGCGCGCGCTCGCACAAAACGAACGCGATACCCTCGAAGGCACAGAGATGCTGCTCGAAGACAACCGCCTTCGACTCCAAGAGCTCATCCAAAGCGAACGACGCGCACGTGAAACCTACGAAGCAGCACAAGAAACGCTGCAAAATACACAGAGTAAGCGACGCCAAACCGAAGCCTCGCTCCAATCGGTACGCCAAATCCTCTCCACCGGCGTCGGACTTGCCCAAGGCGCGCGACACGTCCTCGAAGAAGCCCAAGCCCAATCCATCCCAGGCGTACTCGGCCCGCTCGCAGCACGCTTTAAAACCGCCGAACATACCGAGGCACAACTCGCCACCATCCTCGGGATGTGGATGGACGCCATCTTGGTGCAAAGCCCAGAAACCGCACTGCAGCTTCTAGAACTTGCTAAAATCCACGGCCAAGGCGTCGCGATCCTGACCTTAGAAGATCCGATCGAGGGCAAAATTACCCCATGGCTTGAAGCCCTTGCGCCGATCCCGCAAAACGTCGCGGATCTCATTCAAAACACCCATGTCGAACAAACGCTCGCACCAGAGCGTATGCGCCAAGAAGTCGACGCACGTCGATTCTGGACCGATGGAAAAGGGCGATTTGTCTTCCGCGCAGACGCCATGGCCGCGGAACAACTGCTCAAAACGCAACGTGAGCGCGATATGCTCCAAGCGCTGCTCGACACCATCGAAGAAGATGAAGTCGAGCAAGAAGACGCGCTCATCGAAAGCAATGAGCAATGGGAAAGCTTCCAAGCCCAACGCCAAGAACAACAAGAGCGCACCGAGATCCTAGAGGATACCGTCCGGCGAGCGCGCCTCGATTTGGAAGAACACCTCAGTCGTGCACAAAACGCAGAACGGCACCTTCGACGACTGGAGCAGGAGCATCAGGACGCGGCTGCGCGCATTCAGAGCGTGCAAAGCGATATCGCCGAAAGCCAAGAAGCCGCCAATCAAGCCCAGAATGAACGCGATGTCTTGGTGCAAGACCTCGAACAGGCCAAGCGAACCTTCGCGCAACGCGAACAAGAGCGCGAAGAAGTCGACGAACGCCTGACGGTACTGAAGATCGAAAAAGCGCGCCGTGATGCCGACCGTGCACACTTGCAGGAACAAACGCAGCGCCTGCGTCGTGAGATCCAAACCGCGCAACAACGTGTGATCGACGCAGAGAAAATACTCCACGAATGCGAAAATACCGCGCGCCTTTTAGAAGAGATCATCGCCAAAGAGAGCGAAGAACTCGCAGAGCAAAAGTCGTTGCGCATGGATCGCGAGCAGGCCGCGGATTTGGCAAAATCTGCCTTCGAAGAAGCGCGCATTCAAGCCAGGGACAAAGAGGTGATGCTCTCGGATCTGCGCCGCCTACACGGTGGTGTGGCCAAAGATCGCCAAGAAGCCATGTTGCGCGTTGAACGTGCGAGAAACGAGCGTGCGCGAGCTGTCGAACACACCACCACGACCTTTGGGTGTAGTCCCGAAGCGCTGCTAGAGCGCACGGGCGATCAAGTGCCCACAGAACAAACGCACGCGGCCGCAGAAAAATTGAAGAACCGCTTAGAAGCGATCGGGGCCGTGAACCCTGAAGCAGAAGAAGAATACGCAGCGTCGGTGCAACGCCAAGAGTTCCTTGAGGAACAGCAACAGGATCTGCAGACCGCCTTGCAAGACCTACGCGCAGCCATCGAAAAGATGGACGAGACGTGTAGGGTGCTTTTCTCGGAAACCTTTGAACGCGTAAACGAGGGGTTCAAAGCCATGTTCCCACGTCTTTTCCGTGGAGGCAAAGCGCGGCTAGAGCTGACCGATCCGACGGATCTTTTAGAAACCGGCGTCGATATCGTGGCACAACCGCCTGGCAAGCGCCTGCAAAACCTTTCGTTGCTGAGCGGTGGTGAGAAAGCGCTCACGGCGGCGGCGCTGATCTTCGCGATTTTTGAACTACGTCCAAGTCCGATCTGTATCCTCGATGAGGTCGACGCGCCGCTCGACGAAGCGAACGTGGGCCGCTTTGCAGAGATGGTGCGCGAGATCAGCGATCGTTCGCAATTCTTGGTGATCACGCACAATACGCGCACGATGGAAGTCGCGGATACACTCTATGGCGTGACGATGCAGGAGCCCGGCGTCTCGAAGATTGTTGGCGTGAACTTGCAGGGGGCGCAGCGCGCTGTCTCGTAGTGCGTCGGGTGGTTGCAAGGGTTTTAGCCCTTGAAAAGCTGGAACAATTGGGACTGTTTCCTTTCTGCGCTAGACGTTCTATGACGGGGGCGTTCGATTCGGCGACGAGGCGTCGAACTCATCTGGGGGGCGCGACCCTGCGAGATACCCATGGGTAGATACGCGTTGTTACTATCTGTAACTCGGTGAAATCATGAGTGAATTGACATATATCATCCTTGGCGGAATCGCACTTCTTCTGGTGATTGGCGCGGTGGTTGCGCTGGTTCGGAAGAAGCCTGCGTTGCCCGATAAGCGCGGTACGCAACCGCGTCTTGAGGACACGCGAACGCAAGCGCCGCGCTTGGAACAAGAACGTGCCACCTTGGACCGGCCGCTCGAAGACACCGAGGGGCTGAGCCTTCGAGAGCTCAAAGCTGCGCGTGGCGCCCGCCTATCCGACGCGTACAAAAGCTCGGAGGCTGCGCAGGCGCAGCGCGAATATCGCAAAGGGGCCCAAGAGGCTCCTTCGGGAGCGGAAGCTACGCAAGTGGAGCCGGTCCTCAGAGAAGAGCGTATCGATATCGAGGATGCACTTTCTGAAGAAGACGCGGCGCCGGCGGTGGACGAGCCCGCACCGGCGAGCCTTGAGGGTGGACTTGCGCGCACGCGCGATGCGGGGTTTATCGGCCGCTTGGCAAACGTCTTTAAAGGAAAAGAGCGTTTAGATGATGCGTTGATTGAGTCGATTGAAGAGGTTCTTTTCACCGCGGACATCGGTGCCTCGACGAGTCAGTATCTGCTCGAGGTGATCGAGACTTCGATCGCCAAGGGCGAGAGCTCCATCGACCAGGTTTGGGCGCTTTTGCGTGCAGAGTGCGAGCAGATCTTAAGCGCGGTCGATAAAAAGCTGGTGGTGACGGATGCTCAGCCTTTTGTGATCCTCTTTGTCGGCGTCAACGGTGTGGGCAAAACCACCACCATCGGAAAGCTCGCGGCGCAGTATCAACGCGAAGGAAAGAAGGTACTGATGATCGCGGGTGACACGTTCCGTGCTGCGGCGGTGCAGCAACTTGAGGAGTGGTCCAAGCGTGTTGGCTGCGGCTTTCATCGCGGCGAAGACGATGCGGAACCTTCTGGGGTGATCTTTGGCGGCATCGAACGCGCGAAGTCCGAAGGGTACGATGTTGTGCTCGCCGACACGGCGGGTCGTTTGCATACGCGCGCGCCGCTTGTCGATGAGTTGAAGAAGATCGTGCGTGCCTGCGCGAAAGCGACAGATGGCGCGCCGCATGAGACGGTGTTGGTGCTCGATGCGAACACCGGACAGAATGCCATCCAACAGGCGCGCATGTTTCATGAGGCCGTGCAGGTTGATGGACTTGTGCTCTCGAAGCTTGACGGTACGGCGAAGGGCGGCATCATCTTGGGCATTAGCCGCGAGTTGTCGCTGCCGGTATATTATATTGGTATTGGCGAGGGCGTTCGAGATCTTCGACCGTTCGATCCCGAAGAATTTGTCGATGCGCTGTTTTAATGCGTAGAACAGAAGGGGCAACGATGCGGCGCGACCTTAGGGGTTCTGTCTATTTTGGTAGGCGCTAGGTGTTGCTGATTGCCTGTAGAAGCTACGACGCGTGACAGGGCATCGAATTTCGTTGTATGAAGCGTTGTAACGTCCGCTCTAGGAAGTAGATGGCCGTGCATGGTTACATATGGATACCATTGGCGTTTTTCGACACGCTTGCGAGAAAATCGATCACCGTGGTACGTTTGCCAGGTGTTCGGTTGATGAGGGACCAATCGTCGACGTGCACTAGCTGGCTCGATCGCATGGGAGGAGAGTCGAAGTGAATTCGGTGCTGCGATACATCATGGCATTTCTGGCTGCGATAGCCATTTTAATGCCTCTATCTGAGTCGAACGCGCAAAGCGGGGAGGACGGGACGATCACGGTCGTTCAGCCCAAACCACTCCTGCGTCGCAACCGACTCGAATTGGTACCTCGGGCTTCATGGACGTTTAGCGATCCATATACCCAGTCGCTGGGAGTCGGAGGGTCTCTCTACTACAACGTAGCGGAGCGTTTTTCTCTAGGACCCACGTTCGAATGGTTTAAGTTCGGGCGCGGGCTGCGAGATACCACACGTCGTTACGATGAGGTCATCGACACCACGTCGTATGTGCCCCAGTACAACCTGCTGAATTATTATGCAGGATTGGATCTGACCTACGTTCCGGCGTACGGGAAGTTCCTGATGTTCGGGTCGATCACATACTTTGACGTGTTTCTGACGCTCGGCGGCGGTGTAGTACAAAACCAGGTCAACGACATCGCGCCCGCATTTGTAGCTGCGATCGGAGCGCGTATTTACTTCAATCGGTGGCTAGGCGTGACGCTTGAGTATCGGAACCGCTTCTCGATCCAGAAATGGCACGACGATAAAAACCACGTCTGGAGCGACGGAAGCATTGGCTTGGGAATCAACATCCTGATTCCTTTCAACTTTAAGTATAAAAACGAGGGGGTAGCACAATGAAATCGCTTCGCACCCGCATCCTCGTTGCACTGCTCTTGATCGTTGGGATGTGCCTCGGTTCCACCGCAGCCATGGCCCAAACGCGATCGCTCGACGATGGACCCCAAATCCGCCGTAAACTCCTGCACCGCTCCTCACGCTTTGAGCTGCAAGTAGGCGTCGGCGCACTTTTTGGGAACGCATACCAAACGCCACTGCACGGAAACCTCGCCATGCGATATTTCCTCAGTGACTCCATCTCCGTCGGCCTCGATATGAACGGATCACCGTTCGCCATCGATCGACGCGTCCTTAAAGATGTGCGGGAAAAAGACCCCTCCATCGCCCAGCAATTCGAAGTCGGAAAAACACCCTTCATCGGAAGCTTCCAGCTCACCTACTCACCCATTATCGGGAAGGTGAACATCTTCGGTAAAACCACCACCTACTTCGATGCGCATATCATCGCCGGAATCGGTGTCGCTAAACAAGTAGGAGATGCGCCAGCCCTCAACGACTTCTACGTCGCGCCGACCATCGGGATGGGACTGCGTATCTTCCTCACCGATAGCATCAGCCTCGATCTGCGCATCGTCGACTACATCTACAAAGATGTCGAAGCCTACCGACAAGGTACCAGCGTAGATAAAAAATGGCGGAACCACGTCATGGGGACCGTCGGCGTTGGCTTCTTCTTCCCACGCGGCGTCTACGTCTCGAAATAATCCGCGCAACAGCGCTACAACTTGCGCCTTACGCGTTGCAATGTAAAACATAGCGACGCGTAATTTCCTTTTTGATGGTAGTGTTCGACGTATGTCTTACCTTTCCCGTGCACAATCCTTCGTAGAACGTGGCGAAATCATGCGCGCGTTCTACCAGCTGGTGAACGGCCTGCAGCGTAACCCTAATGACAAGCATGCCCTAGACCTGCTCGTCGACCTCTACATCCGCGAATTCCAGTCGCCAGGCGTCGAGCGCGACCTATTGCTTGTCCTAGAAATCGTCCCACAAGGCGTAGATATTTACGAAATGATCTACGCAAGCCTCGAAAAGTCTGGGGACGATCGCCGACTAAAAAGCCTCATCCAGACGCGCGAGCGAGAAAACCTGCTGCCATTGTCGTCGTCACCCAGCCAAGAATACGACCTCAACGCACCGGTCGAGGCCACAACGCTGCGTTTCTCACACCAAGAAGCGCCGCAGCGCCAAGCCAAACTCAATCCACCACCGCCAGAAACCACCCACGCGCGCCAAGAGGTGTCTTCCGTAAGAAGTACGCAGCACCCTGCCGCTTTGCGCATCGAAACGGTCGATACACACCTGCCCTTTGATCTCTCGCCCAACCCACGCACCCTGGCGACGCAAAAGATCGATCTCGCAGTGCACTCGCGCGCAACGCATATCCTCACGCCGAATGAGGCTGAAAGCGTTCCGCCCACCGAATCAAAACACGCGCCCAAAAACAATGTGCCCGCCAAAACGCATGCCGAGAATGCGAAAGAGTTCGCCGAAGAGAATGCGACCACCGGCGTGTTCTCATCCATCGACCTCTACCTGGACGAAGAGCACAAAGAATTACGCCACGAACTTGCACAACGCAGTAAAAAGCGCCTCCTTTGGGTCGGTTTGGGCGTTCTCTTGCTGATCCTTTTACTGGTGTTTGCAGCGCCCAACCACCAGCGTGCATCGAGCGCCGATGCGGAGACTGACACGCCGCAAGAAGGATCCGATGCCACAGAAGCTGTGCCGCAAATCGATGAGCCGCTGCCTGCGGATGCAACCGATTGATCCTTAGGCAGCCCTTGAGGCCCGTGCACCACATCGGCGACAGAAAATGGCATCAAGAATGCACGAATTCTGTCGTTTTTTCATTTTCAGCCTTTTGATTCTTCCGTGAACGACGTATCCAACCCCTAAGGTTCACCAGTGCCCGCATGCAACGACGCACCGGAGGAGGATACATGTATCAGTTTATTTCGTTCTACGCGTTCGCCGACATCGCTGACCCAGAAGCCCTGCGCGATGCGCAACGCGAACTGTGCCAATCCCTGCAAATCTTTGGCCGCATCTATGTCGCGCACGAAGGGATCAACGGCACCGCCGCCGGCCCGACCGACGCCATCGCCGAATATTGCCGCATCACCCGCGAAATCCCGGGGTTTGAGCATATCGATTTCAAAGAAGAAGACGTAGATAATATCCCCTTTGGAGACCTACGCGTGCGTACGCGCCCGCATTTGGTCAACCTAGGTGAGGGCAATAACGTCGATCCGCACACCGAAGGTGGCGCGCGTTTGAACCCCCACGAATGGAAGGCCTTCTTTGAATCCGGCCGTAAATTCACTTTGCTCGACGTCCGCAATGACTACGAGGCCGAAATCGGTCGCTTCAAAGGTGCCATCATCCCGCCCTACAAGTTCTTCTATGATTTCCCCAAATGGGCAGATGAGTTGGATTTAGATCCAGAAGAACCCGTACTCATGTACTGTACAGGTGGCATACGCTGCGAGAAGTTCAGTGGGCTGCTCAAGCGACGCGGCCACAAAGAAGTCTACCAGCTCGATGGCGGTATTTTGCGCTACGCAGCCGACGTGGGCGGAGATCATTACGAGGGCGAGGTATTCGTCTTTGACGACCGAATGTCGGTCGACATCGGCGGCGCCCCTACACCGGGCAGATGCAAGCACTGCGGTGAACCCTCATCGCGAATGATCAACTGCGCGAACGTTGACTGCCATGAGCTGCACATCAGCTGCGATCACTGCGTGCAGCGTATGAAAGCGTGCTGTACCGATGCCTGCCAAGATGCGCCCCGCGTGCGCGTTTTCGACCCTTCGCAACACCTCTATCGTCCTTGGCGTCGTCTCCATACCGAAAACGTAAAAGAAGACGCATCAGCGAACACCACACAGACCACAGGCGGTGCGCAGTGACAGACTTGCAGCACATGCGACGCACCTACCGACAACAGAGCTTGTACGAAGCAGACGTTCCAGCTTCTCCCATACCGTTCTTTTCGCGATGGTTCGATGAAGCCTGCGCGGCAGAACAACCGGAACCCAATGCCATGGTGCTCAGCACCGTCGACAGTGCAGGATATCCACGCGCGCGTGCCGTGTTGCTCAAAGAGCTACGCGCTGACGGCGGACTCGTGTTTTTCACCAATTACGATAGCGATAAAGGCGAGGAACTCGAGCATAATCCGCACGTTTCGCTCGTTTTTTTATGGCTTACCTTAGAGCGACAAGTGCGTATCGAAGGTGTCGTTGAACGCCTACCTACAGAAGATTCCGATGCGTATTTCGCCACACGCCCGCGCGAAAGCCAGCTCGGCGCTTGGGCTTCGCATCAAAGCGAGATCGTGGCAGATAGAGACACCTTGGAGCGCAGATTTCGCGAAAGCAAAGAAGCGTTCGAAGGCCAAGACGTACCGCGCCCCGATTACTGGGGCGGTTATGTGGTTCAGCCAACCTATGTAGAGTTTTGGCAAGGACGCCCCGGTCGCATGCACGATCGTCTATGCTTTGAGCGCCAGAAAACCGACTGGAACCTCGTACGACGCATGCCGTAATCACATGCGCGGCAACTCGGAATCGTGCGGTGTTTCTGTGTAGTCTGCGCGTAGTCCGCGCGCGACCCAACGTTGCAACCGCGCGAGCTGTGCAGCCATGCGAACGCTCGTCTTGGTGGTGCGTACGGTGAGCACCTCGTGGGTTTCCATTTTCTCTAAAATCCACTCATCCGACGTGATTAGACGGTCCGCCAAACCTTTTTCTAAGGCGCGTGTGCCGTACCAGTACTCGCCAGTAGCAACCTCTTCGATGTCCAGCGACGGGCGGCGCACCGAGACAAAGCTCTTAAACAGCTCATGGATCTCGCTCAGTTGCTCCAGAAGCTTTTGCTCGCGCTCAGGCGTAACATCGCTAAACGGTGTAATGGTGCGCTTGAAGTCACCAGCAGTGAACTCCAGTATGCGTAAGCCTTTGTCTTCTAAGAGCTTCTTCGCATTCGGTATGGTGGCAATGACACCGATGGAGCCGATGACAGCAAAGGGCGCAGTCAGAATTTCATCGGCAACCGCAGCCATAAGATAACCTCCGCTTGCAGCGGCCTCATCCACCGCGACCGTCAGCCGAAGACCTTGCTGGCGCACGCGGTCGAGGTGCGCGGCCGCAAGTCCATAGCCGATGACGGTTCCACCAGTACTATTGAGCCGAAGCATCACCTCATCTTCGGGTGCCGCAACGCGCAATACCGACGTGATTTCTTGCTGCAGTGTGGCTCCTTCGGAAGCGCGGACGTCGCCTTTAAAGTCCAACACCCAGAGTATAGGGCGCTTGGTGCCTTTGGAAGCTGCGCGCAGCTGCTTTTGCTCTTTGGCGAATGCTTTGAACCGTTTCTTGTCCCACGCAGCACGCCGAAACGGCGCGGCATGCCGATCCAACGTGCGCTGGTGTTTGCGCACGACCGTGCGTGCGCTCGAGCGATTCGCCGCAATCGCGCGCCCGATCGCGCTGATGATCAGCAAGAGTGCTATCGTGATAAAAAGCACCTTCAGCGCAAAGGATGCCGTCTCTAGCAGGGGTTGAATCACTGAACCCTCCGTGGGTTATCGCAATCGGTGCAGCATGCCGACAAAAAATGAGCTGGTGATATCTTCCTTGTCTGCCCAACGCAGCTTGTAGGGCATCGATGAGCCAAGGTCGTACGTGTGCACGCCCTCATCGATCAGTGAGCGTATCATGTGCACCTGCAACATATTGCCAAGCCCCAGCTTTCGAAATCGATCGTCAAACGACATCTGCGCGCCCCGATAACCACCTTGAAATACCGCGCCGAGAACAAAACCTACGGGAAGACCGTCATCGTAGGCGAGCACAACGCGCGTTTGTTCTCGCGCACGCGTCCGCTCCAGGAACGATGCGACAAAATCCGCCATGCGCTGCTCTGAAATCCCCGTGTCCGCAAATCCCTTCCAAGAACGCGCTTCGATTTCGTGAAAAACGTCCATGAGGCGCTCGTCGATCTTCGCTAAACTCAAGCTTTCGAAATCGATATTCGCGGCCTGAACTTGGCGTTCGTCGCGCCGAATACCCGCGCGAAATTTGCTGGAACGACGAGCAAACCACGCGTCGAAACCGCCAGAAAGATCGGCCACTGCTCGTCGGGCAGGCACGGTTTGTCCCGCAGGAATGGGATATTGCCAAAGCGCAGCCGTGAGGGTGCGGCGCAAGATGCTGTGGGGACGGATGCCCGAGAGAATGCAGAAGTCCCAATGGACTTGGTCTTCAAGAATATCGCGGACCAGGCCCGGAAGATCGCGTCGTGGGTTTACCGCAGCGACGGAACTACCGAGCGTCCATGTTGCATCGAGCGGCAAGAGCATGCAAAGTCCATCGGGCGTTCTGGACAGCGCGAAGACAGCCATCGCCGTTCGATGACGATAAACAGCCAACGGCGCGCGCGGCATAAAAGCACGTCGGCAGCTTTCGGCCCACGGTGACGACGAGCAAAAGGCGTCAATGCCCTCGGTTTGTGCCAACAACGCATCAAAACTTTCGAAGTCGAAATCCTGTGCGCGTACCACTTCGCCACGTTGCAGCGTAAAGTCTCCTGGGCTTTTCACGTTTCACACCTCAAGAGCATTGAGCCGTCACCGACGAACAGATGAAAGAGACGATAGGGCATAAATAATCTACGGACGTGCGCGTGATTCGATGAGTTTTACCCAACGCATCAATTGAGGGACGTGACACATCTCGACATCGCATGTGAGAGCGATCACAGCAGGTAGCCCTAGCGATAACGCAACCAAGGAGGTGGTGCCGTTTTCCACCGTATAGAAGGCTTGGGACGCTGCGCCCACGGGCTGTGGTTTCGAAATCGCGGTCTTTTCCATCAAATCGTAATGCGTGGATGCGGCCGTCGACGTTCTAAAATGCCAATACTGAAACACCACCCCTAAGCGCTCATCCTTCGCCGATTGAAACCACCGATGATTGTAGAACGCGCTCACTTCCTGTCCCTCTAGATGACCAATTTGGGTCGGCGTATGAGGACCCAAACTTGAGCGCAGGTCCTCAATGGTGAGCAAATCATCAATGTAAAACGGTGGGGTAGGTCGCTGCCCCAAGATTAACTCTAGCTCTTGGTCGCTCCCGTCGAATTGAAATTGCCGCGCGCTTTCGTTTTCCTGCACAGCTTCGGCGGGTTGGTGCGGATTCGGGGTCTCGTCTACGTCCTGTGGTTTGGGCTCGTCCGTACGCTCCGTTGTTGTGGCCGCGTTCGTTGACGCGTCCTCGTCGTGCTTAAGCGCTTGGGGGCCGCGTTTGGCGGCATCGTTTTTCCCCATGGTGCTGGAGATGTCGTCCTCTGCGATCTGCGACGCGACAGGGTCGTCATCCTTCTGCGTTGCCTTTGTGGGTGCATCCGGACGACAACCGAGGGCACAGAGACACCAAATGATGGGAATGAGCTTGTTAAAATGGCGGGACATGCAGCTTGGTATTATTGAGAAGCGGCGTATATAGACTTGGAAGGGTCGTTATGAAGCTGAGCTTAGTGAGCGGCCGTCTAGATTACAAAGCCAGCGCGCTTTTACGATGGTGTTGAGAGGACGCACCAAAGCAAGCTCTACAGCGCCTCAATCGATTCATTCCAATGCCACTTTGTGCTAGGATGGGTTTCAAATGCGACGAACCTCTCACACATATGTGCCCGTCACATCGCCGATAGAAAAAGGCGACATTCTCTTCGACCATTACCGGGTCGAAGAGATTCAAGGCGCTTTGGGCAGTATTTGGTACGCGCGCGCCAGTTATGAGTTCGCGCCACAGATCGCTTATTCCATCCAAGTACTTCCGTGGTCGGGTAAGGAAGACTGCCCACAGCGAGCTCTCTTTCTACGTGAACCCGAGCGTTTAAAAGTGGTTCAAACCCCGCCTTTCGTCCCATTGGTTCGGCATGGCATCCTACCGACGGGCGATGGTGTGATCATCCACGAATATCTAGAAGGACGTGGCCTATACGATCTTCGGAATATGGAACCGTTCTCGACCATACGCAGTATGCGCGTGGTTGAAGGGGTCGCGCGCGCGATGCAACTCGCCCACAACGCGGGCTGCGCCATGCACGGCTTTACACACTTCGATATCATCATCGATGTCGACTCTGCTACGTCCACGACGGCCGCACATATCTTGCACGCGCCGCATCCGCTCGGTTCGCGCTGCTATGACGAAGTCCGTATCCGAGGCTATTTATCGCGCTATCACGCGCCAGAATTCGTCGAAAACCCCATCGCCACCATCGCCGCGGACGTCTACGCGCTCGGCATGCTATTGAGCGTGCTTCTCCTCGGCGAATCGCATTACGAGTTCCTAAAACTTCCGCGTTCGTACGACTTCGGTCATTTAGAGAACTTCCGAGTGACGATCCTCCGGGCGTTATCGACCGATCCGATGGAGCGCTTTCCTTCCATCGACGCGCTGATCTTGGCTGCACGCGAAGCGGCGCAGCACGTGGCTCGGATCGAGAACGATTTGCCCCGCTTCGAAAATGAAACACGGGTTTTCGCACAACGACTTCGCTGATGCGTTACGCGTAGTTCTTTGCAGGCGCCTGCCTGCGCGGCGTTGATGCACAGAAGAGGGCTTGTGGCACTACGATGAGCGCTTAGCGCTTCATGAGGTCGTTGAGCAGATCTGTGGCTTCTTTGTAGCCGCGCAGCCACTTGCTATGACGCTCTCGAAAACTGCGAGCAAAGTTTGAGCTCTGCTCGAGGCCTTCAAAACGCAACCGTGCTTCGTCGAGCAATGCGACCAAGTCGCGCGCAGTCTCCAGATCGCGTTCGATGGTCGCTTCGTCGTAAGGACCTGAAAGTTGGCCCGAACGCTCCGTGGTAGACCATCCATCAATACGCAACACAGCGCATCGTTGGGCCTGCGAACGCACAGAGTCGAGCACAAACTCTGCAGGGATATCAGGAAAATTATCCCCGATGATCAATAGATCCGGTTCGCTGCGCGATAGATAGTCGATGACCTCGCCGCCGGTATATACGACCACTTGCAGGTCGATATGTACGCGGTCAGCGATTTGTCGCATGCCTTCGATAAAGCCTTCATCGCCGTGCGCAATCCACGTTACCAAACGGCGTTGAGAACGCTCCGCGGATTCTTGATTCTGCAAAACCCGAATGGTTTGGCGATAATCCGCGTTCTCTCGTTCGATATCCACAAAGGTCTGAAGAGAGCCCTGGATAAAGTCGAGGATTTTTTGATAATTTTCGCGTTCGGAGCTCAAGGTATTATTCCTCTCGTCGAAAAACGACGCGGAAAGCAAAGACAACGAGCAGGATCGCGCCACCGCTTTCAGCGAACGACCGTCGCAGCCATGAGTTTCTATACTCTATGAAGATCGCTTTTGCGAATAAAGCGTCTGCATACGGCCGGTTGTCCGATTTGTTTCGGTATTTCTTCGGAGCGTAAGCACTCGCCGAGACGCTCAAGGTCGATTTTTCTCTGCGTCGCTCGGCCGGATATAACGCGGCTCAAGCGCCTGTTCGGTGTGCGCGATGCTCCAACCCCGCTTATGTGCCCAAAGCAGACCTTCGGCTTGCGGAATGCGTAAGGTGTCGATGTGCTCAATCGCGGATGCATAGCTTTCGAAAGCGGAAGCGAAGGTGAGGGCGCCGTCTCCCACGCAAACGATGCCTTGGTCTTTGCGCGACGCCACCTCATGAAAAAAATCTTCTGGTGCGTAGGTCGACGCTGGCAGGCTTTCATGTCGATCTTCTGTCGCGTCATAAATCACGCCGTATACTTCGGATTTGCGTGCATCGAGGGCAACGGCGACGGGAACCCGGGTGGGGAGGTATGCCAAGAATGCGCGCATGGAATCCACGCCGAACAGTGGAATGGATTTACCGGCCGCCACGCCGAGTCCAAACGCCAGCCCAATGCGCACGCCTGTGAAGGATCCTGGGCCGAGACCACAGACGATTTCGTCGACATCGTCGATGGTGAGCTCGAGCTGTTGCAGGGTTGCTTCGATCGACGGCAGGAGGGTTTCGGAGTGACCGATGCGCAGGCGCGTTGTGCGCGCCGCGAGCAGCTCACCGTCGCGTTCGACGGCGATGCTTTGGGTCATGGTTGAGGTATCGATGGCGAGGCGGATCATGTATTCAACCAATCGGCCACGGATCTCCAGTAACGCTCGATGTCGTTTTTAAACACAAAGAGCATCAGCAGGATTAGGAATGCGAGGCCCACGTACTGAATCATTTGGCGTGTGCGTGCGGAGAGGGGGCCGCGATTGATGGCTTCGAGGCCGATCACAGCCAATTGTCCGCCATCGAGTCCTGGGATGGGCAGCAGGTTTAACACGCCGAGGTTCACGCTGATGAGTGCCATCATACTGAGGAAGTGTCGCAGGCCTTCGCGCGCGGCTTGGGAGGCGACGTCGGCGATCATGAGCGGGCCGCCTACGCTGTTGCTGTCGACTTCGCCGGTGATGAGCATGCCGACGCCGAGTACGAGGCTGCCGGCAACTTGCGCGGTATTGCGCACGGCGGTTGAGAGCGCGTGTTTGAACTTTCGCATGCCGCTGAGTTCATCGAGCGGCGGGTATTTCATGGCATTGAAAGGTTGGAAGCCGATGAAGACTTCTTCTCTTTCGGATCGGAATTCTGCGATGACGCGGCGTGTTTCTGGGCGGATGGTGAGTTCGACTTCTTCGCCATCGCGCTCGACGAGCAGGGTGTGATCGCGATCTGGTTCCACGGAGAGTCGAGAGCGCGCCCAAGACATATCCGCTTGTTTGACGCCGTCGACTTGGAGCAAGCGATCTCCTACGCGCAGTCCGGCTTGATCTGCGGGAGAACCTGGCAAGACGCTCCAGATGGTTTGTTGTGCGGTGATGAGTCCGAGTGTTTCTGGGTCGCCGCTGGGTAGGGTGAGTGTTACGGGGTGGCGCATGCGGACATCGCCCCATGCGTCCTCGGTTTTTGCCTCACGCAGGACCACGACGTGGTGTTCACCGTCTTTTTCGAGTTCCGCGGGGATATCGGACCATAGGTTGATGGGGGTGTCGTCGATACGGATGATGGTATCAAATCTCTGCAATCCTGCTTGTGCGGCGATCGATTGGGCGTCTCGGATATCGATGACGGGGCCGTATTGCGTGAGGTGGATGCCGACCAAGCCTTTGGCTTGGATGCGCATGGGTAGCATGGGATTTCGGCTTTTAGATGCTTGTGGGGTGAGCTCGATCTCTTCGACACCGTCGTGTCGCTGCACGGTGAGCATCAGGGGTTTGTCGGCGGATTTGGCAAATTGGCGTTGGAGATCCTCGAAGGTATCCATGCGCTTGCCGCCGATGGAAACGATGCGATCTCCGGGTTCCAAGCCGGCTGTTGCGGCGGGTAGGTCCGGTTCGACGATGCCGACAACGGGTGGCAATACACCTGGTGCTAGCATGAGAAAGACGAAGAATACTGGGATGGGCAGCAGGAGATTGACCACGGGGCCTGCCGCAAGGATGATCGCGCGTTTCCAGAGCGCTTTGTCTGTGATGGCGCGGCCTTGGTCCTCTGGTTTGCGGGTGGTTTCTTCGTCGTGGCTGTCGAGCATACGCACGTAGCCACCGAGTGGTAATAAGCGGAAAGAGAAGGTGGTTTCGCGTGGTTTCCAGGATAGGATTTGCGGACCAAAGCCTATCGAAAACTCGATGCATTTTACGCCGAAAAAGCGTGCCGCTAAAAAGTGTCCCAACTCATGAAAAAGCACCAAAGGGCCGATGAGCAGGGTGAAGTAAAATACTATGCGCAGGACGTCCATCAGGCGAAACTACCAGAAGACGGGAAGGAAAAACCAGAACGGCTGTGCTCGTTAGTGTAACCAGAGTTCTCGGGCGATGAGAATCCATGGCGAGGCGAAGATCAATGCATCCACGCGATCGAGCATGCCTCCATGACCGTATAAAATCGAGCTCGAATCTTTAAAACCGGTCGCGCGTTTGACAAGGGACATGCATAGGTCGCCGATTTGGCCAAGGGCGGCTGCGGGTAGGGCGATGGCGATGAGCAAACCAGGACTGATCGACGGCAAGGGGAGCAGCCACGCTGCGATGAATGCGCCGACGATGGAGGCCGCGATGCCGCCCGCTGCGCCTTCCCATGTTTTGCCCGGCGAAATTTTGGGTGCCAGTTTGTGTGTGCCAAAAGCACGCCCGACAAAGTATGCGCCGGTGTCTCCGCCCCAGATAATGAACATCGGAAGAAGGAACCACCCTGCTTGGTAGGTGACGGCACTTGCGCGCGACGCCTCGCTATCGAGGGCGGAAGCCTTGATGAGCAGGGTGTAGGCGCCAAATAGGAGCGTGACGTAAAGAAAGGTGGTGAACATGCCGCCAAGGCGTTGCAGCGCATCTTGGTGGTTGCGCATGGTGAACATGGCGGTGCTGAAGATGGCGACGAGCGACGCGAACATGGCGGTGCCGATGAGCGCAGCTGTGTCCGTCCAGTAAACCGTCGCCGTGGTCAAGGCGGTGACGCTGAGGGCGACCGCACCATCATAGCGGAAATCGCGCTGAAGGGTCATGCGCAGAAATTCCCATGCGGCGATACCTGCGGCGGTCATGATAATGAGCCAGACGCTCCAATTGGGGCCGTAGATCGCCAGGCTAACCAAGAGCGGAATACCGATGACGGCAACGGCGATGCGCGGGATGAGATCTGGGTTTTTGGCGGTCACGCTAGGTTTATCTTCGGCCACACCGTTCTACCGTTACGAGGCGAGGGAAACACTGCTTAGGCGTGTGCGGGTTGCAGTGTGCTTTGCAAGCTCGCTTCTCGAGCGACGCCGCTCAGGCTATCTACAGCGGAGACGAGCACAAGGCCATTGGAATCTAACACAAAAGTGACTGTGACGGAGGCTTCACCGCGTCGTGCACTCGGCAGGCCGTCGAGCAGCAGTTCACCGATGGGCTCGCAGTCTTTTGCGCGTCGCTGTGTGCCTTGGTACACTTTGAGACGGATCGATTCTTGGTGGTCTTTGCTCGTGGTAAACTTTCGTACGCCGCGCGCTGGCACGCGTGCGTTTGCTGGGATGATATAGTCGATGAGGCCCGCGACAGTTTCAATGCCGAGGCCGATGGCGCTGCGGTCATGAAGCTGGTGCGTTTGGGAAAGTGGTTTGGGCGCGTCGTCTTTACGATCGTCGCGTTCCTCGGCCCACAGCGCTGCACCGATGGCTACGACGCGTTCAGGATCGATGTTGTAAAGTGGTGTGCGTCCAAAGAACTCTTGGTTCATGGTTTGGACGAGCGGCATGAGCGCGCCGCCGCCTACCAGGATGATCTCATCGACATCTTCGGCTTGCATTTGGGCGGCTTCGAGCCCTTTTTTGACGCACGTCATGCATTTGGCGATGAGCGGTCGTGCGATGTGTTCGAGTTCCTCGCGACGGATGGATACTTCGTAGACTTGGTTGCTGTCGACGCCCACCCATTTGGCTGCGACCGCGGCTGAGGAGTGTGTTTGACTGCTCAGCTCGATTTTCATGCGCTCTGCTGCGGGCCGCAATCGCCCCATTTTATCGCGCGGGACGACCAGTCCGTGTTCGGTACGGAGATCGTCGGCCATGCGTGCGGCGAGCGCACCGTCGATATCGGCAGATCCGAGCATGGGATCTGCGGTGGTGGAGAGAACTTCGAAGGCGGATTCTTGTACTTCTAGGATGGTGAAGTCGAAGGTCCCACCGCCGAGATCGAAAACAGCGATACGCTGACCGATGCGTGTATTGAGCCCGTAGGCGATGGCGGCGGCGGTCGGCTCGTTCATGAGCTGTTCGATTTCGATGCCGGCGCTTTCTGCTGCGTGGAGCAGGGCCGTTCTTTGCACGTAGCTAAAGCCTGCGGGGACTGTCACAACGGCTCGGACGCCTTCTTTTCCGAGGTTCAACGCGGCGGTTTTGCGCAGGATGCTAAAGACTTCGCACGTGAGATCGGCGGCGGACCATAATTTCCCATCGACACGAAATGCGACGCTATCGTCCGGCCCTCGATGGATGGTGACACCGAAGAGGTGCGCGAGTTCTTTGGCTGCGGGCGCGCGGTAATTGAGTCCGAGAAAGCGCTTGATTCCAGCAAAACTACGCTCTGGCGAGAGGTTGAGGCGGTTGCGCGCGGCGACGCCAACGACAGGTGCTTTGCCTTCTGGAAGGAACACGACGGTTGGAAGTAGCACGCGTCCCGAGGCGTCAGGTAAAAGACGCGCTACACCGTTCTGCGCGATGGCGACGGCGCTGGTAGTCGTTCCAAAATCGATACCGACGATAGGCACAGTGTTCAAACTCCTCAAAAGCTAGCGTTGCTGGAGATCTTCACCAAGCCGCGAATGCGAGCGCTTGAGTGTTTAGCACGCACGCCATGGTTAACCTCTCGTTCCGAAAAACAAAAGAATCACCGCTTTTTCTACGGTTCATTGACCTTGCGCGCAGAGCAGGGCATAGGGAGAGTATACTCTCTCCCGCTCTCTTGCGTCTACGGATGCAAGCGTCGCACGACCTTGGAACGCGCGTGGCGTGTTTCAATAGGTCAGTTCGGGCCAGATTGCGTATTGTGTGATGCACCGCAAACGGCTAATCACGCGCGTTACATGCACCCAAATGCAACTTTTGCACGGGTGACAGGCCTGATTCATTACGCTCAATTGTCAATTTCCCCTTTGGACATGCCATGACTATTTTTACCGCAGTGGCCGTCGCGATAATCCTGATCGCGGGCTTTGGCATCGCTGGGTACGAGCTATTCTGGAAACTTCGCTATGTGGTCACAGGCGTGAACGATGGTCGCGCCAACTTTGACGATCTGGGTGAGCGTGCAGCTGGCTTTATGAAGTACGTCTTCGGCCAAGCGCGCACCATCCGCGAAGTGAACGGAATGTTCCACTTCTTCGTCTTCTGGGGCTTTGTTGTTCTTCAGACGGCGACGATCGAATTCTTTGTGCGCGGTTTCGCACCGAGTTTTAACTTCGGTATGCTCATCGGCCGACCCGCGTATAACGGCATGCTGTTTGTCCAAGATATTTTCCACGTCTTGGTCCTCATCGCCGTGATTTTCATGATCATTCGCCGCTTTGTGGTGCGTCCGGATCACACGACGCAAACCGTGGACGGGGCGGTGATCTTGGGCTTGGAACTTTTGCTTGTTATCACAGCATACCTCGCGCACGGCTTTGAGCTCGCGTACTTCGATCCCGAAACGCTTGCCTTTGATGCCGCGGCGATGCCGGTATCGCTCGCTGTCTCACAGATTTTCGGTGGTCAGCCGGCGCCTGGGACTACAGGACCGGATGCTTTCTACATTCTCCATCTCATCTTCTATCTCGGATTCTTGGCGACCGTAGCATTCTTTGCCTACTGGATCGCGACCGGCGGAAAGCACATCCACCTGATCGGTGCGACTTCGAACGTGTTCTTCCGCAAACTTGAGCCCAAAGGCTCCCTCTATCCGATCGATCTCGAAAACGAAGAAGCTGAATACTTCGGCGCATCGAAGATGGAAGATCTGAGCTGGAAGCAACTGCTCGATGCATACGCGTGTACAGAATGTGCACGTTGCGAACACTATTGCCCTGCGTTCAACACCGGGAAAGAACTCAACCCGATGATGATCGTGCAGAAGATCAAAGCGCACCTGAAAGAAAAGGGTCAAAAGGTCTACCGCAAGGGCGAAGAAGATGATTACGCACCGTTGGCTGGCGGTATCATCAGCAAAGAAGAGTTGAACGCCTGCACCACCTGTGGTGCCTGCGTCCAAAACTGCCCCGTCTTCATTGAACACGTTGATACCATCATCGACATGCGTCGCTACTTGGTCCTCACCGAAGCGGATATGCCCGCCGAGTGGAGCCGCACCTTCCGTAGCATCGAGAACGCATCGAACCCATGGGGTATCTCAAACAGCAAGCGCGCTGACTGGGCAGAAGGGCTCGACATCCCACTCATGTCTGAACTCGGCGGTCGCGTACCGGACTACCTGTTCTACGTAGGTTGTGCTGGATCCTTTGACGACCGCCAAAAGAAAGTCACCAAATCCTTGGTGAAAATCCTCAAGGCAGCCAACGTCGACTTCGCGATTCTCGGCCCCGAAGAAGGTTGTACTGGTGACGCACCCCGTCGTGCAGGAAACGAATACCTGTACTGGATGTGCGCTACGCAGAATATCGAGACGCTCAACAACTACAAGATCACCAAGATCATCACGTCGTGCCCGCACTGCTTCCACACCATCGGGAAAGAATACCCGCAACTCGGTGGAAATTATGAAGTCGTGCACCACACGAAGGTACTCAACGAACTGTTGCGCGAGAACCGCCTGACCCTGCGCGACGATGGCGCGCGTACCTACACCTATCACGACAGCTGCTACATCGGCCGCTGGGACAACGACTACTCCAACCCGCGCGAAGCGCTGGGCCAAGTTCCAGGACTGGAGATCGTTGAGATGGCGTGGAACAAGCGGCAAGCCCTCTGCTGCGGCGCCGGTGGTGCACGCATGTGGATGGAAGAGCACGAAGGCAAGCGCGTCAACCAAGCGCGCGCCGACATGGCTCTGGAAACCAAGGCCGAAGGTCTGGTCGTCAACTGCCCCTTCTGTATGACCATGCTGACAGACGGTCTGGCAGCGCGCGATGCCGCCTTCCATCCAGTGGATCTCGCTGAAGTCATCGCAGATTCGCTGGTCGTCGATAGCCAGCCTGTCGATCCAGGCGACGCTGCTGAATAAAATCAGCCACTTTGTTATAGAATAATCGCTCGACCATGCTTAATAGCGGTCGAGCGTCTTTCTTCTTGCCTCTTTCCTACCGCCAACGCGTATGCTGTGCTACACGCGGCAAGCACCGATAGCTATCCACTATGGAGCCTCCGACGATGTTTGATGCAATTCGTTCTCAAGATCCGGAAATCGCCTCGTTGTTGGAAAAAGAATCCCAACGTCAGGTGAATACCATCCGCTTGATCGCAAGCGAAAACTACTCTTCTTCGGCCGTACAACAAGCCGTGGGCTCGCCGCTCTCGAATAAATACTCCGAGGGCTACCCCGGCAAGCGTTACTACGAAGGCCAAGAGTACATCGATCAAATCGAAACGCTCGCCATCGAACGTATCAAAAAGGTCTTCGGCGCAGAGCACGCAAACGTTCAACCTTACTCCGGTTCGCCCGCGAACTTGGAAGTGTATTTCGCGTTGGTCGAGCTGCACGACGTCACCATGGGCCTTGGACTGCCCCACGGCGGACACCTTACCCACGGATGGAAGGTGAACTTCTCTGGAAAGTTCTACAACCCCGTACAGTTCTCCGTCACCAACGATACAGAGCTACTCGACTATGCTGAGATTCGCCGTCTTGCGCGTGAGAACAAGCCCAAGATGATTATGGCGGGCATCACCGCATACCCCCGCATTGTCGATTGGGATATTTTCCGTGAGATCGCGGACGAAGTCGGCGCCTACTTTGTTGCGGACGTCGCGCACGTTTCGGGCCTCATTGCCGCGGGACTCTACCCGAACCCCGTACCCTTGGCGGACGTCGTCACCTCGACAACGCACAAAACCTTCCGCGGTCCACGCGGCGGGATGATCATGTGCAAAGAGGAGCTCGCTGCCAAGATCGACCGTGCAGTATTCCCAGGCCTCCAAGGTGGACCGCACAACAACACCACCGCGGGCATCGCTGTCGCAGCACAAGAAGCGACGACCCAAGACTTCAAAGATTACGCGCAGCGCATCTTGGACAACGCCAAAGCGTTGGGCGAAGGCCTCGCATCGCGCGGCTACCGCTTGGTCACTGGCGGCACCGATACGCATATGTTGGTGGTCGACGTTACGCCCAAAGGCATCTCCGGCCGCCAAGCGTCCCAAGCGCTCGACCGCGCAGGCATTGTGTGTAACTTCAACTCCATCCCCTACGACCCACGTAAACCATTCGACCCGAGCGGTATTCGCGTAGGCACCGCCGCCATCTCATCGCGCGGTATCGGCGCCGACGAAATGGACAAACTGGCGGGCTGGATGGATCGCGTACTGAGCAATCTCGACGACGAAAAAGTCATCGAATCGGTGCGTAAAGACGTTCAAGCCTTTGCATCGAGCTACCCCGCTCCTGGAATCACCATCTAATTCCTATGATCCATATCGCCATCAGCGTCGTGATCTCGATCGTCGTCACCGCCATTTTTGCCTATGTCTTAGGCGGATCTGTGACGGCGATCGGTGTTGGTATTTTGCCCGGTCTTATCGCCGGCGTGGCATTTTTTGTTTGGCGCGTCCGCGTCGTGAGCAAAGAGATGGAAGCGCTGATGCAGCAAATGCAGGCGATCTTGTCGGCGCCCGCTACACCGCGAACCGTCCAGCAACGCGACGCTATCGTGAAGAAGCGCATCGAAAAATCCATCGAGGTCCTTAAACAGGGCTACAAATGGAAAGGCTGGCACCCAGGCATTGTCGGGCAAATCGATGGCCAGATAGGGACGCTGTTGTACGTCGATGGGCAAAACATCCCAGCGACGGACTACTTGAGCCGTGCGTCCTCCAGAAACTGGGTGGCGCGCGCCATGTACGCCTGCATCGCTTATCGACGCAATCGCGTCGATGAGATGAAAAGCATCTTCGAAAGCGCGCTGCGTTTTTCGAAAAAAGAAGCGCTGCTATGGAACACCTACGCGTGGTGTGTATGGCAGAAGGGCGATGTGGATGGTGCGATCGATATTTTGAACCGCGCGCAAAAGCACGTGAAGACGGACGAACGTACGCAATACAATTTAGATGCACTGCGTAACGGTCGCTCCATGCGAATGGACCCTTGGGGCCAAGAATGGGCACAATTCCGTCTCGACGATAGCTACGAGCGCCAGCAGCAAGCCGCCGCCCAACCGCAACCACGGATGGATCGACGATCGATGTACCGCGGACGCTGATCTCTTCGAAAGCACAACCTTTGTATTGTTGGAGCCTGACGTGAAAATTAAACGCAAAAAACCTCGGGTCACACCCCAAGCAGCACCTGTTTCGCCCCAAGCACAAGCACCCTCGCGTCAGTACAAGTCTGTCGAAAACGTCCTCTCGCCCGATATGATCGCCTACCATTACTGGCGTGAGTGGTTCCGCGCGCGTGACCGAAACGACTGGGCTTTTATGTATCACATGAGCCGCGAAGATTCCCCGCTGCGCGCGCAACTCGGCGAGGAAGACTCCTTTGCGGAACGTTGCCGCCGACGCGATCGAGCCGTGCCAGGATTGCGACCTGGCGATCTACAGAAGATTCGCCTCGATGGGCCCGATGTTGCGCAAGTCCTGCGCATTGTCGGACTCGAGGATCGCACCAAAAAAGATGTGACGGTGGAGCGTTGGTGCATGCTTCGGCACGAAGAGGGCTGGAGCATGCACGCTGTCGACGAAATCACGCGTGCACGTGAAGAAGTGGTGGAATCCCTCGACGTTGCGTGGTTCGAGCCCTTTGTGCCGCCCACCGATTTTGTGGGACGTTCTGAAGCGCTCGCCGCGCGCGAAAGCAGCCCAGCAAGCGCCATCATTTAAAGCGTTCAGGGGTGCTATCGTGCGTTCCTATGGGACGCGGCGCCCAGATGGCGTCCATCCATCTAAGACACGAACCTGCTCTACATCGCCTAAAATCGAGCCAAAACCAGCAAAGAGCTGACCGGCGAGATACTGCGTGTAGGGCGGGTCTGATTTTTGGCGCGGGCGAAGCTGCGTGTTGATGGTTTGACCATTGACCCGCTCGTCATGCGGTTGGGTGAGATTCATGCGGTCGCGCACCACATGACCGTCACGGTACGATAAAACGACGATGGTCGCATCGCGGTCAACGGACTCGATCACGCCTACATGCACATACCAATCGTTGTTTCGCCGATCGCCGTTGGCGTCGTAGGTATTATGAAAGAATACGAGGTCTCCCACGACGGGTTTCTTGGTGTGGTAAATGGTGCCTTGTTTTTGAATCGAGCGATAAAGGTCCACGATGCTGAGCTTGTCGGCGTTTTGGAAGCTCACGCCGTTGGCTGCATAGGTGTCCAGTACGTATTGTAGTGCGAACTGTGGCGTGTAGCCGTCCGCATTTCGTGTGCGCACAGCGTCCGCGTCAATGGTTGTGGGCACAACGCCTTGCGAGGCCGCGCGGGACGATTGATCCCCTGATAGGGTCGAGCGTCGCTGCTTGGTGGGCGGACGCTCCGCGGGTTTGCTCTTGGGAGAATGCCGCGCCTTCGAAGCCGTCTGCGTCGCAGCTGTGATCTGTTGATACGGCGGACGTGCTTGGTGCACCAGCGCGTCGTCATGGTAGGGCAGAGCTTGGTGCGTAACGGCTGGTTTGCAGCTGACGCCGATGGTGCCGGTCGCCAGAACCAGCGGCAAGAAGCAGGACAGTCTATGCACGGGAAATGGACGCATAAAACCATGACCGAGAAGGCAAATGAGGTGCGGAAAGCCATACTAATCGACGCGTAGGCTGGCACCAAAAATCCCGCGCGTAAATCGGCCGGCTCGTCACCGTGGCCCAGTGCATTTCAAAATGGTATGAAAAAAATCTGTTCTGCCGTTGTGTGATCGCCTGGGTGTTGCTAAAGCGCGGTAACCGCACATCAGCGGGATCACCAAGCATGGAGGACCCGGATATGACCCACCGTCATTTCGAAGAAAGCTTAACCTTCGACGATGTGCTGCTTGTTCCGCAGTACAGCGATTTTTTGCCCCGTGATGCCGATGTTTCCACGCAGTTTACGCGTGGCATCCGCCTCAACCTTCCGCTTGTGTCAGCCGCCATGGATACCGTGACGGAATCCGACACAGCCATGAGCATGGCGCGTAACGGAGGGATCGGTGTCATCCACAAAAATATGAGCATCGAGCGTCAAGCGCACGAAGTCTTGCGCGTGAAGAAAAGTGAGTCGGGGATGATCACCAACCCGATCACTGCCGCCGCGGATGATTCCGTGAGCGACGTGGTGCGCATCATGCAGGAAAACGACATTTCGGGCGTTCCTGTCGTAGAGAATGGACGCGCCGTGGGTATTCTTACCAACCGCGACCTTCGTTTCTTAGACGATACGCACTTGCCCGTGCGCGATGTGATGACTCGCGATTTGGTCACCGCATCACCCGACATTTCCATGGACGATGCCAAGGTGCTCCTGCAAAAGCACCGCATCGAAAAGTTGCTCCTCGTCGATGAAAACGGTGTCCTCGAAGGCATGATCACCGTCAAAGACATCGAGAAACAAGAGACCTATCCCAACGCATCCAAAGACGCGGATGGCCGCCTGCTCGTTGCAGCGGCCGTCGGCGTAGGCGATGACACCGAAGCGCGTGTTCATGCGCTCGTCAAAGCGGGCGCCGACGTCATCGTTGTAGATACAGCGCACGGCCACACCTCGCGCGTGCGCGACGTCATCCGCACGGTCCGTGCCGCACACCCCGATGTGCAAATCGTGGGCGGAAACGTTGCAACAGCCGAAGGCGTCGAGTTCTTAGTCGAAGCAGGCGTTGACGCCGTCAAAGTCGGTATCGGACCAGGATCTATCTGCACCACACGCGTGGTCGCAGCTACCGGTGTCCCACAAGTCACCGCCATTATGCAATGCGCCGAAGCCGGAAAACGCTTGGGTGTACCCATCATCGCCGATGGCGGCATCAAATATAGCGGCGACGTCATCAAAGCGTTGGCCGTGGGTGCAAGCAGCGTCATGATCGGCTCGCTCTTTGCCGGTACGGACGAGAGCCCTGGAGACACCATCCTCTACCAAGGCCGCTCCTATAAAACTTACCGCGGTATGGGGTCCATTGGTGCCATGCAATCGGGCAGCGGCGACCGCTACGGCCAAGACGGCATCGCAGCGCAAAAGCTCGTGCCCGAAGGTATCGAAGGCATGGTGCCTACACGCGGTCCCTTGGCCGACAACATCCTTCAGCTGCTCGGCGGCCTGAAAGCCGGCATGGGTTACAGCGGTACACGCACCATCCCAGAACTCCAAGAGCGCGCCAAGTTCGTGCGCATCACCGCTTCAGGCCTCAAAGAGTCCCACGTCCATGACGTGTTCGTGACCAAAGAAGCGCCCAACTATAAACCAACAAGCCTCTAAATCATGGCAAAAAACGACTCGACGCGATGATGCTCGCACCGTAAAGAAGTGCTGGATCATCCGTCGATTCGTTTCAATTTTAGCACCCAACCTAATTAGGTCACCAAAAGATGTCCGAGGAACTCCGTCACGGTATTCTCGTTGTCGACTACGGCAGCAAATATTCGCTTTTGCTGGCACGTAAAATCCGAGAGCAAGGCACCTACACCGAAGTATGGGCCGCCAACGACCCCCGCCTCGAAAGCTTCATGCAAGCGGATGTCCCCGCCTGTAAAGGCATGATCCTCAGCGGCGGACACGAAATCCTGGACATCGAAAATCCACCGCCGCTGGTTGGCGGTCTGCTCGATGTACGCATGCCGGTCCTCACCCTCGGCGCATGCGCACAACTTGTGGCAGAAGAGTACGGCGCAAAGATCAGCGACGAGCCACCAAAAGAGCACATCACCAAAGATATCCGTGTCAAAGGCGTCAGCGCGCTTTTTAGCGGTTTTGGCGCTGGAAGCAGCCTCACCGTCTGGAGCCCAGCGCACCGCGCCTTCCAATCGCTCCCATCCACGCTGCGAACCATCGCAGAAGACGAAGACGGACAGCCGCTCGGCTTCGTGGATACCGACCGACGTGTCTACGGCCTTTTCTTCCAACCGCAATGTAGTCAAACCGACCACGGCGAAGAACTCCTGCGTAACTTCGTGCACGAAATCTGCGCGGCGCCAGACGACTGGAACATGGGAGACTTCCTAGAACGCGCCATCGCCACCGTGCGCCAAACCGTGGGAGAGGATCGCGTCATCTGCGCACTGTCCGGCGGCGTGGACTCATCCGTGGTCGCAGCACTCCTGAGCCGCGCCATCGGCAAACAACTCACCTGCATCTTCGTCGACACCGGCGTCCTGCGTATGAACGAACGCAATAACGTCGAGCGCATGGTGCGTGAGCACTTCGACGTCGACCTGCGCGTTATCGACGCCTCAGAACGCTTCCTGAATGAACTCAAAGGCGTCGAAGAACCCGAACGCAAACGGAAGATCATCGGCGAACAGTTTATCCGCGTTTTCGAAGAAGTGGCCCGGGAAATCCCCAACGCACGCTACCTCGCCCAAGGAACCCTTTACCCAGATGTCGTCGAAAGCGTGAAAATCTGCGGTAAAGAAGTCGCCGTGAAATCGCACCACAACGTCGGCGGCCTGCCCGAAGATATGAACTTCGAGCTCATCGAACCCTTACGCGAACTCTTCAAAGACGAAGTGCGCGAACTCGGCCGTCAACTTGGCTTGCCCGAAGAAGCGGTCGGTCGACATCCCTTCCCAGGGCCCGGACTCGCCGTACGCATCCTCGGCGAAGTCACGCCCGAGCGCGTTGCCACCGTTCAACACGCCGACGATATCTTCATCAGAAAACTCAGAGAGCACAAACTCTACCACCGCACATGGCAAGCGTTTGTCGTGCTCATCCCAGTCAAAACCGTCGGCTTTACGGGCGAGTCCAGAAGCTACGAGTGGTTATGCTCGTTGCGTGCCGTCAACTCTTCGGACGGCATGACCGCAGAGCCGACCGAATTGCCGCACGAATTCCTGACAGAGGTCAGCGAAGCGATCATCCGCCAAGTGCCGCGCATCAACCGCGTCGTCTACGACATCTCTGGGAAACCGCCGGCGACCATCGAGTGGGAATAGACCCGTGAAACGTCGGCGTTGGTTTGAGTCCCAAGGCGGCCTGCATTTCAAATGCACCCAATGCGGAAAATGCTGCGCGCGCCCAGGTTTTATCGCGATTTATCGCGACGAGGCCCTTGCGCTTGCTGATCGCTATCAGCCAGGCGCAAAGCCCGCCGACCTTGCCGGTGTACTTTGGACTTGGAGCGACGCATTCGGCGCGTGGCTCATCGAAGTAGAAGAGGGCGAAAGCTGCCCTTTCTTGGTCGACGAACAATGCTCCGTACACGATGTCAAACCACGCCAATGTGCGACCTATCCATTCTGGGAAGAGATCATCGGCAACCGACTCACGTGGACCCAAGAGGCGGAACACTGCGAAGGCATCCATCCCGATGGCGATCTTTATACGCCAGAACTGATTGAGCTTATCGAGCAAGAGAAGCGCCTTACCTTCGAAAGCGGAGAGTAGGCGGGCGGGCGGAAGCTCAGAGCGCAGATCGATAGATAGGTGGCGTAGCCAGCGTTATCGAAGATAGCATAATGAGAACGCCCGCGAACCGAGAGGTTGGCGGGCGTTCGAATCTTAAGCGACCAGGTGTGGCTTAGAGCGGAATGTTGCCGTGTTTCTTCGGCGGAAGCTCTTCGCGCTTGGTCTTGAGCATTTCGAGCGATGCGGAGATACGGGCGCGTGCGCTGCCGTAGTCGATGACGTCATCCACATAACCATGCTCTGCCGCTTTGAACGGGTTCGCAAAGTGCTCGCGGTACTCGTCGGTGTATTTCTTGCGCGCTGCTTCTGGATCATCAGCTTCAGCGATTTCTTTGCGGTAGATGATATTGACCGCGCCTTCGGGGCCCATGACGGCGATTTCGCCGGTGGGGAAAACGAGGTTCACGTCAGCGTTGAGGTGCTTGGACGACATCACGACGTACGCACCACCGTAGGATTTACGCGTGATGAGCGTAATTTTGGGCACAGTCGCTTCGGCGTATGCGTAGAGGAGCTTGGCGCCTCGTCGGATGATGCCGTTGTATTCTTGGGAAACGCCGGGCAGGAAGCCTGGAACGTCGACCAAGGTGACGACGGGGATGTTGAACGCGTCGCAGAAGCGTACAAAGCGTGCTGCTTTCTCGGACGAATCGCTATCGAGGCAGCCCGCCAAGTGGACGGGGTTGTTGGCAACGATACCGACGGATTGGCCATTGAAGCGTGCGAAGCAGCAGAGGATGTTGCGCGCGAAACGCTCTTGGACTTCCAAGAAGTAGCCGTCGTCCACCAGTTCCGCCACGACGTCTTTCATGTCGTAGGGGCGGTTGGGGTTGTCGGGGATGATGTCCGCGAGCTTGTCGGTCAGACGTGTGGCTGGGTCCTCGGTGGGGACAACCGGCGGATTGTCGATGTTGTTGCTTGGCAGGAAGGAGAGCAGCTGGCGGATCTTGGCGATCGCTGCTGGTTCCGAAGGCTCTGCAAAGTGCGCGACGCCACTCTTTTCGTTGTGGATGGCTGCACCGCCGAGTTCTTCTTTGGTGACTTCTTCGCTTGTGACGGTTTTAACGACGTCAGGTCCGGTAACGAACATGTAGCTCGTTTCTTCGACCATGAGCGTAAAGTCGGTGATGGCGGGCGAGTAAACCGCACCACCAGCACAGGGGCCCAAGATGGCGGAAATCTGTGGGATAACGCCGGAAGCGTGGACGTTACGCAGGAAGATGTCGCCGTAACCTGCGAGGCTTGCGGCGCCTTCTTGGATGCGTGCACCGCCGGAGTCGTTGAGTCCGACAACGGGGCAGCCGGTCTTCATGGCAAGGTCCATGACCTTACATATTTTCTCGGCAAATGCTTTCGAAAGCGAACCACCGAAAACGGTAAAGTCCTGCGCAAAAACGAATACGCGTCGACCTTCGACCTCACCGTAACCCGTGACGACACCGTCGCCAGGGATCTTCTTGTGCTGCATGCCAAAGTCGTTGCAGCGGTGAGTTTTCAACTTGTCCATCTCGACGAAGGTGCCTTCGTCCATCAGAAGATCAATGCGCTCGCGAGCGGTTAATTTACCAGCTTCGTGCTGCTTCTTGATGCGGTCTGGACCCCCACCGAGTTCGGCAAGTTTCTCAAGTTCATGTAGGCGCGTGACGTTATCTTTCACGGCAAGTTCTCCAGTGAGCGGCGGCGAAATGTATCCAACGAATGGATTCTAAGAATTCCGATTCGGCGCATCGTCTTTGCATTTTGTAGCGTGAACTGCAAAGATCGATGTGCGCTTTATAAGAGGCAACTATGCGAATTACAGAACATGGGCAAGATCGACCATGGCATAAATTGGTTCGAGAGGACGCTTTAACGGTCGGCCAATTGCGGATGGCGAGGATCGGGATCCGCCAAGTGGTCATCGCCCGCACAGAAAATGGTATCAGGATCTACCGAAACCAATGCCCGCACGCGGGGGCGCCTTTGAGCGGGGGTAGGTTAGACGGAGAGCATATCATTTGTCCACGACATCAATGGGCTTTTTGTGTCGATGACGGCCAATGCCCAGAACATCCGCTCTACGCCTTGCGCCCCTATAACGTTCAGATCAAAGAGGGCTGGGTCTATGCCCAAGAGCAAGAAGAAGAAATTTGGTGACGGTTTAGACGGACGCCTGATCTAAGAAGTGCCGCGTTGCACGTACGATGCGCTCCAAGCAGGCATCAAATACCTCCTGAGGCTGATCGACGGGATCGTCGATTTGCTCGCGCGTGTCCTCGGGGTCCCAAGCGCCTAAATAATGTATCTTCGAAGGCGGAACACCTGCAGCCAACGCTGCCTCCATATGCTGCGGTTCCATGACGAAAATATGGCTCGCGCGCTGGAGCAAATTGCGATTCATCGGCTGCGAACGATGCGAGCGTAAATCGACGCCCAAACGATCACAGGCCACAATCGCCTCGTCAGCCGCGGGAGCGTTCATGATCCCTAAGGTACCCATCGAGATCGCAAGACAGTCGAGACCACGCTGCTGTGCCTCATGTGAAAGCACCGCCTGCGCCATCGGGGAGCGACAGATGTTTCCAGAACAGACAAAAATAGCGCGAAGCATAGCGACCCTTTCTCCTTCGTCAGCCGAGAGAAATACCAAGCACCGCACCTAAACAATATCCCACAGCAACTCAACTCCGCGTCGCCCATGCGAAACCGTGCCACCAAGACGAAACGTGCGCCGCGCCGTAAAATCTAAGCGCCCAGCCAAGCGATTTTAGAGCAAAGCTCGCTGGTAACGGATGTTGCGCAACATCGCGGAAATGATTGGAAAAAGATTGATAGAAAAGGTTTGACTTACCAACGGTTTGGGGGGTATATACCGCTCCACCTCAGGGCCAGATAGCTCAGTCGGTAGAGCAGTGGATTGAAAATCCACGTGTCGGGGGTTCGATTCCCTCTCTGGCCACTTCCTCGAAAGCACCTCAGATGCAACGGTGAAATACCATAAACATCTGAGGTGCTTCGGCGTTTTTGCCTCGCTAAAAATCGTCGTGTCCTCGCCTTAAGCATCACCCTTCGCGCAGAAGCGCGTGCCACCCAAAGCGCACCCCTCAGCCCATGCTTTGCGCCTTTTCACGTCGCTTTAGCTGGCGAGTAAACGGTATCGCGGCAGGCGAACCTCCACGCTTACGCAGACGCTCATCCTGCGCAAAAGACGCTGCACGTGGCGCGTTTTGACTGCGCGGTGCTGTACGACGTACGCGGTGTTCGTCGAGCGAGTACGTGTCCTTAGTGACGTAGACGGCGCTGCTCGGAGATCTCCAGCCGTTGCGTAGGATCAATGCGGTGCATCACTGCAAAATGTAGCAACGAAAAAGCGCCGGTCGCCGCAGCAGCCAGGGGAGAGATCTTGAAAAACGTTCCCCACCAGCCACCGCTACCAATGGCGCCCAAAATCAACACCAAAACGAAGCTCCAGAGCATGGATGCAGCCACGACGATGGTGGCAAGCCGTAAGACGCTCTGGCTTCGCAGTCGATTTCGACTGAAGATCAGCACGATGGTGACGGTGAGGTAAGCGAGCATCACGGGTCCGCGCGCGCCGCCGCCGAGCAATGCATCGAACCATGCGACAACCATCACGGCAAAGTAGGCTTCGAATGCGCTGCGCCGCGCGGCTGCGTGCGTGGCGATGACGACCGGCACATGAATTGCGAGCAGCTCGATGTGCAGCAATTGCGCCGCGACGCTTGCTGCTAGCGTCGATAGAATGCCCCAAACCATGAGCAGCAGCGTGCGCATCATTCTTCGTCCTGGCCGGTGATTACGTAGACTTCTTCGAGTCGTTCAAAATCGACGGCGGGCTCTACGCGTACGTCTTGGTAAAGGCCGTAGGTACGCTCGGTGACTTCGGCGATGGTGCCGACGACGAGATCGGCTGGGAAGATTTCGTCCATACCGCTGGTCACCAAGGTGTCACCGACGCGCACTTCGTCGCGGCGCAGCAGGTAACCGATTTCGCAGTCGTAATCACGTGCGTTGCTTTTACCGCTCAAAATGCCACGTGCGCGGTTACGTTGGACGACGATATCGACGGAAGAGCGTCGATCGACGGTCAGGAGCACTTGTGCGTAGTGGCCGTCGACGCTTTCGATGCGGCCTACAAGGCCTGCGCTGCTGACGACGGGCATACCTGGGCGGATACGTCCGCTGTTGGTCTCGATTCGCACGTGAAGGACGCGAAAGAACTCGTTGACGTCGCGTGAAATGACTTTGGCGGGCGTGAGGTTGAAGCGCGGATGGGTTTCCGCAAATCCGACGAGTGCGCGCAGGCGAGCGTTTTCTTGCATCACGCCGAGGAGGCGGGTGCGTTCTTCGCGCGTGCGGGCAAGTTCTTCGCGGAGGCGCTGGTTTTCTTCTTCGACGCCGACCAGGTACATGTGTCGCGTCCAGCGTTTACTAAGGCCGCGGGTGAGCGCGTACATGGTGGATTGCGAGGCGCCTGCTGCTTGCATGCTCGCGGCGGTAAAGGGGCCGTCGTGGCGCACGGGCTGATCACGCTCCATGACGGTGAGCGCTAGGCCGCTGAGCAAAAATAATGCGATCAGCACCCAGGTTCTACGCTTGCGTATGGATTCCCACATGGCGTGAGCTGGCCCTCCGTTGGGATCAGGGATTAGGCGCTATGGGCGACGAGGCGCAGAAGGGCGGGTTCGCCTAGAAGCTTTCCACTGCCGAGCACCACCGCGCTCAGGGGATCGTCGCAGATCACGACGGGAAGTCCAGTTTCCTCGCGCAATAGAAGATCGAGGTTTTTGAGCAGCGCACCGCCGCCGGCCAGCATGATCCCTTTGTCCATGACGTCGGCTGCGAGCTCGGGTGGTGTGCGCTCCAAGGCGGTACGCACGGCGGAGACGATCTGGTTGATCGGCTCAGCAAGGGCGTCGCGGATCTCATCGGAGTTCACTTCGACGGTTTTGGGAAGCCCTGCGATGACGTCGCGTCCTTTGACGTCCATGAGCATGACTTCTTCGGTGCGGTATGCGTTTCCGATGGTGCATTTGATCATCTCGGCGGTGCGCTCACCGATCAGCATATTATATTGTCGTTTCATATGCTGGATGATCGCGTCATCCATCTTATCGCCGCCGACGCGTGCGGATTCAGAATAGACGATGCCGCCCAACGAGATGATCGCGATCTCGGTGGTTCCGCCGCCTAGGTCGACGATCATGTTGCCGGCGGGCTCGGTGATGGGCAGTCCTGCGCCGATGGCTGCTGCCATGGGTTCTTCGATGAGGTAGACTTCGCGCGCGCCGGCGGATTCTGCCGCTTCTTTGACGGCGCGTTTGAGGACGTCTGTGATACCGAAGGGGATGCAGATAACGATGCGTGGGGAGACCAGCGTACGCCGGTTGTTATGCGCTCTCGAAATAAAATAGCGCAGCATGGCTTCGGTGGTTTCGAAGTCCGCGATGACGCCGTCTTTCATCGGCCGAATCGCGGAGATAGATGCGGGGGTACGGCCGAGCATTTCTTTGGCTTCGCCGCCCACTGCAAGGACACTACGGCCTTGGCGTGCGTCGGTCTGGACTGCAACAACCGAAGGTTCGCTGGCGATGATCCCTCGTCCACGAACATAGATCAGGCTGTTTGCCGTCCCGAGATCGATCGCGAGGTCGTTAGAAAATAGGCCTAGCAGACGGTTGAGAACCATGCCTTTGAGGATCCGGTGGCTATTGAGGGAAAAGACGACAGGCTGCTTAGCGGAGCCGTCGTAAGACGGTCAAGTGATGAACAGCGCTGAACACTAGAAACGTAGCGGGCTTTGGCAAGCGCAAAGCGCGATCGGCCCCAATTTTGGCCTGAATTTGCCGTTCTTCGCATCGCTCCCGCTTTCGAGGTTGACGGACAAGCGATGCAGTCGTACACGCTTCACACGTTTTTACGCTGCGACGCTCCATGGGTGGGTTGCAGCGATTCTTTCTTCGAAATGGAGAGTATCCCATGGCACTTACACGTGAAGACAAGTCAAATATCGTAGAACGCATTCAAAAGCGATTCGAACTCGCAGAAGGCGATACCGGCGCACCCGAAGTACAGGTCGCACTGATCACCGAGCGTATTCAGTACCTCACCGAGCACATGAAGCAGCACAAGCATGACTTCGCTTCGCGTCGCGGTCTGCTCAAACTCGTTGGTCAACGACGACGCCTGCTCGACTACCTCACCAAGAAAGATGTCGTGCGTTACCGCGAATTGATTGCGGAACTCGGACTTCGCAAGTAAAAGCGTCCCCGTATCGATCCCTGCACATGCGTGCGGGGATCTGCGTAGGGGCCCTGATACTCGCTCCGCTCGCCGCGTGCCGCGCGTAGCCTGTATTGATGCACAGCATCCCCCGCTGTCCAACAATACATGCTACGGCACGAAACGGAGCTCCCCAGCAGCCTACTTCGTCGATCCCCCCACTCAGCCACCATGTGCAGGGCTGAATCCATCAGGCTGTATTAGGAGAAACTCGTTTCATGCCACAAGGATTGACCCGAAGCGCCAAAGTTGGCGCAACACAACTCAGCATAGAAACCGGCCGTCTTGCACGACAAGCGGGCGGTTCTGTGTACATGCAATGCGGTGAATCGGTGGTGCTCGTGACCGCGTGTAACGGCCCGCACCAACCCGATGCCTCGTTCTTCCCCCTCGTTGTCGATTACCAAGAACGCCAATACGCCGGCGGCCGCATCCCCGGCGGTTTCTTCCGACGTGAAGGACGCCCCGACGATCGCGAAATCTTGGTCGCACGTCTGACGGACCGACCCATCCGTCCCCTTTTTCCCGAAGGCTACAAAGGGAACGTCCAGATCATCGCGACCGTCTTGTCGCACGACCTGGAGCATGACACCGACGTCATGTGCATCACCGGCGCCTCCGCTGCCCTGATGCTCAGCTCTGCGCCCTTCGAAGGCCCCGTCGCAGGTGTCCGCGTCATTCGTGTCGATGGCGAACTCATCGCCAACCCCACACGCACACAACGCGAATCCGCAGAACTCGACATCGTCATGGCCGTAACACGCGATGCCATCACCATGGTCGAAGGACACGCACAAGAAGTGCCAGAAGAAGAGATGATCGACGCGCTCGACTTCGGTTTCGAAGCAGCACAACCGCTCATCGACCTGCAGATCGACCTAGCCAACGAAGTCGGACGTGAAAAAGAAGTCTTCGTTCCCGATGCGCCCGTCCCAGGCCTCGAAGAAGCCATCCGCAAAGCCTGCGAAGAACCGCTGAAAAAAGCCATGAGCGAGCGCAAAAAAGAAGTGCGCTACGCAGGGATGGACGAAGTCAAAGCACAAGCCAAAGCGCTCGTCGCAGAACAATTCCCAGGACACGAAGACCGCGTCAGCGATATCTTCGATGCCCTCAAATCGGACGTCGCCCGCGAGTGGACCCTCAACGACAAACGACGTATCGACGGACGCGGATACCGAGAAATCCGTAAAATCGACACCGAAGCCGGCGTTCTTCCACGCACACACGGCTCCGCGCTCTTCACGCGCGGTGAAACCCAAGGCCTCGCCACCGTCACCCTCGGGACCGGACGAGATGCGCGCCTCATCGATGCCATCACAGGCAAAGAAGAAATGCGCTTCATGCTGCACTATAACTTCCAGCCGTTCTCCGTCGGAGAAGTCCGCCCACTGCGCGGCACCTCACGACGAGAAACCGGGCACGGCTGGCTCGCACAACGCGCCGTCGAACAAGTTCTGCCATCCTTCGCAGAATTCCCCTACGTCGTGCGCGTCGTCAGCGAAACCCTCGAGTCCAACGGCTCGTCGTCCATGGCAGCCGTCTGCGGCGCATCCATGGCCCTCATGGACGCCGGTGTCCCCATCCGTAAACCCGTCGCAGGCATCGCGATGGGCCTGATCACGGACGGAAAACGACATGCCATCCTCTCTGATATCCTCGGTGATGAAGATCACCTCGGCGATATGGACTTCAAAGTCGCCGGTACCGAAGACGGAATTACCGCGCTTCAAATGGATATCAAAATCAAAGGACTGTCGCGCGAGATCATGACCGAAGCGCTCAAACAAGCGCTCGAAGGTCGTAAGCACATCCTCGGTAAAATGGCAGAAGCCATCGAGGCGCCACGCACAGATCTCAAAGACTTCGCGCCGCGCATCACCACCATCCATATCTCGCCCGATCGCATCCGCGACGTTATCGGCTCCGGTGGAAAAACCATCCGCGCCATCTCGGAGCGTACCGACTGTACCATCAACATCGAAGACGATGGTTCCGTGGATATCTCGTCCACCAGCCGTGAAAAAACCAAACAAGCGATCGAGATCATCGAGGCCCTTACCGCAGAGCCCGCTGTCGGCGAAATCTACCTCGGCACCGTCGCCAAAGTCACCGATTTCGGTGCCTTTGTTACCATCCTGCCTGGGGTGGACGGGCTGCTACACATCTCTGAGATTTCCGAAGACCGCATCGAGCGCGTAGAAGACGTGATCAAAGAGGGCGATGAAGTCATCGTCAAATGCACAGGCCTTGAGCGCGGCGGTAAAGTGCGCCTCTCGCGCAAAGATGCACTCGGTAAAAAACCGACCGTTATCGCAACCAAACTCGAACTGTAATCGATCCGCGATCAACGCCATCTGATGGCATGATGATGCGCCGCTCTGCGGCGCATTTTCGTTTTTGCGCGTGCGTTCCACGCAGCGCATCCCAAATTCCTACCATCGCCACTGCAGAATGACGCGATACAAGACAGCGCCACGTTCGCAAGGTACTATCCTTGCAGAACAACTCAGGGGAAGCTTGTCGCCGTCGGTACCACGCGGCATGTTTTCTCGTCGGTGCTCGTTTCCGCGCAATTCCCCCGCGCAGACACAAGATGCCTATACGTTCGCTGCAGACCAAGCAGCTGGGAGGAGAGGATGAAACTCAGAGGATTGCTAGCCGCTACCATGATGGCCGTGCTGCTTGCCACCGCATGTGCTCCATCAGAAAACTGGGATGACCCCAAGTGGATCGCTTACGCCATCAAGCATAATCACCCCAAAGCCTTTGGGGCTTACATGAAACTCGATGACAACGATCGGGTCGAACTGCTCCCCAAAGTCATCGACGCGTACAACGCAAACCTGCAACAACGCGAAGCCTTACGCGCGATGCTGACCGTGCACGACGCGCGTAATATCGGGGTCTACGAGAACGCACTCGAGCGCGCAGATGATCGCATCGCGCTCCTTGGCGCGCGCGGCCTGATCCGTGAAGGCGTCAACGGCGCGGATACAAAAATCGCAGAACGCCTCAAAAGTGTCACCACCGAAGAAACCTTCTTAGGCTTTGTCGAAGCACTCGAAAAATCGAATATCTCGACAGAAACCGCAGAAGTTATCGCTGGGGTGGTTCAACGCCCTGCAGATAAGATCGGCGGCGTGCCCACCGTTCAAGCGGCATGCAGAATGCTCGCACAAGCGCCCAAAGCCACCGAAGAAGTGGTGCGCGGTATCGCTATCGGACTGGTGAACTTCTCTGCGAAGTCGAGCGATGATCCCATCCACGACTGCGAACTTGCCGCCATCGCGCACAAAAATGCGATGATCCCCGCACTTGTTGATCTCTTTAACGGCGAGAACGAGCGCGCCAACGAACTGGCCAAAGATCAAGGTTTCTCAGATGCTTCGGTGCGTATGCGCGGCGCCATGGTGCTTGGTCACCTGCGAAACCACGACGCGAATAACGCCATCCGCGCATGGCTCAAGCAAAAGCACACCGTCTCGCGCGCAAAACTAGGTGCGATGCGACTCGAAGAACAACAAGCGTGGTACGACAACCACGGGCAGCTCTTCGAAATCGCCGTGAAATCTTTAAGCTACGAGCGCAATGCCAAAGACGCAGACCTACTGCGTAGCCTCGTCGACCCAGACGGAGAACTCCAAAACTTCAAAGCTTGGTTCGCGCTCTCAGAAGGTGCAGAAATGGGCCTCCGCCAAGCTGCGGCAACGGCGCTCGTTGGCGTATCCCAAGATAAAAAGACCAAAGACGCGCTCTGGAAAGACGCACGCGATGGAAAGATCGCACGCGGCGGCGAACAAACCAATACGCTCTACCACCTGAACGTGATGCACGCACTCGGACGCATCGCAGCAGACGGCGACCTGCAAGCCTTCAAAACAGCCTTCAACGCACAACCCAGCCGCTGGAAACATGAATTCCGCTCGCTCTACGGATATTTTGTGCTGGGCGAAGTGTGCGGTACCCGTGCGGATTGTCGCCAAGAATACGTTCTGAACCCAGATAAGCTCCTTGAGCGTAGCGACGTCAAAGCTTGGATCGCAGAGGAAGACGAAGCACGACAAGAACAGCTCTCAAAAAGCATCCGCGACGCCATCCGTGCAGGCGGTGTCTGGCAAATCGCGATGTACGGCGGCGATGCGGAAGCATCGCGTGTGCTCCTCGATATCCTGAGAAACGGAAAAGAAGTCGCCCAAACCGCCGTCCCCGAGGCACTCCTTTACTGCAATCCATGGGCAGAAACGATCAGCCAAGACCTCAGCGCGTGGATCGAAGAAAATAAGAAAAACCGCATCTCCGGTTGGTCCAACTTGCGCTCACTCCTAGAAATCATCGCCGAGCTCTCGAAAACCTAGGCCCCTTGCAACACGGAAGATGGCTTGCGCCGTTGCCGAAATGAGAAAACCGCCCAGAAAAGGGCGGTTTCTTTTAATTTTTGCGATGCGTCACCGAAACCGGTGCGTCACTCATCGTAAAAGTCATCGTCGTCTTCTTCCAGATGCGCGCGAAACTCTTCGACGAGCTGTACCATCGCTTGATCGTTTTCCGCGCGGGCCAAAATCTCAGCTTGGTCCAGAAGCTGCTCCGCACGATCCGCCAAGCCGAACATGCTGAAATGGCCAGCGATGTTGAGCAGCGTCTCCGGTGCATCACCATAGGTGTCGATCACTTGCTGATAGCGGGCCATAGCCTCGGCTTCATCGCCGGCTGCGTAGTAGATCATCGCTTCCAAGGAGTCGGCGATATCGTCTTCGTCGTCGCTCATCTGGCGCACGACCTTCAAGACCGCGCGTGCTGCGTCCAGATTGTCCTCAATGACGTGGTCGTAGCAACGCTCCACCGCCAAACCCAAGTAATCGATGGCAGGGTGTGCGCGTTTGCCAGCGATCAAGCGATCGGTGATGTCGTCGCTTTGGGGGTTATCCGCGTCGCCCAATACCTGCGCTGCTGCCCAAAGTTCCAGATCCGTCAACTTGGAAAGATCCAAAGCGAGAACCTGCTTCTCCGTCATCTCAATGATCTCGTCATGCCGACGAGTTTCTTCTTCCTCTAGATTCATCCAATCGTACTCGGTGTAACCGAGCTCATCCGAAGGGTTGTCGACGTCGTTGATATCGTGATTGTTTTCAGACATGGTTTTCTAACTTAAAGAAAGGTGACGCATCAGCGATGCACGGAGTGTGAATAGCCGATCATGCCTTTATACGCTCGACATTTGCAATCCGCATCTGCGAAATGCATTCGCACTGACGCAATCTAAAAACGGTACGCTTCCGCATGCGATTTTCTCTCGAAAAAGACGCGCCGCTTCGGCCCTATATTGTGACCGCCGCCATGAATCGCCCGATCTTGGCGCCGCGTCTGCCGCGCGACATCGTCTGGTATGATCCGCTGGACGACGCACACCAAGCGTACTGCACGGCGCTCAATCGTGCGAACAGCTTTGCACACGACGGTTCTCCCGTACCCGGCACGCATTCCACGGCGCTGGGCATGCCGCGCTGGGTGCAGCTCGATTGCTGCCTGTTGCCAGCCGCCATGATCGGTTACGAAACCCCGCGTGAGTATCTTCCAAAGGACGCAGCCGATGCGCTCGATCCCACCGGAACCCTCGCATGGATCGCGGTCAGCGAATATGTCGCGCTACCGAGCGTGGAACAAGGCAGACACACCGGCATCTCGATGTTCTCGCTGGTGCGGGGCGGAGGCCTAGGTGTGCGCTCCAAAGCGCTCGGATTGCGCGCGGTGCACAGCAGCGAACTGATTGGCGTCACCCAATATTCAAGTCCTGGCGTCGCCGTACACTTGCGCTTTGGGCCGTTGCATATCGTCTCGCCTTCTGTGGCCGTGCATTCACGCCCGCACGAAACTTTCGTGTACCGTTTGGACGTGCCATCGCCAGCAATACTCGATGGACTCGCGCATCAGAGCGTCTCGCACGTACCGATTGACCTTGAAAACGAGTGGGCCGTCGAGCACATCTTCGATCCGCGAGATCCCGAAGCGCTTTCACACGCGCTCAATTATATCCGCGAACGTCCTACGTGGGTGCTGGGTTATCAGGGGATGGAAGAGGGCAAAATCGTGGAGCTGCACTTGGGCCGCCCAAGATCGTAACGCCCCTGCCTTCGATGCTGCATCTTAGACTTCCGCAAAATCCCATACCCCCCGCTTTCGAGGGCGGAAGCGTTGCGGGTGGCAGCAGCTCTTCCTAAAAAGAAGCGCCGATGAATTGAAAAAGCGCTCGGTAATGAGCGCTTTAGCGGTACGTTCTTATAATGACTCTAGCCCTTATGGCACGTGTGAAAACGTGGAGGGCAGTGAGTTTACAGGCCTGCGTCAGCCTGTTTGATGGAGATTTCGCCTTTTTCGATGATCGCTTGGCAAGCGAGGCGGATACCTTCGTCGAGTTCTTCTTCGAGGAGGGTGACGCGCTCTTTGTCGTTGGGTGGGTTCAGGTTTTCTTTACCTTCGATCACTTCGATCATGCAGGTCGCACAGTTGCCTTCGCGGCAGCCAAAGGGGATATCGGCGCCTGTATCGTCGATGGCGTCGCGGATGCGGGATCCGTCTTCGACGTCTACGGTAATGTCATCTTGTGGGAAATTAATGCGTGCCATGATGTTCTCCGTCCGTGTGGAGGGGGTGGGTCTGATTGCCTCCCCGACATAGACCTCTAAATCAAATTGCGCATTGTATATTTGTATTCAATGCACGTGTCGGCATGAGAATGCCGGCGAATTTTTCACACCGAATGCGTTTGGGCGCTTGGACCAGATTTCCACTGAAATCGTTCGGATTTCTGCTAGAGACGTTCCGAAGATGGTCGTTATGGGCCCTAGGAGAGCGATGGCTCGTGCGCAACAAGCGCAACGGTTTATCGCAATCTGGGCTCGCGCCGTACTGCCTTCTACAGTACTTGGTCGCAACGAACCATAAGGAATATGAACTTGCGTCAAAAGTTCGCAAGTCATGTATCGCGCCATAGGGGTGCATCAAAAGGTATACGATGTCAAAACAACCCTTCAGAGAACGCTTAAATCACGGTCCTTTGCTGTTCGACGGCGCCATGGGGACCGAGCTTTATCGCCAAGGGCACCTGGTCAATAAGTCGCTCGATAGCGTCAACCTCACCGACGGCGCCTTGGTCGAGAAAATCCACCGACGCTACATTCAAGCTGGCGCGGACGTCATACAGACCAACACCTTCGCAGCGAACCGTTTAAAGCTACGCCAAGGCGGGCTGGAACATCAATTCGACGAGATCAACCGACGCGCGGTGCAGATCGCGCGACAAGCAGCCAACGATCAAGTCTATGTCGCTGGATCCGTGGGCCCCTCGAGCCTGTGGACCAACGAAAAAGAACATACCCACGATGAAATCGTTGAAAGCCTCGTAGAACAAGCGCTTTTGCTGATCGACGAAGGCGTCGACCTCATTATCTTCGAGACGTTTAGCCATTACGAGGAGCTGCGTAGTGCCGTGGCCGCACTGCGGGCGCAAAGCGATATCCCCATCGTCGCAACAGCCTCCTTTGTGCACGGAAACGTCACCAATGATCGCGTCGCCGCAGACGTGGTCGCCAGAGGTCTCAACGATGCCGGCGCGGATTTGATCGGCGCGAACTGTGCGCATGGGCCACGTGAGCTCTACGACATTCTTAAGACGATGGTCCAATACGCGCCGCACGTCATTGGGCAGCCGAACGCGGGCTATCCGCGACGTGTCGACGATCGCATGATCTATATGGCTACGCCCGAATATTTCGGCGTATACGCTCGTCGTTATCTGCAACTTGGTGTCCGCGCCGTCGGTGGTTGTTGCGGAACCACCATGGAGCATATTCACGCGATGGCGGGCGCGACGGCCATGCTCGGTAGTTCGCATAAGACCGATGTGATACGCGTCGAAGCGCCGCCTGGAGAACACAGCGAACAGCCCCTTCCCGAAGTTCCACTGCACGAGCGCTCCAGGCTCGCACAAAAGGTCGCCTCGAACGAAGGGTTCGTCGTCAGTGTCGAAGTCAACCCACCTACGGGCCTCGACACGACCAAACAGATTGAAGCCGCGCGCATGCTGCAAGCCGCAGGTGTCGACGTCGTCAACATCGCAGACGGCCCCCGAGCATCATGCCGTATCTCGAACTGGGCGCTCGGACTCCAAATCAAAAACGAACTCAACATGGAGTCCATCATCCACTTCTGCGCGCGCGATAGAAACCTCCTAGGAATGCAGAGCGATCTGATGGCGTACTCCATGCTCGGCCTCAATAACCTTGTCGTCATCACAGGCGACCCGCCAAAACTCGGTCATTACCCGGATGCTACCGCCGTCTTCGATCTCGACTCCATCGGCATGCTGCACCTTGTGAAACGATTGAATCGCGGCCTAGACCCCGGGGGCAAGAGTCTGGGTTCCCCCACGCAATTCTTTGCGTCGTGTGGCGCTGAGCCGGCTGCAGTCGATTATGATCGTGAACTACGTCGCCTCGAGAAAAAGATAGAAGAGGGCGCATCCATGATCATGACGCAACCGGTCTATGATCCGTTGATCTTGGACCGATTCCTCGACGATATCGCACACTTCGATGTGCCGGTATTGGTCGGCTTGCTCCCGCTTGCGAGTTATCGGAACGCGGAATTCCTGCATAACGAAGTGCCAGGCATGCTCGTGCCTCAAGAAATCCGCGATCGCATGAAACGCTTTGATCGTGGCCCAGAAGCCCGCGCCGAGGGCATTCGCATCGCCCAAGAGGCGCTCTTGCACGTGAAGGATCGCGTGCGGGGCGCTTACATTATGCCGCCGTTCGGACGCTACGACTCTGCCATCAAGATTCTTGAGTGCGTGGGCTACAGCATGCCCGACGGCTACGAGTATAGCGAATAACCGTTTGCGCGGTGCCGTCGCCACCAAGCATGCAACGTACGCAGGGCGTAGTGATTAACGTGCGATCGCGCGCGCAGTACGGCCGGCTGCCTTGGCACGCCGCGCATCGCCCACGCCTTGGTACGCGAGCTCCATCATGCGCCATGCGCCCGGCTGAAGGGGGTTGAGCCGCACGTTTAGTGTGCAATCGCGCACGACCTCGTCGGCTTTCGCACGATCATTATAATCGCGATCTTCCATGTGGCGGCGACAAGTATCCCAAGCAAGCGCTTCGTCGGAGCGTGGCCAAGGTACGCCTTCTTTGCCCGGTAGAAACATGCTTTGGCGGCTGTGAACGCTGTTCGGAGCGTAGCTCGGAATCCCTTTCATCCCCACGCCGGCTGCAGTGAAACTCCCAATGACGACGAGAAGCCCAAGCGCCGAAACCGCTTTGGTTGCTGCGATGGTGTAGCGCTCGCGAAACAAAATCAACTGCGTGAACACCGCGCCAACCACCCAGCCGCCAATGTGCGCCGCGTTGTTGATGCCACTCACGAACAGGCCGAAAATCAGCATAAACAAAGACCATTGCAGCATGCTCTTGGCGATGTGCGCTGTGCGATGCTGCCGGCGCGCGGCCATATAACACGCACCGATCAGCGCAGAGATCCCACCGGATGCACCCGCACTGGTGTACGCATAGGACGGCCGTCCCCATAGGCCCAGCGCGTACCAATAGTGCGAAATCGCCATCGATAAAATCCCGCCGAGCAAAAACACGCTCAACACTCGGTAACGATCGCTCATGCGCTCAAGTAGGCGTCCGACGATCACCAGCGCGTAAAGGTTCATCAGCAAGTGAATGACACTATGGTGTAAAAATATACTGGTTGCAGTGCGCCACCATTGGCCAAAAACGACGTGTGGGCCGTTCATCGCGCCAAACTGAATGAGCGTGAAACCCGAAGCTGCGGGGAGGGCATCACCGCGCGTGACCAACACGATCACCAGCTCCCACAGCACGATGATCACGCTCAACAACATCGTTGCGGCGATGGGTGCCATGCTCTGCGGAACCAAGGCATGCAGCAGCGTGTTCTCTACAGGCCCAGCATCTTTGTATCGGCCGCAGCGACGGCACTGAACACTTTGTGGCGCAACAAGGCCGCCACAATTTCTACAGGTTTCTGGCTCTTTGGGCGCGTGTACCGACATGCTGTTTTCCCGGCGCTGTCACAAAACATCGCTCCTGCTTAGCACATTTAAAGCGCTTGTCCGAGCAACTGTGCCACAATGATCGCCGTCCCGTATTTGGCGCAAGCGCCGCCAGAAGAGGGCGATCGCATCGCCAAAAACGAAACTAGGGTCCATGTGGACCCTAGTGGAAGTTGCGGAGGCAGGATTTGAACCTGCGACCTTCGGGTTATGAGCCCGACGAGCTACCTGACTGCTCTACTCCGCGATAAACGCTATGATTGATTCGCCTCGGAAAGGCCTAGAAGTTGCGGAGGCAGGATTTGAACCTGCGACCTTCGGGTTATGAGCCCGACGAGCTACCTGACTGCTCTACTCCGCGATAAACGCTATGATTGACTCTGCCTTGGAAAGGCTTAAAAGTTGCGGAGGCAGGATTTGAACCTGCGACCTTCGGGTTATGAGCCCGACGAGCTACCTGACTGCTCTACTCCGCGATACATGCTGACACCAAAGCCAGCCGAAGGGATGCGTGATGTATAGCCGCCATTGGGTTTGGTCAAGGACTAATTGCGCCAGTTCGGCGATTTCGAAGGCAATATGGCACGCTAAGTTACGTAAAAAACTAGTTTTTATGCTAACGTGCCCATTTCAATGAGGCGGCGAGCCGCTTTCTGTTACCCATCGCTGAGACCATGCGTATCGACTCCCATCATCTGCCAACGCTCGTCGAACATCAGTACCTCATCGTGCGCTCGCTCGGTGTAGGAAGCAGAGCAGAGGTCCTGCTGGGATGCAGAAATCCTGACGAAGAAGACGCCTTGCAAAGCCCGAGCGAACTCATCGCGCTCAAGCAGCTGCACGAGCGACTGCATAGCGACCGTTTATTGGTGGAGAGGTTTTACCAAGAAGCGGCGTTTCTGCGCAGCCTTCCACCCAATGCCAACCTTGTTGCGGTACAAGATGCTGGGTGTTGGAACGAGCGACACACCATGGTGCTCGACTACGTGCGCGGTGTGACGCTTCGCCAGTTTCTTGATGCCTATGCCGCCTCGATTTCTCCCGCCATCGCCTTCGAAATCATCTACCAGCTCGCCGGCGTGCTGCAGTTTCTACAACCGTACGGCCCAAAACAAGGCTTCGTGCACGGCGATCTTTCGCCCACCAATATCCTCATCGATCAAAGCGGTAGCATCCGCCTCATCGACTTCGATGTCGCCATCGAAATTCAAGACGATCCGCAGCAGACGGCCATGGGCACGCTGCCGTACATTTCGCCCGAACAATGCGAGGAACGCCCTCTCGACCTCCGAAGCGATATTTTTGTGCTCGGCACATTGCTTTGGGAAATGCTGCGTGGCAAATGCCCGTACCCACGGTTTGATCCAGCACATGCCATGTTGATGATCGCCGAAGAACAAATCGCGGCGCCCTTTGCGCACCATAGCGATCCTCAAATCGCGTTGGCCCAACGCATTTGGCAACAACTTCACGCTTTGCAGCGGGCGTCTCGTTACACGACTTTTTCTGCGCTCCTACACGACATCCGCTCGCTTGCCTTACGTGAGGACGGCGCCACGCGGCGTCTGCTGGCAGAACAGATCGCGCATATGACGCGTAAAGCGGAAGCCACGGGTTAAAAAGTCCCACGCAAAATCAGCATCTCCCGCGCCTTCGAAAAAGAAGACCCAGGAGATCCGATGAATACTTGCGGTCGTTGCGAGGTATTGCCGTTACGCGAGCGCCTCTTGCACCGCGCTGCGGAACGCTTCGAGCGCTTGTGGCAGCGCAGAAACATCTTGGCCGCCAGCCTGTGCCAAGGTTGGACGTCCGCCGCCTTTGCCGCCGACGGCCGCAGCTGCTGCGTTCACGAGCTTGCCGGCGTGTAGGCCGTGCTTTTTGTTCGCGTCATCCGTAACCAGCGCGAGCAGCGCAGGTTTCTCCTCGAGGGCGGCGACGATCAATACGGCACCAGGTCCCTGAAGTTTGTCGCGCAGGAAATCGCCAAGTGACAGTAGGTCGTCGCGGCTTTGGGCTTCGATCTGAGTAGCGATCACTTGGACGCCTGCGATGGTTTCTGCGTTGGCGGCCAGCTCATCTGCGGCGAACTTCGCTTGTTTTTTCAGTGCATCCTGTAGCGCGTGTTCAAGTTGACGACGATCCTCGAGCAGGCTTGCGACGCGGTCCGAAAGTTGTGCGACCGGCACACGCAGTTTGGCGCTGAGATCCTTGAGCAGATCCCGCTCTTTTTCGGCCAGGGCGAAGGCACCTTGGTTGGTGATTGCTTCGATGCGACGAATGCCCGCCGCGACGCCGCTTTCAGAAGTAATGCGGAACCAGCCGATGTCTGCGGTGTTTTTCACGTGAATACCGCCGCAGAGTTCGGTTGATGTGCCTGCGATTTCGATGACGCGGACTTTTTCGCCGTATTTTTCGCCGAAGATCATCATCGCGCCCATCGATTCTGCTTTTTCGAGCGGCACATCTTGGTGAATGGTCAGGCTGATGGCCGCGCGAATGGCGCCGTTGACGCTCTTCTCGATGGCTTGGAGTTGCTCTTGTGTCACGGGGCCATCGTAACTGAAGTCAAAGCGAAGACGATCGGGCGCAACGAGGGATCCAGATTGGAACGCGTCTTTGGAGACGTGTTCGTGGAGCGCGGCGTGCAAGAGGTGCGTTGCGGTGTGGTTTGCTGCCGTCAGCGCACGGTGCTGCTCGTCGACGCGCGCGCGCACTTGCGTACCCATGCCTTCTTGGATGGAACCGTGCACATAATGCGCGGTGTGCGTGATGCCAGCGGGTGTCTTTTGGGTGTCGATGACGTCAAACCGCAGGTCTCCGCCTTCGAAAACGAGGGTGCCGCGATCGCCGACTTGTCCGCCAGACTCGGCGTAGAAGGGCGTTTCTGCCAAGCAGATCTCGTAAAGATCTTCTTGATCGGGCAGGGCGCGGTAACGCAGGACGTGGGTGGTGGCTTCGTGATTTTGGTAACCGACGAATTTGTCCGCAACGCCTTCTTGGAGCGAGATCCATTCGCCGGCGCTGGTGTAGCGGTCATCGGCTGCGCGGCTGCGTTCGCGCTGGGCTTCCATGGCGGTCTCGTACCCTTGTAGGTCGAGTTTCAGGTTACGCTCCTCGGCCATGATGGTGGTCAGATCGAGCGGAAAGCCGAAGGTGTCGTAGAGTTGGAAGATGGTTTCGCCTGGTATGGTACGATCGGCGCGTTTTTCTGCTTCTTGTGCAACGTCTTCGAAGAGGGCGAGCCCGCGGTCGATGGTGCGGAAGAAACGTGCTTCTTCGCGCTCGATGAGCGTTGCGGCTTCTTGGCCTTTGAGGCGCAGTTCGGGATAGACATCCGAGAAGCTTTCGACGACCGCGGGGACGATGCGGTGGAGGAAGGGGCCCTCAAAGCCGAGGTTGCGTCCGTGGCGGACGGCGCGTCGGAGGATGCGTCGGAGGACGTAGCCGCGGCCTTCGTTCGAGAAGCTGCCGCCATCGCAGATGCTGAATGCGAGGCTACGGATGTGGTCTGCGATGACGGCGTAGGCTTCGAAATTCTCGTTCTGGTAGAGCGAGGGGACATCTTTTAGCGCGAAGGCTTTTTGGGTGCGTTCACTTTCGATCCGCGCGAAGATATTCGCGAAGATCTCGGTCTGGAAAACGTTTTGCGCGCCGGTCATGATCGTCATGACGCGCTCAAGGCCCATGCCTGTGTCGATGGATTGAATGGGCAGAGGCTTGAGCGTTCCGTCTTCTTGGCGGTCGAAGGCCATAAAGACGAGGTTCCAGATCTCGATGAAGCGTTGGTCGTCGAAGCCTTCTTCCCAGACGGCTTCCCCTTTTTCTGGGTAGTAGTCGTAGTAGATTTCGCTACAGGGACCGCAGGGGCCGGTGGGGCCCATGGACCAGTAGTTATCGTCCTCGCCGAGGCGCGTCAGGTTCGAATGCGGGACACCGATCTCTTTGTGCCAGATGTTGTAGGCTTCGTCGTCGTCTAGGTAGACGGAGATAAAGAGGCGTTCTGGCTCGAGTTTAAGTTCTTGGGTGACGAACTCCCATGCCCAGTGGATGGCTTCTTTTTTGAAGTAGTCGCCAAAGGACCAGTTACCGAGCATTTCGAAGAAGGTCAGGTGGCGCGGTGAGCGTCCGACTTCGTCGAGGTCGTTATGTTTACCGCCGGCGCGGATACATTTCTGGGTATTGACGGCGCGTGTGTAGTCGCGTTTTTCGTCGCCGAGCAGAACATCTTTGAATTGGTTCATACCGGCGTTGGTGAACAGAAGCGTCGGATCTCCTTCGGGAATGACGGGACTTGAGGGGACGTATTGGTGTCCGCGCTCTTGGAAGAACGCGAAGTAACGACTGCGGAGCTCGTCTGGTGTCATCATGGTGGTCGTTTTCGAAGGAGAAAGAGAAACGTGACATCTTATTAAAGATGAGCCGGCGAGTTAACAGAGCTAGGCGTTGATTTCAACGCGTCCTACGCTTGATCCGCGTCAAAAGTGCATGGAGGAGCGCTTTGAGCACGTGCGTACATGTAAATTCGCCAAGGTAGGCCGAAATTATGGTAGGTTTGCGCGCGAAGGAGCGATGGAGAATGTCGCTCGTCTATAGGTCGGGTCGCGAAAAGGGCGAGAAATGGAGGAAAGGATGTCGGAAGGCGGCGATGCCATTGAGGTAATGATCAGTGCTGAGCGCATTTCGGCGCGGGTGCGGGAGCTTGCGGACGCGATCTATCGCGATGTTCCCGCGGAGGAGTTGCTGGCGGTCTGTGTGCTTAAAGGGTCGATGATCTTTTACGCCGATCTGGTGCGCGCATACCCGAAGGGCGTATTCTTCGATTATATGGCGGTTTCTTCGTACGGCGCGGGGCAGCACGCGGGTGAACTCGAGGTCCATGTTGATTTGAGCACAGACGTGGCAGGAAAAGATGTGCTCATTGTGGAAGATATCGTGGATTCGGGGCGCACGATCGCTCATTTGCGCGAGATGCTTCGTGCGCGTGGGGCAAAGACGTTACGTGTCGTTACACTCCTAGATAAACCGAGCCGGCGCGAAGTTTCTGTAAAAGTGGACTACGTCGGGTTTGAAATTCCCAACGAATTTGTTGTGGGGTACGGCTTAGATTTTAATCAAAAGTATCGCGCACTGCCTTTTGTGGGCAAAATTTCTCAAGAAACTTGAAAAATTGTTAAACGTCTCATTTTTTGCTTTCAATCTTCCTAAGGTTCTGTAATAGCGCCGCTTCCCCGTCTTCAAGCGCCTTAAAAGCGCTGCGAATTGGCAAAATATCTTCCTTGGACGACAAAATATAAGGATTTATTCTTGACGATTCTGAACGAAAGGGGAAACGTTTGCCCATGAGGAGACGGATGCGGCGCATGCTAAAGTTTAGGTGTGTCGGTCCGCGTAGTTGCATTTCACTTCATTTGAGGATGAAAACCATGTCTAAGTTCGCTAAAATTTTCGCTCTTTCCGCTCTACTTGTTGGATTCACCGTTGCTTGCTCCAACAAAAACGCAGACGACGCTACAGACCAGGTTGAGCCTGCAGAGCAGCAAGAGCTCGTGGATGACGCAGCAGTAGATGCTGAAGAAGCACAAGACGATGCGGATGCAGCAAAAGCTGACGCTGACGAAGCTGAAGAAGCAGCCGACGAAGCTGAAGAAGCAGCTGATGATGCTCAGGACGAAGCTGACGACGCTGAAGATGCAGCTGACGACGCTGACGAGCAGTAATCGACAGTGAGCGCGCGGATAGTTCTATCCGCCGTGAGAGATAAAGAAGCGCTATATGGCTTGGCCATATGGCGCTTTTTATTTGCTTACGCCACGGCTTCGTAACAATAATGCGGCCCGCACAAGAGTCGGTTACGATACGATGACCTCCACGTTCGGATACTGGATCGCTGACGTCCATGCCACATTCTGCAGGCAGACATGCGCGCTGGCCCAGCGCAAATCAGAAAACCTTGGCGAAAGAGACACCGCGCGAGGTTCTGTCTGGCACGGCGTGGCTTCTCTTTCCCATGAGCTTACTGCCGTGGTTTATCTATGCCCTCATCCGTATCGATCCCGCCTTTCCATGTGGTCGCTATTGCGATTGGGGCGTCTACGCCGTGATGCTCACATGGGCCGCCGGCAGCCTGCTCTTGCCGTTTACCCGGTGGATAGGGCGCTCGTTGGTGACCTTCTCGATTCTATCCACGCTCGCGCTGGGCGGCTTAGATAAAGACGCGTTCATCACGCGGCCCGTTTTATTGTTGGCGATCATCATCACCGTCATGCTGCTCCTGTCGCGGTTGTGGTTATTCCATGATCTCCATCTATTGAGCGCACACTATGCGCGTAGCTCCGAGGTCAAACGCGTCGGGCGCAATAGTCGGCTCGCAACTCTCGGCGCGCTGTTGGTCGTGCTTGCGCACTGGACGCTGAACCTCAGTAAAAATGATCCAGCGTACGAGACGGCCATGCTCGCCGTCTATAGCGCGGCGGCCGTGGCGAACTTGGCGCTGTTTGTCGCGCTTGTGCGCATTGCGCGACGTCATATTTGGCGTTTACTCTGGATCGTGATCTCCGTGTTCATCGCGCTGATCGTCTGGACGCAGAGTCATCTGAACATGCATGTTCTGGTGCTTGTGTCGCTCATCCCCGCGCTCAGCGGCGTTTTCGTGTTGCCGCGCGGTGTCACGCCGTCGGGCCAGCAGATCGATTGGTGGGAGCCCATCGTGCGCGAGCCGAATCGGCTTTTCGCGTCGATATTCGTCATCCTGTCGCTCGTGGCCACCTTCTTCTTATCGCTGCCCATCGCCGCGCAACCAGGCGCCCGTCTGCACGTGATCGACGCGTTGTTTATGGCCGTCTCTGCGGTCTGTGTCACCGGACTCGCGACGATCAATCCGCACATGGACCTCTCCATCGTGGGGCAGATCGTGTTTATCGTTGCCGCACAATTGGGCGGACTCGGGGTTATGACCTTCTCGTTGGCGACCGTCGGGCTATTGCGTCAGCGGGTGAGTTTGCGTGTGGAAACAGTGGTGGCTGGGCTGTTGTCCGCTGGAGATCGCCGCACCATCCGCCGCGCGCTACGTCTGGTTTTAACCTATACCTTCGGCCTCGAAGCCATCGGGGCCATCATCATCGGCCTGCGTTACTGGCGCGATGGCATGCCGCTCGGAAGCGCCATCGGACATGGTACTTTTGCAGCGGTTTCTGCATTCAATAACGTCGGGCATGTGCTTACCGGCGGCAACCTGTTGCCATACGCTCAGGACCCAGAAGTCATTTTGACGATCGCCATGCTGGTCGTGCTTGGCGGATGTAGTCCGTTCTTGATTTTGGCGCTCATCGGGTGGCGCCAGCGTCGGCGGATTAGCACCTCGCACCGCTTGGCATTTTTGATGACGTTGGCGCTGCTTGCGATCGGCTGGATAGGCTTTCTTGCCTTCGAGTGGCAACGCACGATGCAGGATTTTTACTGGCCCCATAAAATTACCAACGCGTTTTTTCAAAGTGCGAGCGTGCGGACGGCCGGTTTCACCACCGTCGACCTCGGTTTGGCGCATCCAGCGACCATCGTGATGTTCATGGTGCTGATGGTAATCGGCGGCAATCCAGGTGGTACGGCAGGCGGGATTAAAACGACCACGGCCGCGTTACTTATTTTGGCGGTGGTCGCGGCGATACGCGGGCATAAACATGTGCGTATTGGGTATCGTATCCTTTCGCACGCAGCGGTGTATCGCGCGGCAGCGACGGCGTCCGTCATGGCAGCTGCGATCTTCGGCTTTTCTATGTTGATGTTGCTTACGCAGGCTTTGGCGCCCAGAGAATTGATTTTCGAGGTCGTTTCTGCCCTGACCACCACGGGGCATTCGCTTGGGGCGACAGAAAATTTGGATACCGTGGGTAAAGCCATCATCATCGCCTGTATGTTCATCGGACGCGTTGGTATGCTGACGCTCTTCATGTTCTTATCTTCGCGCGAGCTCGTTGGCACCTGGCAGCTCGCCGAAGAAGACGTCGATTTGGGATGATATGAAACGTCAAGCTATCGTGATCGGACTTGGACAATTCGGCATGGGCCTTGCGCGGTCTCTGGTCGACAAAGGTTTCGAAGTGCTCGCCGTCGACATCGACCCTGATCGCATCGCACACGTGAACGCTTTTGCTGAGGGCCTTCAGTTCGATGCGACGGATATTGACGCGCTCGCGCGTCTCACACCCGATCAGCGCGACGTGTGTATTTGCGCCATCGGCGACGAGGACCGCGAAGCGTCCATCATCTGCACCGCGTTGCTCAAACAGCTCAACGCCAAAAGAATCGTGGCACGGGCAGGGGACGACGTGCATGCACGCATCCTGCAGCTCGTAGGTGCTACCGAGGTCGTTAACCCAGAGCGTGATTTCGGGGAACGCTTCGCCATGCGCCTTCTCTCTGACCAAGTGATCGGTGAGCTACACCTCGGCAGTGGGCTTGTGCTCGCGGAAATCGAGGTGCCGGACATCTTTGCAGCCAAAACCTTGGCGGAACTTCGCTTGCCCAATCGGTTTTCGGTGACGGTGGTTGCGACCAAATTGATGGACGAGTCAGATGTCAAACCGCCGGGGCCCAATACTGTGTTGAATCGCGGCGACCTGATGTTGGTGGTAGGTACGCGGAGCGCCGTCTCTAACATGCTTCGAGTGATCTAATGCGTTTGCGCACGAGTACACGCTGGGGAATCGGCCTCATGTCTGCGTTTTGGACGGCGATGCTCCTGTTCGTATCCGTCGTGCTATTCTTACGCGCCTCAAGCGTGCTGAGTGTGGTCGAAGAGGCAGATGCGCAGCTCCAACCACTTACAGAAATTCTCGTCATCCTTGCTCACTATGAGGGTGATAATTTTGAAGAAGTCAGGCGCGAACTTTCGGCGTCAATCGAAAAACTCAGCGCCAACAACCGCCATCAACGCACGCCCAAACAAAAAGCGCTGCTCGATGAGGCGCAGCGTTTTATGCGCGGAGAAACCGTCGAAACAGCCGAGCTGCGCCAACGGGTTCACGCATTAGCCCTTGAGACACAGAACGCGATTCGTCCCATCCAAGCAAGCCACAAAGCACAGGTCTATATCGCGGTGTTCATGAGCGCACTGCCGCTCGCTTTCGCCCTGTTTTTCATCCGTTATCTCTTGGTTCGGCTCGTCAACCCCATCGAAGAAGTGTTCCATTACGTCGAATCACGACCGCCGTCAGAGCTTTTACCGCGCTTTGTCCCGCTGCCGGCAGTCGACGAGCTCGATGTGATCGAAAGCTCTATCCAAACACTCAGCGAATCGCGCCAGAAATACGTTACCGCACGCCATGCGTATGTGCCTTTTGGCGATCAGGCAGCCGTAGAGGTGTTGCTTGAGCGCGTTCAGGATCCGGTTTGGGTGATCTCTCCGACCGGAGCGATCTTAGGCGCCAACGACGCTGCAATCGACGTGCTTGCAAGTGCGCACGGGCAGGAAATCCGAGAAGAATTGTACGGCATGGCGCCTTTTTTCGCCGCAGACTTCGATAATTTCGAAACAGATGCCATGCGGGTGGGGCCGTGGTGGGAGTTGGAGCTCGCGCCTGACAACGAAGCGATGATCTGCATCCTCAACCCGAACATCCAAAGAGGCAGCTGATGGAAGTTCGCCGCGATGTACTTTTAGGGATCATCACACTCGTCGCATTCTATCTTGCGTTGAGCTTCGCTGCCGTCGGCTTGCAGCAGCGGCTAGAGCCCACGCTCTATACGATCAAAGATCGCAACGTCGTTTCTGTGATTTCATCGATGGAGTTGCTCGCGATTTTAGAGGAGGGCGACCCCGAACGTATGGAAGCGCTCGCCGATGTTCTGTTAAACAACGAGACCGAAGAGGGTGAGCGCGAAATCGCGGCCCGCATCCACGCCTTGGTAGCCCAAGATTTAGTTTCAAATACAGATGAATATCAGCATCTTGTGAGCGATCTTCAAGAAATCATCGAGATCAACCAAGCGGCGATGCTCACCTATGCGGACCAGGCGTTTCGGTTGGCGCAAGGTGGTGGTTGGGTGTTGATTACCTTGGCGGCGATCGGCATATGGGCGGCGTGGTTTATTGTGCGTCGCTTGCAACAGCGCATTGTGGTTCCACTCGAGCGTTTGGCAGAGACCATGCGACGCGGTCGATCGGGCACCACCCGCATGCGCGCGTATGCGCAATACGCGGCATACGAGATACGCGAGGCTGCAAACGCGCTCAACGCGCTCTTAGATGAGCGCGCTGCGAATTATGATCGACGGCGTGCGAAAGTGGCACGTCCAGAGCGCAATATTGTCGTCGCGTTGATGGAGAAAGTTCCGTATCCCACTTGGATCCTTGATGAAAACGGCGAGATACGCGCCGCGAATCAGCTGGGCATGGAAAGTCAGCAGGGGAAAACTGGCCGTAGAATTAAAGGATATCTACGCGCCATCGTCGCGCAGCAGCGGCACGATGGCCCTAAAGACTATCCAGAACGCGCATTCGAAGCGGTGGACCTAGGCGATAAAGATCATTTACTCTGTATTCTGCTTGATGCGGATGCACCCGAGTTCAAAGAAGCATCCGAGGCTTAATGCCGCGAGGGAAAACTTCTACGGCCGCGCATGTCGGCATATTTCACCAGCGTTGCGATACGAACAGGCCTCTGTTATATCGCAGATTCTTACGTTGGTGACGTGCGTAAATCTTGCCAAGGGCACTTAAAAACGCGCATAAAGCTGCCATCGAGAAAAAGATCGTATAACTCTATTAGGTAATTATGCGGCGTGGCTACGCCGCGACGAATATACGCGGACGCGATTTTATCACGTCAGAACCGCACAGGAGCAGGGAGGCGTCAAAGATGTCGGAAGACAAGATCTGGTATATCGCACTGAATGACGAGCAGGTAGGACCGCTCTCGCAAGACGAAGTGCGCGCTGAGATCGAGGCCGGACAAGTAACCGGATCGACGTACATCTGGCGGGATGGCCTGGAAGACTGGGTCATGGCGGCCGACGTCGACGAATTCGCCGACGCAGTCAGCGCAGACGAACCCGATATCGCAGACGTTGCTGGGGAATCGGTCGACGCATTTTTCGCGAGCTATGATAGCTCAGCCAGCGACGACAACGACGCTGCAGCCGCTTCTGTTGCCGCAGCAAGTGTTGGCGGTGAGAAGAGCGACGGGCCAAGCGGGCTTGCCGCAAGTACCGTCGCCACGCGAAGCGATGATTCGGTGCTCTTCAGCCTCGATGAACTCGCCGCAACCACACAGCGCGTCGCCGAGCCTGATACTTCGACGACCGACGGGTCGGGACTCATCGACCTCAGTGCACTCGCGTCGACAGCGTCGACCATGGGGCCGGCGACTACGCGCGCCACAGCACAAACTTCGTCCACAGAATCCGTCAGTTCGCAGCCCGCGGTCGCGGCGGTCGCACTTGCGCCGCCCAAGAAAAGCGTACTTCCTTTTGTACTGCTAGGCATCGCGGCCGTTGCAATCATCGGTCTTCTGGTCGCCATCTTCCTGTTGCTTGGCAAAAAGGATGAGGCACCGCCCGTGGCCGAAGCTCCCGCAACCGACGCGGTGGCCGAAGATACGAGTGCAGAAAAACCCGAGGAGAAAGCAGAAGCAGCGGACGATACCGCCGCTGCGGCCGACGCGGATGCTGAGGACGCAGAAGCCGATGCGCCCGAAGAGCCCGAAGCGCCTGAAGCGCCAGCTGCAGCTGCGCCTAAAGCTACCGGATCAAGCGCTAAGAAGCCGTCCAGCTCAAGCGCGTCAGCGCCCAAAGCAGACAGCAAGCCAGCAGCCAAGCCATCTAGCCCAGCTCCTTCGAGCTCGTCTGCATCCAAACCTTCGAGCAGCTCGTCATCGAAGTCCTCGGGTTCAGGTGGCGGAGACTCCGTCTCTGCAGCGCTCGCATCCATCAGCGGCGATAGTTCGTCATCGAAATCGTCCGGCGCAAGCAGCGGCGGAGGCGCTACGCTCAGCGACACCCAAATCCGTAACACCGTGCGCCGCTATAACGGGAAAGTGCAGAACTGCAAATCGAGCGATGCCGATGCCGGCACCTACCGCGTTGCATTCGCGATCAATAACGATGGAAGCACGTCGCAAGTCTCCGCGCGTGAGGGCGGCGCTGCTGCAGCCTGTGTTGCCGATGTCGTAAAAACCATGCGTTTCCCAGCCTTCGATGGCCCCGAGCGTAAACTCACCTACACGTTCGCGATTCGCTAAAATATCAGGCGCTATCGCCCACGTATTCACCGCTATCCGCCCTGCATTGAGCCGTTTGCTCAGTGCAGGGCGGATAGCTGCATTTGCGTCCAATCTATGACATTGCTAGCGTGCATCCACAGGACGTTCGTACTTCAGCCGGCAGACCCATGTTCGGAAAGTTATATCCGCCAGTTCTATCCGTACTTCTGCTTTTCTTCCTCGCTTCGTGCTCCGCGCTCGCAGACCAGAAAGAGAACGCGCACGGCGATATGGAAGCCCCAGGAGATCTCGATGATCGTGGGGATGGAGCGTGCATCATCGAACATGGTGTAGATTCAGACGGTGACGGACTTCTCGATATCTACGAAGACCTGAATCAAAACTGCCTTGTCGATGAAGGCGAAACCGATCCGTTTAATCCTGACACAGACGGAGATGGCCTGCTCGATGGCGATGAAGATGCCGACGGAAACGGCGTGTGGGACAAAGATCGAGGCGAACTCAACCCGTTGGCAGTCGACACCGATGGCAACGGTATCCCTGATGCAGACGAACCCAAAGCACGTGTCTGCAATCGTGCGCACGCCAAACGTGTGCTCGCAGAGCGGCGCATGCTGCCAGAAGGGCGGGTACTTTACCTGCACCCAGAGATCAAAGATGCCGTACCATTCGGAACGTCAAAGGCCATCTTCATTCAAGGCCAACACGAAGAGAACGCCGCGCTCATTTTCGAAAGTCAGCTCGATGCCAGCGCGTTTACGCAACTGCTTTCGCTCCTTGGAGATGGGCTGCTTGGCTCCGTCGCGGAAGATAGCTACATACAGCTCAAGGACGTCTACCAACACCTAGAGCGCGGAACCCTGCAGGCACACATGTACCTGGCCAATTATCGGGTCTCACTTTTCGAGATTATCGAGCTTTTGGGAGATTATATTCCTGAACTTCGAGAGCCGATGGCGCTGCTGGATGCCTACAACCCTCAGAGCGAACATTGGGAAATCCAAGTCCAAGGCGAACAACTCGAAGAAGGGGGAACGCGGTGGGCGTTGAGCTGGAAACCCGAAGACCAAGAGAGTGATTGGTTCGCGATCGCGCGGCCGCAACTGTTGGGTGTAGGCGCTAAAACTTACGTTCGATTCGTGTGTGAGAATGTCGAAGTTCAATCCCGCCCACGCTTGAATATTCTCTTGGTTGCTGATCGCGAGGCGGCTGATTTTGCGTACGCATGGAATCAAGCGTTGCTCAACCTTATCGGTGCGCGCGACAGCCAAAACGCCGAGACGTATGTCTATACCTTGCAGCAGTTCGAGGGTGCATGGCATTGGTTCGACGCGTTAACGAATGTACGAGCGTACGATTTCGACGCATACAGCCAAGATTTCTCAGGTTATGCGTTTGATCAAACTATCGCGAACGCGTTGCGCTCAGTGCCTTGGGACGATCCAGATGAGGATGCGCTCATTCTTATTCTCAGCGGCACAGGGGAGCACGAGGAAGGCAGTGATGTAGAGCACCTTCCGCGTGTGGCGGCACAGCTCGCATCCGCGCGTTCAGTGATCGCATCACCTACGCCAGAGCCCTTTGCATGTCCGTGGAGAATGACGTCACAGCGCGCTCAAGCAGTCGATCGTCTTGTGCATTGGACACATGCCCGCCATATCGGAAACTGCGGGTTGCTCGGACCCCAGCGACAGCCCTTTGATCCGGAAATTCTCCAGGTTCTCGCCGCAGAACGATGGAGTGGCACCGAGCGTGAGATCATCCCAGGAACGCTCTCCTTAGCCGAAGGGGATGACAGCGTGCCCGCGCAATCACACTTCATCGCAGGGCAACGATTTGTGCTTGCACCCGGCGTGCGTGCAAATCAGGATAGCGCCGTCTCTTTTGGTGCATGGTTCGAATAGGGCGCCGGTTTCAATCGGTGCCCAAACGTCGCGCCCCCAGGTGTGCTGGTCCACTGCGAGGTGTACAACTTCCTTGTAAACGCGCGTGTTGTTTTACGTAGCGGGCTTCTACGCGCGGCCGTAGAATATTGGCGCATTCCCCCGTATATCGTGTACGGTCACTTTATTCACCTTCACTACCTGTCATGCGATCGAGCGACGAGCGTTGACCATGATTCAATTATTCGCGCGAACCTCACTTTTCCTCCGTCTCGTTATGGGCACGGTGCTCGTGTCATTGAGCCTATTCGCGCTGCCTGCGGCAGCGGATATGCTGCCGCTTGTGGTCGACCACACACGCAACGAGGGCCCCACCTTTTGGTGGAACAGTGCGCGGCCCAACATCCAGTCGCCCATTGATCAAACGCTCTTTGCATCCGACGCCCGCGGTATCGTTCAGATCCAGCGCAAAAAAGACTTTTCGATCAGTCGGATTTTTCAGCGAAATGATTTGAGCGTGGTCAACGCCCAACAAATCGCACAGCTGACAGGGGCCACGACGTTCTTTTTAGGAAAAGCGCACGCAGAGACGACCGAAGTAACTTGGCTGGACTCTACATCGGCGATTGTCACGATCTTAGGCGATTTATACGATACGCGTAGTGGCGTGCTCATCGGTAGCGTTGAGATGATTGGACGCGGCGTAAGCTCGACGCGTGATGGTGCGATCCGTTTGGCGAGCCAAGCCGCCGCGCAGGATTTGCGCCATTTTCAACCGAGCAAAGCGTTCGCTCAAACCGCGCCAAACCTCTTGCAGATCGTCGTGCACGCACCTGATAAAGCACAGACCTTTGTCACATTGCACGAACACTTTGATAAAGCGATCCAAGGACGGGGAGTGATGGCGCCATGCCGCGCCAGCGAAGGTGAAGTTGCCCTGTGCGTGCGTTCCGAAGAAGACGAACAGCAGTTGCGTGGCCTACTGCTCCAAGGACTCAAGCGTGGGCTAGACAATATCCTTATCGACGAGATTCAAGAAGAAGAGCAGCGTATTCACATCTATGCACGAACCCCATCACCCGAAGGTGGTTCGACAGATACACCGCGCCCCTTGCTGTGATGGCCAGTAGGCATCCATACGACAGCTGCTTATGCATTGCGGCTCGCGCAGAACGCTCGTTTCAGCACCTGCAGAGCCGCCAGGTTGAAAATCCATCATGAAGGCAACCCTCGTACATAAAGTCCCCAAGCTCGACACCCTTCGTATGGAGGACCAAGACCTTCCGGAGCGCTTGTCAAAGCAGAGTCCCGATCTTTATAGCGGACTCCATAACGCCAAACAGCGCCAGGATCTCTCGTTGGTTAAAGTGATCGAGGCCTTTCATAAAGAAGGGTTCGACGTCGATGTTCAGACCCAAACGGATTTCAAAGGGGCGGACGGGGACGTCGTTGTCGTCGTCGGGGGTGATGGAACAGTTCTCGATGTTTCGCACAACGTGCGAACCACGCCGATCATCGCGATTAACTCTGATCCCGAGCGATCTGTCGGTGTTTTCTGTGCTTGCGCTGCCGACGAGGCGCGTCAGGCGGCACAACGCGTGCGCGATGGGCAAGCCATCCCCACAATCCTTCACCGCATGCGTGTCTCGCTCAATGGCGAAGACTTTGTCTATCCGGCCCTAAACGACGTTCTTGTAGCCAATGCCCATCCCGCCATGATGTCTCGTTACATCCTTACGGCAGGAACCATTTCGGAGCGTCACGCCTCGAGCGGGATGTGGATCTCTACACCTGCGGGTTCCACCGGTGGAATTCGCTCCTCGGGTGGGACGGTATTGCCGATCTCGGGCCGCATGTTACAATATCTTGTGCGTGAGCCATTTAATCCGCGCGGTTCTGCTTACCGTCTTTCGCGCGGGGTTCGCCACCTCTACGAGGGGCTTCGCGTCCAAAGCCTCATGCGCGGCGGACGCGTCTATATCGACGGTCCTTACCACGAGCTCGCGTTTGAACTCGGCGATACGCTCGAGCTCGGCGAAGGGCCGTCATTACAGATTCTCGACATACATTCGGAACTGCGCGGACGATGAGTTCAGAAGGGCGTAATACGCCGTAAACATTAGGCAAGTGCCTAAAAATAAAGGGTTCGCAAAATATAGGTTGACGCAACGCAACGCACTCTCTATGTAAACCCTCGCCTTCAAACGACATCGGGCTGTGGCGCAGTCTGGTAGCGCACCTGCATGGGGTGCAGGTGGTCGCTGGTTCGAATCCAGTCAGCCCGACCATTCCAAGAAGGACGAAACGACCTCACTTATCAAGTGAGGTCGTTTCAGTTTTTGCTTCCTGACACGCAAGCGCGGGATAGCCTTCGCCCGCCCGCCCGCACGGCGTTGCGTTCGGCAATGAAGCGTTACGGGCCGTCGTAGCGAGAGGAGGGCGCGTGACGGTGTTCCGCCGCGGCAAAACTAAAAAGCGCGCAGAATACTGCGCGCTCCAACGAATCAGGAAAATTCTGAACGGTTTATATTACCAGCGGTTTCCGCCGCCACCGCCACCGTAACCGCCGCGATCGCGACGAGGGGCGCGCTCACGTGCGATATCCACGTTCAGCGTACGACCGTCCAAGGTGGACCCATTCATTCCTTCAGCGGCGCTCGATGCACTCTCTGCGCTATCGAAGGTGACGAAACCAAATCCGCGGCTACGTCCTGTGTCGCGATCGGTGATGACTTTCGCATCAACCACTTCGCCGTAGGATTCGAAAGCTGCGCGGAGGCCATCGTCATCGGTTCCCCAGCTGAGGCCACCCACAAAAATCTTACTCGACATGTACTAATACTCCGTGTGCGCTCGTGCTTGCATTGAAAAGGAAAATTGAGCGCCTGCACTTCGGCTTCGTTTTCGGAATCGCACGTGTTGCGCCTTCAACGAAACCTTCCAACTGGCCGTGGGCCAGCACGGGAAACGAACATTCCCATGAGCGCCTTGTACGAGGACTTGCCGCCAAGTGCAAGCATCACCTTCACACAATGCAATAATAAAACACGATGGAGGGCATAAAAAGGGTGATTTCGCGTGCCAGTTTCGTGAGCGACGCGCCAAGAAATGCCTTTCGCGGATGAATTTTCCCTGAACGTGCGTTACTAGCCAGCCGATGCAAACACCGCAACGCGTTCGCTTTCTAAACTTATCGCGCGACAACCATGGCCCGACGTGATCGATTGAGTCTGCCGGAAGACTCTAAAAAACTTACAAAACCTGCAGTGCGGCGTGCGTTCGAGCCGCCCGATGCGCCGCTCAACCTGCCGGGTGACGCCGAGGGCTTGTCGTCGCTGCGTGGGCGAAGTGCCATCGATGAGTTTGACACCCCCATCAAATGGCTCGCGGGGATCTTCCTGCTCGTGATCTTCGTCTTGCTTGCAGAGCTCTATAGCCTCCAAGTCGTCAAACGCGCAGAATTCTACCAGTTCGCAGATCGAAACTTCATACGCACCGAAGAGCTAACCCCTGATCGCGGCCTCATCTACGACACGAATCAACATATCTTGGCCGAAAACCGGCCCGTGTACGATGTTTACGTCACGCCCGAAATCATGCGCTATCACTTGAAGCGACGTGACGAAAACGCGCCAGACCCCATCGAACTGCTCGCCGACCTCGTTCACCTTACGCCCGAAGCAACACAAAACCTGCGCGAACGTGTGAACGACGCTACGCGCCGCGCGGACATTCTTGTGGCACGGAACATCTCGCGCGACGTGCTCGCGCGCGTCGTTGCCGTAAAAGGACAACTCCTCGGTACCTTCATTCACACCACACAAAAAAGACACTACCCCCTAGACGAAGTCGCATCGCACCTCCTGGGCTACATGAACGAAATCTCGCCCAAAGAGCTCGAGCAACTCGCCTCTTACGGATACCACGCCGGAGAGTACGTCGGTCGTAGCGGTCTAGAACGAAGTTTCGAAGCCATTTTGCGCGGCGCACCTGGCCTACGACGAGATGTCGTCGACGTGCGTGGCCACGCCCAAACACTCGATGTCGCCAAACAGCTCCTCGGCGCATACCGAGAAGTTGCACCCATTCCAGGCAAAAACCTCAACCTTACCCTCGATACGCGGCTGCAAGAAATCATCGATAATATCGGCGTAGATGAGCCGTCCATGGCCGTCGTCGCCGTCGACCCGCGCGACGGGGCAGTGCTCGCACTCTATTCCAGACCCGGATTCAACCCCAACGCCTGGTCTGGACGCCTAAGTAGAGAAGAGAAACGCGAAATCGATGACAACCCATACCACCCGCTAATCGACAAATCCCTGTACTCTTGGGCCCCAGGTTCCACCTATAAAATCGTAGGCGCCATGGCTGCGTTGGACGAAGGCGTCTTCGATGCCGATACCAAGGTAAACTGCAAAGGTTCCATCGAATACGGAGGACGGACGTTTCGATGCCACAACCGCCGCGGACACGGATGGGTCGACCTCAAAGAAGCCGTCCGCGTTTCGTGTGACGTCTACTTTTACGAAGCAGGCGTTCGCCTAGGCATGGATACACTTGCCGACCACGCCTATAACTTCGGGTTCGGGCAACATACCGGCCTGGGCACGGGCGGGGAACAAGCAGGACTCATCCCCACCCGTGAATGGCATAACGTGAACACAAACGGTGGATTCGTCGGCGGTTTCACCCTTGGCGCAGTCATCGGCCAAGACGTCGTCCAAGTCTCACCGCTGCAGCTCGCGCTCGCCTACGCTGCTGTCGCCAACGGCGGAAAGCTCTTCTATCCACGCTTGATTAGCAGAATCAGCACCACCGACAAAAGAGTCGTATTCGAATATCCAAGACGCGTGCGCCACACCTTGCCTTACAACAAAGAAAGCCTCGATCTTCTCATCGAAAGCCTCGTCGAAGTCGTGGAATCCGCATCCGGCGGAGACCTCGCGCTTCCCTATATGAAAGTTGCGGGAAAGACCGGAACCGCGCAGGTCGCCTCGCTCGAACGCCTCCGTTTTCGCGACGATGAAATCATCTGGAAACAACGCGACCACGCGTGGTTTGCCGCCTTTGCTCCCGTAGAAAACCCACGTATTGCCGTCGCGGTCCTCGTGGAACACGGTGGTAGCGGTTCCAAAGCCGCCATGCCCGTAGCGATGCGTGTTATCGATCAATATTTTAGAAATGTACTCGGCTGGAACGAAGAGATTGAGCGCGGCGTCGCCGCACGCAGCCAAGCCTCCGCCCTCGAAGAGCTCATCCCAACGCCCAGCACCGAAAGCTTCACCGAGCTGCCCCTCGATATCGAAAGCATCGAGTTGCTCTCGCGCCATCAGGCAAGCCATACCTTGAACAACTTGGAGCCGATCCAATGATGCCGCTGACGCGACGTAGAACCGGACGCAAATTCGATTGGGTCCTTTTCACCATCACCTTGCTTTTGGTTGTCGTAGGGCTCTTATCACTCGTCTCTGCATCGGTCGCGGACGACACCGTGCACTACGCACGTCAACTGCTCTGGTTCGTATTGGGCACCATCGCGGCCGGACTTATCGCATCGCAAGACTACCGGCTTGTTGCACGCCTCGCGTACCCCGCCTTGGCTATCGGGATTCTATTGCTTTTGCTGGTGAGCGTCGCTGGGACCAGTATCAACGGCTCGAAGCGTTGGCTCGCGCTCGGCGAGTTCAGCGTCCAACCGTCCGAACTTGTGAAACTGACCGTCGTGCTCGTCGCCGCACGTTACTTCAGTGATCACCCGACCAAGAACGGGCGAGGGCTCAAAGATCTGATCGTTCCAGCCGCATTGATCGTCATTCCGTTCTTGCAGATCGCGGCACAACCAGACCTAGGTACGGGGCTTACTCTATGGCTCATCTTTGGTACCGTGGTCGCGTTTGATCGCATCAAACCGTCGTTGACGATCGCACTGATCGGGGGGCTTTTGATTTCGCTTCCTTTGGCGTGGGGATTCGGTCTCAAAGAATATCAGAAGGACCGCGTAAGGGCGTTTCTAGACCCCGATGCAGAGCTGCAAGGCGACGCCTGGCAGGTTCGCCAATCTCGGATCGCCATCGGCTCGGGCGGTATTGTTGGCAAGGGATGGCTACAGGGTACGCAAGTGCAGGGCGGTTTCGTCCCGTACGACGAGAGCGACTTTATCTTTACGCATACCGCAGAGCAGTTCGGATTTTTGGGCAGCACCTTTGTGCTTGGTCTCTATGTGGCGCTCCTGCTGTGGGCGCTACGCATCGCGCGCTTTGCGCGCGATAGGTTCGGCGTCTTATGTGCGGTAGGGATCGCTGCGCTGTTTTTCTGGCACGTCGCAATCAACATCGCCATGAACGCGGGACTGCTCCCTGTTGTTGGGTTGTGGTTGCCCTTCATGTCGCGCGGCGGGACTTCGGTATTGGTGAGCATGAGCGCGATCGGCATTTTGATGAGCATTTCCATGCGCAGGACCACCACGGGCGATCGTCCGTTGAGCGCCTGAGCTGTCGGTCAAAAAGAAATGAACCTAAGTTCCCTCGACTTAGGTTGATTTGGCTTCGATGCGCTGAAGGGCGCGCATAGAACTAGATTTGGACGCTCTTGGCGACGCTGTTGAGTTTGATACGCGCCATGGCCAAGTTCGCTTGGTCGCGATTGACTGCCAAGTAATAGAACAGCGACATATGGTGCGGTACCGGGCAAATCAAGTGGTACTGCGAATCCAAGGTAATGAGGATGTCTTCGACGTTGTCTTTCAGGCCGAGTGCTGACATTGCACGCATTTTGGCTTTGTAAACATCGCAGTTGGTCGCTGCTGCGACTTCGATGTTGAACTGCGCATTCCCACCGATGGTTCCAGCAGACATTCCGCTATCGGTGTCGACCAATGCCGCACCGATAAAACCTGCGATACCTTGCAGTTCGTTGAGTGTTTCTTGAATACTTGCCATAGGATTTCTCCAAAATCATGAAGAGAGAAGGGAACACTATAAAGCCCTAACGGCCTTTAAATCATTAGGAAAATACTTGAGAGAGCGCAACCTTGGTGAGGGCGTAGTTAGCTTGTGAGGCGCCTACGTTCACAACAAAAAGGAATTTGGATTGGGAGGGGATCACGCCGGCAAAGTACAAGGTGTCGTTGCTCGCCAAGGTGAGGCTCTTAAACTTTCGCTGGCTCGCCAATTTGCGTATGGACTGAAACGGCTCGACGGCAACTTCCTGTTCGCTCTCAATCGCGGGAAACGCTTGGACCAGTGTGCCAGAATCAATATGAAGAACAACCGCTTCTCTGAACCCTTGGATCTTGTTTAACGCCGTTAAATCCATCAATTGAAACGACAAAAGCTTCGCCATTTGCGCGAGTTTTACAGACGTCCACTGCTCTAGTTCCTCGGGATCCAAAGCCGGAAACTCTGCAGTTTTACGCTGTTGAACATCGCTTTCTGGCAATGAATCTTTGTCACGATTTTGCATCGGATCCTTCCAACTGGTCCGCTAAAAATGGGGGCGTCTACGCTTCCTCACAAAGAAAGCGTCCACTGGCGCAGTCAGCATGATTCAATGGTCATCAAAACGACCGCAAAACCACTTTATCGCGAAGTGGTCTAATTCATCACGTCACGCACGACTCCTTCGCTTTTCCATCATATCGGGAGTACGGGCGGAAAATCAAGCAGATCAGATATCGAACGGCAACCTGTTGATCTTGTACGATATACCGCACGCTAGGGGGTTCTCTTTCGCGGAACTGCGTGTCGCCCAGCTCGTCTTGTGCATTAGAAGTCGCATTTTGATAAAAAAACACCCAACATGTGGGTGTTTCAGACGCGAAATGTTGATTGAGAACTAAAGGACGGCGTCGAAGAGTTTCTGAAGGCCGGGCTTACCCGAAAAACCGACAGAGCGAGAAACAACCTCTCCGCCTTTGACGCCCAGAAGCGTAGGAATTCCCTGAATCTGGTACTTCATCGCAACGCCACGATTGTTGTCGACGTTCACTTTCACGACACGGACCTTGCCAGCATTTTCTGCAGCAAGTTCCTCAAGTACAGGCGCGATTTGACGACAAGGACCACACCAAGGTGCCCAAAAGTCCACGATGACCGGAAGATCGCTCTGAAGAACGTCTTTTTCAAAGGTGGCGTCAGTCGAATCAATAATTTCTGCGGCCATGTTGCACTCCAAAATGCGACGAACGAACGGTACGTTCTAGGTAAGATGTAATTAGCCAAGTGTTAAAGCACGAAGTGTACAACCGTCAAGGCTGCACCATGTATCCGTCCATCGCGGCGAGTCGATCGCAAGCGCGCGCGAACATCCCATCTGTCGCGCGTTCCACGCGCTGCGCACAAAGGCGTCCAGGAAGTAAAAATCCTCGCCCCATCGTCGGCCATGAGCGCGCGTATTTGCACCGCACCGAGAACTAGCTCTTCGAAAGCGGGGGGATGCGGAGCACGCACTGAACTCAAAAACACCGCCGCTGCAATCCCGAATGCGCGGATGATTTCGCCGGAGCGCTGGAAGGGTTGGGCGATTTATTCAGAGGTATCCCCATCTGCAACACGCATCGCGTGCGCATCGCTTAAACGTGCATCCGCTTTCATCGTCCAGCGTGTACTATCACGATCGATGACCTTGTTGAGGTTCGCTAACATCACTTTTTCTAAGTCGATGTTCAAAGAATTGGCCAAAACTGCCACAGTAAAGACAATATCGCCGAGTTCCTCGGCAATGTCTGTCGGTGACTCAGAGGGCTTGGGAACTTTCGCGCCAAAACGATGATTCATGGCACGAGATAGCTCACCAACCTCTTCGACTAAACGTGCTAAGTTGCTCAAGGGCGGAAAATAGCCTTCTTCAAAAAGAGCGATCCACGCATCGATCCGTTCTTGAATTTCCTTTAAACGCACAACAACTCCTTGATGATCTTTTACCTAAAACTGGACTCTGTACAATGGCAGCGATCGTAGAGCTTTGGTCGAAATCTGATCAACAGCGACTTCAAAGATTTATCCAAGCCGTTGCAGCAAACGATGCACTTGCGACCATACTGGCCCTCAATGCAGCGGACGTCGACCCCATTCGACAAGCGATCGACAAGATCAAGCCGCGCGTGCAAGAGGCGGACGCGCTCGGTGGACTTTTGGGCGTAGCCTCAACCATCGGGTCCGCTATGGAAGACGACTGGGGCATCACATTGAACCCAGACCACCCGTTGATCCACGAGTGCGACCTTCGGCACTGCTGGGACGCCAAGAGCGCTTCGCCCCGAACGCTCGCGGCACTCTGGGTCTATGTCATCCAAGAGCTTGGCTATGATGCACACTGGTTAGAAATGAGCGTGTTCCATCCGGTCGCCATCCGCGACGAACATAGCCGCATGATGATCGATTCTACCAGTGGACGTATGGTCTCAAAAGCAGACTGCAAAGACATTTTCGAAGCCATCGTCGATGATGAGATGTTCGATCCCGATATGTTCTTCCCACCCAATGCCCAAGAAATCGCCGTCGATATCTTGGAGTTGAGACTCGCAGGAGCTGCGTCGAATGACGACCACGTTGCAACCTACCAGCATATGCGTTTTCATGCCGCGCTCCACCAAGACGACCCACAGATCGTCTTTGCGGCAGCCATGGCCGCCGCGAGTATCGGCGACTTTGGCTTCGCAACGTCCACGCTCAACGACCTACTTGAGCGCACAGAAGATGGCGATCTACGCACTGCCATCGCCCGCGCCTTGGAACGCATCGAAAACCAATCTCCTTACATGAACTGATCAACCCATGTATGGTCATGCCTCTTAGAATGTGAGACGTCGCACCTTTTTATCTTTGATGCTCAGAGTTCGATGAGGCCCCGCGCGTGGGAGAACGTATCGCTCCATCGCTTCACCGGTTTTTTCGCTTAGCGCAAACGCTCGTGCTCTGCGTCCTAGCCGCAATGTTGTGCGTTCCGAGTGCGTTCGCGTCGGGACCTGCAGCAGAGCGCTGGCGCACCATCAGCACGCCACACTTTCGCGTGAACTACCACCGCAGCGTAGAAGCCATGGCGCGCGATGTCGCCATCATGTGCGAAGACGCCCACGACCTGTTGGCCAAAGAATTCGACTTCGTGCCCGATCGAAAAACCGAAGTCGTGCTCCTTGATGCATCTGAAAGCGCAAACGGCTCTGCCAACACCTTTCCACGCGCGACCATCCGTCTATACGCCGTACCATCGTCGTCCTACGACACCCGCGGCGATACCGGCCACTGGATGTGGGAAATGGTCCTACATGAATACGCCCACATCCTGCACATGGAGCAGATCTACGGCTGGATACGCGTGATCAATATCCCGTTCGGCCGCCAGCTCATGCCGAACCAAAACCTTCCCCGCTGGATGCTCGAAGGTACAGCCACCGCCATCGAATCAAAATATACGGGAAGAGGGCGCATTCATAGTAACTTCTACCGCATGTACCTTGATGCAGCGCTGCGCGAAGAAACCCTGCCAACCCTCGCGCAGCTGACAAACCAACCGCCGAAATTTCCCTACGCCAATTTCTGGTACCTCGCAGGCGGCTATTTCATCGAATATATCGCTGAAACCTACGGCTGGGACGCGCTTTTTGAAGCTTACGCGGACCAAGCGGGACGACTCAGGCCTTGGGCGGTGAACTTCATGGTCTGGAAAGTCATCGGTAAAACCGCTGACGCTCTGTACGATGAATGGAAAGCATATGCCCTCGATAAAGCAGAACAAAAAGCGCTGCTCATCGCAAACCAGGGGCTCATTGAACCTACGCCCATCACGCGAGATGGCCATGATACACGCTGGATCGCCGCAACACCGAAAGGTACCCACCCGCATTACATTCGCGCGGATGGTAAAGACGACGCGACGCTCACCACCCCCGAAAACCCCAACGCACGCCGCATCCGCGTGCGCACATCAAGCCCTTTTGCTCTTGCGCCTGACGGAAGTTACGCCGTCATCTCGCGCGCGACGCGCGTGCGCGACGGCTACAGCCGCAACGATCTTTGGCGTGTGGACCTGAAGAGTGGAAAAATCCGGCGCCTCACGCGCGGATTGCGCGCGTCCGAGCCTGCGATCGCGCCCGATGGCCAATCCATTGCGTACGTCCGCCCAGATCAAGGTCGTTTCGATCTTTATATCTACGACCTTAACACGCGCACCGCCACCCGCGTTGCGAAGGCACCGGATTGGACGACCTACGGCCAACCAGCTTGGGCGCCGGATGGACAAACGCTTTATGCCAGCCGCTCCAAAATCGGCGGTGGTCGCGATCTCTACGCCTTCGATATGCGTACCTTTGAGGCGACGCAGCTGACAGATGATACCATCGTGCATGATGCGCCGCGCATCAGCCCCAATGGTCGATGGCTCTATTACAGCGCGGATAAAGACGGCACCTACAACATTTACGCGCGTGATCTATCTGATCCCGCAACCTGTACACCCAACGCATGTCCTTCGCCTTCGAAAGCGGAAGATATGCGGGTGACGCGTGTGCGCACAGGCGTTTTTAACCCAGTTGTCGTGCAGCAAGACGACCGCTGCGAATTATGGATGAGTACGTTCTCTGGACGAGGTTTTGATATCGCAAAACTCGCGCTCCAAGACGACTGCAGCCCGAATCGAAACGTCGAAAGCTCAAGGCGAAGAGTGGCCCACGAGGCTTTTGCCATCCATGAGCCCGTCGAACACAAAGAAGGCGAGCAAGAAGACGAGGAAACCGAAGCGTTTCAAGAGGAACAGGAACGCGCGGAACATAAATCTACGCCGACATTCTCCCAAGAGCCACTGCTACCGTCCGAAGACCGCGACGACCTCAGTCGGCCTAAACGTTACCTCACAGGCGTTCGCGCACAACCGTGGACCTGGAGTCCGATTTACGAAAAAGTCGGCCCGCACAGACAGGTTGGATTTTCGACCTCCGGCGAAGACCCTGCCCAACGTTTCGCGTGGCGCGCGGATTTGAGCATCGGCGATCCTTTTAATCAATTGCGCTGGGCGGTAGACCTCCGCTTTCGAATGACGACGCCGGAGTTCTATATCAACACCTCACGGTCGGTGAATCGTGGGTCCATGCGCGTCAACTCTGAGGTCCAACCCTACGATCAAATGATCACCACCGTCAGCGTCGGCACCGGTTATAACTTTGGTGGTATACGCGCGGCGCAACGCGTTGATCTGAGTTACAACTGGGAGGAGCGCACATTCTGGGATCGCAGAACGCTGCACCACGATCCAGGTGGATTGCGCCCGATTTTACCGGTGCTTGGACACTTTAATAACCTGTATCTCAGTTACAGCGTTTCGAACCTACGCTCCTACACACGATCCGTGTCGCAAGAGCGTGGGTGGTCGTTCCGCATGGGTCTACGTCTGCGCGCACCGTGGCTTGGCGCGCATTATGAGAGTCGTGAATTTTCTTTTGCGGTGCAAAAGGCGGTTCCCATTCATCGTTGGAACAAGCATGCACTTGTGGTTCGGCTCTTAGGCGCTGCAGCGCAATCACGTTTTGATCGACCGATTACTTATGCCGTCGGTGGTATGGCGGATCAAAACCTTTGGGAGGCTCTCCAAAATCAAGTCGGCGCGCCGACGGCGGTGGTACGAGGGTACGAGCCAGCACGTCTTCGAGGACAGCATTATCTTTTAGCGAATGCCGAATATCGATTTCCGCTGCTCTTTGTCGATTGGGGTCACTCCACCTTACCGCTGTTCTTAGAGCGGTTTCACGGTGCATTGTTCGTGGATGCGGCAACGACCTTTGAGCCAAATCCCGCCGGCCAGCACACGCTGATCGGTGTCGGCGCGGAGGTTCGTGTGGATCTGACGCTGGGTTATTATTTGCCGCAATCTCTACGTATTGGCGCAGCACGGGGATTCGGTCCCGAAGGGATATGGCAGTGGTACGTGCTGTTAGGGCGCGGGTTCTAAGCTTCTACGAGTCACGCAAAGATCCAAAGATCCTTTCGTCGGTAGATCTTACTGCCGCCGCATGACCTGCATAAAAAAATGAAGGCGTGCGCGAGAGAGAAGGGCGAAGAGCTCGTTTTAAGCGGTACATATGGAAGTGATTATTCAAACGTTTATTTTTTGCCTTCTCAATTTTATATGGCAAGATGACCCACCGGAGCGTTGAATTACAGGTCGATGCATGTGTCATCGGTGGGAGAGTAACGAGCAATGAATCGCTTGAACGATATGAGCAATCATCGCGTCGCGGCAGTAGCGGCCCTTTTAGCGATCAGCGTGGCGCTGATCTGTTTTGTGGGAGCCATCGTCTCGGGGATGAATATTCAGGCCCAAAACAGTGTGGACGCGCGTCCGCAGCAACCGGCAGCGGTGCGTTATGCTGTCAGTTATGCGATCGATAGCGAGCTTTACAGCTTTTACAAAAAGCAAGAGTCCGACACCAGCCAAGCTTCGCTTTCGAAAGACGAAAAAACCAGCGCGACCACGGCCAAATAGTCGCGAGAAGCGTTGTTCGTGCAGGTGCACGCGCATCAACGCGTACGTCGGCGGATTTCTTAGCGCTTGTTTGGCGCGGCGAGCGCGTGTGGCGTAAAACGAGACTAGAAATCAGCCGGAGCGCGTGCGTCTTCTTCACGCTCGGAGTCTTGCACTTCTTTTTCTACGCGGCGCAGGTCCTTAGAAATGAGCCATTCATCGATGACGCCGTCGCCATCGATATCCACACCGGCTCGCTCTAGGACGCCTTCTTTAAAGAACATCCAGAAATCGGTGGTGCCGTCGCCATTGGTGTCGCGCTCAACACGAAACAGCGTGCCTTTGATGTACTGTCGTACTTCTTCGAACTTCCCATCCTGATCGACATCGATTTCTCGTCGCGTAATCTGCCCGTCACGGTAGTAGAGAATACGATCAAAGACACCGTCAAAGTCCGCATCGACTTCGTCCATCTTGAGTTTCCCTTCGTTATCGAAGGTACGCACGAGATCGACCTCGCCATCGCCGTTCAGATCGAGTTCGCGCCGCACGGGGCGCTTCTTCGAAATATCAGCGGGGCGGAGTTCTTGAAGATCTTCCATGGGGATGACCGCGCCGTCCTCATCGAGCGGTTGACTGTAATACCAACTGTCTTCGTGGTTTTTGCGGCGGACCGCAAAGGATTCTTTCAAGAGTCCGTCTTGGGTGAACTCCTGCCGAACCTCGCTCTCATGTGCATCCACGTAAAGAATTTCCACGCGCTCTGGTTGTTTGGCGCCGCACCCGCTCCACAATGCCGTGGCGGCGATCAAGGCTGCTGAAAAATATGCTTTTCTCACGTGCTCCCCTCGAAATAGACTAAGCCTTTCCGCACCAAGTTCTGGCGCTACGATCGGCGTTGAGCGTTGACACCTTCGATACTGGCCCGTAAGCCTAATGCCCCCGTGGTAGCCACGTTCAAAACCGCGTTAAACCGCTATCATTCCATAGCGTCGTCGGCAACTCTAAGGCTCTCGCACGGTTTTATCCCTCTCGGCTCTTGTCGGGTGCTCGATGCGTCAGGAACAAATTCGCAACTTTTCTATTATCGCACACATCGATCACGGGAAATCAACCCTCGCTGATCGTATTCTCGAACTGACGCAGACGGTGTCGGATCGGGAAGCCACCGCGCAGTTCCTAGACAACATGGAACTAGAAAAAGAGCGCGGTATCACCATCAAGGCCCAAGCCGTCCGCTTAAAGTACCGCGCAAAAGACGGAAAAGACTATATCTTTCACCTCATCGATACACCTGGGCACGTAGACTTTAACTACGAAGTCTCTCGTTCGCTCGCCGCCTGCGAAGGCGCCATTTTGGTTGTAGACTCCACCCAAGGCGTCGAGGCACAAACGCTGGCCAACGTCTACCTTGCCGTCGACGGTGACCTCGAGATCGTGCCGGTACTCAATAAGGTAGACCTCCCAGCCTCCGATCCCGAACGCGTGCGCGAAGAGATCGAAGATGTGATCGGACTCGACGCCTCCGATGCCATCCCATGCTCTGGAAAAACTGGCGTCGGCGTCGATCTGATTCTCGAAGCCATCGTAGAAAAAATCCCTCCGCCAAGCGGAGACCCCGATGCACCGCTTCAAGCGCTCGTTGTAGACTCTTGGTTTGATGCCTACCGCGGTGTCGTGGCGCTCGTGCGCGTCATGGAAGGAACCGTCAAGCCCGGTCAACAAGTCAAACTCATGATGACCGGCGTCCAAACCGAATGCGGTGGCGTCGGGTTTTATTCGCCGCACGAAACTGCCGCCAAAATGCTGACGCCAGGAGACGTCGGCTACGTCATCACCGGCATCAAAGATGTACGCGACATCAAAGTCGGCGATACCCTCACCCATCGAGATAAACCAGCAAGTCAAGCACTGCCAGGCTTCCAAGACGTCAAACCGAACGTCTTTGCAGGAATTTTCCCCATCGACGCCGCAGATTACGACGTGCTGCGCGATAGCCTAGAAAAACTGCAGATCAACGATGCTGCGCTCACCTACGAACCCGAAACTTCGGACGCCCTCGGCTTTGGTTTCCGTTGCGGTTTCCTCGGCCTTTTGCACATGGAGATCGTTCAAGAGCGGCTCGAGCGTGAATACGACCTCGATCTGATCTCCACAGCGCCCACCGTCGTCTACGAAATTTACGAAGAAGACGGTAGCATGCGCAGGGTCGAAAACCCCTCGAACCTGCCAGACCCTACAGAAATTCATAGCTTCCAAGAGCCCTGGATACGCGCAACCATTCATACGCCGCCCGACTATGTCGGCGCCGTGATTGCCCTGTGCGAATCGCGCCGCGGACAGCAAAAAGACCTGCAGTACATGGGCACGCGACGCGTTCAAATCGTCTACGATCTGCCAATGAACGAGATCGTATTCGACTTCTTCGACCGTCTGAAGTCTGTCTCACGCGGCTACGCGAGCTTCGACTATGAGTTGTTCGACTACCGAGAGGGCGATCTGGTGCGCCTCGATATCCTCGTCAACGGGGAACGCGTCGACGCACTCAGTATCATCGTGCATAAAAACGCCGCCGATAAACGCGGACGAGAACTGGTCGAGAAACTCCTCGAAATCATCCCGCGCCAACAATTCGCCATCCCGATCCAAGCCGCCGTAGGTGGCAAGATACTCGCGCGGAAGACCGTGAAAGCCTTCCGTAAAAACGTCACCGCCAAATGCTACGGCGGAGACATCTCCCGTAAACGTAAACTGCTACAAAAGCAGAAAGAAGGGAAAAAACGCATGAAACAAATCGGCAGTGTGGAGCTTCCCCAAGAAGCATTCCTCGCCGTCTTGCGTTCTGACCAGGATTAAGCGCTATGGCCCCATCGATGCGCAACGCACAACGCGAAGCCAAAGACACCATCCAAGAAGCATCTGCTTTGCTGAAAAGAGGGCGTAAATCGCTCCAAGAAAACACGCGCCAATCCATCGAAAAAGCCATCGCCGACCTGAAGCAATGCCAAGGCCCAGTCGATGCGCTCAAGCAAAAGACACAGCACCTCCAAGCGTTGACCAATCAGCACCTCGCCTTCGCCCGTAAAAGCAAGGCGAGAGAATACGTAGAATCCATCGGATTCGCCGTCCTCGTCGCGCTCACCATCCGCGCTTTCATCTTCGAGCCGTTTAAAATCCCATCCCCATCGATGGTCCCCACGCTCGAAGTCGGCGATCGACTCTACGTATCCAAAGCGCGCTACGGCGTCCGCATGCCGTTTACCTCAAAATATATCGTGCAATGGCGTCAACCCGCCATCGGAGATATCGTCGTATTCGAATTCCCGCGCAAAGAAGCCCTCACCAGAGATCGCATCGGCCAATGGATGCAATACCTTGCCACCCTCGATGAACCTCTGCCCGAAACCCTGCAAGCCGCACAAAAATCGCTGGCACGACAGGCGAACCAAGACGCATTGCTGCAAGATGCATGGGGAAACGCGTTCAAATATTCCGTCAGTAAAGACAGGCAGTCCTATCAATTGCAAAGCGCAGGGCCCGACGGAAAATGGGATACCGCAGACGATATCACCAACGAAAGCGTCGAAGCCTCCTTTGTCGCATTCCCCGACCTGCGACGGCCAGCGAACCAAGACCGGCTCGCCCGATGCCCCGTCGACGCGGATAGCCTCCACTCCTCGAAAGCTTATATCAAACGGATCGTAGGATTGCCTGGAGATACGATAGAAATTAAGCAAAATCAGCTGTTTATAAATGATGCGCCCATCGAGCAGCACACGCTTTCGAAGGAGCGCTCCGTGCAAACACGCGCGGGTACCCTCACGCCCACACTGCACCAAGAAACCCTACCTAACGGACCGACCTACACCGTCCGAACCCTCTTTGATGACGAGCAATTCGGACCGATCACCGTGCCAGAAGGGCATTTCTTTGCGCTCGGCGATAACCGCGACGAGAGCAGCGACGGACGATGCTGGGGCTTTACCTCGATTGAAAATATCCGCGGCCAAGCGAAATTTGTGTTGTTCTCCGTCGCGCCAGGCATCGGATTCGATCGTGGACGCTTTCTTTCGCCATTGCACTAAACCGCAATCACCAAAGGATCCGTAGGGCCCGCAGAGAAAGAAAAACCAAGCCGCTTTTTCTAAGTTGCCTACAGCTTAACTGTTGAAGACAACGGCAACTCGTCCTAAACCGTGCCCGGCTTGTTCGCATCGAGCGCAAACCATCCGCTCTACATCTATATCTGCCCAGGGAGACACCATGAAGCCCGCACTGCTCGTACTCGAAGATGGAACCTTCTTTCCAGGTGTTGCCTTCGGTCACAGCGAAGAAGCGATTGGAGAACTGGCGTGCGATACCGGCATGTCGAACTACCACGAGCTCCTGACCGACCCCACATCCAAAGGTCGCCTGCTCGCGCTCACATCGAACCACATTGGTAACCACGGCATCTGCCACATCGACCAAGAGTCGGATCGAATCCACGCCAATGGCCTCATCGTCCGAAACCTCTCGCGTATCGCATCGAACTACCGTAGCGATCAAACGCTCCAAGATTTCGCCGTAGAACATCAACTTACCGGCATCACAGAAGTCGATACCCGCGCTCTGATGATCCACCTGCGTGAACACGGCGCGCAAATGGGCGCCATCGTCCCAGATGCGCAACCGAGCGATGTCGACGCCATCGTACAGCGATTGCGTAAACACCCGCGCTACGAGGCGACCTCCTTTGTCGAGCATGTCAGCACGCAAAGCGCGCAGCGTATCACCTTTGCGCAAACCGAGGACCCATACCACCCACGTGTCGTGCAGAAACAAGCGCTCGATACACCATGGCCCGCGGACCTCGCGAACCACCAAGATATCGTCGTTGTTGATCTCGGTGTGCGCAACTCGCTACTCGAAGGCTTCGATAGCGCGGGTCTGCGCAGCACGCTCGTGCCATACAATGTCTCTGTCGAAGACATCCTCGCGCACAACCCCCAAGGCGTCGTGCTCTCAAATGGTCCCGGAAACCCCGAAGTTCTCGCAGCAACCACCGCGATGGTGCGTGAGCTTATCGGAAAAACGCCGATCTTTGGCGTCGGCCTAGGCGCCCAAGTTCTCTGCGCAGCCATCGGCGGAGAAACCTTCAAACAGCATGTCGGCGATTACGCGCAAAATATCCCTGTGCGCAATAGCTACAGCGGCCGTACCGATATCACAACACACCGCCATGCGTTTGGCATCCGCTTCCCAGCCAAAGATGCAACGCTCGACATTACACATATCAACCTCAACGACCAATCCGTACAAGGGTTCTACGATAGCGAGCGCAAAGTGCGCGGTGTGCTCCATCATCCAGAAACTGCCACCGGACGCTATGGAACCTCGCCGCTCTTTGATGCATTTCGCAAAGATTTCGGCTAAGCACACCATAGAATGCGCAGAAACGGCTGAATAACATCAAAGGAGTGCCATGAAACCGCTTGTGCAGTTTTGGAAACAGTATCGCGCTCCGTTCATGTTGTTCGCCTTGGTCGCGTTTTGCCTCATCGCATTTCGCGCCACCCTACGACCCTTTCTCGTCGCGATTTTTATCGCCTACCTGATCGACCCGGTGGTCGCTTGGGTCAATCAGCGAACGGTGCGTGGACGACACGTTCCGCGTGCTTTGGCAGTGCTCTCCGTCTACGCGATCGTGATCTCCGTGGTCACGCTGTTCTCGGCGTTCGTCGTACCGGAGCTTACGCGGGAAGTAGGGCACTTGGCCAAAGACTTGCCGCAAAATATCGAAGAATTCCGACAAGATAAGCTCCCAGCAGTCAACGAACGACTCTCTGGTTTTTTCCGAAGACCTGTCGGCGAGCGCATCCTTACATCGCCTGAAGTTCAAATCGCCGCGGCGCGCGTTCATACGCAACTCGATAAAGCGGAAGAACGCGCGTTTCTCGCAGGTTTTCTGCCGACGAAAGAGGAGCGCAAGCGCCTGGTCGAAGGCAAAACGCACGTTCAATCGCGCGCGACCAACCAATCGCTCGACCAACATATCGTACGCCTGCAGCAAGAAGAGGGCGGAGATTGGCTGGTCTTGCTCGAACAAGAATATATCGAACTCACACCCACCTCCGATGGCGCCTACCGCCTGCAAATCCCCGATCCTGACCCGCGCAATCATGTAGGACGCGGAGAATTCGACCTCGGACGCATGGTCGACAATATGGTCGATAACCTCGCGCAAACCACAGGGAAGATCTTTTCCGATGCGCTGGTTTTCGGCCAACGCCTTCTCACCAAAGTGTCGGGTCTGCTCTTTGCAACCCTCATCACACTCATGGTCGCTGCGTTTCTGTCCATCGACGTTCCGCACATTCTGGCTTTCTTTCGATCTCTCTTTCCGGAAGATAAGCAAGAGAAGCTCAATACCCTGCTCGCCCAAATCAACCGCGGGCTCAGCGGAGTGATTCGTGGGCAGCTGCTCATCTGTCTTGTGAACGGGATTCTGACGGGCATCGGCCTATTCATTTTTAAAGTGAAATTTGCCTTCGTTCTCGCAGTGTTCGCTGGGGTAATGAGCCTCATCCCTGTTTTCGGCACGATCATCTCGAGCGTACCCTGCGTGCTGATTGCACTGACCGGCGGCGTGGTACCCGCCGCCGGTGTTACCATTTGGATCGCGATCATTCACTTCCTTGAAGGCAACATCCTCAATCCAAAAATCATCGGCGGGGCAGCGCGCATTCACCCTGCCATCGTCGTCTTCGCGCTCGTTGCAGGACAACACGTTTACGGCATTCTCGGCGCATTGCTCGCGGTGCCCATCGCATCGCTCGTTCAGACCTTGTTCCTTTTCTTTGCTGAAATCCCCACAAAAGATGACGCAAAGAACGATCTCGATAACGACCACGGCGAGACGATATTACCGGCCGTGGCTACGAGCGAAAGTGATCCGATTTCATAGGTTGCCCACGTCGTTCATGCGGCGCACGTGCGTGATTCTCGACGAGATCGCCGCGTTGGCCGTACACTGAGAAGAAAGCGTGCCCCGCGCTTGATCCGCAACGAGTCGCTCAACCCCGAAACGATCATGAAAGCGCAACTTCAAATCGCCGTCGCTCAACTTCAGTCCACGCCCGACATCGAACACAACCTGAACACCATGCGCAGTATGGTCGAACGGGCAGCACAGCGTGGTTGTGACCTGATCATGTTTCCCGAGTGCGCACCCCAAATGCGCCCAGATAAGGAACGTGTGCACGAGAGCGAATCCCTCGAAGGCAAACAGGTTTCATTTTGCAGAGATCTATGTGTCAAACACGGGATCGGGTTGCTTTTAGGGAGCTTCGCAGAAAAACGACCTGAAGACCCTGCGCGCTTTTCGAATACTTTGGTGTTTATCGATAGAGCAGGGGAGATCGTCGCGAGTTATCGAAAGATTCATCTCTTTGAAGCGTGGATGGACGGAAAGCGCACACACCATGAAGCTGGGACGGTAATGGCGGGTCCCGCCAAACCCATCGTCGCCGCCTTCGAAGGCTGGAACTTTGGGTTGAGCATCTGTTACGACCTGCGTTTTCCGGAGCTTTATCGCCTCTTGGTCGATGCCGGTGCCCACGTGTTGTGCGTTCCTTCCGCGTTTACTTATGAAACAGGGGCCGCGCATTGGGAAACCTTGCTGCGGGCCCGTGCCATCGAAAACACACGCTACGTGATCGCGCCCGCCCAAACACGCGAAAACTATCCCGGCCGCAGAACGTGGGGCCACTCGATGGCAGTCGCCCCTTGGGGGGAGGTGATCGGGCAGATTGGACACGATCCAGGATTTTTCATCGTCGATCTGCACCGCGAAACCTTACAGCTTGCGGAAGATAGAAACCCCTCGTTAAAAAACCGCGTATTTCAGCACATCAGCTAGGTTCGTTGCGCGCGAAGATGTGCCCAAAGTGATAACGACGGCGTCTTCTGCTTGCATTCTTACGTCGATGCGATTAAATAGGGCCCGAACTGGTGAGTAGTACGCGTATTTTCGTACCGTACGGCAGTGTTAGACCCGTGTCTAATCGCCCAGCGGGGTATCCCGATTGCGCTCACCGGCTTGGCCTGAACCTTCACATTGGAGGCACTGGCGAGCACGCTGGGCCTTCTTGGTTCTGTTTTGCACGGGCATACCGCAATCGGTGTGCCTGGCAAAGTCCCCTCACTTTATTTACTTCTGGACGTGATCCACATGTCTTCTTCTACGAACAGCATTCATGAGCGATTGGAGAGTATGGTGCTCCCCATTTGCGACGAGCTCGAGCTACAGGTGTACGACATTGAGGTGAAACCCTCGTCGGCGCAGGGCTTGGTGCGTGTTGTTTTGGAGCGCAAGAATGTGGCGGGTCCTGGAACGGGCATTACGCTGGCGGAGCTCACCGACGTGACGCGCCAGCTCAATTACCTCTTAGATGTCGAGGACTTTATCCCGTTTCGCTATCGTCTCGAAGTCACTTCACCAGGTGTAGAGCGCGAGCTGAGCAAACCTGCGCACTGGGAGCGCAATCTCGGCGAAACCGTGCGCGTCGTTCTACGAGAGCAAACACCTGATGGAAAGATCGTGCTCAAAGGCACGTTGGTGCGCAGCGATGAAACCTGCGCAGAAATTGAATGCGAAGACGGGGTCACGCGCACAGCGAACTTCGATGTCGTGAAACGCGCCCGAACCGTATATGATTTTTCTTAACCATTCACCGAAGCCCACAAAACCCAACTGAGGGTAGGGAGCCCAATGCGATGATGATTCCGAAAATGGCGGGTAAGTCATGAAGCTCTTTGAACAAATCGAACAGATCTGCCGCGAACGTGGCATCGATCGCGAAGTTCTTATCGAAACCATCGAAGCTGCCATGAAAGCGGCTGCAAAGAAGGTATTCGGTGAGCAACGTGAAATTGAAGCCGATTTCAACGAAGAAACCGGCGAAGTCGATCTTCTCTTCATTCTGATTGTTTCAGATGAAGACGAAGTCGAAAACCCACAACGTGAAATCACGCTGGAACAAGCGCGTAAGTACGCGGATCCGCATGCGGAACCGGGTGATGAGCTGCTGTTCCCTATCTTCTATCGTGAAGAGGATATCGAGCAAGCCAAGGAGCAAGACCGACGATTCGGCGACCTCTTGCAACTCGAAACCTCCAAACACGCCTTCGGTCGTATCGCTGCGCAAACCGCGAAACAAGTCATCAACCAACGACTGCGCGAAGCGGAGCGCCAAAACATCTACGAAGAGTTTAAAGACCGTAAGAACGAGCTGATCACCGGTGTGTTCCGACGATTCGATCGCGGCAACCTCATCATCGATCTGGGTCGTACCGACGGGATTCTCTATCGAGATCAAATGCCCCCGCGCGAATCCTACCGCGCCAACGATCGCGTCCAAGCCTACGTCTTGGACGTACAGCGCTCGTCGCGCGATGCGCAGGTCATCCTTAGCCGGACAGACCCCGGCCTCGTGATCAAACTATTTGAACACGAAGTACCCGAGATCCAAGAAGGCATCGTCAAGATCGTCGCCGTTGCGCGCGAGCCTGGGCTGCGCTCCAAAGTCGCGGTCTATAGCACCGACCCAGACGTGGATCCGGTCGGCGCGTGCGTCGGGATGCGCGGCACGCGCGTTCAATCCATCGTGCAAGAACTGCGCGGTGAAAAGATCGATATTGTACCGTACAATACCGACCCTGCACGCTTTGTGTGTAGCGCGATCAACCCCGCGCAAATCAGCAAAGTGTTTATCGATGAAACGCGCAAAGCGATGGAGCTTATCGTCCCCGATGACCAACTCTCGTTGGCAATTGGGCGCGGCGGACAAAACGTACGCCTCGCAACCCAGCTCACCGGCTGGAACCTCGAGATCTTGAGCGAAACAAGACTCGACGAGATGAAGCTCGATAGCAAACAGCGCCTGATGACCTATCAAGGCGTGACCGAGACGCTCGTCGATACCCTCTTTAATCACGGCTACAACCGACTCGAAGATATCGCCGTTGCCGAAATCGACGATGTGATGATCCTGCCTGGCTTCAACGAAGACTCCGCAGAAAACATCGTCGCCGCAGCGATCGATATCCTCGAAGGCGGCGCAGACGCTGATGACGATATCGTCACCGAAGCGGATCTCGAGCGACAAGCGCTCATGAAAATCCGTGGCGTCGGCGAAAAAATGGCCACCCAACTCTACGATGCCGGATATATCTCGCCACTCTTTGTTGTGGCAGAAGATGACGCCGAACAGCTCGCGACCCTCACCGGACTCGACCTGAAAAAGTGTCAGCAAATCCTGGCAGCCGCAGATAAATGGTACGAGCAAAGCGACTTCTCGGACGAGGAGCGCGAAGAGCACCAAGAACAATTCGAATTCATCCGCCAAGAATTCGCTGTCATGGCCGAAGAGCTCAAGGCAGCCGAAGAGGCAGATGCATACGATGACGAAGAAGAAGACGAAGACGACTCCACCGTCGCAGACGAACTATTGTACGAAGAAGAAGACGATAGTGAAGACGACGACACAGACGAAGGCGAAGAGGCCTAAGTACATTGCGATCTGAAACGCCACATACGCAGAGCGACAAAGCCCTGCGCACCTGCGTCGCCAGCCGAGAGGTCCTGGCGCAGGATGAGCTGATCCGATGGTTCGTCGGGCCCGATGGAACCCATTGGCCCGACTGGACCGGGAAAAGCCGTGGCCGCTTTGGCAAAGGACGCTATACCCAGCGGACGCTGCAGATGGTGCAACAAGCCATCCAACGAAAGCAGCTCACAGGGAACAAAGAGATCCTCGTTCAACGAGCGATCGATAGCGCAAACCGAGCGTTTTTAGACCGCCTAGGCCTCGCCTGTAGAGCCAATGCGCTTGCCATAGGTCAAGCCGCCGTGCGCGACGTCCTAAGACAAGGATGGGGCAAAGGTGTGCTGATCTATGCGCAAGACGCAGGCGCAGCAGGCGTCGAACGTGTGCACGATCGCGTGTTGCAACGAGGGACCCTTGTCGTCGAAGTAAGCGATGGCGAACGGATTGGACAAGCGCTCGGTAGACAATATGTCTCCATGCTCTGGTGCCAAGACTCCGCCTTCGCACATACACTATGGGCGTGGACGCCAGCCATGGCCACCCACCAATCCATCGTGAAATCCGTACGGTTTCCCACCGTAAATAAAATTAGTCTGGAAGCACCTTCCCCAAAGGACTAGGTCCTATTTCCGGAAGCGGACATAGAGACGCATCCTCCCTCCTTATATCTCCTACGTGACCGATCGCATGAGCAAGCGCGTTTTCCAAATCGCCAAAGAACTGGGCATGGCGAGTAAGAGCCTCATTGAACGAATTAAAGATCTCGGGATCGATGATTCGGTAACCAATGCGCTCTCCTCCCTCTCAGAAGAAAACGTTCGGAAATTGAAGGCCGCACTGGCCAACGAAGCACCCCCGAGCGAGGAAAAACCACTGGCCGCCGGCGTCGTACGTCGACGCGCGCCCAGACGACGGACGGTTACCGAAACCAAACCGGACGAGCAGGATGAAGCCCTCGCAGATGACCTCGATGATGAGGACACATCCGCAGAGCAGCCGTCGGTCGTGACCGAGACGGTGCGTGAAGAGGACGAAGTTGCGCCCGTGCGCCGCCGCCGCATCGCCACCGTCGAACACGACGACGTGGTGCCATCCAGTGCACGTGCCGCCGCGACCAAAACAGTGGAAAAACAAAGCGAGCCCGTCGCTGTGGAAACGACGACCGTGGAAACCACAGAAACCGAGCCCGAAGACGAAGTCGCACCCGTGCGCCGTCGCCGCTTTGCCACCGTCACAACACGTACAGACCTGGAGCCTAAAAAAGAAGATGCTCCAGCAGCCGTGGTCGAAACGCGCACAACAGAAGTTGCCGCCGCAAGCGATGACGCAAGCGACGACGATGAAAGCGCATCCGATGACACGCAAACCACCACCAAAAAGAAACGCCGCCGCTTTGCCACCGTCGTCACACGCCGTACCGTGGAAGCAGACGATGAAGGCAGCGACGACGACGCGGTGGAAGACGAATCCGAAGTTAAAGAAGAAGAGCCCGCACCGCGTGCGCGTTTCGCAACCGTCCACACCCACGACGATGACGACGAAACCAAACGCTCGCCGGTAGAGCTCGCAGAGATCGCACGCCGCGAAGCCGATGCCGCAAGCCGTTCGCGCGGCGGTGCCGAAATCCTCGGTACCATCGATATCGACGTCATCAACCAGCGTAACGAACAACGCCGCGGTGGACGCGACGGCGGACGTGGAGCTGGCCCCATGCGCGATCGCGGTGGCCTCGGCGCACCTGGCGCGCCAGGACCCGAAGGGCGCCCAGCACGACGACGTGGAAAACAAGGCAAACGCGTCGTACAAAGCGGTGAACTCTACGGCAAATTCAACCGCCATAAGTCGAAGAAGAAACGGCGTGGAAGCGGACAACCCGTCCAACAAACCACCGCCGCCGAACACAAACGCGTCGTGCGTATGGAAGAGGCCATCGTCGTCTCTGAACTCGCACACCAAATGGGTGTGAAAGCCGGTGAAATCGTCATGAAGTTGGCGTTTGACCTCGGCTTGCGCGGCACCAATATCAATACGCCGATCGACTACCCAACCGCTTCGCTCATCGCGGAGCAATATAACCACAAAGTCGAGCAAGTCGGGTTCGATATGTCCGACTACCTGCCCAAATACGATAACAGCGAAGCGTCGCTCGAGCCGCGACCGCCCGTTGTGACCGTCATGGGACACGTCGACCACGGAAAAACCTCGCTGCTGGACGCGATCCGCACCACCGGTGTGTCCGTCGCCCAAGGCGAGGCGGGTGGAATTACCCAGCATATCGGCGCCTATAAAGTGGCCATCCCCCAAGGCGAAATCTGCTTCCTCGATACGCCAGGCCACGAAGCATTCTCCGCGCTCCGTGCACGGGGTGCCAAAGCCACCGACATCGTCATCTTGGTCGTCGCAGGCGACGACGGTGTCATGCCGCAAACGGTCGAAGCGCTCAAACACGCGCGCGCAGCCAAAACCCCGATCATCGTCGCTATCACGAAAATCGACAAACCAGAAGCCAACCCACAGCGCATCAAAGCTGCCTTCACCGAGCATAACCTGATCGATGAAGAACTGGGCGGCGATACACGCTTTGTCGAAGTATCCTCGAAAACCGGCGACGGTATCGATGAACTCCTTGAAGCCGTGCTCCTGCAAGCCGAAGTCATGGAGCTCAAAGCCAACCCCAACCGCCAAGCGGACGGGATCGCCATCGAATCGCGCCTCGACGTCGGCCGCGGCCCCATCGCCACCGTCCTAGTTCAAGGCGGGACGCTGCGCGTCGGTGACATCATCGTCATCGGTAAAGAACACGGCCGCGTACGCTCCATGACCGACGAAGCAGCGAAATCGCTCACCGTCGCCACACCCTCTACACCCGTAGAAATCACCGGACTCAGCGGCGTCCCCGCATCCGGCGAGCACTTCTACGTCGTCAACGAGGAAAAGGACGCGCGCGCCATCGCAGACCATATCAGCCAGCAAAACAAACAAGCAGAACTCGCTGTATCAGCATCCTCCGCCGTACGTGCATCCTCCGAAGGTGATATCGGCGAATTCCTCCCACAAGAGGACTTCAAAGAGCTCAAGATCATCATCAAAGGAGACGTGCAAGGTTCCGTCGAAGCCCTGGAGCAATCCATCAAAGGCCTCGCAAACGAGCAAGTCAGCGTACGTATTATCCACTCCGGCGTAGGCTCCATTACCGAGTCCGACGTGAACCTCGCAAACTCCTCGCTCTCCGATAGCGAAGTCGTCATCTGCGGATTCAACGTCCGACCCGAACAACGCGCCGCCGCACTCGCAGACCAAACCGGCGTCCAGCTCCTCACACACACCATCATCTACGATCTCCTAGATGACGTGCGTGCCATGATGGCCGGACTGCTCGACCCCGTCTACGAAGAAGAAGTGGTCGGACACGCCGAAGTGCGTATGGTCTTCCAAAACTCCAGAGTTGGAGCAGTCGCAGGATGTCTCATCACCGACGGCTTCATCCGACGCGGAGCACACGCACGTGTCCTGCGCGATAGCATCGTCGTGCATACCTCCACCATCGGCTCCTTGCGTCACATCGACCGCGATGAACGCGAACTCAAAGCCGGTATGGAGTGCGGACTCTCCGTCGATGGTTTCGCCACCTTTAAACCCGGTGATATCGTCGAGTGCTTCCTCGTACACGAACGACCCGCCGAACTGCTGTAATCCACACAGCAACTTGCCCCAGGAGTACCCTTGAAGGAGTTTTCGAGAGCAGAACGCGTTGCAGAACAGGTAAAAAGCGAACTGGCGTCCGCACTGCTGCGCCATGTCGATGACCCACGACTGCAACAAGTCACCTTGATGGCCGTTCAAATGCCCGACGGACTCGAGCTTGCGCGCATCTTCTGGCTGCCGCTCAACCTCGACGAAGAACTCAGCGAGCGTGAGAAAAAACGCATCAACCGCGCTTTCGAAAACGCCACACCCTTCTTGCGAACACACCTCGGCAAAAAACTTCCGCTGCGTATCGTCCCAGAACTGCGCTTCGAATTCGACGAAGCCTCAGAAAGAGGGCGAAAAATGGAAAACCTCCTGCGACAAGTGCGGGCCGATGACGCGAAAAACTACCCAGATCTCGTCAACGAAACCTTCGATGATCCCGACGAAGATCTAGAACAAGAATAACCTCTCAACCATCACAACGCCGCGGCCTTGGTTTGCGGGTGGCCCCCAAAGCGCACCCACCCAACCGCGGCGTTGCTATGTTTCCAACCATGCGTCATGGCCCAACCGACACCACACGGCGTGCTACTTATCGACAAACCCGCCGGCATCACCTCCTTCGACGTGATACGGCGCCTTCGTCGTGCCTTAAAAACCAAAAAAATAGGCCACGCCGGCACGCTCGACCCCTTCGCCACTGGCCTGCTCGTCCTATGCATCGGCGATTATACCCGCTTTGCTGGCTACCTCACCGACGACGATAAACGGTATTTGGCCACCATGGAACTCGGCGTGGAAACCAACACAGACGACTGCGAAGGCGAAGCTGTGCGCGAAGTGGAGCCACCCGAAGACTGGGCCGCAACGCTCAATCAGGTGCTCCCCCGCTTTCGAGGAACCATCTCCCAAGTGCCGCCGGCGTATTCAGCCATCCACGTCGACGGACAACGTGCCTACGCACTCGCACGTAAAGGCGAGGATGTGCATATCCCTGCACGTGAGATCACCATCCATAAAATCGATGTTGTGCAAACCCATGAACGTACGTGCGTACTTGATGTCACCGCATCGAAGGGCACCTACATCCGGGCGCTTGCACGTGATTTGGGGCAAGCCCTCGAGAGCGCTGCGCATCTCAGCGCGCTGCGCCGATTGCAGTCGGGCGCTTTTCACATCGATGAAGCGTCCACCCTCGAGAGCATCGACGTGCGGATAGCGCAGGGAATCCAGATCCCACTTCTGACAGGTCATGAAGCGCTCAGAGGATTTGCGCAACTACGCCTTACGGAAGAGCAAATTGAAAGCCTAGAGCACGGAAAACAACTACCGATGCCGCAAAATCAACCCTTAGGCATCTATGCCGGTTATGCCGTGGGTGAAAGCCGATTGATTGGGCTACTAGAGGTGGTGGAAGAAACGCATGAGGAAGACCCAGCACAGACGGCGAACGCAGACGATCGCGTAAGGCTGTTAAAAGTGAAGCGTCTATTGCCGACCACATAAAAATCCCTTACATGGCCCGCCCAACGCGTCGAACGACAACCAGAATCGGCTGATTTTGCGATGCGTTGCAAGCGCGGATGCATCGCTCGAAATTGATACAGATGCTTGCTTTTCAGCCAAGACGTGTTTAGTTCTCGAGTATACGAGTCAACAACAGAGTGGCTCGCCCCGTATACGCCGAGTTGGGCAGGAAGGTTGATATGCGATTGTCATCGAGAATGAACTATGCGCTTCGGGCGTTGTTCGACATCGCGTTTCATAATTTTGGTAGACCGACCAAGGTGGATCAAATTGCGACGCGCGAGGAGATACCGCCACGATTTCTTGAGCAGATTTTTCAGGATCTCAAGGCTTCGGGTCTTGTGGGTTCCAAACGTGGTCCCAACGGCGGCTATTTTCTTTTGCGCTCGCCAGATTCCATCACGCTTGGTGACATTTGGCGCTCCGTAGAAGGACCGATGGAGTACAGCTGCTGTAGTGCGACAGACGAAGAGATGCGTCTACAGTGCGACATTACATCGAAGTGCGTTACCGCCGCCATTTGGCGCGATGTGGTGATTCAGACCGAAAGCGTACTCGATTCTTTTACGGTGAGCGATATTTCACTCAAAGGCGAAAGCCTGGGACTGAAGAGGGACGCCGATGCCGGCTTCAGCTACACCATCTAAATATCGTATGGATCAGCTTCTTGTGAGCGAGGACTTGGTCGATTTTGCCAGCGGCACGCCCCTGATTCAGTTGCGGCGGTCTGGCGACGGACAGGTCTGGGTGAAACACGAGGGGCTGCAGCCAGGTGGCAGCTTTTTTGACCGCGTGGCCGCAAAGCAGCTCGAACGCCTGCCGAAACGCCATCAAGGCATAGTGATCGAGGGTACCACCTCGTTCACAGTCAGCGCATTGACGCTTGCGGCGTCGCGCAATATCCAAGCGACGGTGCTCTTTGGACCCGAAGATCCGCAGCGCCTCGTTGGGCTCATTCGCCGACTATGCGCCGATGTGCGCCGCTATAAGGACGAGGAAGAACGCGCAGCCATCCTCAGCGAGCTCGAACGGGCAGGGCGCACTTGGCTTCAGCGTGACGATCGCGAAGCCCACCTCAAAGCCCTGACCGACATCGCACTCGAAGGCTTAGAGGCCTCCGAAAGACCTTTGGCCAGCTGGGTTCTTGTCGATTACGGCATTCCGCAAGACGAAGTCACTCAGACCATGCGCCGCGTGGTCGGACACCCGATCCGCACTTATTTCATCCCAGACGATCAGGAAAAAGAGCGAAAGCTCTGCGGATCTGCTGCGTCTCGACGCGCACAAGTCGGACACCGCGAAGGCATGTTGATCGGTCCCATCGCCGCAGAGGTCATCGACCGCGCCGTCGATGTCGCACTGAACTCAGGCGAGCGCGTATGCGCTATCATCCCAGACGGGGGACAACGTTACCTTGGTTGGTGGTGAGTTTTCACAAATTGTCATTTCAAATCTGAACGATATTCGATTAAAACAACGCCGCAATCACGGCATTTTTCTTTTTAGGAGTCATCCATGGCCATCAAAGTACGCATTCCTACCGCTCTTCGAAAGCTCGCAGACGGACATGAGTCCATCGACGTTGAAGGATCCAACGTCAACGAAGTCATCCAGAGCATCAAAGCAGCCTACCCAGCACTCGCCGAGCAGCTGGTCGACGATAAAGGCAGCGTGCGCCGCTTTGTAAACATCTTCGCCAACGACGAAGATATCCGTTTCCTCGATGAACTCGACACCGAACTCAAAGCCGGTGACGAAGTGAGCATCGTTCCCGCCATCGCAGGTGGTTTCTAAATACCGTGGCCATCCGATCCGCCTATAGCGCAGATAGCGTGGCCGATCTGATCGGTAACACGCCCCTTGTGCGTATTCGACAGCTGACTAAACACCTTCCGGACAGTGTCGAAATCTACGCAAAGCTCGAGTATTTCAACCCGGGCGGAAGCGTCAAAGACCGACCCGCGCGCCAGATCATCAAAGATGCGCTCGCGCGCGGAGATATCGGGCCCGATAAAGAGTTGATCGACTCCACCAGCGGCAACACCGGCGTGGCCTATGCCATGCTCGGCTCTGCACTCGGATTCGGCGTCAACCTGGTCATGCCCGCCAACGTCTCGCAAGCACGTAAAGATATCGTGCGTGCCTACGGCGCCAACATCATCTTTTCCGATCCCATGGAAGGCTCCGATGGAGCGATTCTCATGGCGAAAAAGATCGTAGAAGAGAATCCGGGGAAATACTGGTACGCCGACCAATACTCCAATCCGTCCAACCCTTTGGCGCACCAACTCACGACTGGGCCGGAAATCTTCCGAGATACCGAAGGGCGTATCACGCACTTTGTTGCCGCGCTCGGTACCACCGGCACCTGTACCGGTACCGGACGTGCACTGCGCATGCTTAAACCCGATGTTCGTATCATCTCCGTCGAGCCCGATAGTGCATTCCACGGCCTGGAAGGACTCAAACACATGGACTCGAGCATCGTTCCAGCGATCTATGACCGATCGGTAGCGCACCGTAACCTGCCCATCTCTACCGAAGATGGCTGGGACTACGCCGAAAAACTCGCCGCAGAAGAAGGTCTCCCCGTGGGCTATTCGGGCGGAGCAGCCTTCGCCGGTGCGCTGCAAATCGCAAGCGAACTCAAAGAAGGCGTCATCGTCTGTATCTTCCCAGACCATATCGATCGCTACTTGCCGCCAAGGACACTCGAAAAATGAATCGCGACGAACTCGCCCAACGACTGGTGCAGCAAAACAGACTGCCCGAAATCTATCGAAGCGTGGAGCCTACTTGGCCACACGAGGGCTGCGGATTTGTCTTCGCCTTCGAGGACGAATTGCGCGTGCTACCCACCAAAAACCGCGCCCAAGAACTCCACGAGCGCTTCCCAGAACAATACCCACGAAGCGCTGTCGACTGGTTCGAACCCGATATGAAACCTTGGCTGCAAGCCAGCCGCGAAGGCGGACAGCCTGCCATCATCTATCACTCCCACCCAGACGTCGGAGCCTATTTCTCGGAATCAGACCGCGAAATGGCCCGCCAACCCAACGAGGATGGCGTGCTGGTGGAGCGAAACCCAGGCGTGAAACATATCGTGGTCAGCGTTCGTAAAGGGAAGGCCGACGGCGCTCTGATGTTCGCATGGAACCCAGACACACGAGACTTTGACCAAGTCGCAGCCTTCGACGCCAACGGACAGCTCGTCGAAAGCTGAAGCCGAGCAAGCTTAGCGCGACGCACGCGCGGGGATTAAACCGAGATTTAATGTCCGCACGCGCGTTGAGAACAATCGCGGTTGCCGATCGATAAGATAACGATCGGAAGTCACCGTTCGCGCAGCCAATGGACCGATGCCCACACCGTCCAATACGACGCCGACATCGGTCGCAAGAAGCTGATGACCATCATCGCTCGCCAAAACACCCCCGCGGCCCTCGCGCCAAACGCGCCCATCGATCACAACCAGTGCCTCGGTAGCAAGCGTCTGACCCGACGTATCTACCAGCTCAGCGGTGCCCTGATGCGGGTCAACAATGAAGAAATTCCCGTCGTGTCGCCGGTAGATCTGCGCGTGTGCAGGGATGTCGAGATTGGTCTGTAACGTATGGGTCGCTAAGGTATCGCGATCGACCAAGACCAAATGGCTACCAAACCGTCCGCGCAATAAGACGGCGGCGCCTCCGCCATCACCGTCGACGGCGTCCCAGCGCAAGGGGACCGCTTGTTGTGCACAAATACCGCGCGCGATCGGCGTCTCCGCAAGCCAAGGGGTAAGCATGGAGACCCGCCAGAATCGATAAGGACAACCGCGCGATACCGATGGCGCGGCAACCAATCGGGCATCGAGAACAGAGGAGAGCGCTATGTCGATGGGGTCCTCTCGCACCTGGTGGTCGCTCAAGCTCCAGCGCACCAAACGATCACCGTAGGATAAGACCAACGCGTTATTGTCATAGTCCGCACGTAAGGGACACGAAGGCGCCTGCGTGACGCGACGAGTGTCTCCCGTGGACAAGTCTTTTTCAAGGACCTCCGCCTGACCCGCGGTGCTGCGGCAGATCGCGACATGCGCGGTGCCGTCTTGGACCGCCGACGCCAGAACCTCTCCATTAAACCAGACGCGTTGCTCAAGACTGTCATAGGTACGGACCGCCTGTGCATCATCCCAGACGGGAGGCACCTCGCGCGTTAATCCATACCATCCGTCGCGGAAGACGAAGTATTCACCGTGTTCCGCTGTGAGAATATTGCGCAGCGTGCGCGATGAAACCATGGAGCTTTCGGGAAAACCGTTCGCGTTATGCGTAGCGCATCGCTCATAACTTTGGTGTTCAAAACAGCGTGCGATGCCATCTTGAGCGCCGCGAATACTGATCGGCGGCGCGTGGTGCGATGCATCGACCCATCCGGTCGATGTCAGCGACAGCCACCGCATGGCGCCGTTTTCGGGATGGAGTACAGACGATGCGCGTTCACTGGCTTCGGCCTCTGTGACGGTGTCTTCTTGTGTGCACCAACCTCGCGCAAGTTGTCCGTCGCGCACGCTCATACAGTCCATCTCGCGATCGCGCGTGCAAACCGCGGTGCGCAAATCGATTTTTCCCACCGGCGCATCCGTGCACCGCCGTGTGCCTTGCGGTGTTGTGCTACAAAGAAGCTGATCCGACGTTACCCGCCACGCTGTATCTCCTTCGCAACGGATCGCATTTTCGACAGCCAGCGTTTCCTGTGGCGCTCCATCGGGGTGCAGCACGGTGATTTGGTCTGGCGCAAAGACCAGCAACACCCCGCCTTCGAAGGCGAGGGCGGTGCTTTGTTCGACGCGCTCGACGCCCACAGGAGACCAATGGTCCTCATGCCAACGCCAAGCGATAAGATAACCATCTTCGCCCAAGGTCCACGCACGGTCCAAATGACGCGTTTGTGCGATTTTTTTCTGGTGACCTAGAACAACGTAACCAGCAGGCGACGCGGACGTCGCGGTAGGCGTTTTTTGACGCTGCGCGGACCAACGCGTCTGTGCGTTGCTCGCCGATGCGAAATGCAGGCCGATCAGACTGAGGAGCGCAACAACAACGATGCGAAAACGTAGTGGATGAATCAAGCAAGAGCCCATGGACATCGCCTCGAAGAGGTCGGTAAGGGTCTACAGAATATGTGAACGTCGCGAGCGCGTTCGTGCGTCAAATTCCTAGCTTTCAACGACCGTCATGACGAGCTCATTCCGCAGTGCGTTCGAATCCTTTCTCACGATGCGCTCGCGATGTGTATCTGCGTAAAAAAGCGACGAGCAAAACGAAGTAGAAGACGCTCGCCAGCGGCACGGATGACGCAGCCGCCGCGTTACAACCTTTCTTTTTGGCCTTGCACGCAAAACGCTGAGGATCAAAACCGGCTGGAATATCGACATGATCGATGACCTCAGGTGGTTCGCACGCGCGACTGGGCGCGTCGGCGATCGGATAAATCGCACGCACACCAGCAATATCATCGTCATCTAAAACGCGTCTTTTGATCTCGTTCGGATACGTGTTCGCGTACATCGTCGCGTGGCGCGCGGCACTGTTTCCCTGATAGGTCGCCTCTGTGGTGTGCTCCAATCCTAGAAAATGACCGACTTCGTGCGTCATCACGTTCTGAATGTCCACAATGGTGAGATCACTGCTGACGCTCGTCACCACTTTCCAATGAAAATGCTGTCCGTTCATGCGGATATCCGCATCTAGAATCTCTCCAGTGTCCGTAGTGTAAACCACTGAAGTTAAAGCAACAACGTCGCTTCCTGCTAGGCTCTCTGGCCAATCCTCCAGATAGGATACCACGTTCTCGTTGCCGCTTTCGCCGCTTTGACAGTCGTAGGCTGCGCCGAATTGGTCGGTACTTCCCGCGTAGTAGGTTTGAAAATAGCTCCCAGACACACGGTTCCAGGTTTGGAAACTATTTTTGACGGGCGTAAGGAACTCATCGGGGAAATCTGCGTGCGTTCGCCAAGTGGTGCAGCCGGTTTTCCAGCGGATCGGAACGGGCTTTTGCCGCTTTTGACACACGGGCGTTCGGCCATCCGTCGCGCTGTAACACGTGTGCGTGCGTTCAAAGGCATGCGCTGGCGCAACAAAGAGCATGAGACTGCACGCAAGTGCGCCCAAACCGTAGTACCACAAACGCATCATGGGCGTTCCTCGATCGCAGTGATTCTGTCGCGCAGCGTTTGAATCGGCAGGGCGTGGTCATGCTCGATTTGCACCGCCCGCGCCTTCGAAAGCAGGGGGTTCGCGGACGACGACAAACCCAAAACATCGCGGCTGGAACGGTAGGCCATCTCCCCATCGCAGGTGTAGATGGACCACGACAACGACGCGCTCCGCCAATCCTCGCCGTCGAGATGTTCCAGAAAGACGATCACATCGTCGCCGAGATGATAGCGCACAACACCGGGCACATGCGCACGCAGGTTGTCGATCTCGCCGCCCGGAAGCCAGAGTCGCAGAACGTCTGGCGGATCCCCAACGAGTTTTTCGGTCACCTCAAGCGTCAGCTGCGTCACGATGGCACCGTTTTTCCGGACGCTCTGTTGATCGATCGCCGTGGCGCGGACCACCGCATCGGCGCGCTGGCTCAGCTCCTCGATGGTGCGCACGATCAATGTGGTAGCTTTGGCGTCCGGCATCGCCATACACAAGGCGGCGAGTGCCGCGCACAACCAGCCTAGCATGCGCTTTCGAATATAGATCATACGCGTTCCCGCTCGTATCCGTGAACCAACAAACTCCATGCAATGCCACTTCATGCTAGCGTGCTACCGGCGCGCGCGCTAGCTCCACACCCAACCGCTGCACTGGGTTCTGAACCTGAAAAAGCGTTGCGATTTTATGCCATCTGCACGGATGTGCAGTAAATCTGCGTTCGGTGCTTAAAAGTGATATACTTTACGCGCCAAACCGCGGAACAGCGATGTCGCCACCTTGCGGCGATATTTCGTCGCTTAAAGAAAGCCGAACCGCTACGATTTGCGCCGCGTTCAAGGGTTTTTACCTTCTTTTTGCCGCCTTAAAGACCAGGTCTCCATGAGCTCTTCGTCCATTCACGCCATCCGCGTCCACGAAGCATCCACCCATAACCTTCAAGCTGTATCTTGTGCCATACCGCACCAGCAACTGACCGTCGTCACAGGTGTCAGCGGCTCCGGCAAATCCTCGCTCGCCTTCGACACGATCTACGCAGAAGGGCAACGCCGTTACGTAGAGACTTTGTCTACCTATGTGCGTCAATTCTTGCAGCAGATGCAAAAGCCGCCGGTAAAACGTATCGACCACCTGCAACCATCGCTCGCCATTCGCCAAAATAACCCGATTTCGAACGCGCGGGCCACCGTTGGCAGCATCAGCGAACTCGAAAACCACCTGCAGATTTTGTTCGCGAGCGCGGGAACAGTCTTTTGCTACCGATGTGACGAGATCGTTCGCCCGTATTCACCTACCGACGTGGTCGCATGGCTGAAAGAACACGCGCTGAACGAACGCATCATTGTGGTTGCGACCATGAGCCCAGAAGAAGATGTGGGCATGGCGACACTGCTACAACAGCTCGCCGCAGACGGTTTCCGTCGTCTATGGCTCAACGATCAGATGATCGATATCGATTCCGAAGCCGCGCTCGAAGCGCTGCACCAAGACGTGGCGCACGTGATCATCGACCGTATCAAAGTCACAAACGACGACGATGCTCGGCTTTTTGAGGCGATCGAAAGTGCCATGAGCCGAGGACAAAACGCCGTCAATATATTGCTATGGGACAGGCACGATGATGCGGGCGTCCCCGCACAACGGCGATTCGAGTCCACCTATATTTGCTCGTCATGCGGCGCTCCCCACCACGAACCCGTTCCAGCGCTCCTCTCGCCAGACTCGGGGTGGGGCGATTGCGAAGATTGCAACGGCTACGGTCGACGCGCGGGCATTGACCTGCACAAACTCATCCCAGACGAACGTCTATCCATCGATGATGGTGCCATCGCCGCATTCCAAACCCCTAAAATGCGACGTTACCAACGCGATCTCGCGAGCGCCTGTGTCCGCGCGGGCATCCCGATCGATGTACCGTGGGCCGACATGCACCCAAGCGATAAAAAACGCGTGCTGAACGGCGACAAAGACATCACCGGCGCCATCGAAACACTCGAAAGCTTCCGTAGCAAGCGCTATAAAATGTCGGTCGCAAGCATGCTCGCGCGTTACACAGGCTACGTTGCGTGCGCTACCTGCGCCGGATCAGGTCTCGGGAAAACCGCACGCGCCGTGAAAATCGATCGCATGCACATCGGCGAAGTCCAAGACATGCGCCTCGAAACGCTCAAAACCTGGCTCCCACAAATCGAACTCACGCCTGAACTGCGTAAAGCGATCGCACCCCTCATCCAAGAAATCCAAGCGCGGACAGATTTCTTGGTGCGCGCAGGGGCAGGCTACCTCAGCTGTAGCCGACGAGGGCGAACGCTGAGCGGCGGAGAACTCCACCGCGTCATGCTCGCCACAAGCATCGGCCGCGGCCTCACAGATACCTGCTACGTCTTGGACGAACCGACCGCAGGGCTCCACGCCGCCGATACCGACCGCCTCATGGGCATCGTCCGCGAATTGCGCGACCTCGGCAATACCGTCCTTGTCGTCGAACACGACCCCGATGTCATCGCCCAAGCCGACCATATCATCGAGCTCGGACCAGAAGGCGGCGAGCGCGGTGGCCAACTCCTCTTCGAAGGCGATTATACCGATCTGCGGAGCTCAGAAAGCCCAACCGGCAGAATGCTCCGCGATCAATCGAGCTACAAACAACCGTCGGATTTTGAACCCAAACAAGGTTTTCTCACGCTCAAAGGCGCCAAACTCCACAACCTGCGCAACGTGCAGGCGGACTTTCCTATCGGTGTCATGACCGCAGTTACTGGGGTAAGCGGATCCGGCAAAAGCACCCTCGTGCATGATGTGCTCTATACCGCCATGATGCGCGCACGCGGCGCAGCCGTCGGAGAACAAGACCCAGGGGAGGTCGAAATCCTCAACGATAATTTCAAAGAAGTGGTCCTCGTCTCCCAAGACGCCATCGCCAATAACTCACGCTCAAGCGCACTTACACTCACCGACGCCTACACACCCATCCGTAACCTCTTCGCCGATACCGACAGCGCCAAACGACAAGGCCTCAGCGCAGGGCACTTTTCGTTCAACGTGGCCGCCGGACGCTGCCCCCGATGCGACGGCACCGGCACCACCACCGTAGAAATGCACTTCCTTGCAGACGTGGAACTCCCCTGCGACGTCTGCGAAGGAAAACGCTTCCAACCCCACATCCTCGAAGTGCACTGGAACGGGCTCTCCATCGCCGATGTCTTTGACCTCACCGTAGATCGCGCCCTAGAAGTTTTCGAAGAATACACCTCGATCTCCTCAAAATTAGCGCCACTTCACGATGTTGGACTTGGATACTTGCGGCTCGGTCAATCGGTAACCAAGCTGTCTGGTGGCGAAAAGCAGCGCCTGAAACTCGCTTCGTATTTGGGCGTACGGCGCAGTAAAGGCGAGCGCCTGTTTATCTTCGATGAACCGACGGTGGGACTACACCTTCAAGACGTCCAAGTGCTTGTGCGCGCGCTGCGGCAACTGACCGACGATGGGCACACGGTCATCGTCGTAGAACACAACCTCGATTTTATTCGAACCTGCGATTGGGTGATCGACATCGGGCCTGGGGCAGGGCCGGCGGGCGGCGAGGTGATTTACGCCGGCAGCCTCCATGCGCTGCTCAAAGCCGACGTTCCGCGTTCGCAAACCGCCCATTGGTTGCGCCAGATGCACCAAGAGTCTTCATAAGGTATGCCAGCGATCCACGTCGGGATTTTCCGGCACGAAAAGGACACTTTTGGGTGCAGTACGCACAACCTTATGCCAAACAGGCGTTTCGCTGTGCTCATGATGAGAACTTCCACTCTGGTGGGTTGACGATCTGGACGCGTTGTTGCAACCTGCGCCGCGTCGTCGTACATCCACGTACGCGCCGTGCCGTTACGATTTGAACGCACATTCCTTGCTACTCGAAGCCTTGGTACGCTTAGGTAAGACATGATTCAGCCAAACTTTCTCGATCTGGACTGGCGCGTTCGCCGCGCTATCGAATTGGTGCAAAATCATCCCAATACGGCTTCGTCGCTCGCCTACGGAGTGAAACTTCAAGGCGCGCTTGAGCGCTTTCGCGCAACCAACACAGATACCGACGCCACCTACACAGCATGGCGCATGAAGCGTGGAAAACAAATGACCGCGTTTCGCGATCTGCGATTGGAATCCGACAGAACCCGCGCACTCGCCGATGAACACGCGGTCGATGGCTACCCCACGCAGCGTATCGTCTACACCGACGAAGACGAACTCATCGCTTTTGTGCAAAGCGCCATCGCGTTCCTCAAACCCCGCGTGGACGAGTGGAAATGGGTCCAAGATCAAATCAATAAGTTGGACACCGGTATCGCCAACGCCGCGACGCTAAAACGCGAAGAGCAAGCGGCATTCCGCCTTTACACCGCGCGCGCCAAAGAGCGCGTCGCCGCCTACGAGAACCTCTACGCGCTGTTTAAAAACTACCTGCGTGACGCTAAGAACGACCACGCATCTGATCCGCAATACCAAGAAATCCGACTCGTTTACGCCTGATCTTGCGTACCGCACGAAATGATTTCTCGCAGAGATCCTCACCACGCCGATGCCTTATCCGCATCGGCGTTCTTCATTGTTCAGCACCTGAAATCCCATAACCACACGCAGGATCATAGATCGACGGCATCCGTATTTTCGCCGTTTTAATGGCGACGCTTTGCGTCCGCGGCTTACGTGCCTACAGTTTAAGGGAATGTAAGAACTATCACTCCCTCCATCCTGTGATTTCAGATGACGGAAGAAAAAGAATTCCAAGGCGCGCCCGAAGATAGCGTACGGCTGCCAATTCTTCCCCTGCGAAACAGTGTATTGTTCCCGCAGGTGGTAATCCCACTGTCGGTCGGACGCCCAAAATCGATTGCGCTCATTAAAGACGCGGCGGAAAATAAGCAAAATATCGCCATCCTCACACAACGTGACCCCGAAATCGAAGATCCGGAAGAAAGCGATCTTCACCTGATCGGTGCGTCCGCAAGCATCCTTAAAGTCGTACATATCGCCAAAGATAGTTACAGCGCTATCCTGCGCGGCGTACAACGCTTGCGACTTAAAGCCATCGTACAGACCGAACCCTACCTTGTAGGTGACTTCGAGCTGATCGATGAATCAAACATCGAAAGTGATATTGAACTCGATGCGCTGGTGATGAACCTGCGCAGCACAGCTTCTGACGTCATCCGCTTTATGCCCGAGATGTCGCGTGAAGCAAGCCAGATGCTCGATACCGTTCAAGATCCCGTGCACCTGTGCGACTTCATCGCCGCCAACATGGACATCACGGCCGATGAACGCCAGCAATTGCTCGCAGAGCTCGACATCAAAGAGCGACTGACCCTCACGATCCGCTTCCTCTCGCGCCAACTCGAAGTCGCCAAAGTCTCGGACCGTCTCCAGTCCCAGATCAAAGACGAAATCGACAAGAACCAGCGAGAATACTTCCTGCGCCAACAATACAAGCTCATCAAAGAAGAGCTTGGTGAGGCAGATGACCACTCCGAACTCGAAGAGCTCGAAGCGCGCATCGAAGAGAAAAACCTGCCAGAAGAAGTGCGTAAAGTCTGCGACAAGCAGCTCAAACGCCTCAAACAAATGCAGCCCGCAAGCGGGGAATACGGCGTTATCCGTACCTACCTCGATACACTGCTTGATATCCCTTGGCTGGAAACCACCCAAGATAAACTCGATATCGTCGAGGCGCGTCGTATCCTCGATGAAGACCACTACGGCCTAGAAAAAGTCAAAGATCGACTCATCGAATTCCTCGCAGTGCGTAAGCTCCGCGAAGACATGGAAGGCCCGATCCTCTGCCTCGTAGGTCCCCCCGGCGTTGGTAAAACCTCGCTCGGTCGATCCGTGGCCCGCGCCATCGATCGCAAATTCGTGCGCATCAGCCTCGGTGGCGTGCGTGACGAAGCCGAGATTCGTGGCCACCGCCGAACCTATCTCGGCGCGCTTCCGGGACGTATTGTGCAAGGACTGCGTAAAGCAGAAACCGCGAACCCCGTCATGATGCTCGACGAGATCGATAAAGTCGCCAACGACTTCCGCGGCGACCCCCAAGCCGCGCTCCTCGAAGTCTTGGACCCACAACAAAACGACACCTTCAGCGATCACTACGTAGAGATCCCCGTCGACCTCTCCCAAGTGATGTTCATCGCAAACGCAAACCAGCTCGATACCGTATCGCCGCCGCTGCGCGACCGTATGGAGATCATCGAGATTCCAGGGTACACGCCGAGCGAGAAACTGGAGATCGTGAAGCGTTTCTTGCTGCCAAGACAGGTTGAGAACAACGGAATCACCACCGATCACATCGAAATGAGCGACGAGATCATCATGCAGGTGATCGAACAGTATACGCGCGAAGCCGGTGTGCGTAACCTCGAGCGTCGTATCGCAGATATCTGCCGTCGCGTCGCGGTCGGTGTCGCCACCGAAACGGTGAAAAAAGGTGAACCCGTCGTCATCACCCAAGACCTGCTCGTCGAATACCTCGGACCCGTCAAATACGAGCCCGAAAGTATCGACCGCGTCAACGGTCCTGGCATCACCACAGGACTCGCATGGACCCCCGCAGGCGGAGACATCCTCTTTATCGAAGCCAGCAAATCCAAAGGGAAGGGCGAACTCAAACTGACAGGCCAACTCGGCGATGTCATGAAAGAGTCCGCGCTCGCCGCCATCTCTCACCTGAAAATGCGCGCAGAAGCCTTTGGCCTCGGCGATGATTTCCTGAAAGAAACGGACGTGCATATCCACTTCCCAGCCGGCGCCGTGCCCAAAGATGGACCTTCCGCAGGAATCGCGATTTTCACCACCTTGCTGAGCCTCTTCAGCGGTCGACAAGTTCGCCATGATGTCGCCATGACGGGAGAGATTACACTCCGAGGAAACGTCCTACCTGTCGGCGGTATCAAGGAGAAAACGCTCGCAGCGCAACGCGCCGGCATCAAGCGTGTTATCCTGCCCGAGCGCAACCGCAAAGACATGCACGAAGTCGCCCAAGAAGTGAAAGACAGCCTAGAGTTCTGCTTCGTCTCAAGCGTAGATGAAATCCCTGAACTCGCGCTCATCGACGGAAAGCCGATCAAAAAACCAGCGCGTAAACGCGCCGCCAAAAAGGCTGAGTCGACCCCAACCGCCGAAGCCTAAAAACGCTACATCACGCAATCATCCCCCTCCATCATGGCAAAAAACCATGTATTAATGAGGGGGATGTCGCTTTTGAACCAATGCTATGAGCAACCCGAAAATCATCATCGCCTGCCCGATCTGCAAAAAAGAAGTGCCGACCGCACCAAGAACAGAACACTTTCCCTTCTGTTCTTTGACGTGCAAAAATATCGACCTCGGTCGATGGCTCGATCAGCGCTACGCCGTGGATATGCGGACCGGAAAACTCGGCTTGGTGGAAGACCCAGAAACGGACGCGTCAGATGAAGAGGATGAAGACGGCCCTACCTTCCACTGAGCAGCGCGATAGGTACAACGCCCGTCAGAGAACGTGCAAATACTCGACGGGCGTAAAGAGCACGTAGATTCAGTACGCGTCTAAATCAGGAAGAAGCCGAACCTCTAGGTTGTACGAAGCGTTGGGCTGCAGGGTGATGTAACGCTGCCAGCGTCGAAATCCGTCCTTCTCGATCGTGAGGAGGACTTTCTTTTTCGCGCGGTGAGGGATGCCCTCCGCAGGCAAGGGCGTTGTACCCACTTGAATGCCGTCGATGCGAACGACAGCATCGGCCTGGTCCACATCAAGTACCAAGGTGCCCTCGTATACCGTTTCTTTAAGGCGAACGGAAAACTCTTGGTTCACCCCGCCGGTCACTTGGATGCGCTCGTCGTAACTGTCGTAATGGGGCAAATCCACGGTCAAACGGTGCGTCCCAGGGCTCAACACCAAGTTGCGGAGCTCGCCTTCGCCGAAAGGAAGGCCGTCGACGTAAATCTTTGCGTCTGCTGGGGTCGTGCGCACATCAATGGTGCCGCGGTTCTCAATTTTGCGTTCGCAATAAGATAACGCGTGCTCTGTGGCGTCTTTATCGCTCGCTTCGGGCACACGCTCCAAATAGAAGCGATAGTACATCGCACAGATTTCCCATTGCTCGGTCTTGCGCGCTAAAAACGCGGCATTCCATGCTGCTTCGGGCAGTTGTGGATCTTGTACCGCAATCTCCTCAAAAATCTGGCGCGCGCGGGTCCACCCGCCGGCTTCCGCCGTCTTTTGCGCGCTCTGAAATCTCGACAGCGTGTCCTGAGCATCTGCAGAAACGCCAGTGCATAATAAGAACGCCATCAAGATGGACGTGCGCCAAGACAATAATCGCACCACGAGTCCCTCGGAGTAAAAATAAAAGCTATGCGCATTCTTAAATCCCAATGCGTACGCCTACGGTCGCTAAAAACACCGAAATGTGCAACCCTCTTCCGACACATATTCAGCTTTCTGGATGTATAGACCATGGCATTCCCACGCGTTTCTGATCTCAAACGCTTTACACAGCTATCCAAACAGCCGTTCGTGCTGCTTGCCATCGGTGTAGTGGTCGGCGTCATCAATGTGTTGTACGGCCGGTGGATCGCATTAAAAATCGACCAGCAGTTCACCTCCGTGGCTGCCGCCTTTGCCTTAGTGTGCCTCCAAGCCATCCTTCTGCTCATCGCAGCGTATATCGTTTCGATGGCGGTGAGTGTGTTCGCACTCGGCGCTGCGTGGCGCGACAAGTATTTGGTGCCTTATACCCCCGCGAACCCGCGCGATCCCGAAGCATACCTCGCACGCATCGGCGACAAGACCCTGCCGTTTTGGGCGATCGTGATCGGTGTAAGCCTTGCGAGCATCGTGCTTACACACAAATTAACGCATCATTATTTTCTTCAGTTTCCCAACCGAGGTTTCCAACTCGTCAGCTTTCGAAGCGATAGCCCGCTCAGCCAACAGCGCGCCATGCGAGAAATCGTGCGGCGAGATCTTGCGAAATACCTCGACGCCGACGATTTTCGAGAGCGGATGCGTGTGTTCCTCGCATCAGAAAACACAGAGGTGCGTGCACAAGCCGCATGGACCGCAGGACGTCTCCAACTCATTTCACTTGAGCCAGACATTCGCACGTTATTGCGCCACCCTGATCAAGACGTGCGTACCCAAGCCGCCATCGCAGAAGGCCAGCTGCGCACCGCTGACGGCATCCGAGCGTTGGTCCAGATGGTGCGCACAGAAAAAGAGCCCCAGCCACGCCAAGCCGCGCTCATCAGCATCGGCCTTGCGCGCAACGCAGACGCAGCGCTCGAACTTGCATCTATGCTTCCAGAACTGGAACCCGACGCACAAACCCTTGCGCTCTGGGCCATCGGAGAATCCGATGCGCTCTGCGCTGCACAAACCGTCGCAAATTTCGCGCACGGACAACAACCGCACGAAGTGCGTTGCGCGGCACTCGAAACCTTGAAGAAAATCAGCACGGTAAAAGAGCTCGACGCGCTCAGAGCTATCTACCAAGACGAAGATGCTTGGTGCGACCTTCGCGTGTGGCACGGACGCTCCTCTGACCCGATCAAAAAGGACTTCTACCGCATCTTAGTGAGCGCAGAGCGCACGCACGAAAAAGCGATGGACGCGATCTTCAACGCAGCCGGCCCTGGACTCCAAGAAGAGCTCGCTGCCATCGTCAATAACACCCAAGAAGAACGCCTCGACCGTAAACACGCGCGTCGACTTTACGATCTTCTGGACCCAGCGCATCCAAGAACACCGCGCGAAGCCCGCAATTGCCCGACCGGAGCGCGTAAATGAATGACGACATCCTCTCTGCAGTCCCAGACAAAATTCACATCCTGCCCGAAGATCTAAGCAACCAAATCGCCGCAGGAGAAGTCGTCGAACGCCCGTCGAGCGTCGTCCGAGAACTCGTAGAAAATAGCCTCGATGCCAACGCCACCCGCGTCGAAGTAGAGCTCCTTGACGGCGGCGCCCAACTCATCCGCATCTCAGATGACGGACACGGCATGACGCCCAAAGACGCAGAACGCGCCATCCAACGACACGCTACAAGCAAAATCTCTCGTCGCGAAGACCTCTTCCATATCGCATCCTACGGCTTTCGAGGAGAAGCCCTCCCGTCGATCGCCTCCGTGTCCAAATTCGAACTCATCACGCGAACCAAAGATACGTGGGAAGCAACGCGCGTGCTCATCGAAGGTGGCTCCATCAAACTCGTCGAGCCGTGGTCTGCCCCGATTGGCACCACCATCACCATCAAAGAGCTCTTTTACAATACACCCGCGCGCCGCAAGTTTCTTAAAACCCAAAACACCGAGCAACGAAACTGCATTCAAGCCCTAGAAGACATCGCGCTCCCACGCCCCGATGTCGGGTTCATGCTCACCGTCAACGGACGAAAAATCCTCGATCTGCCCGCTGTCGATAACATCTGGGAACGCATCGCCTCGATTGAAGGCTACGACAACGCCAAACACTTTTTCCCAGCGCCGCCAGCAGAACAAGACGGCGTGACCGCTTGGGGCTTTGTCGCCGAACCCAAATATACCCACCGACACGCCTCGGGCATGCGTATCTTTGTCAACGGTAGAGCGATAAGAGATCGCACCCTGATGGCTGCCGTGCGCCAAGGCTACGAAACCCTCGTCGACCGCGGACGTTCGCCCATTGTTTATATGTTCCTCAGCGTTCCGCTCCAAGATATCGACGTCAACGTCCACCCCGCCAAAGCAGAAGTGCGTTTTCGACATCCCCAAGCCGTCTTTCGCGCGCTGCGCCGATCCGTAAAAAACGCACTCATCGAAGCCCCATGGGTCGAGGGGAACCAAAAGGTCCGACCAGAAGACGCCAGTAAAACCTGGAACTACCCGCAAAGCTCGCGCCCCGAACCCACCGCAAAAACCGTCGATCCGCTCGCCCAAGCAGACCTCAGCCTCTGGAGCCAAGTCCCCACACGGGGCTATACGCTTCAGAAAGACGATCCCGTTAGGTTCCATGGGGGCACAGAAGAAAAGGGCGATGATTCAGCACGTGAAGAGAACGCGCGCACAAGCGTTGATCGCCCAAATCAAAGCGGACCGATCGTACCTGCACCCGCATCCGCCGAAAGCGACGCCGTCCCCACGCCCGGATGGTTCCAAAGTCTCCATTACATCGGACCTTTGCACAATCTCTACCTTCTGCTCTCGGGACCCCAAGGCTTGGTGGTTGTAGACCAACACGCAGCGCACGAGCGCATCACCTACGAGCACCTGCGCAAACAAGATCGAAACAGACCGCCAGCAGTCCAGCCGCTGCTCATTCCGCACATGATCACGTTGAACGCGCAGCGCGCATTAACGCTACACGATCATATTGAATTTTTTCATGAATTGGGCTTCGAGCTCGAACATTTCGAAGGCAACGACTTTGCTTTACGCGCAACGCCCGATTGGTTCGGACAACGAAATTTTGAGCGCATGCTCATCGATGCCCTCGACGACTTGCAAGACCAAGGCGAAACCGAGCTCGTCGAAACCTTTCGCGACAGTATTTTGTCGCGCATGGCATGCCACGGTAGCATCCGCGCCGGAGATAAAGTCTCCGCAGACGAAGTGCGACAGTTGCTCCAAGACCTCGACCGTGTCGACTTTGGCGCAAACTGCCCCCACGGACGTCCCGTCTACCTCTCTGTCACTTTAGAAGAACTCGAACTGCGCTTTGAACGACGATAACCCATCAAAACTTCCACGTATTTTAGCCGTCGGCGGCCCGACTGCCATCGGCAAAACCAGCATGGGCATCGCACTCGCCAAACATGTGAATGGCGAAGTGATCTCCGCAGACAGCGTCCAGCTTTTCCGCGGCTTTCGCATCGGTGCCGCGACCCCAAGCCCAGAAGAACAGCAGGGCGTTAAACACCATCTCATCGCCTGCCTCGCGCCGACAGAAACCATCACAGCCGCAGATTTCGCACGCCGCGCCGATGCAGCCATTCATGACATCTTGGCACGCGGCAAAACACCCATCATCGTCGGCGGCTCAGGGCTTTACCTCCGCGCGCTCCTCTATGGCTTGATCGATGCGCCCGCGCGCGACGATGCGCTGCGCGCACGCCTCGAAACCTTGGCAAATACACACGGCGACGAAGCACTCTGGGAACACCTTCACCAAAAAGACCCAGAAAGCGCGCAAGCCCTGCATCCCAACGACCGCGTACGTATCATTCGCGCGCTCGAAGTCCTGGAACTCACCGGAAAGTCCATCCAACAAACCCAGCAAGAACACCGCTTTCAACAACCCAAATACCACGTGGCCGGTATCGGACTCACCGCCCAAAGACACGAAATCCACCGCCGGATCAACCTCCGTACACAACAAATGTTCGACCAAGGTCTGATCCGAGAAGTCCAAGAGCTCCTCGCCAATGGTGTGCCCACCACAGCACAACCGTTCACCGCCATCGGATATAAAGAAGTCCTCGCGTTTTTAGAAAATGCCCCAGACGCGAAAAACGCAGAAGCCATCGCACAGCTGCAACAAGATATCGCCACACATACGCGAAGGTTCGCTAGAAGACAGCTGGTCTGGTTCAGAAAAGAACCTTCATTTCGATGGGTTAACATTGATTCTTTAGACGAATGCTTGCACCAATTGCTCGCGGCTACCCAGCATTTCTTGCGCGGTGATCGCTGGACCTTCGCCCTCGAAAGCGAAAGAGAAGCAAGTGATACCATGCTTAAACCCAAGCACAAAAAGACGACGAGCAGCAAAGAACCCAAGCCGATGTGAGCGCTCGACGGACCGCCCCGTTTTCGGCTATAGAAGGCGCACTATTCATTCTATTGCTTCGTGTAGGAAGTTCTCATGCGAATCCACCCCTTGGATGTCCCCCTGAAAGGCGAAGTGCGCATTCCTGGTGATAAAAGTGTCACCCACCGTGCCGTCATGCTCGCATCCATCGCCCAGGGCGACAGCCTCATCACAGATCCCGGCGACGGCGAAGACAATGTTCGCACCGTAGAGGTGATGAAACAACTCGGCGTAGAAGCAGAGATCACCGACGAAGGCATCCGCGTCAAAGGCGTCGGCCTTCATGGACTGCAAAATCCTACCGAAGCGCTCGACTGCGGAAACAGCGGCACCACCGCACGTCTGCTTGTTGGTTTGCTTGCGGGCGCGGGCATCGAGGCCGAACTCATCGGTGACGCCTCGCTATCGTCGCGCCCCATGGCACGCGTGGCCGACCCGCTACGAGACCTTGGCTATGTAGTTGAAACCACCGGCGATCGCCACACCTTGCCGATGCGCACAAGCGCCAAACGCGCCGCCGAAGAAAACGCGCAGGGTACCCGTGCGATTCTGAAAATCGCCTCCGCACAAGTCAAAAGCTGTATCCTGCTCAGTGGCCTCTACCGAAACCACGACACACAAGTCGTCGAACCAGCGGTCAGCCGCGACCACACAGAAAGACTGCTGCGTGCCATGGGCGCCCGCGTCGAATCCACAGCGCACTATATGGCGCCAGTGAACCACGCAGAAAGCCAAACTCTGCCAACAAGCCAGCTTTACCCCGGACTCGCACTCCGCGGAGGCAAGCTCGAAGTCCCAGGCGACTTCTCCTCTGCAGCATTTCTCATCGCGGCAGCCATCGTCGCCGGCGAACGCGTCACCCTGCGTAACGTCAATACCAACCCAACGCGCATCGGGATGCTCCACGTCCTCGAGCGTATGAACGCCGATATCAGCCTCGAAAACCGACGCGTCCTGACCACAGGCGAACCCGTCGCAGATATCGTCGTCAAGCCATCAAAACTTCAAGGAACAGTGGTGCAGGGCGCTGAAATTCCACTGCTAATCGATGAGATTCCCGTCCTCTGTGTCCTCGGTGCATTGGCCGATGGCCCCTTCGAAATCCGCGATGCCAAAGAGCTGCGCGTCAAAGAGTCCGACCGCGTGGAAACCACCGCCGAAATCCTCGAGGGCATGGACGTGAAGGTCGAACGACGAGAAGATGGCTTGCTGGTCCATGGTACAGGGAAAAGTGGATGGAACGGATTCGAAATTGACGCGCAGCATGACCACCGCGTCGCCATGACTGCCGCAGTCGCAGGCCTCGGCTGTGTCAGCGACGTCAAAATCCACGGTGCCGAATGCATCGATATCTCCTATCCAGCGTTTGCCGATCACCTTATCTCGCTCGGCGCGAAGATCAGTAAGGAACGCAACGCATGATTATCGCGATCGATGGGCCCGCAGGCGCCGGCAAAAGCACGCTCGCCAAACGCATTGCACAAACGCTGAATCTTCAGCTCGTCGAAACCGGCGCACTCTATCGCGCCGTGGGCCTGCTCGCCAAAGAACAGGGCGTAGGACTTGCGGTAGACGATGCCCCGAGCCTCGCCGAGATCGCAGAAAACCTGCAAATACACTTTCAGTACCAAGACGGCGTCAATCACGTATTCGTCAACGATCGTGACGTCACCACACGCCTGCGTACTCAAGAAGCTGGCCAACACGCTTCCCAACTCAGTGCGTACCCCCAAGTGCGCGCAGCGCTCCTTGGCCAGCAACGCACCCTCGCCGATCAACACCCCTCCGTGCTGGAAGGACGCGATATCGGCACCGTCGTCTGCCCGCACGCCACCTATAAGTTCTTCGTCACTGCTTCGCCCGAAGTCCGTGCGAAGCGTCGTGTGATAGAACTAGAATCGCGCGGGGAATCAGCAGATTACGACACAATTCTCAGACAAATTGTAGGACGTGATTTGCGGGATTCCACGCGGGATATTGCGCCGTTAATTCCGGCGGAGGATGCGATTCACATCGACACGGGCACGCGTGGTGTGGAGGAGATTTTGTCGACTATGTTGGCGCATATTGATCTGGGGGCCACTGGTGGCACGCGGTGATATCGCTCCGTGCTTTTTGGGCTTGAGAAGGGCGTAAAAACCGTTGTTTCGTCGTTGACAGGCTATGGATTGCCAAGTAGACGGGCGACGGCTCCGTGACTGCCTGTCCTTTTTGGATGCAGTGTGTGCGAAGCCAGCGCGCTGTGTGTTAAGTCCGTGCAGCAGGGCGTCATCGTAAGGTCACGGGCAACGACAAACAGTTGTGCGTGCAGGCCGGTTACGGCGTGCGCGCCGCGGCGGCTACACCGCCACATTGAGGCACTCATGGATAAGATTTTCGTTGACTTGGACGAGCAGGATGCCGGCCTACAGGAATTTGCCGCGTTGTTGGCAGAAGAAGGCGAGCAAGAGATCGCTTTCGAGGCAGGCACTGTTGTAGAAGGGGAAGTCATTGCCGTTCGCGATGACGCGGTGCTCGTCGACATCGGCGCAAAGTCCGAAGGACGCATCGAACTCTCCGAATTCCGTAACGAAGAAGGCGAGCTCACCATCGCCGTTGGTGATACGGTCGAAGTATACATCGTCGACCCCGAAAACGAAGACGGACAATGCGTTCTCTCGAAAATCGAGGCCGACCGTCAACGCATGTGGGACGAGATCGCCAAGAAAGTCGAAGCGGAAGAAACTGTGCGCGGCCGCATCATCAGCCGCGTCAAAGGTGGTCTGCAAGTCGACATCGGCGTCAAAGCTTTCCTCCCTGGAAGCCAAGTCGAACTGCGCCCCACACGTAACTTGGACAAGTTCATCGACCAAGTTTACGACTTCAAAATCATCAAATTCAACAAGAAACGCGGAAACATCGTTCTCTCGCGTCGCGCACTGTTGGAATACGAGCGTCAATTCCTCAAAGAAAAGACCCTCACCAAACTCACCGACGGCGCCATCATGCCAGGTGTGGTCAAGAACATCACCGAATACGGTGCGTTCGTGGACCTCGGCGGTATCGACGGTCTGCTTCACATCACCGACATGAGCTGGGGCCGCGTTTCGCACCCCGAAGAAGTGCTCAAGATCGGCGACGAAGTCACCGTCAAAATCCTCAAGTTCAACCGTGAAACCGAGCGCGTTTCGCTGGGCATGAAGCAACTGCTCCCAGACCCATGGGTCGGCGCAGAACAACGCTACCCACAAAACGCACACGTCATGGGCCGCGTTGTCTCGCTCATCGACTACGGCGCGTTCGTCGAACTCGAAGAAGGAATCGAAGGACTCATCCACATCTCGGAAATGTCCTGGACCCAGCGCGTCAAACACCCCTCCAAAGTCGTTTCGCGCGGAGAGATCATCAACTGCGCCGTCCTCAAAATCGACGAGGAAGGCAAGAAGATCTCGCTCGGTATCAAACAACTCGAGCCCAACCCATGGAACGTCATCGCAGACCGCTACCCACCAGGAACGCGTATCCGCGGTAAAATCCGTAACATCACCGATTTCGGTATCTTCATCGGTATCGAAGACGGCATCGACGGTCTGGTCCACATCTCCGATATGTCCTGGACCCAGAAGATCAAACACCCCTCCGAACTCTACAAGAAAGGAGAGGAAGTCGAAGCGGTCGTTACACATATCGACGTCGAACAAGAGCGCTTCTCGCTCTCCATCAAAGACCTCGAAGAGAACCCATGGGAAAGCCTCCACGTACGGATGCCCCCAGGAACCAACACCACCGCCAAGATCACCAAACTCGAAACCTTCGGCGCATTTGCTGAAATCGAAGGTGGTATCGAAGGACTCATCCACATCTCCGAGCTTTCGTCGCAACGTATCGAAAGCCCCGAAGAAGTGGTCAAAGTCGGCGACACCGTAAACGTCGAAGTCATCTCGGTCGACCACAAAGACCAAAAGATCGCGCTCTCCATGCGCTCCTACCAGCAGCGCGCCGAGCACGGGCGCCTGCGCGGATACAACGACGAAGAAGATGCAACCTCCACACTCGGAGACGTCTTCGCAGCACGCTTCGGTAAAGACGACGAAGAATAATCCGAAAGATGCGTGTTCACATTACGCGCATTGACTAGTACATAAACCCTCGCCTCGTTATACAACCAGGCGAGGGTTTGTTTTTAAAGCCGCGAGCTCCCATGACCTCGAGTGCAAAACCGACACAAGGCGCCCCCAACGCGCCAATCCATCGTGGACGACGGGCCGCGCAACGTGCCCTCTATAGCGCCATGCTTTGGTTCGCCATCGGTGCGCGAAGCGCCGCAGCAAGCCCGCTCGATGACGCACCCACACACTTCGATGAGCGCATCGACGCGAACACCGACGCTTGGACCGAAGATGCACCGCTCACACTCGAGCAAGCACTCGATCTCGCCGTGCAAATCTCGCCCACCCTTAAAACTGCACGCTCGCAAACCGAAGAAGCCATCCTCCAACGCTTCGCCATCCGCATGGAACGTGCACCAGAATTTACCATCACCGCCGCCATGGGCCCAGGACCCAAAAGCGTCAACGAACGCTACGACGATGACGGCAAACGACATCACGATTTGCAATATCTCGGCGGGGTCGCGCTCGGTGGAGAAGGGCGCGTCGTCGTCCCACTAACTACCTTCGGCAAAATCCGGCTCGCCACAGAACTCGCAGAACTCGGCATCGAAAACGCGACCCTAGAAGAAGAGGTCGCGCGCCAAGAAACCCGTTACGAAGCCTTCAGAGCCTACACCGGCCTGCAATGGTATCGGCAAATGAAGCCGCTCATCGAAGAGGTCTTCAAGCGACTCGACCAAGCAGAGGAAATGCTCGAAGATAAACTGGACGACGGAGACTTCAGCGCAAGAAATGACCTGCGCGAACTGACCATCCGGCGCGCCGATGTCGTAAAAATGCAAGGCGACATCGAACAAGTTGGGTTCCTCGCACAGCAAGCCATGCGCATCGTCTTGGGGCTGTCGCAAGATACCATCCTCACAGATTTCGATGACACCCCACCAGCAAAGGACGCGCTGCCGTCGGTAGAAAAACTCCTCGATTACGCTATCGCACACCGCCCAGACTACAGTCGCATTCAAATCGCACGTAAGGCCGCAGAACAGAACGTCCGCCTGCAAAAGCGCATGCTTACCCCCGATGCATTCTTTCAAGCCCGCGGCGCGATTATCTACACGCCGACCATCAGAGGCGCCCGTCCAGGCATCAGCGAAACACCCGATCGCTTTAACGATCTGAGCGGAGAGGTGCTCGTTGGCCTGCGCTGGAAAATCCAACCGGGTCGCCATCGCGCAGCCGTCCGTATGGCTGAACAAAAACGAGAAACGGTAGAGCAACAACTCGAAAGCGCAAAACTAGGACTGGAGCTCCAGATCCACGAAGCATGGCAGGACGCCAAACAACAGCTCGAGCTCGTCCGAGCCCAAGACCAAGCCCAGCGCGCAGCTGCAGCATGGCTTAAACAACGAGCCTTCCAATTCGACCAGGGGCTCGCCGATTTCGAAAGCCTCATCGAGCCGCTCAAAGCCCACTACGAAACCTTGGGCAAATATTACGAGGCGCTGCTGCGTTATAAAATGCACGTCGCGCACCTGAATGTCATGATCGGCCACGAAAACCTAACAGACTTTCCCGATGAATAAGCAGAGCCCATCGAACGTCGGAATGTGCGAACAGCCCACGACATGGAGGCGCAAAATGCGCAGCTACATCACAAAAATCTTCTTCACGCTCATTCTCGCGTTTCTCGTTGTAACACCAGCCTATGCCAACGACAGCGCAACCGACTTTGTGCGGTCAAAGACTGATGAGATCGTCCGCGTCATCAACACATCCAAAGATAAGAATGCGCGGCTGAAAAAACTCAAAACCGCATTGCAATCGACGCTCGATTACGACCTTCTGGCTCAGCGCACCCTCGCGCGCCATTGGGAAAACCTGAACGCAAAACAGCAAAATGACTTTACCGAGGCGCTGCGCGATCTGCTAGAAACGAGCTACGTCACCAAGCTTGGCAATAAGACCGTCGAACCCGGTTCCTACTCCGTACAGTTTCTGAACGAGCGCGAACGACGAGGACGTTATACGGTGGAAACCGTCGTAAAGGCGGAGAAAGACGCACATAATATCGATCTCCGTCTACAAAACACCGATGGCGTCTGGAAGATCTACGACGTCATCACCGATGATGTCTCGCTCGAAGAGTCCTACGCAGAAAGCTTCGACGAAATCATCCGTGATAAGGGCTTCAACGAACTGATGAAGCGCATCAAAGATAAGACCGACGAGCTCAAGAAAAGCGGGAAAAAATAACCGCCACCCTACACACAACATCGCCTGCGTATGCAGGCGTTCGTTATTTTTGTGCGCTCATTAATTTCTAAACGTCGACTTATTCTGACAAGTCTTCCGCTTTCGACGCCGCCGCTTCTTGCCAATCGTTACGTGTGGGCGGTTGCGCAAGGTGACACGCTTTGCGATGCGCAGGAGATGCGTCTTCGTGTGTGATCAACGCAGGTACCTGGTGAACGCAGCGATCAAAAGCAAACGGACAACGCGTTCTGAACGCACAGCCCGACGGTGGATCGAGCGGCGACGGCACGTCTCCCGCCAAAATAATGCGATCGCGTCTTGCGCGTGGGTCCGGCACGGGGATGGCAGAGAGAAGCGCTTGCGTGTACGGGTGTTTCGGCGCGTTAAAAAGCTCTTCGGTGGGTGCGAGCTCGACGATTTTCCCCAAATACATCACCGCAATACGATCCGAAATATGCCGTACCGCAGATAGATCGTGCGCGATGAACAGATATGCAATGCCGCGCTCATCCTGAATATCTTCTAATAGGTTGATGATCTGCGCTTGGATGGACACATCGAGCGCAGAGATCGATTCATCGCAGACAATAAAATCAGGTGAGGGCGCAAGGGCACGCGCGATACCGATGCGCTGGCGTTGGCCGCCGCTGAACTCATGTGGATAGCGTTGCGCGTAACTTCGCTGCAAGCCGACACGCTCTAACAAAGCGCCGATTTCTTGTTGCAAGAGGTCTGGCGCCATCTCTCGGTGTGCGAGCAGCGCTTCGGCCAAAATTGCACCCACGGTCATTCGCGGATTCAGCGACGAAAACGGATCTTGAAAAACGATTTGAAAACGCTGACGCGCCTTGCGGAGCTGCTTTTTCGAAAGCGAAGACAATTCGATTCCATCGAAGACCACCTTCCCAGCTGTCGGCGGAATCAACTGCAGAATACTCCGACCGACCGTGGTTTTACCGCAGCCGGATTCACCGACGAGCCCAACCGTTTCACCTGGATAAATATCTAGGTCGATCCCATCCACTGCGCGAACATCTCCCGCGTGGCGCCGAAACAAGCCCTTGTGCACCGGAAAGTAGGTTTTCAGGCCTCTTATCGACATGAGTGGTGGTGCAGAACTCATAAAGCCTCCGCTTTCGAAGGTGCATCGGCCGGTTGTCCTGAACGATCTAAAATACGGCGCACCACACGTGAGTCGTGATTGGGACCTGTGCGCTCTTTTTCTTCTGCTGCGATGGATTCTGCATAATGGCAAGCCACAAAATGGCCTTCGCCCACGTCTCTGAGCGCAGGTTCTTCGTCTGCACAACGTGCGGTTGCAAAGGGGCAACGCGTGCGGAATCTACAGCCTGTAGGAAATTGGTCAGGGCTCGGCACCATGCCCTCGATCACTTCGAGCCGGTCGCCTTTGCGACCGCCAATCGAAGGCAAAGAGGCGAATAAGCCTAAGGTATAAGGATGCTTCGGCGCGTCGAAGAGGGCGTATACGTTGGTGCGTTCGACGATTTTTCCAGCGTACATCACGGCCACGTCATCCGCGATTTCTGCCACCACGCCCAAGTCATGCGTAATCATGAGCATGGCCATGCCGTATTTGGCCTGAAGCGTACGTAAAAGCTCTAAAATCTGTGCTTGGATGGTGACATCGAGGGCGGTGGTTGGTTCATCGGCGATGAGCAATTGAGGTTCGCAGGCGAGCGCCATGGCGATCATGATGCGCTGCTTCATGCCGCCGCTCAGTTCGTGCGGATAGGCGTCGATGCGGACTTCTGGGGACGACAAACCAACTTGTCGAAAAAGTTCCAGCGTACGCTCACGCGCTTGGGAAGGAGATAGGTCCAAATGAAGGCTCAGCGCTTCGGCCACTTGATCGCCCACGCGTAACACGGGGTTCAAGCTCGACATGGGCTCTTGGAAAATCATGGCGATATCGCGCCCTCGGATTTTCCGCATTTCGCGTGGCTTCAGCTTTCGAAGGTCCTGGTCTTTAAACCAGACTTCGCCGCCCACAATGCGCCCAGGGGGCGAGGGGATCAAATCCATCACCGACAGGGCTGTAACGCTTTTTCCGCAGCCAGATTCACCGACAAAGCAGAGGGTTTTGCCTGATTCCACAGAAAAAGACACGTCATCGACGGCGGGGGCGATGCGTTCACCGGTAAAAAACCACGTATGGAGATTTTGTACGCGCAGAACGGGCGTGGGTGTCGTGCTTTGGGTCATTGGCGCATCCTTGGATCTAGGGCATCGCGCAAGCCTTCGCCGGCCATATTCAGTGCGCTCACCGTCACAAAAATAAGGGCACCTGCAAGGAGCATCATGCCGTTATCGCCGGTGGCCCGCCCGAGCGCCAAAATGCGTCCCCACGATGGAAGCACCGGGTCGCCGATGCCTAAAAACGACAACGTCGCCTCAACTATCACTGCGTTGGCGATACCAAAGGTCGCTGCAACAAGAACTGGCCCCAAAGCGTTGGGCAAAATGTGGCGAAACACAATGCGCGTGTCCGACAAGCCGAGCGCGCGCGCAGCTACTACAAAGTCCTGCGAGCGCAGACGCAAAAACTCACCGCGAACCAAGCGTGCAGGTCCCGTCCAGCCCACCACACCGATAAACACCATCACCCACACGATGCTGGGTCTGTCCAAAAACGATATGAAGGTAAGGATCAGAAAAAGCGCCGGAAAACAGAGGAAAATCTCGACCGTGCGCTCGGTGAACAGGTCGACCCAACCTCCGTAGAAACCTGCCAAACTGCCCATGACCACGCCAATGATCATGTAAATACCGACCGCGATCACGCCGACGGCAAGCGATACGCGCGCGCCAAAAAGCATGCGCACAAATACATCGCGCCCAGACGTATCAAGACCTAGGAAATGGCATAGCCCAGGGCCTTCCGCGCCAAAAAGCACGTCCCCATACTGCATCCGAAGCGGTGTAAACCACGCACGGTGCGCTTCAGATTCCAGCAGAAGATAATCGGGAACATAATACCGCGGCTGCCACACGATCAGCGCGAAGAAAAGCCCCATCAAAAGCGTGAAAAGCGTAAGATTCAGTCGTTTCTTATAGGCGGCTTTTTTTTCTGATGCTCCCCATTTCGAAAGCGAAAGATGGGCGAGGAGCGTCAGCGGCAGGAAAAATATCAAGAGGTTGAAAAATAGGTCGATCCCGTTGTCAAAGACGTTGCGGTTGAAGAAAAGTCCTTTGAGCCAGGGTGACGAGCAACCTTCGGTGGGCGTACACCACAGCAAAGGCTGTGATGAGCTGATGAGCGGTGCGTAGATCGCCAACAATACGATGAGACCGATCACCGCGAGCGCGCCCAGATGGGTGATGGAACGGCGAAACTGTTGCCATACCTGCGCAGAAAAACTGCGTTGCGGCGTTGAAATCGCCATCGACAAAGGCTCAGTCATACGAAATCCGCGGGTCGACGAGCGCATACGCGATATCGGAAAGTAAAATACCGATAAGCGTCAGCACCGAAGAGATCAGCAGTACACCCAAAATGACGTTGTAATCCCGCTGACCGATCGATTGCAGCATCAGGGCGCCCATGCCTTCGATGGCGAAAATATACTCAATGACGATCGAGCCCCCAATCACTGCTGGCAAGGTGCTGCCTAAGAGCGTGATGATGGGGATCATGCCGTTACGCACGGTATGTTTGGTGATCACCATCCATTCGGGGAGCCCCTTGGCGCGGGCGGTACGCACGTAATCTGCACGAATGACGTCCAAAAGTCCGGATCGTGCATAGCGTGAAAGCGCCGCGAGTGACGGATAGGTGAGACAAATCACAGGTAGGATCAAATGCTTGGTCACCACCCACAAATAACCCAAGGTTGTGTGTTCAAGCGGCCGGCCGTCGTCAAAACCAGAGACCGGGAACCAGTCGAGTCCGCGCGCTGGAGTCAGCCACGTTTGTAGCAGCGTCGCGCCCAGAAACACAGGAAAGCTATAGAGAATGAACAACAAAATGCCGATGCCGCGGTCGGCGATCGGGCCGTTGTGACGCACCGCCGCCAACACGCCGATCGGCACTGCAATGATGTAGGCCAGCAGCAAGGAGATCAGACTCAATCCGATGCTATAACGCCAGTGTTCGCCGATGACTTCGAGCACGGGACGTCGGTAGCGCATGGACATGCCGAGTTTCGGCGCACGGAAATGCGGCGACGGGTCCCATGAGAAAGGGATGAGGTTGCCCATGTAGTGCGCAAAACGCGTATCGAAGAGGGTTTGGCGCACATTGCGTGCGACGCTGCGCGGGTAACGGTCCTCTGCGGTGCTTGCGAGCCAAGAAGTCCACTGTTCTTCGACATTTTCGCGTTCTTGGCGCGGTGCTTCGAGCGGGTAGGTCCACGCGTCAATTTGCGCGTTTTCTTGGGCGATGCGGCGGTTTTCTTCACGTTGCGCATCGCTTAATCGTGCACCTTCTTCGACCACGGGCTCACGCTTTGCGTTGACCGAAAGCCTGAGGGTTGCAAGGTGGCGCACCTTCAGCGTTCGCGCGTATTGAAGGCGATGGGGGCGCCCGTCGATTTGGATCTCCCCGCCTTCGAAGAGCGTCCTGATGCGTGGGTCGTCGCGCTGAAGCAGAACATATGCTGGTACATCTTGGGCATCGACCAGCGCGATGAATTGGGTGGCGATCACGACGAGTTCTGGGACGATTTGGTGTCCCCAGTCTTCGAGCTGATTTTCTGCACGCATGAGGCGCGCTTGGGTCGGGCGCGCGGCGCGCGGCGCATCCACGTGGGCTGCCGGTAGATCTTGAAGTGAGGCTTGGAGGCGTGCGCGCTCCTCATCGCTCAGGCTTGCATCTTGGAGTTTCTCTTCGAGAGCAAGGCGTGGCGCGGCAAGACGGCGCTCAAAATAGCCTGCGCTTTGTTGGGCGATGTGACGTGCGAGCTGTTCGGGCCGCGTGAGGTTCTGACTTGATGCCGCCACCACATCGAGTTCTTGGAGCACATGATCTGCGCTCAATCGCCAGCGCGTATTGATGAGGATGGGTTTATCTAGGTGGTACTGTCGCTTGAACAGGCGGTAGCTTTCGCGCGCATTTGACGAATCCTTCGCGCTCTCGGAGCCGGATGCGTTTTGCGCTTGTCCGGGTGTGCCTGGCGCGATGTTGACCATGACAAAAACGATCAAGACGATGGCGAACAGCGTCGGAATCATCAGCAAGATGCGTTTGATGACGTAATTGAGCATGGTTTAACACGGCATCGTAGAGATAAGTGCGGCAACGAACTTCCATTGAGTCCGGTGTGTTTGCGTGCGCGGGGTCATGGTAGCGGCGCTTCAAGAAACCAGCGCATCGCGCTATCGAAGGGGCGTAAGAACGAAAACTCCACGTTTTTCACACGCTCTTGCCATGCGCCGACGTTTTTACCTTGGAACCAGAAAGTATAGGGTTGCTCTTGGTGAACCAAGGCGTGAAATTCGTGGAAGAGGGCGTTGCGCTCATCTTCATCGAAGGTTCTGCGCACGGTTTCGATGATCTCGTCGGCTTTGGCGTTTCGAAACCCGATGCGGTTCGAACTGTTGGGCAGATCCGCCTGAGAGGAATGCCACAGTTGGTAGAGGTCGGTATCCCAGCTCAGGAGCCAGCCGCCGGTGTAGGCATCGAAGTCTTTGTCCTGCATGCGTTGGATGAGGACCGACCATTCTGCGGGCACGATATCCATGTGGATACCGATTTTGCGGAGGTCGCTCTTATAGATTTCCATGGCGGCGATCATTTCGGGACGATGCCCATAGGTCAGCATACGGAAGCGGAAGGGAACGATGCGGCCGTTGATATTCTTTTCTAAGATTCCGTCTCCGTCTGCGTCTTTCCAACCGGCTTCCGCGAGCAATTCTTTGGCGCGCGCGAGGTCAAAGGGCCAAGGTGCGATATTTTGGTCGTAGGCTGGATTCGAAAGCGGAAAGGGTCCGGACAGGATTTCGCCCAAGCCGTGGATATTCTTTTCGATGGTGAGTTCGCGGTTGAACGCGTGGGTCATGGCGAGACGCACCCGTCGATCGGAGAAGTAGTCCGTATCGGCGTTCCAGCCGATGTAGCGGTACATGGGGCCTTCGTAGATTTGGTGGTGAAGCGACCCATCTTTGAAGCCTGGCGTTCCGCCTTGCAGGATTTCGTTATGATATTCGGGAGGTTCTACGGGGATGTAGTCGAGGTCGCCTGCGCGCAGGCTGTTGAGTCTGGCGGTGGAATCTTGGATCACCCGAAACTCGATGGCATCGAGGTAGGGTGCTTCGTCGTGGTAGTCTTGGTTACGTTCAATGCGAATACGCCCGCCTTTTTCCCATTGCACAAAGCGGAAGGGGCCTGTGCCGATGGCGTATTGGTTGAACCAATGGTCGTTGAAGCGTTTGCCGAGTTCTTCGTCGTCGTAAGGGTCGCCGTGCTTATCGAAGCCGTAGAGCCAGCGGGGGAGGGGGGAAAGGCCGAGCGTGGCATTGAGGTTGGTGTACTCAGAAGCCTTCCAATGGACGATGAATTCGTGGTCGTTGATCACTTCGATACGGTCGAACTTATCGTAATAGTTACGCAGGTGGGCGGCGTCGACATGCGGGTCCATGGTCAGTTGCATGGCGAAGACGAAATCATCGACGGTGACTTCGTGTGTACCGTGGAGCCATTGGTAGGGACCCGATTCGGTATCGAAGGGTAGGGTGTGCCAGTGGACGCCTTTTTTAAGCCAGACGTGGAATGCTGTGAGGTCGTCGTTGGCTTCGATGCGATAGGCGAGCGAGGGGATGAAGTTTTCGGGTGCGTTGCGGTCTCTGCCTGAGAGACCTTCGCCGATATAGGAGTAAAGTTCAGCGACGTCTGCGGCGTTCGATGTGAGTGGGTTTAGGGACGGGATATCTGCGATGAAGGCGCGTTGCAGCACGCCGCCTGGGTTGCCGTTCGGGACGCGCATGGGCGTGGTGGGCAGGTGCAGCAGGTTACCGTCTTTGTTGAGCTCCGCCCATTCTTGAGGGTCGTAGTATGGTTCGGCGAAGTGCTTGTTGGCGGCGTCATTGCTGGCTTGTGGGCGCAGGCTGCCGTCTGCGAGGCTTGCGCGCAGGCGGTTGACGGAGCCTTCGAGCGCTTTGGTGCGTTGGTTGCTTTCGATGATGAGTTTTTCGAGGTGGTGCACTTGCACGATCGCAAAAAGCCACATCAGGGCAGCGATGATGACTGCCAAAAAACCGGCTAGGCGCAGGAAATAGCGACGTTCCATACCATCTCGTCATGAGGGTGCGCTCGCGTGATCACGAGCGTGAGTGCCATGGGCATAGGGATGCGCTTGAGTATCGACAACTGAAACGAGGTGTCAACGATCGCTGGGACTTGGCTGTACTTCGGGACGTAACGCATCGCGTGCAGCTTGCTTTGAGGTGCGCGTTGCACATGGACATCTGCGGTGGTGGTGTTTAATCCCCAAGGGAGGAATCCCTTCGAGTGCACGTGGAGTATTTTGCTGTGAGACTCATTATTCTTCCTTATCTATTGTCTCTTTGCGCGGTGTTGCTTTTGAGCGGGTGTAAGAACTGGGGCCCCACACTCAATCCTTATACCTGTGAGAGCGGCCAGGTCGTCGAGGTGAAATACCCGAGCGTACAGACGGCGTTTCTCTATTATAAGGGGAAGCGGTATCGCTTGCGCCTAGAGGAGTACACCGATGACAAGCGTTACAGCGATAAGAATTATCAATGGCGCACCGAGGGCACGGGGCCTGGCTCGACGGGGATTTTGACCCGCGTAGAGAAAAGCGGTGCGTTAGCGGATCGTCCTACGGAGATTTGTGTCGAGGACGACTGATCGCGACAGCGCGTGCTACGCGCCGCGCGATCGCGGGCAGAGAGTACCGTGCGCCGTGGACTCTCTGTAATTTCTAATGCGGTTGCAGCGATGCGATGTTGCATGAGCGTCGAGGCTGCACTTCGGTCGGGGGACACAGGGATGGGGCGTGCTTTTTGGTTGAGACATTGCTTACTTTTGGTTGGGGTCATGGCGTTGTGCAATGCGTGTGATGGCCGCGATCACACGCGTTACACGTATACGTGCAAGGATGCGGGGGATGCGGTGCTCGAGTACCTGACGGACGAGACGGCCGTATTGTATTTCGAAGGCTATAAGCATCATTTACGGCTCGAACCGCGTGTCGACATGTTGAGCTATCGTGGGCGTTTTTACCGTTGGGTGGTGGATCCAGGGCATGACCGCGCGGAGCTGCAACTTACGCAGGGCGGAACACCTGAAACCGATGCGATTACGCGTTGCGAACGTCTTCCCTGAACGATTCACGGCACGAATACCCTCTAGCTTTACCGCTTCAACATTCCCCGTCGGGCCGCCGCAAAAAACGACCGAAAGCACGCTTTTAGCGTGCTTTTCTTTTATTTAGAGCAGTACTGCCGCGCGCGTTTTTGGATTTCCACACTCTTTTAGTCAACAAGTGATTAAAAGTTGAATATAGTTCTTGATTAATATACTTGGGAAATAGTAAGCAGAGCGTCAGTTCAACTGAAACGCCATCGATATCGCACAGAAAATCGCCGGCGCGTCAGTTCAACACCAAAATATGCGCTCTCGTCCTACAACCTTTCCGCTCCGCGGAAGACGGATGCTGACATTGAAGCAATCCCCGACGCTCTCTGAGTTCTGTTCCTTCGGTGAATCACCGAATCGACGGGCGAACGAGACGTAGGGCACGTCGAAAACAGTGTTGTTGAGTAGGCTGCGAGACATTTCTAAGCCCCTGATTCAGCTCTCATATTCTGCTGAATACCCAACCCTCCGTAGGAGAACCTTATGACGCTCTATCTCGCTGAAATCGAACTTTCTGAAGGTGGTGAAGACGCATTGGTCGCATCGCTCGATAAACTCGCCGCACAAGCGCGTGAATCCAACGGGCAATTGATCGAAGCACAAGCGGGCAAAGAAGCGCACCGCGCGTTCGTCATCATCGAAACCGATAGCGCCGACAATGCACAACGCATTATCGAAGGCGCAGGACTCGGCAAAACCGGTGTGAAAGAAGTTCAGCTGGTCGGTCAAGACCTCGACCACGTCCGCCAGAACGCCGCCAAAGCCAACTACTTGGTCGAATGGAGCCTGCCCGAAGGCCTCACACTCGAAAAATACCTCGCACGCAAAGCACAACAAACGCCCAAGTACGCGTTGGTCCCAGAAGTCAGCTTCGAGCGCACCTACGTGTGCACCGACATGAGCAAATGCCTCTGCTTCTACGATTCGCCCGACGAGGACGCCGTCCTGCGCGCACGCGAAGCCGTAGAAACACCGCTCGACAGCGTCACCACCATTAAGAAAATCGGTTAATTCCAAACCTTCCTAACGACGGGGCTCGCTCGCCAACGCGACCGTACACCACCCCTTCAACCATTTACGCAACGAGGCCAGACATGCATGGCGCAAACCACTCAAAACTAACCGATGAAACCCGCGCAGCCCTGCGCGTTTGGTACGGCGCGCGCGCCTGCGACGTCGATTCCATGAGAGCGTCTGCCCATGACGGTCTACTCCATGCCTCGCAAATCGGCGTTCTATCGCTCGGCGTAGACCCAGCGATCGGCGGCTCCGGCGGTACGATCGAAGAAATGGCCGAAACCATCTCGATCGTCGCCAGCCGCTGCATGACCTCCGCTTTTGTCATGTGGTGCCACCGCATGCTCATCAGCTACATCTCGAACTCCGACAACGAATTTCTCATCAACGAGATCCTGCCAGACATCATGCACGTGCGACGTCTCGGCGCCACAGGTCTCGCCAACGCCATCAAACACGCGGCATCGCTCGAAGAGCTGTCCGTCACCGCGTGTATCGAAGGCGATCACGTCCGCATCAACGGCGGTATCCGCTGGGCATCAAACCTGGTCGATGATCGATTCATCATCGGCATCGCAGCCAAACTCGAAAACGGAAACCCCATCCTCATCGCCGTGCCAGCAGAAGCACCCGGCGTCGAAGCCGGAAGCCATTACCCCTTGGTCGGCCTCCAAGGCACCTGCTCTTCGTCACTGAAATTCGACGACGTGCGGCTCGATAAAAAGTGGGTCATCTCTTGGGATCTGTTCCCTTTCATCGAGCGCGTTCGCCCAGAGTTCCTAGTGTTACAAAGTGGGCTCGGCTGGGGTCTGGCCGCCGCTGCTTTCGAAAGCATCGGCCGTACAAATGCCCACCAAATCCCCGCACTAAAAGAGCGGCTCTCCGTCCTGGAGTCCCGCTACCAGCAACTCGTCGGTGATGTCCAAGACCTGAGCAAAATCCCGCTCTGGGATCTGCGTCAGAAATATCGCGGCCTCAAAACACGCAAAGAAATCGCTGAGTTGGCAGTCGATGCGGTGTGGCTCGAGCTCGAGGCAGCAGGTGGACGCGCCTACATGGGCGCAAGCGATACCGCACGCCGCCTGCGCGAATCAGCCTTCCTCCCCGTGCAAAGCCCGAGCTTGGTTCAACTGACCCAAGAGCTCAGCCAGCTCGAGCAAGAGGTCGTCTGATATGTCCATTGCAGCCGCCTACAACGAAACCTCCGCAGACGCACAGACCGTGCTCCAGGTCCGCAACGCGCAAAAGGTATACGAGCACGGCCAACGTCGCGTGGTCGCCTTTACCGACCTGAACCTTGATCTGCGCGCAGGAGAGATCGTTTGCCTCTTAGGACCGAGCGGCTGCGGAAAATCCTCGCTCTTGCGCATGATCGCAGGGCTCGACACGCTCAGCGAAGGCAGCATCGAACTGTACGGCGAGCGAGTCCAAGGCCCAGACAACCGCGTCGGCGTCGTATTTCAGGATGCGCGCCTCCTGCCTTGGCTCACCATCCGAGAAAACATTGCGTTTCCATTCCGCTTCGATGCGAATAACGCAAAAAAGAGCGGGTTGCGCGGCTTCTTCGGAAAGAAAAACGCCGCACCCGCGCCACAAGTCGCCTTCGATGTCGATCGACGCGTCGACGAGATCTTGAAGCAAACGGGGCTTTGGGAGTTTGCAGACGCATACCCCAACAAAGTCTCGGGGGGCATGGCGCAGCGCGCAGCCCTCGCACGCAGCCTTGTTCGCGCACCGCAAATCATCCTCTGCGATGAACCCTTTGCCGCGCTCGATGCGCTGCTGCGCATGGAGCTCCAGCAATGGCTGGTCCGCTTGGTTCGAGAGCAGGGCGCATCACTCATCTTCGTGACCCACGATATCGAAGAAGCACTCTTTTTAGGCGATCGTATCGCGATTCTGACGCCGCACCCCGGCAAAATCGCACAGATCGATGACGTACAACTCGCGCGCCCGCGCGATCGTAACGACCGCGCCTTCTTTGAAGCACGGAACGATATTTTGCAGACCTTTAAACGCCTGCAAATCTCCCACCTGTCCAAGTGACCAAACCAAGGACACGACCTATGAGTAATCCTGAACAATCCAGACGTGACTTCCTCAAATTTATGGGACTGACGTCCGCCGGAATGCTCGGCGCAGGATCTCTTGCAGCATGTACACGCAAAACTGCAGATAAAGACGACGACCAAAGCAATCAAGAAGGGTCCTCGCGAAAGCTCAGCAAGAAAGCCCTCAAAATCGGCTATCTGCCCATCACAGATGCCGGCCCGCTGCTCGTCGCACACGGCAAAGGCTACTACGAAGAAGAAGGCCTTAAAGTAGAGAATCCCTACCGCTTCCGTGGATGGTCGCAGATCGCAGAAGCCTTTATCGCCCGACAGGTCGACGTCGCGCATATCCTTATGCCCACCGCCATTTGGATGCGCTTTGCACGCGACGTACCCGTGCGCGTGGTCGCATGGAACCACACCGACGGCTCCGCACTCACCGTTAAAAAAGACATCAATAAAGTCGAAGACTTGGGCGGAAAGACCGTCGCCATTCCCTTCTGGTACTCGGTGCACAACGTCGTGCTCCAAGAACTACTGCGTGAGAACGGTCTAAAGGTCGCACAACACTCGCGACGCGACCCGGCCGCGGACGAAGTACGCCTGGTGGTGATGCCGCCATCCGACATGCCCGCCTCACTCGCCAATGACTCGATCTCTGGCTACATCGTTGCAGAACCCTTCTGCGCAGCCGCCGAAGTAAGAGACATCGGCAAAATCCTGCGTTTTACAGGCGACGTCTGGCGCCACCACGCCTGCTGCGTCGTCATCATGCACGAAGACGCCATCAAAGAGAACCCAGAATGGGCGCAAGCGGTGCTCAACGCCAACGTGCGCGCGCAAAAATGGATGCGCGAAAACCGCGAAGAAGCATCCATCCTCCTCTCAGAAGAAGGCAAAGCATACCTACCCCAAGATCTGAAAGCCATTCAACGTACCATCATGCACTACGATCACGATGAGTACGGTTCCACCGGCGCAATTCAGAACCCAGAATGGGAAAGCGAGCGCATCGACTTCCTGCCATACCCCTTCGCATCCTACACCCACGCACTCGTGCGCTTCCTGAAAAATACCTACGTCGAAGGCGACCAAGACTTCCTTGCCGGCCTCGACCCCGAAGAAGCACACAAACAGCTCGTCGATGACACCATGGTCCGTAACGCCATCGAAGCACAAGGCGGCTTGGAGGCCTTTGGTCTACCGTCGAGCTACCTGCGTGAGGAGACCTTCAAGCCATGAACCGTTATCGCCGACTTCTTCCATTCGCTGGCTTTGCCATCGTCATTGGATTCTGGGCGCTCATCACATCGCCTTGGCTGAGCTCGCGCGCGATCATCACCGCGTTTTCGCCTTGGGAAACCGCGCCGGCCTTTGTAAAGCTCGTTCAAGATCCGCGCACGTGGGAGCACACCTTCGCCACCTTGCGTCGTATCTGCGTCGGTCTTTCCTTCGCATTTGGCCTCGGTGTTCCCTTCGGCGTGCTCATGGGCAGTTTTCGCACCTTTGAGCGGACCATGTCGGCATCGACACAGTTTCTCCGCATGATTTCGCCCCTCGCGTGGATGCCTGTGGCCGTGATGATACTCGGCATTGGCGAGAAACCGATCTTGTTTCTGATCACCATCGCGTCTGTGTGGTCCATTGCGCTGAACACCGCGTCCGGCATCGCCGCGCGCGATCCGCGCTGGGTAGAAATGAGTACAAGCCTTGGCGCAAGCAGCTGGGAAACCCTCTGGCACGTTACCATTCCCGCCATCCGCGGCCACGTACTCACCGGTTTGCGTGTTTCGCTCGGCGTTGCATGGCTCGTGCTCGTCCCTGCAGAAATGCTCGGCGTGCGCGAAGGCGTTGGCTACGCCATCCTCGATGCGCGCGACCGCCTAGCGTACCCAGAAATCATGGCGCTCATCCTTTGGATCGGCGTCCTTGGATGGACGCTCGATACCAGCTTGCGCCTTGCCGAATCGCGCTGGAATGCGGTCAAACAACCACAGAAACCCACGTCACGCTCGCGTCGTTTGGCAGGGCGAGTCCTCGCACGCGTCCGCGGTCAACAGCAGAACGTGGTGCCTACGCCATAATTCCATCGCTCCCGCCTTCGAAAGCGGAGGCGTGGGGGGTGGCGTAAAGCCCAGATCATACTTCGCTCAGAGCGCTTCGGTCTTTTACGGATTACGATGCCTTTGGCGCAAACTAGAACCCCCCGTGTTCTTTGGAACAACGGGGGCTTTTCATTCTTGCATGCGGTATGCGCGCTTTAGTTCGCGCTGTCTTTTTTCACGACGCCGATGTGCAGATCTTGGAGCTGTTTGGCGTCGACTTCCGAGGGTGCCTCGGTCATCAGGCAGCTTGCGCTCGCGGTTTTGGGATATGCGATGACGTCACGCAGCGATGCGGCGCCGGACAGGAGCATGATGATGCGATCGAGACCGAAGGCGAGGCCGCCGTGCGGTGGTGCACCGTGCGAGAGGGCTTTGAGCAGGAAGCCGAAACGGTCGTTCGCTTCTTCTTTGTCGATGCCCAATGCCTTGAACATGCGCGTTTGCAAGTCTTGGTCGTGAATACGGATAGAACCACCGCCGAGTTCGTTGCCGTTAAGAACCAAGTCATAGGCTTTGGCGCGGACTTTACCTGGATCGGTGTCGAGATACTGAAGATCCTCGTCACGCGGGGCGGTAAAGGGGTGGTGAACAGCGACCCAGCGGCCGGCTTCATCGTCGTGTTCAAGGAGGGGGAACTCTGTGATCCAGGTGAATTTCCATTCGCCGGTTTGGTTGAGTTCAAGGTCTGCGCCAAGTCGTTTGCGCAGCGCACCGAGCGCGGGGGCAACGACTTTGGCGTTATCTGCGGCAAAGAGGAGGGTGGCGCCATCTTGTGCTTGGAGCGCTTGGTTGATCTGCGCGCGCTCTTCGTCCGAGAAGAATTTGGCGATGGGTCCGCTCCAACCGTCGGCCGTCACTTTGGCCCACGCGAGGCCTTTCAGGCCGGCGTTTTTGGCGATGTCGGTATAGCCATCGAGCTGCTTGCGCGAGAGCGAAACATCGGGGATGGCGAGTGCGCGCACAACGCCGCCGGCTTCGACTGCACCAGAGAATACGCCGAACTCACTGTTTTTAACGAGTTCGGAGATGTCTTGAATTTCAAGGCCGAAACGCAGGTCGGGGTTATCGACCCCGAAACGCCGCATGGACTCTGCGTAGGTCATCCGTGGGAGTGGCAACGGCAGGTCTACGCCATGGATTTCTTTCCAGATGCGCGCGATCATTCGCTCGGAGACGTCGATGACGTCTTCGTCTTCGACGAAGGTCATCTCCATGTCGATCTGAGTAAATTCAGGCTGGCGGTCCGCGCGCAGGTCTTCGTCACGGAAGCAGCGGCAGATTTGGAAATAACGATCGTAGCCAGCCACCATGTACAGCTGCTTAAAGAGCTGGGGCGACTGCGGCAGCGCGTAAAATTCGCCGGGGTGGACGCGGCTCGGCACAAGGTAGTCGCGCGCGCCTTCGGGCGTGGATTTGGTGAGGATCGGGGTCTCCAGATCCAAGAATCCTTCGTCATGCAGGAAGGAGCGCACGATGTGCGTTACTTCTGCGCGCATGACGATGTTGCGCTGAATGGGTCGTCGGCGCAGATCCAAGAAGCGGTACGCCAAACGGAGGTCTTCGGTGGCGTCAACTTCGTCTCGGATGGGAAATTTGGGCACAGCGGAGCGCGAGAAGACGCGCAATTCCTGCACGTCCACTTCAATCTCGCCGGTTTCCATCTGTTTATTGATATTATCGCCGCGCGAAACCACCACGCCGCGCGCAGCGATGACCCATTCGGGTCGCAGTGCATCGGAAGCGGCGAACACGTCTTGGTTCGACGGGTCGAATTTTAATTGGGTGAGGCCGAAGCGATCACGCAGGGTGATGAATCGGAAAGCACCGAAATCTCGGTGCGTGTCGACCCATCCCATCAGCGTAACGGTTTGACCAACATGTGCGGCGCGTAGTTCGCCGCAGGTATGAGAACGTTTCCAAGCAGTCGGACCGGCAGTCACAGGCAACTCCTTTGCGCTGCGCGTAAGCGCATCAATTCCAAGGAACCGCACTATAAAGATGCCGCGTCGTGCGTCAACCGCCAGTCGTCTCAAAGGCGTGAGTTTATACGTCTACGAGCTTTAAAAAGGCCGATTCCGAGATAATTTCGATATCCGCACCTTCATCCTGCAGTTTTTGCGCCGCCTTCGCTTTCGAAGTGAGTTTCCCTGCGGCGAATTCGTCGTAATCCTTATCGCCGAGTACCAAATACTTTACCGCACCCGAAACGGCAGAGGGTGTTTTTCCGCCAAGTTGCCGGACGAGCGCTTGGGCATCCTTGCGCTTCATATGTTCCATGGCACCGGTAAAGACGACACCCACATCTTGGAGCGGGCTGTCTTTGACCTCCACCGTTTCTTCTGGCCAAGTCAGCGTCACGTGAAGGAGCAGGTGCTCGATGATGCCGTGCAGGTGTTCCAGACCTTCTTGGATATGTTCTGCGATGATTTCGCCGATGCCTTCGATGGCGGTAAGGCGCGCAACATCGGCTGCGAGGAGTTCATCCCAGCGCTCTTTGAACTCTTCTTCGAGAGCGAGGGCGACCTGCATGCCCAAAGACCGGATACCTAAGGCTGCCAAGAAGGTGGCTGCACGCAATTGACGTCGAGCTTGGATGGCATCAAGGAGGTTTTGCGCGGATTTTTCGCCGGTGCGCTCCAGCGTACAGATCTCTTCTTTGGTAAGAAGGTAGATATCGCCGGGTTCTCTGACGAGGTTGGCTTCAAAGAGCTGCGCTAGGACTTTGGGCCCAAGTCCGCGGATATCGGTGACGGCTGAGAAGTGTTCTAAGCGTTTGAGCGCTGCGATGACGCAATCTGGCGCGTGGTCTGCAACCAAGAAATCGTCTTCTTCGCGCGTTGCGGCGCCGCAGCTAGGACAGTGCGCCGGGATTTCGATGGCGTCGTCTCCCGGTTTGAGCACGGCCTCAAGGTGCGGAATCACACCGCCGCGCCGCGTCACAAGGACTTTGGAGCCGAGCTTGGGATATTCGCCATCGCCGAGTTGGCGCATGATGTGAAGGTTGTGCAGGGAGACGCGTTTGACGGTGACGCCGGAGAGAGAAACGGCGTCGATAATGCCGACGGGATTGATTTTTCCGGTGCGTGAGACGCTCCATTCGATGGCGCGGAGGATGGAAGTGCCGGATTCCCCTTGGATTTTATACGCGATAGCGTAGCGCGGGTGGTGGGCGGTTCTGCCCATGTCTTCGTGTTTTGAGGTGTCGTTGACACGGAAGACGACGCCGTCGATTTCGTAGTTCAGGGTATCGCGCGCATCGGCGAAGTGTTCGAAGGCTTTTTGTCCTTCGCCTTTGTCGGCCAGAATATAGGGCACGGCGTGGAAGCCCATGTCACAGATGGCGTCAAATCGGCTGGCTTCGTCGCTGAGGTGATGAAGGCCGATGACCTCATAGGCCAAGAAGTGGACGCCGTAGTTGCGCGTTCCTTCGGGGTCTTTTTGTTTGAGGGCGCCTGCTGCGAGGTTCCGCGGATTGGCAAAGCTTTCTGCCCATTTTTCCTGGAAGATATCGAGCGGCAGGTAGGCTTCGCCGCGGACTTCGAGGGGGCCTTGCGGGATAGTTTCTGGAACGCCGATGACGCGTCGCGCGTTTTCGGTGATGCGTTCGCCTTCGCGTCCATCGCCGCGGGTGGCAGCGAGCCACAGTTTGCCGTCGTCGTCGTAGCGTATGGACATAGCGACGCCGTCGATTTTGGGACTGACGACGGCTTGTCCTTCGAAACGATCAAACCAGCGGTTGAGCTCTTCCTCCGTGTAGCATTTGTTGAGGCTGAGCATGGGGCGTTCGTGGGTGATGCGGACGCTTTCGTCGATTTCCTCTGCGCCGAGATCTTGCAAAATGGTCGCATCGGGACGCAATTCGCGCAGCCGCTCGACCATCAGATCGTACAAGGCATCTGGGATTTGCGGCGCGTCGTCCTCCCAGTAAAGACGGTGATGTTTTTCGACTTCTTCCTCAAGCGCATCGGTCGATAGTGCAAGGATTTCTAATTCGGTGAGCATAGAAGGCACCACGCAGCGATCAAAAGTTGGAATTCTGCTTATAACACTTTTTGAGCGCGAGGTCGTACAACGCGAATTCGTTCAGCTCACGCGCTCGCGTTCATTCACGCAGCGGAAATTATGCGATGTAAAAGTTCTTAACTGATAATGGCAACTTCGGTGTCTAAGATACGACGAGTGCGCCGCGTGGTTGAAACCATAGATGTGGCGCAATAGGGCTAGTGTCAGACGTATAAGCTCGGTGCTGGGCATCGATGATCCGCAGAGTTTTGGAGTTCGTTCATGAAAGTCACGCCGATGATGCAGCAATATCTGGATGCCAAGGCCGCGTATCCCGATGCATTGATGTTGTTTAGGCTCGGCGATTTCTACGAGGCGTTTCTTGAGGACGCAGAGGTCATTGCAGAAGAGCTCGACCTCACGCTGACCTCGCGTGGAAAAGACACGGCTTCGCCCATCCCGATGTGTGGTGTGCCGCACCACGCAGTCGAAGGATATATCCGCCGGCTTTTAGAAAAGGGATATAGCGTAGCGCGTTGCGATCAGCTCGAGGATGCGTCGCAGGTCAAAGGCTTGGTGCGGCGCGGTGTCACAAGTGTCTATACGCCAGGAATGCGCCTTGATGGCGATAGTTTAGAGGCGAAAGAAAACAACTACACGGTGGCGGTGGCGCTCAGCAGCCTGCGCGATGCAGATACCTATGCCATTGGCGCGCTCGATCTATCGACAGGCGAGTTCCACATTACCGAGGCGATGAGCCTAGATGGTTTATCTTCTGAAATCAGACGCTTGCGACCCGCAGAGATCCTCGTCACCGAAGAAAATGCGGCGATTCTTGAAGACCAGCTCCTAGATTTGCAACAGCGCGTGGTGACGCGCCCCAACGAACACGCACAGCTGCAGCGTGTGCTCAGCGGCAAAACTGGTTCTTTGCTCGATACGCCCATCGACGGCACGGCGATTGAGGTGCGCAACCAACAGGAAGTGGCCACCATGGTCGGCGCGCTCGACGCGTACACCATCCGTGATCGACGCGCGGTAGAAATGGCGGTTTCTATTCTGTTGCACCGCGTATCGGATACCCAGGGCGGCATTCCGCGTCACTTGGACCCGCCGCGTGTACAGCGTGCAGAAGACTATCTGGAACTCGATGAGTTCTCGATGGCGAACCTTGAAATCTTTGAGACGCTGATGGGCGGGCGCAAAAAAGGCACGCTGTTCGATACCATCGATCGTACGCTCACCGCAGCAGGCGGCCGGCGATTGCGGACGTGGCTTACGTACCCATTGCAGTCCGTCGATGCGATTTTGGCGCGACAATCACGCGTATCGGCCATGGTTTCTCAGCCGGCTGCGCGTGAAAAGATTCGAGAGTTGTTGCGTAAGACATCAGATATGCAGCGGATTTCGTCCAAGCTTGTGGCGGGTCAGGGCAATGCGCGAGATTTGAACATCCTGCGCGATACCATTCTGCAAATGCCAGAACTTGCGGCCGTTGCGCATGATTTTAAGCACGAATCGATCAGCCAAGCCGCGGATAAATTGACCTTGTGCATCGACATTGGCGAGCGCATTGCAGAAACCATTGTCGACGAGCCACCCGTTGCTTTGAACGAGGGCGGTCTCATACGCAAAGGGTATGACGCGAGTTTAGATAAGCTCATTGCGCTCAGCACCGAAGGCAAACAGTGGTTGCTCAATTATGAGGCGCAAGAGCGCGCACGTACGGGGATTTCCTCACTCAAAGTGCGCCACAACAAGGTGTTCGGCTTTTATATTGAAGTAACGCGGGCCAACCTTGATGCGGTGCCTGAGGATTATATTCGAAAGCAGACGCTGGCCAATTCAGAGCGGTACTTCACCACGGATCTGAAGGAGTACGAGGAGAATATTCTCAGCGCCAATGAGCGGCGGATGGCGCAAGAGTACGAGATTTTCTGCGGACTGCGCGATGAGATCATTGCTTCGCTCGCGCAAATTCGCGAAGTCGCGTGGCAAATCGCTGAGCTTGATGCGATTGCAGCGCTCGCACAGCTCGCGCATGAGGGCGCGTACGTTGCGCCCACCATACGCCAAGAATCCGGCATCGAGATCGAAGACGGCCGCCACCCGGTGGTCGAAGCCATGTTGCGCGATGAGCGCTTTGTGCCCAACGACGTGCATCTTTCGCCTGAAGCGCGCTTGTTGCTCATCACTGGGCCGAACATGGCTGGGAAAAGCACGGTCATTCGCCAAGTTGCACTCATTACTTTGATGGCGCAAATCGGTAGTTTTGTGCCTGCCAAGCGTGCGACCATCGGTGTGGTGGATCAGATTTTTAGCCGCGTGGGCGCCTCTGACAACCTTGCTCGGGGACAATCGACCTTTATGGTGGAGATGTCCGAAGTTGCGCGGATTTTGCAGCGCGCCACCGCGCGCAGCCTGATCATTTTGGATGAAATCGGACGTGGAACCGCCACGTGGGACGGGTTGAGTATCGCGTGGTCTGTCACCGAATATCTGCATGATCAGGTGGGTGCATTGACGCTATTTGCCACGCACTATCACGAACTTACGGAGCTTGCTCGCACACGATCGGGCGTGCGGAATTTCAACATCGCGGTGCGCGAGTGGGATGAGCAGATCATCTTCTTGCGCCGATTGGTCGAAGGGCCCGCGAACCGTAGTTACGGGATTCAGGTCGCGCGTTTGGCAGGGGTTCCAGACGCGGTCGTTCAGCGTGCGAAGACCATTTTACACAACTTGGAACAGACGGAAATCGGGCCCGACGATCAGCCGGCCATCGCGCGTGAATACAGCGAAAGTGGCGAGCCGATCATGAAACCCGCCAATCAGATGTCGCTATTTGGTGCGGTTGAAGCGTCGACGCGCGAACCTGCAGCGGATCATCCAGTATTGAAGGAAATTCGCGGGGTAGATGTTGCGCAGACCATGCCGCTCGATGCTTTAATTTTGATCGATAAATGGAAGCGCAAGCTCTCGAAATCCAAGCGTTAGCGTTTGGACTTCTTGAGCTCCTGCTGCATTTGCTGCTCGACTTCTTTGCGACGTTCTTCGCGCTCTTTGCGTAGTTGGCCGGCGGGGACGCCGTCGCAGGTAAGACGCATTTGAACGCCGAGGACCTGCACAGTCTGTAAGTCGATCTGATAGAGTTTGCCGAGACGTCTTTCTTCGTCGGGCGTCAGTTTGACTTCGTCTGCGGTGGTCTCAAGGTTTTTGAGGTCTGAGGCGAGGACTTTCAAAATATCGCGCAAGATGACGCAATAGCCAGCCATGGCGTCGAAGCGTCGGCTCAGCGCGGATTCAAAGAGGAGCTCGTAAACGTGGATTTGCGCGGTGCGGTGCGCTGCGAACGCCAATTCTGCTTTATTTTTCGCATTTTGCTCGAACTGTCGTTTACATCGTTCGTAGCTTCGGCCTGCAAGATGCATAGCGGCCTCGAGTTCTTGTTCCGTCGCGGTCTCCATATCCAAGGCATCGAAGTTATCGAGCATGGTGGAGCACGCCAAGAAACCCTCGCTCATCATTTGTTCGTCGGGGATCCATTCACTTGAGGCTTGTTTGTTGCAAGCCGCGTTGCATAAGAGGGCGATGAATAAAACCCCAAGCGCGCGCAACATCTTCATGGGTCTTGGGCCTTGAGCGCGTCGCTATGGCGCTGTGCAATGCGAACATAGTGTGCTGCGCCGCGCGGCAGGTGCGCGATCTCTTCGTCGGTCAAGGTTCTGACGGTTTTGGCTGGGCTGCCGATGATGAGCGATCGTGGTGGGAAGGTTTTGCCGGCCGTCACCAACGCGTTTGCACCCACGATCGAATCTTCGGAAATGACGGCGTTATCTAAGATGATGGCGCCCATACCAATGAGCACACGGTCTTTGATGGTTGCACCGTGGATGATGGCGCGGTGGCCGATGGTCACATCATCGCCGATCTGTGCGTCAGATTTGCCATCCGACATGTGAATCATGGCGTGATCTTGGACATTGACGCGATCGCCGAGCCTGATTTTGCCCACATCACCGCGCGCGACGGCGTGGTACCAAAAGGAGCAATCCTCACCAACTTCGATATCACCGACCAGCACTACGCCGGGGGCGATGAAGGTAGATTCGGGGAGTTTGGGCGTATGTTCTCCGAGCGGAAGAACCGTTGCGCAAGGTTTGGATGATGGATTCATGGCTTATCTCCTGCGTCAGCGGGGAGGCGACCGAGGGCGATGAGTTCTTGGCGCACAAAGGGGGCGGTATAACCTTGATGGCTTTGGGCGACTTGTTCGGGCGTACCTGTCACCACGACTTCTCCGCCGCCGTGTCCGCCTTCGGGACCGATATCGATGATATGGTCTGCGGCGCAAATGATATCGAGGTTATGTTCGATTACGACCACGGTATTCCCCGTCTCTACAAGTTTTGCGAGGACTTGAAGCAGCTTTTGGATGTCTTCGAAGTGCAATCCGGTGGAGGGCTCATCGAGGATGAAGAGGCTTTGTCCGGTGGCTTTTCTGGCGAGTTGTCGCGCGAGTTTAACGCGCTGGGCTTCGCCGCCTGACAGGGTGGTCGAGGATTGGCCGAGCGTGATGTAACCGAGCCCTACATCCACCAGCGTTTCTAAGATACGGCGGATTTTGGGGTAGTCGACAAAGAGAGGCAAGGCGTCTTCGACGGGAAGATCGAGTAGATCTGCAATGGAGTAGCCTTGGAATTTCACGCGCAGGGTTGCGTCGTTGAAGCGTTTGCCTTTGCAGACGGGGCAGGTGACTTCAACGTCGGCCAAGAAGCGCATTTCGATGCGTTCTACGCCGCGTCCTTGGCAATGGCCACAACGTCCTGCGCCGACGTTAAACGAGAATCGTCCAGGTTTGTAACCGTAGATCTTGGATTCGGGTAATTCGCTGTAAATTTTACGAATTTCGTCGAACACTTTGGTGTAGGTTGCGGGGTTCGAACGCGGGGTGCGACCGATGGGCGATTGGGTAATACGTATTGCGCGGTCGATATGCTCGAGGCCTTCGACCGCGGCACAGACGCCGATGCGTCGTTCGGTATCGTAGGCGTGGTTATGTGCGGCGGGGAACAGGATATCGTTGATCAGCGTGGATTTTCCGGCCCCCGACACGCCTGTGACGCAGATAAACTTGCCGAGTGGGAACGCGACATCGACGTCTTTGAGGTTATGCTCGCGCGCTCCGCGGATGGTGATGTATTGGGTTTCGGCGGCTTTTTTCTTCGATTTCTTCGCGGTTTTCGCGGATTTTTCGATGTGGACTTGTTTACGTCGTGCGAGGTAGTCGCCTGTGAGGTTGCCTTCGGTTTGGCGTAGTTGCGTCGCCGTGCCTTCGAAGGTGATATTTCCGCCGTGGGTTCCGGCACCTGGCCCGAAGTCCACGACCCAATCTGCTGCTTCGATGGTGTCGCGGTCGTGTTCAACGACGATGACATGGTTTCGGCGATCGCGCAGTTCGATCAGCGTTTGGATGAGGCGGTCATTATCCCGTTGATGCAGTCCGATGGACGGTTCATCGAGGATATAGAGGACGCCTGAGAGGGCTGCGCCAAGTTGGCTCGCGAGCCGGATGCGCTGTGCTTCGCCACCTGAGAGGGAGGGTGCTTGTCGGTTGAGACTGAGGTAGTTGAGCCCGACGTTGCGCAGGAACCCGAGACGTTCGGTGATCTCTTCGCGCATTCCTTCGCCGATGGTGTGCGCACGTCCTTTGAGTTCTAGGTGATCGAAAAACGCGTAGGCTTCGTCGATGGACCACTGGGTGATGTCGCTGAGCGATGCATCGTCGATGAAGACGCTGCGCGATTCTGCGCGCAGGCGCAGGCCGTTACATTCTGTGCACGGCGCATCGGACAGATATTGCTGATAATACTCTGCCTTTGCTTCGGTGTCGGCGGTATCGTAGAGTTCAAGCGCCCAGCCAAGGAGGCCTGGGTAGGCGATTTTCAGCTTAGTTTTCCGTCCTGGGATGCTCAGCGATTCCGGTTCTTGGACACCGTGCAGAAGCAGTTGTTTTTGGTCTGCGGGAAGATTTTTCCACGGGGTCTTTTTGTCGATCCCGTGATGGCTCATGAAGCCTTCGGTGATACGTTGGAACAGGCGGTCTGCTTTATTGCTATAGCCTGTGAACAGGACAAAGGCGTCCTTTTGCATACTCAGCGACGGATCGGGGATCAGTCGCTCGACGTCCATTTTACGTTCGGTACCTAGGCCGTAGCAGCTTGGGCATCGGCCCAGCGGCGAGTTAAAGCTGAAGCTTTGGTGCGTGAGCGGCGGGTACGCGATTTGGCAGGTGGTGCAGTAATTATGTGTGGAGTATAGTTTTTCGGTATCTTGGAATTCCCCGCTATCGAAGCGCACGGCGAGTTCTCCGTCCGCGATTTCGAGGGCTCGTCGAATCGCATCACGTAGGCGCGCCTCGATTCCTGGTTTGGCGACGATTCTGTCGACCACGGCGTCGATGGTGTGGCGCGTTTCTTTGTGCAGGATATCGATTTCTTCGGTCCGGACGAATTCCCCGTCGACACGTGCGCGCGTAATGCCGCGTTGGCGCAACGATTCAAAGAGGTCGCGGAACTCACCGCGTCGGTTACGCACGAGGGGTGCAAGAATCTGGAATTTTGTATCGGGCGCGAGCGTGCTGAGGGCGTCGTAGATGGTTTCTTCGCTTGCGGTACCGAGGGTTTGGTTACAGCTGTAGCAGCGCTGTTCGCCAAGTTTGGCCCAGAGCACACGCAGGTGATCGTAGATTTCTGTGACGGTTCCGACGGTGGATCGCGGGTTATTCGATGTGGCCTTTTGCTCGATGGAGATGGTCGGTGCAAGGCCGCGTATTTCTTTGACGTCGGGGCGTTCCATACGCGTAAGGAATTGGCGCGCGTAGACGCTCATGGACTCGACGTAGCGGCGTTGTCCTTCGGCAAAGAGGGTATCGAAGGCGAGGGAGGACTTTCCGCTGCCGGAAGTTCCGGTAAATACGATCAGCTTATGGCGCGGCAGATCGAGGTCCACGTTTTTAAGGTTATGGACGTTGGCTCCGCGTACGCTGATGGTTTTCGATGCCATTATGGGGTGGATCGTTTGTTGGTGATGAAGAGGGCGGGTGTGCGCGTTTATTTCGGACTTTTTCTACGTTGACGCGCAGTGTTGTTTGCGCCCCGGTTATTTCTCCAATCGCCAGGTTTGGCGTTGGGCGAGGGTGCGCTTTGTTGCGGGGCGTTTTGCAGTGGCTGAGGGCCTTTGCGGACTGCATCCGCTTGACGTCGGATGATATTTCTCTCGGCTTTTGAGAAATTGCCTTCGAGCGCTGCGCTTTCGGTCGTGCCGGTACGCACAGAGACCGCGTCTTTTTGGTGCTCGCGTCGGTCGCGGGCGGTACGTTTTCTTCGCGAGGTATGGACGCGTCCGCGGCTTGCTTGGAGCTTGCCGCGTTTTTGTCCAGCTGCTTCGTAGAGCTCGTCGATCTCTTCTTCACTCAGGCGGCGAAAGTCGCCGGGCAGCATGTCGCCGAGCAGTACAGGACCGTAGGCAATGCGTTTGAGTTTGCGCACATCGATGCCAACGGCTTCGAACATGCGGCGAATTTGGCGGTTTCTACCTTCGCTAATCCCAACCAAGAACCAGGTGTGCCGCCCGGTGTCGGAATCACGGGCGATCTCTGCGGGTTTGGTCACAAAACCGTCGTCGAGGCGCACGCCTTCGCGCAGGATATCGATGCGGCGGTCGTCGTTGGCGATGAGGCCATCGACTTTCACCATATAGACTTTGGTGACTTCGTATCTGGGGTGGGTCAGGTACTCGGTGAGTTCTCCATCGTTCGTCATCAGAAGCGCGCCTTCGGAATCCCAGTCGAGGCGTCCAACGGGGTAGACACGTCCGTAGGATTCTGGGATGAGGTCTGTGACGACTTCGCGTCCTTCGGGATCGGCGACAGATGAGATCACACGCGTAGGTTTATAGAGCAGAAGGTACACACTACGCGGATCGTACGAGACCATCATGCCGTCGACTTGGACTTGATCGACGCCCGGTGTGACGCGGGTGCCCAGTTCTGTGACGACTTTTCCGTTCACTTTGACGCGTCCGTCAGCGATGAGGGCTTCGCTTTTTCGTCGCGAGGCTACGCCGGCGGAACTCATAAATTTTTGCAGTCTAATTTCAGCCATGATCACCACGGTTGGATGTAGAGGATGGGTCGTCTTCGAGGGCGGAAGACGTGGAGTTATCGGGAGACTCCTCATGGTTGAGCTCGTCGTTATTTTCGTCCAGCTCAGCGAGGGTCAGCATATGTTCTTCGCTCAATTCCGAGAATTCGCGCAGGGTCGGCAGGTCTTGGAGTCGATCGAGGGAGAAGAGTCGCAGAAATGCGTCGCTCGTGCCATAGACAAGTGGTCGACCGACATCATCGGCACGTCCGATGACACGCAACAACTCGAGTTGCACCAAGGAGCGCAGCGTAGAACTACTGTCGACGCCGCGCACGTCGTCGACATCGGCGCGTGTGCAGGGTTGTCTATACGCGACAACGGCCAAGACTTCCATGGCTGCACGTCCGAGTTTTACGCGTCTCCGTGCCACGACGGGTTGCAACCAAGCTGCCAGTTCAGAACGGGTGCGAAACTCCCAGCCGCCAGCGACTTCCACAAGCGATACGGCCGCACTGTGCGCCTCGTAACGCGCGGCAATGCGTTCTAGCACGTCTTGGACTTCTTGGACGTTCTTTTCGAAGCGTTGTTCACTATCTGGCGATTCTCTCAGGGCCACATCGTGCAAAACCATCGCCAATTCGCGCGCAGAACGCGGCCGGTCTGACGAAAACAGTATGCCTTCGAGCACGCTTTCGACGCTCGGTAGGGCGCTTTCATCAGAAAAATGTACGGGAAGGTCAGTCATCAGACGCAAAGACGCGGGGAGACACGAGGGGAAAGTGGATAAATAAACACAAAACGCCGCAGGTCACGCGTTTTTATCGTCATCGACCGCCGCTGCAGCATCACGCGAGGTACTGGCATGATCGTGCACAGATTCGCGCTCTTGGTCCGCCGACATTTGTGCGGATACATCAGGGGCTTCGGTGTCTACTTTGAGATCTTGGGACTCGGAGAATGCATCTGCGTCAATGTGCGGTGCGCGTGTGTGCTCCGCGTTGTTTTTCGGACGAACGATCGAAAGCTCCAGGGCCTGTTGTAGCACGGCGTCTAAATCGTAATCATCGAGGGCCGCATGCAGTTGGCTTAGCGCGAGGGTTTCGGCATCATCGTCTTCATTTTGCCGCACAAAAGCTTCGGGTGGAACGTAACGTGGTCGACCGCGCATGGCTGCACGACGAGCGTCCATCAGTGCATCGTCGTCTTGCGGAACGGCCGCAGGAATCGCAGGGATTTCATCGATGACCTCATGGGCCTCGATTTTTTCTAGCTCATGATCTTTTAGCACTGTTTTCAACGCGTTACCTTCTTCTGTCTCATCTTTGTCTAGCAGTGTATCTCCCTCTTGAGCGCTCGATTCATTGGTGGGGCCGGAGACGACTTGCGGGTCACTGAAATCAAGTTGGAGGGCCACTTCTTCGAGGGCGAGGACGGCGCGTTCTACGATGAGGTCGTCGCTACGCAGTCTGGCTTGGAAGAGGGTGATCAGGCGAAGCTTCGCCATTTCGAGCAGGCCCATAAAGGTGATGACTGCGCGGTGTGTGAGTTCATCGTGCGGCGCGAGGGCGACGAGCTGGTTGAAGGTCGTTCGCGGCATGGCGTCGAGGTATTGCGCGATCCGCAGGATGGAGTCTTTGATGGAGAGTTCGTGGCGTGTGACTTCGTGGACAGGCGGGGTACGTTTTGCGCGCAGCAGCGCGTAGAGCGCGCCGGTGAGCTCAAACACGTTCGGCGGCTCGATATCGTCGATGGTGCGCGGTGGCAGCGGCCGATCGGGCAATTCCGGTCGCGGGAAAACGTCGCGGAACAAGCGTTCTCGTTCGTTGATACGCTCTGCGGCGTCTTTAAAGCTCTGGTAGATCAGGAGCCTTCGAATGAGCGCTTCGCGCGGATCTTCTTCGTCTTCCTCGTCGTCTTCGGTCTCCGGCTTAGGCAACAACATGGCGCTTTTTATTTGCAGCAACGTGGTTGCCATGACCAGGTATTCTCCGGCCACGCCGAGGTCGTTTTCAGCGGCATCTTCTAGGTATTTTAGATACTCTTCGGTGACGAAGGCGACGGGGATATCAAAAATATCGAGCTGGTGCTTTCGAATCAGGTGCAGAAGTAGGTCGAGGGGACCTTCGAACGCATCGAGCGAAAGCCGTAGGATTTTGTCGTCCGAGGGCAGATCTGCGTCGGGTTGTGCTGCGACGGTGGACGGCAAGTTAGCGCAGGGGGAAGAACAGGTAGAAGAGGTGGGCTGCGTCGATGAGGCGCAGAAACATCAGAACGAGCGCGAAGGCTGGGCCCACAACAAAGCGGAAAATGACGAAAATCGCCAAGAAGAAAAATAGGAGCTGATAATTGCGCATGAACTCTACGACGCGCGAGTTCGGGTGCAACACGTTCGAAAGAATGTGGAAGCCATCGAGCGGTGGGATGGGCATCAGGTTGAATACCGCCAAGATGGTGTTGATGTAGATCATGAAAGCCAGGAAGCTGCCGATACCCATCCACAGTGGTGTGTTTTGGATGGTTTGTAGCGGCAGAACGAGCGTCATGCCTTTCATGAGCAGGGCGCAAAATATGAGCACGGCGACGTTCGAGAGGGGGCCTGCTGCGGCGACCATGGTGATGCCGCGTCGTACGTCGACATCTTTGCGAAATTTTCGTGGCTGGAATTGCACGGGGCGCGCCCATCCGATGAGCCAGCCGCCGAGCAGTGAGCCGATCAATGGCAAAAGCACGGTGCCGAAGAGCTCGATATGCCGCAGCGGGTCTAGGGTGAGCCGGCCTTGCTTACGCGGCGTATCATCGCCGAGTTTGGTCGCGACCATCGCGTGTGACCATTCGTGGACGGTACTCGACATGATGATCGCGATGACGGTGAATGCGGCGATCAGCACTTTATCGGAGATGACCATTCGATGCGCCTTACACAAAAATGGGAGGAACGTTTTTGCATGATTGAAACAACGTGATGAGCCTAGGGCCACTTTGTTTTAGGTCAATGCAAAAGCGTTCGATGAGCGACTTTAAGTAGGGGTGGTATCATCGCGCGGGACGCCGCCGCCGCGGGGGTGGTGTGTGGCATGGATCTGTTGCAGGCGGGCATTGTTTACGTGCGTGTAGATTTGTGTGGTGGAGATATCGGCATGGCCGAGCATGGCCTGAAGTACGCGGAGGTCGGCGCCGTGGTTGAGCAGGTGGGTCGCAAAGGAGTGTCTCAATTGGTGGGGTGAGACATTGCGCGTGATACCGATTTGGGTGGTGTAGCGGCGCAGATTTTTCCAGAATGCTTGGCGCGTCATGCCGCTGCCGCGTCGTGTCAAGAACAAGTCTTGGTGTTTATCAAGGCCTGCAACGCGCAGGAATTCGGGACGTGCGTGCTCGATATAACGGATGAGTGCATCGATGGCGGCTTCTCCTAAGGGGACGATACGCTCTTTGCTTCCTTTTCCGCGCACAAGGACGTAGCCGGCGTCTAGGCGCAGGCCTTGGACGGGCAATTCGACGAGCTCTGTGACGCGCAGGCCTGTGGCGTAGAGGGTTTCGAGCATGGCATAATCGCGCAGGCCTTCGGCGGTGTGGAGCTCCGGCGCGTGGAGCAGGCGCTCCACTTCGTCCTCGCTGAGGTATTGCGGGAGGGCAGGTTGCACCGAAGGAACCTCTAAAAGCTCTGCTGGATTTTGTTCCAGGTAGCGCTCTTCGTGCAGGTAGAGAAAAAAGCGTCTGAGCGTCACAACGTTCCGTGCCAGTGTGCGCGGGCTGACGTTTTCTTGGAGCCGAAAAAGCAAGAATTGACGTAGCGTTTGGGTTGTAACCTTGTGTATTTCAGTGAGTTTACTGTCGTAAAGCCAGTTGCTCAACAAGGTTAAATCACGTGCATACGCTTGGACGGTATTGTCAGACAAACCGCGTTCGATACGTATAAAGTCGATATATCGTTGGACGGCGTCGTCGATATTCATCAAAGAACACCTTTTCGATCTTGCATGGAGTAGGGCATGAGCTTCATGTTACGATGGTATCATTCTCAGCGCTCGCTCACGAAAAAAGCGTGCATTCTGTCGAACGAGGATTCTAGTGACTGACATGAACGCAGGGAGCGTCGCTCCTGAGCCACCTCCGCTCTTGCCGAGTGATTGGCAGCCATTGGCGGGGCAGATCGGACCGAATGACGAAGATTTTCGGGTCGACGAGATTCCGCTTTATGCCTTTTCTGGTGAGGGTGAGCATTTGTTGTTGCACGTGGAGAAACGCGGCATCAACACGCGCGACGTACTCAAGGAAATCGCGTCGCAAAGTGGCGTAGCGCTACGCGATATCGGTTATGCCGGCATGAAGGATCGGCACGCGGTGACGACGCAGTGGTTCAGTGTCGCGACACGCGAATCGCCAGAAACGTGGGTTTGGAGCGATGCGGTGACGCTTCTGGAGTACACGCGTCACAACAATAAGCTGCGCACAGGCCATTTAAGAGGCAATCGATTTCGCTTGCGCGTCTTTGACGTCAGTGATGCTGACGCCCTTTCGGACCGCGTGGAGGCGCTGCGCAACACGGGGATTCTCAACGGATTTGACGCTCAGCGCTTCGGCGTTGGAGGGAAAAACCTTGAGCGTGCGCTGCACTGGGCCGAACGCGGCGGAAAGGTGTCCCACTTTAAGCAGAAACTTTACGTCAGCGTATTGCAAGCGCACGTTTTCAACTGGATTTTAGCGCAGCGCGCACAAAACGATCAGTTGCAGGTGCTGCAGGGCGATGTTCTTCGGCTCCATGGCAGCGGCTCCGTTTTTGTCAGCGAGGATCCGGCCGTCGACGAAGCACGCCGCCTCGCGCAGGATGTGCATCTCACAGGCCCGATTTTTGGTCCGCGAGCAAAGGCTGCAGAACATGAGGCAGGAGAGATAGAACAAGCAGCAATCGACGCATTGGCACTATCTGAAGCTGCTCAAAAAAGGGTTGCTCGCAGCGGACCAGGCACACGACGCGACCTTTTTCTCGCAGTCGAAGACCTGCGCATAGATGTAGAGACGTCGAACACAGTGTGCGTAGAATTCAGCCTTGAGGCGGGCGCTTACGCGACCAACGTTCTGCGTCACTTGCTGCGGCGTGGCTGGGAGGAACCCCTACGTGTTCAGCACGATCTAGACGATGGGCTTGATGAGGGCGATCAATGAAGGGCAGAGATCTTACCCCAACAGAACTGATCCAGCGGTATGGGGGCCGCGCGCGCAAGCGCTTTGGGCAAAACTTTCTTACCCAGCCAACCACTCTTGAACGTATCGTCGACCTTGCGCAGCTACAGGAGGGCGATCGGGTGGTGGAGATAGGCCCAGGTCCCGGCGCGCTCACTTCTACAATTTTGCGACGCAACGTGCCGTTGACGGCGGTTGAGCTCGACCGAGATTTGGCGGAGCACTTGCGCGACACCTTTGGTGACGACCCGTATTTTACACTCATCGAGGGCGACGCGCTCACATTGGATTGGTCCACGATTTTTGAACGCGGTGCGACCAAGGTCATCGCAAACCTTCCGTACAACGTGGCGACGCCCATTTTACTGAACCTGATCGATCAGCCGCGCCCGCCGTCGCGTTTGGTGTTGATGTTTCAGAAAGAAGTAGCGGATCGGATTTGCGCACCGATCGGTAGCCGCGCTTCGGGCTGGTTAACCGTGGCGATCGCATCACGATTTCGCGCCCATGTTGCGCTCAAGGTGCCGCCCGGCGCATTTGTTCCTGCGCCCAAAGTTCACTCCTCGGTCATTGTGTTACAAGAGCGTGAGGTGGCGCTACTTTCGCGCGAGGAAGAGCAAGATTTACGCGCGCTCGCTGAGCGTGCATTTACACAACGTCGAAAGACGCTTCGCAACAACCTCAAAGGGCTCTTCACAGAAGAAGAGCTGGAGCGCGCAGGCGTTCCCCACACCTTACGCGCCGAAGCCCTCACGTGGGAACAATGGGCCCAGCTTGTGGGTTCTCTGGATGAAGCGCAGCGCACATCACTGCGCGCGCAAACACGCACGTAGATAGACGAAATAGGACTGCGACTGCTAAACTCCTCATTCCTCATCTTAACGCACATTGAAACGACGGCATCCGTGTCCTTGTTCACCGCACCGGCGTGTGTTCAAAAGCTTCATGCGTAGATGCCGCGAGCATGATAACGCACCATCAACACCTCGATTCGACGTTGATGTCTGCGTATCTTTTCGAAGTTGATTCCCTAGGTATTTGTTGGCTACTTCCTCCTCTCATCGCTGGCGACTCTTTGCCCTCCTAGCCGTCTTTCTTCTGGCGACTGGCGTAGTGTCTTGGCGTTTTTGCGATGCGGATAGTCCACGATTACCAAGTACAGAGATGGACCTGCCCGCTGCAGAAACCGACGAGAAGCCCGTCCGCAGCAGCAAACCTCCGCTCACGCACCCGCTGAATGAATCGGGCCGCATCATTCACGGTCACGTGGTGCAACCCAACGGAGAGCCCATGGCCGACGCCACGGTCCGTGTCATCAGCCCAGGGAGCACGGAACCGAAAGAGGTGCAAACCGACGCGAGCGGTGCCTTCGAAATCGACAACTTGGCTTTGGACTTTTACGCTGTTGAGGCCACGCGCGAAGGTTTCGGCCCCGCAGCCGTCATCGGCGTCGTTCCAGGCGGAGCGCCGTTGCGACTCGTGCTTCAGACCGGCAAAGAGATCGAAGGATACTTGGTGCGCCGCGGTAAAGCCGTCGCCGGCGGCGTCGTACATATCGGCGGACCAGGAATGTTCCCGCAGCGCGCGCAACCCGCCGAACGTAACGGGCGATTTCGCATCGGTGGATTACAACTCGGCATGTACGAACTCATCGCCGTCGCGCCTGGCGCATCGAGCGGGTTTATCGACCCGGTCCACATCGATAGCGAAAGCGAAACAGACACATCGACATTCGATATCGAAATGAAGCCGGCGCCCGTTGTCACGCTCCGCTTTCGAGGTCGGCGCGGCCACAGTGAGGTCGAAAGCGGCGTCGTCACGATCTCATCGCGTCCCTTGCACGTGTTGTCGCTCAACGCGCTGATCGCTGACGGCGAAGCCGTGGTCGATTTTCTACCGCCTGGAGAGTACTGGATCCGCGTACGTGCGCCTGGGTTTATGCCGCACGAAGGACGTTTTTGGGTCACCAAAGACGGCGGCGAAGTCGATATTCACCTCAAACGTGGCGCGAGCATCGAAGGCGAAGTGCTCGACGAAGCCAACAACCCAGTGCGCGGGGCCCGTGTTCGTGCGGTCATCGAAACCGAGAGCGGCGGACACTACGACTTGAACAATGGGGTTTTTGAAGTCTTTCATCGATTGGCACGACCCGATGGCACGCCATTTTGGTGGCCTACGTCGAGCTATAGCACAGACCGCAATGGTCGCTTCGAGATCTCAGGCGTTCCGGAGGGCGAAGTCACCCTTGTGGTGTCGCATGCAGGCCATGCGACCGGTATGTCACGTCCGCTGCACGTACAACACGATGAACAGTACCGCGACATTCGCGTAGTTTTATCGCACGGCTATGCGCTGCGCGGTCGTGTCGAAGACGAAAAAGGTGGACCGCTTTCGGGCGCGTCCGTGTCCGTTGCGCCATCAATGCTTCCCGCATGGATTTCGGGCCAAAACGTGCTGACGGACCGTTCCGGCGCCTTCACTTTTGAAGATTTGCCGAGCGACGTTCAGGTGTCCGTGCGCCATCCGGATTACGGCGTGAGCACAGAAACGCTAAAACTTGCGCCCAAAGGCAAGGATGACCACATCATTCGGCTTAAAACGATGGGGCATCGCCAGTATACAGGACGTGTTCTGCGCACCCAGAAGGGACCCGCGCAAAACGCACGCGTCTGGTTTATGAGCGGCACGTCACACGTTCCCGTCTGCTCGTCGATCACTGACAGCAAAGGCCACTTTACAGCGAGCGATTGCACGGCGGTGCCCGACGGAATTATCATTTATTTGGACGGCTATGCCCCGTTGATCAAAGAGCTTTCGAATCCGGACACACCACAGGACTGGGTGCTACGCGCGGGCGGCGAACTCGATGTCGTCTCTCAACGCCAACCCGTGAGCGTACGTGTAGAGGCGAATTTCTATTTGCCGACCCAGGCAGCCCGCAACACAACTTTTGATCTCGAACGCTGGGAGCGTCACACCATTCAACGACTCGCGCCCGGAAAATACGATGTGATCTGCCAAGCGCAAGGTTATGCGCCATCGCGAGTCAGCGTTGAGGTTGCCTATAACCAGCGCGCGGAGGCCGTCTGCCCGCATCCGCATCGCATCGCAGCACAAGATGTGATCGTCGTCGATAAGAAGGGCAGTCCCGTCGAAGGCGCGGAAGTTTGGTTCGAAGATCCCAAATCATCCGTCCGTAAAACCACCGATGCGAAAGGACGCGTCAGCCTAGAAGGTGATCCTGGCCGCTGGGTGACCGCAACCGCTACGCACGCTCGGTGGGGACAAGGCGAGATCGTCTTTCAGCTCGCAAGCGCGAAAACAGAGCCACTCGCGCTTCGATTGGAATACCCCATCGGCGGCAAAGACCAAGACGCCTTCATTCAGATGCTCAAAGATTGGGGTCTGAACGTTGCGCGCGATAATCGTACGCTGATCGTCGATGTCATCGACGAAAAGTCTCCTGCAGCAAACATTGGATTCCGACGCGGCGACGAACTCTTATGGGCGCGTGGCGCCGGACGAGGACGTCTTTCAGTCGGCGTGCAACGTCGACATCAAGTCGTGGTTTTTGAACTCATCCAAGGTGATTTATGAACCGTCGGCAAACCGCTGCCGTCTGCCTCATTGGCGAAGAGCTTTTGAGCGGCAAAATCGACGATCTGAACGGCAGTTACGCCATTAAACAGCTGCGCCGCGTCGGTGTAGACCTGCGCGAAGTACGCATGATCGGTGACGAAATTCCTGTCATCGGCTCGGTCGTTCGTTCCCTTGCAGCAAGCTACGACATCGTTTTTACAAGCGGCGGCGTTGGACCCACGCACGACGATCTTACCATGCGAGGCATCGCAGAGGCCTTTGACGTTCCCGTTCAAACCCACGCCGACATGCTCGCGCTCGTACGCCAACGTTTCGGCGACCGCGGTGACGAACTCCGCGTATGGGAGCGCATGGCAGAACTGCCCAAAGGTTGTGAAATCCTATTATCTCCTGCGACGCGCGTCCCGATCTTTCAAATGCGCAACGTCTGGGTGCTACCTGGTATCCCTGAACTGTTTAGGCTTCAGCTCGACCAGATCGTCCGCCGCCTCGAAGGCAAACCCGTCTCGATACGCACGGTTTTCCTTACCGTTGGCGAAGGAGAGATCGCCGCACACCTAGAAAACGCACTTGTGAAGGTGCCAAGCGTAAAGATCGGCTCTTATCCGGTACTTCACGCACAAGACCATCGTACACGTGTCACCATCGAATGCGTGGAGCCAGCGCATGTCGAACACGCGCTCGCGTATTTGCTCGAATGCTTTGACCCATCATGGGTGGTGCGCGTAGGCGATAGCCATCGCATCAACGACCCAGACGCTTAAACTGCCTTTGGGGGAATCCACTGAGCGTTACGCTGTATCGCGGTACTTTTCGCGCGCGTAGGATTAACGCCTGACCCTCCGAAGCGGGCAGAGCGATGACAGCAACCGCAAGTGCTACGGAATGGAGTCGCCTTCTTCTGTTGCAGGAGCAATACTGGATGGCGCGTCGTCCTCGCTTTCGAGGAGCGGCGTGGTGCCGGTATCCTCGCTTGCGGGCAATACGACTGCCTCCTCGTCGTGTTCTTTACCGACCGTCTTCAAGTACCATTCGAGCAGGTTGGACTGCTTTTCTTGTTGTAGACGCTCGATGCCAGAGCGCGTGAGAATATGGGATACGCGCCCTTCTTGGAGCAACACCACGCGGTGTGCGATGCGCTCAAGGAGCTCTAATCGGTGCGAGCAAAGCAAAATCGCCGCGCCTGCTTGGGCGTGACGCTGCAACTCATTTTCCATGGCGTGGGTGCCTTCAGGGTCGAGCCCAGCAAAGCTCTCATCGAGAAGAAGTACCGGCGGTGCGCCGATAAGCGCCGCGCCCAACGCAAGTTTACGCCGCATGCCACCCGAATAATATTTGGCCATGGCTTTGCCGACGCGATCGAGCTCAGAAAGCACCAACCAGCGTTCGACTTCTCGGTGTAGCGCCTTGCCTTCGAGATTCCGCAGACGTCCGACCAGAAGCAAGGTTTCTTCGGCGCTGAGCTCATCAAAAAGTGCAACATCTTGCGGCACCATGCCGATGACGGTGCGCGCTTTTTCGGGGTGTCGCTGCACGTCGATGCCGCCAGCCATCACCACGCCGGATGTCGCAGGATGCAGTCCTGCGAGTACGCGGATGAGGGAGGATTTTCCCGCGCCGTTGGGGCCAATGAGCCCCACGATCTCGCCAGCACGTACGTCGAAATCGACACCGTGAATGACGTTTTTCTGGCCATAACTCGCGTAGAGCTGCGAGGCTTGAAGCTGAATATCAGACATCGTCTTGTCGCCGTAGCAAGTACACAGCGTGGGCGCTTAGGGCAACGCAACACGCAGCGGTGAATATCGAGGGTAACCAGTCTTTATACGCGATGCCGTATGCAAGCGTCGGGAAAATCAGGAAAAACGCGTAAGGTGCAAGCACGCGCGCCATGGTTGTCGCGCGTGCTCGTCGGATGATTTTGGCGTCCACCAAAAGAAAATCCCAATCCCACAACGCGCGCGTCCATGTTTGAGCCACGCGTGCGGGTAAACGCATCCATACAAGCACCCAGCTTGCAAAGATAAGCAGTGAAACCCAACGGGTGAGCGGCGCGGCAAGTAGGAGCGTTGCGCTCGTAAGCAGCGACGCGCCACCGACGAGCCAAGGTCGAAAGGGCGCTGCACGTTGAACGCGCACGACGTCTCGTCGATGCAAAAGACGATGCGGGTTCGCAGGTCCTGACGATTGCGCTTGCGCGTCGATCCACGCATACGAAAGCTCTGGCGTGAAAACCATGGCCGCCGCGACGCGCATACTATCGCTTAACCAATGGCGCAGCCGCAGAAAAACGCCCATGAGCAGCACCCCAATGGAAGCCGCCAAAGGAACAAGCAGCGCCACAGCCGCTGATTTGGTCATCCAAGCTTCTTGCGCACGGAAATTGCGTACCAAGGCCGGAACGAACGCATCGAGGTTAAGCGCAAGCGCGAACTCCTCCACACCTAACTTTAAAAGAAGAAGCACGCTCACGGTTACGCCAAAAGATGCAGCAGATGCGATATTTGCCGCAACCTGCGAAGCGCTGATCTTTGGAGTGGAGTCGGTGGAGCGCAACGCGCTGCGAACAAAGATCGTAGGCACGCCATAAGCCATCGCCGCGATAACGCCGGTCGAAAGCAGGGCGTAAAATACCGCGTAACCAACCTGCGGCGCGCGGAGTACAATCCACGATGGCAATTGATAGGCGCACGCGACCGCGAGAATAAAAAGCGCGTCGGAAGCGAGGGCTTTGAGCTCGCGTCCAACAATCGCGCTACTGCGCAACGGATACAGCGTATAGATCGACGGAATGGTGGTGGGAAACATGCGTTCCCACGTTCTAAAACACACGATCAATGCCAAGATCGTGCTCAGCGCAAAGGCGGATTCAAGAGGCCTGCCGAGAACGCGCACGCCATCGGCACGTGCCAAGAGGCCGTCTGGAGTTGGCATAAGCCAGACACCTAGGATCAGCGCAGCGATCACTGCGAGAACGCCTGTGATGAGCTTCGCGCGGCGGCTGCGCGACCGATCGAGGAGCGCAACCGCGCGTTGACTCGCGTAATACGGAGCTTTCATCACTTCACATCACGTTTATTATCTTTGGTCGTCACACGTTGCATATCTTCAGACATGCGTTGGGGGACGTGCACTGGCGTAAGTGTGCCACGGTGCCCCATCACCGCTTCGAGCTCGCGGTCGACAATGCGCAGGCGCTGACTTGCGATCGCAGCGTAGGGCGAACGCGGGTGCGCACGCAAGAAGTGCCGATACAAACGCTCGGCGACTTCGTACTCGCCCGCGGTAAAATTGGCCTCAGCACGCTCTAAAAGAGTGGTTTCCTCTTCGTAATCGCGCGTACAGCCGACACAAAGCGTGGCACATGCTAGAAAGAGGGCGACGCTCCAGCGTACAAGATGATATGACGCCGAACATTGTCGGCCCTGTGTTATGGAGGGCATGGAGGCCATAGTGAGCATAGATAGCATGCAAGAAGACTCTCAATTTCGTGCGGGGTACATCGCGATTCTCGGACGTCCCAACGTGGGCAAATCTACGTTGATGAACGCTCTTGTGGGCGCGCGTGTATCGATCGCAACACACAAACCACAGACTACACGAAACCGAATCGTCGGCATAGTCACAGAAAAAGAAGTTGGCCAGATCGCCTTTGTCGATACGCCAGGAATTCACGAGGCACAAGGAACACTCAACCGCCGCATGGTGCGCGCAGCGTGGGAAGCCGCAGGTCAAACGCACGCTGCGCTGCTTGTGGTCGATGTTGCATCTCTTGTACAACGCCCCGAAGAGCCGCTGTGGGGCACCGATCGCGAAATTTACGCCGGGCTCAAAGAATCCGGTGTGCCGATCGTCCTCGCCATCAATAAAATCGACAACCTGAAGCGCCGCGAAGAACTGCTACCCGCCTTGCAATCCTTGGCGGATAACTACGACTTCGAAGCCGTCGTGCCGCTTTCCGCGCGTAAGAAGCGAAACTTGGACCCGTTGCTCAACGAGCTCTTTCGATTGTTGCCCGAAAGCCCAATACTCTACGATGAAGACCTCATCACAGATCGGCCAGAATTCTTTACGGCAGCGGAACTCATTCGAGAGCAAGTATTTAAGCAAATCCAGCAGGAAGTCCCCTACGGTGTCACCGTCACCGTCGACTCCATCTCAGAAGACGTTAAAAGCGACCGCCTTTTTATCGAAGCTGTCATCCACGTGGAGCGCGATATCTACAAAGGCATCATCATTGGGAAAGGCGGGCAAAGGCTGGGCGAAATCGGCAAAGCTTCGCGCCATACCCTGCAACAATTCTTTGGACGCCCCATCCACCTGAAACTCTTTGTGCGCGTCCAACACAAATGGACAGAACGTGAGCACGACCTCCATCAGTTCGGGCTCAGCGAAGAAGATATATGACCAAGCGACCTCCACAAAACCCTCGCGACGACCAAGATTTTGCCGCTCGCTACATCCTCTCTGAAGAAGACGAAAACATCTTCCGCAAAGGCTACCAAGACATCCAACGCGAAGAAGACGAGGACGAAGCAGCTTGGAGATACGACGACGAGTTCCTCGATCTCGATGGCGCAGATGCAGAGACAGAAAACGCCTCCGCTTCCGAAGGAAGATTCGGCGAAGTCTACGCAGACAACGAACTCCAAGAGCTGCCACTCATCGCGATCGTCGGCCGCCCAAACGTCGGAAAATCCAGACTCTATAACCGCATGACGCGCAGTCGTTTTGCCATCGTCGCAGACGAAGAGGGCATCACACGCGATCGCCAATACGGAGAAGGGCGCTGGGGCGAGCGCGGCTTTCAAGTCGTCGATACCGGTGGATTCGAGCCAGACTCCACCGACGAGCTGCTCCAGCAAATGCGCGAACAAGCGCAACTCGCCATGGCGCAAGCCGCCATCGTCTTCTTTGTGGTCGACGCGCGCGCAGGATTGACGCCCGCAGATCGCGAAATCGCACGCCTGCTGCGCGAAGTGAAATCTCCCGTCTTCGTCCTCGCCAACAAAATCGACAATAGCGAGCAGGAGCTTCTGGCAACGGAGTTTTACGAACTCGGCGTGCCCATGGTGTACCCCATCTCCGCAGAGCACGGCTCCGGTTACGAAGAACTCATGCAAGACGTGGCAAAATACCTGCCCGTCCGCGCGGAGCACGACGAGGACGACAAACGCATACGCGTCGCCGTCGTCGGACGACCCAACGCCGGTAAAAGCACCTTTGTGAACACGCTCCTAGGAGAAGAGCGTCTCCTCACCTCAGATCAGCCGGGAACCACCCGAGATGCCGTCAACACCGTACTGCGCGTTGGAGAACAAGAGTATCTCTTCATCGATACCGCAGGGATTCGACGCAAAAAACGCATCTACGACCTCATCGAAAAATACTCGGTCGTCCAAGCGTTCAAGGCGCTCGACCGCGCCGACGTGGCCATCATTATGCTCGATGCCACCAAACCGTTCTCATCCCAAGATCAGCGCATCGCAGGACTGGCGCACGACAAAGGTTGTGGGATCATCTTTGTGCTCAACAAATGGGATCTGGTGAAAAAGGATCACAAAACCGTTGAGAAATTTCTGCAACAAGTACGCGATGATTTCCGCTTCGCACAATACGCGCCCGTCGTCACAATCTCTGCGGCAACCGGTCAGCGCGTGCACAAAATCCTCGATCTCATCAACGATGTTTACGCGCAATACACACGACGTGTTTCGACCGCGGACGCGAACGAATTCTTGGAACAAGCGCTTCGCAGACGTTCGCCACCCCAACGGTCGACGCGCCGCATGAAGTTTTATTATGCATCGCAAGTGGCGACGCGACCGCCTACCTTCATGTTCAGCGTCAACAACCCCACGCTCATGCACTTCAGCTACGAACGATTCTTGGTAAACCAACTGCGCGAAACCTTTGGATTCAAAGGTGTGCCCATCAAGGTGTTCTACCGCGGACGTGACAAGACGCCGCGGGAGAAGGGCTGAGCCGTTCTAGAAATTATTCGGTCCGCGCATCCAAGTGTACCGAAACGCAACGCGCACATAGCGTTTGACGTCGAGCTTTGGATCAAAGGTCGCGATCAAATCGGCCTGAACGCCCATCGAGTGACTGCGGTGTTTGCGCACATCGATGCCGAATGTGCCCATCAAAGCCGGCAACACCGTGCGTGAATGCACCCTTGCGCCGGGTTCGATCAGCATGCCAGCAGCCACACCAAGCCACGGCACGATCGCGACCACGTCGAGCTGCGTTGCCACCCCCGCAAACGCCCCGCCTTGAAAATAAACCGGCTGCTCTTTGGTCGGCACAGGCAGTGCGAAAATGCTTTCAAGGGTGAGGTTCCACAGCGGATGCACCCCGTAGCTCGCGCGAAACGCGACCGCAGGCCCCACCGCAGGAACTTTGGGGCCCGTGCGTATCATCGGCCCCGTAGACAACGTAAGTCCCCAGTCGCCATCACTGACCTGTGCATGGGCCGCCGTCGTGAACGAAAAGAGTGTCGCGACCAGCAGGAGGGCGCTGAGTTGGAGAGTGCGTCTTGACACGTTGCTTTACTGGGTTCTAAGAGTGCAAACCACCAAATTCCAGAGCGTACATCGCACACTGTGCGCCATACGCAAAGCATCTGACCTGAGTTCATCGTGGCATTCAAGATCAAGAAGACTTCGCCTCACGCGAAAAACCAAGAAAATCAAGAGACGGAAACTTCTTCGGACAGCATTCTTGGTGAAAGTCCCCTCGGCAGACCCAGCGATAACTTGGCGGGTGTGGAATCCGTCGACCGCGTCGTGCTCGCATCCGAAAACATCTTCGATTGGGGACACCGCAATCGTAAGCTACTCTTTGCCGGTCTCGCGCTGTTGATCGCCGCCATTTTGGTGGTCGCTTGGTCGATCAACAATCGACGTGAAACACGCATCCAACAGTCGGCACAGCTGTATCAAGCCTATATCGCTTACATCGCGCCCGTCGGCGAAGAAGTAGATAATAGCGAGATCATGGCCAAAGGTGATCCGAGCTACGATACACCCAAAGCGCGCCTCGAAGCAGTCTACGAAGCCACCAAAATCGATGCAAACGCCAAGAGCGGCGTCGCGCAACTGACCAAACTTCTGCACGCAGCCACGGGCCTAGAGCTCGGAAAAGCAGACGTCGGCGATGCGATCGCATCCTACGCGAACTACGCCTCGACGCCGCTGCAAAAATCGGTCGCCGATGTCACCTCAGCAGTGCACCAAGCAAGCACCGGTGACCTGGGCGGTGCACTCGCGCGTCTTGATGCGCTCGTCGAAAAATTTCCAGAACTCGAAGCGCCCATCCTAGAACAGCGCGCCTCGCTCATCGAACTCTACGGCACACCCCAAGACGCGCTCGTCGCATGGCGCGAAGCTGCCAAAGCCGCTGAAGGCACCCACGCCGAAGATGACTTGGCACGCCGCGTCGCTGTGCTGGAGTTTCAACAAGAGACCAGCCACGCCGGCAACGCGGAAGAACAGGACAACGAATGACCCCCGCCTCGCGCCTTCGCTCACTCGCACTGCTCCTGCTCTGCGCCTCGCTCTCCAGCTGTAGCCAAAGCCCCTACCCAGCGTTTGGTCCCTACAAGGACAGCGCATCCGCTACACAAGAAACGCCCAGCTCCTTGCGTATCGACCCCGTCTGGCAATACGAAGTAAACCCCAAAGGTATCGCCGGATTTAAACCGGTCGAACCCTACGGTATCGCCACCACACAAAGCGGTGTCGCGGCCATCGCCGCATTTAGCGGCAAAGTCCACGGCCTGGACGCACGCTCGGGTGAGTGGATCTGGTCCATCGACCTAGAAGAAAGCCCAGGAAGTGCACCCACAACCTACTATGACCTCATCTATGTAGGCGTGAGCGACGGACGGCTCGTAGCCCTCCACGCCAAAGACGGCAGCGAGGCGTGGTCCACAACCCTCGATCATATCATCCATGGACAACCCACGGTTCACGATGGGGTGCTTTATGTGATGACCTCCGAAGAAGCCCTCGTCGCACTCGACGCGCACACCGGCGAGAAATTCTGGACGCACCGCCACCCACGACTCGCAGAACTCGAGATCAAAGGCGGCGGACAACCCGCAGTCCTTGAGCGTAACATCTACGTCGGTTTTTCGGACGGCACGTTGCATAAGATCAGCCGGCAAGGCGATCGTGTCTGGAGCGCAGACCTCAGCCGCAGCAAACGCCGCATGGTCGATGTCGATAGTCCGCCGATCGAATACAAAGACACCGTCATCGCCGTATCACACAGCGGTGGCGTCTACGCCCTCGATAAAGAATCCGGCACCATCCTATGGTCGCTCGACCAACAAGGCGTACGTACGCCGCTCCTCGTCGATGATACGCTGATTTTGACGACCACGAGCGGGAAAATCTTCTGGGTGGCCGCCGACACAGGACGCATCTACAAAGAGTTGAAACTTGCACGTCCCGGCCTGACTCCGCCTTTGCGCTTCACATCGGATACCTTTGCTGTGGCCGATACCGACCGTGGTGTTCTGCTCATCGGCATCGAAGACAACCAGCTCGAAGCGCTCTTCGAAACCACCATCGGCATCTCAGGGCAAATGGCCCAGTGGGAAGACATGCTCTTTGTCCTCACCAACCGAGGCATGGCCTACGGCCTCAAAGCGCGTTACAAATAGCCTGTAAGGCTCGCCTTCACCCGCGTAGCTCCCGCCCTCGAAACCGAATCTCCACGCCCCGTTAACAGGGACGCTGTGTCAGGGCTTCGATGCGCTACGCCTCATCCGCGTCATCCGCATCGGCTAAAACCTCTTCACGCTCGCGTTTCCGTGCGAGCGCCGTACGACGACGCATTTCGAGATCGATGGGCGGAGGTCCTTTGATTTCTTGAATGCCGACGAGCATTTCATCCCAAGATTCCTCGGGATAAGCTTCTGGGACGGTGGGGATCGTCACGTCCGCGTCCTTGAGACGCTCGTAGTATCCTCGACCAAAGGGGATCGCGGCGCGCATGCATTTGGCCTCGCGTGAACTCCAAGTCCACTGCGATTCATCCGGCCAGCGCTCTGGCGCCAAAGGGCGAAACATTTCGCTTTTCTCTGCGAATCTACGCACGGTGTAGAGGTATTCGAAGACGTCGCTTTTAAGATAAAGCCGGCCGCGCGGCTTAAGGCGACGTGCAAGAACGCGCAAGAACGGAATATCTAACAGTCGGCGATGCGATTGGCGGTCTTTCCACCAAGGATCTGGAAAGTTTACGTACACCGCATCAAGGCTTTCTGGGGGGATCGCGATGATGACCGCGAGTTTTGCGTCGACCTTTTCCTCGAGCACGTTGGTGAGGTTCTTTTTCTGAATGTGCTCACGCGCGAGTCTGGAATATTTGGGGCGGATCTCAAGGCCTAAGACATACGCATCGGGGTTTGCCTTCGAAATTCCCTCGAGGAACTTTGCGCGGTGCGAACCGATCTCTAAATGCGTTGGCGGCGTTTGTTGTAGCCGTTCTTTGAGCGCATAGCTGATGCGTATATCGCGTCCTTGATGCTCAAGATATTTCGCTTCGAAGAGCGAAAGGGCTTCGGCTTCCCAAGGCGCACCACAAAGGGTGTACTTTTCGAAATCGTTGGCACTCGACACAGCGGACACTCGTTTGGAACCTTTAGGGGTGTGCGTCGGGGTTTGCGAGGTGTTCGATCGCTTTGCGTTGGCTATGATCGATCGCCTGCCACAGATGACGACGCACGGTTTGGATCTGCTTGGCGTCGATAGGCTGTGTCGTCAATGGTAGATTCTGCACATGTTGTGACGACGATGGCTCGGTGGCGTCAACAAAGGCTTTGGCGACGCGCCCAGAGTAATTGCGCATAAAGAGTAGGACGAGCACCAGCAGGACCAACAGTACGCCAGCATAGATTCCGCTGGCGGATCCACGCTGGTTTCGTCGAGGCTGGGTGCGTCTGCGCGCAAGCCGTCTGGCGCGCTCTCGTGCGTGTTGGCGGCGTTGATAACTGCTCATGAATCCGCGGCGCGAACGTCGTGTAGCGTCACGGACATGAAACGCGAACCCGCACGACGTGGGATACGAGGAGAGAAAAGAATATCAACAGGGCTCTCTAAGAGCGACATGACACCTACCAGACCATAGCCTGTGGCATGAGCGGTGTAGGCTCCTTGTCTAAACCGCACGCGCAATCGGCCATTCTGGATGTGCGCTTTCATGGGCTGCACGTTATGCGCTTGGAGCACGGGTTCGGGGTTGCCGGTCCCAAAGGGCGCGAGCAGGGCAATTTGTTCAAGAAGCGTATCGTCTAAGCTGTCGAGATCGACGGTCGCATCTACAGTGATACGTGGCGCAGGCCGCCCGTCTTTGGGGAGATCTTCTTTGACGACCTGGTTGATCGCGCGTCGGAACTCATCCCAACGGGTGGCGTCGGTTTGCAATCCGGCGGCGCGGGGGTGTCCTCCCCAAGCTTCCAAGAACGAAGCACACGCGCCGAGCGCTTCGAGCATGTTCACACGCTCGGGGCTACGAACACTGCCACGTGCGATGCCTTGGCTATTGATGGACGCGATGATCGTCGGCCGATTGGTGCGCTCCATCAATCGACTCGCCACAATCCCTAGAACGCCTGGATGCCAATGCGGGCGCGCGAGGGCGATGACTTCGTCACCGCGTTCACACGCGAGGTCGGCGAGCTCTTGGGCTTCTTTGAGGATTTCTCGCTCGCAATTTTGTCGCTGCTGGTTGAGTTGAACGAGCTCTTCGCCGATTTTAACCGCGACACGGTAGGTGTCCGTCGTAAGGAGTTCCACACAGCGATTGGCGTCGCCCATTCTGCCTGCTGCGTTGATCAACGGCGCAATGCGATAACCGATGGTGCGTGCGGTAACGCGACTTGTGCGACCGGAACCATCATCGCGCAAGATGTGGGCATGGCTCATCAACGCGCAGATACCTGGGCGTTTGGCGCTTGCGATTTGTCGGAGACCTTCGCGCACAAAGATGCGGTTGTCCTCTAAAATCGGCACCACATCGGCAACGGTCCCTAGCGCTACAAGATCGAGGTAGTCTTCAAGGGGTAGGGCCGGCCAGCGGTGCTCTGTATCGCTTTGCAGATAACGGTCCAAGCCGCGCAAGAAGTGATATGCCACGCCCACCGCTGCAAGTTCCTTGAACGGATAATTGCATCCCGGTTGGTGCGGGTTTAGCAGGGCGATACATGGCGGGCGTTCATCACCCAGTTGGTGGTGATCGACGACGATGACGTCGATCCCACGATCACGTGACCGCGCGATATTTTCTACGCTGGTCGAACCACAATCCGCCGTGATGATCAGATCGGGATCGTGCGGATAGTGATCTCGCTCCAGCGCGGTATCGCTCAAGCCGACTTCACTGTCTTTACGATGCGCCACATAATAGTGCACATCGGCGCCAAGGTATTTAAGACCAAGATAGAGGACGGAAGTTGCCGATAAACCGTCAACGTCGTAGTCGCCGTGGATATGGATACGCTGTCGTTTGAGTAGTGCGGTACGCACGCGCTCGACGGCTTTATCGATATCTTTAAACAAGAAGGGGTCCGCCAAATGGCGGAAATCCGACACTAAAAAGCGTCGCATATCTTCTTGCGTGCGAAGCCCACGATTGTACATCACACGAATCGTGAGGGGGTGGACGTTTAGTTTGTCTGCAAGCGCACGTGTCTCTAACTCGTCATCCGGATGATAATTCCAGCGCATAACTGGAGCCTAGTCATGGGTTTATTCTCTTTACTGCGCTTAAAAGTAACACTGTCTGAGAATAATCTCCAGAGAACAGGATGATTTTGGATCAAGAAGTGAACCGACGCGCCGATCAAGGATCGGCGCGTCGGTTAGATGCGCTGTTTCTATGGTAGCTTTTAGACTACAGGATCTCGGTTAGCGCGTGGCTTGCGCTCTTTTCGAACGCCTCGCTTATCGAGTTCGTCACTCACCCAAATCATCAGCGGGTTAGAGACAAAGATCGACGAGTAGGTTCCAATCACAACGCCCGTTGCCATGACGATGGCGAAGGGACGAATCATTGGGCCCCCGAAGATGACAATCGCGATCAGCGCAACAAAGGTTGTCATACCGGTCAGGATGGTGCGTGAGAGGCACTCGTTGATGGAGCGGTTGACGAGTTCGGGCAAGGACTCGCGCTCCAAATCTCCGTTATCGATATTTTCGCGAATACGGTCAAAGTTGACGATGGTATCGTTCAGCGAATACCCGACGATGGTCAGCAATGCGGCAATGATCGTGAGCGAGAACTCGATGCGGAAAAGCACGATGATCCCCATCACGATCAGTACGTCGTGAATTTGGCCTAGAACAGCTGCGGGCGCGTAACGCAATTCAAAGCGGAACGCGATGTAGACGAGGATGAGCACCATCGCCCAAAGAACCGCAGTGACTGCGGCGGAGCGTAGTTGTTCTCCTACACGCGGACCGACAGTTTCTGTGCGCTCGATTTCGACGAATTTTTCGCCGAACTGTGCTTGCATCGCTTTTTCAACGGTATCGTGCATTCCTGCCACGCGCACTACGTAACGGCGATCTGAAGGGTTCCCCCACACACTCGTCACCGAGTCTGGGATGGATGCGGGTGCCAAGGTCTCATCGATCTGTTTGGCAAGCGCCTCGTTTTTATCTGTATACGCGTTGAGCGGGTAGCTCTCGTCTTCGTTATCGCTGAGACCGTATGCCGCGTAGGGCAATCGAACGTAGAATCGATCGCCGTTCGAATCATCACCGATCACCTCGGTATCTTTACCGAAGGCCTCGGTGAGTAACTGATCGATTTCTTGGCGCTGATCCTTCGAGATGGTGGTGGTTGCGCGGGTGGAGATAATATATTCTCCGGAGCTTTCTGCACCCATTTGCAGTGTGGCAGCGTCGTTGATGCCGATCGATTCCATGGCTTGGCGGATATCCGCTTCGCTGACGGCTTCGCTCATTTTTACAACGACGTTGGTTCCACCGGTGAAGTCGATGTTAAAGTTCGGCCCTGGATAGAAGATGGCCATAAGGGAGGCCACGCAGAGCACCGCGGAAATCATGCCGAAGATACGGCGTTTACTTAGAAAGTCATAGGTGGGGGTCGGTTTATATTCTCTAGCCATGTCGACCTCCTTAAATACTCAGCGCTTGTGGATTGCGCTTTGCGATGATGAATTCGAAGACCAAACGTGTGATCACGATGGCAGAGAACATGGAACACGCCACACCGATACCCAAGGTTACGGCAAATCCACGCACGGGCCCTGTACCGAAGTGGTAGAGCACCGCTGCTGTGAGGATGGTGGTGATGTTCCCGTCGGCGATGGCAGACCATGCCTTCTCGTAACCGAGTCGCACAGCGCTTGCTGGCGTTCTTCCGTCGCGTAGTTCTTCGCGTATACGCTCGAAGATAATGACGTTCGCGTCGACCGCCATACCCAATGTCAGTGTGATCCCAGCGATGCCAGGGAGCGTGAGCGTGGCTTGGAAGAGGGCGAGGATAGTAAACAGGAACGCAAGGTTTGTGAGCATGGCAAGGTTGGCCAGAACACCTGAGAGGCGATAGCGAATCACCATGACGACGCTGATCAGCGCGAATGCGACGATCATGGAAATACGTCCGGCATCGATGGCTTCTTGGCCGAGGCTTGGTCCGACGCGTGTATCGAATTGCTTTTCGATGGGTGCAACGAGGGCGCCGTTACGCAACGCCATGGAGATGCGTTGTGCTTCTGCGTAGGACTCGTCGTAGTTGCCGACGCTTCCCATGGTGATTTGCCCGTTGGACGTGATACGTCCTTGGATGGTCGCGATGGACACGATGACGTCGTCGAGGACAACGACCATCGCGCTACCGAGGTTTTCACCGGTCAGTTCGCCCATGGCGCGCGCGCCTACGCGGTCGAAACTCATCGAAACGATCGGCTGGTTGGTCTGGCTATCGATGGCAGGGTCAGCCGAGGTGATGGCGTCGCCCGTGAGGTAAACGCGCTCGTTCATCAAGCGTGCGTGGTAGCCGATGACTTTCGATTTTTTGGTTGCTGCGTCGTAAGTTGTAACTTCTTGGTAGCGGATGACGGTGCCATCGGGAGGGATGACTTTGGCCATGGCATCGCGCAGGTCTTGAAGTTTCTCAGAGAAGGGAAATCCATCTTGCATGGTGATGGAGGGGAAATCGCTGGGCGCTTCGTATCCTGTTTGCCACCATGAACCATCGCGGCTTGAGAGCAATCCAAATTCGAGTTGCGCGGTGGTTTCGATGAGGTTGAGCAGCTCATCGACGCGCTGTTTATTGACGCCGGGGATTTGGATGATGATGTCCTGATCGCCGTGCGCTTGAATGGAAGGCTCGGTCAAACCCATGGCGTCGATACGCCGGCTGATGGTTTCGATCGATTGGGAGATGGCGTCTTGGCGCATCGATTCGATGTAGTTCGAATCGAGGTCGAGGCGCAATTCGGTACGCGAGAGTGCTACGGGTCGTAGGCTCATCGCGCGAAGATCTTTGTTCGAAACCAGCTCACGTGCATCACCCGACTCAACCTTCACGCGGATCGAAGGTGCGTCAGCGTCCGCGCGGACACTGACTTTAAGGTCTGGGTTATTTCTGCGAATGGTGCGGCGGATATCCGCAGCATAGTTCACAAGTTTGTTATGAATCGCCGAATCGACATCCACACGATATTGCACGTGGAGCCCGCCTTGCAGGTCGAGTCCCGGTGTAATTTGTGCGTCGACCAGATCGTCGAGCAGGCTGTACCAGCCTGGCCATGTATCTGGCCGCTCACGATCTACGGGCGTAAACGCGACAATCAGCACGATGGCCGAGGTCACGAAACAGGCAATAACGATTGCCGTCCTGGTCCACCAACTACCTGACATGTCTCGGTTCCACTCCTCACTATGGGAGAAAACGCGCGCGGGAGATTGTTTCCCGCATTCGAGCATCTCGCCCCGATGTTCTCAAAATACGAACGTTTGCGCGTAACGATTACGAAGCGTCGCTACCGCTTTTCTCTTCTGTTGTCTCGCTTGCTGTCGTTTTAGCGGAAGGTTGAGCCGCCACGATCTGCGAGCGCAGCACTTTGATGCGTGTTTTGGGTGCGATTTCCAAAGTTACCGCTTGGTCTTCCACCAGCGTAATTTTGCCGTAGATACCGCCAGCGGTGATGACTTCATCGTTGGCTTTGAGTTTTCCACGGAACTCCTGCGCTTCCTTTTGGGCCTTCTGCTGCGGCCGGATGAGCATAAAGTACATCAGTGGAAGAATCAGCAGCCAGATCAGCATGGACCAAGGGGCAGCGCCGCCTTGAGCTTGTGCGAGAAGAAGGGAGTCAGTCACGACAATCGACCTTGGATAGTACGTCTAAAATGCGTCCGCCGAGCGGTACACTGTCCTACGCGACCATTGCGTAGAGACCGATGGGAGGTAACAGAGCACGGGAGCGAGTTCAACCGCTTTCGGCGGAATCCCAACGTGCAAAGGTCTGCTGCGCCCACGCCTCGAAGTTGCCCGAGCGAATTGCCGCGCGCGCCTCGCCCACCAAATCAAGGTAATAATGAAGATTGTGAACCGATAGGAGGCGGGGTCCCAGACTTTCTTTCGCGCGGACCAAATGGTGGAGATAGCTGCGGCTAAATCCGGTACAAGCGGCGCATTCGCACGCATCATCCAAGGGTCCCATATCCGTTTTGAATGCGGCATTGCGTATATTCAGTCGCCCATCGCGGGTGAAAACCGTGCCGTTTCGCGCGTTGCGCGTGGGCATTACGCAATCGAACATGTCCACGCCGGCAGCGATGCCGCGCACAAGATCGCGCGGTGTTCCTACTCCCATTAAATAGCGTGGTTTTTCTTGCGGCATGGTGTGCACAAGGCGATCGAGCACATCGTACATCACTTCGGGCGGCTCACCGACGGAAAGACCACCGATAGCAAAGCCGTGAAAGTCGTGCTGACACAGCGCATCGCGGTGCGCTGCACGCAACGCGTGATCGGTGCCGCCTTGTAAAATCGCAAAGACGGCTGTGCCGGATTCCCGTGGCGCATCAAGGCAGCGTAACGCCCAGCGTGTGGTGCGCTCCATGGCATCTCGTAGATCGTCTTCGGAAGCAGGGAGTGCCAAAACATGGTCGAGCACCATGCGTATATCCGAACCGATGGCCGCTTGGATTTCCATCACGCGCTCGGGCGTAAACAGGTGATGTGAGCCATCGATGTGCGATTTAAAACGCACGCCGTCCTCATCAAACTTTGCAAGGTGGGCGAGCGAAAAGAACTGGAACCCACCGGAATCGGTGAGCATCGGCTTGTCCCAGCCCATCCACGCATGCAGGCCGCCGACCTCTCGAAGCACCTCGACGCCAGGGCGCAGATAGAGGTGGTAGGTGTTGCCCAAGATGATCTGCGAGCGCACTTCGTTCAGCTCGCGCGGCGAGACCATCTTGACGCTACCGACAGTGCCCACGGGCATAAATATCGGCGTTTCGATCACGCCACGGGCGAGCTCAAATCGTCCAGCGCGCGCATGGCCATCCGTCGCTTCGACTTCGAAATGGGGAGCTTTTGCGCCAACGAGGGGACTGTCATGAAACTCAAAACTCGACACGCTATGCCTCACTGAAACGCTCTGCGCTGTGCGCCTTCTAAAAACATCGCATCGCCGTACGAAAAGAAGCGATAACGCGATGCGATCGCATGGCGATAGGCCGCCATCGTTTTATCATAACCTGCAAAAGCAGCGACCAAGGCTAATAGCGTAGATTTGGGCAAATGAAAGTTCGTGAGCAACGCATCGGTGCCCAGAAACTGATAGCCAGGACGAATGAAAATGTCGGTCGCATGTTGTCCATGGCGCCAAGAGCCATCCGCTTGCGCAAAGCTTTCGAGGGTGCGTACGACCGTGGTCCCGACGGCGATGATGCGTCCGCCGCGCGCTCGTGCGTTGCGAAGTTGCGCCGCGGTGCTTTCTTCGAGAGCGCAAACCTCGCTGTGCATGGCATGCTCGCTCAAACGATCGTGGCGTATAGGGCGGAATGTGCCGATGCCCACGTGGAGGGTTACCTTGGCGATATCGACGCCTTTTTGTTGTGCTGCTATAATAAAACCTTCATCGAAGTGCAGTGAAGCGGTGGGTGCTGCAACGGCGCCTTCGACGGCGGCGACGACGCTTTGATAACGCGTCTTATCCTGTTCTTGAACAACATCCTGGCCGCGAATTTTTCGTTGTTCCTCGATATACGGCGGCAGCGGCAATCGGCCGAAGCGATAGAGAAGGGCGAAGAGCTCGCCCTCGAAGTGAAAGGTCGCGAGCCCATCCTGCGCGTCGGGTCCTCGCGTGAGCGCCACCTCTCCCTGCGCGTCTTTCAACCGAATGGACTCACCAATGCGGATGCGCCGATTGGAGCGCACCATCGTCGTCATCACGGGCGCAGTGGGCGACCAATCGCTTTCCTTCACACCACCGACCACCAAAAGTTCCACGCGACCACCGGTTTGACGCTCTGCGTCGAGGCGCGCGGGCAAGACGCTGGTATCATTAAAGACGAGCACGTCATTGGGCTGCAAGAGCCCCAAGAGATCTGGAAACTGTCGATCGTGCAAGCGGCCATCTGCCTGCACATGCAATAGGCGGCTATCTCGACGGCGGCCAGGTGGCTCCGATGCAATGCGGTCGACCGGCAGCTCAAAATCCCATGCGTCAATCGTATCCAGATCCATATGGAAGCTTCTCCAGTGCGGGCGGTGTGATGTGCGCAGCCGATGCGATCTATCGTCTGCCATGCCAGATGGTCTCATCCATAGCCGTCGCGCGATGAGAAAGAACGCCCATCTGCGCTGGCGACGCGGACCTTAGCACCGATCGGTACGTGCCGCGCCATCGAAAGATCGAGGGATGGCACAAAACGTCCGAAATTTGCGATGATAATCGCTAGCGCATGCCATATAAACGACTTATCACGAACCTATTCTCTGCAACTGACCGCGTTGAGGTAAAGGTTTTATGACATCCCAACCTTCACAGTCGCATGTACCTGTTCCACCGTCGCGCAGTGTGGTGTCGGTGGTCATCTTACTCGTCATGGTGTTGTCGGTTACCGCACAGCTTATTACGGGCCTGTACATGACGAGTACTGGCAACAAACCCATCGGTTTGATCCATGCGCATGCTGGCGTTGGCCTACTTGCACTCATTGTGACCATCGCAGAATGGATTTGGCTGCTATCGAGCGCATCGGGGCGTTATCGATTGCGCGCCTTCGTTTCGCCGGCCGCCGGTCCTATCGAGTGGAGCGAGGGCGCTTTTCTCGCGCTCGCGACGCTGACGATATTCCTAGGCGCGACGTTGGCATCTTCGATGTATCTGGGGATTGCGCTCACACCTTCTTCTCGACTGATCATCTTTAAAGCGCATCAAGGGCTCGCACAGCTTGTGGCGGTGGTGTACGTGGTTCACAGTGCATTGGCGATGGTGCGCGCACGCAAGCGTGCCGCATCGCGCCGTGCCTTGAAAGAGCAGTAATCGCACAGGGCGAAACGCATAAAACGCCTTTCGCGTCCGGCGGATTCTTGCGATTCTTGCGTGAATGCGCTTTTGTGAGCTCATTCTCGACATCGTTCTTAGAGGCAGCATGTCTGCAAAATCCGCACAATTGTCTTCGCGGTCATTGCTGTGGCAAGATGGCTTGGTCGCTGCAGCTGCGCTGATCTTCACCGCGCTGGTACTGCTGCATGGTCTGCGCGCCACGTCCGATGCGCCGACGCTCTTACTGCCGGCTCCGCAAGGTGCTACGCTTGCGGCACTGCGACCTCCGCCCTCGAAACTCCAAATTTTGGCTGCTCAAAGCGCCGCGTTCGACGGTATCGGCAAGGGACTCGAAGCCGCGATCGCTGCCGTACCTGAAGTGCCGTGGGGCCAATTTGGCCTCTCGAACGCAGAGATTATTTCATCGAAGATCGAATACGATCCGAGCCGCGACCGCTACATCCAAAAATTAGCGGACGGCCGCACCGCCATTTTGAGTCTCGAACCGAAGATTCAGCGCCGCATTGTGCGTGCGATGAACAACGCCACCGAGCCTGGCGAAGCTGCCGTGGTCATCGACCCGAGCACCGGACGTGTGCTCGCGATGGCGGACGATGGAAATGAGGAACACGGCCAAGGGCTTTCGCGGCGCGCTTTTGCGTGGGCGGCTTCTACCTTCAAGCTTATCACCGCTGCCTCGTTGTTTGAGCATTCTAGCATCACCCCCGCTTCCGAATCTTGCATCCACGGAGGAGGGCAAAGCGTTCAAGAAGAACTTTTGGCCGACAACCGAGAGCTCGACACCCTATGTATGAGCTTTCAGCGCGCCATGGCGCTCTCCGCCAACGTGGTTTTCGCGCGCTATGCGGATCGTCGTCTCACCCCAGAGCAACTCACGGAAACCGCCGAACGCTTCGGATTTAATAGTAAAATCCCCTTCGAAATGCCGGTCGAGATCTCACGTTTTAAAGCGCCTAGCGAACGCCTAGAATTCGCACGCGCAGCCGCGGGCTTTCAACATTCTCGCATGTCACCACTCCATGGCGCCATGATCGAGGCCGCCATCGCCAACGAGGGGCGCATGATGCTGCCGACCATGGTCGAAAGCATTGTCGATGCAGAAGGAAACATCGTCTGGGAACACACGCCGATCGAGTGGCGCGTCGTTCTTTCCGCGGCGCAAGCCGAACGCATGCGAGAAGTCCAAGCAACCACTTGCACGACCGGCACAGCGCGCACCGAATTTTTGCATCGCCCAGGCTGGCCAAGCAGTGTGCAAATGTGGGGCAAAACAGGAACGCTGCTCAACCGTCGCGCCGACGGCACCACGCCGAGCGATCCGCGCATGTATAAATGGTTCACAGGCATCGCACGAAAAGACGATCAGGAGATCGCGGTCACCAGTCTGGTCGTTCAACACCCTTCTTGGCAGATCTCCGGATCTTATCTCGCCTCCGAAGCAGTACTCGGCATGTTCTCGCCTTAGAAAGGTCTGAAATTGGCCGCATTTCTGGAAATCTGGATTCTGAAAGGCAAAAACAGGATTGACAGCGCATCATTAGATCTCTAGGTATGCGCGCTACTTGGATAACCTATCCCCAAGGGGATGTAGCTCAGCTGGTTAGAGCAGACGGCTCATATCCGTCGAGTCGGGGGTTCGAGTCCCTCCATCCCCACTAAAAAGCGCCGCGAAAGCGGCGCTTTTTCGTTCTTGCTCACATTTTCTGCGCCGGAAACGTGTGTATTACCTCGCTGCTTCGGGGATTGGACAGGTGGTGCGGGTGCGCTTCGGGCGGCGGACGATAATTTTTGGGAACGCGACGCACGCGGCCAAGGCGTAGGGTGTTCGGAGACAGAAGAAAAGGGCGCAAAGGGCGCCTTCCCACCGAAGGTCGCTGTGCTTTCTGCGACAGAAATCCTGGAGCTGAAGCAACATACTGTGCTACACAGTGATGCGGTTGAAGCGATTCACGGCGGAAATGAAAAACGCCGCATGAAGCGACGTTCGGTGGTTTGGCTCTTACGCAAGCCAAAGCGGTATCAAGCAGCGGTAGATACGACTTTACACTTGGGCTCGTTCCAGATCGCGTGCGCGCTGCACCAGATGATTGATGAGCACGTCTTCGCAGGCCAAATCAGAGAGCAGGACTTCGCGGAAAACTTCTTTCATGGCCATTTCTGCGCGTTGCCACACGGACTCCATGGAACAAGCGCCTGCGTGGGCGCAGCCGATGCCAGCGTCACAACATTCGTTTAACGCGATGGGACCATCGACGGCTTCGACAACTTCTAAGAAGGTGATGGTGTGTGCCGGACGCGCCAAGCGATAACCACCGGCAGCACCGCGACGTGATTCGATGAGCCCAGTAGTTACCAAGGAGCGTAAAATCTTGGCTAAAAACTCTTGGGGCACTTCTTGCGCTTCACCGATTTCACGGAAGGACACCATTTGCTCGGGATCCCGTCCCGCCAGATATACGGCAGCGCGAAGTGCATATTCGACCTTTCGTGAGATCTGCAGCATGGGTAGTCAGTACGTTAAAATGCAGGAACTTATCGTGTTGGCGGCGCGATTTGTTGGGGAATCCACACGGAGCGTGCCACGCCGGATAAGAGGAATATAAAGACCATGGTCACCGGACGGCGAAACCGCAACCATATTCGCATGCCAAGGAGCGAACCAGATACTTTCGGTAGGGTGGCGGCATAACATTCGAAGGGAATTGATGCGCGATGGGATGTGATACGTTTTGGTATAATTCCGCGTTTTATGCCCATGAGTTTACATAATAACCATTATCGGACACTGGGCATCGAAAAAATCCCGCCGAAAATACCAAGCCCCTCACAACCTTTTCCGATGTCCGCAACCGAATGCGCGTGATTACGCGCGCCTCAATCTGCTTAATCCGCCTGCGCACCGCGACTGCAACGTCGTCCATCTGTCGTACGGCTGCGCGCGCCGGACGACGCCCTCATGATGCTGCAGACATTAATCTGCGTTGGCGAAAGCGACGCAGCAAGCCAGCGCCAACCAGAATCGCTGCAAGCGCGACAACCCATTCACCAAGGACGCGGTACGGCGTCATGGCAGATGGCTTGAGTGGCACGTCGCGCACGAGAATCTCAGCATCAACCACGCTCGTGCGGTCGCGCACGCGACCGGAGGCATCGATGAACGAGCTCACACCGGTATTTGTGGAACGCACGAGCCACGTTCTGGCTTCGACGGCTCGCGGTACAGCGAGCGCCATGTGTTGATCGGGTTCGATATAGCGACCAAACCACGCATCGTTGCTTTGGTTGAGCAGGAAATCTGGCGTTTGCTTGCCCATTTTACGCACGAAGCCTGGCATCAGGTCTTCGTAGCAGTTCAAGATACCGATACGGACGGTACGATGGTCGTGCGCGCCTTCTTGTTTTTGCTGATGTTCCAAGACCGTCGGCCCGTCCCCGCGCCCGAACAGGCCGGATTCTGGGACGATTTGATAGAGGTTGATGCCGAAGGTTTGCCACACGAAGTCCGCTCCAGGGATGCGTTCGCTGATGGGCATGAGCGTATATTTATGCGCCATGCCTTGGACGCGTCCCTCTTGATCGAGCAAGATGGAGCTATTGAACTCAAGGTGTGTTCGTTGTTCGCCGGTTCTGCGTGGTGGTAAGGATTTGCGTTCTTCTTCGGTGGTTTCTCTGAAGATGGTGGTTCCAGTGAGCAGTGGCGCCTCGAATCCACGCTGCGCTGCGTTGCGGATCGCTGGCGGAATTACTTTGCGGGCGTCGGCACTGGCCGTGTTGCCGAGCGGTTCTTGAGACGTAAGCATGCGGTGCACGTCATGCGGAATGACGCGACTGCGCTCGATGGGACCGCCTTCGCTGGTCTGAAAATGATAGATCGACTGATTGTACGCAGACTCTGGCCAGACCACGAGCTCCGCGCCCTGCTCTACGGCTTCTGCGCTAAGTTTCTGATATGTATATAGGTTTTTTGCATAGAGATTAGGATTCCATTTGTCCTCGATCTCGATGTCTCCTTCGACGAGTCCTACCCGCAGTGTTGGCAGGTCTTTCTGTGCGCGCTCTACGCTTCGAATGCGGAGGACACCAAAAATCTCGACGGCTAAAAACAATGCGATGGTCAGGTAGACGATGGCAGGCGTAGGATGGCTTCCGTGCACGCGCGCGGCGCGAATTCGCCGGATCCAATCGAACAGCGCCACGTTCACGAGCACGACCACAAAGGTCATCAGGTGCACGCCGCCGAGCTCTGCAAGCTGCAAGAATGCGAGGTGATACACCTGCGAATGGCCCAAACGCCACGGGAAAATGATCGGAACAAGAAACTCAGCAAAAACGTAGGTCGCCGCAAGCGCATAACCGTGGCGCCAGCCGAACCCACGCTCCACTTTGCGCGCAAGCCAAAATGCGATGGCTGGCACAAGCCCCTGATGCATTGCCAAAAGGAGCAATAAAAAGACGCCGATAACTGGCGGCATTCCGCCGAATTTCACGACGAGTCCGACGACCCACGGAAATCCGCCAATATTGGTGAGTATCCCAAAGAGCCAGGCGCGCCGGAACACCTTTGCGTCACTGACGTGGCGCGTGACGCTCAGTACGGGGATCAGCGCTAGAAAGGCTAAGGGGAAGAAATTCCACGGCGCGAAGGACAAGACCACCGCAGCGGCACCGCCCAGCGTGGCAAGGAACATGTGAAACCAGCCTTCGCCCTCACCTGCATGTTCAGCTTCGGCACGCTCAAGTGCGGCGCGTAATTCTCCACCCATCGCAATCATTCACCGACAATCGGGTCGTAAAAATCTGCTCTTCTTAACGTTTTATGCACGCTCGTTTATGCCCGCGCCGCGCGTCATCTGCCCTTAATACGCAGAATACGTTCTGGCAAAACGGCATTTTGGCGTGTGGTGCGTCAATCGACGGTGCTGTCATCAACACCGCCGTATTCGTGAATCTCGGAGGTTTCGCTGCTGCTGCGCATCTTAGGTGCGCGCTTTTTGCGGGACCCCGTTTCCATCATTGCGTCCACGAGGGTTTCGGTGATAGTGCGCGCTGCCCTATCCCAGGCCCTTAGCATCGAAGAGTCCGTCATCGTGCGACGCTTGGACGGCGTCTGGAGCATATCGTCGACAAGCTCGCGCGATAAGCGCTCCCATTGGCGCATCAACGTGAGCCAAGCCTCTTCGCCGTGCGCCTCAATCCACTGCGTCACGTCTTGGAGCGACGAAACATCGCCCATGGCGAGCTCTTGGAGCCATTTTGCGATGCGCGGAGGAACATGCGCATCCGCATCTTCCGCCACGGATGTGTCCGCACGTAAATCGCTTAGCACGTGCGCCGCGGTCTCTGCGACGCGGCCTACGGCTTTTTCAGCCCACAAGAACCACCCCTGATGCACACGCTTTTGTTGCATTCCTTTCTTCATCTTCGATGTTGTAACAGGCGCAACAACTGCACCTGACGCACGCAACACGATTGCGTCTTGGCGTCCACCCTATTGTGATACATCATGCACGTCCAACCTTCTATCCCATGAACCTTTTCGCCTCGTCTACCCCGATCGCACCCCGGCGCCCATGTCACGTATTATCCTATTTTTCAAAGGCATCTTCATGGGGCTCGCCGACGTCGTCCCAGGCGTTAGCGGCGGAACCATCGCGTTTGTGCTCGGCATTTACCCCGCTTTCATGCAAGCGCTTTCCTCGATCAACTTTGTCTGGGCAAAGCATCTACTTCTCTATTTGATTAAGGGCTTTGACAAAGAAGAGCTAGAAAAAGCCAAGACGGCGTTTCTACGCATTGACTGGGGATTTTTAGCCGTTTTGCTCAGCGGCATGGGTGCTGCGATCCTGCTTGGCGCCTCGTTCATTCCGGCCTTGATGGAGCGTTATCCGAGTCAGATGCGCGCCTTTTTCTTGGGCCTCGTCCTCGCGAGCATCGCGGTGCCGTTCAGCGCGTTGGGTAAACTGACCCGCGCGAATATTCTGCGCATTTTAGCGACTGCTGCATGGTTTTTTCTACTCCTAGGATGGCAAAGCTCACCGCCCGTCAAATGGACGCAGATCACCACTACGTCCGCGCAGAGCCTCAAAGATTTTTCGCGCGCACATCCCAACGTAAGTCCGCCCATCTCCGTTTATTGCCCGAACACCTCGACCTACGACAACGCCGCACTCCGTGCCGCCAACCAGCGCCAAAATCCCGATCAGGCACGCATGCTGACGCATCTTTGCGCGACTCTTGATGAGCTCCGTGCAGACCCAACCTCGTACGCCGTTATGTGGCGCGAAGCCGGCCTCACAGAAAGCAGCACCGACCCGTACGCCCGCGTAGAAATCCCCGCCGAAACTTCAGTTTGGGTAGCCACACCCGCCCTATGGCATGTCTTTTTGAGCGGCGCCGTCGCGATTTGCGCCATGGTTCTCCCAGGGATCAGCGGTTCTTTTATCTTATTGATTCTAGGTCTTTACACCTTTGTCTTTTCATCGATTCGAGGAACGATGCTATGGCTGAGTTTGCAGCAAGATAACCCCCTACCCGCGCTCTACGTCCTCGTTTTTGGGCTGGGCGTCCTTTTAGGCGTCATCGTCTTCAGTCGTTTCGTAAATTATATGTTCGAGCATCATCGCCAAGGGACCCTATCGGTGCTGATCGGCGTGATGGTTGGCTCGTTACGTGTGCTTTGGCCTTTCCAGATCGGCACGTGGGGTCACGGCGTGGTTAAGAATGTGCTTCCTACGCCTGATGATCCGCTGCTTCTGTGCGCCGCGCTGATGGTCGCAGGCTTTCTCTTTGTGGTCGGTCTTGCGCACGTGTCCGCAACGCTTGAACGGCGCGCGAACCAAAAAGAGAATCTCCCGACCAGCGCGGCGTAAAACAGCCTCGACAAAACCTCGCAACAGTCCGCAAGCAGTTGATTTCGCGTTCTATTTCCGTCACACCGCTTAATCGAGCTGCAGTTCTTCTTCGACTTCGGCGATTTGTTGCGACGCTTCTTCCCATTCGCTGTAGGCTTTTTCTAGGGCGTCTTTGATCTTTTGAAAGCGTCGCGTTTCTTTGGCGAATTCTTCCGGATCGCCTTTTTGGTAGAATTCTACGTCCGAGAGTTTCGCTTCGAGCTTTTCTTTATCTTCTTCCAGGGTTTCGATGGTTTGCTCGAGTGTTTGGACCTTCTTTTTAAGGGGGCCTACACGTCGGTTGAGTTCTTGGCGTAGTTCGGCGGCGCGGCGGCGTTCGTCCTTTTTCGAAAGCGGTTTATTGGCGGATTGTGCGTCGTTTGCCTCTGCATTTTTACGTGCTTCTGCGGCGGTCTTTTCTTCGGCGCGTTTCTTCGCGTAATTTTCGTAATCGCCGTAATATTCGTCGGCTTTTCTATCGGCGATGTGGATGACTTTGGTCGCGACGTTGTTGATGAACCCGCGGTCGTGCGAGACGAAGATGACGGTGCCTTCGTAGTCTTCTAGGGCGTCTTCAAGGACTGCGCGGCTTTCCATGTCCAAGTGGTTGGTCGGCTCGTCGAGCAGCAGCACGTTGGTGGGTTTTAATAGCAATTGTGCGAGTGCGACGCGGTGTTTCTCGCCACCGCTCAGCACGCTGATCTTTTTCTCCACGGCTTCGCCAGAGAACAAGAATGCACCGAGAATGGCGCGGCAGCGTGGAAACGATTCATTGGTGGCTGCAGACTCCATGGCCTGCAAGATGGTGTGATTGAGGTCCAAGCCTTCAATGTGGTGCTGCGCAAAATAGCCGAGTTCTACCTGATAGCCGAGCTCTACCGCACCGGCGTCTGGTGCTTCGACGTGCGCGAGCATTTTGAGCAACGTGGATTTTCCTTGGCCGTTGGGTCCGACCAATGCGATGCGTTCCCCGCGCTCGATCTCAAGATTGAGCCCATCGTAAACGACGTTATCTCCGTACGCTTTGTGTACATCGGAGACCTTAAAGACGGTGCGTCCTGATTTTTTCGCGTCTGGAAAGCGGATAGAAATATCTTTTTTCCCGCCTTGGAGTTCGATGCGCTCGGACTTTAGTTTCTCGAGCTTTTTGACACGCGACTGGGCTTGTCTGGCTTTGGTGGCTTTGGCTCCAAACCGCCGCACAAAACTTTCTAGGTGTTCGATTTCCTTATCTTGTTGCTCTCGAAGGTGCGCGCGTTGCTCCAATCGCATGGCACGCGAGGCCAGATAATCGTCGAAATTCCCTTGCTCCACAAAGAGCTGTCCGTGTTCCAAAGACGCGATCTCGTCGACCAGGCGGTTCAAGAAATAGCGGTCGTGCGAAATGATGACGACGGTGCCGTCGTAGCCTTGCAGAAAGCTTTCGAGCCATTCAAGCGAGGGGACATCAAGGTGGTTGGTCGGCTCGTCCATGAGCAGAACGGTCGGTCGCTGCAATAACAGCTGCGCGAGGACCAAGCGCATGCGCCAGCCCCCGCTCAGGCTTTCTACGGGTGCGTCAAAGCGATCATCTGCAAAGCCCATTCCGTTGAGAATGGCCTTGGCGTTGACGTGAAGCGTGTATCCGCCCTCGCGCTCAAACAGATCCTCTGCCTCACCGAGCTGCGTTGTTAGCCGTTCGATCAGCACGGGGTCTTTGGTCTTCGAAAGCTCGGTGCGTAGATCTTGCAAGGCCTCTTCTTGTTCTAGAAGATCTTTGCGCGCATCGAGCATGCGGCTCCACACCGTGCCGCCGATCATCTCGCCCACAGTTTGTGGCAGCAAGCCTACTTTGGCGTGATTGGGAACGATAAGTCGTCCTGCGTCGTATCCTTCGTCGCCGTGCAAAATTTTAAAGAGGGTTGTCTTGCCGGCACCATTGGGACCGACCAAGCCGATGCGTCTGCCTGGCCGCAATTGCCAGCTCAGGTCTTCGAACAAGGTGCGTCCGCCAAAGTGCTTCGAAATGGAGTCGAGTTGGATCATCGCGGGAGTTTCACGCTAAGCAAAGGACGATGCGATCGTGGTCGCAGACCTCAAAGTAAAAGACGACAACGCGCCTTAACACAATTTAGTTGATTGGCTCTATCAAGGATTGCTGGAGCAACGCCGTAGAATACAGTAGATAGCAATTGGCGCTGGCATGACGGCGTCGCCTTAAACTGCCAGCGTCTGTACAACCTATGGGCTTGAAAATCGATGCCCAAAATTAGGAGACTTCTGTGCAGAGTGATTCGCAAAGAGAACGACGTGCCCGCATTGTGTGCACACTCGGCCCTGCCTCAGACAGCGAAGAAAAAATCGAAGAACTTGTGCGCGCCGGCATGAACGTCGCGCGCCTGAACTTCAGCCACGGCGACCACGCCCAACACCGCAAAGTCTACGACCGCGTACGACGCGTCGCAGATAAGCTCAAAACACCGGTCGCCATCCTCCAAGACCTACAAGGTCCTAAAATCCGCGTCGCACGTTTCGCCACCGGATCGACCATCCTGAAACCCGGCGCCACCTTCCGCTTCGTCATGGATGACGTCGAAGGCAACGACGAGCGCGTATCCGTAACCTACAAAGACCTCGCCCATGACGTCAAACCGGGAGAAATTCTACTCCTAGACGACGGCCTGATGGAACTGCTGGTCGAGGACGTCCGCGACGGCGAAGTCATCACGCGCGTCAATGTCGGCGGCGTGCTGAAAAACAACAAGGGAATCAACCTCCCCAATACCTCCATCTCGCAGCCCTCGCTCACCGCCAAAGACCGCGAAGACCTAGAGTTTGGGCTCGAACTTGGCGTCGATTACATGGCGCTATCCTTCGTGCGTAGCGGACTCGATATCCACCAACTGCGCTGCTACCTCCCCATGAGCGGCGATGCACCGGGCATCATCGCAAAAATCGAAAAGCCCCAAGCGGTCCAACAGCTCGACGAGATCATCAACGCCGCAGAAGGCATTATGATCGCCCGCGGTGACCTAGGCGTGGAACTTCCGCCCGAGCGCGTACCCCTCATCCAAAAAGATGCCATCCGGCGCGCGAACGCCAAAGGCAAGCTCACCATCGTCGCGACCCAAATGCTCGAGTCGATGACCACCAACGCGCGCCCTACCCGCGCCGAAGCCTCCGACGTCGCCAACGCCATCTTGGACGGTGGTGATGCCGTGATGCTCAGTGGCGAAACCGCCGCCGGCAAATACCCCGTCGAAACCGTGCGTATGATGTCACGCATCATCGTCGAAACCGAAACGGTCCGCCAAGCGCGCATCAACGTGCGACCCGCCGAAAACACCATCGCGCGACTCGACGGTTCGCTCGCCATCGCCCGCGCAGCACAAGTCGCCGCGCGAGAGCTAAACCTTCCGCTCATCGCGTGCTTTACCGTCAGCGGCCTCACACCGCGCCTCATTAAATCTTTCCGCCCCAAACGAAGAATCTTGGCGTTCACGCCCTCGATTCAAACTTGGCGTAAAATGGCGCTGTTCTGGGGCGTAGAACCCATCATGGTTCCCGCAACGTACGATACCGACCGCCTCATCAGCCAAGTGGAACAAACCGTGGTTGAAAACGGCTACGCCAAACTCGGCGATGTCGTGCTGATCGCCATGGGCCACCCCGCCGGCGTCGGTTCACCAACCAACATGCTCAAACTGCACACCATCGGCGCAGAACCGAGCGAAGGCGGATCCGGACGCTACGTTGGACGAGACGATATCGACGACCTCGAAGACGCAGAAGACGCGGATTTCGACTCAGAATGAGAGCTTTCTGCGCACAAGCTCATCATCCGCTTGGCGCAGACGTTCCAAATATGTCGCCTGACCTGGATGACCCAAAATGCCGTGCGCATAGCGCTTCCCAAGCTCAACACCCGGCTGATCGAAGGGATTGATGTCAAGAAGCAAGCCCGTGAGCGCGGTGGCCATCTCTAAGACGATCACAAACGCTCCGATGGTCTCTTCGTTCACGCCGTGTAATCGCAGCGTAGAACTCGGCCGTCCCGCTTCGCGCAGCGCTGCCTCTACCCCACGTTGTTCCGCATGGAGTGTTTCGGAGAGCGCACGCTCGCCAAGGTGTTTTAACGCAGCAAGGGCGGGCGGCGCAGCAGGCACTTGCAGGTGCGAAGGCATGCGCTCGTCTTCGACGAATACGACGTTTCGTTCGAGCGGGCCTTCCATCATGAGTTGTAAGAGCGAGTGCTGGTCGCGCGCGCCAATGGCCGGAATGGGTGTCGGCCCCACCGATGTGCCATCCTTGCGTGTTTTACCAAGGCTTTCGGCCCATAGCTGTACGAACCATTCGCCCAGATCTGCAAACTGGGGGATGTAGGCCATGAACACCACGTCCCCTGTGCCGCGCTCAATAAAGCTCGCTTGAATGGCAGCAAACAGCACGGCCACGTTGCTTTCTAGGTCTTGGTGCAACGCGTTGTCGCGCCCTGCCCGCGCACCGTTGAGGAGCGCTGGAACATCGACCCCAGCACATAAAAGCGGCAAGGTGCCTACGGCGCTGAGCGCGCTGTAACGGCCGCCGACGCCTGGCGGAATTTCGAAGGTTCTGAGCCCTTCTTCTTCTGCGAGGTTTCTGAGCGCGTTGTTTTCTGGACCCGTGGTGCAGATCATACGCTCGCGGTATCCATCTTGGCCGAAGCGATCGATCAGGCGCTGCCGCACGATCAACATGGCGGAGATGGTCTCGATGGTCGTCCCGCTTTTGGTCACCACATTGAAAACGGTGCGTTCCAGATCGAGCGAATCCAGCAAGTCTTCGATTTCGATGGGATCGACGTTCTCAATGAAGAACAGACGCAGTGCGTCACCCAAGGGACGTCCATCTCTGAAGCGGTCTGAATAGGGTCTACGGAGACCGCGGTAGATCGCGCGCGTGCCGAGGGCGGAGCCCCCTATCCCGATGACGACCAAGTTTTCGTACTCTGCGCGCAGTTCTTTGGCGAGACGCTCTTCCTCGTCGATCGGATGGATCGGCAAATCGAGGAAGAACCCATCCTCGTGGCCACAGCTGGCTTTGAGTTTTTCTAGGGCGTCATTGATCTTAGGCTTCAGCTTTCGAAGATCGTCGATCTTCACACCTGCGGCGTCACCGCAGGCTTCTGCCAATGCGTTGGTCACATCGAGCGACAGGCGATTCATCCTGAATGACTCCCCATGGTTTGGTCATCAAGGTTCAGTACCGCTTCGAAGCGTTCGGGCGGGGTCATACGTTTGGGACTGCGATCGCCGAGTTTACCAAGCTGGCCACAAGCCGCCATGCCGTCATCGCCGCGGGTTTCGCGCACGGTGGTGACGAGGTTTTTCGAAAGCAGGAATTGTTGAAACTCGCGGATACGCTCCATGGGAGACGAGACGAATTCCGTGCCCTTATGCGGGTTAAAAGGGATCAGGTTGATTTTGCACGGGATGTCACGCGTCAGTTCCACGATGCGTGCGGCATCTTCCATGCTGTCGTTCACATCGCGCAGCATGACGTATTCAAAGGTCACGCGCTCGTGTTCTTTGTAGGGGTAATCTTTGAGCGTATCGAGCAAAACGCCGAGGGGATAACGCCGGTTGATGGGCATGATCCAGTCGCGGATTTCGTCCGTGGTGGCGTTCAGGCTCACTGCCAAGCGTGCGTCGGATTCTCTGCCGAAGCGCTCGATTTCTGGCGCAAGTCCCGAGGTAGATACGGTCACTTTGCGCGTGCCGAAGCTCAGGCCTTTACGATCGCAGAGGATATTCGTCGCGGGGATCACGTTATTTGGGTTATGGAGCGGTTCGCCCATGCCCATAAAGACGATGTTGGTCAGGCGTATATCTTTTTTATCGAAGTGGCGTCGTGCTTGGACGACTTGGTCGACGATCTCTGCGGTGGCGAGGTTGCTTTGAAAGCCCATGCGCGCGGTGTAGCAGAACTGGCAGTTCATGGCGCAGCCGACCTGGCTTGAGATACACAGGGTGTTGCGCTTATCGGCCGGGATCATGACCGATTCGATGATGGCGCCGGTGTCGAGTTTCCAGAGTAGCTTGGTGGTACCGTCTTGGGCGATACGTTCATCGTGCAAGCTGATGGTATCGATGCGCGCTTTTTCTTGGAGTTTGGCGCGCAGGTCTTTGGAGATGTCGGTCATCTCTTCAAAATCGGAGACGAGCGCGACATAGAGCCATCGCCAGATTTGTTTTGCTCGGAATGGTTTTTCCCCAAGCTCTTGTGTGAGCCATTCGGCAAGTTCGGGTTGCGTCAAAGATTTGAGGAGGACGCGGCCTTCTTCATCGGTGATGCGTTGTTCCCTAGACATGGTTGATAGCGTGTTTCAGTGGGGAAAATTGGGTAGCGGGAGCATAGGCGCGCTCGGCGGATGCCTCAAGCGATTACTATGGTGTGAGATGGGCGTTCGCGGCAAGAAATTAACCATCTTAATAGAAGATAGCGGGTTCATCTCACATGCAAGCCCCCGCTTTCGAGGGAGCGCAAATACAAAAATCCCCGATCTCTACGGAGAGTCTCGGGGATAACCATTATCTGGGCGTTTTTATTTGCGGATCGCGTGATTAGGCGCCGTAGATCTGGTGACCGGGGAAGAAGAATGCGATTTCTTCTGCGGCGGTTTCTTGTGCGTCGGAGCCGTGGACGGTGTTTTCGCCGATCGACTCAGCGTAGAGTTTACGGACGGTGCCTTCTGCGGCTTCTGCGGGGTTGGTTGCGCCCATGAGTTCGCGGTGTTTGGCGACGGCGTTTTCGCCTTCTAGGACGGAGACGAAGACGGGGTTACGGGTCATGAACTCGACGAGTTCGCCGTAGAAGGGACGCTCTTTGTGCACGGCGTAGAACTGTCCTGCCTCTTGTTCCGAGAGGTGGATGAGTTTGGCAGCGACGACTTTGAGGCCGGCACCTTCGTAGATCTGAAGGATTTTTCCGATGAGGTTACGCTCGGTGCCGTCGGGCTTGATGATGCTCAGGGTACGTTCGATGGCCATGGGGGCCTCCATAGAAGACTGGGTGATGTTCTAAGAACGATTGGGCAGAAAAAAGCCCGCGCGGTGCGCGGGCGTATAAGAAAACGTTCAACGGGTCAACGTTGCGTCCGCGCGATTAGAGTCCGAGGGATGCTTTCATGCGCTCGCCCATTTCTGCTGGGGTATCGCATACGTTGACGCCTGCTTTGCGCAGCGCTTCGTTTTTCTCTGCTGCGGTACCTTTACCACCGGAGATAATCGCACCGGCGTGGCCCATGCGTTTTCCTGGAGGCGCGGTTGCACCGGCGATGAAACCGACGACGGGTTTGGTGAAGTTTCCTGCGCCGATCCATTCTGCGGCTTCGACTTCCAGGTTTCCACCGATTTCACCGATGAGGATGACGCCGTGTGTATCGGGGTCATTCTCGAACATTTCGAGGACTTCGATGAAGCCTGTACCGTTGATGGGGTCACCGCCGATACCGATGCATGTGGATTGGCCGATGCCGAGTGCACTGAGCTGGCCGACGGCTTCGTAGGTGAGGGTTCCCGATTTGGAAACGATACCGACGTTACCGGCCAGGTGGATGTGTCCTGGCATGATCCCGATTTTGCACTGGTCTGGTGTGATGACGCCTGGGCAGTTGGGTCCGATGAGTCGGCTGTCGGTACCTTTGAGGTACTCTTTGACTTTGACCATATCGAGGACGGGGATGCCTTCGGTGATGCAGATGATCAGTTCGATTCCTGCGTCTGCGGCTTCCATGATGGCGTCTGCGGCAAACGGCGGTGGAACGAAGATCATGGATGCGTTGGCACCGGTTGCTTTACGCGCTTGGGCCACGGTATCGAAGATGGGCACATCGCCTTCGAAGAAGGTGCCGCCTTTGCCGGGGGTCACACCGGCGACGAGTTGGGTGCCGTAGGCGCGGCATTGTGATGCGTGGAAGCTACCGGCGGAGCCGGTGATGCCTTGGCAGATGAGTTTGGTGTTTTTATCTACGAGAATCGCCATGTTATGCGCTCCCTAATGTTGCTTTAAAAAAGTCGTGGAAGTGTGTGCTTACTGCTTGATGGCGGCGATGATTTTCTCGGCGCCGTCTGCCATACCGGAAGCAGAGATGACGTTGAGGTCGCTTTGCGCGAGGATTTCTTTTCCGCGCTCCACGTTGGTTCCTTCGAGTCGCACGACGAGGGGCACTTCGAGGCCGACTTCTTTGACGGCTTGGAGGATACCTTCGGCGATGACGTCGCACTTCATGATCCCACCGAAGATGTTAACAAAGATGCCTTTAACATCTGGGTCTTCGGTGATGAGACGGAAGGCTGCGGTGACTTTTTCGGTGGTGGCACCGCCGCCAACGTCGAGGAAGTTTGCGGGGGTTTCACCGTAGTGCTCGATGATATCCATGGTCGCCATGGCGAGGCCTGCGCCGTTGACCATACATCCGATGGAGCCGTCGAGTTTGATGAACGCGAGGTCGTATTTGGATGCTTCGACTTCGGCTGGATCTTCTTCGTCGAGGTCGCGCAGTTCCATAATGTCCTTATGGCGGTAGAGCGCGTTGCTGTCGAAGTTGATTTTGGCGTCGAGGGCAACGAGCTCTCCGTCGGTGGTGACGATGAGCGGGTTGATCTCGAGCATCGACATATCTTTGTCGACGAAGGCTTGGTAGAGGCCTTTGAGGAAGCGTGTCGCGTCTCGGACGGTCTTGCCTTCGAGGCCGAGGGAGAACGCGATCTCACGTGCTTGGAAGTCTGCGAGGCCGGTGACGGGGTGGCAGCTTGTGTACGTGATTTTCTCTGGCGTTTTCTCCGCGACTTCTTCGATCTCCATTCCACCTTCGGTGGAGGCCATGATCATGACGCGGCCGTCTTCGCGGTCGACGACGAATGCGAGGTAGAGTTCGCGGGCGATGGATGCGCCCTCTTCTACGTAGATGCGTCGGATGAGTTGGCCTTCGGGTCCGGTCTGGATGGTAACCAGGGTTTTACCGAGGAGTTCTTCTGCGATTTCGCGGACTTCGTCGAGGGATCGGGCGAGTTTGACCCCGCCTGCTTTCCCACGTCCACCGGCGTGGATCTGTGCCTTGACGACCCAGAGTTCTCCTCCGAGTTCTTTGGCAGCTTCTACCGCTTCGTCTGCGGTGAACGCCGGTTTTCCGTTCGGTACGCGTACGCCGTACGAGCGGAAGATTTGTTTGGCCTGATACTCATGAATGTTCATGCGCGCTCCCCTATGTTCGTTGGTCGCACTGGTCGCTGGCGACGGAATACTTGGCGCGTTACTCAACCCAAGGAACAGGGTCAAGTGCGCTGCGCCAGAGGCATTGTTATGGCCAGCTAAGACGGGTGAGAGAGAATCTGAAACAGACGGTGGGACCGATACGCATCGGCCCGTCTATTGAGATCTAGGAAGTCCGGCTCCATCCTTATGAAGCTTCTGGCGCGGGCTTGTAGCATAGAACCGTGGGTTTGTGACGCCTTTTTTACAGATCGTCTTATAGCGCGTGAATTCGCTGTCTTTTCGATGCGATGGTTCCGTCGTGAAACTGCGTGGCATCGTGCTTCAATGCGCTTGTGTTCATGGGGTGCTACACCCTATTATATAGGGCGAGCCATGCGCCCTTTCCGCCTCGTTTTCTTCTTGTCAATTTCGGGCTCGTGTGCTTGATCCATCGGCGCTCTCACCGCGTTTCAACGCCACTGATCCTGCGTATTGGTCTTGTTTTTGAAGGAACTTACGCATAGGTGGCGTGGGCGCATCCAGCGTTTTTTGCTCGTCATTCCCAGGCATGACACGGCCCGTTCGGGTTGCAACGTGCGTGCACAGGGACATCCGTCCAGGAGTAGCGACGTGAACTGGTTCACCCGCATTTGGAATTCGTCGATCGGCAAGAAGGTTCTTGTTGCCATCACCGGCCTTGCCCTATTGGGCTTTTTGTTCGGCCACATCTTCGGCAACCTCCATCTCTACTGGGGCGCGCATTACTTCAACGGCTACGCGGACGGATTGCACCAGATGAAGGTGCTTCTGCCGGTTGCGGAAGTGGGCATTCTGCTCGCTTTTGTGGCACACGTGGCATTGGTAATTCGTGTCACGCTTGAGAACAAGAAGGCTGCGAGCAAGGGATACAAGGTCAACGCGACCAAGAATCCTGGCTTCAAGTACACCACGAGCAAGCTCATGCTGTTGAGCGGCTTGGTGGTCCTGCTGTTCTTGGTGGTTCACATCATCGACTATCGTCTGGGACGCGCGAGCGACGACCTTGCATTTGCGAACTGTGTCGCCGTCGGCGCAGATTGCGACAAGACCATCGGCGCGCTCGTGGTGAGCAAGCTTCTGGTACCTTGGCGTGCGGCCCTCTACACACTGGGCAGCCTGTTCATCGGCTGGCACCTGCTGCACGGAATCCGCAGCGCGGTCCGTTCGTTGGGCATCGCCAGCGATAAGTGGACACCGCTCATCGAAAAAGCAGGTACTGCCATCAGCGTCACGCTCGGCGTCCTGTTTGCGAGCATCCCGGTCGCGATCATTCTGACCGGCGGCAGCTTTGCTAAGGTCGACGAGCTCGGTGCGGATCCTAACTACGGCCCCACCGCTGTCGAACCGCAGATCTCCGCGTCTGGCCTCCAGATCGAAGCCATCGATGAGCAGACGGATTTGGGCAATACCGACGAAGCCGGCGTCCTTCCCGAAGGCAACTAAGCTCGTCCATTCGTTGTCCATTCACGCTTAATTTTCACGCGCATACACGCATGTTCAATGCCCTAGAGAGGGAACAAGCATGGCCTTAGAATCAAAAATCCCTTCCGGACCGCTTGAAAGCCGATGGTCGAAACATAAGGAAGAGCTCAGCCTCATCGGGCCGACCAACCGCCGTAAATATTCGGTGATCGTCGTCGGAACCGGTCTGGCAGGCGCATCCGCCGCCGCCACCTTGGGTGAGCACGGCTATAACGTTAAAAACTTCACCTTCCACGACAGCCCACGACGCGCACACTCCGTCGCGGCACAAGGTGGAATCAACGCGGCGAAAAACTACCAGAACGACGGTGACAGCACCTGGCGTCTGTTCATGGACACCATCAAAGGTGGTGACTATCGCTCGCGCGAATCCAACACCTACCGTTTGGCCGAGGTTTCGGCGAACATCATCGACCAAGCCGTCGCACAAGGTGTTCCCTTCGCCCGCGAATACGGTGGAACGCTCTCGAACCGCACCTTCGGTGGTGTCCTCGTATCGCGTACCTTCTACGCCCGCGGACAAACTGGACAGCAGCTGCTCTTGGGTGCCTACGCGTCCTTGAACCGCCAAATCCACGACGGTCGCGTGCAACTCTTCCAACGCAAAGAGATGCTCGACCTCATCGTCATCGATGGTCGTGCGCGCGGCATCGTCGTACGCGACCTGCTGACCGGTGAGCACGAAGCCCACACCGCAGACGCAGTCGTTCTCGCCACCGGCGGTTACTCCAACGTCTTCTACCTCTCGACCAACGCCATGGGCTGTAACGCGACAGCCATCTGGCGCGCGGCCAAGAAAGGCGCTTACTTCGCCAACCCCTGCTACACACAGATCCACCCGACCTGTATCCCGCAGCACGGCGAGCACCAGTCCAAACTCACCCTCATGAGTGAGTCTTTGCGTAACGACGGACGCGTCTGGGTTCCCAAGACGCCGGGCGATACACGCAAACCAAACCAAATCCCCGATAACGAGCGCGACTACTACCTCGAGCGTAAATACCCCACGTTCGGAAACATGGTTCCGCGCGACGTTGCATCGCGTAACGCGAAATACGCGTGCGATGACGGTAAAGGCGTAGGAAACACCAAGCGCGCCGTTTACCTCGACTTCCGCGACGCCATCCAGCGCCAAGGAAAAGAAGCCATCGAAGCGAAATACGGTAACCTCTTCCAGATGTACCAAAAGATCGCTGGCGAAAACCCCTACGAAACCCCGATGATGATCTACCCCGCACCGCACTACACCATGGGCGGCCTCTGGGTAGACTACGACCTGATGAGCAACCTCCCAGGCCTGTTCGTCATCGGCGAAGCGAACTTCTCGGACCACGGCGCAAACCGCCTCGGTGCCTCTGCGCTGATGCAAGGACTCGCCGACGGTTACTTCGTTCTGCCCTACACCATGGCAGGATACCTCTCGCAAGCACGCAGCTTCGAGAACGTCTCGCCAAGCGATGCCGCCTGCCAAGACGCAGTGAACGCCCAAAAAGCGCGTACACAACAACTGCTCGACGTCAAAGGCACCCGCTCCGTCGATAGCTTCCACCGAGAACTCGGTATGATCATGCTCGACAAATGCGGTATGTCCCGCACGCGCGAGGGCCTCACCGAGACCATCGACAAAATCCGCGATATCCGTGACCAGTTCTGGCAGGATGTCCGCGTCACCGGCGATGCAAACTACCTCAACCCCGAGCTCGAAAAAGCTGGGCGCGTCGCCGACTTCCTAGAGTTCGCAGAACTCATGGTCTACGACGCCCGCAACCGTGAAGAGTCCTGCGGTGGACACTTCCGCGAAGAACACCAAACACCCGAAGGTGAAGCCAAACGCGACGACGAGAACTTCAGCCACGTCTCTGCTTGGGAATTCACCGGCGTGGGCGCTGAACCAGCGCTCCATAAGGAGCCGCTCAACCACGAGTTCGTTGAGCCGACGCAACGGAGCTACAAATAATGGCAAATCAAGGCACTTTCAGCATCACACTCAAAGTCTGGCGACAAACACGTTCCAGCGACCAAGGTGGATTTGTCACCTACAACGTCGACAACGTCTCGCCCGGCGAATCCTTCCTCGAGATGCTCGACCATCTCAACGAAACGCTGATCAATAAAGGCGAAGACCCCGTTGCATTCGAATCCGACTGCCGTGAAGGTATCTGCGGTACCTGCGGGTTCATGGTCAACGGACAAGCGCACGGCCCCGATAAAGGTACCACCATCTGCCAAGTGCACATGCGCAGCTACAAAGATGGCGACACCCTGACACTCGAGCCCTTCCGTGCAGAAGCGTTCCCCGTCATCAAAGACCTCACCGTCAACCGTGACGCGTTCGACCGTATCCAACAACAAGGTGGATACAACTCGGTCAACGTCGGAAACGCGCCCGACGCAAACGCCATCCTCGTCGGACAAGCAGATGCCTCTGCCGCCTTTGACGCAGCAACCTGCATCGGTTGCGGAGCATGCGTTGCAGCATGTAAAAACTCCTCCGCCATGCTCTTTGTCGCAGCCAAAGTCGGTCAGTACTCCATGCTCCCACAAGGCCAACCAGAGCGCGATCGCCGCGCCCTCAAAATGGTCAGCCAAATGGACGCAGAAGGCTTCGGTAACTGCAGCAACACCCTCGCGTGCGAAGCAGCCTGCCCCAAAGAGATCTCCACACACTGGATCCAACGCCTCAACCGCGAATACATGCGCGCATCGCTCTTCTCTCGCGAGAAATAAGCCACCGCGCCCTACCGCATAAATCAGAAAGCCCAGCAAACGCTGGGCTTTCCTCGTTTTTAAAACCGCAACGTACCGCAGCCATCAAGCCGCGTGTGCGCAAGTCTTGTAATTAAAACACTCCGCGCGGTCAGATGAGTCCATGCCGACGTAGCTGCCGCACCAGCGCATCCGAACTTATGCCCAAAATGCGCGCCGCCTCTTCCTTATTGCCATCCGTACGATGCAATACCTGAATCAATCGCACACGCATATCCTCATCCCCCGTCGCGGCGCGCGGCGCCGCTGATGACGATGCGCCAAGCGCCTCCGCATCGAGTACATCAGCATCCGTGCGCAGCACAGCCGCGCGTACACATGCCGCCAAATCCCAATAGTTCGCAGTCCAAGCCTGCGCCTTCAACCAACGCTCCGCCGACGGCGAAAAATGACGCGGCTGCCCCCCAGCATAAAGCACGGTGTAATGCGTCAACATCCAACGCGCGGCCGATAATATGTCATCGGGACGTTCGCGCAGCGATGGAATGCGTACGCAGCGTTCACCCACTTGCTCCATCAACCAAGCACCGTTGGCGCTCTTCGAAAGCGGGAGGGTTTCGTCGAGGTGACGTACCAAAAATAGCAGCCGAATATCGAAGGCACGGGTCTCGCTAACAATGGCCTCAAGCGTTGAGACGCAGAGTTTTAACGGCGAGACGAGGACGAGCGCGCCGCCTGGAATGCCGTACAAAACGCCCGGCTCATCACGCAGACCAAAGAGCTCCAGCTCCACTGACGATTCCGCCATCTCGTCGCAGTCGATGATCACGATGGGGCGATCGGCGCGGACGCTTCGCTCATGTACAGCACGGGCAGCGAACTCTTTGCCGCTCCCAGGCTCACCGTAAATCAACGCTGGTGCTTCCGATGCGAGCAACGCCGCCAAACGACGCCAGTCACGCGCATGATAAGCGCCAGGGTCTTCCACTGGATAATCGGCACGTAAGCGACGATCGAGGTACCCTGCCCACGCACGGAGCGCTTTCTCCTGCGCAAGATCGCCGTGCTCTACGCGTTGCGGGGCACGCGCGACCGAAGCAGTTGGCGTCTGCGTGTCTTCGGCTGACTTTTGCGCCCTTTCGCGCTCAAGATCTACTCGACGAACAGTTCTAGGAACGCCAACGCCTTCGCTCACTTGGGCGAGATGCGCATTTTGGCGCGGAGGACTTGGCGCAACGTGCGTCGCTTCCGCCCTCGAAGAAGACACGTCCAACGCGGACTGTCGCTCCTTACGTTCGACGCCAGCTTCAAGGTCCGCGCGTGAAACCACACGCGGTGCACTCACGCCTTCGATCACATCATCCAAGCTGCTTGGAAACGCGATATTCTGGTCACGCACCACCCCAGCCTCCCCCGCTTTCGAAGGCGGAGGCAATGCGTTTTGGCGCACCATATGAAGAAGGCCTTGCGTGGCTTGGATTGAAATGGCCTCACGCACGCCGTGCTCTTTCCATGTATCGATCTCGCGGGCGATTTTCTCGACGAGCGAAATGGAAGCGGCGGTATCAAAGGTACGCGCGATGACGAAGGCCCAACGATCGGGTCCGTGACCGTATCCTGTGATCGGCACGGCGGCGGCGATTTGGATCGCGGTGTCGAGATCTTGTAGCGGGTCTCCCCACGGGTCACGAACGTCTTCCCCTACGTCGACGCGCGGAAAGACGCCACCTTCGGTTGCGAGCATCGATAGTGTTGCACTGAGCACGCTATCTGCGGGTTCAATCACGAGCCGCTCGTAATCTCTTGCGATCTCCACCGCCTGCGAGGCCGCTCCGACCACGATATAGAGGCGACAGCCGACGTTTTGCTCCGCACGTTCAAGCGCCGCTAAGAGGTCTCCGTCGGCGTTCGTGCCTTCGGTGCGGGTGGCTCGCACCCCAACTTTTCCGAACGTCAGGGGTGTTTGTCCAAGGAATAGCCACGCGCCTGTGATGCAGCCGAGCGCGAGCATTGCGAGCCCGAAGAGTTGTGCGGCGGGAAATGCAACGTCGAGCCAAAGTGCGGCGCCAGCGGCGAAAAAGCCGAGCGTGGTGCCTAAGAGTGGTATGCCGGCCCAGAGAATGAAGAGCGCGAGCGCAGCGACGCCTACGGCGATCAGCGCAAGTGCCGGCGGCATACCGCGCGAGATTTGCAGGGTGCGATCTTCTACGTCTAAGGTCGGGACGGCTTGGACCTGCACGTAGTCCCGTTCGCGCAGCATGTTCGCGACGTATGCGGCCGTTTCGCCGTACGCGATGGTGTCGTCTACCTGCAAGAGATAGTAGGCCGGCTCAAGGATCTCTGGCAGCTCTTGGTGGAGGTGTTTGGCTTCGAGTCTTTCTGTACGCAGATTCTTTAGCGACACGAGGCGCACATCCGCTTCGCTATCCCATGGAGAAACGCGTTTCGTGAGGTTTTTTTGACGGTCGTAGGGTCGATCATTGACGGCGATCACGCGATCGCCGATTTGAAACGCCGAATTTTCATCGGAAAACGCGCGGTCGATGATGGTGCCATCGGACGCGAGCTCAAGCCCTGAAAAACCGACAGGCCGCGCAAGGTGCGCGGCGACCAAGACACTAATAGCGATAAGCAGCGATGTGAGCGTGCGTACGATCATGGGCTCGTATCATCCCGAAATCAGCAACAAGAGCGCTATGTTTTCGCACGTCGCCTCGTCATGGTCAACGATGCGAGCCATAGGCCGTCGATTTCGCTGCGATGTCCTTGCTAAAGAAATACGCGCGAGCGAACGCTGTACGTTGGTCTTTGCGGCGTTGGGATGTGCGCTCGAACGCTTTCGATCAATCGTCGGTATGTAGGCCGCGTTTTTCACGCAAGGTGCGCATCATTCGCTCGTATTCGATATCCCAGGCGCTGGAACCTTCTTCGAGGTTTTGGATACGCGAGCGCACCATGGCATCGAGCTCATCTTCTTTGCCGCGGCTATGCGATTGGATGATGGGTGTGATGACCACGCGCAGCTCTCGGTCTGTGGCGTAGATCTCTTCGAAGTTGGGCGACGCCAACAAGGTTTCGATGATCTGATCTACGACGTAGCCGATGGCTTCATCACCGAGTTTGACGCCGCGGTCGCGCGCGAGACGGCGCTGGACGCGATTCAGTTCGCCGTAATCGCCACCGTAGGCTTGGTCGCGCGCTTGGTCTCTTATCTGCCGTGTGATCCGGTTATATTCTCGGATAACACTGATGATATCGAGTTCGGCTTCACCCACCATATCGTCCGAAATCTCGATGAGCTCACGCTGGTTGAGGGCTCTGAGAATCTCGCTGGCGACCATCTTGTATTGAGAGCTATAAATACGCATGCTCGAAACCTCTGGGGATGTAGCCAAGGGGGACTTTGGGCTTTAACACTCTGGCCAAGATGCAACAAGCGGCGCGTTTATGTAAACACTCAGTTTTTGCGCGCACGCGGCATCGTGTGGCGCGGAGTGGGTTTCAGCGGATCACATGATCGGCTGGTGCGGGAAGCGTGCATTGCATGAGCACGGCATCGGAGCCATCGCGGTAGTAATTTGCGCGGCGTCCACACGTTGTGAAGCCGCGAGCGGCGTAGAGCTTCTGCGCCGCGACGTTTTGCGCGCTGACTTCTAAGTGCACGTTTTTACAGCCATGTGCGTGGAGTTGCTCGAGCGCGTGGACGAGCAATAAGCTCGCGATGTTTTGTCGGCGCGCGCGCTCTTGCACGGTGATGAAAAGCAGCTCTGCTTCATCCACAAGGTTTTGAAATACGGCGAAAGCCAGCAACGCCTCGCCTTCGAAGGCGCCAAATGCCCAAGGTGGGCAGAGGTACGGCAGCCACGCGTCTGTGCTCCAGGCCGACGGTCCACGCGCTTCGGCATCGAGCGCAGCGATCAAGGGCGCATGTGCTGCGCTCAGTGATCGGAGTTCCATTCGTCCTCGTTTTCGTCTTCGTTCTCGTCGAGCGGCAGATCAACGTTGGTTTCGACAAGGTCAGGAATCAATGCGTTGATACGTTTCCAGAGTTTTTCTCGCCCTTCGTGCGTTACGGACGAATACCAGATGATATCGCGCTCGATATCGAGGCCCGCTTTTTTTCCGATGGCGCGTTTTTGGGTCATGAGCGCATTCGATTTGAGCTTATCGATTTTTGTGCCCACCAAGATGGGTTGGAGTTGGTAGGTAACGCACGCTTGGATGAGGTCTAGCTCTTCTTTTTGGATGCCGCGTCGGACATCGACAAGAATGATCAGGCCTAGGAGCGATTCGCGCTTGGCCAAATAATGACCGATCATGGTCGCCCACGCGCGCTGTTCTGTCGGAGCTACGCGGGCATAGCCGTAGCCTGGAAGGTCACAAAGCAGCAGTTTATCGTTGACTTTAAACCAGTTGAGCAGGCGCGTGTGGCCGGGCTTACTCGAGGTTCTCACAAGCTTTTTTCGCCCTACCAAGCTGTTTAAGAGCGAGGATTTCCCTACGTTGGATCGCCCGCAAAAAGCCAATTCCGGCAGTTGCTCAGGGTAATGTTCTGGACGCGTTCCACTCTTCAGAAATTCAACACTTTGAATCTTCACGCCAGCACCTTTTGAGCAAGAGTGGCCGCGAGCCACAATGCAGACGAAGCGCCGACGAGCACGCAAAGTACGACGCGCAAACGGCCGCGCAATAACACCGCCGCACCCGCAAATGCCGCAAGCGCAAAGACGAGCCCTTGTGTACCACGTTGCGCGGATACTTCGATGGCTTGTGCAGACCAAGACTCCGCAAAGAACAAGGCGCCCACCAGGAGGAAAACCGGCGCGAGGGCGGCGTGCTCTGGGGTGACGTCGCTGGAATCTTGTCGTTGCGCGCCGCCAAGCAGCGCACTTGCGCCAAGCCAACCACCCACGCCGAGCCACAAGGCAAGTGCAGCGCGAGAGAGAGACCAGGTGCTCTCTTCGGGGCTAAGATAGGTGACAGCATCGTGGGGTACAAAAGGCGGCCGAATCGCTTCGACCACCGCTTGTGCATCGATATTTGTGAGCGGTGCCCATGCGCCAGGTGTGACCATCATGACGCCACCAAAGACACACATCACGGCGATGGTGAGCGCCAAGGCGAGCGGATGAACGCCGCGCATCTGCGGTCGGAAAAACCATAAGGCGGCGATGACGACCAGCGCTGCGATCAACGCGATCGGTAGCGCGTAGTTTAGCGGCTCAAGCCATGGCCAAGCACGCGAGGATGTTTCATGTAATGCGACAACACGCGCGGTTTGGCCACTCTCACTCACCATGGGCAGCAGAAGATTCCATGCGCGCGTTCCGTGCAGCGGCGTCGCCATTGCGACGACAAGTCCGGTAACGGCGATGAGCCATACACTCAAGGTGCCAGCACGTACGCTCGCCCATGCGCTGCGTTCGCTCAAACTCCACGCATAACGCAATGAGAGACCAATACCGGCTCCCATGCACACCAACGCGGCTGCGCGCCAAGGATCGTGAACCGCAAGTTGTCCACCACGGTGCGCAACCAAGGTTAAAGGCAAAAGCAATGCGATAGGTAGCGCGAGAACACGACTTGCGGCACCGCGTACTGTGCCACTGAGTGTCACACCCAACAAAAGCAGCGGAACAAAAGTATGGCCGGGCGCTTGTTGCATGGTCAAAAGCAGCCATGCGAGCGTCATGAGCGCGAATGCACCATACAACGCTTGAAGGCCTCGTTCGCGCATGGTGACTGCGGCTGCTGCGATCACCATAGCTCCCGCTGCACCGAAAAGGATATTCATCGCAGGTCCTCCTCGGTCACTGGGGTGATCCACGCTTCCGCGCCTTGTTCTGTCACGCGCAGCGTCTGTTCAATTCCACCGCCTGCACGTTGCGAAAGTACAAGGTAATCACCCGATCGGCCGACGGTCTGAGCGGGTAGAAATCGTTGTAGGACGATGAGCAATAACGAGAGAACCAAGAGTCCAACGCCCAAGATACCCCATGCAGGTCCGCCCATTTTTTGTACGGATAACATCACCGCGAGGGGGCGTTGGACGTCATCGATATGATAGGCAAAATCCGACGCTGCATACTGGGCGTTGAGGGCGGGAAAATCGAGGTAGACCCATCGACGATCGACAACGGCATTGTCTTTTTCTCGTACAAGAAACAAGGCGGCGCCGAGGGTGCCGAAACGACTGGCAGAGGAATCTTCCCAGCGCAGGATGCTGCCATCGTTTAATTCTTGTTCGTTCCCTGGGTAGAGTGTGATCTTCTGCTCGTCGTTTTGGCTTTGCACGCGCAGCGATACGCCGCCTAGGCCGTCCACGGGTCGCAGCTCTTTGATGGCGTAAAGGTTGTCACGCACGCGCACAGCTTGCGTGGATCGCAGTGTGACATCGGTGGCTGCCATGGTTTCCATATCGGTGGCACGCAGCAGCGCGTACGGCACGTTTTCTTGGACGCCTGCTTGGCGAAGCTGCAACTTTAGTGCGAGCGCGCGGCGTAGCCCGCGCTCGGGATAAAGCTCATGGTAGGCTTCTTGACCATCTTGGCCGGGATAGAGCATCAATTCCCCTGCGGGGCGAGACTGCACCGAGCTCATCAACGCTGCGGCGGCGATGGCGATGACCACAAGAGCATAGAGCGCCACACCTGCGCGCCAGCGCCAGCCCGTGCTTTGGAGGCGCCCATCGAACTCGTGTTTGAAAAACGGAAACCACCGCGCGTGTACCATTTGGCGGGCGCTCAACTGGGCGACGTGTCGCGGATGGGGGCGAAGCATCTCTAACGTCGACACCACGCCCGCGCACAGTGCGATAACGGCACATACGCGGGTGAGCATGGTCGCTTCGTCGCTGCTTTGCCAGTGACGCAGAGCTTCTGCGCAAGCAAGCGCCAGCAGCGCTAGGCCGGCGGTGTGCGGTTGAGCAAACCGTGCCCAAATGCGGTCCAAGATGCGCGTTCGCGAAAACTCAACGGACATGGAGGGCGATTCCATTGTAGGGATATCTTAAAAAATACGCTCGACGCGTCGATATGCCGCACCTTTGGTACGGACGACCCTGCGCAAAATCGAGACGTTGTGCATGAAGTTTAGCGGCACGCACGTTCGCTCGCAGCCTGCTTCGGACCATCGGGCGCGTCAAGCAATGATCGAGAAAACCATCGGATAATTCCTGCTTATAAGCATCCGTTTCCAAAACGCACCCCCGCATTCTACCCCCCACGATACTTGGAAACTACCCGTGGCCTCTGATTTGACGTAACATAACGCGTATCTCACCACCCTTCCCTCCCAAATCCACCGAGAATCATGCAAGGCGTATGGGCTTTAAGCGGCGGAATCGCCTCCGGAAAATCAACCGTCGCAGCACACATCGAAGCACGCGGCGGTATCGTCATTGACGCCGACCACATCGCACGAGAAGTTGTGGAACCTGGCACCGATGGACTGCGAGAAATTGTAGAGACGTTTGGCGATAACATCCTAACTGCACAAGGAGAATTGAATCGCGAAGCATTGGGTGCGCGCATCTTCGAAGACGACGAAGCCCGAAATACGCTCAACCAAATACTGCATCCTAAAATCCTCCTACGATCGATCGAACGCATCCAAGAAGCCCACGCCACAAACCGACGACCGATCTTCTACGACGCAGCGCTCCTCGTAGAAAACCAAAGCTACAAGAACTTCCAAGGACTCATCATCGTCGCCGCAGATCCCGATATCCAGCGCGAACGACTCATGCAACGCAACAACCTCACCGCACACGAAGCGCAACAACGCATCGATGCACAACTGCCCATCGAAGAAAAAGTACGCGTCGCAGATTACGTGCTCTGGAACAATTCCACCGTAGAGAACTTGAAGGAACAAGTAGATAAGCTGCTAGAAACGCTCAGAAATATCGAGAATAACAAGGAGGCTTCACCGTGATTCAAGGCGCCTACTCTCTAGAAGAACTCGTCCGCGAACGCTGCGTGCTCATCACCGGCGCCCCCTCCTTTGTCGCCATCCAACTGCTGTGGCGCATCCTCGAAAAAGAACCCGACACCCACGTTCACCTCATCGTACGCGGCGACCGTATCGTAAAAACCGAGGAATTCATCGAACGCGCGCCAACCGGACACGATCGCGTCACCATCCACCGCGGAACCGTCATCGATCCCAATTTTGGCCTGCACGATCACGTCTTTGAACAACTCTGCGAACAAGTCACAGACTTCTATCACCTCTCCTCGATGCACCACCTTGGCGCAGCCAAACAACAAGTCGAAGAGGTGAACATCCTCGGCACACGTGTGGCCCTCGCCGCCGCAGCGAAGTTCAAAAATCTTCACCGCTTCCACTACTACTCCACCGCTTTTGTCTGCGGCGCACGCGAAGGCGTCATCCTAGAAAACGACCTAGAACAAGGCCAAACCTTCCGCAGCACCTACGAGCGCACACGGCTAACCGCCGAACTCGACGTGCGACGCGCCATGAAAGATCTCCCCATCTCCGTCTACCGCGCCTCCCTGGTCGTAGGAGATTCACGAAGCGGCGAGATCTACTGGCTCGACGGTCCCTGGATCTTCATCCAAGCCATCGCACGCAACCCAGAACGACTGCCGACGCTCTTGCCGAGCGCGATTCACAACCCCTTCAACGTGGTGCCGGTGGATTTTGTGGCGCATGCCATGCACGCCATCAGCCTGCGCCCTGACACCGAAGGCTACACCTTCCATTTGGCGGATCCGGCGCCCGTGAGCCAAGCCTCCGCGTTTCGTTTGCTTCGACGCCACATCGAAGAAGGTCCCGTCCTGACCTCTTTTGGCGGCCGATTACGCGATCGTTTGCTGCACCTACGCTTCTTCGAAAAACGGACCAAACAAGGTCGTCCGTTCCTCAACGAGCTCGATAACCTGGCGATCTTCAATACCGCGCACACGCTCAAAGCCTTGCGTGGTACGGATATCTACTGTCCTTATTTCCCAGATTACGTGGCCACGCTCGTGCAATTCGCGCACGAAGAAGGCGCGTTTTTGCAAAAGGACAAAAAGAACGCCAAACGTTGGCTGCGCGTGAAGAACAAAGAGCCGCTTGACGCGTAACCCCGCGCCCTAGCTCAATTTGAACGCAGCCAATGCTGCTAGGGCCGCATCATATTGCGCGCGAGAATCCGCATTCTCTAAGACGTCCAGAGCACGCTGGAGGCCATTTTGGACTTTTTGTAGGACGGCTCTGCCCTCGCTTGTCCCCCGCCCTCGAAGTCCAGCGAAATCCATGCGCGCGGCGATCTCATCCGCTGAGGCGCGTATTTTGTCGACGGATGCATCCTCGCGCACATCGAAGATATCGTAATAGGTGCCGTGCTCGATCAGACGAGCGTAGTACGCCATTTGCCGTGTTTCGTCGTCTGTCCACTGACCACGAAGATTGTTGAACGTATCCGGCACGGGTTCATCAGCCCAAGGCACCCGCGCGTCGATGGGGGATGTGGCATCTTCATCGCCCCAGTCTCCCTCAAACTCGATGTCCGGCAATAGCGGTGCGCCGCTTCCGCGCGTATGCGCGACTTCGTCGACGATGTTATGCGGTTGCAGCTCATCCTCTTGATGGGTTTCAATGCTGCCCGAAATCGGCTCCACGCGATCCGTGATGATCTCATGCTGGGCTGTAGGTTTTTCAGCGGCCGACTGCGGTGGAGCCGGTTTCTCTGGCGCAGGCGGCGCGAACCTCAAGCCCGAGTTTGAAATCTCTCGACTGGTGAGTTTTTCGTCTGGCTCTTGAGTTCGTCCCGCGCTTCGCCACCAGCTTGTGTCAAGGTGTTGCCGTGGTGTTTTAATGACATCGCGTCGTTCTGCGGCCGGTGTCACCTCGCGTGGTAGCGGGGGCGGCGCGCTGGGGCGCGTGATTTTTGATGGGATCGCGCGTTGCTCAACCGTGGGTTGCTGTTGACGTTGCGTGTCTTTGGTCGCCGCTTGGACCGCTGGGGCTGTCACAAATCGAAAGGTTTCTATGGTGCCGTCGTCAACGTCCCGTCTTTCGGTGGCGGAGATATCGGGTACGAGCATGGGCGTCGGCGCGGCGTCGGGGCCCGCATCTTTGGGACCTACACCTTCTTCGGTTTCGTCCTCATGCGTCGCAGCGGGCTCATCCCACTGCACCAACTGCAAGTCTTTAAGGCGCGCGAGGATATTGATCACGTCGTCTTCGCTCATGGCGAGCATCATCGAGAGCTCTTCGATGGACGAAACGCCATCGACCGAGTCAAGCACGTAGAGCTCGGGCCCTTGTGCCTTCTCGGGATGTCCTTCACCCTGCGTCCGCATGGGGACGATCGACGCATCTAGATGGGTACGCGAGGTCAACGAATGCTCCTAAAATCATAACCTTGCAGGTGCGCTCGATCCTTTGCGCGCGCACGCGCTCACTATGTGCGAAGTTTGCCGCCGATTGCAAGTGCATCGCGCCTTGTGGCCGCAAAATTCATCGCCACGGTGATTTTGATTTACATCGATAATACAAAACCTAAAAAGCGCTGCAAAATGCAGCGTCCTTGGCGGGGAACGGTGGTGCTTCCCGACTGATTAACTCTTTGGTTCTAGCGGTTTGCGTGCAGTCACGAAGGTCCAAAGATCTTCGTAGGACGGGATATAAACCGCTTGTTCGAACACGTTGGTCATTCTTGATGACACGGCACGCCGAATATCGTCGAGCAATTCTCCGCGCGCTTCACGATCGCGTTCGTCCAACGTTCCATGACCGCAGGCTTGCATTGAGAATACGCCACCAGGACGAAGACTTTGGGTAATCTTGTCGAGAATCTCATCGATAAAATCGATGCGGCTTTGCCCTTCTCTGACCGGATCCATGGTGAGGTCATAGATCACAGCGTCTAGGTCCTCTTGTTCTTCGATGAACGCGAATGCATCGCCTGCGATGACATCTGCGCGCTCGTCTTCCATGGCATCGCCACAGAGGCGTGGGAGATGTTTGCGACAGAGCTTCATGACCTTGGCATCGATGTCGACCATCGATACTTGGAAATCAGGCTCGAAGATGGGGTTTTCATCTGCGCGCGTGAGGAGCTCATAGAGCACTCCGCCGTCTCCACCGCCCAAAATCGCCACATTGCGAATGGACTGGAGTTGCAAGAGCGGTGCAACCATGGCGCTGCCGTACGCTGCATCCGATTCGGAGATCTGCAGATCATCATCGATAATCAGCTGATGGCCGAACACAGGATGCCGTAAGATTTCGATCTTCTGATACGGGCTTTGGACTTGCGCTAACACCGTGATGTCAGTCGCGGCAGATGGCGAGCGCTCTTTCTTGAGCTGCTCCTCAGGTACCGTGAACATACGCAATACAGGGAAAAGAACGGAGAAATGATCTCGGAGCGAGACCGCTATACAGCGTTCAAAAATCCCTTATAGCAGGGCGGCGCAATAAAAGAAATGACAATGCGCCCCAGCGGTTACGCTCCTAGGCGTCGCTTAGCGCGTCTTCGATGATGCCCATGGCTTCGTCCACGTCTGCGCGCGTGATAATCAACGGCGGAACGAGACGAAGCACGGTACCACCGGCCACGTTGCATAACAATCCGCGCTCACGACAACGGCTCACCACATCTGCGGTTTGGACTTTATCTTGATCGAGCGCGAAGCCTTTAAGCAACCCTCTGCCGCGCACTTCTGTGATCACGGAGGTGCGTTGCGCGAGCTTTTGCATTTGTGCATCCAGGTAATCTGCAACCTCTTGTGCGTGATCGAGCACTCCGCCCTCGTCCATGGCTTTCAACACGGCGAGGCCTGCGCTTGCTGAAAGTGGGTTGCCTCCGAAGGTCGTGGCGTGCGAGCCGCGTTGGAACCCTTGATACACTTCATCTGTGGCGAGCATTGCGCCAATGGGTATGCCTCCACCAAGAGCTTTGGCAAGCGACATAATATCTGGCGTAATGCCGTAATGTTCGTACGCAAACCACTTGCCGGTACGACCCAAACCGGTCTGCACCTCGTCGGCGATCAGAAGGATACCTTCGCGGTCGCAAAGCGCGCGGACGCCTTGGATAAACTCTTGGGTGCCCACGCGTACCCCGCCCTCGCCTTGCACGAATTCGAGCATAATGGCGGCGGTATGCGGACCTACCAGCGCTTCCACACTTTGCAGGTCATTAAAGGTCGCGTATTTAAACCCAGGCACCATGGGCTCAAAACCTTCGTGGTATTTTGGCTGTCCGGTCGCGGTGAGCGCACCATAGGTTCGGCCATGAAAGGAGCCTTTAAAGGTGATGATCTCAAATCGCGGCGTCTGCTTTACGACGCGCTGATAGCGCCTTGCCAATTTGATGGCGGCCTCATTCGCCTCTGCCCCAGAGTTCGAGAAAAAGACGCGATCGGCAAACGAAATTTGCGTCAAGCGCTCCTGCAGCAGGATCTGCGGCTCGGTAAATACGCCGTTGCTCACGTGGAGTACGCCACGGTCCAACTGCGCGCGCAAGGCGTCCATGAGCGCGGGATGCCCGTGTCCCAAGCCGCATACTGCGATGCCCGCCAAGAAATCGAGGTAGGTTCGCCCTTCGCGATCGGTGACACGCACGCCCTCACCCCGCTCGATCACGATGGGCTGGGGGTTATAGGATGTGCTCATCGTTTCGCGTCCGATGCGCACCAAATCGTCTGTGGCACGTGAAGAGATCGCAGAAGTCATTCGACTGTCCATTCGATGGGGGGAAGTTACAATACGGGCGCTGCCACCAAGCAGGCTCCGCCGTCGTAGCCGCGGCATCTTAACGGAAAGAAAAAAAGAGGGCTAGCGTAGATTTTGCCCCGCTTATACCCGCGACCCCGCAACGCTGTGCGCGCATGGACCGTGCATTCCGCAGGTTACGCTTCTTCTTTGGCGGATGGACTGGGCACTGCGCGTCGTGGCTGGCGGTGTGCACGTGGGTGCGCGGCGTCGTAGGCCTTGGTGAGCTGGTCGATGGATACATGGGTGTAGCGTTGCGTCGTTCCCAAGCTTTCGTGACCGAGCATCGATTGAATCGCCCGTAAATCCGCACCGTTATTCAGAAGATGTGTTGCGAACGAGTGCCGTAGACCGTGGGGACTCACGGTATTTTCGAGCCCCACCTCTTCTTGAGCGGCTTCTAAGCGACGTCGTACGCTACGCGCACTCATACGCCCGCCTCGATGGTTTAAGAAAAGCGCCTCACTATCGAGGTTTCCATCCTTATCGCAAAGCTCATGGCGTACGGCCAAGTAGGTTTTCAGCTTGTGGATGGATGGTGGTGTGAGCGGCACTTCGCGTTCTTTGGCGCCCTTGCCCCGCACACGAATCCAGCCTTCGTCGAGCTTCAATTGGGCGAGGTTGAGATCCTGTAGCTCACTCACCCGCAAACCGGAACCATAGAGCAGCTCCCACATTGCCCTATCGCGCGCACCGATCGCATCGGGTCGTTGCGATGCGTCGTCAATGAGTTTGAAGGCGTCGTCGACATCGAGCAAACGCGCGAGCTTTTGTTCTTGGCGCGGCGTGCGCATCGAGGCTGCGGGGCTATTGTCGATCCACCCTTCGCGTGTACAGAATTTAAAAAACGAGCGTATGCACGAGAGGCGGCGCGCCATGGAGCTTCGCGCCGTGCCAACCAAGCGTTCCGCTAAATAGCGGCGCAAGTGTAATCGCGTGACCTCGTTGACGTACCGGATCTCTTGGCTCTCTTGTAACCATTCCAATAGCGCCGACAGATCACCTTGATACGCCCGCAGCGTTTCGGGCGAGGCAGCGCGTTCGACGCGCTCGCGTTGCAAAAACTGTGCGATGGCATCGCGCAGGAGAATCTGCGTATGAGGGGGTGAAGTATCCATACGTGCAGTATAGGACCTACACGTTGCGCCCCCAAATTATTGCCTCAAAATCGCGCAGCTTTGGCTTCTTCGATGGTGTGGAGCGTAAAACCTTCCATGCGCGTACCGGCCGCATCTTGGGTTTGTAGCCACGTCTCGATGTGATCGAGCGCACGCTCTGCCGCAGCGAGTCTGCGAAGCGCTTTTCTGCGAATTTTTCGTTTCGGAATGGCCGGCATCATCGCCCATGTGACGTTCGAGGGCTGATATGCGCTCGGGTCGAAAGCGAGTTGGCCGGTAACATGGCGCACAAGCCCCCCAAGCGCGGTCTCTTCGGGCGGCATCTCAATGGGCGTGCCCTTCAATTTCGCCGCGAGGTATTGCCCAAGCACCAATCCAAGCGCTTGCGCCTCTACGTAGCCTTCGGAACCTGTGATTTGTCCGGCGAGGTACACGTTCGGTCGCGCTTTGAGGCCGAGCTCGTGATTGAGGACTTCGGGGCCATGGAGGAAGGTGTTGCGGTGGATCGAGCCGAACCGCAGAAACTCCGCATTTTGGAGTCCTGGGATGGTCCGGAAAATCTCGCGCTGCTGTCCCCACTTCATTCGGCTTTGGAAACCCACCATGTTGTAGGCTGTGCCTTCTCGGTTTTCCATACGCAGCTGAACGACCGCCCAAGGCTCTTTGCCGGTTTTGGGATCGATCAGACCGACGGGTTTCATCGGTCCAAAACGCAACGTATCAAGGCCGCGATTGGCCATGATTTCGATGGGAAGGCACGCCTCAAAGAAGTTTGCGTCTTCGAAATCGCGGGCGACCACTTGATCGGCGGATTTCACTGCTTCGATAAATTGAACGTATTCTTCTTCGGTCATCGGGCAGTTCAGATAATCTGGCGTGCCTGATTTATCGTAGCGGCTTTGCGCAAAAACGATGTCGCGATCGATGCTTTCGGCATCGATGATGGGTGCGATGGAATCATAAAAATAGAGACGGTCCTCGCCGGTCAATGCGATCAATGCATCGGCGAGTTTCCCAGAAGTCAACGGACCCGTCGCCAAAATCACGGGACCGTCCCCCTCTGGGATGGCGGTGACTTCTTCTCGAACGACTTCGATGAGTGGCTCGTTTTGAATGGTTTGTGTGACGAGCTCAGCGAATTTGTCGCGATCGACGGCGAGCGCGCCGCCCGCCGGCACCGAGGCATCTTGTGCAATGCGCATCAACACGCTGCCTGCACGACGCATTTCTTCTTTCAGCAGGCCCACCGCATTGGCCAAAGCATCGCCACGGAAGGAGTTCGAGCAGACCAGTTCCGCGAAATGATCGGTGTGATGTGCCTCGGTTTGACGCACGGGGCGCATTTCGATCAAGCGAACGGGAATCCCTCGACGCGCGAGCTGAAGTGCGGCTTCGGATCCGGCCATTCCGCCGCCGACGATCGTCACATGTTGCATGAAAGGTTCCTCGTAGCGCGAAAGTGAAAGATGTGCTCGCAGCCTATAGGAAAAATGCTCCCATCAAGCATCATCTTTCCATGCGCTTTGCAGCAACTTTTCTGCCAGCTGACCTTTATCACTCCACATCGCCTGTCCTGCGCTATCTTGAATGATCCACCCCGCCAATTCCAAGTCCAAAATCATCTCTTGGTGTTCGGTTGCGTTGTTGTTGATCCATCCGACCTGTCCCGCTTGATGCCATCGCATGAACTTTCGCAGCATCACGCCCTCTTCTTCGGTCCAATGGACCCTCGTCCATTCGTTGGTGAAGTCTTGGGTCGACGCCTCGCTATTTTTGATGAGTGAGAGCTGATCGTCGGTACCCAAGTGCCGCACGAGGTGGGTCTTGGGGGACGCCCATAATGCGCCGCGTTGCAAAAGTTCATGGCACCCCAACGCGTTCTCATTATCTGGATTCCCAGGGAACGCGAGCACGGGCTTGCCTAAGGATCGTGCCGCCCTCGCTGTCGAAAGCGCACCGCTGCGGTGCGGCGCGCGCGCCACCAAAACAGCATTCGACAAGGCGGCGATCACGCTGTTGCGCTCCAGAAAATCTGCGGGATACGGCGTGTACCAGGGCGGTTTCTCGCTGATCCATCCGCCGCCCTGCGCAAGACATTGCTCAAACAAGCGAAGGTTGGCTTTAGGCGATGCATGAGACAACCCGCTCGCAAAGACGACCCATGTCGGAACCTTGGACTCAATGGCCACGCGATGCGCGATGGTATCCACACCATGTGCACCACCACTGATGACTGCGTTACATTGGCCTACCAGCGGAAAAAGCCACTGCGTAAGGCGCTTCTCCTCGTGCTGTGGCACTGCGCGCGTTCCAACAATGCCGAGCGCGCCTTCTTTGGGCGGCGCGGATCCGATGATGCAGAGGTAGGGGCTGCGACCTTGAACATTGAGCGCCGCTGCATCGACGATCCGTGCGGGATGTTCTGTTGCTTTGAGCGCGTGCTGCAATCGTTCGTAGTGCGCCGCGGCGTGCGACGTCAGCGCATCGGCCGTATCAAAGGCCGCCCATTTTTTGGGACGACGGCGCACGTCGCCCCACAGCGCCGCGACCGCTTCGTCATCTACGACACCGTACGTAAGAAGTTGAAGGCGCTGAGTGCGTGTTAAAAGTCCTGCGGCCCACAATCCGATCCACGTTGCGTACATTCATTTTCTCCATTCTTTCACCAAGGGGTTAGAATAGAGATCGTACGGCGCGCGCAAAAGTTGCTTACATGGACGAAGATTTTTCGGAAAGCATGAGCTTTTGGCCGAATTCTTTAAACAAATACCATGCAAAAGCGCCCGAAAACGCCACCAATACCACCAGCGGCATCCATCCGAGATCCTCGGCGTTTTGCACGCCCGTATCTGCGATCTCCTCCGCGCGCGCACCGAGCATAGAAAGTGCTAATGCGGTGAGATTAAACGCAAAATGGACGATCGCGCTATAGATCCAAGACCCGCTTAAGGCACGGAGCCACGTGAGCAATACGCCGAGCAATAACAGCGGAACAAAGCCGACGACATCAAAATGGATGAAGGAAAAGAGCGCGCCGACAAAAAGAATGCGTCGCCAGACAACCACGCGCTCCATGACACGGTAAATCGCCCCGCGGAACAAAAACTCTTCGAAGACGCCAGGCGCAACCGCCACGGCCGTAATCGCCGCGATCATCGCCGGTACGCCCTTGGGTTGAAGCAGGTCGCTGTAACTCGCCTCGCGTGCTTCCATGAGAGATTTCCACCACTGCTCCGCAAAGGTTCCTGACAAGATCTCCGTATACACTTCGTGTAAAAGTGCCGTGAGGAACGTGCCCGCAAGGCTGAACATCACTCCCATCAAGAGCGCCCGTCCAATGAACCCAGCTTTGGGCCGACGAACGTCCCACGACAGTTTAAAGGCCGTGAAAAGAAAAATGGCTGGCAGCGCATTGCCCACGATCGTCCCGACAGATAAACGCCCGTAGATCGGGGCGCCCGCCGGAAGTGCCAAACTCGCGATCGTCATTAAAATAATCGCGCTAAATGCCGCAGCCGTCGCCATGGCTCGCGGAAAGGCAATGTGCTTTTCTGAAAACGTAGGCGCGGGATCATCGGGAAACCAATCGCCATGCAGAAACGCTGAAAGACCTGTTTTGGCCGCGTGCTTTCCGCGCTGATGTGGCGCGCTTAACGCGACGGGTGAAGGTGTCGTTTCCAATCTCGATGCGTCTGGGTGGACCGACGCGGCAAGGCGGCTTTGACGACGCGAAAGCGCGAGGACTTGATCGTTGTCAGGCCACCATTGGGTGTAGATTTCGGCGATAAGATATAAACTTCCGAAGGCTAAAACACTTGCGAGATGCTGCTCGCGGCACTCGCGCTCTGCCGCGCGTAAGGCTTGAGCAACGTCCGTGTGGATCACCACATGGCGTGATGCGCCGTGTTGATGTTCCGCTTCCCAAGCCAAAATCTGCTCTGCCAAATTCACTGCCGGCATGGAGCGCTCAAATGGTGGTTTGCACACGTGCCACGTGCGAACATAGGGGGCGAGTGGTGCAATGATCTGACTTACATCGCGCCCACCGCTCACGGAGATCACCGCCGGCATCAAGCTTTTCGGTGGATGTTTGGCTAAGGTGTCGGCCAATTCTTGGGCGGACGCTGGGTTATGTGCGCCATCGAGTAAAACCGGCGTCCCCGTAGGCGAATGCGTCCACGTTTGTCTGCCAGGCCATTGGAAGTCGTCGAGCACCTGCATCACAAACGCTTTCGAAGACGTCGCTCCGGCACGCTGCTCGAGCACGCCGAAGGTCTGCGCTGCCAACGCGAGATTTCGAGTACGCGCATCGTGACCACCTTCGGCTTGAACCTGCACGGCGCCCAAAGACGCGAGCAAGGATGAAAGAACCGAAGCGCCGCTGAGTGCTGGGTGATAAACCGCAACATTTCCGGCGCGCGCAACGCGCGACTTTTCGTAGGCAATCGCTTCAACGGTGTCCCCAAGAAGATCGGTATGATCTAGGGAAATCGACGCGAAAACCGATACATCCGCGTCAAGAACATTGGTTGCATCGAACTGCCCGCCGAGGCCGACTTCCATGATGAGAACATCGCTTTGGGCGTTTTTTGCGGCACGAAGACCGAGGAGGACGTTCAGTTCAAAATAGCTGAGCGGGCGCGGTGTGTTGGTGCTTTCCGCCCCGTAACGTCGAAGCAAGGGGTCGCCTAACGCTTGGAGCGCGTCGCGTCCGATCGGTGCGCCATTGATACGGATGCGCTCGCGCACATCCACAAGGTGCGGCGATGTCAGCAAGGTTGTTTTCCATCCCCGCTGCGTGCACAGCTGGCTCAGCGCTGCCGCGACGGTGCCTTTGCCGTTGGTGCCTGCGACGGTGACGATCGTCGGCGCTGGGCGCATCAGATCTTCAGCGAGGACGGCTTGGCGCATAACGTCGAGCCCAAGGTGGATGGTCGCCTGCGGCGTAGCTTCAAGGCGTTCGACGAAATGCTTATAGGTGGAAGTCGACATTTCCAGCCTGGGTGATGGCGATGTGTGAATATTGCCACGAAACTTTGCGATATTCAATGAATCTGAGCTGAAGTAGCGTCAATCAGCACCTTGTGCAACGCGCAACCAAGGACGGACGAAGCGATACGCAGAGGCTGTGCGGTTGTTCGGACGTTTCGTATCGTGGCGTCGGCGCGGTTTCTTTAGGACGGGTGCGACGACGTGGCTGCCCCGCGGTCGATTTGTTATCGGTCGAGACCGAATCTTCTGCGGAGTCTGAATTGCGGAGATTCGCAGCCCCAGAGGCACAACCACAACGGCACAGTCACGGCGCGTTCAAGGTCACCGTACCTTGTTTAGCGCTCGTCATGCCGTCCTGTTCTTGATTGGGCGAAGCGACGGAATAGAACATCGGCCGGCGACATGGTCGATGCGCGCGGTCGGTGTGTGCCCGCGTCTAAGCGTCTGCGGCGTGCGAGCGCATCATCGACGGTTTGCGGTTTCGTCGAATCGGTCTTGGAGCTCTAGATAAGAGAGCAATCGGTCATAGCCCGAGAGATCAACGATCGAGAACTGTCCGTTCGGATCGATGGCGATGAGCCCATCGTCTGCGAGTCTACGAACGCAGGCACGCACGGTGCCCCGCTCGGTATCGAGAACGTCGGGTAGATCCCATGGGATGGGCGCCCATGCGCGACGTTGTACTGCGCCGCGTCGTAACGCTTCTGCGCGCAGCTGGAACATCACGCGTGCAAGAGACGAACGCAATGCAAAGGTTGCAAGCCGAAAATGTGCCCAGCTCAGGCGCGCGGCCAAGCGACGTGCGACGTTGACGGCCACATCGCCGTTCTCACGCAGCAACTCCTCAACACGTCCGGCTTCAACCACCAAGGCTTCTACCTTATCTAACGCAACCGCCGTTTCTGGGTAGGTTGTGGCTCCGATGACACAAACCTCACCACAGACGTGTCCTGGGCCGATGGTTTCTACGGTAAATTCTTCGCGGAACACGCGACGTGTGATCCGGACAGCCCCCGAGTGGATAATAAACAAGCGATCCGCCGCGTCATCTTGGCGGTATAGTACGGCTTGTGGTTCAAAAATCTCCATTCGCTATCCTTCTTTTTTCCATCGCGCATCGAGCGCAAAACGTACATCAACCGTCGACCGCAACGTGTCGCGAAGTATCGTACTGGCGCACATGAACACGCGCGAAAGCGTGTAACCGCGAAAAACCATGCGTAGAAAGCGCAGAGGCTCGCATCTTTTTCACTCATCGTTCGGGCAGCATCTGCGTATATCTTGCTTTGGTAGCCTAGCGCGTTCCAATGCGAAAGAGCAACGGAATCGAGAATTCAGAGTATTCTTGTCGGTTAAGGCATCGAAGCGCGACGGCGCTCGACCAGCGACGCGATGCGAGACCGAATTGCTCGATCCTATCTCGACCTCCGTGCAGAGCTTTGCTAGCGCTCCTGCTGCGCTTTGATACTATGGCGATGAAATTCTTTCTCCTTCCGCATCGGTGAACCCATGAGCCAAGCCCGAAGTGACCGTTACCGCGAAGCTGGCGTTGATATCGACGCCGGCGATGAACTCGTTCGACGCATCTCGCCCTTGGCTGAAAGCACCCGGGTTCCAGGCGCTACGGAAGGGCTTGGTGGATTCGGTGGCGTCTTCGATCTGCATGCCGCAGGCTTTCCAGCGCTGGGTGTGCAACTCGTCTCCGGAACCGACGGCGTCGGCACCAAACTGATGATCGCTTTCGCTACGGGTATCCACGATACCATCGGCATCGACTGCGTCGCGATGTGCGTCAACGACATCCTCGCCGTCGGCGCACGCCCCCTCTTCTTCCTCGACTATTTCGCCACCGGCAAACTCGAGCCAGAAGTCGGACAGCAAGTCGTCGCTGGCATCGCAGAGGGTTGCAAACAAGCCAAATGCTGGCTCATGGGCGGAGAAACCGCAGAAATGCCAGGCATGTACGCAGACGGCGAATACGACCTCGCTGGCTTTGTCGTCGGTGGTGTCACCGACGAGACGCGCATCGAACCTGCACACGCCCGTGCAGGCGATGTGCTCATCGGCGTCGCCTCAAGCGGATTACACTCCAACGGCTTCTCCTTGGCGCGTCACGTCCTGCTCAACGAGCAAAAGCTTCCGCTCGACCAACCGCTTGGCAACGACACGCTCACACTCGGCGAGCGCCTGCTCGTCCCCACACAAATCTACGTCGACGCCGTCCAATCGTTGCGCGACGCCGGCGTCGCACCGCATGGCATCGCACACATCACCGGCGGCGGAATGTGGGAAAACCCACAGCGCGCGCTCACCAAAAACTTGGGCGTCACCCTCGATATCGATGCCATGCGCGCCATGCGCCAACCCATCTTCCAAGAGATCTCAGCGCGCGGTAAGGTCAGCGAATCCGAAATGTACCGCGTCTTTAATATGGGTATCGGCCTCGTGATCATCGTCGATCCCAAAGACGTAGACACCACGCTCGAACAATTCTCCCAAGGCCCGCTCGCAGCCAAAGTCATCGGCAAAGTCCAAGAGTGCGGAGACGGTCCACGCGTTCAGATTCCGAACATCTCGGATCAACCGATCAGCTAATTTTACGCGCCCTTCCCGCGCAATTTCCGCCCTTCTCAGCCCCCGAGCGCCAGTGCTCTGGGGTTTTTCTATTTTGACATTCTGCGCGCTGCAGCAGCCAGCATTGAGCGAACGACACATGCAAATTCGCGCGCCTTATCGCGCATTCGCACGCGCCAGTTTCCTTGGGTAGCTAACACCCTTTAGGAAGCGCTCTGCAAAAGCGAAACCAGTACAGCGACCTCTCCGCGCACACGCTCCATGGCCGTACGGGTTGGCAGCGCGCGTCCGGTGCCAATGTCATCGCACAAGCGCCGGCGCCACGCAGCAACGTCCACGCCAAAAGAGCGCCCCAGAACTTCGTAGGCTCGCCCGTGCAAATCCGTGTCGCTTACGCAAGACCCAGCAATCTGAACCTCGCTTTGTAAGCGATCATCCAAGATGACATGCGAGAAACGCCCACCAAGCGCAGAGAGCGTTCCATCGAGTGCATCGATCGATACTTCGCCGATGATCCCTACGCGCCCGTAGCCGTCCGCATCCACCTGCATCTCGACGACCGCCGCGTGCGTGGCAGAGGTTCGTAACACACGCAATACGCTCGGCAGCACACCCCAACGATGCGCATATGCCATCACCAACTCGCTCCAAACGCGGCCGAATTTCATGTCCGGCACCAAGGGCGCGTAGGTTCGAAAATCGAGCGAGACCTCAACAGAAGCTAAGCGTGCTTCGTCGCGTTGGGATGTGGGTTGTGCAGAAGATAGTGCAGCTTGTGTAGGCCAGGAATGCGATGAAACGTACATACCTTTCTCCAGGGCTCATGTGCGATACTGAACACATGTATACCTAGAAAAATGTCTGCACGCAAATATACTGAACAAAAACACAGCACACCTTCCTTGCGAAGGATAAGTCACTGTTTTTCAATTAGAAACTCTCGGTGAATCACGTCGCTTCCGAGGCGTGAATCACGCAAAATGACCCAGAGATCGACAATATCTCCATCGTTCAGGCGCGTCGTATCGAAGGTGATCTTGTTTTCGTGCAGCTCATCCTCGCGTGTAATTCCCTCGCGATAATACCGCCGGCTCGACGAAAAACCTTTGGTTGTGGCGAACCAACGGGTCTCCAATTCTTCGCGTACAGGTGCACCGGACGCATCGGCAAAAGGCGGCGTAAAAAATTGCGCAGCCTCCTCCACGTCGATGGCGAGACGCAATTTCACCTCCTGCTCCTTTTCGGTGAGCGTCACCACATGAGGCGAGCCTTCATGCAGCTCAACGTCATCCGCAAAAATACCGTCGATTCGAGGATTCACGTTTCGGTCTGAACGACTGGCGCTCTCCTCAAACAGCAAATGGGTCTGCTTTCGAATGATCACCGCCTCTGCATCCTCGCAGGTGGGCGCGCCCACACACATCTTCACGCGGATTTGCACGGGCAGCCCCACGCTGCATTGCGGCAACGATGCAAGCACGGCGGGCGGAATGTCGATCTCATCGCTTTCGCCAGCGAGTATCGCGCACACGTCGTGGAGGTTTTGATTCGAAAGCAGGGACTGGCTGAATGTGAAATTGTCCCCTTCGCCTTCTGCAAGAATATTGGGAAAAGGGATGGGGAGCTCCTCGACGCAGCGATAATAATTCTTGGGTCCTTGGTCGAAAATGCAGACCTGATACGAAAGATGGAGGCTTTCCGTCAGTTCGCGCGGCGTGAGTACGACCGGCGTGATGGCCATGGTTTCGTTGGGTGCGGCGCCCACCGGAGATTCGATGATGTCGACGATGCGCGCTTTGCTGACTTCGGTCACCGATTCAAAATCTGCGTCCGTGCATGCACTAAAGAACAGCGGCAACATCCCAAGAATTATGCGTAAACGTTGCGTGTACATCTTAGAATTCTCCTCGGATGCCGAAAGCAGGGATAAACGGCAGACCATTCACCCGCGCCGACTTGCTGGAATCGTAGTTATAAATCCAACCTTCCGGATTTTGACGATTATAGATGTTCTGAATGTCTAGGTAGAGATTCAGCGTCCATCCCTTCATGATCCAACGCTTATCGACGCGCACATCGAGCTGATGAAACAACGGCATGCGCTCGCTGTTGGTCTCGCCTGGCACCTGCATATAGCTGCCCGTGGTGACATCGTAGGTTGAACCAAGAATGGGCGTATAAAGGTTGCCGCTCACCAACCGAAAGCGCCCACCGATGCTCCAATGCTTTGGCAGATCGTACGAGGCGATCAGCGACAAAATATGGGTCTGATCGCTATCGAATCTTCGCCATGTGTCGGATCCGAAGTCCTTTCGTTCAGAACGAGAGATGGTGTACGTGAGCCATCCAAAGAAGCGATTCGACAACCGATGTCTTAAAAAGAACTCCGCGCCGACCACACGTCCAAACCCACCGTTGGTATAAAGCTCTGGGCCGTAGCCATCTGGTCTGTGCACCATGCGGGATGAAGGCGACACCAAGGCGCGCATATCCTTATAGAAAACTTCTGCATCAAAGCTCAGCGCATCGGTGATTTGCCATTCGGTACCTGCGCTATATTGCATCGCTTTTTCGAAGCCGAGGTACGGATTGCCATACACGGGGATGATCTGATGCGGATCCGGCGTACGGTGGTAGTTTCCTACCGCAGCTTTAATGACGACATCGTCGTGCACTTGGTAGCGCACACCAAGGCGGGCATCGAAAGACCACTTTTTAAGTATCCCGGAGTGATCGACACGAATACCTGGGATGAACTGCAGCGCTTCGATGGGCCTGTAATCCCCCTCTAGGTAAACACCGGGGTCGAAGCTGAAGATATTTTCACTGAGCTCAGCGACATCCATGGCATCAAACGAGGCGGACTGCTCGCCCTCGCCTGCGATACGCGGCATGCGCAGACGCACATTTGCGGGCGTGATCTCTGCGTCGAATCCTGCGCGAAGGGTGAACTTCTCATGCGCTTCGACACGTAACTCATCGCGGACAGCCATTTGTCCGACTTTCAGGTTCAGGTAAAAGTCCTCGCCCGCGCTCAACCCCACGTTCTGGACGCCACCGATGGCGCGGAAGGTGTTGGTGAGTTTATCGTTGATTTTAGAATCGACGCGCACGAGCACGCTGTGGAAATTCTGCGAAGAGCGAAAGCCACCGCGCACGCCTGGATCTAGATCTTCTTCATCTTCCTGGTTCAGAACAAGATCAACCAGGTCATCGGACCCAAAGACCATCACCGATGCTTTATTGTTCGCGTTGATCTGCCAGACAAGGCGTGCCTGATAGTCGTAATAACGCGGTGCGACGGTCAGGTTCAGCGGGATCACCTTCTTGGCAGCGAGCAATACGGCATCGATGTAGGAGCGCCGCACGCCGAGTTGTAGCGTGAGTTTTTCGGAGATCGGGCCCTCCACAAAAACGCCGGTATCAAAGACGTTGATGTCGACATGTCCATGCCAGCGGTCACGCGTGCGCATGGTGGTTTCGATCTCCATGACGCCGGCGGTGGCCCGCCCATAACGCACCCCGAAGTTTCCAGGATAAAAGTCGATGGTTTCGACGAGTTCGCTGGGGATGACGGCGCGCAGTGCACCAAAATGGTAGAGACCGGGAATCGGCATGCCATCGATATAGAATCCGGAGTTCGAGGACTCCGAGCCACGCACGATCAGTTCCCCACCGCTAAAGGGAGAGCGCGCAACGCCCGGCATATTTTGCACTGACCGGATGGCGTCGTTATTGGTGCCTGGGATGCGTTGGATCTCTTTGGTTTCGATGCGACGGCGAGTGACTTCGCGCACGGGTGGGTCTTCGATGGTTTGGGATTGGTATCCATCAAAAAAGGTGCGCTCGAGACGATAGATGACCTCGGTGACTTCATCTTCACGGAGCGTCTCGTGTAGTTCTATCGGCTTGAATTCGCTTTCATCGATGACGATGAGCCATTCGCCTTCTGGCAGTCCGCGCAGTGAGAAGGTGCCGTCCGGTGCGGTGACGAAATCGATACGTGGACCGTCCGGCTCTCTATAAGCGGCGATGTGGACGTTCGGCAATGGTGTGCGTGTGCCCCGTTCGAGCAACCGGCCGGTGAAGTTGATCGGTTCGGCTGGGTTTTGCCCCAGTTCAAAGGTTTCTTCGTCCAGCGTATCTTCGGGTGGGATCGTATCTTCTGTGTGTTCGTCGCTTTCATCATCGTCTTCGCTTTCGAAGATGGCATCTTCCCACAGGTATCGCTGCATTTGTTCGACGATCACCGGTCGTTGCTCTCCGGTGGGATGTTCTTCGTCGACAAGGATCGCTGGCCACCAGCGGCTTTTTTCGAAAGCGGTTTGGGTGCTTTTTGCGAAGCCCCACGGGTCATCTGTAGGGTCGATCTCTTCTTCGACGAGCTGGTCGTTTTCATCGTACGAGAAGAGGATGAGGCGCGTGATCTCGACGGCTTTTACCTGACCTTGGGCGTCGAGCTCTACATCCGCATAAACGTCGGCTTCGATTTCTTGGTCGTAGGCGGTTTGCGGATAGAAAGGTGCGATCGGCGCGCGCGGTATGGGTCGGTTTAAGCCATCAGAGAGGGTACGTGGGTCGCCCGATAGCACGAGAGACGCTGGTGCGGAGGGTTCGGACGTGTCGGTTACTTGATCTGTGATGTCATCTGTTTCCGCGGGCGCTTGATATGCTGATTCGTCGGCGTTGTTTTGCGCTGCTGCTGTACCGTGATGTGTGAGAAGCGCGGCGCAGACGGCAAGGTATTTCCATGCGATGGATTTTTTCATTTTCATTGCGCCCTCGTTTCCCAGATAGGTTTTGCGCATCGCGCGCTGGCACGTAGCGTTTCCGTTTTCGCCATTCTATGGGGTGCTAGGTTATCCGGCTTAGTAGTCGATGCGGAAATCGTGTCGCCATCGGATGTTGACGGCTTTGGGTTCGCCGTTTTCGATCTCCGGCTCAAAGCGGAATTGGGATTCTATGTGTGCTTTGAGCGCATCTTCGAAACCAAAACCTGTTTCCGTGCATTGAACGCTAGAGACGCGCGCTACTTCCCCTTTGTCGTTGATATCGATGCGTGCGGTACAACTCGTTTCAATATTACGTTGTTTGGCCATTTTGGGGTACGGAACATCTCGGGGGACATTTTTTGCGAGGCTGGCTTTACGCGAACTCTGCCCGCCTTGCCCGCGTGTACGCGTCGTAGGACGCGCCGCTGGGCGTTGCGCGGCTTCGGTCCCTGTGCCATCTTTGGCTGCGCCCGCGACGGCCTTTTTATCGCGGTCTACGGAACGCGTCGTCGGTCTTCCGCCGCGCGCATCATCGCCCACAGCGAACTGTGGTCCGTCTTGATTGTCAGCGTTTGCGTCAAAGGATTGTTCCTCTAGACCGACGCGCAACGGACGTTCGTCTTCTTCCAGCGGTTTGGGGTCACCTTCTGGCAGATCTTTGGGTGTACTGTCCGGCGTGGTGGGCTGTTTGGGCTCTGGTTCCGGTTTAGGATCTGGTTTGGGGGGAGGTTCTGGTTCTGGCTCGGGTTCCGGTTCGGGCTCGGGTTCTGGCTCCGGCTCGGGATCTCCGGCGAGGAGGTCGTCCTGTGCTTCTTCGGCCTTTTTCAGATCCACTGGGGGTTCTTGTTCTGGCGCTGCGGTATCTTCGACGTCGACGAAGGTAAGGTCGGGCGCGCGTTGTTCTGGCACTTTGGGCGTCGTTGTCCATGAAAGCAGGACAACCATGCCGCATAGGATCGTCAGCGCAACGAGCGTATAGACCAACCATTTCCACCAAGGCTGGGCATCACTCGGCGGGGGTGACAATGGATCGCGTGGCGTAATTTGCGTCACGGCGCATCCTTTGAGGGGGTCGGCTGCGTCGTTTCTGGATCTGGCGCGCGTTTTTCTACGTTGAGTGCAAAGGCGCTTGCGCCATTTTGTTTCACGATATCGATCACATCGATCACGATGCCGTAATCGACGTCGCGATCGGCGGAGATGATGGCGCGCACTTTGGGATCGGCGTCAGCTTCTTTCCGCATTTCCTTCGCGACTTCCGGGGTGCTCGTGCGCTCACCATTCCAGTAAATCGCGCCATCTTTTGTGACGGTAATTCCGACGGTCGATGGCGCTGCTTCTGCGCCGCTTGCGGCCTGAGGCAATTGTACCTCGATGGTTTCGCGTACGATGATCGAGCTTGTGACCAAGAAGATAATGAGCAAAACCAGTGAGATATCGATAAACGGGATCATATTGATCTCCGCGATGACACTTCCTTCGTCTTCGTCGTCCAATCCACCAAGCATCTTTACTTCCTTTGGATGGGTCCAGTGAATGCGGGCGCTGGGTTTTCTACGCTTGGTCGCGCAAAAATGCGGCGGCACTTTGTGCGAGCAGTTTGGTGTGTGAAACCGTCTTGGCGACCCGCTGCTTCAAGAGGTTGAAGAAGATGATGGCCGGGATCGCCACGAGCAGCCCGATACCGGTGGCGATCAACGCCTCTGCGATGACGCCCATCACCGCTGTACTTGGACCGCCACCCCCACTCGCATCTTGGAGTTGGTCAAACGCCAAAATGACGCCGATGACCGTACCAAAGAGACCGATGAACGGTGCGTTAGATCCCACCGTGGCGAGATAAGAGAAGCGTTTTTCGTAGCGCAAGCGCTCGGTACCGATGGCACCTGCACAAAGCGCGAGCACGGCGTCTGGCCCTCGGGCGGCTTCGCGCAGGCCATAGCGCACGACGCGCGACTCCATCGAATCGTCGTTCTCCCATGCATCCAGGAGCCCTTGCACGTCGTGATTGCGTAGAAATTCCGTCATCTGCCGACGCATTTCTTCCGCGTTGGTGCGTACACGCCGCAGAAATAATAAACGTTCGATAAAGACGATGAGCACAAAAACCAACATCACTACCAAAAGCCACAGCACCCACTCGGAGCCGCCACGCGCCACTTGCAGCAATTGACGTGTGAGCCATCCACCATGTTGAACATCGGCTTGCGCAAGCAACGCATGCGCACCAAGAAAATGAGTGTTCATCGTATCTCTTCCTCCCGCATTCTCGTCTACAAAGTGTAGCCATGAGAAACGCGACGTTGTCGGCCAAGGAGCCATCTTTTTCTGCTCTAGTTAAAAAATACGTACAGAGAATCTAGGGCGTTGGTCAAGCGCGTTCATACGCCAGCACCCCTTCTACGATCCGTGGCGCACCGTAGAAAACGTGGTTTATTTTCAATAGATGCATTTTTCTCTTGCAGTTTAGAATTTTTTCTCTAAGGTTCGCATCTGCTTCGACAGCAGACCCTCACGGGGCCATAGCTCAGTTGGGAGAGCGCGTGACTGGCAGTCACGAGGTCGGCGGTTCGAGACCGCCTGGCTCCACTTCACAGTACAGACGATATGAAAGCTTCGCGTATTTTACCGCGGAGCTTTTTTCATTCTTGACGCGAAGTAAACATGCAATGAACCGCTCGAATGAAACCAGCGAGCTACACCGTGTAACATAGTATTCTCTACGGCGTTCTTCCTCATCGAATACGCATACGATCGCCCTTTGCTGGATTTTTAATGCGCGTTCCTGCTATAATACAGACGCGTGAAGCGATGCAGCGATCGCGATGTCACAATCTGTGACGTCACATTGAAAGGGACGAAATCACATCGCGTAGAAATTCGCATGGGGGAGGAAAGGTTATGCGTTTACAGTATTTGTTCCAATATGCCGCAGCGCTGGTTCTAGGCGCAGCAACACTCGTTGGCTGTAGTGAGTCTGAGAAAACCGGTTGCAAAGGCGAAGGTTTTACGCGTTGCCTCGGCGCTTTTCCTCCAGACGCCATCGAAGAAGACACGAGCGCAAACGGCGAGCAAGTTCAAAAGCTCATCTGGTACGCCGGCGAGGAAGGTCCTCGCTGTATCAAAGAGTTCGAAGAAGAATATCGCTCCTTTATTCGTGCGGGCGATGCAGATTCTAAAGACCTCGCCATCTACCTCCCACCCGATGGCGCTTGGCTCGTCCAAAGCATGAACCTGTTACTGCAAGGCGGACACGCACCCCAAGATTATGCAGACCGTACAAAGACGCTCTTCACAGAAAACACCCCTTTTGATTTTCTCAAAAAAGCGCCCTTCCTCTATATTAGCGCCTGCGATGGCTCGCTCTACCTGAGCGATAGAGATTATAGCGAAAGCGATCTTGAAAAAATCGTGGACGAATACGATGTCCCGAGCCCTGATACCAATCCACGTTTCTATCGCGGATTCATCAACGCAACAGCGAGCGTCAACGAGCTCGCACGCCAATACCCTGATCCCGAGCGCGTGTTCTTATTCGGCTCACTCGCTGGTGCATTTGGAGTCATCGGGCTCGCTGCACATACCGCCGAGCTCTTCCCAGACGCTGATATCTTCATCTTCCAAGATGGTTCGCCGGCCATGGCGATGGGCGATGTGGACCCAGACTTCTACACCACCATGGTCAAACTCTGGGGCGCAGACAAGATGGTCCCGAAGGACGCAGGTGTGTACGGCGAGTCAGGCCATGTGATGACACTCATGAACTGGGTGCTCGAGCGCTACGACAACGTCTACGCCGCGACCTTCGCGTCCGCCCGCGAAACCTCCATTCAGAACATCATCAACTTAGCGCATCCAGATCAACAGCCCATCACCCCTGCCATCTATTCATGCTTTGTCACCAGTACTCTTGAGTACGTACGCTCGAATGCCGCTGAAAAAGCCGATGGCCGTTACAACTACTATGTCGTCGACCAACCCGCGGATAACATTAATGAACTCAAAGGTGGCGATCGTACCGGCGACAAAGAGAAATACGCCCTCAGATTGTCCGATGATTCCGAAGGACCCACCATCCACGAGTGGCTCAATCAACTGATTACCAAGAGCCCTGACTGGACCTCGCATAGCGAATTGCCCATGACGCTCGATATGATGGGACACTGCAAAGACGCGCAGTGATGTTACTCCCCTCAAAGCTTCGCTGAATCGACAGCAAGTTCACAACCCATGACCAAATAAGTATCGCGCTCTTGAGTTACCCAAGAGCGCGATTTCTTATATCAGGCGGCGCTGTTAAAAATGATAGGCGACGTCAACACACGCAAGATTTCTGATATGTGCCCTGCGCGTGCATCGAACCAAGCTAAATGCGAATCTTGCCGTCTTGAATCTCTTGAAAGAGCTTCTTGGTCATCTTCACATAGGTCTCTTTTTCTGGATGTAAGAAGTAAAGAGGTGTGGAGATTTGCGCCGGATCGAATCCTTCGCGTTTGAAAGTGGTTTTGACGTACTTGTAGCTGCCAGTCATGGGCAGCTCTTTCTCGATCCGGATGAAAAGCGGACGCGCATAATGCGGAAGCTCCTCGTTCACATGCGTAGCAAAGGCTGCGGGATCAAAACCATCTTCCACAAGAAGTGCTGCAGCCCCCGCTCTGCCATCGTGGCCCTCGATCTGCACACCATAAACATTCGCCTCGGAAACCGTCGGGTGCTTACAAAGCATCGCTTGTACATCGTTGGTGGATACGTTTTCGCCCTTCCAGCGGAAGGTATCTCCCAACCGATCCGCGAATGCGACGAAGCGATCTTCGAGCAACACCAGCAAGTCGCCGGAGTTAAAGTAATTGTCTCCGTCACCGAACGGATCGATCAAAACCTTAGATTCGTTCTTGCCCTCGTCCACGTAGCCGTCGAACTCAGCCATTTTACGAATCTTTCCGATCACGATGCCCGATTCGCCTTCTTCGATACGTTGCAGATGGCCGTTCTCGTCACGGATGAGTTCTTCTGTGTCAGGGTCCACGCGTACGATCTCATGCCCAGGCAGCAGACGACCAACGCTTCCCTCGCGGTTGACGAGGTTCACTAGGCCGATATTGCCTTCGGTGGCACCGTAATATTCAAAGACCTGCGGGATCTGAAAACGCTCGACAAATTCCGGCCAAATTTCTGGGCGTAAGCCCGCGCCGAGCATGCCACGCAGACGGTGCATGCGCTCCAGCGGATCGGGTGCGCCTTGCAGCAGATAACGACAGATCTCACCGACATAAGTGAACAGCGTTACACCATAGCGCTCGCAGTCCTGCCAGAAAGACGAAACGGAAAATCGTCGGCGGAACGCGAACGCTGCGCCGTTGGTGATGCAAACGCCCCACCCTTGGCTGATGCCGGCGTTGTGGAAGAGCGGCATACCAGCGCAGTACATCACATCATCGGGCTGAATATCCATCACGCCACGCCCAAAATAATAGACGGCGCGCAAGTAACGTTGGTTCGAGATACGAACGGCTTTGGGCAGTCCCGTTGTACCCGAGGTGCAAATATAAATGAAATGCCGATCAGGTGCCGCAACGTCGAGGTCTGGATTGAGACGCGATGCCGTGCTCAGCGCCTCATCCATCGATTGCGCGCCTTGAAGTTGCGCATCGTTCACGCCGGGATCAGACCATACCAAAATTCGTTCCGCGGGGATGTCGATACGATCCAAGATTTCTTGGACGTTATCAACGTACTCCGATCCCACGATCAGCCAGTTCGCCTGTGTGATATTGAGTGCATGTACGAGCTGATCACCGGTGAGCTGGGTGTTAATCAGGCCCGTGACCATCCCAATTTTGTTCGCCCCGACAATGGTGTGCAGGTATTCGGGACGATTGCTCATCAGGAGCGCGACACCCTCATCTGGCTCGCCACCTCGCCGACGCAGTACACTGGCGACACGGTTCGCTTCCTCGTTGAACTCTTGCCAAGTATAACGCCGATCTTCAAAATATAGCGCAGTATTCAGCGGCGTTTTTTCGGCCCAATGTTCAACATGCAAGGCGGGCGAATTCTGCTTATCGTCACCGAGCTTCACCGACGAATAATAGAAAACCTTCGCCAAAAAACTTCCATAAAGCGCATCGAGCTTCAGTTTCTGAAATCGGGGATGCTCCCCGAGCTTGCTTTGAATAAGTGAAAACATCGCCGACATATCTTCTCCTGGTCGTACCTGCCGCAGTTTTATTCTCTTCACGGTCTCATAATTTACGGCTCGCAGTACAACACGATTTCGTGGGATTAGGCAAGGTAGTTATACACTGTGTAACATAAGGAGGCTTTTACACTGTTCTGGCCGCCTGACTCGCGTCTTGCTTGTAAATTTCGAACGCGTGTAAGAGCCTGTTTTTCACCGACGTTTCCACAGTATTCCTGCGCCATCTGCGCCCTATCCCCAACTTCTCTTCTTGAGCGTTTATGCGTCTGACATCCACAGAAATTCGATGGATGGAGTGCTGGTTTCGCACCATCTTACCTCAAGACGGCGAGACCTTTTTGTTAGGCGCGGACGCCTTACCGTTGCGATCGTTTATACGAGACTATTTTGCGCACACTCCTGCGGGCTCGTCCATCGGAATACGCCTGGCCTCGCTATTACTGACGATGATGCTGTGTCTTCGAAAGCGGAGGCGACTCGATCGGGTGACGCGCCAAGAGCGCAATGACTTCCTTGTGCGCATGTCACGCTCAAAAATTTACATCGTACGTGAGCTCCCTATGCTGCTCAAACTGACAGCCTTTTTGGCGTGGGATGGTCAACACGGTGTGCATCGCCAACTCGGCGTTATCGGCCCTCTGGGCCAACCACCCCACTGGCTCACCACCGACGACGCACCATGAGCGATCTACACACATTCGACGGCATGGATGTGCATGCGAACACGCGCGATGTCGCCGATTTTATTATCGTGGGATCGGGGCCTGGTGGCGCAACAGCAGCACGGGTTCTGTCCGAGGCTGGGTTTCGCCTCATCATGATCGAAGAAGGTTCCGAAGTAAAAGACGAGAACCTCCGCGCCGATGCATGGAGCTCTTTCCGCGAATACTGGCGCGATCAATCGCTACAAGTGGCAAGAGGCCGCGCGTTCTGGCCGATTCTACAAGGCTGCGCAGTCGGAGGAACCACGCCGATCAACGGCGCGATCATCCATCGTATCCCCGATGAAATCCATCAGCAGTGGCACGCAGAACGTCGCCTCAATGAGCGTTTTTCGTTGACGAGCCTTCACCGTGTATACGATGCGCTCGATCAGGAACTCTCCGTACGTCCTGTACAAGAAGATATACGCGGCGAGAACAATCGTAGATTCGCGCAGGGGCTCGATGCCCTCGGTTGGAAAAACAATATCATTCGGCGCAACGAGTGCGGTTGCCAAGGCTCCGGCCGCTGCAGCCAGGTCTGCCCATTTGGCGCCAAACAGAGTATGGACCGCACGTTTTTGCCCTATGCAACGCAACGCGGCATGCGTCTGTACGCACATGCGCGCGCCGAACGTGTGCTGCATTCCGGTAGGCGTGCGAGCGGCGTCGAAGGTCATTTTTATCACCCAGTAACCCGCACACGGGGTAAGCCCTTCAGTTTCACCGCACGCCATGGTGTGATCGTTGCGGCCGGTGCTGTCCACACGCCCGTTTTGCTACAAAAAAGCGGCTTGCAAAGAGCCACGCCTCTCTTGGGCCGGCGTTTTATGGGCCATCCCGGCACCAGCATCCTTGTGCGTTTCGAAGACGAAGTCGGGATGTTCAAAGGCGCTACGCAAGGCCACGAAAGTACGCACTTTTGGGATGACGGAATGAAGCTCGAAGTCGTCGGCGTACCGCCTGCGGTCGCCGCCGCGCGTTTGCCTGGATTTGGCCGCGCGCTCTTTGAGCGCATCGACGATCTTCCCCGCACGGCGCATTGGGGGCTTCAGATCCGAGCACAAGCCCAAGGTCGCGTGCGCGCCGGCTTGTTCGGCGGACGTCCACGCATTGCGTACAACTTTTTAAGTGAAGACGTTCGCCTCATGAAACGCGCATTAGAGCGCTTGATCCACGTCGCTTTTGCCGCCGGCGCGAAAAGCGTCGTCCCAGGGGTGTTCGGCTTGCCAGATGAGATCCACAGCATCGATGCACTGGCCGCGCTCCACGATTTACCCGATGATCCACGCCTTTTTCACGGCATTTGCGCGCACTTATTCGGCACAGCATCGATGGGTTCTAGCGCTGCGCAAGGCGTTGTGAATACCGATGGCGAGAGCTTTGCTCTACCAGGACTTTATGTTGTGGATGCAAGCGTCTTGCCGACCAATATGGGCGTAAACCCGCAGCACACCATCTGCGCGTTCTCATGGCTCATCGCGGAAGAGTTGCGTGAGCGATACATCCCTACGGCGAGCGATCAATAGACGCACCCACAACCGCGCAGTGGGTGCGTTTGGTGGTTTGGGAGCTTGAATGCTTGAAGCGTTTATGCACCGCGCGCTTGCATACGCTCATACATCGACTCTGCGAATTCGACCGCTTGCTCAAAAGAGGTATCTTTGGCGATAAGCTTTTTCATGCGCACGAGTACGGAGGCGCGGTTAAAGCCAATGGCGCCGCAGAGTTTGCCTTCTTTTCCGCGAATCACCAAGCAATCGCCTGTTTTCACGTCGTGCATGGTCACGGCTTCTTGGTCGAAGTCGTCGAGGTGTCCTGCGGTTTGGATTTTCAGGTCGAATTGATCACTCCAGACCATGGGGACTGTTTTATAAACTTCTCGGCCTTCATGGATGGCGTTTCTGGCCACGGCGCGCGCCATTTCTTCGGCGTTGGTCCAGTGTTCGACACGCACGTGGGCTTCAATGCTTTCGTCTTTAAAACGGGCGACGTCCCCGATGGCGTAGACACCAGGGACGTTGGTTTCACCGTAGCTATCGGTCACGACGCCGTTGTCGATTTCGACGCCGCTATCTTTAAGCCATCCGGTATTCGGATCTGCACCGACACCAACGACCATGAGCGATGTCTCAATCACCTCGCCGTCGCTCAATTCCACCGCTTCGAGCGTGGTTTTGCCTCGGACGCTTTTTATGGTGGTATTGGTACGCACATCCACGCCGTGTTCGCGGTGGTATCGCTCCATAAACTGGCCCCACTCTTCGCCGAGGCCGCGCAACATCAGCGTATGTGCGGGTTCTACGAGTGTGACCTGTTTGCCGAGCTGTTTTGCCACCGCTGAAACTTCAGCGCCGATGAAGCCTCCGCCGGCAACCACGATATGGTGGTTCTCTTCAAAAAGGCTTCGAATCGCTTCTGCGTCTTCTAGGTAACGCAGGGTGTGGATGCCTTTGAGCGGCGGAATTCCTGGGAGTGCGCGTGGGCAAGAGCCTGTACAGATGAATACGCGATCGCCCTGAATTTTCTCGCCGTTGGCGAGTTCCACGGTGCGTGTTTTTCCATCGAAAGCGACGGCACGCTGTCCGAGTTTGAGCTCTAAGTTGAGCTCTTCGTAGGGTTGTCTACGCAGGCCGATCTCCTCACTGGTGGCCTCGCCGAGGAGAATTTTCTTCGAAAGCGAGGGTCTATCGTAGGGGAGGTGGACTTCGTCACCGATGAGGGTAATTTTGCCCTCGTAGCCCATACGTCGGACGTGTTCAGCCACGCGAATCCCGCCGAGCGAAGCACCGATGATGACGATATGTTGGATGTCTGGGATCAGCGTCATTTCGCGGCCTTTGTCTTTTCGAAGGTGAGGGTATGTTGTTGCGCTGGATCGTTGGGAAGTTGCCAATGCGCGGGGATATTCATTTTTTGGCGCGACTTTCGGTCGATGCAGACCAGCACGGCGCGTGTGGACACGACGATTTCGTCGTTGCGCATGACATCTTGACGCAGGGTCATGCTCGTTGTGCCCAAAGATTCGACGCTGCTTACAATGTGTAGCTCGTCATGGAGGTAGGCTTCTTTACGAAACTCCAGCTCCATTTTTGCCATGAGGAACCATGGCGCGTCTTCACCGAGGCTGGTGAAGAAATGCGCGCGCCCGATTTCCGCGTACGCTCCATAAGACAAGTTGTTGATATGCCCTAACATATCTGTGTCCGAAAACCGGACTTGAAGCTGGGTTCGCGTGGGATAAAGGACGAGGGCTTCTTTCATGAAATCGGCGGGTTCAAGAACAAGGATCGGCCGACGTGCGCGGCAAGACACGGCTTTGGCTTGCCTTGGTTCACGCAGGACGTCAATACGTCAACACGTCTTACCTTGCGCATTTGTAGCACATGGTAAGACGTATTGAGGCGACGGATTCGTTAGGATTCTCGCGGGACGCGGAACGTGCGCAAGATGGCGTTGACTGCTTTTGCAAGGGTCACGGCTGCGGTTTCGCGATCGATCTCCTGTCGCAGCCACATGCCAAGGGCTGCGCGCGAGGAGGCAACGAGCATGACAGTGACGGCGCTCACGACGGTAGGATCTACGCCTCGAAGCACCCGTCCGACACGCTCGGCCCAGGGCTGAGAGAGCTGGCGTTCGACGTCACGCGCGACTTCGGCAACTTCTTCGTCAAGCGCGGCGCCACCTAGGAGCAACCATGCGCCGGGCCCGTATTCTTCGATGGCGTCACAAACGGTGTCGATGAACGCTGACACCATTGAGAGGGTGTCTTTGGGTGTTTTGAGCGCGTCTTCTAAGCGGTCGTCAATCGATTTGCTGAGGTCTTCGAGCAGCGCAATAAAGATGGCTTGGCGGCTTGGAAAGAAGCGATAAACCACCGGACGTGTAACGCCTGCAGCTTCAGCAACCTCTGGAATACGCACGGCTTCTACGCCGCGCTCCGATAGAATACGCGATGCGACCTCGAGCAATTGCGCACGGCGTTCTTCGGGCACCATCCGCTTACGCGATTTGCTACCTTCTTCGTTTTTTTGCCCCATCATCAATTGCCCAAATAGTTTGAATATGCTTCCACGTTAACCAACCTTACGTCCCCGATGGCGGGGCTGCACGTCTCTTTACGTTCGATCGATGGTGTTGCGATGTCTGGCGATATCTCCATAGACAATATGATGCAAAAAGCCTTGGAAATTCCAGGCCTTCTCTCGCTTGCTGCCGGCTTTACAGACAACGGTTTGGCACCGAGAGCGCAAGTCCAAGAGATATGCAATGCAATATTGATGGACGACAGTCGCGCAGAAACGCTTCAGTACGGACTCCCCATTGGTCGTCGTAAATTACGCGAACAACTCGCGCACCGATTGGTTAAGCAGGACCAAGCCAATGGTGCAACTCCGACGCCCATCGGCGCCGATGAGACCATCATCACCACGGGCTCTCAACAAGCGTTGTTTCTAGCCGTCCAAGCGCTTTGCGAACCGGGCGACATCATTCTCGTCGAAGATCCCACCTATTTTGTCATGCTCGACGTCCTGCGCACGCTCGGCGTGCGTGCGGTGGCGATGCCTGCCCAAAACGACACCCTCGATATCGACGCGCTGGACGATTTCTTCGCGCAACTGCAAGAACGCGGCGATCTCGACCGCGTGCGCAGCATGTACCTGATCTCGTACTTTTCAAACCCGTCGAGCAAATGCTTATCGCTCGAGCAAAAGACGGGATTGCTCGACGCAATGAAGCGCCATCACCTGCACGTGCCCATCATCGAGGACATCGCCTATCGCGAGTTCTTCTTTGAAGCACCCTACCCCGCGCCGAGCCTTCTTGCATGGGAAACGCCTGAGATTCCCATCCTGCTGACCGGCACGCTCACCAAGCTCTTTTCGACCGGCTTGAAAGTCGGCTGGCTGATCGTGCAGGAACCAGCATTGCGCCAGCGTTTGGCGGATCTCAAACGCTGCCAAGACTTCGGTACGGCAAACTTCCCGCAGGCCATTTGCGAAGAAGCCATCGAACGCGGCATGCTCGATGAATACCTGGATTACATGCGCCCCATCTATCACGAAAAAGCACGCGCACTCGACGCAGGCTTACGCGAAAATGGTCTCCAAGACCTGGGCTGGACATGGGAGCCTGCAGGCGGTGCGCTTTATCTGTGGCTCCGTGCTCCCGAAGGTGTGGCCACCGGCCCCGCGAGCGATCTCTCCCGCATCTGCCTAGAAGAAAAGGTGATCTATGTGCCTGGGGAGCTCTGCAGCGCAGGAGAAGGTGCCGGCCGCGTGCGTTTAAGCTACGGAAGCCTCACGCCAGAAGACCTTTACGAGGCAGCTGCACGTTTCGTCCGTGCGGCGAAACGCGTCGCCGATCGCTAAAATGCACGCCCCCGCGGACCGATGCCCAAGGTAGAATGATGAACAAGACGCTCGATAGCCAAACGCGGATCACAGATGTTCCCGAAGAACAACTCCGTGCCATGCGCAACTTTCATGCGCAAATCCGCCGTATTTTGGCCGTCCATAACATGGTCAATACCGACGCCGAAACCTTCGATGATCTGAGCGCTCGCCTACAAACCATCGCCAACGAGCTCGAAGATATGCCGCGCGGCCGCCCATTTCTGCGCTTTTCTGGCCTGATGCCCGACGACCAGATCAACGATGCGATCCCTTTTAGTCCAATCGCAGGTCGTTATAACGCCGTAGCCCTTCCGCTTGAGCTTGAACGTGACGGCGATCTCATGATCGCCACCGGCGTATTCAATGAGGCCTACGAGGGCCCCAATCAATGCGTGCACGGCGGCATTGTGGCGGCGGTCTACGATCAAGTCCTGGCGCAAGCGAACGTGCTGCATAAAATCGGTGGTCCTACCGCATCGCTGACCACCTACTATAAAAAGCCCACGCCCTTACACGTACCATTGCGCTTTGAAGCATGGACGGAGTCCGTAGAGGGCCGCAAGATCATTACCAAGGGTCGTTGCCTGGCCAATGGCGAAGTCGTCACAGAAGCCGAAGGCCTCTTCATTCGGCTCGATCCTGAGCGCAGTTATCCGCAATGGTCGAACAAACGCCAATCCTACGAAAACTCTAAGGATTGACGCGCAAACCATTGCAAGCGCTTCGTTTTCGAAAGCGGGGCGTGGCTAAATATGGACGGCCTCAGGAATTTTAGCGGCTTGGCCGATGATTTGTCCGTTGGCGTCGCGCACCTGCCAGATGATCGCCTGCGTGATGCGGAAGCGCTGTCCATCTTTGGCGATACGCACGCCTTGATAGCCGTCAAAATATCCCGATTCTGCTGCTTGTTTTAGCATGCGTGCGCGCTCTTCTCGCTGATCGGGTTCGGCCGACAGGCGTGAAGGCAGCTGCCGGAATTCCTCAAGGGTGTAACCAAAGAGCGCGCGTGCGCGCGCGTTGGCGTATTGGAAGATGGGGTCTTCGCCGCCGTTATGCATCAACAGTGCAAACGATGCTTCTTCGGCTTGTGCTAAAACATCGTCTCCCCCGCCCTCGAAGAGCGGCGCCGCGCAGAGCTGTTGATACGATGCGGCAGCGGCGGCGATCCACGGGGCAACTTCCTCGCGAAGCGCGGCGATGTCGTCGGGCAGCCCCATCAGCGTTCCGTTACATAGATGTCGGCTTGCGGGCGACCCCCGCCAAAAGCTCCAACCCAGATGTCATAGGTACCGTCTTTGGGCTGCGCGAAACGCACCGCGGGATTTTTGGCAAGCGAGTCATCGTCGCAGCGCCACGATCCGTCGGGCGTGCGGATGATGAGCGTGGTATCCGCCCCAGAACCCACATACACTTGCAATGCGATGCCGCTCGATTTGTAACGCAGGCGCAGATGTGGCGCATCTGGGTTGAAAAATCCGGTGCAGCCTTGATGAAAGCCGAGTTCGCGCGCATTGACATGGCCGCCGGCTGAGACCGATACTTTGATGGGATCTGGCTTGAACGGCGATTTAAGATCGAGCGTCCCGTAGATCGGCTGAGTTTTTGCGTTGGGCGCTGCAATCGTCGCGTTCAACGCCGCAACGAGTGTCACCACAAGGACCGAAAGCGCGAGTACGCGGGGCAAATTTCGCTGAAATCGTCGCATGAAAAAACCTTAAGTCAGCATCAGAGTAACCGAGATGCAAAGGGTTGTTCGCAAGCGCTCTTAGCATAGGCTACACTTTTCGAAACCCCCATCCTACCGCTTTGCGCGCCTGAGCGCATTTTATCCTCAACAATCGGCTGAGCACATGTCTACGAAACCCATCCTGATTTACGGCGCCTATGGTTACAGCGGTCGTCTCGCGCTCGAACATGCTGTATCCCTCGGCTTGGACGTCATCGCAGGCGGAAGAGACCAAGCGCAGACACGCGAGGTTGCGCAGACCTTTGGAACGCCCTTTCAGGTGTTCTCGGTGGACGATCGCGCTGCGCTGCGCCATGCGCTCGAGCAATGCTCTGTGATCCTCAACTGCGCAGGCCCTTTTGTCTACACGGCAGAACCCATCGTTAGAGAATGCCTCGATCTTGGCGTGCATTACCTTGATATTACAGGTGAACTCGAAGTCATCGAGAGCTTGGCACAAAAGGATGAAAGCGCGAAGAAGGCTGGCGTTACACTTTTGCCCGCGGCTGGGTTCGACGTGGTGCCCACCGATTGTATGGCGGCCTACCTAAAGCAAAAGCTACCCGACGCCACGCATTTGGACCTCGCGTTTCATGCGAGCGGCGGATTATCTCATGGTACTGCACAAACCATGGTCGAATCGCTGGGCGCGCCGAGCGCGTCTAGGAAAGACGGAAAGATCGTTGAGGAACCGTTGGGTGCTCGGACGATGGACGTACCGTTTGGACCGAAAACGCGTCGCGTGATCTCGATCCCTTGGGGAGATGTCGCAAGCGCGTATTACACAACGGGCATTCCCAACGTGCGTACCTACACCACGGTGTCGCCGCGGGCGGCTGCTGTCGTCTCAAAAACCCAAGCACTGCACGGCTTGTTGGGCGTGAAACCGCTCCGAAAGGTCGCCAAACGCCTCGTAAACGCTCGGATCACGGGACCGGACAGCGCTACGCGCGAGCGCGGGTATGCGATCGTGTGGGGTCGTGCGACCAACGCGCAGGGAACCACCGTGGAGGCGAACCTCACGACCATCGAGACCTACACCCTCACCTATCGGACGTCTGTGGACCTTGCGCGCCGCGCCCAAGCTGGCGAACTTCCTACTGGATATCAGACCCCTGCGGGTGCACTCGGCGCGGATTACGTGCTGATGCTCGAAAACACGGCGTTCCAAGATCTTTCGTCCACGTCGTCTTAAAGCATCTTGTCGCTAGCCGCGCGCGCGCGAGTGCGCTAAAGCTCAGTTACACGGATTTTCTTGGCAGGTCTCAAGCGCCTGCAATTTTCCGTGCGTTTTTGTTGGTCGTTCCGCGCCGTTCTTCTGCATTCTATGAAATGACTTGCATTCGTCGCACATATTTAGCAAAAGGCGGGCGGCTTGGCGCATTGTGCGCTTTCTCTACTCCCACGCATTTATGGACGCTATGAGGGTTCACGTACTCATCGCTCTCAGCTCGGCTACCCTCGCTTTTGGCGCTTGCGGCAAGCATGAGCCCGCACAGCCCAACGGCACTGGTAACTACGCGGAGATCCCCGCCAACGTTCAAGACATGGTCCCCGACGATGTCTTCCCGAAGGCTAAACAACTCGCGAAAGATTGTGAGAACCTCAAGGATCTCGCAAGCTGCAACCAACTCGGCTGGATGTTCGCCGTCGGCGCTGAATATCCGATTCAGCACGCGGATCAAACCGACGAAACCGTAACGGATAGTTACCACGTCGATCAGCTGAAGACCTACGCCGCGGTGCCACAAAACACCGAATACGCGAACGCTCTCTTCGCCTCCGCTTGCGAAGCCGGTTGGTCTAGCGCCTGTGTCAGCCTCGTGCGACAAGGCGTCGCCGAAAACCCCGGCGCCATCCTCACCGACGCATGCGCTCAAGGCGAAGCCGACGCATGCAAAATGCTCGGTGAAGCGGCAAATAACGGCGGTATCGACGGCCTGAGCAAAGATGCCATCATCGCAAGCCTAGAAAAATCCTGTAACAAAGGACGCTTCGAAGCATGCTTGGCACAAGCAGGCGCCGACGAGAACATCGGTAAAAGCACCCTACCCGAAGTCGGTAACCCACGCCTTCTGCACATCCGCGCACGCAAAGATAACGCAGAAGTCAATATCTACACCGACGACGTGACCCAAGCACGCGCCATCGCCAACCGCGCACGCGAAGCCTTCGGCGACGATGTGAACATCTCGTTCAACCCATCTGAAGGCTCGGCACAAGACCGCTGGCTCGAAATCACGCCAGACCTCATCGCCCTTGCGAACGGCGTTCCCAATAGCGCTACCGTTACCCTGCGCCGCAATAGCATCACCTTCACCAGCGTGATCGGCGACGGCGAAGAGCGTGACAAAGTACGCAACGCACTCGAACGACTCGCAGGCGAAGAGTTCAAACTGACCACGCTCCTGACGCAAGCAGAAATCGACGCTGCAGAAGAAGCGCGTAAAGCCAAAGAAGCAGAAGCTGAAGCAGAAGAAGGCTAATCGCCTCCGCGCCTGCCAAACCCATAACACCGCGAAGCCTCGCGGTGTTTCTGGTTTTTGCATCCATGGATTTCGACGATCTCATCGTCCAAACCACAGGATTTCATACGTACCAAATCAAAGGCGCCCGCTTTTGCGGACGCCTTCAAGTTTTTACATCTTACGTGGCGCGGTGCCCCCCGCTGCCCCAAGCTTTATCGCGTATTAAGCATCCACGAGTTCTTTCTCATCGCGTGCTTTTGACGCTGGTTGATAATCGAAAAGGAGCTCGTCGTCTTTGGCATCGACGACGGCGCGCCCACCTTCTTGAAGGTCTCCGAACAGTATTTGATCTGCAAGAGGGCCTTTGAGCTTCTCGCGAATGACCCGAGCCATGGGGCGTGCGCCCATGCGCTTATCGTAGCCAAGCTTGGCGAAGAGCGCGACCGCAGCCTCGGTGAGCTCCAATTCCACGTCCTGTTCTGCCAGCTGCTTGCGCAGTCCATCGACGAATTTGTGGACGATTTTCTCCATGGTTTCTGGCTGTAGCGGCGCGAAGCGAATCCGCGCATCCAAGCGGTTTCGGAACTCTGGAGAAAACGCAGACTCGTAAGCTTTGTCGTCGGAACCTAGGCGTACACCCTCCGAGAAACCGATCATTTGCGTGTCGAGCTCGCGTGCACCCACGTTGCTCGTCATGATCAGAATGACGTTCTTAAACGATGCTTTGCGGCCCTGGTTGTCGGTCAGCTGACCGTGGTCCATGACCTGCAGAAGCACGTTGTAGATCTCTGGGTGCGCTTTCTCGATCTCGTCGAGCAAGACCACGCTGTTCGGGTTGCGTGTGACTTCTTCGGTGAGCTGTCCGCCCTGCTCGTAGCCGACGTAACCTGGCGCCGCGCCGATAAGACGAGAGATGGCAAAGCGCTCCGAATATTCGCTCATATCAAAGCGGATGAGCGGCAAGCCGAGGGTGTCGGCGAGTTGACGTGCGACCTCGGTCTTTCCAACACCGGTAGGACCGGTGAAAAGGAAGGACCCGAGCGGTTTTTCTGGCGCGTTGAGGCCGGACCGTGCGAGTTTTACGGCGTTGACCACCTCGGTGATCGCAAGGTCTTGACCATACACCACACGCAAGAGATCGCGCTCCAAACGCGCGAGGCGATCACGTTCGCTTTCGGTGACGGTGACCTCTGGGATGCGCGCGATACGAGCGACGACCTTTTCGACGTCGACGGCGGTGACAACACCGTCTCCATCTCCACGAAGTTTCGCTTCAACGCCGGATTCGTCCAGCAAGTCGACGGCCTTATCGGGCAGGCGGCGATCGCCGATATGCTGCGCACTCAATGTCACGCACTTTTCTACGGCATCATCCAAGTAGGTGACGCCGTGATATTCGGCATAAGCAGGCTTGAGTCCGTGCAAAATTTGGATGGATTCTTCGATGGTCGGTTCATCGACGTCGATTTTCTGGAAGCGGCGGTTCAGCGCTTCGTCCTTTTGGAATACGCGTCGGTATTCACCGTAGGTGGTCGCGCCGATGCAACGGATCGAACCATCAGCCAAGGCAGGTTTGAGCAAGTTGGCTGCGTCCATGGCCCCACCTTCGACGGCGCCGCTACGCAAAATGGTATGGATCTCATCGATGAACAGAATGGCGTTCGGAATTTCTTTGAGTTCGTCGATAATTCCACGCAATCGCTTTTCGAAATCGCCACGGTAGCGGGTGCCCGCCACAACCCCGCCCATTTCGAGCGAGTACATCACGGCGTCGACGAGCATGGGTGGTACGTCGCCATCGACGATGCGGCGTGCCAAGCCTTCGGCGAGCGCCGTTTTCCCAACACCAGGCTCGCCCACGAGCACGGGGTTATTTTTGCGGCGACGCGACAGAATGCGAATCATGCGTTCGACTTCGCGATCGCGTCCAATGAGCTGATCGATTTTCCCTTTGGCTGCGCGTTCATTGAGGTTGGTGGTGAACTGCGCAAGCAAGCTGTCTTCTTCTTCGGGTTCGTCGTTTTGGTTCGTCAGAACGACGCGCTTACGCTTGGGTTCTGCGGAACGACCGTGTGAGATGTATTCCACAAGATCGAGGCGTTCCAAGCCGGATTCTTCAAGAAAGTAGCCTGCGTGACCGTCGGCTTCGGCAAACATGGCGACCACCACGTGCGGCCCTTCAACCAGATCACGCTCTGAGGCATGTGCGTTGGCAAGCGCGCGACTGATCACGCGCCGCGTACCGGCTGACAACTCAAGCTGGATGCTCGGGTCATGGGTGGCCGGAATGTCTTCTTGAAAAAATTCCTGTAACAGATCGTGGAGCTCGTCCACGTTCGCTCCGGCGGCTTTTAAGCACGAAGACGTGTTTTCATCGAGTAACAGTGCGGAGAGCAGATGCTCTGGGGTCACCAAGACGTGCGAATATTCGCGCGCGATTTCCACAGCAACGTTCAGCGCGATTTGTACTTCGGGAGAGAGCATTCAAAACTCCATCGTAGAAACGTATTGTTCTACGTAAGGGTGCACACGCTGGCCATCCGGCGCAAGCAAGACGCAACTATCTGAGTGATGCATCGTGCCGAAATGCGGAATGCGCGATGTAAGTCGCGCGAAACTTTATTCGGGTTCACATGTTACGCGTAACGGAAAACCAGCCGATCGCGACGCTTCGGTCACCTTTTCGGTCAGTGTTTCAGCGATGTCACGTGCATAGACCCCCACCGTGGCCAACCCGCTATGGTGCACCGTCAACATCACGTGCACCGCTTCGGCGTGGGACTTATTAAAAAACTCTTTCAACACGTGCACCACCCACTCTTGGGTCGTGTAATCGTCGTTATGAAAGATCACACGATACTTCGCCGGACGACGACTGCGCGTGCGTTCCTTGACCGCCGTTGCGCCATCTTTGGTCGGATCATGCTCACTCATCGCTTATCCTCACACACCACGAAAATTACTGACCGACGAAACCGCGAGTAGAAGCCAGCCGCTGATCATCATGACACCGCCAAAAGGCGTAATCGCACCGAGCCATCGCGGCCCAGTTAGGACGAGTAAATAAAGGCTGGTCGAAAAAACGATCACCCCTGCCATGATCAAACGAACGCCCCACACGCTGGCTGCGCCGTCGAGCATGGGCCACATCGCAGCGATTGCCAGCAGCGCTGCGCCATGGAGTAAGTGATACTGAACGCCCGTCTGCCAAATCGCCAAATCCTCCGGACTTAGACGCGCTTTCAGTGCGTGCGCTCCAAAAGCGCCGAGTACGACGCCCAAAGCCATGGCAAAAGCCGCAAATCGAAAAATGGTCGCTTGGCTCATGGAAACTCTCCGTCGGCGATACACAGGATTTATCGAACAAATCAGGCCCAAAATGCATTATGCTGAACGCATTCAAACATCTTAAGGCTACACTATGGACCGAATTCTACGTGCTCACCGCACGTTACCGCCGAGTATAGCAAATTCTCTATCGGTCGTCGCCCTAAGAAAGCTCTACGCATCATGCCCAACCTACCAGACCACCTTCCAGCGCATCTCGACGATTTCAACTGCGCGCAATACGTCACTGAACCGACGCCGGCGCGCAATAAAGACGCCATCGCACTCACAATGATCCACGACCAGCAACGCGAAGATTGGACGTGGGCGCAGATCTGGGGGCGCATGCACGGTTGGCAAAACTTACTCGAACCATACAAGCTCCAACGCGGCGATCGCATCGTTATCTGCCTGCCGAACTGTCCGGACATTCCAACGCTCATGCTCGCTGCCATTGCCTCGGGATACGTGCCGGTCGTCCTATCGCCACAACTCCGTGCCGACGAACTCGATTTCATCACCGAGCATTCGGGCGCAACCTTATGTATCGATACATCCATCCTCCCGTCTACCGACCGCCCGCCCTCCGCTTTCGAAGGCGGAGGCGTTGCGCGTTTGCACCTGAGCGACGTCCAAGAAACGCTCGACCGCGCACAACACTCGGGCAAAGTACCCACGTACGTTCAAACCACGTTCCACGACCCTGCGTACATGGTTTACACCTCGGGAACCACGGGCCAGCCCCGCGGCGTGCTACACGCGCACCGCGCCGTTTGGGCCCGCAGAATGATGTTCGACGGCTGGACCGGTATCACCGCACAAGACACCGTGCTGCACTCCGGCCAACTGAACTGGACCTACGCCATGGGGATCGCCATCTTTGACGCCTGGGCCAAAGGGGCACGTTCTATCATCTACGAGGGTCCGCGCAGCGCAGCACGCTGGGCAGAACTCATCAGAGAAAACCAAGCGACCGTCTTTGCGGCCGTGCCGAGTCTCTACCGACAACTCTGCCGCGATGTACCCACCTTGGCAAAGGACGCGCAAAGCTTGCGCCATGCACTTTGCGCAGGCGAACCCTTGCCCATTCCACTCTGGCAACGCTGGCGAGACATCACCCAAAAACCACTGTTCGAAGCGCTCGGCATGAGCGAATGCTCCACCTACATCTCGTCTGGTCCAGCTACTCCCACGCGTCCCGGATCGCCCGGACGTCCACAACAAGGACGCAAAGTCGCCATTCTGAACATCGAAGATCCAGACTTACCCCCCTGCGCGCCAAACGAGGTCGGAATGATCGCCATCCATCGCGATGAACTGGGCCTCATGCTCTCTTATTTCAACAACGAGAAAGCCAACGAAAAGGCATGGCGCGGCGACTGGTTTCTCACAGGAGATCTCGCAACCCTAGATGACGAAGGCTACCTCCACTACCACGGTCGCAATGACGACACCATCATCACCCTCGGCTATCGCGTCGGCCCCACCGAAGTCGAAGCGGTGCTCATCCAACACCCAAGCGTACGCGACGTGGCCGTCAACGCCCATTCTCCGCGCGAAGGCCTGACGCTCGTCTGCGCACACATCGTGCTTAACGCAGGATGGCATTGGGACGAGCAAACACAACGCACCGTCGAGGCACTCGTGGCAGAACACCTCGCCGAGTATAAACACCCGCGCCTGTATGCAGTGCACGAAGAACTTCCGCGCAACCGGTCAGGGAAAGTACTTCGAAAGCAGTTGCGATACGAAACACGCCTGAACCAAGATGCGTCGTAAGGGAATTCGGGCGATTCGGTGATTTCGCGGCGTGTTATCTCGGGCGCCATGTCTGGTCGTCTTGGGTATGCATCCACGCGATCCAGCGGTCGTTTGCCTTGGGTAGGCGTGGGCACACGCGTACGGCATCAGCGATTCCAAAGGATGTGCAATCGCGCATCAATAAACCGTCGTCCTTGACTGCGGCATCGCGAAAATCCGTAGCGCGCAGCTTTCGAATCAAAAACCACGGTGCATCGGCCGTCTGAACTGTAAATCCGCGGGCGCGCGCAGCGTGCATCATACGATCGCGCTCCGGAAACCACCGCTCAAGCATCTGAGGCAAGGTCGAGCGCGCGGAGAGCGCCGCGCGTATGCCCTCTTCTTCTGCACTGCCGCAACACCACGCCGGACGATGGTCGTTGAGACGTTGTGCGAGCAGCGCATCGAGTACTGCGTAGCCGATGCGTAAACCTGGAACCCCCTGCTCTTTGGTTAGCGATTGCAGACGAATCACGTTCTTTGGCGGTATTTCTTGTCGTTCTGCGCCGCCAAAGATCAAAAAACGATAGGCTTCGTCCCATAGGAACAAGACTTCGGGGTGGCGATGCGCCAATGCGGAGATCGTGCCCTGGGGTAGGCGTTCACCCGTCGGATTATTGGGGTCACATAGATAGACAAGGGTGCTGGATGACGCAGTGATTTTTTGTGATAGATCTTCGATATTTAGTGTCCATGCGGGGCCATCTTGTCGACGGTAGCGGTGCAGCGTCGCGCCCCGTGCAGTCACTGCTCGATGAAATTCCCCAAAGGTGGGCTCTACGACGAGCGCATGGCCTTGGCTGGGCAAAAACGTAGAGACAATGGACCAAAGAATACGGCTGGAACCGGCATCGACGACGATCTCATTTGCGTGCACGTTCACGGATGCAGCGACGGCTTCGCGTACGAGGAGGTTTTGCGGGTCGGGGTACGCGCGGTAGTCGACTTGGCGCAAACGCTTCAGAAAGTCTTCGTCCGGCCCCCATGGATTCACGTTCACGCTGAAGTCGAGCGACGGATCGTAGACGCGATCCATGGTGCGGAAATAATCGGCGCTAAACCCACCGTGGTGCGAAGATACATTTTCTTTAATGGTCATCGGTTTTTCTTTCTGGGGTGGGCACGGTGCGCGGTGACAAGCGCGAACGCAAGTGCTCCGCTTGCGCTCCATTGCATGGCAGTTCGTGCGATGCGTTGCGCCGCGCGAATGTCGTCTACTGTCGCCGTTCTGCCCTCGTCCATGAGCGCGTACACGCCTGGTTTTCTAATACAAATGCCTAAGGCGCCTGCCATGGCCGCCATGGGCCAGCCACCATTCGGACTGGGTGTGTGCGTGTGATCGCGCAGCATGATCTTCCATGCTGTTTTTCCGTCGTAGCCGTGGTACGCGGCAGCGGCTACCACAAGGAAGCCGGTGCATCGGGCCGGTACGTAATTGATGACGTCATCAAACTTTGCGGCGAAGTATCCGGCATCGTTCCAGTCGGCGTTCTCGTAACCGATCATGGCATCGAGGGTGTTGGCTGCACGCACAAGCCAAGCGCCGGCCGCGCCGGCGATGCACCAGGCCATCAACGGCGCGACGACGCTGTCGCAGGTGTTTTCTGCGAGGGAGGCGATGGTTGCGTTGGCGAGCTCTTCTTCGGTCAGGTGTTCGGGATCGCGCGAGCAAAGCCACGACAGGCCTTGGCGCGCGGCGTCCAGATCGTTTTTTGCGAGCGGATCTGCCACGCGGTCCGCGGCCTCGATCAGGCTACGCGCTGCAAAAGAAGGCGTCAGTAGCAGCGCACGCGATGGGACTTCGAAGGCGGGGGGCAAGCGAGTCAAGCACAGGTCCAAAAGATGCGCGGTGAGCGCGGTGCCGCTGATGATGCTGAGCGATGCAACGCCGCCCCAGAGCTTCGCATCCCATCCCCTGCGCCCTCGAAGGCGTCGTGTCGCAAGACGTGTGACATGCCCGATCCACACGACGGGGTGTATGCGCGACGGCAGTTCCTGAAAGGTTCCGTCGAGCCACCATGCTAATCCAAAGACCATCGCTTCGGTGCGATGTCCATGGTGTGCTTTCTTTACAGCGGAAATCCACGAAATCATCTTCGCGCCTTAAGATGGATAAGAGGTAAAGCGTTCCCGCGGGCCGCTACCCATAAAAACAACTATATAACGCATAAAACAGGCTCTTAGACATAAGGGCCCACGAGCGAGGAGCGCCGACAAGAGGTTGGAAGCGTCGCGCATTGTGTCCGCCTTCTCTTAGATCAGCGAGACACTTTCTGTGCAATTTCTCATATTGACACTTTCAGAAACGGCGGCCTACATAGCAGTCACTACTGGCGTAATACATTCGTTTTACAGCGAATGTGTTCGGGAATCTGGTGAAAATCCAGAACTGACGCGCAGCGGTAAGAAAGAGCGAAGGTCACACAGCTCACTGGGATCACCTGGGAAGACGTGACTGTAGGTAGCTTTCGAAGTCCGAAGACCGGCCGGTGGTTGGGTATCCGCCCATAGAAAAACAGAACGCGTTCTCTGTTCTCTTGAAGGCATCGCGCTGCGTTGCGCGGTGTTTTTCCGCAAAATGTTGTGCATTTATTCTCCGCTTCTGCGGTTTTATCGCGATGCGCTATACGCTTCTGTCGGAAGGTATCGCGACTTTTCTCTATCTGTGAGGAATTCTCAATGCGTGTAAAATCATCGGATGTGGCCAGCCGCCGCATGCAAACCTGCCCTGTACTCACTCTTGACGATACGGTGCAAGAGCCCTGCGAAAGCCAAGCCAGCACAAAACAACGTACGTCTTCTGTGCTCCGCACCGCGACAAAACTCACCATGATCGCTCTGATAAGCGGTGGGTTTATGGCCTGTAATGACGACGGAAACGACGACACCACCAACCCTGACAACTGTGTCGGCGAGGAATGCGTCGTAAAAGAGTGCCTCGCCATCATCGGCGCCTCCCCAGAAGAAGGCATGTTAAGCATCGTCGACTTAGAAACGCTCGAGGTGAAGCAAAACATCACCACCCTGCACCACGACGTCGGCTTAACCTTCCACAGCGATACACTCTTCGCCATCAACCGCCTGGGCGCCGACAATATTCAAGCCCTCGACGTTCGTGACGACTACGCAACCATTTGGCAGTATGCTGTGGGCAACGGGACAAACCCACAAACCATGGCGATCAGCGGCGACCGTGGGTTTATCCCCCTGCTCAACTCCGGCGAAGTCATGGTCGTCGACCTGCTGGCGGAAAAAGAAGAAGACTTTATCTTGGACGATCGCATCGCGATCCCACCCATCGCGGAATGGGATGGTAGTCGATCCGATGTCGGAAGTGTTTACGCGCAAGATGGAACGCTCTTTGTGGTATCCCAAGGTCTCAACGATACATGGGTTTGCGAGGAAGAAGCGCACTCACAAATCCTTGCTTTCGATACCGAAACCCTCGCGCCAAAAGCCGTCTTTAATGGTGAAACCACCCTCGACCTAGAGCTTTGCAACGCCGGCAGCGCAATCGTCCTCAACGACATTCTCTACGTACAATCTATCGGCAGCTACGGCTTCAGCGAACCAGATCCTGTAGATGACGGCGGTATCGAAGCTTATAACCTACGTACAGGTGAAAACCTCGGCGTGATTTTCACAGAAACCGACGGTGGCAACAAAGACATCTTCCAGATCTACGGCAGCAAAGATGGCAAAGGCCTGTGGTTGAATCTAGCCAGCGGAACGCAGTTCGAAGATCAGACCTTACACTTCTTAGATCTGTCAGGAGACACACCCGAGTTTAGCTCCTCTTTTTATAATGGCTATGTCTGGAGCATCTCGGAATCCGAGGACTTCCTCTACGTCACAGACCGCCACTCCAGCGGCGAGGGTCTCTTCGTGATCGATAAGGAAACACGTGAGCTTGTAGACGAAGAGCCGATCGATATCGGCCTGCCACCACGCGACTCCCTCATCTTTGAGCGCGAAGGCAGCTGCTTCTAAGCGCCTCATCGACTTCTGATACCTTCTTTCTCTGCGGAGTTTGCGCCATGAGCACAACGCCCAAAACTTGTCCTAAAACACAGTCCGACGAGCCCGATTACAGCGACGGCGTGACTGCGGAACAAGCCGTGGACCATCGTGTACGCATGCGCGCGCTACGCGAAGAACAGCGCAAAAAAGTCTCCGAACGCAAAGAGAAACGCGGTGTGCTGATCGTCAATACCGGTGACGGCAAAGGCAAAAGCACCGCAGCATACGGTACTGCGCTACGCAGTATCGGCCACGGTAAACGCGTCGGCATGGTTCTCTTTGTCAAAGGCAGCTGGAAAACAGGCGAGAAAGAGATTTTCCCCACCCTTCCAAACCTCGACTTCGTCGTCGCAGGAGAAGGCTTCACGTGGGATACCCAAGATCTAGAACGAGATATCGCCTGTGCCCGCCACGGGTGGGAGCGCGCCGTCGAAATGATCGAAGCCGCGCGCCTCGATCCGAGCGCATACCACCTCATCGTGCTCGATGAGCTGAATATCGCCATCCGCTACGGATATATCCCCATCGACGAAGTCGTCTCCGTACTCGATGCGCGTCCAGAACACCTGAACGTCATCGTGACCGGACGCGACGCCAAACCGGCGCTCATCGACATCGCCGATACCGTATCAGAAATGGTCCCCGTGCGGCACGCCTTCCAACGCGGCATTCGCGCGCAACGCGGCATCGAGTTCTAAGCAGAATTTTGACGAGCTCGAAGCTTACGGCCCGCACGAATGAACGCGCGGGTCGTTCTATTTTTGCGTCGTATGCGCCTTCGAAAGCGGAAGCGCGTCGAAGACTCGCTCGCACCAAGCCCGCCTGCGCGATGGACGAACGACACGAGCGTCCGTGGTTTTTGCAGCTCAGTCCCAAGCGCTGAGAATCAGCCGGCGCTCCATCGGCCCATGGCGGTGTTCCCAGAGAAACACGCGCTGCCACCTGCCCAAGCCCAATCGGCCATGAAGAATCGGAATCGTCGCCTCTACGGCGGTCAGCGCCACGCGCACATGCGCGCTCATGTCATCCTCGCCCTCTTCTCGGTGCGTGAAAAGCGCATCGCCATCCACCACCTCGCGCGCCATCCAATTTTCTAGATCTTCGCCGACGCGTGGGTCTGCACCCTCGTTGATCAAAAGCGATGCGCTGGTGTGCTGCAAGTACACATGAAGCATCGCATCATCGACGGCGATATCACCGATCCATTGCTCAAGTTCCTTGGTGATATCAACCAAGCCTTTGCCGTTGGTACGAACACTGATCTGATGACGATGCATACGTTTCCCTACAATTCGATGGCTCTCGTGACCGCACGAGCGCGACACATCATAGCCCACCCTCTGCGATTGTCTTGCGATATTACCACCACCAGACAACGCCTGTAACTTTACATTCAGGAAAGCACTTTCTCGTCGTTTTTAAGGTCTTAGCGCAATTACATGCGGAATTTACAAAGAAACGGTGTTTTTATCATTCCTAACTATGAATCACCGTTCAGTTTGTGTAGAGAGGGAGTAAGGCGTTCATGAATGAATGGAGATTCAGCGGCACGACTGATTGTCTGGAGCGCTAGGCCGTTGAATGCGAAGTGATACACAGGAGGCAGTATCATGAATGAGCTGTATCTGGTCGGAGTCGGGCAGACTCCCGTCGTCAAACAGACCGACATGCATGTTGGCGAGTTGGGCGCGGCGGCGGTCCGAAACGCCCTGGCTATGTGGCCAGACGCCCCTGTCACCGCAGTCTACGGCGGAAACATGCTGTCCGGTATTCTATCCGAGCAACAGCAGGTTTCTGCGATGGTAGCCAACGCCGCAGGATTGCACGGCGTAGAAGCGCTGACCATCGAGGCTGCATGCGGTAGCGGCGGATCGGCCATGCACGTCGCCGTGATGGCAGTCGCCTCCGGTATGCACGACTGCGTCATCTGCTACGGCGTAGAAAAAATGGGGCACTCGGAGTTCCAACGCACCACCAAAGGACTTGCCACCGCATCCGACTGGGAAAAAGAAGGCGCCAAAGGCGAAACCTTTGTCACCCTGAACGCCCGTTTGATGAAAGCGTACATGGACGCCTACGGCGTAGAGCAAAAGGACTTCGCGCCCTTCTCACTCATCGCCCACAAAAACGCGCTCACAAACCCCAACGCGCTGCTGCGTAAACATGTCGACTTAGACACGTACCTCAACTCCAAAGTCATCAACGAGCCCGTGCGCCTTTTCGACGCGAGCCCGATTTGCGATGGCTCCGCCGCCGTGATTCTGGCCAACGCCAAAGTCGCAGCACAAGCCCGCGCGGCCGGCATTCCCACCGTGCGCGTGCGCGCCTCCGCCATCGCCATCGATAACGTGGCCATCGACGATCGCAAAGAACCGCTCATTCCTTCGGGCGTCGTCGCTTCGAGCCAACGCGCTTACGCACAAGCAGGGCTCGGCCCAGAAGATATGGACATCTTCGAGCTTCACGATGCCTACACCATCATGTCCATCCTCTCGCTCGAAGGATCCGGATTCGCCCAACCCGGCGAAGGTTGGAAACTCGGTCAAGACGACACCCTCACACTGGCCGGTAAATTGCCGATTGCCACCTTCGGCGGCCTCAAATCGCGCGGCCACCCTGTGGGTGCAACCGGCGTCTACCAAATCGTCGAGACGTACCTGCAACTGACGGATCAAGCAGGCGAAAACCAAGTGCAAAACAAAGCGCGCGCCGCCCTTATCCAAAACGTGGGTGGAACCGCCGCAACCGTTGCAACACACATCCTCACCCGCGATTAAGTCGTCCGATCCATGATAAAAACGCGCACCAAAGAAATCTCTGGTGCGCGTTTTACTATTTTGTTGAAGGGGTCGTTAGGATTCAGATGTGTTCAATGCGGCGGCAATGGCTTCGCGCTGCGCCTCGCTAAGAAGCTGGTTCTCGACCTCGAATTGCACGTACAAATCCCCCTGCTTCTTGCCGCGTTTCATGCCACGCCCAGGGATGCGCTGCGTTTGTCGCGGGTCCATGCCGGGGCGCAGCTTCATCGTGATCTCACCCCAAGGTCCATCGATCACATGTGAGCCGCCCAGCAATAGATCTGTGGGTTTCACCATTGTGCGCGTGGTTAAATCCATGCCATTGACTTCGAAGCGGGCATCTTCTTGCACCGTGATTTCGATGAGCAAGTCAGCGGCATTCCCACGTGCATCGATATCCCCGCGTTTCGATAGGCGAATCACATCGCCAGTACGCGCACCCTGTGGGATGTTTACTGAGACTTCGTCGCGGTAGGTCTGTACACCACGTCCTTGGCAATCCGGACAGACGGTACCACTGAATCCGCCTTGGCCTTTGCACTTCGGGCATGCTTTATTGCGCTGATAGGCAAAGCTCGACGTGGTGCCGTGTAGCGCCTCGTCAAAGCGGATGCTCAGTCCAAGTGTGGTATCGGATACGGGTGCGCTGCCGAATCCTCCGCGCCGTTGCGAAAATCCGCCTCCGCCACCTTGAAATCCTCTGAAGAGATCTTCAAAGCTGAAGCCTTGCGCACCACCAAAGCCTCCGCCTCCGAAGTCTTGGCCGCCAAAGCCGCGCGCGCCGAATCCCTGGCCGCCAAAACCGCGCTGCGCCGCCTCCCATTCATCGGGGTTGAAGCCTTCCTTCAGTCCGATCGTGCCGTATTTATCGTACAGCTCTCGTTTCTTATCGTCGGAAAGTACTTGGTAGGCTTCGTTGGCCTCTTTAAATTTCGCTTCTGCCGTGGGGTTATCTGGGTTTCTATCAGGGTGGTTTTCTTTGGCGATCTTTCGAAAAGCCTTTCGGATTTCCTCTGAGGAAGCACCCTTTTGCAGCCCCAACGCACGGTAATAGTCGGTGTCTGCTGCCATCATTCCGTCCTTCTTGGCTGCGCGCCGGTGCATTTTGAGCTGCCGGCGTGCAAAAGTTCACAATCTACTGCTTTTGAAAGAAGCTAAGCACCAAAGCGCGTGTGGCAATTTACGGGCCGCTGTTGCGTGACCCTGACGGCGTTTGAGTATTTGCGCCTCGGACGTCGCTGTTCCAACGTCAAAAATCAATCAACCTCGCGTCGACGACGCGAGGTTTGCACATCTTATCTCTGTGTTAATACGGAGTGCGGCGTTTATTCGAACTCGAACGGAACAGTTTTCGCTTTGAAGACAGCTCGCAAATGGTACCCACCATCCTTTTTAAAGTTTTCGCCATCTTTATCTGGGATGGGGAGTTGTGGCTGCGATTGTAACTGTTCGCCGACGTTGAGCAAGCGGTCTTCCGATACTCGGACGTTGGTATTGTTCGCGCCTTCAACTGGGATCGCGCCATCAATGGCTGCGGAGAGGGAAACGGATCCGTCCTCGTTGAGGGTGAGGTTTCCTGCGGCGGTGATGTACGCGAGGGGAAGGTTGAATCGCTCGCGTCCTTCGGCCGTTGGTGTGCCGCCATCAAGCTGCGGCTCCATGCCAGGGAAAATCATGTGAAGTGGCACTGTAGTGCGGAAAAATGCTGTGTTTTCACCAGTTTGGACAACAACTGCGCGCACCGGCTTGCTTTCTGGCAGATCGAGATCGCTGAGGTCTTCGAGTTTGAAAACTTTGCCGCCGTCGACGCTCTCGTCTACTTCGTAGACACCCGACGCAGCAAAGAGTTCAAAGTAACTGACACAGTGGCCTCGCTCGAAGTTCACCACAGGTGCCATGATATTGATCACGTCATGTTCAATATCTGGCGTCATGAAAACACTGAGAATTTTTCCCAGCGTATCCGGCTCACGGATGCTCAATTCCGTAAATCTGAACGCCATGTCTTGGAACAAAGTCTCGCCTTCTGCGTTCGGATCGCATTGGTACCCTGTCACATCGGGGTCATTTGCATCCCACAAGGGCTCCAAGAACAGTTCATTTTTCTTGAGCTGAGCGGTGCGGTTGGGCTTGGCCATCCAAGCTTCCGCCATGTTCACGGATCCATCACCATCTGAGTCTTTGAGACCGTCGAGCAATTCGGATTGCGCGGCATCTTCGACGGGCGTTTTAGGATTTCTGGGATCGAGTCCAAGCGCTTCTTCTGCCCAGTTTGGCAATCCATCGTCATCGGTATCATCCCAACCATCCAGCTGGCCGTTGCCATCTTCATCCGGATCTTTGGGGTCAAAGTCGTGTTCCAACTCAAAAGCGTTCGACATTCCGTCGCCGTCGCAGTCCGCATCGGGATACTCAGGCGCGCCGTCGATGAACGAGCAGGCTTGCTCCTGCGTATATTCGGTTGAGCTATTTCCGCCGCCGTTATCGTCTTTATCACCACACGCGCTTGTGGCGGACCACGTTAAGGCCGCGCCTACCAAAAATGCGTATTTCCATTTTGGAAGATTCATCTAATTCCCCTTGGATTTTGGCCCGATTTGGCGGGCGGAAGAACACTACGTTCGTATCTGGTCGTCGTCTTCTAATCGAAAGCCGCGCCCAAATCAAACCAGTCGACCTTCTCATTCAACTCATCCACCGATGCGCGCATCACAGGCACCTCGGTCACGCTTTCGTCGGATGCAGAAGTTTTTCAGGCGTCGAACGCGATCATTTGCTGACGGAACGCCAGGGCTGCGTCGTCTCCACGCTGTGCCTGAAGCGAGGCAATCACCGTGTTGTAGAGCAACATTGCAATCGTCATGGGACCGACGCCGCCGGGCACGGGCGTAATCGCCACAGCGCGTTCGATTGCTTTGTCGTACTCCACATCGCCTGCGAGCTTGCCTTCTGGACTGCGGGTTTGCCCCACATCGATCACGACGGCGCCCTCTTTGATCCAATCGCCTTTGACCAAGTTGTACACGCCAGCCGCCGATACCACGATGTCGGCACGTCGTACTTCTTCTGCCAAATTTTGGGTATGGCGGTGTGCGATGGTCACGGTGGCGTTCGCGCGCACGAGCATATCGGCGACGGGTCGTCCAACGATGACGCTCCGGCCGATGACCAGCGCGCGCGAGCCCTCGATTTTGGCACCGATCGCCCGCAAGGTCACCATGATCCCCAATGGCGTACAGGGCTCGACCAATCCAAAGCGCTGAAACAAGCGTCCCAAGTTGCTTGGATGGAACCCATCTGCGTCTTTCCGCGGGTCGAGCGCATCCATCACCCGCAACTCAGAAATATGTTCCGGTAGGGGCAATTGAACCAATATCGCGCCCACATCGGGATCTACATTGAGCTTTCGTACTTCATCGAGCACTTCCGCTTCCGAAGTCGTGGCTGGCAAGTGCACATGACGCGATGCAATGCCAACTTCGGCGCAGGCTTTAATCTTCCCATTGACGTAAAGCTCGCTCGCTGGGTCATCACCAACGCGCAACACGGCGAGTGTGAGCGTGATGCCTTCGCTGCGTAATGCGTCGACCTTTTGCTTCACGCGCCCGCGTATCCACTGGGCGATGAATCGACCATCAATGTTCTTTCCGTCGAGGGCGCCCGGCAGCTGTACGTCGATCATGGGATTATTCTGGGGCTATGAGCACATAAAAAAGCTTCGCTAGCGAGCTAGCAACACTCCTGCGTATTGACAACGCCCCTTCATCTTAAAACCGAGGTTCTACGCATCGTTTTCTCCGTTTCAGCCGCGATGATCGAAATGATCGCGCGACCCAATGCCCAGCGCGTTGCGTAGACGCAGGAAATCATCCGACAATAGGAACCGCACAAGATCGAGGGCGCGCGGTGTGTTGCGCAAATCGCCCGACGTAATACGCCCGTCGCGCACAGGTTGCCCGCTTGCACGGAGTACTTCGTACAGTGCGATCCCGGGATGATCGCTATACGCCGCACCAAAGCGATCGCCGATGGCTCGTATCGATTGCGCGCGCCCAACACCGTAACTCTGCGCTACTTCCGGCGCTTTACGGTGTGCAGCTTCCGCGTTGCGTCGCTGACTGATCCACATCAACGAATGAATATCCTCCGCCGTCTCAAGCCATTGCGGCTCCACATCATCACCAGCACTTTGTGCAATCGCACTGAGCAAACCGCGGATGTCATCGTCTTCAACTTGCGCGTATAAGCCCAAACGCGAAGCGCTCATGGCGGCGATCCACCCTGCCCAGAACTTCGCCGATGCAGGTTGATCATCCGCGATACGCGGGCCTGGCACATAGAAGCTCGCGCCATCCAAGGTGGTTGCGGCAACGCCATTCACGGCGACAGTCAACCGTGGCACTTCGATGTTCAGCATCGCGCACACGGCGTTCAGATGCTCGTCAAAATATCCATATTCTTCTGCGCGATAGCGGTCTTTCTCGATACGCATTCCGCCGACCGATTTCTTCGAAAACACGCGCGATGCGAGTTTGGACGATTCCACCAGAACAAAGCGTTCACGCGGATTGAGCATGCCTTTGCCCATGACGTCCAACAGTGTGTCGACCTGCAAAGGCGCATCGATCGCCCGTCGATCCGCAAGGCCGACATCGGGCGTGGCGTGACCGAAGATCTTTCGTAATTGCCGCACCGTACGCAGTCGCGATGTTTCACCGCTTTGGGCGTAGAGTTTGTCGAGCTCACCGACCACGTCTGGCAAACTGCCGAGCGGGAAATCTTCGGATGTTACCGCATCGACGAGAAGGCGCGCGGCATCCTGCGAGCGATCGTCTTGTTGTGCGACCGCGCGCGCGCGCTGACGCTGCGCGTAGCTTCGATTGGCGCCTGCCTGCACCGCGGCTTCAAAGGAACGATCCGCCTCCTCGGGCCGATTGAGAATGTCGAGTTGGAAATCCCCCAGATGCAACCACAATTTGGCGCGGCGTTCCTGCGACAGCGGCGATCCTTCGACCTTGTGCAATCGCTCCCAAAGGGCACGTGCAAACTCGGCTGCTCTGGAGCTTCGAAGCGCGATTTCCTCGAGCTGGGTGAGCGGCTCACTGCGCGCTGGGAAGGCATCGAAGGCCGCCCAAAGCAGCGATTCCGCTTTCTCTGTCTGCTCTAAACGCTGCGCATAGGTTCTGCCTAGCAGGATCCAAAGATGCAATTCTGCATCCACCATCGGCTGCTTCAGCAAAGATTCCAAGAGTTTGGCGCCACGCGCTGCATCTCCAAACTGCAGATGCATCTCCGCGAGGCGTATGCCGAGTTCTTCGGACCGGCCGGAACGTTGAAACGCTTCTTCTAGCGCCTCAATGGCGCGTTGACGGTTTCCGCCTTCGACGCTGTGGAGCTCGGTCAGGCGCAGATACACTTCTTGACGATGCTCTTCTGGACATCCGCTCGCTAAAACCGATTCGATGGTAGATCGTGCAGACTCCATATCGCCAAAGAGCGCTTCGATGCGGCTCTTTTCGAGTGCAATCCGCGCATTGGCGGGCGCGTGAACCATGGCCGTTCGCAGTGAGGCAATGGCCTCTTGTTGGCGCCCCAAGCCATCGAGGGCGCGTCCTCTACGCAGCGCCAGCAGCGCCAAGGCATCGCCTTGCACCACGCCGCTGTTAATGTGGTCGTTGAGTGCGAGCACCAGACCTTCGGTGTCACCCGTCGTTTGCAATGCCCGATAAACATCTTCGCGCAGCGGATGTTCGTAGTTGCCGGTGGCAGCAGCGCGGCGGAGCCAACCTTTGCGCACCTCTGCTGTGATGGCGCCTTCGCCGGCAGCGTCCAGCCACAAACGCATCTCTAAGAGAGGCTCTTCGGCGTTCTGCGCAAGCGAGGCGAGGTTTTTCTCAAGTTCCTTGGCGTTCGCAAGAGCGCGCGCGGCCGCAACGGCGAGATGTTCTTCTATCCAAGTATTGGCAGGCTGAATGAGTTCGCCGACGGATATGGCTCCGTTGTGAATTAGACGTAGGGTTTGTCGGTCGTCTGCGCCGGGATATCCTTCGACAACGCCGAGTTCGCGAGCCATCCAAGCGCGGATAGCGCCGGTAGGAACATCGGTTAAAAGGTGTTCGTTGTGGATATCGCCTTCTTTGTCGAGCGCACGCCATGCGACACGGATCGCGTCGGCACCGTAGGTGTGTGTAGATGCGCGAACTTGCTCTGCGCCATCCCAATCGTTGTGTTCGAGCTTTTGAAGCGCGATGTGTTCCGCGATGAGGCGATCTTCGGGCCACCGTTGGTGCATCGCGTCCATGAACGCATCTGCTTGTTCGGCACTGTCGTGCTCTTGCGCTTGTGCGAGCAAGAGTTCGTACGCTGCGCGAGCGGTCGTTTCGTGAAAACGCGGTAGATGTTCCTCAAGGGTTTGTAGCGCGGCCTTGCGGACGTCCTCGGAGATTTCTCCCGTTGCAAGACAGCGCTCCATGGCGGCGACGACTTCATCGCAGACGGAGGGTTCATCGATGGCGCGCATGTACGCTTCAAGTGCTTCGGCGTATTCGCGTAGCTTCCATTCCAGAACTTCTGCGATGCGGAAGGACAGTTTTGCGCGCCCTTCGTCGTCTGCTGCGAGTTCACGTCGTCCGCGCATCACGCCGAGGAGGCGTTCGTCGTCTCCGGTCGCTTCGTACAAGCGCTCGAGCCATAGAAGCGCTTCCTCGTGCCATTGAGAACCGAGCGCTCCCAAACGGCGGTAAGCCGCAAGACCGCTCGGCAAGTCATTGAGTTCACGCACATAAATCTCGCCGATCTGGCGCAAGCATTTGGCGCGACGTTCGGGTGATACAGCCCGATCGTGCTCTTGTTCGGTCATGGCGACCAAATCCTGCCATCTGCCCTGCTCTTTGAGCATGGTGCCAAGGCCGCGCAGCGCATCTTCGTGCAACGGGTCGCGTTCGAGGGCACGCCGATAGAAAGACTCGGCGGTATGCAGATCTGCGAGCCGCGTGCGCGCGATATCTGCACAACGACATAAAATCGTCAGGCTCGCGGCCAAATTGTCGTGTTGAACCCTCGAAAGCTCGTGCTCAGACAAGCGCAAAAGGTCTTCCCACCGGTGATTCTCGTAGAAAATCCGTTCGAGGGCTGCGATGGCGGTACTACAATCGGGGTCTGCGTGAAGCGCTTGTGTCCAGGCGTCGACGGCACGGTTGAGATCGTGGAGTTTGCGTTCCGCAACTTCGGCGGCGTCTTGAAGCAAGCGAAGTCGTTCTCCAAGGACGCCTGTTTGTTCGGCGGCGTGGCGCTGATGGTTATATAGCGCGTCCCAGCGGCCGGTCTCGCGATAAATTTTCGCCAGCAATTGCGCGCTGGATCCTTTCCATCCGTATTCGAGCGCAGATTTCAGGTGGCTTTCGGCTTGGTTGGTTTCGCGCAATTCACGATAGGCTACCTCCGCGATACGCTCGTGTAGCGTTCGGCAGACATCGGGGTCGCGCTCGCGCTGTAGTTGTGCGGCGTGCAGCGCGACAAGTTGTTCCCATTGACGGTCGCGATGATAAATGTGTCCGAGCAATCGCAGCGCGGGCGTCCAATCGGGACATTCTTGAACGGCTTCGCGCGCCATATCGATCGCGACGTCGGGCAGTTGCATTTCTGCATCGAAGCGCTCAGCCATTTGGGTGAGGAGGTCTGCACGCTCCATACCCGAGGCGGCGAACTCGAGCCGCGCGGCGAGGCCGTCTACGACCTCGTGCGGGACGGCGTTGCCGTGTGTCGATCGTGCGAGGCTCAGAAATGCCGCAGCGCCGAGTCCGGCCGTACGACCCGAGACGGTCGCGTTGCGCAGTGAGGTCAGGCCGTCCGAGATATTGTTGAGCAAGTATGCTCGCAGCATGCCTTGTTGGTAGTTCGCAGACGCACGCGTATCAGCGTCTTCTGCGTTCTCTGCAAGGCCCTGCAAAATTGCATCTAAACGTGCGTAGTCATTGTGCTTCCATGCCCATCGAAGCACGGGACGTGCGGCGCTGATATCGGGGTCGACACGGAACGCGGCTTGGTACCATGAGAGTGCTTCTTGGTTTGATGTCGCTGCGCGTTCCGCGAGCGCTGCGGCACTCAATGCGAGCGCTGCGCGTTCCTCGTCGGTGGTTTCTGGTAATTGGTCGAAGCTCTTCCAGCGTTGCGCGCGCAATTCTAGCGCCCTATCCCCTTTGGACAGCGCGACCAGGACATCTTCTGAGAGTGCGCGCCAGAGTGCGATGGTTTGAGGGTCAAGTTGACGGATGGCGTCTTTGACGCGGCCGAGTGTTTCTAGCGCGTCACGCACGGGTTTGCCGCTGCGCAGATCCATGAGCATGCCGCCCAGATCTGCGAGCGCTCGATCCGTCTCTGTGCGCGCGCGCTCTGCGTCGGCGCCGTAGTGTTCACGCAACGCTTGGCGGTCATTGCGCAGGCGTGCTGCGTGGCGCAGCGTTGCGAACGCTCTTGCGTCGACGCTTGGTGCTTGCGCTGCGGTTTGCGCCGCGGCGATGGCTGCATCTTCATCTCCAAGGCCGAATGCAGCGACCTCTGCGGCGATGAGCCATCGATCCGACACGTATTCTGGCGCGTTGAGCAGCTCTGCGTCTCGCGTGGCGAGCCGGTAGATCTCAGCGGCAAACTCGCGTGGTAAAAGCCGGTCAGAGGGCACGGCGCGCACGTGTTCGGATGCGCGTCCGGCCGATTCTACATTTTGCTCAGGCGTCGAAAAGCTGGTTTCTCGTCCTCGTCGATCATCTCTATCGTCGCGGCTCATTCTGCCTCATCCTCAATGACGGTCCACGCCGAAATCACGTCGGCGTGCGCGCATGGCGTGCGTCCTGTTGGAACCTCGCAAAGTGTTGGCTAGAACGTGTTTTTAACGCACGGCCAACCTTCTGCGCCATGGTACGGGAGATACTTTTGGACAGATTGGTTCAAACCGCAAAAATTCCACGCTGTTTCGCGAAGGTGTCGCCTTCGAAAGCGGAGGATTTCCGGAGAAAGTGATGCCTAAACTATTGGGTTAAGAGCTCTTTACATCGAAGCGCGCGACGGATGGGCTTAGGATTTCGAGAGGTCGCGTGAGCGTTGTGTGGCTGCGCGCACGGCTGCGATGAATGCGTTTCGAGCGCCGTGCGATTCCAGTGCTGCGACGCCTTCGATGGTGGTGCCGCCTGGGGAACAGACGCGATCTTTCCACACGGCGCCGCTTTCGTCGCTCGATTGCAGCACGACGCCCGCGCCGTAGATCGCTGCGGCGGCGGCTTGTTGTGCCAGCGGGCGCGGAAGTCCTTCTGCTACAGCGCCGTCGGCGATGGCTTCTGCGGCTAAGAAGAGGTATGCGATACCCGATCCTACGGCGCCCGTGAACGCGTGGAACCATGCTTCGTCTTGAAGCTCGAGCTCACCGCCGTTCGATCGCAGCAAGCCCTCGATGATCTCGCGTTGCGCTTCTGTCGGCGCGTCATTGGCTTTCCATGCGGTAAGCCCTGCACCTTGCGAGGCGGCGAGGTTTGGCATGCAGCGCACAAAGAGCGTATCTGGGAGCTGGTCTGCGGGCAGGACCTGGAGCGCGGAGATCGGCAGGCCTGCGGCCACAGAAAGCACGACTTTCGGGCGGATGCCTTGTTGGACGATGAGATCTTGGAGCATGGGCGTGACGCCGTGAGGTTTCATGGCGAGCAGCCACACATCCGCGGCACGGGCGATCTCCGTGATGGTATCGACGCGTTGGCCTGGGAGGTTCTGACCGGCGTTTGGCATGGGATCGTAGGTATAAAGATCCTCTGGCTTTACCACGCCTTGGGCGACGGCGCCCTTGAGCATGGCGGAGCCCATATTTCCTAAACCGAAAACGCCTAATTTCATCGTGACCTCTGGATGCATTCGTAGAAAAAGTATCGACGGCTGCACCTATGTTGCCGTGTTCGGCATTGCGGTGCAACCGTCGTTCTGCATCATCGTTAGATTTTATGCAGGCCGTTGGGCTAGCCTTGCATTTCTTGTGGCAGTTCGTCTTCGAGCGATGGGTTGTAGCTTCCGCGCGCGGGGCGTGCGCCGAAGATCGCGGTACCGATGCGCACCATGGTTGCGCCCTCTTCGATGGCTTGTTGCATATCGTGCGACATACCCATGGAAAGCTCTTTAAATTGCTGCGCGGCCTCCGGGTAATCTTCTTCAAGGTTTTCGCGAATTTGATCGCGCAGCTCTCGAAGTTTCCTAAAGTATGGGCGCGCGGCTTCGGGATCGGGGTCGTCGGGCGGGATGGTCATCAGGCCGATGGGCAAAGCGTATTCGCTCTCGATGGCGTGTCGCACCAAGATCTCGGTCATCTCTGGGTCGCAACCGGATTTCTGCTCTTCGCCTGAAAGGTTGACTTGGATGATGATGGGCTGGGGCTTTTCTGCTCGCCCTGCGATTTCATCGATAATTTTTTTCCGGTCTACGCCGTGGATGACAGCTGCTTTGCCGACGACGTAGCGCACTTTATTGCTTTGTAGGGCGCCGATAACGTGCCATTGGATATCCTCGATATCCTCAAGCTCTTCTGCCTTATCCTGCCATTCTTGAATGTAATTTTCTCCGAAATCGATTTGTCCGTAGCGTCGCGCTGCGCGGATCGCTTTGGCGGGACGTGTTTTTGAGACCGCGATCAGGCGCACGTCGTCGGCGTTGCGGCCGGCATCATTGGCCAGTTCTGCAACACGTCGACGAACGTACGCGAGGGTACCTTTGAGGGACGCTCCACTCATCGTGATTTCTCCCATGGCATATGGACGAGCAGTCCATTGGATTGCGCTGACCGCAGCACATCGTGGATCGGGAGTCCGACCACGGCGTGCCAGGAGCCCTCAATGCGCGAAACAAAGGCTCCTGCGAGGCCTTGGATGCCGTATGCGCCGGCTTTATCCCAAGGCTCGTCGGTATCGAGATAGGCCTCGATTGCAGAGGCACGCATCTCATGCATAAAAACGGTGGTTGTGTGATGCTCCACGGCGACGGGGGTATCGTCGTCGGTGAATATGGCAAACCCTGTGGTCACGTAATGTGGTCTACCCATCAGGGCCTCGAGCATCTGCCGCGCGTCGTCACGATCGCGCGGCTTACCTAAGATTTGTCCTTCTTGGGTGTGCACGAGTGTGTCCGCTGAAAGCGTCCACGCGGCCTCGTTGGCCAAGCTCTTATAAGCGTGCACAGTTTGTGTGCCTTTTTGAACGGCGAGCTGACGCACGATCTGGACTGGGTCTGTGCTCTCGTGATGTTCATTGACATCTGCGGAAGCCACACGTACGTCGAACCCAACTTCTTCGAGAAGTTGTTTACGACGCGGGGAACGGCTCGCGAGCAAAATAAAAGACATGGTGCGGTTGCCGGTCAAACAGTATCGCGCAGACACAGGATCCAATGGGACGTTGTCTTCCAGCGTATACCCACGGCCCGTGAAGGTAAAACCTTATGCGCATCTCTTGAATATGTAAGCACAATCCCCAGAAGTCAAAAGCAGAGACTCTCGCCCAAACGCAGGGGTCTACGCACCGTTTGGCACGAAAAGAAACGCCCTTGCGTGGCGGCGTATAAAGGTAGGACGTGGGGTCCGGCGTGAAGATTCATCTCACGCGACATTCCCTTCCATCTCCTTCCATCTTGGGCTCATCCGCTTCCTTGGCACGACGTGATGGTGAGCGCGCGGCGATCTCTCCTAGCAATTGACAGTTGAAAAACTGTTCAGTACTGAACAAAGAAGACGTTTCGCTCTCACGCTTTCAGGGAATCGCTGTGAATGCCATGACCCCACGCCAGCTCGAAGTACTCCGCGCCATCCGCACCAAGATGGAAACCAGTGGCTATCCGCCGACCATTCGTGAGCTGGGCGACATGTTGGGCATTCGTTCGACCAACGGCGTCAACGATCACCTGAAAACGCTCGCCAACAAAGGTTACATCGAACGGAAATCGTCAAAAAGTCGAGCACTTACCATCACGCCGCTGGGTTACGAAAGCACGGCGGAGTTTTTTCCGGACAGCCCGAATAACCCTATCGATCCAGATGCGCAGGGCGACGAGGCGGTGGCCCAGGTGATCACGGCGGACTTTGGCACGGCGCATCAGGTTCCGCTCTTGGGCAGGATCGCGGCGGGCCAGCCGATCGATGCCATCGAGCATGTCGAAGAGATGCTGACGGTAGATGCTGCGGTACTTGGGCGCGGGCCTGCTGCGGAGTGTTTTGCGTTACGCGTTGAGGGTGACAGCATGATTGAGGATGGGATCCTTGATGGCGATGTGGTTTTCCTTCGAAAGCAACAAACGGCGCATCGGGGCGAGACTGTCGCGGTGATGTACGATGGTTCGGCCACGCTGAAGCGCTATTATCGCGAAGGGGATCGCATTCGTCTTCAACCAGCGAACGCCTCGATGGACGCGATCATGGTCGACGCACGCAACGGTGGTGACTTCGCCATCTTGGGACGCTTGGTGGGCCTCTATCGGCGTTACAGCTGAGTGTCGGTCATGGCCTCGAAATCGCATCAAAAGGCTGGCCAAACCCGCCCTGCAAGTTGACAGTCCTGTTACCGACTGTTAGCTCCGTCGCGACCTGTATCACCGGCTGACATGCCGGCCTCACACACCGCATCCGAGAATCAGACCATGGTCGATTACGGAGCAATCCTGCTCATATTTGTTCTCGCTGCCGTCATGGGCGGCGCGGTTGTTCTATTGAGTGTGGTATTCGGCCCGAAGAACCCCACCAAATGGAAACAGACCGTTTACGAATCCGGCTCGCGTCCTTTGGGGGATGCGCGTCTTCGGATGGACGTAAAATTCTATATGGTCGCCATTTCGTTCATCATGTTTGATGTCGAGGCGGTCTTCTTGCTTCCGTGGGCTGTTGTAGCGCGCGAGCAAGGTCTCACTGGATTTTTTGTCGCCATGACTTTCGCCCTCATCTTGGTGGTGGGCTTGGTCTATGAATGGGCGCGAGGAGGTTTCGAATGGGAGTAGAACAACGCGGCGGCCTGAACGCGGCGGTGACCTCTCAGTTGGGCACCGCTCTTGCGTGGGCACGAAAATACAGCCTTTTCCAGTATCCGTTCGTCACCGCGTGTTGCGGGATGGAATACATGTCGACGGCGGGCAACCGCTATGACATTTCGCGCTTTGGCGCGGAGATTCCACGCTTCTCACCACGTCAGGCGGACCTGCTCTGGGTTGTTGGAACCATCAACCACAAGCTCGCACCGTATCTGGCGCGTATTTACGATCAGATCTCTGATCCCAAATGGGTCATCTCCTTTGGTGTCTGCGCATCTACCGGTGGTTTTTACGACAACTATGCGACCGTTCAGGGGATCGACAAACTGATTCCGGTCGACGTTTACATCCCCGGTTGTCCTCCACGTCCTGAGCAAGTGCTTGATGCCCTTGTGATGTTGCAGGAGAAGATCGCGCGTGAGCCGAGCGATGCGCACCACAACAAGCCGCCTGCGGTGGGAGCTGGAACGGTATGAGTAAGAAAGTTCTCAAGGCGCTGACCAAGCGTTTTAAGAAAGAGATTGTCGATTCGCACGACCACGTCGGCGACGAGACGATTCTTATCTTGCCCGAGCATCTTTTGGAGATTGCGCAGTTCTTGCGCGAGGACCCGAAGATGTCCTTCGAGGTATTGAGCGACGTGACGGCGATGGATTATCTGCGCCGTAAACCACGCTTCGAGGTTGTTTATCACTTCCATTCGCTCACGCTAAAACACCGTTTACGCGTGAAGGTATTGGTCGAGGAAGGCAACGAAGTCGTGCCCTCGCTCGTCTCCATTTGGCGTTCGGCCAACTGGGCGGAGCGTGAGGTTTGGGACATGTTCGGCATTCGTTTTGAAGGCCACCCCGACCTTCGCCGTATTCTGATGTACGAAGAATTCCAAGGTTTCCCTCTGCGCAAGGATTATCCCGTGCAGCAGAGCCAACCGCGTATGGACTTGCGAGCGCGTGAGCGGGACGCACTGGAAGAGTACAAAACCATTTATCGCGACCGTGGCCAGGGCGCCCAGTAGGCGATCACCGTTCACAGGATCTATAGAAATATCATGAACGACGACGCTTCAATCTTTCAGGTAGAGCCGGGAACCGGTGGCGAGGACTTGATGGTCCTCAACATGGGGCCGAGCCACCCAGCGATGCACGGAACCGTACGCATGGTTCTGACACTCGCTGGCGAAACCGTGATCAAGTGCGACCCAGAGATCGGGTACTTGCACCGCGGTTTTGAGAAGATGTGCGAAAACGTAACATGGACCCAGGTATTTCCTTATACCGACCGTCTGAACTACGTCTCCCCGCTTTTGAACAACTTCGGTTACGCTCTTGCCGTCGAGAAGCTTCTCGGCATTAAGACACCCGAGCGCTGCGACTATATTCGCACCATCATGGGCGAAGTTTCGCGCTTGAGCGACCACCTCACAAGTATTGGCGCGGGCTCACTGGAGCTCAACGCGATGTCAGTCTTCTTGTACTGCATCGAAGCGCGCGACCTCTTGTGGGACCTGCACGAGGAAGTGACGGGCGCGCGCTTGACCACCACGTACGCGCGTGTCGGCGGTCTTGCGCACGATTTGACCGAAGACTTCCCCAATCGCTGGGCGGCGGTCAAACCTCGCTTGTTCGAAACGATGGAAATGGTCGATAAACTTCTGACCAAAAACCGCGTTTTCATGGACCGCATGCAGGGCTCTGGCGTGATCTCCGCCGAAGAAGCCATCAACTACGGATTCAGTGGGCCGTGCCTGCGCGCCACCGGTGTGGAGCATGACCTGCGTAAAGATGCGCCCTACTTCGCGTACGATAAAGTCGACTTTAAGGTCCCCGTTGGAAGCAAAGGCGACAACTACGATCGATACCTGGTTCGTTATTACGAAATCTTCGAATCGATCAAGATCATCGATCAATGCCTGCGCGACATCCCTGATGGACCGTACAACGTCGAGGACGTCAATATTATCCTCCCGCCCAAAGAGCGGGTGTACAACTCCATCGAGTCGATGATCAGTCACTTTAAGATCATCTTCGAAGGCGTCCAAGTTCCAGCTGGCGAGGTCTACAGCTACACCGAAGGCAGCAACGGCGAACTTGGTTTCTACATTGTTTCGGATGGAACCGGTCGTCCGGCCCGCGTCCACGTACGCGCTCCGTCCTTCTATCTTATGGGCGGGATTGACCGCATGCTCGAGGGCAACATGCTCGCCGACATCATCCCCACCTTTGACACCATTAACATGATCGGGGGCGAGATCGACCGCTAGAGGTTGATATTCACCACCGTAAACGCCGAGATGCAACAATGCCTACCGCCATAATTAACGGCAAAGAGGTTACTGTACCGCGCGGAACGCCGATCATTCGTGCCGCCGCGCAGCTCGGGATCGATATCCCTCACTTCTGTTACCACCCCGCCCTGAGCGTACCCGGCAACTGCCGGATGTGCCTGGTAGAGGTTGAAGGTGCACGGAAGTTAGAGCCCGCATGCTACTTCAAAGTAGAAGACGGGATGAAGATCCACACCGAGAACGACAAGGTACATACCGCCCGACGTGCGGTCCTCGAGTTCATTTTGATCAACCACCCTGTCGATTGCCCGATCTGCGACAAAGCAGGTGAGTGCAAGCTACAGGACTATTATATGGCGTACGATGCGCAGCCTTCGCGTTTGACCACCAACAAGGTGGCCAAAGCCAAGGTTGTTCCCGTAGGTCCACACGTTGTGCTCGACGCGGAGCGTTGCATTTTGTGCACGCGCTGTGTGCGTTTCTGTGATGAGATCACCGGCACGAGTGAGCTTGTATTTGTAGAGCGGGGCGACCGTTCTGAGCTGCGGACTTTCCCAGGCAAAGAACTCGATAACCCCTACTCTATGAACGTCACCGACGTTTGTCCGGTGGGCGCGCTCACCACGCGTGACTTCCGGTTCAACCGTCGCGTCTGGCGTCTGTCGAGCACGAACTCCATCTGCACCGGCTGCGCCAAAGGCTGCAACATCTATCTCGATCACCACCAAGGCCAAGCCGAGCGCTACCGCCCGCGGTTTAATGCCGATGTGAACGAGTACTGGATGTGCGATGAGGGTCGCCTCTCCTACAAACGCATCCATAGCGATCGTCTCACCACGATTCGCGTGGGTGACGAGGAAGGCATCTCGTGGCCACGCGCGGCGCGTAAAGTTGCGCAACAGATCAAGGCGTCGGGTTACGCACCAGAAGAGATCGTCTTTGTAGCGAGTGCACAGGCTTCGACCGAGTCGCTCATCGCTGCCCAAACATGGGTGAAGGACTTCCTCGGAACAGAGCAGATCTACTGGTCTGGCAAGCCTGACGGGCACGCGGACGACTTCCTGATCTCCGCGGATAAGAACCCAAACCGCAGCGGTGTTGCGCTCGTGTTGGGAGAAGCGGCGTTCAAGAACGATGCGCATGCGCTCCTTGAGAAGCTCGAACAAAAAACCACGCGCTTGCTGGTGATGATGGGCGACGACCTGCCCTTCGATGCAGAGACACGTAAGCGATTTGATGCAGTGCTGCCGACGATCGAACACTTTGTGCTCATCGCGCCGCACGGCAATGCGTTGGCGAAGGCTGCTTGGGCAGTTTTACCTGCCGCGACACACGCCGAAGAGGACGGCACCTTCATCAACGAAGAGGGCTTTATGCAGCCCTACGAAGAAGCCTTCGCTCCCTTGGAGCAGGCGCTCCCCGCTTGGGATATCTTTGTGCGCCTTGCACACGGAGCCGACGAGGAGCTTTCTGTCAGTAGCTTTGCTGATCTGCAGCAAGCGATCGAGTCGAAAGTCGCCGCCGAGTAATCGCGCGACGGCCCCGCACTAAGGCTGGACGAACCGGATCATGGACGCACTCTATTCAAATAGCGCTCTCTTTTCCCTACTGAAGATCGTCGTTGTGACGTTGCTCTTCGCTATGCCTATCGGGTCGTTGATGACTTTGCTCGGCGACCGAAAGCAAAGCGCGATGGTACAGAACCGCATGGGACCGAACCGTGCGCGACTACCATTTATCAACCTGCCCTTGGTCGGCCTGCCGCACTTTATCGCGGACGGCCTGAAGATGATGTTCAAAGAGGACATCATCCCCGATGGTGCAAACCGACGCTGGCACAACATCGCCCCCATCCTGTCGCTCTTTCCAGCGCTGGTAATGTGGGCGGTCATTCCGTTTTCAGACCTCTACTGCACAGGAACCATCGTTGTAGAAAACTACCGCGACATCTGTGTGGGTGGCGAAGCGCGTAACTACTTCTCGATTGCGAATATCGACGCAGGCATCCTCTACGTCTTCGCATTCTCCGCGGTTTCGGTTTACGGCGCCGCCATCGCCGGCTGGGCCTCGAACGCCAAGTACTCCCTCTTAGGCGGTCTGCGCGCAAGCGCGATGATGATCTCCTACGAGGTAACCATGGGCCTCTCCATCATCGGGCTGCTCATGATCTACGGCACCATGAACCTCAACGAAATGGCAGTTTGGCAAGGTCAACTGCTGTGGGGTTGGTTGCCGGCCTGGGGAATCGTCGTTCAGCCGCTAAGCTTCTTTGTGTTCTTCCTGGCCATGCTCGCCGAAGGAAAACGCTGCCCCTTTGACCTTCCAGAATCTGAGTCTGAGCTCGTCGCCGGTTACTTCACCGAATTCTCGTCGATGAAGTTCGCTGGGATTCAGCTCTCGGAATACGTCGTGACCGTTTTCATTGGTGCGCTGGTCTCGACGCTCTTCCTTGGCGGCTGGCAGGTGCCCTTCCTCTACGGAGACGGGTTTCACTTCGGCCCTGGGGATGTAGACATCGCCCTGCCGTACAGCGTGGTCATCCTGCTGCGCATCGGCGCCATGGTCACCAAGACGCTGATCATTTTGTGGCTGCAGTTCATGGTTCGTTGGACCATCCCGCGCTTCCGCTACGACCAAGTCATGGATTTGTGCTGGAAGATTCTGCTGCCTGTCTCGCTCGCCAACCTCGCTGTCACAGCGTTGGTCCTCGCGCTTATCTAATACGAATCACCACGGGGCCTCACAATGGCTGCAACCGTTTTTAAAATCCCACGTCCGAATCGAAGCCTCTGGGTTCGCTCTTACGTACCTGAGGCGATTCGCGGACTTTCCATCACTTCGCGACAGTTCTTTGTGAACCTGTTCACCAAGAAAGAAGTCGTCACCATCGCGTACCCCGAAGTCAAACGCGACTACCCTGAGCGGTACCGCGGATTGCACCGGCTGATGTATCGCGAAGACGATCAAGTGCGTTGCGTTGCGTGCATGCTGTGCTCCACCGCATGCCCAGCAAACTGCATCCACATTGTGGCGGGTGAACACGAAGATCCGACCATCGAGAAATACCCCGTCTCGTTCGTCATCGACGAACTGCGCTGCATCGTCTGCGGGCTATGCGTAGAAGCTTGCCCCTGCGACGCGATCCGCATGGACAGCGGAATCCACATGCACCCCTTCTACGAGCGCGACAAAGCGTTCATGGATAAGGAGTTCCTGCATGATTTGGGTGGTCCGTCCATCGCGGTGCAAGGCGGAATCTACAAAGGACGCCACAGCTAACGTCATACCGACGAGACCGACATCATGAAAATCGGCGAGCTGGCCTTTAAGCCTGCTCGCCGTTTTATTTTCATTTTCTCCGCCGGATTTTAGTGGGGTACATCCGCCAACTCGCCGATGGTGAACTTGGGCCAGGCGGCCGCGAGTTTGTCGTGGACCTGCTGATAGGTTTCGACCAAATCGCCCAAGTCGCGCCGAAACACGTCTTTGTCCATCCGTTCGCCGTCTTTGGACCAGAGACGTTGGGTATCGGGCGAGATTTCGTCCGCAAGTACGATTTGTCCGTCGACGGTGGTGCCGAATTCGAGCTTACAATCCACGAGCGTCAAATCGGCCTTGGCCCACATTTTCTTGAGCGCCTGAAACACCAGCAGCGCTTGGCGACGAAGTTCGCGTAACTGCTCGGTAGTGGCGATTTTCAACACGTGTACCGCGTGATCATCGTTGATCAACGGATCGCCCAAAGCATCGCTTTTGTACGAGAATTCGATGATGGGCTGCGCGAGCTGGATCCCTTCTTCAAGACCGAGGCGCGTGGCAAGACTGCCTGCAACGATCGACCGCACGATCACTTCAACGGGGATGATATCGACGCGGCGCACACGCATATCGCGCTTGTTGATGGTGTCGAGGTAATGACTCGTGACGCCTTCGCTTTCGAGGTAACGAAAGACCATCCCTGCGATTCGGTTGTTGAGTTCGCCCTTGCCTGCGAAGTCTTCCTGCTTCTGCGCGTTAAAGGCCGTGGTGGCGTCTTTAAAGCGTTGGATCAGCACGTGCGGTGTGTCGGTCGTATAAAGGATCTTCGCTTTGCCTTCGTAGAGTTTTTCCATGATGGAACCTGGGCGCAAGGAGGTAAGATGTTTCGTTCACTATGGGGTGTGCGGCAACAAAAATAAAGAATGCGGAACCAAAGGTCCCGCAATCCATGTCACTGAGCTGAGGTGAGACCATGTGCTGGTTTCGATTCAGTCACCGTCTTGAATTTTCAGCGAACCGACCACTTCTTCGAACGATTTCCGTACGGTGTCTGCGGCGTCTTCGCCCGCGTAAGATACGACAAGCCATGCGTTATTTCCCATCATAAACTGGAAAACCGAAACGACGAGTTTGGCACCACTGTGCTCAAAACTGTATTCGGTCAGTTCGCCGGTACGGTCGCCGAAGGTTTGTTCTGAGGCGTTTTCTTGCGTAAAGCCTGCAGCGGACAGTCCTTCGTGAAAGGTGCTAAAGAAAACGTCTTTGACGTCGGGGGTGAGGAGCGCCGTCGAGATCACTTCGATTTGAGATTTGGTCTCGGGCTCTTGAAACGTGAATGTTCCACGATCGTTTCCGGTCGCATTTTCCCACTTCGCCGGACGCGTGACTGTGACGCCGTCGGGAGAGGTGACCTTTTCTTGGGCGAAACCGAGCGTTGCAGTCATCGTCGCTGCAAGAAATAATGCTGTCGTAAGAAAGCGTTTCATCGAAGGATTCTCGGGAGCAGTCGAAGCAATAGAACGAATTTGATGGCGGTACCTGAAACAGGCGCCGCGTAGGATACGATATATCCCTCTCGGGTCGATTGTGTCCAGCTAGACGAGCAGGATCGGTGGTTTTCGCACTTTTTAAAGCGTGGCGCTAGGGTCTCTGGCGGATGTTTGGGGAAAACGCCAAGATCTTAACCTTCGCTGACTACCGCAGGTTTCCGACGAAAAATACCCGAAAATATCCGACTATCTTTCTATATGTGGCGATGGGTTATTGCACGACGGAGTAGATGGCGCTATTCCGCGGCATACTTCTACGCCGCAACTGCAGCCGCGTGAAGGTACGCGTCTGTTTCGCGTACGGACCTACCGACTCCACGGAAGACGTGCACGGCCGGTCCTCCAGTCCCCGCAGCACCAAAGGGTTAGCCTTATGCCACGCAGAACGGATATCGAGACCATCCTCATCATCGGTTCTGGCCCCATTGTAATTGGCCAGGCCTGCGAGTTTGACTACTCTGGAAGTCAAGCGGTCAAAGCGTTGCGGAATGAAGGCTATCGGGTTGTACTCATCAACTCGAACCCCGCCACGATCATGACGGATCCCGAGCTTGCGCACGCGACCTACATCGAACCGCTGAGCGCAGAATACTTGGAGGCCGTCATCATCAAAGAAAAGCCTGATGCGTTGCTTCCGACCCTCGGTGGCCAAACCGCCCTCACACTCGCCAAAGAACTCTGGGAGAATGGGACGCTGCAAAAGCATGGCGTTGAACTTATCGGCGCAGATTACGATGTGATTGAGCGAGCGGAAGACCGCTCGCTTTTTAAAACTGCCATGGAAGAAATCGGCGTCGACATGCCGCGCTCTGGCTTCGTTCACGACATGAGCCACGCCTTCGACGTCCTCGACGAAGTCGGCTTCCCAGCCATCCTTCGCCCCTCCTATACCATGGGCGGAACCGGCGGAAGCATCGCTTATAACCGTAAAGAATACGAAGATCTCATCCGACGTGGTCTCGACGCTTCGCCTACGCGTGAGGTCCTCGTCGAAGAATCGCTCATCGGCTGGAAAGAATACGAGATCGAGCTCGTACGTGACAAAAACGACAACGTCATCGTCGTTTGCTCCATCGAAAACCTCGACCCCATGGGCGTGCACACCGGTGACTCCATCACCGTCGCCCCCATCTTTACGCTGAGCAACCGTGAATATCAGCAAATGCGCGATGAATCCTTCGAGATCATCCGCAAAGTCGGCGTGCAAACCGGTGGTTGCAACATTCAGTTCGCCGTAGACCCACGCACCGGCCGCCGCATCGTTATTGAGATCAACCCACGCGTCTCTCGCTCGAGCGCCCTCGCCTCTAAAGCTACCGGTTTCCCCATCGCCAAGATCGCCGCGCTGCTCGCCGTCGGATATACCCTGGACGAGCTCGTCAACGATATGACCGAAGGTACGCCCGCAAGCTTCGAACCCGCCATCGATTACTCGGTGGTAAAAATCCCACGCTTCACCTTCGAAAAGTTCCAAGGAACCGACGAAACGCTCACCACCCAAATGAAAGCGGTAGGCGAGGTCATGTCCGTGGGACGCTCCCTCCCCGAAGCGCTCAACAAAGCAGCACGCTCCCTCGAAATCGGACGCGATGGACTTGTCCCCATCGTCCCACCACCTGGGGAAAAAGGTGTTCCTGCCGATAAAGATGAGCTCAAAGCCTACTTCCGCGACCTCGTGAAACGCCCCACCGCCGATCGTCTGTGGTACGTCGCAGATGCGCTAGGCTCCGGTCTCACCGCTGAAGACGTCGTCAAACACTCGATGATCGATCCGTGGTTCGTCGACCACATCGCTCAAATCACCGAGTTCGAAACAGAGCTCAAAGAATGGAACCGCAAAGGCGGAAACCTCCTCTCCGAAGAAGCGCGCGACCGCTTACGCCAAGCCAAACGACTCGGCATCAGCGATAGCGAGATCGGCCGCTTGGTCGACCGTAGCGCCGCCGAAGTGCGCCAAGCACGTATCGCAGGCAATATTCGCCCCGTATTTAAGCAAGTCGATACCTGCGCCGGAAAGTTCCCCTCACTCAACGCCTACCTCTACTCAACCTACGAAGACGTCGAGGAAGTCACCGTTCCACCCAACGACAAACGCGTGATGATCCTCGGCGGCGGACCGAACCGCATCGGCCAAGGCATCGAGTTTGACTACTGCGCCGTCCACGGCGTCCAAGCGCTACGCGAAGCCGGCTACGAAACCGTGCTGGTGAACTGTAACCCAGAAACCGTCTCCACCGACTTCGATACGCCAGACCGCCTCTACTTTGAGCCGCTCACCTTCGAAGACGTCATGGAGATCATCGACCGCGAAAAACCCATGGGTGTGATCCTGCAGTTCGGTGGCCAAACGCCCCTGAACCTCGCCCTCCCACTCATGCGCGCGGGCGTAAACATCCTCGGCACGCACCCCGATACCATCGACCGCACCGAAGACCGCAAACGTTTCAACGAGCTCATCAACAAACTCGACCTGAAACAACCCGCCGGCGCGACCGCCACCGAATTGCCCGAAGCGCTCCAACTCGCCCGAGACATCGGCTACCCCGTGCTCGTACGCCCAAGCTACGTCCTCGGTGGACGCGCAATGGCCATCGTCTACAGCGAAAACGAGTTCCGAGAATTCTTTGAAGAAGCCAAAATCGCGGGTGGTGGCGGAAACGTCCTCATCGATAAATTCCTCAAAGACGCCACCGAAATCGACGTCGACTGCATCGGCGACGGTGAAAACTACGCCATCGGCGGCGTGATGGAACACATCGAAGAAGCAGGTGTTCACTCCGGTGACTCCGCATGCTGTATGCCACCGCATACGCTCTCGAAAGAGATCGTCGACGAAATCAAGCGGCAAACCATCGCTATCGCCGAAGAACTCCAGATCGTGGGCTTGATGAACGTGCAGTTCGCGGTACAAAACGGTGATATCTACATCATCGAAGTCAACCCGCGCGCAAGCCGAACCATCCCCTACGTATCAAAGACCATCGGACACCCACTCGCCAAATACGCCGCGCGCGTAATGGCCGGAGAAAAGCTGAGCGATATCGGCTACACCGACGTTCCCGAGCTGTCGCACTTCTCCGTCAAAGAAGCGGTCTTCCCCTTCAACAAATTCCCAGATGTGGACATCCTCCTCAGCCCAGAAATGAAGTCCACTGGCGAAGTCATGGGGATCGATTCGAGCTTTGAGCGGGCATTCCTCAAAGGCCAAATCGCAAGCGCGAACGTGCTGCCAACCGAAGGACGTGTCTTCATTTCGGTGCGCGACCAAGATAAACCAGCCATCCTCCCCTCCGCACAAAAGCTCGTCGACCTCGGCTTCACCATCGTGGCCACCGAAGGAACGGCAAACGCACTTGAAAAATCTGGCATTCCAGTAGAGCGTGTGAAGAAAGTCAGCGATGGCCGTCCACACATCATCGACGCGTTGATCAACGAGGAAATCCAGCTCGTCATCAACACAACAACCGGTGCTGAGGCCATCCGCGACTCCAAGTCCATCCGACAATCCACGATTAAATACCGCGTGCCCTACTGCACAACCATCGCGGCCGCAGCCGCATCAGTTGACGCCATGGTGCAACGTGCGCAGAATCCCCAAATCACTGTCAAGCCGCTGCAAAGCTACCACCCAGAGTATAACTAACGCGGCATCACCCGCCGTCGATTGACGACTTGATCCAGAGTGAGCATGGCAACCAAGTATCCGATGACCCCCGCCGGCCGAAGCCGACTTGCCGAAGAACTCGAATATCTACGCACGGTCGAAAGACCTGCGATCTCCGAAGCGATCGAAGAAGCGCGTGCACACGGCGACCTCAAAGAAAACGCCGAATACCATGCCGCCAAAGACCGCCAAGGCATGATCGAAGCACGTGTGCGAGAGCTCGAAACCAAGCTCTCCTTGGCGCAGATCATCGACCCCACCACGGTCATGGCCTCATCCACCGTTCGTTTTGGTGCGACCGTTACCCTCCTCGACCTCGATACCAACGAAGAAATCACCTACGCCATCGTCGGCGAAGATGAAGCAGACCATAAAAACGGCCTGCTCAACTTCCGCGCGCCCATCGCACGTAGCCTCATCACCAAAGAGGAAGGCGATGACGTGAGCATCGAGCTCGGCACAACCACCCGAAACTTCGAGATTCTAAACGTCGAGTACAAAGAGATCCAGCTCTCAGACGCCAGCAAAAAGGTCTGAGCTAAAACGCTGACCGCTCGACTCGTTTAAACGGCCTTACTGCAGACATGCGCAACTTCGCACCTCGGTGCGAAGTTTCAATTTTTGTCCGGTCCCGCTACAAGCGATCCGCCGAGATGATGCCCTTGAGCTCTTCGATGCTCTTCAGTGCAGCACGCAGTTGCTTGGCAGTGGACACATTGACCGACAGGGTCACGACGCCCGTGCGATCTTCGCCCTCACGTGTACGCATCTCGTTGATGGTGATTTTTTTCTCACTCAGCGCGGTAATGATACTGACCAGCGTGTTTTGCTCGTTCTCTGCGATCACACGCATGCGCACGGTACGTCGCCCTGGCGTGCCCTTCATTTCTTCTTCGGACATCCAGGCAACTTCGACCAAGCGCTCTGGTTCTAGGTGCTCGAGTTGATCGCATGACGAGACGTGGATCGTCACACCGCGCCCGCGCGTCACGTAGCCTGTAATGTCTTCGCCTGGCAGCGGGTTGCAGCAGCGCGCAAACGAGGTCATGACGTTACCGCGCAATCCCACCACATACGCAACGCGTGGTGCATCAGCGACCGCCGCGCGATGGTTACCTGTAGAGAAGCGTTTTGGCGTTTGTAGCGGCGCAACTTTCTTTGCAATGCCGCGATCGGGCAGCAAGAAGGACACGACCGAATCCGCTTGGTGGCGCCCGTATCCGATGTCGATGAGCAGCTGGTCGACGTTATTGAGTTTCAGGGCCTCCGCGGCTTTTTGCAGTTTGCCCTCTTTCTCGACGGTGGCGAACTTCAGATCGTTCTTACGCAATTCTGCGCTCAGCAGCTCCTCGCCGATGGCGCGTGCATTTTCGCGCTTTTCTTTGCCGATGTACGCACGAATGCGCGAGCGCGCACGCGAGGATTGCGCGATTTCGAGCCATTCTTCGTGCGGATGTTGGTCTTCGCGTGTGATGATCTCGACAACGTCGCCGTTTTCTAGCTGTTGGCGCAACGATACATGCCGCCCGTTGATACGTGCATGCGCTGCGTGGTGTCCAACCTCGGAGTGTACGGCGTAGGCGAAGTCCAGCGGGGTTGCGCCACGCGGCAGGGCTTTGATGTCTCCTTGTGGCGTAAAGACAAAGACTTCGTCGTCGAACAAATCAAGCTTCAAGCTTTCGAGGTATTCTAACGAATCGTCGATCTCCGCTTGCGACTCGACCAGCGTTCGCATCCATTGGAAGGTGTCTGGATTCTTAACGTTGGTTTCGCCGCCTTCTTTATAGATCCAATGCGCGGCAACGCCGAATTCGGCGGTTTGATGCATCTCGTGCGTGCGGATCTGGATTTCTACACGCTCCCCTTTGGGGCCGATCACGGTGGTGTGGAGCGATTGGTATCCATTACGTTTGGGGACGGCGATATAATCTTTAAAGCGACCTGCAACGGGGTGCCATTGGTCGTGGACATGGCCGAGTACGTTGTAACAGGTCGCTTTGTCGTTCACGAGGACGCGAAATGCTGTGGCGTCGTAGATCTCTTTGAAGTCGATCTTACTGCGCCGCATTTTACGCCACATGGAATAGAAGTGTTTGGGTCGTCCTGAGACTTCAGCGTCAATGCCGGCGTCTGCGAGCATTTCGCGCAGGATGGCGACGGTTTCGGCGGCGTAGGCTTCGCGTTCGGATCGTTTTTGTTGAACGAGGGTTTTGAGTTCTTGGTAAGCTTCGGGCTCGAGGTATTTAAAGGAATGGTCTTCGAGCTCGCTTTTGATCCAGTTGATTCCCAGCCGCCCTGCCAACTGCGCGTAAATTTCTAGGGTTTCTTGGGCGATACGTTTTTGCTTATTGGGCGGGCAGGCGTCGAGCGTGCGGCTATTGTGCAGCCGATCGGCGAGTTTGATCAAAACCACGCGGATATCTTCGGTCATGGCCAAGATAAGTTTCCGCAGGTTTTCTGCTTGGTGCTCTTCTTTGGAGCGGAAGTCGATGCGTGAAAGTTTGGTGAGGCCTTCGACAAAGGAGGCGACCAGTTCCCCGAAACGCGCTTCGATTTCTTCGATAGGCGTGTCGGTATCCTCAACAACATCGTGCAAGAAAGCGGCGCAGAGACCGGGAACGCCGAGACGCATTTTTGCGACGATTTCTGCGACGGCGAGTGGGTGCGCTGCGTAGGGCTCGCCTGATTGTCGTCGTTGGGGCGCGTGCTTTTCGCGGCACATCTGCCATGCGTCGCGCAGCATCTCGAGGTCGGCGTCGGGCAGATAATCGAGCACCGTCGCTTCAAACGCTGCGTACCGTGCGTCGAGCACAGCATCCCAATCCGTCGTAGGTGTGATGTGCACTTCGTCGGTGGGTGGGTTCAAAGGCTGTTCAGTAAGCTCGCTCATAGGCTTTAGTTTACGCTTTGTTGACGTTTCTCGCAATGCCAAGCGACGCAAGTACGCAATCTCTTGTGTGGGGGTCTACGACATTTCCTCAGCCCTTATTTGGCGCGCGCGCGTGAAAGTCGTTTTGATATTTCTATAACTTAAACACGTTCGGCTCGATCTCTATAGCGAATCGTTGCGCGAGCAACGCACGTTGTTCCCATGGTCTACAGCGTGCCGCAACGAAGACGGAGCGAAGCTGATCGTAGGACTGCTCAAGGTCGTCATTTACGATCACGTAATCAAAGTCCACCAGCTGCGCGATTTCGCCGCGTGCGTTGTGCATGCGTGTTTGGATCACATCTTCGGCGTCGGTGTTACGCCCTCGCAGGCGCGTTTCGAGCGTTTCGTAGGATGGCGGCAACAACATCACGGTGACTGCACGCGGATACATCGCTCGAATGCCCGCAGCGCCTTGATAGTCGATATCAAAGAGCACATCGCGATCTTGGGCGAGTAAGCCATCGACGACCGTGCGGGTGGTGCCGTAATAGTTGTCATGCACTTGCGCCCATTCGACAAAAGCTTCGTCCTCGATCATTTTGGCAAAAGTGCCCTCGTCCACGAAGTCATAGTCCACGCCGTCGACTTCACCGTTGCGGGGCTTTCTAGAGGTCACACTGCGCGAGATGGCGACCGATGGGAAGTCGTGTCGCAGGCGTGTGCACATGGTGGACTTCCCTGCGCCCGAAGGGCCAGAAACTACAAATAGGATTCCGCTCATGATCGTTTATCTTCGCCCTTTCGTTCTTGACGTGCGGGGGGTGCGCGCAAAAGCGCAACCGAATCTGAGGAGGCTCGACGAGCTGGTGGCTTCGCTCTAACCGAAACCGTTGCTTTTCGAAAGCATGGAGGGTCGGGTGGCAAAGCGCAAAAAAAGCTCGTTCATATGGCGATGAACGAGCACGGAGGAATAGCAGACGCGACAGATTCGCTGTTCTCGTCGGAACTAGGCTTGTTCGTCGTGTTCTTGGGCCTTGGGCGAAACCGCTTTGGGGATGGTTTGCTGTTCATCGGTTTTGTCTTCGATGCTCAGGTCCTGGTCCACCGAGTTCATTTCTTTTTTGAAATTGCGGATTCCTTGCCCGACTTGGCGTCCAACTTCGGGGAGTTTGCCGACGCCGAATACCAAAACAACGATGGCGAGGATGATCAGAAGTTCCCCAGTTCCGAGGCCGCCGATCAATGCAGTAAGGATGGTCATGTCGTACTCTCCGAATGGTTGTACTGGTTAGACACGAAGTCGACCTGCGAATCTACTGCCTGATGGCGTAGAGGTTGGCAAGATCAATATCGCCTCGGGCGATGGCGTCAAGGGCTTGTTGCGCGGCGCCCTGCTCCGCGACTTTTCGTCGATTTCCCCACGCTTTACCACAGCTTACGCCTTCGATTTGAACTTCCACATGGAAACGGCGAGCGTGTGCTGGCCCGTCTTCTTCTACGACGTGGTACGACGGGCGTTTGTGGATCGCGCCTTGAATCAATTCGTGCAGCTGGGTTTTTGCATCACGGGCGGCGGTAACGTCGAGGCTTGCACGCGTAAGGCGCTCGCCAAGAAGCTCGTAAATCAATGCGCGTGCCGCGGGCAATCCGCGATCTAGATAGACGGCACCGATAATCGCTTCTACGAGGTCTGCGCCCACGCTCTGTCTTGCGCTTTCGAGTTGGGCGGCAGGCATTTCACCAAAGCGCGCTGCTTCAAAAAATCCGTGCTTTTTAGCTACCTTACTTAGAACCACCGCGGATCCTAAATAGGCTTTGAGGCGGGCGAGCGGTCCTTCGGGTGCGCGCGGGAAGTCGCGGTAGATACGCTCGACGATCACCATGCCTAGCACTGCGTCGCCCAGGAACTCCAAACGCTCATAGTTATGATCGTTATCGTAGGAGGCGTGGGTGAGTGCTTGGGTCAGGAGGCTCGCGTCTTCCATTTGCGATCGGATACGATCTAGGGTGGGCGACGATCGCGGGTGGGCAGAAATCGGCTCGCTCATGGTTTAGCGCATCCATCCACCGCCGAGGACTTCGTCCCCGTCGTAGAACACGGCGGCTTGTCCTGGGGTCACGCCGCGTTCGGGTGCGTAGAGTTCCACGATGGCTTCATCGGGCGCACATCCGCGTGTGATGATACGTCCTGGGACGGGTTTGTGGCGGTAGCGCACTTGGACTTCGGCTTCGAATTCGTCGGGCGGCGTTTCCCAGCGTTGCCAGTTGACGTTATCGACTTCGAAGCGTTGGACGCCGAGCGCTTCACGCACATCGACGATGACATTGCCTGTGGTGGGCTGGATTTCTTTGACGTAGAGCGGCTCATGGTAGGCGATGCCCAAACCACGGCGTTGTCCAACGGTAAATCTGTGAATTCCGTCGTGTTCGCCGAGCACTTCGCCGGTTGATCCAAGGACGAAATTGCCTTTGATGATCTCCTCTGGATTCAGGCGTGCTTCGACAAAGTCTGCGTAATCTCCACCTGCAACAAAACACAGATCTTGGCTTTCGCGTTTGGTGGCGGTGGGCACACCGAGTTCGAGCGCGAGTTCACGCACTTGTTCTTTGGTATATTCGCCCAAGGGGAATTGGATATACGGGAGCACGTCGCGTTTGAGGCCAAAGAGAAAATAGCTTTGGTCTTTGTGTCGGTCGACGCCGCGCAGGAGCGCTTTACGGCCATCGATATCCACGATTCTGGCGTAGTGTCCAGTGGCCAGAAACTTTCCGTCGAGTGCGCGCATGCGCTCGAGCAGTGGGCCGAATTTCAATTGGTCGTTACAGACCACACATGGGCTTGGTGTGCGCCCTTTGCGGTATTCTTCCGTGAAATAATTGACGATGTGCTCTTGGAATTCCTTTTGGTAGTTCGCCACGTAAAAAGGAAAACCGAATGCGGACGCGACGGAGCGTGCATCGATAAGATCATCGGGAGAACAGCAGCTTTTCCCGGGTGTCTTATGGGGCGTGGAGTACAGGCGCATGCTGATACCGACGACATCCATGCCTTCTTGCTGCAATTTGGCAGCAACAACGCTGGAGTCCACACCGCCGCTCATCGCAACGATCACTCGTCCACGCGCGACTTCTTCTAGATTTGGATTGGTCAGATCGGCGCAATGCATGTCGCACCTCCTCGGTCAAAAACGCACTCACTCCTTATTGCAACGCGTATGGAGTGCAAGGACCGATAAGAACGCGCGCACAAGATGGAAGGCATGATGTCGTAAATTATTGCACTTTCACACGCGAATTCGTGCCAAAACCCGTTGCATGATCTCGACGGCTTGATCGACGTCTTGGTTGCTGGTGGATGGGCCGAGCGACCACCGCAGCGCGGAGGCTTGGCGATCTTCGCTGATGGGGAGTGCTTTGAGCACTTCTGAGAGTTCGACAGAGCCGGCGGTACAGGCGGATCCTGTGGAGATGGAAACGCCTTCGAGGTCGAGGGCCATCACAAGTTCTTCTGCCTCGAAGCCTGGAAAGGAGATGTTCAGGGTATTGGGCAGTGCTTGCTTGGGATTTCCATTTCTCGCACCGCCCAGCGCTTCGAAAGCGGAGGCGAGGCGATCTCGCAGCGGTCCCATATCCGGCCAGTGGTCCTGGTGGTTTGCAAGTTGTCCCATCAAGTCGATCCAGAGCACGTTTTCTGTGCCGGCACGTCGTCCACGCTCTTGTTCTCCGCCGAAGATGATCGCTGGGTAGCGTTCGCGTTCATCGGTCCAGAGCGCGCCGATGCCCACGGGTCCGCCGGCTTTATGTGCGGACAGGGTGACGGAGGTGACCCCTTGGGCGATGTGGAAGGGCCAGCGTCCCCACACTTGTGCTGCGTCGACGTGTAGTGGCACATTTGCTTCCTGACAGATCTCGGCGATTTCTGGGATGGGGTTGATATTGCCGAGCTCGTTATTGGCGGCCATGAGCGCAACGAGGGTGGCGTTGGGCGCTTGTTTTTTGAGTGCGTCGAGGTCGAGGACGCCTTGGGCGTCGTGCGGGAGATACTCGATTTTTACGCCGCGTTCTTCGAGTCGTTTGGCGGTGTCGCGTACGCTTGGGTGCTCGAGTTTAGAGGTGAGCAGCGTATCGCCTTTTTTAAGCGAAAGCAGCGCGATATTGTTCGCTTCGGTGGCGCTGGCGGTGAAGGTGAGCGTGCCTGTGGCGCCGCGGAGCGACTGCAGGATACGTCGGCGTGCTTGTTCGACCAGGGTGCGGGCGGCTTGTCCTTGTTGGTGGATGCTTCCTGGGTTGGTGAAGTCTTGTTCTAACAGCGATGTCAACCGCTCTCGAAGCGCGGCTCTGAGCGGCGAGGTCGCGTTGTGGTCAAAATAGTAGCGTTGCATGCGCATCACCTTGATGCTGGACGTAGAAGTGGATGGTTATGCAAGCACAGTCGTAGGTACAAGAATAGGTATTTTTGCGATTTTTCTGCGCGCCGGCCAATTGCGCGTTGATTCGAGGAACGAGTGTCGATAGTTTTATCGACGGATGTTGCAGCGCTTTTCATCCGTCCCCGTAGCTCAGTTGGATAGAGCATCCGATTCCTAATCGGAAGGTCACAGGTTCAATTCCTGTCGGGGACACCTTTTTTGGAAGTGAAAGGAAGAAGGAAGAAGGAAGAAGGAATTTTCACTGCTCCTAAATGAAGCGCCGACACCGAGCGCAGGCGGTTGCGCGCACCACTTTTGAGGAGTATATTGGATTCTTAGAGGCCATCGCCCCGACCCACTGGTGGGCGAAAATCACGGAGCACGATATGGAGTTCGTTAGCACCATCGAAAGAACGAAGCGTGAATACCTACAGCAGGGAATGCAGCAGGGCTTTCAGCACGGACGCGAGGAAGGCGTGATATTCACGCTACGACGCGCCATTGCGCGCCTCGCAACCAGCCGCGGCCTTGAACTCACCTCTGAAAGTCAGCAGCGCCTCGCCACCTGCACCTCGAGCGAACAGCTGGAACAGTGGCTCACACACGTGGGCACAACAACCGTCAGTCCTGTGACGCTGGACGTGGCAAAATCATAAAATCCAACGCCTTGCGGCCGTCCGGCGACCCAAAGTCGAAACGTTCCATGGAGCGTCTGCAGCCCAAACATGCGTCACCGCCCTATCGTATGGGTCCGCGAATCACGTTTCGCCTACGCAACTGGCGCGCTACGCGCGTTCGATGGACGTTTCAAAAGGGATGGCCCACCGGTTCCACGCGTTGATAGCAACGACGACCATATTGAGATCGAGCAATTCTTGTTCAGAAAATTGTTCGCGCACGCGTCGGTATAGCTCATCTGGAATCGGACCTTGTGCGATACGGGTGACGGCTTCGGTCCATTCGAGCGCGGCGCGTTCGCGATCGCTGAACAAACTCACCTCCCGCCAAGCAGAGAGCACGTACAAGCGCTGCTCGCTTTCTCCGTGCGTCCGCGCATCGCGGCTATGCATATCTAGGCAGTACGCACATCCGTTGATTTGAGACGCGCGCATTTTCACAAGATGTACCAACGGCGCTTCGATGCTTCCTGCGGCGATATATTTTTCTAAGGCAAGCATCGGTTTCATGAGTGCCGCGTTTCCCTGATAATTCGCTCGCGCGTCCATGACTCGCTCCAGATTTCGTTTTAGAATGCCAGCGCGACGTGGCTTTGCGTATGCATCATCTTTCCACCACGCGCTGGCTCAAAACCTAGGATTGCCGCCACGAGACGCAAGTCCGTGCCTCGCCATGACGCGAACTCACCAGCACAATCGGACAGGATTCTTATGTAGAGCGCCGATGACAGCTCATCGAAACGACAAGGACATGCTTGGAGGATCTGAACGTGCCCCGTTCACCCGTCTGGGCGCCCGATGGAAAATTCCTTCTTTCTATCGCCGCCGCTGCCCATTGAACCCTAAGGCCGCGGTTCGTCCGATACGCGGTACGGGCGGCTTGCAAGCCGCCCCTTCTTTTCACTTTTTACTTCTGACTTTTTACTTCTTTCTGTCGCCGCCGCTGCACATTGAAACCCTCAGGCCGCGATTCGCCCGATACGCGATACGAGCGACCCGCAAGCCGCCCCTTCTTTTACCTTCTTATGCATAAATATCGAGCGCACGCACATCGTGCGGCGCCAACGCCTCTCGGCCATTGAGGAACGCCAGTTCCACAAGGAAGAGAAAGCCGTGCACAGTCGCGCCGCAGCCTTCAATGAGTTCTGCAGCTGCACGGGCGGTGCCACCAGTGGCCAAAAGGTCGTCCACGATCAGAACTTTGGCGTTCGAATCCAGCGCATCTTCGTGGATATGCAGTTCATCTTGCCCGTATTCCAAATCGAAGGTCACCTTGCGTGTGGGACGTGGCAGTTTCCCAGGCTTACGGATGATGACCATGGGCAACGAAAGCGTCAGCGCAAGCGGCGCCCCGAACAAAAACCCTCGGCTTTCGATGCCAGCAATGTGCGTAATGCCTTGGTCTTTGAGCTCTTGAGCCCAATAAGCCATCAAGTCCTGCATCAGTTCGGGATCTGCCAGCACCGGCGTGATATCCTTAAAGAGAATGCCTGGTTTTGGAAAATCAGGCACATCGTATACACACGCACGCACGCGTTCTTGTAGCTTGGTCATGGCGGGATCCGGTGAACGAGCTTTGTCTTCAAAGCGACACGGTGGATGGGACCTCGCCTCCTTAGCAGTTATGAAGCGACAAAACCAAGATCAACCTTGCGTAGGCGTGATAAGGTTGGCACTTTTATTCGAATGGCGCATGCTATTCTGCTCCTGCACATCCCCCTCGTCGCGCCGCACTGATCGCGCGCATCACTTGGAATCACAGCATTCGGATGCCCCACGCACGTTTTCATCGTCCTTCTATTTTGTTGCGGGTTCTTTTGAACATCGCTGCAACCTCCATGTTGATGGTCGGAGGCGCGCAGGCGCTCGCACAAAAAGGAGGCACCGCGCCCACCGCGTCGTCGCAAGGCGTGCAACCTCGCACGCCGGCGCCGCCAACACGCACCTTAACGCTAACAGACGCACTCCGCGACCTCGAGCGGACCACCATCAGCAGCGACGCGCAACGACACCAACCCAAGGGATTTCCCTGCGCAGGCTTTTATCCTGAGCACCCCGCGTATCGCCTCAAAGTCACGCAACCAGAAACATTACGCATCGGCGCCAAAGCACATAATTCCACCGACATGACCATCGCCGTCGCGCTCGAAGACGGCCGTTGGCTATGCAACGACGACGCACGGGAAGATACACACGATCCGGAGATTTTTGAGACGCTTCCCGCCGGTACACACACCATTTATTTCGGCAGTTATCATCGGTTCGCCGCACTCGATTACACGCCTTACATTCGGCAAGATAAAAAGCCCGCATGGGCACGGTGCATTGATGTCGACGTCATCACAGATCCCGATGAAGTCCCGATCACCCTTGCAGGCGAAATCTCAGAAGAAGTGTACAAATGTCATTGGATGCTGGGCGCCGCGCAATGCGATTGGTTCCTGCCTTCGAAGGCAAACGCTTGCGTGGATTTGACAGAGCCCACAGCGCTCTCCGTCCGCACACAGAACGCGAGCTTTGATACCACTCTTGTGATCCAACGCGTGATCGACACCGCCGAAGGGCCGATCGCCGACGACTTCACGCTGCGCAACGATGATATCAGTCCAGAGAATCGTCATAGCGAGATTCAGCACGAGCTTGAGCCGGGAAGATATTTAATATTTGTAGGCAGTTACGATCGACTAACCGACGGCACTTTCGACGTACGCATCGGGCCGATACCTTTGGAGGCGCCATGACGGATCATCCTCGTTCTTTGCGCGCACGTTTGAGCGCGAAGGAAAAACGCCCGCTCGACCGCACACCCGCGCCCATTGCGCCCTCGCCTCCCGCGCCCCTGAGCATCCACAGAGCGCAAGAGATATCGGCCTTGGCCGTCGGTCTCCTCGTCTTACGCCACGTAGAAGAAACCGGCCGAACCCGCTTACAAGAACAAGCGATCGGAGATGCCCTTGAGCGCGTCACCAAGCACCTCAACGCCGAGCAAATGATGCGCCTCGAGGTCGAAGCGTACGAGATTGTCGATTGGCTCGTGGGCGATGACGGTGACGGAATCAGCGAACATTTTGTCGCAGAAAAACAAGAGGATGGCACGGTTCTCTACGACCCCTCCTGTAGTGTGGACGAAATCGTACGCGCTGCCTGTAGTCAGCATTTCGATCTCAATATCACCTACTATTCAAGCCGGCGGATGGAGCTCAACCGACGCGTGATCTCGCCCAAAGCCATCGCCGCAGAAGTATACGTACGCGCGTGGTGTCACGAGCGACGCGATGAACGAATTTTCCGCATGAGCCGCATTCGGTCTGCCGTGCCTGTACGCGGAAAAGCCATCGCGAACCCTTATTTTGAGCACGTGCTGAGCGAGCAAGAAAGCGCGCAACAATCGATTGAGTTCGAGCATCTTTCGTACGCGATTGCTGGAGATCACACCATCGCCCAAGACGCAACGCCTCCGCCTTCGAGGGCGGAAGTGATGGACGACAAGCGCGGAGCACAAGACGCAACGCCTCCGCCTTCGAAGGCGGAAGCGACGGACGACAAGCCCAGAGCACAAGACGCACAAAAGACAGAAAAATCGCAGGAAAAGCAAGATCCTGAGGACCAATTGCACCTATTTTAGCGGTTCGGCGCGGCGCTGCGATCTCACTTTTCAGTTTCCACCCAATCTTTAAAATCGACCTGACGCACCCAATGCATTTCGCTTCCGCACGGCGTGCCGTCGTTCAAGGTGTTTCTGCATTCGAACCAGACGGTGTTGCCGCTGCCATCGGGTCCTTCAATTTCCCAACGTTGCGGCTCGACGGGATTTTTACACCGAGGACATCGCGCATCGCAACGCCCACGCGCATAACTGGTGGAAAAACGTATCTCGAACTCCAGGGCATTTTCGGACGGGAGAAAGGTGATAAGGAGGTTTTCACTTCGGTGCACATTTTTCTTCATCAAATGCTCTCTTCGTGCCAGTGGTGTGGGGCCGCATTGCGAATGCGTCGTATGCACGCAACCTAACCATCGATCGGCACAATTGGAATCCAAGGACGAAACGTTGTGAGCAATTCATCCGAAATCAATCCGAACATCGTTTGGCAGGCCACCAAAGTCACGCGCGCAGATCGCGAAGAGCTGCTGCAACAACGCGGACGGATCCTGTGGTTCACCGGACTGAGCGGCAGCGGGAAATCAACGGTTGCCGATGAAGTCGAACGCCTGCTTGTTGCACAGGGACGCGTGACCTACTTGCTCGATGGCGACAACATCCGCTTTGGCTTGAATCGCGATCTGACTTTTTCTGATGCCGATCGACGCGAGAACATCCGACGCATCGCAGAGGTTGCGAAACTCTTTGTCGATGCGGGTGTCATCGTCCTCGCAGCGTTTATTTCGCCCTTCCGCGAAGACCGCGACAACATCCGCGCGTCCGTCGAGCCCGGTCAGTTCCTAGAGGTCTCCATCACCACGCCGCTCGAGGTCTGCGAGGCGCGCGACGTCAAAGGGCTTTACGCCAAAGCACGCCGCGGAGAGATCCCGAATTTCACTGGCATCTCCTCGCCTTACGAGCCTCCGCTGAACCCAGAAATCGCCATCGACACCACAGATATCTCGATCGCGGAAGCAGCACAGCGCGTGATTGAAACACTCGAAAACTCCATGGACCCCGCGTTTCGACGTTCACGCTCGTCGTAAAGTTATCCAAGTCTTGCTACATGACGATGTGAACCGTCTGAACAGCGCGCGTTCTTTTCTCAAAACGCGTTCTGCTCTTTTTCTAAGTAGTCGTTCATGACGTCTTCAAGGTGCTTCCATGCTTTGCGCGTCTTGGTATGCGGACGCATCGAAGCATCGACTACGCGCCATTCTTGCAATGGAAACTGAACCGGCGTCGGCACCGCAACGGGCGCATGGTTATCGCTTCCCGAACCGATGGTCGGTCTGCCTTCGGTATTCACAAGGTAGAGTTGATCTGCAGCGACGCGTAGTTCTTGTGTGCCGATGCGGTGCGTACGGATGGGTGCGTCGCTTCCAGCTGCTTGTTGTGTGGCGCCCTGTTCTCCACGCCGCAGGATGAGTGCTTGATTCTTGGCGTCTCGAATTTCGAGGGTGTTCCACCCACCCCATACGATGTTGACAGGCTTAAACTCGTCGTCTGTCCATCGGTACGGGTGCAACTTCCAGCGTTCCGGCGCCGCGAGATCTCCGGAAAGCACACCATATTTCTTGTCGCTGTCTTGCACCAAGACGGCGACTTTGGTGCCCAATACCGAGGCGTGCACGTGGAAGTTATCCTCAAAAAGCACGTAATCAAAGCCTGCGCATACTGCCAGACGTGCGAGTCTTCCGTAGTAGTGTCGTCGTGGTACGGCGCCCGGAGGTGGCACAGGGCTGAAGGTGAGATCGAGCGCACGTCCGTGGTAATGCGATGATACCTTCGAATGTTCGATCAGCGAATCGTAAGCTTCGGTCACACGGATCTGTACCGCGGGTTCCCCAGTATACGGATCGATCCATTCGTGCGCGACGAGTGTTTCTAGCAGCTGCAAAGCAGCCGCAGCATTCGGGTCCATCAAGAAGTCTTCATCGACGTACGACTGCCCAGCCACTGCGTTCCGGTGCCACAGACCAAGGGTTTCTTCGTTTTTGAAGATACACTGCGCAAGTCCGTTCCCCAGACGATAATCGGTCAAATAACGGAAGGCTTGTTCGCGCGGGATACGGGTTTCCTCGGTCGACAGGCCCACGGTCATTTCTTCGGTGCCAGGCCATTCTTCTCGGAGTTTAAAGCGCGGTCCTGGGCAGAGGTCCGCTTCTTTTTCGAAGGCGCGGATCGGCTTTTTGCGCAGGACCACATCGCCCATCACCATCGTGAAAAACACAGCGTGGGTACCATTGGCAGCGACCTGCGCATCGCCGAGGTTGAGCCAAGTTTTGAGTTGTGGATGCCACGACAGGACTTCGAGCGTGGTGCCAGGTTCAAGCACATAGCTCAAAGGGATATGCCAGTGCGCGACGGGCAGAAACCCGGCGTCACGCGGCGAGCCCGAGGCTGCGCCGACCATGAGGCCGGGTGGCATCGAGAGGTCGAGGTCTTCGGGTCGTTTGGTGGCGATTTGAACGACTTGGGGCTCTTTGAGCGAATTGGGGCGCACTTCGAGGCGCATATCGCCCGCAACGATGGTTGCTGCGTTGGCGTGCACGGTGGCGCCGCCGCTTCCGGGCGTAAAGTCATGTCGATCCGGAATCGGTTCGTAACGCGGTTTTTCGTCCTCTTGTTCTGCTTCAGCAACCGCAGGCGCTGCCGCATCTTTTGTTTGGGTGTCGACGGCGACCACTTCAGCGGGTGTTGGCTCGCGATCTGACGAGCTACAACCGTTCACCATCGCCAGAAGGATCAGAAAAATGGCAAGAAAGCGCATAGACACAGGGGCAGACATTTGCCGTCCTTGGAACAAAGATATCGTCGGGTGCTGGAGCTAAGCACTCACTTTTTCGAGTTCGAGGATGTGGTACGCGGTGGTGAAGCCATGTTCAATCACCTTGTAGCCTCTTTGGCGTTCTGTACGCAGGATTTTTAGCGCCGGCGGTAGATTCAGGTCGATTTCATCAAGGCTGCGACGCCACAACGGAAACGCGTTGTAACGCATTTCTGTGAGCGGAAGCTTTTTATCATCCCAATCGTGCAGGTCCTCGACAGAGATCAACGCACGTGCATGGGGGCGCATGACGCGACTCAATTCGTCGAACGCAGCATCAAGATGTTCTACGAACTCGAACATCGCCAAAGCTGTCACCTTGTCGAAGGAGTCGCTTGCAAAAGGCCACGGTCCCGCTGCGCTCGCTTGCTCAAAATGTACATAGCGGAGCGCGTCGCGTCGACGCGCGCGCTCGATCATGCCCAACGATAAATCCATGCCATGTAAGTCGCGTTGCGCTCCTTGAAAAAACTCCAATAGCGCACCCGTGCCGCATCCCACATCCAGATAAGCTTCGCCCGGATAGACCATAAACGGCCATTGCTGCACAACATGCACAGGGTCCCAGCCGACTTCTTCTACGTCTTGGTCATAGGTCACAGACATTTGATCGAAAAATCGGCGTGTCGCGGCGTCATTTCCGCGGAAGTTTTCGGCAGCCATCGTCAGGTTCTCTTCGGTTAACGTGGGCGTTGGTTGTGCGGCAGCGTAATCCGCCCGTCCGTGCCCAAAATATTGGCGTCTTCTGGGAGTGTTTGTGCATCGTTGAGCGGCTCTAGCACAACGCGTCGGACATGAGCATGTTGCGCCACAGCGCGCTGATGCACGAGTCGAACTTGCCCTAGGCCGATGGACGCGCGCGAAGATGCCGCCCACAACTGAAGTTGAAGCAATGACACACGCTCCACATCTTCGAACGCAAAAAACAAGGTGTCACCAGGCTTTGCCTCAAACTCCGCAAAGCCCACATGTCGTAGCAGGGCGGCGATCGAAGGCCAGCCCTCTCTTGTGACACGAATGGGCGTCGGTGAGACAGACACCGCGATCATGTCGGGCAACTGTGACGCCGACAAGGTGGAAGGAAAATGCACCAAAATACCGGCCGCTGGCAAAGAATCAGAAAGGCTAGAAAACACAAAGGTGTGTGCGCCAGCAATGCCCTCATCGATAAAAACGCCTTGGCCGTCTTCCAGAGCGCGCCAACGCGCACCCTCCGCTGCCTTCGGCCATGCCTGTGCCCGCATCAACCCCGAAGGAATGCCCACCGCATCCGCAGTGACCGCACCGGCGGTTCCATCTTGCGCATCCGATCGAGCGTCCACACCCTGCGTTTCACGCCCAGTTACACTTGGCGCATCCTGTTCTCGCAACGCCTCCGCCTTCGAAGGCGAGGCGCCGCAGCCTAGCAGCGCGCCCATCATACAGCATACGCCGCCCATACCTAAGCGAAACGTTGTAGTACCTGTTCCGAAACGCGAAAAACCAGTCATAGCCAAAACTTATCCCAGCGTGATCGCAGGCGCCAACAGACAACGATATCACGCACAAAGATATCCATCGAAACGCTGCCTGTCTTGCGCAGCGCTCAATGCGCCTCCCTTGTGGACACGCGGACCGAATAAACGCAAGAGGCTTCGTGCGCCAAGAACAGAACGCGCCATTGCAAGAGGCGCACAAATGGTATGAACTCCGGCGCGTGGGACCTGCGCACTTGTTGACTTTTCTCGCTACTTTCAGTCATTGCAACCCACCTCCCGCTACATCTCGTTGGCTATGCGTCCCTCTGAGCTGATCAAAACGCCCTCGTTCATTGTCTTGGTAGTCTTTATCGCGGCTTCCACGTTAGCGAGTCTTGTGCCGTCGCCTTGGCGCGACGAAGCGCTCTTGACGCTCACACCGAAGGTACCCGCAGGGCTGAAAGAGCACACACCGCTCATCGCGTGGCCAGCGCATCGCGAGCAAAGCGCCGACGATTATCATATCGATTTGGGGGCCATTCGCACAGGTGACAGTCAGGCTAGCACAGCGACACCCAAATCATCCGCAACGCCTCCGCCATCGAAAGCGGAAGCGAAAGAAACTGCGGAAGCGCCGAAATCCGATGCGCATGCCGTAGATCAGCCTGCACCTTCCAAACCTTCACCCACACTGCAAGAGGACCGGGCGTTGCTCGCTTCGCTACAGAAATTGTACGAACAATTGCCTAAGAAGCCACAACTACTCGTGATTCCGTGTGCAGATCCACCGCCTTTATCCATAGCTCAGTCCGCCGATGACCCCGATGCCACTACCTGTCGACGTTACGCGCTCGACAATTTCTACGCATCACTGCGCGCACGCGCCCTCGGTGAACCAGGACATACGCGCTGGATGCAATACGGCGACTCCTTGGTCATCGGCGACACATTTACCGCCGAACTACGACGCCTGCTGCAAAAGCAATTCGGCGACGGAGGCCACGGTTGGCTCTACATTGGTCGACCACTCCGCCCCGTAGGCGCAGAGAATATCCGCGCCTACCCCACCGACGCTTGGTACGTCCGCACCATCGTACGTAACGCCGACGAAGGCGGAGATCTCTTTGGACTCGGCGGGGCTGAATTCCGGCCAACAGACGAATCCGACCTGGTCGTGCGCCCACCGCGCGATGGGGAATTCGGTAAAGATTTGAAAAACTTTTACCTCTATTATTTCGCCCCACCCGACGCCGACACCGCCTCGTTCCGCCTGCGCGTAGACGACGCAACTGCGCAAGAAGAAATCAAAACCACGCCAGGCTCAAGCGGCATTCATCACTTCACGGTCAAAAGCGACGCCCGTGAGATCGCGCTTTCTGGTTTTTCATCTAAGCTACGCTACTACGGCCTGGTGTCCGAAAGCGACGGCGGTGTGGTGGTAGACAACCTCGGCTTGGTATCTGGTCGCGAGGAACACCTGCTCAAAGTCAACGCAGACCAATGGCATGATCAACTGGCGTTTCGTTCGCCCGACCTCGTCGCGTTCTTTTACGGCGTAAACGCAGCTTCTTCGAATGCGTCGCGCATGCGCGCGCGCGCGCCGTCGTATATCGACAACTATAAAAAGGTCCTCGCGCGCGCCATGAAAGACGCCCCCACACGCGATTGCTTGGTGTTGAGCCTGCTGACGCGCGGCGAGCGCGACGGGGATAAAATCGTGCCCACGGGCGCGGTAGAAATCCTGAATAGCGCGCAAAAAACTGCAGCGCTTCACTCAGGTTGCGCATTTTTTGACACGCCAGGCGTCATGGGAGGTCCCGACGGCACCGCCGGCTGGACGCGGCAAAAGCCCCCGCTCTTGGGCGCCGACCTTTCACACCCCACGCGTGCCGGTCACCACGTGCTCGCTCGCCACCTTTACACCAACCTCATCGCCGGATTTATCGATTATCTCTCGCGTCGTATCGAAGCCGCAGAGGTACAACCATGAATCGCGTTGTGAATGCATCGAACCCCCACGCACACAGTCGATCGCTACAGGTCATTGTCGCCCTCTTATGGGTCCTGTGCTTGGCGTCGGCGTGTGCGGCAGATAGCGCAGCGAGCAACACGCCCGATCGCCATCGACAAGATGGCGCGGTCGCAACGCTGCCGGACGATATTTTTGGCGCCAACGACACGCAAAATCCCGTGCGCGCGCCACACGCCTTAGAGAATTTCTACGCCAAACTCCTACAACTCGAAGAACATCCAGACCAAAATATCACCGTTCGCATCACCCAGGTTGGTGACTCCCATACGGCAAGCGATACCTTTACAGGTCCGGTGCGCTCTTCTCTCCAAGAACGTTTTGGCGATGGCGGACGCGGATATCTGGCCGCCGGCAAACCATGGAAAAGTTACCGTCAGCGCGATGCGCATTATGATATGAGCTCCGGATGGAATACCGGCAACGGCCTGTACCAGAGCGCGATGCGGTTTGCGCTCTCGGGCGTGCGCATCGAAACCAGCCGTTCCGGAGAATGGATCGAGCGCGGCCCGTGCGGGCGTTGCGAAGGCGGTCAGCAGGCCGTTGATCTACAAATATTCTATCAAAAACAGCCGGACGGCGGACATTTCCGCGTGCTGATCGACGGTGTGGTTCAGGATCGCGTTTCGACACGCGCCGACGGTAAAGACGACTTGGGCGTGTTTGAGCTTCCGCTTGCACGCTCAGATCACAGACTTCGCATCGAAACAGAGGGTGACGGATCGGTTGCGTTATTCGGCACATCCATGACCGACAAACGCGGCGTGATTTTAGACAGCATCGGCATCAACGGCGCACAATTGCAGCACTTCTTGTCTTTTGATGCCATGCGCACCCAAGCGGAATTCGCAGCCCTCGCGCCTGACTTGGTCATCATCGCATTCGGCGCCAACGAGACGGTCGCGCGACGGTATCGCGTGTCCGATCCCGCAACACAAGCGGTGGAATTGCTCGAGAAACTGCAAGTGTACCACCGCGAGATCGTGTCGCTATTGCAACGTTACAAAGAAGCGAAAGAAGACGTGGAGTGCTTGGTATTGCTTCCGCCAGACACCTTGGCTGGGGCTGACGGTTCTTGCATCTCCTACGCCTTCGAAGGCGAAAGCCTGACGGGTTCACGCTGCGTTGCCCAACCGCCGCCAAACTTTGCTGGGATATTGAACGCACAGCGTTACGCCGCACGATCTGTAGGTTGTGCGGTGTGGGACCAGCAACACGCCATGGGCGGCGAAGGAAGCATGGACCTTTGGCGCGAGCTAGGCTTTGCGCGCAAAGACGGTGTTCATCTGCGCTCCCAAGGCTATGACCTGCTAGCAGACGCGTTTGTAGCGGACCTCATCGCAAATTATGAGGCTTGGCGAGACGGGCGCGTTAGCGAGCTCATCACGCACGTTATTTTTCCAGAACTCGCGACCACCGCGCGCGACGTGAACTAGGGGCATAACGTGCTATTTGATACCACACTCTTTGTCTGGTTCTTCGTCTGTGTATTCAGCGGGTTTTGGCTCATTGCGCGCTTTAAAACCCTGCGGCTGGTTTGGCTTCTTGCCGCGAGCTACATCTTTTACGCGAGCTGGAACCCTACGCTCGTCGGGCTCATTGTCACATCGACCGCCCTCGATTTTTGGATTGCGCAACGCATCTATCATGCGCCAACCCAACGCCTTCGAAAGCGGTGGCTTTGGTTTAGCCTCGCCACCAACCTTGGTGTCTTAGCTGGCTTTAAATACACGGGATTTTTCCTCGACACATTCAACGATGCCATGGCGGTGATGGGCAGCACAGGGCAGATTCCTGTGCCGCAGATCATCTTACCTGTCGGGATATCCTTCTATACTTTTCAGACGCTTAGCTACACCATCGACGTGTATCGCGGCCGCTTGCGCGCGTCGGATAATTTTCTTCATTTCGCCCTCTTTGTGGCGTTTTTCCCGCAACTTGTTGCGGGTCCGATCGTTCGCGCGTCGGACTTTTTGCCTCAGCTTCTACGTGAGCCGGTCTATCGTCCCAGAGGGCACAGCATTGGGCTGTTTCTGGTTTGCGCGGGGTTGATCAAAAAAGTGGCCATCGCCAACGTTTTGGCGCTGAACTTGGTCGATCGCATCTGGGATAATCCAGACCTGTATTCGAGCTTAGAGGTATTTGTGGGCATGCATGCGTATGCCTTTCAGATTTATTGCGACTTTTCTGGGTATAGCGATGTCGCAATCGGCCTTGCGCTCATGCTGGGCTTTTACTTGCCCGAAAACTTTCGTCGGCCGTATCTCTCACGCGATATCGCAGAGTTTTGGCGTCGTTGGCACATCTCGCTTTCGACATGGCTACGCGATTATTTGTACATTCCACTCGGCGGCAATCGCGGAAGCTCTTGGGCGACCTACCGCAATTTGGCGATCACGATGCTGCTCGGTGGTTTATGGCACGGCGCGTCGTGGACTTTCGTGATTTGGGGCGCTGGCCATGGAATTGCACTCGGTGTGGTTCGCTTTATTCAGCGACGACGCGATCCTTCGTACGAACCGACGCTCGCGCGACAAATTTTCGCAGGGATTCTTACCTTTGAGTTCGTCAATCTATTGTGGGTGGTGTTTCGCGCGCCGACATGGAGCGACGCACAGCAATTCCTTGGACGCTTATTCGAAGGCAGTAGCTATGCGCCGAACCTCACCCTTCCCGTATTCTTGGCTTTGAGTGCAGGGATTGCGATGCACATCACGCCGCTGCGTTGGAAGGATGGCTTAATGGAGCGATTCGTCGCATTGCCTGCTTGGGCTAAAGGTTTGGCGGTAGCCGCTGTGGCGATTGCGCTACAGCACATCAAAGGTGCGGATGCTGTGCCATTTATCTACTTTCAATTCTGATCAAGCGGTTGCGTATGGCGTCTTGGTACGAACGTGCTAAGGCGATGCAAGGCGCACACGCCGTCACGGTTTCTCTTACGTTTCGAGTATCATGTCCGACAACACTTCTGTATCGACCTTTCGACAAGTTCCCCGCACCGGTGTCATCTACGTCATGACCGAGGCGGCACAGCGCGGTTACTATTACGGCAACGAGGAATGGGCGAACTTGGGACAAGGCGCACCAGAAACCGGACAGCTCGATAACGGTCCTGCGCGCGTAAACACCATTGAGTTGGTGGATGCAGACCATGAGTACGCGGCCGTTGCTGGTCTGTGGGAACTGCGCGAAGCCGTCGCAGCGCTGTACAACCAGCGTTACCGTCGCGGCATGAAAAGCCAGTACACCGCAGAAAACGTGTCCATCAGTTCGGGTGGGCGCTTGGCGTTGAGCCGCTTGGCCGCCGCCCTCGACCGCATGCACGTCGGGCACTTTCTGCCCGATTACACAGCCTACGAAGAGCTCCTCGACCAGTTCGACCGGTTCATTCCGATCCCCACCCCCCTCGACCCCGAGCGCGGATACGTATTTAGCGCGCATGAGCTCGAATCCGAGATCATCGCCCGTGGTTTGAGCGCAGTACTTCTCTCGAACCCTTGCAACCCTACGGGCAAGCTCATCGGTGGCTCGCAGCTTCAGCAGTGGGTCGATGTCGGACGTCGTTTGGACAGCTACCTCATCTTTGACGAGTTCTACTCGAACTACATCTGGGATCCGGTAGCGTCCGGTAAATCCTGCGGTTCCGTGTCTGCTGCCGCTTACATCGAAGATGTGAACAAAGACCCCGTGGTCATCTTGGATGGTCTGACTAAAAACTGGCGTTATCCAGGGTGGCGTGTTGGTTGGACGGTTGCGCCCAAGGACGTCATCGATCGCTTGAGCAGCGTAGGTTCCTTTATGGATGGCGGCGCATCGCATCCGATGCAAAAAGCAGCCATTCCGCTCCTTTCCTACGAGAACGCCGAAGCAGAAGCTGTTTCGATTCGCCGAACGTTCAGCGAGAAACGTGACTTTATGCTCCGCCGCTTGGTGGGCATGGGCATCCGCGTCGACGTTGCACCTGCCGGCTCCTTCTACGTCTGGGGCGATGTTTCGAATTTGCCTGCGCCATTGAACAACGGCATGAGCTTTTTCCAACACTCGCTAGAAAAACAGGTCATTGTGGTGCCTGGCCAATTCTTCGATGTGAACCCAGGCAAGCGCCGCAGCGAAATCATGTCACGCTTTGAGAACTACGTGCGATTTAGCTTTGGGCCTGAGCTCGAAACCCTCGATTTGGGTCTCTCCCGTTTCGAAGAGCTCATCGAAAGCGCACGCGATAAAAAAGCCGCTGAATAAAGTATCCAGCGGCGTCGCGTTCCGTACCTTCGTTAGAATATGACGCGATAATTAAGGCGCGCCCCACGCACCGCCTTCGCTTTCGCGTCGCCCGTCGGGGTTGATGGGATCGAAGTAGATTTCATCGCCATAGCGCGCTTCGAGCTCCTTGATATATTTCAGGACGGGCGGTGCGTAGTTGATGGTCTTGTTACGCGTCTCCGCATCTGTCACACCCAAGAACCGAAACAGCGACACGAGTTCCTCGTCACTTGCGGGGCCATCACAGCCCTCGCCGAGGGTGCGTTGCGCAAAGCGGCGTAGTTGCTCGATGGCCGTGCGCGAAAAACGCTCAATACGGGTTGCGGATACGCGCGTGCCTTGCAGGTCGCCTAGCGCTGTACCGGTGCGCGAATGCAGGGAGGCGCCGTTGTCGAGCGCGAGCAGGCGCACGCGGCCGAGTTCAAAGACCGGCAGACCACTTTGGGTTCCAACTTCTTTGCGCGTACCTTCCAACGAGCGGAAATGCACGTTGGCGCCGGCGTAGCGGTCGTTTTGGCCCATGAGTGCGTCCATGAGCATCATATTCGAATAGTCTTCAGCAAGTTGCGCCAAGTCTGCGGTACCTTTGTAGGTTCCTTGGGGCGAGTAGAGGCGCGTCAGCTGCGAGAGCGTGATGTCTTTGTGACGTGGCTGTTCTGCACTCGCGCGGAAATACGGTGTAATCGGCTGTCTGCCGAGGTTTTCGCGCTTGCCCAAGCCTGCGTGGAATTGAAACGCGGGGATCCATTCTTTGAACGCACCGTGGAAAACGGTGTCGTTACGGATGGCTTGTTCGAGCTCGCGCACGACGCGTTGGCGCTGCCAGTCTTTGTTGCCGTCTTTGTAGCTTTTGGCACGCAGCAGGTCGCGCAATTTGATCAGCGCGCCGCCGTGCAGGTCGACGGGGATCACGGGCGCAACCATCTCGGAAAAGCCGAGTAGACGCGCGAAGCGGTAGGCAAAGACTTCACCTGCCATGGAGTTGTTGGCGGTGCCGGTTTTGATCACACCGAGCGACTTTCCGGTTTTTGCATCTTTGACGCGAACGATAATGGATGTGCCTTCGAAGTCGGCCAGAAGCCCAAAGGTTGTTGCATCGCCTTCCAGATCGATCTCTGCGAGGGCACGCTCGTGCGCATCGTAGGTGTAGACCCAGGTGACGGACTTTTCACTTGGACATTCTTCGGGAATCGGCAGTGGGACTTCTTTGGCAAAGCTGGTAGCTGCGCAAAATAGCAGGACCCCGAGGAGGATCAGGCTACTGTAGCGCTGGATGATGTGGGATGGGCGGTCGTAATGGACACAACGCATGGCGCGGACTCATTGGGGGGAGCTGCAGTGGCTGCAGCGTAGGTCGTTTCGAAAGCAGGGAGCTGCTGATTGTGCAGCATTATCCAGCGGATTGGAGGGTTCAAGGCGGCGATTCATTCCGCAAACGGGGCAAATGCGCCTTTTGCGGTCTTTGCAGATAAGCAGCAACAGGCTATGGAGTGCGAGCTAGTCCTTGGTTGAGACGCTTGTCGACTGGATTTCATCCTGTTTTGGCAAGAAAAGCCAAAAAATGATGTGGAAGAAGCGTTGTCGAAGCGTGAAGTCAGGGCTAGGACAGCTACCGCTGTTGAAGGTTCGACACGCACGCTTTATTCCTAAGCGATGGAGATGGCCGTGAGTTCGCTGCTCAATCCGCGTACCGTTACGCACTTAAAAGCCCTCGAAGCTGAGAGCATTCACATTATTCGAGAAGTTGCCGCAGAGTTTGAGAATCCCGTGATGCTCTACTCGATCGGCAAAGATTCGACGGTGATGCTGCGTTTGGCGCAGAAGGCGTTTTCCCCAGCACCCCTGCCCTTTCCGTTGCTGCACGTCGATACGACGTTCAAATTCCGGGAAATGTACGCATTCCGCGACCAGGTCGTGGCGGAGACGGGAATCGATCTTCGCATTCATAAGAATCCTGAAGCCATCGCCCAGAACATCAACCCCTTTGACCACGGCAGCAGTGTTCACACGAACATGTGGAAGACCGAGGGCTTGAAGCAAGCACTGGCAGCTGGCGGCTACGACGCAGCCTTTGGTGGTGCGCGACGCGAAGAAGAAAAAAGCCGCGCCAAAGAACGTGTCTACTCCTTCCGCGACAAGTTCAACCAATGGGACCCAAAGAACCAGCGGCCGGAACTGTGGAATCTGTACAATGGGAAGATCAACGAGGGTGAATCCATCCGCGTCTTCCCCCTGTCCGATTGGACCGAGCTCGATATCTGGCAATACATCTACCTAGAAGATATCCCCGTTGTTCCGCTGTATTTCGCGCAGAAACGTCCGGTCGTCGACCGCAACGGCGCGCTGATCATGGTGGATGACGAGCGCATGCCCGTCAAACCCGGCGAAGTACGTCACGAGATGGTGCGTTTCCGCACACTCGGCTGCTATCCGCTGTCGGGCGCTGTGCGCTCCGAAGCGACCAACGTGCCTGAAATTATTCGCGAGATGATGCTCACGCGATCATCAGAACGCAAAGACCGCCTCATCGATTACGACGAGGAAGGATCGATGGAGAAGAAGAAGCAAGAGGGCTACTTCTAACGAGCGCCTGCACCACGGCATCATCATCGCGTTGGAATACGGAGAATCGCGCCATGTCCTTCGGACAAGAAGATCTGATCAAAAATGACATTCTGGCCTTCTTAGACCAGCATGAAAATAAAGAGCTCCTGCGTTTTGTCGCAGTCGGCTCCGTCGACGATGGAAAATCCACCCTCATCGGGCGGTTGCTACACGACGCCAAAGGCGTGTACGAAGACCAACTCCAAGATGCCACATCGCAACAGGGAGACGGCGAGACCGCGATCGATTTCGCGCGCATCACCGACGGACTTCAAGCAGAGCGCGAGCAAGGCATCACCATCGATGTCGCCTATCGCTACTTCTCGACCCCCAAGCGTAAATTCATCATCGCCGATACACCAGGCCACGTGCAATACACGCGCAATATGGTCACAGGTGCATCGACAGCAGATGTTGCGGTTACCTTGATCGACGCGCGCCACGGCGTCCTGCGCCAATCGCGTCGTCATGCGTACATCGCGAACCTCCTCGGCATCAAGCACCTGCTTGTCTGCGTCAACAAGATGGACCTCAAAGACTATGACCAACAGGTCTTTGACGACATCCGCGCAGAATTCTCCGCATTCGCCGAGAACCTCGATTTCGCGGATGTTACCTACATTCCAATTTCCGCACTCCACGGCATCAATATCATTGAGAAAAGTGATTTGACGCCATGGTATAACGGCCCGTCTGTCATCGGATTTTTGGAGACGGTCGATATCGCAGGCGATCGTAACTACAGCGATTTCCGTCTGCCCATCCAATACGTTTTGCGTCCCAACCTCGATTACCGTGGATTTAGCGGCCAAATCGTCTCCGGCGTCGTGAAAAAGGGCGACAAAATCACAGTTTTACCTTCGGGCACGACCTCGACGGTGAAGGCGATCGACACCTACACCGGCGAGCTCGAAGAAGCCTGTGCGCCGCTGAGCGTAACGCTCCGACTCAACGATGAGATCGACATCAGCCGCGGCGATATCATCGTCCCGTCAGACAACCTACCGATCGTCGCGCGCCGCCTAGAAGCGCACGTGGTGTGGATGAGCGAGACGCCGCTCGACCCACGACGCAGCTACGTCATTAAGCACAATACGCGCTACGTCCGTACGGATTTCAACGAAATCAAGTACCGCGTTGACCTCGAGACGCTCGAGCACAACGACGCAGAGCAGCTCGCGCTCAACGATATTGGACGCGTGGTCATGACCACGCACCGCCCCATCGTCTTTGATGCGTACACGCGCAATCGCGGCACGGGCGCATTCATCATCATCGACGCTGCAACCAACAATACCGTTGCGGCAGGGATGCTGATCAGCGAAGCCCAAGCCCTCGAAGTCGAAGAACACGAACGTACAAGCCAGGTTTCGAACGTCGCGCATCGCGAGCGTTCTGCCATCCTTGGACAGCGCCCTATCGCGTTTTGGCTGCGCGGCGGCTCCGATGCACAGCGCACAGAAGTCGCAGCACATCTTGAGCGCATGCTCATCGACCGACGCCACTTGGCCGTGATTCTAGATGGCAGCGACCTCCTGAGCGACGCCGGCAAATCGTTGGTGGACAGCGAAGCGAATATCGGGGCGTTGGCGCGTCGTCTCTGCGATGCTGGCGTGATTACGCTCATCACACATGCGGTGGATGCTGAGAGCAAACTCGATGCGGCACGCAACGAATTGCCGAAGGGGCTGTTCGGTCAGATCACGTTGGTCGATGGCGCGACGACCTCGGGCGCATCAGGCCCAAACGTGTTAGACTTGCAGATCGACATCGAAAAGCAGGATACTATCCATGCTGCACGCGAAATCCTTTCGACCCTCATCGACCAACGCGTGCTGGACGACGATCGCTAACGCCACCGCCTACTAGCACCACGATGACCGGATGAATGACAGCCCCAACGACAACGCCACCGCGTCCTCATCCAACGGTTCCAAGTCTCCCCCGCTGCCACCGAAAGTAAAAAAAGCCTTCGACCTTTATCAAGAAGGTCGAAGCGGCGGTCGCCTGATGGATGTGCTATTTTATCTGATCAACATCGTTCGCGCGGTGCTTTATCAGTTCGAGAGCAAGCGGATCGTTCAGCGCACCGCGGGCGTTGCTTACTTCCTGCTTATCGGTTTCGTGCCGATGGTCATGATGCTGATCGTGGCAACGGACATCTTCGGCTTCACGCACGTTGTCGGCGAGTTCGTTGTCGACTCCGTGATCGACCTCTATTTGCCGGTGGAGCGTAACCAAGCGATCGACAAGGTGACGGGTTGGATCAATAACCTGCAAACAGGTTTCGCCGGCGGCGTGGGGCTTGTGGCGATCGCCTATTCTGCTTTGAACTCATTCAATGGTCTTTACCTCTTGGTCAACGACCTTTGGCAGCAACCTATCAAGGGGAGCTTTTGGCATAAGCTTCTGAGTGCGCTGGCGGCGATGTTTCTCATTCCTGTCGCACTCTTTGTGTCTACATGGCTTACGACACAATTTGGTGGGTTCCGTTTTATCGGGCCGCTCGCAAGCCGCATTTTTTCGTTCGCGCTTATCTTTGTGGTGATGCTCATCTTGATGAAGATCACCATTCGGGCGCATGTTACGTGGAAAAATGCGCTGATCACGTCGGTTGTGGGCGCGTTGATCTTTGAAGTCGCAAAAGCCGGATTCGCGTTCTATGTGCGCGAGATGATGGAAGGAAGTTGGTTTTCGATTTACGGCGCCATCTTCTTGATTCCAGTGTTCATGCTTTGGAATTTGATCACGGCAACCGTCATTTCGGTCGTGGCATCTGCGAGCTGGGTGCTTCAATATCCAGAAGAAGCTTTCGAGGTCGCGGGTCTGCGTTCGCCTAAGGTCTATACGCCGTTGGCGTCGAAATCTTCTTCCAACGATGCTTTGCTGACATCTTCGAAAGCGGGGCGTGGCGAATCTAAACGGCGCGCCGAGGATAAGCGATCGTAATCGCGTTGCTGCGGCAACGAGCTTTCGAAGCAATCGTTCGCTATGCCTGCTGCATTCGGATGCTTCGGCCAACCGGTACGTGTGTGAGCGCGATGGCGCGCGTGTCTTTAGGCGGACTTTTTCTCTGGGACACCGCGTGCGTCGAACTGTTTACGCGGCGTGAGACCTTGGATGTACTGCTTCAGGAATTCGCGCTGTTCGTACCAGCATCGGCGCGCATTCGCTCGCCACAAGAAGGCGTGAAAGACGTGCATTTCACCGTCATATATTCCGCATTTCACGGTAAAACCGAGTTCCCGCATACGGGCGGTGAGCCGTTCGGTGTCTTCAAGAAGTACGTCTTTTGTACCGCAAAACACAAAGGTCGGCGGTAAGGGGCGAGTGAGCTCTCTGCGCTCGATGATCAGCAAGGGATCCGCCCACAGGGTGGGTGTTTCGATGTCTTCGAGTTTGGGAAGATAGTCTCGCTGCATCGCGGATAGGAATCCGCGCGTGATGGGGTCGGTACGGCGTTCGCGCGACCACAAGCGTTTCATTCCGCTAACTTGAAGCACGCCGCAGGCGGGAATCAACGCGGTGATGGAAGGATTCGCATCGTAAACGCGTTGTGCCCAGGTATCTTTATCATCTCGATACGACGCAGCCGTCGCGAGTGCGAGCGATAGATTTCCTCCAGCGGATTCACCTGCGAGCACCAGACGGCTCACATCAGCGTTGTATCGATGTGCATTTTCTAGCACCCACAAAAGCGCGTCGCAGCAGTCATGAAAGCCCGCAGGAAAGCGATACTCTGGCATCAGGCGATAGTTGATCGAAAAGACCGTAAAGCCCATGCGCGCGTATTGCGTCGTAAAAATTTCGTGCGTTTCTTTACTGCAGACCGCAAATCCACCGCCGTGCACGTACAGCAACGCTGGCTGCACGTCGGTGGCGTGACGCTGCCGAATCACATCCAAACGGTGTCCCGGATGCCCCGTATTCAGATACGGAATATCTTTGATCACACGGATCTCAGAACTACGTGCAAGCGCGTACGGCGACCTCTCGCTCAGGGTCACCGCCGTCGATACCAAGGCACGAATCACGTTCACGACCGAAAGGCCATCGTACCGTTCCAATTCATTTGTAGACAAAATGTGGTCTCCGGCCAGATGGATGGTAGAAGTAGCGGTTGAATGTAGTAGCGTACCCCATTGTTAGCTGCCGCGTTGGTAGTCAAGGTTCCGTAGGAATACAATGCCACGACGATATTTTCTTATCTTAGCGCTCGTTCTGACGCTTTTGCCCGCCGCGGCAAACGCACAAAGCGCGCAGAGTTCGAGTATCCGCGTCAGCGCGGGCTTCTCCTCGCAAAGCACGACGGTGCAGGCACGGGGCGAACACAATATGGCCGACAGCGCGACCTTACGCGCCCAAGGCTGCGAAGGCTTTGTCAGTCAAGCACCCGCAGTGACCGTGAGCTACGATGCCAAAGCACGCGATGGTGCACTTGTAGTGCGCGCCGGTGGCACAGACGGCCTCGTCTTGCTCATCGGCACCGCGACAGGCCAATGGCACTGCGCTGCGAGCGGCAAAAATATCGATCGGCCCGAAATCAAACTGCCGCCCGGCTCCGGCGACTTCTCGGTTTGGGTTGGCACGCGAAAAAAATCAGACCAAGGCCAAACAGCCACGTTGACCATCGTGGAGAAACCCGCAACGCCGCGCGAAACAGGCTGCGGCGGCGCCAAAGCACGTATTCCTGAATCGATCAGCGCATCGGAATGGAAGAATTACCAATGCATGAGCGAATCCGATGCTGCCGATGCTTGGGCGAGCTGCCAGCCACGCTCCACGTACAGCGATGCCGCAGCCGATGGCTGTCCAGGCGCTCAACGTTGTTGTCCCGCCGAACCGATCGCAGCCTCCCAGCCTTCGAAGGCGGAAGCGACGGAAAATAAGCAAGCACTCAGCCCAGCGGACGACGATGACGATCCGTTCGCGGCATATGCTCGCCCGCCTGTAGGCAACGTCGCTGCGGGCGCACCGCAGCAACTCAGCGTCGAAACGACCCCGTATGGCAAGCCCAAACAAACGCTCGTCGTTCATTGGCGCGGTTTTCCAGAAATTCGTTTCCCCGTACGCGCAACCACCACCGATGACGGAGAAATCCTCTTTCATGTGCAGGGATCAGACTTCCCACAAGAGGTAACAGACTCGTTGCTCATCGTTACCAAGCCGCGGGTATTGCGTGCCAAACGCAACGTCGAACTCGCGCGTAAAACTGGCGCGCTCAAAGTTTCGCAAGGCCAGACCTTGGAGCTTTTGGGACAGGTCAGCAGCAAAAATTGCGCGGTGCGCATGCAGAACGAGACGCATACGGTGACCTGCCCTGCGTTGGCGGACTTCGAAGACCCCGCTGGGCCCTTCCACGGGTGGAGCCCTCTGCATTATCGTTGGTGGATCGCCGTTGAAGATGCCGATAATCAACGTGGATGGTTATACATTGATCAGGAACGACCGGAATTCTTTGTGGAATTCAAAGTAGCACCTGTCGAATAACTTCGTTTCAGTAGGACCACAAAAACCGAAAACGCATCGCGAAACCCGCGATGCGTTTTTCTTTGCTCTACCGCGATCTTATGCGGTTGCTTCTTCTTGGTCTTTGGCAAGCTTGGCGTCGGCGAGCGCGCGGAGTTCCGCGGCGGCTTCGCAGAAGTAATCGGCGATGAGCTGTGGGTTTGGCGCGGAGTCTGGGCATGCCATGATCCCCATATCCATTTCGCCTTTTTTACTCACGACGGTAATATTCAAGCCTGCGCCCTCCAGAACAGGGCCGAGCGGGTAGAACACGACGACTTTGGCGCCGAGGCAGTAAAGATCGATCGGCGGGCCGGGTACGTTCGAAACGATAAGGTTGTGAACGGGGGCCATGCGATCGGAGAGACGCATTGCGGAGAACATGCGCGCAGCCGCGGTGAACGCGTAGGGAGCGGCAAGTTCTGCCCAATCTTGGAGCATGTCCGCGCCCATTGCCTTGTGCACTGTTTTGGCGTCCGCTGTGTCGAGCGCGATGATACGGATTTGCTCTAAGGGGTCCTCTACGTGGACGGGCAAACGCACGAACAAGGTGGAGACACGGTTCGACATCGCCATGTTTTCGTCTGGGCGTCGCACGGAGACGGGGCAGCTGGCGACCAAGGCTTTGTCGGGGAGATCCGCGTGATCGAGCAGGTAGCGTCGCAATGCGCCTGTGCACGCGGCGAGTACGACGTCGTTTACCGTACAGTTGAAAGCGCGGCGCGCGACTTTAAAGTCTTCGAGCGGTGCTTGTCCGAAGGCTGCCACACGTTCCGCAGAAATCGTTCGGTTGAACATGGTTTTGGGCGCCATGAACGGAAGCACAGGCGAGAAATTCTCCGTACCTTTGCTCACCCAGTGGCGCATCAGATCGACAGCTTTGCCGAAAGTTTTGCGCGCTTGTCGCGCAACACGCAATGGATCTTGGATCCGGTCGCGTACGGCTTGTTGCAACATCTCCGCATCGGTCGGGACCGGTTCGGACGGCAGGGGTACCGGATCTGAGATCTTTGGAACCTCGGGCGACATATCCAGCATCTGGAGCATCAGATAGCCTGATGCCATGCCGTCGCCCGCGGCGTGGTGCATCTTGGTGACCAGCGCGACGTAACCGTTTTCTAGCCCTTCGATGACGACGACCTCCCACAATGGTCGGTCACGGTCGAGCGGCGCGGCGGCGATCTGACCCACCAATTTGCCAAGCTCCGCTTGACCGCCCGGCGCTGGGATTGTCATGCGGCGCACGTGGTTGTCGACATCGAAATTCGGGTCTTTCACCCAATACGGATGCTCGATGTTGAAGGGCACCTTGCGGACGCGACGATAAAACGGTGGAATCCTGTGAATACGGGACATGAGTAATCGCTTTAAGTTCTCGAACGAATACCCGTCCTCCACCGTCGAAGGATCCAAGATGATGACGCCAACAATGTGCATCCGCGCTGTTGGCGTTTCTAAAGACAGAAACGCGGAGTCTACACCACTTAATCGTTGCATGGTCGCCCAGACGAAATACGAGTTACACAGTACACAGCATAGTCCGTGCTCTAAGATATCGGCATTCTACCCGCGTCGGACTAAAATCTCCAACATTACGGGATCTCACGCGAAGCTCGCGATATCATCGCCAAGACGACATTCTGTAGCGCCGCTGCATCTACGTGAAGCCATCGCGGTACATCTCATTTTTATGCAAGATCCTTAGGCAGGCAATTTCATGACGCTCTCGTTTTTCTATGCGGTTTTATGGTTCGCTGTTTCGATTTTCAGCGTATTCAACACCATTCACGCCTTCCGGCCGTCACGGAACGCGCTCCTGTTTGTGCCTAGCTTTTTTGCAACGTGGATGCTGTTGGAATTGGCCGGCCACCACATCGCGTTCTTACTGATCGGCGCGTCGGTCCTGGTGTACATCGGCGAAGGATTGACGCCCTTCGGACTGCTCACCCTCGCGCTCAACCTCATCAGCATCGTCCTGCTATCGTTGCATATTCGTAATGCGCAAAAAGCGAAAAAGATCCTCCATGATGCGCTCAAAGGATATATCGACGACAAGGACTGGCCAAAAGTTCCCGCCAGCCAACTGTTCTACCCTTTTCGCCCCCAGCGCAAAGGCGTACAACGCACCCGAAATATCGAGTTCGCGCGCGTTGCGGGTAAAAAGCTCCACTTGGACGTCTATCAGCCTTCCACGACGCCCGGAGCACGACGACCAGCCATCGTGCAGATTCACGGCGGCGCATGGGTCCTGGGTGATAAACGCGAACAAGGACTCCCCCTGCTCTACCACCTCGCTGCCAATGGCTGGGTAGGCTTTAACGTCAACTACCGCTTGTCGCCCGGTGCAACGTTTCCCGATCACCTGATCGATATCAAAAAAGCGATCGCGTGGATCCGCGAACACGCAGACGAATATCATATCGATCCCAATTTTATCGCCGTCACTGGAGGATCTGCAGGCGGACACCTTACCGCTCTCACCGCATTGACCGCCAATGATCCTGCATTGCAGCCCGGCTTCGAAGAAGCCGACACCTCGGTGCAAGCTGCCGTTCCTTTCTACGGCATTTATGATTTTACCGATAAGCTGCGTCTTCTCGGCTACGGGTTCGTGAGCAAATTTCTAGAACCGGTGGTGATGAAAGCGTTCTTGGACGACGAGCCCGAAAAGTTCCATGCGGCATCTCCACTTTCCCTCCTCCATGCCGATGCGCCACCGATGTTGATCGTGCACGGTGATAAAGACGTGCTTGCACCCGTGGAGTACGCGCGGCTGTTCGCCAAAGAGCTGGCTGCAGTCTCTAAACAGCACGTGTTCTATGCAGAGATCGTCGGCGCACAACACGCCTTCGAAATCTTTGCCTCGCCGAGGACCAACCGCACGGTAGAATCTGTCGAACGCTTTCTGGCAGCCGCTTACGCGCAACATCCCGCAGACGCGATTTACAACAGTCCATTCGCCGCGCAGACACCGAACGACGATGCGGGTCTGCCAGTGGCTTAACCATTTAAAGCGGTTTTAACGCGCGCAGTGCGTCATCAGCGAACGCGCACAAACCTGCGGCCATCTCCTGCAACGCAGTCCAATGTTCCGCCACCATCAACACGGGGGCATGCGCGATCGTCAGGGCTGTATCCGCAAGCCAAACCACGCCGTCATCGATGCTCCTTTCTGCGCCGCTGCCCACCATCTTGATAGGATGGACGCGCGCAGCCCAAGCACATGCGGCCTCAAGTGTCTGATGCTTAGACTCGAGCGAGACCTTGGGGATCAATAACATCACCGCGCTACGTCGACGAGAGACACGTTTTTCGATTTCGAAAGCAACGCGTCCCATGGTCCAGCGGGTGTTCACTTCAACCAAAGGATGGAAAGCGAAGTGATCGGCATCACGATAAACAAAAGCATCGATCCCCACGGGGCCGATATAGCCTCGCGCTCTGAGTTCTTCGGCGATGCGATCCGCGGCGCGTTGATGCAGAGTACGCATCCAGCGGCTCTCGCGTCCATCGTCATGCACCCAACGTATCAAATCCTGCGCGAGACCATCGGTGACACGATGAAGGACCGTCCCCAAATATTGACCCCGCGGATCGGTCAAAAAACGCTGACTTCCGTAATGTGTGGTGTGCTCCGCGCCAACATCCATATGCCAAGATAGGTCGATGACACGCTCCCGCCACGGTTCCGCAACCACCGCGCCGTCGGTTGCAATCGCCTTCTGGACCCAGCGCTGATGGTTTTCGGACAATTGCGCATCGAAAACTCGGATGGCGCCGCGTCCGGAGGTTCCCCGTGCGGCCTTGACCACGTACGGGCTGTCGGGTGCTGACTGAAGCAACTCTTGGAGTTCTTGTAGGCTTGTGATGCGTTCGCCGACCTGGTGTGCGGGAATCATCCGATCGATGTACCGGCGATTCGGATCTTGGGCGAGTTCTTCTAAAATCACACGACGCAATGGATGGATTTCGTCTTTTCCCCAAATGCGCACGCCTTGATTCCAAGCTGCGACTTCTTCTTTCGCGCTTTCGACGAGTCGATCTTCCAGCGGGCGCAGGCGCTGTGCGGCGCGTTGTGTGACGCCCCATGGCATCAATCGCCCGATGTGGCGCGCGTCGATCACATCTTCGATGGCGTCCGTATCTTGTAGCGAGACGAGCGCGGGCAACGGAAGTCCAGCGGCATCCAGATAGGCGCGCGTCTGAGCGCTCGGTACACGATCGACCAGTAAGATATCTTCTTCGGCGGCGAGCTGTCCCATCAACAAGGTCAAATCTTGGGTGGTCTGGCGTTGCACTTTGGGCAGCGTATAATCCCCTTGCAGGCCTGTCTCGTATTCGGCGCTCGGATTAAACCAGAGTACCCAAGGCGGACGCCCTTTGCTGGCGCGGTACAAGCGAAGACGACTGATAAATTCGTCATCAAGCCCTGCTTTTTGGCGCGCGTCGACATCGAAATCTGTCCCTTTGGCGCGGATCGGCGACAATCCTTCGGGCAAGAGCACCTCAAACGCGCGAAAACGCGACCGCTCTTTGGGGCGCCAGCGATCGAACCACACTACTCCGTGATGGACGTGTCCGATTTCTTCTTCGTACACGATGTCGAGTACGTCTGCGGTTTCGATGTCGCCGATCCTTCGAAAAGCACGGGCGTAATAACCGGCGTAGTCTAAGTTCGCTTGTTCAAAGGTCATGCTCATGCCCGTGACAAAATCCATGGGCGATTGCATGTCGCGCAGCACGCGCCAAAAGAATGCGTTCACTGGGATTTCGCCGAACTCCACTTGCGCGTGCTCCATGCGTTCTTTGTACATGCGCAGATGGCCCTGCTCTTCGACCATCGTATGGTAAATTCCCTTGCGAAACGAAGCTGGCGCATCGGGAAAACGAAGCAGCATCAACGCCATCAACTCCAAGGCGAGCAGCTCGTGATTCGCAAAAAAATGCAGTACATGCCCGCGCGTTTTATGATCGTCGAGCTGATGCAAGCTCGGGAACGGCACTTTGTGTCGTGGTCCGTCGCCCTGCAGACGCAGCGCTTGTGGCCGGCCCGGATAATCGGGAATATGCGTGATGGAGCGCGGCATAAAGTCGGTCATGGTCTCGGGCGAAAGGAGCTTTTCGTCCAGATCCGTGCCGTAGAGAATACGTTCTGCAAAATCGCTGAGTTCCATCGTTCGTTCCCTAAATTCTCGTTCCGCTTCTCTGTGCACAAAGAGACTTTATCTTGGGCGACGTGTAGCATAGTTTGTCAAAAACTCATGCCACCATCATGGCTTTTGACGTGCCAGTCAGACCTGTTCACAGTGTAGCGAATCGCGTCATATGACAGGAATCTTGCGAAGTTGCGAAAGCTGGCCCAGCATGCGCAAACCTATCTGATTTTTACCCAGGATCCGTATGTCTTCCATCACGGCAGAGTCGCTCATCGAGCGTCTCAGCGGCGCAGACAACGCGCGTCGTACGCAATTCATCGATCTTGCCCTCGATCATACACTCGCGCTTCCATTAAGTACGTTGCTTGATGTCGATGCCATCGCGGCCGTGATCACCGAGGCGCTCACGGATAAAAACGCAGAAAAGCTCATCGAAGAAGAGTTTCACCCGCTGCTCGAACGCCTGCATAAACACTTCGAAAGCACGGGAGAGACACCGAGCGATCTGCTCCCCGAAGGCACACCTGAAAAGCTCATCAAAATCGTGGCCAAAGGCGATCGCCCGCGCGCAGCTTGGGCAAAAGGATCGGTCGATCTCGCCCCCATCCGCGGCCTCATCGCACCGATTATCCAAGATGTGCTCCTCAATTTTGCCAAGAGCCTGCCGATCCCAGGATTGGCCTCTGATACCGCCACAGAAAGCTCGAGCACCTCTTCCAAAAGCAGCACCAAATCCCGAGGTATGCTCGGCAAAGCCCTCCGTAAAAGCGCTGGCTCGCTCGCCGATATGAGCAAAGCTGCCATCGGAGGGCTCAGTGGGGAACTTGAACGGAAAATCCAAGCAACGACGCGGGACTTTTCGAATCAAGCCATGGGCGAAATCCGCACCGCCATTCGCGCACGCCTGAAGACGCCCGAAGGCCAAGAAGTCATCCGCAAAACGCGCATCGCCATCACCGAGCGCCTCTTAGAGACACCGCTCCACATCATCCTAGAAGACGTTTACCGTCTGCCGATCAACGAGCTCGCAACCCTCGTGCCGCCTATCAGCGAACACAACCGCCCCCGCACGCAATTGCGCGCATTCATCGAGGCCGAAGTTCAGCACCATCTGAGTCAGCAAGGCGAAAAATCTATCGGCGCTTTCTTGGATGAATATCATCTCAGAGACGTGCTGCGTACGCACGTCAGCGCCCAGCTCGATGCGCCCGTCGCAAGCTTCATTCAAAGCGATGGGTTTGCTAACTGGCTCGACGGACTGCTGAACGACGCCGAATGACACCGCGTACGCGCCGAATGGATTTTGTGCCCGCCTAGATTGCGCGCCGCGGATTCCACCGCGGCGCTTTCATTTTACTTCGGTAATGAGCGTATCGATGGCGTGCACAGGGGCCGCATCACCGCTCATCAGCGGCTTGAGCGCGGACAACACGAGACGCTGACGCGCGACACGGTTTTTCCCTTCGAAAGCGGAGGACGTCACTTTCAACGCGTAATGCCCAGGCCCACCCGACTGTACGATCACATCCGCATCAGGAAGCGCCTCACGAACTTTTTCAGCAATCTGATCTTGCATCTCGATATCTCACAAGCAAATGGGGATTCACTGCTTCGCAGAGCACCCTAGGGTTTCTTTAAAGAAGCGCAAGACCTTGGAGACATCCAGCCTGCGCAACCCACAAAACACGCGCCACGCAATCGATCTCGGTTCGCTTGCGCTCCGTGTGTTCGGACCGCATACTTTCAGCCGTTCTTCTCACGGGTGTGCGCATCGACGTCGCACCGAAACCACATACATCGCAAGGAGATTTTTCTATGAAAATTCAGGGTTCTTCCGCCATCGTCACAGGTGGTGCATCTGGGCTTGGTGAGGCTGTTGTGCGACGCCTTGCTTCCGAAGGAGCAGCCGTTGTCATCCTCGATCGTAACCAAGAACGCGGCGAAGCGCTCGCCAAAGAGCTTGGAGATCACGTGCAAATGCATCCTTGCGACGTCACCAATGCCGACGAAGTCCAAGCAGCCATCGATAAAGCTGTGGCCAAAGCGCCATTGCGTATCGCCGTCAACTGCGCCGGCGTAGGGACGGCAGCCCGCACCCTAGGAAAAGGCAACACGCCCCACGACTTGGACGTCTTCAAATTCGTCATCGGCGTCAACCTCATCGGAAGCTTCAACGTCTTGCGACTTGCCGCTGCCGCCATGGCAAACCAAGATCCGGACGCAGAAACAGGCGATCGCGGCGTGATCATCAACACCGCATCGGTCGCGGCCTTCGAAGGCCAGATCGGACAAGCGGCGTACAGCGCGAGCAAAGGCGGCATCGTTGGCATGACCCTGCCGATCGCAAGAGACTTGTCTCGCAATCACATCCGCGTTGCCACCATCGCACCCGGCTTGTTCCACACACCCTTGTTCGACGGCATTCCCGAGGCTGCACGCAAATCCCTAGAAAGCCAAGTGCCCCACCCTTCACGCCTTGGCGATCCCAAAGAATACGCTGATCTGGTACGTTTTATCATCGGCAATAGTTATGTGAACGGCGAAGTCATCCGCATCGACGGCGCCATCCGAATGGGCATGCGTTAATCAACGACGCCACGCCCTTCCTGCGTTTCATCGAGATTTCAGCGAATTCTTAACGACGCGGCGCGTAACCGTCGTATTCGTCGTGCTCATCAAACGCTTCTTCGTCGTATTCATCATACTCATCAAAGAAGTCGTCATCGCTGTCGTCGTATTCATCTGAGGATGCGGGACGCTCCGGCTCCGCGTCACCGCTATTTTGTTTCAGTCTTTGGTAATCCTCGATGAATGCTTTCAACTCTTGCTGTGCGCGCTCGTCGCGAATGCGTTTGCTGCGGATTCTTTTCTCACGGTCGCTGAGCTGTTCGTCGTCGTCATCACCGTCTCGGAAGCTGCCTCCAGATGCTGCTGAACGCAGCTCAATTCTGCTCGGTCCGCTATCTTCTTGATCGTCGTTTAGATCGTCGTCTTCTAGCTCATCGTCGTAAAAGTCGTCTTCGTCATCCGCTTCGTCATACGTGGTGGCTGGTTGGCTTGGCGCATCGACACGTACATTTCGAGCGCGTTCGGGTTCTTGACCAGCGATCACGTACCCACGAAAGCGTGGCTGGTCGTTGACTTCCACGGTTTGCGGGCGCGATTGTTGAAGCCAGTTTGAGGACTGTGCGAGCGCAATGCCAAGGATGAGGAACACGACAAGCGCGCCAGCGAGGGCGACCCACACGATACGTCGACGTTGTGGGTGTGCTTTGGCGGTGGCTGCGCTCGGTTGCGCTTGCCAGGTGGATGCACGTCGTCCATCCGCGGGCTGCGGATCTTCGGTTGCATCCGGCTGGCGTTCAAGGCGAATTTCGAAAGAGCCGTCATCGCCTTGATCGGCAACGACCTCTACCCCTCCGCTTCGCGAATCTGTTTTATGCTCGGACGACATCGCGTGCGCTCACAACTACTAACGATCGGCATGGCATAGAGGTTAGACGACCTGAGAGAAACTTAAAAGTGCGAAGGCCTCTGCGTGCATTTTTGATACACGATCAGAGGCCTTCGTTCTTCGTGCCGCAGTAGGCTTTAGGTTGGTCGGGCGGGATTAGTCTTCGAATTCTGCGTCGATGACATCATCTGCGCCGGATTCCGCATCACCGGTAGCGCCTTCGGCTCCGCCTTCTTCAGCACTTGCGCGGTACATTTCCTCTGCGATCTTATGCGAGATGCTTTCGAGGTTTGTTTTGGCGCTTTCGAGGGCGTCGAGGTCTTTATTCTCGAGCGCTTCGCGTGCGGTTTTGATGGCTTCTTCGGCTTCGGTGACCACTGCATCGTCGAGTTTTTCTTTGTTCTCGTTGATGAGTTTTTCGAGCGAGTAGGTCAAACCGTCGACTTGGTTGCTGGTTTCGACGACTTTCTGTCGTTGCTCGTCGGCTTCGCGGTTTGCTTCGGCTTCTTTGACTGCGCGATCGATCTCTTCGTCGGAGAGTCCGCTGGACGCTTCGATGACGATCTTCTGCTCTTTACCGGTCGCCTTGTCTTTGGCCGAGACGTTCACGATACCGTTCGCATCGATATCGAAGGTAACTTCGATTTGTGGCACGCCGCGTGGTGCGGGTGGGATGCCGTCGAGGTTGAACTGGCCGAGCGACTTGTTATCCGATGCCATGCGGCGCTCACCTTGAACGACGTGGACGGTAACCGAGGGTTGGTTATCGGCTGCGGTCGAGAAGGTTTCGGATTTACGGTGTGGGATGGTGGTGTTGCGCGGGATGAGCACGGTGGAGATTCCACCGAGGGTTTCGATACCCAACGAGAGCGGCGTTACGTCCAGAAGCAGGATATCTGTGACATCGCCGCCGAGTACACCACCTTGGATCGCTGCGCCGAGCGCAACAACTTCGTCGGGGTTTACTTTTTTGTGTGGCGAGCGTCCGAAGAATTTCTCAACTTCTTGTTGGACGAGCGGCACGCGCGTGGAACCACCGACGAGGACGACTTCGTCGATATCGGAGGGCTTGAGCTTGGCGTCTGCCAGGGCTTTGCGGCAGGGCTCGATGGTTCGTGCGACGATATCGCCGATCATCTGCTCAAACTTGGCGCGTGTGAGCTTGACGTTGAGGTGTTTGGGTCCGGTGTTATCGGCGGTGAGGAACGGCAGGCTGACCTCGGTCTCGAGCGTTGAGGAGAGCTCGATTTTCGCGCGTTCTGCAGCTTCTTTTAGGCGTTGCAAAACCATGCGGTCGCCTTTGACATCCATACCGGAGTCTTTTTTGAACTCTTCGATCAACCAGTCGATGAGCACTTGGTCGAGATCATCTCCACCCAGCGCGGTGTCGCCGTTGGTCGAGAGAACTTCGACCATGCCTTCGGAAACTTCTAGGATGGAAACGTCGAAGGTTCCGCCACCGAAGTCAAAGACAGCGATGGTTTCGTCGTTTTTCTTATCCAGTCCGTAGGCGAGTGCGGCTGCGGTGGGCTCGTTGATGATACGTTTGACATCGAGTCCAGCGATGCGACCTGCGTCGCGCGTCGCTTGGCGCTCGCTATCGTTAAAGTACGCCGGAACGGTGATAACAGCTTCTTTGACGGGCGAACCCAAGAAGGCTTCTGCGGCGTCTTTGAGCTTCATCAGAACTTGCGCGCTGACTTCGGGCGGGGAAACCACTTTGCCGTGAACTTCTACTGCGCAGTCGCCGTTTTTGCCTTTGACGACTTTGTATGCCGAACGGTCGCGCTCGACTTGCGCTTCGTCAAATCGACGTCCGATCAGGCGCTTCGCGGAGTAGATGGTGTTATCGGGGTTGGTAACGGCTTGGCGCTTGGCTGTTTGGCCAACCAAAATTTCGCCCGAATCTGTATACGCAACCACAGATGGAGTAGTGCGTGCGCCTTCTTGGTTTGGGATAACCACCGGCTCGTCGCCTTCCATGACTGAGACGACTGAGTTGGTGGTTCCCAGGTCAATTCCTATGATTTTTGCCATGTGTGACTCCTTACAGCAAATAAGGTGCGTGGGGATGGACGTGCTTTCGCGCAAACGTCTACGCGTCGCTGCATCGTCCATGCATGTCGTTGTACAGAGAGGAACGTACGCACACATTTCAGGGCGTCAAACGATGTGCCGATCTTCGTGAGAAAATCATGCATTTTCTTGAACCCACCGCGTCTTATGTGCGACGCACCACGCGCAAGGACCTCGCTCGCTTCGCCTTCGCGTAAAACATACTGAAGAAGCCCTCCCGATGTTTTATCGAACACTCGCCCCGTAGGAAGCGCGTAAAGCTTCTTCAAAACATGTGTGATAGCGTGCTGCAATCTCCAAGGAATTCGATTAAAGATCCATCGACCGCACCACCTTTTGATAAGTCAACGCTGCCTATGTTTCCCCATTTTCTTAGGATGAACGTCATGAGACGCCACCCATTCCGCAGGTTCGCACTCATCGGTATCACGTCGGGCGCGCTAAGCGTCGCGGCGCTTCCGCCTTCGAAAGCGGAAGCGAATCCTGGATCTGCCGAAGCATCAGAAACCAAAGCTTGGCTCGGCGTACAAATGGAACGGCAGAACTTGAGCGGACTGCCGGGCGTCTCAATCCAGCGTGCAGTGCCGGGCTCTCCCGCAGAACAAGCCAGCCTTGGACGAGGGGACATCGTTCAAAAAGTAAACGGCGAGGACGTGCGTACGCCTGCAGAGCTTTCGAATCTTATCGGAAACAAGCGCGCGGGAGAGACCATCGTCTTAGACATCGCTGGTAAGCGCGCGCGCCAAGTCAGCCTCACATTGGCCGCACCGCCAACGAATCTCGGCGATCTTAGTGCGCGACTGGTCGGACGTGCCTCGCCCGAAACCCAAGCCGTCAACGCCAAGAGCGGACGACTAGAAGACGTGACGCCCCAAGATGGCAAAGTGCGCATCGTGGAGCTTTGGGCGACATGGTGCGGTCCGTGTAAGCTGATCCAGCCCCTGATCACGCGCCAAGTTGACGCGATGGACGACGCGCATTTTGAGTTCGTCGGTGTGGCAGAAGATGAAGCCGCAGCGGTGCGTCGCTATCTGGAGCGCTATCCCACAAACTATCGCGTGCTCATCGACACCGAAAATGCGGTGGGCGACGCGTATTGGGCGACGGCCACGCCCACCTTTGTCTTGGTCGACACCGACGGAAAAGTGGTGGCACATCAAAGCGGCATCGACAATGTAAGCGCCCTCTTTGACCGCGCGCGTACGTTGGTGAAGGCCATCAACGAGTAAAGCTGATGGCGCACAGCGTAGGGTCATTTGTCCCGTGCCGTCACATCGTTCGCATACAGGGCATCCTGGAAATCGCGATCAAAAATCAGGAACGCGCGACACAGAAGTTCGCGCGTTTCATTGGATCGGGCGTTTGCTTAGTAAATGGTACGTCCGCCGCCGCTTGAGCCAGACGGTTTGGTCGCGGGCTTTTTGCTCGGTGTGGATGTGGTGCGTTTAGAACGCGTGGTACGCTCGAGTTTCTCTACGTCTTCGAGCACTTCTGTATCGTCCATGGCGCTGTTACCCTTCGCTTGGGAGGTGAGCGCATCGCCTTCTTGTGCATCGGAGCGCAGGCGCACTTGGACTTTGGAAGAAGACTTTGTGAGTTGGTCGACGATGTCGTGTCGGTCGTGATCACCTTCGGATGCTGCTTGGAAGATGCTGTCCATCGATCCTCCTGTTGTTCCTCCATCGGAGATGGAGCCGCCCCGCATGAAATCATCGCTACGCGCATCGGTGAGTACAAAGAGGTAGGTATTGTAGACACGGTGGCGGTTTTCGATGCGCAGTCGATCGGGTCCCTGAACCCAACGTGCGCGGACATCTTGTTTGACGCCGATATCATCACGCTCGGAGTCTACGTGCTCGGGCTTACCGTAACGCTTGCTCAGGGTGTCGATAAAGGTGTGAAACGGCATGAAATCGAGGGCTGCAACGTTTGTTGCGATAATGATTTTGGCGAGCTTGCCGTTTTTAAAGATGTAATAGCGCGGGTTGTCGGCATCCGCTTGGATCAGCATCGCTAGGCCGGCGCCGGGGTAGATTTCTTGTGCGATGGTAGAGGATTCGTAGCCTGTGCGCGGGCCATCGAATTCCACCCATGTGGCGACGAATTTTTTGTGGTTATCGTCGACCTGCTTTCGAAGGCGGTCGTTTCTTACGATATCGCGGCTTCCTTTAATTTCTTCGCGATACTCGTTCACGAGTTGGTCTTTGTGGTGCGTTTCGACCTGCTCTCGCGACATGCCCCATGTGAGTCCTTGGCGCAGGTTGCTCAAGGATTCGGCGAATGCCGTAGGGGCGACGAGGGCCAGCGTCAGCGCTGTGAGCCATGCGATGAGGATTTTACGATATGAAAACACGATACTCTCCATGCGACGCTCCATCGCGATGTTTGGATCGGGATGGTGGGGCGAGAGGACGCAGCCTTTGTAGAATGAATGCGTGTCAGATTACAGACAATGTCGCGATCTTTGTCAAAATGCGCAAGTATTGACGCATTTTTGGCCCGAAATTAGATGGCCCAGCGTCTTTTAGACGTCGAGCACGGAGATTTCTCCACCGATCGCGCGTATTTTTGCACTGGTTGTGTCGATATCGGGGGTATTCGCATCAAGGACAAAGGCGTGATAGCGCGCATCGACTTCGTCGAGCTGGGTGTTATCGACCTTGGTGATCATCAACGAATACTCTGGGCTTGCATAGGCGAGCCGCTGGCGAAGGGTGGCATTGTCACGCGAGGAAAGACAAAATAGGTCAGCGGCATAGATGCGGAAATCGTTTCCACCCTGGCCGTCCTGATTTTTATTTGTGCTGTCGACGTGGCGCACGGACGACACATCAAGGATGGTCTGCAAGGACATTTCTTGGGCTGCGCGTCGCAGATGTCGCAAAAGTTTCACATCGAGCAGGTGCGCGCAGAGCAGCACGGCGGCGGCGCCGTGCGCACGCGCAAGTGTGCACTGCAAGGGGTCGATCACCATGTCGCCGCAGATCACTGGCACGTGGGTATTTTGCGCTGCGGTGAGAACGTCGTCGTACCCGATACCGTCTTTGGTCATGAAGGTAGATACGATAAATGCGCTGGCACCGCTTTCGGTGAATGCGCGCACCATGGTGCTGATGTCGTCGGCGCTGCCACCTGCTGCGATCAGTTTTTCGCGGCAGATATGCGGGATCACCGCACGTTCGCAGCGTGGGACCAAGAGCGCATCATGCAACGATGGCGGCATAGGCAGCATGAGCGCCGTCGCTCGGAAGACACCATCTACACCCTCGCGTCGGCGTTCTTCGATCCAAGTTTTCTTTTTAACGATAAATTCTTCGTGACCGTCCATAGAGACTCACGCATCCAAAGACATCTGACACCAAGGAGACAGCGCACGATGGCATCGGGCTGTACGATTGAGTTTATTTATCGGCAGTTGCGATCACTGGCTGCGCAGCGAAAGCGCACGTGGAAGTGGTTCTGGTGGCCGGGTTCATGGCGAATGACTCCGCGGCGCGTGTGACGCCCCCGCGGATACTGGAAGTATTCGGACAATTTGGCAGAAGAAACGCCCTTTTCTTTTGCGTGGTTATACATCGCTTCTTGGAGCGTGTAGTCCACAAAGATGTATTCAGCCTGGTTGTTATCGATCCAGTATCTGAAGAGCTCCCATTGGTACTCCGCGTTCAGTTCACTTGCGCGGACGACACGGTACTCGCAGTCTCGTCGACCGCATTTGGTATGGTAGTAGCCGATATCTGCATCGCGCCCTGTTTGGTGGGAGAGGTGGGGTTTGAGCGGCCCGCCTCCTTCTTTGGATAGGTCGTGAATGGCGATACGGGGAAGATTCGGAAAGCGTTTATGCATGTGGTCGAATCCCGCCATCAGATAGCTGATGGTTTGGTTTGTACCCCATGCCCGACGTGTCGAGCGGACGACATAGGCGGCGTGCGGCGGAAGTTTCTCGCCGTTGACCAAGGTGCCGTTGTTCGCGCTACCGTGCGATTCCGAATGCTCTGTAGGCCCTTCTTGGAAAATCCGCAGTTTTTGGCCGATTTGGATGCGGTCTGGGTCGAGTTTAGGGTTCCATTCTTTGAGCTCTGCCACCGTGACGTTGTGTCGTTCGGCGATGCGGCCAACGATGTCCCCTTGGACTACGGTGTAATTGACTTCGCGTACGGGTCGGCCGCCGCGTATACTAATCTTTTGGCCGATTTGGATGCGGTCTGGGTTAAGATTTCGGTTCCACGACTCAAGGTCTTGGACCGACACACCGTGACGCGCGGCGATGGCGGAAATGGTATCGCCTGCGACGACAACGTGGACGCGATCGCCGCCGGAGACTGCGCCTGATCCGGTAGGCACGTTGAGGCGTTGGCCGATGCTGATACGGTCAGGGTTGACGTTGCGGTTCGCGGCCAGCAGCGCGTTGTATGAAACGCCGAGCTTGCTTGCGATGCCCATCATTGTGTCGCCGGATTGAACGACATATTCGTTCGAACCGCTGCGCGCGCTGCCTGTGCTTTGCGCAGTTGCGGTAGAACTACGGATCAGAATCTTTTGGCCGACGTGGATACGATCTGGGTCGAGCCCTGGGTTCCAGCGTACGATGTCGGCGACGGTGCAATCGTGTTGCGCGGCGATTTTCCCAAGGTAATCGCCCTCTTTTACCACGTAGGTTGTATTGGCCCACGCGGCGGAGCTCAGCAGCAACAGAGAGATGATGATAAATCTACGTATAACGGCCTGCATGAAACTATCGGATCGGCAGGAAAAAAGTCGACTGTCGTCGCTACCGACGCGCCTGCAGTGTGTCAACGTATCTAAGCTGTATCAGGTTTAAATGCGTGTACAAGAGGGGATGGATGGGCGCACTTGGCGCCCCATTGTGCTTAAGCGAAGAGCGGAAACTCCAGTGCGCCGCTCGTGCCCATCTGTTCACGCACAAAGGCCTCAAGGCGCGTCGCAATGCGTTTTTCGAGCTGGCGCGCTCGCTCACGACTTACGCCGAATAGATCGCCCATCTCTTGGAGCGTGCGCGGCTCATCTGCGATCATGCGTCGATTCCACAAATCGACATCGCGTCCCTCGAGTGTTTCGGCGAAAGCGTTCAAGCAAGCGCGTAACCGACGCGCGGTCTCGTCACGCTCAACACTTTCCTCAACCGAAACACGATCGTCCGCCAGCAAATCACCCAAGGTGCCGTCTTCCTCGTCGCGCAACGGCGCATCGAGCGAGCTCTCATCGCCGGATAGACGGGCCTGCATTTCGGTGATCTCTCGCTCGCGAACCCGCAGCGATCGCGCGAGCAAAGCGACGGTAGGAACCAGCCCTTGCCGCTTGAGGCGCGATTGCTCCTTCTTCAGATTGTAAAAGAGTTTACGCTGCGCTTGCGTCGTCCCAATCCGAATCATCTTATGGTTGTCCATAAGATATTTCAGAATGTACGCGCGGATCCACCATTGCGCGTACGACGCCAAACGAATATTTTTGTCTGGGTCGAACTTGCGCACCGCATGCATCAAGCCAACGTTTCCCTCTTGGATCAAATCCAGCGCGCTGCCCCGACCCGCGCGATATTCTAAGGCGATCTTCACCACCAAACGCAAATTCGAGTTCACCAACAAACGCTCCGCTTCCGGATCGCCCGTTTCGTGAAATCGCTGTGCCAATACGCGCTCTTCTTCGCGCGTGAGCACGTCATAACGGCGAACATCTGCCAAATATCGTTGCACAATATCCATATCGCGTGCGCTCGAATAACTCGAACTGGACGCGCTAGAGCTTGCTGTCGTCTGCATATTCCAACCTCGCTTTGTGTTCTACGGACAGTAAAAACCATCCCGAGGATCGATTCGCGGGCCATTAAAGACCAAATCAGTCCACATTAAAAGTATAAACGACAAGATTGGTCTACTTTATTCCAATAACACGCATTTTCAGAGACTTAGATTGTTATTGGCGCAGCTGAACACCGTACGTTCAACCATCGATTCATGGTGTGCCTTTAGTTTATACGGTTCTGCGGCGCGTGTCAGGTGTAGCACGATCGCACCTGCTGCCCCGTCGCATCGCCCTGCTTTCGAAAGAGAGTTTTTTGAAACGCTCCCTTGACAGAAAATTGCCGGTGGATAGCGATCTGTATCCCTCATCTCTCCGATTATTAACGCGCCCAGCGCCCCCTCCGATCACGAGCGCGCACAGCTGGGCACTCTGTTTGCGTGAATCCTCCATATGTCCGAACAACGCGATTATTACGAAGTCCTAGGTGTGGAACGCACCGCATCGGGCGCCGAGATCAAACGGGCGTATAGAAAGCTCGCGATGAAGTACCACCCAGATAAAAACCCTGGGGACACTGAAGCCGAAAATCGTTTCAAAGAAGCCGCCGAAGCCTATGGCGTGCTCAGCGATGATGAAAAACGCCAGCGCTACGATCAATTCGGCCACGCCGGCGTCGGTGGCGCGGGCGGCTTCAATAGCGCGGAAGACATCTTCTCGAACTTCGGAGATATCTTCTCTGAGTTCTTCGGCGGTGGCGGATTCGGCGGCGGCTTTGGACGACGACGCCAAGCCCCCAACGCCCCACGACGTGGCGAAGACCTCCAAACCGACGTGAGCGTTCCGTTCGAGTTCGCCGTCCACGGCGGTACCCAAACCATCACCATCCCCCGCAGCACGACGTGCAATACCTGTGACGGCTCAGGCGCTGCGCCAGGCTCATCGCCCACCACCTGCGCGCGCTGCCAAGGACGTGGCGTGACGACGATCCAACAAGGGTTCATGACACTACAAACCACGTGTCGTGCCTGCGGTGGAGAAGGAACAACGATCTCCGATCCTTGTAAAGACTGCCACGGACGTGGCACCACGCGCGTAGAAGAAAGCGTAGACGTCCGAATCCCCGCCGGCATTGACTCCGGCATGCGCATGCGCATCCGAGGCAAAGGCAACAACGGGGTCAATGGAGGTCCTGCCGGCGATCTCTATTTACAAATCCACGTCCAAGCCCCTGATCCGTTCGAACGCGAAGGGATCAACCTGCATCTCCGCGTGCCCATTGACGCAGCTCAAGCAGCCTTAGGTGCCACGGTTTCCATCCCCACCCTCGATGGTGAAACGGAGATCAAGATTCATCCCGGCACCCAGCACGGCACCCGTATTCCGCTCACGGGACAGGGACTTCCAGACGTCAATCGCAAGAACCGACGCGGCGACATCATCGCGCACATTCACCTTCGCGTGCCCGAGAAGCTTTCCAAAGCCCAACGCGAAGCGCTCGAAGCGTACGCCAAAGCCTCCGAGATCGATTTCAAAGCGAAGCACGCGCTTTCTGATAAGATACGTAATCTTTTTAACCGCCCGCCCAAAAGCCAAGCGGAGTAGCACCATACGCATCGCAAAGAAACGCACCGCCCAAGGGCGGTGCGTTTCTTCGGTATGAACGCGCGCCGAAGCTACGAGCGTACCTCTTCTAACAGCGTGCGAATCACCTCGCTGAACCCAGCGCCGCCCTCACCCTCGGTCACCCATGTAGGTCCACACGCCATCCGCTCTTTGAATGGCAGCACATTTGCCACACCGACACTATTTTCAAAACAGGCGAACATGGGGTCATCGTTCGGCGAATCTCCCATATAAATCCATTGCGCGGGGTCGTGCGGCGTATTGGCGGGCGCTCCACGTGCGCCTTGCGCAAGCCAGTGCTGAAAGCCCGCGTACTTGTTGTAATCGCCGTACCAGACATTCACGTGCACGCTGGAGAGCTTCACTTCGGCGCCTGCATCTTCGCACATGCGCATCAGGGCTTCGACATCGGCATCTGGCCACGGTTCAACGTCTTCATAGACGTCGATGGCGAGGTCGTATTCTCGGTAGGCTTGATCGCTAGACCACAGCGCATGCGGGAACTTTTTTAGGATTTCTTCTTGCAAAGCAGCGAGTTTCGCCCGCGCTTGTTCGTGCGTCCATTGCATCGGCGTGTTGTGCCTCTTGCGCACGCCGTCCTGCATAAAAAAGCTGAATGCGCCGTTTTCTCCGATGACGGCGTGTACGGGCCAGAATCTTGCAAAGTGATCGCACCAACCTGCTGGCCGCCCGGTCACGGGCACGAGCACGTATCCGGCCTCGTACGCGCGCCAAAGCGCATCAAAGGCTTCCGGCGTGATTTTTCCGCGGGTAGAAAACGTGTCATCGACGTCAAAACAGATGCCGCGCACGTTCTGCAACGTGGCAGCGGGGGCGTCTTTCCACGAAAGCCAACGGCGTGTCATTGCGTGTCTCCGTCGTTGGAGCCTAAGGTGGCAAAAGCCGCTTGCGCGTACTGCCCTACAGACCAGAGCGTCACAAGCCCAACAACGATGGTGATGGTCCATCGTACGATTTCCGGTGCACGAGCGTTTTGGGTAAGCAAGGGCAAATGCAAAGAAAGCAGTGCGGCGTACGCGCCCACCGCTTGAACCACGGCTTTAATTTTTCCGGACAGCATGGCGGCAACGGATCGTCCAGACTGCGTCAGCAGAATGCGACAATACGATACACTCACGTCGCGCAAGGCCATGATCAGCACCAGCACAGGATGCACCAGTCCCGTTTGCCCCAGCCCAAAATACACGATCAAGCGCGATACGGAGTCGGAGTATGGGTCGAGCATGGCGCCCCACTCCGAACGAACACTCCATTTGCGCGCCAAGTGCCCGTCGAGGCCGTCAGAAATCTCAATGAGCGTGAGCAAGATGAGTAGGGCCAGCGTGATCGGCCACGCACGCGCATCGCTCACCGCAACCACGATGGCAAAGACGATGCTCATCGGGATGCGCGATGTCGTAATCCACGTCACCCAACGAAACCGACGTTCATCTGCTGGAACGTTCCAATTACTCATGCCTACAAATCCAATTAGAGGCCGCTTACAATGAGCCAAACGCCATCGACTTTATGAAGCTGAAAACGGTTCACGTCGCGCTCGGTCTGCCATCTCTGCGTATCGCCCACCGTATAGAGCATGGTGTAGGCGTATTCGAACACGACATCGGCACGATCACCATACACGCGAATATCGCGCACTTTTAGGTTCAGTCGCGTTTCTTTTACGTTGTGGGTCAGGATATTGAACAGATTGTCCAACCCTTCGTAACCATAGTCATCATCGGTGGTATTGGTGGTGCCCGCATTCTCGTAATAATCCCGTGAAACGAGGCTCCGCAACGTGTCCACATCACGCGCTTCGACCGCGTGGCGATACGTATCGACAAGCTCCACCACCTCGGCGTTGTCGCTGGTATTGCGAATCTTGGCCTCGGAGTGAATAACGTCTCCTTGCATGTAGCGGCCAGTGCAGGCGCTTTGGCCAAGCAAGCTCAACGCAAACACGGTGGCTACAGCCATTTTCAAGAATGTAGACATGGATCTCTCGATAAGTGATCTAGCGCATCGTCGGGATTCAACCATAAAGTCGTTGAGTTATTCCACAATGCTTTGCGCGGCGTCAAGATAGCGTCCTGAAACTTCGCAACGGCGTCTTAACAGGTAGGTTTCATCGCTAACAGCGTTTATCGCCTTCGACGAGGAAAATTCCGAACCCTCCCCCACACCGCAATCAGATGCATCCGCTCTACGCGCAGCCCACGCAAGTCGGTCGAGCGCAAAACGTTCTCTCACAAGACGCGGAAGCGACGCACGCGCTAAACGCTCCACAAGCCAAACACTCGCAAGAGCATCCGCGTCTTGGGCACTGAACCGATACGCAAGCCAGGCGGCGGGGATGCTGTTTTCTTCGAGGGCGGAAGCGACGAGATCTGTGCGCAGAGCCAACCCTTGATAATTCCATGCCTCGGTAAGATAGCGCCGACCTGCAAGATATGCATTCGGCGACGTCTTGCGCTGCGCGATCAACGCCTCTCGAACCCAAACCGCGCGCTGTAATGAGGCGGTCAACGGATGATCTCGCATCTGCAAAAGCCAGGATACCGCATCTTCGGGATCGTCTTTGCCCCACGCGATATCCGCCAAGGCAAGTCTCGTTTGTTGCGCGAGTTCTGGTCCCGTTTCTGGCGCATCTAACAACGCACGATAAATCGCTTCGGCGCGCAAGTTCTGGCCGCCACGCACCCACATCCCAGCGACGCGAAACTGCAGATACACATCCTCTTTACTGTGATGATGCAGCCACGTGATCTGTTCGTCTGCGCTTTCGAAATCGCGGCGCACCAAAGCATCCCAAGCGTTATTTTCATAGGTGGCGATCGCCCTACCGCACATGCGACGCAACAAAGATGGTCGCTCAAAACGCATCTGCGCCGCCGCCACCTCTTCTGGCGCGAGTTCCACCGCCTCTAGCATCTCAAGCCATGCACGAACCAAGTCTTGCAACGGTCGGTCGTACGCACGCTCAAAGTTCACGTCACGATATGCGTTGAGAAATCGCTCGGGACCGTAGCTATCGATCAGCCAACGTGAAAACGAACTCCACAACGTATAAGACAGCCGGCTTGGCTGCGCCCAAAACGCCGACGCCTCCATCATTTGCGCCAGATCTTCCATTTGTCCGTTGCGTAAAATCGCCGCGGACCAACCATGGTCGTTTAAGGCATCCATATCCCATGCCGCAGCGCTGGCGGCACCTTCCACAAGTCCCATCGCCGGAAGCAGACCATTGCGGCTCGCGAGACGAAGCGGACCGCGTCCGTACGCACGCAAGAACAAATGACTCATCTCGTGTTTAAGCAAAGGATCGCCATACCCTCGCCACACAAGGTGCATCTCGTTCAACCAGACCCTAGCGATCATGGTGTTTTTTACACCCATTGCATCCGCTCGAGTCTGCGTGGAAGCATAGATATAAGCGCGTAATTTTTCGGTTGGCTTCACGCCCCAGAACTCCGCCAGCTCATCGTATTGACGCTCATGGTCGGCGATCAATTCCACCACCTGTCGTTTCGAAAACGCGGCGGCTTCGTAGTAAATATCGAAATGCTCGGTCTCGATATATCCTCCGAGCAGGCGCTCTGCGTAGGCGCGCGATCGTGTGATGTGCAAATCATCGGCGCGGTACGCGAACCAAAGAAGTCCCACAAACAAGACCACCACCCATGCGAGGCGGTGACGGGTGGGGTTCTCTTCGAAAGCGAGGGCGTGACAGATGAGCGCGGCGCCTACCCAGGTCATGGCGCGATAAGGGATATGCGCCTGCCATGCATCGAGCGCTTCGTCATAGATTGAAACCGCCCAAAATCCGGTAAATGCATCGTACACAACGAGCGGCGGCTGAAGCGCGAGCCAGAGCGCACTGCTGACGAGCGAGGCGGCGATGATCCCCATGTAAAGCATCATTTGTCCACCCTTGCGCGCAGCCAGCCGCTCGCACAGCAGCGTAAGCGCGGCCACCGGCGGAATGCCGCCGAGCCCGAACATCATCCATAAAATCACGCCGGACGCCCCGTCGCAGTTCGGTACGCGCAGCGCGTTGGCGGCAAGAAGCACCGCACTTAAGGTGCTCCACGCAGCGAGCTGTGCGCTGCGTTTCCAGAACCGCGACCACACCTTCTGCCCGCCGTAGGTTCCCAAGATTTTCGGGCCGCCGAGCAGCACGACGAGCGCGTTGATCAGGATGGCGCTCTCATAGCCGAGGATGTTGACCAAAGGCACAAAGAGTGCGGCGATGGTGACGAGTAACCATAGAACGGAAAGAATGCGTGCTTTGGGCGAGCTGACGATCTTTGTGTGTGCGCTAGGTCCGGACGGGCGCGGCGGATTTTCGCTCATAGGTTTTCAGGAAGACGTGAAAATTCAACGCGGTCTCCTTCGCGGATGTTTTTTCGTTCACACTCCCCTCCGACGAGTTCCAACACGTATTTGGCTGCGCCATCGCTCGGTCGTGGCGTGAGTGTTTTTGGCGCGGCGTTGTGTACGATGGAATCGATGGTGAGGTCTTCTTTGATAAAGATGATGTCGAGCGGGATGAGGGTGTTTTTCATCCAGAAGGATCGTCGTTCCGAATCGTTGTAGACAAAGAGCATCCCGAAGTCCGGATCCATGTGGCGTCGGTGCATGAGTCCGCGCTTCTGCTCGTCGAGGTCGGTGGCGAGTTCCAGATGATACGCGTGCTGTTCTTTTTGGGTGTGGATGGTGATTTGCGGTGTTTTGAGGTCGGTCATGGCGGTCATCGCGGGTGGGAAGTTGCACTCTTGGGTAATGCAGCGCAGCGGTGCGTCGCATTGCTCATCGTAAATGCATGGTTCGCCGCCGTTGAGACCGGGGTATTCGTGGCGCAGTGCTTCTGCGCTTAAGGCGTGAGGCAATGCGGTGGCCTCTGCCTCATGGGGTGTAGACTGAGCAGATCTGGCGTCTTGATGGTGGTTGGTTCGGCATCCCGCAAAAAGGAGTGAAGATACGAAGAGCAGAACAAGTGAACGATGTTGCAGAGAAGAAGAGAGACTGAACATAAGGGGCGAACTCAGCGGGCGGCGTACGCAGTGTGGGGATATAGGTAGGATACTGCGCGCGGCGGTTGGGCGTCGACTTCTTTCGAGAAGATTGACCTTCGGGCGGATTCGGGGTGACAAGGATGGACGCGAAAACTGCGTCAAAGATTTCCCTACTAGGATTCTTGCGGAAGTTGTGGCAGTTTGCGCCTTCGAGATACGAGATATTAGAGTTTAGAGACCGTATGCATGTGCAGTCGGTGCGAGTCATCGGTGTGGGGGCATAGGCTATGTGTCGTTTCATTGCGGGTTGCAACGCGTAGGGCTAGGTTCTGCGCCATGGCAACATCGTACTAAGGAATCTTTGACGAGCTCATGACTTTCAACGTTCGAAAAACCAGCGCATTTGCGGTCTTTCTTGCTGTGCTCTTTGCGAGCACGCTCGCTTTTGCGCTCAAAGTTCCGCCGCCGCCTGAGTACAACAAACGCAGAGACCCGAATACGCCGGGTGGAGAGCGCGTCGGTGCGGATGAGACTTTCGAGGGCTACCCCGCAGATCCCGATGAGATCGAAGGCCAGCTTTATACGGACACGTTGGCTGACTATCACAAATACTCACCGCACTGGACGGGCGCGGCATGGGGATTCGGGATTCAGGGCGGCGCTGGCTGGATGTACGGACAGGCTGTCGAGGGCAAAAGCGTCGGTCCAGCACTCGGCGTTTTTGCTCAGATGACGACGCTGCTGAACGTCGTCGACGTCATCGGTTCCATCAACCGAAGCGTCTTTGAGTCCACCATCGGTGGTGAAGACATCGACATGACGCGCTGGGATATCAGCGTTTCTGCGACGATCCACCCCATGTTTTTCTCTGCCTTTTCGGGCAGCTGGTTCTCTCGTTTCTTATCGCAGTTGTATTTGATGGGCGGTGGAAACCTCACCGTTCAAAAGACGCAAGGCGACACCATCGATTCGCGTTTTGTGCGACCTGGTTTTCATGCGGGCGCGGGTATCGATACCTACATCACCAATCCCAACCGGCGCGCCTCGTTATGGCTCGGTGTTCAATATCGTTGGACGAACACCTCGGGCGGGCTCAAAGATGAGATCTTCGTGCACAACTGGACGCGCGAGCACCAAATTTTCGCGCGGATAACGCTACGTTTCAACGGCAACCTCATCAATACCGTTCCAGGTCCAAGCGCTCCCTAACCTTTCACGCCACAGGCCTTCGCCGAAGGGAAACTAAAAATGCCCGCTCACATCCGTGAGCGGGCATTTTTAGTTTCCAGCGGGCGCGTCAGCTCAACGGAAGAGTTCGCTGACCGATTCACCGGTATGGATGCGCTTGATGGCATCGGCAAAGAGCTCTGCAACGCTGATGACTTCTAGGCCATCGAAGCGCTTTTCGGGTCCGACGGGCAAGGTGTCGGTTACAGCCATGCGGGTGATATCGCTTGCGCCGAGCTTTTGCGGAGCGTTACCGGTGAATACGGCATGCGTTGCGCAAGCCACGATTTCGACGGCACCTTCTCTGCGTAGGAATTCTGCAGCTTGCAGCAAGGTTCCACCACTGGCGACTTCGTCATCGATAAGGATCGCTGTTTTACCCTTCACGTTTCCGATGAGGTTTGCGGCGATGGCGTTTTCGTCGTGGGAGGTGCGTCGCTTATCGATGATGGCGATATCGACATTGAGGCGGCTCGCGAATGCCGCTGCGTCTTTGGCTTCACCCGCATCGCTCGCAACGACGATGGCGTTTTTCGTATCGACGTTCGCTTGGATGAACTTGGCGAGCAGCGGTGCCGCTTGCAGGTGATCGAGTGGGATTTTGAAGAAGCCTTGGATTTGCGGCGAGTGCAGGTCCATGGTGACCACGCGATCTGCGCCGGCTGCTTCGAGCAGATCTGCCATCAATCGCGCGGTGATGGGGATTCTTGGACGATCTTTCTTATCGGATCGCACGTACGGAAAGTACGGCAACACCGCGGTGATACGTGCGGCGGAGGCGCGTTTGAGCGCATCGATCAAAATCAGCGTCTCCATGATGTGCTCGTTCACCGGCGGACAACTTGTCTGCACCACAAACACATCCGATTCACGGACGCTCTCTTCGATTTGAACCAGAAGGTTTTCGTTCGAAAAACGGATGATCTCCCGTTTTCCTGGTTCAATACCGAGATTTTTACAAATCGCTTCCGTGAGTTCTACGTGAGAACTCCCGGCAAAAACACGCAGGTCGCTAAAACGGTTCATAAGCTTGCAGCTCCGGCTCGTCGGGGTGGCTGTCGAGCCCTAAACAGCGGAAACGCGTTCTCGTCAAGCCGCGTACGGCTTGGAACGGGAACATTTTCCGTGACGCAGAGGTTCTATGGTGTTCAAGCGGCGAAAATACGCCGACCCGAATCACGGTCTTACGTGCATCGCGCAGGTTTTTCATCTATCTTCTGAGGCTATGACTTTTCGACCTACATGGGCTGGGGCCATTTTATGCGCGGTGTGCTTGGCGTTTTCGGGCGTAAGCACCGCGCAGATCTATCAACACACGGCACCCGACGGAACGCTTCAGTTTTCGACGCGCCCGTCATCCGGCCAGTCGGCAGATAAGGTGATCGGCGGGCGGAAGGTAGAAGAAAAGAGCGCGCGTACGCATGCTTCCAAACCGAATCCCAACCCTCATCGTTCCTCTCATGCTTTCGATGAGATCATTCGCGCGGCGTCGGACGCCTACGGCGTTCCATATGCCTTTATCAAAGCGGTGATCCGCGCGGAATCCGGTTTCAATCCGCACGCCGTATCTCACGCGGGCGCTGCGGGCTTGATGCAATTGATGCCGTCCACGGCAGAGGCACTCAATTGCAGCAATCCTTTTGATCCCCACGAGAATATCTTTGCAGGCACGCAATATCTGCGCATCCTGCTCAATCGTTACAACGGGGACATGAACTTGGTGCTGGCGGCATATAACGCCGGTTCTGGGGCTGTCGCGCGCGCCAACGGTATTCCGTTTCAGAATACGCAGCGTTATATTGAGCGCGTATATCGCTTCTATTTAGAATATTTAGAAGAGTAACGCTGGTGGCGCGTGGTTTTTAACTACGGCTATAGCTGGCTGCGTTCAGGCAGGTTTCTTTGATGTGCACGCGTTGAATGAACGCGTGATTCGCATCGATACCGAGCTCGTCATGCAGCAAGCGCTCGCAGTGTTCGAAGATCCATTTCGCGATGACCTCGGTGGTTGGCGGCAGATCGAGCTCCACGAAACGCACATAAGGATCGGCCTCGCGCAACACAGGGATCAGCGGATCGTCTGCTTTCAATATCAGGCGATGGCAGACGTTTTGATCGATCCAAGTGTGCAGCGCCTTTTTAAAGGCACCAAATTCCACGAGCATGCCGTTCTTGTCGAGCGCACGTCCCGCGATGGTCACGGTCACCCACCACGAGTGACCGTGGATGGCTTTACATTTATCGGGCGCATCCGGTGTATTGAGTCGGTGTGCGCTCTGAAATTCGTGGCTGAGTTCAATCTGAATCATCGCGTAGCCTGGAGCCGTTTTGTGCGCGTTGTGCGTTAATGCGTTCTTGCAGGCGGTGTGCAAGGGAGCGGATGTGTTCGCGCTCGTCACGCTGTCTTTTCGCATCACGCATGGTTTTACGCAATGCGTAGCGTTGCTGCATGGCACGTGTTTGCACGTCTGCGCGCAGTTTTGCGATGGTGGCGTGCTGGTCTGCTAGGTCGTTTTTCAAAGCGTCGCAGGCTTCGCGAGCTTGGTAGAGCGACTCTTCGAGTTCCTCGATATAGAGGGTGAGGATATTTTGCTCATCTGCGTAGAATTGGCGCTCTTCAATGAGCGATTGTCTCGTGAGTTCGATTCTACGGGTGTGCGCGCGTTGCTCTTGTTCGAGTGCGTCTTGGAGCGCTTGGCGTTCTTCGGCGTGCGCTTGGCGCGCTCGATCTTGTTCTTGCTCGGCTTGTTGTAGCTGTTTACGCAGCCCCTCTGCGATATCGTGCACGTCGGCTACGCGTGCTTTGAGTTCTGCGATCGCTTGATCTTTATCGCTGAGTTCTTGTTGTAGTGCGCGCAGTGCGTCGTCGTTTTGGGCGGGCTGCTTTGGCGCATCGCCCTCGCCTTCGAAAGCGAGGGTTTCTTGGATTTGCGCGGGACCCCTAGCGCCTTCAGCTGCGAGGTGTTGGGGTTCAACGCCTGTTTGCACCAATACTTGCTCGATGAGATCGACATCTTGCAATCGTTCGATGGCGAGGTGCAGGTCTTCGTTTTCTACGCCGATATCTCGGAGTTCTTGCAGGCGTGCTTTGGCGCCTGACACGGTATATTCTTGCCCGATCACCAAGCGTTCGATCGCGAGCAGGAGATCGATATCTTTACGGGTGAAGAGGCGTTGACCGCTTTTGGTTTTTTTCAGGCGGATCTGTGGAAACTCGGAGACCCAGTAGCGCACGATGTGCGGTTTTACGCCGAGGATGGAAGATACTTCGCCAATTTTATAATAGGTTCTATCTGGAATATTGGCTTTCACGCCTCGCCTCGGAAGACACTATGGAAGGTTAGAGGTCGGGCTGGTCTACCGCCTCATTGACGAGTTCTTTTAGGCGTGGCGAGGGTTTGAAGGTCACCACGTGACGTTTGGTGATCGTCATGGGTTTTTTGGTGGCGGGGTTTCTTCCTACGCGTGAGTTTTTAAAGCGCACGCTGAAGTTGCCGAACCCGCTGAGTTTCACTTTCTCGCCGTTTTCTAGGGTTTTCTTCATGATTTCGAGTGCGGCGTCTACGATATCCGCCGCCTCTTTTTTAGAGAGACCCCCCAGTTTTTCGTAAAGAACGTCGGTCAGTTGTGCTTTGGTTGTGGTATTTACGCCGATTTCTTTTTCACTCATAGCCCTCTCCCCTTGCGAGTGCTTCGTAACCAATGTGGGTACGTATTGTGTCTCACTTTGGTGACTGCGTGCAAGCGGGGGGCACGATTACCCCCGCCGCTCAGCGTTTACAGTCTGTTTAAGATGATCTGTGAGCGCTTGATGCGCTTGGTCAATCTGTTCATCGGTCAGTGCGTCTGTGGCATGTCGATACGATGCGCGGAACGCGAGACTTTGCTTGCCTTCTGGAAGATTGGAACCTTGGTAGACATCAAAGAGTTGCACGTCATGAAACAATGGATGTTCAAAGGATGCGATGGCTTTGATGATTTGGGCAAAATCGAGGTCAGCATCCACCACGACGGCGAGGTCTCGATCTGCACCTACCATGCGCGGCACACGGACATTTGTCACGCGTTGCGGCGCTTTCTTCAACCATTGAGCGATCTCTACCTCAAAACCGTAGACGTCTGCATCAATATCGAGTGTTTTTGCAACTTTTGGATGAATTTGGCCGACATAACCAAGAATATCTTGATCAGCGACGATGGCGGCACCTGCTTTGGGATGCAGCCAAGGCGGCGCATGGCTTGCGGGTTCTAGGCGCACGGGGCGTCCGATCGCGCGGCTGATATTCACGATCCACGCGGTGATATCCCACACATCGCTCTTTTGCCCGGTGGTATGCCAGCCTTGGCCGCGGGTGCCGCAAAGCACGCCCGCGAGCATGTTCTTTTCGCCCTTTTCTTCGTAGTGCGCATCGAAGACTTGGCCGATTTCGAAGAGCGCGACGCGTTCCGCTCTGCGCGCCAAGTTGTGCTTCACGTTTTGCAGCAACCCTACCAAGAGCGTGCTGCGCATCACGGACAAGTTCGCGCTCAGGGGGTTCTTCAGGCGCACCGCAGCGGGTGTTCCCGTAAGAACCTCATTGGTTTCCGCGTCGCTGATCCCCCAGTTGACTGCCTCGAAGGCACCTTGGGCGAACAGTGTGGTCCGTAGCGCTTGCAGCGCATCGACGGTACGGTGGCTGACGATCGGTTGGCTCTTTTGCGCGACCGGCGCATCGTCTCGCCGCTGATGTACATAGCCGAGTTGGCCCGAAGGCAATGTGTGCGGGAGGCGGTCGTAACCGATCACACGGCCGATCTCTTCGACGAGGTCGATGGTACGCTCCACATCCGGTCGACGGACGGGCACGGTCACGGTCATTTCGTTGTCGCCTTCGACTTCGAACCCAAGACCTTTGAGCGCGTGGTGTGCTTCTTCTGTGGTGTATTCCACGCCGATGATTCTACGCAGATCTTTGAGGCTGACTTTGAGTGTTTTAGGCTCCCAGCTTCCGTAGACAACATCGACGAGCCCTTGTGCGCGCGAGAGCGTTCCACTTGCGGGCTGCACTGCTTCAAAGAGCTGGATCGCACGTTCAGCGAGGGTGTCGATCTGCGTAGGGTCCACACCACGCTCAAAGCGGTGGGATGCGTCGGTGTGGAGGTGGGCGCGTCGTGCGCTTCGGCGGACGCTGCTGGCGTCAAAGTTCGCAACTTCGAGGACGATATTCTTGGTATTTTCGTCCACCGAGCTATCGAGTCCGCCCATCACGCCGGCGAGTGCGATGGGTTGGGCTGCGTCGGCGATGACGAGGTCGTCTTCGACCAACTTGAGCTCCGTTTTATCGAGGAGCGTAAGTTTTTCGCCCGCCTTGGCTTGGCGAACGATGATCTTCTGGCCTTGGAGCTTATCGAGGTCGAACGCGTGCGTGGGCTGGCCGTAGCCGATATTGATATAGTTTGTGACGTCGACGATATTGTTGAGCGGTCGTTGGCCTACGGCTTCGAGGCGTCGCCGCATCCATTGGGGCGCGGGGCCCACCGTGACGTTGTAGAGCACTGCGGCGCAGTACCGCCCACAACGCTCTTTGCTTTCGATGGAAACTTCAATCGCTTCTTTCGCTGTTTTTTCAGCGACTTGAACGACCAGATCGCGCGGCACCGGCGGCGTTTCTTTGAGTGGGCGCTGGAGCAGCACGGCGACTTCGCGCGCGATGCCTTGAATGCTGAGACAGTCGCCGCGGTTAGGTGTCAGGGAGATATCGAAGACGACGTCTTGCAGGTCGAGCGCATCGGCGATGGGCGTGCCCACGCGCAGGTTTGCGGGAAGCTCCAGGAGGCCGTCGACTTCGTCTGGGCGGCCGATTTCGGATGCACTACAGAGCATGCCTTCGGAGGTTTGGCCTCGGAGCTTACTCTTTTTAATCTTCAGGCCGGACGGCATGGTTGCGCCGATGGTAGCGAGTGGCGCGAGCATACCGGCTTTGACGTTGGCTGCGCCGCAGACGATCTGCAGTTGGTTTTCGCCGTCGAAGACGGAGCACACGCGCAGACGGTCGGCATCTGGGTGTGGTTGTACGTCATCGACACGTCCGACGACGATGCCGTCGAGGTTGGCTCCGAGGTATTGGATGCCTTCGACTTCGAGGCCGGCGAGGGTCAGTGTGTCGGCGAGTTGTTGTGGTGTGAGTCCGTCGAGGTCGACGAAATCTTGGAGCCAGTTCCAGCTTACGAGCATGATAGATTCTCTTATTCACCAGGCGCTGGGAAGGTGCGCACGGACGGGGATACGGGCGGCAGCGTGCTCAGGTGGAGAACTGCGCTAGGAAACGGACGTCGTTATCGTAGAAGTGGCGGATATCGTCGACGCCCCATGCGAGCATGGCGAGGCGCTCGATGCCTGCACCAAACGCGAATCCTGTATATTTTTCGGTATCTACACCGGCGGCTTGGAGTACGTTGGGGTCTACGACGCCTGCGCCGAGGATCTCGATCCAGCCGGTTTGTTTACAGGTTCTGCATCCGTGCCCTTCGCAGAAGACGCATTGCATATCGACTTCGACGGAGGGTTCTGTGAACGGGAAGAAGCTGGGTCGGAAGCGGATATCGAGCGATTTTTCGAAGAACTGTTCCAGGAAGGTTTGGAGCGTTCCTTTGAGGTGGGCGAGTGTGACGTCTTCGCCGATATGCAGCCCTTCGATTTGGTTGAAGCAGGGGCTGTGCGTGGCGTCGACTTCGTCGCTTCGGTAGACGGCGCCGGGTGCGATGATGCGGATGGGCGCTTGGTTTGCCAGCATGGTACGGACTTGGACTGGCGAGGTATGTGTTCGCAGGAGTCTTTGTCCGAATTCTGGGTGGACACCTTCGACCATGAGGGTGTCTTGCATGTCGCGCGCGGGGTGATCTTCTGGGAAGTTAAGTGCCGCGAAGTTGTGGAAGTCGTATTCGACTTCGGGTCCACGTGCGACGACGTAGCCCATATCTCGGAAGATCTCTGTGGCGCGGGCTTCGACGATACGCAGCGGGTGTGGGCCGCCTGCGGCGATGGCGCGCGGGGGAAGTGTTGCATCGCGTTGGGATTTGGCGATGCGTTGTTCGATCTCCTCGTTTTCGACGCGCGCGAGGTTATCGTCGACGAGTTGTTGGATACGGTCACGGGCGCGGTTGACGATCTCTCCGAAGGCGGGTCGTTCTTCGGGCGAGAGGTCGCGCATATGTCGCATCATTTGTTGCAGTTCGCCTTTTTTACCGGCGTAGGCTGCTTTTTTCTGGTGCAGCTCGTGACGGTCTTTGACGCGTTCAAGAGCTACGCGCGCTTGTTCAACAAGCGCGTCGAGTTGTGCTGTCAGATCTTTGACGGACATGGGCGCTTCTCCCGCGCGCGTACGCGGGGGAAGTGAGCGGCGAAGGCGCTCATCGTCTGGCCTGCCACACGCGCCATATCAGAAACACGAAAGAGGAGCGGTGGCTCCTCTTGGTGTGATTTACAGGTTGTTTTTCGCGAGTTCGACGATTTTTGCGAAGCCTGCTTCATCGTGAAGTGCGATATCTGCGAGGACTTTGCGGTCGAGCTCGACGCCTGCTTTGCGCAGACCGTGCGTCAGGCGGCTGTAGGACAGACCGTTTGCACGCGAGGCGGCGTTGATACGGGCGATCCAGAGTCGTCGGAACGAGCGCTTGCGCTGTTTACGACCGATGTACTGGTTGCTAAGCGACTTGAATACGGCGTTACGGGCGGTACGGTAGAGCGTACCACGATCACCGCGGAAGCCTTTGGCCAGTTTCAGAACTTTGTTACGACGACGACGAGCGGCAAATCCGCGACGAACACGTGCCATGGGGCATCTCCACTAGGAGCGAATGCAGGAGCGGCCACGCCGACTTCGGTCCCTGCAAGCGCTGGGGTTGGGCAGTCAATCCTGCCTTGATTCGGTCTCTCTACGCGTACAGTGCGTTGAGATTACAGGTACGGAATGAGATTTTTGACGATTTTCACGTCGCAATCTTTCATGATGGTCGTACCACGGAGGCGACGCTTGCGCTTCATCGACTTTTTGGTCAAGATGTGCGAGTGGTTCGCTTTGGTTCGACGAATCTTTCCGCTGCCTGTGCGACTAAAACGCTTGGTCGCAGCGCGTTTGGATTTCATCTTAGGCATTTGCTTTCTCCAACATCGCGACAGACAGCATTGTCTGACGCGCGAATAAACAACCCGGCCAATCCATTGAGGTTTGAGCCGGGTCTCTGAAGTAGGCGGTGGCAGGATTGAACTGCCGACCCCCTCCGTGTCAGGGAGGTGCTCTCCCACTGAGCTAACCGCCTTTGGGGTTTGAGATTTCTCTCGTTCGGTGAGACAGGGTGTCTAGTGTTCGGGCCCAGAGTGGTCAAGCGAATTTTTTACGCCAACGCACTTTTTCCCTTTGCCCTTCCCTTTCTCAGACATCTTAAGTGATGTCTTTGACCTCAGAATGGGGAGCGGTTTGTGCCACATTCGAAGGTGGGAGTCAACCATCGGGGCGATGGCTTTGCGGGAAAGCTCGTACACGCAAAGCTGGCACGGGGGCCTAACAATCGGTTTTGTTCCACGCTCTACGGTTGCCACGCGTAAGAGTGTGGAGTAACGGATGGATCTCTTTTGCACGTTTATAAGGCGCCTTGTCGCTGTTCTTACCATTGTCTCCGCGTAACGGTTATCACATGCAAGATGTCGCTGAAGATATCATCGAAGTCACTTTTGACGCATTCGACTTACCCCAGTGGCTGACGGATCGCCTTGCAGAAGTTGGATACGACGCGCCGACGCCTGTGCAGGCCGCGTCCATTCCAGCCGTGCGTTCGGGCAAAGACGTTGTCGCACAAGCTCAAACGGGCACGGGTAAAACCGCCGCGTTTGCGATCCCCCTGCTCGCGGAAATCGACCCGAAGAACGGGCCTGTCCAGGTGCTGATCCTCACGCCCACACGTGAGCTCGCGCAGCAGGTCAGCGACGAGTTCACCACTCTTGGCGAGCAGAGCGAACTGCGCACATTTTCGGTCTACGGCGGCGTCAGCATGGAGCCGCAAATCGAAGCATTCAAAGAAGCGCATATATTGGTCGGCACGCCAGGACGCCTGCTCGATCACCTGCGACGAGGCACGCTCAAGCTGAAAAACCTGCGAGTTTTCGGTCTCGATGAAGCAGACGAAATGCTCTCGATGGGTTTCGAACGCGAAATCAACGAAATTTTGAGCCTTCTGCCCGAAAAGCGCCAAAACCTGCTCTTCTCCGCAACCATGCCGAGCGCAGTAATGCGCTTTGCACAAAACTTTCTCCAAGATCCGACCGAACTCAACCTCAGCAGCGACAGTGTCGGCGCAGCAAGTGTTCGCCACCTCACCTATGAAATCGGTGGTGATGAACGGCTGGCAGCACTGCGCGCGCTCTTACGCTCGCACACGGTGCGCGGTGCCATCATCTTTGCAAACACCAAAAACGAAACCTTCCGCGTGCATGAGCAGCTGGTTTCCGAAGGCTATTCTGCCGGTGTCCTCAACGGCGACCTGCCACAGAAAGAGCGCGAAAAAATCCTGCGCCAGCTGAAAGATGAGTCCTTGGACTTCTTGGTGGCAACGGACATCGCCGCGCGCGGCATCGACATTTCGTGGCTCCGCGCGGTGATCAACTACGAAATGCCGAGCACCGCCGAAACCTATATTCACCGCACGGGACGCACGGGACGCGCAGGGACCATGGGTACAGCGTACTCGCTGATCACGCCTGGCGATGTAAGCGTCTATCACGCGCTGCATAAACTCTACGACATTCGTTTTGAACGCAGCACCCTTCCCACGCGCGCTGACGTGCGTGCACTGCGCGCCGACGAAGAGATCGACCGCCTCCTTCAGGCGCTAGACGACGATCAGCGCCTCGTTTACGGCCAATACCTCGCCATTGCGCGCCGTCTTTCGGAACGCGGCGACGGCCCACGCGAAGTGGCCAAGCTCTTGGCATTTTACGAGCGCGCGCAGGCAGAAGGCTTTTCGAAAGCGGAAGCTACGCAGGTGGACGCCAAACCCAGCCCTGCAAAACACGAAGCGCCGCAGAAGAAGGCCCCAGCCAAAGAAGCTACGCCTGCGCCATCTCAAGCTGCAAAACCTACACAATCCACCCACCCCGATGCCGATCGCATCGTCACGTGGATCGTGAACAATTCGCGCAATAAACCGCCTACGCGCTCGGCGCACGCGGTGGCCAAAGCGCTGAATATGACCGAAGAAGAAGTCAACGCAGCTGCCATTGGTGATCCGCGCCTAGAGCGTCTGAGCGGCCGCAATGTGCGCTGGCGCGTCCTGTCTGAAACCGTGCAAGAAACGACGCCTGCGGTTGTACACGATGCCGACCGCCCGCCACACGATGCCGCGCCGACCATCAGCACCATGGAAGATGCGCCCGTCGAAATTGCACGCTCGGTGCGCGTGAGCGCACCGCGCACCACCCTGCCCGCCCTTCCCGAAAGTTGGGTAAGATTGCGTGTAAACGTTGGGCGCGATAGCTTCAGCAACGACCGTGAACTCGGCAAGTGGTTCGCCGAGTACGCCGGCTTCGATAGCTCGGATGTTCGAAAGGTTCAGTGCAGCGATAAAAGCGCCATCGTCGAAGTAGATGAGAATTACTGGCGCGATTTCATCGAGGCATTGCATAATCAATCGTGGAACGGTCATCAGCTGCACGTTCATCGCGCACGCTAACGCTTCATCACTCTTTAGACGGTCGGACGTTCACGATGCATACGTTTTCTTTTTCCCGTACAGCCTCGATTCTTCTTTTCAGCGCCGCGGCATCACTCGCGATGATCGGTTGCTCCAAAGATGCCGACAGTCAAACGTCCGGCAATGCAGAGGCGCCCGTTAACGAAAACGTTAAACTTCCGCCCGTTCCAGATCTCCCACTGCTCGATATTCCGCGTGTTTACGACGACGGAAGCTTGTCGGTGATCGGTTTGATGATCGATCGAGACAAGTACATGCTCGAAGAAGTAACCGTCTCTGCCATGATCGTAGAGACCTACGAATGCGAGCATGCCAAAGACGCGGACAAGAAATCGAAAGGCAAAAAAGAAGCGGGAAGCGACGGCCTCGTTGAAGGATGTCTCTACCCTCACTTCTATATCGCCGACACGCCCGATTCTCCCAAAAAGATTCTGGTCACCGGCTACAATGCCTCGCACTATGAGCCGCAGCTTCAAGAAACGACCCGTTATCGTTTCCACGGCGTCTACTCGATTCAAGCAAGTGGCTTCTCATCGAGCGAATCTGGCCTCATCATCGCCGATCGCATCGAAGGCAGCGGCCTAACGCAACCAGGCGAAGAGAACTGACGCGCGCAATCGAATGCCGCGCACATAAACACGCTCGCGAGACCGCGAGCGTTTCTTCTTTTTGCACAAGGACTGCACCCAGCGTTCAGCCGCGATCTCGGGTCGCATGGACGATCAATCGACGGTTTTCCGCACCAATATAGGTGGCAGGATGTGCGAGATCCCCGCTGACCGTCTGAACGTGCAATCCCGTGACGTGCATGAGCGAGGGCAACTCGTGCACAGCATAAGCGCGCATACTGATATATTGCTCCCAGCTTGGGTCTCCATCGCGCAAAATGGAGCGTTTCACCTGAAGACGCGAGGTGAGCGCATCAAAGTCTGTCTCTTCTAGGATGACGCGCTCAGGCGCTTCCCACCAGGCACGCTCTGGGCATTGCGCTACGACCCAGTCGCGGTTGATCACATCAAGAATGAGGTGTCCACCGGGTTTGAGCGCACGCGCCATCGCACGCAATACACGCAGGTTTTCTGCGTCGTCGAAATACCCAAAGGTGCTGTTCAGGCACATAATCAGGTCAAAGCGTCGCTCGAAATTCATCTCGCGCATATCGGCTTCGATAAAACGCACGGGCGCATTCTGGCGATTCGCGTTTTGCAGCCCTTGTTCCAGCAAGGTGCGCGAGAGGTCGAGGCCTGTGACGCTGCATCCGGTTTTGGCGAGCTCCACGCTATGGAGTCCATCGCCACATCCAACATCTAAGATCTCGAAATCGGTGCGTATACCCACTTGATTGTGGATGAACTTTAGCTCGAGCGCCACGCGGCGCGCACGGTTTTCTGGCTGTAGCGGCAGCCAGTGCTCGGCTTCGAAAACGTCTTTGTACCAATGTTCGCGACTCACCCGCATCTTATTGCCTACGGTGCGGCGTTTTTCGTCGCGTTCCCCAGAGGCCAAAATGTCGCCCATAATATTGGCAAGATCGCTATCGAGCGGCTGGGCGTTGGGATCGGTATCTTGTGGTGCTGGGGTCGGTGCTGTGACCGTCACGCCGTTACTCACCAGCTCTGCTTGCGTGGGTTTTCCGGCTTCGAGGGCTTTGGAGGGGCCGCCAGGACCCGCCACGGGTTTCCATCGACCACTCTTGGTTCGGGCGCGGATACTTCCTGTTACACCCGCGCGTAGTGGTGGCGGAGTGCTCGCTTCTGCGCGCGGCGGGGGTGGTTTAGAGGGCCCGGTTTCAGGCGTTGATGACGGCACTGCGGTACTTGGCGGCGTTGGGCGTTCGTCCGGATTTCGCCGTACGGGAGGAACGCTACCGCTGATGGAGCGGCCGGGCTCAACGCGTCGCACCTCAGTCAGGATCACGGAGTCGAGTCGTGGGCGTGGAATCGCGACACCAAGACGCGCAAGGAGGTGTGCGTGCTGGTCGTTTTGTCGTGGATTTTCAAGCGTTGCGCTCATATCGAATACCGCGATGTTGATCGATTGGACTGTCGTCCGTGAATCTTCGCAGGAATTCCTGTGTGCGCAAATATTTCGCGCTTTCGGGCGGTTTTCGATGAGTTTTGGGCGAAATTCGCGTCCTTTTTGCTGCAGCGCTCAGCGCTTCGTTGTCCACAGCTCTTGACCGAGCCGCACATGCGCATCTGCGGCGCCGGTATAATCTTGTAGTGGTTTGTCTTGGTCTTGCACGAGCAGCACCACCGTGCTTCCCAGGTAAAACCTTCCGTGTTCTTCGCCCGCTGCGAACGCGATCGGCGTTTCGGGTGTGGGCTGTGGCGCGCGAAGCTCGATGCCACCTACAATGGTCGCCCCCACCATGATCACAGCGCCCTTCCGTCCTTCGATATCGGTGATCATGCTGACGGTGCGTTCGTTTTCGACGAAGAGTCTAGGGACACTGTGCACGGAAGCGCGGTTCACGGGCCAGAGATCGCCTCCCATGGATCGGACGGTGTGCACGGTGCCGCTGACTGGCCAATGAACACGGTGATAATCAGCTGGGCTGAGGTACACGGTCGCGTAGCGTGCGCCTTCCCAAGGTGCTGCGTCCTCGCCGAGCAGTTCTTCAACGCTGTAATGGATGCCCTTTACCTGCAGCATTTGGCCTTTTTCTACGCGTCCGGTCACGCTCATGGTTCCGTCGGCAGGCATGGTCCATGCGGTTTGGTCGCCGAACCACGGGCGCACGTTGGGTGCGAGCTCTCGCGTAAAAAACGCGTTAAAGCTCTCGAACGCCTCGAGGGGTTGGGCGCTTTCGGAGAGGTTGGCGCCCACGGCCCATGCGAAGGTGCCGTATACGGGTCTGCGCAGCTTGGGTGGTACAGGTTGCTTGGCTAGAAATCCAGCCACCTTGGTGAGCCGCTGACGAGGAATGCGGCGCACCGTGGCCATAAAGGCTTGATCACGAACAGACATCGACACTCTAGGGTAAAAGAATCAGAGAGGCGCGCATCATGACACGGCGTTCAGTTCGTTTTCAAGTGCTAGTGCATCTTCTAGGGTGGGTTCGAGTCGTAAGGCACGTGTAACGAACTCACGGGCGCGGTCGAGGGAGCCTTCTTGCGCTTGAACGCGCGCCAACAGAACGAATGTGGTCGCTTTTTCGACGCTCGTCAGCTGATCTTGGTTCACTAGGGCCGCTTGTAGCGCTTCTTGCGCATCACCCCACTCTTGGAGTGCGATATGGGCTTGGGCCAAGGACAGTAGCGTGCCTGCGTGGCTCGCCAGGTGTTCGTGGGCGGCGCTCAGCGCGACTTTCGCGGCTGGCCAATCCCCCTGTTGCAGCGCAAGGCGTCCGCGTGCAAGTTCGACCCGATGTCGCATTGCGCGATGGAGGTGTTCTTGTTGCAGCACGTCGATGAGCTGTTGCGCTTCGTCATGCTCTGCGAGCGCGACATGCACCTCGAGTAAGTCCAGACGCGTCGCGGTATCTGCCGACGTTTGCATCGCCTCTAGAAGGAAGGTCTTGGCATTGTGATCGTCGTGGAGGCGCGTGCGGTACACGTTGGCGACGCGGCGTAACAGGCGGCCGCGCTCAATGCCACTGGTACCTTCGAGTTGTTCCCCGAGGACTTGCAAGAGGCCATCCCAGTTTTGCTCGCGCTCATAACCACGCGCAAGTCCGCTATAAAGCGAGGCAGAACGAAGGCCTGTGCTAAGCGCTTCTTCGTACAGGCTCATCAAGACGCTAAAGTTTTCGCGTTCTTCCTCCATCTTGGCGATCTTGAGCAGCGTTTCGCCTTTCTTTTGCGGATCCTCAGTGCTGTTCACCAAATTGCGCAACGCATCTGCAGCGCGATCGTATTGGTTCGTGGTTTCGAACCATGTGGCGATGGCTGCGTTTTCATCTTCGCTCAGCGGCGCGTAGCTTTCTAGGGCATCGATAACTTGTGCGCCGAGGCTTTCATCCGTGCTTGCCCGCAGCGCGCGCAGCGATGCCACCAGAAGCGCACGACGCTCGTTCACATCTTGTTCATCCAAAATGACTTGCACTACGCGCCGCTGTTCTGCGACCGGCAGATGCGGAATCCACGCGGCCAAGTGGCTCGCGTCGATCTCGGGCAGCAAGTTTCGCTCGATGGCAGCAACGGTCAGTTGCGTCATCAGCAAGACGAGGTCTTTTTGCTGCGTTGGTGGGGTGGCAAAGGCATGCGCCAACGCGCTTAAGACCACTTGGTCGTCGGCGTGGAGGTCAACCACAGCAAACTGCGCGCGCAGTGCGGCGAGTCGGTCGTCACGCTGGCTGAGGATATCGGCGCGCGTACTGAGGGCGAGTGGGTGTTGTTGGTCGTCGAGCAGCAGTGCCTCGCTCAATGCGAGCGCTCGGTCGGCCAAATGCGGGGATGTGGTTGCGAGCTGGAGCGCTTCGGTGCGTTGGTCGATGCGTTCGTCGACGTCCGTCGCCATGGTGGCAAGGCGCTCAAGGGTTGCGACCTCTCCTTTGACGTTCCCTGCTTCGCGGTAGCTTGCGCGTAATTCTTCAAGCAGGTGTTCATCGGGTCCGGTCAGAAGCAACGATTGCTCGAGCACTTTGGCGGCATCGTTGGGTCTGCCGAGTTCTCCACGCAGGAGTGTGACGACACGATCGGCGAGGGTACGTCGAGCTTCTGGGTCGTCGGTTGCGTTGAGTCGCGCTTCGAGCAGCGTTGCGAGTCCGTTATAGTCGGCAGTTTCAAGGTAGTATGTTTCTAGGCCGTCGAGCGCGCGTTCGTTTCGCGGGTTAACTTGCATGGCGCGCAAGAGGTTTGCAACGCCGCTCTGCGTATCGCCGAGACGCTCGAGCTGCGCGTGTCCTGCGGCTGCGTAGAGCGATGCTTTGACCTCGTCGGTTTTGGTGTCTTCTGCGATCGACTCTAGCGTGTCGACAAGGAGGATGGCGTCGCTATCGCTATCGACTGCGTTGACGGCATTTTCTAGGTACGACGGGGAGTGAGGGTGTGCGCGTAACGCTTGGAGCCACGCGTTTAGTGCGCCCTCTTTGTTTCCGTCTGTATTCGAAAGCAGGTTGGCTACTTCTGCGGCGTAGGCGGCCTTTTTCACGTCATTGCGTTCGTTTGCAGCGAGCGCCTCAATCGTTTTGTGCAAGGCATCGACGGCATTTTCATTGCGCAGGACCGGCAGGAGATCCTTTTCAAGGACGTCGTGCCAAGCGCTGTCATTGCGTCGTTCAAGCAGGAAGGTGCGTGCTTCGGTGTTGCCGGGATCGTAGGTCAATGCTGCGCGAACGGACTTTTTCGCTTCGTAGATATCATGTCGTGCATCGCTTGCGTGCGCACCGAGCATCGATAGCGATGCTTTTTCGGCGGGCTCTGCGGCGGTATCGATGAGGACACTCACGATGCGCTGGCGAAGGTCTTGGCGTGGGTCTTGGTCCAGGATCGACCGCATCATGTTGCGCGCAGGTGTGTAGTCCGGTTTGACTTCGAGGACGTTTTGGAGCGTCCGGGTGGCGCGTCGTTGCAGGTCGAGCTCTTCGAGGTCTATGCGCGCTGCGCGCAGTGCGAGTCCAAAGCGTGTATCGAGGTGGCCTTCGCTGACGTGGCGCAGGAGCGCGGCGGCTTCTTCGTAGTTTTTGAGCTGATTGGCGAGACGTTCGATGGTCGCTCCGCGCGCGTCGCGCTCTGGCGCGTCTTGAAGCGCTGTGGCCGCGGTTTGCCACGCTTTCTGCAGAGATACGTTTTCCGCGTGGTTACGAATGCGTTCCTCCCAAAGGAGATCCGCGCGCTCTTCGCTACTTGCGACTTCAATACGGGCGTTGAAGAGCTGATCATCGACATCCGCGACGCCGACGCGTTTCATCAGCGCGTCGAGCATATCGCCTTCGCGCTCTGCGCGATCGGTGGTCTGGGACCATCGTGCGATGGTGTCGTGCAAGGCATCGGACCAGCGTGCGCGATCTTGCTTGGATTTGGCAGGTGCCTCCCCAGCATCTTGTGCGCTCTCGATGGCGTCCCACCACGTGCCCAAGTGCTTGATTTGCTCTGCCCAGAGGGCCTCATCCGCAACAAAGCATTGGTGCAGTCGACGGTGCAGCTCGATGATAGAGACGATATGTTCGTCGTCCTGAAGTCTTGCTGCCCAGAAGGTTGCACGCAATTTATGGAGCCCTGCGCGCTGATAAAGCGCGTCGATCTCTTCTGCGCCGGTGAGGCTGGGATTGAGCAGGTAGATCGATTCGAGGATGGCGCCTGCTTGTTCTTCTTTGTCTGGGATCTGAATAAGCACATCGCTTGCCTTGCGCAGAAGGCGGATGCGTGTTTCCAGGTCATCGACGGCGTCGGCGCGCTGATGCAGCCACGCGATGTAGGCCTCTGGTTGCTCTTTGTAGAGCTCTTGCACGTCTTCGACGATCTGCCATGGCTTTCTCGCGTCGAAGAGGACGGACAGCTCCTCGATCGCTTGTTCTTGCTCATTCGGCGAAGCTGCTTTGAGGAGCGCAGCGCGGCGGCGCAAACGGGTACGCAGTTCCGGATCGAGTTGCGCACCTTGGAGGCCGTGACCGATGGCTTGTCGCAGCTGATCCTTTTGATCTTGGGTTTGAGCGAGTGCAACCAGTGTATCAAGAACACCCTCGACACTGGGATCGTGCTGAATCAATCGCAGGTGGGTGTCAAAGACACGTTGTTCGTCTTGCAGACGGTCCTGCGCCAGTTTGGCAGCGCGTTGCAGGGTGTCTGTTCGCTCCATTGCTTGAAGCTGTTCGCTACGCTTGAGCAACAGTTCGTAGAGATCTTCCCAGCGTTGCGAGCGCTCATAAGCAAGCTCCAAACGGTCTTGGACGCGGGCAACCAAGAAAGGATCGTCGAGCTCGCCGGCGATTTCAGTCAACACGATGATGGCGTCGGGCTGTGATGCGTCTTCGGCAAGGACGTCGAACCAACCTTCTACCAACATCGACGGTAGCGCTTGCTCTCGTTCGCGGCATCGCGCGCGTTCGATGAGCAATCGCACGCGCTCTTGCTTATCATCGGTGAGCCAGAGCTCTTCCTCGATCAGGCTTGCGAGCTGCGACCAGTGTTCTCCATCCGCCAGCAGCGATCGAAGCGCTTGGTTGACTTCCTCGTTGGTCGATTGGGTCATACGGAAAGATTCGAGCAGCTGTTGTGCTTCGAGCTTATCTTCCGCGTTATCAGATTTTGCGAGCGACAACCCAAGGCTCGCGCGCAGACGCTGACGCTCATCATCGTTCGGCGTTGCGTTCATGCGCAGGCGCAAGATGGGCGCCTGCTCGTCTTCTGGGGTGACTGAGAGCAGATCAGCATAAACGATCTCGTTTTTCGGGTCTGCCTCAAAGAGCACTTGTAAATGGTGACGTCGGCGGGCTTCATTCGGAAGATCTTCTAGGTACCATTGCACAAGATCTGCACGCAGCTCATGCGCGTTCGGTCGGTTTTCCAATCGTGTTTCTACGGCGTCTGCGTAGAGGGCTTCTGTCTGTGCTTGGCGCACGACGTTCTTGACCAACTCTTGTCGCTCGGGGCCGCAGCCTTCGGTCCGCCAAAGGTCGACAGCCATTTGGGCTGCTTCTTCGAGGGCGTCGAGCGCCTGATAGCGCTGTTCCACAGCGAGCCAACGGCGCGCCTTCTTGATCTCCTCTGCTTCGACGGCGTTTGCGACCTGTAGGTTCGCGCGCGCCGCGCCTGCCAGATCGTTTGCATCTTCCAGCGCTTGGGCAAGGAGCATCCAGCGCTCAAGATTGAGGAATTCTGGTTGATTGTCGGCAACGTTCGAGAGGGTTTCGAGCGCCTCATCACGCACCTCGTCCGATTGCGTGATGAGGTTGCAGAGGCTCTGCAATGCCGTTTCTCTCTCGCCTTCGAGGGTGAGTCCCGCACGTGCCAAATGGAGACGGTCTTCGATATGTCCGCTGCGACCGAAGCGCTCTTGAATACAGCGATAGCGCGCTTCTTGGTCGCCTATCTCTAAATAGAGACGATCGAGCTCATTGAGCGCGTCGATATTTTCGAGGTCTTCTTTGCTGATACGATGGAGGCTCTCGATCGCACCTTCCACATTTTTGAGCGCTTCTTCGCGCAGGGTCGCCTGCTCGTTGAGCAGTGCATGACGCTGTTCTTGCTGTTCACTTTGGTTGATGCGCTGCGTAAGCACGTCGTCCAGCTCGCTCCATTCGCTATGCGCTCGATGGATACGGCTGAGTTCTTCGAGTGCGCGCACACGCGCCTCGGGATGCGCCTCAGCGATTTCACGCCAACGGCGCACGGTATCTTCGTGCAGCTGCAAGCGCTCATCGGTAATTTCCACCGCACGCAAGCGCACATCTTGGAGCACTTGTGATTGCCCATCCGTTTGCGCCAAAGCCGCACGGCGATCCAGCGTTCGCACGGTGTCTTCGTGCATTTGAAGCGTTTCGTACCACTGCTCGAGTGTCGCGAGCCTGTCGTCCGAATCACCGGCTTTTTTCAGGAGGTCTTCCTGGTAGTGAACGGCCCGTTCTAGATCGTTGGTGTGCTCCACTTCGATGCGCACTGCGCGTTCGAGCAGGGGCACGCCCACCTCAGTATCTTGGGCGTTTCCGTGTTCGGCGAGCAGCTCCGAGGTCGCACGCCATTCTTGCAGCTCTCCCGCGAGTTTTTCCAAGCGGTTCGCGATGGTTGCGTTGCTGGGCTCAAGCGCGAGCGCTTCGGCGTGCACTTCCCATGCGCGGCGGTAAAAAGCCTCGTCATGTCGAAGCAAATCACCCAACGCGATGAGCGCGCGCAGTTTTCTTTCATCGTCTGGACTCAGGACGACCAGACGCTCATGCAATTCGCGTCGCACGTCGCTGTCCGCGACGCCGAGGGATAGGTGCAAGGTCGCAGCTTTGCGGGCGACTTCTTCGTCGGCGCCTTCGCGGAAGGCGAGGTCTGCAAGACCTTCTGCCACCGCTGGGGCGGACGGCATTTGTTCTGCGGCGGCTCGGAGTGCTTCGTATACGCTTTCGTCGGATTCACCGGCGCGCGACGCGGCACGTGCGAGCTGAGCTTGCCATTGCGGTTTGTTCGGAGAGGACGAGAAGTTATCTCGGGCGCTACGCAACTGTTCGGTCGCTTCTTGCCAGCGCTCTGCCGCAAAGAGGTTGCGGATCAGTGGCTCAACAAGCTCTTCGCGCGTGGGTGTTTGCGCAAGTGCTCGCAGGTAGAAATCTGCCGCTTGGCTGGGGTCCTCGCACTCGAACTCTGCGATTTGTCCCGCCGTCACGTAGCGCGCAGACGCTTCTTCTGGCGTCGACTGCTCGGCGCGCGCCGCGATCACATCGATTTGTTCTTGGAAGCGCCCCACGCTCGCCAGCAGCTCTTCGATGGCGTCGTCGATCTGTTCTGCTTGGGCCTCATCTAAAGTGCGTAAACGACGCAAGACGGTGAGCACGTTGTCGGTATCTGCGCCGGTTTCCACGGCCATCGTAAGATAATCAGGCCACCATTGGGGCGGTGTTTCCACCTGCATTAGGCGTTTGCCCCACGCGGACACAAGCTGTGCAGAGTGCTCGCTTTCGCGCGACCACATCATCATTTCTGCGGCTTCGTCGCGCGTATCGCTGTGCGCGATTTGGTAATCGACCCATTGTTCAATGAGGCGCAGCTGCTGATCGGGTCGATTTCTCAAGCGCTGCACAAGTCGCAGCCATCGCGGCCCGTCGTGTTCGCCGAATTTCTCAATGCGCTTTTGTAGCAGGTCATCGCCGATCGCTGCGCGCCCTTTGGCATCGTGCCAATCGACGAGCGTATCGACGACCGCTTCATTCGGACCATCGACGTGATCGCGTAGGGTCACATCGGCATCGGACGCTGCGGGCGTATCGGAAAAACCGGTGATCACGTTGAGCAGGTCTTGCACGCCCTCTTCTGACCGGTCTTGATGCTCAATGCGCAAGGTTCCGCGTCGCACCAGTGCGGCGGCCGCGTCTTCGGCGGTGGCAGCAAGGCCGAGTTGTTCCGAAAAGAAGGTTTCGAGGTCGTCGTAGCGTTCGGTCTGTCGCAGGAGCGCTTCGATACGCTCGTTGGCGTGTCGGGTGTTCTCATCCCCGTGCGCCTGAACCACACGCCAAGCTTCGACTGCGTCGTCTGGACGCGCGAGCGCGGTGTCGAGCAATTGCGCTTTTTCTTTTTCTAATTCTTGGCGTCGCGCGCCGGATTCTTGTTGCAACAAGTTCGACACGATCACCAAGCGCTCTTCTGGGTGCGCGTCGGTGGTGTAGAGCGCGTAAAGTGCGTCGAGCGCTTCGCGATCTGCTGGATGGTCCTCGCGCAGGCGTTCCCAATACGCGCGCGCTTTAGCTGCATCTGCGAGTGGGCCCGCATAGAGCACGCCCAGGTCACGCAGCATACGCGTTCGTGAAACCTCATTCACGATATCCAGCTGCGCATCGAGCTGCTCGGCGTAGGCAGCGATATTCCCTTGGGCGATGGACGCTTTGGTAAAAGCATCGCGCAAGGCTGCGTCGTCGGGGGTGGCGCGCCATGCTGCCGCGCGTTCCTCCCATCCGTCCGATGCGACGTGTTCATGGTTTTCGGCGAGTTCCGCCGCGCGCGTCCAATAAACAGAGAGTTTTTCTACATCCTCCGTTTGTTGAGCGGTACGCACGATGGCGTCGTATTCGGCCGTCGTGTTCGCCGCGTCACGCGCTGCGTCTGCGGCAGCGAGCCAAGCGTCCTCATCGTCTTTGCGTTGGGCGTGTTCGAGCGCAACGTCGTAGCGCTTGGGTGCATCGTTCAGGAGGTTTTGCGCCCACGTTTTTAGTTGCTCGTGCACTGCGGGCAGATCGCTTTCCGCATATCCTCCGCTTTCGAGGGCGTCGGCGGCGCGTTTCCATGCGTCGAATCCCGCATGCCAGCCCTCTTCTAGCAGGGAGGTATGGGTTGCTACGCGTTCAAGGTTCTGCCACGCTTCATTTTGCGCGTAGTACGCGATGAGCGCCTGGGCGGAGGTGTGGTCACTTGGATCGCGCGCGATCGCTTCATTTCTATGGCGGACGGCGCGTTCGGTATCATCCAGGTGCTGTTCCGCGATTTGGGCGAGGCGCGCGTGTGTGGCAGCTTGGTCGTCGTGTTTGAGTTCGACTTCGAGCAGGTTTGCCAAAGCATCCCATTGCGCGAGTGCTTCGAGCGCGCGAATGGCGCCGTGTCGCGCTTCGGTATGCCCATCGCCGTCGCGTTCAAGGACCGCGTGAAACGCGTCATAGGCTGATTGGTGATCGGCAGCTTGTTCTGCGAATCCGGCAAGCCGCAGCGCTTCGTCACTCGCTTCATCGCTATCGCTGAGCCGTGCGGAAATCACTTTTTGCAGTTCGATCAGGCGAGCGGTATCGCTTTCATTTTCTGCGATGTCTCGTCGGACGCGCAGGAGATCTACGCCGACTTCGTCGCGCTGAACGAGTTCGTCGAGCCACGGGCGTGCGGCCTCGATTTGTTCACATGCGAGTTCAAGGCGCGCGAGCTCGTCGACCAAGGCGAAGCGTTCGCTCTCAGCTGCGTTGCCGATGCGCATGTGAAGGTCTTTGCGAACGTCGTCGAGCACATTTGCTCGTCGTGCCACTTCGCGCAACTGAACGCCGAGTTCTTGATCGTGTGGAGACGCATCGACGCGGCGGTGCAGGTGGACGAGTGCGCGCTCGTAGTTTTCGAGTTTGGTTGTGTAGAGCGCAATGAGCGCATCGGTGATGGCGTCGGGGTCGTCGATGGGTTCTGGGTGGACGCGTTCTTCCTCGAGGTGTTGTGCGAGCGCATCCCATGATTTGGTACGGGTAAAGAGATCGCTCAATGCGCGTCGTGCGTCGGGATCGTTCGGATAGATTTCGCGTCGTTTTTGCCACGCGTTGATGGCGTTTTCCTGATCGTCCAAGCGTGTATCAGCAAGGAGCGCCGCTTCTGCCCAACGTTCTGCTTGTTCGTCCTTCGGAAGCAGGGGCGCCCAGTCGACGAGCAGTTCATATTGTGCATTCGCATCATCGCGCTGGTTTGCTCGCTCGTAGAGGTATGCCAAGGCGTCGAGCGCATCCGGCTGGGCTTCTCGGAGCTCGTCGAAGAGGGATTCTGCGTGTTCGTAGCGTTCGAGTTCTTGTGCAAGGTGGGCGGCTTTGCGCAAGAGTTCTACGCGATCGCCGGCTTCGGCATAAAGCGCTTCGATGTAGATTTCTAGGCGTGTTGCCGCGGCGTCGTCTTCTTTGGTGAGCAGCTCGAGTTGTTGCAGGTTGTCTGGTTCATTCGGAACCGCTTTGAGCAGTGCGCGGCGCGCGGCGATTTCTTCGTCGAAGCGAGAGACGTTGTGTGCGCGCGTGGCGGCTTCGCGCAATGCATCGATGCGGGCGCTTCCTTCAAGAAGCTCGAGCAGTGGGCGGTGCGCGGCCTCGGCCGCTGCCTCATCTCCTGCTCTATCGTACCAGTTACGTGCGAGGACCCACGAGCGGATATTTTTAGGGTCTCGGCCTGTAAGCTCGTCGATGATGGCGGTGGCATCGACTTTATCTAGGGGTACGCGGTCGATTACAAAGTGCAGGATCTCCTGCATACGTTCGATGCTCGCTTCTGGGTCTTGAAGCTCGCGCGCATCGCTCATTTCGACAGAGATTTCTCCCTGCCAGTCACGCGTTAGATCTGCGTAGTCGTCCAAGATCTTTTGTGCGCCCTCGTGCCCAGGCACTTGTGTGAGCGCGCGGCGCGCGTGGTCTGTGGCGCGCGCGCCGTCGCCGATCTGGTCAAGACACACGCGTCCCATGGCGGTATAGATGTCTGCTTGCGCTTCGGCGGTGCGATCGTTGCGCGCTTGCATTTCCCATAGGCGCAGCACCAAGTCCCAGTTTCCGGCTTGGCTATAGATGGCGCGCGCGCGGTCGAGGGCCTCAGAGAGGCGCGGACACATGCGATATGCCTGCTGATAGGAGGCATTCGCTTGGTCGGGACGGCCTAATTTGTCTTCGTAAATCTGGCCGATGAGCAGGTACAGGCGACCGCGCTGTTCCTCGTCTTCTGCGCGCGAAACCGCTTGGTCTACGTGCCGTAGCAATCGCATCCAAAAGTGCGGAATCTGCTCCGAAAGCGTAGCTTCCGCCCGCTCGTAAAGGCGATATAGTTCTTGTATATCCTGCGCTTGCACTAGCGCACGCTCTAAGGCTTCGAACGTCTGCACATTCGATGGCTCAGCATCAAGCCGCTCTCGCAATTCCGCAATCGACTCGCTCATGTCAGCTCACTTTGCACTACGTGCCCCGCACCGCTCTGAGCGAGGCTATCGCATTCCCCTTCGAACGTCCGGACTCGCCGAAGGCCATTTCAACCACGCACAGTGTACGATCATGCGTCCAAAGATCTCAACTTCTCTGGACTTTTGCGCAGATCCGCGACTTCTAGCGTGTTTACCGTCACTTGCAGCAGTGCGCATGGATCGCTCTGAGCGCAGGCTTCGCGTGATTTTCACGGGCGAATGAAGATTCGCGCCCGCCTGAAAATGTCCAGTTGATGCCGTTGTTCGACATCGCAATTCTTCTTATTGGCCGCGAACCATTGGTGAAGGTCCGTTTTTAAGGATCTTCTAAGTTCGCTCTTTTACGCAACGCGCGCAAACGTCGCTCTTGGGCAAGTTGCTCGAAGCGTGCCTCGTAATTGGCGGCGGTATGATCTGACGAACGCTCGCTGCTTTGGCGTGTGTCTTGATCGTTTTTCGCCTGACCGCGCAGACGATCGCGGAGGTCTTGAACCGATACGATCTGCTGTTGCAGGGTTGCGACCAAGCGCAGGTTTTCTTGCGCTTGGTCTTTGGCGTAGGCAATCAAATCGCCTTCGTTGGCTTCCTCTGCATCTTGTAGACGCTCCATCCAGAGGTCTCGGGCTTCTACGGCACGTGTGTGCTCATCTTCAAGCCTTCGCAGTTGCTTAAAAATACGGGTCAACTCTTCTCGCAGTTCGGACGAGCTGAGCGCTTTGATCGTTGCGTCGGACGTGCGCGCATCAGTGGCTCCAACGAGCTCTTCGAAAGCGAGGGCGTCACGATCATCGCCATGTTCTTCCAGGATATTCTTGGTTTCGTGCGCGCTCGGGGCACCTAGTTTTTGCAAAAAAGATTCGATGCACCCAAAGATCGCTTTGGCGTCGTCAGCGTTTTTCAGTGCTGCAGCGGTGGCAATCGATGGGGACCTTTCACTTTGAACGGCATCACGCAGCGACGAGAGGATATCGTGGTAGCCCTCGAGGGCGCGCGCGCGCCGCAGTTTGACCAACGGATGTGTCGGTGCTTCGCTTGGCGGCGTGAAAATACTCAGGATGTGGATGGGCAGCCATGCTGCGAGATTTCTGCAACTGCTTTGGTTGGGCGTCAGAAGCACGTCGATGCCCGGGAGCACTTGGTCAACGGGTGTGTTTTGGCCAAACATCCAAGCCGCAAAGCCGTAGGTTTTGGCTGCGTGGCGCATGGCTTCGGCGTTTTCTTCGTGTTCGCCGTAATAAAATAGCCAACGGTAGGAACGTTGTGCGTCTGGTTGGCGCGCGATTTCCCCGATCCATAGGGGGATGTCTTGGGCTCGCATGTGCGATGCATCGATCATGACGACACATTCATCGTCTACCCGCATAGCTTTTCTTGCGCGGGCGCGCGCATCGTCGCTGTCTCGCAGCAAAGGTGGAGCGAGCGGGCCGACGCAGAGTGCGTTTTCTGCGTGACTTTGTTCTAAGATCTGCTCGATCTGGATCGTGGTTGGCGCGATGACTGCATCGATGCGCGCGCCGATTTTTTCCATCGCCCTGCTTTCGAGGTCGTTTACCCACAGCACGATTTTAAAGTCTGCTTGAAGCCAAGTGCGCAGGCGGTCGAATGCGCGCAACGTGCGTGCGTTGTCGACGATCACGACACGGGGCGGCGACGAGGACAGTTCTTCGAAAGCGGGGAACAGGCGGGTGGGCGCGTGTTGCGCAAAAAACCGTCGCAGCTGTTCAACGCCATCTTCTAATCTATCCCATGCCACATCGCGCAAGCCTTGTTCGACAGCCATTGCCCGCGCGTTGTGTCCACAAGAACGCAGATATTCGCACAACTGCTCTGCATGATCTCGCCGCAAAAACGAGTACATGACCCAGATTTTCTGTGGGTCTTTCTCGCTGGGAGTGGTTGTCGCGCGTGTAGCCTGCGTCATGGTGCTCATCCGAAGGTGCGTAGTGCCTAGATATTTCAGGCTAGCACAAAGCAGGATGAACGCTCAACGCGCGCTGGTTTTGTGAAGAGGGCCGAGTCGGAATCGAACCGACGAAATGGTGGATTTGCAATCCACTGCCTTACCACTTGGCTACCGGCCCAAGGGATTTGGGGATGTAGGCTGGATTCGCTACGCTGTCAAGTGGCACGTAAGTTCTTTACGAAATTCCGCATAAATATCGTTCACATCCGTGGATTCGATTGCTGCGGCTGTTCAATCGGCGCTGGTGACGGTGAGACGAAAAGCATGAATTGAGATGCAAGGTTATGGACCCGACCGGAATACTTGCTAAACTACGGACGTTCAATACGTCGGCTCGTTGCAACCTGCGCGCGGTGCGTTGACCTGCTGTATCTTGGCAAGTGAGAAGTCTTACGCCATGCTGAGAGCAACGGTCGAGCGACAACATTGCGCTATTTGCGTTGAATCCCGCCTGTGCTGATTACGTTGTGCTCGAAGGGTTCGGTATTTTTTGGTACGGCGTCTCGATCATCCCCAATAAATTTTTTATCATCTGTTTCTTTTCGTCTCATATCCCCATTTGTGGAGCATTCCCTCATGATTCGTAAAACTCGTTATGGGCTGCTTGCGGTCGCTTCGTCGGCGCTTCTTTTTTCTGCGAGCACAGCTTTTGCTCAAGCCGATGATTGCGCGAACGATTTTGTCGTACCTGCAGACGCCACCGATCTGTGTTCGATCGATGAGCTCGCCGCTCTTGAAACGCTCGGCGACGACCGCATCATTGCAGGCCTTGCAAGCGCCACCGCCACCTGCGCCGACGACGAAGTTTGCGCTTCGTGCGAGCTGAGCGAAGCGTTCGAGGTCGAGCCAGCATGCGCCGTCTGTCTCGTTCGATTCGAAGCCTGCGTGACAAGCAAATGCGCCGCGGATTGTGGTGCAGACCTCGGCAGTGTCAAAACCGAGGCCTGCGAAGCCTGTATCGCAGATCAAAACTGCGATGGTGAATACGTCATCTGCGCCGGAGATGAAGGCGACGATGATACCAGCACCGGCAACGACGACAACGGCGACAACGGCGACAACGGCGACAACGGCGACAACGGCGACAACGGCGATGATAACGCGAACAACGGCAACGAAAGCGGCGAAGTCGATGATCCGTTCGGCAAAACCTGTAGCGGCGGTCCCGATTGTAAAGACGGCGTGTGGGACGTTTCACAAACCGGCGGCCGTATCGGCTCCTCGTGCGCAACCAGCATGGGCGGCGCAGGCGGCGGTTTGACCGCACTTCTCCTTGGGTTGGGTCTTGTTGCCCAACGCCGACGACGCAAGTAATCACAACACGTCGACCGACGTGTTCCTAAGGCAACCACCCTCGATGCCCATCGAGGGTGGTTCTTTTTCTTACGTCGAGATTTCCCAGCTTCCGAGATGCTGGTACAAGATGAAGCCCTTGCTGATGTACCTACGCTCCATGCACTGACTTGCTGCTTATGACCTCTTACAAGAATCCAACGCCCACCGTCGATGCGGTCATTGAGCTACCGGACGGGAAAATTGTGCTCATCGAGCGAGCAAATCCGCCGTATGGTGTCGCTTTTCCGGGAGGATTTGTCGACGAAGGAGAAACGTTCGAGGATGCCTGCATCCGAGAAGCAGCGGAAGAGACTTCTCTTCGGATCGATCTCGTTGCCCTGCTTGGTGTGTACAGCGATCCGGCACGTGATCCGCGTCAGCACAATGTCTCCATCACTTTTGTTGCCCGAAGCAACGACCTGCCAGAAGCGGCGGATGACGCCGCATCGATCCTGTTGGTCGAACCGGATGCATTGCTCGATCAGTCCTTTGTTTTCGATCATGCGTTGATCGCCTCGGATTATTTACAATGGCGTGAAACGCGGCTGGCCGCGCCACCGCGCCCTCTTCTCAAGGACAGATCGTGATCGCTCGCCTTCCAGTCTTCGTCGCCGCGCTACTCGCTGCGATGGTAGCGCACATTCCTCAAAGCGCATCCCAAACGGCCGAACCATCGCAAGCGACCTCGGATGCCAGCGGGCGCGAGAGCCGAGCGGTCTGGGGTGGTCAAAATTTCACCGTCCGCGTGCTGCGTACAGAGCGTGAGCGACATGTCGAAATACGCGACCGTCACAACCAACGCATCGCCTACGAACGCATTCCGAGCACAGCGTTGTCGTCGGCGCGTAATCTGCGCATCACGGCACAAGAGCGCCCCATCAAAGGCAGCACGAGCGCGCTCGATGTGCGCATCGAAGGCGAAGGGTTCGGCGGTGCCACGTCGGTTTACCAACTCCTCTTCACCGCGCCGCACGCAAACCCTCGCCTCATCTGGGCCGGCCGCCATGTCACCACAGGCACCGGCGAGCGGCTTGAGATCCAAGATCTTCACGGCAAGGGTAAAGAGCAGATCGTCACCTATGCGCAGAGCCCAACCGTTCAGTTTTGCGGCCAAGAACAAGCGCCGCTGTTTCCGCGCGTGTGGAATGAACACGAGCGCACCTTCGAGCTGATAAGCCTACGCCCGCATCTGCCAGCAAATCCCCAAAAGCTTGAGGTACAACGTGAAGCCCCCGCACAGCACTGGGGGGTGGGCGCTGCGTGGCACGGCGTCTCGAGCGACGCCGGACACCGTGTACTTCGTTCCTACGGAAAAGCGCCAGAACGTCTTTGGGATCATGATCTCGACACCGCATGGCGCACCCAAGGACCCGACGGCGGCGTAGGCAACTTCATTACCGCACAGATCAACCCCGCCGCAGCGTTGGCGGGCATTCATTATGCCCTCACCAAAGACCCAGCCTATCGCCCGCAACAGATCGCACTCACGACCGAATCCGCCACCTACCTCGTCGATATTCCGACAAGCCAACAAGAGGGTTATATCGCACTGCCTTCGGTCGAAGCGACACGCTGCGTAACACTCAGCATCGTCGAAGCATCACCCAAAGCACGGGGTGCCGGCTTTGCTGAACTTCACCTCTATACCGGTCTTGACGTCGGCGCACCCGAGGAAGTCTTCGAAACACAGATCCTTGCGCCCTATCGAGAAGCCCCAAATCGCATCGAACAAGAGCGCATCGCGCAACTTCTCGTGATCGATGATCCGCGCCTCGCGCAAGGCGCGGTGCGCATGCTGCAGGAACTGGATCGCGATGGACAAGCGCCGGTGATCGACGCCCTCATGCGCACCGAAAACGGCCGCGTAGCATTGTATCAAGCCCTGCAAAATACCGAGCTCTCTTCCTCTGCAATCGCCGCCCTCGGCCGAGCGTTACGCACCAATGATCCAGAAAATATCGACGCACTTTTCGATATTCTTGATCACACCAACAAGCGAAATATCGAACATTCCATCATCCGTATCTTATCGCGCTCCATCAGCGCCAAAGATGCCCCGCGGCTCATTCCTTATATCGAAAACGCCCCGTCAACCTGGCGCGGGGACTTTGTATTCGGCCTCGCCAAGATACCCAAACGCGATATTCACCTTCTTTTGCACGCGCTCAATGGATCCTTGGTAAGCGATCCGGTGATTCTGCGTGCAGCGACACGCATCGCGCGGCGAGAGCAAGCTTTGCCTCTAACGCTCGATCCCACGAGCATCGCGCACCTTGAGCGCGCACTCGACCACGACAACGGCACCATCGCACGCATCGCGTATGAACTCGTAGGCTGGTTACATGTAGAGGCCTTGCAACCCCGCCTACTCCTCGCTTTCGAAGACGACACGCAATCGCAAATCCGCCTGGCCGCATTCCGCGGTCTCGTGCATTACGCCACGATTCAGGAACCAGAAGACCAAGGAACTTCGTTGCTCTTGCGTGCGCTACGATCGGACGATCCTTCGATGCGCATCGAAGCAGCGCGCCAATTTCGAACGCGCGATCTCCACAACAACGAGGTCGACTTCATTTTGGATGCCTTACGTCAGGAGCGATGGCCTGAGGCGAGCCGTCCTTTACTCACCGCGCTCATCCGCCAAAAGGACGCTGCCATCGACGCGAAAGTCGCAGCGCTGCTTTTGAAGAAGGATCGTTCCTTGTTGCGCACAGCGCTGGTCGCATGGCAATCGCGTAGCGAGCCCGTTGCATTCGACACCTTAACTTCTTTGGTGGCGGAGGCGCAAAGCAGCGACTCCCTGCTTTCGAATTGGGTGCGCGCTGCAGGCAATGTCGCAAACGAGGATGCAGCCCAGTATCTACGCGCCATGTTCAGCGAAACACGCACAAGTGATCGCATTCGCGCAGAGATTTTGGAGAGCTTGGGCCGACAGCGCATGGACGAGAACATCGCGCTTTTAAGTGCCCAGCTGCAAAACCAAGAGGTAGCAGAACTACGACGTGCCGCGGCGCGCGGACTCGCTTGGTACACACGCCACCCCGAAGTGAAACGCGATCTGAAACGCGCGCAGCTCCAAGAAAAAGAACCGGCCGTACAACGCTCGATCGCCCATGCGCTCCAAGCCATTTACACGGCGGAAAACGCGCGGGAGCTGCTCCTTCGAGAGCACCCAGCGGACGAGTTACCGCTTGATGCCCCCACAGAAAAAGTCCCGGACGATGCGTCGAAGGAACGAGACGGAACGGGCGCGCCCTAGTCTCTTTCAGTGAACGCTATGCCATTGTGCGATGGCTTCTGCGAGGCCTTGCATGGTGTGCATTTTGGGCACAGCGACCACGGTGTAACCATGTTCCGCCGCCGCTTTCGAGGTCGTGGCGCCGATGGCAGCCGCGGGGAGATCTGCCCAAGCCTCCATCCCACATTCTTGAAGTAAAGCCGTGTAGTGGGTGATGGTTTTAAGTGAAGGGAAAACGACCAGGTCCGGCTTGAGATCGCGGTATTGGGCGAAGACTTCTGCAGAACCGTCGTACAAGTGAACACGATAAACGTTGGTTCGTTCGACGCGCGCGCTCACTGCGGCGAGTTTCTGTTGGATGGCATCGGCGACCTTCGACGCTTCAGGCGCAATGATCTGAATACGGGCTTCTTGAAGATTTTGCCCACTGAGATCCTTGATCAGCGCATCGACTTGGTCCTCTTGATAGACACGTTGCGCCCACAATCCGTACTTTTCTAAATATTGTGCTGTGCTTTCGCCGATGGCTGCGATGCGTCCAAGTTGTTCGTGCTGGCCGCGTCCGCGGCGCACCACATGCGCGAGTCGGTCAGCGGCGCCGCGATTACAAACGATGGTCCATGCGGGCGGCGTCGATGAGAAAACCGTTTTCTCCCACCCCTCGAGGTCTTCGATTTCGAGCGCGGGGAGCTCAATGACGTCTGCGCCGCGTCGTTTCAGGTCTGTTTTGAGCACGGAGACTTGTTTTTCGTCACGCGCAAGCACGATGCGCACGTTCTGGAGCGTATTTTCAGTCATAGTCGGGAAAACGCGGGCAGAAGAAGAAGCGGTATTGCACCGGAGTCTTAGGGCTGAGTGTTCAGGGACACAAGGTTCAGCAAAGGGATTTTTTTACGGGCTGGGTCGTACGCTGCCGCAGGCGGGTTTTCGCCTGATGGAGCGCTTTGCACGGTACGGATGAGGAGATCTTTGTTCGCCGTTCAAAAACTAAAAAACACCGCGCGAACGGTGCTTGAGTCACGCGTTGTGGCGCGTTGTCTCAGGTGATTTGAGCGGCGTGATCCAAGGTGAATCAGGCGGTGCGCAGCATGGGTCCTGGCACTTCGGTGGCGTTCGCGTCTTTGATATTATTGTTCTCGTCGACGAGTACAACGGTTGGTTTAAAGCCTTCGAGTTCTGCTTCCTCGATATCGGCGAAGGTCGCGATGATGACGCGGTCGCCTTTTTTCATCAAGTGCGCGGCTGCACCGTTGATGCAGCAAACGCGCGAGCCGGGTTCACCGCGCAGCGTATAGGTCTGCAAGCGTGTACCGCGGGTGACGTTCCAGATGTGCACGTATTCGAACTCGCGAATATCTGCCGCATCCATCAACTCAGGATCGAGGGTGATTGAGCCTTCGTATTCTAGGTCCGCGTCTGTGATCACGGCCCGATGAATCTTGGACTTAAACATCGTACGTTTCATGACAACCTGGGTGCAAGTGCTGGGAGGATACGCAACGGTGAGATTCCCCAACGCGTGGTGGATATCTCCTGTCGTTCGTTCCCATGCCTCGTGAGGTAAAACGAACCGCGCCAAAAGGTCGTTGTTCAACCACTGAACACGAAAGGACCGCGGCCGTGCGCTGGATAGGCGCTAACGTCTATGCATGGCAAGAGGTTTTCTTGAATCAGAGCGCATTTTTGAGCGAAAAGCCGTTTAAACGTCTATCCGGCATAAGCTAAAAATAACACGATGACACCTCGCGCTCAAGACCAAAGCTCCATTTTATCGAAAAAGGCGCATTCTTTGGCATAAAATTCTGTCACGCCAAAAGCGGCCAATAGCCTTGCCTTACGCGTTTTCTCGTGCCATTTGCGCTCGTAGGCACGATTTCTAAGGCTTCTGCCCTAGCGTATGACGCGATGGAGCTTAGAATCTCCCTCAACAAACCATTTGTTGAGCCAAACAATCAACAATGCTAGGCGCGACGCCACACCACACACTTCAGACACTTTTAGCGCTCCCGACGCTCGTCTGTCGCCCATAGACACGCTGGAGAACCCCATGGCTGATGTAAAGTCATTACTGAACACCATACGAGAGCAGATCGAAGAGATCGACGCCCCCCAAGCGCGTGAGCGCCTCGACGCAGGCGCGACCCTCATCGACGTACGCGAAGGCACCGAAACCGCCGACGGTATCGTGCCTGGCAGCCGCCTGATTCCACGTGGTTTCCTCGAATTGCGCGTAGAAGACCAGATACTGAACCGCAATCAAGAAATCATCCTCATGTGCGCCGGCGGTACGCGCTCACTCTTTGCCGCACGATCGCTCAAAGAGCTCGGCTACAACAACGTCAAATCCCTAGAAGGCGGATTCCGTGCGTGGAAAAACGCCGGCTTCGGATTCGAAGTGCCCAAAACGCTCACCAGTGAGGAGCTCACGCGCTACAGCCGCCACCTGCTCATCCCGGAAGTCGGCGAAGAAGGACAGAAAAAACTCCTCGACGCCAAAGTCCTCCTCCTTGGCGCAGGCGGTATCGGCTGCCCGCTCGCCTACTACCTCGCCGCCGCAGGTGTAGGCACCATCGGTATCATCGATAGCGATATCGTCGATAGATCCAACCTGCAGCGCCAAATCCTGCACACCGAAGATCGTATCGGCATGCCCAAAGTCGATAGCGCACGCGTCGCACTTGAAGCACTGAACCCAGACATCAAAATCGTCACCTATAACGAGCGCCTCACCGCCGATAACGTCCTCGAAATCTTCGAAGGCTACGACATCGTCTGTGACGGTGGCGACAACTTCCCTACCCGCTACTTGGTCAACGACGCTTGCGTGCACTTGGGCATCCCCAACGTGACCGGCTCCGTCTTCCGCTTCGAAGGCCAAGTCACCGTCCTGAAACCGCACGATGGGCCCTGCTACCGCTGCCTCTACCCAGAGCCACCCCCAGCAGAGTTCGCCCCATCCTGCCAAGAAGCGGGCGTACTCGGCGTACTGCCAGGCATCATCGGTCTGCTCCAAGCCGTAGAAGTCATGAAGCTCATCGTCGGCTTCGGCACCCCGCTCATCGGCAAACTCCTCATGTACAGCGCGCTCGATCAAGAGTTCCGCAAGCTGCGTATCCGCCGCGACGAAGAGTGCAAAATGTGCGGTGATAACGCCACATTCACCGGCTTCACCGAATACGAGCAATTCTGCCGCTTCGACGGTTAATCCCGCAAATCAAGCCCTACCAAACACCCTCGTCACCGAGGGTGTTTGGTGTTTTTGCATCGTTCATGCATGACGCGACACAGGTCTGAACAAACTTGGCGACGCCCTCGTCCAAACCTTGTGGAGAATTTTCGTTGTTCAACCTATACTCTCCTAAGCTTTATGGCCCACGCCCTGCGCCGCGCAGCGAAATTCACCGCAGCTCACGAGACGAGGGAATCCTTCCCACCTTTTTTGCGTTGGTTAGGCACTATGACTGTCGAAAATCAACATAGCCGACTCGCAGACGATCCCGCCATGCCTCGCCCTGGGGACGTCTTAGACGGCCGATACCGTATCGAACACGTGCTTGGTGAAGGCGGGTTCGCCGCCGTGTTTAAAGCCACCGACGCCAAGACAGGCAAAGCCTTCGCCGTCAAAGTGCTCGACCCCATCATGAGCCGGCGCGACGAGTTCCGGCGGAGATTCTTCCTCGAGGTCGAAAACAGCTCGAAACTCAATCATATCCATACCATCCACGTCTCGGACCAAGGCGAAACAGAGAGCGGATGCCTGTATCTGGTCATGGAGCTGCTCGAAGGAAAATCCCTCGACGAACTCCTCAAAGAACGCGGACCCATGCCGCCGCATCTTGTGCACGCAGTTGCCGTGCAAACCCTCCGCTCCCTGCGCGAAGCACACCAGCTCAATATCCTCCACCGCGATATCAAACCCGCGAACATCTTCATCGTATCAGCCGATGCAGATGAAGACATCTTTGTGAAAGTGGTCGACTTCGGCATCGCGAAATCCATGGATTCCGATAACGACGCCGCGCTTACGTCGACAGGTCAAGTGATGTGCTCGCCACATTATGTAGCACCAGAACGCATCGTCGATCATCAAACCTACCCCGCAAGCGATATCTATTCTCTCGGTATTTCGATGATCGAAATGCTCGAGGGCGCACCGCCATACGATGGTGAAAACACCATCCAATTGGTCATGATGCACGCGCGCATGGAAAACGCTGTCCCCATGCGCGAAGAGACACGCAACTCCATCCTCGGTCCGATCCTCGCGCGGGCAACGCACAAAGACCACGCCAAGCGTTACCAAAGCGCCGACGAAATGCTTGCTGCGCTTCGCGAAGTCTACAACGCGCAGTCGAACGTGACGCCCACAGATCCTTTAGATGTCTACCGCGAAGAAATCGATCAACTGCCGCTGCCCCCAGCGTGGCGACGCGGAAGCTATTCGACCATCGCCGCCATCTTACTCGTTTTCCTTATCGTGTTCATGGTGGGCTTCTTTGCATGGCGAACCCTCGGGCGCGCGCAGAATGACGATTCACAGCAAGCCGTCACGCAGCAACAGAAAGCAGACAACCAGACCAGCGAGCAAAAGAACGATGAGCCCTCTCCTTCTGCATCTGGTGAGGCTGCCGCAACCCCAGGCTCAAACACCGGACGAGAAGCTCTCAACGACTCCACAGACGATGAAGCAGCACTCGGAGAGGCTGCAACCGCTACGTACACGCTCGAAAGCACGCCGGAGGGCGCGTCGGTCTACATCAATGATGTGCGCGTCGGGCGTACGCCTTGGAATTTCGATCCGAAAGATGCCCGTTTCGCATCTCCTCCCTTCCAGTTGCGCTTGGAGCTTCCGGACGGCCGCGAGGTCTCAAGACGTATTCAGGATGTTACAACGCTGCATACTACCGCCTTCGAGTTCTCCGAACCTGCGCCCGACCGCAAGCCAGTAAAAGACGACAGCACCACGCGACCTACGTCCAAGCCCGCCGATACACGTCCTTCACGCGACCCTGACCCACAACCCACCACACAACCCACCACACAGCCCACCACACAGCCCTCGAAACCAACCTCAGAATCCCCCGCGGACAAACCAAAGGCGTCCGACGAAAAGCCAAGCACGAGGCCAACGACTTCAGGAACCAAACCTTCGACCGAAAAGAAAACTTCGGCGGATACGAAAGCCGAAGAGAAGCCGGACCATGAAAAAGTGCTCGAACAGCTGCGGAAAACCAATGCCGGCGGTGGTTACGGTGGCAGCAAAACGAATTCTGGCGGTTACTATAACAGGTAAGTAACCATCCACCTGGCGTCCGTCTTTACTCCGCGATGACGCGGCGTTTTCACGCCGCGTTATTTATTTTTGGGTTTCGGGCAATGCAGGCTTGCGCCTTGGGTGGAACAACGTGCAGGGCCGCGCGAGAACTGCCAGTGGAGATAGACGGAGCCATCATCGCACAGGATTTTGGAGGATGGCGCGGGTGCCTTTTTCACGGCGTAGTTCACGCGGATGGCTTCAGCGTCCATGAAGGTATCGCCTGAGGTGCGCACGACGCCGACTTTGTCGACGGTACCATCGCTCAAGACACGGATTTCTAGGGTCGTGGCCATACTATCTGAGATGCTGGTCTCTCGATCACCACGTTTGCGGTCGATGAGCTGCACGATCTTCCACCACTCATCGTGAATTTTTGCGTGGTAGGCGTTGATGAAGGGTGCGTGGTCGTCTCGTCGGGTATTTAGATGTGTTTCAGAGCCTGGTGTGACGGCGATATCGTAGTTTTCCATGGCTTGGCGCGTGCGCTGCCAGTCGCCTGCTTGATCGCCGAGGAGGGATTCCTCGCGGCGGGTTTGCTCGGCGCGCTTTTGGTATTCTGCGGTACGTTCACCTAGGACTTCGTCAAAGTTATCTTTGGCGTATTGCGCGCCCTTTCTGGTGACGGATTCTTGTCCTTTCCCTTGTTCTTCGGAGCGCTTGGCGGCTTCTTGCATTTTGCTGCCAAGGCCTGAGGCTTTACCAAAAGCTTCGGCCGATTGAGTTTCCGGCTGTTGTTGGATGGCTCCTCGGTCCCCTTTTTCGATGGGGGAGGTGGTGCTTTCTTGGACGCGGTCTCCTTGGACTTGCGCGTCTTGGTCTCGGGGCGATTTGGCCGCCGCTTCGCTTTGTTTTTGTTCTTCTTGAGGGGCGTTTTCGGCGCCTTGCGTGGTTACATCGTGGGCGTCGTCTCGTTCGCTATCGCGCGTCTCGTTGGGTTGTTGCGCTCTTTTGGTCTCTTGGTCACGCGTGGGCTCAGGGACGGCTGCTTTATCTGTTGTGTCGCTTTGGTGGGCGTTGGCATCCACGGGTGCTGTGTCGTCGTATTCTGTGGTCGCGTCCTCGGCGGTTGTCTCCACGTCGGCGCGGTTATCGACTTCGGCAAGATAGTAGTCGTCTGTGTCGGGTGTTTCTTGGTTGGTGGTAGGCTGATCGACGCTTTGACGTTTTACGTCGTCTTCAATGAGCACCACGGTTTGGGGTTCTTCTTTGGGGGGGGCTACTTCCTCCTCTTTTTCTTTTTGGGGCTCGGGTTTAACGGTGGAATCTGGCGTGGTTGTGGTGGTGTTTTTGGGGTCGGCTGGCTGTGGCTCGAGGGGCGTGTCCTGTCGCTCTTCTTTTTCTGGGATGGGTTCATCTTCGACGCGGAATTCAGCAACGAATTCTTCTTCGGCTGATTCTTTTTCGCTTAAGTCTGCTTTGGGTTTCCGGTGTTCTACCCATGCAAAAATAAAGGCGAGACACAGCCAGAGCAATGCTGCGACGAGCAGTGCGAGCGCAAACTCTTTGGGATGGATGGGTTGTGGCTCAGGTGGGCGTGTCATGGATGCCTGAACACCTAGGCGGCGTGCAACATTTCATATGCAGGCGCGATCGCTTCGCTTGGGCGACCGAAAAAATTGAGTACAGTGATTGACCTTGTCTAAGGTCTCGCATAGCGGAAGGACAAGGTAATGGCTCTTACTAGCTAGGAAAAGAAAACGGATGCGACGTCATCGTTGGAAACTTGGGTTCGTGGTAGCATTTTTCGGTCTGAGCATGGCATGTACGCCCGAGATTGGCGATAAATGTCGTACGGATCGCGATTGCGCGGGTGTGGAGGCACGGATTTGCGATACGAGCACACCGGGCGGCTACTGCACCATTGCGGATTGCAAGCCGAACGAGTGCCCCAACGAATCGGTCTGCGTCAACTTCGGCAATGAAAGCGCGTGCATGCTGCGTTGCGACAAGCGAAGCTGCCCACGTACAGACGAGGGCTTTGTGTGCCGCACGGACATTGGCGCCGTGGACTTCTGCTATCTGCCGGCGGACGAATAAGCCGTTCAGCTACGCCGCTTATCTTTTGCCAGCACCGCTTTAAATACGCCCCAGAAGGTCGCCAGTTCTTGCTCATCCATCTGCGCGCGCAAGAAGGTTTGACGCACGGTGCTTAGGACGTTTTCTCGCTGATCCCCACGAAAGACGTCTACGGCCTCGAGCGCTTGCTCCACATCGGCCATAAAACGTTCAATTTGGGCATGTTCTGCTGCTGGCCACACGCGTTGCGGTGGGCGCAGCGGCGCGGCTTCGCCAAAGCGCTTAAACAGGCTCCAGACCACCAACAGCACCGCTTGCGCAAGATTCATCGAAGCATAGTCTTCGGCGCTCTCAAGCGTGATGTAGCCATCACAGCGGTCGATGACGTGGTTGGGTAACCCCGCGTCCTCGCGTCCAAAGACGAATCCGACGCGCAAACTCGGATCACTCCATTCCGCAATATGGTCGACGAGCTCGTCCATGCGGAAGCGGAGGTTTTTCTCGCGTCGACCGCGGGCGGTCAACGCGTAGAGTCGATGCGTATCTTGAACAGCCGCTTCCCAGCCATCATAGCGTTTGACGGCTTGGTCGATGAAGTCTTCGCATCGCGGAGCGCTGATATGCATGACTTTGGGGTTCCACGACCCTGGGTTGATCAACCGGATATCGTGGATACGCGTATTCCGGCATGCACGCACCACAGCGCCCATGTTGATAGGATCTTGAGGTTCCCACAACACGAGCGCGAAGCGGTTCATCGCACCCGCCGCGATAGCGCATTCGTCGTTCAACGCTCGTTGTCCTCGATATCGTCAAAGGACGTGCCTGTACGCAGCGATGGGCTTTGAGGATGGTGCGTTGACACCTCGTGGGTGCGCACTTGCCGGCCTGCGGCATAGGAGGTCATTTCCGACCGTGCGACAGGTGCATAGCTCGTGGCTGCGACAGCAGTTTCACGCGCAGGTGCTGCGGGTGCGGAGACCGTCGAGTGCGGCGCGGTGGTGCGGTTCGCGCTTACGTTCGCACCGCTTCGGCTTTCGAAATTCTCGGTGATGGAACGCTGGCGTTTCCCTGCAGAACCAAGGACGCTTTCGGCGGTGCGGTCTGGGAATCCTGTAGCGATGACGGTCACGCGTACAACCTCGCCGATAGATTCGTCGACAACACATCCGAAGATGATGTTCGCGTCTTCATCGGCTTCGTCTTCGATGAGTTCCATGGCCGCAGCCATTTCTTGGAGTGCGAGGTCTGGTCCACCGGTAATGTTGACCAAAATACCTGTAGCGCCCGAGATGGATGCGTCTTCGAGCAGCGGGCTTGAAATCGCCATTTCTGCGGCTTCACGTGCGCGGTCTTCGCCGGTTGCTTCGCCTGTTCCCATGAGCGCAAGGCCGGTCTCGTACATGACGGAGCGCACGTCCGCGAAGTCAACGTTGACGTAGCCGTCGATATTGATGAGGTCGGAGACACCTTTGACTGCGCCGTGCAGCACTTGATCTACGTGGCGGAATGCCTCGACAACGGGCATTTGTTCGCCGGCCACGGCCAGGAGGCGCTCGTTGGGAACGACGATGATGGTGTCGACTTCTTTGCGGAGTTCTTCGAGTCCAGCTTGGGCGGCGCGCATGCGTTTGCGGCCTTCGAATTTGAAGGGCTTGCTGACGACGCCGATGGTCAGCGCGCCGGTTTCACGTGCTGCGCGCGCGATGACAGGTGCTGCACCCGTCCCGGTACCACCGCCCATCCCCGCGGTGACAAAGACCATGTCGGCGCCTTCCACGAGCTCACTGACTTGCGAGAGTGATTCCATGGCAGCTTGGTGCCCAACTTCTGGTTTGGCACCTGCGCCCAGACCGCGCGTGAGCTTCTCGCCGAGCTGTACGGTATGCGTAGCCAAGCTGTTTTCCAAGGCTTGGCGGTCGGTATTTGCCGCGATGAATTCAACGCCGGAGAGCTCCGACTGAATCATGGTGTTGACAGCATTGCCGCCCGCACCACCAACACCCACAACTTTGATTTTGGCTCCCAAGTTCATTGGCGTCTCATCGTGACTAAACATGTGTCTTCTCCACCGACGGTATAAAAAATTCTGTACTGGTGCGCAACTGCAAGACCGAGGTTGACTAGGTCCTTTTTGCAGGTGCCCGTCCCCAACAATTCGTACTTCAGTCTGGCGTTACCTTCACGCTGTCCAAGCTACGTTTTGTAGAAACTAGCACCGTGATCCTCGAGGTTCAAGAACAAGACGTCTCGAAGATCTTTTTAAAAATCATACGTGAAAACCGTATGTTACATCTGAGATCAGATGTCAAACGCTTATATAAGTCCTTGCTGAGATGGTTCAAGAAACAAATAAGGGGCTACTTCATGACCCTCAAGATACAATTTCGTGCCATGCGCTGTCGGTTCAGCGATCAGCCGCGGGCACGTGTGAGGGCGTTAAATTAGAAGAAGGAGTCGAAAAACTTCGCCATCACTTTGCGCAATTGCGATGTGACTCCCTGTTCCTCTGTGCTGTAAAAAGTACGCTCTCGGTGCTCGCTCGAAGCTTCGCGCAAGAGTCCCACCACCGTGGCGTAGCGGGTCTGACTTACGAGTTCCCCACCCGCGTGCATCCCCCGAGGTACACCAAGACGAAGCGCCCACGACCGATCGTGGAAATAATCTTCGGCAAGATCTGTCAGGCCTTGCATCCACGCCCCGCCGCCCGTCAACACCACGTGACGCAACCCTGAGGCATCCGTATTCGCAAGCAGTGCGGACTGTATCTCTGCAAAGAGCTCCAGAACCCGTGGTTCCAAGATCTGCGCGACAGAAAACGGGGAGATTCTACGCACATCACCGGACGCGAGGGTCACATCGATGGGCGCCAGAGACTCTAAACGCGGATGGCACACGCAACTGCAGGTCTCTTGCAGTCGTATGGCGTCATCCATGGGAATACGGAACGTCGCCGCGAGCTCCTCTGCGAACGAATGTCCGCCGGTCTCCAACGTCAAAATATCGCGGACTTGGCCGTCTTTCCACACGCCCAGAAAGGTTTTTCGTGCGCCGAGCTCTACAAGCAAAACGCCTTCGTCGGTTTCTTGGGGTGTGAGGGTGGCCGTCGCCGCCGCAAAAGTTTCGAGCAAGACGCCGCGGGGCGTTAGACCCGCCATCCTTACGATCTCAAGCAATTGGCTGAGAACGCGTGTCGGGCAGATCGCCATGCGCGTTTGTACGCGTAGCCGCTCTCCTCTGACACCTTGCGACGATGCATCGATGGTTTGTCCGTCCACTTGGATGCGTACATCGTATTGATGGAGAATCTTTCGCGTTGCGCTCAAATGCGGAAGGCGAGCGTTTTCGAGGGCACGCGCCAGATCGCTGCGGCGCATGGGGCGTTGTTCGAGCGCGATTTCACCGACGCCCTCTTTCAGCGTTACCCAGTTCGAGGGCATCGCCACCCAGACATCTTGTACGCGTAGGCGCGCTTCGAGCATCGCGCGCTCGGCGGCCTGTTCTACCGCGCGCGCAGTCTCCTGAGGCGATACCGCAGCATGCATTGCTTCGCGCGCGGGCACAGCTTCGGCGATGCTCAACACCTCGAGTCCGTGCACGCCGTTCCTGCCGATCAGTGCGCGAACACACGTCGAGCCTATATCCAAAACCAAGATGGGCTGGTTATCGCTCACGGTTCACCCTCCCCTTGATTTTTGGCTACATCCTGCACGTCGAATCGTACGACTGCGCGGGACGGCGATCGGACGTCGATACGCACGATTTTGGCAGATGTATCCGCAGCAGATTCGAATGCGACGTGTGCCCGTTTGAGCGCGTCCTCGAAATTGCGATGGCCGATTTTGACGCTCACTTGATGTGCCACCCGCAGGGTGAACCCCTCGGCGGCATCCCACGCGAATTCCTCGATGGGCCATGCCTGAGTTCGTGGAAGTGCCTCCCAAATATCGAGAATTTGAACGGCGTCGCGCACAACCGCGGCGTCCACAGCTTCTTCGAGCTCACGCTCGATGGGTGTGCCGCCAAGGCTACGCGATAACGCCAACAAATGGCGATCGGGCGCCGCGGGAACAGGCTTTTTCTCCGCGACGATGGTCCGCGTGGCACCCGTAAGCAAGGGAAGGTCTTGATACATCGGAACCACGGCATCGATGATCGTTCCTTGGGCGTCTGCGAGCATGAGTGACGGTGTTGCCACAATCACGCGCGGCGTGGCTTCTTCTAAGATGATGCGCAAGGTTTCTCGCCGCGGACGTTCGAGTTCAACGCTGCGAATCCACCGGCTTTGTCCCAAGCGCTGTAGAACTTCGTCGTTGTGCACTTTCAGGGTGCTCTTGGGTTGGTGCAGATCGGCGATTTTCAGTACATCTTCCTGGGTGAGGTAACGCAGGCCGCGCACCTCGACTTCTTGAATCAGCAGTTCAGGCGAATTGAGGATCGACGAACTCAGTGCCCAGCCTGCGATCATCGCAGCAAGCAGCACGGCGCCGATGGCGTAGACACGCACCCATCGGACGATATGTGCATCGCCGCGTTTCATGCATCGCCCTCAGTTTGTGTGTCGAGGCGTGCGCGATCCAGCATCCGCGCGACGAGTTCGTCAAACGACCAGCCCCGCTGCGCAGCCATCTTTGGAATAATACTGGTCGGCGTCATCCCAGGCACCGTATTGAGTTCCAAGATCCACGGCGCATCATTTTCATCTAAAAGCACATCAACGCGTCCAACGCCGCGGCATCCGATGGCTTGCCACGCCGCGTAGGCGGCTGCGATGCTTCGTTCACGCGCCTGGGACGAAATCGGCGCGGGTAGAAGATATTGCGTATCATTGCGAAGGTATTTCGCTTCGAAATCGTAGACGCCGCTGGCGGGAACAATCTCCATCACCTCAAGGACTTCGTCATCAAAGAAGCCGATGCTGAGCTCTCGTCCTTTGACAAATTGCTCGACGAGCGCTCGTCCGCCGTAACGAAGCGCCTCTTGTACAGCAGCCTCCAACGCTTCGCGTGTATGCGCGATGGATATCCCCACCGACGAGCCTTCGGTCGGTGGTTTGACCACCACGGGCAGCGCGACGTCTTGAAGGCGCACATCGTCTGGACCGGTGATCTCAAATCCGTCGGGCGTCGGAACTTGGGCGTCTCGAAACATCTTCTTGGTCGCCGTCTTGTCCATGGCCACGGTCGACGCGAGCAATCCTGAGCCCGTGTAAGGGATGCTCAGGCATTCTAAGAGACCTTGCACTGCGCCGCCTTCGCCAATGCGCCCATGGAGCGCGATCAGTGCGACATCGACGGGCTGTTGCGCTAAGGTCGCCACCGATGCGGCATTGAAATCGAGATCGATAATGTCGGCTTGCATGCGCACAAGAGCTTCACGAAACGCGGCACCCGTCTTCAGGCTGACTTCGCGTTCGCTGTCTGTTCCGCCATAAAGCAGCGCGACTTTCTTTCCGGCCCATGACTTAGGCATGCAGAACACCTGTAAAAATCGTCAGTGTAAGAAACATGGGAACAAGCACGCGTCTCATGCGATGTCCTCCAAGATACGCGCAGCGATGATCGCGCCGGCATCGCTTTTACCAAGAGCCTTGGCATGAGCAGAGACACGCGAAAGCGCCGCTCGGTCACATAAAATCCCACGCAAGGTGGTTAATCCAAGCGAGGTCCCAAGGTCTTTATCGGCGATCATCCATCCTGCGTCGGCATCGACCATCGACTGGGCGTTGGCGGTTTGGTGGTCATCTGCAGCAAACGGAAACGGCACGTAAACCGCCGGCAACCCGATCGCAGTTAGCTCGGAAACCGTGGTCGCGCCTGCGCGGCAGACAAGGACGTCCGCCCAAGCGTATGCCTCGTCCATGTCATCGATGTATTCAATAATTTCTACGGGAAACGCCGCGCTTTCGTATTCAGGAACGACTTCCTGTGCACGATTTTTTCCGCTGGCATGCTTGACGCTAAACCTAAGACCTTCATCATAGAGCGCCAACAATTGCTTGGGCAGCTGCGTGTTGAGTGTGCCGGAGCCCTGCGAGCCTCCAACCACAAGAACGTTCAGCGGACGATCGCTTTCTGCGTCACCTTGCGCTTCTTTTTTGGTTTCCACGCTCTCGATCAGACCAGGTCTGATGGGGTTCCCCAGAACTTCGACCTTATGTTGGGGAAAATACTGGCGTGACGCCTCAAAGGTCGCGAACACGCGCGTTGCCACCTTACCATTGATGCGGTTGGTCCAGCCGGCGTGCGCATTTTGCTCAAGCAGGTACACTTTTTTACGAAGGAGTCCTGCGACAAGGCAGATCGGCCCAGAAACAAATCCGCCCAAGCCGATGACCGCGGACGGCTTATGCTTTCGAAGAAGACAAAACGCATCCCACAACGCTTTGGGCAAACGGGCGAGGGCCGCTAGGCGCGCGAGTCCCGTCTTACCTTTGAGAAACTGCACATCAAGAAATTCGATAGGGTAGCCAGCGTGCGGCACAGCCCACGATTCGACGCGATCGTGCGTTCCAACCCACTGGATATCCACATCGCGTTGCTGCTGAAGCTCACGTGCAAGCGCGATCCCCGGATATACGTGTCCGCCGGTTCCACCGCCGGCCATCAGGATGGTAGGCTTAGTTGTCATGATCACGTCCTGCGTAGTGGCGGATTTCTTTTAAGCGAGCGTCGGTCCAACGTCGCATTTGTTGACGCGAGTTGAACGCGTTGCGCGCAGCGTCTCGTAAATTGGTTCGGAGGCTGCGCATATCCGGATTATTTTGCGAAATATTGAGCAGGATCCCAACGACAAAGAGCAAAATAAGCAGCGATGAGCGACCGAAGGAAACAAAGGGTAGCGTCAGCCCTTTGGTGGGCAACAGCCCAGTTACAACGCCGAGGTTGATCGCGGCTTGACCGACCACGAGCGTCGTCAGCGCGTACGCGAGGTAGGAGCCGAAGATATCATCGCATCGTTGTGCGATTTTGAACCCGCGCCACGCGATAATGCCGAACAGGCATACCAACGCCACAAAGCCGACCCACCCGAACTCTTCACCGATGACCGCGGCGACAAAGTCGTTATGCATTTCCGGTACAAACCCGAACATACCGAAACCTTCGCCGAATCCAGTGCCCTTTAAGCCGCCGCGCGCCAATGCAATCCAAGCGTTGATGAGCTGCCAGCTCCGGCCAGCAACGTCTTGCCAAGGGTCCTGCCACGTCAACACGCGTGCAAAGCGATAGCCTTCAACAAATACTGCCGCTGCCGCCATAATGAGGCCCGTAAAGGCAGCGAACACCAAGTGCATCCAGCGCGCGCCCCCAAGAAACAGCATCACACCAACAATGCTGGTGACAATGACCGAGGAACCGAAATCCGGTTGCGCTAAAAGCGGTACGATCAAAACCAAGAGCGCTACTGCGTGCGACCAAACCGCCCTACCCGTCTTGATGGATTCCGCACGTTTTTCCATGGAATACGCCATGAAAATACACACCACCACCTTCGCCAGTTCCGCTGGCTGAAAGTGCATCACTCCCAGATGAATCCATCGTCGGGCACCGTTGATCTCAATCCCAATGCCAGGAACGAGCGTCAGTAAGAGGAGCAGCACGGTGATACCCAACAAGGGGCGTGTAAGATTTCGATACCAGCGAAAGTCGATGCGGTTGGCGATCAATAGACCGATCACGCCCAAAGCCACGCCCATCAAATGCTGACGTACGTGAATCATGCTGTCGCCAAACCGATGCGCTGCGCGCCAAGATGAACCAGTGTAAACGGCGAGCGTACCCAACCCGATCAATACCGCGACGGCGAGCAGTAACATCACGTCGATGGGTCCGCGCTCCACATCATAGCTTTCGCCCTCGAGAGCGGAAGCTTGTGGATCGGACGCCAAATCCAGATCTGCACTATGGGACGGTAAACTCGCCATCTTCTCACTCATCGCAACTTCAGGCTCGCCAAAGCGAGCAGGCAGAAAAGAAAGGCCACGATCCAAAAGCGCACGACGATCTTGGTTTCACTCCAGTGCTTCTTTTCGAAGTGGTGGTGAATCGGGGACATCAAAAAGACCCGCTTGCCGCGCAAACGCAGCGAATAACGCTGAATGATCACCGAGAGCGTCTCCGCAACAGGCACAGCCATCACCAAAACACACAGCACCTCGTTCTTGGTGAGCACTGCCAACACGCCCAATGCACCACCCAATCCCAAAGCGCCCACATCGCCCATGAAAACCGACGCGGGGTTTGCGTTGTACCAAAGAAAGCCGACGCTCGCGCCAGCCATAGCCGACGCCACAATGGCCAAGTCCTGCGCGCCCTCAACACTCGGAATCATCAGATACTTAGCGATATCGAAGGTCGCGACCGTGCTCATCTCACCCACCACCACGGGGATGGTGAAGGTGGTGGCCGATAGATACGCGAGCAAGGTCCAAGTTCCTGCGCCCGCAATGACCGGTCCGATCGCCAGCCCATCGAGGCCGTCTGTGAGGTTTAGGGCGTTGGATGCACCCACGATGACGAACGAACCAAAAATCACGTATGCCCAGCGCGGGATATGTAGTGTGAACTTGTCGACGCTCACGAACGGAATGGTCACGGCGGTGCTGAAATCGGGCACCGCCACATAGAGCAGCAACACCAAGGCCACGCCGGCCGTTGCAAACTGCGCGACGAGTTTTCCTCTTTCGCTCAATCCCTTGCTGCCGCGCTCGCCGAGCTTCATGACATCGTCGACAAAGCCCACCACAGATAAAAGCGCGGTCACACCCACAGCGATCCATACCAGCGGGTTCGTTAAATCGCTCCACATCAGCGTGGAAACGAGCATCGCCACAATGATGAGCAGTCCGCCCATGGTTGGCGTGTTGCTCTTAGCAAGGTGTGCTTCACCCAAAGAGGCGCTCACAACTTGGCCGATTTGGCGCACTTGCAATTGGCGAATAAACCATGGAAACAGCGCCAAAGACACCAGGAGCGCAGTGATAAAAGCAACCATGATGCGGAAACTGACGTATCGAAATACGTTCAGTGGCGTGAAATACTCTTTCAGTTCAAAAAAGAGATGAAAAATCATGGCGTTATTGCTCTTGGTTTTTCCAGAAGGATTCGACTTGATCGCGGGCGAGCTCTAAACGAGCGCCGCGCGATCCTTTCCACAAGATGGTGGCATGATCTTGCGCGTGCCGAAGAACAAGTTCCACGGCTTCTTCGCGCGCAACGCAATGATGAACGTGCGTGTGTGCGGTCGCGGGCCAACGTTCGCCAACGGCGATGACCACGTCACATTGTTCGGCTGCCGCTTTGAGCACTTCGGAATGGAGCTCTTGTTCGCGCGCTCCGAGTTCCAACAACTCGCCGAGGACGGCAATGCGCGGCGTCGCGTATTCTTGCAGAACTTCGAGCGCTGCAACGGCGCTTCCAGGATTCGCGTTATACGCATCAAAAATCACGCGTCGGCCGGCCACGTCGTACACCTCTAAGCGACCTGGCTCTGCGCGGAGGTGATCTTGAAATCGCTCGAACTGCTCTTGTGTCGGCGGTGCATCGAGCGCACCATGCACAACGGAAGTCGCTAAAAGCGCCGCCGCGAAGTTGCCGGCGTTGTGCCTCCCTGGCACCGGAATATTCACCTGCGTATCGATGCCGCGCCAAACATGCTGACCGCGAATACGCACAGGGCCGGTTGCTGTTTCACGGGTGCAGCGCAGACTTGCTTCGGGCTCAACACCAAAGGTTAAAACCGTGGCTCCGATGGCACGCGCTTCCTGCCCCCAAATGCCAAGGGACTCTTGATACGGCATGATCACCACCCGCGGTCTTCCGTAGCGTATCATCTCTGCTTTCGCGGTGCGTATGCCATCCACGGAGCCAAAGCCCTCAAGATGCGAAGGTGCGATGGAGGTCAGCACAGCAACATCGGGTGGCGCCATGTGCACAAGGTCTCGGATGTCTCCAGGCTGGTTTGCGCCCATCTCTAAAATTGCGTGCTGATGACGCATCGAAAGCGGAGCGACGCTCAGGGGCAGACCGATTTGATTGTTGAAATTGCCTTGCGTGGCCAGTGGCGATTGCCCATGGCGAATTTCTGATAACGCGGCAGCGAAGCTGCGTGTCGTCGTCTTTCCGTTGCTTCCTGTGATGGCGATGATCTGCAAGCTGTGCTGCGCGCGCCGCGCTTCGTCGACAAGCTGGCGGGTGATGGTGCTTAAAGCTTCGTAGGGATTCGATACCCGCAACTGCGGCGCGTCGATCGCAGGGGCGATACGTTCGACGATCGCCGCTCTTGCACCGCGTTCAAACGCTTCGGCCAAATGATCGTGTGCGTCGAATCGCGGTCCTTTGAGCGCGACAAAGATATCGCCCTTCTGGATGGTACGGGTGTCGGTCGAGAGTCCGCCGAACACCCATGGCTTGATGGGCTGATTCCACTGGCCGCCCAGGATGTGCGCAAGATGCGCGGGAGACCAACCGCTCAATCTGCGCGGCGCTTCTTGGTTGTATCGAAGCCTAGCGATGTGCGCACGCGCTTCGTCCGCATCGCTCCAAAGGTATTTCTTACCATCGATATCTTGGTAATTTTCATGGCCTTTTCCTGCGATAACGCAGATGCCACGCTGGGTATGTTCGATGCCATAGGCGATGGCTGCGCGCCGGTCGTCGACACGTTTGGTTTCGACGCCTTCGGGCACGCCTTTGAGCATATCATCTAGGATTTGCTCAGGTTTTTCGCGTCGTGGGTTATCGGTCGTGAAGATGCTAAGATCGGCATGTGTTGCTGCAGCGTGCGCCATCAATGGCCGTTTGCCGCGATCGCGTTCACCGCCACAACCCACGACGATGCTCAGACGGTGCGGTGTGAGCGCGCGCGCGGTCTGCAGTACGGCTTCGATGGCGTCAGGTGTGTGAGCATAATCGACAAAAACCGATGGTTCTTCGCCTTCATTTTCCGCGACGCGCTCGAGTCGCCCAGGAACCCCTGTGAAGGATTGCATTGCGGAAAGAAGCTGTGGCCATGGCGTGTTCTCGACGCGCTGAATCATGGTCATCGCGAGCGCTGCGTTTTGGACCTGAAAATCGCCGGCGGTTGGCACAAAGCCTTCCCATTGTTCTGTATTTTCGCAGAGGGTGATCGCCGATCCGTTTGCGTCCGCTGGCGCATTGAGACGTACGTGCACGTCCTTGGGATTTTGCGCATTCGAGGAGACGATCGTCGTTCGGAAGCTCGGTGCGTCGTCGTTACGGAGGACTTGTAGATAGTCGAGCGCATCATCAAAGACGGGCAGTCCTTGAAGCAACGCCATCAGTTCTGCGCGCTTGGGACCATCCATGATGACGGCATCTGCCGGCGCGTCTTGCTGACGCAAGAAAAGCGAGAAAAACAATGCCTTTGCGCGCAGATAAGCTTCTTCGCTCCCGTGGAAATCCAGGTGATCGCGGCTAAAGTTCGTAAAACCGCCCACCCGAAAGTGCACACCCGCAATACGCCCTGTCGCCACGCCGTGGCTTGAAACTTCCATGACAAGGTCGGTGCATTGCGCGTCGACCGCGGCACGCGCCAACCGCTGAATGACCACCGCGTCGGGCGTGGTATTGGGCGCATCGAATTGCTCATCGCCCACACGGTACATGAGCGTGCTGATCAACGCGGGCTTTCGACCCAAGGTGCGCAAAAGGTGGTCGAGCATCCACGCGGTGGAGCTTTTTCCGTTGGTCCCAGTCACACCATACACGCGCAATTGCTGCGTGGGGTGTCCAAAGAAGTCGGCCGCCAAAAGTCCGTAGGTTGGGTCTTGGGTGCTGACGGCGTAGGCGGGAACACCTAGATCGTTCGGCACGGCATCTGGACGTGTGACGAGCACGGCGCTTGCACCGCGCGCCACTGCGGCTTTCAGATATTGGTGCCCATCCACTTCTGCGCCCACGCGCGCCAAAAACAAAGTGCCATCGCGCACCTCGCGGCTATCGGTGCGCAGATCTGTAATGTGGGCGTCCCCTGGGAGAATCGCTTCGGCGTCGATACGGCGCATCAATTGTTGGAGGTTGTTCATTCAATGTCCTCCGGTGCAAGTTGCAGCACGACGTGTTTTCCGTCCGCGAGGCGTTCACCTGGCGCTGGGTCTTGGAGTGCGACGCGTCCGCTGCCGTGGATTTTTACCGGCATATTTCGGGCGCGCAGCAGCGCGACCGCCTCGGTGGCGTGCTTACCGATCAGTTTCGGAACGGCTTGTGGGTCGTCGGTCTCTTCGGCGTCTTGATCTGGTGTATCGGGTGACGCGTTTTTCTGGTTGTCCTTCGCTTTCGAAGGCGAAAGCTGTGCTGTTGCGGCACGAACATCAGGCGCCCAATCTTTGGGGTCACCTGCGTACAGGCGTAACACTTCTTCGCCGATGGTTCTGAACAGAGGAGCCGCAGTTTTTGCGCCGTAATATCCGACGGATTTATCGGGTCGAAGCATCCAGACCGTGATGGCGTATTGCGGGTCATCCGCGGGGAAAACACCACTGAAACTGCCCAAGTACTCCTGCAAATAGCCTCCCTTCTCTAGGTCAACGAGGCGGGCGGTACCTGTTTTGCCTGCGATTTCTACGCCCGGTATTTTGGCTGCGTGCCCTGTTCCATCTTCTCCGTAGACAGCTGCGTGCATGGCTTCGAGCGTGAGCTTCGCGGTGCGTTCGCTCACGATGCGTTCAATGACCTCTGGGTTATTGCGCTCGATGGTGCCATCGCCGTAGTGGTAGGCACGGACGATTTGCGGCTTCATGCGCACGCCTTGATTTGCGATGGATGCAATTGCGGAATGAAGTTGCACGATGGAGGCGCTGAATCCGTGCCCAAAGCTGATGTTGGCGTGTTGCAGGTCGATCCACTTGAGTTTGGGCAAGATGCCGCGTGATGCGCCGCGGATAGGTAGATCTGGGCGGGTTCCAATGCCTGCTTTCTCAAGGTAGGTGCGATGTTTTTCCGCGCCGAGTTTGGCTGCCATCTTCCACGAGCAAACGTTCGATGAGACTTCGAGCGCTTTTTGGGCGGTGATGACTTCTTCTGGGTGGGTATCTCGGATGGTATGCCCATCGATTTTGATGGCGCCAGCTTCGCAATCGAGCAGCGTATCGGGCGTGATCACGCCAGCGTCTAGCGCGAATGCGTAGGTAAGCACTTTGGCGGTAGAGCCTGGTTCAATGGCGTAGCTTAACGCGTGCGGCGACCATACATAGGCTTCGGGCGAGGCAAAGGGGTTGCCGGAATCGACGGTCGGAACCGAAGCTACCGCGAGCAGCTCACCGGTTTTCACATTGCTGACCACGGCCATGGCTTCTTGCGCCGAGAATTTCTCGACGGCATCTTCGAGTGTTTTCTCTATGAAGCGTTGCAGGCGCGCGTCGATGGTCAGCTCGATGGTGCGTCCTCGGATTGTGTCGACATTGGGCAGCTCGCCCAAAAGGTAGGGGTCGCGTCGCACGTCGCGTACGACGTTATAGGTCAATGAGCCGCCGCGCAGCAGTTCATCGAGTCCGCTTTCGAGTCCGGCACGTCCTTGCTGTCCGTCGCGGTCGACGAACCCGATAAGCGAGCCAGCGACCGTTTTGAGCGGATAGTGACGCTCGTAGACCTTACTCAGGATGACCGCCGTCGTGCCGAGCTCCGTAGACTGTTGTTTTATACGCTCGGCGTGGTGTGGCGATACGCCGCGTGCAACCCGCATAAACCGAGGGATATCGGCCACGACGTGGTTCGTATATTCGAGGAATTTTTGGGCATCAAAGCTCTCGAATTCCTTCAAAATTTCTACGAGTACGGCCTCTTCTCCACGTTGTTGGTGGTAAAACAGGCTTGGGTCGAGGTCGATATTGTAGGCTTCAACGCTTTCTGCCAGCGGCACACCGTAGCGGTCCCAGATCGCACCGCGCGGTGCATGCAGGGTGACTTCAGATTCCGTTTTCCACCCTGCTTTTTCTAGGTGCAGATCTGCGACGAAGTATTGCAGATGCAGGGCTTTTCCTAGGATCAAGACCGCGGCGATGGCGAGCAGTCCGAACAAAATCCGTGGACGATGTGGTTCGATGCCTTGTGTCATGGCTCGACCTCATCGTGATTGGCATCCTCGCGCTCGATGTCGTCGGCTTGAGCGTCGACAGGTGCAGGTGGTGCTTCTTTGGGAAGGTGTGCGCGCACGGTACGCGACGCGGGTGTGGGCGCGTAGGTTGCGGGCGCTTCGTCTCGAACGACGCTCGCTTCTCGGATGCGTTCTTCTAGGCGGAGGTGCCGTGCTTCTTCTTGGAGCTTACGCACTTCGTACGCTGTCATGGAGCGTTCTTTGGCGACGGAGAAGAGCAGGTGACGGGTATGCAAGTGATCGAGCAAAAAACCAGTAATCACCCCGACGATGGCGACGACGAGGAGGATATAGAGCACATCTTTGTTACCGCGCAGGCGGGGTTTGGGTGCATGCATTAGGCGTGCTCCGGGTCCGAAAGGCGGCGCAAACAGCGCAGGCGTGCGCTCCGCGCGCGCGGATTCGCCTCGATCTCTTCATCACTTGCGGCGACATCTTTGAGCAAGGTGAACGCCGACGTGGTTTCTTGCGGACCAAGTGGCAGGTCTCTCAGATGTTTCGGCGTTTTAGGTTGTGCGATGGCTCTGAATGCTTGTTTTACGCGCCGATCTTCGAGCGAATGGAAGGAGATGACGGCGGCGGTCGCACCCGGAGCGAGGAGATCAGGCATTGCTTCGAGCGCTTGCTCGAGTTGGCGGAGCTCGTCATTTACGGCGATACGCAGGGCTTGAAACACGCGTGTTGCTGGGTGGACGTTGCGTCGTTTTTCGCTTGGGTGCGCGTGTTGTTCGCAGAGTTCGCGGAGGTCCAGGGTGGTATGGAGCGCATCGTTTTGGCGTGCGGCCTTCATTTCCTGCGCAAGTCTACGTGCGCCTCGGACTTCGCCGTAGGTTTTCAGAAGATCGATGAGCTCTTGCTCGCTCACGGCGTCGATAAGCTCTGCTGCGGTTTGGCCTTCTTGGCGCATACGCATATCGAGCGGCGCGTCGAATCGAAAGCTGAAGCCACGCTGGGCTTGGTCGAGCTGCATCGACGAAACACCCGCATCCAGCACGATGCCATCGACCTGCATCCACCCGTGTTGGGCGAGCACTTCTGGAAACGAAGAAAAGTCTGCGCGCACGGCGGTAAATCTATCGCCAAAGCGCGCGAGCCGATCTTGCGCCAAGGCGATGGCGTCTGGGTCACGGTCGATGCCGATAACTTGTCCAGAGGGCGCACTGCGCTCGAGCAAACCTTCGGTATGCCCGCCCGCGCCGAGGGTGAGATCGAGATAACGACCGTCGGGGCGGGGCTGAATCGCGTCGAGGACGGGTTCTAACAGGACCGACACGTGCGGATGGCTCATGACTTTTCCTCGGTGTCGACGGGAGATTCTGGGATGGGTGCGGAACGTTGCGCGCGCAGGCGGGTTTGGAGGGCTTGGCGCAGTGTACTTGCCTTTTCGCTTTCGAAGCGGGCGTGAAAGCGTTCAGGCGACCAAATTTCGAGCATATTGCCGACCGACACCCAATAGACTTCCTTGGTCAAGCCGGCGTGCTCTCTGAGGTCGCTCGTAAGGAGCACACGTCCTTGGGCATCGATGGGTAGGTCGAGTGCCATGCCGTAGAGAAAGCGGCGCAGGTCGCTGTCGAGCTCGTCGAGGGCGAAGATGTCATTTTGGTGAAAGAGTGCATCGAATTGGTCTTGTTTTTCTTCCCACACGGGTTGGGGGAAGATGCGGAGGTTGCCATCGAACCAAGGTACGACGATGAGCTGCCGCGCTTGTTTGGCGGGATAGGTTTCATCGAGGACTTCACGAAAACGCACGGGCACGCTGGTGCGTCCCTTGGCGTCTACGGTCATTTTCTCTCGTCCTCGAAACTGGATCATTACTACGGCTCATTGTGTACAGCGACGCATGCACGTTACAGGCAAGCGACATGGGTGTGCGCTGGCTGCTCGGTTTATCCTCGACGTGAGTGGCTGCGCTTTCAGCACTTTCGCAAAATGGGAACGTTTCCCACCTAACCTCTCATCGTTATCAGATCTGCGCGACGTGTTGTCAATAATCACGCTCATCGGCGTGTGAATCTAGGCTGCTTTGCGCCGTTCTACAAGCTGATTTCGGTGTCGTGCGAGACTTTCAGCCTGTCTCCGAAGCGCGACGAGAACGTCATACGCATTGTAAAAACGGATGATTACATCAGTCCTTCAACGCGCTATCCCACCCGCGATCGCAACCATAACGTCTTTCGCTCGCATGTGAGGTGGGAAATTGTGGGAAGCGCGAAAAACATGAAGCTTGAAACGAACGCAATGGCTGCCATTGGACACGTTTTGGGCGGTTGCTCGCTGCATCGAAGGCGCTTACGACCCAAGGCGGCGAGCGCGAAGTTCGCCCTACTGCCTCTTGTCGAACGCGCTACAGCTTTTACGCGTTCAAAAAGCAAAAACTCCCCGATGGGGAGCCTTGGTGCATCGACGATGGGTTGGATGCTTAGAATTTAACCAAGTGGCGCTGAACGCGGAAAACGCCTTCGTTGTTGTATTTCACTTCGACGGTGTCGGAGATGGGCACCGAGCGCTTCGAGAGGTAGCAGACCACCTTTTCTTCGGCTGCTTTGGCCGCGGCGAGTTTCTCCTCGTCCGTCAGCTCATCTTCAGCCTCTTCGGCTGCTGCTTTCTCTGTGGCTTCTTCGTTTTTTTGGGCGACTTGTTCTTCAGACATGATCAATTCCGTCGATGGCAGGAAGTGCTAAGAGGTAAGGCCAGCGTGGCGTAGCAAAGCGAATGCATCGCGTCAACGACGTTGCTTTGCACCCTCTCTCCTAGCATGCTAAGCTCAGCGCGCAATTTGTCTTTTGAGATCGCTCCTGCGGAAAACCCATGCCAGACCTTCAGCGGCTCGTGCGCACGCGTCGCGCCCCTCATCACCTAACCTGCCGTATTCGATGGGCTTTTGCACTGCTCACAGTATGCGCTTGCTCCCTTATCGTGGCAACTCTTGCGCAGGCGGCACCGCAGGACAATCTCCGCACACCCTACGCGCATCTTTTTCCCCTAGCCCAAGTGGTCGCAGCGCCCGCAACCACACAAGAAGAGCGCGAGCGCGCACGCACCCGAGCGCAAGAAGCGATCGAGCAGACCGGGGCCGACACAACACTTCAGAAGGATGCCACCCTCCAACAAATGCCCGTGGAACTGCGTGAAAAGCCTATCCCACGCAAACTCGATCTCGACAAACTACCCAACCGGGGCTGTTCACCAAGCGATGGGGGCCCGCAACTTCCGGGATGCGGCGGATGCAACCAATGTAACAGCTGCGCAGGACCAGCAGCAGCGGCATCATCACTCTCTACCATTGGCCAGCTTATCGGTGCGCTGATAGGCCTCGTGATACTCATCGCGACGACGTACCTTTTGTACAATTTCTGGCAAAAAAGGCGCTATCCCACCCACCGCGCCTTCGAAAGCGGGGACCTGCTGGCGGCCGCACGCGCCCTTTCTCCCACCGCGGTCGAAGACGCGCTCGCCTCAAAAAACTACAACGCCGCAATCCACGCCCTCTTCTTACGGACACTGCTACAAATCCATGACAAAGGTTATGGTATATCTAAGAGCTGGACGCCGCGCGAGATCGTACATCGCCTGCAGTTAAGACCGGACGTACGCGAACCGCTGTCTTCGCTCGTCTATTTCGCTGAGCGCGCGCGCTTTGCCAACCATCGTGCAACGCTGGAAGATTTTGAACGCGCCGAGCGCGCGGCACAAAGTGTTAGGGCACATCTAGACAAGGAACAGCCATGAGTGCGCGGCAGGCATCCAAACGACTTTCACGTGCGGCAGCGACACGTTTTTGGTTGTGCGCCCTTCTCGCGCTCGTGTGTGTTTTTGGCCTCGAGCGATCCTCCGCGTACGCCGCGCCCTCGAAGGCACCAACAGACTATATCCAGCCATCCCTCAAAGGTGATGGTTTCAGCAAGAGCGCACTCGGCTACGCTTCGGCCCTTAAATTTCTGCGTAACGCTGGCTACGATCCCATTACCATGCGCGATCCGCGCGAACGTGAATTTGCTGCCGACGACGTAATTTTGATGCTCGATCCAAACCTGCATCACCGTCTGTCCGCGCCGCAGATCGACGCGCTGCGGAGCTATGTCTCGTCAGACGCAACTATCATTGTCAGCCTACCCAAAAGATACGGCGCACAGCAAAGCTTGGCGGGGCAAGAATTATTAAAAACGGGTCTCTTGAGCGTCGGCGCAAGTGCAGGTGTCTTACGCATCTTAGACGGACATGCCGACGTACAGCGAGACGTCACCCCTCACGCAGAGGGCCCTTGGAATTTACGCGTAGAGGCAGAGGACCTCCAAAGCTTTCACCATGTGGGAGACAACACGGAGGTCTACGTCGGCGATGAACATGCGGCCATTGTCATAGCGTCCAAGCGTCAGAATGGCGCACCGATCTTCTTTGTCAGCGACAGTGATCTCTTTGCGAACCATGGGCTGGGTCGTGGAGACCACGCGTTGATCTTGGAGCGGCTTGTCAGCCAGGGGTTGGGCAGTGGTGGCGACGTTTACGTCGACGAAGCGTTTCATGGTTATCTTCAAACCTACGACCCGCTTCAGACTGCGCTACGCGCACCAGGCATTTTGCTGAGTGTCAGCGCGACGATTTTCGCGTTCTTGCTGCTCTGGTTTTATTTGGGTTCACCGCGGCGGTCTCCGCAAGAGGCGCCGATGGTACGCTATACAGAACACGAGCTTGCGCAACGCACAGGCCGCATACTCGGTGCGTATCAAACGCCCAAAGTGCGATTAGAGCGGTACAGAGATCTGTTGGTTCGAAACGTGCTTTCGCCTTCATCTGCGCAAGACGCCGCAACCTACCTGGCGCGTATTGAGCAACTTGAAGCGCTGCGCGGCGCGCGCACTTCGCTTCGGACCTTAGATCAAAATCTTCATGCGCTTTCAGCCGGTGCTTCACGTCGGCAAGTGCGACAGTTATTACGACAATACCAACAGTGGTTTGCAGAGGTAAGCGATGCAACTCGATGAACTTCATCGTCTGGCAGGACAATTACGCGACGATATTGAGCAGGTGGTGTTCGGACAACGGCGCGTGGCATCGTTGCTGATCAACGCGCTACTCTCCGAGGGCCACGTTCTATTGGAAGGTGTTCCCGGCACTGCCAAAACGCTGCTCGCCATGACCTTCGCGGAGCGCCTTTCACTGGCGTTTAAGCGGATTCAGTTCACGCCGGACCTGATGCCGGGCGATGTGCTTGGCACCAACTTGTTCAACTTCCAAACCAACCAGTTTGTACTGAACAAAGGTCCCATCTTTACGCAAATTCTGCTTGCGGACGAGATCAACCGTACGCCACCTAAAACGCAAGCGGCCTTACTTGAAGCCATGCAAGAGCGGCGCGTGACCATCGACGGAACGACGTACGAACTCGGCGATGGTTTTATGGTGGTAGCGACGCAGAACCCGATCGAGCAAGAGGGAACCTATCCTTTACCCGAAGCACAACTCGATAGGTTCTTGTTCAAGATTCACGTGGGCTATCCCGAACGTGCGCATGAGCTTCAGATGCTGCGCATTCATGGTCAATCACGAAAAGCATCGAATCTTACGACCCCATCGTTAACGGATCTGGATGCGTTGCGTCGCGCGCGGGCGCTGATCGACACGATCACCCTGTCTGAGCCGCTATTAGAATATATTGTCGATTTGGTGCGAGCTACGCGCGTGCATCCGGCGTTGATGTCTGGAGCATCTCCGCGATCGGCGACCATGCTCGCGCGCGCTTCGCGCACGCTCGCGGCACTCGAAGGACGGGACTACGTGATTCCCGATGACATCAAAGCGTTGATTGTGCCTACCCTTGCTCACCGCTTGGTACTCACACCGGCGGCAGAGATGGATGGCCTCCGCGCGTCTACCATTCTTGAAAACATTGTAGAAAAGGTTCCAGCGCCACGATGATTCGTCCGACCTTGCTGAACATCATCCTGCATGGGATCGGCATTGCCACGTTGTGGTGGATGCTCACGTTCTTCCGCAATGGCTTGGACTTGTGGGGAGTGAGCTACGGTATTTTGTGGTTGGTTACAGTCCTCGACGCTTTCACTTTAGTGCGGGGCCGACGAGGTCTCGACGCCACCCTATCCGCGGTTGAACAGCTCTCGCTCGCCGAAGAGCTTTCTATCACGTGTAACCTACGCAACCATTCTACTTGGCGTAAGGCAGCAGGCATGCTGCACGTACAAACATCAGGTGCACTACGCAGCGCAGCACCCGTGTCTTGGTCGGTGCCGGCACGGTCACACAGCGCGATTCAGGTGCCAGTGCAAGCATGGCGCAGGGGACGTGTAGAAATCCCGCGTGCAGAGCTTCGCGTGTTGAGCGCATTGCGCCTTTTTGAAGCGCGTAAATCCATCGACACAACGACGGTTCACAGCCAAGTTTCCGCCAATCTGCAAAGCGTGCAACGCGCAGCAGCCCGAAGCACCACCTTGCAAAGCTATCTGCAAGGTTTGCGCGTGCAACGGCGCATCGGTGATGGCCAAGCCTTTGAAGCACTGCGTGAATTTCAACCCGGCCACGATACGCGATCGATCGACTGGTCGGTCTCCGCGCGCATGCGTTCTTTGCACGTCAGAGAATTCAAAGAAGAGCGCAATCACAGCGTACTGCTCGCCTTTGATACTGGGCGATTGATGAGCCGCGATATCGAAGGCATGACGCGTCTCGATCATAGCATCAACGCATCTTTGCATTTGGCGTATGTAGCGCTGCGTCTCGGGGATCGGGTCGGTCTGTACGGTTTTGATGAAACCAGTCGTCGCTGGTCGGCGCCGCGTCCTGACATGGTGACGTTGCAACACCTTGTACAAGAGGCGCAACACCTACCCTACACGCTCAACGTCACGGATTTTCGCCATGCATCGATCACCATGCGTCAGCATCTACGTCGGCGCAGCATTCTGTTTATTTTCACTGAGCTAGACCCGCTGAGCATCGACAACGGTCTTCTTTTGGCGCTGGCGCCTTTGCATAAAAAACATCAGATCAACGTGGTCACCCTGCGATCAACGAGCGCGCCCCCCTTAGGCCAAGATGTTCAAGAAGATAGGATCGACACACTCCTGCACCACGATCTACTTCAACAGCAGCGTGATGCTGCCCTGCAATCGCTGCGCAAACGTGGCATTCACGTCATCGATGTACCCGCAGACACGCTCAGCACAGCGCTTTTGATGCGTTATCAAGACATCAAACAGCGGGGGCTCGTATGAGTATACAGCCGACGCCTACCACCGAGAAACGACGTGGCGATAGCGTTCAAAGACACGCCATCGCTTTGCAGAATCTTGTGGATCGCATCGAAGAACACGGGCTTGCACACCTTGAACCTGCTGTGTTGGCCTCCATTCCCACAACGCTCGCTGCTGCATCGACTGCCCTTGCAGTGGCGCGCGGGGAACAGCTCGACAGCCCGATGGTCCGCGCCCTCGAGCATCAAATTTTCCGTCTTTCGGAATTGCTGCGACACGGAGACAAGAAACACCCACGCACGCTGCTCACCCATCTGCTCTACACGCTACCTCAACGCTTGTGGGCTGGGTTTGGCGCCCAGCTTGTTGCCCTCGCGCTGATCGTATGCGGGGCTCAAATTGGGTACCGCACCGTCGCGGCAGATAGCTTGCGTGCCCTGAGTTATTTCCCTGAAGGCATCAGCGATTATTCCATCGGCCATGAGCTCTTAAATCTGGGGGCGTCGCAGGCGGTACAGATGTGGCTTCAGGCACCGATGTCGGATATCGCGTTTTTGCTGGTGTCGTTCGACGTGCATCTTTTCTTGTTCTTCGGCGGATTCATTGCGGCGGCGTTACTTTGCATGGGGCTTGGCGGTGTTTTGACGCCACTGCTTCTCTTATCTTTTGGCGGTGCGTGGGGCGCGATTTTTGGTGTGTTGCCTATAGGCGTGCGTTGGGAGGTGGGTCTCCGCCTTTGGCCAATGTTTTCGATGCTGACGCTCGCGCTCATGCTCGCACAATCTGCGGGCTTTCAAATGTTGTGCGCCTACTTACCTGACCGTAGTGGTCGTCCACGCAGGCGCGCCGCACACCATTTACAATCGGCGTTCGTTCAGGCGATGTTCAGCGGCATCCACCTTGTGCTCGCGGCCCTTCTTAGCATGCAGGTGATCACGCGGGCGGGCGGCGGCCAAACCAGCGCGATTCCACAGATTGTTGCTACGCTCTGGGCGATTCTATTTGTAGGTTATACAGTATGGGCCAACGTTGCGCGTACGCCGATGGGCCGTGCTCTGTTCCAGCAATTACACGGCGGAGCGCCTGATCTGCATCTCCCGTACAAGGTAGAACCACCAGCCGTGCACGAAGGTCGCATCCGCCTCGATCTGCAGGAAGGCGCGAGCATGCACGTTACTCTTGCGCGCATGAGCGATCGTATTGCAGCAAGTGCGATCGACGCATTGATCATCGGCCTTTGGCTCGTGCTGTATGTTGCACTGATCTTCCCGCGCATTTTTGTTGATGACGCATTCTCGTGGAACCGCGTTTTATGGGCGTCGCTGCTGTTGGTTGGCCCAATACTCAGTTATCAATTCATTGCAGAATGGCGATGGCAGGGCCAGACGGTGGGTAAACGTCTCTTCGAAATCCGGAGTATACGGTTAGACGGTGAGCGCATGGATATTTGGACGACTGGCTTACGTGCGCTGTCTCAGGGATTCGAAACCATCGCTCCGATCGCTCTTGCAGCCGCAAGCTATTTTGCGACACGCCAATACGTCTGGTTTTTTGTCGGCATCGCCATTCTTTTTACGGTGATCGTTCAAGCGTTTCCGCTTTTAAACTTGCTGCGCCAACGCTTGGGTGATCGCATGACTGGGACAGTCATCATTGAGCTTCCGGATCGTGTACATCGCTACATTCCTCCTTTACCGAACGAGGAAGCACTTGTGCTCACGCATCCGCGTACGCTCACGCGTGGACAGCATCACGCCGTCGCCGCCGTCCTTTCGCGCGCACGCAGGGGCGAGTTCCAGCCCGGCAGACTCCTTTTAGAGCATTTGGAACAAGATACGCGCATTGCGAATTGGTCGGATGCAGCCGTATCGGAACGCCTCGAATCTCTTTACGCACATTGCGAAATCAAGGCAGCACGTGAGCGCTAGCTCAACGCGTCGCGGTTGCTAAAATCCTGCGAGCGTCTAGCTTTCGCGATGCGCATTCGTCCACGCTGCGCGCGTAGTATATGTACACCGCATCAAGGTGCATCATGGGCTGGAAAGCAGGCGCATCGCGCCAAGAAGTCACAAGCTGGGAAGAAGGAATTTACCTCTTTGGTTGGGGCAACCCCAATAATAAAGCGCTCGGCGTTGCTACGCCGCTCTACGCGCGCGCGTTGGTGCTCGACGATGGCACAACACCCATTGCACTCGTGCTCGTGGACATCGGGGTCATTACCTACACCATCAGGCGTTTTACACTCCAAGCGTTGCGCGATGCGTTTCCTGACTGCCCCATCCGCGACGAGCATATTTTGCTGACCGCCACCCATACCCACAGCGCGGCCAGCGGTTATTCAGAATATCTATTTTACGGCCTTTCGGGTCCGGGGGTCTCCCAGACCATCGTTAACACGTACGCGCAGGGCATCGCCAAGGCCATCGGTACGGCGTGGCGCGATCGAGAACCGGCGTCCGTACGCGTGGGCGAGGATGATTTGCCATTGTCTATTCCAGTGGCGTTCAACCGTTCGCTCACGCCTTATCAACAAAACGCAGAATATCGTGACCGAAACGATCTACAGTCCGATGAAGCCACATGGCGGCGCATGACGCTTTTGCGCGTCGATAGTCTAACGCGCAAAGCGCCGCTGGCGGTTTTTAGCTGGTTTGCCACCCACGCCACGTCGGTGCACGCAAACCATACTGAAATTCACGGCGACAACCGTGGCCTTGCGGCCGTCGATTACGACAAACAGCTCCACGAGCGCTATGGCCACAGCGTCGTCACAGCCTTTGCGCAAGAATCCGCAGGCGATATCACCCCCAACTTTCGATGGGACGCGGCGCGCAAAATCAACGTCGGCGCCAAAGAGGATGACCACGACAGCGCACAGTTCGTCGCCGATGCACTGCGCCACCTCGCCGACAATATCGTCACAAACGAAGATCGCCTGCGCCCGCTATCTCCTACCGTCGCGGGCGATCTGGCCTATGTGCGCCTTGCTGGCTACCAGTTCGAAGACACACACGGCGAAGAATTGGAAGTCGGCGACGCTGTCCTCGGCTTAGGGTTCATTGAAGGGACCAAAGAAGGTCCAGGTCCGTTGCGCCCTTTTCACCCAGTGCTACGCCGCATCACCAACATGTTACGCAATGCGCGAGGCGGGCAGGGGCGCGAACTTCGAAAGCACCATGGCAACAAATTGCCCTTCCTCGATACCGGTAAAGGCCATCACGGCAACGCATTCGGCCTGTTCACCCTGCAACGACCGTTCATCCCGTCCGCTGTCGACGGTACGGTAAGGACCTATAAGTACTATCGTTCGATTCAAGCGGTAGACGACCATCCGTGGACGCCGGTGGTCTTACCTTTTCAGGTGCTCCGCATCGGTGAGTTGTGGCTTGCGACGGTGCCGGGCGAACCGACCACCACCGTGGGTCGACGTTTACGCGAGGCATTGCGCAAAGACATCGTCGATTCGCTCGATGGTGTTGCGGCAGAGCCTACGGTCGTCATCGCAGCGTACAGCAACGATTACACCTCATACGTCACCACCTTCGAGGAATATCAAGAACAGTGGTACGAAGGCGCCAGCACCATTTTCGGCATTCACACCGCCGCTGGCGTTCAGCACATTTTGCAAGAATTGACGCGCGCGGTTGCGCAGGAGCGATCGCATCATTTGCCCGTCGACGCCCCGCCGATCTTTGAGGACTGGGTCTTTGAACGACGAGATTATCGCAGCGCACCGGCATCGGTGCGCGGTCATGCCTTCTCTGACGAGACGTAGGGGGCTGCGTTACCCCGTTGCGCCTCCGCCCTCGAAGGCGCAGCGTCTGCAAGGTGCGCGCACTTGGACTTTTGGTGCGCACTTGGATTAGACTGGACGCAACGTAGCGTGCGTTCATGTGCAAACGTGCGATTCGTCTACTCGCTTGAAGACCGGGTGTGCGGTATGCCTACGGACAAACCTGAAAGCTTGTGGGCGCGCCTTCCTGTGTCGATGCAAGAGTCCTTAAAGTCGGACACGCGCTCCCCGCTCCAACAATGGCTTAAAGCCACCTGTTATGACGCTGCATCTTTATTGCGCTACGCCTCCACTCAAAGCGCAGAAGATGCGTATGAGATTATTTTAGCTGCTGCCGTTGCGTCTGTGGTTGACGCGTCCAATGATGAGCATCCCATCGATTTAAGCTACGCGATCCCACTTTGGCATTCACTGACGGAAGGAAGAGTTTCTACTGGCGTTCTCATCGACAATCCGCTGATTTCTACGGCTGCGCATACGGGCAGTTTACCGCTGGGGACCAGCACTGCGCACATCGCGCTTGGACTTGCGAACGGTGCCGTTCTTGATGTGACGGCGCGTCAAAGGTTTTTGGAACAGGCATTGGACTCGCCGAGTCCGTTGCACCTGGCATTGCTTTGGTTTTGTATCGATCTTGACGTGCAAGAGCGTGACCAAAGCCAGAGCGCAGTCCATCGATTTCTTGTGGAGTGGATACGGGCGTTTCCTGCGGATCGCGATCTGCCCATCTTTCTACTGCGCAAGTATCTCGATTCTGCGCGTCGTATTGGTGTTGCCGGAGCGCTGGCACCGTTGAGCGATTACACCGCGCCGCAGATCAGTCCGCGCGAAGCTGCTTGGGCGATCGCTTGGGATGAAGCGGCGCGCGCAGGTGCGTACAACACCTGCGGAGATCTGGCCTTGCAGCGGGCGCGCCAGTTTCGTGCGCATCAAGATCTGCATCGACGTTGGCTTTTCATCTATGCACTACACGAAGATCGACGCGAGGAACGCCGCACCACCACACTGCCCGTTGCGCGGGAATTGCTCGATCTCATGTATGAGGTAGAGGACCCGAACATCCCCGCCTCATTGTGCGCAAGTATCGCGGCACGCACCAATCTCTTAAAACCCGTGTTACGTGAAGCGTTGCCTTTTCTCAAAGGCCCTACGCCGCCGCTAGTCGGCCCCTCCCTTGACATTGCCACGCGCCCGCAATCCTTCGGCGACCTGCAAGAACAAGGCGTTGCAGGGGTGTTACTGGCGATGCGCCTCGCGCACAAATATCCACGCACCTACGAGGCTGCAAACGCGCTAACGATCCGTGAACGCAAGAGCTCATCACCAGCGCCCATCTTGGACGACTACGAGAGCAATCTCGATTTCATGCGCGAAATCTTTCCAACCGAAAGCGAAGACGCCGCCGCACCGGCTGAGAGCATTCAGCCGGAACCTTCTGTCGGGGCTCTGGGTGAGAGCGCGCACACCGGCGCGGTATCTGCGATTCCGCCGGCAACATCAGATCTTTCGAGCGACCTGCCCCTGCCGGTCACGTCAGAAGAAACACAAGCCGCGGAGGAGGTAGCTCCAAAGGATGGCGATAAGACCGTTGAGCCGCCATTGGAACCCGCGAACGATGACGCCCAGGAGGGTTCAGGTAAGAAACGAATGCTTTCGACGGGGCCTTTTGATCACACGATCTTCGCCACGTTGGGCACAGAAAAATTTACAGACGAGACACTGGTAGCATCGAACAACGATGTGGACCCTACGATCTCAGACGTTTTACTCGCCGCATTTTTACCAGATAATTTACGTGCGCGCGCCGACCAGCTCCTCGCACAACGTATCCACGCCAAGCAGCTCCAAGAGCGGGCATTCGTGCGAGCGATTGAAGATCGCATTGCACTCTTACCGCATTCTGCTTGGGCGATTGCGGAGCTATTGGCAGATTTAGATCCGCCACAAGAAGCCAAATCGTGGATGAGACGTTCGGTGGAGCACACGCCACCCTCGGACGTTCGCGATGAACGCTACCGACGTCTGGCACGGCACTGTGCGCAACGATGTCACGATCTGACGCAAGCGTTGCAGTTCTTGGAACAAAGCCTTGAGACGAACCCCATCGCGATAGAAACCATCTCGCTACTCGACGCCATTTATACGCGTCTTGCGCGCACAGACGCGCTCCGTGCCCTCTATGAACGGGCGCTCGAACACCTACCGGCGGAGCACACGACGGAATTACGCGCACAATGGCAGGCGCGACTTCAGGAAATTAACGCGAAACGCGTGCGAAAGACCGAACACTAAAGCTCAAAAGCACAAAAGACGACAAATCAACAAAACGCTGATGCCGTCTTCTACATGTTCAGTACGCAAGATTTGGCGTCTTACGACTCGCTGTCGGTTTTGCGTAGGCGCGCAAGCTGTTCCACGATGCGCGCGCGAGCATCAGTATCCACTGCCGGCTCATCCACAGCCTCTTGAACAGCGAGTGGTCCACGCTGAAACATGACTTCTAACAATTCCGCTTCCATTGCGCTCAAACGTGCGCGAAGCTCTCCATGCAACTGACCACGAAACTCCAACGCGTGTTCGCGATCTTCACTCAAACCATGAGCCATGCGCACCGTCATCTCCTCTTGCCACGTGAGCTGCTGCTCACGGGTGCTCGTCTCCGTGGGCGCCTTGGTCACCGTATGACTCGTCACACGGGCGTCTTGCTTGTTACTAGTCAACGCTTCTCTCCAATTCTTACAACTCTGAACGCTCCGTTCAACACCGAGCATCTCTTTGATACGTGCTACACAGCGCCACAGCAAATTTCTGCCATCGCCTGAGCAATTATGACCATCTTGAGCGCAACTTCACGACAGGAAGCCGTAAACTCCATTGTTATCAGTGCATTGGAGCGGTCTAGCTCGACCAAATTCGTCGGCACAACCAAAGAAACCTTTGCAGATTTCGCGCATTGGATGAAAAAAAACCTTCATCCACAGCATATCGGCGTGATCTTTGACTCAAACACGCAAAAGATCGCGCACAAAAATGTGCTCCCACTCTTGCAAGCAGCACAACTCGATTATACCGAGCACTGCGCTCAAGGTCCAACGCCACACCAACCACCCATCTGCTCTACCACCTACGGTGAGCAGCTTGGCGAGCAATTCCCAACCACCCTCGATCTCATCTTAAGCGTCGGCAGCGGCACCGTAACTGACCTTGGTAAAATTGCTGCACGCAAACGAGGCGTTCCCCTGATCGTTATTGCTACCGCGGCAAGTATGAACGGGTTCACCTCCGCACTTGCAGCGACGCTGGACGATGGACTGAAGCTCACCAAAAAAACACCACCGCCCTACGCGGTTTGGGGACACCCAGAAACACTAGCATCCGCTCCTTCATCCATGTCTTCTGCAGGCCTTGGCGACCTGCATTCGAAGCCCATAAGTTCCGCAGATTGGCGTCTGAGCCATCGCCTCAATGGTACGCCGTGGGACCCTGACGTGGTAGAGATGCTGCAAACGGTCACCCACTTATCCGAGGGGCTTGCGGACGGCTTACACCGCAACGATCCGGAGGCACACGGTCAGCTCTTCGCAGGGCTGTGTCTCACCGGTATCGCCATGCAAGCTGCAACGCCAGGCTCTCAAGCGTCCGGTGCAGAACACCTCATCAGTCATTATTTCGACATGATCGCCGGAAGCGCATCCTTTACGCATCGCGCAACCGACCACGGTGCTCAAGTCGCTGTAGGATGTATGGTTGCGCTTTGTGCATGGTCTTTTGCGCAAAGATGTCTCAAAGAAAAGCGCCCCATGCAGGCATGCCCAGCCCACGTGTACGAACCGACTGCGAGAAAACAGTGGATCGATGCGCATTTTAGGGATTTGAGCCCTGCGATTTCGTCGATGCATGAGCGTACGCCCGTACGCTCGGAAGATGTGGAACGACGCCGCGCGATGCTCGATGCAAACGGCGTGAACATCCTAGAGGATGCTGCCTCGTATCTTCCCGCGCCGGCGTGGTTGCGCAGTGAATTACAACGCGCGCAATGCCCAACGTATTTTCAGGAACTCGGTGTTTCGCGGTCGCTCGCTGCCGAGTGTTTGCAATACGCGCCGTGGGTACGGGCGCGTTACACCATTTTGCACCTTCTACTCGAGTGCGGATGGTACGATGATTTCATGAAGGAAGCACTCGCTGCGACCTACGAACCCGTCACATAAGCAAGCTCGCTCACGCGCAGCACGTGCTGATGTGTGGCGAGCCGAAACGTACGCACCCCCAGCTTCGCATCAATCCAAACGCGCGTCCTCAACCTGCTTGAGCATCCGAGGGATCACCACGTTCATGAGAACCCCGATGCTCGATTTGCTTAAATCCAAAAGCATCCCCTGCATCACGTCTCGCCCGTGGCGTACCACGACCGCCACGTGGCCGTCTTCTAGGTCCACCCAGTAATAACGATTCAAATTCGGGAATTTGGAATTATCGAGCGCTGCGATGATGCTGTCGGTCAGCGCATTAAACATCGTGATAGCGGTAGGCTGCGGATTGATCGCCGCATACACCTCTTCGGTCTGACGATCCCAGATACCTGTCGCGATGATACCATCTCCGAGCTGCGACCTCATTTCTGCAAGTGCGCGTTCCAATGCGGCGATATCAAATTTCATGACGTCACAGCTTCCTTCAATCCGAGCGTTTCACTTTGTAAGATAGCGTACTATCAAAAGTATGAAATTTGCAATAGCGACGAATTAATACAGGCTAAACCTATAATGTCGCATCACAAAGGGTCAGATCGTCAGAAACTGCTGCGTTGAGGGCATCGCGCCACTGATAGAGCAGATGTTGCGTTTGGGGCGTGACCGCTTCTGCATGGAGCATCCGCGAATCCGCATCATGCACCATCATCGAAAGCGCGAGATCTGCGCGTTGGCGTACGCTCGCCACCTTTTGGGGCCATTCGATGATGAGAATGCCTTGCGTAAGGCTATCATAAAAGCCCACGGATTCTAGATCGTCTTCGCTCTCGAGGCGATAGAGATCGTAGTGAAAAACGGGCGGGTCGGTGTCGTAGATATTGCAGACAGCGTACGTGGGACTTGAGACATAGTCGCCTTCGCCGGGTTGAATTCCATCGACCAGCCCACGTGTGAAGGTGGTTTTGCCCGCGCCGAGCGCGCCTTCTAAGGTCAGGACGATGGGCGTGCGCAGAAGTTCACCAAGAAGTGCACCGACGAGCTCGGTGGCCTCTTCACCACGGATGTGCACTTGAAGTGTTTGTGCGCTCATATCCTTCGTAATCAATTGACGTAGAAGGGATAGGCGACGCTCATTGGCACATCGTTGAATTGTGGGAAGCGCATGGAGCGCACTGCACGAACGAGGCAACCTTCGGCCGTACTGCTCAGCTTTCCACCTTCGGATGAAGCCCGCACGCTGAAGGTTTTTCCGCTGGGATTGATGGAAAAGCGCAGCGTCGCTCCTCTAAAGTTCGCGTTATTACGCATTTCTTCTTGGAAACAAGAGCCAATACGCGAGGCATACTGGTTGATGGTTGCGTTGACTTCACTTTGGCTCAGCTTACTCGCCGGTTTTGAGCTATCGAAGTCGAGTGTGTATTCTTCGGTGCCGTCGTTATCAAAGCGATCGCGGCTGCTGGAGCGTCCGCGGCTTGAGCTGCTTGGTTTTTGCTCAAAGAGCGATGCTACAAGCGCTTGGTCTGCGGTGATGGCTTGGTATTCTGGCTCGGGAACTTCAAAGTGGAAACGGTAGCTACGCACCACTTGCTCCATCGGGAAGGGTTGGGGCGTGGGCCGAACGGTTTCCATGACATCTTTAAAGGGAAGGATGCCCGTCAGGTGAAGCACGACCAAGCCGAGCACTGCGAGCCCGATGGCGCCCAATGCGACAGAGAACGAAGCGCGCACGGAGCGCTTCTTCACTTCTTCGACGAGCTCTTGGCGACGTTGCTCGGCCTCCACGCGACGCTGGTTTCGACGCGGAATGTACTCGATGACATAGTCGGTGAAGTACGGTGCATCGATGAGATCTGCGAGTTCTCCTGTAACGCTGTCGGTGACAACGGTGTACTCGTTGATCTCTTCGGCTTCGAGCTTTTTGCGCACGGTGGCGGCGTCAAACGGCCCGTAATCTACGCCGTCGATACGCACGAGCCATCGCTCTTGGTCGTCTTGGATATTCTGGCGTTGCGCGCGTCTTTTGGCAAAGAGCGCAGAAGCGGTTTCGAGTCCTTCGTTCAGGCCGCGCTCTCGAAACGAACCGCTGGGCGTCTCGTCGTCCGTTTTACGTTGTGGCGGTGGAAGCGATGGGCGCTGAGGGCCGGTCGCATGGCCATCAGATGCGGCTGATCCGTCGTGTTCGCTCATTCTAACTCCTCTGCGTCTGTGGTGGGCGCCTGGTCGTCGTTCGTTCGCTTATCAGAGGATGGTTGCGGCGGTGTCGCCATCGCCACGGGTCCCAATTCCACTTGCCACCCTTTACCGACGCGTATCATTTCGATCTCAAAGCGTTCATCGAGTTCGGTTTCGATGGCCAAGGTCGCGTAACGCCCTCCACCATCTGTGCGCTCGATGGACCGTATCAATGCGTGATCTGGAAGCCAGCCAAAACGCAGATAATCTGTTGGACGCAGACCTTCGGGCCCCTCGTCGGCGAGTGCTTCGAGTCGCGCGCGCGTATCCGGACCTAAAAAGGCCCAAGCACCGTTCGGATCCGCTCCAATATATGCGAAAGCGTCGAACATCGCGTACATGGCGGCTTCTGGCGAGGCATATTCGTTGGCCTGACGCGTATCGCAGGCAGTCAAGATACCCGCAAAACCGACACTTGCCACCAAAATCCACGAACGCAAAGCGCCCTGCAGATCACTGTATCCCTTCATGCTCACAAGAATCCATCACCCGATATCGATGCGCACGGACAAGGGGGTTGCCCTATCTTTCGGTCCACGCTGTCATAAGACTCTGCAACCTTTGCGCGATTTTCGCAATGACTCTGTCGCTCGATCCATAAACGTCATGTCCCCATAGCAATTTCTTAGGAGTTGGTGAATGATTGACGAATCTTTGGACTCTCCTTTAGATGAACACCGATCGATCTTCTCGTCTCTCGTCCCACACGCGCCGCGATGATCCGTACCCTCAAAATTTTCTGGGCCATTTCTCTCGTCTTCGCGCTGGCGGCTGTTGGCAGCGGTTGCAGCGGCTCTGACAAGCCGACGGAGCCCGCTGGAGGCTACGCTGCGTTTCAAAGCGCCATGCTCAACCGCGACGCCGATGGCGTGTGGCTGACACTTTCATCAGATACACGCGCGCTCTTTGCGGACGTCCTTGATACACTGCGCGCCACCGATGACATGGTCGATAAACTGCAGCCCTCGGACCGTATCGAAGCCCGCAAAGCCATCGGTGCAGAGCTCCTTGATACGGTGCATACGCCCAAAGACCTCTTTCACTACATTTTCAGTAGCGAAAACATCCCCACCGAAGCTGGCTATCGCGCAGGTCTACGCCCAAAGAAAATTCGCATCGAAGATGAACACCGTGCCATCGTGTTGACCGCTGCAGGCGAAGAGATCGAAATGATACAGGACGAGGACGAGCTGTGGCGCGTGCGCTCGCCGCTGCATGAACAGTTCGCCGAGGCCTTTGCAGGCATGGAAGAAAACCGCGCGCAACTCGAAACCGCGATCAACCTCTTTGGCGCCGCAACCAACGAAGATGCCGAAATCGCTCGTCTACTCGGCGCGGAAAGTGACGCCAAACCTGAAGACAAAAAAGAGAGCGCAAACACCGATGACGCCGATCAATAGACACTCCGTCGCAATCTGCTGAGGTTGCGTCCATCAGCGATTGGCCGTGTCACGCGCCATCAACGCACAATTTGTGCTGACATGCGCCTCAAGAATCTTCACACGCTGCGCACCGATGCGATCCGTGAGCTCTGCCGGCAATCGTTTCAGGCCGCTTTCTTCTGCGTCACGCGCAACCAAGATGCGCTCTGCCCATGTCTCAGTGATACCTGACAGCTGCGCTAACGCTTCAGCGTCTGCGTACCACCAACAGATGCGCTCGCCCATCGCGCGCCGCTGTGCGTTGGTTGCTGCCCAAAGCCAGGCATCGCGCTCTTGGAGCGCGCACGGCTGAGTACGAACCACGCTATCGACACTCCCCGCGCAGCGCGGCGCGTCGGTACGAGGGGCGGCAGAAGCACTCTCTTGGTCAAACCAATGCATGGCGGGATCTTCGCTCACCCGCAACTCCCGCGCCTTCGAAGGCGGAGGCGGTGCGTAGCTCGCCCAAAGCGTCGATCCGACGACGAACACCGTGAGCGTCATCACGCTCCCAAAATCTGGCGTGTTGGCAGCCCTCGCCGCCGTTTGGTTCGCGTACCGCGCGCGCACACGGTGCGCGGCTGCATGCATGCGCGATGTGACGCGCGCAGATAAGAATTGTAATGCGTTGGCCATGAAACCTCCGAGTCTCAGAGGTTATATCGGCACCTGCGCGCAAAAGTTGCGTCCAGCGGCGAAAATTATCGTGCTGCAGAGATGGCCCAAGTGTTTCTGCGTACCCAACGGCTCCAATAGTAGCGGGCGTCGTGCGGCGACCAGGTCAACGACGGCGGATATTTCCCAGTCATTTGCATGAGCATACGCTGGGCGTTTTCACGGATATGGGGTCGTTGATCACCGGCGGCTTGGGCGAGCGATTCTGCGAGGGTGGCGGGTCGTTTCGATGTTTTGTATCCCGCGTTTTGCATGCCTGCGAGGACCATATCGAGGCGTGTCTTGTAGCGGCGGGTATTTTCTTGAATCCAAGCTTCCCATGCGTCGGCGGCTTCGGAGCAGGCGTCGTGGCTTCGACGTGGCGAAGCCCAATTAAAATCGGTGGGTTCGTGGTTGGTGATCATGGTGATCGCGCGTGCTGCGCGCGCGCGAATTTCTAGATCGTGGTCTTTGAGCGCGGCGGTGAGCGGTGGCAGCGCTTGAAGGCTCGCTGTTTTGGCGAGCGCGTCGATGGCGTAGAGCTTCAGGGGCACGCCCTTTTGGTCTGGATAAACGACGGCAAGCTGCGTTTGGCCACCCTCGCTTTGCATCCATGTTGCAATCGCCTGCGCTGCGTCATTGCCGCTTCGTTCACTCAGCACTTCTAAGAAGCGCACGATGGTTTCTGCGTCTGTTTCTGTGGGCAGTCGTTTGCCCACTTCTTTGGCCACATGGTCTGGCGCCATCGAAAGCAGTGCGATGGAGGCTTCGCGGCGGACTTCACTGGACGTGTCGTCTAAGCGCCGCGCAACGTCTTTGGTCCAGCCAAAATCTTTGAGCATGCCAAGGCGCATCACCGCGGCAAGACGGACTTCATCGCGCGGATCGTCCAAGTGGACGGCGGCGTTCAAGACACCGCGCTTCACGTGTACGTCGGTGGGCGGCATCCAGTCGTGCTTGGCGCCGAAATCTTCGCACCCAACCTCCAAATCCTCTGGCGTGCAGTAGATCCGCAGGTGCAGGTGGTCATCGTGCGGGATATATTTGGCTGGTTGACGCAGGAGGATCTCTGCGCGGCGGAGGATTTCTGGATCGACTTCTTGGGTACTTGCGTAATCGAGCAGCAGTTTTCTAAGGCCGTTCGATATGAAGAGGTATTGTAATGTGGCGTCTTTATTTTCGATGAGCGCCTCGACCAAGGTCCAATTTCTAGCGACATCGAAACGGTAATAACCGTTATATTTCTTACTTTTACCCTCATCATCGAAGGTGAGGAGATCGGGCAAAAGGGTGGGGTTGCCGTTGGGGTCTGTGGCATAGAATGCCAAGTCGGCATCGTGTCCAACTTGGTGTGAGACGCTGTAGGGGATGGGTCCGCCGTGCGGTCCGCCGATGTTGCCGACGCCGAGGATGCTTTCGGGGTGTTGGCGTGCAACGGCTTGTGCGGCGTTTTCAATGAGTTGAACGAGCGCTTGGTGACCGTAGTTAAGGTTTCGTGCGCGTTGTCTTGGCAGGATTTTCCACGTTTCGCTTTCGGGCGCGAGTGTGGCGGCGTGGACGAGTCGTCCATGGTTTACCCGTCCGATGGCGCGGCTACTTGGTGTTTCGTTGGGCAGGAAGTGAAACGGTGGTTCTTGTTCGTATTTCTGTTTTTCGGCGCTGATTTTACCGAACTCAAATGGCGCGCGTCGTGGCGTGGCATCGATGCCTTGTTGCCAGCGCGGAACAACCACATCTGCACGCGGAGCGTAGTGTTGGCGTAGGTCTTGGGGCAGACGCATCGATTCTTGGGGGAGGACCACGGCAACCGCTTGTTGCGGCTGGATTTGGGGTTGGTTTCCGTCTCCCTGCGCCCCCGCTTTCGAAAGCGGAAGCAATAGGCATGCGGCACCCATGCTCAACGCACAGAAGCTGAGCAAGCGATGCGAACGTTTGAATGGCTTGGTGCGACTCATCATTGCAACGCGCTGGTTGGTTCCCACGGTACAAAAGGCTGTTTCGGGCTTTGTGTTACGAAAGCCCTGTAGGATCAACGGGTAGCAAGATTCACGCGGGCGCGCAAAAAACGAAGGTCGCGTCTTGGCGCGAACGGCTGCTTCGGCACATCTTTTGCGCGCAAGCGGTGTCGATGAGGTTTTAGTGCACGGCGACTTTTTCGGGCGCGCGCACAAGGTCTGGGTAATGTGCTTCGGCGACGTCGGGGTGCGCGCGCAGGCGAAGTTTCAGAAGGTTTTCTCCGAACGTACCGTAAATTACGTTATCGGGGTCTTCGGTGACGCCGCGCGCGTCTTTGGCCAGGTGGGGTGGAAGATCGATTTTGGGGATTTGGGCATCGAGCGCGGGATTGAAGAAGAAGGGGATGGAGAGGCGTTCATCCCCGGCTTTTGGGGTAACGACGCGGTGAACGGTAGCTTTCAGGTAACCGTCGGTCGCATATTCCAGCAGTTCGCCGATGTTGATAACGAATGCGCCCGGAATTTGTGGAACGTCGATCCATTGGTCGTTGTATTCAACTTGGAGGCCGCCTTTGCCCTCTTCGATCATGAGCATGGTAAGCATGCCTGGGTCTTTATGAGCGCCGACGCCTTGGCCTCGCTCTTCTCTGCCTGGGTAGCGGACAAGCTTTGTGAGCGTCGATGGTTTATCGCCGATGGCATCTTCGAAGGTGTCGGCGGGCGCACCGAGCGCGATCGCCCATTCGCTCATGAGTTTGCGCGCGATGGTAGTGCAGTGGCGCTCCCACGTGGTGAAGGCTGGGCGGAGGCTTGGTTGTTTTTCGGGCCATTGGTTTGGGCCATCGAGTTGCATATAGGTTGGTGCGTCAACATCGGTCACCAGATCGCGTTCTGCGCCGAGGTCGATCTGCTCGCGCCAGTCCATTTTACCGCGGGTATATTCTCCACCTGCGCGCGTATAGCCTCGGAATTGTGGGCTTTTAACCATCTCGATCTTCTTTTTGTCCTCGTAGGGCAGCGCGAAGAACTTTCGCGCTTCGCCGAAGATTTCTTGGATGGTTTGTTCGGGGATACCGTGGCCGACCAAATAGAAGAACCCAATCGTATGGGTTACTTCGCGGAGTTTTTCGCGAAATTCTTGGGTGGCGGCCTCGCCTTGTTTCAGCAGCGAAAGGTCCAGAACCGGTAGAGCGTCGACGGTGGTTTGCGTAAAGGATTGCACTTGCATGGGGTGCCTCGCGCGTAGGGCATGGTTGTAGGGCATGAGTTCTGACGCACAAAGACGGTAGGGTCGGCGGTCCAAAGCGGTGTAGCGCGCTTGTTCGCCGGCAATTCTCTGTGTGTACGCGCTAAAGCATGAAGAAGATTCGCGCAGAAATCAAATTGTTCATTAATTTAATCAACAATCGGCGCAGGCATTGAATTTCACGCCAAAAACGACGTGCGCCCTGCCGTCGCTACGCAACATGAGCGCGCGATGAACAGGGCGAACGATCTTTTGAATGGGGCGCGATGCGGTCTAGATCAGGTCAGCGTGGTGTCGTTGCGCCACGTCTGGGTGCGCGCGCAAGCGCGCTTTGAGCATGTTCTCACCCATGGTTCCGTGGTTCCAATCGTCAGGGTCTTGACGCACCCCCGGCGCGCGTTCGGCCAAATCGGGCGGCAGCTGAAGTTTGGGAATGTGGGCGTCGAGCGCAGGGTTGAAGAAAAAAGGCACCGACAGGCGCTCTTGCGCTTGTTCGGGCGTCACCACGCGGTGCAAGGTCGCCTTGAGAAAACCGTCCGTGGCGTGCTCAAGCAACTCACCAATATTCACGACAAATGCGCCCGGAACCGGCGGCGCATCGATCCATCGATCTTCGTATTCAACCTGCAAACCGCCCTTACCTTCTTCGATCATGAGCAACGTGAGCATGCCGGGATCCTTGTGGGCACCAACCCCCTGTCCGCGCCCATCACGTCCTGGATAGCGCACAAGCTTGGTCAGCGTGGACGGCCGATCGCCAATAGCCGCATCAAAGATATCAGCTGGACTCCCCAAAGACTCCGCCCACGCGCGCATCAATTTGCGGGCGATCGCCATGCAATACCCGTCCCATGCGGTGCAAACCTCGCGCAGCGATGGCAGCGCATCGGGCCACTGATTCGGACCATCAAGCCGCATGTATGCCGGTGCGTCCGGATCGGTGACAACCTCGCGCTCCGCACCGAAGTCGATCTGCTCGCGCCAATCGATCTCACCGCGGGTATACTCGCCGCCAATACGTGTATACCCCCGAAAATGCGGGCTATTTACCATCTCAATTTGCATCTTGTCGGGTAACGGCAGCGCAAAAAATCGACGCGCCTCCTCAAAGATACCGTCGATCACCGCCTGCGGAATGCCGTGCCCCACCAGATAGAAAAAACCCACCTCGTGCGTGACTTGACGCAGCTGCGCTAAAAACGCCGCGCGCGCCTCCTCGCCCTGATCGAGTTGAGACAAATCCAGAATCGGCAGCGTCTCTAAATCCTGTCCTACTTCTACGCGTGCACTTGCCATATGTACGACTCCCGACCGCAACACACCGATGTGCGCTGTTCCAAATCAAAATCTATCGTTGCAGGATAGGGATTGATGACAAATCCAGTCAACAATAAAGCGCCCTTTTATTTCTCCAGCGCCAACGCCGCATGCGATGCAGATAATTGCGTCGCACACTTTCCTAATTGAGCGTCATGCTTTAACTTTAAGCTTTCCGCATTCAACCTATTTTGGCCCCAGTACCACTGTGACCGATACATTTCGCCCCTCCGCCACCGTCGAAGACTACCTCAAAGCGTTGTATTCGCTCGAACAGCGCGGACACGACAAAGTGCGTATCAAGGATATGGCGGAACTGATGGACGTTTCCCTCCCATCCGTCACCACCATGATGAAGTCGCTCGCGGAACAAGACTTTGTCCAACGAACCGCTTACCGCGGCGTTTGTCTCACCGAAGACGGCAAACTCGCCGCGCTCAAAGTCATCCGGAAACACCGCCTTGTCGAAGCATTCCTGATTGAAGTCCTCGGCTATACTTGGGACGAAGTGCACGAAGAAGCCGAACGCCTAGAACACGCCATGAGTGACACACTCACCGATCGCATCGATCAGTATCTGGGCTTTCCACGTTTCGACCCCCACGGAGACCCCATCCCCAGCGCCGACGGCACCATCGAAAAACCCACCACACAAACCCTCATCGAAGCGCCACAACAACGCCCGCTCTCCGTCCAACGCGTCACCGACCAAAGCACCGAAGTCCTCCAATACCTCGGCGAACGCGGCATCCAGCCGGGCGCCACCCTCAGCATCGAACGCGTCGATCCCTTTGATGGTCCCATCTGGATCAAACTCGACGATCAGGAAATCGTGCTCAGCCGCACCCTCGCGCACCGCGTGCTCGTCGATCAACCCAACGCCCGCACACGCAAAGCGTAGAAGCTTCAGATGATCGCAACGCCCCCGCCTTCGAAGGCGGAAGGGATGCGTCAACCCGCAGTCTGACCGCTGATCTCACCCACAAAGATGCGGCGTACGCGCGGTGAAATACGCGTCAAAAGCTCGTATGCAATGGTGCCAGCGCGCTCCGCCATCTCCTGCAACGTCGGTTCACCTGCACGCGAACCATACACCACCACCTCGTCGCCCGCCTCCACGCGCGACGGAACGTCGGTGACATCGATCATGGTGACGTCCATGCAGACACGTCCCACTACCGGACACGCCACGCCATGTACCGTCATCCAACCGCAATTCGATAAATGGCGCGGGTAACCGTCATTATAGCCGATCGCCACCACCGCTATCCGGCGAGGTCCCGCACCTTCGGGCACACGCCAAGTCGAGCCGTAGCCAACGGGCCCGCCTTCGGGTAGCAATTTCGCGGTGACCACGCGTGTGGTCAAACGGAGAACGGGCGTGAAAGGATTGCCATCGGGCAGCTCAGCATAGCCGAGTAAGCCAATGCCCGAACGCACCATGGAGTAGCGCGATGTGGGAAAACGCACGCTGCCTGCGGTATTGGCTGCGTGAATCCAGCGCGGACGTGCGCCCAGCTGTTTTGCTTGGGCAACAAAGGCTTCGAAGCGCTCGATCTGCGCGAGCGTAAACGCCGGATCGGGTTCATCGGCGGAGGCCAGATGCGTCATCAGTCCTTCGATACGCAACGAGGTGCTTTGGAGCGCTGCGCGCACGGTATCGAGAGCGTCTGTGGGCAAAAGTCCGCAGCGTCCCATGCCGGTATCGACTTTGATGTGCACCGCCACTTCCGCATTTTGCGCACGAGCGATCGCATCTAAGGCATGCACCATCTGCGGGTCGATCACCTCTGCGGACAGCTGATGGCTGACGATTTTCGGCAGTTCATGCGGCAACAGATTTTGGACTAGAATCGGTACGGAAATCCCCTGCTCTCGAAGCGTGACGCCCTCGTCGGCGTAGGCGACCGCAAGAGCTTCTGCGCCGCGTTGCACGTACAGCCGTCCTAAGCGCACGGAATCAAGACCGTAGCCAAAGGATTTTACGACCGGCATGACGGCGATATCGTGCCCGATGATTGCGCGTAACTTATCGAGGTTGGCTGCGAGCGCCTCAAGATCGATATGCGCGATGGCTGGGCCGAACGACGAAAACAAGAGTTCTGCCACGCGTTCTAGGCGCTCTGGTCGGCTTGCTTTGATGAGCACGCGATCGCCGCGCTGAACGTGCTGATCGAGCGCCATGGCGGCATCGGCGACGTTTTTCGCGTAGATCACCTGTTCTGGCGCAAGCCCTGCGCCGGTGGCGGCGTCTGCGATATCCCGTGCGTCGTCGCCGACCAAGATGAGTCGGTGAACGTTTGCGTGGGCGACGGCTACGCCTACGCGCGCGTGGGCTGCGGCGCGCGCTTTCCCAAGTTGTGCGAGGGGTCCCACCACTGCAAAGGCACGTCCTTCGCTGGTCATTGCACTGAGCGTGCGTAGCGCGACGTCGAAGCTTTCGGGGTCGGCGCTATACGCGTCATTGAGGATGAAAACGCCGTGGGGTGTGCGGGTCATTTCTAGGCGCATGGGCGCTGGAGACCACGAAGCCAATCCGCGCGTGATGGACGCTGTGTCCACGTTGAGTTTTTGCGCCATGGCGATGCACAGGACGACATCGGTGCGCAGGCCTGCGGGAATCTCCGGCAGCTGCACGCGATGCCCATCGACGACGACGTGCTGGAAATCCTGCGCCCATTGCACCTTCACCGCGGCTTGGGGCGTGCTTCCCACACGCAAAACCTTCGACTGGATGGCGCTGAGCGCCTCGATGGCCAAGGTTTCTGTATCTGGGACGAGCACGGCTGCGAGGGTTGGGTCCTGAAAGAGCAGGGATTTCTCGCGCGCGGTGGTTTGTGCATCTCGCAGTGTTTCTCGGTGCGCGTCGCCGACGTTCACAAAAATGCCGTGTGTTGGCTGGACCATCTCTTTCAGGCGTTGCATTTCGCCTGGTTTAGAGATGCCGCATTCAATGAGCGCTACATCGGCTTGAGGGTCGAGTTGTAGCAGGGTCATGGCGACGCCTACTTGGGAGTTCCACGAAAGCGGCGATGCGGCGACTTGCAGCGATTGCCCGAGTGCTGCGCGCAGGAGTTCTTTGACGGTGGTTTTACCGTTGGAGCCGGTGATGGCGACCACGGGTTTGTGAAACTGCTGGCGCGCGTAGGCTGCGAGTTGCTGAAGCGCTTCTAGGGTGTCGTCAACGACGATGAGCGCGTGTCCTTTGGGGGGTGGAGTTTGCGCGCGGGGATGCGTTTTCGAAAGCAGGGCGGCGCTGGCGCCTTGCCGCCATGCGCTTTCTACAAAATCACCCCCGTCGAATCGTTCTCCGGCGAGTGCGACAAAGAGATCACCTTGTTGCAAGGGGATGCGCGTATCGATGACGACGCGTTTGATGGCGTGGCATCCGCCTGAACATTCACCGTGCACGATGTTTGCAAGCGCTGAAAGTTCTAGGGGAAATGCTGCCATGGTCGACCTACGATAGACCGAGTTTTTGCATCACTTTTTGCAAGTCTTGCCATGCAGATGCTTTTTCTCGGGGGTGTTGAAGCAGGTAGCTTGGGTGCCAGGTTGGCATGACGTCAATATTTTCCCAGGTGTTCCATTCGCCGCGGTTTTGGGCGAAGGGAAAGCGCGCACCAAGGAGGAGTCGCGTGGCTTGACTGCCGAGGGTAAGAATGACCTCGGGCTTGATGATCTCGATTTGTTGGCGGAGGAAAGGAGCGCATGTGGCGAGTTCTTCGCGCTCGGCTGCGCGGTGATTGGGTGGGTGGCACTTGAGGATATTTGTGCAGTAGACGTCTTGGCGGCGCAGGGTCATGGCTTGGAGCATATTGGTGAGCAATTCACCGGCTTCGTCGCTGAAGATATGTCCGCTTTGGTCATCTGCGCGCGAGGGGGCTTCGCCGATCAGCATGAGGCGGGCGTTGGGATTGCCCTCCCCAAAAATAACGTGGGTACGTGTATTGCAGAGGCCGCAGCGTTGGCAATCAGCGAGTTCTCGGCTGAGCGCAGCAAGGGCTGTGGATTTGTCACGGGGTGCGGCGGCGGTGATTGGGGTCGCAGGTGTGCGTTCGGCGGCGCGCGGCGCGCGGGACGCAGGAGGTGCAACGGGTTCGCTCTCGTCGATCATCCACGGCAGGCGTGCTTCGGGTTGTGTGCGTGTGGCGGTTGCTGCCTCGATTGCTGGGCGTGGGCGCTCGTTCGCGCTGCTGTGAGGATGCGCGGGTTCCGAAGATGTGGTGCGTGCCGAAGGCGCTTGAGCCTTTTGGGGAGCGTACGGTGTCTGTTCAGCACGCGCAGTCGTTTGGGTGGGCGCCTCTTGGTGCGTGGTGCGCGCGGCTTCGGTGCGCTGTCGCGCGGGCGCTTGGGTGCTCTCAAGGTCTTGGGCTTGCGGATCGGCGAGATGTTTTACCACCTTTTGAATGCGCGCAACTTGTTCGCGGTTAAAGCGTGGCAGACCGCGCTTGCGTTCGTCTTCGAGGGCGGAGGCGAAGCTTTGTAGCACTTGCCCCATGGTTTGGGGTCGCTTGGGCGATGGGGATGTCATCGGCGTTGCTCGTCTAGGCTGGCGATCCAGAGGCAAATTTTGCGCGCGATATCGATTTTGGCTTGAGATTCGAGGAATTGCGCGTCGTTGGGGCTGATGAGGACGACTTGGTTTTCTTCGTTACCGAAGGCGCCATTGGGTCCGCCGACGTCATTGGCCACGATGCCATCAAGGCCTTTGCTCTGCATTTTCTTCCGTGCGTATTCTTCGATGTGCTGTGTTTCTGCGGCGAAACCGATGAGGGTACGCGGGCGGTGTTCTGAGGCGCTGATGGTGGTGAGGATATCGACCGTACGTTGAAGCTCGGGCTGCCAACCGCCGTCACTCTTTTTACGCTTATGTTCGAGGCAGGACGCCGGCGTGTAGTCTGCCACGGCGGCGGTCATGACCAATACGTCGGCATGGACGCTCTGAATGGCTTCGTACATTTGTTGTGCGGTCGAAACGCCAAGAACTTGCACGTTCCGCGGTGGACGCAGGCTGGTTGGGCCTGAGACGAGCGTCACTTGCGCGCCAAGGTGACGTGCCTTGGTGGCGAGCGCATAACCCATTTTACCTGTCGAAGGATTCGATAGAAAACGTACAGGATCGAAGTGTTCGCGGGTGGGTCCGGCGCTGATGACCATGGAAACGCCGTGCAGGGGCTTGGGCTCCAGCATTTCGATGAGCGCGTCTTCGATGACGTCGGGATCCGGCAACCGCCCTGCTCCCGCCTCGCCACAGGCCAAATCGCCCGCGTCGGGGTCTAGGAGGTGAATCTGCGGGCGTTGCCGCAGCGCCGTCAGGTTTTCTTGGGTGGTGGTGTGGTAGAACATTTGCGTGTTCATGGCCGGACACACCAAAATCGGCGCATTGGTTGCGAGCAGGACGGTGGTGAGCAGGTCGTCGGCCAGGCCGTAACGCATTTTGGCGATGACGTTTGCGGTGGCGGGCGCAACGATGATGGCGTCGGGCCAGCGTGCGATCTCGATATGACCGATTTGCGATTCTGCGCCAGGTCTAAAAAGCTCGGTCACCACTGGGTGCCCGCTCAACACTTCGAGCGTGAGGGGTGTGATGAATTCGCAGGCAGAGGCGGTCATCACGCAGCGCACGTCGGCTCCGGCGGCCGTCAGCTGGCGCACTATGAGTGCAGCTTTATACGCGGCGATGCCACCGGTGACAGCAAGCAGAATCTTTCGGCCTTTGAGCACGGTCATCGTAGAGGCTCCGAACAAGGAATTCCTAGGCGATCTTGTGTAGCATATTTTTGCGCGAGGCGCGGAGGATTCGCACCGCGCGGGGCATTAGGCACGCGTGAGCGCATAGAAACCGCGCTTGGCAGTTTCTGTCACCACAAAGGGTTTGAGCGATATTTTACGCGCTTTGGCGCCACGCGGTTTTACCATGACCACCGTTTCACTCAAGACGTTGATGATGGTGCAATCGCCGAGTTGCGGATGGACGAGTACTTCGCCACGTTTCAACGTTTTGGCGGCGGTTGGCGTGGTCGTTTGTTCGATGGCTTGGCTAAATTCCGCAACTTCTCCCCACGCATCGGCATCTGCGCTCGACGGCAAGCCATCGATAAGCGACTGCTGTGCAGGCTGGATCGTGGGCGCTTTGGCCGCTGACTTGGGTGCGGCTGCTTGTTCACTCGCTGCGGCAACGTCGCCCCATCCGATCGACGCGGTGCTTTCTTGTGCAGAAGACGCAACGCGCGAGGACGCGGCTTCAAGATCGCCCCAACCTACCGCAGCTGCGGGCGCTGGCGTGGGCGCAGGGTCTTCCTGCAGCGTTGAGCTTGGCGGCCTGCGTATGGGAATTTCTTCGATCGCTTCAGAGAGAACCGAGGCACGCTCTTGGGTTGCGCCCGCAGATCGCGCCGCTCCCGCCTTCGAAGGCGTGGGCGATGGGGTTTTTGCAGCCTTTTTCGGTGTATCTTGGATTGGGGCTGCCGGCGCTGTTTCGTCCACGCGCAATGCGTCGTCGCCGTGCAGCATATTCACTTCTCGGATGCGCAACGTGACGTGGGTGGCGTACGCCGATGCGAGAAAGCCTGTGAGCGATTGTGGTGCGCGCTTTTCTCGCCATGTCAGCGTGCCCACCGAGCGTACCTCTTTGTGATCTCCGTCGACCACAAAGGTGGCGCTCCATTGGCTCAAGGTCGCTTCGCGTACGCTTTCGCGATGTTTGTCGCCGGTCAACTCGATGATAGAGCCGCCTTTGATGGTGCCGAAGCCTTCGACCCAAATGCCGCGCGGAAACGCAGCTTGGGCGCGTGCATAAAGAACGGAAAATATATCGACACCCCCCGTCAAGACGCGGACTTCGTCTGGGGCGGATTGAAACAGGGACATAGGTCACACAGAGCGCAGAAAGTGATGTACAGACAGCGACCCTTACTCAACGCAGGTCATTTGTCGTCAGTGTTCAACCGAAGCCAATAACTTGTGTCAACGGCTGTTCGAAATAGATAAGACAGCAACGGCCTAAAAATTCTGCCAGATCAGAAAAAGGCCCTACACTAGGCGACCTGATGCTTCGCTACCTGTTTACGAGCCGATTATGACCGTGCGTTCCGGCACCTCTACCATGACGATCGCGGCGATATTGCTTGCCGCGTCTACGATCGCGAGCCGTGTTTTAGGCTATATTCGCGACGTGATCATTGCGACCACGCTGGGCGCAAGTGCCGAAACCGATGCCTACTACGCGGCATTTTTATTGCCGGATGCCTTGGTGTATTTCTTGGCCGGCGGCGCGCTTTCCATCGCTTTTGTGCCGATCTTCATACGCCTGAGAGAGCAAAAGGGCGATGATGAAGCATGGATGCTCTTTCGGAATATCGGGACGGTGGGCACCTGCCTATTGGCCGTAGGACTCTGTATTAGCTATAGTTTTACGCCGGATCTTGTGCGCCTTTATGTCCCGGATTTCACCGAAGCGCAGCACGTGCTGACCGTTCGGCTCACCCGCATCATCCTCCCCGCCCCGATTTTCTTTTATTTGGGCGGCCTACTCGGCGCGACCGAAGTTGCCAGCCGACGTTTTCAAAGCACGGCTCTTGCGCCGCTTATCTACAACGGTTGTATCATTGTTGGCGGCTTGGTTCTGGCGCCTTGGATCGGCGTCGAAGGATTCTCGTGGGGCGTGCTTGCGGGCGCGGCGTTGGGTCCCTTTGGAACGAACTATTGGTACGCGCGTAAGCACTTGGATTTGCGTCCGTATTTCAACCTCAAAAGCAAAGAGCTACACGGCTATTTCATCATCACGCTCCCGTTGATGCTCGGTGTGGGGTTGACCACGGTCGACGAATGGTTTGGGCGCTATTTTGCGTCGGGTTTGGAGGCTGGATCGATATCTTGGCTCAACAACGCACGCCGCCTCATGCTTTTTCCCATTGCCCTGTTGGGTCAGGCGATCGGCCAAGCAGCGTTGCCCTTTTTATCGAAACTCGCGCAAGCCGGCGATGAAGACGCATTTCATAATTCTTTACGCGGCACTCTTGCATCGACCGCGTTGCTGAGTGCCGCGGTGGCCACGGGTCTAGCTTCGCTCGCGTTGGTTGCGGTGGGACTCGTCTATGGATACGGCGCGTACACGCCCACCGACGTGCACCAAACAGGCGTTTTGCTCGCCGTGTTCTGCTTGGCGGTCCCCGCGTGGAGCTTGCAAGCGGTAGCGGCACGCGGATTTTATGCGCGAAGCCACACGCTTCCGCCCATGATCGCGTCGACGATCGCTGTGGTGGTCAGCTTGCCGCTCTACCAGCTTCTAACGGTGCGATGGGGCGTGGTCGGGCTCGCGTTATCGGCCGGTGTGGCAATGACAGGCCAGCTGCTTCTGGTTGTGGCCGCATATCAGCTAAAATACGGCGCAGGTCTTTGGGGCGCGATCTTCAATTATAGCCTACGCGGCGTTTTGGCGGCCGTGCCAGGGAGCGCCGTCGCGTGGTTTTTAGTGTCGCATTACTGGGCTTCGGATGCGAACTTCGGCACGACGCTATGGGTCTCTATCGTCGGTAGTCTCGCATACGCCGTGTGCACTTTGCCCTTGTTGTTGCTCTTCGGTGCCGAAGCCGCACACCCTGTGCGCACGCGTATGGCGCGCGTGATGCAGAAAGTACGCGGGTAAACGCAGGATCTGATGGTGCACAAAAGCCAACCACGACAGGTTCGTCGCGCTGGCACATCCGATTGCGCACCAAAGCCGATACCGCAAAAAACACCGCGCGCTCGACCCAGATGAAGATTCCTGTCAAAATGCGATGACGAAACGCGAAGATTTCTTCGCGCTGCGCTTAAACATCATCACCCGCGCTTTCGAATGAATAAACTCCCGCGTACGGACGTCGCGCCCTATGGATCGCATTCTTCATTCGCAGTAGCCCGACGAGCCTTCATCATGCGTGTACCTATTTTCACCACCCTTCTCGCAGCACTGGTGGCTGTCGTGTTTTCGGCCGGCTGTTACCACGACACCTACCACGTCGACTGCGATCTGATTGAAACCAATTGCTACGATTACTGCGAGGCCTACTGCGATTATTGGACGTGTTGGGAGGAGTGTTATCCGGTCTGCCAAGACACGTGCATTTCAGTGCCCACCTACGAATGCGACCGTGATCGCGATTGCGGACGCAATGAATATTGTGATCGCGGTTATTGCGTCGATCGCGGCGGAAACAACGGCAACGACGGCAAGGCTGGGCTGTGCGAACCTTGCTACTACGATGACGACTGCAAAGAACGCGGCGCCATGTGTCTCTTCTTTGAGGGCCAAACCGAAGACGATGCCTTTTGTGGACGCGTATGTACCAAGGCATCCGATTGTCCGAACGGCTACACCTGCATTGATGTCGGCGACGGCAATCAATGCGTTCCGGCGGAAGACGAGTGCGTGGACTTGATCGGCAAGTCCTGCGATCGATCCTCACAGTGCGCACGTGGCGAAGAATGCGTCGATCAACGCTGCCGCCCCAAGCAGGACGTGTGTTCGAGCGATCGCGACTGCGCACAGAACGAGTCTTGCGTTTCGGGCAGCTGTAAACCGCGCCAAGGCGCTTGTACACAAGACAACGAGTGCCCTCAAAATCAACACTGCGAGGCTGGCTACTGTAAAAATGGCGCGGATCTCTGCACAAGCGATCGCGACTGCACAGGCACCGACGTCTGTATTTCAGGTGATTGCCAACCGGAAGGCTCCTGCACTCGAAACCGCGACTGTGCGCAAGATCAGATCTGCGACGATGGACGCTGTGGCCCCATCCCCGCCACCTCGTGTCAAACCAACCGCGATTGTCCTGATCAAGGCGTGTGCATCGATGCGCTTTGTCGCGACACCTGCAACCAAGATAACGAATGCAGAAACGATGAGCATTGCCGCGGAAGCATTTGCACGCCGCTTCCTGAACCCGAATGTATCACCGTCAAAGATTGTCCCGCAGGAACGGACCTTTGCGTGAATGGCCAATGCACCTACGAGTGCAGCCGCAATGCGGAGTGCCCTGGCGGTCAGATCTGCGATGGCGCGTTCTGCGTTGCAGATCCTGAACTCGAATGCTCGCGGAGCGCAGACTGCGCCGAAGGCCAAGAATGCAAATCGGGCCTATGTTTCTTTAGCTGTGACGCCACCTGCTCCTGTCCCGACGCACAGATCTGCGATCAGAGCGTGAACGTGTGTGTAAGCGCAGAAACACCGGCGAGCTGCGAGGACGATTGCGACTGTCCTGGCGCGATGACCTGTGACAACAACGCTTGCGTAACCCCGTAAATTCGGGACGCTTTCGAGCGCAAGGCGAAGCATAAAACCCACGCATAAAAACCCGCGGGCTCCACGGGCTCGCGCGTTGTATTTTGGCTACGAAGATTCAGGCGTTTTGCTGCGATGCTTCTGAAATAGCTAGGCGATATATGATGGCGGCTGGATCAGCTCGCGATCGCGCTACGCAGCGACTGAAGTGCTTCTTCTTCGCGCAGACGCTCTAGGGCGCGCGCTTCAATTTGGCGGATGCGTTCGCGTGTGAGATTGAAATCGCGGCCGACTTCTTCGAGCGTATGGTCGGTGCGTTCACCGATACCAAAGCGCAGGCGTAAAATGCGTTGCTCTCGCTCGGTTAAGGTGTCCAGCGCGCGGTCGCAGCAATGCGCCATGTCTGTATGGAGGGCGTCTTCGCTTGGCGAGGGAGCGTTCTCATCTGAAATGAAATCGCCGAGTTCTGCATCGCCCTCGGTGCCGACTTGCATGGAGAGGGAAAGGGGTTTGTTCGAGAGGTCGACGGCGCGTTCAACTTCCTCGATGGAAATATCGAGCTCTTTGGCGACCTGTGCGTAGGTCGGCGCCACGCCTGTCTTTTGCTCCATCTGTCGCATCGCGCGCAAAATGCGATTCATGGACTCGACCAAGTGGACAGGGATGCGGATGGTACGCGATTGATCTGCGATTGCGCGCGCGACCGCTTGGCGAATCCACCATGTGGCGTAGGTAGAGAACTTGTAGCCGCGTTTATAGTCGAACTTTTCGACGGCGCGGATGAGGCCGATATTTCCTTCTTGGATGAGGTCCAGCAGCGGAAGTCCGCGGTGGGTGTAGCGACGCGCGATGGAGACGACCAGGCGGAGGTTTGCGCAGATCATGTCTTTGCGCGCTTCGACGATGGTATCGATATCGGCGGTCAGCTGTTCTGTGAGGCGCTGCAGCTCTTGGTGCGTGACAGCGTAGTGTTTTAGGACGCGATCGCGCGTGCGGACGCTGCTTCGAAAGCGGTTGCGAAACTCAATGAAACGCGCCTGATCAAAATTCTCATCGCATGCTGAACGTGGGTTTTCTAGGTGTTGTGCGATGGTCCGTTCGTCGCAGTCGACTTCTTGTTCACATCGGCGGATGCGTTGTTGCGCGGCTTCGACGACCTTTTGGGCCTCGATGATTTCGCGCGCCAGCTCGAGCGGAATGGACGGATCGAGCGCGTGGTCCTGCACTACGGCGCATGCTTTGTCTTGGAGCGCGCGGTTCGTCGGCTCCGAACAGAGTTCGTGCATCACAGCGCGCACGCGCTCCAACCGGTGCGACAGACGTTCCGCGCAGGTGTCTGCGTTTAAATCGCGCGGCAAGTCTTCTTCGGGCAGATAATATTTGGCGCGCACGGTTCCGCGTTCGACGTCTTTTTGCACATCGAGCAACGCACGGAGGCCAGCGGGCGAAGAAAACAACGTTCGAAACAACGATGCACGTCCTTCGTCCATCTTACGCGCAACCGCCACCTCTTGTTCTGCGTTGAGCAGTTCGGTGTGACGTAAGCGCGCAAGATATACTTGAATCGGGTTACCACTTGTTACTGCGGCATCTTCGACTTTACGAGCCGACGCAGCATAGTTGTGGCGTACCGTCGCGGAACGTGAAGAAATAAAAGCTGTAGCAGTCATGGCATCTATCCGGTTGAGAGGCAGCGTTCACCTGAATACAAGCAGGTATCGTGCCACATCAATTGCCGACAAGATCCTCTACGCTAATAGCGAGTAAAGCTCGCATTGTGTGACACCCGAAGGATGGAGGCATGTGCGAAGCTCCCTGTTTCAACGCGAAAGTCGGACACCTGTGTCAAAAAGACAGACGGACGATGGAATTGACATGGACGACGTGCTGCGGCTGTGCGTGATGAGCACACAGCACTAGTCTCCTAAGACGTTGATTTCATGAGGATAAACCAAGAGCCGCCCTCTGCAAAATCACCGAGGCCTTCTATAAGCGCATCGCCGAACCGATCATAAAAACGTGTCACACGTCCAGCAACTGAGCAATAATTGCCCAAACATCAGCACGTGCGCCTCGGTTTTGCGTCAAAGTGGCAATACAGCGCGGATGCGATGCTGTGCGCTGAACAAGTTTACAGTTCCATGGATCCGTGGCAGGGTATGCGCTAAGAAAACCGAACTTCGCGTGGGCGCGATGTTCGACGTGCTCTTTCGCACACGGTGATTCTTTGTTGAACGCCGCGGCAACTTCTTATTTTTCTTCTAGAACAGATGACACGTACGCGCACAGCCTCCAGACAGATCGAGCGCATCATCGGCATCGACCCAGGGTCCGTGCAGTGCGGCGTGGGCATCATCGAACGACGAGGCCGTCAGGTTTCCGCCGTCCATTGGGAAACCATTATGTGCGGCAATGGTGCTTTTGCAGAGCGCCTCGACACCATTTACGGGCGCATCACTGCACTTTGCCAAGAGCACGCGCCGGATCGTGGCGCCATCGAAGGCATTTTTCATTATCGGAACGCGAACTCTGCGCTCAAATTGGGACACGCGCGCGGTGTGGCATTGCTTGCCCTCACCCACGCCGGCCTGAACGTGCAAAGCTATCAACCTACCGAGATAAAACGAGCGGTGGGCAGTTATGGAGCCGCAGGCAAAGACCAAGTACGCGATATGGTCTGTAGGCTTTTGGCCTTGGAGGAACTTCCGGGGCTCGACGCTTCCGATGCCCTCGCGATCGCACTCACCGCCGCATGGGAAAAACCCGCGCTCGACGGCGCCCACGCTGCAAAAACTGGTTTTCAAAAAGCGTTGCAACACGCATCGGAGCGTGGCGGAGCGCGCGGCTTTCAAGCGCGCGTCAAAGAAGCCATGCTGCGTGACCAAGCACGCCGCCGTAAACGGCGCACTGGCTCATAAAACCAACACCTATCGCTGCCACAGCATGCAGCAAACACCGCGCATGAGCGCAGACCCTAGGCAAAACATATGATCGCAAGTTTACGTGGAGAGATCATCGATCGCACAATCGACGAGGTTGTGATCGAGTGCAATGGCGTCGGCTACGCGTTGTCGGTCAGCCTGCGAACCATGGAGCAACTGCCATCGATTGGTGACGATGCCTTTGTTTTAGCCCATACCATCGTGCGCGAAGACGCCATCTTGCTTTATGGTTTCCACAACGCCGCCGAACGCGAAGTCTTCCGACGGCTGATCTCCGTCAGTGGCGTCGGCCCCAAAATCGCCCTCGCGGCACTCAGCATCTACAGTGCAGAAGAACTCCAGTCCTTCTTCGTGCACGAAGACGAACGGGCGCTGACGCGCATCAGCGGTGTCGGCAAGAAAACTGCCCAGCGCCTCCTCTTAGAATTACACGAATCGATGGGCCGCATGCTACCCTCCATGGGACCGCGCGGCGTCGTGGTCAACGCACCCGCAAATCAGCTCTCCGATCTGGAGCTTGCGCTCGCAGGACTCGGCTACAAGAGCAAAGACATTCAAAACGTGGTACAGACGCTCAAAGAAGACGAGGATCCCAAGAACGATCTGCAGCTTCTGCTTCGTAAAGCTCTTAAACTCCTACAGAAATAATGGTCGACCCCGAGCTACATCCAAGCGCCACCGGCTTTTATCGCGACGCCGACGCAAGCGACGACGGACACTTCGATCCCGCGTTGCGCCCGCTTCGTTTTGACGATTACACAGGCCAAGCCGCCATGAAACGGCGGCTGAGCGTCGCCGTGCGTGCCGCCAAAAAACGCGGCGAAGCGCTCGACCACGTCCTCCTCTCAGGACCGCCAGGGCTTGGGAAAACCACCATGGCCGCCATCATCGCCAACGAGATGGGTGTCGGGTTTCACTCCACAAGTGGCCCCGCCGTCGAGAAAAAGGGCGACCTCGCCGCCCTCCTCACAGATCTAGAAGAAGGAGACGTCCTCTTTATCGACGAGATCCACCGACTCTCCGCCGCCATCGAAGAGAACCTCTACCCCGCCATGGAAGACTATCAGCTCGATATCTTCTTGGGCGAAGGCGCGCACGCACGCAGCCTGAAACTCACCCTGCCGCGTTTCACACTGGTCGCCGCCACCACACGCAGCGGACTGCTCACAAGTCCCCTGCGCGCACGGTTCGGCATCCTCGAACGTCTGGATTACTACGACCCCAAAGACCTCGCACAGATCATCCTGCGCAACGCATCCATCTTGGACATGATCGTCGATGAAGACGCCGCGCACGAAATGGCCATGCGTTCACGCGGTACACCACGTATCGCCAACCGCCTGCTGCGTCGCGTTCGGGATTATATGGAAGTTGGGGGCGCCGACTTTGTGGACCTCAGCTTAGCGCAACATGCCATGAACGAACTCGACATCGATAACAACGGGTTTGACACCATGGATAGACGCTATTTAGAGACCTTAGTCGTGCGATTCGACGGTGGTCCCGTCGGTTTAGACACCTTGGCGGCAGCGCTCGGAGAATCGAGCGACGCCATCGAAGACGTTTACGAGCCCTACCTCATCCAAAACGGCTTTATCCAGCGCACACCGCGCGGCCGTACCGCCACGCTTCGCGCGCTGCGCGCATGCGGTGTCGACGTGACCGATGACGCAACTTGAATCTATGACCGACGACACGCACGCACAACTTCAAACCCACATCGAAGCCATTCTTGCGCTTCTTTCGCAAGACGCCACGGTCAACGACGAGCTCCAAGAAACGCCCGATCGTTTCGCCTCGCTGCTGCTCGATCGTTTCGTGCCCAGACAACGCAGCACACTGCGCGCACTGCCGACGCAAGCCACCGCAAATGGCCCCATCGTTTTGTGCGATATCCCCTACCACGCCCTTTGCGCACATCACATCGTGCCGTTTTTCGGCACCGCGCACATCGCTTATCTACCGGGTCAGCACATCGCGGGCTTCGGTGCGTTTACCCGCTTGGTCGACGAACTCAGCCGCGGTCCGCAACTCCAAGAAAAATTGGTCCAAGACATCGCCGACGCCATCGCCCAAGATCTGAAACCCGCCGGCGTGCTGGTGCGTCTGCAAGCGCGCCAGATGTGTATGGAACTCACAGGACACCACGGCGTATCAAACACCATCGCCTATGCTGCGCGCGGCGCCTTCGCCGGTGAGCAAATGCACCAACACGCACAGGCATTGTTTGCGGATGCTGCCACATGAGTCCGAAAGTCTTGGTGATAGGCGCCGGTGTGGGCGGCATCTCCGCTGCACTCTGGTTGCGCGATCGCCAAGTGACCTTCGATTGGGTCGAAGCGAGCGACAGCATCGGCGGCACCCTGCGACGCGTGGGTAATCCCATCGATGAACTCGCTGGACTGAAAGCGCATAGCGGCGTTGAGCTTGTGACACGGTACCGCACGCAATTGCAGCAACTTGCTTTAGGGCCGCGATATAAGGTGCGCGTTGAGCACATCGCACCCTTGCCGCACGATCGTTTACGCGCCCATTTCGAAGGCGGAAGCGTCGCGGATTATGACGCGATTTTGCTATGCACCGGCACGCGCCCGCGCATGCTCAACCTACCCCACGAAGACGCGCTTCTTGGGCGAGGTGTCGAAGTCTCTGTCACGCGCACGCGCGAACGCTATCGTAACCAACGCGTGGCGGTGGTGGGCGGCGGCGATGCAGCGCTCGAAGGATTGCTGCTGCTGAGCGAAGTGACCGACGAACTCCACCTGATCCATCGTCGAAGCACCTTTCGAGCGCAAGCGAGATTCGTGCGCAAAGTGCATCAAAACCCCAAAATCACACTGCATTTAAACGAGCAGGTCCAAGAGCTCATCCCCAAACGGACACAAGACGGTCTATCACAAGTGGTTCTTTCCAGCGGAGAAACGCTCGATCTCGACGGCATCTTCGTGCGGATCGGCGTCGTGCCGCAATATCCCGGTGGCGTGTCAGCGCAACACCCCGCAAGCTATCTCGCATCGGATCTGCAAGGGCGTGGAGAGATTCCCGGACTCTATATCGTGGGCGATGTGGGCACTGCGCATCATCAGAGTGTTGCATGGGCGATGGGTTCTGCCGCGCGCGCCGTGCTTACGCTCTGCAAAGACTTACGCGCGCATTTTGGCAGCTGACGCGTTTTCTAGACGATCATGCGCGCGCGTTTTGTGTCCCGCGATAGCGCATAGCGTACTGTTAACCTTCGCCAATATTGATATTTCTAAGGATGGAGTGCTACTTTGATCTCGGACGATGAACGCGCGCTTAGATCCTGAAAGAAATCGGCGGAGTTTTTCACGATTTGCAGGCTCAATTACCAAACGCATCGCACACTTGTCCTACGGAACCATCCGTTACTTCATTCCAAGATTTGCTGCTCTAGGCAGGCTCATACGAGGAACGCGCCGTGCAGACGCCGGATAGTCGTGACATCATCCACACCCTACTCGCCAACGATCAGATCGACGATCTGTTGTGCGCAGCACTGCGCCCAGGAAATGAGGCTGCCCACCGTGATGGCGATGTTCTACGCGCGTTAATGCAAGCCGCGCTTGCCGAAGGCGACATGGAAACGGTGCGCAGCACCGCGGGACAACTGGTGCAAACAGGCATTGCGTACGGCCAGTTGATGCTCGCCCTCGAGGGCATTTGCCTGCTGCGTAACGTCGAGGGCAAAGCAGACGAAGCCACCCAAGAACTGCTTGATGCGCTCGACGCACGTGGTTTCAGTCAACATGAGGTCAGTAGCTACACCGCGTGGGATATGGACCTAGACAATGCGCGCGCGGAATACGACAAGCGCCCACCCGCCGCGACCATTCTCGACATTTTCAACGAAGAGCCGCTGCCCACTTCCGATGAGCCTTTTGCTTGGGTGGCCCTTTGGCCGCACCTGACACGATCCACACGCCGGCGCCTGATCGATCTTCTTCACTTCGAGATGGGTAGACCGAGCGAACCCGTGCTTCATCCGCCACGTCTAGAAATCGCCTGGACCATCAGCGGCGAATACTCAGTAGAAACGCAGCTCATTCGCAGCATCCCCGGCTCGCTTGTGATGCGGAGCGTCGACGAGAATCTCCTGCGCTCTGGCCGCCATCTTCGCTTGGTAGGTTTGACGGAAGAACAGTGGCAGAGCTTTAAAGGCAAAGAAGACATGGAACGCGCGCTTGAGCAGAAAAAAATTCGCGCACGCGCCGTTCATACGCTCATCGTTCGCTCGCGCACACGCACAGAACTCGACGAGGAACAACTTCACCAACTGCTGCGTAGCGCACGCATGATGCACGTGCGCGATGGTGTATCGAGCCGCGACTATGCCTCGGTTGCCCTACTTTTAGATGGACGCGTCTCTTGGACCATCGACAAACCGGAAGGTCCCGCCCAAGAAGAACTACGTCCTGGCAGCTTGCTGTACATCCCAGAGGGTCTTCCGTTACCTAGCGCCAACGTGACACTTCTTTATTGGCGCGAAGAACAGTTCAACGAAATCGCGCCTTTAGACGACTATCAGGTCACCGTGCTCAGCAAAGCGCCCTAAGCCCTCACTTGCCCCGTTGCGCATCCTCCGCCACGCTGCTGACGGCGTAACGCGTCTGCAACCGCTGAGGCTCGCAGGACCTAACATCGCATGATGAACGCGCTGATGCATCCATATCAGCGGGTCACTGGACCGTGTACGGACGCGATGTGCACACCTTCACCCCGATGCACTCAGCCTAATCTTCTTGCGATGGAAAAAGGTCGTCGCCGCGCTGCGTATGCGCAAATTTTGGGCGTTGCACCGCGCCACCGGCCCGAGCCTTACGCAAGGTCTCGCTTTTACCTCGGTTCCACAACACGTACAGCGGCATACCGACGAGCTGGTGGTGTTCAATGGGACCGAATTTACGCGAATCGTCGTCGTCACTGCGATTGTCATTGAGCACGAACATTTCGCTATTGGTCAGAAACCATTCGTGGCCATTGTACTTTTGAGCGCGATCTGCGGGGGAGAGGGTCGCGATAGGATAGGCGAAGTGGTCTCGGACCTCGTAACGAGCTTTCACCGCATCTGGATGCGTGCCGGTCACCCTGAAAAAAGCCTCTGCTTTATCGCGCGGAATGTCTTGGTAGGTCACCTGCATTCCCGAGCTCACCAACTCACCATCCTTGAAACTGACGTAATCTCCTGGCAGCGCGACCACGCGCCCAATTTTTGGTGGATGGTCCTTTGTGGGCGTATAGACGACCACATCACCGTAGTCGGGCCATTGATCGACGTAACTCGATCGATCCACCCACACCACATCGCCCGGCATTGTCGTTGGAAACATCGATGTAGAGACAACGGTCATCCAGCTGCCGATTCCTAAGATGAACAGGAGCGCCACCACGGCCAGCGGAACAAACCATGTAAAGAACGACAGGATACCGTTGGCAAAGGGCGTCACGGGGATATCGCGCTGCATCGGCGCACGCGCTGCATCGCGTGCGTTGAGGTACAGCAGAAAGAGCCACATCCCCGTGAACCACAAGGTGGGGACGACCGGAGAAAACTTCCAGACCATCCACACCAACGCATAAAGGATCCACATGAACACCAAGGCACCATGCACCACGACAGCGCGTAGCACATACCCTTTGGTGATCCAGACCACGCCGGGACAGAGCATCGAAGCCAGATGCAACGCACTCAGTGGACGAGATGCAACCTCATCAAAACTTGTTTGTTCATGCATCATGGCGATGGATTACCGGCCGAGTGGAAAAATCGTAAAGACACTGAGAAACGTAACGGATGAAGAAGTATAACATGGAGAACTTTCTACTGTTATACGTATCTACACGTCGCTGACAAGGGAGCGGGCCTTCGGTGCGTGACCTCCCCTGCAAGAACCGCTACCTTCAAGTCAAATCCGTGCGGCATTCGCTAAGACACCTCCGCTCGTCCACGCTTATGAACCGAAGTGCCATCGTGTCATCGCCCTTTTCTCAAAGCAATGAACCGCGCCCGCCAGAAGCTCTGGGTGTTCGTCGACGTCTTCCGTTGTGGCTGGGCATGTCGCTGCTGCCGTTACTTTCGCTCTCTCTTGTTTGGTCAGCATTTGCGGATTTTCTATCTTGGCGGCACACACAACTTTTGGCAGGCGCCATCGGCGGCTTGGCGTTATTATTTCTGCGACTGATTCCCACCAACGCGCGAGGAACATCTGCCGGCAAAACGCCAATGGCGGTCATCATGTTCGCCATGATTTCATCGGCGATGCTCGGCTTGATGTCCGGCCACCCGCAGCTTTGGCACGGCGCGATGATCATTCTTATGCTCTCGGGGGTCACTGCGTGGCTGTGGTATCCGCCCGAAGCGTTTGCGCCATTCAGAGCGGCCGCACAGGCTTCCATCGCGCTGTCGTTTGCGTTGCTCTGCTCCTTTTACTTAGAGCTTTTGGGATGGTCTCCGTGGCACGCCGCGCTTGCGCCGCATGCTTCGCACGATGTTTTAAGAGGCGCCCTCGATCATTCTCAAACATTGAGCACAGCGCTTTTCTTAAGCTCCATAGCACTCATTGTGGCGGCTTGGCCGAATCCCAATGTTTCGCGCATCACACAACGCCTCGCGCAAATCACGCTCGTATTGACCTGTATTACGGCTCTATGCTGGGTCTCGCCGATCAACTTTCCCGCGCGCATCGCCATTGCAGTTGCCGTAGCGATCGGCATCTTTTGGCGTCCGCATCTTAAGCACACCCGTAATCACCACGACCGCCGCTACCGATGGGGCGCCATTTTCGCTGTATTCGGCATTCTCGTCGTCTTCACTTTACCGCCGCTTCTGTCGCAACGTAGCCCCTATGCGAATGCGCAGCCGGCCAGCGCATCGGCGCCGTCGACACTCAGTACCTCTTGGCGCGTCATCGACCCCGTGCCGACGACGATCGACCGCAATCTGAGGCAAGCCGAATGGTCTGCCGCGTTGCGTAATCTTCCTTTTGGCGCCGGTGCCGGCACAAGCGCCGACGAAACGATCCGCCACCTGAAACCCGATCCGGAAACCCACACCTACGAAGCTTCCGCCGCACCCTTTGGTTGGGCCAACACGCCGCGCTCTGCCATTGCGACACTGATCATCGAGCACGGCATTATCACAGTTTTCGTTTGGATTTTGCTCACCGCCGGCGGACTGCTACTCGCGCGGCTCGTCATCATTCATTCGAATTTTCCACCGGCCATCGCCCAAGTGATCGGCGTCACGCCTGGCGTCGCCATCGCATTTTTGCCTGGCGCAAGCCAAATGGCCCCAGCGCTCGCCATGGTTCTTGCGTGGTTTCTGCTGTGTGCACCACTGGCTCAAGCCGAAGCGCGCATGGCAGCCCGTTTGGTGCCCGCACCATCGACACCTTCAGATCAACGTCGCGCGCCGCGTGGACGCATCATCTTATTGCTGATCCCTGGGGTATTCATCGCTTGGTTTTCCATCGCCAACGCGCGCTGGTCACGGAGCGCGTACCGTGGGTACACCGCGCTCTCACATCACGAGCATGCACACGCACTCGGTGCGTTCCATCGCGCCAACCGCATCCGAAATAGCGCGACGATCCTCACCCAAGAAGCGCTATTACTCGAACAGCTCGAACCCCAAGCAGCAACCGCCATCGAAGAACTTTATCACAAAGCCCTGCGCTTGCAGCCACGCTCCGCCCTGATTCACGTCGCGCGCGCTCAATGGTTCATTCGCACACACGCAGCTCCCCAAGCTTCATCTCCCGGTATCGTAACCACACCCCACACGCCCTCGCTCACCCGCGCACTGGACGATCTCGAGATCGCGCAGCGCAATGCACCGCACTGGGAAGCCATCGCTCCGTTGAAATTAGAGACGCTTATCTTACTCGATCGCCTCGATGACGCCGACGCCTACTACGCCGGTGCCATGGCAAGCGCACAAACCGCCGACGAAAAGGACGCGCTTCGCCTCCTGCGTATCCGACAGCTTGCATGGAAACGCAAAGACCTTCACGCCGCCAAACGCCTCTGGGAAGAAGCGCACAACGCCGCGCTTCATCCCGACGCGCAAAGCATGCTTCAATCGGAAAAAGAACTGCTCGAAACATGGGAGCGCAGCGGCGTAAACCCTTATACCGAAGCACATTTTCACCTCGGTCATATCCACTGAATCCGCACAAAAATCCCCTAACAACGAACATCGCTCTTAGGGGCTCTACACCATCGGTCTCAGCAGCTTCTGTACATTAATCTTCGTCCGGATCATCCTCGAAGATCGCGTACAGGTCGTCGTCTGGGCCCAATTCCGGCAGATCATCTCCGCTCAAGTCCGCGGCAGATCCTAGATCTCTGCGGGCATCCACCGTGGTGGCGTACGGCGCTTTGGCCGGCGAACGCAAGAGGTAGTCATCGCGGTCGTCGTAATGTGGATCGAGGGTTGGATCATCCGGATCCACATCCGCGGGCGTGCGCTCATGCTTGGGCGGTTGCACAAAATCATCTGGGACAATTTCGAAGTTGATAAAGCCCTCTTCTACGCGCACGTGGACACACTGCACCCGTAGGTTCTGGCCGAGCTGGAACCTACGGCCTGTGCGTGCACCTTCGAGTTCGCCATGCGATTCGTTGAGCACGTAGTGATCGCGTCCAGGCAGGCTTCCGATCAGTACCAATCCCTCAATATCTTGGTCTGGGATGGAGACAAAGAGTCCAAAGTTCTGAACGCCTGTGATGACGACATCAAAGACATCGCCGACGCGGTCGTACATATAGCGTGCTTTGAGCAGTCGATCTGCGAAACGCTCCGCGCTGACGGCACGGGTTTCGCCGGCGTTGGCAGCCTGCGCGCCCTCTTGGAGGCGGGTTTTGAGTCTGCGCACATCCCCTGGCGCCGCGCTTTCGATGCGTAGGGCTTTACGTAGAACGCGATGGACCTCTAAATCCGCATAACGGCGAATCGGCGATGTAAAGTGCGCGTAACGACTCGCGCCAATACCGAAGTGTCCGTCGGTAGAAACGCTGTAGGACGCCTTCTTCATCGCGCGCAAAATCATATAGTTTGCAACGCGTTCGGCGGGGTGTCCTTCGAGTTTGGAGACCAACAACGCGATCTGATCGATGGTTTTACGACCTTCGTCTCGGGGAACCGTGACGCCGATGCTCTGCGCGAATTCGAATGCGCTTTCGAGTTTGTCAGGGTCGGGCTCATCGTGAGAGCGATAAATGCAGGGCCAATCCTCACTGAAGAGGTAATCGGCCACGGTTTCGTTGGTGACGAGCATGCACTCTTCGATCAGTCGGTGGCTTTCCCAACGCGGGTGCAGTTCGATGTCTCGCACGCCGCTGCCGTCCTCCGTCGGTGCGATGAAAGATTCGGGCAACGAGAAGTCGAGCATGCCCCGCTCTACGCGCCGCTTGTTCAGGCGTTTGAAGGCTTCGTACAACGCGCTGATAGAGGCTTGAATCTGGGGATCTTCGATGGTCGATGCGCCGTCGATATGCGCTTGCACGTCTTTGTAGGTCAGACGCGCTTTGGAGCGCATCATACCAAAGCCAAGGTCGTACCACGTGACATCGCCACGTGGGTCGATGCGCATACGCACCCAAGTGCAATAGCGATCTTGGTTCGGTACGAGCGAGCACAGGTGGTTCGAGAGTTGCTCTGGGAGCATCGGGTAGACGCGTCCTGGCAAGTAGACGCTGGAACCGCGTGATTTCGCGTCGACGTCGAGCGCGGAATCGACGGGCACATAGAAAGAGACGTCAGCGATGGCGACCAAGAGCTCTACGTCGTTGGCGTCGGTGACTTTTGCGGCCACGGCATCGTCGAAGTCTTTGGCGGTTTCACCATCGATGGTGACGAGGGCTTCATCCCGTAGGTCGACGTCATCGTCTCGCAGGCGTGTAGGCAGGTCGGTACGCTCGGCGATAGCGAGAGCTTCGGGCGTGAACTGGGCGTCCACACCCATGCCGCGGGCGAGCTGATCGAGCAAGGTTTCGACGTGCAGTTCGCCGCGTCGCACAAAGCGGTAAGCTTCTTTGGCGGTGATACGCTCTGGTTGCTCTTGTTCTTCTGTGCGCTGGCTTTCTTCGCGGCGTTTGGCGCGCGGATCGACCATTTCGGCCATGAGCGGACAGAGTGGAAGACCTGCTTTGACACGTCGGCGGCGTGCGGCGCGTCCGATGATGATCAAATCGCCTCCGCCTGCTTTGGCACGCTCATCGACGACGAGGATCGGTTCGTCGACCGATGGGGAGTTTGCGATAAGGTAGCGCCCTGACTTTTTGATCAGCGCAAAGACTTCTCTGGGGGCTGGTCGGACGATGTCTACGATGACGGCGCGTTGTCGTCCGCGGCTTTGCTCACCGGTGGGTGTGATGCGCACGACATCGCCAGCGATGACGTCGTCGAGGTGTTCGGGGGAGATCGCGTAGGTGCTTTCATCGTCTTCGACGACGTAGCTGCCAGCGCGAAATTGTAGGCGACCGATGATATCTGCTTGGGTTCCTGGTGCGGCGTAGACGTCTTTATCGAGCATGACGGCGCGTCCTGCGCGCACGAGTTTTTTCAGTGTGCGTCGCAGTAGGTTTCTATCGGCGTCATTATCGAGCGCAAAACGCAGCTCAGGAATAGAGATGCCAGCTTCACCGGCGTCTTTAAGCGATTGTTCTATACGTGATTCGAGCGATTGAGGTCGCGACATGTGAATGAGATCCTGAAATTATAAAAGAGGCTCTGGGCGCGCCAAAACGAAAATAAGTCGACTGTGTGCTAGAGCTCACGGCCGACTTATTATGTTGGCATTAATCGCTGCCAGTTGGAAGTGCGCGGAGCGGGAGTTGAACCCGCACACCCTTTCGGGCACAAGAACCTGAATCTTGCGTGTCTACCAGTTCCACCACCCGCGCGAACGAGCGTGGAGCAAGCATTTACGCTGAGGACTCCACGCTGTCAATCCATTAATTACGCGATGGTAATCTTATCTTCGAGATAGACATCTTGGATGGCGTGCAGCAGTTCCACGCCCTCTTTCAGGGGCTTTTGGAATGCTTTACGGCCGGAGATGAGTCCCATACCGCCGCCACGCTTGTTAATGACCGCGGTGCGTACAGCTTGTGCGAGATCGTTTTCGCCCGAGGGTCCACCGGAGTTGATCAGACCGACGCGGCCCATGTAGGAGTTGGCCACTTGGTAGCGTACCAAATCGATGGGGTTGTCGCCGCAGAGTGTGTCGTACATGCTCGGGTGGGTTTTGCCGAAGCCGATCGCTTTGAATCCGCCGTTGTTTTCGGGCAGCTTCTGCTTGACGATATCTGCGCCGATGGTTGCGCCGATATGGATCGCTTGTGCGGTGGTGTCAGCGGCAGCGTGGTAGTCCACACCATCCTTTTTGAACGCGTCGTTACGCAGGTAGCACCACAGAACGGTGGTCATGCCATATTCGTGCGCAAGTTCAAAGGCTTTGGACACCTCTGTAATCTGGCGCGACGACTGCTCCGAACCGAAGTAGATCGTTGCACCTACAGCAGCACAGCCCATGTCCGCAGCTTGCTTGATCTGCGAAAAGAACACCTGGTCGGCTTTCTGGGGATAGGTGAGCAGTTCGTTGTGGTTGAACTTGAGCATCATTGGGATGCGGTGCGCATACTTGCGCGCCATCATCGAGAGCACACCGTATGTGGTGGCAACGGCGTTGCAACCACCTTCGATCGCCAATTCAAAGATGCCTTCAGGATCGAACATCACTGGGTTGGGGCCGAAAGAGGCGCCGCCTGTGTGCTCAATACCTTGGTCCACCGGAAGAATCGAGACGTACCCCGTCCCTCCCAGACGACCGTGATCCAACATGCGCTGCAAATTCACCAGTACCGACGGCTTGCGGTCGCTCTGCGCAAAGACATCGTCGACAAAGGTCGGCGAAGGCTTATGCAAGCTCGATGCGGGAATCCCCTCGCACTTGTGGTTCAAAAGGCTCTCGGCTTCATCGCCCAACAGACTGACAATACGATCGTAACTCATGGTACGCGGTCCTCGAAAGCTTGGACGTCCGGAAATGGACAGAAACACTCGTCTTATCGTGTTCGTTGGCCTGTGCTGCTACTCCGTGAGAAGCCATCGGTCAATGGTTCCCATACGTTAAATTGGGCAAAGACCAGACCGGCTCACCGAATCTTCACGCATAAGATCTTTGCCGCTCTCACGATTTCATGGTCAACTGAAACGCCCAACCAAGGCACTGTACGCAACGCTTGGTCACATTTGCTACACAACCGGCATAAATTGTGACCCAGAGGACATCTTGTGTGTCAAACTCTCTGCCTTTTTAGGTTTGTCATTCCCTATCTGGAATCAGGAAACATCATGAAGCGACTTTTGTCCGTGAGCTTGCTCACCGCCCTCTTCTTCGCAACGCCCATCGCAAGTGCACAAGACAACGAAGGCTACAGCCAAGGCCCGAACCGCACGCACGTTACCGCAGACAATACGTGGGCAAACCGCTCGCTCACGCCCCATAAGCTACAACTCCAGATCTTTGCCGGACCCACTTCGCACCAAGCCCTTTCCATCCGCGGTGGTGCACAAGAGTTCGGTCTCACCATCCGACACTCCCACCCCGATCATAACCAAGTAGGGATCCCCCTCGGTCTCTCGTTCGGTGTCCTAGACAACCTCGAGGTTGGTATCGGTCTCCCCATTTATTTGTCGCCGGGAGATTTCGGTGACCTTCCACTCTGGGTCACCTATCAATTCATGGAAGGCAACTTCCAAATGGGCGCGCAGCTCGCCCTCTTCCTGCCAACGCGTTCTGATTTCGGTCTACAGCTCGGCTTGCCGATGATGTACAGCAACGGCAACATTCGCGTAGACACCGGCGTTTTCGCTCGCTTCAACTTCTCTGATCCCGTTGCAACCAGCATCTTTGTGCCCGCACGCATCGGATTCCAGATCACCGATGCACTCTACGCCGGTGCGCAAACCGAATTCCGCGTCTCCGTGTACCGTTCGCACGCCTACTTCAATATGCCCATCTACGGCTTTGTTGGCTACACACTCAACGGCGGTCTCGGTCCCATCGACCTCGGCTTCCGCTTCGGTTTCGACAACTTCATCCGCGCAGGACGTGGCATCGATCGCCCCGTAGAACTGCGTAACTTCAGCTTCGCGCTGGGCGCCAACATCGGCATCCAGTTCTAAGATTGGTTCGCCTCGCAGCGGCGTGCCCGAAACAGAAATCCCCCGCACAGCCTAGCGCGTGCGGGGGATTTTATTTGAGTCCGTTCAGATATTGTACGTCCTTAGCTTCCGAAGCGACCGTACATCGTCTCGCCGTTCGCGGCCATCTCGCGCAGAAGCTCAGGTACCTCAAAGCGCTCGCCGTACTTGGCAGCAAGGCGGTCCGCTTCTTCAACAAACGCAGGCAGGCCTACGGTGCCGATGAACGACATGGGGCCGCCGGTGTGCGGTGCAAAACCGATGCCCATAATCGCGCCGACGTCGATCTGCGCTGGGTCTGTGATGACGCCTTCGGCCACGCAACGCGCAGCTTCGATGCACTGAACCCACATGTAACGGTTCTTGATCTCTTGGGCGTCGGGTTGCTCTTCGGTCTGTGGGAACAGGTCTTTGAGGCCTTCCCAGAGCTTGCGCGAGCGATCTTCGCCGTAGCTGTAGAAACCTTTGCCGTTTTTGATGCCGTGGCGACCGTTCTCAGAGCTGATCTTCTCGAGAACAGGTGTGGCTGGGGATTCGACAAAGTCATCGCCAAGGTCTGCTTTGTTCTGAATCCCCGCTTGAACCATCAGATCGAGTCCGATGGAGTCCGCGACGGTCAAGGGGGCCATCGGCATACCGGCCAGCGCGCCCGCGTTTTCGATGAGCGCGGGGTTCACGCCATCGGCCAACATGGCAATACCTTCGGTGATGTAGGTTCCGATGACGCGGCTTGTGTAGAAACCGCGTGAATCGTTAACGACGATGGGGATTTTGCGCAGTTGAGCCACAAAATCCAAGGTTTCGGCCAAGGTTTCATCGCTGGTTTCTTTCCCGCGGATGACTTCAACCAATTGCATGCGGTCGACCGGCGAGAAGAAGTGCGTTCCAATAAAGCGCGCGGGGCGTTTGGAAGCTTCTGCGAGGCCTGTGATGGGCAGCGCCGAGGTGTTGGTTCCAACGATGGTGTTTTCGCCGACGACTTCTTCGATCGCTTTGGTGACGATGGCTTTCACGCCACGGTCCTCAAAGACCGCTTCGATGATGATGTCGCAATCTGCGAGATCTTTGTAATCGGTGGTGGCGTGGATGCGCGAGAGGAGCTCTTGCTTCTTTTCCTCTGTGGCGCGGCCGCGTGCGATGCTTCGGTCGAGTTTTTTCTCGGTGTACGCTTTTCCACGCTCTGCGGCTTCGATGTCGCGGTCCAAGAGGACGGCTTCCATCTTCACTTGCGATGCGGAGTAAGCAATGCCTGCACCCATGGTTCCGGCGCCGATGATCCCAACCTTCTTGAAGGTGCGTTTGGGGATACCTTCTGGGCGTCCGTGCAATTTTTTGAGCTTTTCCATGCTCAGGTACATGGTGCGCACCATGTTGGCTGCGACGGGGTCCATCAGCAGCTGAACAAAGTAACGTCGCTCGATATCGAGGCCGACATCGATGGGTACGGCGCAGCCTTCGGCGATGCAGCTCATGATAGCGACACCTGCGGGGAAGTTCCCTTTGGTGTTTTCGCGGAACATGGCTGTGCTGACCATGAACATATTGCGATGTTCGCCCGTATCGGGGCCACCGCCTGGGATTTCGAAGCCTTTTTTATCCCACGGTGCCACGGGATCGGGGTTATCGAGCAGCCATTTGCGTGCGGCTTCCACGACTTTGCCAGGCTCTGCGAGCTCATCTACTGCGCCGATTTTCAGTGCTTTTTCGCCGTTGAGGCTTTTGCCTTGGGTCAGGAGGCCCATGGCGGTTTGGATGCCGACGAGGCGTGGAAGGCGTTGGGTTCCGCCGGCGGCGGGCAGCAAGCCGAGCTGACCTTCTGGAAGGCCGACTTGGACGCGTGGGTCGTTGCTCATGACGCGGTAGTGTGCGCCAAGGCAGATTTCGAAGCCACCGCCCATGGCTGCGCCTTCGATGGCGACAGCGAAGGGTTTGCCGCAGGTCTCCATTTTACGAACGAGGCGGCTCAGTTCACCGAGGCTTGCGTTGAGTGCTTCGGGGTCTTTGGGACCGAAAGCGATCTCTTCGATTTGGTTGAGGTCTGCGCCCGCGATGAAGATGCCTGGTTTGGCGGAGGTCATCAGCGCGCCTTTGATGTTGTCGTCTTGTGCGACGCGATCGATGGCTTGTTCAAAGGCGGAGGATGATTCTCCGTTCATGATGTTTGCGCTTCGGCCTTCCATGTCCCAGACGAGGTTTGCGATGCCGTCTTGGTCCACGTCAAAGCGAATGACGTTATTGATGTAATCGGACATTATAATTCCTCCGTGCCGCGCGGTGGCGGCGCGTTGTACATTCGGTGTCAGTGGCGTGTGGCTTATACGCGTTCGATGATGGTTGCGGTTCCCATACCCGCGCCGACGCACAGGGTGATGAGGCCGGTGCTTTTGCCGGTGCGCTCGAGTTCATCGAGGACGGTACCAACGAGCATACCGCCGGTTGCGCCCAGGGGGTGACCCATGGCGATGGCGCCGCCGTTGACGTTGACGATGCTTGGGTCGAGGTCGAGGGCTTGCATAAAGCGCAGGACCACGGAGGAGAACGCCTCGTTGATCTCAAAGATATCGATATCCGAGGTGCTCATGCCGGCGCGCTCGAGCGCTTTTTTGGATACGTCTGCGGGCGCGGTGAGCATGATGGTTGGTTCAGAACCGATATCGGCAAATGAGACGATGCGTGCGCGTGGTTTCAGACCGTTGCGCTCGCCGTACGCTTTGCTGCCGAGGAGAACAGCGGAAGCGCCGTCGACGATACCCGAGGAGTTCCCTGCGTGGTGCACGTGGTGGATGGTCTCGAGGTCTGGGTAGCGCTGTTTGGCGACGGCATCAAAACCGTACTTCTCGCCGAGCTGTGTAAAGCTTGGTTTGAGCTTGGCGAGGACTTCCATGGTGGTGTCGGGTCGCAGGTAATCGTCTTTATCTGCGATGGTGATACCGTTTTGGTCTTTGACGGGGACGACGGATTTATCAAAGCGCCCTTCTTCCCACGCGCGTGCGGCGCGCTTTTGGCTTTCTACTGCCAGGGCGTCGCATTCTTCGCGCGTGAAACCGTAGCGCGTTGCCACGAGGTCTGCGGAGACGCCTTGGGGAATGAAGAAGAGCTTATTGGCTACTTGTGGGTCTGTGGCCCATGCGCCACCGCCAGCGCCCATGGCGATACGGCTCATGCTTTCAACACCGCCGCCGACCACGGCGTCGCTCATGCCGCTCATGACGCGCGCGGCGGCGAGGTTCACTGCCACGAGTCCGGAGGAGCAGAAACGGTTCAGCTGCATGCCTGGAACAGACTGGTCGTAGTCCGCGTAGAGCGCTGCGATACGCGCGATGTTCCCGCCTTGCTCGCCCACGGGCTCAACACAGCCGAGCAAGACATCGTCGATCTGCGAAGTATCAAGTTCGTTGCGATCACGTAGCGCTTTGAGCGCTGCGCCCGCCAAATCAACGGATTTGACGCCGTTCATTGCGCCGCCGGGACGCCCCTTCGTCCGCGGTGTACGAACCGCATCATAAATGTAACATTCTGCCATGCGCTTCCTCATGAGCTAATCTATCTATCGCCCGCCCCCTTGGCGGTGCGTGAGCAAAAATTACTTGACGCAACGTATAGAAAGCCCTCCCACTGTCAACCATCAGATCGGCTGCAAGGGCTGAAATTTCACCTTCGGGGGACGGGCTGCGAACAAATGGTGAAAAAAAGACCGGGGAAAAAGGATGCAAGCAACTTTTGCGCCAACTGTAAAAAGAACATTCCGCACGCGCGGGTTTTTTGACGTGCCTTTGTGACAATGGTTTGACTGAGGGCGGATCAACGTGAATGCGGGCTTCGTGCACGTGTTGATCGGTCCGTTCTTTCGAGGGAAATTAACGAGAGTCAGCCTGTGAATTCTGATCGCGCGTTACATCGGACGGCCATCGCCTTGCCAGCGGATGCGTCGAGGGCGCGTGCCGCACTTTGGCCGTCGCACCGACGTTTTGTCGCTGCGAACGTACGACGAGGCCTACGTGCGGTCGGTGTGGTTCTTGCGCTCACCCTAGGCGTATCTGTTCATAGCTATGCCGCAGCACCGAGCGCGCTTCCCACCGATTTGGTCACTCACAACGCCGCGTCGCAGGAGCGCGCGGAAGCATCGGCGCTTTACCGCGTCTCCCCGGCATCAGAAGACGCACTACAAGACCTGCGCGCAACGTTCGCAGAAATCCTACGATCGCCTTCGGTACGCGGACACGACCTGAGCGCATCCATTGTCGCACTATCCTCAGGTCAAACAATCTATGCACATCAGGCCGATCACTGGCTCAAACCCGCCAGCAACACCAAAGTCCTTACCACCGCGGCAGCATTTGACATCCTCGGCGAATCTTGGCGGCCGCAGAGCCGCTTACTCACGCGCCACAAAGTCATCGACGACCGCATCCCAGGAGATGTCGTGCTCCACGGTATGCACGACCTGTCGTGGTCCGAACTCTTTTATCCGAACGCTGCCTATCCGGCGCAACAACTGGTGCAACAGCTGATACGGCAAGGCATCCGCGTCATCGAGGGCGACTTACTTGTTTACGGACTTTTTGTGGTGCGCGGCTATCATTTCGGTACGCTTGATACGGCCACAGAACGTCAACAAGCTGCAGAGGTGTTGCGCAAAGCGTTGATTCAAGGAGGCGTGCAACTTCGGGGTGAGATCAAAGTGCAACACACCGCCTTCGAGGATAACTACCCTCATGAATTGGCGCGCTGGCAAGGTCCAGCACTTGCGCCGGTCGTCGATGAGATCAACCGCGTTTCGCACAACGAATTTGCAGATATGATTTTGCTAGCGATCGCGCAAAAGGACGGTGGTGGGGCGAGCTATGCAGCTGGGGCGACGCGGGTTCGCAGGTGGCTCCAAGAGAACAAGCTTCCTGTGCAAGGCCTTTCGCTTCATGATGGCAGCGGTCTGTCGCACGACAACCGCATCAGCGCAGATCTTCTTACGCAGCTGATGGTCTGGGTACAGCAACAGCCATGGGCGGATCGATGGAACGCATCGTTGTCGCCTGCTGGGGTCGATGGGACCTACGTCAACCGCATGCTGGATGCGAGTACGCGCGGCCGCGCGTTGATGAAATCGGGCACCATCAATGGTGTGATCAGCACGAGCGGGCTCCTTTTGCATCCGAGCAATGGCGAAGTTTACGCTGTTTCGTTGCTGATGAATCAGGTCGTCCATCAACCATCCGCGCGGATCGTGCTCGATAAGATCGTCACGGCCCTCGCGAACTTCGACAAGGCGAGCGCACGCCCTGCAGCGCCCAATCTGGTGTCGGCGCGCATGCATGATACGCAGGAGGTGCTTCTTCGATGGCAGAAGACATCCGGTGCGCGCCAGTACCTCATCGAACAACGCGATGCGTCGGGCGCGTGGACCCAAATACGCACAGTCGATCGTCATCAAACCGAGGCGCGTGTGCCTTCGAGCGCGCAGCCGCGTGCGTACCGCGTGCGCGCGATCAATGAGGGGGGCATCAGCGCTCCATCGGTGACCATGGTGGCTGGCGGTAACATGCATGCTGAGCGCGTGGTGCTCATCGAGGGCAACGAGCGGTGGCTTGCGGAACCGCATGCGCATAAAAACGCGCGCGTTGAGCCGCACGATTTTCTTAGTTATTACGCGGAACCCTTGGCTGGTTTCGGTGTAGAAACCATGACCAACGACGCCCTGCTCAAGGCCAACGTACCACACAACAGCACGGCTTTATTCGTGCTGGGTCGAGAGGCCAACGACACCGAAGCTTTGAGTGCCAAAGAGCGTGCGTGGATTGAAAAACACCTGCAACGCGGCGGTAAAGTGATTGTCAGCGGTGCCGAAGCAGCATGGGATCTTCAAACCCATGTGAACGATGGCGCGGACTATCTCGACCGCACGTTTGGCGCCGTGTTTATCGCCGATAGTGCTTCAGACACCGTCGCATGCTTGCAAGGCGAAAACGGTGTGCGGCGCGGCGCCACGTGCGCGCACTTTTGGAACCGTGGCCAAATGCAGGTCAAATGGCCTGATGCGCTCACCACGACCAGTGGTACATCGTGCATGCGCTACGGCAACGATCAGTATGACGCCTGCGTTTATCAAGACGGCGCCATGTTGATCGGCTTTCCGCTCGAATCCATCGACAACAGTGCCGACAGAACCGAGGTCCTTCGCTCACTTTTACAGCTCGTGGGCGTAAAGGTGCAAGGCGACCAGAGCTGAGCGTCCAACGCGCCGGTGCGTACACACTGGCCTCGCTCGGACACTCGAAAGCTGGGGTAGGCGCCGAAAGCGCCGGTGCGTCGAGATGTTTATTTTGCGTTCGCTTTGGCGATGGTGTCGAAGGCGTCGATGACTTCTTGGGGCGCCTCAACAAGCTCGATCAATACGCCCTCACCTGAGAGCGGGAACTCATCGTTGCCCTTGGGGTGGATAAAGCAGACGTTGTAGCCTGCGGCCCCTTTACGGATACCGCCTGGGGTAAAACGCATGCCTTGTTTTTCTAGCCACTCGTAGGCGACGCTCAGGTCGTCTACCCACAGGCCGATGTGGTTCAGCGGCGGGTTGTGTACTGCTGGGCGTTTTTCGATATCGATGGGCTGCATCAGGTCAACTTCGACTTTGAGCGGACCCGAGCCAATGACGGCGATGTCTTCGTCGACGTTCTCTTTTTCCGACTTGAAGTTTCCTGTGAGGGTGAGTCCAAAAATGTCTACCCACAGCTTTCGAAGTTTACTTTTATCGGGGCCACCGACGGCGATTTGTTGGATTCCGAGGACGCGGAAGGGACGCTGGGACATAACACCATTCTCCAAGCGGAAAGTTAGGGTTTTTTAACGGAAGCATCATCGTCTGACGTGCGGTTCCACACCTGCCACGCCACATCGAATACGTCTAGACCTGTGCTGCGGATACGCGGCCATTCGTGTCCACCGTTCAAGACCTCGCAGAATTCCATGTGTCCATTGGGGCAGTCGTATTGTTGGCGGCAGGACGCGACGCCGCGCTGCGTGGTTTCGGGCGCGCGCGAGCATTTGATTTGGCTGCGCCAGAATGCGAAGCTTTCGTGAAAGCTGAGGACGGTGCGCCCCGCGGAAAGTTCACCACCTGCAAATGGCACACGCGTGTCTTCTGCACCATGAACGCGCACCAAACGGATCTCTCCTTGTGGTTCGCATTCTTCTGCTTTCATTGGCAATCCGCCCGCCACGTTTAATGCACCGCGGATGCGATCGTTTTGCTCGCAGACGAGTTTTTCTACAAAGAAGCCGCCATTAGAGAAGCCTGCGACGTCGACAATATCTTCGTTGAACGAAAGAACGTCTTTGAGTGCTTTGGGGATGTCGGCAAGTAGCGCTACGTCGTCGCGCTCCTCATCGCCGAACGCGCAGCATGCACCTGCGTTCCATGAGGTTTTGCCGTCTTTGCTGTTCACCAGCCCTTGAGGAACAACCACGATGGCGCCGAGTTTGTCGGCCACCTTTTGTATTTGCAGCCCTTCGGCCAACGAGGCTGCCGTATCTCCGTATCCGTGGAACAGAAGAAGCAAGGAGCGCGCTCCGTCATCTTCGGCTGGGGCGAACACTTCCATAGTGCGCTTTTGACCGGCAGACGCGAAAGTGACGGTCCAAGATCGCCCTTCTCCTGAGACCCCCGAACCTTCGTGTTCCACAGCTTCGACTTGCGCCGCGTTTTCTTGCGGACGCACGTCATTCGATTCTTGGTTCTCTGTAGTTTTTGCTGTGCACGCGGCGCAGAAAGCCAGCGCCACGCTCAAAAGAAAAATACGTTGAATCAATGATCTATACATAATTTATCAATCGCATCAGGCGTCAATCATCCGCAGGCATGGGGATGAACTTATATCCGCTGCCGCGCACCGACAGGAAGTGCACGGGCTTTTTGGGGTCTTTTTCGAAGTAACGTCGCAAGCGGACGATGAAGTTGTCGACGGTGCGCGTGTTTGGATAATTTTTCAAGCCCCACACTTCTGCCAAGAGTTCGTCACGCGAGATCACACGACCTGCGTTATCGGCAAAGTAACGCACAAGATCGAGCTCTAAACGGGTGAGTTCTAGGGGCTCGCCGTTGACTGTGACCTCATGCGTATCGAAATCGAGGGCGGCTTGGCCAAAGTTCAGCTTGGTGCTCACTTTGGTGGGCGTGTCGGCTGCAGCGGACCAATGCACGCGTCGAACCATGGAACGGACACGCGCCAAGAGCTCTTCGATCTCGAACGGCTTGGTCATGTAATCATCCGCTCCGACCTCAAGTCCGTGCACGCGGGCGTCCGATGTATCGCGTGCCGTAAGCATGATGACGGGCGTGAGGTTGCCTGATGCGCGCAGCCGTCGACAGAACTCAAAGCCATCGATATCGGGCAACATCACATCAAGGATGATGACGTCGTAGCCGCGCGATGAAACAAGCAAGTGGCTTGCCTCGCGCGAGGAGCTCGCCACATCTGCGGTGAACCCTTCAAGTTCTAAATTCAGCTTGAGGCCTGCGGCGATATGCGGCTCGTCTTCGACCACCAAAATGCGGATATCTTCTAGGCTTTCGTTCATCGGTCAGGCTTCATCCATGGAGGGAGATCGTCTGGTATTCCTTGGAGGCGGCGTTTGGGCAGTGCAAGGACCATGGTTGTTCCGTGCCCTTCTCCTTCGGAAGCAATATGCAAGGTGATGCCGAGCCGTTTGGCTACCCCGTGCACAACATACAAGCCGAGGCCTGTTCCGTGACGCTGGCGAACATCTTCGCTTGCGGCGCGGTAGAATCTTCTGCGCACGCGTCGGATTTCTGTGGCGGAGATCCCGATCCCGTGGTCGGTGACACAAAGATTCACGCCGCCGTTGCTACGCCGAAAAGCCTCGATACGCAATGTGCGCGGCGCGTTGCTATACTTCATTGCGTTATCGACCAGATTCGAAAGCACGATGGCCATGGCGGCGCGGTCGCCTTCAAAAATCAGGGTATCAGGAACCAAATTCTCGAGGATATCCTCATCGGTTTGATAGCGCCGTGCGACCATTTCGATGGTGTCGTCGACGAGGGACGAAAGCGGAATGCGCGACCGCGTTGTCTTACCTGCTGTAGAATCGAGGCGACTTGCGACCAAAATGTCATCGATGACACTCGTGAGCCTGTCCACGTCCGCCAAAATCATTCGCCGCAAACGTTCGCGTTGTTCGTTATTCACCCGAGGATTCGCCATGGTTTGAGCGCTCAACCGCATGGATGCGAGCGGACTTTTAAGCTCGTGCGTCACCGAATCCATAAAGCGATATTGCTTGCGGCTATCGAGAATCTCACGCACCAAAAATACGGCGATCAGCACCATCACGGTCATGATGATGACAAAGGAAATAATGCCGAGCACCAAAATCGGCACGCCACCCGCATGGCCTTTGGTCATGTCGATGTAGCGCGACAGCACCAGCGTCCATCCGACCAGCAACGCGATGCTTAGTGCGACTGCGATCGAGGCCAAGACGATCGGCAATGAGATCGAACGTTCCCGAAGTGCCATGCTTTTTACGACGGTCGGTGGGTCTACTTAAAACGCGCGATGTGGGCGCATGGGATGAGGCTTAGCACACTCGCGTAAAAACAACATGCACGCGGGTAGTTCGTCGGCAATTTTACGCACCGGCGTAGGATCGATTGCAAAGCGCTCCGTTCACCTCTGCATTTTAAGACCCAAGCGCGCGCGATGGATACCGCCCGGAATGCGTTCCATTGACGCATTTCAAAACATGCTTAAGTATAAACAACCCCTCCCCTAGGGGGGTGCCCTCTTTATAATAAACGCACGACGAATGCACGTAGCTGTTCATCAGCTGCGTCGGATTTACGCAAGGCCGTGCATTTTGATACGTTGAACGTAGGTACCCATGAAAGCTTCTGAAACGACAACGCACTGCGGCCTCTCGATCGATCCGTCGATCCGCGCGAACGCAACGCTACGTTTAAAATCCATCCGCGGTCATGTGGACGGCATCTTGCGCATGCTTGAACGAGAGGACGTCTATTGCGTCGACGCGCTGCGCCAAATCAAAGCGGTACAAGGTGCGCTCTCAAAGACTGGCGATCAAATCTTGCGTGGACACCCGAAAAATCACGTCGTCACGGCCCAAGCACGTGGCGATGAGGACATCATCATCGAAGAGCTGATGGAAATCCTAAAGTACCGATAATTTTATATTCAAACCGACGGAATCGCCTGCATCCGTCGCCATCTTTTCTGGAGAAACTCACCATGAACGCACCGAAATCACAGACGCTGGACTTTCCGGTCGAAGGGATGAGCTGTGCTTCCTGCGTTTCACGCGTGGAGCGTGCGCTCTCGAAGGTAGAAGGCGTCCAAAATGTGCAAGTGAACCTTGCGACAGAACGCGCCAAGGTCACCTACGACGGCGCCCAAGCCACGGCGAATGCTGTGTACGCGGCGGCGGTGGACGCTGGCTATCCACCCAAAGCCAAGCAAATAGAGTTTGGTGTGGAAGGAATGACCTGTGCCTCCTGCGTATCGCGCGTAGAGAAACAGCTCCAAGGCAGGCAAGGCGTTCAAAACGCAAGCGTCAACTTGGCCACAGAGCGTGTGCGCGTTCAATATCTAGACGGTGTTGTGACGCCTGCGGAACTCTTCGAAAGCGTGAAAAATGCGGGGTACACGCCTGTTTCATTATCGGAAGGCAAAGCGGACGACAGCGACGCAACAAGCGAAACGGATAAACTTAAAAAAGACGTGATCTTCGCAGCTGCCTTCGCCATCCCGCTGATGCTTGTCGCCATGCTGCGCATGGTGCCCGGCATTGGCAGCGCCATGGAATCCATTCTTCCGCCGCGCGGATGGCAGATCATTGAGCTGGTGTTGACCATTCCCATCCAGTTCTGGGCCGGTCGCATGTTCTATACACACGGTTGGAAGGAGCTGCGTAACCTCTCCCCGGGCATGAACAGCCTCGTGCTCGTCGGCGCCAATGCCGCATTCTTTTATTCTTTGGCAGCGCTCATTGTGCCGCATGTCTTCCCCGAAGGCACCGCGCACACCTATTTTGACGCTTCCGGTATGATCATCACGCTCATCCTCCTGGGCAGATATCTTGAAGCCGTGGCCAAAGGGCGTACCTCTCAGGCGATTCGTCGTTTAATGCAGCTTCAATCACGTAGCGCGCGGGTTCGTCGCGATGACGCGTGGCAAGAAATCGACATCGAACAGGTGGTCGAGGGCGATCGTATCTCGGTCCGCCCAGGCGAGCGCATCCCCGTGGACGGGCGCGTGGTCTCGGGTGAGAGCACGGTCGACGAATCCATGATTTCCGGTGAACCTGTGCCGGTGAAAAAATCCACAGACGACCAAGTCATCGGCGGGACGATCAACGGCACAGGCTCACTCGAGTTTGTGGCCACGAGCGTCGGCGCAGACACCGTTCTTGCGCAGATCATTCGCATGGTCGAAGAAGCCCAAGCAGAGAAACCCGCCATTCAAGCCACGGCAGATAAAATCGCAGGCGTCTTTGTCCCTGTGGTCATGGCGGTGTCGGTGCTCACTTTCATCGGTTGGTTGATCTTCGGTCCTACCCCAGCGCTCACCTACGCTTTTGTGACGGCGGTTTCCGTGCTGTTGATCGCATGCCCTTGTGCCATGGGTCTTGCAACACCCACTGCGATCATGGTCGGCACGGGCAAAGGCGCATCGCTGGGCGTGCTTTTCAGACGCGGAACCGCGCTGGAGCAGCTCGCGTCCATCGACACGGTGGTTTTCGATAAAACGGGGACACTCACCTACGGCAAACCAACACTCACCGACTTCGAATTGCAGGACGGTTATACACGCGAAGACGTGTTGCGCCTTGTCGCATCGGTCGAAGCGCAAAGCGAACACCCCATCGGTAGCGCCATTGTGCGCGCAGCCGAAGAAGAAGGACTCTCCCTGTTGGACGTCGAGAGCTTCCAAGCGCACGCAGGACTCGGCGTCGAAGGAAGCGTCGATGGCCGCTTGGTGCAAATTGGCGCCACGCCCTACATGAGCAAACTCAACATCGACACCGCGCACTTTGCCGACCATGCCAAAGAACTTGGCGAGCAAGCACGCTCTGCGCTCTACTGCGCCATCGATGGAAAAATCGCTGCGCTCGTGGCGATCTCAGACCCTATCCGCCCGGAAGCTATCGAGATGATCGCCGCGTTGCACGAACAAGGCATCAAAACCGCGATGCTGACCGGAGACAACGAACACACCGCACGCGCCATCGCCAAAGAATTGGATATGGATTCTGTGATGGCGGGCGTCATGCCTCAGGAGAAAGCTGAGGAAATCCGTCGCCTACAGTCCAAAGACAACGCCGTCGCCTTTGTGGGTGACGGAATCAACGACGCGCCTGCGCTCGCACAAGCAGATGTCGGCATCGCCATTGGCACGGGCACCGATGTGGCCATTGAATCGGGCGATGTCGTGCTCATGCGCGCGGACTTATCGGGCGTGGTCAATGCGATCGGCCTTTCGCGCTCTACCTTGCGCACCATTCGCCTGAACTTTCTGTGGGCGTATGGTTACAACGTCTTGCTGATACCCGTGGCAGCAGGCGTGCTGTATCCGCTCATGAAGCTTTTGTTGAATCCGATGCTAGCGGCCGCAGCCATGAGCATTTCTAGCATTTTGGTCTTGGTGAACTCGTTGCGTTTACGTTCGTTCACACCGCCCATGGCGCTCAAAGCCGAACAGCAAAGCAGCTGAGTAACACCGCAACGCCCATCGTCATATGCGACGGCGCGGCAACTGTCCGAAATAAAAAGGCCGTGCGTTTTACGCACGGCCTTTTCTATATAGCACGTCGAATTTCAGCGTTCGTTCAAGCGTCGGAACCAAGCGGTTCTGGAAATTTCCACTGCAACCACGCCACGATGCGCTCAAGGCTTTCTTTGCCTTCTGGAACCAAGTGAAAGAGCACGGGCCAGACGTGGAACATTTCTTCGTTGCGTTCGATGGTTACATCTACGTCGGCTTCTTGGGCCTTTTGGATGGCTGCGAGCGCTTCGTCGAGGACGATCTCTCGTCCACCGATGGCCATGAATAGGGGCGGAAGGCCGCGGAAGTCACCATAAAGTGGCGACAATCGCGGATCGGTCAGCGTGTGATCGCCTGCGTACAGACCTGCCATCATTTTGGCGTGGTCGACATTGAGCATGGCATCTAGGTGTCCGATACGTTCAGCTGCGCCGGAGCTGCATGTGAGGTCCATCCACGGCGAGAGGAGCACGAGTGCGCCGTCGATGAGCGTTCCCGCGTCTCTCAGTTGCATGGCTGCGGCCACGCTCAATCCGCCACCTGCTGAATCACCGGCGATGATCAGATGTTGGGCTGTTGACGCGCGGTTGGGACCATTTTCTTTGGCCCAGGTATACGCGGCGATGGCATCGTCGAAAGCGGCGGGGAATGGATGTTCTGGCGCGAGCCGATAATCGACCGAAAGCACAGGGATGTGGCTTAATTTGGCGAGCATCGACGTGAAATGGCGGTGGGTTTTACTGGAGCCTGCGGTATATGCGCCGCCGTGAAAATAGACGATGCGCACATCGTCACGGATGGTGTCTCCAACGTGCCATGTCGCGTCGACGTGTGGAACTTTTGCTGGGATGGAGCGCGTTCCTGGCCATTGCGGCATGGTCATCAAGCGCGTAAATGCGCGCGATTTATGCAGGGCGGCTTCAGGTGGCGTGTCGTTCGATTTGGAGCGATAACCTGAAACGACGCGCAACAGTCCGGTAAAGAGGCGCGCTTGGATGGAAGCCATCGGTGAATCCGTGCTGGCAGGAGGGAATGTTAAGCGAATACGTGCTTAGAGCGCGGCGATCGCTTGCTCATAATTTTCTGGCGTAAGCGGCAGGTATTGTTCTTTGTTCTCGTCGTAGACGTAGAGCGGATCTTCGATGGTGCGGGGGTCTGCGCCGTCTTGTTTCAGGTGATGTTTGATCAGCTTCAGCGTGCTGGTGACGGGCAACGCATCGACCAATCGCACAAAGCGCGGACGTGCTGCGGGGAAGAGGTCATCGACCATGGTCTTTGCAAACACGTCGGGATCGAACGTCATGCCGTCTTTGACTTGAATTGCGACCATTCCGGCGCGCCCTTCTCTGCCTGGCACACGCACGCCGTAGACCGCGCAGGTTGCGACGCTCGGTACGCCTTGAATGACATAGGCCACTTCTTCTGTAGAAACGTTTTCGCCCTTCCATCGGTAGGTATCGCCGAGCCGGTCGACGAACCAATAATCGCCATCCTCGTCACGTCGGAACATATCGCCGGTGTAGAACCAGCTCTCTTCGTTTCCGAAGGGATTGTGGATGATATTTTTCTCGGTGAGCGTGGCATCGACGTAACCGTCGAAGTGGCTCATGGGGTGTTGGTCCGCGATTTTGGCGAGCATGACGCCAGGTTCGTGGTCTGCACAAGGCACGAGGCGTCCTTGTTCGTCGCGCACAAAATCGTCGTGGTCGTGATCGTAGCGCACCAGTTCTACCACGGTTTCTGGCATCATTTCGCGGCCGACCGATCCGATCTTCTTACCTGTGAGGTTGGCAAGGATGACGTTTCCTTCGGTGGAGCCGTAAAACTCCATCACTTGCACGCGGCCGAAGCGTTGCAGGACGCGTTCCCAAACGTCGGCGCGCATGCCGTTACCCGCGAACATACGCACCGCGTGGGAGCGTTCGAGCGGTTTGGGCGGTGCGTTCACTAGGTAACGGCAGAGCTCTCCGATATAGATGACCACGGTTGCGCCGTAGCGGTGGACGTCGCTCCAGAAGTTGGTGGTCGAGAACTTGGGCGCGAGTGCGAGGCGGGCACCGCCAGCGAGCGCACCACCGCAGCCGATGAGGAGTCCGGTGGCGTGGTAGATCGGCAAGGAGCAATAGACGGTATCGCGGTCGGTGAGCTGGAGGCCTGCGGCGGTACCGAGTGCGGCCAAGGCCCAGCGACGGTTGGTGATACGTGCTGCGCGCGGAAGTCCGGTTGTTCCCGAGGTGAACATGAGGAACGCGGTGTCGCTGCCGATACCTGTGTTGACTTCGAGGCCCTCTGGCGGATCGATGACGTTGGGATCCAGTTCTTGGACGATATTGATGATACCTTCGTCCGCTTGGTTGGTTTGTCCTGTGCGGAAGATGCGGCCGTTCATGCCGGCGACTTCTTGGGCATGTTGCGGGTCGACGACGACGGCTTCGATCGGCGCGACCTCGAAGGCGTGGGCCAGCGATTTACCGGTGAGCCCAGCGTTGAAGAGAACGGAGATAGCGCCCATGCGGTTGAGGGCGACGACGGCGGTGAGGTAGTCTGGATGGTTATCCATGAGCACGCCGACGTGGTCGCCTTTCTTCACACCGTTTTGGTGGAAGATGTGCACAAAGCGGTTCACGCGTGCGTCGGCTTCGGCGTAGGTCCACGCGCGGTCTCCCCAGAGGAAGAAGTCGCTATCGGGGATGGCTTCGGCTTGTTCTTTGAGCGTGCGCCCTGCGCTGACGATGGATTCGTTTCGGATGCGGCGCAGGCGTGCGAGGCGTGGGATTTGCCATCGCATGGTTTCGAGGGTGTCGGAGATACCTTGGGTGGCGTCTCCGACGCGCCCCCAGAGCACTTCCATCCATTCGGTGGCGCTTTCGTAGAGTTCGTTGACGGGGTTATCGTCGTCATCTTGGCTCGGTTGTTCAACGGTGTCGATGGCGCCGAAGGTAGGCTCTGGACCGACTTGCTCTTGCCAACGCATCCATGCCGCGACGGTGGGCCATGTATATTCGAGGGCGCGCGAACCCACGACAATCCCGAAGTGACCGGCTTTGAGTTGCGTTTCGTGCACGGTGGTTTGCGAGGCTGCTTTATGGATCGCACGCACCGATGCTGGCGTGGCGATCTCGTCGCGCGTGCCCACAAAACAGAGAATGGGCACGGTGATATCGGTCAGGCTGATCGGCTTTTGGTTGATGACCAATCCACCGTTGGCCATGAGGTTTTTAACGACGACCTCGTCGATAAAACGCACGAGGGCGGGTGCCGGCCATGCGACGAAACCTTCGCCGTTCAAGAAGCGGCGGCGCGGCTCGCGTTTCATGAGGGCATCGCGGTCGGGCAGCAAGTCGAAGAACTGAATGATCTGTTCGACTTCCTTGCGCACGCTGAGCAGCTTGAACCCTGTGGAAGTCAAAAAACCTGGCAGCGATTTGAGTTCTTCGAGCGGGCGGTCGACGAGTTTACGGCCGGTGGCCATCAGCCGCGTGGCCACGGTGCCTGGCATATTGATGGGGATGATCTTCCGAACATCGACGGGTGAGCCGAAGGTAATGACGCTTTTGAGCCCTTCGGATCGGCGGTACGCGGCGGTTTGGTACACGAACATGCCGCCTTGGGAGTAACCGGCAAGGTGCACGTCTTTTCCTGTGATTTCACGCACCTGATCGATGGAGGCATCGACGGCCAAGATATGGTCATCCAGCGTACGATCGAGGCCGCCTTCCACTTTTTCTGGCGCGCCAAAATCCACCAGCCAGACGTCGATGCCTTGAGAGAGCAGCCATGTGATGGAACTCAGCTCCGGCGAGATGTCGTAGATCTCGGAGGTCACCATGAGCGGTGGCACAAGCAGCAAAGGCGCGTCGAGCGGTGCACATTCTGGTGCTTCGGACGGAAGGTAGTGGCGCAGCGTATAATTTTTGTGCTCGCTCACGACTTCGAAGTCTGCTTGGTAGGGCGCGGAAAGCCGCCCTTTTCTCAACAAAGTAGCCGCATTGAATGCACCGCGCCGTGCGACTTTCCATCGGCGTTGCAATCTTCCCATCGAACGCTGGTCTCTTTGCTGTTCAGCCATGCGTATGACTCCTACCGCATACCTATCTGTGTGACGCCCGTATCTTAAGGATATTTGCGCACACAGTCTAGCGATCCGCATTTCTCGCTCGATCGCGCTGCGCACACGCTTTTTTCCGTCTTAAGATAGGCTGCGGACGTCTTCAAATCGCGTGGTTCAGACCAAAAACCATCGCTCTGCGGCGCTCATCACAACGGGCAAGGTGACGAGCGACACCACCGCCGACAAAATCGCTGCGGTGGCCACCGTCTCGCGATCGTTGTCGAACTCTTCTGCAAGCGAATAGGTCGTGATGGCCGTGGGCATTGCCGACTGACACAAAACGATGACGTTCTCTAGGGGCGTGAGCTCAAAAAACGGGCGCATGGCAACGAGCACGCCAAGCGTGACAGCGGGCAATACCAGCAGTTTTAACGCCACAGTCACCACAGCCGGCATGCGGATGTGGCGCAAGGTTTCCCTCCGTTCCCAGAAATATAAACCCAACATGAAAATCGCCGTTGGACCCGCAGAAACCGCGATGACCATGGAGTAATCAAATAGCACCTTTTGAACGTTTTCACCGAACAGGCGCGCCAGCAGCCCAAGAAGTGGTGACCAGACCATGGGCTGGCGTACCAATCGACGCCCTACTTCTTTGAGGCTCCAAGAATCGTCTGCGCTGCGTTGATTCCACAGCAAAAATAACGCAGGGCCGACCGTCATCGCCAAGATGGTGTGAATTCCTGAGCTCAAGGCAGCCAGACCAAGAGCTTCTTCGCCAAAGGCGCGATGCAAGACCGGAATGCCTAAGAAGGTGATGTTTCCATACGCGATCGCAAGTGCCAGCGTCCCTGCATGCGGCCGCAAGGTGCGCACGGGCATACACAGAAGCACAAAGAGGAGTCCGACCATCAACGCAAGCACGTGCGCCAAGTAGAAGCCCGGGCGTAACGGCAACGATAACGACGGGTCCACCATCCCTGCAAAGATCAACAATGGCGCTGCGATATACAACGAGTAACGGTTCAGCACTTGGATGGCTGTACGCGTCGATGAAAACAGCGAAACTGCGCCCGCACCAAAGCCGACAAAGAGGATCGCAAAGACGGGTAATATGCGCAGAAAGAGCATGGAAAAAGGCAGGAGTACGCGGTCATTAAGGAATGCGAACAAGAATGCTCAACGCCCTACTCTGCGCCCTGCGCATCGACCAGCGTATTTTTCAACGGGACTGCGCACAAACCGCAGCGCTCCCGCTTTCGAAAGCGGAGGGGTGGGGGGTGGGCGATGGAACCGAGCGATTGGCAGCCTCAACCATCAGAAGATGTTCCCCTGCCACATCCATTGTGCGCGTGCGCGGTCGTAATACAGCCACAGGGTTTCGCCGCCTGCTAGGACTGCGTAATAGTAGGCGCGTTCGACCTGTTTTTGCCACCATGCACCAGAGATGATGTAGGGGCCATGTAGGGCTTCGAGCGGTTGGTTCTGTGCTTGAAACCATGTTGCTAGCGCATCTTCGTTGATCTGTGCCGGCAGGGGGTGGGCACGCGGGTGAATGCGTCGCAAAGCTTGGGGCGTCCAGAGCGGGTGCGGATTCGGAACCTTTAGCTGATGCAGCTTTTTCCAGTGGTTGCGAACTTCTGGCAGATGGGCCTCTTGGAGCTCGAGATGTCCTACAGCGTGATCTCCGAGTGCTGCCCGCACTTGCGAAAGCGCTTCGGACAACGCATCTGGAACTTGTGGCGAGCCTGCGTCGGCCCATGCTTCTTGGCGCGTTTCTTGGTGGGTGGCCTCTGCCTCGATGTGCACAGAAACCACGCCGAGCGGAAACGTTACGCGAGATAGGCGCAGGCGCAGAAGTTCTGTCCAACGGACTTCGTCAAGGTGTGCAAACGCAGCTTGCAGCGAAAAAGCATAGCTTCCATGCGGGGCAATGCCGAGTTTTTGTATCTTCTGATTGAGCGCATCGTCGATGAGTTTGCCCCAATCCAAAGAGAAGTCAAAGTGCAGCGTTTGGCAGTGATAGCCATCGCGTTGAATCTTCAAAAATAACGCGTGCAACGGCTTTTGTAATAGAAAAAGCAAGGTGCTCTGTTGGCTCACAGCGTGGTCCCACGCCACCTGCGTTTTGTACTCTTTGGGCGGCGTAATGGCGCGGCTATGGAGGCTGTTTTGATATTTTACCCATTGTATCCATTGCGCCGCCTCTTTGCCGTAACGCCGGTGCACCGCACTTGGCGGCAGCTGGTAGAGGTCTTTTAACGTGCGCAAGCCCAGGGTTTCGAACTCGTCGCAGAGCTTAGGATCGGTGATGAGGAGGGATAAGGCTGTACACAGTGCGCGGGCGCGTTCTTGATCTGGGGTGGTGAGCACGCGCAGGTCTGCCGGATATTGGCGCGCGATGGCGAGCGCAAAGAATCGCGAAAACCCTACCACCACGGTATTTCGCCAACCTTGGAGCATCAGCGTGCTATGAATATCTCGTCCCCACTGGGTGGCGCTCGACCAGAGTGATGACAATCCATCTCCGCGCAACCACAGCGTGTGGGGCCATTTTGGGTGGCGTTCCACCCAGGGAGAAAAACTTTCCAACCGTGCGCAGATAGTTCGCAGGGCGTCTTGGATCGCCTCCTCGTCTTGGGTGTTCACATGGGCTTCTGGACACAGGCTTTGCGCCTCTTGCAAGCGCATGCCAATGCGCAAATTTCGCGCTTGTGCCGCGGTATTGAGCGCAACGATTCTTGGCGTATTCGCATGTGCATCGATCAATAAATGCGGTGTATCCGGCGAAACCTCCTGTTTTCTCTCAAAATACTGCAAGCCAAAGCTCGTCAGATCGACGCATGCGATACGCGGCACGCCAGTGGACGAAGGCGTTGTTCCTCCTTCGTGTTCTTCCGTGGTTGCACCGTCACAAGCTGTCTTGGCAACGTTCTTGGCTTCTGGATCGTCGAGGTCGGATCTGTGCATAAACCGAGTAAAAACAGCTTTCGAAAATGCGGCGAAGCGGCGCGTTGCTCCTCGAACAACAGCCTGTAGCAAAAAATTATGCCAGAACACTGAACGTATGTTCAAGGCAAATCTTGATGAACTTTTGGGACGTTGGCGTTTTCGAAAGCAGGAGCTTGTTGAATGAAGCTCACCACTTACGAAAATTTGTATGCACAGATGGATGTACGCGTGGATTGGGCATGGCGCATTTGGATCTTCGGGGGGATTCAAAAAGATCTTTGATGGTGGGTTTACAGCTGCGCGCTGCCGTTTATGTTTTTTATGCGCTGTGTACGGCGGCGCAGCGTCGTTGGTTTCGCGCGACCGACGGTAATTTCATCGAGGCGCAGCACAAAGGAGTGGAACGATGACGGTACAGATCAAACGAGCGTACGACGACGCTTCGAAAGATGATGGGTACAGGGTGCTCGTCGATCGCATTTGGCCGCGCGGTGTGAGCAAAGAAGATGCGGATTTAGATGATTGGGCCAAAGATGTGGCGCCTTCGACCGACCTACGAAAGTGGTTCGATCATGAGGATTCGAAATGGGAGGACTTTGAGAAGCGTTTTCGCCAAGAATTAAGAAAGAGCGACGATGCACAGAAAACGCTCAAAGACCTCCGACAGCGTCACAAAGACGGGACGCTCACCTTGGTCTTTGGCGCCAAAAACACCGAACACAACAACGCCGTTGTGTTGAAGAAGGTGATCACGGGGCATTGATCGCCGATGCTGAGCCCTTGTACATCGACTGACCGCCGCGCATCATAAAAACTTCGAAAGCGAAGGATGTACGAGTGCATGGCGGTCCCTGATTGCGCGTGTATCGATGCATAGCATGCTGTGCCCCAAAGCCTGCGAATGTAAGCTTTAAGCGCAGACGTTGCGTAGAAGCTATCCGGTGCGCACATCAGCGATTGTTGATGTCTACGACGACCGTTGCCCTACGCCATGGCCGTAGACAAGGTGTCCGCCGAGCCATCCACCTGCACCGACGGCAAGGAAGAGTGCTCCGTCGAAGACATAGGCCCAAGTGCTCGGCGGGACGACGCGCATGGACTCGAAGTGCAGAAAAAGGCTGATGTTGGCAAAGAGGAAAGCGGACAGCATGGCTCCCATGTGCATCCATGCGGTTTTCACCGGTCCGTCGTCCGGAATTTTCGAAAATTCCATCAGTCCTGTGGCGATGGACACAAGGGCGACCAGGCAGCCGATGGCGAGCATGGTGGCTGCAAGTTTCCAAGCAAAAACACCCGCGTATAAGCCGGCGAAGTCAGCGAACACCGCGATGATCCAGCTCGCGACGGGAAAGTGTACGGTCAGAGGGTGAATCGGGTGGCCCATGGTTTTCTCGTTTGTATCACCGCTCTATGCGAAACCACGGTGTGAAGAGGAAATGAGTGGAGCGTTTAGGCATAGAAACCTGTCTGGCGTTGCGCGGACACGCGGGTTCTCCAGCGGCTGAACTGTGTTTAGACGACCAAGGTGAGGAGCGTGATCACGCCGGCGACGGCGAGGCCTGCGTGCGCGAACACCACGGCTTTGGGCGGAAGGCGCTTGCGCATATGCAACGCACCGAGCCCGAACCCTACCAAGGCAGCCGAAAGCAGCAGTCCGAACGACACGTATAGACGTGTGGCGTCGGTGTGATGGTCGAGGAGTGCTAACACGAGGATGACAAGCCCCAGTGCAGCGATGAGCGCATGGAGTCCACCGACGAGCCATGGGGCGAATCGTCCGCGCAGCACAAACGATGCAAGGACGATGCCGCCCACGGCGGCGACGGCGAAGATGATCAAGGCAGCCAACAACATTTCGAACTCCGAGCGTAAGAGGGAAAAGACGCGACATGACACGGGTACGCAATGGTATCGGCTGGCGGATCTCCGCTATGCCAGGAATGCTGAATCCGTTTGATGCTCGGATCTTGTTCGAGGGTTGACGTAGTGTTTGTGTCTCGATGGTGGATGCAGGCGCGCTGGCGCTCATCGAGTACTTCCGCCTGAAAACCAACGTCGCCATCAAGGTTGGCAACGGCCACAGCGACGCTTTGGCCGCAGCGCGGAACGCCGATCGACGATGGATTTGGTTGCATCGCACAAAAACGCATGGGGCGTCTGAGGATTTGCATCGACAGCTCCGCTTTGAATGATGAGAGGGCACGCAGCTTGTTGAACAAAGAGCGTACTGTTCAGAAGATTCTCATCTTTTTTTTCAGCGCAAGTCACAAAACATACCATGCGGCGCGATGCATTGAATTTACGTTGGTATTTTTGTTTCGCGAGACGCTTACGTGGGCTGGGGTATTGAAAGTTCAGACGGCGCGCTATTTCTAGAAGTTGGGCGCGCGAATATTTTTTCGCTGCGACGTCGCTCAGCGCGCCGATGAATTTTCGCAGAGTGCTTGATATTTACGCCCTACTTGCCTAGAAATGAGAGGTTGGTGACTTCTATCCATTTGCTCTTATGAGTTCTCAGCCTATCGCGAACGACGGTTCAACTGCGATCGGTGATTTTCGGAGATACGCGATGAACGCCTCCTACGTTTCCGTCTTACGTTTGATCGCGCTTTGTAGTGCGATCACCTTTGGCATCGCGGGATGTAAAGGGTCGAACCCACCCGATGAGCCGTCACCAGACGGGGATCCGGTTTGCGGCAACGGCATTCTAGAAGAAGGTGAAGCCTGCGACGACGGAAACACCGCCAGCGGCGATGGATGCTCCAGCACCTGTCAAATCGAAGACGGTTGGGATTGTACAGAAGCAGGCCAACCCTGTTTTGAGATCGCATGCGGTGATGGTGTCGTCAGTCCTAGTGAAACCTGCGATGATGGCAACACCACCAGCGGCGATGGATGCTCCGATACCTGCCAGATCGAAGACGGCTGGGATTGCGTAGAGGCAGGCAAACCATGTTTTGAAATCGTCTGCGGCGACGGCATCGTCAGCCCAGGAGAAACCTGCGACGACGGCAATACCGATGACGGTGACGGTTGTTCCAGCACCTGCGCCATCGAAGATGGTTGGTCGTGCCCTACCCCAGGTAAGCCTTGCGTGGAGCTCGTCTGTGGCGATGGCATCGTCAGTGACGGTGAAGAATGTGACGACGGCAACCTAGAAAACGGGGATGGCTGCGATGAAAACTGCCAGATCGAAGACGGTTGGGATTGTCCCGAAGGTCAAAACTGCTTTGAAATCGCGTGCGGCGACGGCATCGTCAGCCCAGGCGAAGCATGCGACGACGGGAACACCGAGAATGGCGACGGATGTGACGACACCTGCCAAATCGAGGACGGCTGGGATTGCCCAGAAGCAGGTGAACCCTGCATCGAAATCCGCTGTGGCGACGGCATCGTCAGCCCAGGCGAAGCATGCGACGACGGAAACACCGAAAATGGCGACGGATGTGACGACACCTGCCAAATCGAGGACGGCTGGGATTGCCCTGCTGACTTGGCAGACTGCATCCAAATCACCTGCGGCGATGGGATTGTCAGCCCAGGCGAAGTCTGCGACGACGGAAACACCGATGATGGCGATGGTTGTTCGAGCGATTGCCAAGAGATTGAGCAAGGATGGCACTGCCCGAACGAGGGTGAGCTCTGTGTAGCGCTTGTCTGTGGCGACGGCATCCTAAGCGACGGCGAGGAATGCGACGACGGAAACACCACCAACGGTGATGGTTGTTCCAGCACCTGTGAGATTGAAGAAGGTTGGGAATGCCCCGAAGCCGGCGAAGCCTGCGACTCCATCTGCGGTGACGGCCTGGTGGTCGGCAACGAGCAGTGCGACGGCGGTCCAGATTTGCCGCCTGGCGCTTGGGAAGGTTGTAACGAACTCTGCCAAATCGAAAACGTGCGCTGCGAGGATACCCCCGAAGGTTGTCCCGACGAAAACGTCTGCGGCGATGGCGTGGTCAGCGGCGATGAAGAATGCGATGATGGCAACACCACAAGCGGCGATGGCTGCTCGAGCACCTGTCAGCTGGAAGACGGCTGGGTTTGTGGCGCAAGTGGCTGTGTGGCCGCGCGCTGCGGTGACGGCATCATCGCTGGCAACGAAGAATGCGACGACGGAAACAACAAATCGGGCGATGGCTGCTCCAGCACCTGCAAAATCGAAAGCGGATGGGTGTGCAACAACCCCAACGCACCCTGTGAATCCGCAGGTTGTGGCGATGGCATCAAAGCCGGAAACGAAGAATGCGACACCGGCAACCCACCCGGTGGCGTTTTAGGATGTACCGCCGAATGTAAACTTCTGCCAGGCTGGGACTGCTTGGGCAGCGTGTGTATCGCCGACGAGTGCGGCGATGGCATCATCGCCGGCAACGAAGAATGTGACGACGGAAACAACGTTTCGGGCGATGGCTGCTCCAACCGCTGTAAAGTGGAAAAAGGCTGGGAGTGCGATGCAAACGGATGTTCCGCCAAAGCCTGTGGCGATGGCATCAAAGCCGGCGATGAAGAATGCGACGACGGTAACACCGCCAATGGCGATGGATGTTCTGCGAGCTGCAAGGTGGAGCCTGGTTGGACCTGCAGTGGACGCGACTGCTTTGCGGCGCAGTGCGGCGATGGCATCAAAGCCGGTGACGAACAATGCGACGATGGTAACACCCAGTCAGGTGATGGATGCTCCAGCGACTGCCGTATCGAAGCAGGCTGGCTGTGCCCGAACGCCAATCAAGCGTGCGTAGCCGCGCAGTGCGGCGATGGCATCATCGCCGGCAACGAAGAATGCGACGACGGTAACACCGTCAGTGGCGATGGATGCTCCAGCACCTGCAAAGTCGAAGAGGGCTGGCTCTGCAACGCCGCGCAATGCTTCGCCGAGCAATGCGGCGACGGGATTGTCGCTGGCGACGAACAATGCGATGACGGAAACAACGTGAGCGGCGACGGCTGCTCGCCGACTTGTCGCGTGGAACCAGGTTGGACTTGCGATAGCCAAGGCAATTGTAGCGCACTGCGCTGCGGTGACGGCATCAAAGCCGGTAACGAGCAATGTGATGATGGAAATACAGACGATGGCGATGGATGTTCCGCCACATGTCAACTAGAGCCCGGTTGGGTCTGCCCCTCAGACAACGCACGCTGTACTGCAGCACGTTGCGGTGACGGCATCATCGCCGGCGATGAACAATGTGATGACGGCAACAGCACAGATGGCGATGGTTGCTCTTCCGCTTGCCGACTGGAACCTACGCCGCCCGGCGAAAAAGACGGATGGCTCTGCGATACACCGGGCCAACCGTGCACACGCACCAACTGCGGTGACGGCATTGTGGAAGGCAGCGAGCAGTGCGACGACGGCAATAACAACGGCGGCGACGGATGTAGTGTATTCTGTCAGATTGAGCCGACCTGCCCCGTGGAAGGCGGAGCGTGCACCTCTACCTGCGGTGACGGCATCCTTCTACCCTCAGAACTCGCCATGGGGCGCGAATGCGACGACGGAAACAATATCGACGGCGACGGCTGCTCAGCCGACTGCATGATCGAGCCCGGATGGGTATGCTCGGAAGTATCCGATAACTCATCGACGCTCATCCTGCCGCTGGTTTTACGAGACTTCTGGGGATGGAGCGACAGTCCGAATCAAAGCAGCATTCGCCACCCTGACTTTTACCGAAAGAACCCTGGACATGTGTCCGGTATGGTGAAAAGCCAGCTCGATGCCGACGGCTTACCGGAATGGTCAGGCAAACCGACCGAAGCGATCGCTGATTCTCAAAATAACTATAAGTCCGGACAAACATATGGACCGCCGAGTGGGTGGACATGGTTTAAAATGTGGTATCGCGACCACCCAACGTATAACCGCACCGTGATCGACAATATTACTTTAACCGAACAGTCGGGTGGCGAGTTCGTCTTCGACAGCACCGCGTTCTTCCCGCTGGATGGCAAAGGTTTTGGTAACTCAGGTTATTCCGGATATAGAAATAGAAACTTCGGGTTTACCAGCGTTGTGCGCTACTGGTTTGAATACAACGGCAACGAGAACCTGACTTTCCGCGGTGATGACGACGTCTGGGTCTTTATCAACAAGCAACTCGCCGTAGACTTAGGCGGTGTGCATAACCCGCTACAAGGAAGCATCACCTTGCATGCGAGCAATGGCAGAGGAAAAACCTGCCCTACCTGTAGTTACGACATCAATTTCGGACTCGAAAAAGGCAAGGTCTATGAAATTGTCGTATTCCAAGCCGAACGTCACCCGTCAGGATCAAACTACCGCCTGAGTCTGAGCGACTTCACGCGAGAATATAGCGTCTGCTCCACCGTATGCGGTGATGGCATTCGGACCTACGACGAAGAATGTGACCACGGCGGTCAAAACGGACAAGATGGCATTTGTGATGAGCAATGTCGCCTCATTCAAAGCGGGCCTAGCCAGTAAAGTTTAGCGACGATCGCTCCCAAGAAGCAGTAAAACGCCTTGCAAGACGCAAGGCGTTTTCATTTTTGTCGTAAAAAGCGCGCAAGAACGCTCTCGCTGTGTCCCAAAGCACGCATAACCTTAGGAATTCTAGAAAGAGTCGCGTGGAGACTTTATTTTGGCTGGGAAAATCGGTATAGTCAGCCACCATACGCGTTGATTCGGTGTTTTACATGACACAAGCAACACGGCTTTACTTGGGTGGACACCTCGTTTTACACGCGGGGAGCCCACTCGCATGTCTCATACATCGCGCATGTCCCCGCGCATGAGGCTTTCTCGCCAAGTGCCCGTAGACATACAAAAAATCACGACGTCGTCCTTTCACCCTAAGGTGCATTATGTCTCTATCTTTCCTGCGTTCAACACGGATTTTATATCTCTGTTGCGCGATCACCTTTGGCATCGCGGGATGTAAAGGGTCGAACCCACCCGATGAGCCGTCACCAGACGGGGATCCGGTTTGCGGCAACGGCATTCTAGAAGAAGGTGAAGCCTGCGACGACGGAAACACCGCCAGCGGCGATGGATGCTCCAGCACCTGTCAAATCGAAGACGGTTGGGATTGTACAGAAGCAGGCCAACCCTGTTTTGAGATCGCATGCGGTGATGGTGTCGTCAGTCCTAGTGAAACCTGCGATGATGGCAACACCACCAGCGGCGATGGATGCTCCGATACCTGCCAGATCGAAGACGGCTGGGATTGCGTAGAGGCAGGCAAACCATGTTTTGAAATCGTCTGCGGCGACGGCATCGTCAGCCCAGGAGAAACCTGCGACGACGGCAATACCGATGACGGTGACGGTTGTTCCAGCACCTGCGCCATCGAAGATGGTTGGTCGTGCCCTACCCCAGGTAAGCCTTGCGTGGAGCTCGTCTGTGGCGATGGCATCGTCAGTGACGGTGAAGAATGTGACGACGGCAACCTAGAAAACGGGGATGGCTGCGATGAAAACTGCCAGATCGAAGACGGTTGGGATTGTCCCGAAGGTCAAAACTGCTTTGAAATCGCGTGCGGCGACGGCATCGTCAGCCCAGGCGAAGCATGCGACGACGGGAACACCGAGAATGGCGACGGATGTGACGACACCTGCCAAATCGAGGACGGCTGGGATTGCCCAGAAGCAGGTGAACCCTGCATCGAAATCCGCTGTGGCGACGGCATCGTCAGCCCAGGCGAAGCATGCGACGACGGAAACACCGAAAATGGCGACGGATGTGACGACACCTGCCAAATCGAGGACGGCTGGGATTGCCCTGCTGACTTGGCAGACTGCATCCAAATCACCTGCGGCGATGGGATTGTCAGCCCAGGCGAAGTCTGCGACGACGGAAACACCGATGATGGCGATGGTTGTTCGAGCGATTGCCAAGAGATTGAGCAAGGATGGCACTGCCCGAACGAGGGTGAGCTCTGTGTAGCGCTTGTCTGTGGCGACGGCATCCTAAGCGACGGCGAGGAATGCGACGACGGAAACACCACCAACGGTGATGGTTGTTCCAGCACCTGTGAGATTGAAGAAGGTTGGGAATGCCCCGAAGCCGGCGAAGCCTGCGACTCCATCTGCGGTGACGGCCTGGTGGTCGGCAACGAGCAGTGCGACGGCGGTCCAGATTTGCCGCCTGGCGCTTGGGAAGGTTGTAACGAACTCTGCCAAATCGAAAACGTGCGCTGCGAGGATACCCCCGAAGGTTGTCCCGACGAAAACGTCTGCGGCGATGGCGTGGTCAGCGGCGATGAAGAATGCGATGATGGCAACACCACAAGCGGCGATGGCTGCTCGAGCACCTGTCAGCTGGAAGACGGCTGGGTTTGTGGCGCAAGTGGCTGTGTGGCCGCGCGCTGCGGTGACGGCATCATCGCTGGCAACGAAGAATGCGACGACGGAAACAACAAATCGGGCGATGGCTGCTCCAGCACCTGCAAAATCGAAAGCGGATGGGTGTGCAACAACCCCAACGCACCCTGTGAATCCGCAGGTTGTGGCGATGGCATCAAAGCCGGAAACGAAGAATGCGACACCGGCAACCCACCCGGTGGCGTTTTAGGATGTACCGCCGAATGTAAACTTCTGCCAGGCTGGGACTGCTTGGGCAGCGTGTGTATCGCCGACGAGTGCGGCGATGGCATCATCGCCGGCAACGAAGAATGTGACGACGGAAACAACGTTTCGGGCGATGGCTGCTCCAACCGCTGTAAAGTGGAAAAAGGCTGGGAGTGCGATGCAAACGGATGTTCCGCCAAAGCCTGTGGCGATGGCATCAAAGCCGGCGATGAAGAATGCGACGACGGTAACACCGCCAATGGCGATGGATGTTCTGCGAGCTGCAAGGTGGAGCCTGGTTGGACCTGCAGTGGACGCGACTGCTTTGCGGCGCAGTGCGGCGATGGCATCAAAGCCGGTGACGAACAATGCGACGATGGTAACACCCAGTCAGGTGATGGATGCTCCAGCGACTGCCGTATCGAAGCAGGCTGGCTGTGCCCGAACGCCAATCAAGCGTGCGTAGCCGCGCAGTGCGGCGATGGCATCATCGCCGGCAACGAAGAATGCGACGACGGTAACACCGTCAGTGGCGATGGATGCTCCAGCACCTGCAAAGTCGAAGAGGGCTGGCTCTGCAACGCCGCGCAATGCTTCGCCGAGCAATGCGGCGACGGGATTGTCGCTGGCGACGAACAATGCGATGACGGAAACAACGTGAGCGGCGACGGCTGCTCGCCGACTTGTCGCGTGGAACCAGGCTGGACCTGCGATAGCCAAGGCAACTGCAACGCCCTCTCATGTGGCGACGGTATCCGTGCTGGCGACGAAGAGTGCGACGCTGGTAGCGATAACGGCGTCGGTAAAGGCTGTACGCCAAACTGTAAGCTCGAACCCGGTTGGGCCTGCCCCACAGATAACGTGCGTTGCATCGCAGCAGCATGCGGTGACGGTATCATCGCAGGCAACGAAGAATGCGACGATGGCAACACCACCAACGGTGACGGTTGCTCCTCGGATTGTCGTCTTGAATTGCAGCCCGAAGACTCCGGCGATGGATGGATGTGCCCCACCCCCGGACAACCCTGCGTAAGAACAACCTGCGGAAACGGCATCGTAGAAGGCAGCGAACAATGCGACATGGGTGCCAAGATCAACAACCACGGCGGGCAAGGCTGTAACGCATGGTGTCGACTCGAGCCGAGCTGTCCTGCCGCCGGTGGCGCCTGTACCTCTGCCTGCGGAGACGGCATCCTGCTACCTCAAGATAAACTGCCGGTGGCCGCAGGAGGACTCGGCCACGAATGCGATGACGGCAACACCATCGACGGCGACGGCTGCTCGTCCGACTGTAAGGAAGAACCAGGATTCGAATGCACCGACACCATCATCTCTTCAGACAGAATGATCCTGCCGATCGTGTTCCGCGACTTCCTGCACTACGATGAAACACGGCCAGGCGGAGACCCTCACCCAGACTTTGGTGCGAGTTATAGCGGGAATGGTACACCAAAGATCGTCGAAGAACTGCTCGGTGCACACGGCCGCCCGGTGCATAGAAAAGAAAACGCGAAATACGACAACAAGCCCGTGACTAGCAACCGCTATAACTCAAGTGGTGTCCTACAGAGCTTTACGCTCGGTGGAAAATCGTGGAGCGCTCGCGACTGGTTCGACGACTGGTTCAAAGACAGCGAGGGCAGCAAAAACTTCACGAAAACCGTGGTCATGCCACTCGAATTCCGCGACACCGGCACCGGGGAATTCGTCTGGAACTCGAAAGTTGACGGTTACAACCCCCCAGGTAACCCGAGCGGTGGATTCTACCTACTCGATCTCATCACAGACGGCCGCACTTGGGGTAAGAGTAAAGATCAGTCTGCAAACTTCGGATTCACCAGCGTGGTGCGCTACTGGTTCGAATACCAAGGCGGTGAATCACTCCACTTCTCGGGCGATGACGACGTCTGGGTGTTCATCAACAAAAAACTCGCGATGGACCTCGGCGGCATGCACTCCGAACAAGTTGGATATGTCGACCTTCACGCCAGCAACGGCACCGCACTAGCCTGTGATTTCCAAGTCTCCGGTTACAACCGAAACAATCAAAACAACCCTTGCGGCACCAGCCGTCGCACGGTCAACCTCGGCTTAGAGAAAGGAAAGATCTACGAGATCGTCGTCTTCCAAGCGGAGCGGGCACCGACCGGGTCGAACTACAAACTGACCATTTCGGACTTCACCAGCGCAGTCAGTGTATGTGAAAGCACCTGTGGCGATGGTATCACCGCATCGGACGAAGAATGCGACTACAACGACTCTGTCTACGCGGGTATCTGCGATAATGATTGTAAGCTCATTCCATCGGGGCCGAGCCAGTGATCGAGGTTCTCATAGAACCTAAGACTTGAGCACTTCCCCAGCGGAGAATCCGCTGGGGAAGTTACTTTTTGCGCGACGTAAAAATCAGCGTTTGAAGGCCAGCACATTTGGTGGCACCCTCCGCCAAGCCGCCCTGCAATGCAGAATCTTTGGCGTCCCCTTGATGATTGAAACCCATGCCTTCAGAACCCCAAGCTTCATGGTCAGAATTGCTACGCGGACGGCGCGGCATGCAATCGCTCGCCTTGGTGGGATGCGTCGCGCTTGAAGCAACGAACGTATTTTTAGTGACGACCATCATGCCGTCGGTGGTCAAAGATATCGGCGGTTTCTCGTATTACTCGATGAACACCACCATGTTCGTCATCGCGTCGATTTTGGGCGCCGCCATTGCGGGCCGTATGTCTGAGCGCATCGGCAGCAAGCGCATTTTCCTGCTAGGCTTGGGTATTTTTGCTTCTGCAACGGTGCTCGCAGCGCTCGCGCCCACCATGTATATCCTGATTCTCGCACGTACGATCGAAGGTTTTGCAGGTGGGATTTTGCTTTCGATGGCCTACGTTCTCATTCGGCAGGTGTTTGAGGAGCGTTTGTGGCCGCGTGCAGTGGGCCTCGTGTCAGCCATGTGGGGTATCGCCACTTTTTCTGGTCCGGCGATTGGGGGCATTTTTACAGAATACGGTCATTGGCGCTGGGCGTTTTGGAGCATGTTGCCCATCACCCTACTTTTGGCGCTGCTGGTGATTTTTTGGCTACCTACGCCCAAGCCGCAGGAACGCACAGCCGCCACAGACGCGCAAAACGTTTTGCCGATTGCGCGGTTGGCGTTGCTCACAGGGTCTGTGTTGATGGTTTCAGCTGCCAGCGTTTTACACGTTGTGTGGCAACAAGCTGTGCTGATCGGCGTGGGTATGGTGTTTTTATGGCAGCTTGTGCGCATCGATCGACACGCACCGAATCCGATTTTGCCGACGGGATCGTATGATCGCACGGCGGAACGTGCGATTTACATCACGATGAGCATTTTGGCGCTCGCCAGCACCATCGAGATTTTCACGCCTTATTTTTTGCAGATCATCCAAGGACATTCGCCGATCTATGCAGGCTACTTAACAACCGCGATGTCGGCCGGTTGGAGTTTTTCTGCCCTCTTTGGTGCGGGTGTGAGCAAACAATGGGGTCGACGTGCCATTCAGTTTGGCCCGGTGCTCATGTGTTTGGCGCTTGGAACTTTTGCGTGGGTCAGTCAGTTACAAACGGGCGTTCAATCTGGCTGGGGGCTTGCCGGCTTTGTGTTGAACTTGATTTTGATCGGCATGGGCATCGGATTGGCGTGGCCGCATTTGTTGAGCACATTGTTTCGTGTGGTGCCCGATAGCCAGGGGGCCATTGCATCATCGTCGGTATCGACGGTTCAACAGTACGCCATGGCGATCGGTTCGGCGCTTGCGGGCCTGATTGTAAATACCTCGACACACGGTCACAACCAAAGCGTCGAAACCGTCTCACGCGCCGCGTTTTGGACCTACGTCATCTTTGCCGTATTGCTCGTTTTCGCCATTTACAGTGCGCACCAAACTTTAAGTCGAACCCGCGAGGCAGCATGACACAACCCGTGATTCAACCTGCGGAAATACACCATGTAGAACCGATCGTCGCCCTGATAGAATCGGCTTATCGCGGAGAGTCTGGTCTAAAGGGTTGGACCACAGAAACGCATTTAATTGGCGGACAGCGCACGGATGTTGAAGAAATCACTGCGCTCATACAACGCGCGGAGATACGGTTTTTCATCCTCGTGGATCAAGGCGTCATCCGCGGTTGCTGCATGGTCGAACACCGCCAAGATGCTGCGTATTTTGGAATGTTTGCTGTATCACCGCTACATCAGTCGCGCGGCTACGGAAGCCTCCTGCTTGCGCATGCGGAGCACTATGCGGCACAAATTCTTGGTGCAAAACATATGGTCATGTCGGTGATCAAGCAACGCCAAGAACTCTTGGCTTGGTATGAGCAAAAGGGGTACGCCAAGACGGGCGCAACGCTGTCTTTTCCCTACGGAAATCCACGCGCAGGCTTACCCAAACGCGACGATCTGGTGTTTTTAGTATTAGAAAAGCCTCTTTCTCTCGCGCTTTAATCACCGCTTAAAACATCCCAGCATTCGGCCGGTACTTCATTTCGAAACCATCGTTACGGCCTGTCTTTTTATCACGCACGATTTGGGCATGAAGCGCCAGATATGGCCGCTCCATCTTGGTGTAGACAGGCGTTTGATGCGCCTCGATTCGCAGAGAAACCAGCGGCGAAAGCGATGCTTGGGGCCGATGTTTACGATTGCTCAGCACCAAGCACGCAGTTTCTGTGCGTTGCGCAAGCTTCAACATGCGCCCCATCATTGCGGCGGGCACGTACGCTTCATCGCCCAGATCGATCACCACCACCCCGCATACGGACGAACGCATCACACGTTCTGCAGCGTGTAGACTCTGAGCCGTGGTCTCCGTACAAATCACTGGCAAGGCGCGCAGATCAATTCCACACGCCTGAAGATCTTCTGCCAACGGAATTCCTGCCTTCGAGATCCAAACCGGCCAAGCACCTGCTTGCTGCGCTTCCCACACATAGCGCGCGGCGAGGCTTCCTACAGCTTGCACACCAAAGGACGAGAATTCGCATAACCTGCCTTGGAGCATGCGAAAATTCAGCAACTCCTCCGCCTTCGAGGGCGGGGGCGTGGCGAATAAACCGGCATCCTCAAAATAAAAATCATCCAAGCGAAGCAGTTGCATTTCGACCTCCGTGGTTCAGTGTGAACTCGACAGCCTACCTGAACAACTGTACAGTCGCAATCGTTCGCTTTAGATATTTTTCTTCTTTGCTTCGCTGACCTCTCGTGAGTTTGGGCGCACCCACCGTTGCCCACGCATCACGTATTCTATTGATATTTCATGGTTTTTAGAAAACAGCCATGGCCTACGCTCCGCTTTGGATCAAAAGTCATTACAGCTTTCTAGAAGGCGCGAGCTCGCCGGAAGAATACGTCGACGCGTGCCACGCGCAGGGTCTGAAGCACATGGCGATCACGGATCGCGATGGCGTTTACGGCATTGTACGTGCCTATCAACGCGCCAAGTCTCATGACCTTCATCTCATTTACGGATCGGAGATCACGTTAGAGGATCAGAGCACCCTTCTTTTATTGGTGCGGGATCAGCGCGGCTATCAAAATCTATGTCAGCTCATTTCTAAGGGGCGGTTACGTTCGCCCAAGGGTAGTTCCAGCGTCACGTGGGACATGGTATATGCGCATGCGCTTGGTTTAATCGCGTTGTGGGGTGGTGCTTCGAGTGCGCTTGTGCGTCCGCAGCCTCAGCCGCGTCGCATTCGCGCCATGCAAGAGGCTTTTGGCGACGATCTTTATGCGTTGATGACGCAGCATTGGATTGAATCAGAGCAGGTGCATGCGCAGCGCACCTATGCGCTTGCGCGTGAACACCAACTGCCGTTGGTTGCCAACACGGAGGTACTTTATCACGTGCCGGAGCGTAGGGATTTGCAGGACGTGATGACTTGCATACGTCACGGTTGCACGTTGCAGACGGCAGCTGGGCGCACGCGCATCAACGATGCACATGCCTTATTATCTGGCGAGGCGTTTCGTGCGCGTTTTGCGGACCATCCCGAATGGATAGCTCAAAGTTTAAAGATTGCAGAGCGTTGCACGTTTTCTTTGGACACGTTGCGCTATGTTTATCCTGCAGAACCTGGCCCCGAAGGATTGAGTCCTGATGCTTGGCTGCATCGCCTCACCTTCGAAGGCGCGGCGCAGCGTTATCCCGAGGGCATTCCAGAAAATGTACGCGCGCAGCTGCTCAAGGAGCTCGAACTCATTCGTTCCTTGGATTACGGCGGCTACTTTCTCACCATGAAGACGCTCGTCGACTTCTGTCGTTCGCGCGATATTTTATGTCAGGGTCGTGGTTCTGCGGCGAACTCCGCCGTGTGTTACTGTTTGGGCATCACGGCGGTCGATCCTGTACGGATGGACCTACTTTTTGAGCGATTTCTCTCGAAGGAGCGCCAAGAACCGCCGGACATTGACCTCGATATTGCGCATCAGCGCAGAGAAGAGGTCATTCAGTACATGTATGCGCGTTATGGGCGAGAGCGTGCGGCCATGGTTGCCAACGTGATTCGTTACAGGCCGCGTTCTGCGGTGCGCGATGTGGGCGGCGTTCTTGGCATTGCGGACGATGCCATCGAACGTCTTTCTAAGCTGGTTTCTTACAGCGGTCCTTTGCGGGAATCTCATTTGCAAGAAGCGGGACTCGCCACAGAGGCTTCCATCAACCAGCATTTTTTACGTCTTACCAATGAGCTTCTAGATGCGCCGCGCCATTTATCCATTCACCCTGGCGGATTCATTTTAGGCAAGGGTCCGATTGCGCAGTTGGTTCCCATAGAGAACGCCACCATGCAGGATCGCACGGTCATTCAATGGGACAAGTATGATGTCGAGGCCATGGGCTTATTCAAGCTCGATCTTCTTGGTTTGGGTGCACTGACACACATCGATCAAAGCCTTCAATTGATCCAGAAGCATCATGGCCAAACCTTCGAAATGGCCACCCTCCCACCGCACTGCTCTCGCACCTTCAAAATGCTCCAACAGGCGGATACTCTTGGGGTTTTTCAGGTCGAAAGCCGAGCCCAAATCTCGATGTTGCAGCGTTTGAAGCCGAGGGAGTTTTATGACTTGGTGGTACAGATCAGCATTGTTCGTCCGGGCCCGATCACGGGCGGCATGGTGCATCCTTATCTTCGGCGGCGTGCGGGCGAGGAGCCCATTGATTACCCTCACCCCAGCTTAGAACCTGTTTTAAAACGCACGTTGGGTGTGCCGATTTTTCAAGAACAGGTCATGAAAATTGCCATCATTGCGGCGGATTACACACCGGGCGAGGCGGATCAGTTACGCAGGGATATGGGCGCTTGGCGCGCGCACGGAAAACTCGAACGCCATCGTGCAAAGCTGATCGAACGCATGCAGCAGAAGGGGATTTCTGAGCACTTTGCGCAGCGGGTTTTTGAACAGATTCAGGGCTTTGGAGAATATGGATTCCCAGAGAGTCACGCGGCGAGCTTTGCGTTGATCGCGTGGGCGACGGCGTGGATACGCTGTCACTATCTCGACGCTTTTACGTGTGCGTTACTCAACGCGCAGCCCATGGGTTTTTATAGCGTATCGACCATTCTCCAAGATGCGCGACGCAGGGGGCTCACAATTTTACCGGTCGATATTCAGTCGAGTGCGTGGGACAATATTTTGGCACCGACGCTTCAAGAGGACGTGGCGCTTTACCCGCTGCGGCTTGGTTTTCGTCAAGTTCAGGGCATTTCGCCATCGATGGCGGAGGCGATAGAACAAGCGCGATGCGCGCAGCCTTTTTCATCGTTTCAGGATGTTTTAGATCGGGTGAATCTTTCAGAGGGCGCGCTACTCAAACTTGCCAAAGCTGGTGCTTTCGAAAGCTTAAACGTTACGCGGCGCGATGCCATCTGGGCGATTCGCCACGCCAAGCGCCAAGAAACCCTGCCTCTTTTCCCTCAAGAAGTGCCAGCCAACGACGTTCCTGAAGCGGGATTTCGTCAGCTAACACTGCTTGAGCAGGTGCACTGGGACTATCGTCAGATGCATTTGAGTACGCAGGGCCACGTTCTTGAGCCGTTACGACCACAGCTTACGCAACATCATTTGCCCACGGCGCAGGAAATTTATCAACGACCCAACCATCATCATGTACGCTATGCTGGACTGATTATTGTACGACAACGCCCTTCTACGGCTGCGGGCGTGGTGTTCTTAACCATGGAAGATGAAACAGGTTTTGTGAACGTGGTGATCTGGCCCAAGGTCTGGGAAAAATACGCTACTTTTGTGCGAACCCATGCGTTTGTGGTGGTGCACGGGCGCGTTCAGCGCGAGCACAACGTGTTGCATGTGATCGCCACGCATTTTGAGGCGCCGCCCATTCGTGCGGTATTGCCAGCGAGTTACAGTCACGACTTTCATTAGCGCTTTACGAACACGTACGCGCATTCGCGGTCGTTTTTCACGAAAAGATGCTCCTTGGTGGGTAGATTTCTGTCATGGTCTAGCTTTTCGTGTATTTCTTGGCGGAGATTCGCTTTTCTCCAAGTTGTGCACGCGGCTCAGCCCTTGCCGCAAGCGTCATCCTGACGTATTGACACTGCCCAAGTATTCTTGATTTCGATTCCGTGTGTGTGAACGTTTTCAACGTGAGTTTCGACCATGCAGACTGCTCGCCTTCTGATTCGTTGCCCTGACCGCCCTGGGATTATCGGTGCTGTTGCAAGCTTCTTGCACATGAACGGCGCCAACATCATCGCCCTCGACCAGCACGCAACGGAAAACCTCGAAGGCGATGGGCATGGGGAGTTTTTGATGCGCGTGGAATTCCAGCTCCTCAATCACGACCTTGCGCGCGAAACCCTCCTTGAGAGCTTTGACGCCCTCATCGCCAAGCAGCACGATTTCGATTATCGCCTATCCTACGCTCACGAACGAAAAAAGACGGCGCTCATGGTCAGCAAACACGACCATGCCCTTCTTGAGCTTCTTTGGCGCTGGCAGCGTGGCCAACTCCCGACCGACATTGCCATGGTGATTTCCAATCACCCAGATCTCAAAGAAAAGGTCGAGAGCTTTGGCGTTCCGTACCACCATATTCCCGTGACGCCGGACACCAAAGACGAAGCCGAAGAAGAGCTGCTCTCGTTGGTTCAGGGCAAAGTCGATCTGATCGTGCTCGCGCGTTACATGCAAATTCTTAGTCCGCGCGTGGTGCAGGCTTTCCCGCAGAAAATCATCAACATCCACCACTCCTTCTTGCCTGCATTTGTTGGGGCCAACCCCTATCGTCAAGCACGCGAAAAGGGTGTGAAGCTCGTTGGTGCAACCGCGCATTACGTCACCGAAGCCCTCGATCAAGGCCCCATCATCGAGCAAGACGTTGGCCGCGTATCGCACCGTCACAGCGTCTCGCAGCTTCGAGAGCTCGGCCGTTCCATTGAACGCGAGGTCCTAGCTCGTGCCGTGCGCTGGCACCTCGAAGAACGCATCGTGGTCTCCGGCAACCGTACCGTCGTCTTCTCATAGCGACGCGGGCGTGCCCGCCAAATCGGAATCTGCTTGGTATTCTGTAGAAAATGCCCTACGCCTACCGGTGGCCGCGCTTTGGGTTGGCGTATTTTCTACATTTCGTACAGGTACCGCCGGTGCTGACCATCCATACATTCCATCCTTTGGTCGTGCAGTTTGCTACGGTGCTGCTCTTTGTCACGCCCATTGGTTTGGTCATCTGGTCCCACGTGCAGACCCCCTCTTGGCATGCCGCTGCTTTCTCCACCGCATTGGGTGGCGCGCTCGGCGCGACGCTCGCCTACCCTACGGGCAAGGCACTTGTGCCTTATGGGGTCAATCGCGATCTGATGGACATCTATTTTAATACTCATCAGATGTTCGCAACTATCACGTTGGTCCTCGCTTGGATCGTGGTGGCGATGATCGTACGCGCATATTTTGTCGCGCGCTACGTGCCTGAGATTCCCAGCTATCAACGCGTTCCTTACTGGACGCGGTTTAGCACCATCGTGGTGGCTTTTGCTGCAGCTGCCTGCGCTGCCTATACCTCACACTTGGGTGTGACCATGGTATGGGGCAACGCGGTATAGGCGTCGATTTAGCCGGCCCAAGTGGGCACATCATCGACGTGGTAGAGGGTGTCGAGGACGCGTCGGCGCAGCACCCACCCGATCACTTCTCCCTGGCGTTCTACAAACAATGCTGGCTGATCGCTGTCGATGAAGCGTTCTGTCAGCTGATCGATGGCCAAGTCCGCTGAAACACACTGGAGGCCGTGACGCATCGCAGAGGCGATACTGTCTTGCATGCGATCGTCGCGTTGCGCGGCTTGCACAAAGCTGCGGTCCACCGAGCCTGCAAGTTCACCATCGCGCGTGACGGCGAGCACTTCGACGCCCCGCCGTTGCATCTGTTCTTCCGCGTCCTGAAAGCTCGCCGATGCCTCGATTGTCGGCATGTTTTTGTCTGTAAGTGACCAGGTCAACAGGCTTTCCGGCGCATTCAAAAGAATGGTTTGCGTGACGGCGTCAACCAGCGCGAACGGGTCTTCTGTACGCAAGGTAGCGGCCGCTGCGGCACGGTGGCCACCGCCGCCAAATTCGCGCAAAACAGCGCCTGCATCGATCTCTGGTGCACGCGCACGCGCCACGATCTGCGCCTTACGTCCTCGGATGTGAAACACACCGAATACCGCAGAGAACTCCGTTAAGCGCAGCGCTTGCGCCACCACGGAAGCGAGACCGTCGACCCCACGATCGAGCGCCACCCCAGCGATCGCCACGGGCAGCCCGCCGACTTCGATCACACGGATGGATTGAAGCAACAGGGTGAGTGCCGTGCGTTGTTCTTCGGTGAGCGTCTGTCGTAAAAACCGCTCCACCATGCGCGTATTGGCGCCCTGCTCCATGAGCCAGTTCAGCGCATCCGCATCACGCGCGGTAGATGTAGCAAAAGTCAAAGAGCCGGTATCTGTATGAATACCAATACATAGGAGCGTCGACTCCATCACCGACGGTGCGATTTTTGCTGCGCGCAGGTGTTCGGTGACCAGGGTGCACGTCGCGCCTACGTGGGCCACGTACGCTTCATCGGCATCGAGATCGTCTTCGGCTTCGCGGTGGTGATCATAGACGATCAAACGCGGCGATCCGTGGCTTTCGCGGTAGTTGAATATCTCTTCGTATTCGGCCAAGCGTCCGCGTCGGCGCACGTCTGCGACCACGGCGAGTTCTAGGTCTTCCACGCGGACGTCTTCGTGCGGCATGGGCTGAACGAACTCTCGGTGTAACGCCAAGAGCCGCTTGACGCGCGGCGCTACGCGCTGCCCCAACACGATCCGCAAGCCGGGGTACAGCGCTCGGAGGCCAACCAACGACGCAAAGCCGTCGCAATCGGCGTTATTGTGCGTAAATGCGATGCGCATCGCGCTCCACAAAAGCCAAGGTTTCTTGCCTGTATGCTAGACTGAATCCCCCGCGCTCTGCAACGGACTTCGTATCTGCAGCGCAATCGTTCATCGTTGGGTTGCAGGACGCTTCAGAATCACCTCTTGGGGCGAGGTGTAGCCCCGCTCGATCACCAGCTCTTGGTGCGCGAATCGATCGCTACTATCGACCGCCAAGACTTGGCCAAACTCGTTCCACGCCATGCGCAGGTACTGAAGCAGCTCATCGACGGTCAGGATGCCGTCGGCTGGGCTGCGATCTGCGCTCCCAGCCAAACCGTACAATAAGAGATTCGACAGATATCCGCCGGCTTCGAACTGTTCTGCGACGAGCGAAGACACGTCTTCCTCGGACGAGAAGATGCCGATCTGATTTTTTCTGCGCCGCAGCGTATCGCGAAATCCCCCGCTATAACATGCGTCGAGCACGACCAACGAGAGGCGCGAGTCGATGTTGAGTAAGAGATCGCCGAGCTCGTCATCGCGGATTTGACCGTCATAGAGGACGAGTGTTTCGTCGAGGCCGTCGCGCTCCATGGGATCGTCGCTCGTCAATTGGCCTCCATGACCTGAAAAGAAGAACAAAAACAAATCGTTAGGTTGAACAACTTCCGCGGCGTACTCCATGGCTTGCACGAGCGCGTCGCGGGTGGCGTGCGCATCGATGAGGATGGTGCTTTCGGGCGCGAGCATGCCGGTCGATGTCAGCGAACCACCGACACGGACCGCGTCCGCTGCGCAATATGGCAGGGGTTCCCACGATGCGGGGGCATATTCTGATAAGCCCACCAATACGGCGATCAAACGACCTTCGTCTTGGTCCTCGTCGATGTCGGGGTCGCCTTTGTAGGCATGCAACGAAAAAGGCCCCACGGCACGCGGGAGATGCGAGGTGGCGTAGATGGTCAAATCGCCAGTAAACGGGGCGTCGAACGTGAGCAAGGAGTCCGTACTTTTCGGGCTGCGATCGTCATTCGAAAGCGCGAAGCCTCGGGGACCGCGCAGTTCCAGATGTGTATCAAAAGAGAGACTACTCATCTCGATGGTCCAACGCTCGCCTTGGTTCACCGGCAGGCGATAGGCGTGATAATAGCTCAGGTCTTTCATCTGCGGCGCATCGAATTTGAGTTGGCCGCGTGCAGGTCGTCCTGCGCGCAACGGTGTACGTGCGCTATCGTCGTTGCGTGTATCTTTGAGCGTTTCTTCTGTGGCGTCTTCTGCGCGCAGTACACTCAAGAGGTAGTCGCCCCACGCATCCATACGGTCGGGCTCCACGCTCACCTCGTAGTCGCCGGTGATCGGCGCTTGAAACGCGACAATTCCTCGTCGCGACGACCTGAATGTCTGCCGATCTTGCGGTGTGTGTTCGCGCGTTTCCACCGTGTCGAGCAAGGTTTGGGCAGGCGTTGTGACCGTCACCGTGCCCTCGAAGTCGGAGCTCCGCAGCTGGATTGAAACGCCTTGTCCTTTTTCTAAACGCAGGCGGTAGCGCTGGGCGCGTGCCTCCTTCGAGAGCGGAGGCGTCGGTGGCATGAGCTTGCCTTCCACATGTGCCCCAAGGACCAGACGCGGCCTCGACGTCAATCCTGCGTTGTGTGTCGAGGCACTTCGAACCCGAAGCGTATACGGCGCTTCTTTTACGTTCGGCCCGCTCAACACACGGATGACATAGCGGCCTGTGGTGGGCAGGACCACCTGAAGCTCTGCCTGTCTTTCTTTGCCCACTGGATCCGAGGAGTGGAGCGCTACGTCTTCTCCGTGGATCATCACCAGCGGCACAAAGTTCGGGGACGATGCGCGGATTACGATGCGTTCGCCTGCGGTGCCCAAATATTCGTAGCGATCGACGCCGATCCCGGTGGGCGTTCTATCTGTATGCGCATCGATCTGCCCATCGACGCGGCTGTTCGCGACCAATTCTGAGCGAATAAACGGCGAGCGCGGCTCTTGAAAATCTTGATTGACGCTCTTGTGCATCCGCAGCCCAAAGGCGCCGATTTCGCCGCGCACAGACGTGCTCACAAGCAGTTCTAGCCGTTCATCTCTGCGCGCTTCGTAACGCAGTTCCGCACGGTGCATCCCAAGGACGCCACCGGCATCACGCTGACCACGGGCGCTGCGCAGCACAAGAAACGGTGAAAAATGTGGGCTTCGCGCATCAAAGGTCCAAACCTCGCCCGCTTTTACGTCGACGGCGTAGCGTTTATAGCGCTCGCGTCCAGGCAGTGCGCGATCGAGTGGGCTGAGCAGACCGTAAAACATGCGCACGGCGCGCTCGGATTCGTGGCGTGGCTGCGCCTGCGACGCGCTCGCGCAAAGAAGCAACAAGAACAAAGCGCTCAAACACAGCGAGTAGCATGCGCTGATCCAGCGAGAAGTTTTTAGCTTACGTCCTTGTCTCACGCTCGATTCAACCTCGTTTCATTCTAGCATACGCTCGTTCATGGTCGGTTCGCGGCGCGCTCGCAAGTACTTTACTCTCTTCGGCGAAGGTTGCACCGTCTGCATCGCATGTGGGTTGTCGTGTCAATTTCCCAAGCTTAAAAAAGACGTGTAGGCTATGCCGTCACCTCTCGATTTGCCGCCATTCTTCTTCTTGTGCGCTGTTTTATGTTCTTCTCTTCTACAAGATGCTCTCGTTTTGCCGGCTGGTTGGTGCTGTTCATGCTCCCGTTGAGCGCTTGCAAAAACGAGGACACACTGAGCGCCAACGAGGCGCTTCAGGCGATCCAACGCGCGACGTGGACAGCGGCGATGCTACAGCAAGCACACCAAGTGGTAGAACCTTGGCGTGCGCTCAACGCCGGCTTTAACGAGGAGACGCTGCTACAAGTTGTTTCAGATCAATTCGGCGAATGCGCCGAAGTATCAACAACCGATGCGGATGGAACACGCTGGCGCGTCGACACGAACGCACACTGTGAGCAAGAGTCGACCCGATGTGCCGGCACCTTCGAATTACAAACCCAAAATGCCTCCGATGCGAGCAATGCACCGTGGGTGAAGATCGAGAATTACCTGCTCCAATGCGATGGAGTCGCGGTCGAACAGGGGACCCTCCGCTTTCGAAACGCAACCCTTCCGCAAGACGAACGCCCCGCCCTCGAAATCGACTTCCGCGATTTAGCGTACAACGCCACACAGAGCGATACACTCGCGGCAGAAGACTTTGACGGGCGCGCGTACTTTATCGACGATCACGTACAAGCGAACGAAGACGGCGCGACGTTTCCTGCAACCTTGGTGCAAGGCGAAGCGTCGTTTCAAGATAGCGGCGCACAAAGAACGTGGGCTATCACCATGGAAAACTTGGCTTTATACGGCCAGAGTTCCACACCCCGCGGCGGAGCGTTGCGTATGCGAACGGTCGGTACAAACCTCTACGATTTCAAGAGCACGTGGCTTCCGCTCACCGAGTTTTCTACACGCGTGACCATCCGCAACGGCCGCGATGTGTGGGTCGGCTGCATTTCGCACGATGCACGCGATCTGTGCAATGCACCCGCGGCGCCGTGAACACGCGCCTCGTCAAGGCCGACGAGATGATGTATTCTGGTGCCTAGGTATCTTTTCACCCTGGGTTTAGGCCCCACTGCTGCCGTTTGTGCTGTCGCTTCTGATAGGAAGCGCGTCACATGCGATGCTTAACAATGCAGTGAACCAACGGATCTTATCATGGCAACAGAACAACGTATTGCTTGGATTGGTGGCGCAACAGGATACACCGGCTCCTCGCTCGTGCCCGTACTCGTCAAACGCGGATGGACAGTTCATGCGCATGTGCGTCCAGATTCCACAGAACGTGAAACCTGGACACGTCGTTTTAGGGAAATGGGCGCAGAGGTAGACACCACACCTTGGGACGCTGCCGCCATGGAGTTGCGTCTCAAAGAGCTTCAACCTACCGCCGTATTTTCACTGCTCGGCACGACCAAGAAGCGCGGCCGCGCGGGTGATAGCGGAGCCATAGAAGACACCTACGAGGCAGTAGATTACGGTTTAACCTCGTTGCTGCTCCGCGCCACGGCAGATGGTGCGCCAAACGCGCGCTTTATTTATCTATCGGCATGGGGCGTCAAACCCGATACCAAGAACCCGTATATGCGCGCGCGCGCACGCGTCGAAAAAGAGCTGGAACAGAGTGATTTAGATTTCGTGATCATTCGCCCTGCGGTCATCGGCGGCGACAGACCCGAAACGCGCACTCTTGAGTCCGTGGGCGGCACCATCGCCAATGGGTTTGCTTCTGTATTGCACGCGGTGGGTGCCAAGCGCGCGGCTGCGGATCTGCGCACCCGCACAGGTCATGAACTTGCGGTGAACTGCGCCGATGCCGCAGAGCATGCCATGACGCGTAGTGCGCTGACCGGCTTTGGGCTCGACAATATGCCTAGCGCAGGCGTCGTTTAAACCAAGTCGCTCAGGCGAACCGCGCGACGTATCGCAAAGGAGCCAGAAGGCTCATCCACCGAGCATCATGCGCCGGATGTACCCTTCTTCGAGGGCGCTGTGGGCGCGTGTGTCGATGTCTAAAAGCTCATCGACCATCTTCAAGGTCAGTCCCCAAATCGTGCGGCCTTGGTAATGATAGCACGGCAGATGCAGGCGCATGCCCGCGATTTCATAATCGAAATACTGTCGGTTTCGCGCGTCTTTAAAATACGAGAGCGGCACCCAGAGGGTTTCGTCGACTTCCTCGTTGGGCGTGAGCACCGGATCGCCTTCGACGCGGTAGACCCATGGGGTGATGACGAGCGGAAGGTGGCGACCACCTGCGGTGGCCAAAATGTCTGACATTCGGCCCATGAGATTGGCGCGTTCTGCCAGATTCAACGATATTTCTTCTCGGGTTTCTCGTTCTGCGGTTGCGCGCGAGTCTGCGTCGATGCGCTCTTCTCGCCCGCCCGGAAACGCCATATGTCCAGACCATGGATCGCCAGGTTTTTCTGCGCGCCGAATAAAAAGCAGTTCTGTGCGTTCTTGTTGGTGGCGCAATACCGCTGCCACCGCAGCGCGTTGCATCCATGCTGCTGCCGGCACCAAGCGGTACCGATACCGCTGGAGCTGCTGCTCCAGTATATGTGGATGATTCCAAGCGCTCATCAATGTCTCACTTAGATGTTCGTGCGTATCTCGCATCGATCGCCTCACGTTCTTATCGCTGCCTTCGAAAGTAAGCAACTTCCAGAAGAACACAACCTCGACGCATCTACCCCATCCTTCGTCATGCGCATCCGTGGCACAAAAATAGACCGTCTTGTACCAGCGACCGAACAATGTATTGCACAAATGCCAAGTGCGTATATACATTGTTATACGAGAGCGCCATTTCGGACTTCTCTCACGGTTCACAATGAAGCGTCTCACAATCACGGAGATCGTCTCATGAACACGCCTCAGCAAGCAGTTTACACCATCGATCAGCGTAAACTTCACCCGATCGGCCCCATAAAACCGAGCTCCATCGACGGAAACAACGACGTGACAGGCGCGGGCCAAGCCATGGACGATGCAGCGATCGGTCTGTCACCCATGCTCAGCGCTTCTGGGAAAGCTGTATTACGAACGCACAAGGCGCTGGTACGCAAGACCGCGCGCTTGTACCATCGCGTGCAGCGCGATTTGACGGCGGAGGCATTGTCCACGACCCTTAAATTGCGCGTTTTCGAAGCATCGCCGCGCGCCATGGCACAAAAGGTAGAACAACGCGATTCGGAGACCGACGGTCTCACCTACGTACCGGGTTGGTCAGCAAAGGCTGTTCTCCCGGATGGGACGGGGTTTATCTTACGCCCACTTTTAGAAGAAGATCGCGACCAGCTCGAAGAAGGCTTCGAGCGTCTTTCGCACGAGTCCCGTTATCAGCGCTTTATGACGTCCATGGAGACGCTGCCAGAGCACTATCTGAGTTATCTGACAAACATCGATTATCGCGATCACTTTGCGGTGGCTGCTGCGATAGAAGACCCCGTGCGTTTTGAGCTACAAGGTTTGGGCATCGCGCGGTTCATCGTCCTTGAAGATCGACCGGACGAAGCCGAACTGGCCATCACTGTGGCTGACGAGGCTCAAGGGCGCGGCTTGGGCGTCATTCTCATGGATGTGCTCTTGCGTGCCGCAGAGGAGCGAGGACTCCGTGCGTTGCGTGCGGAGGTGCTTCCGCAAAACCAAGGCATGCAAGGGCTCGCCAAGCGCTTCGGTGGCGAAAAGGTCGCATCGGGCGACGGCTTGGTCACTTGGCGCATCCCTGTGCCTGATGCGGGTGATTTTGAAACGCCAAGCTATATCTTGGACGAGGCGTCCGCGCCCAAATAAACGTGCCGTTACGCGGACGTAGCGCTCGCAGCGCCGCACTTTTGCCTCGATGCGTTCGGCCGTTCGAGCGACGCACCAAACAAGCTCCGCGCGCAGGAAGACAGCACGACCGCAGCGCAAACGCCGAACCTTTGTAGCAATTCCGACAGATCGTGTTGTCTTCAGTTCTAGGTGCCGCTACACTGCGCATGTATGCCATCTTTCGACGGTTCTTCGCAGCTCGCAGCGCGACGATTGCGGTTCCGTCCGTGCATTTTTGCATTCATCGCCGTTCGGAGTGAACTTATGAAGCGCGTGCCCCTCTTCTTTGTGCTCTTTGTCTTGTGCCTCAGCGTCACCGCGGGCGCACATGCTGATACGCTCGAACTTGAGGCGGACGCCTCCCACCAGAACGAAGACACGACGGCGCCAGATATGCGCACGCTAGAGGCAGACGCGACCGAAACAAGCGACGGTGCAGCCGTAATGCAGGTTGAAACAGAACCGTCTGATGAGATCTCTGACGTCTCAGAATCTGTCGTAGACTACACAGATCAAGAGCAACGAAACCGCGAAATCACCGACATTTGTGAGGCAGCGTGCGCAGGCGCTACCCAAGAAAACCTCTGCATTCAAAACTGCCAAAGCCAAACACACGCTTGCTTTAACGAATGCGACACCCTGCCCGCGCGTAAGAACGACTGCTTTGTCGGATGCACGCATATCGCTGTCGATGAACGCGATCGCCAAGAACAAGAGCTCGAAGCCCATCTTCAAGCGATGGACGAAAATCCGGTCTACGGACGTAAATTCGCCTTCGGAATGAACGCGGTCGCGGGCCTGCACCACGTTCCGAACTTCCTCGTCGGCACCTTCTTCCAACTGCACCAGGGCCATTGGGCCGATAAGCCCAAATACTTCTATGGCGGAGAGTTCGTTTTCCGCTTCGAAGATCGTCACGACCTCCTGCTCACCATCGATTACGCCGATTACCGAACCCGCGATGGCTGGTGGCTCGAAAACGATAAAAACGCCACCGCCGCAGAGTGGGTACATAACGATATGCGCGCGCTTGCCATCACCGTTGGCTGGAACGGCATCGCCAACCTAGACAAGCGCAAGCGAGCCCATTTCTACGGTGGGATCGGTCTCGGCATGCTCGTCAAATTCGGCGATTTCAACAAAGCCAAAGTACGTCTCGGCTGCGTGAACCCAGACACAGACATCGATATCTACGATGATCTCCTACCCAGCGGCGCATGCCCCGACGACAACGGCACCGTCCTGATCGATCAAGATCCTGCGACAGGCGAAATCACAGACTGGACCCAAGAGAAAATCCCCTCCATCCTGCCCTCGCTTATCGCGACAGCTGGTTTTAGATATATCATTGCGGACACCGTCTCGATCGCTGTCGAAGGCGGATGGAAGACCGTGGCATTCTACGGCGCACTGAAGGTCGGATTCATGGTCGGGAAATCGAACGCGAAACGCCAACGCGAACTAACCCAAGAGGCGCTGCGCCCCGATTGATGCCTAGCGTTTTCAAAACCCGCTCAGCCCTCACCTTGCACGCACGGGCAATTGCCTTCATCACCGCGCATCGGCTATAAGACAGCGTCGAAGATCCCGTCGTCCCGTGCAAGGATACCTATGACCAGCAAAATTATCTCTTGGAACGTCAATGGCCTGCGCGCCGTTGCTAAAAAAGGCTTCGCTGATTGGCTCGCCAATACCCCAGCAGACATCATCGGCCTCCAAGAAACGCGGGCAACCCACGAACAACTGCCCGCCAAAATCCTCACGCCCGAAGGATGGCATACCCACCTGCATCCCGCAGAAAGACCAGGATATAGCGGGGTAGGACTCTACAGCCGACTGCCCTTCGACCGCATCGAAACCGGGATCGATTCGCCAGAGCACGATGTCGAAGGACGCATCCAGCGTGTGCAGATCGGCGACCTGTTGATCGTCAATGGCTACTTTCCCAACGGCCAAGGCAAAGACCGCGACAACAGCCGCGTGCCCTTCAAACTCGATTTCTACCACCAGCTGCGCGACATGCTGCAGCCACGCATTGATGCCGGTGAAAAAGTGCTCGTGATGGGCGATTTCAATACCGCACACCAAGAAATCGATATCGCGCGCCCCAAATCCAACGAAAACACGAGCGGATTCCTGCCCATCGAGCGCGACGCCCTCACCCAATGGATCGACGCTGGGTGGACAGATACCTTCCGCGCGTTCCATCAAGGCCCCGATCGTTATTCATGGTGGTCCTACCGCGGCGGCGCGCGCGCACGCAACGTCGGCTGGCGTATCGACTATATCTTGGCATCTCCTGCAGCCATGGAGCACGTCGTGCACGCCGATATACACGATGATGTGCACGGTTCAGACCACTGCCCCATCAGCGTCACCGTCAACAAAACCATCTACGACGCATCCTGACTCTGCCGTGCTGAATTAGAGAATAAGCGCGCAAACATCGTGCCACAGCAGCGCCTTATTCCATTTATCCGCGGAGATAGAAAATATTTTGTGACTTCGTGTCACCTGCGTGTGTCTGAGGTCTATGACCGGTGGATTTCTTCAGAAACTCACCGATTTTCTGGCGTATCCTGAGCCATTCAAACATACGCTGTACACGTGACGAAATGAGACAGCTTTCACCCCTTCGAACAGCGCGGTGAAGAGGACACCCGTGTGCCCACCCTACACGCGGGACCGCCGAATTTACGCGCTTTCATGGACAGAAATTGTCTTATGCAGTTACAGTCATTCCTCGTGCGATATTGCTAAGCTAAGAATCATTCGCACGATTTATTTCGCAGGGATTCTCCGATATGTCCGCATCCGTTCCTCCTCGACGGCGAAAAAAACGCGGCCCAGGCCGTCCACCCAGATCAGAAAGTCGACACACGCGTACCGAGATCATCAACGCTGCAGAGAAGCTTTTTGCGGCGCATGGTTATCACGGAACAAGTCTGCGGCAGATCGCCAAGAGCTCCCATGTCGACCTTGCGACCATCAAATACCATTACGCCGACAAAGAAGCGCTCTACGACGAAGCCTTTATTCGAGGCCACCAGCGCATCGTCGAGCGATTTATGCCCGAGGTACAAGCGCTCTCAGAGGCCCAGACACCCGAAGTGCTCCATGCAGCACTGCTGCGTTTGACCGAGCATAGTGCGCGTCTCATCCTGCAGGACGAGATCTTCTTGCGCATGCTTTTCTTCCGCTCGCTCGAAGGCATCCCCTATTCCGATGAGATCGTAGAGCTGTACTTTAAGGACATCACCCAGAAGATCACCGACGCGCTCACAGGCCCCATCGAACGCAAGCTGATCCGCGCCATCGATGCCGACTCCTTTGCGATGCTGCTCTTTGCGTCCATCCCAGCCATGAGCCTCACCGCCAAAGCCTACCATTCCTTCGGCCAGCAAACCGAAGTCAAACGTGCGCTGTCCTTGGACGACGTCGAAACCCTAGCCAAAGAACTCATGGGCACCCTTGTGCTCTATGACAACGCAGACAGCGAGGGCCGCGCGGACGCCGACAAACCACCCAAGATCTGCGCACTCGCCTGACTCAAACCGCTGAGGCTCCACACCGTCCGCAAATCCCCAGCTTTCGAAAAGCCGAGGGACGCGGGCCGCGCACAATCCCCTACCCCCCGCTTTCGAAACGGGGGCGGATGCGAGGGGCAGCCTGTCCCAGCAACACAAGAAGTTGCAGCGTCAGCCCTGTTTTGAATAAGATCGGCGCCGAAACCAGTAAAACACCAGCGCACACCTTGCACGAAGCCATAGGATTCGATTGCAGGGTCGCACTTCTTGGTCCTATGTGCTATGCCCACAGCTCCGCACACCCTTCCGCCCCCAGAGTGCCGATGGCTTCTCCACAAAAACTCGTCATTGTCGAGTCTCCCACCAAGGCAAGAACGATTCGCAAATACCTAGGCCCCGACTACCGCGTCGAAGCCTCCATGGGCCACGTGCGCGACCTGCCAGCCCGTGCAAGCGAAATCCCCCAAGCCTATAAAAAGGAGCCGTGGGCCCGCGTCGGCGTCAATACCGAAGACGACTTTAAACCCATCTACGTCGTCTCAAGTGACAAAAAGTCCGTTGTCAGCGAACTCAAGAAAGCGCTCAAAGACGCCGATGAGCTCTACATCGCAACGGATGAAGACCGCGAAGGGGAAGCGATTGGATGGCACCTCCTTGAAGTGCTCAAGCCCAAGGTTCCCACCCACCGCATGGTGTTCCACGAGATCACCAAGAAAGCGATCCAAAACGCGCTGACCAATACCCGCGAACTCGACATGCGTTTGGTCACCGCACAAGAAGCGCGACGCGTACTCGACCGACTCGTCGGCTATAAAGTATCCCCCCTGCTCTGGAAGAAAGTCACCAGCGGCATCTCCGCAGGACGCGTTCAAAGCGTCGCCGTGCGTATGCTGGTGCTGCGGGAGCGCGAGCGCATCGCCTTTGTTAAAGGATCTTACTGGGGCATCAAAGCCGATATCCTCGCCGCCAAAGAAAGCTTCAACGCGCAGCTGCACACCTTAGATGACGTGCGCGTCGCAACCGGACGCGACTTCGACGAAAACACTGGGAAAATCGTCGAGGGCGCCAACGTCGTGCTCCTTGAAGAAACCCAAGCCAAAGCGCTCACCGAAAGCCTGAAACAAGGCAGCTGGTCCGTCAAAGACCTCCAGCGCAAAGAATCCGTACGACGCGCCTACCCCCCGTTCACAACCTCTACCCTCCAGCAAGAGGCCAACCGTAAACTCGGCATGTCGGCGCGCGACACCATGCGCACCGCACAACGCCTCTACGAGAACGGACATATCACCTACATGCGTACCGACTCCGTGAACCTCTCCGGAGAAGCCATCGGCGCAAGTAGACAGCGTATCGAAGCCCTCTATGGTGCCAATTACCTCTCGCCAAGCCCCAAACAGTTCACCTCGAAATCCAAAGGGGCCCAAGAAGCGCACGAAGCCATCCGCCCCGCAGGCACCGAAATGCGCACAGCCCAAGAACTGCGGCTCACCGGACGTGAAGCGCAACTCTATGAGCTGATCTGGAAACGCACCATCGCCACCCAAATGGCCGATGCACAAATCGCCCACACCACCGCCATCATCGAAGCGCTAGGTAAAGATGGCGAAAATGCAGAGTTCCGCGCCTCCGGACGCGAAGTCCTCTTCCCAGGCTTCCTGCGCGCCTATGTCGAAGGCTCAGACGATCCGGGCAAAGCCCTAGACGACCAAAACGCGCCGCTGCCCGCCATGACCGTGGGCCAAAAACTCGATCCCGAAACCATCACGCCCGAAGGCCACGAAACACGCCCACCCGCGCGCTATACCGAAGCGTCGCTCGTCAAAGCGCTCGAAGCCAACGGCATCGGACGACCAAGTACCTTCGCGTCCATCATCGCGACCATCCAAAACCGAGGATACGTCATCACCAACCAAAAACAGTTGGTGCCAACCTTCCTCGCCATGGCCGTCACCAGGCTGCTCGAACAAACCCATACCCACATCGTCGACTTTGAGTTCACCGCAGAAATGGAGAACGACCTCGACGAACTCAGCTCCCCAGAAGATACGCTCGAATACCTCAAACGTATCTACAACGAGCAGATCATGGCAGGCATGGAAACCGGCGAAGCGCTCGACCCGCGCGAAGTCGGTACCCTGCGCTACGAAAGCCTCGATCCCATCCACGTGCGCGTAGGAAAATTCGGCCCCTACTTGGAAGCGCCACCCGAAGACGGGTCCGAAACACCCCGCACCGCCTCCCTGCCCGAAGACCTGCCACCCGCAGACCTCACCCGCGAACTCGCAGAAGAACTGCTCGAGCGCGCAGCCAAAGGCGAAGAGCCGCTGGGCCAACACCCCGAATCCAACCTCAACGTCTACGTGCGTAACGGCAGATTTGGACCTTATCTGCAGCTCGGCGATGCCGATGCAGAAGAAAAACCCAAGACCGTCTCCATTCCTACCGGCCTCGATCCCGCAACGATCGATCTGGCTACCGCACTCCAATACCTGAACCTTCCGCGCGTCCTGGGCAATCACCCAGAAACCAACGAGCCCATCGAAGCGCTCATCGGACGTTATGGACCCTACATCAAAGCCGGTAAAACCAACGCCAGCCTCAAGAAAACTGACGACGTTCTGACCATCACCTTGGAGCGCGCCCTGGAACTCTTCAAAGAGAAATCCGAGCGCGGCGGTCGACGTGGACGCGAGCCCTTGCGCGTACTCGGCGAACACCCTGACGGCGGCGAAGTCGGCGTTTTCGATGGCAGATACGGGCCGTACGTCAAACACGCCTCGATCAATGCCACCATTCCTAAAGGCACAGATCCCAGCGAAATCAGCCTAGAACACGCGCTCGAACTCATCGCAGAGCGCGCAGCCAAGAAAGGCGCGAAGAAGAAAACAACAACCAAGAAAGCCGCCGCAAAGAAAACCACTGCAACCAAAACCGCAGCCAAGAAAACAACGGCGAAGAAAACCACCGCAACCAAAACTGCAGCCAAGAAAACCACGACAAAGAAAAGTGCCAAAGACGCATGATCATCCGCCCATCAGCACCACCCCCTGATGTGCTACAAACGATGATCCCGTAATACACACTTGCAATTTCCGTGGCTTTACCCATAATACTGCACGAAAGATTACGCGTATTCCGCGCGCTGATGAGGTTTTGAGCCCCTCATACGCTCTGACCTACATCCATGCTATACGCGCCGGAGCCACGCATCCTCAGGGTGCCGACGCACACTGCGCACGCACCACCTCGGAGACTCACATGGCTAAGGAAGAAGGAATTGAGGTTTCGGGCATCGTCCGAGAGCCTCTCAAAAACGCGATGTTCCGCGTAGAACTCGAAAACGGGCACATGGTGCTCGCACACGTCTCTGGTAAAATGCGACGCTACTTCATCCGCATTCTGCCCGGCGACCGTGTGAAACTAGAACTCAGCCCCTACGACCTCACACGCGGTCGTATCGTGTACCGCGAAGCATAAAACGCCGCGTAACACGCCCGCATAAACGCCTTGTTTTGACGCCCCCGCGCAACAAAACGAGGCGTTGCGCTTTTTGACGCCGCCCCACCCTCAGCACGCACCACCAAAATCGACCCCTTGCAGAAGATCCGAACGCAAGCGGTTGTCGAACCGCGCACAGCGAACTAAGAGCCCTACACGGGCGGCCAACTACGCGACCGACCAGCACTTTGTCTTCGATACTTACCAAGGAGTAGCGGCATGAGCTTCCGCACCGAAAGTGATTCGATGGGTGATATCCAAGTTCCCACAGACCGATACTGGGGAGCACAAACCCAACGATCCCTGCAAAACTTCAAAATCGGCGAAATCCGCTTCACGCGACCCATGATCCGCGCCTTCGGTACGCTGAAATACTGTGCCGCCGCCGTCAACCAAGACCTCGGCACGCTCGACGCCGAAATCGCAGACCTCATCCTGCAAGCAGCACAAGAAGTCATCGACGGTAAACTCGACGATCACTTCCCCTTGGTCGTGTTCCAAACTGGCTCCGGAACACAAACCAATATGAACACCAACGAAGTTATCTCCAACCGCGCCATCGAAATCGCAGGCGGAGAAATGGGGTCCAAATCTCCGGTCCACCCCAACGACCACGTCAATAAAGCACAGTCCTCGAACGATACCTTCCCCACCGCCATGCACATCGCCGCGGTCCAGGAAATCCACGAGCAACTGCTGCCCGCCCTCCAACGCCTGCGCGATACCCTCGACCAAAAGGCCAAAGCCTTTAATGATATCGTCAAAATCGGCCGCACCCACCTGCAAGACGCCACCCCGCTCACACTCGGCCAAGAGATCAGCGGCTGGGTCGCACAACTCGACCGCGGAATCGAGCGCGTCAAAGCCTCGCTCGAACACCTCTACATGCTCGCGCTCGGTGGCACCGCCGTCGGAACCGGCCTCAATACCCACCCAGAATACGCCGAACGCGTCGCTAAGAAAATCGCCGAAGTCACAGGCCTGCCCTTCACCTCGAACCCCAATAAGTTCGAAGCACTGGCAGCACACGACGCCATCGCCTTCGCGTCCGGCGCGATCCGTACCGTCGCCGGCTCCATCATGAAAATCGCCAACGACGTGCGCTGGCTCGCCTCAGGCCCACGCTGCGGTATCGGAGAAATCCGTATCCCAGAAAATGAGCCCGGCTCCTCCATCATGCCAGGCAAAGTCAACCCCACACAAGCCGAAGCCATCACCATGGTGGTCACGCAAATCTACGGAAACGACGCAGCGATCGCCTTCGCAGGTAGCCAAGGCAACTTCGAGCTCAACGTCTATAAACCCGTCATGATCCATAACCTGCTCGAGTCCATCCGACTCCTCTCCGACAGCTGCGACTCCTTCCGCGAACACTGCGCAGAAGGTATCGAGCCCAACCGAGAGCGTATCAACGAACTCCTGCACGGCTCGCTCATGCTCGTCACCGCACTCAATAACCACATCGGCTACGATAACGCAGCCACCATCGCCAAAACTGCGTACAAAAACAACACCACCCTGAAAGCCGCCGCCCTAGAACTCGGACTCCTCACCGAAGAACAGTTCAACGAATGGGTCCGCCCAGAAGATATGGTCGGACCAAGCAAATAAGGCGCGCGAGCGTGAACGCTCGCGCGAATTTAGAATTGAGAATTTAGAATTGGGAAAGGCGGCGCTTTGATCCGCCCCGGAGAGGCAGCTCTAAAGTTAGGCGGACGAGAATTCGGGCGCCCAAGTCCTCGCAAGAAATGCTTCGCACAACCCCTGGACGGGCGGGCTTTATGCCCGCCCTTTGAGATCCAAGACGCCCCAAGTATTTCGAAACAACGCACGGCTGGAGCCCCGAAGCCATTTCGAGGCCCCACTCCCAAGACTTTCTAAATTCCTAATTCTAAATTCTAAATTCCTACTCGTATTTGTCGGTGGGTTTGAGGCTGAGCATTTCGCGCATTTGGTTGGCGGCGGAGTGGCCGAAGAGCGGTTCACCGCCATCGACGCGCATGGTGGTGCCGGTGATGAAGTTTGCGGCGGGGCTGAGCAGAAAAACCGTTGCCGCCGCGATCTCTCGGGGTGTGCCGAGTCGTCCTGCGGGGATACTGTCGGTGGCACCGAAGAAGAACTCGCGGTTGGCAGGCGTGTAGTTCTCCACGCCGCTCGAAAGGATGACGCCTGGGGCGACGGCGTTCACGCGCACGCCCAACGATGCCCATTCGAAAGCGAGGGTTTTGGTGAGGTTGTCCACCCCAGAACGCGCGGCACCGGTGTGCGCCATCATGGGGAAGCCGTTCCACATCTGCGCGATAATATTGACGATATTTCCGTGTCCTTGCGATGAAAACGCCTTGGTGAGCATCTTTTGGCTCATAAAGAAGGTGCCGGTCAGGTTGGTATCGATGACTGCGTTCCAGCCCTTTTTACTCATCATGACGGCGGGCGACGGAAATTGCCCTCCTCCGTTATTCACGAGTCCGTCGATGGTTTTAAATCGTTCTTTGGCCGCATCGATTGCGCTTTCGATGCTGTCTTCTTCGCGGATATTACAGACGGTCCACATGACTTCGCCTGTGCCTTCGATCTGCTCTAGGGTTTCTGCGCCTTTGCGCAATTTCTCTTCGCCCCTGCTTCCGATGATGACGTTTGCGCCCAGGTGGCGGAGTTCCGCGGCGATGGCGAGTCCGATCCCGCTGCCTCCACCTGTGATGAAGTAGGTTTTGTTGGCAAAGAGCCCGGGCGCGAAGATCGAAGGTTGTTGTAGGAGCGGCGTATCGATACGATCATCTGTTTCGGACATAGGTCTTTCTCTTGTGCTAGACGGTGCGTTCGATGCACGAGCGCGTAGATATTTGATGGGAGCATAGTGAATGGACGCTCACATATCTACTTTCGCTGTGTGTTTCTGCGCTTACGCGGTTCATTTTTAGGTAGAGGTAGGATAATCGCATGTCTCATCGAATCGAAGCGGACGAATGGACGGAGCGCATTGCGGAGCATCAGGCGATGTTTGGGAATCGTCTTCGAAAGCGGGAGCGTCACTTAAGGCGTTGGGCCAAAAGAGAAGCGGTGAGCGCGTACCGTTTGTACGACGCCGAAATCCCCGAGGTGCCGCTCTATGTCGATCGTTATAACGAATTCTATGTGGTGTCTTGGCTCATTCCGCGCGCGTTACGCAGTTGGGAAGAGCACCCATGGGATCATCCTTGGCTTGCGGGCATGGTCGGCGCCTTGTGCGAGGCGATGGGTACAACTGAGGAAAAGGTATATGTTCGCACGCGCCGTCCGACGCGCGGCCAGGTGCAGTATGAACGCGTTTCTACCAAGGAAACACGGATCGTTGTCCAGGAACACGGTTTAGATTTTGGCGTAAATTTAAGCGATTACGTCGATACGGGGCTTTTTCTCGATCACCGTCCTTCGCGCGCGCGTGTGCGCGAGGTCGCGCGCGGAAAGCGGGTCTTGAACCTGTTTGGTTACACGGGTGCGTTCGCGGTACATGCGGCGGCGGGTGGGGCACAGTCGGTACTGACGCTCGATTTATCGGTGCATTATACGGCGTGGGCGCGCGAGAATTTGGATGCGAACGGCTTCACGGACACTGCACGCTTTGCTGCGGAGGCGGTGGATGTGATGGATTGGTTACAGCGCGATGCGTGGCGAGAATCGAAGTATGATTTGATCATCTTGGATCCGCCGACCACGTCGCGCAGTAAGCGCATGCGCGGGACGCTTGATGTACAGCGCGATCATGTGTGGTTATTGGAGCGGTGCGCGGAATTATTGCGGCCGGGTGGCGAGATGATTTTTTCGACGAATTATCGGCGTTTTCGGCCGGAGGCTGATGCTTTTGTGGGCTTCAAAAACGCCGAAGAGGTCACGTCGTGGAGCGTCCCAGAGGACTTTCCTCGCTCGCGACCTCATCGTGCGTGGTGGCTTACGCGCTAGGTCTGGTGGTTAGTCGCGGTCTTCGCTTTGTGCAAATGCGGCTTCCATCAGGGCTTTGTTTTCTAGGCGGTGCGCGTAGTTTGAGCCGGTGGCTGGGCTTGCGGATTCCGAGCGTGAGACGCACTGGATGGGCATGCCGTCGCCGAAGATCGCTTGTAAGCGTACTTTGATGAAGTACCACGCGCCCATGTTCCACGGCTCGTCTTGCACCCAGACCAGCTCGGTGCCTGCGGTGTAGGGCATGAGAACGTCTGCGATCTCTTGGCCATGCAGTGGGTAGAGCTGCTCGAATCGCACGATGTGGACGTCGTCTGCGCCGATCTCTTCGCGTTTCTTGGCGAGGTCGTAGTAGATACGTCCGGAGCAGAGCAGCACGCGGCGTACTTTCTCGGGTGGCGTTCCGCTGACATCGGGGAGGATGCGGCGGAAGGTACCGGAGACCAAGTCTTCGATCGACGAGCGGCAATCGCGCGAGCGCAGGAGCGACTTCGGCGTCATGACGATGAGTGGTTTACGCCAGGGGCGGACCACTTGTCGGCGCAGCAGGTGGAAGAACTGTGCGGGTGTGGTGACGTCGCACACTTGGATGTTGTCTTCTGCGGACAGCTCCAAGAAACGGCCGAGTCGTGCGTAGGAGTGCTCTGGGCCCATGCCTTCGAAGCCGTGTGGCAGGAGCATGACGACGCCTGAGAGGTCGCGCCATTTATCTTCTGCGGCGACGATGAACTGGTCGATGATAACTTGCGCACCGTTGGCGAAGTCACCGAACTGGGCTTCCCAGATGGTGAGGCCGTTGGGGGCTTCTAGGCTGTAGCCGTACTCAAAGCCGAGGACTGCAGTCTCGGAGAGCGGGCTATCGTAGGCTTCGAACCAGCCACCTTTGGCGGCGGCGCGGCCGAACATGTTATGGTAGGTGTTATCGTCTTGGTCGATCAGGTAGGAGTGTCGGTGCGCGAAGGTACCGCGACGCGAGTCTTGGCCTGTGAGTCGGACGTGGTGTCCTTCGTTGGCCAGGGTCGAGTATGCGAGCGCTTCGGCGGTTCCCCAATCGATATTCAGCGGGCTATCGAAGGCTTCGGAGCGCTGGCGATAGATCCGGCGGATGGTATCGTGGACTTTGACGTCGTCGGGGATGGTGGTGATGGTTTTGAGCACGGATTTGAGGCGTTCTGCCGGCACACCGGTTTGAACGTCTGCGACTTGTGCTTCGGGGCCGCCGACGTAACCGGCCCAGGTGGGGTCATCGACAAAGGGCATGACCCAGCGGCGGCCTTTGGCCTCGCTGCGCGCCCGCCGCATTTCTTCGCGGATGTCCTCAACCATTTGGTCGGATTCATTTTGGGTGATGACGCCTTCTTCGATCAGTTCTTTGGCGAAGTCTTCGCGCACGGAATCGAGGGCATCGATCTGCTCGTACATGAGCGGCTGCGTAAAGCGCGGCTCATCGCCCTCGTTGTGTCCGTATTTACGGTAGCCTACCAGGTCGATACAAACGTCGCGCTCAAAGCGCTGGCGGTATTCGAAGGCGAGGCGTGTCACGCGCATCACGGCGGGGATATCGTTCGCGTTCACGTGGAAGACGGGCACACGCAGGAAGCGGACGGCGTCCGATGCGTAACGCGACGATCGCGAGCTGCTCGGCTGGGTGGTAAACCCAACCTGGTTGTTCATGACGATGTGGAAGGTACCACCGGTGTCGTAGCCTTCGAGTTCTGCAAGGTTAAGCGTTTCGAAGACCACCCCTTGGCCCATGAAAGCGGCATCGCCGTGGATCATGATGGGCAGCGCGCTGGTCTTTGCTCCGCGGCTCTTGTCGATACGTGCGCGAACGCGGCCGGCGACAACGGGGTTGACGAACTCAAGGTGCGAGGGGTTGAAGCACAGCGAGACGCGTACTTCGGAACCGCCGGGGCTCTTGCGCCAGTGCAGGTAACCCAAGTGGTATTTGACGTCGCCACGACCGATGAGGTCGGACGAGTCGGCGTCGTCAAACTCGGTGAAGAGTTCTTCGAAGCCTTTTTTCATGATGTTGATGAGGACGTTCAAACGTCCACGGTGCGCCATCCCGATGACGGACTCGCGCACGCCGTTATCGCCGGCGAGGTCGAGCACGCGGTGCAGCATGGGAATGACAGCTTCGAGGCCTTCCAAGCTGAAGCGCTTGGCGCCGATGTATTGCTGGTGCAAGAAGCGCTCGAGCTCTTGTGCATCGGTCAGATGCTTGAGCGCCCAACGTGCGAATTCAGCGTCGAATTCTTCGGGCTCGGGCGTTTCAATGCGCTCGATCAGCCATTCGAGTTCTTCTTTGTCCTCGACGTGGTAGATCTCGTAACCGATCGACCCGCAGTAGGTTTGGTGCATGTGCGCTAAGATGTCCCCTACGGTGGCATCATGGTAGCGGCTCATGGCAGTGGGTGCGGGCACACGCGCGTGCAGATCTCGTTCCGAGATATTGAACTGCGCGGGGTTGAGCGCATCCGGCAGCTCGTTCGACAAGCCAAGCGGGTCGATCTGCGCATAATAGTGACCGCGCGAGCGGTACTGAGAGATCATGCGCATGACGTTCCACGCGAGCTCCGAATACGAGCTGGTCGCAAACGCTGCTGGCTCACCCGACGACGAACCATCGTGAATCGCGCCCGCAGGGACCGTTACCGCATGTCCGCCTTCTTTGTAGCTGTCAAAGAAGGTACGCCACTCTTCACCCACACTTTCGGGGTTGTCGAGATAGCGCCGGTACTGGTCCTCAATGAGTGTCTGGTTGACACCGAAGTCAAAATTCATGGAGAGGCTCTCTTCCAGTCAGGTTGCGGACCAGCACCGAAGTTTTTTGCCTTCGAGCGCGACAAGTCCGACTTTCGATAAAGACGTTGGATTAATGGTCGCAAACACCGCCGTCAAACGGCGCGAATTTGCTCGATCGAAGTCTCGTAAACCTACGTTAATCCCTGAAAGCTAGGCGTCAAGTAGGAAGGAAGTCAGACGGGTTCAGAGGGCTTGCCAACCGTCGAATTCATCGAGCCCCACCAACACATCGCGTCCACCGTGCACCTCCCTCCCCCTTGCTCCCCCCACACCCGCTCCTTAAACCTATACCCAAACCTCAAGCCACGGAGCGCCCCCATGCCCACCCCCTGGAACGTCAGCGACGCCGCACGCGCCATCGCAGACAAAGAACTCACACCGCTGGAACTGCTCGAAGATTGCCTCGAACGCATCGACCAAAACGAACCCACCATTCAAGCGTGGGAGACCGTGGTCCGAGACCAAGCGCTTGAACAAGCGCACCAAGCCACAGCGTACCTGAAAGATCATCCGCCCAAAGGCCCGCTCTTCGGGATTCCCTTCGGCGCCAAAGACAATTATTTCACCCAAGGGATCCCCACCACCGGCAGCTCCGAACGCCACCGCAACTTTGTGCCTGACCATAACGCAGACGCGCTCAACCTCCTCTACAACCAAGGTGCCATCCTCCTCGGTAAAACCACCACCACCGAAATGGCCCTCGGCGATCCTCCACCCACGCGCAATCCGTGCAATCCAGCACATACGCCGGGCGGTTCCAGCGCCGGGTCCGCCGCCGCTGTCGCGGCAGGCCATGTGCCCTTCGCCCTCGCAACCCAAACCGGCGGATCCATCAACCGCCCCGCAAGCTACTGCGGCCTCTACGCACTCAAACCCACCTACGGCCGCATCTCCACCCGCGGCGTCTTCCCCCTCGCCAGCTCGCTCGACCACCTGGGCGCCATGACCCGCACCCTGGAAGACCAAATCCTAGTGCTCGACGCCCTGCTCGACACAAACTTTCAAACAAGCATTTTACAAACACCGCAAACACTGCGCGGCACACGCATCGGCATTCCCGATCGTTTTTACGTGAATCCAGACATCGTCGTCCCAGCGCAGCTTCAAGCATACAACGCAGAACTCGAACGATTGCAGCAGCTTGGCGCTGAACTCGTGCCCATCACCCTCCCCCCGATTTTCGAAAGCATCGAGGCCGCACACGCCGTCATCATGGAGTATGAGCTCGCCCAATACCACGCACCAAAGGAAGAGCAGGATTGGAATTTGTTTCGTCCGCTCCTACAAAAACGCATACGCAACGGTCTATCGCACAGTTTCGAAACCTACGCCGACGCGCTGCGCACCCAGCGTACCTTCACACATCAGCTGGGGTCGCTCTTCGAAAGCATGGAGATACTGGCGACGCCAACCACCCCCACCTTTGCGGATTTAGGCATCGAGGACTCCGGCAGTTCCGCCTTCAATACCGCCTTTTCTCTGGCCGGCTTCCCCACGCTTGTTTTTCCCACAGGCACCGAGCCCACCACCCAGCTTCCGCTCTCGATGCAGTGGATCGCCGCGCCCTACCAGGAAGCGACGCTGCTGATAAAGCGGGTCGCCGCCGACGATCCGAAACACCGCCGCCGCCCTTCCCCCCAAAAAAGCGAAGGAGGTGGATAGAGGCATAGCGCCTCGATCCTCCTCCTTTCTCAATTCTAAATTTTTAATTCACAATTGAAACGCGCGCGCAGCGCGCGTTTCCGTTAGCCGATGCGGAGCATGCGGGCTTCGTCTTCGGCGGTGCCTTTGAAGTCTTCGATGACGACCCAGTGCATGCCGCTGGAACCGTTTTTACGCACGACGCGGACGGCGGTCATGGGTTTGCCGGTTTCTGGGCAGGTAGGAACGGCGTTTTGCGCCTTTTTACCAATCGCTAATTTTGCCTTTTTAGTTGCCATGGTTGGCTCCGTATATCTTGGTCACATCCCCATGGATGCTAATTCGGTGAAACGTAGGGCGTGCATGCCTAGCGCACCTTCGCCCGAAAATAAAGAGGGAAATGCGTCGATTTACTCGTCGCCCGCTTGGCTTTGATGCGCCACCATGTCTTCGATGACTTGGGACGCCTCTTCGCTCACGGTCTCTTGGGTTTGTGCCACAGGGTCTTTGGCGTAGACGCCCGTCTCGGGCTTTTGGAAGAGACGTTCTGTGGGCGGGCCGCCGGCTGGGCGAGCGAAAGCGTCTGGGTGCCCAGATTCTTTGGCTTTTTCGCCTTTCGATGCGTCCACACGCGCGGCAGCGCTCGGCATCAATTTGCGCACGGCTTTGGTGGTTTGCTCAATGAAGCCGCGGCTGAGCGTCGAGGCCGGCCCACGTTGAATCGAGTACAGCGATGCAAGTGCATCTTCGAAAGCGGCGAGGAAATAATCGATGTCAGCGTCTGTAGAAACCACAGGCGGCAGGATCTTCACTGCGTTCACCCCAGGTCCTGGGATCTGCATGATGACGCGCTGGCGTGTGTACATTTCTACGTTGACTGCAGCCGCAAAGCTGCCGCGATCCGCCAAGTTCAGCAGTTCTTGCTGGACGCGCAGTGCGGCGCTCGAGGATTCGCGGAAGTAGATACCAACCATGAGGCCGAGACCGCCCACGCGCTCGATGACGTCGTAGTGCTCTGCAAGGCGTGCGAGACCATCGCGCAGGCGTTTGGCGATCTCCATGGAGCGCTTGGGCGCATCGATCTCTTTGAGCACGCTCAAGGTCGCGAGACTTGCCGCCATCGAGATGTTGTTCTCTGCGAAGGTCGAGAAGTAGATCGGACCGGACGTGAAGTTGTTGTAGATCTTGTCGTAGAGCTCTTCGGTGTAAAGTACCGCAGAGACGGGTGCCGCGCCGCCGGAGAGGGTCTTGGAGACGGTCACCATGTCTGGGCGAACGCCGGTGCGGTGGAAGTCAAACCAGTGGCCGGTACGACCGAAGCCCGTTTGGACTTCGTCGGCGATCATGAGGGTGCCGTATTCGTCGCAGAGCGTGCGTGCTTCGCGCAGGTAGCCAGGATCGAGGGCGGTGAGGGTCATGCCCTGAACGCCTTCGTAGATGAAGCCTGCCACGTCGCCGCGTCGCAGCTCACGTCGCAACGCTGCGATGTCGTTCGGCGGGATGGGCGTACAGGTGGGCATGAGCGGCTCTTGACGCTCGCGCATTTCCTCGAAACCGCACATGGAGATGGCGGCGAAGGAGCGTCCGTGGAACGCGCCTTCAAGGTAGAGGTAACGACGGCGGCCGGTGGCCACGCGCGCAAAGCGTACGCAGACGTCGGTCGCCTCGGTGCCGGAGTTGGCGTAGGTGACCTTGGTCAGGTGCGGACCCGCGAGCTCGAGGAGCTGCTCTGCGACAACACCACCCAAAACCGACGCGTTTACAACGCAGAGGTTCGGCAGGTCCATATCGACCACCGCCTCGATGGCGTTGTTCACTTCGGGGTGGTTACGGCCGATGAAGTACACGCCGCCCCCTGCCAAGAAGTCGAGGTAACGACGACCTTCGCCGTCGTACAGGTAGACGTCTTTGGCGTGGGTGAACGCGGTGTTCATGCCGCCGACTTCAAAGAGCTTGAGCAGGCGTGGGTGAACGTGACGCTTGCTCAGGTGAGAAGCGGAGCTCAAATGCCCCTCGATCAGGGCGCGGTAATCGGTGCTCATCAATATTCCTTCGAATAGCCGAATTCATCGAAAACAAAGCCCCAACGATCCAGCACGAGCTGTTTTAGGTCTTCGTCGATCTGAAGTTTATTGCGTTTGTAGCCTTTCAGGCTCTCTAGGTATTCCGAGATCGATTCCAAGTAGGTCTCTTTATCGGGCAGACCGAACTTGGTGTAGATGTGGTCGAGGTGGTGCAGCTCATTGCCTGCAAAATCCTCGTACGCGATCTCGACAAAGTTTTCTTCGGGGATCAGCTTACGATCTTCGATCAGGCGCTCAAAGATGCGCGTGCCGGTGATCGCTGTCTGCTCCATACGCTGACCTTCGTAGTTTTCTTCGGGCAGCTGGAAGAAGTTCTCCCAGTCTGTGTGGCTGCGCATGTGCAGCGTTGAGGCGAAGACCTCGAAGGGGTTGCGGTGAATGTGCACGAACTTGGCGTCCGGGAACATATCGAGCAGCATGGGGATACGCGCGGAGTGGGTGCAGCTCTTGATGATCGCGCGCTTGCCACCTGCCGACAGCATCACTTTTTTGATAAAGTAGATGAAGGTTTCCTTCCACTTGCGACGCTCTGCTTCCGAAGCCTCATCAAAGTCGATGTAGCGTTCGTAACGCGCGGCGTTGTCTGGGAACATGAAGGAAATGTAGGGAGACAGACCGTGCAATTTGGCGAGTGCGATCTCGTCTTCTGCGGCCTCTTCCCAGCCCTGTTTCACGTTGTCGTAGGTGCGTGTCTCGCCCAGCAGGCCCGATGCCATGTCTGGCAAAAAGCGCTCCGTGCTCAAGAAGCAGGTCGGAAACACTGCTTGATAGACGGTGGGGAAGGTGTGGTTCGGGTCGCGACCGATGCAGTTGTGCAGGTGCGTGGTGCCACTGCGCCAGTGACCGAGGAGGAAAATCGGCGTGGGGTCAACATCCATGGCGGCAAGCTGACGGCCGTACATGGCGTCTTCGATTTTACCGAAAATCGTCGCTGGCAGCGTCCAACCTGTGATCCATACCGCACGGTGGAAGTAGGTCGGGCTGACCTTGAAATCGTTCTTGGCGAGCAACTCAAACCAGTCTCGAAACTCGATTCCGGTGATGAGCTGGTCTGTGGACCAACGCTTCAGCACTTTAGATACACGCGACATTTTGGAAACCCCACTTCGCATGAGCGACGGAAACTTGTACAATAACTCGCCCGAACAACGGGCGCGTACCTCAGCGAGATGCACCGAACCATGCGCGTGCACACGCTCTTTCAGATACGTCGAAGGATTACTCGTCCCACGATACACGGTCAACCGACCGACGGCGACGCATCCTGATCATGGGGGATTATGCACAATGATCGCCGACGTCTAGCAAATTCACCTAATGACGCGCTGTACATACGCCAAGGCACGCGCCATCCCTCTCTTACCACCACGGGCCACCTAATCAACGATGCCCACCCTCGCACTTTCATTTTTGCGTACAGGCGCGCTAAACACTTTGCCGATTCGACGACACGAACACTCACCCCAGCGCCACCTCCCTACACCATGCGCCATACCTCCATTCGCCTTCAAAATTCAGTCCACTCACCCCGATTTCTTGACCTCTTGCCGGATTTAACGGACGACCATGGAGGCAGAACGTATCACGACGCGCGCCACCTCTCTATTACTACTCTATTACTACATCCGCAGGCATCGTATCATGTCCCAAGCAGTCACCCCCACCGTGAGTCTCAATCAACTCCTCCAAGACCCCAACACCACGCTCGAAGATGTGCAGCAACGACTGAACCAAGTCGATTTTGAGACGCGCCTCCAAGAATGCATGAAGCTGGGTAAAAAAGCGCAGAAGAATCTTTATCGTCTGGGCGCGAGCAATCCGTGCACCCTCGAAGACATGGTGCCCGCCAACATCCCGCCCAAAACACCCGTCATCCTCGAAGGTAAAAACAGCCTGCCCCTCTTTACCCGCTTTCAGAAAATCTTCGCGTGGGCAGAGGACGAGCACGCTCTCTACGGATTTAACGAAGGCTTTACCCGCAAGTTCATCGGACCTGGCTACTTTGTTGCACACCTGACAGACAGCGCGCACGCACAAGAAGGCTGGACCACGCACGCGCGCTCCGTGGTGAACTATCATATCGTGCCGCCAAGCCAGGACGCCGTCCCCGCCGGATGGCCCAAAGTCGTGCCCAACACCAAAGGCCTACAACGCTTTGTCTACCGCGGCATGAACGATTTCATGCGCAAAATCACCGACGACGTCTCCATCGGCGCTGCGTTCAAGGGCGATAAAGACTTCGATAGCTTCTTTGTGCTCGTCCGACGCCCGATCGAACACTAAACTGCACAAAAAATGCAAGGTGCGTCAATTTGTCGCACCCGCTAACCCTCGACAGCACGAATTTTCGACCTAAGGTGCCAACCCCGACGCACCCCAAGGTACCCACGCGCGCCATCCTGTGCACGCACGTGATGAAATCGCCTGTGACACGATGCGCACAACCCCAAGGGAACGATATGAGCGACGAATTCAACGAACCAAGACTCGCCATCAACCGCATCTACACACGTAAAGGCGACCGCGGACAAACGCGCCTTGTCGGCGGACAAAAGGTCGGTAAAGGCAGCCTGCGCATCCAAAGCTACGGCGCTGTCGATGAGTTGAACTCCTTTGTAGGCCAAGCGCGCGTGCGCCTCGAAAACGAAGATCCCGCGGCCTTCGGCACCCTCATCACCTCCCTCCTGCGCGTCCAACACGAGCTGTTCAACCTCGGCTCGCTCCTCGCCACCCTCCCCGAAGACGTCCACCCCAAACAACCGCGCGTGCGCGCACAAGACGTCGAACGACTCGAACAAGAGATCGACGAAGCGAACCAAGGATTCCCCACCCTGCGTTCCTTCATCCTGCCAGGCGGCTCCCTGCACAATACAGACCTGCATATCTGCCGCACCGTCTGCCGACGCGTCGAACGACTCATGGTCGCGCTGCAAGATGAAGGCGAGCCCGTGGACGCCGACGCCATCGCCTACGTCAACCGCCTGAGCGATGCCTTCTTTGTCTGGAGCCGTTGGGTCATGCACCACGGCAATTTCGAAGAAACCCTCTGGGACCCCAACGCCGTCAATACCTGAGCGCGCTGCGCACATCACCGCCCGCGCGACCACCCTATAGGTACACCATGCCGAAGCCCACACCCACGCCCGACGCCAACGACCCCCAAGGCACCTGGAAAACCGCCGGTATCGTGCTCCTACTGATCTTCCTGATGAGCGTCGCCCTGGGCGGCCTGTTGTTTAGAAACTATGCCCAGTTCATGAACTACGCCCACAAGACGCTCACCCACCCAGAAACACCTCCTCCGTGGATCGCCGACGGCCCCCTCTCGCCCGAAGGCTGCGTCGATGCCGCACTCGACTGGGCGCGCAACTGCAAAGGCGTCAAATCCCTCTGCGATGAGTACGTCACACGCGTCACCCAAGAGTGTATGATCGAAGACGACCACGTAGACTACTGCTTTCGAATCGAAGACATCACCGCATCAAGCCACTTCGGCGCACAAGAATGTGCCGCACGCGGCGCGCGACGAAACGTCGATTCAGAAGCATGCGGCAACGCCTACCGCGCCATCGATTCACACTGCCAATACGTCCGCGATAAAGCGCGCGTAGAACGCGGCGAAGAACCCGAAGGCCCACGGAAGTCCCGCGGAAGATAAACGCCATGCAAACCATCGACACAGCGCCACAACCGCGCCACCTGAAAATCTTCCAGCGATTCTCCATCGCAACCATCCTCTATACCATCGCCGTCATCATGTTCGGCGCTTGGGTGCGAGTGACGGGCAGTGGCGCAGGCTGTGGACGATCATGGCCCACCTGCCACGGCTCCGCCATCCCCAGACCCGAAGCCATCGAGACCGTCATCGAGTTCACACACCGCATCACAAGCGGCCTGAGCTTGATCCTCGTCATGGTCATGGTCTGGCTCGCCGTACGCTGGTTCCCCAAAGGACACCTCGCCATCAAGTGGGCCAAACTGAGCCTCCTCTTCATGATCTTAGAAGCCCTCCTTGGCGCGGGCCTCGTTCTCTTTGAACTCGTGGTCGATAACGACAGCGTCTTTCGCGCGTTCAGCATGACCGCACACTTGGTCAATACCTCGATCCTGATGGCGTGCATGGTCTGCGCCGCCTACTGGGGCGGCTTGCACAACCCCCAACCCGGCCCGATTACCCGCGCGCTACGCACGGGCATGATCCTCGGCATGTTCGCCCTTCTCATCACGAGCATGACGGGCGCCATCACCGCTCTTGGCGATACACTTTACCCCGCAGAGAGCAGCCGACACGCGATTTCTAGCGGGCTGCAAGCCACCTCACACTTTTTGGTTCGCCTCCGCCTACTCCACCCCGTCATCGCGCTGGGCGCAGGCTCTTTGGTGGCGATCGTCAGCGCAGGCGCGGGCATTCGTGCTGAGCTCCAGTCAACGCGCCACTGGGCGTACAGCGTGACCGCGCTCGTCCTCGCACAGGTGCTGTTCGGATTTGCGAATATTGCGATGTCAGCACCCGCGTGGGCGCAACTTGTGCACCTCGGTATGGCCACGACCCTGTGGTGTTGCTACATCTCGCTGATGCTTCACCTTCGAAATTTGAACGTTCGCGCCTAAGCGCTCAGCCGCGAATCACTTTCACATTTTCCACGATCCGAACCATGGCCAAGCCCATCGTCACATTCTTCCGGGATATCACCGCGCTCGCCAAACCCGGCCTCACCATGATGAACGTGATGATGACCGCTGGCGCCATGGGGCTTGCCAAAGCCGACTTGCCGCTCATCACCTGGATCACGATCTTGGTGGGTGCGACGCTGCTCGTGGCCTCCGCAAACACACTCAACATGTACCTAGAGCGCGAAGGCGATAAAGCCATGGCGCGTACACGCCGTCGCCCGATCCCGTCTGGACGCATGCGCGCAGGTACAGCTCTTGGTCTCGGTCTTGTGGGCGGCATCGCTGCGGTCACGCTGCTGACCCTATACGGCAATGTCGCCACAGGTGCGCTCGGTGCCTTCGGTTTTGTGTCCTACGTGTGGATATATACGCCGATGAAGCGGATTTCGCCGTGGGCGATGCAGATCGGCGCGATCCCTGGCGCAATTCCGCCGCTCCTCGGTTGGACGGCCGCGACGGGGCATATCAGCATCGAGGGCATTGTACTTTTTCTGATCGTTTTCTTCTGGCAGATCCCGCATTTTATCGCGATCGCGATCTATCGACAGGCGGATTATGTGCGGGCCGGCATTAAGACTTGGCCTGCGGAGCGCGGACTTGATTCTGCGAAGAATCAGGCGTTGATCTACACGTTTTTCCTGACGCCGATCTCGCTCATGCTCGTGCCTTTGGGCATTGCGAGCTACGCGTATTTGGTGGCGGCGGCCGGTTTAGGTCTGTGGTTTTTACTGACCTGCGTTCGTGGGTTTGAGCCGGAGAGCGGTCAACGTTGGGCGCGGCATTTTTTTGTGGTGTCGATCATTTATCTCCCTCTTTTAACGCTGGCACTGATCGTTGATGTGGTGCTGATCTTGCCCCGAGGCCTTGTGTGACGAACGCTCCTCCGAAGCGCAAGCCACTGCCGCCTGTAGAGGAATGGCCGTGGTACAAATCGCCCTATTTGTGGGCTTTTGTATTTGGCGTGATATTTTTGACGTTAATTCGGCCATGTACGCGTCATGTGCCGGACCCTTTGGTGCAGCTTGGGCCGTTACCTGCATGGCTTACGCCGCCGGAGCGTGGTCCGCAAAGCACGAGTCTTTTGACAGTCTACGATGGCGCGTGCGAAGGGTGCTTGAAGACGGTGGAGGGTATCGCTGATGCTCACCGCCAACTTGCACGCGCCAAGACACCGGTGAACGTGTACATCGCTCACCGCGAGGGTGCGGATTTAACGCGGGCCAAAGAAGCCTTGGCTTATGAGCCCGATGTGTATTTTTACGCGGTGGACCCCGCGTCCAACTGGCGCGACGCTGCGCTTTCGAAAGCGACGCTCTCCGGAGATCCTTTGCCCGATGATTTCGATGCTTTCATCGAACTTGGGACGGTATGGATCTTGGATCCTCAGGGAGCGATCCGCGGCCCCTTACGGGCACAAACCATCGATCATCGAAGTGAGCTGTTTCATCGAACACAGCACGTGATTTACGATGTTTCCGACGATTCTACCCCCTCCCCATAACTTATTGCCCTTCCTCAATTGTGGTGCTAGGGTCCTCCGCGGCCTATGGCCCCCGTACGACGAGGATAGGGCATGTAACGATGTTCTAGACAACGTCTTATCGCACTCTCTGGGTTTTCTCGGACCCGCTCACGGAAAGAACGACCGTGGTGCGGCATCTATTCCTTTATCGAACCCTTTGGCAGCACATCCCGTAGACCAGAATCGACGCAAGGTGTGGCGCAGCCACCCCGTCTACTCACAAACGAAGATTTTAACTGGTCACGACGAGCACGGATAAGGAGCAATGGCGGCAATTTTTCCCAAATGGACCAACAAGGTACCGACGGTCATTGCGATCGGCGGTGCGGCGACGACCGCGTTTGTGGTCTTCGCCATCTGGTATTGGTTCTCACCCAAATTCACAGATGTGGGCTACGAGCCCGTTCAGCCCGTCCAATTCAGCCACGCGCTTCACGCTGGCGAATTGGGAATGGACTGTCGTTATTGTCACAACACCGTGGAGAGCGCTGCACACGCGGCGGTTCCTCCCACGGAAACGTGCATGAACTGCCACACCCAGATCAAGGGTGTTGGCGCTGACAGTTCGGCTTCCGGCGTTGATGCTTACGCGCCCAGCCTCAAGAAGGTGGCGCATAGCTGGGAGACTGACACCCCCATCCAATGGGTACGTGTACACCTCCTGCCGGACTACGCGTTCTTTAACCACTCCGCACACGTCAGTGCAGGCGTAGGCTGCGCAAGCTGCCACGGCCGCATCGACAAGATGGAGACCGTCCACCTAGCAGAGCCCCTCTCCATGGGATGGTGCCTCGACTGCCACCGCGATCCAGAGCCGCACCTGCGCCCCTTCGATCAGGTGACCAATATGGACTGGGACCTTGCCAACAACGACTACGACCCGTCTGCAGACCCGGCGCGCAAACGTAAAGTTAACCCGCCACAACACTGCTCCGGATGCCACTACTGAGCCTGATCATGAAGACGAAAAACACTTCACAGTGGCGTAGTATGAACGCCCTTTTGGCCAGCCGCGAGCAGCGTGCGGCCGATAACCACGAATTCCCTGAAGGAGCGTCCGACGCGCCAAGCACCGAGGTTGACCGACGTCAATTCCTCGGCATCTTGGGTGCGACGACCGCCCTCGCCGGCGTCGGCTTGCAAGGATGTATGCGCAAACGTACGCGCAATATCGTCCCCTTCACAAGCCGCCCCGAGGACTACCTCCCAGGCGAAGCGCGCTACTACGCAACCAACCTCTTTGTCGCAGGCGAAGCCCTGCCGCTCTTGGTGCGCTCCAACGACGGACGCCCCTCCAAAATCGACGGGAACCCACGCTCGAGCGAAACCCTCGGTCGATCCACCGTCTTCGCCCAAGCGGAAATCCTGCGCCTCTACGACACAGACCGCGCACGCACCGCACGCAAAGGCGACCAAGAGCTCTCGCTCAACGGCGTAGCCAAAGCCCTCGACGAACTCCGCCAAACCCTCGCCGCCACACAAGGCGAAGGCGCCGCCATCGTCGTTGCGCCCATCCCCTCGCCCAGCCTCCAAACACAGCTCAACGGGTTCGCCAAAGCCTACCCCAAAGCACGCACCTTCGTCGTCGATACCCAAGCAGCAGGCAACCAAGCCCAAGCGCTTGAAGCCGTCGGCGCCAAAGGCGGAAGCGTACGCTACAACCTCGATGACGCACGCGTGATCGTCACCCTCGATGCAGATATCATGCACGCAGAAGGCGACATCCTGCGCAACACCATCGGGTTTAGCAAAAACCGCAAGATCGATACCCCCGACGGCGACCTCAACCGCATCTATAGCGTTGAGCCCATGTACTCCGTCACCGGTTCGAACGCAGACCACAACATCCGCATCCCCGCCTCGCAAATCGGCCTCGTCGCACAAGCGATCGCCGCAGGCGTAGGCGTCGCAGGTGTCAGCGCAAACGCACCCGAAGGCACACAAGCCTTCGTCGACGCGCTCGTCAAAGACCTGCAAGCCAACCGCGGACAAAGCGCCATCGCCGTCGGCGAACGCCAACCAGCTTGGGTTCACCAACTCGGCTTTGCCATCAACGATGCCCTCGGTAACACCGGCAAAACCTTCGATGTCGTCCTCAACGACGCCCGCCCACAAGGCGAATCCTTCGAAGACCTCAACGCCGCACTCGCACAAGGCGAGATCACCACGGTCATCACCCTCGGCGTGAACACCGTCTACGGCGCACCGGGCGCAAGCAAGTTCGCAGAGAACTTTGCCAAAGCCACCGAGCGCGTCACCCTCGCGTTCCACCGCGACGAAACCGCAGCTGCATCCACACTGCACATCCCCGAAGCACACCCACTCGAGTGCTGGGGTGACCTGCAAGCAAACTCCGGCCGCCTCGGTATCCAGCAGCCGCTGATCGAGCCCATCTTCCCCGCCCTCTCCGCGATCCAAGTCCTCGACCGACTGATCAACGAGCAAGAGCGTGATGACCACGACATCGTCCGCGAAACCTGGGCGAAATACGTCGGTGGCATCGGCTTCGGTGGTGCATGGTCGCAATGGCTGCACGACGGCGTAGGCCCACAGCGCGCCCTCAAATCCGCGAACCTCTCGCTCGCAGGCGTCGGCCAAGCCGCCGCACAAGCTGAGATCGCAGAAGCGCCAAGCAAAGATAAAGTCGAGATCGTGCTCCAGAACTCCTCCACCATCCTCGACGGCCGCTACGCAAACGTCAGCTGGATGCAAGAGTTCTCGCACCCCATCTCCAAACTAACTTGGGATAACGCCGCGCTCATGAGCCCTAAAACCGCTCAGAACCTCGGCGTGAAATGGGGCAGCGGCCGTAACGGCGGGGTCGGTGAAAAAGCGCAAGTGCTGAAAATCACCGTCAACGGTCAAACGGTCAAACTCCCTGCATACATCGTCCCAGGCATCGCCGAGAACGTGATCGTGACCGAGTTTGGTTACGGCCGCGATCTTGGACCGGTCTCCAAGGGTGCGGGCGTGGACGTACGCCCACTGCAAGGTGAGACGCGCGGCTGGATCCTTCCAGGCGCCACCGTCGAACGCACCAAAGAAACCTACATGCTCGCGACCACCCAGGACCACTGGTCTTTGGTGCCCTCGCTCGTACGCGAAGAAGGCGTTCCCGAAGAGCAGCAGGTCAACTACCGACCGCTCGTACGCCAGACCGACCTCGAAACCTACCGACGACGCCCCGACTTTGTGCGCGATCACGACATGGCCGCACCTGGCGACATCAAGTCGCTGTGGACCCTGCCGAACCCACGCACAGGTCAGCAATGGGGAATGTCCATCGACCTGAATGCTTGCATCGGCTGCGGCGCGTGCACCATCGCATGCCAAGCAGAGAACAACATTCCTGTCGTCGGCAAGTCGCAAGTCCTGAACGGACGTGAGATGACTTGGATCCGCATCGACCGCTACTTCACCGGCGATGAGGACAACCCAGGCATCGTTCAGCAACCCGTCGGCTGCCAGCACTGCGAAACCGCGCCCTGCGAGGCCGTATGCCCCGTCGCCGCAACCATCCACAGCGCGGATGGTTTGAACGACATGGTTTACAACCGCTGCATCGGTACACGTTACTGCGCGAACAACTGCCCGTACAAAGTACGTCGTTTCAACTTCCTTGCGTACAACCGCTACGACACGGAAGCAAACGAGCTCTTGGAGCTGCAGCGCAACCCGAACGTCACCATCCGTCACCGTGGGGTCATGGAGAAGTGCACGTACTGCGTCCAGCGTATCAACCACGCGCGCATCGAAGCGCGACGAGAGCATGACGGGATCATTGCAGACGGTGCGATTCGCACCGCATGCGAGCAAGCGTGCCCCTCGGGCGCCATTGTCTTCGGCGATATCAACGATCCAACGAGCCGGGTATCGATCGCCAAGCGCCAAGACCGCAACTACCAGATGCTCGCATGGCTCAATACCCAACCTAGAACTTCGTATCTCGCCAAAGTGCGTAACCCCAACCCGGAACTGGCATAAGCGATGGCAACACAGATTCTCGACAACTCGAGTCTCCATTGCGACCCCGTCGACGGGCGCGCACCACTCGTTCTCGGTGATGACAGCTACAGCGTAATCACCGAGAAGATCGCAGCTCCTATGGAGACCGACGCACCAGCTATCTGGTACGTTCTCCTCACCATCGGACTGCTCTTGTTGGGCGTGCTCGGCGTCAGTGTCGTCTACCTGATCTACATGGGGATCGGGATTTGGGGACTAAACAACCCCGTCGCTTGGGGTTGGGCGATTGTAAACTTCGTTTGGTGGGTCGGTATCGGCCACGCCGGTACACTGATCAGTGCGATCCTCTTCCTGTTCCGCCAAGACTGGCGTACAGGGATCAACCGTGCAGCAGAGGCGATGACCATCTTCGCTGTTATGTGCGCGTTGATTTTCCCAGGGATTCACGTCGGTCGTATCTGGCTGGTTTACTGGCTCTTCCCTCTCCCCAACCAGATGCACATGTGGCCGAACTTCCGTTCGCCGCTGCTGTGGGACGTTTTCGCGGTAGGCACCTACTTCACCGTCTCTTTGCTCTTCTGGTTCACCGGTTTGATCCCAGACCTCGCCACCATGCGTGACCGCGCTCAGACGCGCGCACGTAAAATCGCCTACGGTATTTTCTCTGTGGGTTGGCGCGGCTCGAACCGCCACTGGTTGAACTACGAGCGCGCGTACTTGCTGCTCGCAGGTCTTTCCACGCCGCTGGTTCTTTCGGTTCACACCATCGTTTCGTTTGACTTCGCGGTCTCTCAGCTTCCTGGTTGGCACACGACGATCTTCCCGCCGTACTTTGTTGCGGGCGCGATCTTCTCGGGCTTCGGGATGGTACTCACGCTGATGATTCCTGTGCGCAAGCTGTTCAGCTTGGAGGATTTCATCACCAAGCGTCACCTTGAGAACGTTGCGAAGATTCTTCTGACGACAGGGATGATCGTAGGTTACGCGTACTTGATGGAGTTCTTCGTCGCTTGGTACGGCGCGAACCCCTACGAGTCCTACACCTTCATCGCGCGTATGTTCGGACCTTACTGGTGGGCATACTGGTCGATGATTGCGTGCAACGTTCTGATTCCTCAGATCTTCTGGTTCCAGCGTGCACGTAGCCACGTCCCTACCCTTTTCATCGTATCGATCTTCGTGAACATCGGTATGTGGTTCGAGCGCTTTGTCATCATCGTGACCTCGCTCACCCGTGACTTCATGCCTTCGAGCTGGGACTACTTCAGCCCGACCAAGTGGGACATCCTGACTTACTTGGGCTCGTTCGGCCTGTTCACCACCCTGTTCTGTCTCTTCCTGCGTTATCTGCCGGTCGTCGCCATTGCTGAGAGCAAGTCGGTGACCCCAGCAGCTGACCCCCACTTCAATCCAGAACTTGCTGAAGAGGGAGGCAACTAATGTCTAATCAGAACGAATCTTGGGGCCTCTTGGCAGAGTACGACTCTGCGTACGCCCTGTACCACGCTGCGGAGAAAGTCCGCGATGCTGGATACAAAGATTGGGATACGCACTCGCCTTATGCCATTCACGGCATGGATGTAGCGATGGGCATCCCGGCATCGAAACTGCCTTGGATCACCTTGGTTGCGGGCCTGATGGGCCTCTCGGGTGGATGGACGTTGCAGTGGTGGGTTTCGACCATCGAATACCCCATGCTGATCAGCGCCAAGCCCTTCCACTCGTTGCCTGCGTTCGTTCCGCTGATGTTCGAATTCACGATCTTGTTCGCAGGGATCGCCACTGTCTTTGGTATGCTGTTCCTGAACGGTCTGCCAATGCTCTACCACCCGCTCTTTAACTCGGAGCGCTTCAAGCGCGTGACGGACGACAAATTCTTCATCTCCATCGAGGCGAAGGACAAGAAGTTCGATTCCGAAAAGACGGCCGACCTGTTGCGCGCCACCGGTGCCAAACACGTCGAAGTGATCGAAGGATGAAACCAATGCTGACCATCACAAGACATCCTGCGTTCTTGTTCGCAGCGGCGCTGATGATCGCCGGCTCCGTCACTGGTTGCCGCGGCTCCATCACGCAGAAGAACCCCGTCCACCTGAACTGGAACATGGACGACCAGGCGTTTCTGCCCGCCCAAGAGCCCTCCGCCTTCTTCGAAGACGGACGCGGCATGCGCCCACCCGTCGCCAACACCATTGCGACCGGCGAGCTACGCAACGACACCGCTTCTGATACCGGCCAAGTCAACGGCCGCTATCTCACCGAACTACCCGAGCGACTCGAGCTCACCGACGCGCTCCTTGCGCGCGGACAAGAGCGCTACGAGATCTACTGCACTCCGTGTCACAGCGACATCGGTGACGGCCATGGCGCCGTTCCCGCCTACGCGCAGACCATCGGCACAAGCTGGGTGATCCCCGACTTCCACGATGACATCCGCTCGGAGTATCCAGTAGGCCGCATCTACCACATCGCCAGCGATGGCTTTGGTACAATGCGCGGCTACCGCTCGCAAATCCCCCAGGACGACCGCTGGGCGATCGCTGCATGGGTTAAAGCGCTTCAGCTTACCCAGAACGCAACCGCCCCTGCCGATGAGGAAGGGAGATAACTACCCATGGCACCACACCATCCCCCCACAGTGACCTCGTTCACGCGCGAGCAAGTGACGCTCGATAGCGGATCGATTCTCGCGAAGCTTCCCATCATCGGTGCGATCCTCGCAGTCCTCGGCCTTGGCGGAACCTTCGCCCTAGGCATGGGCGACCAAGTGAACATGTACGCCTCGTACACCACAGCGTTCATGTTCTGGCTGAGTATCGCCGTTGGGGCCTTCTTCTTTGTAACCATTTTCTTTCTGACGCGCTCGGCATGGAACGTCACCGTTCGCCGTACCGCAGAAACCGCAATGGCTACCCTCCCCGTCTTCCTCTTGCTCTTCATTCCGATGATCATCGGCATGGGCGTCCTCTTCCACTGGACAGACGACAACCACATGGCCCATGACACCATCATGCAATGGAAAGAGCCTTGGTTGAACGAGGTCGGCTTCTACCTGCGTGCTGCGTTCTACTTCGCCGTATGGATCGTCTTCTCCTGGATTTTCTACCGACGTAGCACCCAGCAAGACGAAACCGGCGACCACGAGCACACACGTAAACTCCAGATGCTCGCTGCACCTGCGGTCATGCTCTGCGCCGTCGCGATCACCTTCGCGGGCGTCGACTGGATGATGACCACCGACGCGCACTGGTTCTCGACCATCTTCGGTGTGTACTACTTCGCCGGCTCCATGGTCGTCACCATGGCGTTCATGGTCCTCATGGCCCTGAACCTCCGTGCGACCAACGCCACAAGCGGCGCCATCACCGAAGAGCACGTTCACGGCCTCGGCCAGCTCATGTACGGCTTCAACTGCTTCTGGGCCTACATCGCGTTCAGCCAGTTCTTCCTCATCTGGTATGGAAACATCCCCGAGGAGACCAACTGGTACGCGTACCGCTACATCGGCGGATGGGAAAATATCAGCCACGGCTTGATCATCTTCCACTTCGTTCTGCCCTTGTTCTTCCTGATGCCACGCTACATGAAGCGTGCACCATGGGCGGTAGGCAGCGGCGCAGTCCTTCTCTTTGTGATGCACTACGTCGACATGATGTACCTCGTCAAACCCAGCGTTCTGCACGCGCACGGCTTGACCGGTTTCCAGTTCGGCATCGTCGATATCGCTGCGTTCCTGGGCGTTGGTGGAGTGTTCCTCATCGCCTTCGGCCTGCGCTTGCGTAAAAATGCCCTCGTCGCATACCGCGACCCCCGTCTGCCGGAGTCCATGGGCTACGCCAACATGTAGTCCAGACCTCGCGGTCCTTTACGTATGAATGAGGAAGTGCACGATGAGCACACAACAAGAAATACCAGCAGAATTGAAGGCGTCGGGCGTACACCGCCCAGGCCCCGGAGATCCGTCTGTTGAAGCTGATATCTCCGCCAAGAGCGGAACGATTCTGGTAGCGGCACTGATCGTGATCGTGGCAGGAATCTTCTTCTCCGCCCTCTTCGCAAACGCCTTGTACCGAAGCAGCCTCAAAGACATCCGAGAGTCGCACGGTAACCCGAGCGTTGGCGGCGCCGCGATCAAAGCGCGCACCACCAGCGCAAAGCGCGCAGCCGAGGGCGGCAGCGTCGAAGACGAAGATGGCAACGTCCGTCACTTTGTGCCCGTGGCACAAGGCGGTGCGCTGCTCCTGGCTTCGCCCAATACCCTCGCGGGTAGCAGCAAGCACCAGATCGCCAAGGACGGTGCAACTGCTGACATCCCAGAACTTCCCTCCTACCTCGCCGTCATCGACCCTGAGGCAGCCGCACTCGCAGCAGCCGAAGAAGAAGCTGACGCCGCAGAAGAAGGCGAAGAACAAGATGAGGCTGACGCTGACGCCGCCGACCAAGATGGCGCGGAAGATGCTGATGACAGTGCGACCGAAGATGAGGACGGTGACGACGGCGATTCCGAAGAAGACGCCGAATAACCCCGCCTCTTGACCTTGACACCTTAACCGAATGACTTAGGCGAGAAGGACAGCCCTTACGTTATCCTGCCCTCGCATGTGAACACCCGTGAAACACCGTATTCTCTATAGCGTGTTCGTGAGCCTCCTGGCATGGGCCAGTTTCGCGACCACAACCACCGCAGAGGCTCAACAACTGCCGTCCGAATTGCGTGACGTCGATGTGAACGAGCAACTCGGTGAGACCATCGATCTCGATCTTCCCTTTGTGGATGAAGACGGGAATACGGTGCGTCTGGGAGACTACTTCGATTCGGATAAGGCGGTCCTCCTCACACTGAACTACTACAACTGCCCCATGCTTTGCTCCATGCAACTCAACGGTCTTATCGACGGGTTGCGTGAGCTGGCGTGGGCACCTGGCGACCATTTCCGCATCGTCACCATCAGCATTGACCCACGTGAAGGACCAGATCTCGCAGCTGCCAAGCGCGAGGCTTACCTTCAGTCGCTGGGCAAAGGCCAAGATGTGGAGTGGGCGTTCCTGACCGGCGAAGAACCCAACATCCGGGCGCTCGCGTCGCAATTAGGCTTTGGTTACCACTATGTACGCGAAGTAGACGAGTTCGCTCACCCGAGCGCCGTCTACGTGCTTTCGCCCAAAGGCGTCATCACGCGCTACCTCTATGGTCTCCAGTACCGGGCCTTCGATCTTCGAATGGCCATTATGGAAGCAGCAGAAGGAAAGGTCGGCACAACGGTCGACCGCATCCTGTTGAGCTGCTTTCATTACGATTCTTCTTCTAACTCGTATTCCGTTTTCGCTTTCGGCGTATTGCGCCTCGCTGGCGTTATCACGATCCTGCTACTGGGCGGCGTCCTCGGCATCATGTGGATCCGTGAAATGCGTCGTCGATTGGCCGTAGAATAGAGGTATGTTCGATGCTCACGCATCTCCTAGCTGATTCCTCAGCCACATTTTGGCTGCCCGAACAGGCCAGCAATTTTGCTCCCGAGCACGACTGGGCGTTCTATTTCATCTATTGGTTGAGCGTGGTCGCGTTCGTGGTTGGTGGAGCTGTCTCCATCGGCTTCGCGATCCGCTTCCGACGCAAATCGCCGGACCAACGCACCAGTCCCATCCGGGATCACCTGCCACTTGAACTTACGTGGACGATCATCCCCACGATCATCTTCGTCTTCCTGTTTGTGATCGGGTTCCGTACCTTCATCAAACAAACCACCCCACCCGCCAACGCGATGGAAATCCGCGTTGCAGGTTACAAGTGGTTCTGGGAGTTCCGCTACCCTAACGGTGAGTCCGCCACGCGCGATCTCTACGTTCCAGTGGACACCCCGGTCCGTTTGTTGATGAGCTCCGAAGCCTCATCCAAAGACGATAACGCGGTCATCCACTCGTTCTTCGTCCCCGCGTTCCGCATCAAGCGTGACGTACTGCCCTACCACTACACAGTCATGTGGTTCGAAGCGACCAAAGTCGGGAGCTACCACATCTTCTGTGCAGAGTACTGCGGTACCGGTCACTCCAAGATGATCGGAACCATCCACGTCGTGCCCCAAGACGAGTTTGAAGAAAAAATCAAACCCGCGGGTTGGGACCAAGACAAAGAAACACTCGCAGAATTCGGCAAGCGAACCTTCGGCGAAGCTGGCTGCACCGCATGCCACACCACCGACGGCAAACCGCTCGTAGGCCCTACCCTCAAAGGCCTGTACGAAAAATCTGTCGACCTGGAGTCTGGCCAAACAGTTACGGCTGACGAGAACTACCTGCGCGAATCCATCATGGATCCACAGGCCAAAATCGTTAAAGGCTTCCCGCCCTCCATGCCGACTTACGCTGGTCGTCTCAACGACGAACAGATTGACGGTCTCATCGACTATATCAAGTCGCTCGACTAGTATTAGGCGTGGAGCGACGCTCCACACGTAAAGATTTAGATCCCTCGGCAACCGCACGCGGTCCGCCGCTATACCCATCCGAGGCTCGACGATGGCTTCAACAATCCAAGATCCTAATGTTCCGGCAACTACGGCCGCGAACGAAACCAACTACCTCAACGCAACCAAAGGCATCGCTTCTTGGCTGACCACGGTCGACCACAAGCGCATCGGGATCATGTACCTGATGACCATCCTTGGTTTCTTCCTGGTCGGTGGTACCGCCGCACTCATCGTGCGCATCCACCTGATGACCGCCACCATGACCGCCGACGGGACCGTAGCCAACCAGCTGCTCAACCCAGATGCCTACAACAAGGCATTTACCATCCACGGCGTCGTGATGACCTTCTTGGTCCTGGTTCCCTCGATCCCCGCTGCACTCGGTAACTTCCTGTTGCCGCTCCAGCTCGGAACCAAGGACGTCGCGTTCCCGAAAGTGAACCTCCTGAGCTTCTACATCTACGTGATCGGAGCTCTCTTCTTCGTGTTCGTACTGATCTTCCGTCAGCTCGACACAGGATGGACGTTCTACACCCCCTACTCCGATGCAGATTCGCAAACGAACGTACTGATGGCCACGTTTGGGGCCTTCGTCGTCGGATTCTCATCGATCCTCACGGGTGTGAACTTCATTGTAACCATCCACAAAATGCGCGCACCCGGCATGACCTGGCGCCGCCTGCCCCTGCTCGTTTGGTCGCTGTACGCAACCAGCGTTATCCAAGTTCTCGCGACGCCCGTCATCGGTATCACCATGCTGTTGCTCTTCTTCGAGCGCGCCGCAGGTATCGGTATCTTTGACCCCGCACTCGGTGGTGACCCCATCCTCTTCGAGAGCTTCTTCTGGTTCTACTCGCACCCCGTCGTTTACGTCATGATCCTGCCAGCTTTCGGTATCATGTCCGAACTGTTCGCAGTGCACAGCCGTAAGCACATCTTCGGATACGATGCGATCGCCGCATCTTCGGTCGCTATCGCCGTCATCAGCTTCTTGGTTTGGGGACACCACATGTTCGTCTCCGGTCAGTCCGCACTGGCTTCGACCATCTTCTCGCTGCTGACCTTCGGTGTTGCCGTCCCCACCTCCATCAAGTTCTTCTCCTGGATCACCACCATGTACGGCGGTTCGGTCCAAATGAACGCTCCCATGTGGTGGGCCTTTAGCTTCCTGTTCCTCTTCGCCATCGGCGGTCTGACAGGACTCTTCCTCGGTACGCTCTCGACCGACATCCACATCCACGACACCTACTTCATCGTGTCGCACTTCCACTACACGATGATGGGCGGAACCCTCATCGCGTTTATCGCAGGGCTGTTCCACTGGTGGCCGAAGATGTGGGGCAAGATGTACATCGAGCCGCTCGGCACCATCAGCGCCATCATTACCTTCATCGGCTTCAACCTCACATTCATCCCACAATTCGTTATGGGTACCCGCGGTATGCCACGCCGCTACCACGGCTACCTCGAAGAGTTCGCCATCTTCCACCAGCTCTCCAGCATCGGTTCTATCGTGCTGGCGTTGGGCCTCGTTACCGCAGCTGTAAGCCTCTTTGGCGGTCTCTTCCGCAAAGAGCGTGCACCGGATAACCCATGGGGCGGACTCTCCCTGGAATGGGCGGCTGCAACGCCTCCCATCGCCCATAACTTCGAAGACGTCATCGTGGTAGAACACGATCCGTACCGCTTCCCCGAAATCGACTACTCCAAAGAGAAAAAGAGCTGATTTCTCCACGGAAGCCTCCTCTCGATGACCACGGCCGCCGCCACAAGCGCCGGCCCTAGCCTTAAATAGGATCACGATGACCGCAGTTGCTGAGCCTCACCACGAGGGACAACACCCTAAGCTGCAACACCACTTCTACTCCATGAAGCAACAGACTTCATCGGGTAAGCTGGGCATGTGGCTCTTCATGGGGAACGAGTTCCTCTTCTTCTCCGGTATCTTCTCCGCCTACATCTTCCTGCGATGGAGCTACCCCGAAATGTGGCTCGAATCGAGCTACCACCTCGACTGGGTACTGGGCACGTTTAACACCGTCGTCCTCCTGCTCTCATCGCTTACGATGGCACTCGGCGTACGCGCCGCACAGCTCGGAAACAACAAAAGCGTACTCATCAACGTAGGGATCACCCTACTCTGTGCGCTGATCTTCCTCGTTGTGAAATTCTTCGAATACAAAGCGAAATTCGAACACGGCACCCTGCCCGCACACTTCTGGTCCGCCTCCGAAATGGGCGCGCCAGGACAACCGGGACCATGGATCTTCTTCGGGTTCTACTTCTTTGTCACAGGAATCCACGCCATCCACATCATCATCGGTGTCGGACTGCTTCTCTGGGTCCTCCTGCGTGCCAAACGAAACGAATTCGATAGCGAACACTACGTCCTCGCAGAAAACGTCGGCCTCTACTGGCACTTCGTTGATATCGTGTGGATCTTCGTGTTCCCCCTCTTCTACCTGGTCGCGTAAGCGGTAACGCCCAAACCCATAGGACATGCCATGAGCGACAATACACAAATCAACAACGAGCCGGCACACGAGCCAGCGTCCGTCAAAACCTACGTGCTCACATTCGGAGCACTCATGGTCCTGACATTCCTTACCGTGTTCGTATCACGCGGTATCGAACTCCATGAGCTCTCGCTGCCCGTCGCGCTCGCTATCGCAACAGCAAAATTCCTCCTGGTCCTGCTCATCTTCATGCACGTATGGCACGAAAGTAAGCTGATCATCCTCCTGCTCGTTGCAACCACCTTCTTCATCTCCCTCTTCTTCGGCATGACGGCGCTCGACGTCCGATCACGCGGACTCGGCAACCCCATGGAAGCCACACACTACTTCCGTGAGGTCAACAACATCCCCGTCATCAACAAAATCCTCGCAGCTGACGAAGCCGAAACCAAAGCCAACGCAGAAGCGAACGAAGAAGCCGACGTAGAAGACGCAGAATAAGCACCGTTCCGCAACGAACGCCCCTGCACAGCGGAGTCTTTCAGACTCCGCTTTTCATTTTTGCCCGCATCTCACCACGCACCACCACAGCGCCCTCCCCCAATCCAGCGCCCCAAAACAAAAATGACGGCGTAAACGCCGTCATTCTCCGATGCTTATCCGCGCCTAGGACGCTACACCTTGCGCACACCCGCACAATCCGGCGAGGTAATCCCCACGCCTTGGCGCTCCTGCCACTGCGCAGGCGTGTACGCCTCGAGCGCGAGCGCATGAACGCCGCCTGGCACAAGCAACGATTGCAACAGACCGTTCACCAAACGGTGGCGCTGGACGCGGGATTTCCCTTCGAAAGCGTCGGAGACGATACGCAGGCGAAAGTGACTCTCTCTACCCGGCGGACCCGCATGTTGATCGCTCTCATTTAACACCTCTAAATGCAGCGGTTGCAGCTCTTGAAGCGCCTCAATGATGAAATCTCTACGTGTGCTCACAGCGATGCCCTCAAGCAAAAACTTAGAATGCGCCGGCCAACCGACCATGCACAGCTTCGGCGGTGCACAATAGCAGGTTTGGTGGACGAGCGCATCTGGTTGTGCCCCATAGCACAGCACGCCAACCAGGGCGTGCCGCGCACATCAGGCCTTAGTCGATCTCTGGTGTATCGATGCTCTCGAGCGATGCGTTGATCGCCTCTTGCGTGGTCTCATGGCTTTCGAGCTTACCGCCAAAGTATGCTTCGTAGGCAGCCATATCAAAATGGCCGTGCCCTGAGAGGTTGAACAGGATGGTGCGCGAAACGCCTTCTTCTTTGCATTTGATGGCTTCGCGAATGGCCTGTGCGATGCCATGGTTCGATTCCGGTGCAGGGATGATGCCCTCGGTTCGGGCAAAGAGGACGCCCGCTTCAAAACCTTCGATTTGGTCGACCGCTTGTGCTTCGATGAGCTTATCGCGCAATAGCTGACTCACAATGCTTCCGGCACCGTGATACCGCAGTCCACCTGCGTGGATGGTCGGGGGCACAAAGTTATGCCCCAAGGTGTACATAGGCAGCAGCGGCGTCAGGCCAACGGTGTCACCAAAGTCGTAGCGGAACACGCCGCGTGTGAGTTTTGGACAGGATGTGGGCTCCACGGCGACGCAACGAATATTCTTTCCTTCGGTCAGGTTTTTCTGCAGGAAGGGAAACGCCAAACCAGCAAAGTTCGAGCCGCCGCCAAAGGGAGCGATGACCACATCGGGCAGATCGCCAGCTTTTTCGAGCTGTTTCATCGCCTCAAGACCGATGATGGTCTGGTGGGTGAGGACATGGTTCAGGACGCTACCTAGCGCGTATTTTGTGTCGTCATTTGTGGCCGCGATCTCCACCGCTTCCGAAATCGCAATGCCGAGGCTGCCGGGTGAATTCGGGTCTTCGGCAAGGATTTTGCGGCCGGACTCGGTGTTTTGCGAGGGCGAAGGGATGACGTTGGCGCCCCAGGTGTTCATCATGAGCTTGCGGTAGGGCTTTTGTTCGTAGCTCACGCGCACCATGTAGACATCGAGGTCGATGCCGTAGGTTTTACATGCGAACGAAAGCGCACTCCCCCACTGTCCTGCGCCAGTTTCGGTGGTGATACGTTTTACGCCGGCGATTTTGTTGTAATAGGCCTGCGGTACGGAGGTGTTGGTTTTGTGCGAGCCAGAGGGGCTCACGCTTTCGTTTTTGAAGTAGATTTTGGCGGGCGTATCGAGGGCTTTTTCAAGACCGCGTGCACGCACGAGCGGTGTGGGGCGCCAGATTTTGTAGACGTCGCGTACTTCCTCAGGGATCTCGATGTAGCGCTCTTGGGAAACTTCCTGTTTGACAAGCTCAGGCGGGAACAGCGGCGCCAGTGCATCCCCGTCGATCGGCTCTTTGGTCCCGGGATGCAGCGGCGGCAACGGCTTATTCTGCATATCGGCAACAATATTGTACCAGTGGGTCGGGATTTCGCTTTCGGACAGTGTGATCTTCTTATCCATGCGCAGCATACCTCTTGCGGTCAACGCGGTTGTATAACGCTATGTTGGGGTGTTTTGAACCGATCGGCGGGCAGGCCAACGACCTACCGTCGTCACACCTGGCATGCTTATACCCGATCTTTAAGATTCCTTAAATCATCGCGTGCTTTTTGGGGAAGAAGCGCGCGTCTACGTCGCGGCGGGTGAATTCTGAGGATGAGTGTAGGCGCTGCCCATCGCCACGCTTCCGCTTTCGAGGGCGGGAGCGATGCGGCAAGCACGGGTTCGGGCGAAAGTGAGCGGTCACTCAAAAGCGGAATAGACAAAAGGCGGCAGCTGTTTCTATAGTGTACTGCGGCTTGCGTCGATTCTGTTACTGCGCACGCTTCTATGTTTTCAATTTGTAACATCGCTCGTTGATGGAGTTGTACATGAAACCTCGTTTAGGCCTCGTTTCGTTCTGGAAGCAGTATGATCGCAGAACCTATCTGCGCGCGGTAAAGTTGGCGGACAAGCTGGGCTACGACTCCTTTTGGGGCGCAGAGGCGTGGGGGTACGACATCACGACGTTGCTTGCGGAGATGGCCGGCCACACCAAGAATATCAAGCTGTGTACGGGTATTTTGAACGTGTACAGCCGCAGTCCTGCACTCATTGCCATGCAGGCAGCGACGCTACAGGAAATTTCTGGCGGACGTTTTGTGCTCGGCATGGGCACGAGCGGAAAGAACGTCATTGAGGGCTTTCACGGCGTGAAATTCGCGAAACCGCTGACACAGACTCGGAAGGTGATCGAAACGGTACGCACGCTTCACCGCGGCGAGCGTTTGGACGCCGAAGCGTTGAGCGATCCCATGCTCCGCCCCTTCAAACTCGAAACCACTTATCCTGTCGATCCACAGGTGCCGATCTACATTGCGGCACTCAAGGAAAAATCCATCACGAACATCGGTGCCATGGCGGATGGTTGGATGCCCATTTTCTGGCCGCACGATCAGCTCCATGTTGGGCGCGCGTGGGTAGATGCGGGCGCACGGCAAGCGGGCCGCGATCCGAGCGAGATCAGCACGGCGCCGTTCACCACGGTCATTCCGCTGCCCGGAAAACAGGCGACCAAGCAAGCCGCCGAGCTCATCGCCTTCTATGTTGGGGGCATGGGCGTTTATTACAAAGAATTGCTCACCGGGTTTGGTTACGGCGACGAATGCGAAGAGATCGCCGCGCGCTATGCGGACACCAAGCATCGTAAAGAGGCGTGGAAGGCCGTATCGCCAGAACTGATCCACGCCCTGACCATCGCCGGCGATCCCATCTATTGTCGACGCGAACTGCGACGTCGCATGGAAAATGGCATGGACGAGGCGTTGATCAACCTGCCGCCGGGGCGTTCGTGGCCTGAACTCGCGGCGTTTATTGTCGCACTCGCGCCCACACGTTGGTTCTAGTACGCATTCTCGTTCAGCGCGACGATTGCGCCAGCAATAAAAGACGTTATCTTTGACGGTATCGTGCTAGGTCGTGTTAAGATAGCATGATTACAAGGGTGTCGCTTCATGGGCGATGGCCACATTTCATCCTCTTCTTCGCACAACGCCTCTCGCGTTCCGTCGTGCGTTCGCGTTTGGGTGCCGTTGTAGGCGCATACACAAGGATTTCATCGCCTTATGGATATTCTTTGCATCGCCAGTCAAAAGGGTGGCGTCGGTAAAACAGCCGTCGCTTTGAATCTCGGGTGGGCTTTTGCCCGAGCAGGCATGCGGGCTTTGGTGATGGATGTCGATCCACAGTCAGGCCTGAGCCGTTCGGTCGCTGCACAGCTTGTACAGCGACGAGGATTTGCCGACGTGCTCGAAAGCAATGCGCGTTGGGACGAGGTGATCATCCCCACACGCATCGACGGATTTTCGCTTTTGCCTTTGGGACGGGTGCAACCGTGGGAGGCCGCCGCCTTCGAAGCGAAGCTCACCGACGGCACAGCCTTTGAAACGCTCCGTGAGGCGCTTTCGGATCAATACGATATACTGATCGTCGATACGCCTGCAGGTCTTGGAAACGCCACCTTGGGCGCGCTGCGTGGATCTGATTTCGTGCTCTCGCCCATTCAAGCAGAACCGGGCTCGCTGCGCGCTGCAACCACGCTACTCGAAACCATCAACCACCTTGCCGCGACCGAAGAATACGCGCCTTTATTTCTCGGCTTTGTCCTCACCATGGTCAACCGCGCAGACCAAGTTTCGCGCGCAGTCGTCCAAGAAGCTTGGAGCGTCTTCCCAGAAGACCTCCTCTTCGAAACCACCATCGCCCGAGACAACCTCTTCCTAGAATCTACCTCTAAAGGCGTGCCGGTCGGCGCGCTCGGTAGTAAAGGCAAACGACTAGGACTCGCGTTCGAACAACTCGTCGCAGAACTGCAAGGACGTATGGAGATCTCTTCATGAGTACCAGGGATATCGGTTGGATCGATAAAGACAAAATGGACGATACGCTGCGTTCGCTCAAAGAACGCCAGCGCAAGCGTCGCACACGCACACCGCAAAGCACCGCGAGCGAAGAGGAAACCTACACCAATCTCCTGGGCGAAGAAAAAGCCTCCGGTCTCCCCTCTGCCAACAAAGAAGCGCAAGAGAGCTCCCTGCTCTTACCCGAGTCGGCACACGCTCCGGAAACCGCCGCCCAACCTGCGGCCGCAGCATCAACCGCAGCCGGCACCCAGCAGCGCGACGCCGCCCGTTCGACCGCGCCAAGCGCTATCACACAGCCCATTCGCCCCCCCGCAGCGCCGGAAACACCCGCAAGCACGGGCACCTCGGAGCGATCCACCACACCGACCGCAAAACTCGTCACCACACCCAACGTTTCAGAAGAATACACCGACCCAGCGCAACAAAATCTGGAACCCCGTGGCGAACCGCGCATCCCTGGCACACGACCCGCTGCCACGCACACAGCAGCATACACAACCCACCAACGTGATACGGCCACGCTCGAAACCACGCCAACACGTGCACAAGAGCCGGACGACTCCGACCTCGCGCTGCGTTTTCAAGACGCCTTCGATGTTCTGCGCTCAGCGGATAGCCACCGGCCTCAAGACCGCTACCCAACCCACGAGATTACACCCACACCCGAACACGCCGGCGATCTGGAACTCGGTGACAACACACCGAGCAAACCCTCCAAAGCGCCCGCGGGCGCCGACCTTGCGCTGCAATCTACTGGCGACGACAATCAGGCCGCCCCACGCGCATTCGAAGATCTGCAACTCGAGGCGACCGACACCTTCTCGGATCTACCCACGTCCGCGCCATCTGCTGTCGACGAGGATGACGAACCCTTCAGCCTCCCCGCACACGATCTCGACCTATCGCTGCAGACCAGCGCACAGCGCGTTCCCGCCATGGACGATACGCCGGATACGCAAGACCTCAGCGACGTACTCGTTTTCGAAAGCGAAGACTTTGCAGACGACCACAGCGCCTCGACCGATACCCAGCCCACAGCTCCCCTTCATATCCAAGACTTGGGCGAACAAACGTCCATCGCGCCGGAAGCAACGGTCGCAACCACCAGTCCGAGCGCTGACCCCGCACAAGAACTCACCTTCGAGCAAATCCCAGAACATCCCTACGTTCCAAAGATTCACTCACAAATTCTCAAAACCGTGCGCCTGCGCACAGCACCCGATCCAGCGCAATCTGATACGCTCTATCAATGGCTCCAAGCGTTTCACACCTGGATTCAAAACGCAGAATCTCCCTCAACCCAATTCCTCGTGGCAGATGCGTCGGGCTTGAGCCTGCTAGAAACCGGCGCGGATCCCCATAGCGTGGCACTCGCCGCAGCCACGCGTCAGACCGTGTCTGAACAAAAGCCGCTGCACGAGCAAAATGCTGCCGGGTTTACCGCCGTGGCACACGAGGGAGATCGGTACATGAACTTGGTATGGTCACCATCCCAACACGGCACCATCACCTTGGGCATTATCAGCGATCAAGCCTATCCAGGCGATCGACTTGCCGGTTTCCAAGAAAAATTGTCGCGTGCCATCGCGTCCATGCCGTTTATCTAAACCCTCAGCACCGCGCGCAAAGCATGAGGATGCCGTTTTTCAGCGCATTCTCACATTTCATCGTTGCCCTGCGCACGTTTTCCCACCAGCATGAACACCATGTCTCACGGAAATGCGCATATATTTTTGGTTCACGGCGACATCCGCTCCATCGCCTGCGACGGATGGCTCCTGCCTTGTGACGCCCAATGGGGCCACGAAGCAGACAACTGGTACCCGCGAAATGTGCAGGACTGGACGGCGCAGCCAGGGAGAATTTTTGCCGATAATTCCATCGCTTACGTTCAGGAGTGGCCCCCGCCCGATGCGCCCAAATACCTCTCGCGCCCGTGGCTCGTCGATGTGGTCGGCGTCGATGAACCGATCTCGTTCTTTGTGGAACGCGCGCTGCGCTTTGTCGAAGTCGTCAGCAACTGGTTAACGGAACACCCCGAGAGCATCCATCTCACCGAACGCGACCGGCCCCTTTTAGCAATTCCGCTCGTGGGTACAGGTGCTGGCGGTGCTGCCTATCGCGCCGGCGACATGGCCGCAGCCCTCCTGCCCGCACTTCAAGCCAAAGCCACGGAATGCGGCGTGGATATCGCCCTTGTGCTCATCCACGCCTCAAAATACGCCGCAGCGGTACGCGTTCGCGAACGCACGCTCGGCACCAATCCCTGCCACTGGCCGGTTGCGCTCACGCACGAAGAATGCACCGCACTGCAAACCGTGGTCGAGTGGGCGCGCCAAGGTCAGCTCGTCCTCTTCATTGGCGCGGGCGTGAGCATTGGCGCAGGTCTTCCGTCATGGGACGGCCTACTTACGCAACTGGCCATCAATGAAGGGATTTTACAACCTGGCGATGACGATTTTCGGGAGCGTTTTCATAAGCTCAACCCACTCGACCGCGCGCGCGTGATCGAGATGGAACTCATCCGACGCGGTGATAACATCGCCGGCGCGCTCCACCGCATCCTTCGAGAGCATAAGAATCCCTCATTGGCACATTGCCTCCTTGCCATGTTGCCCTGCGCCGAAGCCGTCACCACCAACTACGACAATCTTTTTGAAATCGCATGCTCGGGAAACGGTCGTCCGGTGGCTGCCTTGCCGTGGGAAGCGGTGTCGGAGCGTTCGCGCTGGGTGTTGAAGCTACACGGAAGTCTAGAGCACCCCGAAGATCTGGTGTTCACCCGCTCTGACTACCTGCGTTACGATGAGCGGCGTGCTGCGCTCAAAGGCATTGTTCAGGCGATGCTCATGACCCGCAGAATGCTATTTGTCGGCTTTTCTATGAATGACGACAACTTTCACCGCATCATCGATGACGTGCGCAAAGCGCGCGTGCGCACCTCACTCACCACCACACGCCACGAGGACATCGCCGCAGTGCACACACCCCACGAGCGTTTTGGTGCGAGCTTGGGCCTGCGCAATGACCCCGTATTTGAGCAGCTTTGGGGCCAAGACTTGCAGCAAATTAGCGTCGAAGATCCCGCAGCACCAGGTCAAGACCCGCCCGCCGCGCGCCGCTTAGAAATCTTCTTAGATGCATTGGCGGAGAAATCAGCTCCCGCCAATGCACACCTCTTGGATGCACGTTTTGACGCCGTGCTGAGCGACAATGAACGCCGCTTACGCGACCTTTTGCTCAGTATTGACACCCAAGCCGATGAGGGCATACGCCAAACGCGCGCTTGGCCACTCGTTGCCGAACTTTTACACACGCTCGGCGGATTTTCTCCGCGTGAGGATGATTGAGCGTTTATGCCCTTTAAGCTGCTAAATTTAAATATGAATTTAGAATCGAATGTGCGCTATTCGAGGAGCATTATTCTGCTTCCATAAACTGAAATGGCTTGGATGGCGTAAACTCACGCGACACTTCTCCTGCTAAAACCCTGTTCATATCGACACCAAGGTCAATCGTACGCACACCAGAACTCGCAGAAAAATCGAGTCGCTTAAGGTCTACCCAAAACATGTTCGGTGATGTCGCGGATTCCAAATAAAATATGCGATTCGTGTTGTCAGCGACAATGCGCCAACGCGTCGTAGACAAGTTCGGAGCATTGGGAAGACTAAACCCATAGGGTACCGATACGTTTCGAATCACACTTGAAACCGCCGCCGCCGCAGTGCGCGGGTCGTCGCTTTGGATCACCGCATCGATATAGAAAGTCGCACGAACAAATCGATCGGAAGCTCGATTGGTTCCAGGCAAGAATGTGCGTCCATCCACGCCGCTCCAATAGCGCGCGATCACCAGTTGTTCCTCATACGCTGGCTCATTGGTCATCACCCGATAATCGCGGCTGTGATGGATTTTCAGTATCCCGTCCACCCACTCTAAGATGGCGCTGTCTCCAGTACTATCCGATAATGAAAGATGGAGCGGTGCAAGACTTCCTGGTCGCCCAGGAACCTCACCGCTAACCACTTGAACCGGTACATCACGCGCATGCTGAATCGCTTCATCTACCGTGGCAAACTGATCGAGAAAATATTGCGCCCAGATCGCCAAGGACATGCGTGGAGTTACTCCATCATCCTTCGGATACTCAGCGTCTGCGAGCCACAGCAGGTTTGCGTTAAGACCTGCCTCATTCATACCATCTACTGTGGAAATTTCATAACCCGAAACAATCAGACTTCCATAAAGCGAGGTCCATTCCACAGAGCGCGCTCCAGCAACCCCTTGCCTTTCCATACCACGAGGAAACACCCATAAATTGCTCACAATCGGGTCTTTAAAGTCCATCGAGCGACCCGTAAGATACGTATCATTGGGCCCATGATACACAACGCGCGTACACGCATCGACTTCGACTGTCACAAGTAGTGTTGCGGCCCATGCGACTAATATCGTAAGATAGCTGATATACCGAATCATGTTCCGCCTCGCTCGTTTCCTACACATTCAGCCGCCCACCGCACTTACTCGGATAACCGAACGGATTAAACAATTTAGTTACATGCCTAGTTTAACGGCTAACAATATATTTTATCATCATACCCACAATAAACGGTGGCGCATGGCATTGCAAGTGGAGGCGTATATTATGAACATCCACGCGCCAGCTCTTCGAGAATATCTGGCGATATGCCGCGCTGATCTCATGTTCGAAACGTTACGCCTGCCACGCTTTCATTCTCGCAGACGACGCATCGGAAGTTTTCAATTCAAAAGCCTAATCTGAGGTGTTTGTTTTCTAGGTACCTCGTCGTGCCCTATGTCGTAGGGCCTCAGCACGCAACCTCTCCTCCATTCCTAGTTTTCAGGTTCGAGTAGGTCTTCGTAGTACGTCAATGGCTGATAGTATTTCATCAGCATCGATCAGATCGTGCCGCTGAGTCCGTCGTACGCTTCTAAGGTGGAATGTCCTCCGCCACGTTTGCGCACGATGATCTGTGTCGGCAGGCGTTCGCGCAGCCGCTCCACGTGAGAGATCAGCGCGACGCGGGCGCCGGTGCGTTGGTAGAGGCCTTCGAGCGTTTGAATCGCTTTGTCTAAGGTAATGGGGTCGAGCGTGCCGAAACCTTCGTCGATCAGCAGGGTTTCTATGGGCAGGATGCTGCGCGACATGGAGGACAAGCCGAGCGCCATAGCCAAAGAGAGTTGAAACCGCTCGCCGCCAGAAAGGTTGGTGATGGGTCGGGTATCGCCGGTAAAATCATGGTCTAAAATTTCGAAATCGATGAGCGGGATGCCGGCGTCGGTGAAGCGTTGTTGCAGGGTGTAGCGTGGCGCGATGATCTGAAGTTGTTCGTTGGCGTGGGCGATAAGTTCTACAAGTGCGAGCGCGAGCGCGAATTTCGAGAAGGCTTCGCCTTGTTTGACGCCGACGAGTTGGCGCAGGAGGTCCCACTCGTGGTGTTCGTCCTGCAATTTTTTCAATCGTTCGCCGGCTTCTTGGAGTGCGGCTTTGCGTTCTTGGTCCTTTTGCAAGGTGGTACTGATGGCGCCGCGCCGTTCGAGCATTTCTTGGATGCTTTGTTGCAGGTCGGCCAGGGTGCTTGGGTCTTCTTGGCTGGATTCACCGATTTCGGCTTTCTGTTCGAGGTGTTGATCTAAGTTTTTTTGCGCGATTTCGCGTGTGGTTTGGGCGTTTTCTTTGCGGCGTTCGAGCGCTTGGAGCTCTTGCTGGAGCTGTTGCGCATATTCTGGCTCAAGGCGGCGCTCAAGCAGGGTTTGAACGGAGTCGAGCGCAAGCGATTTTAGGGCTTGGTGCAGGGTATTTTCCTGCGCTTTTAGGTTTTCTGCGGTGCTTTTTACCAAGGTTTCGGCGTTCGAGAGGTTGGTTTGCGCTTGATGGTATTGAGTTTGGCGTTCGGTGTATGCGGCGCGTTCTTTTTCGAGGGCGGTGCGTAGGCTGGTCAACGTCGATTCCCAGTGTTGTTTGATGGCGTCGGGGTGTTGGCCATCAAAGAAGCGTTGGGTGGTGGCGAGGGTTTCTTCGCACGCGGTCTGGGTTGTTTGTTGGTGTTCGAGCGCCTTTTCCCACGCGTCTTTGCTCCTGTCGTAGCTCTCTTTTTGCGTTTGATATTCTGAGGTTGCGGTGGCGAGGGTCTTTTGTGCAGACAGGAATTGTTCTTGGGTTTTGGCGTAGCGCTGGAGCTGTTGATTGAGGTCACTCAGCTTTGTTTTGGTGGCTTGGACTTGGTCTGTGAGCTCGGTGTGGTGTTGGGGCTTCCAGCGCAGGAAGTCTGGGGTTTCGAATGCTGCGTGCGCACGTTCGAGCCAGTTGCGCAGGTGCGTTTCGGCGTTTTTCTGATTTGCTTGGGATTTCTCGACGGCTTCTTGCGCTTGTTTCAGTCGTTGTTGGTAAGTGGTTTGGCTTTGTCGCAGGACGGCGTAACGTTGGTCGAGCGTTTGGCGTTCGGCGACAAGGCTACGTGCGGCAACGATGGCGTCGCGGATTTTGACCCATTGTGCGCGCAGGGATTCTTGTTGTTTGGGCAGGTCTTGGTCGTTTTCTGCGGGCGCAAAGGCGGCGTAAAGGGGCGAGTCTTGGAGTGTGGCGCGCACTTTCTCTGCATCGTCTAGGTGCTTTTGTGCTTGCGTTTGCAGCTGTTGGACTTGGGTTTCGTGGCGCGTGCATTGCTCGCGGAGCGTTTCGAAGGCTTGGGTGCTTTGTTCGACCTGATTTTTGGCTTTTTCGACGGCTGCTTGTTCTTTTTGGATATCTTTGGCGATGGTTTGCAGGGTATTTTCGACTTCTTGGCGTCGTTCTGCGGCTGCTTGCTCGGGTTGATGGGTTCCGCAGACGGGGCAGGTGTCGGTATGTTCGAGTTCGTGCACGAGCTCGAGGTATCGTTTTTGTGCGAGGTGTGCGCGTTCGTGGGCTTGCAGGAGCTGGACGTGGGTTTCGTGCGCGGTGCGATGTTTTTGCACGGCTTCGCGTGCGGCTTCCGCTTGCGCTTGGATGGTTTTGCGCCGTTTTTCTTCTTCGGCGTACTGCGCTGCGCATTCGCTGGCGGCGTGTTTCTCGCGGCAGAACGTGCCAAAGGCTGTGCCGTAATCTGTCACTTGTTCTTGGAGCGTGGCTAGGGTGTCGATCCACGTTTGAACTTGCTGTGTGGCAGAGGCGTCAGCGGCGGGTTTCTTGGGCGGTTCAAGCCAAGGTGCTTGATCAAAGAATTCTTGGGCTGTGGTGCGCCAGTTGCCACGTTCTTGGTCGAGTTTCTTTTGTTCTGCTTCGTCCGCGGATCTTTCGCTTTCGAGGGCGCGGAGGTGGGTTTGGGCTTGGTTTAAGGGCGCATGGGTTGCGCGGTAGGTGGCGCTACGTTCGATTTCATCGCGTAGCAGCGCATCGATGTGGGGTTGTGCGGCTTGAGCTGCGGTTGAGAAGGCGAACTGCTCGATGGCATCGCGCAGTTTTTTATGTTCGCGTTCTGCTACGGTTTGGGCGCTTTGGCGCGCGGCGAGTCTTTCTTGTTCTTGGTCGTGGGCAGTTTTAAGGCGTGCGGCGTCGGTTTGCGCTTGTTTGTGGGCGCTGATGGCGGCTTCGTGCGCTTTCCATGCGGCGATGGCGGCGGCGAGGTCTTCTTGTTGTGCGGTTTGGCCTGCGATTTCTCGATTCAGGGCCGCCTGGGCGTTGGTGACGGCAGTTTGGGCTGCGTCGAAGTTTTGCTTTTCAGTTTCGAAGGCTTGGGATGCGCTCTGCGCTTCTTGTTCTTGGTTGCGTAGCGCTTGTTCGAGTTCGGTGCACTTTTGGTGCTGGATGGCTGCGCTTTCGATGCGTTGGTGTTCTTTGAGTGCTTGGCGCGCGTCTTCGCGTTCTTGGTAGGCGTTGAGCACTTCGGTTTGGTTGTCGACGGCAGTTTGCAATGCGCTTTCGAGTTCGTCGCAGCGCTCTTGCCATTGGATGCGCGCGCTGACCTTTTTTGCTTCGGCTTGCTTGGCTTCTAGGTCATTTGCGATCGTGGTGAGGGTTTGCTCGTAGTCGTCGCGTTCTTGGTCAGAGAGCAGTTCGTCTTGTTGTGCGTTGAGGCGTTGTTCTTCGTTTTCTAGGGTGCGTTTGGCTTCGCTTGCGAACTGCGCGACTTTTCTTCCGATCGATTCGATATGCTCGACGGGCACAATACGTTTCAGGGCATCGGCGCGTGTTTTTTCATCGGCGGTGAGGAGCGCATCGAATTGACCTTGGGGCAGGAGCACTGAGCGCAGAAAGTCTTCTTCGGTCATGCCCCGGAGCGCGTGGGTTCTGGCGGCGCTGGTACTCGAAAACTCCCCGCTTTCGAGCATATCGTCGAACTGCTCGGTTTGGGGGTTCCATTGCGCAATGGCGTGTCGCGGCTCTTGGATGCGGCCGTCCGCTTTTTTATGTGCGCGGTGCAGGCTCCACAGCGCTTGGTATTTGGTGCGCGTGCCGTTGCGTTCTTGGACGCTGAACTCCAAGCACACGCTGCATTCGCCGGTGCCGCGCGTCATCACGTGTTGGACGCTGGTTTCTTCGCTACTGGTACTCCGTGCGCTGTCTGGCAGACGCGGCGTTTTACCAAAGAGTGCAAGGTGGACAGCATCTAGGATAGTGGATTTCCCAGCCCCAGTTTCACCGGCGATGAGCAGGATATTCGATACATTAAACAGGCGCTCAAAATCGACAGTGTGGGTGCCGCGCAGGGAGTTCAAGTTCTGGATTTGCAGGGTATGCAGTCTCATGCTTCGTCCTCTCCTGCTGCGACCACCGCTTGGTCGAATTTCTGGTAGACGCTATCTTGCGGCACCTCTCCTGGAAAGGTCATTTGGTAGAGCGTTTGAAAAATCTCGCGTGGCGTCATTTGGCGCACATCGGGCAGCGGTTCTTCTTGCTGATCAGTGATGGGGTTGTTCGCTCGCTCTTGGTGCACCTGCAACACCTTCACTTTCTCGTTGCTAAACTCTTGAAAATACTCAGATGCTCCAAGCATATATTCATCGGTTTGGACCGAGAGACTGACCCAGATTTCCGTGGTTGCGTGTCGCTGTAGTTCTTTGAGCTGTGTTTCTAGGGCTGCGCGCGGACCACGCAGGTGTTTGAGCTGGCGCAGCGGTGGAATGGGCACGCGAAAGTACTCGCCGCTTGTGCAATCGAATTCGACGACGGTGCGCTGGCTCAACTCCGAGGCGGTAAATCTCATCGAAAGCGGGGAGCCGCTGTAATTGGCGGGCCCGTCCCCTACGCGATAGCCACGGTGGATATGGCCAAGCGCGACATAGCGGTAAAGCTTGGAGCAGAAGATGGTTGGCGGGAGAGACGCGATGGTGCCCACGTTATGGAGCGGCGTGCCGTAGTCGTCATCTTTGGATTCGCCGCAGGTTAGGTGTCCCATGCCGACGATATGCGCGTTGGGCCATTGGGATTTGGCTTGTTCTGCAAGGCGCGTATAGAGGTCGGTAAATGCGTCGATGGTGGCTTCACGGAGTCCATCGCTTTCGAAACGAACAGGGCTCACGCCGAGTCGGACTTCGTGGATATAAGGTGCAGCGACGATGACGAGGGGGACTTCGCCTTGGTCGTTGTAGATGGGCACGAGCAGCGCGTCTTCGTTTTCGCGTTGGTAGCCGCCCACGAGGTGGAATTTGCGGTTTTTGTAGAGGGGTGTGGGTGCTTCGAGGCGCGCGGGACTGTCGTGGTTTCCGCCGATGAAGACGGCCTTTTTGAGTGTGGGGATATGTTCGAGGCGTTCTACAAAGGTGTAGAACATGGCTTGCGCGGCGGCGGAGGGGTTGCTTTGGTGGAATATATCGCCTGCCATGAGCAATACATCGATGGCTTGGCTGTGCAGTCTTTCGCACAGCCAGTTCAGGAAGTGCTCGTGCTCGTCTTCTCTACGGTAGCCTTCGAGTTCTATGCCAAGGTGCCAGTCTGAACTATGGAGAATTTTCATCGACGTATTCTGGGTGGTTCTGTGATTGTACAGGCGATGTGGAGAACGCGAGGGTTACGAGGTGTTGGGCGCTGGTTGTACCGCAGGCAGCTTGCTGCGTATAGCGGCGCAACATTTGAGGATAGTAGGGACATTTATGAGCGATATTGCGGCGTTTTTTGATTTGGATCGGACGATCATCCGTGTGAATAGCGCAATTTTATGGGCAAAGCATGAGCGCAAGCGGGGATTTATCAGTCGACGTCAGTTGGCACGCTCACTCATGTGGTCGGCGCTCTATCATTTGTCACTGGTGGACATGGAACGCGCGTATGAGGAGGCGGTGTCGCATTATCGCGGCAGTTGTCCGTTAGAGATGGATCGTTTGACGCGCGATTGGTTTTATCGAGAGGTGGTGCCGCACACAAGACCTGGCGCCCTCGAAGCGATCGCGTGGCACCGTGCGCAGGGACATCCCTTGGTCTTGTTGACCAGCGCTTCGTCTTTTGAGGCGGAGGTGGCGATGGAGCATTGGGGATTTGACGCGTGGATCGCCAATGAGTTTCCGGTGCAGGACGGCAAGATTGCCGGGTCCTTTGTTTCGCCGCTGGTGTATGGCGATGGCAAGGTACATCATGCGACGCGTTATGCGCAGGCGCATGGGGTATCGCTTGAGCGCAGCTATTTTTACAGCGACTCGTACTCGGATCGTCCGATGTTAGAGGCGGTGGGTGAACCACGTGTGGTGGCACCGGATCCGCGTTTACGCCGTTTTGCTGCGCGGCGCGCGTGGCCTGTTTTGCAATGGGATACCGACGCCGTTTAGCGCGATGCTGAACGCTCGTAAGCTTCGCGCACGCCCGCGCCCGCGTACACGGCAGCGATGATGAACATCCATGTTGCGCAGACGATTTGGAAATCTCGCCAGTCTTGTAGGTAGAGCACAAAGAGCGGTGAGAAAGCGACCCCAAGGTAGTAGGATGGAATCGCGATAAAGAGGCGTGCGGAGCGGTGTTCGCGTCGGGTGATGCGATCGAACCAAGCGACGAGCACGGGGCGCAAACCGCCAAAACCGATGCCGATGATCACCATGGCCCCGGTGAGTTGCGCAAGGTTTTGTACGTGGCTCATCGCCCAAAAGCCTGCGGCGTTCAGAGCGAAAAATGCAGCCACGGTCATGGCATCGCCGTAGCGGGCTGTAGGTTTTTCGCTGAAGAGGAGCGCGACGATGGTGCCGGCAAAGAGGCCTGAGAGCGCGATGGCGATGCTCATGGCATGCTGGTCCCATTCGGTGACGATGATGGCGCTCACCACTTGGATGAGGCCAAAGAAGTGCATCATGCTCACGAACATGGTCAGCACAAGCATCCACAGCAGCGGTCGGAATTGCGTACTGCGCTCTTGGTGCGAAACGCGTCGGCTGCTGCGCGGCGCGCGCGCCATGCGCGCGCGCTCCACTGCCTCGTGCCGACGCACCAAGGCGGTGAGGCCTGGGCGGGTGCAGACCCACCACACCAACAGGTACGCCGGAAAACCGACCGTGTGTAGCAAGAAAGGCGCGCGCCAACCGTACTTCGAAAGCAGGGCGACAAAAAATAGGCCGACCACGGCAGAAAACGCGATCATAATATCTTGGCGTCTGCGCCAGTCGCGCCAGACGCCACCCGGGTAGCGCATGCGGAAAATCGCCGTCGTCGCCACGAGCATGGCTGCCGCAGCAAAACCAACAAGTGCGCGCGCAAGGAGTAGCTGCCACACGCCTTGGGCCAGCATGGCCATGGAACCGCTCAGAAATATCAACGCACAGCTCAGCCGCAGCATGCGCAGCACACCGAAATCACGCTCAAGCCAAGTGAATAAGGGGCCGCCTGCCGCCATGCCTGCGGCCGGCGCCGCCAAGGTCCAAAGCGCAGCGATCGACGAGGCCGCCGATGTGCCCGTCGCAGCGATCCAATCCAAATAAACCGGCGCGAACATGACGCCCGCAAAGGCCACATGTCCCACCAATATGAGCAATCCGCCGTCTATGGCCCCCAACCGACGGCTTGTGAACAGCGTTGATTTCAATCCGTTTCCTATGCCTACATCATGCGATGTGGGCGGCAGAACGCGGCACGTCTTAGGTGCTTTGCCTGCCAATATCTCCCGACGATCACGCGTGCTTTTGACGGGTGCTTACGCATCCATCTATCGCATAAACTGTAGAATTTATCCACATTTTGCGTGATAGCACCTAGGCGCTGCGGGCGCAGGACGCAAGTGCAAAGCTCGCGAACAACGACCTTTGCACGTCACCACAAAAACGCATTACATTTGACACACGTTATGTAACACATTACCTCGAACCCATCTTTCGTTTCTTCTTCTTAGAATGCGCTATGACTAAATTCTCCGCACCTGACGGCACGGCCGCTTCGTTGTCGACTTCGGACACGATGGCGGACGATCGCGACGACGTGATGCCCTCGGACGCCGCGCTGTTGTCGCGCGCAGCCAAAGCAGAGGATGTGACGGCAGGTTCCAGCGACTTTGCACGCCGACGCGAACGCGCAAAGCAAGCACGACGTGAACGCAAAGCAGCGGCCCGCGTGTTGCGTAAAGAGCGGCTTCATCAACGCCTGATGCGACGCCGCAAGTCCACGTCGCCGATCTTTACACCGCGCCATCGCCCGCGCCCCACCGAAGCCGCGCCGCACCCAGAAAATGCCGCACACAACGCTTCTCAAAGCCCACGCAAAAACGCAACGCCCCCGTCTTCGAAGGCGGAAGCGATGGGTGTTAGCACGCCCCTCCCCCTGCCCTACAACGCAGACATGGGCCCCGTTTCGCGCGGCATTGCACGCTTTGCAAGCTACGCACTGACGTGGCTGCGACGCAGCGAAACACCAACCCACGTCGTGACGACGCCCGTTTTTGGCTTCATCCACTACGACGTCATGCAGCAGCTTCAGGAAGCTCCCATACTCGGCTTGACGCAGCTGCTGCCGTACCGCGCGCACATGGCAGCGCAGGCGCAGGATCTCGCAGAGCACCCTCCCCTGATTTTGATCCACGGACTGGCGGGTGCACCAGGCAACTTTGCGCCGATGCGCGTGTGGTTATCCATGCATCGTCCGCGCCCGATCCACGTTTTTGACTACCGCCATTACGCCGACATGTTCCCAGCTGCAGAAGCTTTTGGTCTGTGGCTGGACGATCTGTTTTCGCAATACGCGCCGCACGTGCAGTTCGAGATTCTCGCACACTCGATGGGCGGACTCATCACGCGCCTTGCGCTCATGGACGATCAGCGCGCTGCGCGCATCGCCCAAGTTTTGACTTTGGGCACACCGCATCAAGGCACCACCTTGGCGCGTTTGGGCGGTTCCACCTATCTCCGCCAGCTGCAAGTAGGTTCACCGGTTTTTGATGCCCTGCGCGCAGGCGAGCAATCACCGCTGCCCTATGCCCTGACCAGCGTTTGGACGGAACGCGATATTTTGGTGCTGCCGTCCGTGCACGCGACCCTCCCAGGACATCCTTCGTACGCCATGCATCAAAGCACGCACTTGTCGTGGTTATTGCATCCGCGGTTGATCGACGAGGTCTTCGCCATTTTGGACGCCCAGCGTTTGGCGATGCGCACGTTGCGCATGCACATTGAGCCGGTCGATCATGGCGCCGTCGCATCGAGCAGTTTACCCGCGTGAGCAGGCCGCTGCACAGAGCATCGACCGTGTGCTGCACTCGAGACTAGGCGCAGAAACGCCTGATTTTACTCGTATTTCGATGCAATGCGCTGGACGCTGGCCATCGACGCGCTGACGAGCGATGGGGCTGCACGGTTCATGTTGTAGAACACGTGGCACTCCAGGGTGAGGCGAAGCTCGCCGCCGCCGCGTTGCACGTGTTTGAGCGTGCGTCTGGCAAGCGTCTCGGGTCGATAAGCGTAACGCTTGAGGAGGCCTGAGAGCTTTTGAGTTACGGCGTTATCTTCGTCGCCGGCTTTATCGAGCAAGGTGGTGCGGATTGCGCCAGGCATGAGCCACGAGACGCCCACTTGCGAGCCGCTCATCTCTGCGTAGAGCGATTGGCTAAACGCACGCACGGCGGCTTTGGATGCGCAATAAATGCTTTGCATGGGGATGCCGGCGATGGCGGCCATGCTCGACATATTGATGATATGCGCTTCTTCTTGTCGTTTCAGGACGGGCAAGAAGGTTTGCACACCGTAGATCACGCCCATCAGGTTGATATTGAGCTGTTGCGCGATCATTGCGTCGCTACTCTTTTCGATGGAGGCGTAGCGCGTGATACCGGCGTTGTTGATCAGGATATGCACTGCGCCGTGGGCTTCGAGCACTTCATCGCGCAGCTTTTCGAGTTCGGATCGTTTGGAGACGTCGATGTGGTGGGTCGAGACCTTCACGCCGAGCTCTGCAATTTCGCCTGCAGTTTTTTGCATGAGCGCATCGTCTAGGTCGGCGATGGCGATATTTGCGCCGGCAGCAGCGAATTCAAGAGCGAGGCAACGACCGATGCCGTTGGCGCCTCCGGTGACCACGACGGTACGATTTCGGATTTGTTTCATGGTATCTGTTGGGCGATCAAATATCTGTTGGGCGATCAAAAACAGAAAAGAAATGCGTGTTGCATTTCTTTAGTCGAGCGCTGCGCGATCCGGCAAGCAGATCGCTGACATGGTGTCAGATAAACCGCACTCATCTGCGCTCGTTGTGGGTTGTCAGGGCGCTCAGGGCGCGGAGGAGCTGCGCGCTCACCGCTTATTTGCAGGGACCTGGGTGTTTGTAGGGTGCGGGTGGGCAGCTGCCCGATCCTTCGATGGTTTCGCCTTCGCACGAGCAGTATTGGCGCAGATCGCGGGTGCAGGGGCGCATGGGCTTGCAGGTCCACGGCACATCGCAGCCTGCTGGGCCTGCGCACATTTCGTCTTCTTCGCAATCATCGTTGGAGGTACAGGTGGGTTCTTCTTCGCCAGGTGGCAGCGGTGAGACTTGACGTACGAGCTCGTAACCAACGACGATCACTTCTGGTTCCGCTTTTGCGGCGGCGTCATCGCCGTCCGCGTCTTCTTCGCTTTGCTCGGTGCGTGTGAGCACGTCGACTTCTAGGATATAGCGTGTACCGTCTGCGTATTCGAAGCCTTGGATGTCGCCTTCAACGACTTCCCATTCGGGGTTTCCTGCGCGTCGGATACGGAAGCATTCTTCGGAATCGTCGCCACCGCATGCGACTTTTTCTTCGAAGATGAACCAGCGTTGTGTTTCGCGTTGGACTTCGGCTTGCGCGGGCGTGTCGGCGTCGTTGTCCGCATCTTCTGCGTCTGTGGGCGCGTCTTCGGTAGCTTCCACGTTCGCGTCATCGTTGGTATTGGCGGGGTCTTCTTTCTTTTTTTTACAGCCTGTGGTGACGAGCAACAGGGCTAGAAGCAGCAGGGATATTCGTTGTAGCATGGGTCTCTCCTAGGTTCAGACGCGTTGACAACAGCGCGCACAAAGGTCGAGCGATCAACAATGGGTATAGCATAAATAGTCCGTTCCCACTTCTTTTGGATGCTGATGCTGCGTGCGCTTTTCGCGCCCTTCTTTATTGCTTCACGCCCCACACGGCGGTACACTATGCGCTTGGACACCAGTTGTACGGCGGATCTGCGGAATCGTTCGCGCTCCGTTGTGGTTTATCTATGCGTTACACGGCGTGCAAGCGCGCGGTACAGGGATACGGCGCAGGACGCACAGCGGTCATGCTTGCGCAATTTCACTCTATTTTCTCGATGTGGAAAAAGTTTTATGAAGAAAGTTCTCGAAGGATTTAAAGAGTTCGTCCTACAGGGCAACGTGGTCAGCATGGCGGTCGGTATCATTATCGGCGCTGCTTTTGGCAAAATCGTCGACGCTTTTGTCAAAGGTATTATCGATCCTTTGCTGGGCGCGCTCGTAGGCGAGCCGAACTTCGATCAGCTGCATGTCGGCCCCATCAACTATGGCTTGGTCGTCACGGCAGCGATCAATTTCCTCTTGGTCGCGGCGGTGATCTACTTCTTCTTTGTCGCCCCCATGAACAAGCTTCTTGAGAAAGAAGAGGAAGAAGCCGAAGAGGCACCGCCCGAGCCCACACGCGAAGAAATCCTTCTCGAAGAAATCCGCGACGCACTGGTCAATCGTCCGCTCTAAGCCCACGCCTCTCCCCGTGATGAGAGCGTCTCGTGCGTGGGCAAGCCCACGCGCACCAAGCCACCGCGCGTAATGCAAGCAGGCTCATCTCGTCTCTGCGCATTGCGCGCATTTCATTTTTGGCCCGCCGCACCCCCGCAAATCCTCCGCCCTCGAAGGCGAAGCCAATCAATTCATGGGAGATTTCCTCTAAAAACCCTGATTTTTCGCTGGAAAAACGCATAGAGATCGCGGTTTCGTGCGAATCATGGTTGCACGTCTCGAAAATTCGAGTATTGACGGCCAGTCGTGAGATGACGATGCGCGGCACAGACCCCTGTGCAACGTAAGAATAGTTGACCTGCACTATATCGCGGTCTTCGACAACCCCACGGATCTCAGACGCGCATGTAGACCTTCAGGCGCAAGTGTGGAACCGTTGGTGGGACGGGTGCTTTTGAAAAGGGCTGACATTTAGCACGTAGCCACTTGGATCAAGCGCCTCTCGGGTCCACGAGCACAATGCCTTTGGACCTTTTGCGAAGGACCACGACAAAGCACGTATGCGCAAGACTGCGCGCAGATGCTTCCCTCCTTCTATTGAACGCACGCTACCCGTGCCTAGCCTTTTGCCCACGCCCAAGGACCTGACTATGACACAGCAGCAACCTCGGCCCCTTCCGTCCTTCCTCAATCCCAACGATCCAGGACCGTGGGCCGTGTTCCTAGAGCAAATCGAACGCGTTCGCCCCTACCTTGGGGAACTTGAGCCGCTCGTTCACACGCTCACACGCGCAGAGCGTGCGCTGATCGTCAGTATCCCATTGCGACGAGACGACGGAACCATCGAACACTTCGAAGGCTTCCGCGTACAACATAGCCTCGCGCGCGGACCAGCCAAAGGCGGCGTCCGCTACCACCAAGACGTCACCCTCTCAGAGGTCATGGCGCTCTCCGCATGGATGTCCATCAAAACTGCCGTCGTAGGTATCCCCTACGGTGGCGGTAAAGGCGGCATCCGCATCGATCCCCGCAATTACTCCAAAGCAGAGATCGAGCGCCTGACACGCGGCTACATGGACGCCATCTACGATATCGTCGGCGTCGACCGCGACGTTCCAGGCCCCGACGTCAATACCAACGGCCAAACCATGGCGTGGATGCTCGACGCGTTCTCGAAACGCGCAGGCGGCATGCACCCAGGGATCGTCACCGGCAAGCCCATCGCACTCGGCGGTTCCCTCGGACGCGTCGAAGCCACCGGCCGCGGCGTGTTCACCATCACATGCTGCGCAGCACGCGACTACAACGTCCAAATCGAAGGCGCCAAGATCGCCATCCAAGGCTTCGGTAACGTCGGGAGCGTCGCCGCAACCCTGCTCGCACAACGCGGCGCCAAAATCGTCGCAGTCCAAGACCATACCGGATCCATCCACGATCCAAACGGTCTCGATATCCCTGCCCTCGTCAAACACGTCGCGCAAACCGGTGGCGTCCATAACGCACCAAATACCAAAACCATCGACGATCACGACTTCTGGGCAACCCCCTGCGACATCCTCATCCCCGCCGCCCTCGAAGGACAAATCCACGAAGGCAACGCCGGAAAAATCCAAGCGAAAATCATCGTCGAAGGCGCCAACGGCCCCACACGACCCGAAGCCGATGATATCCTGCGCGCAAACGGCATCCGCGTCGTGCCCGACGTCCTCGCCAACGCAGGCGGCGTCACCGTAAGCTACTTCGAATGGGTGCAAAACCGCGCCCGCTACTACTGGAGCGAAGAAGAAGTCTACGAGCGCCTCGATAAAATCATGCACGCCGCATACACCGCCGTCTCCGCCACCGCAAAAGAGCACGACGTCACCATGCGCACCGCAGCCTTCATCACCGCCTGCCGACGACTCATCGAAGCACAACAAACCCTGGGCATCGGCGGCATCTAAACCGCATCACCCAGCGCACAATATACAAAGCCTCGCACACCTTACCCGTGCGAGGCTTTTTCTTTGTACCGCCCATCATACCGAGCACAAAGCCCCCGCGCCAAACACCATCGCACGCAAGCTCCCGCACCATCGCCCCCACCCCATGCAACGCAGACCTGCGTTAGCGCACTCAGGTGTACAATCGTGCACCACAATCCAGAGCGTGAACGCCAACGTATGGAATAGACGACGATTTAAAGGCTACATCCGTACACTTAAAGTGCGCGCGCGACCTTGGAACTCGACGACAAGAATTCCTTGAGGGCATCGCTGGCAGGCTGTGGCGTTGCGTCGATGCCCTGCGCCGCCAAGTATGTGCCGATGTTCACAGGACCCTGCGCATCGCGCAGCATCGAACGCACAAAAGCGTGCGCCGCGATCTCGCCGTTGGCGCGCCGGAATCGATGTTCGTGAATGTACCAACGATCATCCCAGCTCACGAGCTGCGTCTCCAAACGATAACGCTCCATCCACTCAATGGACCGTCGATACACAATCTGCGTCGCCGCAGCCACACCGCTAATGCGCCCCTTCATGAACGCAGGGAGCAAGCCCGAACGCACAAAAAACTGCGTTCGCCCATAATCCATCAGCTCCAAATAACGCGCGTTGTTCATATGGCGCTGATAGTCGCATAGCCAAGGCCAAGCCCGCCCTTCGTAGATCTGCACACCCAGGGGGGCTTTCCCAGCGTTCGGTAGTTCGCGGAGCGTGAGAGCAATGGTTTTTGCAGTGTAAGTGAGCATCATTTTCCTAAAGCGTTCAACAGGCATCAAAGTGGGATCGAAGGCTCTTCAGATACGCAATCTGAAGCCTTTTGCAACGCTTGATCCCTTTGCATCAGCAAATAAGTAAATATTCACTTGGGTTTTAATCGCGCTTTTGCACCAAGCCAAGCCCGTTGACCATGTACATCGCACACCGTATGGGAATGGGGCTGGATGGGTACGCTAAGAATGCTCTGCTCGTGGAGTTCGTGTGATCACGCTACTATTGCTCTGGTTGAGCGCGCTATGCCTTGCCGAAGGTTTTTTCGGCAAAGACCGATCGGTGCGGCGACGCGTTGGATTCGGCGCCGCAGGCGCCATGCTGGGGCTCCTTTGGGTTGTAGCGTGTTGGCGGTGGGCAGGCGGCGCACAAACCTTTGCCTACCTGTTGATGCCGGCCGGTGCACTGTGGCTCATTGGCGTTGCAGCGTGCGCGTTGTTGCATGCACGTCGCGCGCGCTGGGCGCGCAATTGCGTCGGCATTCTCTGGCTCATCTATAGCGCAGCGGGCAGCACTTTTGTGGGGCATGTGCTTCTGCGACCCGTCGAAAGCGATTACGAGTCGGTCAATCCCTTTGCCGCATCGTACGACGTTGTTCACGTGCTCGGCGGCGGCACCCGAAACAACGGCCCCTACAGTCAACTTGGCGCCTCAGGCGATCGTGTCATGCTCGGTGCGCGCTTATGGCATCAGGGACACACGCCCTTATTGCTCACCACGGGTTCCACGCCCCAATCGAGCTACACCCAACATAACTCCGCGCAAACCACCGCCAAGATATGGGAGGATGTGGGCATTCCTTCGGAAGCGGTGCTTGTCGAACCGGCACCGACCAATACCTACCAAGAAATGATGCTGCTCAAGTCACTTCAGGAGCAGTATGGATGGGAGCGCATTGGCGTGGTGTCGAGCGCACGCCATCTACGACGTGTCATGCAAAACGCCGCGCGTGCCGAAGTCGAGATTCTGCCCTTACCCGCCGATTATCGAGCATCCACGGGCGGCGTGATCCCTTCGTTTGGCTCGCTCGTACCCACGGCAGCGGGATTCTCGATGGTACACCATGCCGCATGGGAATGGTTGGCACGCGTGGTCAATCACTGACGACGCACGGAAACGCAGCGCTTTGAACATTGCCCCAGACGGCGCACGCAGGTAGAACCATCGCCCTTCTTTCTTCTTTTCGGCACAATGAGATGTCCTGATGGCGACCGAAAACACCGACCTTCTCACACAATGGATCGCAGAAGAGCTCTCGCTCTCGCTGACCAACGTGCGCTCCGTTGTGGAACTGCTCGCAGAGGGCGCAACCGTTCCGTTTATTGCGCGTTACAGAAAAGAGGCCACTGGCGCCCTCGATGAAGTAGCGATTCGAAATATCCAGGAACAGCACGCGAACTTTACGGAACTCCTTAAACGCCGCGAAGTCGTGCTTTCGACGATCGAAGAGCAAGGCAAGCTCACAGACGAACTGCGCCAGCGCATCGAAACGACGCGCTCACGCCAAGAGCTCGAAGATCTCTACCTTCCCTACCGCCCCAAACGTCGCACACGCGCCAGCATGGCCAGAGAACGCGGCCTGGAAGGCTTGAGCGATGCGATTTTGGCGCAAGGCCAAGAGACGCCCGAAACCATCGCCGCCGCCTTTGTCGACCCCGAAAAAGAAGTCCCTGACGTGGAAGCCGCGCTCGCGGGCGCGCGCGACATCGTCGCAGAACTCGTGGCAGAACACGCGGATTTGCGCGCCTTTGCACGCGATCACCTGAGCCAACACGGCGTGCTGCATTCGCTCATGCACCCAAACGCCGAAGGCCAACGCACAAAGTACGAACAATATTACGACTACAGCGAACCCGTAGCGCGCATTCCCTCCCACCGCTTCCTAGCGATCCGACGCGGCGAGCGCGAAGAAATGCTGCGAACCAACATCGAAATCGACGAAACGCCGATCCTAGAACGCGCCCTCACCTTCTTTGCATACAACCCAAAGTCTCCCTGGGCACCCCACCTAGAAAACGCCATCGAGGACGCGTGGAAACGCCTTTTGAGCACGAGCATCGACACCGACATCCGCGTCATGCTCAAACAACGATCCGATGAAGGCGCCGTGCAGGTGTTCGCGAGCAACCTGCGCGAAATTCTCATGGCAGCTCCCCTTGGCGGACGTAGCACCATCGGCATCGACCCAGGACAACGCACAGGTTGCAAGGTGGCCGTGGTCAGCGATACCGGCGCATACCTGCACAACACCACCCTCTTTTTACACCGTGGCGAAAGCAGCGAACACGCTGCGCGTAAAGAACTGCTGGATCTGGTGGAACGCTTCGATCCCTTCGCCATCGCCGTAGGTAACGGCACCGCCGGACGTGAAACCGAGCGTTTTGTGCGCGAAACGCTCAAAAGCGCCAAACGCCAAGACGTGATTGTCGTGTTGGTGAACGAATCTGGCGCCAGTATCTACTCCGCTTCCGATGTCGCTCGCGAAGAGTTTCCCGACCTCGATCTCACCGTGCGCGGCGCCATCTCCATCGCACGAAGACTGCAAGATCCGCTGGCAGAACTCGTAAAGATCGACCCCCAATCCATCGGCGTCGGGCAATATCAACATGATGTTGCCCAAACCATGCTCAAAAAGAAGCTCGATGAAGTGGTAGAGAGCTGCGTGAACGCCGTCGGTGTCGAGGTCAACACCGCCAGTGCACCGCTTTTGGCGCACGTGGCGGGCATCGGACCCACCCTTGCCAAACGTATCGTCGCACACCGCGACGAACACGGCGCGTTCACCTCTCGCCACGCCTTAAGAGACGTGCGCGGGCTCGGCCCGCGCGCCTTTGAACAATGCGCCGGATTCCTGCGCGTCGCCCAATCCGACAACCCGCTCGATCGCTCCGCCGTGCACCCCGAGCGCTATGCCCTGGTTGAGCAAATCGCCCGCGATCTAAACCTCGACCTCCAACGACTGGTCGGAAGCGATAGCGACGCACAAAAGATCGATCCCAAACGTTACGTCCAAGAGAACGTCGGCGAAGAAACCCTCATCGATATCATCGCTGAATTGCGTAAACCCGGCCGCGACCCACGCGACGCCTTCGAACCACCGCAGTTCCGCGACGACGTACAACGCATCGAAGACCTCACGCCAGGCATGATCCTCCCAGGCATCGTCACCAACGTCACCGCCTTTGGTGCCTTTGTGGATGTGGGCGTCGGCCAAGACGGACTTGTGCATATCAGCCAGCTCGCCGATCGCTTCGTACGCGATCCCAACGATGTCGTCGCACTCGGCCAAAGCCTGCAGGTCAAGGTCATGGACGTCGATATCCCGCGCGCACGCATCAGCCTCAGCGCAAGACTTGACGAGCCACTGCCCTCGGAAGCAGGGAGTGGCAAAACACAGAAAAGCTCGCCATCCCAAGATCGACGCGCGCACGCCAAACGTTCAAAGCGTGGACCATCACGCGGATCGCAAGCCCAAGACGGTGGAAACACACCCTTTGCGGACCTTCTTAAACGCCGAAACTAAGCGCATCCTCGCTCATTTGTAGCGCCAGAAGCGGATGACGCTTGTAAAAACGTCAATTCAGTTTATATTGGCAGGACACTTTGGTGCGTCCGCGCTGAAGTGTTCTCTTATGCCTATCCCACTCTTTCGAACTGAGGACCCACATATGGCCATCGGCGAATCCATTAAGAAGATCTTCAAAAAAGACGGTGAAGTAAAACAAGACACGCCTCAGGCTGTAGAGGCGACCACCAAAGCAGCGGAAAGCGCACAAAAAACTGAGCGTCCAAAGCACGGCGAAAACGGCGTCTGCTGCGGCGGCTGCTCCTAAGCCCTCCGCATCAAAACATCTTGGCAGACTTGCGATGCCAAGAACCACGATCAGCGCGCCTTCGGCGCGATTTTTGTTTTAACACCGTAATGCTGCCACCCCGACGATCGCCAAAGGCCCCCAGCCCGCCAAATCGCGCCGCGCACGTACGTTCCGAATAATTTACCCCCGCACGATGTTGATCCACCGTCGCTGTCCTGCGCACGATCCGAATAACGGTTGACAGTTCGTTGACAGACACACAGGGGTAAAGGTGTACACATTCGCACTTTATTGGTTTTGGCCCCACGGGAATTCATGGCTCATCGCCTTCGCTTCTACGCACTGATCGTTGCGTTTTTCTTCGTTGCTAGTTTTAGCGCCGGCTGCGCGCGCCACCAAAATGCAAGCGCACAAGACACACTCGCCGAATGCATTGCGCCCGAAGCGCAAGAGCCCGTGGCCGATCCAGAGCCCGAAGTGCCGGAAACGCCCAAACTCAAGAACGTCATCTTGATGATCGGCGATGGAATGGGGCCCCAACACGTGGGTCTGCTGGAGCTGTACGCACGCTACGCCGGTGACGCCCGTTACCCCAAAGGGCTGAGCCACCTTGGTAGAATGCTCCGGGATGGCGCAACCGGCATGGTCATCACCACGCCTGGCGATGGACTGGTCATCGAGTCCGCCGCTGGTGCGACGCAGATCGGCACCGGAAAAATGACGAACTACGGCAACGTGGGCATCGGCATGGACGGTAAACCGCTCGAAAGCGCCGTCCACGTCGCCAAGCAACAAGGCCTGCGTACCGGACTGGTTACCGATACGCGCATTACCCACGCTACGACCGCAGCCTTTGCCGCACATACCGACGATCGTTGGGACGAGACCACCATCGCCGTCCAAATGCTCGAAACAGCGCCTGACCTGATGTTGGCTGGTGGCTGGCGTTACTTTCTACCCAAGAACGTAAAGAAAGATAAAGCCCTGATGGAACGTCTGCGCAACGAATACGAACTGCCACCCGAAGGCATCCGCAGCGTCCGTAAAGACGATCGCAACCTCTTAGACGAAGCGCGTGACGCAGGTTACAACATCATCAGCCACCCCGCCGCCCTTGACGACGCCGACGCCCTTCCCCTGCTCGGCTTGTTCGCCCCCAACGGCATGCAAAACGGCAAAGAATGGTGGGAAGAACAAGATAGCCACAGCCCGACCGAACCATCCTTGGCCACCATGAGCACCCGCGCAGTGGAGCTACTATCGCAAGACGACACAGGCTTCTTCCTGATGATCGAAGGCGGACAAATCGATTGGGCATCACACCTCAATCAGCCCCAACGCCTCCTCTATGAGCTCATCCGCTTCGACGACGCCATCGGCGCCATCACACAGTGGGCCAGCGAACGCGACGACACCCTCGTCATCGTCACCGCCGACCACGAAACCGGCGGATTCTCCCTCACCTACGACAAAAACGGACCGCCCGACGCATCGATCTTCGATCGCCTCGATAGCGAAAAAACCTACGTGCAATGGGCCACCACCGACCACACACACACACCCGTCATCGCCGTCGCCACAGGCGAAACCGAATACACGCGCGCCTTTGCAGGTCTCTATCACCAAACCCAGCTCGGTGAGATGATTTTAGACCTGATCAGAGACATCCAATCCCCCGCCCTCGAAGACAGCGGCGAAGATGCGCTTCCCACAGCAGACGCCGACCTCGGTGAATAGATAAGGGTTAGCAAGCCCGCCGGCGCACAGCTTATTTGTCGCCGCGGACGCGCCGGCGAAGCGCGACATACGCATAGCTCGCGCGCTCCATGTCGTTGCGCGACATCGCAGCGCTTTCCTCTAAGCACTGCACAAAGACCTCCGGCGCGCTATCTGGGCCCACAGCTTTGCGCACGAGCGCATAAAATTTCGGAAATCTGCGTTTGTATTCATCCAAATGCCGTTCCATGCTGTCCTCCGTACTCTTCTGAGACGTCCACGGTACAGCTCGAATTCTAACGCAGTCTCTCCGCACCCCTTGTCCAACAAGCATACGTAATGTGTTTTTCTCCGGCAAAGAAACACTGAACGCATATTCAGACCACTTTGCAATCCTCCACTGAAATGCGCCAAACCTCGTCACACGTGATCGGTGTACGCGATAGGTATTATCTGTTACACTTGGCGCGATCATTCATCCTCGTCTGTGGCTAGCGATCTCCACGTGAGATTTTCGTGATTTAGAGCAATATTTATGGATACCGAACAACCCATTGGCATTTACTATCTCCGCCAGGCGATCGACATTTTGGGGGGCCTCATACCGCATACGAAAGATGCTTGGCCTGCGTTAATCGCGCTTCTCATGCTGATCGGCGTCTGTGTGGTGATCTGGCTTTTCTTTCATCACATTGTCCGTCGTTTGCTTTTGGCGATCGTGCGTCGAACGCGGGGTCAATGGGGTGACGCATTTGCGCACAGCCGCGCGTTACGGCGCTTGATGCTCTTACCGTCGGTGTTCGTTTTCTATGGTGGTATCGCTCAGATCCACCTGTTCGATCCGCCTTGGAACGTCGTTTTCTCGCGGTTAACGCTCGCGTTTCTCATTCTCCTTATCGCGCGCGTTTTCAGCGCAGCTTTGCACGCCATCAACTTAATTTACACGACCTATGACGTCGCGCGAGGCCGTCCCATTAAGGGATTCATCCAGGTAGGACAGCTCGCGACGTATTTCATTGCCACCATCGTGATTCTCGCGATTTTAATCAATCGCTCCCCCTTGGCCTTGATCACGGGCTTGGGCGCGATGACGGCGGTGTTGATGCTCATTTTCCAGAACACCATTTTGTCTTTTGTGGCGGGCATCCAACTTACCAGCACCAATTCCATTGCGGTGGGTGACTGGATTGAGATGCCATCATTCAACGCCGATGGAACCGTGATCGATTTGGCGCTTAACACGGTGAGTGTACGCAACTGGGACAACACGGTGAGTGTGATTCCTGCGCACAATTTCCTCAACCACTCCTTTAAGAACTGGCGCAACGTGTACGACATGAGCGCCCGCCGCATCAAACGACAAATTTTCATTGATATTCAGACCATACGCCGTCTCACACCCGAAGAAATCGAGCGATTATCGACGATTCGTTATTTGGCACCGTATATTGAAGAGCGTGGCGCGGAGATTGAAGAGCACAATCAGCGCTTGATTGATGAGGGCGTCATACCGAACCAGGTGAACTTGCGTGGGCTGACCAACTTCGGTGCGTTTCGTGCCTATGCCGATGCGTACATTCGCGCGAATCCCAATATTTTGCCCAGCAATGCCGCAATGTTGTGTGTGCGCGCGATGCAGGCGACGGAGTATGGCATTCCGCTCGAGATCTATGCGTTCAGCAAGCGCCCTGGGCTGGTAGAGTACGAGGTGATTCAGCAGGACATTGTGGACCATTTGATCACGGCGCTACCTTTGTTTGAGCTGCGTTGTTATCAGGCGCCCTCGTCGCACGATTTCCATCATATGCAGCTGGCGTTGCGTCAGTCTCGTCGCGCGTAGTGGTCTTTTCGAGGGCGGAGGCGTTGCGGCAAAAAGCGAGCGCCCGCGTGCCTTTGTGGGCAGCGGGCGCGATGCGATTGGGGTGCTAAACTTCAGCGCATGGCAATGGCTTATGCCTTATGCGTCGCCTTTGGCCAGGTTACGAATCACGGTCTGGAGGATACCACCGTTGCGGTAGTATTCTACGTCGACGGCGGTATCGAGGCGTACCACGGTTTGGAAGCGAACTTCGGTGCCGTCGGACTTGGTGGCGACGACTTCCAGGTCTTGGAGCGGCTTGATGTCGTCCGAGAGGCCGAGGATGCTGAAGGTTTCGGTGCCGTCGAGGCCGAGGCTGTCCGCGCTTTGACCTTCTTTGAAGGTGAGTGGCAGGACACCCATACCGACCAAGTTCGAGCGGTGGATACGCTCGTAGCTGGTGGCGATGACCGCTTTCACGCCGAGGAGAAGCGTTCCTTTGGCTGCCCAGTCACGCGACGATCCGGTACCGTATTGTGAGCCGGCGAGGACGATCAGTGGGGTTTTGTCCTCTTTGTATTTCATGGCGGCTTCGTAGACGCTCATGACTTCGTTGGTGGGCAGGTAGGTGCTCCATCCGCCTTCGGTGCCGGGTGCGATCTGGTTACGGATACGCACGTTGGCGAAGGTTCCGCGGGTCATGACGCGGTCGTTTCCGCGTCGCGATCCGTAGGAGTTGAAGTTGCGTGGCTCGATGCCTTTACTTTGCAGGTATGCGCCGGCGGGTGTGTCGGGGCCGATGATTCCTGCGGGGCTGATGTGGTCGGTGGTGACCGAATCGCCGAGTTTCAGCAGCACGCGCGCATTTTTGATGGGCTCGATGGCTGGAACTTCTGCTGTCATTCCTTCGAAGAAGGGTGGCAGCTGGATGTAGGTGGAGTCCTCATCCCAGGGGTAGAGGTCACTTTGCGAGGTTGGGATGGCATCCCAGCGCGGCTCTTGGGTGATGTCTTGGTAGCGATTGAGGAACATTTCCGGTGAAATCGCTTTTTTGACGGTGGCTGCGACTTCCTCATCGGTTGGCCAGATATCTTTAAGGAAGACATCGTTGCCGTTTTGGTCTTTGCCCAGCGAATCGTTTTGGAGGTCGATATCGACGGTTCCGGCGATGGCGTAGGCGACGACGAGCGGTGGGCTCATCAGATAGTTACCGAGGACGCGTGGGTGCACGCGCCCTTCGAAGTTACGGTTACCTGAGAGAACGCTGGTTGTGACGAGTTTGCCTTCGACGATGGCTTTATCGATGGGCTCATCGAGCGGACCGGAGTTACCGATACAGGTGGTGCAGCCGTAACCGACCAAGTTGAAGCCGAGGTCGTCGAGTGCTGTCTCAAGTCCGGCGGCTTTGTAATAGTCGGTGACGACGCGCGAGCCGGGTGCGAGCGAGGGTTTAACCCATGGCTTGATTTTGAGGCCGCGCTCGACGGCGTTACGGGCGAGGAGACCGGCTGCGATCATGACATCGGGGTTCGATGTGTTGGTGCAGGAGGTGATGGCGGCGATGACGATGTCACCGTGGGTGAGATCGAAGGTTTCGCCGTTATGTGTGACGGTGACTTTGCGATCGAGGTCACTTTCTTTGAGGCCTTGGCCTTTGTGTCCGACGGGTCGTGTGAGCGACGCGCGGAACTCTTCTTTCATCGCGGAGAGGTTGACGCGGTCTTGCGGGCGCTTGGGGCCAGCGACGCTTGGGTCAACATCGCCGAGGTCGAGTTCGAGCGTGGAGCTGAACTCTGGATCGGGTGTATTTTCGTCAACGAAGAAGCCGTTGGCGCGGTAGTAGCGCTCGACGTTACGTACGTGTTCTTCGTCACGGCCGCTCAGGCGCAGGTAGTCGAGTGTGACTTGGTCGACGGGGAAGAAACCGCAGGTTGCGCCGTATTCGGGTGCCATGTTCGCGATGGTTGCGCGGTCTGGCAGCGACATGCTGGCGATACCTGGTCCGTAGAACTCGACGAATTTTCCGACGACGCCTTTTTCGCGCAGCATTTCTACGACGCGCAGGGTCATATCGGTGGCGGTGACGCCCTCTTTGAGTTTACCGGTGAGTTTAAAGCCGACGACTTCGGGCGAGAGCATGTAGACGGGCTGGCCGAGCATCACAGCTTCGGCTTCGATGCCGCCGACGCCCCAACCAAGAACACCCAAACCGTTGATCATGGTGGTGTGGGAGTCGGTACCGACCAAGGTGTCGGGGAAGTAGACGGGTTTGCCGTCTTCTTCTTTATGGGCGGCGACGCTGGCGATCCACTCAAGGTTGACTTGGTGAACGATACCGCGTCCTGGTGGCACCACGCTGAAGTTATCGAAGCTATTCTGTCCCCATTTGAGGAATTCGTAACGCTCGCCGTTACGCTTGTACTCGATCTCGAGGTTGCGGGCGCGCGCATCGGGGTAACGGCCCGAGACGTCGACTTGGACGGAGTGGTCAATGACCAAGCTGACGGGGACGAGCGGGTTGACCTTCTTGGGGTCGCCGCCCAAATCCACCATGGCGTTACGCAGTGCTGCAAGGTCGACAACGGCAGGAACACCGGTAAAGTCTTGCAGGATAACGCGCGCAGGCAAGAAGGGGATTTCTACGGCTTCGGAGGTCGGCGACCATGAGGCCAACGCTTTGACGTCCTTTGCGCGAACCAAGAAACCGTCGTGGTTACGCAGTGCTGCTTCAAGGAGCATACGAACGGACATGGGGATGCGCTGAAGATCCCCTAGGCCCTGCTCTTCGAGGACGGATACATCGTAGTAATATGCCTCGGACCCATCTTCGAGCTGAAAGGTCTTTCGGGCGTTAAAGCCTTGTTCGGTCGTCATCCGACACCTCCGGTACGCATGTAGTTTCAGAGCATGTTCGTCTCAGGAGGTTCAGCGAACGACCTAGGCGATCACTCTGGGAGTTTTGTAAAAACGAGCGGATCCAGCCTTACGATATTTCGCCCTATTACGCAACGTCACTCGTGGACGTTACAGTTTTCGCTGGGCGCGGAAGCTACCGGATTGCTTGTTGTAGCTCTTGGTGACGAAGAAAGCTTAAGCACGTTCAGTACAAATGCACCCCCGCCCTCATTTGAGCGCGCCGAAACGCGCCGTAAACATAAAAAACGCGAACGGGCTTGCCGTTCGCGTACGCGGTTCAAACGCGGCGCAGAGACGCCGCCAGTGTGTGAAAAGGTCGCCGCGCGATACTATTCGCAGCTCACGCTTGTGCGCTCTCCCGTGAACGACAAGTACGTACTGCTCGGCTGACCGTTTGGCGTGCGTGTGCGCGCGAGCTCAACATTGGTTCCGTCCGCGCTTAACGTGAAGGCTTCAAGAGGTTGCCCCCAAACGCCATCTTGAATGTTGTCGCCTTCGCTCAAATCACCCATGCCGCACATGAAGCCGCCCTCGCAATTCACGTTGCCCTGCGAGCGATAGTTGCTCAGGCAGCCAGGACCCTCTGCGGTGTGCTCTGGCAAATACCCGCCGCCGGACGGATCTTCGCTATACTCGGGTGGGAATTCGCAGGCATCCCACACCAAAGCTTGGGTTGAGGCATCATACACACCAGACGCTTGCGCCGCCGTGTCAGCATTCGCATCGAAAGCACAGAAGTCTGGGATATTCGTCTTGTCTTCAATATCCGTGACGCCATTACAGGTCGGCGTAAAGGCGTTCACCACCGTGGTGATCTTGGCCAAGTCGACGTAGATCTCATTGCGCACAAACCAGTGCAATACTTCTACAGGGCTTCCATCGGCCGGACCTTCAGCGTTCTCTTCGGATTCCGTGTAACGCAACGCCAATTGTCCTGGAAGATCCGCTGCTGTCGCATCGCCAAGGCCGCCGGGTGTTCCCGCAATCTCCATGGTGGCCGAGAGGTCGTATACGGCGATACAGGTTTTGGTGTCACCGCCGCTGGTTTCGCAGTCTTCGGGACAGGTATCTGCGTTTTCATCGTCGTCGCAGACACCATCACCGCATACGCCGCCATCTCCACCGTCGTCACAATCCTCAGGACAGCTATCGATGGTTTCGTCGTCATCGCAGACGCCATCGCCGCAGGTGCCACCGGTGCTTTCATCGCAGTCCTCGGGACAGCTGTTGTGGTCCTCGTCTGCATCGCAGACACCATCACCGCATACGCCGCCATCTCCACCGTCGTCACAATCCTCAGGACAGCTATCGATGGTTTCGTCGTCATCGCAGACGCCATCGCCACAGGTGCCGCCGGTGCTTTCATCGCAGTCCTCGGGACAGCTGTTGTGGTCCTCGTCTGCATCGCAGACACCATCGCCGCATACGCTCTCCTCTTTCCCCTTATCACCGCCGTCATCATCTTTGCAGGCGACGACAAACCCGCCCAAAAACAGCACTATAAAGAGACAAAACAACCTTTGCATCACTAAACCTCCCTTTGAGCATGTAGAAACTGAAACATGTCTCACGACGTGTTTCGCCATATCGGTATAACCATTTTCCACGATGTCTATTCCCGTAGACAAAAAACATCGAGCACGGTGTTCAAAAAATCATTTACGCTGCAAAGGGGTGTTTTTTCGCGGCAACCGTTGACGCGATGCGGCAATTCATATGTTTCTTATGCGTTTATCAGCGCCGCGCTGAGGAAGACGAAGCAGCGACGAGGTGCTTTGGGCGGACGAAGCGACGCTGAAGGGGCGGGCACGAGGGCCCGCCCGCACATATCGCTAGGTGATACGCAGCGATGGTGGATAGCAGAGGCGCCGCTGGTGTTTCGACAGAGGATGAAGCAGCGCGGGGGTGCTTTGGGGGCGCTTACAATGGGCAGGCGAAACTGACGCGCGTACCGGTGAAGCTCACAAAGGTGTTACCTTCTTCGCGGTTCGGGATGCGCGTTTTGGTGAGCTGTACTTCGGTTCCGTCGGCGGAGAGGGTGAACTTCTCTAGCGGTTGGTTCCACGTATCATCCTGAATATTGTCGCCTTGCTGCAGGCCGCCGATGGCACATAAATTCCCAGTGCAATTCACGTTGCCTTGCGAATGATAGTCCGAGAGGCAGCCCGGCCCATCCGCGCTATCCTCCGGCGTATAGATGAATTTTTTCTGAGAATCGCGCACACGTTTGTCATAATAAGCACCTGGTGCGACGCAGCGTTGCCAAGTGACCTCTGTGCTTTCCGCGTCATACACGCCCGTGGCTTTCGCTGCTGTATCACGCGTCGAGTCGAAGTCGCACGTCTCAGGCAACGCAGTCTTATCCGCGATTTGTGTATCTCCGTTGCAGGTGGGCGTAAAGCCGTGCACGTTGGTTTTGATGCGAAGACCCGTCACCGGTTGCACGTCCATCTCATTCGCAAGGAAGTAGTGCAATACTTCCACGCGGCTGCCATCCGCAGGATGTTCTGAGTTATCTGCGCCGAGTCGGTAGCGAAGCGCGAGCTGCCCCGTAAGGCCTGTATTGGTGGAATCACCTTGCTTTCCGGGCGTGTCAGCGATCTCCATGCTCGCGTCAAGCTCGTAGACGGCGAAACAAGGAACGCCGTCATCGTACGCAGCGTCGCAGTCGATCGCGCAGTCGGCTTCCGTTTCACCCTCATCGCAAATGCCGTCACCGCAGCGCGCGACGGGTGCATCGGGCTCACAATCCTCGGAGCAGTTGGCGACCGACTCACCTTCTTCGCAGACGCCGTTGCCGCACACTGCGGCATCGGGTTCGGCGCAATCGGCGGGGCAACTATCCGCGGTTTCATCCGCGGCGCAAATGCCGTCGCCGCAGACGCTCTTGTCGTCCACAATGGGATTATCGATCGGCTCCTTTTTATCATCATCGCAGCCAAGGACCAACGCGCCCGCCATCAGGCCAAGGGATAAATAGATCGCTTTACGCATCACGCATCTCCGTACGCATAACGTGAGGTGCTTTCGTTGCTGTTGCCATGCGGCCCCCTTCTTGCACCTGTCACTAAATTCCGATGAACGGTGCAGATTGTAGAGGCTTATTTCAATGCTTGTAAAGCAGGCTAGCGTTTTGGCTTCGTGTCGCATCGCTCCCGCCTTCGAGGGCGGGGGGTAGGCGATAGATCGGAGGCGTTGCGCTGCACCGAAAGCTGCCATCGAAAGCACAGTCCCCAGCGAAAAAATGCTGCGCGCTGATCGATGGGCGTGTGGTCACATGATCACGCCACAAAACGCACAATCCACTCAGGGCGCAGCAAGACCGTTCAGTATATCGACCACCTCAAAAAGATCGCCCACCGAATAATGGTCCACCGCGATGAAGTTCGGAATACGGCCCCATACTTCTTCGCAATTTTGCGCGTGCGCAAGCAGCACTTCTTTGCTGTTGCCGATGGGCGCCAAATCGGGTGCACCAAGGCCGCCATTGGATAGCCAATGGTTGAGAAGCGCGAGTTTGTGATCGGGCTCCCCTCGGTTATGCTCGCAGCTGAAGTCTTCTTTGTTAGCGTAGGTATAGGGGTTATCGAACATCACGTCCCATGCGTTGGCGTACCAGCTGGGCACATCGCTGGTGCCGCCGCTATTTTCTGCCGTGATGATCAGGCGTGTATTCGCATCGATGAGCTCTCGAAGGGTGGGCCACTCCGCGTTATCGAATCCATCGTACACGTATTCATCGAGGCCGCGTGCTTGGAGTGCGGCGGCGATGTCTGGTCCTGGAATATGGTCTTCGATGATGAACGTGATGATTTCGCCGCGGTGGGTACGCAGAAAGTCTCGGAATGCCCAGAGCGCGTCGTCAAAGGAACGCTTGCCGAGCACGCAGCTAGCGTGGCAAAGGTAAGGTTGGCTCCGGAATGCGTGCACGTCGAGTAAGAACACACGAATGCCATCTTCGAGCTGGCGTTCTAGACCGTAGGTTTGGTTGGGGAGGTTCCATCGCTCGCTCGCGTTACTCATGGAGTTGTGCGTGCCTGGGAAGACCACTTGATCGAAGGGGCGATCGCAGAGTTCCTCATGGCCGTTACAGGTCGCGGGAATCTCGGTGACTTCTGGAACGTCTTCACGCGGTGCGGGCGCTTCGGTCTCGGGCGGTTCTTCGGTCTCTGGGGGCTCTTCGGTCTCGGGCGGTTCTTCGAAGTCTGGGTCTACTTTGGTATCTGCACAGCCAGCAACGCAAAGCGCGACGCTTGCGAACAGAAGGAGCGCAAGGGCACCTTGGGTCCATGGGTACAAGAAGGTTTTAACCATGCAACGATTCCCCAGAATGTATCATCAGTGATTTGCGGACGGCGCATTGAAGCGCAACTTCTCCGTGAGTTTAGCGTTTCGAGGGCGTGAGGCCAACGCTATTTTCGTGGCCACGATCGTATGACATCGCCATCGAAGACATCTCCCTGCGTTTGTTTGCGGCTGGGGGTCGATGCAGCAACGCTGGCATCAACAAAATGACCACCCTCGAACGAGAGGGTGGTCATGAACTCCATGCGTTGTGCCACAACATCAAACAATGACCTGCTTGACGCACATTAACATTAGCACCCCCGCATGACATCACGCTAGCAGACCTAGGGATATAGTCCGCGGCTTGCTGGGGGGATTAAGCCTTCACGCGCTGATGTACTTATATCATCGGAACCTTTTATTGATTGTTTAATTTTCTCCTCACTTTTTCTCATTTTTTTCGAAATTCCCTCATTTTTCGACGAAATCGGCGGTTCATGTCCATTTCAGGACGCCGATCGACGATCGAAGCCCCCGATATTTCGGATCACGGGCGGGCATCAAGCCCGCCCCTCCAAGGCGGCCTCAAAGCAAGCCAGACGAGAATTCGCGCCCTTTCAAATCATCCCCATCGATAATTTGCCCACCCGCCGTACGGGCGGCTTGAAAGCCGCCCTTAGCGATCCGAAACGCCCCGGCCTTCCCAAATGCCCCCCAGCGATCCGAATCCCCCCCATTATTTCAATCCGCACGCATAGACGATCCAGCGCCAACGCGCTAACCTCCGCCAAGCTGCAAAACCTCCCACACCCCATACGCCCGCGCGCATGAGCACCCCCACCTCGGATCTCCGCCTCCACACCCGCCGCACCTTCCAAGACGAAGAGATCGAAGCGCGTATCCTCCGTGCGCTCAAAGATCAAAACGGCGCGGTGACGCTCGCGGACCTCATCGCCGCAACCGGCCTGAACGGCCCAGAGCTCGAGCCCGTCCTCCGCTCCATGATCATGCGCTACGACGTGACGCTGCGCGTAAGCGACGACGGCGATATCTCGTACCGCTTCGACCCCGCACTCAAACCCACCGACGACGACGCCCACATGCGGCGCTACCGCTTTCGAAAAGCACTGTGGTCCGCGTTTAAAACCTTCTACAAAATCCTCATCGTCATCGTGTTGATCGGCTATGTGGTCCTCTTCTTGGTGCTCATGGTCATGATGATCTTTGCGGCGAGCAACCAGCGCGAAGAAGATCGCGGACGCGGACGTTCATCCCAACCAAGCTCCAGCCCCATGGGCGGCAATTTCTGGTTCTGGTACTGGATGATGGGCAACCGTCGCCAACCCGCACCGCGCCGCTCACGCTACGAACGCACACCCCAGCAAGATCCGCGTCCCTTGTGGGAAAAGGTCTTCTCCTTTGTGTTCGGCCTCGATACCAGCGACGACGATCCGCTCGTCGACCGACAGCGCATGCTCGCCTATTTGGTCCAAGAGCGCGGCGTGGTGGCCCCCATGGAATTGAGCGCGCGCACCGGTTGGTCACCCGAAGCGTCCGAACAAGAAAGCTCCAAGCTCATCGCACACTACGACGGCGGCGTAGCCATCTTACCCGACGGCCAAACCCTCTTTCTCTTTGATGATCTGCGCCAGGCGGTTCCGCCTGGCACCGCCCCCCTACCGCTTTTTTACGAACGCTTTGAGCACCGCGCGTCCAACAGCGGCAACCCAGCATCTACCGACGTGCTCATCGGCGCGCTCAACCTCTTTGTCTTGCTTTCCGCCGTCTTCTTTGCGCCCGTCTACATCATCCCTTCTCTTGTACAGGACTACGGCGCCCAAAACCTCACCCTGCTCTATCTTCTGCTGGTTCTTTTCCCCGGTCTTTTCTCCATCAGCTTCTTTGCCATCCCCGCCATTCGCGGCCGCTTTACCACGCGCAAAGAAAACGAAGCACGCAAAGCACGCAACGCCCGCCGTTTGGTTATGCGAAGCGTCTACAAACGCGTCTTGCGCGGCGAAACCGCCTTCCGCGAATCAGACATCCTGGACGACGCGCTCAGCGTACGCCTACGCTCAGACGAAGCCATCTTCGATCGCGACAAAAAATCCGCCCTCACCCAAGCCCTCCGCACCATGGCCCACGAGTGGAACGCCGAGCAAGACGTCAACAACGACGGCGAACGCGTCTACGATTTTCATGCGCTCCACGCCCAATACCAGCAAGCCCAACGCTTTCGAAAGCAACCAGATCTGCAGAAAGGCCACCGCCTAGACGAAGAATTCCAACACTTTGACGAGCTCCTCGCAGAATCTGAGCCGGAGATTTAACGCCTTGACGATGACGCCCAAAACGGGTAGCCCTTGCGCTCCGAACGCTTAGATACGGAGAGCCGCATGTCTCAGCTTATCGTCACGATTGTACGCCTACCCGTCCGCCAAATTACCATTGGGCGCGTCGGCTGCGTCGGTCTGCGAGAAAGCTGAACCTTAAGCCCCACGGGCTCCGTTCTTAGGCTTTTATAGCAGGCCGACACCCTACAAAGGTTGTCGGCTTTTTAGGTTTTTGCTTCACTGCCTTTCTTTTTCACTGCATGACCGCACACCCTGGCCAGTTTTACCCCCAACCACCCATCCTTGGGACCTGTGCCCCCGCGGATCACCCTGCTCCCGAAGCCCCATCCCACCGCTTTTACCAAAGATCATTAGAGGACGCATCATGAGCCACGTGCACATCTTCGACACCACGCTGCGAGACGGTACCCAAGGCGAAAGCGTTCAGCTCTCCATCAACGAGAAAATTCACGTCGCACACCTTCTAGACGAACTCGGCGTGGATTACATCGAAGGCGGCTGGCCAGGCTCCAACCCACGCGACGAAGGCTTCTTTACCGAAGCCAAAAAAGAGCGCTTCAACCACGCCAAACTCACCGCGTTCGGCGCCACACGACGCGCCGGCACGCCCTGCGACCACGACCCAAGCCTGCAATCGCTCATCGCAGCCGAAGTCCCCGCCGTCGCCATCTTCGGTAAAAGTTCCGTCTTCCAAGTCGAAGAAATCCTGCGCATCACACCAGAACATAACCTGGAACTGATCCTCGATACCGTCCAATGGCTCAAAGGCCGTGTCGATGAGCTCGTCTACGACGCAGAACACTTCTTTGACGGCTACAAAGAAAACCCAGAATACGCCGTCCAATGCCTGCAAGCCGCCGTCGAAGGTGGCGCAGACTTCCTCGCCCTCTGCGACACCAACGGCGGCACCATGCCCTGGGAGATCGAGCGCATCGTCAAAGAAATGGGCGCGCGCTTCCCCCAGACCAAGATCGGCATCCACGCGCACAACGACGCAGAATGCGGCGTCGCCAACGCCCTTGCTGCCGTGCGCGGCGGCGCGACCATGGTCCAAGGTACCATCAACGGCTACGGTGAGCGTTGCGGCAACAGCAACCTCATCTCCATCATCCCCGCCCTGGAACTCAAAATGGGCCACACCGCCCTGCTTCCAGGCAAACTCTCGCAGCTCACGCACATCGCACGCAGCTTCGATGAGATCATCAACCAAGTGCCCGACGGCCGCCAGCCCTACGTCGGACGTTCCGCCTTCGCACATAAAGCCGGCATGCACGTCAACGCCGTCATGAAGACGCCGACAAGCTACGAGCACGTCACGCCCGAATCCGTCGGCAACGAGCGACGCATCCTCATCAGCGACCTCTCGGGCCGCTCCAACCTCGCCTTCAAAGCCAAAGAGCTCGGCGTGGATCTGGACGATGGCGCAGAAACCAGAGAAGCGCTCAACCGCATCAAAGAACTCGAGAACGAAGGATATCAGTTCGAAGAAGCCGAGGCCTCTTTGCAGCTGTTGCTGGCGGAAGCACGCGGACAGCGCCCACGCTACTTCCGCGTTTTAGAAGCGGACGTGAACGCCGTGCTGGTCGACGCTCTACGCCCAGAAGACGGCCGCACCGCCAATACACGCGCCGTGCTCCGTCTGGCCTTTGGCGACCGCGAAGCCTCGAATGTTTCCCACGGAAATGGCCCCGTCAACGCGCTTGGCAAAGCCATGCACCGCATCCTGCGCGAATACTACCCGCAGGTTTCAGACGTCCGCCTCACCGACTACAAAGTGCGCATCGTCAACACCGGTGAGGGCACCGGCGCCGCGGTTCGCGTCCTCATCCGTGCCACCGATGGCCAACGCGAATGGGGCACCGTCGGCGTGAGCAGAAACGTGGTCGAAGCCTCTTGGGCCGCCATGGTCGACTCCTATGAATATCGCCTCCTGCGCGACAACGTGCCCGTCCTGGAAGCACCTGCCGCCGAATGATCTTTACACTAAGCCACTGATATCAAATCGCTTCTCCCCCGCTTTCGAAGGCGGAAGGCATGCGGTTTGAGCAAGGCCCCAGACGCTGGTCCACGCCAAAGGTCAAATCGATGTGGCCGTTCTGCGCGGAAAAGCCTATGGACATGCACAATTTCAGTTTCTCGTTTTCAATTTGAACAACGCGCGGCATGCGCCGCATCAATCTCCCCTAAAGACGCTGGATTGCCCCTATTATGAATATTCTCGTACTTGATGGTGATGGAATCGGTCCCGAGGTCAACAACGCCGCACGCCGCGTGCTCGAGGCGGTGGGCCAGAAAGCCGGAATCCAATGGAATTTCGAAAACGCCCTCTTTGGTGGCGCATCGCTCGACGTCCATAACGTCCCCATCACAGACGAAGTCATCCAAAAGGCCATCGCGTCGGACGCTGTGCTCATGGGCGCATGCGGCGGCCCCAAATGGGACGACGTCGCTCCAGAACTCCGCCCTGAGCGCGGTCTTCTGAAAATCCGCAAAGAGATGGGCGTGTTCGCAAACCTGCGCCCCGCCAAGTTCTACAGCTGCCTTGATGGTACAGGTCCTTTGCGCCCAGAGCTCACCGCAGGCGCGGACTTCATCATCGTGCGTGAACTCAACAGCGGCATCTACTTTGGCGAGCCACGCGGCATCAAAGAAGACGGCTCCGAAGGCTTCAACACCATGCGCTACACCAAAGAAGAAGTGGAGCGCATCGCACGCGTTGGATTCGAACTTGCGCGTAACCGTAAGGCGAAACTCACCAGCGTCGACAAAGCCAACGTGCTCGAAGTCATGCGCATGTGGCGCAATACCGTCATCGACCTGCACAAACGCGAGTACTCGGATATCGAGCTCGAGCACAACTACGTCGACGCATACGCCATGCACCTTGTGACACGTCCACAAGACGCACAAGTTGTCATCACCGGAAACATGTTCGGCGATATCCTCTCTGACCTCGCCGCAGCCCTCACCGGCTCCTTGGGAATGCTCCCCTCCGCCTCGTTGGGCGAAGGCGCAGCCATCTACGAGCCCGTGCACGGCTCCGCACCCGACATTGCCGGCCAAGACAAAGCCAACCCCATCGCCGCCATCCTGTCGGCAGCGATGCTGCTCGAGTCCACCGCCAAGCGCAATGACTTGGCAGACGCGGTACGCACCGCTGTGGACGCTGCCCTGAACGATGGCTTGCGCACAGGCGACATCTACCAGAAAGGCGCCGAAGGAACCAAACTCGTCGGTACCACCGAAATGACCGACGCCATCCTGAAGCACCTCGAAAGCGCCCTCGCATAAGACGCTGTCACCTTCCCCCAAAAACGATACCTTAGATGACCACCAAAGAACGGCGCCCCGTCTCAGATCTCATCGACATCGTTACCGACGAAAACGGCAACGCGTACATCAGCACCGCCTTCCGCGGCCTGCCGCTGCTGCGCTTTGTCCTCGTCAATAAAGGCACCGCGTTCACAGATAAAGAACGTCGCGAACTCGGACTGTGCGGACTGCTTCCTCCACGGGTCTCCACCATGGAAGAACAGCTCGACCGCTGCTACCAACAATACCAGCAGCACCACTCCGACCTCGATAAACACGTCTTCTTGCGTGAACTCCAAGAGAACCAAGAAGTCCTGTTCTACGCGCTGGTGGAACGACACCTCGAAGAGATGATCCCCATCATCTACACACCCACCGTCGGCGACGCGATCGAGCAATTTAGCGAGATCTTCCGTAACCCACGTGGGCTGACCGTCACCAAAGCGAACGTCGACCGGATGGACACCATCCTCAGCGACTACCCGCTCAATGACGTCCGGATGATCGTAGCCACAGACTCCAGTGCCATCCTCGGCATTGGCGACCAAGGCTACGGTGGTCTCGGTATCGCGATTGGTAAACTTTCGCTCTATACGGTGGGGGGCGGTATTTCGCCCTTCCACACCATGCCCGTAGGTTTGGACGTCGGCACCGACCGCGAAGACCTGCTGGAACAACCGCTCTACCTGGGCGCCCAGCACGAGCGACTCGAAGGCGATGCCTACCTGAATATCCTCGACCAGTTCGTGGAATCGGTCGCCAAACACTACCCCGATGCCATCATCCAGTGGGAAGACCTCTCCAAAGAGGCCGCCTTCACGGTGCTTGAGCGCTACCGTAAAGAAGTCCCATGCTTTAACGATGATATCCAAGGCACAGGCGGCGTCGCCTTGGCTGGTGTCGTGGCAGCGACACGCCGTAAAGGCACCCGCCTGCAAGATGAACGCGTGCTTGTGTACGGCGCAGGCGCAGGCGGCGTCGGCGTCGCCGACGCCATCCGCGAAGGCATGAAACGCGAAGGCCTCAGCCACGAAGAAGCCTCCAAACGCATCTTCGTCCTCGACTCCAAAGGCCTCCTGTTGGAAGGCCGCGCGCGCGTCGATGGCTACAAAACTGCCTTCGCCTACAAACGCGAATGGCTCGAAGGCTGGACCTGGGAAAACGAAGCGCCCAACCTCCAAGAGATCGTCGACCAAGGCAAAATCACCTGCCTTATCGGCCTGAGCGGACAGCCGCGATCCTTCGACCAGCAACTGATCGAGAAAACCCTCGAGCATACCGATCGACCGATCGTCCTGCCCCTCTCAAACCCCACGCGCCTGACCGAAGCGCTCCCCGCAGATATCATCCAGTGGACCGACGGCAAAGCCATGGTCGCCACCGGATCGCCCTTCCTGCCCGTAGAGCATAACGGCGTCAAACACGTCATCGGCCAAGGAAACAACGCGTTCATCTTCCCCGGCCTAGGACTCGGTGCCATGCTCGCGCGCGCAAGCGAAATCACCGATGGCATGGTCCTCGCCGCCGCATACGCCCTTGTCGACTTCTGTACGACGACTTACCCTGATGAGGACTGGTTGTACCCACCCCTCTCAGACCTCCAAGCTGTCAGCCGAAACGTGGCCAAAGGCGTCATCGAACAAGCCGTCAAAGACGGCGTCGCTCGCGAAGAACTCCCCACCGGAGACGCGCTCGAACAATTCATCGATACAAACTTCTGGCGTGCAGAGTACCTGCCCGTACGTCACGCACCCACAACCGAAGAGCCTTAATTCACCATGAGCAAAAACCTCTTTCAAAAAGTCTGGGACGCACACACCGTCGCCACACTCCCTAACGGCAATACCCAGCTGTTCATCGGCCTGCACCTCATCCACGAAGTGACGAGCCCGCAAGCCTTCGCCATGCTCAAAGAACAAGGCATCGGCGTCATGCACCCAGAGCGCACCTTCGCCACCGTCGACCACATCGTGCCCACCGCACCCGACCAGCGTCTGCGCCCCTTCCAAGACGGCCTCGCTGAAGACATGATCGTGGCGCTCAAAGCCAACTGCGAAGAAAACGGCATCACCTACTACGGCGAAACCAACCCCAACCAAGGGATCGTCCACATCATCGGACCCGAGCTCGGCTTGACCCTGCCCGGCATTACCGTCTGCTGCGGTGACTCCCACACCTCGACGCACGGTGCGTTTGGCGCCGTCGCCTTCGGGATCGGTACCAGCCAAGTGCGCGACGTCCTCGCCACACAAACCATGGACCTTGCGCCACTCAAAGTCCGCCGCATCGAAGTCAACGGCAAACTGCGCCCCGGCGTCTACGCCAAAGACGTCATCCTCCACGTCATCCGCCAGCTCGGCGTGAACGGCGGTACAGGCTACGCCTACGAATACGCCGGCGACACCATCGATAATATGTCGATGGAAGAGCGCATGACCATCTGTAATATGTCCATCGAAGGCGGCGCACGCGTGGGTTACTGTAACCCCGACGAAACCACCTTCGAATACCTGAAAGGCCGCGATTACGCGCCCAAAGGCGAAGACTGGGATAAAGCCGTCGAATACTGGAAAGGCCTCGCAAGCGGCCCCGACGCACACTACGACGACGTGGTGACCTTCGACGCCGCCGATATCAAGCCCACCGTCACCTGGGGTATCAACCCAGGACAAGGCCTCGCCATCGACGAAAATATCCCCACCGAGGACCAAGTGCCCGAGCACGAGCGCTCCACGTGGCGCGAAGCACTCGAATACATGCAACTCGAAGCAGGACAGCCCATGGCCGGCGTCCCCGTCGATGTCGCGTTCATCGGAAGCTGCACCAACGGACGTATCTCCGACCTCAGAGAAGTTGCTCAGTACATCAAAGGCAAAAAGGTCAAAGAAGGCGTCCAAGCCCTCATCGTTCCAGGCTCCTGGCACGTCGCACGCGCAGCCGAAGAGGAAGGCTTGGTGGAGATCTTCACCGAAGCCGGTTTCGAATGGCGTAAACCAGGCTGCTCCATGTGCCTGGCCATGAACCCAGACAAACTCCAAGGCGACCAGCTCTGCGCATCGTCCTCCAACCGTAACTTCAAAGGCCGACAAGGCTCCTCACGCGGACGTACCATCCTCATGAGCCCCGTCATGGTCGCAGCTGCCGCCATCGAAGGCGCACTCGTCGACGCACGCCAAGTCTTCTCCATCCAAGGTAACTAAACCATGAGCCAAGCGATTACATCCGTCACAGGACGTGCCGTTCCCGTCCCAGGAAACGACATCGATACCGACCGTATCATCCCCGCAAAATTCATGAAATGCGTCACCTTCGACGGACTCGGACAATACGCATTCCACGATGAGCGCTTCGACGAAAACGGCCAGAGCAAAAACCACCCGCTCGATGCACCCCAACACCAAGGCGCAAGCATCCTGCTGAGCGGCTCGAACTTCGGTTGCGGCTCCTCGCGCGAGCACGCACCCCAAGCCCTCAAACGCTTCGGCATCGATGCGATCATCGCCGAGAACTTTGCGGAGATCTTCTTCGGAAACTCCACAAAGATCGGACTGGTGTGTGTGAGCCTCAACGCCGCAGAAATGAAAGTCCTGCAGCAATGGGCCGCAGAAAACCCACAAGAAAATGTGACCATCGACCTGCAAGCCAAAACCATCAAAGCAGGCGAGCACACCTGGACCTTTGAACAAAAACCAGCGGCCACCGCGTCGCTCATCAAAGGGACCTACGACCCGCTCACACAACTGCTGGCCAATAAAGAAGCCATCAAGAAAACCGCCCAAAGCCTCCCCTACATGTCGTGGAACTAAGGGCAACCTCCCCCTGACACGACCCGAACGACCACCGGCCCAAATTATGCGAGCACAAGCACAACAAGTCACAACCGGCGCCGAAGCCCTCATCGAAGCCTGCAAACGCGAAGGCACTGAGCATATCTTCGGCTACCCCGGCGGTGCATGTATCCCCATCTTTGACGCCATCTTGGATTCGGATATCAACCTCGTGCTGTGCCGCCACGAACAAGGCGGCACACACATGGCCGACGGCTACGCCCGCGCAAGCGGTAAGCCGGGGGTCGTTCTGGTCACCTCAGGACCCGGCGCTACCAACACCATCACCGGCATGATGACCGCACAAATGGACTCCGTGCCCATGGTCGTCATCACCGGCCAAACCATCACCGGCGCGCTCGGTATGGACGCCTTCCAAGAAGCAGACGTCCTGGGCCTCACCATGCCCGTCGTCAAACACTCGTACCTGGTACGTGACGTCAACGACATCCCGCGCGTCGTCAAAGAAGCCTTCTACCTGGCGCAAAGCGGACGCCCAGGCGTCGTCCTCATCGACGTGCCCAAAGACGTCTCCTCCGCCTCCTTTGTGCCCGACTACGACGTCGAGCTCGACCTGCCCGGCTATACCCCGCCACAAAACGGCGATAGCCAAGCCATCCAAAACGTCGCCCAAGCCCTCGCCCAAGCCCAACAGCCACTCATCTTGGCCGGCCACGGCGCCATGCTGGCAGGTGCCGAAAAAGAGCTCCTGCAACTCGCAGAGTCGCTCCAAATTCCCGTCACCACCACCCTCCTCGGCAAGGGCGTCTTCCCAGAAGACCACCCCCTCTCCGTCGGCATGCTCGGCATGCACGGTACGGCCTACGCCAACAAGTCCGTCCTGCACTGCGACCTGATCATGTCCATCGGATCGCGCTGGGACGACCGCATCACCGGCGACCTCTCCGTCTTCTGTAAAGACGCCGTCAAAATCCATATCGACATCGACCCCTCAGAGATCGGCAAAGTCATCACGCCCGACCACTCCGTCGTCGGTGACGCCAAACTCGTGCTCCAAGAACTGCTGCAACATACACAAGCCGCAGATACCAGTGCCTGGCTTGGGCGCATCGAGGGCTGGAAGCAAAAATACCCGCTGAAATTCAGCTCCGAAAACGGCCTCACCGCACAAGAAGTCATCGACTCCTTCTACCGACTCTCCAAAGGGAACGCCATCGTCAGTACCGACGTCGGACAACACCAAATGTGGGCCGCACAGTTCTATAAACTGCGCTCCCCCAACGCATGGCTCTCGTCCGGCGGCGCAGGCACCATGGGCTTCGGATTCCCCGCAGCCATCGGCGCCCAACTCGCACGACCGAACGATATGGTCGCATGCATCGTCGGCGACGGCGGCTACCAAATGACCATGGCAGAACTCTCCACCGCCATGCTCCAAAAGACGCCGGTCAAAATCCTCGTCATCGACAACAAATACCTCGGCATGGTCCGCCAATGGCAAGAACTCTTCTATGATAACCGCCTCTCAGGCGTCGACATGGAAGGAAACCCCGACTTCGTCAAAGTCGCAGAAGCCTACGGCGCCAAAGGCATCAATATCTCGAATGTCGAAGAGCTCGATGCCAAAATGCAAGAAGCCATCGACTACAACGACGGACCCGTGGTCATCCACGCAGAGGTCATCAAAGAAGACAACGTCTTCCCCATGATCCCCGCCGGCGCAAGCTACGAAGCCATGCTGATCGAACCGCCGACCAAACCGCTCGAAAAACCCAAAGGTAGTACCTAAGGCGTTACACACCCACACCACACTTCCCTCCGTTCAACTGTAGGCGTGCCCCATGGCCCTAGAACCCTTTGCGTTCGCACTCTACCTCCATAACCGACCCGGTGTGCTCAACCGCGTCGCACTCGTCTTCAGCCGACGAGGATGGAACATCGATAGCGTGTCCATCTCTCCCGCAGAGGACAGCAACTTTGCGCGCTGCAATCTGATCGCCGTCGGCCCAGCCCACGGCGTCAACAACGTCACCGCACAACTCAATAAGCTCGTCGACGTCATCTCCGCACGCCAAGAAATCCTCGACCACCGCATCATCTCGCGCGAGGTCGTCTTGGTCAAAGTTGCTATCAACCCGCAGAAAAACACCGACCTGCGTCTATCTGCCCAAGAATTCGACTGCCAACTTGTCGACGTCAGCGGCGATACTGCCATCTTCCAATTTGTTGGCACCGCAGAACATACGCGCATGATCACGCAAAGCATCGCGCAACAATACACCATCGTCGACGTCATTCGCTCCGGCGCCGTCAGCATGCCGCGCACCACCAACCACCCAGCCGACGTCGCCAACCTTGGGCCACACATCCGCATCACCGCCCAAGGACACACCGTCAAATAACCCCACGCCGCCGCAATTTTCGACCGGCCATGCGGCCTACGGTTGACCCCACACCAAGAGCGTGCGATCCATGCCCCCGCTAGGATGCGCATCCACGCGCTGCACATTTAACACAAGGATTGGCGTGAACGCTGTCATCGTTTGGATAGACCTAGAGATGACCGGCCTGGAGCCGGAAACCTGCACCATTATCGAAATCGCATCGTTGATCACCGACAGCGAACTCAATATCCTGGCAGAAGGTCCCAACCTTGCCATCTGGCAACCCGAAGACGTGCTCGCAGCCATGGACCAGTGGAACCAGCGCACCCACCGTGAATCCGGCCTCATCGACCGCGTCCGCGCCTCGGAATACACCCTTGAGGACGCAGAGCGTCTCACCCTAGAGTTCATTCAACCCTGGGCCAACGCACGCAGCGCGCCGCTCGCCGGAAACTCCATCCATCAAGACCGACGCTTCTTGGCCAAGTACATGCCAAAGCTCGAAAACTACCTGCACTACCGCATCATCGACGTCTCCAGCGTCAAAGAACTTGCCGCGCGTTGGTACCCTGAAGAATTCCGCGATCGTCCCCGCAAAACCGACGATCACATGGCGCTTGCAGACATCCGCGCCTCGGTCGAAGAACTGCAATACTACCGCAAGGCCGTCTTCAAAACGCCCGAAGAATATTAAGGCGCGCGCTTATCACTGCGCGTTACTTCTTCCCAAATCTGTTGCGTTAGCGGCACGTTCGCGCGCTCGCCCGTCACATGTTGGGTGCGGTCTGCGCCGGTGTGTCTTCTTCGACGGCGGAGGAGTTCCAGCACACGCGCGGGCCCGAGCTGCAGGCGTTCGTAGCCGTTGGGGTAGGTCGGGTAGTTTTCGTAGATGGACGGCCAGTGTTCCACGCCTTTTTCCTGAAAGGGGTTGATCACTTTACTGATGCGTCCTGCTTGTTTGAGTCCTTGCACAACCAGCATTTCCTCCGCCCTCGAGGGACGCGTCAAGCCGAGGCTTTTGAGCAAGCGGTGGTCGTCGATCAACGCGAGCGGCAGCAGCGTTCCAAAGGGACGCAACGGCGGGGGAAGCACCTCGCGCACTGAGGCGAGAAACCCACGTGCTACGGCTTCATTTGCTGCGTGATAGCACTGATGCTCGTCTTCGTAAGCGCATCGCCACGCCCACATTTCCTGACGCGTTTGGGGGATCTCTTTGATGCCCATGCGCTCACCTAGGTCTTGGTAAAGATAGAAGAATGCGTCCCATTCGCGTGGCTTCAGCCCTCGAAAGCCGAAGCGTTCGATGAACAGGCCGGGGTCGAACATAAAGGTGGTCAGGACGTAGAGGTAGTCGTCGTTGGTGATACAGTAGAGGCTGTGGATGGCGTTCAGGTGATCGATCATCTCTTGTTGTTCGTCGCTGCCGTGTGCGTAGCGAAAGATTTCGATCATGATGGCGCGGGTATCGTCTAGGCGTTTGATGCCGCGGCATTCGTATTCGCGGGTGGCGTGCAGGATTTGGCTGATACTGGGGATACTGAAGGTCCGCAGTTGTGCGAGTTCCATGGCCACGAGAATTTCTAGTGGAAACACCCAGTTCGCCAAGATGGAAACGATTTCTTGGGCGTCTTGCTTTGGATCGCGACGCGCGATCTCTTGATCCCAGCGTTTTGTCCGTATCCATCGCATTTCATCCTCCGCGCTCTATCAGCTCCGTTGACCGCTTTTATCGCCCTTTGCTTCTTAGTATGCGGAGCTGTGCATAAAAACGCAACGCCCACCGCCTCTATCCCCTTGACGAACGAGTGAAAAACCAGCATAGAAACCACCTGCCTCAGCGCATCGTCCTTCAATCGACGCTTGGCGGATTAGATCCCGTTCGACGTATTCAGCCAGAGTGGTGGAATCGGTAGACACGGTGGATTCAAAATCCACTTTCCGCGAGGAAGTGAGGGTTCGAGTCCCTCCTCTGGTACTACAACAAGTAAGACAAAACGCCCGCCCTAAGCGGGCGTTTTTGTTGGATATTCAAATCTTCGAGCTTTTTCATGCGTGCCTCTCGACGTAAATGTATGACGTGCGGCTTCATGGATTGGCCACAACGTGCGAGAAAATCACCGAACCGTTCACCGATGGCTTTCTTGATAAATCAAGGCCTTACGAGTGAAATCAACTGCTAGTTTTAATTTCACCGTTTTCGTGTGTGATACTTTTGTGTGACGGTGGAGGGCGTGCACGTTTTGGTTGCTCCTCATCATCGGATTCCTGCGCTTCTTCGACGTCAAAAAGCCGCGCGTTGGTTTTTTCGGTGAGCTTGAACCCAAATCGAGCCCGCCATGCCATAAGCCCAGCGCAATATAAGCGATCGATCGCAGCTCTACGTTCCGTTCGATCCGTCGTACCGTGCGAGTTCGAACCATTGAATTGCACAAAGCGTTGCAAGTCGTTCTTTAAGTACTTTTGTCAAAAAACCACATACATCAATCGATCGACGTCAGGAAACTTTCGATTTAGGTCAGCCAGAAAGGCAAAAAATTTTTCCTCGAGCTTATCGTATTCACGATCTCGTTCACGAACGCTCCAAGACGGTGTTCTATCTTTGATCGTAAGGACAAGAGGGACGCGTGGCTCATGATCGTAGCTGACAAAGCCGCCCCATGAAACGCCCAGCTCATCAGGTGCAAATACCGGGTCCACATTGTCATAAACCCATTCGATGGCTTCGGCGATCTGCGGATAAGCGTAAAGAAAGTCTGTAATATGATGAGCAGCCTGTTCGTTGGAGGCCGGCACTTTTTTTAGTACCGGATGCATGGCTGGCTGTTCGCCTCGGTTCGGTATTCGGCTCATGATACACCCCAGTCAAGAGCACGGCGGATAAGTGTGGGACGTCGTCAAAACGCGGGTATTCACCATGCGAGTGTCATTTCCATTTCTCGGATGGCTGGGTTGTTTGAGATGGGGCGGTGCAGTACAGGGCCGGTGCGGACCGACCAATCTTGAGTAGCCAATACCACGTAATCCCCCGACGGCGTGCAAGCACCGACAGCAGACATACATGAAGCATTGGTAGGGACGGAGAGTTTCGGGGACGACTATCCGTTCGTCTCTGATCTGGTATCTAACATTTCGGGGCTTAATTTATCCAGCGCGTGTCGTATCTTGCCAGAGTGGCGAGGCTGACCTGAAACTATGGACATAAAGTGTCGACACACAACGCCAGAAGTAACGTAGGATAGCGGTGAAAAGCGGGTATGTTGCATCGTGGTATTGCTCGGAAATACCCTTCTTTTAGCCGACCAAATATAGGGTGGAGCACGGGCTGAAACGGGCCTCTCGCTAACCCACTAACCTATTGATTTCATGTGCCATTTCAGTGCAGACGCTAACTCGTTGGCCTTTTCCGATACCGGCTGGTATCATTTGGCATTGATTCACAGATGAGATGATGACGTCTCAACATATAGGAAGCTGCCATGCCGAACTCAGTCACACCGAGTTTTACAGGTTTAGCAAAGACACGCTATCTCAAGATCTCAGGTTCAATCTCAGGTGTATGTGTCTTACCTTCGATATTGGGGAAAAATCGATAGAGACGATAGGGCGCATTATCATCCGGAAACCTACCACTGCCTAAATGTCAATGCGATTACGGAACAGATGTTGCAGCAAGAGAATCAAATCAATCGATGCACAGCTGCCGATGCCGAGCTCAATTCTATAAATCTAGGAGTTCGTCGTGAATGAATTAATGCGTTCAGATCTGAATTCCATCCTACACTCCAAACGAGCGAACTTATACTACTTGGAGCACTGCCGAGTCTTGGTCAAGGGTGGACGAGTCACCTATGTAACGCATGCAGGTAAAGAATCCCTATATTGGAACATCCCCATCGCGAACACTACCTCCATCATGCTCGGAACCGGCACGTCCATCACACAAGCGGCCATGCGTGAACTTGCAAAAGCTGGAGTGCTTGTTGGATTTTGCGGAGGTGGCGGCACCCCACTTTTTGCTGGGGTTGAACAGACTGTCGAAGTGGAGTGGATGACGCCGCAGAGCGAGTATCGCCCAACAGAATATCTCCAGCAATGGGTATCCTTTTGGTTTGATGCGGACCGTCGCCTAAAAGCCGCAATGCTCATTCAGCACGCACGTTTAAAATTTCTGGAAAAACAGTGGTTGCGATTGAATCAGCAAACCTCAGACTTTCAACTCGAGTCTGTTAGCGACTTTGAGGACGCCATCAAGACGTCTAGGGAGTCGATCAACACCGCTTCGAATCTTATGGAGCTCCTAACCGAAGAGGGAAGGCTTACAAAAAGGCTCTATCGATTTGCGGTAGTCGCGACCGGATACGGCGAGTTCACTAGAACGAAGGGAGGGAAAGGTGTTGACCCTGCAAATCGATTTCTCGATCACGGTAATTATTTAGCGTACGGACTTGGAGCGACGGCAACCTGGGTCTTAGGGCTACCGCATGGATTGGCTGTCTTACACGGTAAAACCAGACGGGGAGGTCTGGTGTTTGATGCTGCTGATCTGGTGAAAGATGCGCTCGTTTTACCACGTGCATTTATATCTGCGATGCGGGGTGACGATGAGCAAACGTTTCGCGGCTCATGTATCACCGCATTCATGCACCATGAAGCGTTGGACTTCATGATCGATACACTGAAAGATATTGCGCGTACTAATGCAGACGAGCCATCATTATGAATCTACTTTTCACGTCTCAGTGCCATAAGAATGCGCTCACGGAGACCCGTAGGATTCTTGACCAGTTCGCGGAACGAAAGGGCCATCGAACATGGCAGACACCGATGACCGAACAAGGTCTAAAAACGGTTCACCGCTTACTACGAAAATCCGCGCGTAAAAATACCGCTGTCGCATGTCATTGGATTAGGGGGAAAAACAAGACAGAGCTTGTATGGATTGTTGGCGATAAGAAACAGTTCAATGAAACCGGTACGGTACCAACGAATATAACCCGACGAGACATCCTACGCACGAAGGATGAGAACGATTGGCATACCGGTGAAATCATCTATTTAGTCACCGGGCTTGCTGCTCTTTTTCACGACCTTGGAAAGGCGACAGATGCTTTTCAAAATCGTTTACGAAATAAGGGGCATGAAGGACGAAATGTCTTGCGCCATGAATGGATATCGCTGCGGCTTTTCGAAAGCTTCGTGGCGAATGAATCTGATGAGGCCTGGCTATCACGACTCTGCAACCCACAGGAACACGTAACCGATACTTGGCTGCAGAATCTCACCAGAGACTCTATTGATTTTAGTGGATCACCATCACCATTCAACACTCTTCCGCCCATCGCTAAAGCGATTGCATGGCTTATTCTAAGCCATCACCGCGTGCCCAAACGTCCTGGAAAGAGCCTCGAATATTTCCCAGCGGAAATCACGAACCTCTTCACCCAAATTAGCCCGTATTGGAACGAAAGCCGCCCGAGCGAACAACCACTCGATATACAAAGCGAGTACTGGACGTTCTCTAGAGGTTTGCCTGTAGTTAATGACCGATGGCGAAGATGGGCCCAAAGGCTCGGAACAAGAATGCTCGCCGTGCTTTCTCAGAGTACCGATTTAGCGCCTTTAGAAAACCCTTACTTGATGCATGTATCGCGCATGTCTTTAATGCTCGCAGATCATCAGTTTTCACGCAGAGAAATGCCGAGCGGCTTGTACTCACATAATGCACTTTATGCGAACACGAAGCGTGATTTTCAAACCCTAAACCAAGGACTCGCAGACCACTTGATCGGCGTAACGCAAGAAGCCGGATACATTATCCACGGGCTTACAAACCTACGTCCATCGCTCTCAACGATTGCACGACATAAGGCATTACGTAAACGTAGCAAATCCGAACGCTTCCGTTGGCAAGACAAAGCAGCGGACCTTGCGCAATCCATCCGTACCCGAAGCGAGTCCCATGGCGCGTTTCTCATCAACATGGCGTCTACCGGGGCCGGGAAAACCTTTGCAAATGCACGTATCTTATACGCCCTAGCCGACCCTCAACGTGGAGCACGCTTTACCGTGGCGCTCGGCCTTCGTACCTTAACGCAACAAACAGGAAAAGCGTATCAAAAGCAGCTTCAGCTCAACGACCGCGAGCTGGCCATACGCGTCGGCGGCGTTGGCAGCAAGAAGATGTTCGAACATTTCCAGAGCAAGGCGGAACACACGGGGTCTGAGTCCACAGCAACACTTATACACGATGCCCAGCACATTCATTATGAGGGGAATTACGAAGGGAACCTTTTGCTACAACGCGTCGCAGAAAACCCGAGCGTGCGAAAACTCATAGACGCTCCCGTGCTCGTTTGCACAATTGATCACTTGATGCCCGCGTCTGAGAGTCAGCGAGGCGGTCACCAAATCGGTCCCATGTTGCGACTATTATCCAGTGATATTGTAATCGATGAAGTCGACGATTTTGGATTAGAAGATCTGCCAGCCATCAGCCGATTCGTATACATGTGCGGGCTGCTAGGTTCCCGTGTCATGCTTTCCTCCGCAACGCTCCCGCCTGCTCTTGTAGAGGGGCTCTTTAACGCCTATTCCGCGGGGCGCCGTGAGTACCAAAAAAATCGCGGGCGTCCCAATACGCCTCTACATATTCCCTGCGCGTGGTTTGACGAGTACGGCGTTCAGACGGTGGATTGCTCGTCACCTGAGACATTTGCGGACGCGCACGTCAAATTCGCAACACAACGTGCAGAAAAATTGGCGTCGAGTGTTGTTCGGCGTCTTCCGGAATTTCTGGATGTATCGGATTCGGCATCCAACGATAAAGAAGACCTGATCGAGGAAGTGACAGAGGACGTAATCGATACTGCACTTCGCCTTCACGAAACACACGGGACTTGGACAGCAAATCGTACGCACTGCGTGAGTTTTGGGCTTATCCGCATGGCGAACATCAAGCCATTGGTGCAGGTCGCCCGCGAAATATATGCCTCTGCGAGGCGCCCTGATACGACCATTCATCTATGCGTGTACCATTCACAGCACCCTTTTATACAGCGCTCGCACATGGAGCATGTCCTCGATACAACGTTGGGTAAGGACGATAGCGAGCCCCGTCACATGCGCGTTGCGGACGCTTGGCGCAGGTCAAACGATCGTCACCATATCTTTATTGTACTCGCCTCTCCAGTGGCCGAGGTGGGACGTGATCACGACTATGATTGGGCCATTGTGGAACCATCATCTGTACGTTCCATGATTCAGCTTGCGGGACGCGTTCGCCGACATCGTTTCAACGAAATCGATACGCCCAATATCGCGGTATGGACCCAAAATGTACGTGCCCTGAATCACAAAGCTCCTGCCTACATCCGCCCAGGCTTTGAGGGCCGGGTCAATGCGTTCAAATTGGTGAGCCACGATCTTCCCGACCTACTACAGCTCGACGAGCTCAATGGGTTTCGTTCGACGCTTCGCATTACGGAACGTTCGCGCCTTCGACCCAAGCATTCTTTTACGGATCTTGAACACGCACGTCTTCGTCACCTTCTACTTCCATCAGAGCCAGCCGAGACCTCCAACCATGCTGTGCGCTCACTCACCGCATCCGACTGGTGGACCCGTCAATACGCGACATACAGCTACCTATCACAACAGTGGAAGCCTTTCCGGCAGCAAAACGGCGAGCGAACGACCGTGATTTTCTCTGCTGAAAGCCTTGATGAAGAACTTCTCTTGCACGAGGTTCAAGAGTTTCAGCGAGGTAAAACGGCTTTTGTGAAAGTCGAAGACTCTAAACTCACTCGTCTTCCACACGACACCTTTAAAAGTGATTGGATTCGACCCTGGGCCGTTTCCGATCTCAACACCTTATTGAGCGACATACACGATGAAGGCTCAACTTCCTTGCAAACTACTATGGCGCAATTTACACGTATAGATCTCTATCAGTCGACGAAGAAATGGCTTTATCATCTATATCTCGGCCTATTCTCGACATATGTTGACGACAATGCGTGGTAATACTGAGTCTAAACCGTTTAGCATTTTCCCTACGAAAAATCACTGGGGACTTTTGAAAGGACCGAATCAATGAATGAATTAACGCCCCGAGCGCGAAAGATACGAGAGGCCATCGCTCAACACATCGACAATGAGTATCAGAACAAAGCAAAGGCTGAAATATCTAGATTAAAGAAAGCACAAGCCACGGTGCAAGAACTCCAACAAACACTTGAGGCTTTAACTGTTGATTCAGCTACATATCATACGGCAAAGACCAGGCTCGAAGTAGCCGAGGACCAAGAGCAGCTAGCAGCGGAAAAATTAGAAGCAAAGCGCAAGTCCTATCAATATTCTACACGGCTTCGTACGCTGGCAAAAAATGCAAAGTCTCGACTCATGGCTACGCATCCGGCTAAAGCGAGCTATGCTAAAGCGGAGCTCTCAAAGACTACTAGTCTTTATATTAGCCCTAAAAATGTCCCTTTTACGGGCTATGTTACAAGCCATTCTTTAAAAGATGTATTTCGAGTGGATAGTACCGGTGATGCAGCCAGCATCCCTGGTCACACGTTCCTCCAGAACGAATTTGAAAACACTAGTTTTTTAGAGTTAATTCGGAGTGGGGATAAGGATATGCTCGGTGCATTATCGTCCGATCCGGTGGAAGCACAGCAGCTTGCAAATGATTTTCTTGAAATTTTCAAGCCGAAAACAACTTCTAAAGCTGCTCATTTAAATATTAAACAAATTTTATGGTTGGCAGGTGAGAATGCGTATGAAGATGAACGATATGTAGTACTTTGCCCCTTATATCCCACGCACCTCAGCGCTTATATTCACGCGCAAATTCATGAAGATAAATTTGGAAGCTCAAGCCGTGAAGCTAAAGCTCGCGTAAAAAAGACACGTCAAGCATTTTGGAATAATACGTTCTCTCCGAATTCTTTTACTCAATACCCAGCGCTAGCACGAACTAAACTTGGTGGAGCGCAGCCACAAAACGCCTCAGTGTTGCTTAGCTCGCAAAGGGGGGCTAACTATCATTTCCCAGGCCTTCCTCCGGTTTGGAAAACCGAACCTCAACGACCACTGTACGGCCACAAAAGTCTATTCATTCCCTTCGGCCGACAACGCACGGTTCGCCGGACGATCAACGCATTTCGTCGATTTCTAGAAAGCGATCCCCCATCGAACCTTCACACCCGAAGAAAGGTTGTTCGTTTCACCAATCAACTCATCGACGCGCTAGTTGGCTTTGTCGCAAGCTACCAAACGTTAGAGCCAGGATGGACGAAACACGCCTACTGTCAACTGCCCCGAGAGCAGCAAGCTTGGCTCGACCCTTGGCGGGCAGTGAAAGACGATAGGTTCTATAAAAGGTGGATTACGTACGAATGGGTGAACGTTTGCGGACAACACTTTGCATCATGGCTGAACCATGAACTTGGTAAAACGTTGGCCATGGGGGATATTGAACATCGGCATTGGCGCAATGAGTTCGATATTGAGGACGACTGGACAATCAGGATCGAACGTTCACGTAAAACAATACCCACGCTGGAGCAGGAGGTGTCCTCATGAATCCGCATATCAATGCCGTCATTGTTTTCCCGCGTTTATATATTCAAAACTTCAATGTTGCGAGCGCACCTTTCACATGGGGTGCTCCCGCACCGTCCGCCACCATTGGCTTCATGCACGCTTTGCAGCGAACGCTTTCTCCAGACATCGCCCTTCGCTTCCGCTCGATCGGTTATGTTGTACATGAACTCACCCCTCAAACGCATGATGGATATGTCCAGACCTTTAATTTGACGCGAAATCCGCTGGGGGCTGATGAAAAGACCCAGGCTATTGTTGAAGAAGGTCGTGCGCATATGGAGGCGTCGATTGTACTCGGCGTGGAGATTCAGAGCGAAGATTGGCGCCAAAACAAACATCCAGAGCTCGAGGCGCTTGTTGAGCGGTTGGCAGACACGCTGGTAAGGATGCGGTTTGCTGGAGGGACGATTTGGCCATCGTCGCCGGCGCCTCGTCGTCGAACCCAAGATGCGCCGTATTACCGTTTGATTATGCAAGACAGCGAGGAGAATGAGGAAGCTATGCGGCGTTTGCGACGTCGACTCTTGCCGGGCTATGCTCTGGTTTCACGACATGGATGGTTGGGCGAGCAACAAGAAAAACGTAAGGAGCAGGGCTTGAGTCACAATCTCATCGACGCATGGATGGACTCAGGTCGGGTTACCTATCGTTGTGTGTCAGAGGACGTTGAGAACAAAAACGTGAAATGGGTGTCCTCTCGTCAAAAAGGAGATGGTTGGCTCGTTCCTATCCCGGCCGGCTTTGTCGGCTTAGGAGCACGCAACGAGCCGGGGACAGTGAAAAATAGCCGTGATGAGACGCTTCCCTTTCATTTTGTCGAAACCGCGTACTCCGTAGGAGAATGGGTTGGAATTCATCGGCTTCAACAATGGCAAGAGCTTCTCTGGTATCCCGAAACCAATGAAGAACAGGGAACCTACCTCTGTAAAAATGATTATGAAACACTCTCAGGACTCTAATCGAGGAGAATTGTTATGAGCAAAAAAGCAAACAAAACTGCATCCGTATTGGCTTTTGAACGCAAACTCGATCCCTCCGACGCACTCATGTACAGTGGGAATTGGGAAGATCGAGATAACGACGGCGGCTGGTCTCCTATCGCAATACGCGAAAAATCGGTGCGAGGGACGATCTCAAACCGACTCAAAAGCAGCGATCAAACGGCTATTAAAGTTGACGCTGCAATTCAAAACCCTAACCTCCAAACCGTCGATGTAGCCACATTACCACACGACGCGGACACAGTACGCGTGAACTTCACGTTACGTGTACTTGGTGGCGCAGGGACGCCATCCGCGTGCAATGAGTCATCTTATCGAGAGCGCTTGGATGCGGTGGTGAATAAATACGTCGAGGAAGTCGGATTCAATACTTTAGCGCAACGCTACGCCTACAACTTGGCCAATGGTCGTTTTTTGTGGCGTAACCGAATGGGGGCAGAACAGGTTGAAGTTCGCGTAACGCACTTGATTCAACGCGAAGCGGCGAATGTCTGGACCTTCGACTCTCTCTCACTCTCTCTTCGTGACTTTTCTGATGACAACGACGGCGTGAAGGAGATTGCAGGCCTGATCGACGAAGGGTTGCGCGGTGACAAGCATGTACTTTTGCGTGTCGAAGCATTTGCTCGACTGGGAGGTGGGCAAGAGGTATTTCCATCGCAGGAGCTCATTCTGGATACCCAAGGCTCCAAGAAGAGTAAAACGCTGTACCACGTTTCGGATATCGCCGGGATGCACTCACAGAAGATTGGAAACGCTATCCGAACCATCGATACGTGGTACCCGACGCCAGCTAATCGCGAAGATATGGTAAAAGCCCCCATTGCGCTCGAGCCCTATGGCTCAGTTACCACCGAAGGGCGAGCGTACCGTCAGCCAAGGGAAAAACAGGACTTTTACAACTTGCTAGACGGTTGGATTAACAAGGGTACTGTCCCACCCGTCGAGCAACAGAACTACGTCATGGGAATCCTGATTCGCGGCGGCGTGTTTGGAGACTCCAGCAAATAATGAATACTTATATCGATATTCATATTTTAGACGATCCGGACTTTCCGTCGAACGTTGTATTGCGCGCGCTCTTCAACCGCCTGCATTTGCAGCTTGTGGACTTAAAAGCAGATACGATTGGAATTAGTTTCCCACTACACACCAATCGCCCAGCTAATTTAGGTCGACTTTTGCGCATTCATGGGAATGAAAGCGCTCTCACTCCACTTCATCGTAAGGATTGGGTTGCAGGGGTCCGTGATCATATCAAGATGAACGAACCTTTATCCGTACCAGATGAAACGCAACACAGAGTCGTTCGTCGCGTTCAGGCGCCCGCATCCAACGCACGTCTGGCACGGCGTTATGCCAAACGGCATAATGTCGAGTACGAGGAGGCGTTAAGCCTCTACGAAAGTCGAAACGAAGAGGTCCTTAAACTGCCTTATCTTCACGCACGAAGCCTGAGCACAGGTCATAGCTTTTCGCTCTTTATTGAGCACGGGCCTTTGTTAAAGGCTCCCGTTTCTGGCTCATTTTCCGCATATGGACTGTCGTCCACCGGGACCATCCCTTGGTTCTGACCCTTTTTCCCAGAGATTATAGCCACCTAATGATTTCAACACCTTACAAGCCCGTCTTAAATTTAGGTGTGAGTGGTGGTTTTTCATTGGACTCTTTGAAATACAAATGCTTAGAAGAGGTTAAGTTCTACTGAACTGCCGCACAGGCAGCTTAGAAAATACAGCCGAGGCAACATGGAGCGGTTCACCGCTGAACTGCCGCACAGGCAGCTTAGAAAAGCGCGAGAAGCCCGCCTCCATCGGAATCCTCCTGAACTGCCGCACAGGCAGCTTAGAAAGACTATGCCCGCGCGGGCGGAGCGGTCATCATCTGAACTGCCGCACAGGCAGCTTAGAAAACATGGCAGAGATGGAGGCCGACGATGCACTACTGAACTGCCGCACAGGCAGCTTAGAAATTGCGGGTATACGAAGCGTTAAGCGCGGATCGCTGAACTGCCGCACAGGCAGCTTAGAAAGAAGACATCACGCGCGATCTTGTGCGGTTTTCCTGAACTGCCGCACAGGCAGCTTAGAAAGCTAGATGTTGAGCTGTTTCAACCAGCGGATCCTGAACTGCCGCACAGGCAGCTTAGAAAATGTCGTTAGCAATGCGTTCGTTTAACATGCTCTGAACTGCCGCACAGGCAGCTTAGAAATTCGAATCAGCCTACCATTTTGGACCGCCCGCCTGAACTGCCGCACAGGCAGCTTAGAAAATCATCAACTCCGTATCCGCTAACAGGAACATCTGAACTGCCGCACAGGCAGCTTAGAAATGTTCATCACGTCAGCCTTTTCCTCAGGCGACCTGAACTGCCGCACAGGCAGCTTAGAAAATACAGAGGGGCCCGTGACGAAAAAGATGAAACTGAACTGCCGCACAGGCAGCTTAGAAAAGCCATCCACAAACTGCGATTGCACTTGAATGCTGAACTGCCGCACAGGCAGCTTAGAAATTCCAGCATTGGGCTTTAAAGGCGTCCTAAGCCTGAACTGCCGCACAGGCAGCTTAGAAAGAGATGGCGTGCTCAGCTTGCAGAGCGTACTCCTGAACTGCCGCACAGGCAGCTTAGAAAATGCTAGCGCACCATGCAGACGATTTCACGCACTGAACTGCCGCACAGGCAGCTTAGAAAATCATCAACTCCGTATCCGCTAACAGGAACATCTGAACTGCCGCACAGGCAGCTTAGAAAGCAATAAAGACGTGACACATCGCCAAGCTCTTCTGAACTGCCGCACAGGCAGCTTAGAAAGTCATGTGACTTGAGCACGCTCTGCAAGCTGACTGAACTGCCGCACAGGCAGCTTAGAAATCGACGCCGACCCATCCGCGGAAATCGAGCTCCTGAACTGCCGCACAGGCAGCTTAGAAAATCCGCCGCAAGCGAACGTGCCCTCGGGGCACCTGAACTGCCGCACAGGCAGCTTAGAAAAGGGCGTCGTCGACGACGAGGCGCTGGACTTCCTGAACTGCCGCACAGGCAGCTTAGAAATCAACGAGAGCCTTCCAGCGCTCCTCTGCGTCCTGAACTGCCGCACAGGCAGCTTAGAAACATTACAAACGAATCACCCGCATCGCCCGTGTCTGAACTGCCGCACAGGCAGCTTAGAAATGCTACGGTGATTGAGCATCATGGCGCAACGGCTGAACTGCCGCACAGGCAGCTTAGAAAAAGCATAAGCTGTGGCTGCACGGACTGGAAGACTGAACTGCCGCACAGGCAGCTTAGAAATTTGGTCCATACGGTCATAGCGGATCTGTGATCTGAACTGCCGCACAGGCAGCTTAGAAAGAGCCGCCGCCGGCACCGATTCCCGACATCCACTGAACTGCCGCACAGGCAGCTTAGAAACAGCTCATACACGCCCCATAGCGGGGCTGCTCCTGAACTGCCGCACAGGCAGCTTAGAAACCGTGCTGATAGCGGTCGCTGCCGTCATAACCCTGAACTGCCGCACAGGCAGCTTAGAAATCAATGAGCTTTCGCGTCCGCTCTCAAAACACCTGAACTGCCGCACAGGCAGCTTAGAAACTCGCCAGCGTTGTTGCGTGAATGAAAGAGCGCTGAACTGCCGCACAGGCAGCTTAGAAAGCAAACTAGAGCGTGATTCATTCAACGATGAACTGAACTGCCGCACAGGCAGCTTAGAAAGATGCGCGCAACAGTATGCAAACACGCGTGAACTGAACTGCCGCACAGGCAGCTTAGAAAGCATTCGTGCCAGAGATGCGCGCACGCTCCACCTGAACTGCCGCACAGGCAGCTTAGAAAGCCCTGAAGGCCGTGAACTGCCTACATGCGATCTGAACTGCCGCACAGGCAGCTTAGAAATATCTCAATTCGGCCCGCAAATGCCGATAATACTGAACTGCCGCACAGGCAGCTTAGAAACGTGAGCGTCACCAACGATCGTGACGCCATTACTGAACTGCCGCACAGGCAGCTTAGAAACAGCGCTTGCAAATTCCGCGCTAAACATCCTACTGAACTGCCGCACAGGCAGCTTAGAAACTTGGTATGATACTGTGCGGTGGGGGCGGCTCCTGAACTGCCGCACAGGCAGCTTAGAAATGTGTGGCCATCAGGACTTTCGCGCTCCATGTCTGAACTGCCGCACAGGCAGCTTAGAAAGTGGAGCTGTGTGATAGCCTACCTAAGCCCGTCTGAACTGCCGCACAGGCAGCTTAGAAATACACCGCACGCTAAGGCTGTTTTAAGGCTGACTGAACTGCCGCACAGGCAGCTTAGAAACGTGCCAGTCCATGCGCTGCACATGCGCCCTGCTGAACTGCCGCACAGGCAGCTTAGAAAATGCAGTAGAGCAAGACGGGCAGCTACGATTCCTGAACTGCCGCACAGGCAGCTTAGAAAATCACATCGCTCGTCAACCGACAGCTAGAGCTCTGAACTGCCGCACAGGCAGCTTAGAAATTCAGGTCGCAACGGCGAGGCTTTCGCAGTACCTGAACTGCCGCACAGGCAGCTTAGAAAGAGCGCAACCGCTGTGCCGAGGGCCGCAACCGCTGAACTGCCGCACAGGCAGCTTAGAAAAATTTCTCCAAAACCTCATCGGACGGCATATACTGAACTGCCGCACAGGCAGCTTAGAAACATGCCCTCCAGAATCCACGCCCGAAGAGCGTCTGAACTGCCGCACAGGCAGCTTAGAAATCCGCCTAGCAACATCGCTCTGAGCTTGCTCGCTGAACTGCCGCACAGGCAGCTTAGAAAAACGATCAATGCCAGCTGGTTAGCGTCGTCAACTGAACTGCCGCACAGGCAGCTTAGAAATATGAGGCGGAGCTGCTCGACGCGGCGATGCTCTGAACTGCCGCACAGGCAGCTTAGAAAACCATTTGATGAGCAATTTGCCCCCCAAGATCCTGAACTGCCGCACAGGCAGCTTAGAAATTGATGAGCTTCATTTAGATGGTGGCGTGATGCTGAACTGCCGCACAGGCAGCTTAGAAACGCTGCACAAATGCGGCTCCACGTCCGTAGACCTGAACTGCCGCACAGGCAGCTTAGAAAGTGCGGATTTGAGCTTTGCGATCTTGATTCGTCTGAACTGCCGCACAGGCAGCTTAGAAACGTCACGACCAGTGAACACAGTCGGAGCCAAACTGAACTGCCGCACAGGCAGCTTAGAAATCCAAGGGCGTCTCCTCAAAGCCGGTCATTGTCTGAACTGCCGCACAGGCAGCTTAGAAATCTTGATCACGTCGTTGCACCTCATGCCAAAGCTGAACTGCCGCACAGGCAGCTTAGAAACAGACGTTTAACACGCGCACTCTCGCTAGAACCTGAACTGCCGCACAGGCAGCTTAGAAATCCACATTTCTGAGCGCGATAAGCGCGCCAATCTGAACTGCCGCACAGGCAGCTTAGAAATTTAGCGGAAACACCCTAACATTCTGCATCAGCTGAACTGCCGCACAGGCAGCTTAGAAAGGTCTCCGCTCCACGGTCGAACAGCTCGGCCGCTGAACTGCCGCACAGGCAGCTTAGAAAGAATGATCGCGCGATGTCCTCGACCATGTCGACTGAACTGCCGCACAGGCAGCTTAGAAAAACGGGGCCAGCGGAAAAAAACGTTCGTCTAGCTGAACTGCCGCACAGGCAGCTTAGAAATGCTCGACAGACAGCAACATTCCTGCTGCGACCTGAACTGCCGCACAGGCAGCTTAGAAAAAACAGGTCTTTGAATGCCCATTCGCCGCCCTCTGAACTGCCGCACAGGCAGCTTAGAAAGCGCCACTCAAGTCTGCTCTCTCGCCCCCTTGCTGAACTGCCGCACAGGCAGCTTAGAAACTGCACCAGATGGCATCGATGCTGATGTTAGCCTGAACTGCCGCACAGGCAGCTTAGAAAAACATCCTCTAAAAAGGAAGGCAGAGCCTCCCCTGAACTGCCGCACAGGCAGCTTAGAAATCGGTTTCGGGCGTGTGCGTAAGCCTCGACTTCTGAACTGCCGCACAGGCAGCTTAGAAATGCCTACGCTCGGCATGGCGTCCTACCGCATACTGAACTGCCGCACAGGCAGCTTAGAAATCCCAGTTGGTAGGCGGTCGCTGTAGCTCTGCCTGAACTGCCGCACAGGCAGCTTAGAAATCGTAGAAAGGCGGGATCATATCGTTCGCGTCCTGAACTGCCGCACAGGCAGCTTAGAAATATTTCAGCCATACAAACTGAATGTGAATGAACTGAACTGCCGCACAGGCAGCTTAGAAAATCGACAGATTGGACAGACGCCATAGCATCAGCTGAACTGCCGCACAGGCAGCTTAGAAAATAGTGCTGGAATAGGTACAGCGGCAGCCCATCTGAACTGCCGCACAGGCAGCTTAGAAAATCACGACCGGTAAACACCGACGGCGCCAACACTGAACTGCCGCACAGGCAGCTTAGAAAGCGGCGCGGCGTCGGTTTAGTTCGGGCGTCGCCTGAACTGCCGCACAGGCAGCTTAGAAAGTAGTTTTCTAACGCCATCGTCCACGCAGTGTCTGAACTGCCGCACAGGCAGCTTAGAAAGTCCTGCTCTACTGCGTGAAGTCGACGCCCCGCTGAACTGCCGCACAGGCAGCTTAGAAAATCGTCGAGATCTTCGAGCGAAGGTGGACCGTCTGAACTGCCGCACAGGCAGCTTAGAAAAACAGTTGTATCATCGCGGCGGTGCTGTTTTTCTGAACTGCCGCACAGGCAGCTTAGAAAGTGCCCATTTCTCCACTTGCCTGACGGGCCCGCTGAACTGCCGCACAGGCAGCTTAGAAATTTGCAGCCTCCGAAAAGAACACCGACTGCCCCTGAACTGCCGCACAGGCAGCTTAGAAATACGCCAGCGCCTCCCAGCGATATGAATGTTGCTGAACTGCCGCACAGGCAGCTTAGAAAAAGCAAACGTTAGGTGTACGTACGCTGGTTATCTGAACTGCCGCACAGGCAGCTTAGAAAGCTTTCTGTTTGTTTTCCACCGCTTGGAGGCACTGAACTGCCGCACAGGCAGCTTAGAAATATTCCAGCCGTACAAGATCAACGCACATGAACTGAACTGCCGCACAGGCAGCTTAGAAAATCGCGATCCCATGCAACGATCTTAGCGTATTCTGAACTGCCGCACAGGCAGCTTAGAAATCCAGGCCGTAAAGTCCCCCAACGCCATTGACCTGAACTGCCGCACAGGCAGCTTAGAAATTAAGTGCTGCCTTAAGATCGTCTGTTTTGATCTGAACTGCCGCACAGGCAGCTTAGAAACTTACGATGCGCGAGACTACATTGCAGATCAACTGAACTGCCGCACAGGCAGCTTAGAAAAGCGCCGCTTGGTGGGAGGACTTGTCGATAGTTCTGAACTGCCGCACAGGCAGCTTAGAAAGTGATCTCTACTGGATCACTGCGATCCCTTATCTGAACTGCCGCACAGGCAGCTTAGAAAAACCAGCTGGCATTGATTGTTGGTGAAAGCGCGCTGAACTGCCGCACAGGCAGCTTAGAAATGCCCGATGTAGTCGCACGCCCGCCCCACGAGCTGAACTGCCGCACAGGCAGCTTAGAAACTGCGACGATCGCGGTTGCGGCCCTCGGCACACTGAACTGCCGCACAGGCAGCTTAGAAAATGGTCGAGCCTCCTGTATTCTATGATCAGACCTGAACTGCCGCACAGGCAGCTTAGAAATTTTCCCCGTGCTCTTGCGCTTCAAGCGAAATCTGAACTGCCGCACAGGCAGCTTAGAAATAGATGGGTTTTGCAGTCATGAAACACCCCATCTGAACTGCCGCACAGGCAGCTTAGAAAATACGCCGGTGGTGTCGGTTGGGGCGTTGAACCCTGAACTGCCGCACAGGCAGCTTAGAAATCTACAGTGAAGCCCGCGTTGACAAGATGCTTCTGAACTGCCGCACAGGCAGCTTAGAAATTCTCTCCGTGCTCTTGTGCTTCAAGCGTAATCTGAACTGCCGCACAGGCAGCTTAGAAATTGTCAAGCACTTTATTCCCTTTTTTTCGACGCTGAACTGCCGCACAGGCAGCTTAGAAATGCTAGCAAATCATCATTCAGCGCAATCGACACTGAACTGCCGCACAGGCAGCTTAGAAAGAGCTGCTAGCTGCGATCAATGACAGCGATCTCTGAACTGCCGCACACGCAGCTTAGAAAGGCGGAATGGCACGGCGATAACGCGCTCGAAATCTGAACTGCCGCACAGGCAGCTTAGAAAATCCCAGCGCATAAGGCAACGCTAATGCCGTGCTGAACTGCCGCACAGGCAGCTTAGAAAGGATGAACATGCACCCTAAGCCAGCACAGCCGCTGAACTGCCGCACAGGCAGCTTAGAAAAAAACATCCCCGTATGAGAGATCAGAAACAAGCTGAACTGCCGCACAGGCAGCTTAGAAATCCAACCACCGCAACAAAAACTGGATATCATCCTGAACTGCCGCACAGGCAGCTTAGAAAACATGCCAGAATGCTGCTGCTGCCAAGTAAGCCTGAACTGCCGCACAGGCAGCTTAGAAACATGTCTTTAAACATGAAGAAGAATGCGCCGTCTGAACTGCCGCACAGGCAGCTTAGAAATCGCCCTCTCGCCCCACGTAGCTGCAGTCACTCTGAACTGCCGCACAGGCAGCTTAGAAAATGATGATCTCAAGCGCACGCAGCCTGCTCTCCTGAACTGCCGCACAGGCAGCTTAGAAAATTCGCCCAGCTGCGCGCCGGCACGACCGCTACTGAACTGCCGCACAGGCAGCTTAGAAAGGCGCGCTGGAACACTTGACCGTCTGTGCGCACTGAACTGCCGCACAGGCAGCTTAGAAACTGTCATCTGCGTAGATGAGCCCTGTACTCGGCTGAACTGCCGCACAGGCAGCTTAGAAAACAGGGCAACAGCGAAGAGATCATGAAGGTCCCTGAACTGCCGCACAGGCAGCTTAGAAACTCGACAGTCTCGACCGCTCACGCGACGAGGACTGAACTGCCGCACAGGCAGCTTAGAAAGCTCAAATCTGCGCGACGCAGTTTCGCCCAGCCTGAACTGCCGCACAGGCAGCTTAGAAAATATGACGAGCGGCTTGTGAGCGAAAATAGCACTGAACTGCCGCACAGGCAGCTTAGAAACAGCACGTTGCAATAGCGTCCAAGCGGCATTCCTGAACTGCCGCACAGGCAGCTTAGAAAATTGCTCCGCCGCAACCACGGTGTCACGTCCGCTGAACTGCCGCACAGGCAGCTTAGAAAAAAACCGGCCCCGCGGATGTGGTGTCGGCGTCCTGAACTGCCGCACAGGCAGCTTAGAAATGACACACCTCGCATCTGCACGCTCGCACGTCCTGAACTGCCGCACAGGCAGCTTAGAAAGATCCGCTCAAGTCCGAATTGATTAGTATTGCCTGAACTGCCGCACAGGCAGCTTAGAAATGGGGCCACGAGTACAACGGCCCATCGGTTGCCTGAACTGCCGCACAGGCAGCTTAGAAATCTCAAATCCGCGCCGCTCAAGTTCGCACCTCCTGAACTGCCGCACAGGCAGCTTAGAAAGAGAGTATATTCAGAGGGGCGAAATGCTTTATCTGAACTGCCGCACAGGCAGCTTAGAAAACTCAAATCCGAGTCGCGCAAATGCACGTCGACTGAACTGCCGCACAGGCAGCTTAGAAATCGCACCTGCACGTGCGCACGTCTCCTTCTTCCTGAACTGCCGCACAGGCAGCTTAGAAAGGCCTTTTTCTTCGTAGCTCAGCCCCTCGAGCCTGAACTGCCGCACAGGCAGCTTAGAAATTCACCTCCTGCAAGCGCAAATGCCGCATGTACTGAACTGCCGCACAGGCAGCTTAGAAATTGGCCTCGCATTGATGAGGATATGGCGTGGTCTGAACTGCCGCACAGGCAGCTTAGAAAATCGGGGCTTTCGCGCTCCATGTTAGATAACTCTGAACTGCCGCACAGGCAGCTTAGAAAGTTCGAGATCGCGGACCCCCTCGACAGTCTCGCTGAACTGCCGCACAGGCAGCTTAGAAATGTTTGCATTTGGAGCGTAATATGTACAGTGACTGAACTGCCGCACAGGCAGCTTAGAAACAGCACATATCCCCATGCGATAGATTTTGTTCCTGAACTGCCGCACAGGCAGCTTAGAAAATCCTGTGGATTCGCGTTTGGGCACGCCGCCACTGAACTGCCGCACAGGCAGCTTAGAAATAACTCAAGATCTCGCAGAACAAGATCCCAATCTGAACTGCCGCACAGGCAGCTTAGAAATACGCGCGGGGTTTGTCACTAGTGCAGCGCTACTGAACTGCCGCACAGGCAGCTTAGAAATCTAGAGATTGCCTAACCGCCCGCCGAAATTCCTGAACTGCCGCACAGGCAGCTTAGTGAATTTGCGGGTTTCGTATTTGGTTGTGTTCCCTGCGCACGCAGGGATGAACCGTGTCTAATAGAGCTAGTAGAACGATTGAGGGTGTGTTCCCTGCGTACGCAGGGATGAACCGCCGACGAGAGCAGGCAGCACTTAACGATCTCGGTGTTCCCTGCGTACGCAGGGATGAACCGGGCGCGAGTGCCACGTGGTGACCAGAGGTCCTGTGTTCCCTGCGTACGCAGGGATGAACCGTCTCTGATTTTAATGAGAAAAGGGCCCGTTACGTGTTCCCTGCGTACGCAGGGATGAACCGGTGCTGGAGCTTGACGGTTGGAAGGTTGCGGAGTGTTCCCTGCGTACGCAGGGATGAACCGTGAAAAACAAACTGCCCGATCACAGCGCCAACAGTGTTCCCTGCGTACGCAGGGATGAACCGGAGACTCAAGGATGTTTCAGGGCCTTACTTACGTGTTCCCTGCGTGCGCAGGGATGAACCGCATCCTCTATACATCAGTTCAATCTTTAATATGTGTGTCCTATCCCCAACAACTTTCCCACAGATATCCATGGTCCGCTTACAGCAAGCGATGCTGATATCATCACGCGTCAAATGGCGAGTATGGTCAATGCGAGCTGGTTTTCTACAATCAACCCTTTAGTAATACGCTAACCCCCCACCCCAAACCTCCACACCCTCCCTCGCCTCTCCGCCCGCAAAAACCCTTCCGCCGCTAACGCACGCAGATCGCTCATCGCCGTACTTTGGGTCACATGGGTCAACTCTGCGGCATCTTTGGACGAGAGATAGTAGATGGCGCCACGTAGCAGCGTTTGTAGAAGACTTTGGCGGCGGGGTGATAGCGCTTGGTATGCTGACGTGGCTTCCCCCGCCTTCCTGTCTTAATTTTCGACGACAGCTTTCGATAGGCGTCCAATCAAAGCGCGCACATCTTAATATCGGTCGGTTTTTAAGATGAAGAAACACTGAGTCAGACGCCTCATCCTAAAATTCGCCGGATTTTAAGACGAAGAGGCATCGAAACAGCCACCTCGTCTTAAAATTAGCCGATTTTTAAGATGAACGAGGACATGGACAAAGCGCTCATCTTAAAAATCACCCTTTTTTAAGATTTGAACATAAGACTTCCGCCAAAACAGACGGTCCAAGGTAGAACTTGAAATAAGAAGAGACGCTAGGCGGTGAGGTAAAAAACAGGAAAAGACGCCCAAAGCACCGCAAGCGCGGGTTGGACGTCTTTCAATAGGAATCGCGAAAAACGCTTAGTTCACACGCAGCCGAACCGAGATGATGCGGTCCGTGAGATCGGACTTGATGATAGAATACCCGCGCACCTTGGTATCATTGAACGCCTTTTGCAGCGAAGAATGCGGGATCACATATTCGCCGATTTTATCGTCATCCACGCCATCTTCATCCCACACCACAACCCGTAGCTCGCGAATGTTCGCCCACGATTCCTCCACCGGATCGCGCAACGAAAAGCCAAAATTACTGAAACTGCACTTCAGCTTGTCCTGGCACGTGGGCGAAACGATCGGACCATCGGTCGTACCATCTTTGTAACTCAGATACGCAACCGCATAAGGATCGGGCAGCTCCAAGCCAGTCTCAAAAATGGGCGTACACGTAGGACCGTCCCAATAACACCCATTGTTGTCCGTCTTGTGCACCACAATCTCTTGAATCAGAATCTCGGTTGGCAAGCGAAGAAGCTCCTCCACCTCGATATCCAAGTACTCGTCGTCGCCACAAGCCGACGCAAACAGACCGAATGCCGACAGTGCGGCAGCCAACACAAACGATCTCATCATGACAATCTCCACATGAGATGAGTAAACGGGGAGCTCTGTGTCCCCGCCAACACAGACGCCCCACGTTTTGCCCCCATTCAGCCCCGCAATTTCGATGTTTCACGCTGCATTTTAGTGCGAAACATCGCTATCTCCGCCCTCTTCGAAAGCGGGAGACGCACGAATGAAGCAGAATCCCGCTCGTTATTCCGTCGAACTGGTCACCTCATGTCTGAATGTTGATTTGGGAGATTTTTTATTGAATGAAACCGGAGAAAGTAAAAAGTAAAAATTTAAGAGTGAAAAGTGAAAAGTCTTCGGGGCGAGAGCGGCAAATGAGAGGTCATGCTATAAAGCGATGTCTTTTAGCTTTGCCGTGAAAATCTTTTAAAACATTCGGCCAGTGCTCACTTCGCCAATTTCTCAAAAGCGTCGCGATGACGAGCTGCAATCTGTTCGGCGGCGTCTTTCACGCGCTCTGCATGTGATGTACGAATCGGACGAATGATCAACGCCTCTCCGTCCGTTGTGATGTCCAAGTCGGTATCTTCGTCGATCTTCAAAAGCTCGAGGATGGGCTTGGCGATAATAATGCCCTGACTATTTCCAATACTCGAAAGGCGGCGTTTCACGCGTTACCTCGATGTTATAACGGTGTACTGACGTCATTATAACGCAAGATTTAAAAAGTCATTCCGCCATGCACTGATTTTAATCTTCTTCTCGACAAAACCTCTAATCAACTTTATTTTGATGGTTAAGCGCTATTTAAGTAGATAACCATTAAAAAATAGTATGATTGTACTGAAACCCGCATCGGAAATTGCGCGCATCTTAGGGCAGCGACTACGCACCCGAAGATTACTGCAAAACGTCACGCAGGAAGACCTAGCACAGCGCGCAGGTTTGTCAGTAGGCACCATCCGACGCCTCGAAGACGAAGGTCGATGCTCTCTCTTCACCCTTCTCACCGTCGTCAAAACCCTCGGCATTACCCAAGAACTCGAGGACCTCTTTGAACCGCCGCGCACCAGTATTCGAGAGCTGGAGCGTGCCGCAGAAGCACGGTCCCGACAGCGCGCCTCAGGCACGAGAGGGGGAAAGTGAAAAGTGAAAAGTGAAAAGCGATACGAGATATCTGAGGCGCCCCGGTCGACCACCATAGGGGCGGCTTGAAAGCCGCCCGCGCAGCCATGCGAGATATCTGAAGCGTTGCGATCTGACGGATCGGCGATCGTGCTCAATCCATCACAAATCCCAGCACACGTTCTTTGAGCGCGTTGGGGACAGGATACTTTTCGACAGCGGAGGCGATGCTTTCTGGGGTTTGGCCCTTTACGTAAAGTTCAGCCAAGGTGCCTTCGACAAGCGGATCGAGGCCGTGAATGCGGATGTTCTTTTTCAGGTGGTGATACAAGCCGATGGCGGTGAAACCGGCGACCAGAAAGAGAGGGCCTGGCAAGAAGATCGACAATGCCATCAGAATCGCGGTGGTGCGTACTTTACCGTACATATCCGATGCGATGAGAATGACGAGTCCGGGCACGCCGAGCATTGTGACACGGGAAATTACGTTGTCCATGAGATAGCCTGTGGGGGAAAAGAATACCGGAAGGACAGGGTAACACATCGCGCGGTGGCGCGCGATGTGTTCAATTTAGAATTTAGAATTTAGAAAGGAGCTGATTTTGGGGCGCAGCCAAAAGATACCCCTCCTCCGAACCGCCCCGACGCCTCAAATCGCTTTTCACTTTTCACTTTTCACTTCATCACCACTTTGACACCACCTCCCCCTTTCCCTAAGATCATCAAAGCAGACGGGCTGTGGTTCGTCATCGAGTCGCTGAAATCGCCTTGGTTACGACATGCGTTGCGTCACTTACCTCCACACACTTTTGAGGTGCGAAATGCGGTTTCTGGGACTTATCGGCGTGTTTTCTCTGGCGTTGCTCACCGGTGCGTGTAACGACGACCAAGGATTAGAACACGAGCAAAATCAGCGGCATAAAGAGCTTCAGAAAAGCTTTGAATGGTCGCGTCAAGGGCGGCTCATCGCAGCCAATTCCTGCCGCAACGCCGAAGAAGCGTTGAAGGCCAAAGCGCGCCAAGAGATGGAGCTTTCGCTCGACCAAAGCATGCAATGCATGCTTTCAGACAAAGGGTGCTACTACGCCATTCCAGAGCACATGGATGGCGCGGCGCCCCCAGAAGCAAGCGGGACCGATGACAATGCCAATGGGCCCGACGACTATAGCGATACCAACGTGCAAGTCGCTGGCGTCGACGAAGCCGACATCGTCAAAACCGACGGCAAAGACATCGTTGGCATTTACGAACAACACCTGGTCCTCACCAAAGCTTGGCCGCCCGAAGATTTAGAAAACGCAGCGACCGTGCGCATTGCAGGCACACCCACAGGACTCTACTTGGACGACGAAAAGGTGGTGGTGCTGTCGCGCGCAAGGGGCCCCTCGTACGCCCACGCCTACCGTAGCAATCAGGACTTAGATGTGCCGGCATCTTTACCATCCGACGACGGCTCCATCGAAGAAAACTGGCCGATGCGCGGGACCATCGTCACCGTATTGCAACGCAGAAACGACACCCTCACCCTACAAAATCAACACTTCTTCGAGGGCGATTACGTTGACTCGCGCCGCATCGACCACCGCCTGTACCTAGCGCTCTCGCACCAACGCCCCGCCATCGGCGTCCGCGATTACCCCGACGTAAACCTTCATAACGCCTCCGAAAAACGCATACGCCGCGCCTTCGAAGACCTACGCCAACAAAACATCGACATCATCAACGCCCTGCCACTCGAATACTGGGTGCCGCAGCGCTATCTGCTGAACGCATCGCAAGCCCCTGATATCGCATCACAAAAGCCGCTAACCGATTGCGAGAACATCTACACAACCACAGACTTTAGCGGGGCAGGAAACCTTGTTTCTGTGGTGACCTACGATTTTAACAACGACGCCGTCAGCGCATCGACCATCCAAGGTGAGTGGGGCACGGTGTACGCGTCGCCGAACGCGTTTTACTTGGCTTCGACCAACTGGGGATGGAACGGCTGGTGGGGCGCCGATGACGATGCCGACTATGGGATTCTGACACAAATCCACAAGTTCGCCTTCGAAGGCGAAGGCGATGCACAATACGCAGCCTCAGGCGCCGTCGAAGGATATACCCTGAACCAATTCTCGCTCGACGAGTACCAAGACCACCTCCGCGTTGCGACCACCACCAGTTCCTGGGGATGGAACCGCAACACGACGAGCGAAAGCCATGTCACCATTCTACAAGAGCATGACGGCCGACTTGAATCCACGGGCATGGTCAGCGGTCTTGGCGTGGGCGAATCCATCTACGCCGTTCGCTTTATGGGCGACAAAGGCTATGTGGTCACCTTCCGACAAATCGATCCGCTCTATGTGCTTGATTTGAGCGATCCCACGGCACCCGAAACCGCCGGCGAACTCGAAATTCCAGGCTATTCTACCTACATGCATCCGCTGAAAAACGATCAGCTGCTCACCATCGGACGCGACGCGGACATGGATGGGCGTGTAGGCGGACTCAAACTCGAAATCTTTGATGTCAGCGAACCAGCGGCGCCTACATCTGTGACAACTTACGTGCTTGGCGCTGATTGGAACGTGCAGAGCGAAGCACTCTACGACCACAAAGCGTTCATGTATTTTCCTGCGCGCCAACTCCTTGCCATTCCGGTCAGCCGCTGGGACGCCGATAATTATCACTACGGAAGCTATCGCAGTGAGCTTCACGTTTTCCGCATTGATGATGACGCGATCGTTCCTATCGGCGTGATCGACCACACCGCATTGTTCGACCAAGATATCGACATGTCGCTGTGCCCTGTATGGCCTTTGCGCACCTACCTAGAAATGCGACGCGGCATTTTCATGGATGACATTCTGTATTCGGTTTCTACCGACGGCATCGTCACACACGACACACGCACGCTCAGCGAAGGCCCGATTTCTTGGGTTATTGCCAATCCCCGCACCGCCTCCGCCCTCGAAAAAGCGCGCGAGGTGTGCACGCCTTAAGATCAGCGAGCCGCCCACCGATGCTGCCGATGCACTGCACAAACGCCTTGAATATCAGCGCCTGCAGTGCAACTTGAATACGTTCATTTCACGATGTTTCTGTCGACAGCGAGGATGCTGCCGACTTGTCACTTTTGGAACACAATCATGATACTCGCGGGATTGGCCATCGCTTTAGGGCTCCTATTACTGGTTTGGAGCGCGGATCGATTTGTGGATGGCGCTGCTGCGGCGGCGCGCCATTTTGGAATGTCGCAGCTACTCATCGGGATGGTCATCCTCGGGTTCGGCACCTCCGCCCCCGAAATGGTCGTATCCGTCCTTGCCGCCGCCCAAGGCAATCCTGGCATCGCACTCGGCAATGCCTACGGGTCCAACATCACCAATATTGCTCTAATTTTGGGTATTACGGCGATCATATGCCCGATCCTTGTGCCCGCCCAAGTATTGCGACGAGAGCTACCGACTCTCACCCTCATCACGGCTCTTGCGGCGTGGCAATTGTGGGATAGCCAGATCAGTCGCCTCGATGCCATCGTGTTGCTCGCAGTCTTTGCCGCGCTGATGGCTTGGACCATCTGGCGCAGTATCTACCGCAAAGATCCGGTTCCAGAAGGCCAAAGCGATGCGATGGCCGTAGTTCCCGGAATGCCGCTTGGCCGCGCCATATTCTGGCTGTTCGTCGGCTTGCTCATCCTTATCGGTAGTTCACGCCTATTGGTGTGGGGCGCCATCACCGTCGCGCACCAATTCGGCGTGAGCGATTTCATTATCGGGCTCACCGTCGTAGCCATAGGCACCTCACTCCCCGAACTCGCATCCTCCATCCTCGCTGCCCGCAAAGGAGAGCACGATATTGCCCTCGGCAACATCCTCGGCTCCAACCTCTTCAACACTTTAGCAGTCGTGGGGCTGGCAGGTGTAATCCACCCCCTCGAATTTGGGCCAGAAATCTTACAGCGCGATATGCTTGTGATGGCCGCCTTGACGCTGTCCTTGTTTGTGCTGGGCTATGCGTATCGACGTTCTGGGCACATTGGGCGCGTAAAAGGTGCGCTCCTCTTGGCCGCGTATTTTGCGTATACCGCGTACTTGATTCATTCCACGTTCATCAGCACCACAGCATAAGCGATCGCGTCCTAATTTAGGGCTCAATCGTGATAGCGCGCGACATCGCCGACCAGAACGCTCCGCCAATGGGCGTAGGCTTGCCTGTCCGAAGCGTCGCGGTATACACGCCCGCCTCCGCCTCGATGGGAATCACGAACTCAAACGTATGGCCAGGCTCAATCGTTTCTGAAAGCAAGCGATCTTCGCTCACCTTCGGGTATTCCGTGGTGCTGGGACGAAGATCTACACACGAAGTGGCACGCGTGACTCGTAGCGTAGCTTTTTTACGAGATTGTGCATCGAGGGCGCCGCGCACGCGGATATAGCGCGCGTCCTCACCTTCTGTTCGTTGCCCTTCGGCGTTGTACATATCGATTTTTACAATAGAATCGCCCTCACCCATCGCCACCAAACCCGCATCTAAGCCTTCAATGATCGCGTCCCATGTGCGCGCTTTGGCGAACACCGAGGTTTTCGGTCTGCCGAGTGGTGGATTGAGGAGATCGCCTTGATGATGAACGCGGTGGTTGTCGCTTGCAGCCACAGGCGTGACCTTTCTACCAGCCAGCAGATCGCAACGAAAGGCGTCCCAACCGTACATATCGTAGGTATCTAAACTACTTGCACCGCCATTCCAGACCTCCATGGCTTCGTAGTCAAAGGACGTCCAATCGGACGCGATCCACGGGGTGATGGCGTAGGGGTGGTTAAGAATTGTAAAACATCCTCGGTCCAGTGCTTGCTCAATGGCATCCGCACTCGAAACCACGCCTCGTGGTCGGTCGATAAAGGGGGAGTCCGTATCGAAATCGTCTGACAGGGTACGTGGAACGCAGCCGATATGGCCACGCGGGGCTTTTTCATCGACATCCACGGGGCTAATCTCATTGCCCGAAACCAAAATAAACTCATGGGCGATAGAGAGTTCTTTGGCTTTATCCCAATGGACGAACTCGGGCCCTTGGTTGAAGAGCTCGGGGTCTTCGTCGGTGGTGGTGGTATCGGAACCGGTGGAGTTCGAGTGGTCGGTCATAACCACAAAGAACAAGCCGAGTTCTTGGGCCTTTTGTGCGATGGCCTCGGGGGTAGAATCGCCGCCGGTGTCATTGCTTGCGTCGGTGGAGTGGACGTGCAGGTCACCGGGCAGCCATTCGCCTTGGGGGTCGTCCGCCCACGCTTCTGGGACGGGTGGTGTGTGTTCCTTTGGCGCATCTTCTTGGCAGGCGGTCCACAGCGCGAGTGCACTCATAACCGTCACCAGACGTATGGCTAGTGTCGAACCGATGGCTTGCTTCAACATCTCTCCCCCCTTATTTGTGCATGGTACCGCGCCCACCAGATTCGAAAGCGCCGCGTAGAGAAAGCGTACGCAAGGTCGAACAAGATGTGAATGAAAATCGCGACAGGACAGCCAGAGGTGTCGATTCGGGCGATCGATCGAGACGAACTTGCATGTCTTCCCATCGCTCAAACTCAACGACAAAAACACGTGCCCCCGCAACGCGTTGCGGGGGATTTCTCATACGCTCATCGAATCAAAGCGGCACGAGCGAACGAGGCTATCGCCCTCGGCATGTTGATAGGCGCTGTTCTTCGATCCTTAATGTGAAAAGGCGCGAATCGTTACGGTGCTGAGCTCGACACTGCCACCGCGATGCAACAGATGCAAAACGCTCAAGGGTGGGTAGAGAAACGACATACCGATCGTCAAGCCAACGGCTTTACCGCGTCGAGACTTTCCTTTGGTCTCGTAACTACCCGACAACGGCACCGTCATTCCATTTACGTCAACCGTGCTCTTCAATTTAATTCTTAAAAATCCCGGTTTCCCAATTCGACGCGTACGGCGCCATTTCCAATCGGCCTTCACCTCAGCACCTTGTGGAATCAAAATCACGCCATCGTCATTCAGCACATTGTGTTGAACAAAAAAGTCCAAGCTTTGCCCTTCGTTCACAGGTACCGCGCTAACCATGACCATGCTGCCCGCCGGCGTCACCAACGTACCTCGCTCGACGCCCACCGCGCGATTTCTCTGTTGGTCATTTGAGGCGTTTCGATCATCAGAAGAACCCGAAGAACTGATTTTGATATTAATATCAGAGCTCGACTGAGCGGCAGCACTTGTCGAAAAGATCAACCCAACCAAGAGAAAACCTACACCACGACGCCAAAATTTATTCACACTTCATCTCCGATACACGCAACGGTTCAAACACAAAGGCATGAGTTAGCTCGTGCCTAGAAAACTGAAATCACAATGTAATTGATAGAATTAACCTAAGGCACCAAAATAGAAATAATGCTTCACCGGACGAACGCTTTCCGCCTATGGACGCTGAGAAGAGAACACTCTTTATCATCGCCTATCGAGGCCCGTAAACGTGGTTTGAAGCGCAACTGCTGGTTTTTGGCGGAGGCCAGAAAGACCTCGGCGGCATCATCGGACCAAGGATCGTCGGCTATAATAATCTGTTCCACCATGACAGACCTTCGCACGTCGATTCGAGGCGTTCCTCTGCACCAAAGCAGGGATAATGGGACGAGTCGCCATCCGCCCATTCGTCCAATTCATCGCAGGAACTCAGACGATCCAAACATTTCACCAAACCGTGCATTGCACGGGCGCAGGCTTCGTCTTTTCCACCCGAGTAGGCGTGTGTCTTCGCCGCGGAGAGCTCGTGGTCCAAATCGCTGCAAAAGGTGCCGCCATCGTACCAGCCGTCTTCACCGATATAACCATCACACTCGTCAATCACACTGTCACATAGCGACGCCGCATTCTTATCATACTCATTGAGCATATCTTGGACATCGTCGTCACCACACGCTGCTACGGCAAACCCCAGTCCACACGTCAACACCAAAAGCTTCTTCAACATTTCAACACTTCCTCTTTAACGAAATAAACAACTGCACATTCAGCCGCAGGGCTATACAAACATCACTTAAAATACAGCGACTTCGAACCGTGGTTAAAAACAATGTTCATCCATGACTTGGCCCTCGGGCATAGAACTCGCACACATTAGAATACTTAGACGAGATACGACCCATCCCTACGATTAAAAGACGACGAATCGCATCTACTGCTCCCCGACTAAGCATGTCAAGTAGTTTTTCACCGAATCAATTTTGGCGGACAATGGTCGGCATGACGTAAATAAAACGCAGAGAAGGCATGCCTCAGAATGGACATGATGCGACAACGTAGTCCTAGCCTCATTCGCTCCCGTCACCTCAACGCCGAAGCACCGCCGAGCGCAAAAACACGTGCCCCCGCGTTGCGGGGGCACTCATCATAGGTCCTTCATAGGGCCTAGGGAACGATTCGATCAATCGTAAATGCGGCCGTACCAGTCGAGGTCCATGCATTTTCTATCTTCGATGTCTTGAACCTTATAGCCGGCAGCAGACGATAGGTCGTCAGCCCATTCATCAAGCTCTTCACACGATGAGTTGGTGTGCATGCAATCGACACGGTCAATCACGGCTTGCGCACACGCCGCATCCCGATTCGACAACACATGATTCAAGTCAGCCGTGGCAGACGCGCGCAAGCTCTTGGCAGAAATCATCTTCAGTCGTGACGAATTCTAAGCCAATTTCATCATTACACGTCGTACGCACGGTCTGACACCGTTCCGCCGCCTGATCTTCCATCCTGGAAATCTGAGCATCGATATCAAACGACTCCTCCCCCACAGGCCACAAAGCCCGCGCTGAGCACTGCGCTCAGTACCAACAATTTCTTAAGCATGTTCATGCTCCACAAGTACGTACGCGGAAATCGCACAACCCACGCATTGGGCTGTGAGCCACGCACGTCCTTCCGACGCCACGCCCAAGCCGAGATTCTACGGAAAACTCTCAAATCAACGCATCGGGACGAGCCGTGTCCGCATGCGTTACCCCCTAGAATCTTTGCACTTCAGCCTTCGTCCAACGTGCTTTTTATTTCAGCCATATCGTAGGCATCACACCTTTGCCCAGCTCGCGCGAGCCCTATCGATGGTGAGATTCTTCATCGCATCACGCGCAACATATCGCGCGCGGCGCTGGAGGTTGCGTGACCTGCGCGCGCGCTCCGCACAAGGCCCCACAATCCACCGACCTTCGACTCCTTATACACGTTCCATGTTTCGTAGAACCCGTCTTTTGTCCGGATTTCGCGCGTACCGGTTTTCGTAACCCATGATTTGAAACGGCCTTTCGAGCCATAACGGGTCACCGTCGCATTGAGGATAAAATGTTTACCTTTAGGGTAGTGCGTACTGAAGTACGAACTATAGCCCAACATCACCGCCTCGTAAGTATCATCGCCCAGATCAGCAATCATATACGCTGAAATCTGGCGTACGCCCAGATCATCTCTCAAATACCTTTGCATATAGCGTCGTGCGCGCGAGCTCGTACGGCCTTCACGAACAGTTTCGGCCAAGTATTCACACATTTGCACGCGTCGCTGACTCGTCAGTGGATACGCCCAGTCATCACAATCGACGGTACCCGACTGAATGCCGCTTTCCACCCGCTGATCCCGCTCCTTTCTCTCTTTTTCTCGCCTTTCTCGCCTTTCTTGTTCCTTTTTAAGGTCTTCTTTGATCTCACATAACTTCTCATCACCCGCTGCACATCCCGACGTCGCATGCAATATCCCGGTTATGACATCTAATCCTGACCAGCGATGATAACCGCGTCCATTCCCTAGATTCTCGAGCACGCTCACGCACGACGCGACGTGATTTTACGTACCACACAGATCGCTACGTGTGTTCCACTCTTGCCTAGTCCCGGTCGTCACCTCATAAGCCAATGCGCAAAAATCAGTTTTATTTTTCCTTTTTGGGGCGACGCTGCACGTCTTCACCAATGCCTCACGAAAAGCGGTGATGGTTGGCTTAGATAGCGACGCGTACTCCTCTTTAAATAATCGACCAGTTTCTCGGCACGCGGCTTCTGAGTATCGTTCGCACGCCTTGGCCAAGCGTGTGGCCACTTTCAACTCATCTTTTTCGTCCTCTTTATCAACCACTTGTTGACCGATTTTTTCACATTGCTTCGTACCATTGTATTTACAGGGCGTGCACTGAACAAATAAAACAAGACACGCGATGGTCAAAATCAAAACACGCAACCATTGCATAGAATCCACTCCTCATTACCGACGGACGACGTCTAAATTCATCGATAAAACGGCCCACACACCGTCAATCGCGTAGCGAAGAGTACGTCACGATCACCCATTCACCACCCGCGATATCATATTACGTGTCTAAGCTCTTTGCAATCATGCGTCCGACCGATTGCCAACCCGTGTCCGAACAAATGCGGTATCAGCCAATTCACTTGCCGCACACGACATGCCGCGCTTTAATACGTATCCTTCATCCTACCCTTCTTCGACTGATATCTAACTTTTAGGTGTTGTCATCATGAAAAATATCGCCCTTGTTCTTGTCTTACTTTTTACCTGCATCGCATGTGATCGAACGGAACGGGACGATAAAAAGGAATCGTCCGCGTCGGAACGACAAACAGCAGAAAGCATGAACACTGAAAAGCACCATTATCCCTCAGAATCTCACGACGCATTTATCGACGCATGCACCGAAACATCCGGTGGAAACCTCGCGCACTGCACCTGCCTTTTCGATGAAATTCGTACAGCCTACGATTACGAAGAATTCATCGCCATCGAGTTGAAGATGCAGTTAAGCGAGACACCAGAAGACTTCATCAACTTCATGGCTCGTGCAACGGTTCGCTGCCAAGAATGATGCAAAGCGAGCAGAAGGGAAGTGTGTCTTTGATTTAAGAGGCGCGCAAACTTTTTATCCCTTCCCCCATCTTCCTATGTGCGGACGCTTCACGAAACACGAACCCCTTGAATTCTTTGTAGAATCGGTATCTGGGCCCCTGGATGATTCCGTGCGCCTACTGCTCTCGAAACAGGAGCAAGCGCGGCGCTACAACGTCCCCCCCGGCACCAAAATCTGAACCATGGCGACCAACGCACGGGGCCAACGCGTGCTCACACAGAAAATGTGGGGACTCAAAGCCTTACGCCGCCTGCACATCAACGCGCGGCGAGAAACCGTACATACTGCCACGAGCGTTAAACATGCTTTTGCGCACGGGCGCGCCGTGGAGCTCGCCAACGGCTTTTATGAACCCAAAGGCGCTAAAGGTCCCCAAAACCGCCCTTGGTATTACTTTGCGCACACACCGCATCCCGATTCGACAACACATGATTCAAGTCAGCCATGGCAGACGCGCGCAAGCTCTTGGCAGAAATCATCTTCAGTCGTGACGAATTCTAAGCCAATTTCATCATTACACGTCGTACGCACGGCCTGACACAGTTCCACCGCTCGAGCTTCCATCCTTAGGAATCTGAGCGTCGAGCCTATAACTATCACTAGCTACCTCGGCGCTCATATGGGCATTTTTGTCGTGAACCGAGAGCATCTCGTAAATACCTTCGCATATGTCACCGTGCCCGCGAACGAGTACGCCCACCCGCCGAATTACTTTACCACCTCGGAAATAACTTTATCCATCAACAGGTTCTCCTCTACAGTCGGTCAATGCACTTTACTGTATAAGCTTAGCTATTTCCCCTTAAAACGATCAGGTCGAGACGCTGCATGCATATCAAAAGTGGGATTCGCCCTACCACCCTTAGAATCTTGATTTACATGAGCCTTAGCCTGCTCTTAGGCGCTGCATGCGCTCATCTTCAACGCGATTCGAGCTTAAACCATGCCGTACAAACGGCGGAGCAAGAAGCTGAAAAGATGCTCGATTCCAAAGACATAGAGGGACTCGAACAGCGCGCACAACATGACGACGCTGCGGCCCTCACCACCCTCGGTCGTGCGTACCTTGAAGGCGACGCCGTCGACGAAGATATCGAACAAGGCCTAGAGCTCCTCGAACGCGCGGCCGCACAAGAGTACGCACCAGCACTCCTCGCCCTTGGACGCTACTACGACCAAGATGCCAGCCTGTTCGACCGCGATAAACCCCGCGCCCGTACCTACCTAGAACGTGCATCGAATCTGAACAACGCAGAGGCCACCTACCTCCTCGGTCAAAGCTCGACCAGAGCGATGCAGCCGTCGCCGCCTACCGAATCTACTTCGAAGGCAAACACGTCGAACAAAACGCCGCCGAAGCCATTCGCTGGCTTCAACATTCCGTGGAACTAGAAAACGCCGAAGGCCTCTACCTTTTGGCAAAACATTACCAAGAAGGCACGCAAATAGAACGCGATCACCACAAAGCGATCGCGCTGCACCTACGCGCCGCAAACTACGGCTACCCTCCATCCGCCACCGCGCTCGCACACCTCTACAACGAAAGCGACCTCATCGAACGTGACCCCTTCGAAGCCTACACATGGGCGCTCTGCGCCGCGCGGCTCCGATTTGAGCCCGATAACCCACCCCTCGATACCGACGCCCTTGAAAAGGAACTCAGCGACGAGCAAATCGAAGCCGCCAAAAAACGCACCGACGACTATATCTACAATCTTTAATGCAAACATCTCCCGCCTTCGTTGCGTTCGTCCCGGAAACGTCCATGTATCGCTATCGTCAGAATGTTCTCCGTATTTTAGTCTTTTGCACCCTCGCCGTCAGTGCGATGTACTTGGGCGCCTGCGCCGCCAAACAACCGCCCCCGCCTTCGAAGGCGGAATGTACACAAGCCGTCACCACGCCCCCCCAAAACTTCGATCCCCAAACGCTCCCCCTCCTAAAAGAATGCGCCGCAACCAACGATAAAGACGCACACCGAACGCTTGGATGGGTGTACTGGAAAGGTGTTAAAATACCGACAGATACAGACCAAGCACTCATTCATTTTGAACAAGCGGCAGCACTCGGAGACCCTCACGCCCTCGAATTCCTCTCCATTATCTACCAACAAGGCATACGCGTCGAAACCGACATGCCGCGCGCCATCCAATACCTAGAACAACGGGCTCACGCCGGCGACCTGGAGGCTGCAGAAGACCTCGGCTATCTCTACCTGCACGATAAACGCATCGACAGCGATCCAGAAAAATCAATCGCATGGTACGAACACGCAGCACAACAAGAACACCCCCATAGCCTCTATGCCCTCGGACGCCTGTACACGACCGGTGAATTCGTGCCCCCAAACCACACCCTCGCCATTGCCTACCTACAGCGCGCCGCCCAGCAGAAACATCCCGGCGCCATGGCGCAACTCGCCTACCTCTATAGTGAAAGCGAACATATCGAACACGATCTCATCGAAGCATATACTTGGGCCCATGCCGCCACCCTCGTGGGCATGAGCCGAAGCGCCACGCCGATCGACGCGCTTGAACCACGGTTAAATGCCCAGGAAACGGTGGACGCACGTGAAGCAGCGGAAACAAGGATTCGATAGCGAACAGTTGATCGGCATGCGTGCGCGCAGTACACCAAGAGAACTTACTCTTATGCACGCCTTCTCTTAGCCACGCAATGCTCAGCATCTTCCCGCTTTCGAAAGCGAAAAACTGGCGCGTCACCTACAGTCTCAGCGTCCTACTGGCTTTGCTTGCGTTGTGCTCCTACCCGTCATTCGCATCGCCACCGCCCTCGACCCCCACGCACCAGGGCGACGACTCACCAGAGAGCGATACCGCATCTACGCCTTCGTCGGGTGCGCCGCGCGATGTCTACCTCATCTTGGCAGGTGGTGCCTCCCTTGGCGCGTACGAAGCTGGGTACGCAGCCATCGTCGCGCAATTCCTACGCAAGAACGCAGAGACCTTTACGCTGCGTGGGATTTCGGGAACCTCTGCCGGCGCGATCAACGCCTTCGCCGCCGCGCTCGAATACTGCAAAGATACAAACCAGCAAGGACCCACACCCACAACACCCGAAGACGTACCCTACCTAACGTGGATTCCCATGGGCTGGTCAATGATCTACGATCAGACCAAGGTCACGCGTGAGGCGATATTCCACTTCGATAACCTCTTTGAACATGGGTTGGAGCTGCTGGAACCAACCAGTTATACCCTACGCAGCGACTGCAATATCCCGATTCAAGTGGCGGTGACACAAGAAAGCGCGCGCCAACAACACGCCGATCCCACCAACGCTCTGGAGCTGATCGAATATATCGGCGTGCGCCTGACCGCCACCGCCGATGGACGTGCGCGCTACGTACAAATGCCGCCGCGCGACCACAGGCCTCCGCATCTACTCACGCTGCCAGCACGTAAAAACCATACCATCAGCGCACACGATGTAATGCGCATGATCACAGCCTCTGCAGCATTTCCCATGGGCTTTCCTTCGGTTCGAATGACCGTCCTCGGCCCGTCACCACTCGACCCAGACGGCGCGCCCGTTACGCTAGAGCGGCAATATTACGATGGCGGAATTTTTGATAACGTGCCCGTCGCCACCATCTTTGACGCCCTCGAAAGCGGGGGCGATGATACACCTGCGCACAGCACCCACACAGGCAAACCGTTGGTCCTGATTGTCGACCTAAAAAACCAACGTCTTCCCCAACCCTCAAGCAACCTACAGATCGGCGATGGAAGCCTTGGTGCGATGACCAATCGCTGGATGAGTTATGCAAGGGCGCGAGCCTATGCAGACGCCGTGCAAACACTGCAAGACAACCAAATCGATACGTGGCGCGCGGTGCAGCGCTATCCTGCGGCGAGCGAATTTCTCGCTGCTTTTGCTGGTTTTCTCGATCGATCTTTTCGTGAAACAGATTATCTCCTCGGCGCGCACGATGCACTCCAAGACCTGAGAGAAGCGGACGAAACCCAAGACCTCACACCGCCGCAACCGCACCCGCAAGTCGCCTGTATGGACGAGCTTCTGCGCGCCGACGAAACTCCCGCGTGTGCGCACAGTTTGTTATCAGAAAATATCCTCGTCACCTTGCGCGCCATCGCCGCCGCAGCATCTTCGCGCTGTGATGCAGCATCGTTGCCCACCATGGGATGCGCGAGCTTCAACCAAGAACGCCTCCGCGATCGGCTCCCGTCTCCTGAACATACAAACCGTGAAAAACGCAAACTTCGACGTATCGGCGAGCTGTCGCCGCATGCAGACTTTGACGCCTTCTTGTACGAACTGAGCCAAGGCGACTTTCAACCCTCGCTAACACATACTTGGCCCGATATGCCCGCGCGCCTGCGCAAAAACCCAACCTACCTGTACTCTCGCTTGGTCGAAGATGCGTTTCATGTCTTCGCCGATCGCCAAAAAGGCTCAGCGCTGCGTACAGAAGTGGCATTCGACACCCTTCTGCAAACCTCCCTAGCCATCCCACCGCGCGTAAGCCTCAGCGCCCTTGTAAACCTACATAGCGCAGAACTTGCATTCAACGTGCCCCTCTCGCGCCGCTTCAGCGTCGACCTTGGCGGAACCACGGAATGGGGATTGCAATCGGGCCGCAAGCATCGCGGACACATCATCAGCGGCGGCCCCGTGCTGCGCCTCAGCGCGAATCTCTCGGAACAAAGTGCCCTGATGGCCATCATGGCCGACGTGCACGCAGGCGTACTCTTTGGCCCCACCTTCGCCTCCGTCACCGAAGAGCACCGCGGCGTAGGCTACGCGCGCAGCAAATCCATTCCCAACGCCGCCGCCTTTGTGGGCATCGCACCCCGCGTATTCATCCTGCGCCGACTGCAGATCGATCTGCCCATCCGCGCCTACTGGCTCTGCGCCAATGCTTCGTGCACCGACTTTGTCGACCGCACGCCCGCCTATAGTATATCTGTACGTATCGGATGGAATTGGACCCTGCCCTCAAGCATCCGTTCGGCAGATCCCTAGTCTGCGCCCTCACCCCACCCCCCGCTTTCGAAGGCGTATGCGATGCGCGTTGTCACCAAAGCCCAAGAACAACTTTCGTATATGACCTTCGGCGTGGCGCGTGCAGTCACAACAGTCTCGAACCAATTGCGCCTGCCCGTGCTCAGCACCGGGCGTTCATTCCGCTACTACCGCCAAGCCTTCTTCGAAAGCAGAAGCGAAACGGAAGTGTTCGCGGAGCTCAAAGATCAAACCATCCTCGATATCGGCTGCGGTCTCACACCCTTTGTGAAAGGTTCGTTCTTTCAGCGTTGTGACGAGCAAAATATTCAATGCTACGGCGTCGATCCCAAACTCGCCGCCTTCGATTATACATGGCTCGATAAACTCGCTGTTCTAGCGATGCGCGGCCAATCCATCGATCGCAACGCACCTGGCAAAGCGCGCCATATCGGCGCCTACGCGCACGACCTCCCGCTCTCAGACCAAAGCGTAGACCTGGTGGTTTCGAGCTGGTTCTTGTTTGTCTGGATACGCGAACAAGCCCTCTACGATATCCTAGAAGAACTTCACCGCGTGCTCAAACCGGGCGGACAAGTGCGCATCGCGCCCACGCCATCCCTCGCCGACGACACGTGGCGCCAATGGATACCCAGCGGCTTTGAGATCGAACAAAAGTTCCATATCACGCCAAGGATTTTCCACCGTCCGCCAGCTTACACCACCATCCTTACGCGCAATGACTGAAGCATACCCAGCGACGATTAGCGGCGTCTGCGGGATCGTCGGCCCAACCACCACACAATCACGCCGCCCAAAATCATGAAGGGCCACAGTGCGACCATGGCTAAAAAGGTACTACGAAAACCGCGCATGCCCCATTGTAACGCGTCTACGAAATCCGCACCAAAGCTCGCCTTTTCGGCGCCAGTGTCCGGCTTTTGCACGTAGTAGGTGAGCTCGATTGTGCTACGTTGCACCCGATTCTCTAGGCTGCGTGCCTGTGCGTCCAGCTGCTCAATGCGCAAACGTACAGACGAAAGTTCCGACTCGATCGCCAGCACGTCCGGCACGCTTTGCGCGCTCTCTAAGATCTCTAAATAACGTTGTTCTGTGGCCCGCAACGCGCTCATGCGCGCATCCAAATCGGCCGATAGACGCGTGACGTCCTCGGTCGATACCACCAAGTTTTCGACCTTATCGCCGGCCTTCTGTAACGCTGCCAAGAGATCATCAAAACGCGCAACGGGTACGCGAAGTGTCATCGAACGTTCGATGCGCCACGTGTAATCATGCAAGGCTTCCGCATCGATATCCGCCGCATGCGCTTCGGCAATACGCCGAATCTCGCGGTCGGTGGCACCCATATCGCCCACTTGTAGCGACAAACGTGCAGACCGTATGCGCTTGCGCGCAGCGACATGCGCAACGTTCTGCCCATCGAACGCATCGTCCCCAAAGTCCATTGTATCGGCATCGGCGTCCTGGGCGCTCTCTTCCCACGATACGTCGTGACGAGGCCCTTCCTCTGAATAACGCGAAGCATCGCCACATCCCCACGTCCAAAGAATCAGAATAAGGACACCGCAATGAAGCGACGCACCCCAAACGTACTTCCATCCTTGAACCACGATGTGCATAACCACTCCGTTGATAACGAGAACATCGACAACGACCGCTGACGCCATAGGTCGTTATAGATCAACTTCGGGTGTATGCACCATCTAAACAGTGTATCAGATAGCGACGCATCATAATCAGAGCCGTCCCTGCTCCTTGAGCTTCCAGTAACGCATGAGCCCCGCCACAGACATATAGCTAGGGTTGGCTTTCTCGTTGCGGTCGATCTCTTCTTCGGAAGCGCCGGCGTCACGAAGCCTTTGGCGCGAGAACTCCACAAACTTGGGCTGCACTTCTTCGACCGTGGCGCCCGCATCGTAATGTGGCTTCATCCACGCGGCGGCGTCGTCGAGCGCACGCTCCAATTCATCCAGGTGCGGGAGCGGTGTGTCGATGATGCCAAAGTGCGCCAAGTAGAGCGCGGACGGCTTGGCATCGCGCAGAATTTGAATGGATTTTTTCCATGCCTCAATGTCAATATCTGGCGGAGGACATGGCGCAATCACCGGTCCGCCGTCAATGCGCACGCCCGCCACATCGCCCGTAAAAATGCGATCGTCTACCTGATAGGCATTGTGGTGTACCGCATGTCCCACGGTTTCAAGTACCGTGATGTCAATACCCCCAATGGATAACACCTGCTCGTGCGTAGTGGCGACAAGCTGCGATGCAGGAATCGGTTGCATGTCGCCCCACAATTGCTCCATCGCCTCACCATAAATTCGCTTTGCAGACCCCCATAAACGTTCAGGATTTTGCAGGTGCGGCAATCCCACCGGATGCACGTAAACCTTGGCGCCCGCTTGCGCGAACTGCCACGCGCCACCCGCATGATCAAAGTGTATATGCGTTAAAAGCACGTGCCGAATGTCCGAAGGGTCGAAGCCGAGCTGGCCGATCTCCTCACACAAACGCTCGTACACCGTCGAAGGACCGGTTTCGATCAGAATGAGTCCATCCTTCGATTCCATCAAATACGTAGCGATCACATGCGGTTCGCCAAGGAAATGCGTGTCGAGTGTATGAATGGTGGGGCGCTGAGACATGCGTGTCCTCATCAGGAAAAGCGGTTGGGATATGCGCTCCATCCTACGGCGCGCACGCACGTTCGACAAGCAGTGCGCCCAAACGCACAGCGCCCATCACGCGCAGAAGCCTACCCCACCATGACCGCACCTTTACAACGCACCGCCGCACGATGAACCCCCCGCCAAATGACATCGCGTCCAATGCTCAACCATCTGTAAATATAAGAATTTTCCAGAAGCGAGTCGACCGCTTGTGGGAATCTCCTCTTGACCATCTTTGTTTCAATGTCCAAGAGCAACAGGCCGACGTGCTAGGACGATTTTGAATGAAACGAAGCATCAGAACGATATGAAGAAGCGTAGCTTACCCTTAAAGGTGCGCAATGCCTGCCTCTCGTTCCCGCTGCTCTGGGTGATGAGCTACGCGCACGCACAGAACACCGAGCCCGCGCCCGATGCCGCAGACGCCCAGTTGCTCGCCAAAGATACCCTGCGCCAAGAATCCATGCGCATGCGGGCGACCACCGTACTGCCAGGACACACCATCCAAACCACCGCACGCCCGCCATCTAAAAAAGTGCCCAAACCGAGCGATGCACCGCCCACAAAATCTTGGGGCGAATACGCCACGACCGAAGATGGCCTCGAAGCGTTTAAGAAAACGCCCGTCATCCTCAGCCTCCATGATGGCCAGCGCCTCACAGGAAATATCAACTATTATACCTCGGACGCCGTGCTCTTTGTCACCGAGGAAGGCGACCTGCATATCATCGAATTGACCAAGATTCGCGGCGTCGAACCCTTTATCCAAGCAGAGCCATCCAAGCTCAGCCTCTCCGAGGACGCCGCCCAATCCCTCCAATCCAAACACCAACAAGCCATAAGGGACAAAATACGCGACTACCGCCTGCGCGAAGCGCATCAACACATCGGCCGCCCCCTACGCGTCAGCGGCGGCACCCTCCTTGGCGTGGGTGCGCTCGCCGAACTCTGGGGACTCACCGTCCTCACCACCACCAAAAACAGCGGCGGCATGAACGACGGACCCTTCGGTAATTCCATGGCCGTGCCCGTCACCATCATCGGCGCACCACTGATCGCCACGGGCATCGGACTTATCATCGGCGCAAACCTGAAACGTAAACGCGCCATCGATGAAGCACGCAAAAAGAACATCCGTTACTCCGTTGCACCCACCCCCATGGGCCGCGGCGCTGGAACGACCGTCGAATTCACATTTTAATTCCTCAGAGAGAATAAAACGCGCCAGCATCGTGTTGTCATGATCGCACGAAGCCTGCTTCGCGCGCGCGACGCCTCGCGGCAGCAGGCGAATGGACGGCGGCACAAGGAGATTGGCTCGCGCCAATCGCACCTTTCGTGCAGATATAACATCAATGTAAATCATTGGTTTGCAATAGGTTTAACGCTTTACCTCCGCTGCCTAAGACGCAACCCCCGTCACTTTGCCCGTAGAGTCACCATGTTTACACGAATTCTCCCCCGCGCGATGCGCACCATTGTGCTGATTCTGTGCATCGGTGTTACCTCGCTCGCTTACGCCGCGCCCGAGACCGAGCAGGTGGATGCCTTGATCGGTCAACCCGTCACCATCATTCTTCAGTCTGGTCAGCGCCTCGACGGCGCACTCTACCAACGCAGCGAGGGTCACGTGGTGTTTCAGCGCAATGACGGTCACATCCAATCCCTTGCGTTGAAAAACATTGCGCGCATTACCCTCTACCAACCACCGACGAACGAAGATCTCGCCGACCAAAGTTCGGACGCAGACAGTGCAGACTCACAAGCGACCACATCCGACGGAGAGCTCGTTTCGGAAGCGGAGGTTTTGGAACCAGCGCAGTCTTCCCCCGAACTAGAAAGTACAGACGCCGACGCACTTGAAGCCAAAACGGACGTCGTCACCACAGCAGCTTCACCCAAAGAAAATGCACCATCGTCAACCTACGACGACGAGCCACGCTTTAACGCCCTAGAACGCCACGCCCTCGAAGAAGAACTCCAAGCGCTCAAATACAAACAAGCGCTGAAAAAAGACGTCGATCGCACCTCCCGCGGCTTGGTCATCGGCGGTGCCACCGTCATCGGTATGCACGTGGTATTTCAAGGCCTCCTGCTCATCCCCATGTTCTCGGACGGCGGTATGGCACCGCGCACCGCACGCATCCTCAGCGGCGTAAACGTGCCCTTTGTGCTCATGGGCGGATCGCTCTTGGCCGCAGGACTCGTGCAACGACACCGCGCGCAACAAGAGTTCCAAGAGCGCTATAACTTCAGCGTCGCGCCCACCTTTCACCGCGGCGGCGGGGGCGCGCAGTTCGGCATGACCTTCTAAACCTCACCGTCCGATGCGCACACGACTGTGCATTGTGCAGAAAAAACTCAGGCGCCCGCGCTCATTTGCGTAGGCGCCTTGTTTCATTTTTCAGGCTCTGCTTGAATGGAGATGTACGCGTTCCACGCCACGCCCCCGCCTTCGAAAGCGGGGCGACGCGAAGATTTGCCCAAACTTCATCTCCGTGAAAAAATTGCGCGTCCAATGGCTGAACCAAACGAAAATAGCACGTACTGCGCGTATCGTGGAGGATTATGAAACACGGTATTTCGATCATCGCACGGGCCATGCTCACCATCGCCCTGCTCCTGGTAGGTAGTCAGGTCGCATATGCCCAACCGTCGCCCGATACCCTGCAGAATTTTGAACACCGCGACGTAGAGCTGACGCTCCAAACCGGCGAATCCTTGCAAGTATATGTTCAAAGCGTCGGCGAAAATTTCCTTGTGACCCTCGATGCCGACGGCGTAGTCGAAGCTTGGCCCTTTCAAAATATCCTGCGCATCGAACTCCGTGATGTACCGAGCGCAACCATGCCCCACAATTCGTACGATGCGCCAGCAATGGCTCCAATCAATGCTCAACTCTCGCGTGAAGCCCAAATCCACGCCCTCGAAAAAGACCTCGACCAAATCATCCGAAGCAGCGGCCAAGGCCTCCTCATCTCCGGCGGCTTCCTCCTCGCCATCGGCATGGCTATCGAAGCCCTCGGCGTCCTTTCAGCCGTCGCCGCCGCACAAGGCGCCAGAGCCCAACACGACGAAGACTGGGGAACAGGCATCTTCGTCTTGGGCGCCGTGACTTTTCTGCCCATCGGCGCAGCGCTCTTGGGCACAGGTGCCGGACTTGTCGTCGCAGGATCAGGCAAACGAAAACGCACAAGAAACCTCGTGTACGGAAGGCCAAACTACAGTGTGTCGCCAACCTTCGCGCGACGCGGCGGTGGTGCGCAATTCCGCCTAGAATTTTAAACGGAGAACACCATGCGTCAACCGATCCCACCAACCACCCTCTCTTGGCTCTGTGCCCTCCTGCTGATCTTCACAGCATCCTTCGCTCAAGCGGCCATCAGCGAAGAAGCCGCGGAAAACGAAGTGGGCCACTGGGTGGAACTCACCCTGAACGGCGGTGAGGAAGTCAAGCTTTTTGTCCAAGAACAAAGCGGCAACTTCATCGTTGTACGTGACGCCGACGGGCGAACGGATGTCGTGCCCTTAAAGCAAATCGAACACATACGGCGCATCGACGTGCGCTCGGAAACACAGGATGCCTTAGCGCAGACCGACCAGGACGCACATCATCAACAAGTGATGGAAGACGCCATCGCACGCGCCGAACTGGAACAGCAACTGCGTCAACAAGTCAGGAAAACAGGACGCGGACTCGTCATTTCGGGCGCCACCACGCTGGGGATCGGCGTCGCCGTAGAAATCTGGGCGTTGGCCGCCGCCATCCATGCACTCAAAGCTCCGTCGGGCAGCTGGGATCGTGGGATGGGCGGCGTCGCCGCCGCGATTACCGCAGGTTTCGGCGCGCCTTTTGTCCTGGTGGGCACGGGGTTATTAACCGCCGGTTTGGTCAAACGCGGCAAAGCGAGAAAAGAAGCCAAACGACAGCTCGATTACAGCGTCACTCCTTCTTTTTACCGCGGCGGAGGCGGCGCCCAGTTACAGCTGAGTTTTTAACGCTTTGGCCCCCAAACTACTGGCCAAGATCCGCATCGCTATGGCATCCTAATTAAACGCGAAACTGCGTTTATTCAGAGTGTCTTTTCACGCTTTGTACCTATTGATTTCATTCATCCTCACTTTTTACGGAGATCGCTATGGCGGATCAATGGCTCACCTCGCTCATCACCAAAACTCCACAAGAAGGCTTTGAACTGGCCATCACCTTGAGCCGACGCGGCGTAAAATACACCCAGCCTGACGTCAGCACGCTCAAAAAGCTGCGACCCGACTACGCTGAAAGCGCGGATTCGCTGACAGCAGCATCACAAGTCGTGGCCATCAACTTCCAGACCGTTGCAGCTGCGAACAACTACTGGCGCTGATTCGGCGACTTCTCTGGTTTTATCGGACACCCGCGCGTTTTGGCTCGTGGGTGTTTTTAATTTTGCGCACAACACGCAACGCCTCCGCTTTCGAAGAGCGACCGACGTCGACCTGCGTCCTAAAATATGGCAGAGTTCACGCACACCTCACCTTCACCTTCGAAATCGCATGATCGCCGTATTATCGCCTGCCAAAAAACTCGATGAAAGCCCCTTTGAGCGCAAGCTTGAGCCCACGCGCATCGTTCTTGAAAAAGACGCGGAAGCGCTTGCTCGAGTCGCCAAAGCTCTATCCAAAGACGCGCTCCAAGATCTGATGAAGCTCAGCGACAACCTGACGGAGCTCAACTACGATCGCTTTCAGGAGATGAAGTTCCCGCTGACTGCCAAGAACGCAAAGCCTGCGGCGTTGCTTTTTGCTGGAGATACGTACACGGGACTCGATGCGCCGTCGCTCTCGGACGAAGAGCTTTTGTATGCCCAAGACCATGTGCGGATTCTATCGGGACTCTACGGACTTGTGCGTCCGCTCGACTTGATCAGCCCGTATCGTCTTGAGATGGGTACACGTTTAGAAAATCCGCGCGGTAAAAACCTGTATGAGTTTTGGGGCGACAAACTCACGCAAGCGCTCAATGAGGCGTTGAAAGACCATCGCGACAAATCGATTATTCGGGTTGCATCGGACGAGTATTTTTCGGCGCTTCAGCCCGAGAAGTTGGACGGCCCCGTTATCAACATGGTGTTCAAAGAGATGCGCGATGGCAAACTAAAGCAAATCAGCTTCTACGCCAAAGAGGCGCGCGGGACGCTTGCGCGTTTTATGGTGAAGCATCGCATTGAAGATGCGGAGGCGCTGAAGTCCTTTGACGAAGATCGCTATCAGTTTCAGGCGCATCTTTCGTCAGAGACGGAATATGTTTTTACGCGTCCTGATTCACGTCGGTAATCCGCGAAGCGCATCAAATATTGTCCAAAAATGTTACGCGCTCAGCCGATGTAGGGGTCCAGCGAGGGTCGGCTGAGCGCGTGGTATCCGCCATGATGGGGGCGTGCGGATAGCGTGGTATGGATTAGGTGTACCAGGTAGGTTCGGGGATTTCGCGCAAGAGGGCGTAGCGTCCGACTTCGCGTCGTTTGTATGCGATGGGGTCGTGCAGGGAGTGGGTACGGATGTTGCGCCAGAAGATGTCGAAACCGTACTTATTGGCGGAGGCGCGTGCGCCCGTCACTTCGTAGATTTTGGTGCCGATTTCTAAGCCAGCATCCACGGCGCGTTGTTTGGCTGCTGCGATGATTACGGCGACTTCGCCACGTTGTTGTGGCGTCAACGCGTCAGGATTTTTGTGCAGCTCGGTGATTTGCTTGGCGGCAAGGTCTGCGAGCGCGTTGGCTGCCCAGAGTTTGGACTGCAGATCACCGTAGATGTCTAAGATATACGGTTCATCGACGGCATGCTCTCGGTTATCACCGCCGTACGGCCATGCGCGGGTCTTGGTGCGTGTGTATTCGGTCGCGGTTTTGAGCGCGCCTTCGGCAGAGCCGAGGTAGATGTTGGTGAAGACGAGTTGAATGGCGGGCAGTGTGAGGGTGTTGTAGGTGTGTGGCACAAAGGTTTTGTTCACCCAGCCGAGCGCGCTGCTCCATGGGAGTGCAACATTCTTGATGGTGACAGAGCCCGATTCCGACAGACGTGCGCCAAGGGCGTCCCAGTCATCGTGAAAGGTGATACCGGGGTGGTTCGAGGGTGCGAGCGCAAAGATGGATTGGTCTGGGTCGCCGCCTTCGAGCACGCCCTCGAGCCAGGTCACATCGGAGACTTTGGAGCCTGTAGAGAAGGTTTTGCCGCCGTCGAAGATGAGTTCATCGCCTGCGTCACGCGCGACCAGGTCTGCGTCGCGTGGGTTGACTGCTCCGCCAAAGAACCACTGATTTTCGCCGGATGCTTTATCGATGGCTTCGGCTTGTTCTTTGGTGCCCCAGAATTTGGCAAGTTGCGACCAGAGGTAGTGGTATCCCAGCAATTGGCCGATGGAGCCGTCGCCTGCGCTGACGCGGCGGATAACGCGGTAGGCGGTATCCCAGGATTGTTCTGCGCCGCCGTGTTTTTTACTGACGAGCAGCGTTACCAGGCCGGCGTCTTTGAGCAGCTGCACTTCGGCGTGGGGTGTTTTTTGTACGCGATCGCGTTCGACGGCGTTCAGTACGAGCACATCGGCAACTTCACCTGCGCGCGCGATCCATTCTTCTTGGGTTTGCGGCACCTCTCGGTTGGCCCATGCGGATTTTTCTAGTGATTTAATTGCGGTTAATGACATACTAGTACCTCAGAACGTTCTGAAAGGGACGTTTGGCCAACGCGGGTTGTGTAGTGATGATGCGCGTTGGCAGGGTAGGCGCTGGCGATGTAGGGCATGGCCGGCGCCTGCTTCGTTTAAAATCAAGCACTGCGCCGTAATCGTCCGTATGTTCCGTCGACTTGGCGGCTGGCCTCTTCTTGGATGCGCTGACGTGCTTCCTCTTGGATACGTTGTTGGGTTCTTTGCTCGCGTTGGGCGGCGATTTTGGCGGCGGGGTGTCCTTTATGGGCAAAGGGATTGCCGTCACCGTAGAGTCGTTCGCGCAAGGTTTCTCCTTCGGTATAGGCGGTGCGGTAACGTCCACGCTTTTGCAATTCCGGCACAATGAGATCGGTGAAGTCTTCGAAGGTGCCGGGCGAGAGATGTTGCACAAGGTTAAAGCCATCCGCATCGGTGCGATCGATGATCTCTTCGAGGCGGTCGGCGACGCGATCGGGGGTGCCGGCCACAAAGAATCGGTTGTGGGCGGGGTGGGAGACGTACTCCAAAATTTCTCCTACGCTTTTGCGCCCTTCGCCGTGGGTCCAGCGTTTTTCCCAGCTTTGGATGGCGTCGCCTGCGGTATATTCCAGGAACTTGTCGGTATCTTCGCCGGCCAGATCGATACCGGACCATCCGCCGAATGCGGCCAAATGGCCTTCGATATCGCGGTGGCGTACCAGCGTTTGTACTTTGGCGTCGACTTCCTCTTGGGAGTTGCCGGTGACGACTTCGACGCTCAAGAAGGCTTTGATATCTTGTGCTTTTCGGCCTTCTTGAACCGCGAGTCTGCGCAGATCTGCGATATCTGCTGCTGCGCTGTCTTCGTCACGTGGCGAGAGGAAGGTTCCTTCGGCGTGGCGTGCGGCGAAGCGTTTGCCGCGGTCCGAAGTACCGGCTTGGTAGATCACGGGTGTACGCTGCGGCGATGGTTCGCTCAGGTGGGGCCCTGCGACGTGGAAGTATTCGCCTTCGAAGGCGATTTCATGCACGCGGGCAGGGTCTGTATAGATACCACGCGCGGCGTCTTGGACGACGGCATCGCTATCCCACGACGATTCAAACAGGTGGTAGAGCACCTCTAAGAATTCTTCGGCGAGCTCGTAGCGATCGTCGTGTTTGATTTGCTCGTTGAGGCCAAAGTTCTTGGCTGCATCGGGCAGGTAACCCGTGACCACGTTCCATGCAAAACGCCCGCCGGTGATGTGATCGAGGGTCGAGAGTCTGCGCGCCCAGCCGAAGGGTGGCTCGTAGGTGGTGGTCACGGTTGCGGCAAAGCCGAGGTGTTTTGTAACGGCGGCCATGGCGCCGATGACCAGGGTGGGGGCGAGGTTGGGCACTTGCACACCGGAGCGCACGGCGGTGTCTCTACTTTGCTTATAGGTTGCGTAGGTTCCCACCACGTCGGCAAGGAAGACGGCATCGAAAAGGCCACGTTCCAAGGTGCGCGCAAGCTCGATCCAGTATTGGATGCGATGGTATTGCGTGCGTTTGTTATTGGGCAGGGTCCACAGACCTTGGTTGATATGCCCTAGGGTGGCCATTTCGAAGCCGTTGACGCGTATGAGTTTGCTCATGGTGTATTCTTTGGTTTTTTCCGAAGAAATGCGGCGTGGGTGCGTAGTTAGGCGGAGCGTCGTTGTTCTTGGGCGACGGCTTCTGCGTGTCGGGCGTGGCCGTTCGCGCGTCGTTTGGCTTCGCGTTGTTCGCGGATTTTGGCGATTTCGGCGGCGGGGTGTCCTGGCAGGGGCAGGCCGTTCCCTCGTCCGAGCAGGCGTTCGCGCAGGGTTTCTCCTGGGGTATATTCCGTGCGGTAGCGTCCACGTTTTTGGAGTTCTGGGACGATCAGGTCGGTGAAGTCGCGGAAGGTACCGGGCGAGAGGTGTTGGATGAGGTTGATGCCATCGGCGTCTGTGCCGTCGATGAGTTGTTCTAGGCGATCGGCGACTTTATCTGGCGTGCCTGCGATAAAGAGCTTGTTATTGGCGGGGTGCGAGTGGTGTTGGACGAGCTCACCGACGTTTTTGCGGTTTTTGCCTTCTGCCCACATTTTCTCGAAGGTTTGCATGGCGTCGCCTGCTTTATATTCGAGGTATTTGTCGGTATCGTCGCCGGAGAGGTCGATGCCGGCCCAGCCGCCAAAGAGGGTGAGGTGTCCTTCCAGGTCGCGGTGACGGACCAGCGTTTGGACTTTGGCGTTCACTTCTTCTTCGGAGTGGCCGGTGACGATTTCCACGCCGAGGAAGGCTTTGATATCGTGGGGGTCACGTCCGGCTTCTTGGGTGAGACGGCGGAGATCTGCGATATCTGCTTTGGCTTGCTCGTCGTCGCGTGGGAGGAGGAAGGTGCCTTCGGCGTGGCGTGCGGCGAAGGCTTTGCCGCGATCGGAGGTTCCGGCTTGGTAGATGACGGGAGTGCGTTGTGGTGAGGGTTCGCTGAGGTGCGGGCCTGCGACGTTGAAGAATTTTCCTTGGTAGCCGATTTCGTGGACACGCGCGGGGTCGGTATAGACGCCTGATGCGGCGTCTTGGATGACGGCATCGCTATCCCATGAGGATTCGAAGAGGTGGTAGACCACGTCCATGAATTCTTCGGCGAGCTCGTACCGGTCGTCGTGTTTGATTTGTTCGCTGAGGCCGAAGTTTTTGGCTGCGTCTGGGAGGTAGCCTGTGACGACGTTCCACGCGAAGCGGCCGCCGGTGAGGTGATCGAGGGTAGAGAGGCGGCGCGCCCAGCCGAAGGGGGGCTCGTAGGTTGTGGTTCCGGTCACGGCAAAGGCGAGGTGCTCGGTGACGGCGGCCATGGCAGAGATCACCAAGGTGGGGTCGATATTGGGGATTTGCACACCTGCGCGCAGCGCGGGATCGCGTGAACCTTTGTAGGTATCGTAGGTGCCGACGACGTCTGCGATAAAGACGGCATCAAAGAGGCCGCGCTCTAGGGTGCGGGCGAGGTCGATCCAGTAATCGAGTTTGGCGTAGTCGACGCGGCGGTTGCCTGGCAGGGCCCACAGACCGTGGTTGATGTGGCCGGGCGTTCCCATTTCGAAACCATTAACCTGAATTCTTTTGCTCATGAGTCAAGAACCTAATGTAGTGATGTTTAAGCTGTAGGGTGCTTGGGAAATTTGTATATCTTTGGCGACAGCTGGTTGTTTTCAGCTGGCTTTGGGCAGGGAGAATCGTTCGTAGCGGCCGGCTTCTTGGAGCAGCGCTCGCAGTTGCGATGAAACCCAGGCCCATTCGTTCGCGTCGTGGACGCCGGGGTTATCGCCGTCTTTTTGGATGAGGCTATCGAGGACGAAGCGACCGGGCAGGATGGTGGTGGCTTCGAGGGCGCGCAGCACGGGGCGGAGCGCGTAGTCGATGACGAGCACGTGGGCGTGGGTGCCGCCGGTGACGAGCGGCAGCACCGCTTTATTGGCGAGCGCGTCGCGCGCGAGCAGGTCGAGGAGCGATTTCAGCAAGCCAGAGTACGAGGCTTTATAGACGGGCGAGACGACGATGACGCCGTCGGCTGCTTGTAGCTCTGCGTAGACACGCTGGATGTCTGGGTGATCGAATTGGGCATACACGAGCGCTTCGGGCGCGATGTCGCGCACTTCAATATGCGTGGTGCTGTGGCCTTCGCGCTCGATGATGGGGAGCAGCTGCTTGATGAGCACCGACCCGCGTGAGGCGGCAGAGGGGCTTCCGCCAAGGAGAAGAATCTTAGCCATGGGAAGAAACTCCTGTCGGTGTCTCGCGTCGCAGATGAACGTAGTAGTGAAGTAGAATCAATGGCTTACAGAGTATCCACAAAGTCATATCGGCACATTCTTGGTAGATTTTGGCAAAAAGAAATCCGCCCATTCGCTGGGGTGCGTGCGGGCGGGGACGATGCGCGCTGATGAAGTGGAATGACTCACCGCAACGACGACCGCAGCCCACGCGCAGGCTGCATACACATACACATCGCCGAACGAATGAGGGGGGCGTGAATGTAGTGTGTGGTCAACATCGTTTTTCTCCTTTGCAGAAGGTAGGGGGAGTGTGCACGACCCAATGTACGACCAAGCACAAGAGATGGTCAAGAAGAAAAGCGCGATTGTTGATTAATTTAGTAAAGAATCGCTATCTCAAGCCTTTAAGAACGAAAAAATGAGGTTTTCACCGAGAAAATAACGCCAAGAACAAGAAATCTTTCCACACGCCCTTCTCGTTGCCTTCCTCCGTGGATCATTGTAATGTGCCTAATCCAATACCCATCGCGGCGAATACGGCGGTCAAACACGCACGCGCGCGTAGTAAGTTTCGCATCGAACTACGCGCGGCAACGGCGGCACCCCCGTGCGATGCACGCGATAACTCTCTTGAAATTTCCCAACCCATTTTCGTTGAGTTCCCCATGATCGCTCTCGTTGTTGTCATTCTCTTGGTCGCGCTCGTCGCCTTCATCGCCATCGGCATCTTCAACAAGTTCGTCGGCAACCGTAACCGCGTAAAAGACGCTTGGAGTAATATCGACGTCGCGCTCAAACAACGGCACGACCTCATCCCCAACCTCGTCAATACCGTGAAAGGCTACGCCACACACGAACAGGAAACGCTGCAACAAGTCATCGCCGCACGGAACGCCGCAGTCGCAATCCCGACCGGAGACATCAACAAACAGATCGCTGCCGAAGGTCAGCTCCAAGCCACACTCGGCAAATTGTTCGCGCTCAAAGAGAGCTACCCAGAGCTCAAAGCGAACCAGAATTTCCTGCAGCTCCAAGATAAGCTCACCGAGCTGGAGTCCGACCTCGAGAAACGTCGCCGCTACTACAACGGCACCGTCCGCGCGAACAACACCTACGGCGAAAGCTTCCCTGGCGTCATCTTCGCAGGCATGTTCGGCTTTGAACACTTCAACTTCTTTGAAGCCGCAGAACACGAGCGCCAAAACGTCGTCGTCGACTTCTCCTAAACGCACACGCACACCATCGACGCAGCAAACATCCCGCCCCATACCCTCCGGATGGACGTCACGATGAAATTCCGCGCCTCTTTCATCCCGATCGCCCTCTTCCTTGTGTCGCTCAGCTTCAACGCTTGGGCCCAAGGCTACGTCGTCCGTAACTACGACGTCGATATCCAGATCCATAAAAACGGGTATTTCGACGTCGTCGAGCAATACGATGTGGAATTCTTTGAACCGCGACGCGGTATTATCCGTGATATCATCACGAAGTACGACTTCGCAGACGCAGAAGGCCAAAGCTCCAAACGCGTCATCAAAATCTCGAAAGTCAAAGTACCCAAACACAAGGTCAAACAAAATAACGCCTACGAGCGACGGACCAACGGCGTGCACTCCATCCGAATCGGAGACCCCAAAAAGCGCATCACAGGTCCCGTGCACTACGAGATCCGCTACCGCGTAAAAAATGCGTTTCTCTTCGAAGATGACCACGTCGCGTTCTACTGGAACGTGAAACCACCTCAATGGGACGCCACCTTCGAAAATGTGAACTTCCGTATCCACGCGCCCAAAGGCGTCGATATCGATGAAAATCAAACCTTTGTGTACGCGGGCTACGACGACACCGAACCCTCACAAGAGTTCGACTACCACTTCAACGACGGTGCCTTCGAAGCCGGAAGCCATCCGGATTTCTCGTCCACCGAGGGCCAATCCGTCACCGCGCTCATCCGCCTGCCGAAAGACAGCATCGAGGACACCTACGTTGAATGGCCACCCTGGCTCTCGTTCCTCTTTGCCCCCTTTATGCTCCTGGGCTTTCTCTACACCTACGTGCGCTACGGCAGAGAGGAATCGCCAGTACAAGTCACCACCTATTACCCGCCTGGGAATTTAGACGCCTGTATGGCTGGCTACCTCATCGACAATAAGGCCGATCCCTTCGATATCCTCGCACTATTGCCCAAATGGGGAGGAGAAGGCTACGTGCGGCTCGAAGAGATCGAAACCAAGAAGTTCCTGCGCACGCGCAAAGATATGGTGATCTATAAACTGCGCGACTTGCCCATGGAAGCCAAGTCCTACGAACACACCATCTTTCAAGGACTCTTCCCGCCTGGGCGCGATCAGGTGGCTGTCAGCAGCCTCAAAGAACGCTTCCACACCTTTATGAGTACCGCGCAGAGTCAGCTCAGCGATGCGTCACAGATTTACTACGATACCACATCGAACAATGTGCGCATGGGCGTCATGGGCGGCACCGTCGTGCTGAGCGCACTGCTCGCCTACATCAGCTTCATGTACATGGGCGTCGCACAAGCAGCCACCGTGGTGGGCGCCGGTGGCCTCATCCTTTACCTCAGCAAATTTCTACGCAAAAAGACCGATCAAGGACGCGAACTCTACGGTGAACTTCTCGGCTTTAGAGAATTCGTCAAACTCGCGGACAGCGATCGCATCGCCATGCTGATTCAAGAAGACCCGAACTACTTTGAGAAAACCGTCAGCTACGCCATGGCCTTTGGTTTGCTCCAGCGATGGGCGTCCAAGTTCGATGCCCTCAATGTCCCGCCACCGGATTGGTACCACAGCGTCGGCCCCGCCATGACCATGAACTCCTTTGCGCGGTCTTTCGACAGCAACTTAGCCTCTGCCAAAACTGCCATGGTCAGCTCGCCTTCAAGCAGCAGTGGTGGTGGCGGCAGTTCCGGCGGGGGGAGCGCAGGCGGCGGCTTCGGCGGCGGTGGTGGCCGCAGCTGGTAGTCCGTTCCCTACAGCATGCGTCGGCGCGGCCCACGGGGGGAACGGCCGCCCCTACCACAACATGAACATGTACTCTTTGCCCGCGATGGTGAACGGCAGGTGAACGTGGTTGATCCAGCCGTTTGCAGCCATCGCGATCAAGCCGAGCCATGCGCCAGAGAACATCATGCCTCCCGGGATGAGGTGCTGGCCGAGCTGGCGCAATTTCGGGCTGATAAGGGTTGTGCTGAGGCCCGCGGCAACGAGCACCGGCGTCGTGATGGCGACGAGGGTGAGCATCAGCAAGGCGCCGTGCAGCGGACTTGCTGAGGAAGCGGAAAGACCGAGCACCCAGAACATCAGGCCGCAAGGGAGCAAGCCGAGCATAAAGCCGGTGACGAACATGCGGAGGGCGCCGCTGAGCTTTTCGGAACTGGGAAGCTGGCGGGTGATCCATGCCACAAAACGTGCACTCAGCGGTGGTTTTCGTCGTTGTGCGGGTGCAGATGCGTTACGTTGTTGGCGTTCGCGCAGCGCGACACGCAAGGCGATGACATCCGGAAGACGCGAAAATCCCGCGATGATCAGTAGCCCGGCGACTACGAGACTTGCGATGGCCGCCACGGGCTTGACCGCTGCTTCGACCTGCGCGCCCAAAAGGCCTGCAAAAAAGCCTAGAATTATATACATGATGCCCCGTCCGCCCTGGTATGCGAGCACCTGCTTGGCCACAGTCAAGCGGTGTTTCCACAGCGGCAGCGTTTTATCTTGGGGTTGGTTATGAATGACCAATCCTGCGATGATCGGTCCGCACATGCCGGAGCAGTGGATGGTGACCCACAGCATGCCGACACCGACGAGCTGAGCGTAGAGGGGGGAGACGCGGGCAAATTCCATAGTAGTGGCACCTCACATTGGGGTGAGCGTTAAAGTGCCTGTGTTCTCCATGGTGGTCAATACGACAAAGTGTCGCAGGCTGTGCTCTTTGGTCGTCTAACGTGTATGGTGGCATGGACGGTGCAAGAGTTGCATCACCGCTTTTCGTCGATGGGTAGCTGAACGCATGCGATAGGATCGCAACGCGGCATTTTCGAAAGCGAAGGATTTACGAAATTCGCAAGCACAAAATCGACAAAACAGACACGTCCGGTCCACAAACGATGAGAGCACGCTCGCGCGGGCATTGGAGTGAATAGCCGTTCAGTGAATCCGATTCATTTCGGAAAACTGGCACGAAAATATCGATTTTAACGGAATCGATGACGATGCGGCATATTGTCGCATTTAGGCGAAAAGCCCATTCTTTCCTTGAAATGTGAGCGGAGATTCGGCTTTATAGTGTGCATGCGTGCTCACGCATTCGCTCATCCACCCGTTCGTCGCTCAGACGCCAAACGGACATGTACACGACAAACAGACACACGTTTTCATCTCGTGATTTCCCTATGATCGATTCGCTTGCTGGAGGTTGTAAGTGAGTAGTTTGGCAGAGACAAACACGGGCGTCCAAGCGTCGTCTTCTGACGCGGGTCAGCTCGAAATTCAGTACGATGACGGCATTGTCCGGAAGTTCGTCCTCGCGACGCTCTTTTGGGGTTTTGTCGGCATGTTGGTTGGGGTGATCGCCGCGATACAGCTCGCGTATCCGGATGCGAACACGCCGCTGAAGTATTTTAGCTTTGGGCGTATTCGTCCGATCCACACCAACGCGGTGATTTTCGCGTTTGCGGGGAACGGCATCTTTGCGGCGATGTACTACTCGACGCAACGCCTGGTGAAAGCACGAATGTTCAGCGATGCCATGAGCAAGCTGCACTTCTGGGGCTGGCAATTGCTGATCGCAGGGGCTGCGGTTTCGTATCTTCTTGGTTACACACAGACCAAGGAGTACGCGGAGCTCGAGTGGCCGCTCGACCTTTGGATGACCTTCATCTGGGTCGTGTTCGCGGTCAACTTCTTCCTGACGCTCAAAAACCGACGCACCAAGCACTTGTACGTCGCGATCTGGTTCTACATCGCGACGATTGTCACAGTGGCCATGCTGCACATTGTGAACAACTTGGTCATCCCTGTCGGCGCGTTCAAGAGCTACTCGATTTACTCGGGCGTCCAGGATGCAATGATTCAGTGGTGGTACGGACACAACGCCGTTGCGTTCGTTCTGACCACGCCCTTCTTGGGCTTGATGTACTACTTCCTGCCCAAAGCCGCGAATCGTCCTGTCTACTCTTACAAGCTCAGTATTCTGCACTTCTGGTCGCTGATCTTCCTCTACATTTGGGCAGGTCCGCACCACTTGCAGTACACCTCGTTGCCTGAGTGGGCGGCGACCCTCGGGATGGTCTTTTCGGTCATGCTTTGGATGCCCAGCTGGGGCGGCATGATCAACGGTCTATTCACGCTGCGCGGCGCATGGGACAAACTGCGTGCCGACCCCATCTTGAAGTTCTTTGTCGTAGCCATCACCTTCTACGGTATGGCGACTTTTGAAGGTCCCATGATGAGCGTCAAGTCGGTGAACGCCCTAACGCACTACACCGACTACACTGTTGCGCACGTCCACTCCGGCGCGCTTGGCTGGAACGGCTTCATGATCTTCGGGATGGTGTACTGGTTGGTGCCCCGCCTGTGGCAGACCGAACTCTGGAGCAAACGTGCGGCGAACGCCCACTTCTGGATGGGTACCGTCGGCATCCTGCTTTACATCGTGGCCCTTTACGCTGCGTCCATCAGCCAAGGTTTGAACTGGCGTGCTTTCGATGAGAGCGGCCAGCTGCTCTTCCCTGACTTCATGGAGACCGTCGTCACCATCATCCCCATGTACTGGGCGCGCGTGGCGGGTGGAACCCTCTACTTGGCAGGAACCGTCATTTGCTTGGTCAACGTAGCGATGACCATCCGCAAAGCATCCAAGAAGCTCGAAGATCCCAAGGCCATGGTCGCGCGCACGCCGAGCTGGCGCAACGCACCGGTTGCAGCAGGCAGCCAAGAGTCCATGCACCGCCGCTTCGAAGGATGGCCGCTTGTCTTCACCATCCTGACCATCATCGCCGTCGCATCGGGCTCCATCATCGAGATCATGCCGATGCTGTTGATGAAGGACAACGTTCCCAAAATCGAAAGCGTGAAGCCCTACACCGCCCTCGAGCTCGAAGGACGAGACATCTACATCGCCGAAGGCTGTGCGACCTGTCACACCCAGATGATCCGCCCCATGCGCCACGAGATCGAGCGCTACGGCGAATACAATAAGCCTGGCGAAGACGTTTACGAACACCCACACCTCTGGGGTTCCAAACGCACGGGTCCAGACTTGAGCCGACTCGGCGGCAAGTATCCTGACCTGTGGCACGTACGTCACATGGAAGATCCGCGCTCCACAAGCCCGAACTCCATCATGCCGTCGTACCCACACATGCTGACCGACAAGCTGAACCTGAACAATACCCAAGCCAAGATGCGTGGCTTGCGTAAGATCGGTGTGCCCTACAGCGACCAAGAGATCGAAAATGCGGTCGCGGATGCACAGGCACAGGCCAAGACCATCGCCGCCGCGGTGCACGAAGCCGGCGGTCCTCAGGACATTGAAGATCGTAGCATCGTTGCGCTCGTCGCCTACCTGCAGCGCCTGGGTACGGACATCCACCGTACCGATGACGCAGAGGCGGACGAGCAAGCGCGGAACAACAAGGTGACGCCATGAGAAAAGAAGTCATCAGTTCTGGCAACTTAGAAGTCTTTGCCGAGATCGCACTGTTCTTCTTTGTCGCGGCGTTTGCAGTCATCCTTATCCGCGCCCTGCTCATGCCCAAAGAAACAGTCCAACACTTAGAAAACATGCCCCTCAACGACGATGTAGGCGTTGGTCCACAGGAGAACTCTCATGGCTGAGCAAAACGAAGACAAGCTGATCGAGGGACACACCTACGACGGTATTCAAGAATACGACAACCCCATGCCCAAATGGTGGCTCTACCTCTTCTACGCCACCATCGCTTGGAGTGTGTATTACGTGGTTGGTATCAGCCTCGGCTGGATCAACAGCTACGACGACACCCTCGATAAACAAAACCAAAAGATCGAAGCATTGCGCGCAGAAGCAGCGCTGGCCTCGCCCCCAGTCACCGCAGAGCTGCTGGATGAAGCCATCGAAAGCGGAGAGCTGCTGGAAATCGGCCAAGCCAAATACGCAGGCACCTGCGCAGCATGCCACGGAAAGCAAGGTGAAGGCGGCATCGGACCCAACCTCACCGACGATGCTTGGCTACACGGCGGTAGCCCCATGGATATCCACCACATCATCGATGTGGGCGTCCCAGCCAAAGGCATGGCCGCATGGGGTAAAACCCTCTCGCACGACGAACACGTCGGGCTCGTAGTCTTCATCGATTCGATACGTAACACCAACGTGGAAGGCGGCAAAGCGCCAGAAGGCACCGCCTGGAAACCGGAGTAAGAGGCCATGGCCAACGAAGGACGGCCCAAAATGATCATCGACTCTCCTGACGAAGTCCTCTCCACCATGAGCGCCGACGGCAAACGCCGCTGGCTCTACCCGGTGTTGAGCGTCGGGAAGTTCTGGCAATCGCGACGTGTCATCGCATGGACGCTCATCGTCCTGTTCACCGCGCTCCCATGGCTGAAAATCGGCGAAAAACCATCGGTTTTCATCGATATCATGCGACGCGAATTCACCTTCTTTGGCCTCACCCTCTACTCCACCGACACCGTGCTGTGGATGCTCTTTCTACTCACGGTCCTCCTGACGGTTTTCTTTGGGACAGCACTGCTCGGCCGCGTTTGGTGCGGCTGGGCGTGCCCCCAAACCGTCTACCTCGAATTTGTCTTCCGACCGATCGAACGACTGATCGAAGGAAAAGAAGCCCAGCGCAAACGACGCGACGAAGGCCCGTGGAACTTCGATAAAGCCTGGCGAAAAGTGCTGAAGCACAGCATCTATCTGGTGATCGCCCTGCTTTTAGCCCACACTTTTGTCGCCTACTTTGTCAGCTGGGACCAACTGCTTCTGTGGATGACAGGCTCCCCGAGGGACAATTGGGCGTTCTTTGTGATGATGGCCATCACCACAGGGATGGTGTTCTTTGATTTCGCGTTCTTCCGCGAACAAATGTGCACCATCACCTGCCCCTACGCGCGTTTTCAGTCGGTGCTCATCGACAGCGATTCGATGATCGTGTCGTACGACCCGAATCGGGGAGAAAAACGCGGTCGACGCAACCGAGAACAACGGAAACTCGAGCGCGAAGGCGTCAAAATTGAGCTCGGCGATTGCATCGACTGCGGCGCGTGTGTGCGCACCTGCCCCACCGGCATCGACATCCGCAACGGCCTGCAAATGGAGTGCGTCGGCTGCACCCAATGTATGGACGCTTGCGATGCCATCATGATCAGCATCAACAAACCCGTGGGCCTCATCCGCTACACCAGCGAAAACGCGATCAACAACAAGCCCACACGCCCCGTGCGTCCACGCACTGTGCTCTACGGCCTCGCCCTGGTCGCATTGGTCAGCGCGTTCATCTTTGTACTGGTCGGCCGCAGCACCATCGACGTCAACATCGGTCGTGTAGTGAACGTGCCCTACATGCAAATGGGCGATGGCATCGGCAACAACCTGCGCTTTCGCATTCAAGACCGTATGCAGGATAGCGCCGTAGATATCGTCGCCATCGCTCCCGAAGGAGCACAAGTGCGCGTCATCGGACAAACGCCGCTCCAACTGCAACGCGGACGACATAAACGCGTCGAAACCTATGTGATCGTTCCGCGCGAGGCCTTCGTCAATGGCAGCGCACAAGGCATCTTCGAAATCCGAAGCGACGATGGTCGCGTACAACGCGCCACCTTCAACTTGATCGGCCCCTCAGACGCCGATGGAGTCAGCCCATGAGAATCCCCTCCCATATCCTCTACCCCGGCATGATCCTCTCACTGCTCGGTATGAGCATCGTGGTCGGGTTCGTCCTCGTCTACGCGGCCAAATCCGACGGCGGCGCCCAAGTCATGCCCGACTACTACGAGCACGCCGTGCACTGGGACGCCGAAGAAGCCGTGCGACGAGACAGCCGTGCTCTCAACTGGCAAGTGCAACTCTCGCTCGGAGATAACGCCCAAGGCACCCTCACCGTGCGCGACCGCAACGCTCAACCCGTCGAAGGCCTCGAAGGCGAAGTCCACCTGCGCCGACCCCAACTCGCCGAAGACCTAGCCGTCGCAGAGCTCGTCGCAGATGCAGAAAACGCTGGCACTTACACCTTCGAAGCGCCCGCGTATGCGCCAGGCTATTGGGACGTAATCCTCCAGGCTGAACTCGACGGCACGCCCGTCCACCTCTCGCACCGTCAACGCTTGCCATGAGCCGAACGCCCTCTCCCATGGTTCCCTGCGCACACTGCGGACTTCCGTCTCCGCCACCGCGCACAGAAGATGACCCAGCCTTCTGCTGTGTGGGATGTGAGGCGATTTACCATGCGATCCACCAAGGTGGATTCGAGAACTACTACGCACTCAAAGGCATCGGAAACCAAGGCGTTGCGCCACGCGGCGTCGACCGAAGCCACGAGAAATTCGCCTACCTCGATAGCGACGAGTTTCTACAGACCCAAACCGAAGCCATGCCCGACGGCCACCGGCGTGTACAACTGCACCTAGAAGGTGTGCACTGCGCCGGTTGTGTCTGGTTGACCGAAAAAATGCCCTTCAGCCTGGACGGCATCATCGACGCACGCCTCTCCCTCGCGCGCGGACGCCTCGATGTGCGCTGGGACCCAAGCAAAGCACGACTTTCTGAAGCCGCACAATGGCTCGCACGCTTTGGGTTCATGCCGCACCCACTGCGCCAAGACCGCATCGATGGCGCAAGCAGCGCAGAACGAGAACTGCTGAAACGCGTTGGCGCAAGCTGGGCTATCAGCGGAAATATCATGATCATGGCCGTCGCAGGATACGGCGGCCTGAACATGATCCAAGATCCCATGCTTTCGAATTTCATGCGTTGGGTCTCGCTGCTTTTGGCGTCCATCTCTATGGTTTACGGCGGTGGTGTGTTCTTCCGCCGCGCCATCGAATCGCTGCGCGGCATGCGTCAAAACACAGGCGGTGGCCCAGCATGGGCGCGCCTCTCCATGGACGTGCCGATTGCGCTCGGTTTATTCGTTGGTTGGCTGCACTCCGCCGTGGCCACCGTGCGCGGCACAGGCGATGTGTGGTTCGACTCCATCGCCGTGCTCATCGCAGCCTTGCTCACCGCGCGCTGGCTCCAAATGCGCGGCCGCCGCTACGCCGGCGAAGCCACAGAACGCATGCTATCGCTGCTCCCCACCACCGCGCGCCGCATCAACGCCCAAGGGGAACTTGAAGACATCCCCGCAGACCAACTCGCTGTAGGTGATTTGATCGAAGTCCGCGCAGGCGATGTGGTGGCCGCAGACGGTGTGGTCGAAAAAGGCAAATCCACCCTCTTCCGCGCCGTGGTCAGCGGCGAAAGCCGCCCCGAACCCATCGACGTCGGCCAAAGCATCGAAGCCGGCGTCACAAACCTTGGCGCCGTACTCCAAGTGCGCGTGCACGCCGCCGGAAACGACACCCGCATCGGCCGCCTCATGCAATGGGTCGAAGAAGGCGACCGCAGACGCGCCCCAGTCGTACAGCTCGCCGACACGCTCGGCGGCCTCTTTGTCCTGGTGGTGCTCGCAGCAGCGCTGGTCACCGGCGTCGTATGGAGCTTCATCTCTCCAGAACACGCGGTTTCGCACGTGGTTGCACTCCTCGTGATCTCGTGTCCCTGCGCATTGGGTATGGCCACGCCCCTTGCGTTGACGGTCGGCGTTGGGCGCGCAGCCAAACAAGGCATCTTCATCAAACACGATGATGTGTTGCAATCGCTCGCCCAAGCCACCCACGTACTGTTCGACAAAACCGGCACACTCACCGAAGGCAAGATGGTGGTCGGACAGATCATTGGCGATGCGCAAGCAGCGCATGACGCCGCCATCTTGGAGCTCCAAAGCGTCCACCCTATCGGGCAAGCCATCACGCGCTGGGCACGTAAAAATGCTGAGGTCTGGCCGCCCACCAGCCCAGCCTCCGCTGTCGAAGAGACACCCGGCGCAGGTATCTCGGGAACGGTCGACGGCCGACACATCGCCATCGGCAAGCTGTCATGGCTCCAAGAGAGCTGTAATGAAGGCAGCGAACACGCTTGGGAAACCATTGCACACGATTTTGCGACGCGCGGCGGTTCCCCCGTTTTTATCGCGGTCGATCACGTCATCACCTGCGCACTCTTTATCGGCGATCAAATCCGCGAGAACACCCCAGCCCTGCTCGATGCGCTGCGCGCGCGCGGCGTGCAGGTCGGTTTACTCTCAGGCGATCACCCTCAGCTCGTTCAGCAGTGCGCGCAAGCGCTCGATATTCCAGCAGAGCTCACGCACGGTGGCGTCACGCCTGAGGGCAAACGGGATGTGATTATGGCGCTCAAAACGCAACATCCCAAGGCGGTCGTCGTGATGATCGGCGATGGTGTGAACGATGCCGTGGCCATGCAAGAAGCGCACGTAGGGATTGCGGTGCACGACGGCGCGCAAGCCGCTCTTGTCGCCGCAGATATCTTTGTGACGAGCGAGGGCGTGGCGCCCATTGGCTTGCTCATGGATGGCACGCGCACGGTCATGCGTACCGTCAAACGCAACTTGCTCGGCTCCGCCATTTACAATGCTGTGGGCATCAGCGCTGCAGCACTCGGCGTGGTGGTTCCTCTTGTTGCGGCTGTGGCAATGCCTTTTAGCTCGCTCTTTGTCATCACGTCGTCGCTTATGCAGCGCTCTTTTGATGTGCGCTCACAAGCTACGCTCGATCATGCGGTTGCGAACGACAGAAAAGATCCTACATCACCTGCAGTGATCTCTATGCAACTTGTGCAGGAGGAACGCGGATGAACATCGTATTTTTCATTTTACCTTTGGCTGTTTGTTTTGCGGCCGTCTCGGTGTGGGGCTTCTTTTGGGCTGCGCGCAAGGGACAGTATGATGATTTAGACACGCCGCCTTTGCGCATTCTCATCGACGAGGAATACGTCGATGGCGCAGAGGCATCCAAGCAAAAACAGGCTTGATTGGAGCGCTTCTCGGTGAAAACCGAGCGGCGGACCGTTGACCTCTGCGCTCGCTTGTGCAACGCATTCTGGCAGTGTTTGCCCCATGCCGCCGATGATCGGATGGGCGCTTTCTCATCGTCTCACCGGAGCACGTTATGACATCTCCTGTTCGCGTCGCTGTCACAGGCGCCGCCGGTCAAATCGGTTACAGCCTCCTCTTCCGCATCGCCAACGGCGACCTTTTGGGTCCTGACCAGCCGGTCATTCTCCATCTTGTTGACCTGCCCCAAGCCGAAGACGCTTGCCGCGGCGTGGTGATGGAGCTCGAAGACTGCGCGTTTCCGTTGCTCAAAGGCACACTCGTGACCTCTGACTACGAAAAAGGATTCGGAGATATCGATATCGCCATGCTCGTGGGCTCCAAGCCACGTGGACCAGGCCAAGAGCGCGCAGACCTGCTCAAAGATAACGGCCAGATCTTTATCGGCCAAGGTGACGCCATCGACCAAAACGCCAAGAAGGACGTCAAAGTCATGGTCGTAGGTAACCCCTGCAACACCAACGCCCTCATCGCGCGCAGCCGCGTCAAACGCACCGACGCACGCAACTACACCGCCATGACACGCTTGGACCAAAACCGCGCCATGGCACAACTCGCTGCCAAAACTGGCAAACCCGTCGAGTCCATCAAGAACTTGGCGATCTGGGGCAACCACTCCCCCACCATGTACCCCAACTGGTTCCACGCGACCATCGACGGCGTCCCCGTCACCGAAGCGGTTAATGACGACGCATGGCTCAAAGGCGAGTTCCTTGAGCGCGTCCAAAAGCGTGGTGCAGAGATCATCGGTGCACGCGGCAAGTCGTCTGCAGCTTCCGCAGCTTCGGCGGCCCTCGATCACGTACGCTCCTGGGCCACCGGCGAAATGACCGGCGACTTCGTCTCCATGGCCGTTCCTTCGGACGGTTCCTACGGCGTTCCAGAAGGTATCATCACCTCCTTCCCCGTGCGCATCACCGCACCCTGGAAATACGAGATCGTTCAAGGCCTTGAGCTGAACGACTACTCCAAAGCAGCCATCAAGCACTCCAACGACGAGCTCCTCTCGGAGCGCGAAGCTGTCGAAGAAATGCTCTAATCTCTAGAATTCCTTCTAGAAAACTTATTTAAAGCGCATCCTCTAGGGGGTGCGTTTTACGTTTTGTAGCGTTGTGCTTGATTTCAGCTGCTTTCATCACAAGATAGAGCTCCTTTGGCACAAATTCGACGTCGTTCGCGTTGGCGCTCCTTGTCGAGTCTCTTTATACTATTCTTCATTCCACTCTCCATTCTCTACAGGGAAACAGGTGCAAAGCTCCGCTGCTCCCCCGTCTCAAACCGTATCTTCCGATCTGCAGCCAGCCCTCAGCCCCAGCCGGCTCCGGCCTGCATGGTTATGGGGATTGATTCCGGCTGTCAGCGCGATCACTTACCCTTACGCTCTTAAATACTCGTACTTGATTGGTGCGGCCCAAGATGCGCCTTCGGTGCTGTGGCAAGCAGCGTCGATGCTCTCGCTGTTTTGGGCGATGCTCGTGCCGGCCATTGGGCTCTATTTCGCTCGCCAGTTGCCGGGCAATACGCACATGCGACGCTTGGCGTATCTAAGCGTTGTAGCGCCTGCGCTCTATGTTTTCTTAGGTGAAATCCAACGCATTTTTCACAGCCCCGTCTCCGATGAACTGGTGTGGTGGACGCTTTGGATCATTCTCATCGCAACGGGTGTTTCAGCCTCTCAGGACGAAATCCGACCAAGTACGAACCGTTCCACGCGGCGGTGGCGCGCCGTACATGCCGTCAACGCCACCTTGCTTACCGTGTTTGTGCTCTTCCACCTGCTGAATCAAAGCGCGAGCCTCTTTGGCGAAGAGCTCTACACCCAACTCCAAACCCTAGGTCGACATATCTATCGCATGCCCGTGATCGAAGCGATCTTGGTAGGGCTCATGATCAGTCAAGTCATCAGCGGCATCCGCATCGCGTGGAAATGGGGCCCCCTCAAGACGGACGCCGCCCGTGTAATGCAGGTGGGCGCGGGCATGTTCTTAGCTGTTTTCATTGTCGCGCACCTTCTTTCTATCTTCTTATACACTCGCACCATTCACGCTGTGCCCACAGATTGGAGTTACGCTATCGGCGCTCCACAGGGTTTACTCAAAGATCTGTGGAACATTCGTCTTATCCCTTATTACGGTTACGCAGTTTTCTTTGTGCTGAGCCACATCATTTCGGGGGTACGTTGGATCGCTATTCAGCGCGGTGCAGATTTAGCGCGCACCCATCGTTTTTGGTTCGCGGGAAACTTGTTGGCTGTCGCCGTCAGTTTGGCGGTACTTATCGGCATGGTCACACCCACGCTTTAGTTCGTTGCCCTTACGCGCACGCAGGGCGAACCTTTTATGCACGCCCTCCGCCTTCGAAGGCGGGGAGATGGGGACAAGACCGCTTAAAAGCCTTCTGCGCCAAGGGTAGCGAGTCTCACAGCGATATCGCGCACATCGTGGCGTTGGTGGTCACGCAAGCGGTTTAAGTCTAGGCCGATAAGGGTGACGCTTTCTTCAAGGCGCATGGCTTCTTCACGAAAGCGCGTCCATTTTTCTTCATCGCTGCGGCGTTGATCGGCGCGTTTTTCGATGCGTTGTGCCTCCCGCCAGCGATCTTGGGCGCGTTTGTTAAGCTGCTGCAATTCGGTGCGATAGCGGTGGACTTGGACATCGAGCTCGTCCAGTCGCTCGGGAATTTGAGCTTTTAGACGAATGCGTAAACCGTCGATGAGCAGCACACGATCTTGGAACCATTCTAAGCTTTCCGGGGACCAAGTCTCTACAGCTTCTAGCAGGCTACTTGAGTAGGGCAGATCGCAAGCTGTGTAACCATATACCGGCGGCCTGCCGCTCAGTTCCACCCTTTCCTCGATGCGGGTATCCCGTTGTTCTTGTCGACGCTTGCAGACTGGGCTTTGGCTGCCGGGATCGCAGATGGGTGCGGTAAAACACCACATTAAGGCATAACGGATTGCGTAGAGGGAGGTCGGCTCAAAAGCATCTGGTGGAATATCTCCAAACGCTTGGCTCATTTCGTACTCGACCTGCGCAAGACCTTGACGCACGTCGCTGCCGAGCGCTTCTACCTCTTGGCGTGTGGACGTGATCTCATCCATTGGAAACTGCAACACATCTTGGGCGCGCATACAGCCCTGCGTTCCGCCACCGATTCCTAAACCAAGGATTGCAACCAGAAGGATGGTCAGCCTCCCCACATGCATAAAATTCCTACGAACTTTGGAACGATTCCTTGAAGCGAGGTGCCAAAATACATATACGATCATCTTCGCCGGAGATTCCCTGAGGTGGGAACATGCCGAGCAAAGCTTTTCACCTATGTGAGTAATCCAGATGGAACGCACCAAAGTCACCTTGAGGACATTGGGAGAGCGCTACAAGAGCGAAACTCCCATTACGATGGTCACAGCTTACGATGCAACCTTCGCCCGTCTATTTGATCAGGCGGGTGTAGACACTTTGCTGGTTGGCGACTCACTTGGCAACGTGATTCAGGGCCAAGACACTACCTTACCTGTCACCTTAGAAGACATTATTTATCACACACGGTGCGTTTCACGCGGTGCGCGTCGTGCGCACATCGTCGCTGACCTTCCGTTCTTGGCGTACGGCACAAGCTTAGAAGACGGCATACGCTCCGCGGGTCGCCTCATGAAAGAAGGCTTTGCGGAATCTGTAAAACTCGAAGGCGGAGAGTTCAATGCAGAGCTCGTCCATCGCCTGACGCAAATCGGCATCCCCGTGGTCGGACACCTTGGTCTCACGCCCCAAGCTTACCACGTCATGGGCGGATATAGCGTACAAGGACGCGGGGAAGACGCAGCACAACGCCTCCTGCGCGACGCCAAAGCACTCCAAGATGCAGGCGCATGGGCTGTCGTCCTAGAAATGGTGCCAGCGCCGCTCGCCAAAAAAGTTACCGAAGCACTACACATTCCCACCATCGGGATCGGCGCGGGACCCCACACTAGCGGCCAAGTGCTTGTCGGCTACGACCTCCTGGGCATCAACGACGAGTTCAAGCCAAGTTTCTTAAAACATTACGCATCCTTAGCAGATGTCATTCGCGATGCCGTGCGCACCTACTGTGACGAGGTCACCGCACGAGAATATCCCGACGAAAAACATTCCTTCAGCAAATAAGCAAAACCGCTTTCGTCGATTTTTCCGCATGCAAACGCCAAGAGTTCCAAAAGACTTTTGGCGTTTTCTCGTTCACGTGCTAGCGCGCGCCCAGCGTGTCTTCATTCTTCGTGTTTTCTCTTTCGCCAGCATGGTTGCGCACATGACCCTCGCGATTCAAGACAACGACGCCCTTACTCAAGCACTCAAAGCCCACCGCGGCCAAAGCATCGGCTTTGTACCCACCATGGGATTTCTGCACGAAGGCCACCTCTCGCTCATGCGTCAGGCGCGCAAAGAAAATGACATCGTGGTGGTCAGCATCTTTGTAAACCCCACCCAATTCGGCCCGAACGAAGACCTCGATCGCTACCCGCGCGACCCCGAAGGCGATTTGGCAAAATGCAAATCCGTGGGCGTGGACTTTGTATGGATGCCAAACACCGCATCCATGTATGCAGCCGACCATAGCACCACCGTGCAAGTCCGCGATTTAACAGAACATCTTTGCGGCGCATCACGTCCTGGACACTTCGATGGCGTCACCACCATCGTCAGTAAACTCTTCCATCGTGTGCGCCCTGATCGCGCGTACTTTGGCCAAAAAGATTACCAGCAGCTCGCCGTCATTCGCCGCATGGTGCGTGATTTGGACATGCCGGTAGAGATCGTCGGCCTTCCCATTGTTCGCGATGCAGATGGATTGGCGCTCTCGAGTCGCAATAAATATTTGAGTCCTGCGCACCGCCAAGATGCGCTTCTGCTTTCGAAGGCGCTCGAACGTTCCCAAACGCTTTGGCAGCAAGGCGAGCGCGACGCTCAAAAACTCATCCAAGAGCTGCGTCAAACCATCGAAGCCGGTGAGCACACACGGGTAGATTATATCGAACTGGTGGACGCCGATACCTTGCGGCCTTTGACCGATGCTCCGAGCGAGCATCCTGTGGCAGCGCTTGCAGTATTTGTGGGCGAAACGCGCCTCATCGACAACGCGCGTCTCGACGCTTAGTTCTCGCGCAGCGTTCGAATTCCGGAGCGCGAGCTACAGAGCCAATCCGTGCGCGCGCGCCTTAAAAATAATGCACGCTCAGCACGAGCACGAGCAGGTTACAGGCTGCGTGATACACCACCGGCGCACTGATACCGCCTGTACGCTCGCGCAATGCACCAAAGAGCAACGACGGAAAGAACACGCTCAAACGCGTGAGATTTACCGTCGCGATCAAGTGCACGAGCGCAAAGAGTACCGAACTCACCACGATGCCCCACGTGAGCGGCAAGCCCCAAATATTGATGCCTTTGCGCCCCCACGCTTGGTGCAAACGCTCCTGTAGATAGCCGCGAAAGAAGAACTCTTCTGGAATGGCTACCAGCACAACCTGTGTGAGCAGCATGGTGAGCAACCACCCATAACCAAACGGTATTTTGACTCCATGATCGGTGTTCTCGCCTTTGGGCTGCGCGCCTGCACCGGCTCGGATCCTGTCCGCCCCAAGGGTTTCGCCGGCTTGTGTGGCCACGATTTCTAGGGATGTTGCGCCTTGGATGTGGAATTTTTGAAAGAGGTAGCGTGGGGATTCTCCTTCGAGGGCAAGGTGTTTCTGGGCGTGGTTCGCCCCAAAATCCTCCCTGCTTTCGAAGACAACGCCTGGGGGTGCGGGTGTGATTTGCAACGTCCATGGCGTTTCGGACACCTTCCAAGCCACAAAGCTTTGTTGGCCCCACGTCCACACGTACACGTCTCCGTCGTCCGTGCGGTGGGGTGCACCGTAAAAGTCTGTACCGAGTTGGGTATAGTTATGCGCGCTAAAGTTCGACGCTCGGTGGTTGATGCGGGTTTCCCAGAGATGAAAGAGCGGGCTGAACAGCGCGACGGTGAGGAGGGTTGCGATAGCGCCCCAAACCAAACCGCGTTTCCAGTCGTTGAACTGGAGGCCGTAATCCGACTCGTGCTCTCCTTTTTTTCTGAGGAAATACCCTGGCACGAGCAGGAAGATCAGCGCCGCGATAAAGCCGAGATTGCTATGAATCCATGGGACGGCTTGTCCGACGACGCTTGCGAGGATGAGCAAGACGGCGGCGACGCTCCAAGCGATGAGCGCTTCGGTTTGCTTCGAGGTGCGGGGGGCCGGATCGGTCATGGTAGGTGCTCACAACAGCAATGCGCAGATCTTCGGTGTTCTTTGTACGAACGACGACGGATCTGCGCATGGATGATTAAGAGTTTTTCTGTCGAAAGCAAAGACCTACGTGCTCGTCGGCGTGCAGGTGAGCTTACAGAGCGCTCAGTCGGCGAGGCCGAGGACCATGGGGCTCGTGCCTTGAAGGATGTACAGGTTGTAGATGGAGGACATGCGTGACGAGACGGCGTCGACGTAGGCCAGTTGTGCTTGGTAGAGCTGGTTTTGCGCTACGTCGACGTCGAGTGCACTGGCTGCGCCGAGTTGGCGCGCATCGTGTGTGAGCTCATAGTTTTCGGTTGCGAGCGCGACTTCGGCTTCGGCTTGTTCTACGAGTCCCTCTTGGTTTTGTAGTTCCAGCCAAGCTTGGTGGATTTCGTTACGGATTTGGTCGCGCTGATTTTCTAGTTCGAGTTGTGCGCGCGCTTGTTCGATGCGCGCGCTGCGTCTGTCGCGTCCTGCGGCACCGCCGTCATAGATATCCCACGATGCAACAAGGCCGACCGACCAGTTGAAAATGTTGCCTGTAAACAGGGTTTTACGCGCCAAACTTGCGGTGCCTTGGGCCATGAGCACGGGGTATTTCCGAGCTTTGGCTTCGCGCGCGAGGGCGTCATTGCGTTCGATCTGCAGTTGTCCGGCGCGGAATTCTGCGCGCTCGTCCATGGCTGCGCTTAGGATTTCTTCGAGCGAGGTAGGCGCATCGATGGCGTCAGGTATATCCACGTCGAAGTCTGCATCGGTGCGCAGGAGCGTGGCGAGCGAGCGGATGGAGAGTTCGTATTGTGTGGTCGCGTTTCTGAGGTCACGCAGGGCGGCACGGTATTGGACTTCGGCGCGGGTGGCGTCGAATTTCGGACCGGCTTGCTCTTCGAAAAGGATGGTCGCCTGGTCGAGTGTGAGCTTCGCGTTGGCGACGTTCTGTTGTGCGACGGAAACGAACTGTCGCAAGGTCACCGCCTGAAAGAACAATTGGTTGTAGGCGATGAGCGACTGTTGCGCTGCGACTTCTACGCTTGCGCTCGCTTGGTCTTGTACGATTTGGGCGAGGCGTTTGGCTGGAAAAATCTGCGCTGTGAACAAGGGTTGTGTGACGGTCAGGGTACCCGAATAGTCGGTGCGCGGCTGAACCACCATATCGGCGTCGCCAGCATCTTGCATCGCCATTTGCCGGATGTCTTGGTCTGGGTTCGCGTCCATGTAGGCTTTGAGCGCGGCGTCGCTTTCGTAGACCGACTGCAGATAGGGCACGAGCGGTTGGAACATCTGTCCCATGCCCATGGTAATCTCGCGGCTGTGGTAGATCACTTGTGCACTAACGTTCACGCTCGGCGCGAAGATCTGCTTGGTTTGCGACTCGATGATCGCCGCATCTTCCAACGATTTGCGTGCGATCTCGATCTGCAGATTGTTGGCTTTGAGCAGCTCCATTCCTGCTTCGTAATCAAGGGTACGCGAGGCGAATTTCGAACGCTCTAGCTCCGGAAGTTTGGGCGCCTCGAACTTCTCGAGTTCTAGGTTTCGTATGTCTTCGGGGGTGAGCGCTTCGAAGGCTTGGCGATCCATGGGCTGAAGCACAGAAGGAGAAGCGTCGTCGGTGTCGGGAGTTTGTGCAAAGGTGATGTTCGCAGCGACGAGGCTCGCACACGCGATGCCTACGGAAATCATGCGTTTCATCATGGCGTATCTCCTTCAGAATCGTCCGATGCAACCGAAGAATCCTCTTGGAGTTCCCCAGATTTGATCGGTTGTGTATTGGAGCGGCGCGTTGGAACGCTTGCCGCTTCGTCGACGCCCAATCCAGTATAAATCGGCTGCGTACCGGTCGCGGGCGCACCCGCAACCGCGAATTGCGGTTCCGCTGCGGGCTTGAACCGGCTGGTGATGTTCTCCGCAATCCAAATCTTGGTTCGCTCCGCGAGCACGTACATGGCCGGCGTGACCACAAGCACAAGGACGGTCGAAACCATCAGACCTGCGGTGACGGCGTTGGCCATCGGCCCCCAGAGCTCCACCGAGTTTCCGCCGAAATCGAGTGAGAATGTCTTCGCGTCGAGCGAAACACCGATAACAGTGGGGATGAGCGAGAGAATGGTGGTCAGTGCAGTGAGCATGACAGGACGGAAACGAACCACGCCACCGGTGAGTACTGCTTCGTTCAACGAAAGCCCGCGCTCACGCAGCTGGTTCATATAATCGATGAGTATGATCCCGTTGTTGACGACAATTCCCGCAAGGGAAATGACGCCCACACCCGTCATAATCATGACAAAAGGTGCCTGCTTGACCACCAGCATCAAGAAGACACCGATGAGCGCGAGCAGAACCGAGAACATGATGATGCCCGTTTGAAGCAACGAGTTAAACTGCGTGATAAGAATCAGGATAACGATAGAAAGCGCAGCGAGCATGGCGTTCGAGAGGAACTCCTGTGCCTCTTCTTGTTCCTTGTTCTGGCCCGTCCATGCGGTTTGGTAACTCGGCGGTAAGCCCAAGTTGGCATCGATGGCTTTTTGTGCTTCGCGGAGCACGGCATTCTCGTTATAGCCTTCCTTAACATCCGCGCTGATGGTGATCACACGCGAGGAATCGACGTGCTGAATCGCGCCGTAGCTGTCCTGAATGTTGAACTCCGCAATTTCATTGATCTGGACGCGTTCTCCAGAAGGCGTTTTCACATACAAGGTGGCGACATCTTCGATGTTTTGACGTCGGCTTTCTTTCATTCGAACTACAATGTCGTATTCGTCATCGTCTTGGCGGAATACCGAGGCTTCTGTGCCGTTGACCGCTGCGCGAATCGTCGATGCGAGACCGAGCGTCGAAACACCAAGAAGGCCTGCTTGGCGGCGGTCCACACGGACGTTGAGTTCTTGGCGACCTGTTTCAAAGTCAGACTTCAGGTCGACGATGCCGTCTACGCCACGAATAATCGCCATGGCCTCGGTAGAGAGGTTCTGCAGGACGGTGTAGTCGCGACCTTGGAGCTCAAGGTTGATGGGCGCACCGGTGGGTGGTCCCATTTCTTCGCGTTCGACTTCGAAGCGAGCGCCAGGGATGGTATCGAGGTGTTCGCGCAGCGCCAAGATGAACTCTTGAACTTGCTTGGGCTGGATAAAGTCGTCCTCGAACTCGATCGACACGCGGCTTTCGTGTGCGGTTGCGGCGCCAGCGCCGCCAAGAGCGCCTTGGCCTGTACCGGCGCCCACGCCCGCGGTCAGGTGTTTCACGCCTTCTCGGTTGAGAATCCATTCTTCGACCCGGCGCACGGTCGCGTCGCTCGCCTCAATGTTCGAACCATCGGGCAGAACCACGTTGACCTTGATACGTTCGGGTGTGGTCGATGGGAAGAATTCCATGCTCCCGTTAAAGCTCACGAACAGGAAGATACTGCCGATCAACATCACAATCGAAGCAAAGACAGTGACCAACGCACCCAGGGTGGTCTGCGTCGCTAGGCTGAGGGTTTTATGATAAAGCTTATAAATTCCGGTCGTTGGAACGTTTCGGGCCTCGTCTAGACCGTCATCCACCGTAGTACCGATGAGATCTGGATCGACCTTCATAAAGGTGGCGCAGAGCACAGGGTTGATCACCAGTGCGACAAAGAGGCTCGAACACAGGACCACAGTCACCGTCATGGGCAGATAGAACATGAACTCGCCCATGATACCTGGCCAGAATAGGAGCGGCACAAAGGCACCTACGGTGGTTGCGGTCGAACCTACAACCGGCCAAGCCACCTCAGCGACCGCGTCCATGGCTGCCTGTACACGCGGCTTGCCCATGGTCATGTGGCGGAAAACGTTCTCGACGATAACGATCGCGTTATCGACCAACATACCAAGCGCCAATACCAAGCTGAACAACACGACGATATTCAGCGTGATCCCCATAATCGAAAGCACGATAAAGGAGATCAGCATGGAGAACGGTATGGCCGTCGCGACAAAGATCGACGTTCGCAAACTCCCGCCACGATCAAAGAACAATAGGACGATGATCGTCAGGATGAGCGGAATCCACGGGTTGATGTGAATGCCTGTGAGCGCGTTGAATGCAATGGTCAACGCCACAACCAGGGCCACCACACCGAACTTGATCAAGCCCGTTCGGATTTTCCCTAAGAAAATCATCAAAACGGTCAGAACAAGGAGTAGGCCTGTCAGAATGTTGTTTTCGAGTTCGTGCAGCTGCTCGCGAATCTCGTCACTCACATCATCGAGTACGGTGAAGTCGATCGAGTTGCCGTACTGCGCCTCGTACGAATCTACGAGTTCGCGCAGCTCATCGGTAATGCGGATGATGTTCTCGCCCGCGCGTCGTGTCACGATGACCGAGACCGCCTGCTCCATTTCGATGCGCGAATACGACGTGACATCCTCGAAGCCGTCGATGACCTCGGCGACATCGCGCACGTAGATTGCAACGCCGTCTTCTTCGCGCACGATGACGTCTTCGATCTCTGCAACTTCTTCGAATTCACCGGGCACCCGAACCAGGTAGGTCTGGTCCCCTACATCGATGGAACCACCTGGGATGTTCTGGTTTTCTTGGCGAATGGCGTCGATAAGCTCATCGAAAGAGACGTTGTAATATGCCAGAAGGTCCGGATCTCCCTCTACGCGAATCTCGCGCTCCAAGCCGCCGATGATCCGTGCATCAAGGATACCTTTGACACGGTTGACGTCATCTTTAAGCAGTGTTGCGACACGCTTGAGTTCCACCAGATCGATATCACCGCTCAGGGTGATGTTCATGATGGGGAAGTCACTAAACGAGATCTCGGTGATGATGGGATCTTCCGCGTCATCAGGGAGTTCAGGTTTGGCCAAGTCTACACGCTCGCGCACGTTCGAAAGCGCGGTATCCATGTCCACACCGGCCTTGAACTCGATGGTGATCATGGCCATGCCATCGGCGGCGGTCGAACGGATTTCCTCGACGTCTTTGAGTCGTTCGAACTCTTCTTCGAGCTCGTCGATGATAAGCGTCTCGATATCTTCGGGCGAGACGCCGATGTATGGCACGTTGACCATCACGTAGGGGATGGTGACGTCAGGCTGTGCTTCGCGTGGAAGTGCCTGATATGAGCGCCATCCTGTGACGGCCAAGATCACCATGAAAACGAAGATAGTGACCGAGTGCCGGATGCTCCAATTTGTAATACCCATAGGGATCTATCGCCTTGTACGTAGAGCCAAACCAAGAGGGAGAAATGCCAGCATCAGTCCGCGCGCAACGCGGCCTCTTCTGCATCCTCTGCACTATCTTTTTCACTATCGCGCTGAGATTTGGGCATGAGGCCCGCTTTCTGGCGCGCTTCGTCGAGTTGTTTTCCGCAGCACACGCCTTCGTTCGCTGACTGGAGGTGTTCGCCGGCAATCAGATCTCGTTGCCCTCGAATGACCAGCTCATCGCCTGCGTGCAGTCCGCTGAGTACGATGACGTAGCGGCCGTATGCCGTGCCGAGCTCTACGCGGCTGACTTCGGCGACACCATCTTTGATGGTGACGGCTTCGGTACCGCGGCTACCTTGGCGCAAGACGTCGCGGGGAACCACCACGGCTTGTTCGTGCACGGCCTTGCTCAAAAGCACATCTGCGCGCATGCCGGAGCGGATGGTCCCTTCGCTGTTATCTACGTGAATTTCCACCGGAAAGCTTCGGCTGCGGCTGTCTGATTCCGAGCCGATACGCACGATTTTCCCTTCGAAGCTCTTGTCGAGCGCTGGGACGATGACGTTGGCGATATTGCCTTGTTTGACGTAACGAATCTGACGCTCGGGGAGATGCGCGATGATTTTGATCGTGCTCAAATCGCCGATACGCGCGACCACGGCGCCGGGCGATGCGTATTCGCCGAGCTCTGCATTCTCTTCAAGAACGGTGCCTGAAAAGGGTGCACGCAGGCTGGAGTTGCCTACGCCCACTTGGGCCGCGCGCTTGGATTGGACGAGCGACTCGCGTTGGGTTTTGAGCTGATCGAGTTGCTGTTGCGAGGACAGGCCGCGCTCGATCAAGCGCTCCGTGCGCGCGATATCCAGTTCCGCTTGGTTGATCTGGGCGGTCATCTCGGCGATTTGCGCGCCCGCTTGGCGGGTGTCTACCTTCAGAAGGGTTTCGCCTTTGGTGACTTGCGCGCCTTCGGTGAGATTATAGGTGGTGATGCGACCCGCGACCTCGGGCGAGAGCGTCGCACTACGTATGGGCTCGGTTACACCGGTGAGATCGATGTACTCCACAAAGGTGGTTTCTTCGAGCGTTACGGTATCCACCACCGCCCCAGCGGATTGTTCCGCCGCGACATCCTCTTTGACCTCATCGCTCGAGCAGCCGATGGCGAACATCAGTGTGGCGGCGGTCAGAAACGATATTTTCCGAAAGGTTGGAGAAAGTTTCATGGGGTCTCCTGCGTCGCGCTCTCCGCAAGTTCAGAGAGGAGCGTACTTACGTGATCATTTAATTGATGGAGGGTGCCGGTGGGCAGCGGTGCATCATCGCGCAAAATCGCTGCGACCCGAGGGGTCAGCGATCGCACGATCTCGTCGACGTCAAAGGACATGCCCATGCGCAATAACGGAAATAAAAACGCATTCAGCATGCCGCTCAAAACCAAGTAACCATACTCGGCGCGTTCTTGGCTGATCGTCGGCTCAAGTTCCTGAATCGACGCGCAAAATAACTTTTTGGATGTATCAAAAAATCCGTAAACGAGGCCGTCCAAATGGCGCATGTCCGGGCCCCACAAAGCGCCCAGAACCAGACGGAGCGCGGTCGGATGCTCGGTGGTCACGGCAAGACCCGAGCGATACCATTGCGATATCAAATCCTCTAAGGTCTTCACGCCCACAATCGCGTCGCGTATGCGCGTGAAATGCGCGTCAAATCGCTCCGCAATCAAGGTCTGCAAAAGCTCATCCTTGGAGCCGAAATAGTAGTAAAGAACAGGCGCAGTGACGTTCGCTTGTCCTACGATCTCGCGGACGCTCGTCGCCGAAAACCCCTGCGAAGCAAAAAGGCTCTCGGCGGCCAGCATGATCCGCTCACGATTGTCCTGAGACTCCTGACTGGTCTTGGTCATAGGTCTTCACGATAAAAAATAAATCTTGCGCGTTTCAACCGCTGAGACCAAGGTGCTCGAGCACTGCGCGCGGGCGATGCTCTGATGTATTGCTAACACTCGCTAAGACGTCAAGCGGATTTTTTAACTAGTGCTCGCTAAACAAGCGAACACGTGATGTGTCGGTGCGTACATGTCGGACGCGCGACGTGCCGCAGTGTTCGGCCCGTACCGTTTGATGGGATGCGCAGCACCCCACCCCTTCCGCTTTCGAAGGCGGGGGCGATGCGAAATAAAGGATGTCTAAGAGGGCATTCAGCGCGTCAGATGGCATCAGGACGAGGCGCGCTTCGGGCGTGGGGCGTCAAAATCGTTCAGCGAACGCGTTCCCAGCGTGTATCCGGAAAGTTTCCGTCGGTGGGCGGGCGATTGGCACGCACAATGAACACAGCGCGCCGGTTCGCAGGCTCGTCGACATTGTCTTTGGTCGGCACGGCCAATGCGCGTTCGCCAAATCCTTGGATGTAAATGGGCACGGTCACACCGCGCTCCTTCATGAACTCCGCGATGGCGATGGCGCGCCGCCGTGAAAGCGCGTCGTTGCTGCTGGCGGAACCTACGGTGTCTGTATAGCCGCCGATGTAAAGCTCCAGATCCACGTATTGCCCGACGTTTTGTACGGCTTCTTGGATCTCTTCATAGACGCCTTGCAGCTTTTGTACGTCCGCGGGATTGATGGTCGCGCTGCCGGTCGCAAAGTTCAATCCGCTGGATTCTGTGCGGAAGGACCACGGCGTGAAACGGTAGCTGCGGCTGCCGCCGTGGGCCGTGAGCATGGTGATATCGACGTCGAGCACAGGGGTTTGCGTTTCGAAATCGACCTTTACGGTGCTGTTGGCAGCGGCTTGAACAACGCGCTCAAAGTCGGCAAGGGTTTGTCCTTGCAGTCCACGGGCGCGCACTTGAATGCGCTCAATGGCTTTGTTTGGCACAAGGTGCAGCACGTTTTCTGTGCCTTCAAAGTGCGTGTAGGTCGCTTTAAAATCGGGAGGCGCCTCGCCACCGGCGCTGAAGGTATAATAGCCTTCGAAGGTTTGATGACCGATCGCGCCTTTAAAATCGACACGGTAGTCCGTTGCTTCATCGGGTTTCTGCAGACGCACGCGCCATGACTCGCCCAGCTGCATCGAGCGCTTCTTGAACGTAGCGCTGCGTTTTGTGCGGAGGTTTTTGGCAACCACTTCCATTTGGGTGAGTTCTTGATGCGCGACGAACACGACCTCGATGTGCTGGTCGCTGATCTCGTGTTTCCAAGAAATGGGGTTGTCTTGTGCCGATGCCACGGTTGTGAACGAAGCGATCGCCAAGCAAGCGATCATCAGCATAAAGAAGTTGCGCATGATAAGATGCCTCTACGCCTGATTTAAAAGTCCTGTGCGCGCGGGTCATCGCGTCGGGGTCGCACAGTAACGGAAGCATGGATTTTCCTCGCGAAGCGTAGCTTTAGCGCACAAAAAAGCGATAAACATCTATGTTTATGGCTTTGGCGTTCGTGCAACGCGCTCCACGGGTCGTTTCTTTGACGAAGCGGATCGATATTTATTCGATGGATGGCAGACGCGGGCATCGTGCATGCGCCGTAAAGCGCAGGATCGACCAACGCCCGCATATGGGCGTCTGCAGGCGTTTTCTAGATGACTATGCGCAACCGCGGTTGTAGCGATTACTCGTCCTTGTCAGCATCCGTGTCTTTGGGCTTTTCTGCTTGTTCTCGGATGGCTTGCAAGCGCTGGGTAAGCGATGAGGCGGTAGGGCTCTTGGGTGGACCGGCAGGTTTGGGCGGTGGTGCAACAGCAGCCGGCGCTTCGGGTGTGGGCGCAGCGGGCGCAGGCGCGGCAGCTGCAGGTGCGGCGGGACGCGTGGGCGCGGCAGGCACAGCGGTCTGTGCAGCGCCGGCGCCCGAAGCGCCCTGCGCCGGATACGGCTTAAGCCCCGAACTTTGCAGTGCTTTGTGCTCTGCGTTTAGAATCAATGGAGATTGGCCTGGCGGAAGCGGCCGTCCGCTTGGAATGCGCGGAATCTGCATCTGGGCGGCTTCAGCTTTCTTGTAGCGAACTTGCAACAAGACGGGGTTGATCTCTTTGGGTGCGTCGAGCGCATCCGCACCGGTCACCTTTCGGGCCCATGCGAGCACGCGGTCGTGCAGCAGATCACCATTTGGCTTCAATGCCGACAGTTCTTGGGCACCATCAGGAAATTCGTAGGTTTCTTGTAGAACGTCGAGGTCATCGGGCCCGAGCTCTGTTTCGAGCACAAAGGCTGCGTCCGTACGTGTGTAAACCCGCAAATCCCACGAGGTACTGCGGATACGCGGGCTAGGATATCGGTGCCAGGGCTCCATATGACGGAGTTGCACGCGGCATAACCCCGCGCCTTCTTTGGCGCGTCCAGTCAACCGAAAACCATGCTCCCCCGCCGTTCCAGAGGGACCCGAATACAATTGCAACAAGTTCATACTTCCTTCCAGCGAAAGCGAATAAGAAGGTCGCCATCGGGCGCCTCTCTTAGCCGGAATCAGGCGCAATTGGCAAGCCCAAGCTCTCCGATTCTTTCTATGCACCCTCGCAGACAAGCCCAATAGGCGGCGAACGCCCCGCTAGACCACCTTAGGCAATCTTGACGAGACGGACCAGAACGCGCTAATCACAACCCGCCCTGACTTCGGGGCGTTCTACGCGCAACGCGCGACGCCATTCCTCATCGCCGCAGATCTATACGCATGAACGAGCACGCGCCAACCTACACGCTGCCACCCGCCGACGCTTCTTTGGACGCCCTCGTCGGCCTTCCGATCGAGCCCGAAGACACCCAGGACGCGCTGCCCATCGCAGAAGTCATCGAGGCGACCGTCCAATCTGTGGGCGATCAGGACCTCACCTTGTCGGCACAAGGCCAAACCGTCCTCGTCGCCCTCGAGGACGCCCGCGCGCTGGATGGCACAACGCCCGCCAAAGATACCACCGTCTCCGTGCTCATCGACGCTGAGATCGATGACAACACTTGGCGTGGATCCATCGACAAAGCACGCCAGCTCCAACGCTACAACGCGCTCAACACCCTCGCGCAAACGCAAACACCCGTCGATGCAACCTTGCTCGTGGCGCTGCGCCACGGCTTCAGCGCCGACGTGCGTGGCTTTCGGGCATTTCTCCCCTATAAAGACAGCGGTATTCGCGCCAACCAAGCTTTCGAAGTGCTCGGCGAAACCGTAGATGTCCATATCACCGGCCTCGATCGCGACACCCTCGAGCTCAAACTTTCGCGCAAAGAAATTTCCGAGAAAGAACACGCAGAAGCCTTCAAAGAAGTCGCCCAGAAACTCAACGTGATGGACATCGTCGAAGGGACCGTCACCGCCACCACCAAGTTCGGTGCGTTCGTTGATATCCAAGGCGTCGAAGGCCTCATCCATATTTCGGAAATGAGTACCGACCGCGTCTCCGCACACCGTCTGCCCGTCCAAGTCGGCGATACCGTGCGCGTGCAGGTGGTGAGCATCGATGACGAACGCGGCCGCATCGGACTATCGCGCAAAGAAGTCCTCTTGGAAGAACAACGCCAACAATTGGCCGCGATCCCCGTGCAATCCATCATCGAAGGACGCGTACAAAGCCTCACCGACTTTGGTGCATTCGTCACCTTCGGCGATGGCCTCACCGGCCTGTGCCATATTTCGGAACTGAGCTGGACCGAACGCATCCAAGACCCCAAACAAGTACTCCAAGTCGGCGAAACCTACGCTTTCCGCATCATCGAGGTCGATCCCGCCACCGCGCGCATCTCGCTCAGCCTCAGACAAGCCTCGTCAAACCCGTGGAACGATTTCGTCGATCAAACGCCCGTGGGCTCACACCTCGATGGGCAGATCAAAGAGATCGTCGAGCGCGGCCTGGTGATCGACGTGGGCCGCGGCCTCGAGGGCTTTGTGCGCCTGAGAGATCTTTCTTGGACCATCCACGCCGAGGCGCCCAGCGATGTACGTGACTTTCAAGTCGGCGAAACCCTCACCTTCGCCCTGCTCCGCGTAGATCCGACGCGCCAAAACATCTTACTTGGCCTCAAGCAAGTCGAAGGCGACCCTTGGGATGACGCCGGCGACATCACCACCGAAGGCCACATCTTTAAAGCCACGGTCTCGCGCCTCACCGACAGCGCTGCCTTCTTCGAAATCGTGCCCGGCCTCGATGCGCGGATGCATATCTCAGAGATCAGCACCGAGCGCGTCGACGCGATTCGTAACGTTCTGCGCGTCGAACAAGAAGTCGAGGTCATGACCATCCGCGCCGATCGAAGCCGTCGTCGTATCGACGTCTCCATCAAAGCCATCGAAGAAAAGCGCCTAAAAGAACAACCGCATAGCTACAGCGAAGACGCGACCATGGGCACCATGGCAGACGCGCTGCGCACAAGCGGCCTCATCGCCCCAGAAGAAACAAGCGCATCCTCCGCGCCCAAAGAAGCGCAGCCCGTAGCCAACACACCAGAACAAACCACGCCTGCTCCCACAGATGAAGCAGCCGCGACATCGGACGATCTCACCGCAGCAGCCGAAACAACAGACGAGCCCTCCGAGGCATAATCGCGCATCAAATCAGCGCGAAAACCCGAAACGCTGCAACGCAACCCTGCCCTGCCCCGTGCGCACCCCAACCAAGACCTCTTGGGACGCCTCACTGCCGTCCTTGTTCGCACAAATAGGAATCGCAGCGAGCGGATAGAGTGCAAAATCGTTCGGAAGCATCCGAGCGTCGTCGTGCGCAAGCGAGAGGTCTTGAATGCCCGCCTCGCCAATGGCGATCAGAACATCGCAACCATCGGTGGGCGGACGCACATGCGCATACATCATGGTCGGGCCATGCACCTCAAAGACTGCAGGTGCGCTGCGTGCCTCGCCACGGGGCGTCACAATGCTCTGCGCCCACTTCAAACGCTGTGTCAGGGCATCTGGGCCCGCGAATCTAAGCGGCGCGAGTGTACTCGGATCCACGGCCACCCCCCAAGCGACATCGACTTCGGGCGGCGCATCTTCTGGTACGCCCAAGCGGACTTCAATGCGCACGGGTCGTCCGTCACTACACCATTGCACCTTCGCTAAAATCTCGCGCGACAAATCTTCTGCAATGAGCGCGTCCGTTTGCGCATCGCGAATCTGAATATCGATGTCAGCGCCGCCTTCCCACCACGGAAGTTTGCCGCCGTGTTCACGTTGTCTTTGCTCAAAGGTTCGCAGCTGGTGATCAAAGCCGATGCCGACATAACAGGCACCGACTTCGGGTTGCCACACCATGGAGTGGGCATGGACCGCCCGCGTGAGCTCGATATCTTCCGGTGCTTTGACCCATGTCCACGTTGGAAAAAACCGTGTCAGCAATGCATCGATATCTTGGGGTTGTTCTGGAATTTTGCCCCGCGCATCGTCGCGCAAATGGACGGGTCCTTTCACGCGCGGAAGGACGTTTTCTTCGCTACGCTGCAGCGCTTTGGGTAGGGGAAGATCGGTCGTAGTCGCCTCTTCTGGCGGTGTTTCTGAGCCAGTTTGTGCATAAACCGCGGGCACCGCGCCTTCGAAAGCGAGGCTAAGCGATAGGCTCATCGCGAACAAAGTTTTGGTCCGTCGCAGTGTCATGAACGCCCGTACATGATGGCTAAAATCTTAAAACCGCAGCCCTAATCGCCGTTCGTTTTAAACCGCACATGGTAGTGATTATTGTGGCCACTCCAGTTGCGTATCACGCCGGAGCGCGCGTGTTTCCCGTTGGGGTACTGGAACCATTGCGCGAGTTCTCGATCGTCCGCGCCGCGCGCTTTGGCGAATTCGAACATGCGCTCTTGCAGCGAATAAGGCACAAAGATGAACTCTACCACATCGGCGCGCAACCAGTCCTCAAAGACATACCACTGACGCGGAACATCCACCTCATCGGCGGTGACGTCGCGCATATCGCATTGGGTGTTGATGCAATCGGTTGTCAGGTAGGCGATATCGGCATCGAGGCCGTTTTGGTGCGATTTATGCGGCCGCATCACACCGCCGTTGCGCAAAGAGAGATCGCCCACGAGCACGGCGGTTTGTTCCGCAAAGTGCGCGTTCATGCGGCCATAAGCCATTTTGATCGCATCGACGGTCACAGGCATACCAAAGGCGCGCTCTGCGTTGCGCACCAGCAACCCCGATGCGGCCTCGAGCTGGACTCCCCCAATCAATCGACCGCGCGATGGGTCACCGCTCGCACGCGGCGCATCACCAGCGCCACCTGACCCGCCATCCCCCAATTCGGTATACACCACCAGTTTTTGGCCGATGGATAACCTATCGAGGTTCACACTTGGGTTCCATTGGCGCAGTTGGCTCAATGAAACACGGTAGCGTTGCGCGATTTTTCCACCGGTTTCTCCTGAGCGCACGCTATGCACGATGCGTTCTTGCGAACCTGCGGCCGATCGGCTGCGGATATGGAGCTTTTGGCCCACAAAGATCTGGTCGCTTTTTAGACCATTCGACTTGCGGATCGCCGCGACGGTCACGCCGTACTTCTGCGCGATTTTGCCGAGCGTATCGCCAGGCGCGACGGTGTAGGTCACGCGACCCGAAGACGCGAGTTCTACCTGGGCTTCTTGTTCGAAACGAACGGTCGCAAAATATTCAGCTTGAACTTGGCGATCGCTTTCAGTCAGCATCGTTTCCGCATTCGAGGGCGGGAGCGGCGCGATCTGCGCAGAAGCCAAAGCATCTTCGGCCGGAAAAACCGACGCAAGTGCATAAGATGCAACAATTAATATCAACGAGCGCATGATGCGTGGGGCAAAGGAACGAACGAGAAAGGCCTACGAATCGCCTTTTAACAAGCGCAAACGCCGCAGCATTTCCACCCTCTTGAGACTTGGCATCATTTATTGCCCACAACTTCGTGACGGAACACCATATCTTGGGCTGGGTGCGGTGAATGGGGATGCCTGCCCTCGAAGATCGCGACGTGCTCTTCTTCCCAGCCTGCTTGCGTTTTAGCGTAGCTCTCGAGTGAGAGCAGATGTTGCAGCAGGTCTTCGACCACATCGTCTTGAGAACCCATGCGATACGCCATGCCAAGGGCGCGTTCGTACATTTGTAGCGCGCTGTCTAGGCCTGGTTTCAGGAATTTGCGCAGTTCTTCGAAGTAAATATCTCGATGCTCTTGGGTAAAATGCTGGGGTACTTCGGACGCCAAGATATCGAAGTAGTAATCTTCGTACAGTTTACCGATTTGGAATCCGGCTTGGGGCGCCCAGTAGTGATTTCCGGTGCGCACGGCGGCCGTATATTCTTTCAGCGCTTGGTGAAAGAGTGCATCCTTGTCAGCGAGGTCTTTCTTGTAGCGCTCCACGGGCAGCACCATGCGGATCTCGCTGAAGATCTCGTGATAGATCCGCCCGATCAGGTATTGCGCTTGGGCGATGCCGGTGGTGGCGAGGCGGCTGCGTTCGTAGCGTCTGCCCTCGTCGAGCGCTTTGCGGCGCGTGCGCTCATCGAAATCGATGGCGGTGCGCAATGTCTTTTCGGCTTCTGCGAATTTGCGCAATTCCACATAGGCTGTGCCCTTTCTCACAAGACCTTCAATCCTGCGGTCATCTGTGAGGTCAGGTCGCAGCAGCACCTCGGTCATAAGGGGAACAATGCGTTGGAATTCACCGAGTTGCGCAAGCATTTCGGCGAGACGGAAATAGGCGTCGCGCCCTTCGGTGGTGGTGGGAAACGCTTCGATCACGCGATCGAAGGTTTGTGCTGCGCGCTCCCATTGCGCTTGGTTTTCGTAACACAAACCGACGTTATAAAGCGCGGCTTTACGCCAGATGAGTTCATCTGCTGCGCGGTACACACGCTCGTAGAGGCGTAGCGCGCGCGCATAGTCTCCGGCTTGAAAATAGGCGCTCGCTTCGTCGAATACGTTACGTAGGTCGATGTCGTCGTCATCTTCAATATCGCTTGCGCGGATGACGACGGTGTCCATTTCGAAAACTTGGGTGACGGGGAGGTCGTCGATGTTTTCGGTGGTCGACTTTGTTTTCTGCGAGGCACCGCACCCAGCCGCAAAAAATCCGGCCACGCAGGCGAAAATCACGGACGCGCCCCACGTGGACCACCCGTTGTGCATGCTTTTGCGGGCGCGCACATGAGAGGTAGCGCTGGAGCTCGTCTCGTCGGGCATGCGATCAGTCTTCAAGGTAGGACGGCGCCAAGATATCATCGAGCGGCGTGAGGCCAAAAAGGTCTCTTCGCACGCGTTCAAGCCCTTGCAGCGAATGGATATCGTGCGCGTAGAGCGGTACTTGATTCAGGGCGACCCCGCTGCCGAATTCCTTGCTTAGGGTCTCGATGGTGCGCGCATCCATCTTTGCCAACCCGTTAAAATCGCACGCATTTTTAGACAACTTCTCGGCGAGGCGTTCGGTGAGAGAACTACCGTAGAGTTCTGACGGCGCCAGTTGCATCAGCGCTTGGTGCAGCACTTTGGGGTCTTCTTGCAGGCTGGTTTCGGCCGGCAGGAGCTGGCGCACGCGGTTCACGATGATCGCGCCAAACTTGGCGTCATATTCGTTGAGTTTTTGGCGGAAGAATTGTGCTTCTCGGACGGTGGCGGGGTCGGGGCTGGTCACGATCACGAAGGCTGCGTCATCGCCCATCAGGATGTCTTGGGTTTCCTGTGCGCGGTCGTGAAAGCCGACCAGGACGTTGTTCAGGTGGTAGAGGAACTCGCCGAGTTCGCGGAAGAAATCGATGCCGGTGAATTTACCAAGGGTGCGAATGACCATGCCGGCGCCAACGTTAACCAAGTTCGTGGCTTTGACGGCGCGTCGCCCTGCGTCGATGAACCATCGGATGGTGTCGTTATCGAGGGCGTCGGCGAAGCGCTTGGGTGCGTCCAAGAAATCGAGGGCGTTGGTGGTGGGCGGCGTATCGAGGACGACCAAGTCGAACTTTCCGCTGCGCACGACGTCGAGCAGGCGGTCGGTGGCACTGAGCTCTTGTGCGCCCGCGAGGCTTGTAGAAAAGAAGTGGTAAAATCTGTTGTTATAGATTTGCTCGCGCTCTTGGTCGCTTTTGACATGGCGTTCGATGATGCTATCGAACGCGGATTTCATATCGAGCATGGTGGCCCAGAGTTCGCCCTTGGGCTCGACATCGAATTCGCGAAACAGGTTGAGGTCGATCCGTTCAATTTCGTGGCCGAGACCGTCAACGCCGAGTGCGTTGGCAAGGCGGCGCGCGGGGTCGATGGTCATGACGAGCACGCGTTTGCCGCCGATGGCGGCATGGAGTGCAAAGAGTGCGGAGCTGGTGGTTTTGCCGACGCCGCCCGAGCCGACCACCACCACAACACGTCGCGTATCGAGGATGCTTTCAAGTGTACTCATGCTGAGGCCTCCGCGCGTTCAACGGCGCGCACCATGGCATCGGAAAGCTGGCGCACATGTTCTGGTTTGAGTTCTGCTTCAAAGATGAAGGGGACTTCGATCACTGGCAATTTGAGTTCTCGCGCTGCGCGTTTCAGGTAGTGGTCCTGGAGTTTGGTGCGCTCGTAGCGGAACAATCCGGCATCAAGGATCGAACGGACGCCTTTGGGGTCTTGGGGTGCGGCATCGCGCAGCGCTTCGAGCTGGCGTGCTTCTGGACCGGTAAAAACGTGTGGAAAGACGTTGTTTGCCAAGGCGTAGCCCACTTGCATGCCGATTTCGTTATCGACGCGCGCTTTGAGTTCCACGGATTCGTTGACCGGCATTTCTTCGGCCAGCATCACGATATTCAGCATGGATTTGCGGCGATCTTTGAGCAGCGCGAGCATGCGTTTGGCCTCTTGGGCCATGAGCCCGTCACCAAGCGCGTCGTCGATGACAGAGGGGATCTGCAATAAGAACAAACCGTGACCGGTTGCGGGCGCATCGATGATGACAACATCCCAGACGTGCGTGCCGTTTTTGTGGGTTTCGCTCTCGTGGAAGTAGGCTTTGCCCAGCATGACAAGCTCGGGCAGACCGGGCATCATGCGCAAGAAACGGCGGACGATGCGGTTTTCGAATACGGTGCGATAGACGGCTTTGAACCGTAAGATCATCATCGCGTATTCGCGCATGGCTTCTTGGGGCGTGGGGTTCACCACCCAGATATTTTGCGCAACCTCGATGGGGACTTCACCGGTGATGGGTGTTTTGCCGAAAAGCGGCCCGATTTTATCGGGTACGTTCATTTGCATAATCAACGCGCGTTTGCCGCGGCGCGCGAACGCTTGCGCCATGGCAACAGACAGAGTGGTTTTACCCACCCCACCTTTACCGGTGTTGATGATAAATCGCATGTCGAAGAGGTTTGCCATCCGGAATCCCGGGTGAAAATCGCGAATTGCTATAAGGATGCACTGCGGATTGGTTTTACGCATTCAGCCAACGAGCGCAAGTAGCCCTCATGGTTGTACGCACACAAAGGCGGACTGGCAACGCTTGTGCGCCAGCTGTGGGAAACTGAGAAGCGCAAAGGAACGTTGCCATCAAAGGAAGAACACTTCAGAAGGTTCATTCTATTCGCCACCTACGCTTCCGCCTTCGAAAACGCGGGGCTGCGCATCATCGCAAAGCCTCCGCCTTCGAAAACGCGGGGGATGCGCATTATCGCAAAGCCTCCGCCCAGAAACGAGCGAAGACGCGCGCGGAACAAAGCAGTGTGGCCAAGCGTTGGTAATTTAAGACCTACGAACTATAAAGAAACCCGTATCTTTGCTTACCCTTACGCTTAGGGAGAATTTCATGCGTTTACTTCACACCATGCTGCGCGTCGGCAATCTCGATCGCTCCATCCAGTTTTACACCGACGTCCTAGGAATGAAGCTTTTGCGCCAAAAGGACTACCCAGGCGGCGAGTTCACCCTCGCGTTTTTGGGCTATGGTCCAGAATCCGAACAAACGGTGCTTGAACTCACCTACAACTGGGGCGTAGAAAGTTACGAACTGGGCGAAGCGTACGGGCACATCGCCATCGGCGTCGATGACATTTATGCGGTGTGCGATAAAATACGCGAAAAAGGCGGCAAGGTGGTGCGCGAGCCTGGGCCCATGAAACACGGCACCACAGTGCTCGCATTCATTGAAGATCCCGATGGATACAAGATCGAGCTCATCGAAGAATCAAGCCGCGTCGACTGATCGTCTGAAAGGCGCGCCCACACACGAAACGCGCCTATCTTTAAGATCGAACTAAGATCAAACTAGGGCGTGACCCCAAAGATCTTGCAGAACAAGGCCATGCGCACGGGCACGCCGTAGTGCGCTTGGCGGAAATAGGCTGCGCCCGGCAGATCATCGACGTCGGCCGACAAATCGCCGTAACGCGGCAGTGGGTGCATCACCACGATGCGGTCGGCAACGCCCGCATCCTCCAAAATTTTGCGATCGACCGTGTATGAGCCCGCAAGGCGTGCGGCTTCGACGGGGTCGCTAAAACGCTCCGCTTGCAGTCGCGTGACGTAAAGCACGTCGACCTCGCGCGCGGCGTCGGTCAGGGATTCAACGATGCGCCATTTTGCGCCGCGCGCATCTAAAATATCAAGCACAGAGCGCGGCATTTGCAGCGAAGGCGGCGATACAAATGTAAGCTGCACGTCGCGATAGCGCGCGAGCATGCGCGCCAACGAGTGTACGGTGCGGCCGTATTTCAGATCGCCCACCATGGCCACGTGCACGCCATCGACTTGCCCCATCTCTTCGCGGATGGTGAAGGCGTCGAGCAATGCTTGGGTGGGGTGTTCGCCCGGACCGTCGCCGCCGTTGACCACTGGACACAAAGAGACGGTCGCAGCACGTGCTACCGAGCCGCGTTCGGGATGGCGCAAGACGATCGCATCGACGTAGCCTGAAATAACACGCACGGTATCTTCGAGCGTCTCGCCTTTGGCCATGGACGAAAACTGTATTCCGACGGTGCTTTCAACGGCCCCGCCGAGACGACGAAACGCAGTCTCAAAGCTCAAGCGCGTACGCGTTGAGGGCTCAAAGAACAGGTTCGCCAGTACGCGACCACGTAATACATCGCTGACGCGCTCGGAACGCGCGATCGGAAGACACTGCTCTGCGATCTGAAATAGCTCGTCGATCTGTTCCCGCTCGTACTGGGCCACAGAAAGAACGTGTCGATCCTGTAGTTCAGCTTTGCCCATTGCTCACTCCATCAAGACGCGCACCAAGGTTCGCTGCGTTGTTACTCCCATCTGCTCGGTCTGTGAAGTGATGAAGTGCGGCGTGAGAGTCGCCCTGTGCCAAGCATGACCCAAGGCGTATTACGCCGCCTAAAAAAGCGATCTTTCGCACGCGCTGCCAGCGCATCCAACCGCCGTAATTGCATGCCCAGCCTCGAAAATCGCTTTGTAGGCACACTTTTTACCGACGTATGACAAAACATGACACTTTTTTCTGGACTCTTTGACACAACGCGTTATAACGCTATGCGTCAAACGGTGAGAAACACCACATGACGCTCGCGGTTTCCACCCGTTTCTACGCTCGAAAACCGCTGCTAAAACGACCGTTGGCACCGTCGATAAAAAATATTTTAAATCTTTTAGAATAAACCGACCCCACCGAACGTTCTAGCTATAGAACCCGCACAAATGGTTGCAGAAAAATCATCGGTGCTCAGCTTGAAAGCAAGGTTCGCCCCGCTTCTTTTAAATCGAATCGCTTCCGCCCTTCGCGCGTTTGACGCAGCTGAGAAATCTATCTCAGTTTGTAGGTACAACGCCCCGCTCAGAAAGTATGACGAGCGCCACACAGGGTCCTACGGAAGACACGTGATATAGATTTTAGCGCTCAGCCCCCTCATCGCTGAGTTTATCCGGCGACGCATGGCCTCCTCCCCCCCTCGGCGACCATGCGTCGCCGTAGTTTTTGCCGCTGCACCCCAGCGTAAAATCCCGCAACCTTCGATTTCAACACTACGATCCAGCACAGGTTAGGTCTGCCCCACATGCGCATTGGTCCGGATCGCGTAAGCTTGGTTCACCCAATCGGCATAGATTTTGAAGTTTGAGCACGCTTCTCGTAGAGCATGAGCACCCTTGTTTTTTCTAGGCGAAGAAGCTCATGCGAAAGAAATCCTTGGTGCCCGCCGCCTCGTGGGCGTTGTTCGATGCCGCGAACTCCGCCTTCCCCTTGGTCATGACGACCGCGGTTTTTGTACTGTATTTTAAAAACGTGGTGGTGGGCGGAGACGACCCGGGCCGCAGCGATTTCCTATGGGGGCTTTCGCTTTCGATATCCGCAGCGATCGTCGCGCTCAGCTCCCCCCTCATCGGCGCGGTGGCGGATGTGTACGGCGCACGCAAACGTGTGCTGCTCGCCTATACGGTGCTCGCCATCGGCGCGACCTTGGCCTTAAGCTTTGCTGGCCCAGGCATGATCATCTTTGCCATGCTCTTCTATATCTTGGCGAACGCTGGGTTCGAAGGCGGGATGGTCATGTACGGCTCGCTGCTGCCTTCTGTCGCGACGAGCGATAATACCGGTAGACTCTCAGGGATTGGTTGGGGTTTAGGCTATATCGGCGGCTTGATCTGCCTACTTCTGACCATGGGGTGGGCCACAGGAGGTCAGGTACCCACGGCCGTCCGTTTTGTCGCACTTTGGTTCGCAGTACTTTCGCTTCCGATGTTCTTGTTCGTGCCCGAACCTCCGCGGCCAGACGCAGTGGTGCGTGCGCCCTACCGCGCCTTGATGGACACCTTGCGCATCGTGGCGAAGAACAAGGGCCTACGCCTATTTTTTATCGCTTACTTGATCTACAACGATGCGATCATCACGGTCTTCTCGTTTTCGGCACCCTTTGCCACCGACGTCCTAGGCTTCACGTTCAAAGAAGTGATTCTTTTGGTTGCCGGTGTTCAAATCACGGGTGCGATCGGCGCTTTTGTCTTCGGGTTTTTATCCGACAAGATCGGCCACGTGCGTACCATCCGTTGGAGCTTGGCGCTTTGGATCTTTGTAACCACAGGGGCATTTCTCACAGCGTTGGAACTCCCGCTTTGGCAGGAGGTGAACGAGGCCGGTGTGAGCACGCTGCGTCAAAACATCTTTTGGGTACTGGGCCTCTTGGTAGGTTTTACCATGGGCGCAACACAGTCATCATCGCGCGCTTTCTTAGCCGTCGTGAGCCCCGAGGCCATCAGCGGACGGCTTTTCGGGTTGTACGCCGTGGCTGGGAGATTCTCTGCGGTGCTCGGCCCCTTACTCTTTGGCACCATCAGTTACTTCACCGGCAGCAAGGCGTGGAGCGTGCTTTCTTTGCTCATTTTCTTTGTTGTGGGCGCGCTGTTGATCGCTGGGGTTCAAGAACGGAAGGTACGCGCGTCGTTACACGCGGCGACCGACCCCACCTAAGCTAATCGTCATCCATTTCGTCGAGGCGGCGGTAGAGTGTGCGCCGGTCAATGCCGAGTATGGACGCAGCCTGTGCTTTGTTTCCTTGGGTGTGTTCAAGGACACGGAGGATGTGTTCTTGTTCGACTTCCGCCAAGCTTCGAGGGCGCCAGTTTTCCGATGCACGGCGGGTCTCAAGATCTGAAGCTGTAGGAACCTCAGCGGTTGTTAGCGGCAAGGTTTCGCCGACGTAGAGGCTGCTTGGGGTGATGACGTCGCTTTCGGCAAAGGTCACGGCGCGCTGAAGACGATTCGATAGTTCGCGGATGTTTCCGGGCCAGTGCCACGCACGCATCCATGCAATAGCCTCGTCGCTAAAGCTGCGATGTGCGTGATGCTCACCCAATTCTGTGAGCAGCTCTTTCGCGATCGCCACGATATCTTCTGGGCGTTCACGCAGGGGCGGAATTTCGAGCTTGATGACATGCAAACGATAATAAAGGTCAGCGCGGAAGCGTCCGTCGGCCACGGCTTCTTCTAACGATTGGTGTGTGGCAGAAAGAACACGCACATCGACTTCGCGCTCTTGGGTGGCGCCGACGGGCCGGATGACTTTGCGCTCGAGGACACGGAGCATTTTGGCTTGCGCGGCAGCCGGCAGGTCGGCGATTTCATCCAGGAACAAAGTGCCCCCATGCGCGCTTTCTACCAGACCTACCCGATCGCGTTTTGCATCGGTAAAGGCGCCTTTGACCGAACCAAAGAGTTCGCTTTCGATGAGCGAAGAGGGGATGGCACCGCAGTTGAGCACCACAAAGGGGCCGTTGGCACGTCCCGAATGCTGGTGAATTTGGTGTGCTAGACGTGTTTTCCCTGTGCCGCTTTCCCCTGTGATAAGCACGTGCGCGTCGGTTTGTGCTGCACGCAGCGCAAGGGTTTCCACGCGTCGCATTTTGTTGCTTTGGGGGGGCGGATCACTCAAGAAGTCTTTGGTTGGTGACGAAGGCGTCGCTTCGGCACTCGCACCTGCAAGGTCGTGCTGCAAAAGCACGCGGTGCACGGCGAGCAGCAGTTGATCTGGCGTAAACGGCTTGGCAATGAAGTCACTTGCGCCTTCGCGCAGTACTTGCAACGCGAGCTCCATGCTCCCGAAGGCGGTGATCAAAATTACAGGGAGTTCCGGATGCAGGCTCTTCACGCGTTGCAACAGTTCGTTTCCGCGCAAATCTGGCAAGACCAAGTCCGTGATCATCAGATCGAAGGACTGTTGTTGTACCGCGGACAGTGCGTCCGTGGCGGTGAGGACGCCGTGCACGCGATGGCCTTCGTCTTCTAACAATTCGGTGAGGAGGCTCGTAATGCCGGCGTCATCGTCGACGACCAAGATGGATCGAGAAAGCTTAGACATCAGTAAATGCACGCATAATGGTACTACGTTCGTCGTCGAAGGTTAGCACAACGGTGGTGCCCTTGCCTTGCTCTGAGCGGATTTCGAAATCTACGCCATAATCGCGGCAAAGGCGCTGTACGATCGGAAGTCCAAATCCATGGCCTGCTGCGTGTGGGCGCGTAGAAAAGAAGGGTTGCAAGGCTTCTTGGAGCGTGCGCTCCGACATGCCGATCCCCGTATCTTCGATGCTGAGCGCTGCGCCGTGCGCCAACGGTGTGACACGCACATAAACTTCGCCGCGTTCGATGCAGGCTTGGTGCGCGTTGGCCAAGAGGTTGCGCAGGATTTGATCGATGGCATCGGGGTCCATTTTTACACGCACGGGTGCAGCGGGCATATCAAAGTGGTACGGCACCTCGCGCCCATCCATGCGTTCGTGGTTGACTTCGGCGATACGTTTGACGCGTTCGGTGAGATCGATAATCGAGAGCGCGCTGTGCGAGTCGGCGGTCTCGTTCAGGCTTTGTTCGATGATGCGTTGGATGCGCTGTGTTTCGTCGACCACGATTTTTGCGTGGCGGCGCACTTCCTCGGGCTGTTCGGCTCGAGCGTCGAGCATGGCGGCACGGCCGAGGATCACTTGCAGTGGCGAGCCGATTTCGTGCGCGAGCTCATAGGCGAATTGCAGCAATTTTTCACGTCCGGTGCTTTCGACGAGCCGTCGTACAAGCGCTTCTCGTTGTGCGTGCAGCACTTCGACGGCGTGGCGCGCGCGGACGAGCCTATCGATGAGATCGCCAAAGGCTGCGGTGACGGCGCGCACCTCATTATCGGTGCGATAGTTTTGGATGCCGCGCGCTTGTGGCTGGGCGACGCTGCCTTCGACATCTTCGAAAGCATCCATCATGGAACGTAGGGTGCGTAACGGTTCACGCACGCGTAAATGTGCGAAGACAAGCCCAAATACAAAGCAGAATAATGCCATGATCACCGTGACTTGTATCGCGTGTATGCGGGTCGCTTTCAGGTCCTCCTCAAGCGCGCGCATCGATTGCTCGACCACCAAAACAGCGTCCGGCATTGCGTCATCGTCTAACAATGCGGTGATTAAGCGCCGACGTGTCACGCCGGAACCTACCTCTAGCGATACACTTTTACGGTGGGCGAGCGTCTGCTCAACCAGCTTCTCCCCCGCTTCCGAAGAAGACAACTCAGCGTGACTCGAAAATAAATGCCGCCCTTGGGCATCCGCGATCAAAATACGCAGATCGTCATCGTGCGATTCCACCGACTGGATGATCTTATGCAAGTCGCGTTGATGTCCGTCGCGCAGTGCGTGTTCACTCGCGACTTCTAGAACGCGCGTGACGAGCGAAAGATGTTGATTGAAAACATGATGGAGCTCCTCGGATTCACGCTTCTGCATGCGGTAGCCAAAAACAGCGAATACCACCGACAGTACCAGCGCGAGCACCAACGGAGTGAAAACCCAACTGCCCACCAACGCGCCAAAGGGTGTGCGCGGGGTGTGGCGTTTCTGCGACTTGTGCGCAGAATGTGTGGCATTTTGCCTCATGCGTGCGTTCTCCGACGGCTGTCTGAACGATAGTAAAGGGGCGCGTAGTGCGCAGCATGCGTTGTTTCAGCGAAGGGGAGCAAGGATGTTGAACTACGCAGGCTCTGGCACACTTCATGCATAGATCATGCCGTCACTGAATTTTCTTCTATTTTTGGAGACGATGCATGTCTGCATCTGCGTTCCGTTTCACTTCCATCTCTTGGGCCACGCCCCTTATCTTCGCTTTGGCGGTCAGTGCGTGCGCGAATCCTAGCACACAAGATGCGCCGCCGACGTCCGATCTCCAAGTCGCGGATCCAGAGGATCCTTACGGCACGGTACGTCCGCCAGAAAGCGCACTCAAAGCCTTCGAAGTCGCCATCGTGGGAGAGGCAGACGACACAGATCGCACCATGGTTCCGGCCAAAGTGCAGTTCCGAGACGCCGCAACCAGCGCTGTGGTCTCGCCCATCGAGGGCAGGGTCGAAGCGATCTACGTCACCCACGGCCAAGTGGTCCAACAAGGAGATCCCGTCGCGGACATCCGAAGCAGCGAGCTTCTCGACCTCCAATCATCGCTGCGCGAAGCCCAAGCACGACAGAAACTCGCCAAAGATACCTTGGCGCGTCAGGAACGGCTGGCGCAAGACGGCGTCGGCATCCCCGCAGAGCTCATCCAAGCGCAAACCGAAGTTCACAACGCGAGCAACGAGGTGAGCCGTATCCGCAGCGTGCTAAAAAACATCGGCTCGAGCCGCGCCAAAACCCTCACACTCTACGCACCGCGCGATGGCGTAGTGCTCGATCGCAACGCCGTCATCGGTGATGCAGTAGGCCCAGACACCGGTGCGTTGATGCGCATCGGCGACACCCAAGCGCTCTGGCTTGTGGCCCATATCTTCGACGGCGATTTGGGCCGCGTGGTGCACGACAGCCGCGTGCGCATTCATCTGCCCGGCGGGCTCGACAGCACCTACGGCAACATCCTGCGCGTAGGCGAAGTCGTCGATACCAGCATGCGACGCGCGCCCGTCTGGATCGAACTCGACGACACCGAAGGCCTCCGCCCAGGCATGATGGGCCAAGCGGCTATCAAACTGCGCGGCGACAGTGCGATGCGCCTTCCGCCCACCGCAGTGCTCCTCACCGAAAGCGGCGATTATCGCGTTTGGGTCGAAGTCGAAGAAGGCGCCTACCAACCGCGTAAGGTCATTGTCGGCCAAACGCGCCACGGTTTGGTCGAGGTCATGAGCGGCTTAGAGCCCGGCGAACGCGTCGTCGTAAAAGGCGCGCTTCTCTTAGACGCTTCGGCCTCGATGCGCCTCTGACGCGCACCCCAAGCTCCCCGCCGCCAAGCCAAGCCCCCGCTTTCGAAATCACGTCCCACGAGATTTTTCTGTGTTACGAGCCATCATCGACGCATCGGTGCGCCACCGTGTCGTCGCACTACTCATCACCGCATGTATCACCGCCTTTGGTATCCATGCGTTCATGCGCACCTCCATCGAGGCGTTTCCTGACGTCACCAACCTACAGGTAAACGTCATCGCGCAAGCGCCAGGCCTTGCGCCCGAAGAGATGGAACTGCAGGTCACCGTACCCCTTGAGCGCGCACTCAACGGCATTCCTGGCGCGCAACTCATGCGCTCCGAAAGCCTGTTTGGCCTCTCTCTTGTGTGGGTGGTCTTTGAAGACAATACCGACGGCTTCCGCGCGCGTACCCACGTCATGGAACGGCTCATGGAAGCCGACCTACCCGACGACGTCAGCGTCGAACTCTCCCCCGACGCCACGCCTCTTGGTAAAGTCCTTTACTACCGCCTAGTTTCCGACACCCACACACTCACTGACCTCCGAACCATCCAAGAAACCACCATCGAACGATCCCTGCGCCAAGTGCAGGGCGTCGCGGATGTGACCAGTATCGGCGGTTACCTGAAAGAAGTTCACGTTGAGATCATCCCAGAGCAGCTGCAAAACTATGGATTGACCATCCTCGATGTCCTCGAACGCGTGAAGCACTCGAATAAAAACGCGGGCGGCGGCTTTCTTGTGCACGGCGACCAAGAGTTCGTCATCCGTTCCATCGGCCGCATCCAAGACGCAGAAGACATCCGCTCCATCGTGCTCGATGCCAAAAAGGGCGTCACGGTCACACTCGGCGATGTAGCCAACGTCTACCAAAGCTATACACCGCGGCGCGGCGGCGCCTCTGCCGACTACGACGATGAAATCGTCCAAGGCATTGTCATGATGCGACGCGGCGAAAACCCTATCGACTTACTCAATGCCCTACATGAACGCATCGACAGCCTGAATCAAAGCGGCCTGCCCGATGGGGTGAGCATCGATATACTCTACGATCGCGGAGAGATGGTCGAACGCACGCTCAACACCGTCTACACCAACCTTTTTCATGGCGCCCTCTTTGTCATTGGCGTGTGCTGGCTATTTCTACGAATTTTCCGTGGATCGCTCACCATCGCCGTGGTCATCCCCCTCTCTTTGGTCACAGCTTTTATTGGGCTCTACACCCTCGGACTGCCGGCAAACTTGATTTCGATGGGTGCCGTCGACTTTGGAATCTTTGTCGATGGCGCTGTGGTGTTGGTCGAAAACGTTCAAAAGCACATTCAGAAAGAACGGCCCAAAGACAAAGCCTCGCTGCGAGAAGTCGTCGTACGCGCCGCGCTCGAAGTCGCGCGCCCCACATTTTTTGCGATGTCCATCATCATCGCAGCCATGCTCCCCATCTTCAGCCTCGAAAGCGTGGAGGGTCGAATTTTCCGGCCCCTCGCCCTCACCTACGTCTTTGCGCTGATCGGTGCGCTTATCGCCTCGCTGACCGTTGTGCCCGCACTATCGAGCATCATGTTCAAGGTCGAAGATGCCGATGTAAAAGAGTTCAAGTTCGTCACCAAACTCACCTCGGGTTACGCGCGTGTGCTGCGCTGGCTCACGCACCGCCCATGGGTGGTGGCAGTCAGCGCGCTCTCCATCTTGGTGCTCGCAGGGTTTGTGGCCAAACATCGCGGCACGGAATTCCTCCCAGAGCTCGACGAAGGCGATATCTACATCTTCGCCGAAGCGCCGCCTTCCATTGGACTTAGCGCAGCCGCCAGTCGTTTTAACGATATACGCAAAACCTTGATGGAATTTCCTGAGGTGATGCACGTTCTCAGCGAGCAAGGCCGCCCCGAAGACGGCACCGATAACGAAGGCGTCAACCTCACCAAACTCTTTGTGCGCCTGCACCCCATTGAAACGTGGGAAACCGGCCGCACCAAAGAAGATCTGGTCGACGCCATGCGCGAAGTCCTCGCCCAATATCCGGGCATCTCGTTTAACTTCTCGCAACCTATCAAAGACAGCGTCGAAGAAGCTGTCTCCGGTGTGCGCGGCCAAGTCGTCTTAAAAACCTACGGACGCGATTTCACGAAAATGCGCGGCGTGCTCCTTGAGGCCATGGAAGTGCTGCAGCCCATCGAAGGCGTTGCAGACCTCGATCTCTACCGCGACACCATTGTTCCTCAACTTCAAATCAAGCTCGATCGCCCTGCCCTTGCGCGCCACGGCGTGGTCATCGAAGACGCGCAAGCCGTGGTCGCCACAGTCCTTGCCGGCACCGTCGCCACCTCCTTCTTTGAAGAGGAATTCCGCATTCCCATCCGCGTGCGCACACCCTTCCAAGACCGCGAGGACGAAGCCGCCATCGGCAGCATTCTTGTGCCCACGCCCGACGGCATGTTCATTCCGTTGCGTGAACTTGCGCACATCGAAATGTCCAACGGTCGATCCGCCATCCCACGCGAGCAAAACGTCCGTTACCTCGCGCTGAAGTTCAACATCGAAGGACGCGATGCTGGGTCCGTCGTCCAAGAAGCCATCCGCACCGTGGACGAAAAACTCGAGCTGCCCGACGACGTCACCATCCAATGGGGCGGAGAATTCGAAAACCAACAGCGCGCGATGGGGCGCCTCAAAATCGTGGTACCCCTCGCGCTGCTCATCGTGCTCGTCCTCCTCATCACCGCCATGCGCTCCATTCCTCTTGCGCTCATTGTGATGGGCGGTTTGCCCTTTGCCCTCACCGGCGGATTTTTCGGTCTTTGGCTCGTCAACGAAGAGATCAGTGTCAGCGCAGCCATCGGCTTCATCGCGCTTGTCGGTCAAACTTCCCTCCTCGGCCTTATCATGCTGAGCCATCTTGCCGAAGATCCGCGCTCTGCCGCAGCGACAGGGGCCAGAGAAAACATCCCAGAAGTCGCCTCAGATAAGCTCCGCGCCATCCTGACGGCCGCGCTGTTAACCTCCTTCGGTCTCCTACCCATGGCCCTGTCCACCGCCATGGGAAGCGAAACCCAACGGCCCTTTGCCGCGGTGATTGTGGCGGGCATGTCCACAACCCTCGCTGTGGCGATATTCGTGGTTCCGCTCGTGTACGCAGCCCTCAGCTTTCGAAATTCCCCACGCCGCAAAGCTACCGCCAATGCCCCCGCCGCACTGCTGATCGGAGCGCTCGCCATCGGCACACTCGTCAGCATTCCTAAATCAGCCTCTGCCCAAGAGAAAGTAGAACAAGAAGCATCAGAATCCGCCCACCTCGGTTCGCTTCTGCAGCAACATCACCAGCTGGAAGGCATCCGCGTCATCCCGGCAGACTTTGAAATGCTGATGCAATTTCTCAACGCGCACGAGACGTGGCAGGAGCAAAAACAGGCACATATCGGCGCCGCAGAAGCAGGTAGAAAACTCGCACGCGCCTTTGAAGACCCGGAATTCTCCTACGGCTTTGAGGCATTCACCGGCTACGGCACGGACTACGTGGACGGTTCACAACACGAGTTCATGCTCGAATGGGAACTGCCGCTCCAACGCATCCGTAAAGCACGTAGCGAAGTTGTCGATGCAGAAGTCGCCATGGCCCAAGCCACCTTCGCCGACAACACATGGGCCCTTGCTCAAACCCTGCGCGAAGCATGGGGAACCGTAGAAATCGAATTTGCGCGCGCCGCAGCGCTCCAAGACGCTATCACCCACCTGCAAGCCACCATCGACATCATCCAAAAGCGCGTAGAGCACGGTGTAACCTCGCGTTACGATGCACTGAGTGCAGAAACCCGCCTTTTAAAACTGCAACGTGCGCTGGAACGCAGCCTAGATGAGCTCGTCCGCAACGCCATGTTCGTCACCAAAATGCTGGGCCAAGAGGATGCTTTGCTCCTCCCACAAACCGCATGGTCCCCGCCTTCGAAAGCGGAGATACGCGATCAACTGCAAGACCAAATCACCCCAGAGATCATGGAAGCCCTTGCAGAAGCAAAACTCGCTCAAGCCGAAGCAAAGGTGGCGCGTAAAGAGCGCGTGCCCACGCTTGTGGTCTCCGGTGGCTTGGGCATGGCCACCCACGAACCTGGTCGTGCAGCGCTCGGCGGCGTTTCCATGCGCTTACCCATCTTTGGCGCAGGCCGCGGCGCCGTCCAAAAGTCAGACGCAGAAGCCCATGCAGCAACGCTCAGACATGAGTGGTTACAACAACTTGCCGATGCAGAGCGCGAAAGCATTGTCGAGGCATGGGCCATCGCACACACCGATCTGGAGCACCATGATGAAAATATCATTCCACGTATCTTAGAACTCGAGCGCTTTGCGCGACGCGCCTATGCCGAAGGAACCATCGGATACGCTGAACTGACAGAAGCCATCGATGAGCGCATCGATAGCAACTTAGATCGCGTAGAGCTGCTCGAAGCGCTGCTGGAACTGTATATCGACATCCAACGATGGCTGATGTTCTGATTTCGGTGAGTTAACGCCCCCCGCCGTCATCACGTGGATCGCCATGAATGGTGCGATCCAAACGATCGCGCAGCACCTTCACAAGCGGATTGAAGTTAAATGGGAAGGAGACAAGGCCGCGCATCATGGGCGAGCCGCTGCCATCGCCTTTGATGAGCGCATTGGCAAAGATCTGCAGGCGACGCACCAAAGGTTCGGAGTTTGACGGCCGGTCCTCGGCCGCTGGTCCTTGTAGCTCGACGGTCTCTGAAGGACATCCTGGGTCGAGACACTTTAACACTTCTTGGGCGATGCGTTGTCCGGTTTTGGCGTCGTGAACACGCGCGTTGCGGGACAGCAATCCTCCCATTGCGAACAAGGATTCACCGGCGAGTACTTCTACAAGGTTTTCGGGCGCGAACACAGGAATGATGGTGACTGTGCGCCGGCCGCGCATGCGCGCAAAGCTATCCGCTTGATAAATGAGGTCCGCGAGTTCGTTTTTTTCGTCGGCATCAATATTGAGGCCCGCCGTCGCATGCAGGACCGCTGCATAAGCGTGCGCATGATCGAGGCTGCTCAGCGCGAAATTCGACGAACCGTAGTGAAGCTTTCCGACCAGTTTGCGTATGAATTCTGCACGCTTGGTGATCTGTAGGTTCGTATTGGCCACACCCCGAATATCCTGCGCGCGTAGGCTGGTGAGCAACGATTCTAGGAACATGCCCATGCCTTTGGACGGCACTTGAAGTGCTTCGTCGATGCGATCGTTCCTTGCTTGAACGTTTTCTGGCAGCATTTGGCGCACAGGCATGCCGGTCAACGCAAAATCAGGGTGCGGTGAGCGCCACGCGCCGCGGGTACGGTCTGGGAATGCATCGATAAAAAAGCAGACGCGCTCGTAACCGAAGAGTTTCTCAACGGTCTCACGGTCGAAGGTTTTGGCTTGCGGATCGGTGTGGCTCAGCAGACGAACCTCATCTTGCCAGCGCGCCATGGTCAGAGCCGGCGAGATGGGTTTGTTGTTTAACACACCGCCGTCTAAGTAGAGGCGTCGTATACGATCTTCGGAGAGCTCACTTCCTGCTTCAATGGGATCGGTCAGCGCCATGGGGCCGAGCGCCATGGGCAGCGCCGCGGAGGCGGCTGCGAGGGCCCCCAAGCGCTCCGGTGCTTCTTTCCAGCGATACGCGGTGGCTTTGCCGCGCCGGCGCGTATGGCTTAGGAACCGCTGGAGTATCGCTTTGGAGCTATCGTCGGGCCCGATGAAAAGTCTACGTACTTCGGAGTGTTGGCGCACGCCGAGGTCTCGAACCTCGCGCCCTTTGAGCGATTCGAATCGAATGTCGTCGGTGTGATCGGCACCGAACTGATGGTGCCCTAAGACTTGTCGCGCGTCGAATTCGGCGAATTCATGATAGCCGAGCAGATCTGTGAGGGTGATTCCCACACCGACGATGCGGTTATCGGGCAACGGGGAGATTCTTGGGTCGTCCGCACCCTCTTGGTACTGATCGCTGTTGAGTGCGGTTTTGGCGACGTCGTAGAGTTTGTTGGGACTCAGAAAAGTCCAACCAGGAGATTCGACATTGCCTTCTTTTATGGGCGTGTTGCCTTCGATGGAAAGGTGCTCAAAGCATCCGTATTCGATCCAATCGCCGGTCATGGTGCCGATGGTATCGATATCTTGGTTTTTACCTAGGTAATCTGGTTCAAAGAGCGCTTTGACAAGCTGGCCACTACACAAGGCGCCAGCACTCGATCCGCCGACGGCGTCGATCGTGATTTTTCCCCATTGCGGATGCAAGAGGCGTGGATCGTCATCGTCGGCATCGGGGTCGATCAATGCAGTGTTGTGCGCACGGATCGCCAAGACGATTTCGCGCAACGCGCCGGCTAAAAATGTACCGAGTGAGCCTGCACCAGCCAATGCAACCGCGGCACGCACTGGGCGGCGTTGCGAGCTTACTGCCATTGAGTTCTCCTGTGAAATTGACGGATTGCCGCAAGCGCCAAAGCGTTTTGAGCCGCCCAGCATCGCCCTGCTTTCGAATCAGAGCCTCCAGCGCATCCGCCCATTGTTCCAAGGTAAAATGGCACGTGCGCACAAGAAAATCAATGCGCGCCCATTGCCCTCTCTTCGCCTCAAAACACCCGCACCAAATCTTTGGCACCTCCGCCATTTCCCTGAGATTCCCACCCTTTTTTTTGGGGATGTGCTAACCCTGTATCTCCCCCGCCCCCGAAGGAGAACACAATGATGCAAGCTCAAAATCCTGCAGATTCAGAAATCGTCATGCACGAATTGGTGCTCCCCTCGCACACCAACGCGCTCGATACGGCTTTTGGTGGCACCATCATGTCGTGGGTCGATGTTTGCGGCGCCATTTCTGCGCAGCGGCACACGCGCGGGATTGTGGTCACGGCATCCATCGACCAATTGGATTTTCTAGCGCCGGTGCGTCGCGGAGATACCGTACGACTGACCGCACGCGTCACCTATGTAGGCAACACCTCTCTTGAAGTGCGCGTCATTATCGACGTACTCAACAACTTCAAAGGCACGGAGGAACGAGCAGGCGTAGCCTACATCACCTATGTGGCGGTAGATGACGACCGGAAACCGCGGAAAGTGCCGGAACTTATCTTAGACAACCCCAAAGATATTCAACGTTTCGAAGCGGGAAAGGCACGTCGAGAGCACCGGCTCGCGCTGCGTAAAGAAAAAGCGACGCACCCCGTGATCTAAGTGGCCGATTCATCGGCAGGTCATCGCATTACCGCGTTGTAACGGTCGGTGATTATGCGGACGGACGCGCATCATTCGACGCGAGCGTACGCGGTGTTTGGCCGCGATCCAAGCTTCGCAGCTGAATGGCTTCTGCGACGTGTGCGCGTTGAATTTGCTCTGCACCTGCCAGATCTGCGATGGTTCGCGACACCTTGAGAACACGCGCCCAAGCACGTGCACTCAGACCCAAGCGTTCCATGGCAGATGAGAGCAATCGGTGTCCTGCGTCGTCGAGCTGGCAATGATCGCGCATATCGCCGGCGTTCATCTGTGCGTTACAGTGTGCATCGGTATTTGCAAAGCGCGCCCGCTGCACTTCGCGCGCTTCTTCGACACGCTCTCTGATCTCCCGCGATGATTCGCTTGGCGCTGCCTGCTTCAACGCGGCATAGTCCACCGCACCGACTTCGATATGCAGGTCGATACGGTCCATCAAAGGACCGCTGATCCTGCTGCGATAACGTTGAATTTCTTGGGGCCGGCACTGACATCGATGGTGCAGATCACCCAGATAGCCGCACGGGCAGGGATTCATGGACGCGATGAGGGTCAGGCGCGCCGGATAGGCGACTGTGACCAACGAGCGCGTGATCGACACAAAGCCGTCTTCGAGCGGTTGACGCAGGACTTCCAGCACGGAGCGGCGGAATTCGGGCAATTCATCCAGAAAAAGTACGCCGTTGTGTGCGAGGGAAACTTCGCCGGGTCGTGGCAGCCCACTGCCGCCCCCCACCATCCCAACATCAGAGATCGTATGGTGTGGCGCACGAAACGGCCGCTCTGCCATCAGACCATCAATGCGCGTGACCGTACCAGAGACCGAATAGACCCGCGTGGCCTCGATGGCTTCGTCAAAGCTCATGGCGGGCATGATGGTAGGAAAGCGGCGTGCGAGCATGGTTTTGCCTGCACCTGGGGGGCCGATCATCAGCACGTTATGGCCGCCTGCGGCTGCGATTTCGAGGGCGCGGCGCGCGCGATGTTGTCCGCGCACATCAGAGAAATCGACACTATCGTTGACGGCGCGCATCACGGTTTCAATGGCGCGTGGTGCCTTGTGGACGGTCGCGCCCGTGCCTTCGCGCAGAAACTCCAAGGCTTCTTTTAAGCTGCGCACGCCGACGACTTCGGCGTCCACGACCAACGAGGCTTCTTCGACGTTATCGTGCGGAACAATCACGCCTTTGAGCCCTTGTTTGCGCGCGGACAGGGTCAATGGAAGCACGCCGCGCACAGCTCGCACCCGACCTTCGAGCGAGAGCTCTCCTGCGATCAGATATTGCTGCGCAAGTTTCAGTGATGCTGCATTCAGCACGCCATCCGCCGCAAGAATCGCCAACGCGATGGGCAGATCGAAGAGCGTACCTTCTTTGCGAATGTCTGCAGGCGCAAGGTTCACGTTCACTTGTCCTGCCGGAAACAGAAAGCCTGCGTTTTCCATCGCGGAATGGACGCGTACGCGCGATTCTCGCACGGCGCCTTCGGGCAATCCTACAAGTTGAACCTTTTGCAGACCGGCGCCGACGTCGACCTCGACCATCACGGGCAATGCGTCGACACCAACAACGGTGGCCGAATGAATAGATGCGAACATAATTTCCTCCATGCGATTAGGGTGCATAGAGGTAATCGGTAGGCGTCATCAAAAGTTGCGTCTTGCGGACGAAATTTTTTAATTTATTTTTACGAGTCGAGGCTCATCAGGCGCCGAACTTCTTTGTAAGCATCTGTATAGTCACCATTTACTGCGCGCACGGCACCAAGAATTTTTTCTGGGCTTTGTGTGGCATAAGGCGACCCTGGGTGACAGAAAGCGTGCACGGAAAGAAAGGCATCTGGGTTATCTTCTCGGGTTTTCCAGAAGCTGCGCGCGCATTCGACAAGGCCGGCTTGCGCGGCGGCGGCGCTGACACGTTCGGCTTCGCGTGCGATAAATACGAGGGTGAAAAGACCCTCTGGCTGGAGCAAGCGTGCGGCTGCCTCGCAATAAGCTTCCACGCCGCCACGGGTTTCAAATCGACACGCAAAACGCTGGGGATCTGGCGAGGGGACACCCGTTCCGATCGGAAAATACGGTGGCGATCCGGTGATAAGATCGGCTTTGGGCACATCGACCTCGCGCAGGTCTTGGTGCAGGATTTGGATGGGTGGTGCATCGTCGGGCAATTCTTGAACGCTACGCAGCGCCATGGTGGCGCTTTGGGCTTGCGCTTCGACGCCGATGCTTTGCTTTGGACGAAGCTGGTGCGCCGTCATGAGCAGCACACTCCCGATACCGCATCCGATGTCGATATAGCGTTCAGGTGGCGCACCTTGCCACAGGCGGACGGCGAGCCAAGCTGCCAGAATATCGTCTGTGCTTGTGCGGTGGCCGCCGCGTCGTTGGTAAAAATGCCATGATCCGATGAGTTGATCGTGCGTGGCGTCGTTGGGCCATGCGCTCCACATGATGGCTCCTTTGCATTGGCGCAGATCGCATCGCTTCTGCCTTCAAAAGCGGGAGCTTGGCGGGCGGGCAGGAAATTCACAACCAAAAAAGCGAAAGCTCGCCGACGGATCGACGAGCTTGGCTTGGGCATCGTAGAACCGATTAATTGGGACGGTCGACGATGTTGATGAAGTGTGCACCGTTTGCTTTCGGAACAACGATGGTGGTCACAGCGCGTTGTGCGTTATTGGGAACAGCGTCCGAACCGATGTTGTCCGAGCCGGATTTCACGGTAACGCGTTGGAAGTCCGAAGGAACGCTCACGAAGTTGCTCGCTTTACCGTAGCCGATACCCGATGCGACGGTGACGCCACCGTTCGCAACGAACGATACGCTACCCGCGTTGGGCAGGCCGTTTGCGAAGCGGTTTTTGCCGCCAGCGCCGCTGAGGTTATCTTCGAGTGCAACCACGGTGTAGCCGTTTTGCGAGTTACCGAGGACAACCACGGTGTAGGTTTTGCCGTCGCGGAGGTTCAGATCCGTCGATGCAATACGGTTGCCGTTGGCTTCGACTTTCACCGAAGTACCGCCTGCTGGGAACGCAACGTGCTCACGCGCGTAAGCGTTTTTGTTCAGGCCGGTTGCCACTTCCACGCCATCAGCGGTGACGTCGATGGCGCCAGCGTCCGCACCGTGAACCACGCGGACTTGAGCTGTGGACTGGATGGAAGTGCTAGTGGAATCTTGCTGCGTATCTTTGCTCTGGTGCTTTTTCTTGCACGCGGTGCCGAGCATTCCGAGCAAAAGTACGGACATGACTGTGAACAGCAAACGAGTTGTACGACTCATAGGATCTACCTCTCCTTCGAGGATGAACGCCGCGGATGCGATCCGCTGGCCGAATAAAAAATGGCGATAAAGTCTTAGAAAATAAATAAAATGCGTTTGAGGTGCGGTCTCTATCTTCGGATGTGCGCTTCGAATTCGTCAAGTCGGACCCGAATTACGGCCGATCGGACTGGAGCATGAATGGGAGGGTTGCTTTGTCCTCTTTTCGACAAATCTGACCAGTCTTTACGACCCAACCCCATCCATCAAAAGACGCGCGTGCATAGGTATAACCAACGGCTCGCTTGTTTTATGCGATTTTAGAAAAAATATTCTCAACCAATGCAGTTTTGACGTGTTTATGCGTAGTCCTTTCATGTTAACTTCTTTTATTAGAAGTTCAAGGAGGGCGCCTTCGACACTGTTCTAGGCGTGTCTTCCGTCGCTTCGCGGCGCGACGTTCCCCGGAACGAAATCCCAAATACGCGCGGGCGCGCAAGCGGAATCGGTCAAACCTTGGTAGGTTCGCCAATGGACGTGCAACGCACGGATCCTCACAACGCGCGCCCCAAGGTGTCTTGCGCGTACATCATCGACACCTAGGCGCGGCCATCGGTCACAATTTTCGCTGAATTATTCAGGTACTGGCAGAATGATTTCGTCCAGATCCTTGGCTGCGCGCGTGGCGGGAAAGATGGCGCGCGCTTGGGCGACCAAGGGGTGAACTCGCGCGTATTTGGACGAGAAATGCGTAAGTACCAGCGCTTTGGCACCTGCTTTCTGCGCGATTTCGGCGGCTTGCGCCGCGGTGCAGTGGTAGCGCTCATGCGCTTGCCGTTTTTCATCGTCACCGTACGTCGCCTCATGGATCAGCAAATCCACATCTTTGGCAAAATCGATGACGCGATCGCAGGGTCGGGTATCGGTGATGACGGCGATACGGCGGCCGCGGCGGGTGGGCCCCATCACCTCTTCAGGCTCGATCACGCGGCCATCGTCCAACGTAACGCTTTGTCCGCGTTGCAGCACGCCGAACATGGGGCCGTTGGGCACGCCTAGCGCACGCGCGCGTTCCACATCGAAGCGACCTAAGAGATCATCCTCATCAAAACGGTAACCCATGGTCGGAATGCGGTGTATCAGCGGTGTGCTTCGCACCGACCAACCATCGCCTCGCAACACTTCGTCTTGAGCGTGATCGACCAATTCCACGGGATATCCAAGGTTCAAAATCCCAAGCTCACGCAGTGTTTTAAACCATTTGCTCACGCCGCTTGGCCCGACCAACGTCAAAGGCTCTGTTCGCCCATTGAGCCCCATGGTGCCGAGTAAGCCAGGCAGGCCGTTGACGTGATCGCCGTGAAAGTGGCTCAAGCAGATCGCTTTGAGTTTGCTCGGACGTGCGCCGCTTTGCATGATGCGCACTTGGGTGCCTTCGCCGCAATCAAAGAGCACGGAGTCTGGGCCGTAGGAGATGAGGAGCGCAGACGTATTGCGATGCAAGGTCGGGCGTGCGCTGCTCGTTCCTAAAAACGTGACCTTCATCTCACTCATGCATTGTATCCTAGGTAGCGTGATAGCCAAGGTGCGCTCGAAAGATCGATGCGCGCCCATCCTCAAAAACGCGTCTTAGCTAGAGGATGCACCGCAGAGCGTCTAGCCCCGAACGCAGATTTCCGTCGCGCACAAAAAGAGCCGAGGTGATCGCTACCTGAAAACGCGCGTCTGTGCTACGCCTACAGCGGATGGCAACCGTGCGGTCTAGGTCGGGTACAGCATGCGATACGCAATCAAAAGCATAGCTGCATTTTTTGTGGTGTTGGGATACTATTTCCTCGCGCCATGGGTTTATATCGCCCTGGCATTATGGGCGGTGTTACCGACCAAAGATCGCGCTGCCAAAACGCGTGCGCTGCAACGTACGTTACAACGTTGCTTTCGAGGGCTCCATGCAACCACACGTCTTTTGCGCATTCAGCGTTACGTGCCGTCTGCGCCACCCGAACTGCCCACGCCCTGCGTCTTGGTCGCCAATCACCCAACGTTGATGGACGTCACCGCTGTTTTGGCGACGATTCCGCACACCGTCACTGTCGTGAAGCCGCGTGTATTTCGCATCTCGTTTCTGGGCACCGTCTTACGACGCGCGGGGTATTTAGAGGGACCGGAGCGCAGCAGCGCCGCGCTGGCAGAGATGATGACGCAAGCCGAGGAACGATTAGCCCAAGGGTATAACGTGCTCATTTTTCCGGAGGGCACGCGCTCTCCTGCAGGGCAGGTGCTCCCCTTCAGCCGCGCCGCTTTCGAAATCGCCTGCCGTGCGAAAGTTCCCGTGGTCCCCATCGTCATTGAATGCACACCACCGTGGCTTTCTAAAGAACTTCCTATATATAGCATCCCGCGCGGCACCGCTCAGATGACTATCGACTTTCTTGCGCCGCAAGATCCGGCCGACGTAGACTACAAGAGCCGCGCATTGCGCGACAACATCCGTAACGTCATCGTCGACCATCTCCCCCCTTCCTCTGTGTCTTCTTCTCCTTGAGAACGAGTCCTCGAATGTCCGAAACCATCGAATTACGTTTGAAAAAACTCATCATCGACGCGCTCATGCTCGACGATGTCACCGTCGAAGAAATCAAAGACGATATGCCCCTATTTGGCGAAGGCCTTGGCCTCGATTCCATCGATGCCTTGGAGCTCGCCATGGCGATTCATAAGGAATTCGGCGTAAAGACTTCCGCCGAAGACAAAGAAGCTAAAAAGCACTTCTACTCTGTTCAGACCTTAAGTGCGTTTATCCGCAGCGCGCAGGCGGCCTGATCGCGCAGTTTTTCTCAGCCACATGCTAACAAGAGCATTGCACATTTTGGCGATGGCAGCCTTTGTGGGGTATCCATTGGCTGTCTTTTACGGCGTGCGCACGGGACGCGTCGGCCTATGGATGCTCTTGGCTTGCGTTTGCCTCGCGCCCACCCTGTATTTTCGCCTCCGTCGCGCACAGCAGACCGAAGGCGCTCCGCACATCGCCGCGCTACGCCCCTTGGCAATGCTCCCTCTGGTGACACTCGCCATGCTGGCATTGAGCGCAGCCGCGCAAGCGCGGGGATTCGCCCTCGCTACGCCGACCATTATCAACGCCGTGTTGTTGGTCGTCTTCGGCGCAACACTGCGCACGCCCATGCCCATGATCGAGCGTTTTGCGCGCTTGATCGACCCCGAGCTCACCGAAGCCCAGCGCCGTTGGTGCCGCCAATGGACCATCGTTTGGTGCGCGTTCTTCTTTGCCAACGGCACGCTCGCCGCGCTCCTCGCATTATGGGCTCCGTTGCTATGGTGGTCGCTTTATACCAGCTTGATCGCCTACATCGTGATGGGCACACTCTTCGCGACCGAGCGCGCAGGTCGATGGTACAAATTCGAGCGTCAAGGCTCCGCCCTTTCCTCTTCTCACGCTGGACACCACAGCGAACCACGCAGCCCATGAGTCTCGCTTATGACGTCGCAAAAGACAGCCAATGAGTGGACCGCAGCCCACGCGACCGGACTCGACGGACCGCGCCTGCAAATGCTTCAAATGATCGGCGGCAAATGGGTCACCGCAGCGTTATCCGCCGCTGCGTCACTCGGCATACCAGCGCGGCTGCATCACCAACCCAAAACCGTGCAAACGCTCGCGGATGAATGCCAAGCACACCCCGAAAAACTGCAGCGATTGCTCAGCGCCCTCTGCTCCCTCAACGTCCTACAAAGCGACGTTCATCACAAATACCACCTCACCACACTCGGCGAAACACTCCTGCCAGGACAACTCGGGGAACTCGCAGAATACGCCGGACGAAGCTTCGCTTGGGGCCCTTGGTCCCAACTCGACGCGTCAGTGCAAAGCGAATCCTCCGCCTTCCAGCTTCACCACGGCACACCACTCTACACCTACCTCGCCAAACACCACGACGACGCCAAACACTACGACCAAGGCGTCGATGCCTTCACCCAAGATGAAGCCGTAGCACTCGTCGATGCACTCCAAATCTACGGCGATAAAACCGTGCTCGACCTCGGCGGGGGGCAAGGTTCACTCCTCATCGAAATGCTGCGCGCAGCACCCGACCTGCAAGGCATCCTTTTCGATCTTCCAGAGGTCGTGGCACGCGCACAAAATCGTCCTGAATTCGAACCCTTGCGCGAGCGCGTCAGCTTCACCGGCGGAGATTTCACCAAAACGATCGGTGTGCAAGCCGACATCATCCTCCTCAAACGTGTCCTACATAACTGGGACGACGACGGCGCCGAACAAATCCTGCGAAACGCCCGCACAGCACTCCGCGATGATAACGCCCGTATCGTCGTCATCGAAGCCGTTCTCCTTCCAGAGAATTTCCCAGACCTCGGCAGGCTCATCGACCTAGAAATGATGGTCATGTGCGATGACGGAAAAGAGCGAACAAAACCCGCCCTCCGCCGCCTCCTCGCAAAAACCGGCTTTCGAATCGAACAAAGCGGCTCACTACCGGGCGGCGCACGCTGGTTACTCGCAGCGCCCAAGCAGGCATGAGCACAACCTTCTTCCTCGAAAGCAGGGAGATTCAGTCAGAATGCAGCACCCCCAAAGCATCGCTGCACACCTATCAGCAACAGCGCCAAGCACAGTCTCGCGCGGCCAAAGAATTGCTCGTCGGCGCACTTGCACGCCTGCATATCCCACAAGATACCCTGATCCGCCATAATGCCCGCTGGACGATCGGTGATCAGCGCATTCCATCCATCGCCATCAGCCATGCGGACACATGGGTGCAATGTGCCGTCGATACGCACTTCCCCATAGGCATCGACATCGAAAGCACACTGCGCCGAATCGACGTCCAGCACGCCCTTGAACACTTCCTACATCCGCAGATTGATTCTATTTTGAATCATGCCTCCGGGGCACAAAACCGACGCGCATTTTTCATGATTTGGACCATGCTCGAAGCGCAAGGGAAAGTGCTGAACCTCGATCTCAACGCAAGCCTATATCAGAAGCTGTTCGCAACCAGTGGTGGTGTTATTTCGCCGCCTTCAGATCACCCAGCACACCGATTTTTTGTGCGATGGTTGAGCCCGAACCACGTCAGTAGTGTGTTTTGCCACGCGACGCGCGCATCAGAACTACGGGCGAGAGGCTGGGATTTGCTCCATGATACGAGCGCGCTGCTTCGCTTGAGTCAGATCACTCAGACTTTGTGAACTTTTTCTCTGACCGCACCAAGGTCAGCACGCCTTCGGCGACCAATTCATTGTCGCTCAAAACTTCTCCGTGAAATTGCGCGCGTTCAATATCGCCCTGCACCATCGTTGCGCGCAGGATCAATCGCTCGCCCACCTGCAAGTACGGTCGATGGAAGCTAAAGTCTCTGCACGCGACAACCATACCGATGGATGGGCTTTGGCCGCGCAGATGAGCTTCATAGCCGAGATACGCTGCCACGGTTTGGGCGAGGTGTTCGAGCGTGATGAGTGTGCTGAGTGTGTTATTTTGCACAAAGGGGGAATCTGCACGAACTTCTGTCGAGCACTGCACGTAGCCATCGGACCATGCATCGAGCGCATCGAGCATCCGAATGGTGTCGCCGTGGGGTAAAAGGCCTGCGATCGGAGGAAACTTCTGGTCCATCAGCTTCCCACGTCCGTGCACCAACCGCGTCCTCGCCCTGCATCGAGCATCACTTGGCCATGGCGTTGGTGCAGGATGGCATCGACGAGCGCCACCATGCCAAAACACGGATTGTTTTGAAGCGATGCGGGTTGTTCTTCGAGCGCGCTATCCAGAGGTATGCGCTCGTCTGAGCGGGTCGGTAAAGTGATGGTTGCGATGCGGTTTTTGTCGGCGGCGTTCGCGGAAAGCACGACGGCTGCGCATGCGGTTTTCCATGTGGGGTAATGGTTCATCAAACGATCTGGGGATGCTTCATCCCCACATACGATCAGGACATGGGGACAGCCTGTTTCGAGCAGCGCCGCGCCTTCGAAGAGACTCATCGCGGGTGTATCGAAATTGGCCGCAACCGAAGTAGTAAACCCTTGATTTTTAAAACTAATAGACGCCACACCAGCTGCTGCATTGTGAACGCTTGCGGCAAAGGCCATGGGTGATGGCGCTTCGTTTTCTACCCAGATTTGGTCGAGCAACGACACCATGGTTTGGACTTCGCCAAGGGCGGCTCCATAGACAGATGGGATGATGGATAGGTCCGCGTTGGCTTGGGTCGCAGCTTGATGGGCAACCTGTACCAGCGCGCGCATCAGTTCGCTCGAAATGCGGCGGGAACGTCGGTCGAGCACGTCACCGCTCGCTGGGATCTCCGTGGGCGAAGGCGTGCCTTGGAGCCATGCTGCTGCATCGTTAAAATGGGGGGTGTAGATGCCGCATCCTAGGACACTATACTTTTGCATGGTGTGCCTCGTGGTGTTGCAGGATCACGCTGATATTATTGCCGCCAAAGGCGAAGGAGTTGCTGAGTGCGCGGCGGAACGTCCCACTTCTTGGTGCGGAGAGCACATCGATCGCTAGTGCGGGGTCGACGGGGTCGGCCCCGAGCGATGCGGGAAGCATTTGGTGTTCTAGGGCGAGCAAGCAGAGTGCGATCTCGGTGGCGCCGGCCCCGCCGAGTGTGTGACCGGTCCAGCCTTTGGTAGAAAAGACGGGCGGTGGCGTCGGGAACAGTTCGCGGATGGCTTGGCTTTCCATGGCGTCATTGAGTTCGGTGCCGGTGCCGTGCGCGTTGATAAAGTCGATGTCTTCGGCTTGCAGGTTTGCGCTTTGGAGCGCGCGCTGCATGGCCAAGCGTGCGCCCTGTCCTTCGGGGTGTGGTGCGGCGATATGGTAGGCATCGGAGCTTTCGCCCACGCCGCTCAAATACGCTGTGGCGTCGCCTTCGCGCTCAAGCAGCATCAGCGCCCCGCCTTCGCCGATATTGATGCCTTGTCGCTCCTTCGAAAACGGGCGGGTTGGCTGTTCAGACAATGCACTCAAGGAATGGAATCCTTGCAAGGTCATGGAGCATAGTGTGTCTACGCCGCCGACAAATGCTGCGTCGATCATGCCTGATTCCATGAGGCGTGCTGCGCTGGCGAAGGTTTTCGCACTCGAGGTGCAGGCGGTGGAAACGACCCATGCTGGGCCTTGTGCGCCGGTGACTTGGCGGATGAGGTCGAGCACGGCGCCGTAGGCGTGATGTTTCCACAGATCGTAGTTTTGGGGCAACGCGTCGTTTTGCACCAAGTGCTCAAAGGCATTTTCGGTATTGTCGATACCTGCGGTGCTTGTGCCCATGAGAATGGCTACGCGTTCGGGTTGCCAACGCGTCATCATGGCGCGCCAGGTGGGTTCCATAGAACGGAGCAGGTGATAGACGATGCGGAGCGCGCGCGAGTCCCATTCGCCTAGATTTCTGGGCAGGGGTTCAAAGTCTCCGGGAATTGCACCCGCATAGGTTTCGAAAGCGAGGGGGTAGGTGCATTTCTCCAGGCCCGATCGTCCTGCGATCAACCGCGCTTGGATTTCCTCGCGCGTGCGTCCGAGCGCATTGCACGCGCTATAGTCTGTGATGGGAATGGGTTTCATCGTCCTTAAGGTATACCAAGCAGGGCGTTTAGAACGGGCGGAGGCACGCGTTGGTTATATCATGCGGCCGGCGTGCTGGAATCCCTTAAGATGCAGGTATTTTGCGCCGCGGCCGTTGGTAGACGCCATCTTGTAACAAGGATTCTCCTGGCACGGGTCGAATGTGCGAATGGAGCAACATCTCTTGAAACGCGTTGTCGTAGCGGAAGACGTCCCCCGCAAAGACGCTGGTGATATTGGCGCGAAGATCGCCGTCTGGCGGCACGTCAAAGATGAGGTTGTCGACGATATTGGTATGGTAAAAGCGGAAGATCAGCGCCGAAAAGGTATCGATCGCACGCTGCATATAGCGCTCATGTTCTGTGGTCAGGTCAGCGGCGTCTTCGCGATTTTCTTTGAGGGCTGGGATCAGGTGTTGGCACAGCGAATCTGCGGAGCGCAGCGCGAGGTTTGCGCCAGATGAGAAGACTGGATCCAAGAAGCACCACGCATCGCCGATGCAGGCGTAGCGCACGCCGAAGGCTTCTGCGTTACGGTAGCTGAAGTTTGCGATGATGTGCGTTTGCTCCTCGCGTCGCGCCCCGCGCAACCACTCGCTTAAGCGTTTGGATTTGCTGATGTATTCGTCGAGCCATTCGTCTTTGATGCCGCGGCGGCGCGAGACCACACCCACGCTCAGACGTTTCCCTGCGAGGGGGATGACCCAGATCCAACCATCTTCGATCATCATGATACGGATGTCGAAATTGGGGCCGATGACGCCATCCCAGACTTCATCTCGGATTTCGTGAAAATGCGTAAAGACGGCGGCTCTACCAAAATCCGGATAGGGCAGCACCGCGCGTTTTTTGGTTGCGATGAAGCGGTGTTGTCCGGACGCATCGATGAGGTAGCGGCCGCGGTAGCTTTCGTCGTCGGTGGTGAGTGTGACGCCGGTATCATCGATCTCGAAATCTCGCACGCGCACGCCAAATTTCAGTGTTGCGCCACGAGCTTTCGCGTTTTCGGCCAAGATGGTGTCAAAGCTTGCGCGCTCTACTTGCCAAGCATGGCGTGGCGGGCCGGGCAGCGCCAGCGAGAAATCAAACTCTGCGACGCGGTCGGTGGCATCGCAGACGAATTGCGCGCCCATTTTGTCTAGGAACACGTCGGGATCGGGCGCAATGCCGAGCTTGTTAAGGACGGCAGCACCGGAAGGGAGGAGCGATTCTCCGATGTGAAAGCGAGGGAAGTGATCGCGATCTAAAACCAGCACAGAGAAGCCGGCTTCGGCCAAGAACGCCGCTGCGGCGGAGCCTCCTGGGCCTGCGCCGATCACCAACACGTCCCATACTTTCGATGTCATGAGAGTCCTCCATCCACACAGATGACTTGTCCTGTAATGTAACTTGCTGCGTCGCTGGCAAGAAACGCCACGACGTGTGCGACTTCTTCTGCGGTGCCCATGCGTCGCATCGGGATTTGCTGCACGATGGCGTCGGGTATGTCGTCGGTCATATCCGTTGCGATGATACCTGGCGCCACTGCGTTGACCGTAATGCGTCGTTTGGCAAGTTCAAGGGCGAGCGATTTGGTTGCACCGATGATCCCTGCTTTGGCCGCTGCATAGTTCACTTGTCCGCGGTTGCCGAGCACGCCGCTGACAGACGAGAGGTTGATGATGCGGCCGTAGCGTTGCTGCACTAGGTGCATGGTCAGTGCGGACGTCACGTTATAAAAACCGTCCAAGGTCGTGCGCGTTACACTTTCCCATGCGTCGGGTTTCATGGCCGGAAACGCGGCGTCTTGGTGGATGCCGGCGTTATTGACCACGATATTGATCGGGGGGCCTTGCGCGATGAGCTCTTGGGTCGCTTCGTGGGTTTGCTCTCGATTGCAGACATCGAACGGGCACAATTCTGCGTGGCCTCCGGCCGCAAGGATGCGTGCTTGCACTTGTTGTGCGGCTTCCTTTTGGCTGCGGTAATTCAAGATGACCGAGACACCATCGGCGGCAAGGCGTTCTGCAATCGCTGCACCGATGCCGCGGCTTGCGCCTGTGATCAACGCACGTTTCGATTTTTCGCTGCTCATTCTTTCTCTAAAATACGTCGAACAGATGTCTGTGCGCTATGGTAAAAATGACCATCGCAAGGTTCGGATCGTGAGTGTGTATCCAAACCACGTGTTCTCTAGCTGCACATGCGATGGCATAGCATCATCTTGTTCATAGGTATATTCCACGCGTAAGGGAAGGTCCTGCGGCAGGTCTTCGCGCTGAAATTCTCGGCGTTGCACGCGCGCGCCGTTCCGCGTTTCGGTCCACGTTAGACTTTGGTAGGTGCCGCGACCAGCATGGTCGTCGCCATCGTTCGCATCGTCCCAACGGAAGAACGCTTTTTGTACGTCGGCCAAGATATATTCGGGCTCAAAGGGCAGCGCTCCTTGGACCAAGCGCTCTACCCCTACCTCGTCACCTTTCTGATAAATGCGCACGACGGGTTGTTCCATGGGGCCCAGCACAATGAGGTCGAGCGTATGGTCTCTGTACTGTAGCACGGCGCGGAAGGTGCGACTTCTTTCGCCCCATTGGATGGTGACTTCGTGTTCCGCAAAGAAATCTTTCATGTTTTCGGGCAAAGGCGCCAAGGGCCCTGGCCCTGCGTCGTGTGACATCCATTGCTGATGCCGGCTCTTGTTCGCGGCGCACCCGCTTTCGAAGGCGAAGGCGATGAAAACAAGAAGTAAAACCCATCGATATCTACGAAATATCACGACACTTTCTCCTCGCCCGCCAGCACGAGCGCGATCGGCGATAACACCACGGCAGAAGACACGCCGATCAACGCTACCAAGCCCACCCGATGCAAGATCGGAAAATCGGAGGCGGCAAGGAGGCCGAAACCGATCAGGGTGGTGGCGGCGACCATAAAAATCCCTACCAACGCTGCGCGCAGATCGGGTCCTCGGACGTGGAGCGTGTCGATAAGAAAAACGCCGTAATCCACGCCAAGACTGATGATAAGCAACGAAAACGCAACCACGATCAGATCGAGATGAATGCCGAAAAGCGCGAGCACAGACCACGTGAAGGCAACGGACAGCAGCGGCGGCACAAGCGCGCTCAACACAATGCGAAGCCTACGATAACGGGCGTACAACAGCGCGCAAACCACCAGAAAACCAAGGGTCACTGCCAGCAAAATACGTTGACGTTGATCGCCTTGCGCATCGCCCATCATATCGCGTTCGTCGATATAGGTCGCACCAGGAATGTCTTCGATGAGCGCGCGCAATGCGGCGGTATCTTTTACATCGCGCAGCGGCGTCAATATCACGGCATCGCTCTGCGTTTCATCGATCCACGCGCGGGCGACGGACGCCAAAGAGCTCTGCGTTAATAACCTAAGATCAAGAGGCGGCGGCAGCGGATTGTTCAAGGTCTGATAGAAGGGTTCGAACATCTGCGCGCGGAATCCCGCATCGCCAAAGACCGCAGCAAAACGCGCTTCGGTTTGTTCTGGCGACTGTTGGACGACTTGGGCGACGGCGCGTTGCTTTTTCTCAGAAGGCAACAGGTGTGCGATGGAAGCGAATCCGCCCACGACTTCGGTTTCAGCGAGGCGCTCGGCGACTTGTTCCGCCGATTGCAGCGCGGCTTCGACGCTTTCGCCGGTGCTTACGATCAATCGACTCTGGTCAAACTGCGACACGCGCGCGCGCACGCGTTCTTCTTCTTGGACCAGCGCGCGATCGAATTGGCTACTCTCACCCCATTGACCGCTCCATCGAATCTTGGGCAAGCCCAAGGCGATCACCGTGGCCATCGTCACAAAAACGACCGCCACAATGACTTTGTTGGTACGGAGCGCTTGGACGAGCTGCACCAAACGGTGCGCGAGCAATGTTCGTTGGCGCGTTTCTGGAATCGTCTTCGGCAACCAATCCACAAGGACGGTCGCAACACAGAGCAAGGCACTACCGAGCCCGACCACCGCAAAAACGGCCACCTCACGCAAGCCAGGAAACCCTGTAAACGCGAGCGCGACAAAGCCTGTGAGGGTGCTGGTGGCCGCGATCAGCAAAGCAGGCAAAATCTGGCGCACCACTTCGGTTGCGCTACGCTTCCCTTGGGCATCGGCGTAGTGGCTGTAGAGGTGCAGAACGTAATCGATCGCTAAGCCGATGAGCGATGCGCCGAACGCAAGCGCGATGCCGTGCACGCGTCCAAAGAGCAGGTGCGATGCGCAAAGTGCCATCACCACGCCTGTGCCCATGGAAGTCATGGCTAGAAATGCGACGCGGATGCCTCCAAAGATCGTCCATAACAGCGCGAAAAGCAGGATGGCGGAGAGGATGGAAATTCTCTGAATATCGCGTTCGATGGTCTTTTGTGCCGCGATAGAAATGCGGTTCACGCCGCTCATTTCTAACACCAATGCATCGTCATATCGTTCGTTCAGCCGTTGAGAGGCTTGGTGTATGCCTTGGAGCACATCTTGTTGCACCGCGTTTTCGAAAGCGCTGGCATGGGTGCTCAAGAACAGAACGGCGTAGCGGCGATCCTCGGTGATATAGCGGCCATCATCTGCGGTGATGGTACCGGCTTGGGCGTTTTCTAGACGGTCGAAGACGCGACGTGTGACCAAGAACGGATCGCTTGGTGCCATACGCGCGGTGAGCATGCTCATGGGCCCGCGCAGTTCCTCGCGCAGGGTTTGTGCTGCTTGCGCGAGGCCTTGTTCGCTCAGCTTTTGCGACGCTTCTTCTGCGTTTTCCGCAAAAAAGTAGGGCCAGCGCTCGTGGTACAGTGTCCAGAGCGCTTCTTGGTGATCTGTGGGCAAGCCGCCATCGAGGTGCGCGATAAGGCTGAGCCACGCGGTATTGCGGCGGAGTTCTTCTTCGAAGGCGCGGGAGATGCTGGCTGGGCTGTGTCCTTGGGGCACTTCGATGGTCAGGACCATTTGGCGGGCAAGCTTTCCTGTGGCCACCTCGCGCATCACGCGTTGTTCTTTGCTGCTGTCGTCGGGCAGAAAAGCACTGATGTCTGTGACGATTTGGAACGAGGTGACCAAATACACGATGCCGCAGATCACGGCCAAGGCCCACAATGCGGTGCGCAACCGACGCATCTTAAGGCGCTCGACCGAAGAGCTTTTTGCTTTCTTCTTTACTGAAGCTGCGCGCGGTATCGACCGATAGGATTTGAGTTTCGGTCACATCGCCGCCCTGCTCCTCGATACGCAATTTACGTACGCGCACGCCGTCGCCTTGCACCACGATTTTCTGTAGCAGTTTTTTTACTTTTGCGTGTGTCGGCGTCAATGTCAGCGTCCAATCTTCGGGCACTTTTTTACTGACATCGGCGGTTTCGAAATGCAGGCGAAAGTGGGTGCGCAGGGCGTTCAGATCGCCCGCGAGAATCCATAGGAAGCTCTGCACCATATGCGCGACTTCCTCGTGTGAAGCGAGTTCCATGCGCTGGGTTTTACCGCCTTCTTCGATGATGAGTGCTGTGGGCGTCACACGAACGGAAGATGGCGTAGGCTCGTTGATTTTTCGCAGCAGGTAGCCGTCTTGGTGAAAATAGAGCACCCCTTCGCTTTCTAGGGGGAGCGCGAGCAGTTGCAGGTGTTTTTCTTCTTTAAATGTGGCTTCGATGCCGGGGATTTTCTTCAGCTCTGCGAACAGCCGTTCCATGGCGGCATTTTGCATCGCTTTTGCATCTTGGGTCGCCTCTGCCTTCGAGGGCGGGGGCGCGGCTTGGGCTGGTGAGGCTGCAAAGTTAGCGCACAGCATGATGGAGAGCGCAAACCCCAGATAAAGAAACTCTTTGCGGGCTTTACACCCAGCGATGTTAAGCCAAGCGTTCACGGATCACCTGCGGTAGAGTGGTGAGGAGTTCGCCGTTCACATCGGTAAACGCAAGTTCTGTATACGCGCGACTGCTCTTGCGACCGGCGGTCAGGTTCATCACGGCGTAAGAAACACGCAGCACGGGTTCTAGGCGGGTGATGGTGGCGCGGACTTGCACCAGGTCGTTATAACGGAGCGGGTAGAGGTAGCGGCAGTGCGTTTCGCACACGAACATGATCAGGTTGAGCGCGCGGATTTCCGGTACATCGAGCTTCAGCTGCTGAAAGAGTTCGGTGCGCGCGAGCTCGAAATATTTCAGGTAGTTGCCATGCCAGACGATCTGCATGGGATCGCAATCATGAAACGGCACGTGCAGTTCAATTTCTGCGTGATGTGTCATGGCGCGGTTGGGTTGAGGGCATCGAAGGCGCCGCGTGTGATGGCTTTGCGCACGGTTTCGATGTCGTGATCGAGCCGTCGATCTTCGACGAGTGGCGGCGCGAGTTGTCGCACGGCGTGGTGCATGGCTTGACTCGCGGACGATACGCGATCGAGTCCGCGCAGGAATACGCCTTGTGTTCCGGCGAGGCACAGCATGGCGGCGATGGTTGCGGTCAGCTCGTTGATACGCAGCAGGTCACGCACGGCGATCGGCGCCATGGGCACTTTGTCTTGGTTATGGAGTTCGGTGCTTCGGCTGAAGACTGAGGCGGGCATGGTGAGCTTGAGCGCTTCGGCGGCGATGGCGCTTGTGGCGATGGTCACGGCTTTGAAACCGTTGTGGATGCAGGCTTCGTCCCCTTGCACGCCGATGAGGTTCGGGCTGAGTCCGTCGTTTTCGGCTTTGTTACAAATGAGTTGCATTTGCCGGTCCATGAGATCGGCCAGGTTTGCGACGGCTGTTTTTAGGGTGTCTGCGGCTTGTGACACGTGTCCGCCGTAAAAGTTTCCACCGTGGAGAACGATCTCGCGTTCGACGTCGACCACGGGATTATCGCTCACACCGTTCAGCTCAGTTTCTAGCAGGGTTTGCGTCCACGTTAGCGTATCGAAGGCCACGCCGATGACGTGGGGTGCGCAGCGCAACGAGTAGCGATCTTGGAGTCGGCGGTCGGTGGGTGGATTGGCTGGATCGTAATCGAGGGCGCGGGCGATGCGTTGGGCGGCGGCGATTTGTCCTTGGTGGGGGCGTGCGTGGTGGACAAAGGCGTCAAAATGCGTGGGGTTTCCTTGCACGGCGTCGCTGACCAGCGCGGTCAGGTCGCAGGCGAGGTTCGCGAGGCGTTCTGCTTCGATCCAACCGCCGGCGGCCATGGCGCACGCGACGCTTGTTCCGTTCATGAGCGCGAGCGCTTCTTTGGCGATGAGCTCGATGGGCTCGAGTCCTTCGTCTTTGAGCCATTGCGCGGTGGGCATGGTGCGGCCGTCCACGCGTACTTCGCGTTCGCCGCAGAGGGTTGCGGCGACGTAGGACAGCGGCGTCAGGTCACCGCTTGCGCCCACGGAGCCTTCTGCGGGGATGCATGGCAAGACCCGCTTTTGGAGCATGAGGACGAGACGTTCTGCGATCATGGGTCGCACGCCGCTTTTACCTTGTGCGAGCGATTGGATACGTGCGGCAAGCACCCCTGCGACCTCTTGATCGTGGAGCATTCTTCCGGTGCCGCAGCCGTGAAAGCGCAGAAGGTTCAGCGAGAGTTTATCTGAGAGCGCATCGGGCACGTGGGTATCCACGGACGCACCTAGGCTGGTGCTGATACCGTACATATCGGTATTCTTTTTGCGCAATTTTTGAACGACGGCAGCGCTCTGGGCCATCGCTCGCTTGGCATTTTCGCCGAGGATGGCTGTACGCACGCCGCGACGCAGCTGATCGAGCGCTTGGAGTGTGAGGCGCTCTTCTCCGAACACGAAAGGCGCGTCAGCGTGCGGAATATTTGGATGCTCTGCTGGGGTCATTGCCCATCCCCTTCCCAGAAATCGTAAAAATTAAACCAACAATAGGGTGCCATGCGCGCGTATTTTTCTACGGCGTCCGCGTATCTTTGCGCTGCGTGTTGCACGGCTTGCATACGCTCTTTTCTTGGGAACTCCAACATGTCGGCAAAGGGTTCACAATAAAGATCGTAATGATTGGGTGCGTGGTAAAGCCCAAAGACCAGATACACGGGGCAGCGCAGCATACTTGCCATCAGAAAAGGCCCTGCGGCAAGGCGTGTGGTGCGTCCAAAGAACTGCACTTCGACGGCGCGTTCTTGGTTGGCGACGCGGTCCGCCAGCACGGCGACCATCGCGCCCTCTTCTACTTTTTCTTTGGCCAAGAACGTCGCGTGTACTGGGTCTTCCCCCACGTCGATGACCCGTGTGCGCAGGTCATCGTTGAGTCGGTCGAACAGCGCGTTGATCATTCGGGCGTTGCCGAAGTTTCCCAAGATATGAATATCGAGCGCTTCGCGTTGCCCTCCTGCGCGCATGGCTTCGAAACTGCCGAGATGCGCACCAAGGAGCATGGCCCCAGTCGAAGATTGCTGGAGGGCGGCCAGGTAGTGATCGCCTGTGCAGGTAATTTCGAAATGTTCGTATTTTTCTTGAAGCAAGAAGACACGATCGAGGGTGACCTGCGCAAAGGTCAGCAGGTGTGTGTAGACTTCTTTGCGGGTGGCGGGTCGATCAAAAACGGTGCTGAGCCATTGGCGCGATGCCGTTTTGGCGTTGGTATCGAAGAGATAATACCATGCTGCGATCAGGCGCACAAAGAGGCGCGCGGGGGTGCGTCCAAAGAGGGTCGCGAGCCGAAACATAAAGTGGATGCCCCAGAGCGCGCCGCGTTCTGGGCGCGAGAGCCAGTCTTCGCTCTTGGACGCGTTGGCGGCCGCGGCCGTTGTGTCGCCCTTCGCTTGCGCCTCGTCCTTGGGCACATCGGATGTAGGGTCGACGTCGGTCATGGGGGCAGTAGGGGTTGGAGCGGACGACGCAGCAGGGTACGCACAAGGCGGAGGGTGCACAGACGTGTATGCAGCCATGCGAACCGAAGGTTGTCTTCCCACATGCGGAAATGCGAGACACCGCCCTCTTCTGCACTCAGATACCGTACGGGAACGGGCAAATTGACCACGCCGCGCTTGGTCCATGCATATCGCACGGCAATTTCGACGTCAAAGTCCATGCGATCGCCCCAGACGGGCAGGCGTTGAACCACCGCCAAGGGGTAGACGCGCACACCGATCATGGCGTCGCGGACCACGTTCTTTTGGCCGATCTCTAGGTTTACCCAAAAGTTCGTAAATTCACGCGCTTTGAGGCGATGTTCTGGGACGGAGTCATCGTACTCTGGGTAGCCAATGATGAGCGATTCGGGGCGTTTTTGCGCTTCTTCTAGGAATTGTTGGACCACGCTGAGGTCGTGTTGGCCGTCGCCGTCGATTTGCAGGGCATGGGTGAAGCCTTGTTTGGCTGCGCTTTCGAAACCGGTTTTTACTGCGGCGCCTTTGCCGCCATTTTTGGCACGGTGCACCACGTGCGCGAGTCCTTCTTGGTGGATCTGTTCAAGGATCGCACGTGTTGCGTCGTCGCTTCCGTCATTGACGACGACGATATCTGGCAGGTGTGCGCGTGCGCTGAGAACCACGTCGCGGATGGTCTTCGGGTTATTATAGGTTGGGATGAGGATACAGGGGTGGAAGTTCATGCGTCGCACTCCCACACAAGGCGTCCTGTGGTGCACCGTGCGTTGTCTCGCAAGATGCTGAAATCTAAGGCGTCGGCCTCACCTTGGAGCTGAATCTGGAGGTGATCGCCTGGTTTGATTTCTCGCTGAAATTTGATGCGGAGCACACGCGACACGTGCCCTTTGCCCAGGTGTTTTTGAATGGCGGGAGCGACGATATCGTGCATTTGTGCGGCGGCGGCCATCAGGGGATGTTCGTCAAAATGGCCTTTGAACCAACGGTAATCGTGGGGAATATGTAGCGTATACTGTACCGATGGCATGCCTTCTTCCCGCGGCGAGGGTTCGTCCCAACGTATATCTTGGGTATTTGGCTGGACGTTTTTCGCTGCGTTTTTATTCTCTGCGAAGAGGGCTTTGAGTCGGTGATTTTGGAGCTTTCCGTTGGATTCGCGCGGGAGTTGATCGACAAAGACGATACGGCGCGGCCAGGTGGAGCGTTCAAAGCGTTCATCGAGGTGTTGGAGGATCGCTTGTTTGTCTTGGCGCGGGTCGACGACGGCGAGGTGGAGTCGTTTGGCGTGCAGGTCCTGCGTGTCTTCGACGAGAATGGCGGCGTCCTTGATGCTGGGGTGACGCAGCAGGTGTGCTTCCATGGCCGGCAGTGAAACGCGTCGTCCGCCGATTTTTACGATGCGATCCCAGCGCCCTTCGTGCACAAAGTGCTCTCCTTCAAGGCGCACGCGTTCTTGGGTTAAGAACGGACGACTTTCTGTGGTGCAGATGTAGGGAGAGTCCACCCACAGGCGCGCGTCGTCATCGACGCGCAGGCTCACGCCTGGAAGCGCTTTCCAGCGTGGTTCCCGCACGACTTGGCGCATGGCCATGCCGCCGGTTTCTGACGAGCCCAGCACTTCGGTGACTTCGAGTGCAAATTGGGCATGGATTTTGCGCGCGAGTTCTTCGCCTAACGGTGCTGTCGAAGAGAGCAGACGTTGCACGCTTTGGAGGTCTTCTACGGCGATACCTTCGAAGGTCGTCAAGTGTGCGGGCACGGTCACCAAAACATCGGCTTGGTAGGTCCGGACATCGCGTCCAATAGAAGACGGAAAGAACGGTGTTTCTCGTCCGAAGGACCCATCCGCAAGGAGTGGCGCGAGTACGGAGTATAGCAATCCGTAGATATGCCCAGGGTGAACGGTCGAAACCACTTTGGCATGCGGCGGAAAGAAGGTTTCTGCGAGCATGCGGGCTTCGGAAAACAGCTGCGTGACGGTTTTAGGTGCGGCTTGGGGCGTACCGCTGCTGGTCCCTGAACTAAAGAGCGTGACGATTGTTTTGTCGTCTTGCCATCGGTAGGCCAACGGCTCGCGGTTTGGACGGTGGGTGATTTGCGTCCGCGCTGTGTTGTCGAGCCATGCTTTCAGGTTGATGCCATGCGGGAGGATGCCGTCATGTGCGATCTGTTCACTGTGCACGGTGGCGCAGATTTGCTCGATGGTTTGTGGACGCGTATTGGGCGGAAGCGCAACATGGAGGCCTTGGGCCCAAGCACCAAGGAGCGCGACGGCAAAAGCGTAGCGGTCGTTTTCGAAAGCGAGGACGATGGTGTTCTTTGCTGCCCTGACTTGTCCGATACGTTCTTGAAACGCTGCGATATCCTGCCGAAAATCATGGAGGTTACGCACGCCTTGATCTCCGAAGCTCACTGTCTGGCTACCAGGGGCTTCCGACAAAATGCGTTTCAGAAATGGGTTCATTGGCTCCAGAGGATGCGAAGATGGCGTGGTCACCTTATTTGCCGTGCGGAGCATATGGCCTAGAAGGCGGGGATCGTCAATCCTGGTTGCGCGGTTGGGGTGGGCGCAGCAGCGTGCCAAGGACGAGATTCGACATCGCCAGGACGGTGCAGATCGCGCAGACCCTTGACGTGTACCGCCAAGAGCTTAGCATGAATCATCCAATCAACGACACACGCTCGTTTTGCACGATGGATGCAGACAAGAGCATTCGAATAAAAACTATAGGTACGAACATGGCTCTCGGACTCACAGAAAGCGCTGCGCGCCGTATTCAAGATATCATTAAATCTCAAAACTTAGATGAAAATCACGGCGTGCGTTTGGGCGTAAAATCCGGCGGCTGTTCTGGCATGGAGTATCTTTTAGAGATCGATGTGCCGAACGAAACGGATCGCATTTTCGATATTCATGGTGTGACGGTCTTTTGCGACGCCAAGAGTTATCTGTTCATCAACGGCGTCGAGGTAGATTATCACGACGACGTATTGAACGGCGGTTTCCGCTTCACCAACCCGAACGCATCGCGCTCGTGCGGCTGCGGCACGAGCTTCTCGGTTTAATCAGCGCGCTGAGACAATCTCGATCTCGTCTTCGCGTCGTTTGCTGACGACACGCCCGTTGGTGAGGACGAGTTGTTGATGCAAGATGGCGCGGATGGCGGCGGGATAAAGTCGATGCTCTTCGACTTGAATCCGTTGGCTCAGCGACGCAACGGTATCGTCAGAATAGACGGGGACCACGGCTTGGGCGATGATCGGGCCGGTGTCTACCGCGCCTGGTGCCACAAAGTGGACGGTACAACCCGACGCGCGGACGCCGGCGTCGAGCGCTTGTTGTTGCGCATTAAGTCCAGCGAACGACGGTAGAATACTCGGGTGAATATTGACGATACGACCCGGATATTTGCGCACGAACGCATCGCTCAGGATGCGCATGAAGCCCGCCAGCACGATAAAGTCGATGCGTTGTTCTTGGAGCAATGCATCGAGCGCTTGGTCATAGGCGGAGCGATCGCTGAACCCTTTGGCATCGACGACAAAGGTAGGCACGCCGTAACGATCTTGGGCCGTGCGCAATCCCTCAGCTTCTGCTTTCGAAGAGATCACCGCGACGAAGTCTGCATGCATCTTCTCGCGTTGGGCCAAGATCGCGTCCATATTGGTGCCGCGACCGGAGATCAGGATGGCGACGCGAGGGCGTGCTGTAGTCGACATAAGGTACGGGGTCTGGGGTGAGTTTAGTACTCGTCGTCCGGAATTTCGAAACCGATGATCTCGTCGAGGGTTGCATCTGCAAAGACGGTATCGTTGGCTTCTGCGTCCGTCATGTCGGCGGCGGTGAGGTTCACGTTCGAGAAGTCGCTACCGTTCAGGATGGCTCCGTTGAGCGAGGCTTCAATGAAGTCTGCGCCGGTGAAGTCTGCTTCCGAGAGGTCGGCGCCGCTCAATTCTGCGAGGTTGAAACTCGCCATTTCGAACTGACCACCCACAAGGAAAACTCCCTCGAGGTTCGCTTCGGTAAAATCGGCAGCATTGGCGGTCACACCGCTCAAATCTGCTTCCGAGAGGTTGGCGTGAGCAAAGATCGCTTTGGACAGATCTGCACCGCGGAAGTTCGCTCCACTCAGATCTGCACCCGAAAGATCAGCTCCGGTGAGATCGCATTCCGAGAAGTCCGCATTTTTTAAGTCGGCCGAAGCCAACTCAATATTGCGGAGAATCTCTCCTGCGAGGCTTTCGCCTGCGGCAACTTTATCAAGGACTTGATCCGGCGTCATCGGCATGGTGGTACTGCAGTCAACATGATGGCGTAAACAAGGAACTCCATCGTTCAATACGCCAAGAAAAGAAGAAAATCAGGAAGAATTTTTGAACGCATCACGCGTACGAGAAAACACTATACCGCCTAAAGACGGTCGGACTCTAGCGCACGCATCCTGCGTTAATTGTCAAGAGCAGACAAAGCGCGAACTTTGTCAAAAATTATCGGATGCGCGTACCAGCGACGGAGGCGTGTCGCGGTCTGTCCCAGCGTATGCACTACAGGCGAAACGTGTTCGATCAAGGAGATTCGTCCTCGTCGATCCACGATACGTATGGGTTTTCCAAACCCTTTATCGCCAGCAACATACGGCTGGTACGTCGCGTGGCTCGCTTCGTCCATCGCAAAGAGACTTCGCTCATCTACACTTAGCCCCTCGTCAATCGCCTCCAACAATGCAAGCTCTTTTATCGCATCTTGCTCATTCAAGATCTGACGTTCGATCGCTTTGAATAGTTTTCTCTGTAAAAGCCCTTGGGCCAATAACGAGAGAATCCTATCGCCATGATCGCACCAGCGATCGATCTGCGCCCACGCATCGTATTCACTAAAGCGCAGCCAACGGTGCGGGCAGATTTCTTCGCCGCGTAAAAGCTGCGCGATCGCCCCATCGGCATCCAATGACGGATCATCAGGCGACAAAACGCTCTTGGCACGATGAAAAAGTCTCTCGAGCATCACTTCTGCCGCGCGTACCGTACGGTGAAAGTACACTAGACGGTACATATGATAGCGCGCGATCAAGTACCCTTCGACGGCTTCCCAGCCGCGATGGTCCACCATGAGCCCATCTTCATCCGCGCGCAGCAGAACCAGCAACCGCTCCAAATCAAATCGCCCCACCGTCACGCCGGTCATGGTCACATCGCGCAAAAGATAATCAAAGCGATCGGCGTCGAGTTGGGACGACACAATTTGCGCGTAGCGCGCTGGCCCCTGCCCCATGATCATATCAGCGATTTGCGCTGGAAGCTGCGCATCGACGGTGCGCAGTACTTGGTGAACGCCAAAACTAGGATCTAAAACAATCCGGCGCGAGAGTGCCTCGTGTCGAAAGCCAAAAACGCGCTCGAGGACATGGGAAAAAGGTCCGTGCCCGATATCATGCAGCAAGGCAGCGCCGATCACCTGCGCGCGCAGCGCAAAATCAGCATTCGGTTCAATGCGCGCGAGCATGCGCCGTGCGATGTGCGCGACGCCGATAGAATGCACAAAACGTGAATGTTCTGCGCCGGCAAAGACAAGCGATGCGAGCCCCAATTGACGAATAAAGCGCAGGCGCTGGAACGCAGGCTGGTCGATCAGCGTGCACACCAACCTGCCGAGTTCTCCCTCGTCCTTCCAGTTGATGGTATCGTGCACTGGATCGCGAAAAAGCTTGGCGCCATGCAGATGCGTCATGTTGGATCTCGGTTTTACCTACGCTGCGGTTTGGGCGTAAACAGGCTTCCGGAAACCTCCGCTTCGCCGTCGACACCACGTATAAAACACGTACTGCGTAGCTTTCATCATCTGCTGAACTTTTGGCAAGCTATTTACCAATTCGTAGCACCAGGACGCTACACGGCGCACGTTCCACCACCTGTTCTGCCGTATTGCCGAGCAGCATTTTCGAAAGCCCGCGTCGACCGTGCGACCCCATGACGACAAGCCCGTAATCATCGCGATCGACCGCGCCGAGTATCTCGTAAACAGCGAGCCCTGCGCGGACATGAAGGGTGGCGTTATGGTTAGGCCCTAGCACTTTTGAAACGAGTTTCGCGATGCGCGCGCGCGCGTCGTGGATCGCGGTGCGGTCCACGTCACGCCCTGGAAGGCCGGCGATGGCGCTGTACGAATCAGATAGCCCAGCGATCTCCCACGCGTAGAGCACATCGAGCGGCGCGCCGATACGTTTGGCCCAGTCTGCGGCGACTTCGATGACGCGCACGCTATCGTCGCTCAGGTCTACGGCGGCGAGCACACGCCGTTCCGACGCGCCTTTCCATCCCCGCGTGACGATCAACGGGCGCTCCAACCGCCGCACCAAAGACGAAGCAACGCTACCTAAAAGCGTTCGCTCAATCAGGCCTTTACCTCGGTTTCCTACCACCACCACGTCTGCATCAAACTCCTCTGCGGCAGCGAGCAATTCTTCCGTGGGGCGGCCAGTTTTCAGGACCGCATGCAATTGCTCACATTTGAGCTCGATCCCCGCATCTTCGACAACGCGACGTAACCGACGCTCAAGCGCATCTTGAATCTGTTTACGGTGTTCTACGGCGGGATTTAACAAATCATCTTCGGGTCGGTTATCGATCACGTGCACGGCGTAGACGTCGGCGTGATGCAACGCGGCGATATGCATGGCGCCGGTGAGGCTAGCGTCAGAATCCTTCGAAAAATCTACGCCCACCATCACTCGATTGACTGTAACCATTACGACTCCTGCTGTAAGTGGCCTAGCGGTGCAAAAACGCACGCGCTCAGGTGACACGTTGATGTTGTGCGCGCAGTCGATAGAACCCAGGGGATCTGACCATTACGCCCAACAATGCTAGTGTACCGCGTTGGACGCTTGCTTTCTACTGTAGGCGCAATACAACGATGAGATGCAGGACGCAGCGATGCTCAAAGCATCGATTCTTGTGTAGCACATCGCGCGCGTCTACTGATTCCTCGTCGCACTTTTTCGCTCTTTTCTGTTGGCCTCGCGCTCTTATGAAACGACTTTCGTTCAGTCTGCTCACCTTCATGCTGTGCATCGGCGTGATGGTGGGCGCGCACGCACGCCGCTCCTCGGAAGGGGAGATTCCCAAGGGCTATGCCCGCCTCCTTGTGATCACGAACTTCGAAAACACCGAGGTTCAAATCAACAAGGTCTCCTACCCCTACGAGTACATTTACGCAGAACGTCAGGGCGTGCTCCTGCCTGCAGGCATGCCCATCGACTTGCGCGTTTCGGTTTCTGAAGAAAAAACACGCACCTTTAAATTCACCCTCAAAGAAGGCGAAACCCGCGTCGTGGTCGCCGACATCAAAAATAAAGGCGAAGTGATGGCGCCGCCAAAAGAAGAAGCACCCGCCAAATCAGCCAAATCCGACGAAGAAGAAAGCGAAGACGCCAATGGCTACCTCGGCGTATCCTCATCGCCGCGCGGTCAAGTGTATATCGACGACCAAAATACAGGCCGAAGCACACCTGCGCGCCGCATTGAACTAGAGCCCGGACGCCACCGTGTTCAAATCGAGTACGGCGACGGCCAAAAGAGCGAAACCAAGTATGTTTTGATTCGCAAAGGCACGAACACCAACGTCTTCTTCAGACAGCGCCCTTCGAGCGATTAAGACCTGCGCCGGCGGCAGTACCCCTTGTCGCATCGATCGATAGACAGCGCACCTTTTGGGCACCGAAGGCATCCGATTTTCGCAGCCCCTCCGCCTTCGAAGGCGGAAGCGATGGGGTTTGCGCATGGCCCCGACCGGCAAACGATCAGGCGTTTTGGCGTCGGTGCGCGAGGATCGCGCGGTTCATACGGCGTACGATCAGTGGGCCGCCGTAGATAAATCCCGTGTAGATTTGTACTGCACTCGCGCCAGCTTCGAGCATGGCGATGGCGTCTTCTGGGCGCATAATGCCGCCCACGCCGATGACGGGAAAGTCTCCGTTGGCAAGCGTGCACACCTTGCGCACGAACGCGAGGCTGCGCTCGGTCAATGGCGCACCCGAAATACCGCCGGCGCCCAGGGCTTCGACGCGGGCTGCGTCGGTGACAAGGCCCTCTCTAGAAATGGTGGTGTTGGTGCAGACGATGCCATCGACGCCAAGTTCGCGTACGAGCGCGACAGAGGCTTCGATCTGCGCGTCGTCCATATCGGGCGCGAACTTCACAAAGAGTGGTGGTCTGCGTGTTTGGGACGCTTCGCTCAGACGACGATTTTCTTGGAGCAGCGCGGAGAGCAGTTGGCGCAATGGTTCTTCGGCCTGTAGGTCGCGCAGTCCTGCTGTGTTTGGTGAGCTGACGTTCACCACCAAGTAGTCTGCGTACGGCTGCACTTCGCGCAGCGACGTCAGGTAATCTTCGACGGCGTTTTCGTTGGGTGTGATCTTGGATTTGCCGATGTTCACGCCGAGTGGGCCTTCGGCAGGGATCGCGCGAAGGCGTGCGGCGGCGGCGGCGGCACCATCGTTATTGAAGCCGAAGCGGTTCAGTACGGCTTGATCTTTGGGCAATCGAAAAAGACGAGGCCGCGGATTTCCGGGCTGCGCGTGGGCTGTGAGCGAGCCGACTTCGATAAAGCCGAACCCTAGGGCACTCAGCGCATTGTACCAGCGCGCGTCCTTGTCGAAGCCTGCTGCAAGACCGATGGGCGACGGGAATTCCATGTCCAGCACCCGCGTGCAGAGAGCGGGGTCGTCTGCGTGGCAGAATGCCCGTGTGCGGCGCCGTAACCATCCGATTTGCATCATCTTTGCGAAGATGCCCATCATGGTGTGGTGTATCCATTCCGCGTCAAACAAGAACAGTAATGGCCGAAGTAAGCGCCACATGGTCAACTCCGTGAGGGGTAGCTGGTGCGCGGTCTTTTAGGGCCAAGCGAAAGCGGCGTCAACGACGGGTTCGCGCTGCTGCGGCGCTGCGCACAGCGTGGATTTGCACACGCGCGCATGGTTTCGGCGTTGCGTACGCAAAAATGGCGTAGGCCCGATAGACCTTGGGAGCACAGGCACGAAGCGTGCGCGCATGATTTCGCTTAATCTAGCGCAACATCATCGTGTCGTGGCAGCGGCGGCGGGCGATGTGCGGGTGGCGGCATATCTTGTGCGTTATCTTTGACGCCACCCAAGAACGTTTCGGTCAGAAACAGCTGTTTACCTGCGGAAATCACGCCGATACCAGCGTACTGATACTGTTCCGTGAGGATATTTCGCCGATGCAGCGATGAGCGCATCCACGCGAGGTGGGCATCATAAATCGAGGTGTGACGTGCGAGGTTTTCGCCGGCGATACCGTAGTCGATGCCACGTCCTGCCAACCGGTGAAACGAGTCATGTCCGTCGGGGTTGATATGGTCAAAAAAGTCACGACTGGCCATATCGTCTGCGTGTTGTCGGCTGATCCACACCAGCCGAAGATCACAGTCGACGGGTTCGATATCCCGCGAGATGCGTTCGCAATTGAGTAATCGCCAAGCGAGCGTTTCTAAGTCGTCTCCACATCGGCCGTTGTGTGTATCGGCGATGGCCGTGTCGCCCCAGTACCCGCCAGGATAAGCGCGCGTCATTTTGAAGGTGAGATCGTCTGTTCTGACGTCGTCGAGTGCACACAGCGAATGCGGCGCAGTTTTGAGGTCGGCGTTTTTATCGCCGACTTCGTCGCGGTAGATGGGAGCGTCGTCGTCGCGTTCGTGCATATGGCTCGATGCGCGTGGTGTGGACGTTTGCTCCTCCGCGTGCACGGGCGGCATGGCGCTCAAGGTGTCCGCGCGGTTGTGACGTGCGCCGGCGGTGCCGTATTGCGCCCAAAGCCGATATCCGCTGATGTCCGCGCCGAAGCGATGAAACAGCTCGCGGCGGGCTTGCTGACGCTCGATGCGCGGCTCACACACCCCTGTGCTTCCACACACCTCGCCGTCATCGCACATCGCATGCGATGTGCACGAAGGATCGTCTACGCGACATCCGATGGCCCAAGCGCTCCACGCTAGGGCTATGGTCAGCAGCCACCCCACGCTTGGGCGGCGCTGATGCAGGACATTCTCCGTTTTCATAACTTTCCTTGTTACACATCTGTGCATGTGTGTCACTCGGAATAAAATAGTCATGAAATCGCGTTTAATTCGACTTCGTCTCAAGCGTTTTATGTCGCATCCGTGCATGTCCTCATCGCTGCGACGGCACGATTCTGGCAGGGCATCCGTTTCGGACCTAGACAGTTTTACGCGGGGTGTTTACTGAAAGGATGCCCATGCATCGCCAGAATACTGACGATGATGCTGATATGCGCACACGCTGCAGGTGTATCGCATATTTTCTTCACGGTCGAACCACCCGCTTGCGCTTATGAACATCCTCATCTTTCCGTTCTATATTGAGCGTTTTGACGATATGCAGGGGGTATACGGCCGACAAATTCCGCATCTACTCGCGGCACAATTACAAGAGGCGGGATTCAATGCCTCGTCTTTGACCTGGTTTGCTCGTCGTGGCGAAACGTTGGCGCATGTGTGCGCAGAAGCTTCGTTTCCCGAGAATGTGCTTTCAGAGGAACAGCGGGCACATGGTGCTGAAGCGGTTCTTTTGGGACGCGTGCGTGTTGCGCCAGAAGATACCCACCTACAAATCGCACAGTGGTTTGCCTCAGAAGATGCCGACGAAGCTTCGACGCGCATCCTCTTTGATGAACATGCGGCCATGCACGCCCTGCCGCGACTCGTTCAACGTGCCGCAGACGCAGTGCAGGCACATTTTGCGTCCGACACCGCCCCGAGCGTCGTTTCCACGCCACATCAAGACGACGACGAGACGATCAGCGACGCAGAGATTTTCGCAGGTTGGCGGGACATGCTGCTTGATCGCGACGCCCGCGCCCTCGAAAGCGCAAACCTTGGTTAACACGCACCCACCTCTTTATTTTTGCCCCCAAATCGATTCATGAGCGCGCTTACACGAGACATTGGAGACGGGTATACCCGCATTCGCATGACCTCTCCCTCCGAACTCGTTGTCAATGCATGGCTTTTACGCAACGCAGGCCAAGCGATCTTGTTCGACACGGGCTTTCCTCACACCATCGATCAACTCGAAGCAGGACTTGGCGAGGTGGGGGTGCGTATCGAGGATTTGGACGGCGTGGTGTATACCCATACGCACATCGATCATATGGGCGGCGGCGCTGCGCTCAACGATCGGCTTCAAGGCCCAAATTATCTATGGGAAGGCACGCACCCTCGCATGCTCGACGCCTATTACGATGTGCAAGAAGCGCTCCCGTGGGCCGCCGACTGGATCGACACATTTTTACCCCACACGCCCGCCAATCAAGAACGGGTAGAAGAAGTGCGCAGCGTGCCCGAAGGTCCCATACGCACACGATGCACTGGGAAACTGGACCGCGTAACGCCTATCGCTTTTGATCAAGAGCTCATTTTGGCAGGCCGCCGCTTTCGATGCATCGACGCCCGCGGACACGACATCTATCACGCAGCATGGCTCGACATCGATACCAACACGCTGATCAGCGGGGATACCATTTTACGCGTGCCGACGCCGATCATGCCGCACATGTATGACAACTTGTTTCAGTGGCTGCAAACCCTTGAGCGATGGCAGAACACCCTCGATTCGCCGCGCATGTTACCAGGTCACGGGCTGAGCACCGCCCTCTTTGACGCCTCCATCGATCGCTCCCGCTTGGTGGTCCAACGCCTGTATGAGGCCACCCAAGACTGTGTCCAAGACGGGCTTCCCGTCGATCCGGTTACCATCATCGAACACTACGCAGGCCACGATCGAAGCCGCTACGCGCAACGCTTCGCCGTGCAAGTCGCGACCCTGGGCAGCCTACTGGCCGCGCTCGAACACCAAGGTTACCTGCGGCGCTTAGAAAGCCGACACTGGGTAGAAGTGCGCACGCTCCCCCCATGGGAGACACTTTTAACGTGGCCTGTAGAACACAAGTCATACACGCACGCATAAAATAAACACACGTTTATAGCTTTTTGGTCGCGGGCTGTTTATAACGTAACACAGCGTAACAACAAAGGTACCGACCAGTCGGAAGCCCCGTTCTGAACCGCGCTTCAGTCCCAGAAGTCGGATACCGACCGAGAAGGCGGAAACAACACGCCCGTGTAAAAGACGTGTAATTTCGCGCTTAAAAAGTGACACCTTAGCGCGGAACTATCGACATAAGGCCCCTAAAATGACGCGCGGGTCGGTCCACCTCTATCTTGTGTGCACTTGCATGATTCTGAACGCCCGTTAGAGAGAAGAGATGTTCAACCACTAAAATTTCGATGTTCAAAGGCGGGACGACGTCAACGCGACGCAACACATGCCTTTTTATACGCATCGCAGTTCACCTTCGCTTAGGTCCTTTGTTATGCTTACCATCGCTGATGCCCTCGTTCGTAGCGCAGAACTCTACCCAGAGAACTTTCAGGTTTACTTGGACGACGCCGATAACCCAACGCGTTACACCTTTGTCGATATCGAACGCGAAACCGCACACCTTGCGGCCGGTCTCCAAGCGCAAGGACTCAAGAAAGGCGACCGCGTGGGACTCGTCCTCATCGACCCACAAGACTTCATCCTGACCTTCTACGCTTGCCTGCGTGCTGGCATCGTCGCAGTTCCGCTCTATCCCCCCATGTCTATGGCGGACCTCGATGCGTACATCGAAAAGCTCACACGCATCTGTAGCGACGCGGGCTGCAAAATGCTCATCGCTTCGACCCGCATTCACAAAGTGCTCTGGCAAGTCGTCAGCCGCGTTCCAGAGATGAAAACGCTTCTCGATGTCGAGGCGCTCGGCAAGCACAAGGCCACGTTCAATGCCCCCGCCATCGACCCCGAAGAACTCGCATTCCTGCAGTACACCAGCGGTTCGACCTCCGATCCCAAAGGGGTCATGGTCACCCACGCGAACCTCTACCACAACATCCACGGCCTCACGCGCAAAGAGACCTTGGATCTCGGCCCCAACGACACCACCGTCTCGTGGCTCCCGCAATACCACGACATGGGATTGATCGGCTTTGTCATCGCACCGATGCTGATCTCCATGAACGCAGTGTTCATCCCCACCATCAGCTTCCTGAAACGACCCAACCGCTGGATGGATGCCGTACACACCTACCGCGGTACCGCCACCTTCTGCCCGCCTTTCGCCTTGGGCCTTGCCGCGCGCCGCGCACGCCCAGCACAACTCGAAAAGTGGGACCTCTCGTGCCTGCGCTTTGTTGGCGTCGGTGCAGAACCCATCCAACCCGATGGCGCACGCCAATTCACTGAGCTGTTCTCAGAGCACTGCGGACTCGTGAAAAACGCGGTTCTCCCTGCCTACGGTATGGCCGAAGCCACCTTGGGTATGTCCATCAAATACGTGCATGACACCATGCGCACCATCCACATCGATCACGACCTCTTCCAAGAAGAAAAAGTCGTCAAACTCGTGGAACCAAGCGACGCTTCGGCAGAGCACGTATCCTGCGGCCCCGTCCTCCCAGAACACGAAATCGGCGCATTCGACGAAGACGGCAACCAACTGCCCGAAGGCGTCGAAGGCGAACTGTGGTTCCGTGGACCCAGCGTCGCACAAGGCTACTGGAATAACGAAGAAGGCACCCGCGAAGCCTTCCGCTCCGACGGATGGCTACGCACAGGCGACCTCGGCTTTATCTTCGACAACGAAGTCTACGTCTCAGGACGCGTCAAAGACCTCATTATCGTCAACGGGCGGAACATCCACCCCCAATCGCTCGAGTGGCCGCTCTACAATATCGAAGGCGTCCGCCCAGGAAACGTCGTCGCGTTCTCCTGCCGCGGAAAAACCACCGAAGAGATCATCCTCTGCATCGAAACGCGTCCAGATGCACCCGAAGATCTGGAACAAACCGTACGCAACACCATCGTGCGCGCATTTGGCGTCCCCGTAGAGAAAGTCGTCCTCCTGCAAGCAGGACAACTGCCCAAAACCTCTTCTGGTAAACTCCAACGGCGCAAAACCCGCGACATGTACCTCTCGGGTGAGCTCGAGCGCAACGCGAGCCGCACCATGGGCTCCACAGGTACCAAAACCACCGTCGCCAAACACGTCGCTCGCTCGTTCATCGCACGCGTTAAAAATATCGCGGCACGTCCCTAAGACGCTCGACGACAGCCACGTTTTTCCCTAAAGCACGCGCTGCCGTCATAGCACGCGTGCTTCTCGTGAATTATTGGGTACATCCCAAACCCCTCCCTATCGACACAGAGTGCCTACCATGGGCAAAGCTATCGCGATCGTTGGTATGGCGTGCCGCTTCGCGGGCGCCGAATCTCTCCAAGATTACTGGCGCATGTGCCTCGAAGGCCGCCATGCCTTCGGACCCATTCCAGCAGACCGCTGGGATGCCGAGTTCTTCCAAAGCGATAATAAACGCGACGCAGACCGAAGCTACGCACCCGCAGGGGCCTTCATCGAAGACATCCGCAGCTTCCCCGCCGTCGCGCTCCAAATCCCACCACGACGTGTCGAGGTGATGGACCCCCAGCAACGCCTTGCCATCGAAATCGGTATTGACGCGATCCAAGACGCAGGACGCACGCCCGATCAAATGCCAGAGCGCACCGCCGTATTCATGGGCGTCACCGCCATGGAATACCGCACCATCCTGAACGCGCGCGTCATCGCCATGATGGCAGCCTCCGGCCAGCTCGGTACCGTCACCGACCCCGAGGCCATCCTCGCCAGCGTCGAAAACGTGCTGCCCGCACGTCCGTTCACACCCCCAGGCGTCCTCGCCAACATGGTGGCCTGTGCGGTTGCTCAAGAACTCGGCCTGCAAGGTGCTGCCTACTCCGTCGACGCAGCCTGCTCGTCGTCCATCGTCGCACTCCACGACGCCGTCGCGCACCTACGCCTCGGCACCATCGACGCTGCCCTTGCAGGCGGTGTCTACCTGAGTATTTCACCCGAAAGCCACGTTGGCTTCAGCCGCATCGGCGCCATGAGCCGCCAAGGCCTCTGTCTGCCGTTTGATGCACGCGCAGACGGGTTCGTACAAGGAGATGGCGCAGGTATCCTCGTCCTCAAACGCCTCGAAGACGCCCAGCGCGATGGCGATCGTATCTACGCCACCATCGAAGGCATCGCGGCCAATAACGACGCCGGCCTCGCAGGCCCCATGGCGCCCGTCAAAAGCTCCCAAACCAGCGTCATCAAAGATGCTTGGAAAAATGCGGATGTCGACCCGAGCCTCCTCGGCTACCTAGAAACCCACGGCACCGGCACGCTGGCGGGTGACAAAGCGGAATTCGATGGCGTCGTCGACGCGATCGGTCCCCAGGTAAAACACGCAGCCATCGGCTCGTCTAAAGCCAACATCGGGCACACCATGTCCGCCGCGGGTGTCGCAGGCGTCATCCGCGCCGCCATGAGCGCCTACGAAGGACAAATCCCACCACTTGCCGGCTTCGAGTCACCCAAATCTGACCTCGGTATCGAAGAGACCGGCTTTTATATCCCGCAAAAGCCCCACGCTTGGGAAGAAAAACAACGCGTCGCCGCCGTCAGCTCCTTCGGTTTCGGAGGCACCAACACCCACGTTGTACTCCAAAGCCAAGAACCCGAAATCAAGCCAGACCGGCAAGCCGAACTCGTGCTGCTTTCGTCCTACGACGAAGCCGCACTGCGTAAACTCGCGCTGCGTACGGGGCGCGCGCTCCAAACCAGCAAACGCGCCACCGTCGCAGGCGTCGCGCGCGCTTGGAGCCGCCGCAAAACACAGCCGTGGCGCTTGGCAGTTGTCGCCGATAACATGCACAGCCTCGCAGAAAAACTCATCGCAGTGGGCGAAGGCAAAATCCCAGAAAACACCGCGCTCTCGAAGGCGCTCGATGAGCCCAAAGTCGCTTTCCTCTATCCAGGACAAGGCGCTCAACGTATCGGCATGCTCCGAGGCATTCGTGAACGCTTCGCGCGCGTCAAAGAAACCATCGAAAGCATGGAGCAGGCGATCGGCGATCGCACCGCCCTGCCGCTGAGCCACTATTTGTACCCAGAATTGCGCAGCACGCCCGTCGACGCTGAGCAAGCAGAGAGCGAACTGACGGCGACCGAGCACACCCAACCCGTGCTCTACGCCGTCGCCATTGCGCTGACGCGCATTCTTGAGGACGCTGGCGTCAAACCCACCGTCACCGCCGGCCACTCCGTCGGCGAGTTCGCCGCAGCGGTGGCATCCGGCGTTCTCTCCGCCGAAGACGGCGCACGCTTTGTGACCGCGCGCGGGCGCGCCATGGCCGACATGACCGGTGATCGCGGCGCCATGCTCGCCATCCGCGGAGATGTGCAAACCGCCGAATCCATCTTGGTTCCAGGCGCCATTGTTGCCAACATCAACCACCCGCAACAAACCGTCATTGCGGGTACAACGAACGCCATCGATCAAGTCGAAGCCAAAGCGCATGAAGCGGGCATCACGCCCATCCGCCTGAACGTCTCGCACGGTTTCCACTCCGAGGTATTTGACGGCCTCGACATGAAACCCGCCGTTGCGGCCGTGCAATTCCAGCAGGGTCATACGCCGGTGGCCTCCGGCATCGTCGAAGGCACCTACCAAGATCCAGAAACCGCCGCGCGCGTTTTCGATATCCACGCCACTTCGACCGTGCACTTCACGCGCGCGCTCGAAGAATGTGAAAAACAAGGCGCGAACATCTTTGTTCAAGTCGGCGCCGGCGGACCGATTTCTACCTTCGCGAAACGAACGCTCACAGAACATCGCGAAAACGTCATCAACCTCGCATCGAACGACGATGAGGACGGCGGCGCATCGCTCTTGGCAGGACTTGGTGCACTTTGGACGCGCGGCGTCGATATCGAGATCGATGCCTTTACCCACGCAGCGCCCATCGCCAGTGTGCCGCCGCTTGAACTGCCCAAAGAATCTTACTGGGGAGTCAAAGACACCACCGCCAAACGTGCCATCATCGATGTAGAAGCGCTCGAAAAACGCGCCCAAGAAGCGGCAGCGTTGCGCATCGAAAGCAAAGAGGATGCGACCGAAACCGCAGGCCAAGCACAAGCCGCGGGCGGAGACGCCATCGAAAGCGCAGTCAAACAAGCGGTCGCCAAAGCCAGCGCCTACCCGCTCGACGCCTTGGAGCCCTCCATGCGCCTCATGGAAGACTTGGGCTTTGACTCGATGATGATCACAGACCTCATCGAAGAACTGACGCGCACCGTTCCCGGACTCACAGGAATTCCACAGGAATTCTTTGTAAAAAGCCCGACCATTGCGGACCTCACAGATTACGCCCGCAATCCGCAAAGCGATACCGTGGATGCATCGGTCGACGACACACCGCTCTCCGCGTATGCGCTGTCTTGGGAGCCTTCGACGCTCCAAAGCACCCGCGCCCACACGCGTCCGCTCGATATTCTCATCACCGGCGAAAACGAAGAGCTCAACGACCCCATCGCCATGCAACTGCAGCGTGAGCGACACGATGTCACCATCGCCACGCTCGAAAAAGCTGCCGGCGTCGACCACCCAGATGTCCTCGTGTTCTGCGCCAGCAACGCAGACCACCCCGCCATCGATGAGCTTAGCACCGGCGCAGACAGTGCATTGCACCTGACCGAAACGCTCCTCGACCTGCTTAAAACTTGGGCCAAAGAAGATAAAAAGCCCGATGTCTACGTGGCGGTCGAACACAACAACCCGTGGCACGCAGCGCTCGCAGGTGCAACCCGCGCCCTCGCACGCGAATGGAGCGATAATACCATCCGCGTCATCCATTTAGAGCGCGACGAAACCCCAGTTCAGCGCAGCAAGGCCATCGCCCAAGAAATCTTGGCGGATGACCAGAGCAACGAAGCACGCTGGGCCCAAGGCCAACGCTACGTGCGCGGTTTCCGACCCATGCCGAGCGCGTCCGCTTGGGCGCCCTCGAGCGATCAGAAAGTCCTCATCACCGGCGGAACGCGCGGCATCGGACGCATGATCGGCGAAACGCTGGCCAAACAAGCCCAACAAGTCATCTTGGTCGGTCGTTCCGCACCAGATCAAGAGCTGCAAGCCGTCATCGAAAGCTCCAACGGCAAAATCGTTGCAGCGCAAGCAGACGTCACCTCGCTCCAAGCCATGCAACAGGTCGTGCAAACCCACGGCCCCATCCATGCACTCATCCATAGCGCAGGGATTTTGGCAGACGGCGCCCTCGAAGAGATCGACCCCGCACTTGGACGCAAGGCCCGCGAGATCAAAGCGCGTGGCTGGCAAGTCAGCGTCGAAGCTTGCGGAGAGACCCTCGAACGTGCCGTTGCGATCGGTTCGTGGGCAGGACGCTTCGGTAACCGCCACCAAACACACTACGCAAGCGCCAATGCGCTCATGAGCGCGCTCGTTGCAAACGCGCCCGAATCCATCCACGCCACCGTGTCGGAATTTGGTCCTTGGATCGAATCCGACATGGCCGCAACCATCCCAGAATCCATCCGCACCGCCATGCGCAACCAAGGCGTGGATTTTGTAACCAACGCGGTGGGCGAACAAGCGATCCTAGAAGACCTCGGCCGCACCGGGGGCATCGTTGTGCGCGGTCGACGCGTACCAACCAACACCGCAGTTCACGCGTTCAGCGAAACACTGAGCACAGATACCCATCCATTCTTGGTCGATCACTCCATCGAAGGCACGCCTGTGCTTCCCTTGGCATACGCCGCCGATCGCTTGGCGCAAGTATCGACGCTCAACGCGCCCTTTGAACTGCGCGATCTGACGTTATTCCAAGGCGTGCAAGTCACCAAACCGCTGACGCTACAAGCGCACACAGCGCGCGGCGTGGCAGAGCTTCGTTCGGGCAAAGATGGTGCGACCTTGCATTATCGTGCAACCATCGCGCCGGCGACCGCTACGCCTGAGCTCGCACCGCTGCAAGGCGGAGAACCTGCGCCCATCTCGTTGGAGCGTTTCTACCAAGAGCTCACCTTCCACGGCCCGCTGCTCGCAGGCATCGAAGAAATCCAAGGCGTGGGCGACGACTTTGTATACGGACGTGTGCGCACTGGCACGCCCCAAGAGTGGATTCCAGCGTCCGAAGAACGCGCATGGACCATCTCCCCGCTCGCCATCGATAGCGCCATGCAAATGGCGGGACTTGTGGCCTTCCATCGAGAAGGACGTGCAGGCACGCCGCTCAGCATCGAACGTCTGGCGATCTTGGCGCCGATCACAGCCCCTGTCGTCACCGCAGAAGTACGCTTTGGCGAACTGGTAGAAAACCGTTTCCAAGCAAGCCTTGCACTGCGTGACGATGACGGCGAACTCCTGGCTGTAGCCGATGGCATCGCCATTGAACTGCGCGATATCGAAAGCGCAAGCCAAGATGCTGCCGGCGTCCCAGAAGACAAAGCAGCGGATGAAAAGCCGCTGCAAATCAAGCCCGAATGGACCGATCCAAGCCTCTGGCCTGGATATCAAGACATCGCGCTGCGCGTGCAGATGGTCGAAGCCATGGGAATGAAGAATCCCTACTTTGACCTGCACGAAGGCACCGCACGTAATATTTCGGTGGTCGACGGTCGCGAAGTCATCAACTTCTCGAGCTACAACTACCTTGGTTACTCCGGCGATCCACGCGTGCTCGAAGCCACAGAAGCGTCGGTGCGCAAATACGGCACCTCGGTTTCCGCAAGCCGCGTCGCTTCAGGTGAGCGTCCGTTCCACCGCGATCTCGAAGCCGCGTTGGCCAAAGCGAATGACTGCGAGGACGCACTGGTTTTCAGCGGCGGACACGCGACCAACGTCAACACCATCGGTCACCTCTTTGGCCCCAAAGACCTGATTCTGCACGACGAGTTGATTCACGACTCCTGCTTGCAAGGGATCAAGCTTTCGGGCGCTGCGCGCCGCGCCTTTGTGCACGACGACCCCGCAGACCTGGAACGACAGCTCAAAAAGCTACGCGGCCACTACGAAAAAGTGCTCATTTTGGTCGAAGGCGTCTACTCCATGGATGGCGACATCGCCAAAATCCCAGAGTACGTTGCGCTGCGTGAAAAATATCACTGCCTGTTGATGATCGACGAGGCCCACTCCTTCGGAACCGTCGGACCGCGCGGTCTTGGTGTTCGCGACCACTACGGCCTGAAGGGAAGCGACGCCGACATCTGGATGGGCACCATGTCCAAATCGCTCGCATCCATGGGCGGTTGGATCTCCGGATCCAAAGAGCTGATCATGTACATGCGCTATACTGCGCCTGGTTTCGTTTACGCCGCAGGGATTCCGCCCGCGCTCGGCGTGGCCGCGTTGACTTCGCTCAACCTCATGCTCGAAGAGCCGGAGCGCGTTGAAAAACTGCAATCCAACAGCCTCTTCTTCTACAATGAGCTGAAGAAGCGCGGCATCAATACAGGCCCATCTCACGGCGAATCACCGGTCATCCCAGTCATTACGGGAGATTCCATGATCGCCATGCAATTGTCTCAACAATTGCTTGATGATGGCATCAACGCGAAGCCTATTGTATATCCAGCCGTTGCAGAAGATGCATCGCGCTTGAGATTGTTCCTCTCATCCACCCATACCGAAGAAGAATTGGAGCACAGCGCGGAGAAGATTTCTCAAATCCTGCGTTCCCTCCAAAGCTCATGATCGCTGCTTTACAATTTCTTTCGGACCTTGATGAGAATGCCGCGCAAGCCATCGATTTCGGCGACGAAGATCGCGCTTATTTAGAAGAGATCACACACACCCAGCGACGTAAAGAGTCGCTGGCCGCACGCCTCGCGCTCAAAGATGCACTTACCCGTGCACACGGCGACGACACAGCGTGGACGATCTACCGGCGCGGACGAGGCAAAACCTTCGTCCGCAGAACGGACGATACAGAGGGCAATTTGGGGCCTGCGCCCCATGTGAGTCTCGCGCATTCGAAGGACGCGGCCATCGCGGTTGTCACCAAGCACCCCTGTGGCGTGGATTTGGAAGGCATTGGCAGAGAGCGACTGGAGCGCCCGTGGGCGCGCCTTGCGAACGCCGAAGAGCGCGCATGGTGCGCACGTTTGCCTGCACGCGAGCGCCCAACCTACCTCTTGGCATCGTGGACGCTCAAAGAAGCTTGGGCGAAGGTGCGCGGCGATGGCCTTGCGCCGCGGGCACGAGAGATATCCATCGATCCGCACCACGAAGACGGCTGGCGCGTACTCGCGCCACAATCGTTATCCGTCTTTCACACGCGTTACCGCGGCCACGCGATCACGATTGTAGTGGACGGACCGTGCGAGCAAATCCGCATCGATGACCACATCGAATGGACGCGTTGGCCGGTCGACCTTGTCGAGCCCACCTGAGCTTACAATCCGCCTTGGTACATCGTCAGGATCTGACTCGCGACACCAAAGTAAATAAATACGCCCATGGCGTCGATGAGCGATGTGATCATCGGCCCTGAAGCAGATGCAGGGTCTAAGTTGAAGCGCGTGAAGATAAACGGCAGCATCATACCGATGATACTTCCGAGCACGACAACAAAGACCATGGTCAGGGAGACAATCCCAGCGATGATGATGTCACCACGCCAGTAGCCCACGAGCGCGACCGCAACGGCCATCGACATGGCGAGCAAGAAGGAGACGCTCAGGTCTTTAATCAGGATTTTAAGCCAGTCTGATACTTCGATTTCGCCCGTGCCCAAGGCGCGCACCGCGAGTGTGGCGGACTGCGAGCCGGCGTTACCGCCGGAGTCTACGAGCAGCGGCATGAACGAAACCAGAATGACGTTGGTGGCGATCAGGTCTTCGAAGTTTTCGATGATCTCCGCGGAGAACAAGTTTCCGACGACGAGGACGACGAGCCAGAACACCCGCTTTTTAAAGAGCTCGGTGACCGGCGATTCAAGCAAGCTTTCTTTGAGCTCACCGACGGCACTCCCTTTGTGCATGGTTGCCGTGCTTTCGCGCGCAGCGACGTCCATGGCGTCGTCCGCCGTGACGATTCCGACGATGGTCTCATCGTCATCGACGATCGGCAGGGCGTGGAGGTCGTATTTGGCGATTTTCCGTGCGGCGGCGCGCTGTGTGTCATTGACCTTTGCGCGAACGATGCGCGATTCCATGACATCGCGCACGCGCGCATGGGGTTCGGCTAAAATGAGATCGCGCAAGGAGGTAACGCCGATGAGGCGGCGGTTATCATCGACGACGTACGACGTATAGATGGTCTCTCGATCGGGCGCGACACGTCGCAGTTCCAGCAGCGCTTCTTCGACGCTTTGGTCTGCTTTGAGCGATGCGTACTCAGAGGTCATCACCGCGCCTGCGGTGCCCTCTTTGTGCGCGGTCAGACGACGAATATCTTCGCGTTCTGCTTGCGCGAGTGCGGGCAAGAGGCGTTGCTGCTCCTCTTCGGTCAGACGCATAAACAGGTCTGCGCGTTCGTCTGCGGGCATGCCGTTAAAAAGGTCGGAGCTCTCCCGCCGATTGAGAGTTCGGACGTGTTGGAGCTGCAAGCTCATCGGCAGATAAACAAAAACTTCCGTGCGCTGGTCGTCTGCGACCAACGGCAACGCTTGCGCGAGTTCGGGCTGATCGAGCTTACGCAGGATGTCACCGACGTCCGCCGGCGCCAAACCTTTAAAGTATTTCTGAATCGCCTTGGTTTGGTTTGCCTCGAGGGCTTCGCGCAATGCGCGTACCGAACGACGAAGACGATAACCGGGATCGCCAGGACGTGGGAGGGATGCCAGTCCACTGCGCGGATTGATTTTCACGGAGTATCTCCTGTTGCCGTGATAGGCGACAGGAAACACGCCTTTAAGGACGTCTTTCTAGGCCACCTATCACGAGAATCTCGTGACCACTGGGTCGCAATATGTGCCTACTAGGGTCGTCCATTGATTCGCATACTATGAACAAAACTGCCACTCCCCCATGGAATGGCGTGGCGCTGTCCCTACTTGTCAACGGCGCAGCCGTCAACCGTGTTCGGCGCTTAACCCTGTGGCCAGTAATAACTATCTGGGTATTCGCGCTCACCAAAGACGGCGGTGCCCACACGCACCATGGTGGCGCCTTCTTCGATGGCGACTTCCATGTCTTTGGACATGCCCATCGAAAGCTCATAGGGGTGACAGCCCTCGATGCCTTCATTCAAAATGCGTTCGCGCATTTGGCGCAAGAGCCGGAAATTTTCCCGCGCGACTTCGGGCGTGGAGCCCAATCGACCGATCGTCATGAGTCCGATCACGCGCATGGTATCGTAGCGTGCTGCTGTACGCGCGAGTGCGATCGCCTCTTCGGGTGCAACACCGTATTTGCTACGTTCGCGCGAAGTATTGACCTGCAGCATGATGTCGATGGATCGCCCTTCGTATTGCAGACGTGCATCGAGCTTTTCGATCAGGCGCGCGCGATCCACCGATTGAATGCAGGTCGCGTAACGCAGGGCGTACTTGATCTTGTTGGTCTGTAAATGCCCGATCAGATGCCAAACCGGACGGTTGAGCGCCTCGAGCTTGGCCATTTCATCTGCTTTGCTCTCACCCTCTAGGACTTTATTCTCACCCAGCAATACGCGTCCTGCGTTGAGCGCGTACAGAACACGCTCTGCGGGAACCGTCTTGGTGGCGAGCAGCAAACGCACTTCGTCCGGATCGCGACCGACGCGCACGCAGGCTTCCGCCATCCGCGCATCGATCTGCGTCAATCTCGCTCGTATATCACCTGCGTCGCTCACATTGGGCCTCCGTCCGAGGAAACATGCTGCGCATTATACGCCGCTTGGAGCAGATGGCCACCTTCGATTCAAAGGCCTTTTTGATGCCTAGGCGAAGAAAGAAACGTGCGCGCGCTACCAAAAATCAGCGGCAATTCACACCGCCAACCACGCGCACACTCCCGCCGATGGTCGCTTGCGACTGCAATTTGCGTTGCCAACGATTCAGGTCGTTCTGGCAAATCTGTCCATTGCCTAAAATATCAAGCTCATCGCCAATGGAACGCAACGCAGGAAACTCCGGAAGTGCATCGAGCCCTGGGTTGCTTTTAATCTGCAGATCGTCTGCGATCATCTGCAACGCACCAAAGCCTTTGATGCTACGGAGTGAGGCATTCTGCTCGATCTCCAGATCGTCACCAATGGTGGTCAACGCGTGAAACGCATCGATGCTACGCAGGCGTGGGTTTTTGGTGATCTCTAAATCTTTACCGACGGACGTCAGCGCTTTAAACCCTTTCAGATCCCGCAACGCACCGTTTTTCTTGATCTCAAGATCGCCACCGACGGTCTGCAATGCGTTGAAATCAGGCAAAGTTTCTAGCATCGGGTTCTTTTCGATCTCCAAATCTCCCCCGACCATGCTCAGTCGCGTCAATCCTTGGATGCTTGCCAAGGACGGGTTTTTTTCGATTTCGAAATCGCCGCCGACGGATTCTAGCGCGGGTAAAGAAATCCGCTGAATGCCGTACGCCTTCTTGACTCTGAACTCACCACCCACACGTTGCAACGCGGGCAGATCCAGCGACTGAATATCCGCCGCCAGCACTTTGATCTTACCGAGCACTTCTGTGATGTTCGCGTGCGCTTGCAGATCCGCTTGGCTGCGGATCACCAAGTCGCCCTGCACCACGGTGCCTTGCACCGGTGCCGAATACGAAACGACAGGGCTCGCAGCGGCGCTGAGCGGCACCGAAAACGAAGCCACGCCAAGAACGATGGCAGCCACCGCGCTCGTGCTCCATTGTTTAGCAAAAAACTTCAAACTTGAACTCCGTAGTCCATCTAGCAACAGCAAATTCTGTACGGATGATCGACGAGCGAACCTCGCCCAACATCCGTCTATCCGACGCAGCGCATCGTTGCTTATTCGTTCAAAACACATTCCACAGGTGCTGGCAACCACGTTCCAAAGCCGCTCCAAAGCAGCCACGTGGCAGACATCAGACGGGGCCTATGATAATCTATAAGGTAGATTCCTGCAATTTGCCCCCCAACCGACCATGCAAATCACGCCGCTCGCATCGACCATTTCTGACAACTGGTTCTACGCCATCGAAGACAACAAAGACTTGATCCTCGTCGACCCCATCGACGCACGAGTCGCCATCGATTACGCACGCCAAAGAACGCCCGAACGCGTACGCATCTTCAATACGCATGGCCATCCAGATCACATCGGCGGCAACGACGAGGTCGTCCAAGCACTGCGCTGCGAGGTCATCGCATCCGCGCACCCTGACATCATGGACCCGCCAGCCCAAACCCACGTAAAACACGGCGATACGGTGGAGATCGGCGATACAACGTGGCAGGTCATCCACGCGCCCGGACACACCATGGGACACATCGTCCTCTACCATCCAGGACACCTCATCAGCGGGGATGTGCTCTTTGTCGGCGGTGTAGGAAACTGCCGATTCGGCGGCGATGCCGATGCGCTCTTCGAAACGGTGAGCCAAACGATCTACGAACTGCCTGCCGAAACCATTTTCTACCCGGGACACGATTACGCCCTACGCAATTACGAGTTCTGCCTTGCCGTCGAGCCCAATAACTCCTTGATCGACGACTTGGTCACCCGCGCAAACACCTTTTATGGCGACGATCCTCGCCGCGCGCCCATCCTGCATTCGCTTGGCAAAGAGCGTACGTACAACCCGTTTATGCGCACCAAGGACACGGAACTACAGCAAACCCTTAAGTCTTCGCTTTCGAAAGCGTGGCCATCCGGTGTACAAGACCCAGCTCGTGCAGCATTCAAAGCGCTGCGTGCGCAGAGAGATTCGTTCTAACTTCCCCAAGCATGCGGTGAAACGCCCCCAACCTACGCAGGCCCGCGTTCTTTCGGCCGATGCGCTCCACCAAGAAAGCGCGCTGGTTCGTCGACGTCAGTCCACCACCGACGCGCCGCTCTTTGTCGAAGAAATCCAAGTCGAAGCGCGCTTTGACGGTTGGCGTCTCGATCGCTTTCTCACCGCCGTCATCCCGCGCACCACGCGCTCCAAAGTTCAGCAATATCTAAAGCACAATGTGGAGCTTGTGCCGCCACGACGCGTCAAACCGAGCGGCACCGTCAAAACGGGGGACAAAGTGCGCATCGTGCGCCAAGAGCGCGTACTTCCAGATCTGCCCAGCAGTCACGACATGGAAGTCCTAGCGCGAGGCGAGGACTTTGCGGTGGTCAACAAGCCGGCCGGAATATTGGTGCATCGCAACTCGCGCGAAGTCTCACACACGGTGGATGCTTTTTTGGCGCAGCGGTTTTCGGACGCTCCGCATGTCGAGGCCGTCCACCGCCTCGATCGCGAGACCAGCGGTTGTTTGCTCGCGGCCTTCGGACGGGATGCAGTGGCGCACTGGCGGGGCACTTTTGAACGGCGCGTCGTGCAAAAGGTGTATTTGGCCATCGTCGAGGACCCGAGTGAACGCTGGCCGCTGCACCACACCGAACTGCTCGATACGGCCCTCGGCCCGGAGCGAGACACCACACTTTCTGTGCGCATGGGGCGTGGCGATCTACCTGCGCGCACGCACGTCACGGTCGAACGACGTTTTGGCCAGCGCGCGCTGCTTTCGCTCCGACCCATCGAAGGCCGTCAGCATCAATTGCGCGCCCACCTTTATCTGGCTGGAACGCCCATTGTGGGTGATAAACTCTATCAAGCCGGCGATGCGTATTTTGCGCGATGGTCGGCCGATCCTATGGGAACGTCAGACCGCGAACCGTTGGCGACGCCGTTCCACTGCCTGCATGCGTGGCAGCTGACACTTCCTGTCGATGGCGAAGATCAGACCTTTATTGCACCGCTACCGGAACATTTTTTTGTTGCGATGCCATCGCTTTTTGATGGACCGGCGTAAAGCGTTCGCGCGTGTTCCGATGAAGATGCACGGCCTGCTTTGTGATCGCGATGCGTTAACTCCCGTGGTGCTCGCTTTCTCCCTCGGGCGCACGTCCGCGCATTTGCGTGCGCGGGATGCCGATGGCTGGCAAGTCGCCTGTATAGCTTGCTTTCCATTGTTCTAGGCGCTCTTCCCAGGGGACGAAGGCTTCGAGCGGGGGGAGGGTTAAACCGGCGTCTTCTAGGATGTCGTCTGCGTCGCGGATGGAGCTTCGCATCCAGTATGCGATGAGGCGCAGGCGTTCTTCTGTGCTGAGGTCGGTCATCGCGCCGAGCGCGCGCTCGCGGCCTTGACGTGCAACGTTGAGGGTGATGGCGGCGGCGACGCTGATATTGAGGGACTGCACAAAGCCGTGCATGGGAATTTGGAAACGTATATCGGCGTATTCTCGCATACGTTCTGAGACACCAAAGCGTTCGCTTCCGAAGACCACGGCGGTAGGTTTAGAGAAGTTGAGGCTACGCAGTGGCGACGCGGCTTCGAGGTCTGCGACGGCGATTTGGAAGCCTTGCGCTTTGAGTTGGTCGATGCAGGTGCTGGCGTCGTCGTAGGTATGGACATTGAGCCATTTTTCTGCGCCGCGGCTGACATTGCGCGCGTGCAATTTGGTCGCATTTTCGGGCTTGATCACGTGCACATCGGTCAATCCGTGGGCATCGGACGAACGGAAGACGGCGCCTTGGTTACCGGGGTCGTAGAGCGATTCTAACACCACGGTCAATCCGCGCATGCGGTGGTTTGCGGCGTTTTGTAGGCGTTCGAAGCGCTCGTCGCGCACGTGGTCACGTAAGATACTGATAACTTTCTGCTCGAGCATTCGTACTCCGATATATCTGAAACTCGCCAACGCGCTTTGCCCGTTCTAAGCGCGTTTGACAAGAGGGGGCCTCGGTGTTACCGACGAAGGTTTCGCGCATCCACGCGATTTTCATTTATTTTGCACCTGTGGCACGCTCCCACGCATTGGACATTGTATGAATCCAATCATCCTCTTGGCCGTTTTTGCGATCACTGTGATCGGCGCGTTCATTTTTGGTCGCGCAACTGCTGCACCCATCGATACCACAACGGGCGCAGGCGGTGAGTCTGAGAAAACCGGCAAAAAAACCAGCGCACCTGTAGCGCTCGACCAAAAGATCAAAGAACTCGAAACCCGTCTGGCCGATGCTGGCAAAGCTGCGAAGCGCCAAGAAGACGAGATCAAAAAACTGCGCGATGACGCGAAAGAAGCCAAACAAAAATCCCATGACCGTGGGGAACGGCTCGAACAGGCACGCAAAGATCTCGAAGAAGAGCGACGACGCAATAAGAACCTCGGAAGCATTGAGTCCGCGCGCAAAGAGATGCTCGCTGCCAAAGAAGAGGTCGAGCGTTTAAAAGCAGAACTTGCAGATCGCAACGACGCACCGGTTGCCAAGGTCGTCGCGGCCCCAGCGCCGATCGAAGTACCGCAAAACACCATCGACGCGAAGACTCTTGAAGCGCAGCTCGACGCCAAAGACAGTGAGGCACGTCGCGCGTTGCAAGAGCAAGCACAGAGCCTCAAAGCTTCTTTCGACGCCCAAGTTTCCGCGGAACGCGACCGTTACAAAGGCGAGATCCGCTCGCTGCAAAAGCGTCTGCGCACCGCCCTACGCGATGCCGATAAAGCACGCCGCAGCGCAGAGGCCAACGACCGCGCCTACCTGATCCTCAAAAGCCAGCTCGAAGGCACCCTCGATCGCCTCGCGCACCACGACCCCACCCTCCGTCGTCCCGATGCGCTCGATCCGCCCGCGCCAGCCGCGCAACCCGCCCAACCTGCGCCCGGAGACAGTGCGGCGAGCGACGAAACCACCGCATAAGTTCGAAATTCGCCTCCAATTATGGATCTTTTAGGCCATCTTTCACGCCAACGCGCGTAAAGATGGCCTTTTCGTTGGTTGACATCCGTCCAGGCCATCGCTAAACACATTCCCTCCTAACCGAGCCCTCCTGTTGTTCAGGCGCCCACCAAAGTACGTTGTCAAAAGGACACGTCGCCCTGCTGACGGACGGGACATAGAGGTAGATCATGCACGCAGTGATTCGAACCGGCGGTAAGCAATACCGCGTTCAAAAAGGCGACATCTTCAACGTAGAAAAGCTCGAAGCCGAAGTCGGCTCCGAAATCACCTTTGACGAGGTTCTCGCCATCGGTAACGGAGACGAAATCCGCATCGGTGCTCCACTCATCGAAGGCGCAGCCGTCAAAGCACGCATCATCAAGACCGACCGCCTGAAGAAAGTCATCGTCTTTAAGTTCAAAAAGCGTAAGCAATACAAGCGCAAACACGGACACCGACAGCACTTCTCGCGCATCGAAATCCTAGACATCGCTGGCTAATCCCCAGTCGCACCCGGAGACCAAGACATGGCACAGAAAAAAGGACAAGGGTCGACCCGTAACGGTCGCGACTCCGCTGGACAGCGACGTGGTGTGAAAAAATTCGGTGGCGAAAACGTTCGCGCCGGAAACATCATCGTCCGCCAGCTCGGCACCAAAATTCACCCCGGCTCAGGCGTTGGCCTCGGACGTGACTACACCATCTTCGCACTCGTCGATGGCACCGTTCACTTCGACCAAAACCGTAACGGACGTAAGCGCGTCAACGTGATCCCTGCAGCCGACGCCGCAGAATAAGCACGACGCCAAGCGCAAACGCGCCTAGACTTACCAAACCGAGGCCGGCTTCACGCTGACCTCGGTTTGTCTGTTTCCATACCAGCACATTCCACCTCACCGCATAGCCCACGCGAGCACACCATGCGCTTCGTCGACCAAGTTCATATCCATATCACCGCCGGGAAAGGCGGCGCAGGCGCAGTCGCCTTCCGACGCGAAAAATACGTCGCGTTCGGCGGACCAAGCGGCGGAGACGGCGGAGACGGTGGTAACGTCGTGTTCGTAGCAGATGACCGCATCTCTACCCTGCTCGACTTCTCCTACCGACGACATATACGCGCCGAAAACGGACGACCCGGCGGCAACAAAAACATGACCGGTAAATCCGGAGAACACGCCATCATCCCCGTCCCCGTCGGCACCATCATCCGCGACGCACATACCCTAGAACTGCTCGCAGACCTCTCAGAAAACGAACAACAAATCACCCTCGCACACGGCGGCAAAGGCGGGCTCGGCAATACACACTTCGCGCGTTCCACACACCAAACCCCGCGCTACGCACAACCCGGACTCGAAGGCGAAGAACGCCATATCATCCTCGAACTTAAGCTCTTGGCCGACCTCGGCATCATCGGATACCCGAGCGTAGGAAAATCCACCCTCATCTCCGTCATCTCCAACGCACGCCCCAAAATCGCCGACTACCACTTCACCACCCTCGTCCCAAACCTAGGCGTGGTCCGTTGGCACGATCACCAAAGCTACGTCGTGGCCGATATCCCAGGACTCATCGAAGGCGCGCACGAAGGACAAGGCCTAGGACACCAATTCCTGCGCCACGTCGAGCGCTGTAAAGCCCTCCTGCACGTCATCGAAGTCACACCACAATACGACGGCGTGCCCGACGGCAGAGACCCCATCGAAGACTTCCACCGTATCCAACACGAACTCAAAATGTTCTCCGCGCCGCTCGCAGAACGACCGCAGATCGTCGCGCTCAGTAAAATCGACCTGCCCTTCGCACGCGAGAGAGAAGAAGCGCTGCGACAATACTTCGAAGGCGAAGGCTATACGTTTGTCAGCTTCTCCGCGATCACACGCCAAGGACTCGAGGAGCTTAAAAACCAAATGGGCGAACTCATCGCCAAAACACCCGCACCACCCATCGAATTGTTCACCGTTCCAGAAGCACTGCCCGAACCCGAACCGGAAGACGATTTCGCAGAAGGCGAAAGCAAAGAAGATGTGCTAGAGCGATTGCGCGCCGCATACATCGAAGATCCTCCAAGCGGCGAATAGCCTCCCCCTACCCTCCGCCCCCATGCGCCGATGTCTGCACAGGAACTCCCCCTCAACTCGCTGACCGCCATCTCCCCCGCCGACGGACGCTACGCCAGTCGCGTCGCACCCCTCCGACAGCACTTTAGCGAATACGGACTCATCCGCGCACGAACCATCGTAGAAATCCGATGGTTCCAAGCCCTCGCAGCACACCCAGAAATTGAAGAGCTGCCCGCACTGAGCGACGCAGCCAACGAATTCCTGGAGTCGATCATCCGCGAGTTCGGCGTCAAAGACGCAGAGCGTGTCAAAACCATCGAACGCACCACCAACCACGACGTCAAAGCCGTGGAATACTACCTGAAAGAGCGGTTCAAAGAGAACGAAGAACTCAATCAATACAGCGAGTTCCTCCACTTTGCCGCCACCTCAGAAGATATCAACAACCTGTCCTACGCACTCATGCTGCAAGGCGGACGCGACCAAGTCGTGATCCCCACCATGCAAGAGATCATCGATACGCTGCGCTCCTTTGCGCACACATGGGCCGCCATCCCCATGCTCTCGCGTACCCACGGACAGCCCGCATCGCCCACCACCCTGGGCAAAGAATTTGCGAACGTCGTCCAACGCCTAGAACAACAGCTCCAACACGTGAAAAACGTGCAACTGCTGGGCAAGAAAAACGGCGCCGTCGGAAACTACAACGCACACCTTTCGGCCTACCCTCAAATCGATTGGCCCGCGCTCTCGAAGTCCTTTGTCGAAGGCCTCGGCTTGACTTGGAACGCCTACACCACGCAGATTGAACCGCACGATTACATCGCAGAACTCTTCGATGCCGTCGCGCGCTACAATACCATCATCTTGGACCTCGACCGCGACATCTGGAGCTACATCTCCATCGGCTACTTCAAACAAAAGGTCGTCGAAGGCGAAGTCGGCTCCTCCACCATGCCGCACAAAGTGAACCCCATCGACTTCGAAAACTCCGAGGGCAATATCGGCATCGCCAACGCACTGCTGAACCACCTTGCGAGCAAGCTGCCCGTCTCACGCTGGCAGCGTGACCTGACCGACTCCACCGTGCTGCGCACCATCGGTGTTGGACTCGCACATAGCCTCATCGCATGGAAAGCCACGCTCAAAGGCCTCGGTAAACTCGAAGTCAACGAGCAAGCGTTGGCCGATGACCTCGATCGTAACTGGGAAGTTCTAGCAGAGCCCATCCAAACCGTCATGCGACGCTACGGCGTCGAAGGCGCCTATGAGAAACTCAAAGCCCTGAGCCGCGGACGACGACTCGACCAATCGCAGCTCTCAGAATTCATCTTAGCGCTCGAAATCCCACAAGAAGCGCGCGAGCTGCTCCTGCAAATGACGCCCGCAAGCTATATCGGCCAAGCCACAGCGCTCGCCAAAGCCATCTAACGCGCGCGCTCAAAGCGTGACATGATTCCCAAATCCCCGCACCGTGCAACGCGCCGGCCTGTGGGGATTTTCATTTGCAGCGGAGGTCTTTGATTTTCGGCCCCCAACACCGTAGCCTGTCCCAAAGGCCGATCGAAAAGATAAGCCAGCGAGTACATCTTCTTTCTATGAGCGTTTCTTATGGCAGCCAGCCCAGCGCGTAAAAAAGCCGTCAAAGCATCTGAGCCTTCCGTCAACCGCACGCAAGCGGACAAAGAACAGATGCTCCAACTCATCGAACGCATCCTAGAAGAATGTCCCAGAAGGCTCACCACCACCGAAGACGAACGCCGCGCCCAAGATATCTTGGATCAAGCGCTGCAAGACGCAGGTTTGTTCACGCGTTTTCAGCCGTTTCGTTACAACCGTAGCCTCTACGCCAACATCGCGCTGCACTTTGGCCTTGCAAGCATAGGGAACGTGGTGGGCCATTGGCATCCCAAGCTCAATGCGATGCTGTCCGGCATCGCGAGCACATCGTACTGGGCGGACAGCTCGCGCAAGGGCTATTTCTTACGGCGATTTTTGCCTTGGCATGACAGCCAGAACCTCATCGCCGTTTCAGCCGCAAAAAACCATGAACCACGGGTGCGCGTGGTGCTTATCGCCCACGCAGACGCTGCGTTCACAGGCTGGATGTTCGACCCCGAAGTGATGCGACGAGCCCTACATTCGCCGCTGCCTGACAACATGCAGTTCTTGGAACGCGTGATGCAGGTCGCAACGTTCTCGCAAGCAGCGATTGCAGGCATCGATCTACTCAGAGAACTCAGCCCACGCCGCAAAGAAGACAAAACGCACGTTTTATTGCGCACGATTTTATCGATCCCAGCCCTTGTTGTGACGCTCGCAAACCTTGATGTGGTGCTGCGCAATACCGTGGTTCCTGGCGCCAACGACAACCTCACCGGCTGCGCCGCATTGCCCATCCTTGCCCAGCGTTTGCTGCCCACCCAAGCAGAGGATGTGGAGTATGTTTTTGTGGTGGCAGGGGCCGAAGAAGCGTCGCTGGGCGGCTCCGATGCGCTCGCGCGTGCGCACATTCACAAATGGAGTCAGGAGAACACTGTAATCCTTGGCGTCGACACGCTATCAAACGGTGAGATTCGCTTCATCGAACGCGAAGGCGAAGTGCAGCCGTTGAATATCGCCACGCGCCTGCGTCATTGCCTGCAACGCGCCGCCGCCACAGATCCACGTTTTAAGAACGTACGTGGCTTCGATATGCCGGTGGGCGGAACCGATGCCCAACCTTTTATGCGGCGCGGCTATCACGCCACTGCCATCAGCTGCGTCGATCCGGAACTTGGTGCGCCCAGAAACTACCACCACCCAAGCGATACTTTAGAAAACTTGGACGCAGATCAGCTCATGCAAACCGTGGACTTTATCGAAGCCACAGTGCGTGAGATCGTGCGAGAATACGCCAAAGTTTAAAACGAGGCGCCGCGCGCCGTATGTGGCGGGTGGCGACACAGAACCTTCGCGTGTTGGCATCAGCGACGAGAGAAAACGGGGTCGTTGGCGTGCGGCAAAGTCAGTGCGCATGCCCAATGCGCGGCATGATTTGTGTGAGCGCATCGACGTGCAGCGCGCGTGCTGGCAAGAGGGTCCATGGATTAAAGACCATGCCTTGGACGCTCAGTTTTTGCACGATGTCAAAGAGCTGATCTGCTGGAACACGCACCGCTTCGAGCGTGTCTTCGGCGTGTTCTTGCATCACTTTGCAGAAGGCATCCGCCGCATCCCACGAGGTGAAAATCGCCGCCAACGCGCGACCATGGGGATCAGGCGCAAGGACGATCGAAGCGTTTTTGCCGTGGGTATCGTACACCAAATGGTAATTATCGTAGTTTGCGAGCACGCTGAATGGGTCGTGCACACGCTCTGGCTCTAAGAGCGCAAGTTCCACTTGCGCCTGTTTTGCCCATGCCGACAGCAACGCGATTTGGCCGTGCTGATAAGAGATCTTCGGTTCGCTGGCGGGGTTCAGGTTCACACGATCGACCTCCATCTGCTCAAGCTGCATAAAGAGCGCGTGGCCTTCGAGCTCTAAGATGGTGCCGGTAAAGGCGTTGCCGTGGAGTTGCTCCATCGAGAGCAGGGCGTCGCGGTTGGTGTAAACCTCTATAATTCTGCCCTTTTCTGTTTGTAGCACGCCGAGTGATAGACTGCCATCTTCGCCGCGCTGGCCGGGTACGAGCCACGAGGGGTGATGCATAACGGAGCGCAGAAATAGGTCTCCGTCGATGCGCTTGGCTTCGATGTCTACAAGAGCTTGATCGACGGGGAGGCGCCACGGCGCGTCGTGATTCATGAAAAGGTCCTGTCAGGGCGCAAAGAAATCAGCTGCCGATAGAATTAGTCGCTCCGCTCTGCGCTGCAAGTGCGAACACCCATCTACAAGAATGTGTTTTAAACGCAGATCAACGATTGTATTATGGCGATTGATCCTTAGGGATCCTAGCAGTGTCCCCTTGATGCGGTGAATTTTGAGAAGGAGATTGGGCGCATGGATGCAAAACACACGCCGGCTGCGTTATTTGCGCAACCCTTTCGCATTTTCTTCCTCTCGGTGGCCTTATGGGCGGTGATCGTCGTTCCGGTGTGGGTGATCATGCTGCAAGGTCATCCGTTGCACCGATTGACGCTTCCGCTGATGGATTGGCACCGTCATGAGATGGTTTTTGGCCTGATTTTACCGGCATTTGCAGGTTTTTTCCTCACGGCGTCCGCCGAATGGACCAAGACCGAGCCCATGGAAGGCGCGCCGCTTATGGCGTTGTGGCTTTTGTGGGTGGCGGGCCGCGTCGCGGTTTGTCATGGCAGTGGTTTACCTTTCTGGATTCCTGCGCTCATCAACCTCGCTTTTGTGCCAGCCTTTATGTTCGATGTTGTCCGCCGCGTGGTTCAAACGCGTTCGTGGATGATGACGCCCATGCTGCTGATGGTCGCCCTCTTTTGGGCGTCGCAGTGGGGACTTTGGGGCGTACCGAACATGCCGTCGGTGCCGGGTGCGATATTGATCGTCGGTGCGTTGATGATGGTCATTGGCGGCAAGATCACCATGACCTTTGGCAAGGCGTGGCTCGATCGCGTGGGCAAACCTCAGGATAGCATCCGCGATCCGCGCCCACTTTTGGCGCTGATGGTTTTATTGTTCGTCGCGTTATACGCATTGCTTTCGCTTTCGATGGCGGGAGCGTGGCGAAATCCCACCATCGGCATCCTTGCCTTCGTTTGCGGCGTGATTTGCTGCGTGCGGCTTGTGTGTTGGCGCGCGTGGACCATCAAGCACGAAGTCGATGTGGTACAGATCAGCATTGGGCTGCTTTGGGTGCCGCTGTCTCTATTCTTGATGGCTGCGTGGAAGTTCGGCTTTGCGCCCAACAACGCGTGGGTGCATGCGATCTCGGTGGGTGGCATGGGGACGTTGCTACTGGCTGTGATGTCGCGTGTGCCGCTCGCGCACACCGGGCGTCGCGTGGAGCTCGCAACGCTTGCACATCTTGCGTATTGGACCATGCACATCGCCGCCATTGTGCGCGTGAGCACCGCCATGGGATGGATCGCTTGGCGTCCTGGCATCACTGCCGCAGCGGTGCTTTGGTCGCTCGCCTTTGGTACGTACGCGCTCCAGTACCTGCCGCTCTTTAGCCAGCCCCTGCCACGATTGACTGGAGGCCTGCTGCAAGCGGCAAGCCAAGCCCCCGAATGCGAATACGACGACTAATCCCCTGCGCAATTTAAGGGATCAGCACCACTTTGCCGGTGGTTTTACGGTCTGCCAGCGCTTGAATCGCTTCCACGCCGTCTTTGAGCGCAAAACTTTGCGAGATGCGCGGGCGCAGCGCGCCTTCTTGGTACCACTGCAAAAGCTCGCGGTTGGCGCGCACCAACACCTGCGGATCTTTCTGTAGATACGCGCCCCAATACACGCCGATGGATGCGCAGTTTTTGACCAAAAGATAGTTGGCCGGCACTTGCGGAATGGTGCCCGACGCAAAGCCGATGTGCAAAATACGCCCTTCCCAGGCGATGCAGTGCAGGCTTTCGTCAAAGAGGCGACCACCGACCGGATCGTACACCACGTCTGCGCCATGGCCGTCGGTGAGCGCTTTGACCTGGGCGCCGACGTCGTCATCACGCGAGCAAATCAGGTGATCGGCACCGTATTCTTGCGCGACCGCGAGCTTTTTCTCTGAGCTTGCGGTGGCGATGACGGTCGCGCCGAGTTTTTTCCCAATTTCTACGGCGGTTAAGCCGACGCCACCCGAGGCGCCGTGCACCAAGAGAAACTCTCCTGCTTTGAGCCCTCCCCGCTGCCGAAGTCCGATATGCGAGGTTCCGTACGTCACCATAAACCCTGCAGCTTCTTCAACGCTCATGGCGTCCGGAATGACGACAACGCGCGCTGCTTCAACGACGATTTCTTCTGCGTACGCGCCGTGATCGAGCAGCACTGACACGCGCGTGCCTATGGCGATGTTCACATCTTCTGCGCTTTCGATGACCTCGCCTGCGGCTTCCATCCCGGGGATGAATGGCGGTGCAACCTTCACTTGGTATTTGCCGCGCGTGATCAGCGTATCCGCAAAGTTCAATCCCGCGGCGCGCACGCGAATACGCACACATCCTGCGCGCATCGGCGGACGTTCCACGTCCTCGTACACCAGGTTTTGAAACCCTGTCAGCTCATGACATACCAGCGCCTTCATCAAAACACGCCTCTTCTTCGATCAACAAAATGTGCTCAAACGCACCTTTAGGCGCACCTGCCCTGCCTTCGTCAAGGAAGAGAATGAAAGCTCAGTCTTGGCAAAGTGCAACGAACGTCCTAAGGATACTGAATCACCATTCACTGTCCACGCGACAGCGCCTCCATCGCATGTCGCGCATCGACAGTGCTTCTGTTTCCGCATTCAAATACTTAGGAGAATCGACTCATGCGAAGTGCACGCGATTTCTTTAAGCCGCTCGCCGTGGGCGCACCAAATCCCGTCATGGAAATCCCCTTTCGCCCCTCGCGGATGATCCACTTCTTGGATCCCTCCAACGAGCGCATGGTCGAAAAAGCCCCTGGCATCGCACAAAAGACCGACATCCTCCTCGGTAACCTCGAAGACGCGATCCAGATCAAAAACAAAGAAGCCGCACGCGAAGGCTTCATCAAAATGGCGAATTCCTTGGGCGATGTGGACTGCCAGCTCTGGACGCGCGTAAACTCGCTCGATTCGCCTTGGATCCTCGATGACCTTGAGCGCATCATCACCGAAGTCGGCGACAAAGTCGACGTCATCATGATCCCCAAAGTCGAAGGCCCATGGAACATCCACTTTGTGGACCAGTACATGTCGCTCCTAGAAGCGCGTGCGGGCATCAAAAAGCCCATCCTCATTCACGCCATCCTAGAAACAGCGCTCGGCGTGGCCAACGTCGAAGAGATCGCCATGGCCAGTCCACGCATGCAAGGCATGTCGCTCGGTCCTGCGGACCTCGCTGCATCGCGCCGCATGAAAACCACGCGCGTTGGTGGCGGACACCCAGGTTACCTTGTGCGTAACGACCCCGATCCAAGCAACCCCGACGCGCCGCGCGCAACCGCACAGCAAGACCTCTGGCACTACACCATCGCCCGCATGGTCGATGCTTGTAACGCTGCGGGCATCCTGCCCTTCTACGGCCCCTTCGGCGACATCAAAGACGTGGTCGCATGCGAAGACCAGTTCCGTAACGCATTCCTCCTTGGCTGCGTCGGCGCATGGTCGCTCCACCCCGTGCAAATCGGCATCGCCAAGAAAGTCTTCAGCCCACCGGTCGAAGAAGTCAAATGGGCCCTCCGCGTCATCGAAGAGATGGGCGATGGCGCCGGCGCCGTCATGATCGACGGAAAAATGCAGGACGACGCGACCTACAAACAATGTAAAGTCATGGTCGAGCTCGCAGAAGCCCTCACTGCCAACGATCCAGAACTCAAAGAAGCCTACGGCCTGTAATCAAAGAGGTACGACCGTATGACTGCGAACGCACGACCACGCCGCTCCATGCTCTACATGCCAGGAGCCAACACCCGCGCCCTCGATAAAGGACGATCCATCCCAGCCGATGCCATCATCCTCGACCTCGAAGACGCCGTGTCCCCAGACGCCAAGGACCAAGCCCGCCAAAACGTCGTCGACGCCACCAATGAGGGCGGCTACGGCAAACGCGAGCTCCTGCTGCGTACCAACGGCCTGAGCACACCTTGGGGCTACAACGACATCGTCGCCGTTGCCAAAGCCAAAGTCGACGCTGTCCTCATCCCCAAAGTGGATTCGGCGGACATGGTCCTCCAAGTCCAAGCCATCTTGGAAGCGAACGGCGCACCAGACGATCTGAAAATCTGGTGCATGATCGAAACGCCGCGCGGCGTGCTCAACGCCGACGAAATCGCAGGTTCCACACCCCGCCTTGGCGGATTTGTCATGGGAACCAACGATCTGGCCAAAGAGCTGCACTGCGCGCACACGCCCCTGCGTCTGCCCATGCTCACCGCCCTGAGCCAATGCCTCCTGGCCGCACGCGCCAACGGCATCGCCATCTTGGACGGCGTCTACATGGACCTGAACGACGCAGACGGCTTCCGCGAATCCTGCCAGCAAGGTAAAGAGTTCGGCTTCGACGGCAAGACGCTCATCCACCCCAAACAAGTGGAGCCCTGCAACGAAGTCTTCGCTCCCTCTGACGAAGAAATCGAACACGCCAAACGCGTGATCGCCGCCTTCGACGAAGCCCTCGCCCAAGGCAAAGGCGTCGCAACGTTGGACGGCAAACTCATCGAAAACTTGCACGTGGCCATGGCGCACGAGCTCGTCAAATCCGCCGCGCTCATCAAAGAAATGGAAGCCTAAAACAGCTTCTCACTTCTTAAAATCAACCCCCCCCCGCAGGCCAACGCCGCGGGGGGGGTCGTTTTTTCTGATTTTTAACGTCTTTGCAAAGATAGCATCCAAGATGCCCGCGCTTTCACGCGCCGAAGCAAAAACAAAAAACGCTCTGCCGAGTGTGGAAGAGCGCTTGGATAGCGAAGGTTCGATCGCCGAAAACGTCAGCGTTTAACCGTCGGTGATGCAACCATCGGACGCAGACGAGACGTTCTTAATGAACTTCCAGAGCGTACCTTTGGTGGCTTTGTAGGGCGGCTTCACCCATGCTTGGCGGCGTTTCTCCATCTCTTCTTCTGAGACATCGACGCTGATCTGGCGTGTTGTGGCGTCGATGGTGACTTTGTCGCCGTCTTGCACCAGCGCGATAGGACCACCGCTTTGCGCTTCTGGGGTGATGTGGCCGACGATGAATCCGTGCGAACCGCCGCTGAAGCGTCCGTCGGTGAGCATGGCGACATCTTGGCCAAGGCCTGCGCCCATGATCGCGGAGGTAGGCGTGAGCATCTCGGGCATGCCGGGACCGCCTTTGGGGCCCTCGTAGCGGATGATGATGACGTGCCCTTTCTTGATTTTTCCTTCTTCAAGAGCGTGGAGCATATCGACTTCGCCGTCAAAGCAGATGGCTTCGCCGCTGAAGTAGTCTCCCTCTTTGCCGGTGATTTTGGCGACGGCGCCTTCGGGTGCGAGGTTGCCGTAGAGGATTTGGATGTGGGCAGTTTTCTTGATCGGCTTTTCGACCGGAACGATAATTTCCTGTTCGCCGTTGAATCCTGGCAGGCTCTCCAAGTTTTCTGCGATGGTCTTGCCGGTGACGGTGAGGCAATCGCCGTGCAGCAGACCATGGGCGAGCATGAGCTTCATCACGGCCGGAATTCCACCGACCGCGTGCAGGTCTTCCATCACGAATTGACCGCTCGGCTTGAGGTCTGCAAGCAGCGGCGTGCGATCGGAAGCTGCTTGGATGTCGTCGAGTGTCAGGGGCACGCCGGCGGCGCGCGCCATGGCGATCATGTGCAAGGTCACGTTGGTGGATCCACCTAGGACCATCACCATGTTCAAGCCGTTTTCGAACGCTTTACGCGTCATGATATCGAGCGGCTTGATGTCTTTTTCTAGCAGGTTGCGCATGGCTTTACCGGCGGCGATGCACTCTGCAATTTTCTCTGGGCTTTCGGCGGGGTTTGACGCGCTATAGGGCAGCGACATACCCATGGCTTCGATGGCAGAGGCCATGGTGTTTGCCGTATACATCCCACCGCATGCGCCTGCGCCTGGGATGGCGTGACGGATGACGTCTTGGCGCTCCTCTTCGGTGATGGAGCCGGTGATGAACTCGCCGTAGGCTTGAAACGCCGAGACGATATCAAGCTTTTGGTCGGGTTTACACATGGAGCAACCGGCTTTGATGGTCCCGCCGTAGACGTGGATCATCGGGCGGTTCAAGCGGGCGGCGGCCATGATGGTGCCGGGCATGTTTTTATCGCAGCCAGGCAGCGCAATCAGTCCGTCATAGAACTGTGCACCGACCACGGTTTCAATGGAATCCGCAATGATATCGCGCGATTGCAACGAATATCGCATGCCTGTGGTGCCGTTCGACATCCCGTCGGAAACGCCGATGGTATTGAACTGAAAGCCCACCAAGTCTGCATCGACCACGCCTTTTTTGACGTGTTTGGCCAGGTCCATCAGGTGCATGTTGCAGGGGTTACCTTCGTACCAGACGGAGGCGATACCCACTTGTGCTTTATCCATGTCCTCATCGGTGAGGCCGGTGGCGTAGAGCATGGCGCGCGCGGCGCCGTGGGATTTTTCCTGCGTGAGCGTGCGGCTGTATTTATTCAGTGCGTGATCGGTCATCCACTATCTCTCAGGCGATGGTAGAACCCATGGGGTTTTACGTATCGAACAAGGCGATCGCCAACCTAGACGGATGCGCTGGGCGGTGCGGAGGTTGGCGCGGGCTTCTTTGGTTTAGGGAGCGCAGGCAGCTTTACTATGAACCGCTGCGTTTGTCTCGCATCGGTCGTGCATTGTGGCATCTAGCTTTCGAAAATATCCCGTACTGTTGTATCGGCTACGCATCCTCGCTATATCTCTAATTACGTCATTTTCTACTTTGTGAGGCTTTTAGCATCCGCCACGCCATTTTTCTTTTCGCCCTCTGCGGTCTGAGTGCCTATCTGGTCGGCTGCGCTGAGAACGAGATCGTCGGTCATCGCGCAGATCTTGAAAACCAATGCATTTACAAAGAACAAGAGGTCATAGAATATGTACAGGCACGCAAGCCCACCATCTCGGTTCCAGCGGAAGGCTGTTATTATCGCGCGAGCGACGACACGTATTGGGTCACCGATAATTTAATTCCAAGCAGCGTCTACCAAAAGAGTTCGCTCGTGGTATCGGAGGACTGCCCTTCTAGCGCACATGGCTATTGCGAATCTAACGAAGAATAAACGCGAAAAACCCTACGGCGCATCGGCGACACGTAGGGTTTTCCAAGTGCTTACATGCGCGTATTCGCGCAAAAATCTTATTCGCCGTCGAGTTTGGCGCGCAGGCGCTTACGGATGCTAGCGCTGAGCTTATCTTCTTTGATGACGGCGCGCGCAATCATGGGGATTTTGACTTCCACGTCGACGGACGACGCGGTGATGTCGATGCTGCCACCTACGCCCATGGGTCCTTTGATGGTCGCGCTATTGCCTTTCCATAAGGCTTTGACGCCTTTTTCGGCCAAGAAGCTTTCGAAGGCGAGGACGCGGTTTTTTGCTTCGTCGATGCTGAGCGAGTGGGGCTCTGAAACTTTCACTGCCATGGGAACTCCTTGAAATGCCGAACGAACGGCGCAAAAATGAAATTTTATTACCTAAGAATGGGGACCGTTGTGGCGCGTAGGGGCGGGCGGTCTGCGCGCTTACTTATCGCGGCTTGCCTTACGTTTAAGATAGGCGGCTTGGCTGATGATCTCGGGTGGTTGGGAGCCTACGCGAATCCACGCGCGATCGCCAGGCTGCAGCTCTTTTTGCGTCTCGGTGCAGATGGTGGCTTTAGAGATCACCATCTCTGACCATTGTTCGCCGGGTGGGCTGGTAAGGATATCAAAGGTGCCTTCGCTGATGACCAGCGGCGCGCTATTATCGGCTTTGACACTCGCAAAGGCGGTGCCGCCCTGCTCGATGATCTCGCCTGTGAGCTGACAGCGCGTACGGCGTTGGGTTTTAATTTCCTGCCAGCCTATCACCTGCGCCAACGCGGGATTTGCACGCAAATCTCGGGCGTTGGGCTCCGCCTTACTCACGTTGGTGATGTTCTGCACATCGGCGATCGCTTCTTGCACAAGGTGCTCTACATTGCCGGACAGGTTGCCCACCATATCCACGGTGCGTTGTAGCGCGCGGCGCACCAGCTGAGATACGCTGACATCCATCTCTTCTGCGGTGCGACGCAGCTGCGCATCCAATTCCTCAGTAATGCGCGTATTGAGCACCCTATCTTTGCGTCTTCGATTGCGTCGTTCAGCTGTCATGAAACCTACCCCCGCGCAGGTATAACTCAGTCGTTCGATTCTCGCCGCGTCTTCGTCACACGGCGTGTCATACGATTGTATTGAAAAACCAAGAATATTCCAGCTTCACATAGCTTTAGCGCGCGACGCTGGCACCATAAACCTGCAAAAGCTTGGAACAATAGGCAGATCTACGCATCAAGAAATGACAGACATTGTTCCACAATGTCATTCAAGATCGGCCCACGATTGTCCACGCACAAAGTCGACTTTCAAGGGAACGCGCAAGGGGTGCACATTCTCCATCTCTTCGCGCGCGATCTGTTCTAGGCGATCGACTTCTTCGGGCGGCGCCTCAAACAAGAGCTCATCGTGCACCTGAATCAGCAGACGTGCTTGGAGTTTTTCTTCCGCTAGGCGCTCGTCAATGCGTATCATCGCCGCTTTGATCAAGTCTGCCGCGCCCCCCTGGATCGGTGCGTTCATGGCCACGCGCTCGGCCTGCGCGCTAATACGTCGATTGTCGCTCGTGATGCCCGAAATGGCGCGCTTTCTACCCGCCAAGGTTTCTACAAAGCCCTCGTTGCGCGCTTGATCGATCACCGCATCAAAGAATGGTTTTACGCGTGGCAACCGCTCAAAGTACTGCTCCATGTAGGCTTGCGCTTCGGCGATGGTGACATCGATCTCATTTGCGAGTCGCCGCACACCCATGCCGTATACGAGTCCAAAGTTGATGATCTTGGCCGCCTCGCGCTGCGCGCTCGTCACCTCGTCCTGTGCCAGACCAAACACCTCTGCGGCGGTGCGGCGGTGAATGTCCTCTCCATTCACAAACGCTTCAATTAAAACAGGGTCTTCGCTTTCGTGCGCTAACACCCGAAGCTCCACTTGCGAATAGTCTCCGCCAAGCAACACCCAACCCTCACGCGGAATAAAAGCACGCCGAATGCGTCGACCATCCTCGGAGCGTACCGGGATATTTTGCAGGTTGGGATCTGAACTCGAAAGCCGGCCGGTGGGGACGACCGCCTGATTAAAGTGGGTATGCACCCGCCCCGTTTTAGGATGGACCAACAAAGGCAAAGCATCCACATAGGTGGATTTCAGCTTGGCAAAGTGGCGGTATTCCAAAATCAAACGCGGCAGCGGATGCTCATCGGCGAGCTCCTCGAGCACCGATTGATCGGTCGACGGCCCCGTTTTGGTCCGTTTAATCACCGGAAGGTTCAAGCTTTCGAAGAGCACCACACCGAGCTGTTTGGGCGACGAAATCAAGAACTCCTCGCCCGCCGCCTCGTAGATCTCCTGCTCCAAACGCTCCAGTTTGTCGCCGAATTCCACGCTCAGCTCCTTCAGAAACGCAGTGTCAATGGTCACACCATCGTGCTCCATCTCCGCCAACACCTTGGCGAGCGGCACCTCGATCTCATAGAGCATTTTGAGCATGCCCAGATCTTCTAACTGCTCCGTAAAGAGATCCGCCAGTTGCAGCGTAAAGTCCGCGTCCTCACACGCGTATTGGGTCGCGCGCTCGATGTCGACGTAATCAAAGGTCACCTGACTTTTGCCGCGACCTGCCACGTCCTCAAAGGTCAGCGCACTCTTGCCTAAGAGACTGATCGCCAACGGGTCTAAACCATGGCGCCGGCGGTTGGGTTCAATCAGGAAAGATGCCAGTAAGGTATCGTATTTAAAGGCATTGAGCTTGATATTATAATTCGAAAACACACGCGTTTCGTAGCCGCCATTGTGCGCGATCATCTCATAGCTTTCGTCCTCTAAGATGGGGCGCAACGCACCCAACACATCGGCGATGGGCAGCTGATCTTCTACAAGGTCGTCGCTTGCATGCGGCGCCTCGCCATCGAAGAGCCCCCCAAGTGCCAGTTGATCATTTTTGGCGGCATAACGATGCCCTACCGGAATATAGACTGCGGCATTGGGCTTGGTACTGATCGAAATTCCGACGATCTTTGCGTCGTGCGGATCGAGCGAGGTCGTTTCTAGGTCCAGCGCAAAGCGTTTGACGGTATGCAGTTCATGGATGAGCGCATTGAACGCTTCGTGGGTGCGAATGGTGTCGTACTGCGCTTCCACCACACGTTCGATCGCATGCGTTTGTGCACTGTCTGGGAAAATCTCGCGCAGTACCTCTGGAAACGACCGAAATTCAAACTCTGCGCAAAGCTGGTCAAAGGCCTCAAAGTCCGGCGCTTCGACCGTCATCTGCGCGCGCGTGAGCTCGATGGGCACATCGGTTTTAATCGTCACCAAATCGAGCGAAAGCCGCGCTTGTTCCGCAAATTCCATGAGGTTTTCTTTGCGCTTTTTGCCGCTGACCGCATCGATATTGTTCAGCAGATTTTCTAAGGACCCGAACTCTTGGATGAGTTGACCTGCGGTTTTTTCGCCGATGCCTGGCACACCTGGCACGTTATCGCTGGTATCGCCCGCGAGCGCCAGCACCGCCGCCACGCCTTCTGGCCCGACCCGAAAGCGTTCCATGACTTCTTCGATACCGATTTTCTTATCGCGCATCGAATCGACCAGCGTGGTGTGCTCGTCGACCAGCTGGTAAAGATCTTTGTCGCCGGTCAGAACCACGACTTTGACGCCTTCGCGCGTCTTCGAACGCACAATGGTTCCGATGACGTCATCGGCCTCAAATCCCGGAACCTCGATGACCGGAATGTTCAAAGCCTTTACGATCCGACGAAAATGGGGCATTTGAGCACGGAGCTCATCTGGTGGAGTCTCGCGATTGGCTTTGTACTCCGCGTACATCTCATGGCGAAAGGTCTTCCCAGGCGGATCGAAGGTTACGATCAAATGCTCCGGTCGCTCGTCTCGAATCACATTCAAAAGCATGCGCGTAAACGCAAAAAGCCCGTTGGTGGGCATGCCTTTAGAGTTCGATAGCGAGCGCAGCGCATAGAACGCGCGGAAGATGTAATACGAACCATCCAGTATATAAAGCGTCTCAGGCGCTGACATCATGTCCTCTCATGTACTTCAATTCCGCGGCAGTGCTCACAGCGGATATATTCTAACCCTCTTAGGCTGAAAAGGTCGCTGATGAAACCCGTCAAAAAGGCTGTTATCCCTGTCGCCGGACTCGGCACCCGTTTCTTGCCGGCCACCAAAGCCGTCCCCAAAGAACTTCTGCCCATCGTCGACATCCCAGCCATCCAAGTCGTTGTCGAAGAAGTCGTCGCCTCAGGTATCGAAGAAGTCATCCTTATCACGGGACGCGGCAAAGAAGCCATCTTGGGCCACTTCGACTACTCTTACGAGCTCGAAGATACCCTAGAAAAACGCGGCAAAACCGACCTGCTCGAACGCCTCAAACATATCAGCGAAATGGTCCGCCCCGTCGCGGTCCCGCAAAAAAACCCTCTCGGCCTCGGCCACGCCGTGCTTTGCGCCAAAAGTATCGTCGGCGATAGCCCCTTCATGGTCATCCTCCCAGACGATATCATCGACAACAACCCCACCGCCACACAACAGCTCATCCAAAGCCACCAGCAATACGGCACAGGCGTTGTCGCAGTCCAAGAAGTCCCGCCCGAAGATACCCACATGTACGGTATCATCAGCGGCGACAAAATGGGTGAACGGAGCTTCCGAATCAACGGCCTCATCGAAAAACCCGCGCCAGGCAAAGCGCCCTCGAACCTCGCCGTCATCGGCCGCTACCTGCTGCCACCCTCCATCTTCGACTACCTAGAGAAAACCACGCCAGGACACGGCGGCGAAATCCAACTCACCGACGCCCTCCAAAAACTCGCCGCCAACGAAGGCCTCGTCGGACACATCTTCGAAGGTAGAAGACATGATATCGGCGACAAACTCGGCTTCCTAAAAGCCAACGTCGAATACGCCCTCGGACGCGAAGACCTCGGCCCAAGCTTCAAAGAATACCTGCGCGAACTCCTGCAAGAAGACTGAGCCCGCCCGCCAGTCCCCCGCCTCCGAAGAGCCGCCATGAGCAACCAAGCGCATTGGAACCACGTCTACCAAAATAAAGCGCCCGACGCCGTCAGCTGGTTCCGTCCACAACTCAATACCTCGCTCGACCTCATCCGCGCATGCACCCTCCCCACCAACGCGCATATCGCTGATGTGGGCGGCGGCGCATCCACCCTGGTCGACGACCTGCTGGCCCAAGGCTTTACGCAGCTCTCCGTCGCAGATATCTCCGCGCACGCGCTCGTACATTCGCAAAAGCGTCTGGGAGAAGCAGCAAGCACCGTCCGCTGGATCGAAGGCAACGCCACAACCTGCCTCTTCGAAAGTGGGAGCGTGGATTTGTGGCACGACCGCGCGGTTTTTCACTTCTTAACCGACACCAACGACCGCGCCCAATACCTGTCCGCCCTGCGCCAAAGCCTCAAACCCAACGCCTACGTCATCTTGGCCACCTTTGGACCCAACGGCCCAGACAAATGTAGCGGTCTACCCATCCAAAAATACGACGCGGACGCCCTCTTTGAACAGCTTGGCGAAGGCTTCACGCGCATCGATCAGCGCACAGAAATCCACACCACGCCCTGGGAAAGCACGCAGGAATTCACCTATATTCTGGTGCAATTCCAAGCATAAAAACGGGCGCAAGACCTCGCACGTTGCAAAATCGGTGGTTTCAGCGCACGAAAGCTCCTGATATGGTACCGCACCCAACGCATCTTGAAGCGATGCCACATTTTCGCCCCCCTTTGCGCCCAAAATACCATGAAGATCGTTGATGTTGCTGAGTTCTACGCCGATGAAGGCGGCGGGGTAAAAACCTACATCAACCAGAAATTGCGCGCAGGTGCGGCAGCAGGACACGAGATCGTCATCATCGCTCCCGGTCCCGAAGACAAAGAAGAACGCCGACACGGTGGGCGGATTTTGTGGGTCAAAGGCCCGCATATGCCCTTCGACCCGCGCTATTTTGTGCTCCATCGCGAGAAAGCGGTCCATGCGCTGCTCGATCAAGAGCGCCCGGATGTGGTGGAAGGATCTTCGGTATGGACCGGCGGCTGGTTCGCGGCGCGTTGGAAAGGCAATGCGGCCAAGGCGCTGATTTTTCACCAAGATCCCATCGCAGTGTATCCAGAAACCTTCTTAGATCGTTATATGAAACGCCAGAAGGTGAACCAGCTTTTTGGTTGGTATTGGAAGTATCTGCACACTTTGGCCAAGCGTTACGACAGTACGGTGGTTTCGGGTCATTGGTTGGCTGAGAAGCTACGCACCCACGGAATTTCGAATGCGCATGCGGTGCCCTTTGGCATTGATAAGTCGCAGTTTTCGCCGTCGTTGCGCGACGCAGAGGTGCGCCGCACCTTGCAGGCGGCGTGTGGCGTGAGCAGCGATGCGCCGATCTTTGTTACGGTGAGTCGTTTTCACCCAGAGAAGCGCTTGGGCATGTTGCTCGAGGCGTTCAAGAAGGTGCGCGAGACGCATGAGGTCGGCTGGGTGATTTATGGTCATGGGCCGCAGCGTGCGTCGTTTGATAAAGCGGCGCAGGGTGTGTCGGGCGTGCATGTGGCGGGCTTTACATCGAGCCGCGAGGCGTTGGCGACGGCACTCGCCAGCTGCGATGCCATGTTGCACGGCTCGGCGGCAGAGACCTTTGGTCTGGTGGTGGCAGAGGGCATTTGCTCTGGCTTGCCGGTGATTGCGCCCGATGTGGGTGGTGCGGCAGATCTGGTCGAGGATGCGTGGGGCATGCATTATAGCGCGGGCGATGCGGACGCGTGTGCGCAGGCGATGCGCGCGTTTTTAGCGCGTGGTGCGGATGTCTATGCTGACGGTGTGGCGCGCGCGGCGGCGGAGCGGGTACAGACGGAGAAGCAGCATTTTGATCAGCTCTTTGCGTATTATGGCGACCTGAGTAAAACCACGTAGATGTTGCCCCCCAGGCGATTTCTTCGGCGGTTTTTCTGGTTTTGTACGGGCGGAGATAAGGGACGCGTTCGGCTGCGCTTGGATCGCGTTTTTGGCGCTGTTTTGCTGCTTAATCTTCCCAGGGTTCGATGATGGGGATCATGGGCTCGATGGCGGGGATGGCGGCTTGGAGTTGCGCCCAGCCCAAGCCGAGGTTGGTCGTTTTTCGGGTGACGAGCATGATGACGGCTTGGCCGTCTTTAACGACTTTGGCGAAGTGGTAGAGGTGTTTCGAGGTCATGAACACTTCGGTCATATAGTGTTCGCCGTTTTCTGGGACATCGCGGTGTGCGCGCACCAGTTGTTCTGTGCGCAGGACGTTGGGTCCGCGGAAGAGGTCAACGGTGGCTGCGGCGACGGTTTCGTTGTGGAGATCGGTGTATTGCGAAGCGTTGTGAATGCCGAGCAGGATCCCTGTTTCTAGGTCGACGACGCCGCATGCGACGGCGCCTTGGACATTTTCGACGATATTTCGGCAGGCGTTATCCATTTCCTGGCGTGTGTACATTTTTCCTTCGTAGATTTTCATTTTTTTCCCCTCCGTACGTGGATTGGTGCTTCCGAGCCGACCGCCTTAAGCGCAGCGTGCGCTTCTTCTTTCAGGTACTGTTTTCGATCGATGGTTTGCGCGTATGCGATGTGAGAACCGGTAGCGTTTTTCATACGCGTGCCTGGGTAGGTGGCGCCCCTCTGCCACGATTGCCTAGCCGCTATATCAACGCATGTGTCCGAATTGAATTCCGTGGATCACGGAATAAACAAGACTAACGCACGATTGTCGATCATTGCAAGCGAATTCACGGTGATGAATCATGGTGTTAACAGGTCCATATTAGCGCCAAAGACGACGCTAATACAGCCGTTTATAGGTTTTAATTCATCATGGAGTATTTAGATCCAGTTTAGTCAAATGGTCGGAAAGCAAATTCGGGAAGTTGCAATTTCGATACGCATTCTTGGCGGGCGTCGCGCGCCCAACGGGCTGCTTCAAAGCACATTTTAAGCGATCCGATCATCGTTGTAGATCGTAGTGAACCGCGATTCATCATGAGAGCACGGCAGCGGATGAGGATGCGCAGCGCACGGATCTTGAACGCGACAAAAAGGGTTCCGAATCAAAACCGGATTCCCTCGATCGATCTTACATAAGGCAGATAGGGACAACGCATGACCACCCTACGCGCCACACCCCGTTCTACTCCCCCCTCACAAAGATCTACGGTATACTACCGCCCAAAGTAGTGTGAACTTTCATCACGATGCTCGCGCGCGCTTTGAGGCGCGCGCAAATCTGGGTGTATAGCGAATGATCAAGACCGACGAATCCATCATTGAACGCGCGTTTATTGAGAAGCTCGAAGAGCTGAAATACGTCTATCGCCAAGACATCCGCGATCGACACAGCATGGAGCAGAACTTTCGTGAAAAGTTCGAAGCGTTGAACCATGTGAAGCTGACGGATCAAGAGTTTTCGCGACTGCTCGATCAAATCATCACGCCCAACGTCTACGAAGCCGCCGAGCGCCTGCGCACCATCAACAGCTTCGAGCGCGATGACGGCACGCAACTGAACTATACGCTGGTGAATATCAAAGACTGGTGCAAAAACACCTTCGAAGTCATCAATCAGCTGCGCATCAACACCGACAATAGCCACCACCGCTACGATGTACTGCTCCTCATCAACGGTCTACCGGTCGTCCAAGTCGAGCTCAAAACGCTGTACGTGAGCCCCAACGTCGCCATGGAGCAAATCGTTGGTTATAAGAACGATCCGGGCAACGGCTACGGCAAAACGCTTCTCTGCTTCCTGCAGCTCTTCATTGTCAGCAATCAGACCAACACATGGTATTTTGCGAATAATAACGCGGAGCACTTCGCGTTCCATGCGGATCAACGCTTCTTGCCGATCTACCAATTCGCCGACGAATCCAACCGCAAAATCACCCACCTCAACGCGTTCTCCGATACCTTCCTCCGCAAATGCACACTCGGCGAGACCATCAGCCGCTATATGGTGCTGGTCGCCAGCGAACAAAAGCTGATGATGATGCGCCCCTACCAAGTCTACGCAGTTCAAGCGATTGTGAAACGCATCGAACAAGGCGCAGGCAACGGCTATATCTGGCACACCACCGGCAGCGGAAAAACCCTCACCTCGTTCAAAGCCTCCACCCTACTCAAAGACGACCCCAACGTCGATAAATGCCTTTTTGTGGTGGACCGCAAAGACCTCGATCGACAAACACGCGACGAATTCAACCGCTTCCAAGAAGGATGTGTCGAGGAAAACACCAATACCGAAGCCCTTGTGCAACGCCTGCTCTCAAACGATTACGCCGACAAGGTCATCGTCACCACCATTCAGAAACTCGGCGTGGCACTTGGCGATAAACAACGCAAAAACTACCGTGAACGGCTGAAACCCCTGCGCGATCAACGCGTGGTTTTCATTTTCGACGAATGTCACCGCTCGCAATTCGGAAAGAACCACGACGCAATTCGAGAATTCTTCCCCAAAGCGCAGCTCTTTGGCTTTACGGGTACCCCAATTTTCGAAGAAAACGCGGTCACCCAGCAAATCGATGGCACAGAAGCCAGCCACCGAACCACCGAAGATGTTTTTGAACAGCTCCTGCACGCCTACACCATCACCCACGCCATCGAAGACCGAAACGTCTTGCGCTTTCACGTCGACTATTACGCCCTGGTGGACCCTGAGACCGGCGACCTAAGCGGCGAGATGCTTTCGAAAAACACTATCGTCGACGCCATTTTGGACAAACATAACGCGGCCACGGCAGGACGGAGATTCAACGCCCTCCTTGCCACCTCGTCCATCAACGATGCCATCACGTACCACGCGCTCTTTAAAAAACATCAGGAAGAACGAGCGAACCAAGATCCGAACTATCGGCCGCTCCATATCGCCTGCCTGTTCTCGCCACCTGCCGAAGGCAATGCAGACATCGCACAGATTCAAGAGGATTTGCCCCAAGAACAAGCGGACAACCGCGTAGAACCCGACAAGAAAAAAGCGGCGCTGATCAGCATCATCCAGGATTATAATGCGCGCTTTGGCACCGCGCACACCATCCAAGCGTTCGACCTCTATCAGCAAGATGTGCAGAAGCGCATCAAAGACCATCAGTGGGTCGGCAAAAACGGCTACACGCGCGACCAAACCATCGATATCACCATCGTGGTCGATATGTTGCTGACGGGCTTTGACGCGAAATATCTAAATACCCTCTATGTGGATAAGAACCTGAAACATCACGGCTTGATTCAAGCCTTTTCACGCACCAACCGTGTGTTGAACGACACCAAGCCCTACGGAAATATCCTGGATTTCCGAGAGCAAAACGACGTCGTCGATGATGCGATTCGCTTATTTTCTGGCAGCGCCACCCGCCCCGCCAAGGAAATCTGGTTGGTGGAATCCGCCGAGACCATGATCCAGCGGTTCAAAGCACAGGTAGGGGAGCTGGATAAGTTTATGAAGGGTGAGGGGCTTGAAAATCGTCCCGAAGACGTACTGCAACTCCAGGGCGATGCTGCGCGGCACACCTTCATCAACCACTTTAAAGAAATACAACGCACCAAAACTCAGCTCAATCAATATACCGAGCTGACCGAAGAACAGCACAAAGAGATCGAAGAAACGCTCTCCAGCGATACGCATCGCGCCTTCCGCGGCGTGTATATCGATATCGCCAAAATTCTAAGACCGCCAAACACCGGTGGCGGCGGTGGCGCTCCCGACCCACACTCCCAGACGGAAGCGGAGCAACTGGACTTTGAGCTCGCGCTCTTTGCGGATGCAGACATTGATTACGACTACATCATGCGGCTGCTCGAGAAGGATTCGCACCTGACGCCCGACAAGCAGAAGCGCAACCGCGAGCAAATTCTGGCCATGCTGGCAGCAGACGCCAAATTCATCGATGAAATGGAAGATCTGCGAGAGTATATCTACGGATTGCCATTGGGCGAGGCGTTGACCGAAGACCATATCCGTAAAGGCTTTGAACGCTTTAAGGACGAGAAGAAAACGCGTGTGCTGACCGAGCTTGCAGCGCGGCATCAGGTGGAGTTCACACCACTGCGCCAGCTGGTGGAGCGCACGTTACGCCGCCGTATCTTTGATGCTGAACGCGTTGCAGAACTCTTTGAACCCTTAGAATTAGGCTGGAAAGAGCGCGGCCAGCGAGAGACAGCGCTCATGATCGAACTTTCGCCACTTCTGGTAAAGTACGCAGATAACCAAGAAATTTCTGGGCTGAGCGTGTATTCAACCTGATGCAACCATGAATGAAGCCGAATTATATCGAGAACTCCGGCTTGGCGAAGACAGCCGCCGTCAATTCAAGAGAACCTTTTCTCATGTCGACGCTTTTGCCGCGGAGATTGCCGCGTTTGCCAATAGCGGTGGCGGCACCATCTATGTCGGCGTCGAAGATGACGGTTCCATCTCTGGACTCTGCCCAGAAGATATCCGAAGACTCAATCAAGCGCTCAGCAACGCGTCGGCCCACAACATTCATCCCCCCGTTCACCCGTTGAGCGAGAACATCCAAACCCAGCGCGGCTTGGTCATGGTCATCCGCGTGCCAGACGGTTTATCCAAACCCTATCTGGATTTGCAGGGCCGTATTTGGGTGAAGCACGGCGCCGATAAAAGGCACGTCACCGCACGCGAAGAAATGCAACGCATGTTTCAACGCGGCGGCCTCATCTGCGCAGATTTGGTGCCCATCAACGGCACCTGCGCACACGATGTGAACGAAGACGCCTGCCGCAGCTACGTAGAAAAACGCTACGGTCCCGACAGCCGTTTCACGCAGCTACCCATCGAGCAGATCCTGCAAAATGTCGGCCTTGGCGACGGCAAAGAACTCAATCTCTCTGGATTGATGCTCTTTGGTAAAAATCCCACCCGTTGGCGCCCCGCCTTTGTGGTGAAAGCCATCGCCTTTCCCGGTACCGACATCCACGACATCGCCTATCGCGACAGCCAGGACATTGGCGGCACCCTTGCAGAGCAATACCGCGACACGCTTGCGTTCATCAAACGTAACCTCCACTGGGTACAAGCCGGACGCGGTTTTAACACCCTCGGCGAGCTAGAAATCCCCGAGATCGTTCTGCAAGAATTGCTCGTGAATGCGCTGATCCACCGCGATTATTTTACGAGCGCCTCCATCCGGGTGTTTATTTTTCAAGATCGCATTGAGTTTATCAGCCCGGGTGATCTGCCAGATAATCTGGACATTCAGCAGGTTCAGCGCGGCAGAACCAATCGTAGAAATCCGAACCTCACAGACCACGCCGTGCACTTTCTTCCATACCGCGGCGCCGGCAGCGGCATTCCGCGTGCGCTGCGCACATGGCCAAACATCACCCTGCGCAACGATGTTAGAGGCAACCAATTCATCGCAACCGTTCAACGGCCCGTCCACCTTACACCCATCGACCCAGCTGGTACCAAAACCGACCCAGTTAACGACCCAGCTGGTGCCAAAACCGTCCCAGTTAACGACCCAGCTGGTACCAAAACCGACCCAGTTACCGACCCAGCTGGTACCAAAACCGTCCCAGTTAACGACCCAGCTGGTACCAAAACCGACCCAGTTACCGACCCAGCTGGTACCAAAACCGATTTAGTTGGAGCAAAAACCGACCAAGCTAAGCTCAAAACCGACCAAGCTACCGATCAAGCTGGGGCCTCGGAGGCCCCAGCTGAGGCCCTAGCAACGGATCAAGCTTCACGGCCAGAGCTACGGCCAGAGCTACGGCTAGAGTCACGGCTAGAGTCACGGCTAGAACCTGACACCGATCAAGTGGAGCTCAAAACCGACCAAGCTACCGATCAAGCTAGAGCAAAAACCGACCAAGCTAGGCTCAAAACCGATCAAGCTGAAGCAAAAACCGACCAAGCTACCGATCAAGCTGAAGCAAAAACCGACCAAGCTACCGATCAAGCTGACGCCGTGGAGGCCCATCAAACTTCACGGTCAGAGTTACGGCCAGAGTCACGGCTAGAGTCGCGGCTAGAGTCACGGCTAGAGTCACGGCTAGAGTCACGGCTAGAGTCACGGCTAGAGTCACGGCTAGAGTCACGGCTAGAGTCACGGCTAGAGTCACGGCTAGAGTCACGGCTAGAGTCGAACCTGGCAGCAAGGCTCCTCATACACCTCTATTCTCAAGATCTTGGTAAACGTGCACTCGCAGATTTACTCGGTCACACTACCGTTTCCGGGGAGCTTCATAAACAAATACGACGTCTTCTTGATCTTGACCTGATCGTTATGACCATCCCCAACACCCCAACCAGCCCCCGCCAAAAATACCGCATTACCGAAGCCGGTAAAAAACTGCTCCAAATTACCAAGCCCAAGCCTTATTGTTGACCTCAACAAAACGATGCCACGCCCCCACCTCACCACGACTTTCCGCCCATGACCGCCACATCCTTAAAATCCACATCACCCAAAACCGCAAAGCTGGTGCCGCGATTGAGATTTCCGGAGTTTGAGGGGGAGTGGAAACATACGAAGTTAAATAAGCTCGCAAAGATCAATCCACGCCGTGTGGCTTTAGATGACGATATCGAGATTACTTTCGTCCCAATGGCTGCAGTTTCCGACACTGGACATCTGATTGCTCCCGAACGGCGTATGTATGGCGAAGTGAAACGTGGTTTTACCTACTTTGTTGAAAACGACATACTCATCGCAAAAATCACCCCTTGCTTTGAGAATGGGAAAAGGTTTGTAGCTAAAGGCCTTGTCAACTATTACGGGGCGGGCAGCACAGAGTTTCACGTCATCCGGCCGAACGCTCAATCAGACAATCAATTCATTTTTAATTATCTAAATTTAGCTAGCGTTAACACGAAGGGACGGGATGCAATGTCGGGCTCTGGCGGACAACAGAGGGTGCCCGCTGATTTTTACACGCAGCTTATGGTCCCCATCCCCACCCTCCCCGAACAACAAAAAATCGCCGACTGTCTTTCCTCCCTCGACGATCTCATCGCCGCCGAGGCCGAGAAGCTGGAGACCCTGAAGGTGCATAAGAAGGGGCTGATGCAAGAGCTCTTCCCTCGTGAAGGCGAGACCACACCGCGGATTCGGTTTCCGGAGTTTGAGGGGAGCGACAGCTCATTTATTTCAATTGATAAAATCGCTTTAATTACTACTGGCACACAAAACACACAAAATAAAGACGAAGATGGAATTTACCCGTTCTTCGTTCGATCCCAAACTGTTGAAAAAATCAATAGTTATGCGATCTCTGGTGAGGCAGTTTTAACCTCAGGAGATGGAGTAGGTGTTGGAGAAAACTACCATTATATCAATGGAAAATTCAACTTTCATCAACGTGTATATTGCATTTACAATTTTCATGAGTCGATAAACGGAATCTTTTTCTTTTATTACTTTTCCACGCATTTCAAAAAACGTGTCAAAGCTATGAGCGCGAAGACATCTGTCGATTCGGTTCGACGAGAAATGGTTACTGGAATGCAATTATGGCGCCCCTGTATTCAGGAACAACAAAAAATCGCCTCTGCACTCTCTTCTCTTGACGATCGCATCACGGCGCAAAGCGAGCGGATTGAGTTATTAAAAAATCACAAAAAAGGGCTGATGCAGCAGTTGTTTCCAGTGATGGAGGGGTGAGGGGATTGAACAGATCGAAGGCAACTACCGAGGAATCCTCGGTAGTTCGGTAAAACTCATATTAAGCTACTGAAATAATGAAGTATTCCAGTTGTCAGGGAGTCCTTGATGACTGAACTCTTGCGGGATTTCTGATTTGCGGTGAGCGGGCGGCGCACAACGCGCCAAAGGGTTCAAATGATCGACAGAGCACACTCTGCCGAGCTATACGACATCTACGCATTTCTCTATCTAGGGATTGTTGCAAAGTTTTATGTGGAATCACGAATACAGCTTAACGCATAGCTGCGTCACCTGCATGGGACACTCGGTCAAGGACGGACCGAGCCTTCGTGGTTTCTTGCAAGGTCGTGTTGCAGACCGCCTTTCTGACACCGGCGAAAAAGCAGAAATGGCGGAACTCCTTGAAGGCTTGTCTCTAACCGGAATGGGCTCGGAAAATTTGGATAAATTTCTCGCAGCAGAGGAACCGGAAACACGTGCTTGGGCTATTAGCGAGGCTTTGGCCGAGGCATTTTTAGAGGAAGAGCACGGCGTGGTTTTCCCATGGAACAACGAGCGCGACAAGCGCACCCCACGCGCCTCTCTCCCTGGCGCAGACATCGTTGGATTTCAGCAAGAAGGAGGTAACTACCGGCTCGTTATTGGCGAGGTTAAAAGTTCATCCGAGAAAAAATCTCCACCGGGAGTGATGGTTGGACGCTCTGGGATGGGGCACCAACTCGATACGCTCGCCGATGATCTCAGCATTCTGCACCAAATCATGTGTTGGTTGTTTTCTCGCATTAAGAACACAGGTTTTGTGCCCGCGTTCCAAGATGCCATGACACGGCTTTTAGACTCCGAGTATAAGGATATCTGTATCTTTGGCGTCCTATTGCGTGACCGCCCCGCTAACTCCAAAGACTTAGACAATCGAGGAAAAGCGCTTGGTAAAAAACTTGCAGAACCAACGCGCGTTCATCTTCTTGCACTTTATTTACCCTTACCTATTGCTGACCTTCCTCAAGCCATCCTACAGGCCGTTCCATGATCAGTCACTGGCTTCTCGACAGCATAGAAGAACGACGTGCGTCTGCGCTAAACGCGGCAGACCGTGCGCAGGTCTATCGTGAGCTTAAGAACGAGTCGTCAGACCTGAACCATTATGAAGTGGCGAACGTAGCCAGCATTCTAGAAATGGCGGTGCTCGACCTAGAACCTGAGCGTTTAAATTCGGACGACCCCACGCGCGCGCTCCGCGCCAAAGCAGCGGCCGACGCCTTTCGTCTGCTCCGCATGCTCCCCATTCCTAAAGATCAAATGGCGGCCGCGACCCATCTTTTACGTGCGTCTGCTCTTGCCGTCATCGGTGATCGAAGCCCTGACGCCGCACGCTGGCTGAGATCGTTAGACGAGGAAGGCCAATGGCCAAACCTCCCCGTACATTCCGACGATTGGGGCATACGCTGCCGCGCCACACTCACGGAAACCTGGTTGCGACTCATCCGTAAACGCGGTTGGGAAGATCGTGATGCCGTGCTCGAACAGATCTCGGCATTACGCGAGCACCAAGACGAGTTTGAAAACAACTACCTCAGCGCTCATGAGCCTGACGAGGCCAAGCACCTCGCTGTGGAACTCATCGCCATCTACCATCTAGCCAAAGCGGCAGACATTCTTGCGCACTTCATGACCGACGGGGTGGTTGAGGGAAATTACCAGGTCCAGACCTTATTGGACCTTCACTTTGACCGGGCTTCTCAAGCCTGCCGTGCGACGACATTGATTGAGCTAGGACCGTTGACGCACCTATTGGAACAGACGGCTGCGCAGATGGTGGCAAATTCGTTGTGGACCGTTACGCGTGCGGTGAACTCTAAAGTAACGGATTTTGTTCGCGAACTCGTCAGTCGCGGGCGCGGCAATAAAGCTCTTTTTGAAGTGTTGCCACCACAACGCTACACCCTCGCGGAAAAAGGATTACTCGGCTCTAGCCGAAGAGCGGTTGTCGTGAGCTTGCCAACGTCTAGCGGCAAAACATTGATCGCACAGTTCCGAATACTTCAAGCGCTGAATCAATTTGAAAATGAACAAGGATGGGTGGCCTACGTTGCACCTACACGCGCCTTAGTGAATCAAGTATATCGTCAGTTTCGACGTGATTTTGGACCACTAGGCATTGTTGTCGAGCGCGTCAGCCCCGCACTCGACATTGATAGCATTGAGGCCGATTTACTCCAAGCTGGCGACGAAGGCGCCCGCTTCCGTGTGCTCGTAGCCACGCCGGAAAAGTTCGATCTGATGCTGCGTCAGGGCTGGGAAGAGAAGATTGGCCGCCCTTTAACACTCGTAATTGTCGATGAAGCTCATAACCTTCAAGACAAAGAACGCGGTCTAAAACAAGAGCTTCTTCTTTCAACCATCAACCGCGAATGTCAGTACGCGCAGTTTCTGCTCCTCACGCCTTTCATTAAGAACGCGACCGAAATTGCTCAGTGGTTGGGCGGAACTCAATCGGACGACATTAGTCTGCGTATCGACTGGCAACCCAACGACCGAGTGGTCGGCATTGTTCATCCCGTCAAAACAGAACGCATCAAAGGTAGAAGTTACCACTACGCATTAAATTTTGAGACAGTTCAATCTTCACGACCAAGCATCGTTGTCGACGATACGCTTTCATGGAAAGGAGACCCATCACTCGCAAATACCTTTGCTAAAGCCAAAAAATCTCTCAGCCCGATCGCCGCAATGACCGCCAAAGTTTTAAAAGAGCGCGGCCCCGTCATTGTGATGCATTCAGGACCTCAATTGGTCTGGAAACTCGCCCAACAGCTCAAACCTACAAAGCCTTTGCCCCCCCTCCACACATCCGAACGAATTCGTTTTGTACAAGACTATATTCGTGAGGAGCTCGGCGCAGACTTTCCTCTCATTGATTTGCTGAGTCATCGAATCGGCGTCCATCACGCAGGACTACCCGAAGAAGTTCGCATCTTGATGGAATGGCTTTTTGAAGAAAGCGAGCTCGAGGCAATGGCCGCAACCACCACCATCGCACAAGGCGTGAACTTTCCTGTAAGCGGCGTCGTAATGGCAGCCATAAACTATCCCTTTGGAGAAGAAATGCCTCCCGAGGACTTCTGGAATATCGCCGGACGTGCCGGACGTATTTCACAAGGTCAATTAGGTGTTGTTACAATTGTCGCAAAAGATGAAGAGGACGTGGGAATACGCCGCGAGTTCATCCAACGTAACACCGCTGCACTCAACTCATCCCTCATCAAAATGGCTTTAGATGCCCAAGGAGATCTCGGCGACCTCGGCACCCTCGTGTTTTCGCGTCCAGAATGGTCTAGCTTCCTTCAATATCTAACCCATAGTTATCGTCAAATGGGTAAGCCTGCGCATTTTGTTGACCAAATCGAACAAGTCTTACGCGGCACTCTAGGCTTTGAGAAACTTCGAAGTTCTCACAATGAAATCGCACAAGAACTACTTGGGGGGGTTCGCGTTTATGCGCGCAAAGTGATGCGTGCGAGGAATAGGATCGCCTTAGTCGATAGCACCGGCTTCTCTCTAGAAGGCGTTGGAAAGATTCTATCTCAAAGCAAAGAAATTCCTCCCTCATCATGGAATCAGCAACAACTTTTCGCGGACCATGATGGCTCCCTAAAAAAGATGATGGGCGTTTTGCTTCGTGTTCCAGAGCTCCGAATACCCCTCAAAAACGTACTTGGCGGAAACGAGCCGGATGGCACTAGACTCGCGCTAATCTTGAAGGACTGGGTCAACGGCCAGCCGCTTTCAAGCATCGCAGCAAGATATTTTAAAAAACCCGACCAGACGCAAACGGATGCGTTGACCAAATGCGGACAAGACTTATTCGGAAAACTGACGCACTCCGCCACCTGGGGTCTTGGCGCATTGCTTACCATCACCACCTCCTCCATGACCGAAGAAGAACGTAAAAGACTCTCAAACATACCGTCTCACGTCTTCTATGGCGTGAATACAGATGAAGCCGTTATGTTACGCATGCTAGGTGTGCCGCGTAGCGCTGCCCCACGCCTAGCGCATGCAATGGGAGTACAGGCCAACGACTCCCTTAGCCATACCCGTCAACAGCTTGAGGCACTCACCGCACGCGACTGGACGCGCGCGCTCGGTGACTCAGGACATACCTATCATCGTGTGTGGCGCATTCTCGACGGCGCTGCAGAATGACTTTGTCTTACATACCTATAGACTTCGCTCGTGGACGCTCAAAACAAACGCCCACCCAATTAGGCAAGGCTATCTTGCGTGATGGAGCGTTAGCCTCATGAGCGAACTCATTCTCTACACAACCGAAGACGGCCGCGACCAGATCCACCTCCGTGCGGAAGGCGGGACGGTGTGGCTGAGCCAACTTGAGATGGCCGAACTCTTCAGCACGACCAAGCAGAACGTATCGCTTCATTTAAAAAACATCTTTGAGGATGGCGAGTTACGAGAGGATTCAACTGTCAAGGAATCCTTGACAGTTCGATTGGAGGGCAACCGTGAGGTTCAACGAAGCGTCGCTCTCTACAATCTCGACGCCATTCTTGCTGTTGGCTTCCGCGTTCGCTCGCCGCGCGGGATACATGGCAAGCCGATCAAGACGATGAGCAAGAACTTCGAAGGCTGGAACAACAAATTCAACGCCGACCTAAAACCAAATAATTACCTATGACCCATCAAGATAAACAACAACTAGGCAAAATTCTCTGGGACATCGCAGATCAACTCCGCGGTTCCATGAACGCGGACGATTTTCGCGATTATATGTTGGCGCTGCTTTTCTTGCGTTATCTTTCTGATAACTACGAGGCTGCTGCGCAGAAGCTGTTGGGTTCGGATTATCCGGATGAGATTGAGCTGACCGACGCGAACGATGCGACGGCGCGTCCTGCGCCCTTGGCGATTTGGTATGAGAACAACGCGGCGGATGCTGCGGAATTCGAAAGGCAAATGCGCAGGCGGGTGCACTATGTGATTCAGCCTGCGTATCTCTGGTCGAATATCGCCGAGCTTGCGCGTACGCAGAATGCGGAACTGCTGAGCACGTTGCAGGAAGGGTTGAAGTTTATAGAAAACGAGTCGTTTGAGAACACCTTCCGCGGCTTGTTCTCTGAGATTAACCTTGCCTCGGACAAGCTTGGCAGGAATTACGCTGCACGCAACACCAAGATGTGCGGCATTATCACGGCCATTGCCAACGGTTTGCGCGAGTTTTCTACCGATGCAGACACCCTCGGCGATGCATACGAATACTTGATCGGCGAATTTGCGGCAGGGTCTGGCAAGAAAGCCGGCGAGTTCTACACACCACAGCCGCTTTCAAGCGTTCTTTCAGGCATTGTGACCTTGGATAGCCAGGATCCGAGTACAGGCCCCAGAGAGCATTTAGAAAGTGTTCTGGACTTTGCGTGTGGTTCAGGCTCGCTGCTGCTGAACGTGCGGCATCGCATGTTGAAGAATGCGGACGGCGATAAGCTGGCGGTGGGCAAGTTATATGGTCAGGAAAAGAACATCACCACTTATAACTTGGCGCGCATGAACATGCTTTTGCATGGCATGAAGCACACGGAATTCGAGATTTTTCATGGCGATACGCTCACCAACGAGTGGGATTTCCTGAAGGAGGAGAATCCGGCGCGCGTACCGCATTTTGACGCCATCGTTGCGAATCCGCCGTTCAGTTACAAATGGGATCCCAGCAAGGTTGCGGATGATGTGCGTTTTAGGGCGCATGGTTTGGCGCCCAAGTCGGCTGCGGATTTCGCGTTCTTGTTGCATGGCTTTCATTATTTGAAGCCGGATGGCGTGATGGCCATTATTCTTCCGCACGGCGTGTTGTTTCGCGGTGGCGCGGAGGGGCGTATTCGAGAGAAATTGCTACGCGATGGGCACATTGACACCGTCATTGGGTTGCCGCCGAATCTTTTCTATTCGACCGGCATTCCCGTCTGCATTTTGGTGCTGAAGAAGTGCAAGAAGGATGACGATGTATTGTTCATCAATGCGGTAGAGCATTTTGAGAAGGTGAAGAATCAGAATCACCTGCGCCCAGAGGACATTGATAAAATCCTCAACACCTACCAGCACCGCACCGAAGAAGAACGCTACGCTCGACGCGTGTCCATGGATGAAATCGAAGACAACGACTTCAACCTGAACATCACCCGCTACGTTAGCACGGCCATCCCCGAACCCGACGTCGACCTCCTAGCTGTCCACGAACAACTCGAAGACCTAGAAGCAAAGATTCATGAAGCCAAGGCGCGTCACAACGCGTTTTTGGTGGAGTTGGGGTTGGATGAGGTGCCGTGAGAGATGCTGGTGCGCATGGACGATTACACCATCTTTCGCCATCTTCATTCCGTCGCTAAATTTTAACTTTTGGACGATTGAGTCTAGGAACTCTTCTTTTAACCTGCTCTATCCATGCCCTAATGTCCATAGGACATTAGGGCATGGATAGGGAAAAATCAATCTAAATCTTTAAAGCAGATGCAGACAAAGTAATCTAAAATCTCTCTTTATTATGGCCTGTATCCTTGCTACAATGTCCTTTGGACATTGTAGCAAGGATATATGAACCATGATCAATACCACGGAACATCACTCAACCGTATCTCTCACCTACTTCGAGGCATTGCGTCAGCAACTTCTCAGCGAGCAGCGGCGGGTTTTCTCCTCTTGGTATGCGCAGCAGCAATGGGCTCTTGCAACTGCCTCGCTTCCAGACGATGCGCGTCGATGGAAAAAAGCACCAGATGCTGTTCGCACAGGAAATTTACTTGCGCGTTTCCGTAACGAAGGACGTATCGTCGCAACAGAGCACTCGCCTTCTATTTACGTGTTACAAGATCCGAGCCTTCCGTCAAACGAGCCCACCGCTCACGAGCTGCTTAGTGCGATTCATCCAAACGCAGTGTTAAGTTACGAATCCGCACTACGCGCGCACCAGCTCACCTTACGTTTCACAAATCGGATTCACTGCTCATGGGATCCTACGGACACGTTTCGCGCGCCAAACCTCGTCCATGACATTGATTTAAGCCCTCCTCGACAACGCCCTCTCACACTCGGTGGGCAACCGATTTCATGGCACAAAGAAACACCTGCGCGCCTTGCGTTCTCTGAGCGCTTAGATATCCAAGGTGTCTGGATACTCGTAGCAACCATCGAACGCACCTTAGTAGATGGTCTTGCACGCCCCGCATGGTGCGGAGGCCCAGCCGAGGTCTTTCAAGCGTGGAACGAAGCCTTCGATATCATCGACCCGGAAGCCGTGGAGACCTACACACAGCTCATCGACAATCGTATCCTCTTTCAACGCGTAGGCTTCGTCCTTGAAACTCTCGGTCATCGTTCAGCTACACTCGACGAATGGGCCCGCGGAGCGACGCCTGGTGGTAGCGCAATCCTCGTCCCCTCGCTCCCGTGGACTGACGAGCGCGACGAACGTTGGAAGCTCGGCGTGAACTTTGCGCATGGATTACGCACATGACTTCCTTCATCCATCCTCACCCGCAGCCACATCTACATAAAGACTATATTGCTTTCCACGCAGCACATCCAGCGTCCACCGCACCGAATGAAACACTCGCGCGGTGGGCGCATCATCAAATTCTGGTGGCCATTTCTAACCACCGCCAATTAACATCTCTCCTCATTTTCAAAGGCGGGAACGCGTTACGTTCTGCCCACGGGAGTGTTCGCGCCACGCGTGATCTTGACTTCTCAATACCAGAAACACTTCCCGAAGCAGACGCGCGTGAGTGGTTGGATCGCGCGCTTCGTCGCCAATCGCAACAAACCGACATCTTACTGCGTGTGCAGTCCTTTAAGCCCCAGCCTAAGCGCGCAGACGCTACGCGGAGAACATGGGCTGTACACGTCGGATACGCTCTCAAATCCAACACCGGAATGATACGGCGACTCGAAGAAATACAGCCGCAAAGCCCCCTATATATTCCGTTAGAAATCAGCGAGAACGAGGCGGTGGGCGTATATACCGTAAACAATATTCGCGGCGCAGAGAAGCTACACGTGAGCACTATTGAAAATATTATCGCAGAGAAGCTTCGGGCCCTGCTCCAACAACGCTGCCGAGACCGGTATCGCGCACAAGATGTCTTTGATATCGCTTATCAATGTCTGCGTGCGAAAAACGAAGAAACGCCTCCTTTCGACTTGCAAAGTCTACACAGTCAGTTCGTAGAAAAGTGCAAAGTGCGAGATGTTCCGTCAGACCTCAAGGGCTTCTCGGATGAGGAGGTTTGGTCCCGCGCAGAACGCGACTACGAAGCGTTGAAAGAATCGATACCCCAAAGTGAACATCTCTCCTTTGCCGTAGCGCGCGCAGAAGTGGAATCTCTGCTGGAAGCACTGAACGACCCATCAAAGCAGTATTTTCCTAGCTAAAATCAACTCAAAACCCATTGGCCCCCACCGCCCCCCATCTAAGTTCAACCACGATACGACCCCTCTCGGTACATCTGCTCCGGTACAGAAGAACTGCTGAGGGGTTCTTCTTTTTTGGTGGCAATTCGCGTTTTATCAGACGGCGTTGTCACAACCCCATCTCCTCCCAAACCGTCAACCTCACACCATCGGGGCCATCGGGACCGTCTGGGGACCGTTGGGTGGAGACGGTGGAGTCTCCGTAGGCGCCGCCCTGCCCGCCTGCGCCGCCTTGGCCTGCTTGGCCGCCGGTAAAGAGCACGTTCGTAGTGTTGGTGGGCGTAGCGTTAAGTGCGGCGATACCGATGGAGAGGCCGCCTGCGCCCCCGCCACCGCCTGTTCCACCCGAGCTTGCGCCGCCGTTACCACCTGTGCCGCCGGGTTTGTCTCCAACAACCCGCGTGTTTGTTCCTGCGCTTCCTGTCCCGCCTGCGTGTCCTCTTCCACCGTCACCGCCCTTACCGCCTTGGCCGCCCACGCCGAGTGTGACAGTGAGGTCTTGGAGCGAGGGGTAGGCGTTGATGAGGAGGAGGCCGACGGTGCTTCCGCCGTTTTCTCCGAAGTCGCCGGGCTGGCCGGGACAACCACCTGCGCCACCACCGCCGCCTTGGGCAGCATTGGGATAGGACGTAGTGACACCGTAAAGACCGCCGCCACCACCACCACCACCACCGCCGCCTGCAAGGCCAGCGTTACCGGTGACGTTGTTTGCACGCGTCACACCGATGTGAGGATCGAGGTCGCCGCGATAGGTCGGTGCGCTAAACGCGCTTGCTACGCCGATGGGATAACCTGCGCTTTCTCCGCGGCCGCCGGGCATGCCGGGCGTTGCGGCACCGTTGCAGCCACCCATATCGCCGGCCGTACCTGCGGAACCGCCTTCTGCTAGCCCGTCTGCGCTGGGTTGGCCGGGCGCTGCTTCGCGCACCACGGTCTCATCGCAGGTAAGGGCTTTTTGGCCTCCGTCGCCACCATTTCCGGCTTCAACGCATGCTGCTATAGCGCCATCGGTGCTTCGCGTGGTGGCGTTGGTGCCTGCGCCGTTGGCTCCCTGTAAACCCGTACTGCCGTTCTTGCCGTTGCCGGCGATAATATGGAGATTTTCGAGGGCGAGGAGGTCACGGGGCACGTTCTTCACCCAGAGCGTATAGGTGACCGGAGACGCTGTGGTGGATGGACCACCTTTGATGGTCAGGTTTTGTACGGCGCTTTGTTTGGTCGCGTTTTCGATGGCAAGAGCGGTACTGGCTGACGATTGAATCTGTGTGCTTGCGCGATCGTTCGAGCGCTCCGTGAAGTCGAGAGAATAGCCGCCGTAAAGGCCTACACCATCGGAAAGGATGACCGGCGCTGAGGTGGCAAAGATACCCTCGGTCAATAGGATCTGATTGCGCTGTCCGCCCAAGTCCTGCACGCGCAGGAGCGCTTCTGCGATGGTTTGGATAGGATGGTCTGGGTCGGTGCCTGAATTCGTATCGTTGCCTTGGGGTGACACAAAGATCGCACGTGCACGATCGCCGTCGATGCCGTCGCAGTTCAAATCTGCGCCGTATATATCGGGCACATCGACAGATGACGATCCTTCGCATTGATATTCGCAGGCGCCGTCGTTCGTCCAAAAGCCGAGGTCACAGCGTTGATGCTGAAGGCCACGGTGTTCAAAACCGCAGTTGACATCGGTCTCGTCGTTATCTTTGCATTCTTCGCCCTCGTTGCAGGGCACATCGACCGCCCAAATAAAATCGGGGGTACAGAGCAAGGTTTGCACGCCGCGATCGTTTAATCCACAGACCTCATTTTCGCGCTTGGTGCCGGGCGTGCAAGCTGCTTCGCAGGCGCCGTCATCGATCCATGTACTATCTACGCAAAGCTGACGTTGAAGCTTTTCTGGGTCGTTCAAGCAGGCCGCTGCCCGAACCGTATCGGTTTGGCAGGGTTCTTCGCAACGGCCCACGGCCTCAAGCACGCCGCGTTTACATTCAAAGCGTTGCACGCCATCTTGTTGGGTGCCGCAGGTTTGAATCGCGGATTCGCCATCGACGCATTCGTCGGGATCATCACACGCTGAAAAGTCGGTCCACGTGCCCGCACGCGTACACTGGCGACGTTTTTCGCCGCGGTCGTTCTTTCCGCAGTTTTGGATGTCATCGACCGATGACGGAATGCATTCGGCGTTTTCTAGGCATTCGGTTTGATTGGACCAGCGGTATTCAACGCACAGCTGTTGCTGCAATCCATGACCGAAGGGACCACAGGATACGGTGCGTTCTGTGCCGTTGTCGCACTGCACCTCCACGTCATCGGACGCTCCACATCCAACATGCGAAAAAAGTGCCATACCGAAGATCAAAGACCACACACAGGTCCAAAAACGTTGATCGCTCATCATGAGGCTTACTCGATAGTAGATTGGAATTTCGGCCGAACGAACGCGCTGCGAGATCGCTCAACGATACAAAGGCTAGCGCGATATGCACGTCTACCTCAAGGAAAAAACCCGCAGCCGGATTATATTGATAAAGTTCTAGGCGTTAGCGCGCGTCCGCAGGGTCACAACCCTCTTGCCCCTTCTTCAAGAACGCGCCACAGTCCCCGCTGGACCTCCTCATTTTTCGCTGGATTTCACTGTGCCTGTGTTCGTCGACGTCGCGCTCAATCTTCCCCTCGAAGGCACCTTTACCTACGGTGTGCCGCCGGCGTTGGTGGCTCACGCACAGCGGGGATACCGGGTGCTGGTCCCCTTTAGAAACAAGATTCTGGTAGGCTTGGTGGTGCGTCAGCACAGCGAACGACCGCATCTCAAACGCATTCGAAATCTCAGCGACGTGCTCGATCGCGAACGCTTCCTGCCCGAAGAACTCCTTGCGCTCACCGAGTGGATCGCGCGTTACTACCACGCGCCCTTGGGAGAATCCGTGCACTTGGCCGTCACAAGCGTGCTCGCGCCCCCCAAAGGCGAGGCCCAGTGGGCGCTGCGAGACGATGCGCCCCAAGACTTTGCTGCTTTTGCCGATCTTCCCTTCGCCGAAGAAGTGCGCACCCTCCTGCAAAAGGAGGCCATGAGCCACGCTCATCTTCGCGCTGCACTGCCAGACCTGCGCACCACCGACCTCGACGCCCTCGAAGAAGCCGGCCTCATCCACCTGCAACACGGCGGCGGCAGCCGAAAGCCACGCACAGACCTGGTCGTCCAACGCACCGATAAAACACCCGAACAACGCATCGGCGACAAACAACAACTCGTCCTCGATTTCCTCGCACAATACGACGAAGCTTGGCTCTCAGAACTGCGCGATCTCTATAAAACCAGCCGCCAAACCATCTACAGCCTCGCCAACCGCGAACTCGTCACCTACAAAGAAGTCGAAGTAGAATACGACCCCTTCGGCCATACCGCCGTCGCGCGCCGCAAAACCGATCCCGCGCTCACACCCACCCAAGCAAACGCCGTAAAACAAATCCAAGACGCACTCACCGCAGAACAAAACACAACGTTTCTGCTCCACGGCGTGACAGGATCAGGCAAAACCGAAGTCTACATCCGCGCCATCCGCCACGTACGCAAACTTGGCAAACGCGCGCTGATCTTGCTGCCAGAAATCGCGCTCACACCGCAGTTTATCGGCGTGCTGCGCGCCTGCCTGCACGAGGAGCTCGCCGTCGTGCACTCGCAGCTCACACCCGCCCAACGCCGCTCCCAATGGCGCCGCATCCGCAGCGGCCACATCGGCGTCATCATCGGCGCGCGCTCCTCCCTCTTCGCCCCCATAGAAAACCTCGGCTTGATCCTTGTCGACGAGGAACACGACCCCTCGTTCAAACAACACGAGGGCGTGCGTTATAATGCACGCGATGCTGCACTCGTCCTCGCCCAATCGCACAACGCCGTCACCGTCCTTGGCACAGCCACCCCCTCGCTCGAAAGCCTGCACAACGCGCGCACCGGCAGATTCGCGCTCCTAGAAATGCCCGAACGCGTGGGCCAACGCCCCATGCCCGACATCGAACTCATCGACCTGCGCCACCACGACCACACGAGCGTAGAACAACACGGCATCCATATCTCGGAACCCTTGGCCTCCGCCCTACGCACCACCGTAGACGCAGGAAACCAAGCGATTTTGTTCCTGAATCGACGCGGATTCTCGCCGGAACTGCGCTGCACCTCGTGCGGCGAATCCGTCGCATGCGTCGATTGCGAACGACCGATGACCTATCACCGACGCGGCAATGTCATGATGTGCCATGCGTGCGGTCGCAGCGCCGTCAGCCCGCGCGCCTGCCCGAGCTGTGGGGCAGACGCCCTAGAGCGCATGGGCGCCGGAACGGAACGCCTAGAACACAGCCTCGCCTCCGCCCTCGAAGGGATGCGCGTGGGGCGCTTAGACCGGGATATCAGCAGAGCACGCGCCATGGAGAAAGTGCTGAGCGACTTCCGAAAAGGCGAGCTCGATGTGCTGGTAGGCACGCAGATGGTCACCAAAGGTCATGATTTCCCGAAAGTAACACTTGTTGGCGTGCTCGCAGGCGATCAATCGCTGAGTTTTGCGGACTTTCGAAGCGGCGAGCGCACCTACCAACTGCTGACCCAAGTTGCGGGACGCGCCGGACGCGCCGACCAGCCCGGCAGAGTGCTCATCCAAACTTGGAAGCCCGATCACCCCGTCATGCAAGCGGTGCTGCGCGGAGATTATCCCTTCATGGCGCACTTTGAACTGCGCGGACGCCAGCGCGCACACCTCCCGCCCTACGGGCATGTGGTTTTGCTGCGCCTGAGCTGCCCAGACGCCACCGATTTGATGCACGCCGCAGAACGCATCCACAGTTGGCTCACCCACCAAACACCGCCAGAAGTCCACGTGGGCCCACCCGTCGAAGCCCCCATCCCCAAAGTCCGCGACAAATTCCGGATGCAAATCCTGTTTCAATGTCAGCACAGAAAGCCCTTGCATCTGAGTATTCCGCGCCTGAAGCAATTCCTCAGCGACGACGCGGAACTATTAAAATACAAAGGCCTTTTGTGGTCGATTGATGTAGACCCACAGCAATTGAATTGAAGCGAACGCGCGCATGTTTTCATGACGTTGAAGAATATTTTTGCGAGGGCTTGCGCTCGACGCAAAACTTCTCTTAGCTTCCGGCGGCTTATACTTTATCGATCGTAACCTCATTTGGCGTTATGAAGCGGTTTTACATTCGTGTGTTTTGCGCGTTTGCACTTTGGCTGATCGTTTCTTTGGCTGCGCACTTCTTTAGCCCCGATCCGTGGGGAGCGTCGCTAAGCCATACTGGCGAGCAAGCGGGAGATTTAATTCTTACGCCTGCGAGCAGTTCGGAGCTCTTTGTGCGCTCGTTCATCTTGGAGATGGGCTTCTTCGTGGTGATCTGCCTTGGATTATCTGCCGTAGAGTCGCTCTCTTCGAAAGCAGGGTGGCGCTATATGTGGCGTGGGCTCAGTGTCGTTGCGCTCAGCGTCTATGCACTTTTTGGTCACATCGATCGCGAGGTCATGCGGTGGATGGGCGAGCACATGACGTGGTCTTTTGTGCGCACCTACACCAATGTGAGCGCCATCAACGTGACCGGCGACGTGTTATCGGGCGACGCGTTTTGGTCGCGCATCATGCTGATCATTGCGGTTTTGCTGGCCGTTCCCGCCTTGGTGTCCCTGTTTTTGATCCGAGATACCCAACGTGTGCCGTGGTCGCGACGCGTGCTTGCAGTGATAGCGCTCAGCGGATTTCTTATGGCGAGCGCGCAGTACCTGGCGCCCGTCAAACGCAGAAAGCTCCATCATATCGACCCTGGCATCGCGCGTATCACCAGAGATGCTCTGTGGGACTTTTTGAAGCTCGACCACCCCAAGCACCCGCAACAAGCCGAAGCCGATCTGGTCGCCATCGCGCGTGGCAATGCGCACCACGCCGCAGACGATATCGGCACAAATCCAGCATACCCGCTATGGCGTGACGATAACGTAGGCTCCCTCGATCGCGTTCAGTTCGCAAACTTGCCGCTCCAAGAACGGCCCGACGTGCTGCTGATCGTCGTCGAAACATGGCGCGGCTGGCAAACCGGCCTAGAACACAACCCCACCTTTGTGGGCAACCCCGAGCTACGCGCGATCCTAGAACAAACAGGCGCGTATTTTCCCTATACGCATTCGGCCGGTTTCCCAAGCACCGAAGGCATCTTGGGCGTCCACCTGGGATTGTGGTCTGATCCTGAGCGTGTTTTCATCATCGATCACCTGAGCATTCGAAGTCGCTCCCTCCCCGAAATTCTGCGCGACGCAGGCTACAGCACCTACGCGCTCTTGGGCTTTGACCCCGCCTTCGATAACCTCACACCTGCCCTCACTCGCTGGTATGAGCGCATTGAATACGACGGAGCCCTGCAGGATGACGAAGCGCTGGTTCAGCGATGGCTCGCGCGTTACCGCGCGCGCGACCGCCAAAAACCAGCATTCATGACCCTCACCACGCGCACCACGCATGCGCCCTACCACTTGCCAGAACACTTGGTTCCAGCAGATGCGCAAGACCCCAATTCCGAAGTACGCTACCAACAAACCTTACGCTACAGCGATGCACAGATCGCAGAACTCATCCGCACCATCCAACAATCGCCCGACTGGGATCGCACCCTCATTATCTTGGTCGGCGATCACGCACAGCCGACGCCTTTTCAGCGCGATCAGCAGGATTTGATGGGGCGTTTTACGCCAGGCAACACATGGACGACGCTCGCGCTCACCGGCGGCTGGGCAGAACGCATGCCCCAAGGGCGTCACGATTTTACGGCGAGCTTGGTAGATATTGGCCCGACCGTCCTTAAACTATTAAATTTAAAGTCTTATCATCATTTTGTTGGGCGTGATCTGGTGCGGGCTGCGCGGGATTACGCTTCTGGGGACGCAGAGCGGCGAGCACGCGTCACCGCATGGCCCGTGCTTTCGATGAACCGCGGCTACATCATGTGGGAGCAAGGCGATGCACGGGCGTATTTTCACCTTCGAAATCGCTGGCGTATTCATGTGGACTTCGATCGCCAAGATCCGCTCGCTTACGGCCAGCTTCACGATCTCCACGCGGCGCTGACCACCGACCTTCCCGCAGCATGGACCGTCGACCGCTGGACAGATGCCATCAAAGCTTATCGCATGTTGCTCAAGCATGATCGTCTCATGCCGCCATAATGCATGACGCCTCGTCCGCAATTCCCTTATACTTTGGGCGTGACGCGCCCATGGTCATACGGAATGGTTCTCCACGGGTTGCAGCGTTCTATTTTTTCGCCCCGCCCGCACCCCTTTATGCTCCGAGACCGCATTCACGATATTGTCGAAGATAACACCACCCGCTGGGGGCGCGTATTCGACTATTTCATCCAAGCGATGATCGTCATTTCGCTTGTCGCCTACAGCATCGGCACCCTGCCCAACAACTCCGAAAACACGCGCTCGATTCTCCGCGCTGTCGAATGGTTTTCGGTCATCGTGTTCACCATCGAGTACGTTTTGCGCTTCTGGGTTTCTAAAAAGCCGCTCAAGTACATTTTCAGCTTTTACGGCATCATCGACTTTATCGCTATTGCACCCTTTTACTTCACCAGTTCTGGGCACCTGCTTTCGTTGCGTGCGCTTCGGGTTTTCAGGATTTTCCGCGCGTTCAAACTCGTGCGTTACAACGCGGCACTCAATCGTTTTAACGTGGCGGCGCGCCTTGTAAAAGAAGAGCTCGTGCTCTTTCTCATGGTCACGACCATTCTTTTGTTTTTCGCCTCTGCGGGGATCTACTATTTCGAAAACGAAGCCCAACCGGAAGATTTCTCATCCATCTTTGCCAGTAGTTGGTGGGCCGTCGCCACCCTCACCACCGTCGGTTACGGCGACGTCTACCCCATCACCGTCGGCGGCAAGCTCTTTACCTTCTTCATTGTCATGCTCGGCGTGGGCATCGTCACCATCCCCGCAGGTCTTGTGGCAAGTGCCCTCACAGAAGCCCGTGAAATCGAAGAACAAGAACGTAAAGCACAACAAGAGGGCGCAAACCCCTTGGACGCTGAGGCGCGCGTCGACGAGGATATACGCGAGCGCTCCACACCGCTAGAAAACGACCCCAACACTTTAACCTAAAGCTTTGAACATCGGGTGCTTTGCCCACATGCTATCTTTTAAGCCCTCGATTTTTCATCCTCTTTGCTTAGGCTTTCGCCCATGTCACATCACGAACACCTTGCCATCGAAGCTCTTGCACTTGCCGCCATCGCCGCGCGGCAGGGCGAGACGAACGCGCCAGATACTCCGCCCAATGCGACGGAGCTCGATTATTATGCACTGCTGAACATCGCACCGGACGCAGACGAAACGCAAATCCGCGAGGCGCTCCAAAGGTTTTCGGCCCAAGAACTGCCTGTCGCCACCCGTGCAGCATTGCATAATGCAAGAAGCGTACTATTGAACGCCGATCTTCGCGCCCGATACAACGCATCCCTCTAGCCCACACGCCAACCATGGCCATTTTAGACATCGTTCTGCACCCACATCCTTCGCTCTATAAGCCCGCAGAAACCGTCACCACCTTCGATGAGAAGCTCCACACCCTGCTCGACGATATGGCGGAGACCATGTACGCGGCCAACGGGATTGGTCTGGCGGCCAACCAAGTCGACGTGCTCCAACGCGTGATCCTGATCGACCCCGCGCCCGTCGACGAAGAACCCCAGCTGCTGGAGCTCATCAACCCTAAGATCATCCACAAAGAGGGACAGATCACATGGGAAGAAGGCTGCTTGTCGTTCCCTGGCGTCTACGAAAAGGTCAAACGCGCCAACGCATGCACCGTGCAATACCAAGACCGCCACGGAAATCCGCAGGAAATCTCCGGCGAAGAACTCTTGGCCGTGGTGCTGCAACACGAGATCGACCACATCGACGGCATTTGCTTTACGCAGCGCATGGGACCCACCAAACGGCGCATGCTGCTGAAAGAATTCGCTCGACTGCAGCGCGAAAAGCTCCTCGAAAGCGAAGACGACGCGGAAGATAACGCCCCCAACAATCCAGACGCTTCATGAGTAAACTGCGCGTTGTATATATGGGCACGCCGGACTTTGCAGTCCCTGCCCTGGAAGCCTTGGCACAAGATGCCCGCGTGGAACTCGTTCTTGTGGTCTCGCAACCTGACCGCATCCGCGGACGTGGAAAGCGTGTGCAACGCACGCCGGTCGCCGCCATCGCAGATCGCTATGACGTGCCCACCTACCAACCCGAATCCCTACGAACACCCGAAGCCGTAAAACAGCTAGCCCAAACCAAGGCCGATCTCTTTGTGGTGGCAGCCTATGGGCAGATTCTCACCCAAGAAGTCTTAGATCTGCCAAAATTTGGCTGCGTGAACCTTCATGCTTCGTTGCTACCGCGCTGGCGCGGCGCTGCGCCCATTCAATGGTCTGTTGCCACAGGCGACGCCGTAACAGGCACATCGCTCATGCGCATGGAGCGCGGCCTAGATACCGGCCCTGTCTATGCCCAAGAAACGCTGATGATCGGTGAGACAGAAACTGCGGGAGAGCTGCATGATCGCCTTGCAGCGCAGAGTGCGCAGGTGCTTATTGCGCACCTAGACAAGCTTGTAGATCCCAGCGTTGAACCGACCGTACAAAACCACGATCGCAGCACCTATGCCCGCACCCTCACCACGGACGATCGTACGCTCAACTTCCATCAGCCCGCACAAAAATTAGCGTGGTATATCAATGGGATGGCGCCCTGGCCGAGCACGCATTTTGAGGTTGAGGGAGAGCAGATGAAGGTCGGGCGGGCGCGTCTTTCTGACAAGCACGTGGAAGCCGGCGTCGCGCCTGGAACCATTCTTTATGCCGATGCTCAAACGGGCTTACATATCGCGGCCAATGATGGACATGCGGTGGAGATTTTAGAGATTCAGCGGCCCGGCAAGAAGATGATGGACGCACGCGCCATGTTGCAGGGGTACGAGCTATCTGTAGGCGCTGTGGTCGCGTGAAATCTCTTGGTGTTTTGGTTGCGATCGCGCGGCTTGTGCACTTTGTGATCTGGGAGAACGCAGCAGACGCCCTAGGCGCTTGGCGGTGCTGTTGCAGCCTTTCTCACCCTGCCTTAGGTTGAACGACCATGACTGACGACAACGAACACGTCATTTGTCCTGTGCTGAGCTCTCCGGGCCCGCGCGCAGGCATGATCGCTTTTTATTTTGAGGGCGCAAGGCGTGCGCTTACGCTGCGTAGCGGCAAAACCAGCGAAAGTGGGCCGCGCCACGCGGGCCAAAGGGTGCTCGATGCTTTGTTTGAGCGGGCGGGCGTACAATCGACGTTGCGCGTGGAGACCGACCTGCGTCCAGACGAGCTGCAAGATCCGCGTTGGCTGATTCCGTTCGCGGTGGAGACTTTGTTGGCTGTGCGCGCGCGCATCTCTGGACTTGCGGAGTTGCTTTACGAAGAAGACATCGTGCGCCTTTTGGCTGACTGTCAGATCATCAACCCTGCGTATGATCAGCACCGCGTGCATGCGGCCATACATCGCGGCTTTAGTGTGCAACTCACGCATCAGGGCAATCCCATTCACTTTGTGAGTCCACCTATGGCGGTCGTTTGGTTAAAAATCGACTATCCTTTGTCGCAAGCACGTTGGACGCAGTATCAGCTCGAGCATATTTCACAGAAGAAGCATCGAGGGCAGAGCGAGCGCATCACAAAATCGCTGCTTTTAACGCTGATGGGTGACGAATTCGCTATTCCACGAACCATCGAAGCGCTACAACCAGAAGACAGCCTCCTTAACGCCATTCCCGCATGGCTACCTGCGCGCAATATCATCAAATCCACCCTCCCATCCACCGTCTGCGCCCTCGAAGGCAACAGCGCAGATATGCTTATTTTCTCCCCGACAGAAGACGAGGCGCGGCAGGCTGCCACCCTCATTTTTGAACGACTTGAAGCACATTCTATCCACGCGGAACTTTACGGGTGGACGACCCTCGATGAGACAACATGAGCCAAAATCACGGCAAGAAAGATAACGAACCACGCAACCATCGCGATCGTGTCCGACGCGGAGACACCCGCAGACGTCGCGCACCACGTGGATACGAACAACCCCAAAATACTTCTTCTAACGATAGCTCCTCGGATCAACGCGGCGCACGTTCCTATGACGAACGTCCGCGCGGCGACCGGCCGCAAGACGATCGACGCGGTGGCTACGACCGATTTAGAAACGACGGACCACGTCGCGACGACCGTCCGCGCGACGACCAACGCGGTGGGTACGGTGGACAAAGAAACGACGGACCTCGTCGCGACGACCGGCAACGTGACGATCGACGCGGTGGATTCGGCGGACCGCAACAGGACGATCGACGCGGTGGATTCAACGGACCACGTCGCGATGACCGGCAACGTGACGATCGGCGTGGCGGATTCGGTGGACCACGACAGGACGATCGGCGCGGTGGATTCGGCGGACCGCGACAGGACGATCGACGCGATGGATTCGACGGACCACGTCGCGACGATCGACGCGGCGGATTTGACGGACCACGTCGTGATGACCGGCAACGTGACGATCGGCGCGGTGGATTCGGTGGACCGCGACAGGACGATCGACGCGGTGGATTTGACGGACCACGTCGTGATGACCGGCAACGTGACGATCGACGCGGCGGGTTCGGTGGACCACGACAAGACGATCGACGCGGTGGATTCAGCGGACCAAGAAACGACGCACAACGCCAAGAAAGACGGTCCGATGACCGACGCGGTGGATTCAAAGGCCCGCGTCGAGACGATCGACCGAGCAAAGGCGCAGGGCGACGCGATGCACGTTCAGCCGTTCGTCCGCGCGACAACGCACGCGACGTCGCAGCCTACGTTGTGATGCGCGTCTTAGAAGAAGACGCCTTCTCGAACATGGCCCTGCGTTCCGCGTTCCGCGAAACGCCCATGGACCGACGCGATCGCGCATTCACGACCCGCCTCACCTACGGCACCCTCACATGGGCAGGCTATATCGACGCCATCCTCGATAACCTCCTGCCACGCGGCCTCGACTCGTTGCCGAACGAAGTTCGCAGCCATCTGCGCGTCGCCATGTACCAACTGCTCCAAGACCGCGACCACACACCCGTGCACGCCGCCATCGACGGCTGCGTAGAGCTGGTCGGCAAAGATGCACCGCACTTGCGCGGCCTTGCCAACGGCGTGCTGCGTAACTTTGAGCGAGAGCGCGAGGACATCCTGAACAAAGTCTCTTCGCACTTCAAAGTCGAAGCGCGTTACGGACTTTCGAAACCCATCGCAGACACCCTGCTGCGACGCGTCTCCGAAGAACACGCCGACGACATCATGGCGGAATGGAACGGCAGCACACCCGTGATCATCCGCTCGCGCGTTCAAGACCGCGACGCATTGTTTGAACGACTCAGCCAGCGCGACGACGTGCGCGTACGTAAACACCCCTACGCACCGGACGCCCTCTTCTTTGAAGGCGATGTGCGCATCATCCTGCGCGACGAACCCGAAGCTTCCATCCAAGACGCCGGCGCGCAGATCGCCTCAAGCACCCTCCCCCTCGACCTGCAAGGCCTCGTCGTCGATGCTTGTGCAGGCCTCGGCGGGAAAAGCCTCCACCTCCTCGATCTCTACCCCGACATCGATCTGGTCGCCTGCGATATCGACAAACGCAAACTCCGACGCTTTAACGCAGGCGATCAAGAAGAACGCCTCACCCGCATCGAAGGCGACATGTCGAACCTGAAAGGCGCAGAGCAGCTCGCACTACACGCAGCGGCAAACCAAGCCGACCAAGGCTATGATGCCATCGTCATCGACGCCCCTTGCTCCGCCCTCGGCACACTGGGTAGACACCCCGAAGTACGCTGGAAACGTAGCAAAGACGATGTGGCAGATCTGTCACGCACACAGCATCGCCTGCTGCGTACCATGGCCAAGCTCGTCCGCCCTGGCGGCTATCTGGTCTATATCGTCTGCACCTTTGCAGAAGAAGAAACGCTTCTGCAAGTCGACCGCTTTATGCAAGCACACCCAGACTACGTGCTCGCACCACCCACAGCCGAAACTGCAGACCCACGCATTGATTGGGCGCAGCTCACCGACGATACACAAACCATCTCGCTCTGGCCTGCGCCACACTTCACCGACGGATTCTTCATCGCGCGATTCCAACGCAAAGAAGATGCCTTATTGGGCGCCTTGGATGCCGACGATGACGAAGACGAGGACGACCTCTGGGAAGTGGTTTCGTACAACGACGAAGACGAGGATGACATGTGGGAAGACGACGGCGAAGACGAGGACGACTTCGAGGCATAGACGGCGAGAGCGATCGCCAAAATAGAGGCGGTGGTTCTAAAATTTTATGCTAAGGCAAAAGCGCGTTCGCAAGAGCGCGCTTTTCTTTTCCCAGCTCCACCGCCTTGTCATGTCGAATGTTCTTATCGCCCCGTCGATTCTTGCTTCGGATTTCACGCGCCTGGGTGACGAAGTCCAAGCTGTGCTCGATGCTGGCGCAGACTGGATCCACGTCGATGTCATGGACGGCCTCTTTGTGCCGAACATCACCATCGGCCAGCCGATCTGTGCTGCGTTACGCAAGCGTTTTCCGGACGCGGTGCTCGATGTGCACTTGATGATCGAAAAACCCGAGCGTTATGTCGATTCTTTTGCTGAGGCCGGCGCCAACATTCTCACCGTGCATGTCGAAGCAAGCACCCACTTGCACCGTACCTTGCAGGCCATCCGTGCTGCGGGCATGCGCGCTGCCGTGTCCCTGAACCCACACACCCCTGTCGAATCCATCGAATACGTGCTCGAGGATTTGGACATGGTACTGGTGATGAGCGTGAACCCAGGCTTTGGTGGGCAGAGCTTTATCCCGTCGGCGCTTCGCAAAATCCGTGCGATCCGAGACCTAGCAGACGCACGCGGCCTGAAGCTCGACATTCAGGTGGACGGCGGTGTGAAAGCTTCGAATGCACAAGCTGTCATTAACGCAGGAGCCAACGTACTTGTGGCGGGTAGCGCGGTCTTTAAAGCCGACGATTACAAAGCCACCATCGATGCATTGCGCGGAAAATAAATCCTTTTTATCTGCGGGCTGTTCAGCCGGTCAGCATGTGAAATGATGTTGACAGATCGCGGCGTAAAGCGTTAGGAAGCCACCTGTCCGCATCGAGGATTTCCTCGTGAATTCGGGGTGTGGCGCAGCCTGGTAGCGCGATTGCTTCGGGAGCAATAGGTCGCAGGTTCGAATCCTGTCACCCCGACTAAAAACGCCATCTCTTAAGAGATGGCGTTTCACGTTTTTGGTATTTTACGTTGATTTGCTGATTTAGCGTGCCGCGAGCACCAATGGGCCGCCTTTTTCTAGGGCGCGTTGATAGGCTGGGCGCGTGCGCAAGCGCTCGAGCAACGCCAAGCAATGCGGCGCAGACACTTTGCGCGGCTCTCCACTTTGCGCAAACGCCTCAAGCACAAAGCTCATCTGAATGTCTGCCGCCGTAAAATCATCGCCGGTAAAGAAGCGATTGTAGGTGAGAATCTGTTCGCAATATCGGATGTGGGTCGACAATTCTTTGTCCACATATTCCTTGTTCAATCCCTCGCGAACTTTCTGCAGCACAGGACGCAAAAGCGCAGGACCTGTTGCGACCATCTGGCCGAGCACCAGCTTCCACACGTACAGCGACATGACGGAACCTTCGGCGTAGTGCATCCACATCCGGTAGTAATCTTTGGCGGGGGATGTGGACGGACGCAGACGGCCTTCGCCGTAAGTATCTAAAACATATTCGATAATGGCGCCTGACTCCACGAGCACAAGGCCGTTATCTTCTAGGATGGGCGATTTGCCGAGTGGATGAATGGCGCGCAGTGACGCTGGCGCGAGCATGGTTTTAGGGTCACGCTTGTAGTGGCGTAGCTCATACGGAAGACTGAGCTCCTCGAGCAACCATAGAATACGGTGTGAGCGTGAATTTTCTAAATGGTGTACAACAAGCATCGCTCCTCCGGTGCAAACACAGCCTGCGCCATCACACAATGGCGCCCAGCGCGTCCTGGTCTCTGCATCATACCTTGCCCGTTGTGCTTATGCCACCTTCGATGCATTCAAAGTCTGTCAAACACGCATGTTTTTATGCGCTACGGCGACGCCGTCTACCTTGCACCCAGACGACAGCCATCATCAAGCCACTGCCCACGAGCACCAACCATAAAGGGCGGCGCGATGTTGGGAGCACGTGGACGTGCAAAACCCGCAATTCTTCTGGGATATCCGCAGACGCGCTGGATGCGCCCGCAATGCGGACAGGAATTTGATACTTACCTGCATCACACCCTCGATCCGCGTGCACCTGAATGCCCTGGTGCGACCAGCCATGCGTACCACCCAGTTCCACATGATGCTCTTGGTTCTCATGTTGAGCATTTTCGCTGGGCGCAGACGTCCACCGCACATCTAAGCACGCCGGCAAAGGCGGCGCGCTGCGTGAATTTTCTAGCGTCCAACGGTACGCTAATGCGTCCTCGCTCTGCTTTGAGACTTCAAGCCACACCTCCGCGGTGCTGCCTGCAGTCACGTCTACGCGTAGCGCATCTGGCAAACGGCTCTCATTGCGCAAGATATAGGGAATGGAGAAATGCCCCGTCACGCCTCCGCTTTCGAAAGCGAGGGGCAATGAACGTACGCGTTTATCCTCTAGCCATCCGCAATCCGGTCGTGCGCGCACCTCAACTTCGAAAGCTTGGTCCTTCCCGAGATTCAACGTCGGCGCAGTTGCGCGGTCGTGCGAAAGCGTTTTCTCCGCCACGCGCACTTCTATGCAAGCATGAGGATCGCGTGCATCCCACGCATCGTCGGTGCGCCATAGTCGAAAGCGCTGCGCTGTAGATTTGTCTCCATAGCGCTGGACGGTGCGCAGAGCGCGTCGCCCCGGCGAAAGCTCGCTGACGCGGTCTGGCTCGTCCAATATCCAACGCTCTTGCTGCGCCGTGTCGGGCGCTGCGTCGGTCGCAACATCACCGACCTCTTGCGCAAGGGCGACCGCGGTCGATCCAGCAGAAAAAGCCAGCACTTCAATAAGTAGAAACGCAAGCAGACATTGAACTACACGGCGAAGCACTTGTTGAAGTGATGGTAAAAAGCGGCGATAACAGCGTATATTTTGCAAAACTCGCGGCTCACTCACGCGTTCTTACCAGCGGTGCATCACAATAAAGGTGCGACTTGCGACACGGGCCAAGGCGGGCACCAAATACGGGTCACGCCATGGTTTTTCTACGGCCATTTGCGCGAGGTGTAGCGGTCCGCCTTCTGCCAGATCCTGAGCGATGCGTTTGAGACTTTCTTCGCGAATGGGCGCTGCGGCACTGGCATCCACTTTTTTCAGCGACGAGCGTGTGGCCACAAAATCTGCGGCCAAGCCACCGGCGGCCAATGCGTGTGCTTGGTCGTTTTTTAACAAGCTTGAGAGCACCAGGGCATGAACCAAGGGGTCGCGCAAATCGTCTCTGCCCCCGCCATAAGCGATCGCTGCATGGATGCGTAGCTGCAAGAAAAGAAAGGTTGTCAGAGGCTGTGGAAGGTCTTCGGGTACCTGCAGCTGTTTTGCGAGCACGTCAAAATAGTTCGTCACGGTGGTGCGCTCGATCTGCCATTCCGCGATCTCGTCCGCCATTTCGAAGGAGGTTTGCACCACGCGGTGGTGACTTTCTGCCAATCGCGCCGCAGATTCTTGTCCATCGACACCTTGAACGGCGGTTTCGTAGGCCCATGCGATCGCGCGCTCGAGCGTAGCTGCAGAAATCTGTGCCGACATCTTCTACCTCATGCAAAGGGTAAGGGCTTGTCGCGCCTGTGATTCAGACCATGCGCCTGCCCAACGACTCATCTTGTGCATGTTGTACCGACTTCCCAGCAACAGGACAACAAGACACCGAAAATACAGCAGTTAGCCGAACGCGATCACCAAGAGTTCACTCGTCGCTTCTTCGTCGTCTTCGTCGGTGATGGCCCAGAACTGAAGCGGAGATTCGCCGTCTCCGCCGCTGCGATAGGTCAGGCCTTCGATTTTGCGTTGGGTGGGTCGCCCATCTGTATCGGTGGTCGCAAAGCTCTGGTAGCGCAAGTCCGCGAGGCTTCTGCCTTCGAGGCGCACGAAGATCGATCCTAGGATGTCCCCATCATCATAGGGATTGTCGGTGTCTTCGGCGGCGGCGATGGCAAAGATTTCGCCGCTTGGTGTTTGTGCTGCATCGGTGACGCCCCAAGGGACGCCGCGAATTTCGCCAAGGGGAAAACTGCGGACTTCGATGAGTTCGGGGAGCGCGCCCGTGTCCAGATAACGCACGAAGTGCGCCAACGGCATGCGACCGATCGAATTGTCGCTGACTGCGCTGTTTCCGCGTTGGAAGAGCCAAAGATCATCGTCGACAACCAGTGCGCCTTCGATGTTCAGGTCATCGCCTGCAAAGGCTTCGTTTTGGCGAAGCATGGTATAGAAATCGTGTGCATCGAGCTGTCGAAAGCTGTGGTTTGGCTGGACCACGACCAGCACCTCGCGCGGGCGTAGATTGCTCGACCCAGAACCAAAGGCCACGTAGCGTCCATCGGGCAGCACAATACTCGCTTCAAGGTCGAGTTTATGGGGCTTATTGCCCAGCGAGGGACCGAAAGTTCGGCGTCCATCATGACCGCGCTCCAGCAGCAAGGCCGTGGCTTGATGCGGTGGTTTGGGGTCGATCAACGCAAGCGCAGAGATGTCATCTTGGACCGCAATGAGTTGTTCGTTCCACGTGCGTAACGACGAGCCGCCGCGCACGCTCGCCGGCAGATCTTCCGCTGCGTAGTCGTGGGCATAAACGATGGGCGTGGCGCTGACGATGCGCGCATGCGCGGTAGATATGGAGCGATGAGCTTCGGCCATAGGAGAGCGCTTTCAGTTGCAGGGCAAAACACAGAACGCCATCTTGCACAAACCTTTGCACAGGATGACGTGGTGGCCCTGTACTCTAAAGGGCAGAAGGCGCTGGTGTCGAGCGTCCTGAATGGGACGACCGATCTCCAAAAGCACTCGAGTTCAGCCGGGTTTGCCGTCGACCCGTGGCAAACTGAGAATGGGCGTATAGGGAATCAGGAAAATCAGAAACGCGAGGCTCCAGCACACACCGCTTAAGATGAGGCCGACTTGTCGATCGCCGATCCATTTCATGGCCGTTAGCACACGAATCACCGCGCCGGCGTGGATGAGCGCGTAGGCTGCAAGTTGGCTTTTAGGCAGCACGAGCGGGCGACCGGTATGGCCGAGGGATACACGGGTCATGACGCCGATGATAAGGCCGCCCATGGCGCCGACACCAAGGGCATGGGACCATACGTTGTTACCCCAGAGCGCCTCGCCCCAAGGTCCTGGCTGGGCAAGGACCATGAGCGCGAACCCGAGCGGAATCCAGAGCAGAGAAAGATGCAGAATCCACAACATCGGCTCTTGGAGCGTATACCAGCCGCGCCACAGCAGGATTCTCACAAGGCAACCGACCGCCGCGAGCCCTGCGACCACGGCGATGGCACTTTGTGGTGCACGGGTCGCAATCAGCGCGGTGAGCGCGATGATGAACGCGAGTGTCAGATGCTGCAGCCAGTTTGGATTATCGATACGCGAGGCCTCGTCCGCACGACCTTCTTTGCGTAGCCAGTTTCCCGAGAACGCGGGCGTGATCCGCCCGCCAATCACCATCATGATGCCGCAGGTAGCAACCAACGCGGCATGCAGTGTGGCGAGCTGATAGCGTACATCGGGGACCAAGAAAACGGCGGCTTGCGTTAGTAACAAGGCGAGCAATACGATCAAAATGGGCACTTGCCGCCACTGTTTTTTCGGCAAAACTCGTCGTGCAACGTCCCAGAAAATCAACCCTGTAAACGCCAAGTTCAATGCCATGGGAATCCAACGCGGCCAATCTCCTCCAAAGGTGATCGCCGCGCGTCCACCGAACCATACGAGCCATAGTCCAAAGAGCGACGCACCATGCAGTCGCTCCGTCTTGGTCCATACGCACACCGCCGTGAGCAAAAAACCTGCGACGGCCGGCATCAACAAGCCAAAGATCATCTCATGCTCGTGCCACAATAGCGGCATGAGCGCGGGCGAAAACTTCCAGCCCGCCAGCTGATTCCCTAACCATAAAGGAATCACCAAAATGCTCCATGCGGCGAGCGATAAGAAAAAAATTCTAAAAGGATACTGAAACCAACGCGCGGGCGTCATGCGATGCTCCATGGTCTCCTCCAAAGGCGACGGTCAAGCGGGACGTCTACAACGTAGGCCGCAGTGTAGAACGTTTGTATGAGAAAATCGACCAAATAAGTCCGTTTTTATGTTTTTATTTCGGCGCGCGTAAAAACGCTCAAATTCAACAGGTTACACAGCGATCCGCGGACCTTACTTCGATGGAAATCAGTTTATCGCATCGTTCAAAGAAAGCACAACCTACCCTGCCCATGCGATCGACCACGCCTCCATTTTCGCCGCGATGGAATGATTTGGCGACGAGCCCCATGCACGATCATCTCGAAAACACTGGACTCGAAGAACGATTGTGTTTATCGTCCCCTGACGTATACGATAAAAGATCGTTGCGACCTTCTATGGCTTTTAAGCAAACGGCACGCATGCCCAGCTTCCGCCCACATCTTCAACCGCACGCTCGCCAATCGGCATGGAGCAAAACACACGCCCTCCTTGCGGTCGTGTGTGCTTGGTTGTTTTTGCTGGGCGCCAACGACGACCTCTTTGCAGCCCATCACAGCTGCGAATGTCCGGCCATGCAAAGTGCACCTGCAAATGAAGACACCGCGCATCACCACAGCGCAGACGCGGACGATACCTCGCCGGCTTCGTCCTGCGCCTGCGGCGCGGAATCGCCCAGCGATTGCCACTGCGAGTTCAAACCGCACGATCCCTCGTCCCAAACCGACGCCATCACGTGGTCCGCGCCAAGCCAGCTTCTTTACGCACCACAACTCCTGTCCATTGCATCGCCTCCCACCACCACCGCAGGCTTTGCACCGGACACACCGCCAGGAAACTGGCTCTATGGACGACCGCCCCCGGTCTCCATCTACCTCTTACATCGTACACTCCTGATTTGAGATGAACGGCCACTGATCCGCTTCACCGCATGGTGATGCGCGACGGTGAACTGCGCGTTTTTGTGCCCGTTTTTCTCATTTCACCCCGTTTTACACGATGTTTTCAAACCCACGCTTCGGGTTTGCTGCGCCATTCTTTCTATTGTTGTCGCTGACCGGCCTCGCCTTCGCTCAGAGCGATGCGCCCGCCCAAGCCAACGCACAAGATGCGCCGTATACCTACGTTGTAGCCCACGACCCTTGGCCTGAATTTCTCGCGTTGATCGAGGACGATCTAGACGCGCATCCCGCGCTGATCGCCCAACGCAGCGAGGCGCTTAGCGCCCATCGCATGGTCGATGCCGTCGGCTTTCGCCCCGATCCCACACTCAGCCTCTCCGCGGTCTACCTCCCTTGGAAACCACCAAGCCTCCGTGCCGATCCCATGTCCGGCATCGAACTCGGCTTGTCCGTACCCATCTGGTTTCCCAAAGAGCTGAATGCACAGAAAGCCGCCGTTCGAGCCCAGGCCGAAGCCTTGGAAGTCAACGAGGATACCGCACGTACCGATCTCCTCATACGTGCCGTAGAACTCTTCTATGAGGTCTACGCCATTGATCGCGCCATCCTCGCCCTCGAAGCCGTCAAACCGCTGCTTCAAGAACACATCGAACTCCTCAAGAATCGCATCCCCACAGGTCACGCCACCGTCGTCCAAGTCGAGCGCGTGCGTCTGAATCTCATGCGTCTTGAAGACCAAATCCACACCCAGAAGGACGCGCGCCCAGCCAAGGTCGCCCGCCTCAACGCGCTCTTGCATCGCCCCCAAGACCGCAAACTGCCGTCCATCGCAGAACATGCGACGGTGAGCAAAGATGCGCGAACCTCGATAGCTCTCACGCCGGACGCGCCGCTCGCGCAGCTTCCGCAGCTGGTGGACGAGGGCATGGCGCATCGCCCGACGCTGCGCGCCATTGCGCGCCAAAAGGATAGCGCCCACGCAGAAGCAGAAGCCGCTGCATGGGCGAAACGCCCGCAGCTCGAAGTCTTCGGAAGCTGGATGTTCCGAGCCAACCCCAAGTCCCCATCCCCTATGGATGACGGCATGGATATGTTCTCTATCGGCCTGCAAAGCACGCTGCCGTTCAGCGGACGCCACCGCGCCAATGCCGCCCAAGACGTCGCCACCGCGCGCGCCGTCGCCCTCGATGCGACCGCCGCCGCCTTCGAACAAGAACTACGTGGCGAACTCGCCGCGCATCTCGAAGAACTCCACCGCATCGCAGAACACGCGCAATTCTATAAAAACGAGCTCATTCCACAAGCGCACCGCGTCCGAGATGCCGCCATGAGCGGTCTCAGCGCACAACGCGCCGACTACGAAGCATGGCTCGACGCCGAACAGCAACTCGCCGAATTCGAAGTTTCCCTCGCGCAACTCGAAGCCAATATCCTCACACACCACGCCATGATCCGCATGCTCACCCACGCGCCGGAAACATCGCCGTCTCACGCACAGACGTCCCAAGAAGGTGACCTGCCATGACCATCTCACGCACACAGCTCATCCTCGCCGTCGCCGTCACCCTGCTCCTCAGCGTGGCCGCAACCTGGGTCTTGCGTCCGATCCTTGCGCCAGCGCTTTCTACGGACGGCGAAAACTCCGACCACGCAACGCAATATACCTGCCCCATGCACCCGGCCATCGTGTCAGATACTCCAGGCACCTGCCCGATCTGTCACATGGACCTCATTCCTAAGAAAAGTGGCGGCAGCGACCTTGATGATGACACCTTGGCGGCCGTAGAACACGTGGCGCTGAGCCCCATCGAACGCGTGCTGGCCAACGTCCACACCACCGTCGCGCGCGCAGCGGACGACGCACCCCAAGACGCAGATCCCGATCAGCAAACCAACGAAGTACGCGCACCGGGCGTCATGGTTCCAGATCCGGACAGCCTAGCCGAAGTGCCGAGTTGGCTCGACGGCCGTATTGAGACGTTGCACGTCAAAAAAGTCGGTACGGTCATTACACGTAACCAAGCCATCATGGAGATCTACTCACCCGATCTCTACGCCGCACAGCAAGAATACCTCTTCGCGTACAACAACGCTTCCGAAGAAGAAAAGCAGTCTTCTACATCCATGGTTTCGCGCACCCAAGAGCGCTTGCAACTCTTGGGCATGGATAAGAGACAAATCCAACGAATTCAAAAGGATGGAAGACCATCGCGCACGGTCACCGTGCGTGCACCGAACGCTGGTACCATCACCAAAGTGTTGGTCCGTCAGGGGCAATACGTGCAAACCGGCTCCCCCCTTTTCGAGGTGGAAGACCAACGCAACCTCCGCATCGAAGCCGCCGTGCGCACACGTGACCTCGCCTTTGTAAAAACAGGTAACAAAGCGCGCATCGTTCACCCAGAGACCAATGCTTCGCGCCAAGGAACTGTCGAGTTTGTTTATCCCACGCTCGATGTGGCAACGCGCACGGTCACCGTTCGCATTGCGCTGGATAGTGCAGAAAACTGGCTGCCCAAAGACGCCTACGTCACGGCGTACATTGAAAGGAGCGCGCCAGCTTCTGGCGCGTCCACTTCCGCAGATGCGCACACCGACGCTGACAATAACGAGCATCACGACGACCATGCGCATCATGGCGCCAGCGCAAATACGCCGGTGATCATCCCGCGGAGCGCCGTCATTCAGGGTGGCATCTTCAACCGCGTCTATGTCGAAACCGAAGAAAACGTCTTCGAAGCGCGAAACGTTGAGATCCAAGTCGCCGATAAGAAGCACCTCTTGGTTACGCGCGGGCTCTCGCCCGGCGACATCGTCGTCACAAGTGGCGCGTTCCTCCTTGATTCGGAAGCACAGCTTCACGCGTTTGGCTCAAGTCCCAAATCACATGATGCACATGGCGCGCACGGAGACCACGCGGAGCACGGACCCGCCATCCCGCGCGAGAGCATCCCAAGCGGCGGCAAAGCGTTCGAGCCCTCCATCCACATCAGCCAAGCGCCCGACGATGTCTGGCTCTGCAATATGGGCGATCTCGTTCACTGGATTCAAAAAGACAAAAAAGACGCCACATGCCCCCTCTGTAAAATGGATTTGATCCATCACGACACAAGTCACGACGCGCACGGACCAGCCGTCCCACGCGAGAGCATCCCAAGCGGAGGCAAAGCGTTCGAGCCCTCCATACACATCAGCCAAGCGCCCGACGATGTCTGGCTCTGCAATATGAGCGACCTCGTTCACTGGATTCAAAAAGACAAAAAGGACGCCAAGTGCCCCCTCTGTAAAATGGATTTGATCCATCATCAGAAAGGCGCCAAAACGCACGATGCGCACGACGCGCACGGACACCACGACCACGCGGAGGACCATCCATGATCCGTAGAATTATCGGCCTTTGCGTCGACAATCCGCTGATGGTGCTTGTGGCGCTCGTCCTTGGCCTCGCCGCCGGCGTGTGGTCCGTGCGCCAAACACCCTTGGACGCTATCCCCGACCTCAGTGCCAACCAAGTCATCGTCATGACCGAATGGCCAGGACGCGGTCCCCAAGTCATCGAAGATCAGGTCACCTATCCGCTGTCCACCAACCTGCAAGGCATCGCACACGTCGAAGCCGTGCGCGCAAGCAGCACCTTCGGTTACAGCATGGTGCAAGTCATCTTCGATGACAAAATCGACAACTACTGGGCGCGCAGCCGCGTGCTAGAAAAACTCAATGCCGCGAGCGCATTTCTGCCACCAGGCGTCACCCCCACCCTCGGCCCCGACGGCACCGGCGTCGGCCACGTCTATTGGTACGTCCTGCAACCCTCCAAAGAACACCCGCTCGACTTAGCTAAGCTACGAGAAATCCAAGACTTCTACGTGCGCTACCAGCTGCAGTCCGTCCCCGGCGTCAGCGAAGTCGCGTCCGTAGGTGGTTTTGTCAAAGAATACCAAATCGACCTGCTGCCCCAGAAACTCGAAGCCTACGGCATCAGCACACGCGACGTCGTAGAAGCCATCCAAGACAGCAACGCCGACACCGGCGGGAAAATCCTCGAACAAAGTGACATCGAATACTTTGTGCGCGGCCAAGGCTACTTCCAAAGCCTCGAAGATATCGAACAAACCGTGATCAAAGTCGACGATCGCGGCACGCCTATCACCGTAGAAGATGTCAGCATCGTCCAATACGGCACCGAACTTCGGCGCGGCATCCTCGATGAAAACGGCGAGGGCGAAGTCGTCGGCGGCGTGGTCGTCATGCGTAACGGCGCCAACGCCCGCGAAGTCATCAACGCCGTCAAAGAACGTATCCAAGAACTCCGCCACGGCCTGCCCGAAGGACTCGAAATCCACGCCGCCTACGACCGCTCAGAACTCATCGACGCCTCCGTCCAAACCCTCACGCGTAGCCTCACAGAAGAAGCGATCGTCGTCACCCTGATCATCCTCCTCTTCTTGTTCCACCTGCGCAGCTCGCTGATCGTCGTTTTCACACTCCCCGCCGCCGTCCTTATCGCTTTCATCTTCATGAAATTGCTCGGCATTTCATCGAACATTATGAGCTTGGGAGGGATCGCCATCGCCGTCGGCGTCATCGTGGACGCCGCCATCGTCATGGTAGAAAACGCCTACCAAAAGCTCGCCAAACGCGGCACCGAAGAAGAAATCGCAACACACGGTCCCATCACGCCAGAAGAACGCATCCGCATCATCAAAGACGCATGCAAACAAGTCGGCCCAGCGCTCTTCTTCTCCATGCTCATCATCATCACCAGCTTTGCCCCCGTCTTTCTCCTCACAGGACAAGAAGGAAAACTCTTCACCCCGCTCGCATGGACCAAAACCCTCACCATGGTCAGCGCGAGCATCCTCGCCATCACCCTTGTGCCGGTGCTCATGGTCCTCCTGCTACGAGGGAACCTACGGCCAGAACATAAAAACCCCATCTCTCGATGGAGCATCGCCCTCTATACTCCCATCCTCCGGCGCGCCCTGCTCCACCCGCGCACCATGCTCCTTGGCGTCCTTCTGCTCTTTGGCGCAACCATTCCCCTGTTCACGGGCCTGCGTCTCACCGTCAACGGGCAAACCACAACCCTCGTTCATCCGCTCGGCAGTGAGTTCATGCCAGACCTCGACGAAGGCGACCTCCTCTATATGCCCGTCACCCTGCCCAATATCAGCATGACCGAAGCCAAACGCCTCATGCAAGTCACCGATAAAATCATCGCCGCACACCCCGAGGTCGAATACGTCCTAGGCAAAGTCGGACGCGCAGAAACCGCCACCGACCCCGCTCCGCCCTCCATGCTCGAAACCACCATCCGCCTGAAACCACGCGATCAGTGGCGTAAAGGCATCACCAAAGACGATATCGTCCGAGAGCTCGACCAAGCACTCCAAATCCCGGGCGTTTCCAACGGTTGGACCCAACCCATCATCAACCGTATCAATATGCTCGCCACAGGCATCCACACCGACCTCGGCCTGAAAATCGTCGGCAGTGACCTAGAAGTCCTAGGCGAGCTGGCCATCGAAGCAGAACAGATCCTGCGCACCATTCCTGGCGCCAAAGATCTGTACGCAGAACGCACAACTGACGGATATTATTTAAATATCACACCTGACCGCGCAGCGCTCGCACGCCTAGGACTGCGCATCAGCGACGTGAACCATATCGTCGAAACCGCCATCGGCGGCACTCCCGTCACCACCAGCGTCGAAGGCCGAAGCCGATTCCCCGTCCGCGTGCGCTACGCTCGTGATTACAGAGATTCCATCGAGGAAATAGAGAAAATCCTCCTCACCACCGCGAACGGCGCACAAATTCCACTCGCAGACGTCGCAAAAATCGAATTCGATACCGGCCCGCCCACCATCGAGTCCGAAGACGGACAGCTCCAAAGCACCGTCATCCTGAACGTCCGCGGGCGCGATATGGGCAGCTTCATCCAAGAGGCCAAACAAGCCCTCGAACAAAACCTAGAGCTGCCCTCGGGCTATACCTACAACTGGTCCGGTCAGTACGAAAACCAACAACGCGCACGCGATCGACTCACCATGCTGATCCCGCTCGCGCTCATCGTTATTTTCCTCTTCCTGTACCTCACCTTCCGCAACATTCCCGATGCGTTGATCGTCATGTTGAGCGTGCCCTTTGCGCTGGTTGGCGGTTTCTGGCTCCTTGCGCTCATGAAACTCAACATCTCGGTCGCAGTTTCTGTAGGCTTCATCGCCCTGTTTGGCCTTGCTGTCGAAACCGGCGTCGTCATGCTCCTGTACCTGAACGAAGCGCTGCACGAACGCATCGCCCAACGCTGTAAAGAACATGGAATCGCACCCGAAGCAGCCACGCCAGATCAGCTTCAATCCCTGTTATCCGACGAGGATATCCACACTTCCGCCCTCGAAGGCGCAGCGCTGCGATTGCGTCCCAAGCTCATGACAGCAGCCACCACGCTGATCGGACTCACACCGCTGTTGTGGGCCACGGGCGCAGGGTCGGATTTTATTCGACCGATCGCTGTGCCCTTGGTCGGCGGCATGCTCTCAAGCCTCGTCCTTGTCCTCTTTGTGATTCCGATCCTCTTTGATATCGGTAAACGGCGCGAACTTCGGCGTGGAAAGCTGCGCTATGCTGCGCAATCGCACACCTAGTCTGCGCAAAGTTCTGGAAACTAACGAAAAACACATGCGCATCGACGCGACATGAGATTTTGTGTGCCGGTCGTGTTACTTTTGATGTATCCCAAGAGATTCGGGTGAAGGTCGTTCCAAACCCGCACGCTCATGCGTACAAGAACCGCGTTTCATAGCGTTTCGTTGTTGCTTTTCCATTCCCGCGGACGAGACTTGGCACGATGGACATCGTAGATCTCATCGATCGATTGGCACAGATCCCCGAAGCCCTCATTCTGGTCTTTGTCACCTTAGGCTCGTGCATCGAGTATATTTTCCCGCCAGCACCAGCAGACTCCGCAACGCTCGCAGCGTCCGTTTTGGCTGCGCGCTCCGGCGCGTCTTGGGGACTGATCGCCCTCTGCGGCACGCTCGGCAGTATCGCCGGCAGCATCATCGCTTGGTATATCGGCCGATGGATCGTTCGCAGCGGACGCGTAGAAAAACTCAAACCCGCGCAACGCGAAGGCATCGAAAAAGTCCTGCGTTCGTTTGAGCGTCACGGCCCCATCTGGTTGTGCGTCAACCGCTTCCTGCCAGGATTGCGCGCATTTTTCTTTATCGCCGCTGCCATGGCCGGCATCTCGCTGCGCGTCTCTACCTTCTGGGCCGCCATCAGCGCCGCCGCTTGGTCGATCATGTTGGTGACGCTCGGCGTGACGCTCGCGCGCAATTTAGAGCTACTGGCCATGTGGATGCAACGTATCCAAATCGCAGGCGGTATCATCGTCGCCGGCATCGTCATCGCAGTCGTGCGATACTTTTGGCGCGCGCGTAAAGAAGCAGCACAACGCAGCGATGCAAACCTGCCGTAAGCGCTTTATAGATACGGAGAAAACAGCCACACCACGCTGTCGAACATCTTGCGATACCAACGACGTGCATCCAAGGTTTCTATCGTCAGCGGTGTAGAAGCGTCCATGATCGGCGTGTAATAACGCATCAAACGGGTAACGAGCGCTGGATCCATGATCTCTACACCCAACTCAAAGTTCAGACGCAATGAGCGCGGATCCATGTTCGCGCTGCCGATCAACACGTACGAATCATCCACGATGATGATTTTGCTGTGCGCAAAAGGTGGTGGCTGCATCCAAATTTTTACGTCGCGTTCCAGCAAACCGCGCACGCTACGATACATCGCAGCATGAACCAACGGTTCGTTGCTCTCCTCTGGAATCACCACCTCTACCTTCACACCGCGTAAGCGCGCGTTGATCAGCGCGGACTCGATGCTGGTTGTGGGCAGAAAATAAGGTGAAATCACAAGAACACGATGGCGCGCTGATGAAATCACCGACGACAGAAGCGTTTCGAGCTTATTCAAACGCTCATCTGGACCGTCCTTGATCAAACGACACCAAGCGTCAGCATCTTCTTCGGCAGCCAGAGCATGAATTCCTTCGGGTGCTTTTTTGAGCAATTGACGTCGCATGCGCGTGAGCTTGTCACTCACTTGCGCCGCCACCGCGTGGTCATCGCCAATCACCGGCACAAGCGCAGCTTCACCCTTTGGCACTCCCTCCACAGCTGCCGGTTCGGGCACGGATGGCGACGCCGTTACCGCATCTGAAGGCAATGGCGCATTCGCGTCTTTGGGCCGACGAATGTGGCGCGGAAAGGAAACCTCAACACTCCCCGTATCCGAGGTTTGGGGGCCAGTTTTACGCCGCTTGAGCATCCTCCGCTCTCGAAGAAAACGCGCCTGCTCTTCGTTGGGCAAGCTCTCGCGATCGCGGCGGTCGTGCCGGTTAGAGAAGATCCAGTCATCTAGGAACAGACGCGCAAAATCATAAACGATCGGCCCATGAAACATGAAGTGAACGTCTTGCACCGGCTCTTTATTGTTCGGATCCAACGCCATATGGCGTCCGCCGATATTCATACCGCCAGAGAATGCGACAATCCCATCTACCACCAACAATTTCCGGTGGTTTCGAAGGTTCACAAAGACTTGGGGGGGGATGAGCTTCGGAGGCAGAAACCTTGCGACCTTGACGCCTTGCCGCCGCAACCGTGTTCCTGCCAAAGGAAAGCCGTAAAGCTCGCCGACGCCGTCGATGATGACGCGGACATCTACGCCGCGATCTTTGGCGTCGACCAGCGCCTGAATGAACTCCAATCCTTTCGCATCGGTGTCAAAGATATAGGTCGTCATCCAAACGGAAACTTTGGCGCGACGGATGGCGTCGAGCATCACGGGATAGGCTTCTTCGCCGTTGTGTAGCGGCAAGACGCGGTTGTTTGGGCTAAGCGGCACACGGGTGAGCGCCTTGCCGATCTGCAGCATGCGCCATTCGGCGGCGCCAAAGTGCTCGCGCGCTTCTTCGGCGTGTTGCGCGTGATCCGCATGCTCTGGATAGAGCCGTTGCAACACGCCGCGCTCGATGTCCGCTTGCGCGCTCAGTTTCTTCGAGCGCGTCTGTACTCGATTGACGCCGAATAACCAGTAACCCAGTGCGCCAAAAAAAGGCGCATAGAGAATAAAACCTATCCAACCGAACGTCGAACGAGAGCTCTCTTTGTTCAATAAGGCATGGCTTGCGGACGTAAGCACCAATACCACGTGCGCCGCCAACAATAAGCCCGACCAAGTGACCCAATTCGAGAGCCAGTCCATCTTTACGTTCGCCTGCTCAGAGAAAGTACTTCGATCCAACCACTTCTGCAGCGCAATCGCTTTCAACCACGGCACGCTGCAAAATGAAGTCGCGCCAAGGTATCATAGACACATCGAAACTGCCTCTTTTACGCACATTCGCCCAGCACTGGCACTCAAATAAACCGTCGAAACTTTGCAAAAAACATCGACCTCGTCTTGACATATCCCCGCTGTTGTCGACCTTCACATCCTAACCTCCTTAGCAACACAACCCGCCGCATGAAACAATTCTCTTGGCTACAAACAGGTGTCGAAGGTTTGGTGATGCGCCAGTTCGCCGGTACGCAAAGCCATCGAACCCTTGATAAACCCATCGTTGTTGCGCACCTCACAGATCAGCACTTCGGGCCGGCTACGCCGCACGATCTGCAGCTCGAAGCCGTGCGGCGTGTCAACGAAGCGAAACCCGATCTGGTCGTTCTGACCGGTGACTATGTTGCCTATTCGCTCGACCACCTCGACGAAGCCGAAGAAGTGCTCTCCGCCATCGAGGCACCCACCGTCGGCACGCTCGGTAATCACGACCACTGGACCAACCCGCACGAAGTCACGCGCATGCTGCAACGCGCCGACGTCGAAGTCCTTTCCAACGCTTGGACCACGCTGCGCGTAGGTAACCAAGATCTCCAAATCGTCGGCGTCGACGACGCATTCACCGCACACGCAGATACCAAAAAAGCCACCGAAGGCCTGCAAAAATGCGTCCCAACGCTGGGCCTGTCCCACGTGGGTGAAGAAGCCGATCTGCTGTGGCAACACAACGTGCCGCTCGTCCTCTCAGGCCACACCCATAGCGGACAAGTGGCCATCGCCAAATCCCACCGATTCCTGATGGGTTACCTTGCCGGACACCGCTACGTGCATGGGCTGTACGGTCAACGCGAAGGCGAAAACGAAGGCGCGCTGTACGTCAGCGCAGGTATCGGATCGTCCCGCTTCGGACTGCGCTTAGGCAAACGCGCGCAACCCGAAATCGCCATGTTCCACCTCGGCGTGGAGCCCACCCAAATGGAAGAACCCGAACAACCGAAACCAGCATTGCACCAGCGCACAACGAGCGAAAAAACACTCCAGCGCAGACGTATTCAAGCACTGCAAAAGCAGCGTGCGCACAAGAAATAAGCGCTGGAGCGCACTCCGAAACCTCGATTACTTCGCGGGCTTCAAATCGCGAACGCGCCAGAAATACTGACCTTCGTCCACATCCAAGGTCACACCAGGACAACCCGATTCATCGAGCCCCTCGAGCTGCTGAATCGTGGCGTTTTCTCCCACCCACGCATCCATGGCATCCACCCAATTTTCTTGGCCATACCATGGACGGTGCTCTTGGATCACCACGCGATCGCCTTTTTGTAAGCCGGCATAATCCGCGGTGAGTTCATTCTGCCCACATCGATCTTTGCCCGCATCTTTCTCCACGCGTTCAATGTCGCGCACGCGCCAGAAAAACACGCCGCCATCCGCTTCCACACGAACGCCAGGACACCCGGCCCCGTCGACGCCCAACGGCTCGGTGACCGCCGTCACCTGACCGCGATAATAATCCATATCAGGCGACCAGTTCGGTGGAACTTCCTCGTCCACAGGGCTGTGCAACCGGACCAAAGTGCCACGCGTAATATCGCCGTAATGCGCGTCATCATCGCTCTGACCACAACGCAAAAGGTCGGGCTCGGGCGGACTTGTGCGCTGTTGTGCCAAAGCATTGGACGATTGCGAAGAACCACAACCACCCCAAACCAGCGACGCAATCACCAAAAGTCCCAGCGCTTTTAATCTCATAACCATCACTCTGTGCACGATCCACGAACCAGAACAGACACAAACCCCACGCCGCGCGTAGCATCGCGAGGAATAACGTCCGTTACACACACCGTAGAGCGAGTGGAATGACTTTTCAAGGATCCTGCAGGGCTTCAGCTATCCATCAATTCGGCAAGCACGCGCATGGTGTGCACATCGTGCGAGCCCAAAATCAATGTACCCACAGCCGATTCCTTCCAAATTTGGAGTCGGTCACGAATCCGGTCCTTCGGCCCCACCAAGTACAGTTGGTCCACCATCTCATCGGGCACTGCGGCGATGGCTTCTTCGCGTGAGCTATCGAACCACAGATCTTGAATTTGCTGGCATTCCGCCTCGAATCCGGACGCGGACAAGAAATCCTTGTAGAAGTTCTTCTTACGCGATCCCATGCCACCGATATAAAAACCAAGTTGTTGCTTGAGCGGTGCCATGGCGGCTTCGATATCATCTGCAATGACGACAGGAACGGTCACAGCGACATCAAAGTTATTAAAATCTTTGGGCTTTGCGCTTTTCTGGAAGCCTTCTTTGAGATTATCGACCACGTAATCTGGCGCGTACGGATTGTAACAAGTCAACAGCAAGCCATCGGCGATTTCTCCTGCTTGTGCTTGTGCTTTGGGCGCGAGCGCACCCACGTAGATGGGGATATCGGGCCGTCCGTGCAGGATCGATTTCAGCTTCTTGCCTTGGCCGGTGGAACCTGGGCCTTTGTACGGAATTTGGTAACGCGTGCCTTCGAATTCGAGCGCTTCTTCACGTTCGATGATCGTTCGCACGATGGTGACATACTCACGCATCCAGGTCAGCGCCTTCGAAAAAGGCTGACCGTGCCATCCTTCCACCACTTGCGGGCCGGAGGTCCCAAGGCCGAGGAGCATGCGTCCACCGCTTAGCTCATCGAGCGTCATCGCTGTCATGGCGGTATTCGCAGGCGAACGTCCTGGGATCTGCATGATCGACGTACCAAGTTTGATTTTCTTGGTATGCGCGCCAATCCAAGCGAGGGGTGTCACGGCATCCGATCCCCACGCCTCTGCGGTCCAGACCGAATCATAGCCGAGCCGTTCAGCTTCCTGAACTTTGGCAATGGGCAGGCCGTTATTGTCGTCCATGCCCATTTTTTCGGTGTCGGTCATTTGTGCGATCGACGATCCCATGTTGCGACCAGAGTAACCGATCATCAGTCCTAAACGCATCGAAGGCCCCCTTGGGTTTGGTGGTGCTTTAAATTACAAAGTGTCAGACATCTTAGCCAAGAGACGGGCCGATGTGAATACGTTTCTTGCCTCTTGATGCAGGGCGTGTAGGACAAGGCGTTTGCGCACATATGCAAGGTCTTATGGGCGTCGATGTCATCGGCGTTCATTCCTTTTGTCACCCTGCTTTGCGCGCACTGCATGCGTTCATGCGCCTGTGACCGTTTCATTTTTTTCGCACGCCCGATATTTTCATGTCTTCGACTCCGCGAACCAAACGCTACAGCGTCAAAGAGATCTACAAAACCCTGCAAGGCGAAGGCGCCATGACCGGTCGCGTGGCTGTTTTTTTACGCTTCAGCGGCTGCAATTTATGGACCGGACGCGAAGAAGATCGCGCCCATTCTATCTGTAACTTTTGTGACACGGACTTTGTGGGAACGGACGGCGTACGCGGCGGAAAATACGACGCGCAAAGCTTGGTCGACGTCGTGCGTGACTGTTGGGATGAGGGCCGCCAAGGCGACGCCAAACCCTATGTGGTATGCACCGGCGGTGAACCAGGGCTCCAGCTCGATCGCGCGCTCGTCGACGCACTCCACGCCGCCAATTTCGAAATTGGGGTGGAAACGAACGGCACGGTGCAACTGACAGAGGGCATCGACTGGATATGCGTCAGCCCCAAAGCCGATGCACCGCTTGTCACCACGCGTGGACAAGAACTAAAACTCGTGTATCCGCAACCGCTTGCGCTCCCTGAACGCTTTGAACATCTCGATTTCGAGCACTTCTTTTTGCAGCCGATGGACAGCGCGCAACAGGCGCAGAATACCCAAGCCGCCATACGGTATTGCCAAGCGCACCCACAGTGGCGACTCAGCCTGCAAACCCATAAACTCATCGGAATCCCTTGATCTGCTGAATAGAGCGTCAGACGTCCTCCACCACGGTCGTTCCGGTGTATGGTGCACAAAAGCAGCGATCGAAATGCGTATTGAACGTTGCAAAAAGTGCGCGCTCCTTGCTCTTGCCCATCAAGCGGGGTTAAATCTTGAGAAGTTTCGAGAACCTTTGATGGAGCAAACGAGACATCATGGACAACCGATTGACCCGATCTTTCAGTTTTATTGTTGCCGGCGCGTTTTTGTTCACCGGTTGTGGTGCACTTAAGCAAGAGCTCGCTGACACCAACGAGCAACTAGAAAACACGCAATCGACGCTCGCTGCGGTACGCGGAGAACTCGCGTCGTGCCAAGACACCGTCGATGCGCTTTCGCGCGACAAGAAGAAGCTAAGCGACGACCTGAACAACCGCAACCAAGAGCTTAGCGCCTGCCGTAGCACCGTCGACGAGCTCAAAGAAACAAGTTCGTTGCAAGGTGCTGAACTCGAAGCACGCCTCCAAGAGTTGCGTAAACTCCGCGAAGACTCGCAACGCAACGCGCGTCTTTACGACGATCTCGTCAGTAAACTGCGCTCCATGATCGATGCCGGCCAGCTCGAAGTCACCAACGAACGCGGACGCTTGGTCATCAACCTTCCACAAGACATCCTCTTTAGCTCTGGCAGCGCAAGCCTCGGCCGCGAAGGTATCACCGCCATCAGCGAAGTAGGAAAAGTCCTCGCGACCATCGGCGATCGCCGCTTCCAAGTCGAAGGACACACAGATAACGTGCCCATCTCCACTTCGCGCTTTCCCTCGAACTGGGAACTCTCGTCAGCGCGTGCCCTCGCGGTCGTGAAACTCCTCATCGATAGCGGTGTGAAAGAGCAAAGCCTCTCCGGCGCGGGATACGGCGAATTCTCGCCGCGCGTTGAGAACGATACCGCCGAACATCGCGAGCAAAACCGACGCATCGAAATCGTCCTTGTACCCGACTTCGACTTCGGCGCAACCGCTCCCAAATCCAAGAAAAAATAACTCCTCGCCGGATTCTTCCCGCGCAGTGCGCCAAGGTGCGCATTTTGCATGCGGAAGACCGCGGGCGGTGCTAATGCGCGAGATGGAATGTCTCGTGCATTCACCCCCTTCTGATTTCATCCAGAGCGGACGCGATGTAAGAGATCACTCTGACATACGCCCACCCTGGTATTTTACATTTGTAGCGACTGATGAGTATGACACCGCGCCAACGAGCGATTGAACGAATTGCGCAGCGGCGTTTTCAGCGCGCCGAGCGACGCGAATCGGTGCCCGAAATCTTCGGCAGCAACGTTTTCTCGTTTCCCGTGATGCGATCCTATCTGCCCGCCAACGTGTGGACTTCGATCGAACGCATCATCAACGGCGAAGCACACTTCGACGAAAGCATCGCCGACGCCGTCGCAGAAGCCATGAAAACATGGGCCATCGAGCGCGGTGCAACCCACTACGCTCACGTGTTTTTCCCCCTCACCGGCCTCACCGCTGAAAAACATGACAGCTTCTACGATCCCGTCGCCAACGGCGCCTCCATCGCCCGATTCAACGGCAGCGCCCTCATCCAAGGCGAATCCGACGCCTCAAGCTTCCCTAGCGGCGGCATCCGACAAACCTTCGAAGCGCGCGGCTATACCGCATGGGACGTCTCAAGCCCCGCCTATCTCTATGACAGCGTAGACGGCGCAACGCTCTGTATCCCCACGGCATTTATCTCGTGGACAGGCGACGCGCTCGATCAAAAAACCCCCGTTTTGCGCTCAGGCCAAGCCCTCGATCTGCACGCACGACGCCTGCTTCAAATCTTCGGACATAAAGAGATCGACCGCATCCAAGCCTTCTGCGGACCCGAGCAAGAATACTTCCTCATCGACCGTAACTTCTACTACTTACGGCCAGATCTCATGCACACCGGACGCGCGCTTTTTGGCGCGCCTCCGCCCAAAGGCCAAGAGTTCGGAGACCACTACTTCGGCGCCATCCCAGATCGCGTCCTCGCCTACATGGCCGAAGTCGAATACGAGCTCTTTAAGCTGGGTGTGCCCGCAAAGACACGCCACAACGAAGTCGCGCCGAGCCAGTACGAGATCGCCCCGCTCTTCGAAAGCGCAAACATCGCGACCGACCACCAAGCCCTGACCATGATGGTGCTCAAACGCGTCGCGCGTAAGCACGGTTTTGTCTGCTTGGTGCATGAAAAACCCTTCAGCGGCGTGAACGGCTCAGGCAAACACCTGAACTGGTCCTTTGGCAACACGGCCCAAGGAAACCTGCTGGCGCCCACCGATACCCCGCAACGCAACGCCCAATTCCTTGTGTTCTGCGCCGCCGTCATCCGCGCAGTCTCTCGCTGGGGACGCCTTCTTAGCGCCATGGTTGCCTCCGCAGGCAACGATCACAGGCTCGGCGGGAACGAGGCGCCGCCGGCCATCCTGTCTGTCTTCTTGGGCAAGCCGCTCACCGATATTTTTGAACATATCGGCGCAGATGACAGCGACGAACGCTCTCTCAAAGACAAATTGCGCATCGGCGTAGACGTCCTTGCAGACCTGTCCAAAGATGCTGGGGACCGCAACCGCACCAGCCCCTTCGCTTTTGTCGGCAACCGCTTCGAATTCCGTTCCGTCGGCGCCAACCAAAGCATCGCCGGCCCCATCACCATGCTCAACACCATCGTCGCAGAAAGCCTCGCGTACTGCGCAGACCGCCTCGACGAAGCGGATGTCAGCACACCACAAAAGCTCGACGCTGCCGTCCAGGAGCTCATTCGAGACATCTACCACGAGCACAAAGGGATTCTCTTCGATGGCGATGGCTACTCGAATGCATGGCGCCAAGAAGCCGCACGACGCGGCATTCCAAACCCGCACAGTACGCCCGATGTCATCCACGCATTGAACGACCCTGAGGTGGCCAGCCTACTGTCTCGCTACCGTGTGCTTTCGAAAAGAGAACTCCGCAGCCGATACGAAATATCGATGGAGCTCTACATCAAGCGCATCCACGTCGAGGTGAAAACCTCTCTGAAGATCGCGAAAACGAGCATCCTTCCCGCTGCGCAAAAATACATCGAACGCCTCGCAAAAAACAAAACAGCGCTCGCAACGCTGCAAATCGAAGGCGCGCACCAAGACGGCTGCCCCTGGGAAAGCACCGCAACACAATTTAGCGGACACGTGCGCGATCTGCTCCACGCAATCCACGCGTTAGAAAAAGCGAGCGACGATGCACCCCAAGGCGTGCACGACGAGACCGTCTATTACTATCGCGACGCGTTGTTGCCGGCCATGAACAAGCTACGTGCATGCGCGGACGCCATCGAATGCATGATCGACGACGAGCTTTGGCCGTTGCCCACCTTCCACGAAATGCTCTTTATGAAGTGAGGCTGGTGGCGCGTGCTGCGTTTCACTTCTTGCGACGCAGCGCACGCACCACCTTGTCGAGTACGAAACCAAAGCGCTGACTCATCGCTACGCGAACCTCTTCTTCGAGCGCGCGGGCGAGTGCCACGTTCACCACCACCTCTGCCAAAGGACGGATGCGGCGCACCATGTCGGCGACCTCGGGTGCCACGCGTGAGAGGTCTTCTTCGCTGAGCGTAGATGTATCTAAGTGGCTATATTTATTGAGCAAGTGCTTACCGATCATCCCAACAAAGCCGTGCGCGATGTGGGAGACGTCGTGGTGCAGTGAGTCAAACTCATCGAGCAGCGTCTCAAGCGGAATACCCGCCGCGTGCAGTTCTGTCGCCGCATTCAGCAACTGCGGGCTCGGCACACGAAACGACGTGCCTTCGCGCTCGATAATCCCTTGGTCGATGGCGCGCTGAATGGTTCGTACATCGAGTGTTGGGAAACGCTCGTAAGCTTCTTTCAACGATAGTTTTCCCGGGATTTCTCTAGAGAACGGGCCCGCCAGCGCTTCTTCTAAGCCGAGGAGATCGCGCAGACCGTAACCTTGCTCCCACGTGTCGACCATTTCTTGGATGTTCGAGAGCGTGTAACTGCGCTCGAGCATGGTGCCGATGAGACGCAAACGCGCAAGGTGCGCATCGTTGTAGTAACCAACGCGCCCCTCTTTACGCGGTGGCGCAAGTAGGCCGCGCTCTTGATAGGCGCGTACGTTGCGTACGGTCATTCCAGCGCGGCGCGCAAGATCATCGATCAAATATTCCATGTCGCCTTTCTAGAAAAAAGTGCTTGGACTTCTCATAGAACAAAGGACGACATTTTGCGAGATCTCTGCTTTCGAGGGCGCGAAATAGACGAGTGATCGCAGATCCCAATAGACCTGACACGCAAGGCAAAGGTGTTTTAAATCACGCCGTTGCGGTCGCACCATGGGCATATTCGATGCCGGGCGCGTCTTGCAGGTACTCTTCTGCGATGGTCACTGCACCTGGATCGACGATGCCAGGATAGTAGTCCTTGCGGAAGTACGTCGGGAACACGCTGCCGAAGATATACCCAAGGGTGGGCAAGCGTTTCTGGCGCATCGCGCGGAACATGGCCCATGGGGTCGGAATGGACGGATGAATGGGATCGCGCCGCTGCATGTAGACGGTTCCCCAGACCCAGAGGCCTGTCAGCACAGGTAGGGTGATGCCCATGGCAGCCCAACGCAGGTACTCGGGTCCGTTCAGGTGGCGGTAGATGTTATGTGCGACGGCTTGGTGCTCTACTTCTTCGGCGGCGTGCCACAACAGAAGGTTCATCATCGCTTCGTCGTTGGCGGCGTTTTGCAGTTCTTCGCTGCGCAGAAGCCACGAGCCCAAGAGGCCGGTAAAGTGCTCGATGGCTGCCACACCTGCAAGACGGAAGAGATCCCATTCTTGTTGGGCGCGTTCATTCAGCGGAAACCCAAAGGGCTGTTCGCCGAGGGCGGTATGAAAAAGCCAGTCGATGTATTTTATAAAATCGTGCGGGTCGATGTTGTTGCGCATGAGCAGCTCGTACAGCTCTTGATGCGCATTGGCGTGCTCGACTTCTTGTCCGACAAAGCCACGCATTTGCATGCGCAGGCCGCGGTCCTGTACGCGCGGCATCACGGCGTGAAACGCACGACAGAACCAGCGCTCGCCTTCGGGCAGCAGAAGGTGGAGCACGTTGATGGTGTGCACGGTTTGCGGATCGTCCGGTATCCAGTGCAAGGGCGTGTCATCAAAACTGATCCGAGGTTGGCGGATCGCCAGACGCTCAGGTGTAGTTGGCGACATACCCGTGGGGGTATGCGACGTTTTCTTGGATGCGCGGCGTCCTGTGAGTCGCCCTAAGAGTGCGCTTGCAGACATCGTAGTTCTCCACTTTTGTAAAACCAAGGAAGGCTGTGCCATCCCAGAACGTACCATTGAGCAATGGCACAATCAAGAAGAGGAGCTTCATTTGTGCTACAAGTGCACGACACTTTGGGTGTGCAGCGGGCATTGATGGGGACGCGTCTTTCGGCTTAAGCGTGTTTTTTCACATGCTTACGTATCGCTTCCGCAAAGATTTCCGGTTGTGCCAAATAGAACCAATGTCCGCCTTCCACCGGTTCAAATTGCACGCTTTGAACCCATGGCTCACAGGATCGTGCGATATATTCTGACACGTAATTGTCGTTTTTGGGAATCAGCACATGGGTGGGCACACGCGATGCGCGCGGTTCTGGCTGGCGCAGGCGTTTGGGCACATTTGCACGGTAGAGCTGAATACCGTGGGTGCCATTTTTACTACGTTGTGCGCTTTGGAATGCTGCATAGGGGATATTTTCGGCGGCTGCGATGCGTTTTTCGACCTTGGGTGCAGAGCCCTTGGACCAAGCCAATTCGGGCAATACGGGCAGTTGGAACATCCCGATGTACCACGATTTTGCCGCTTGCGTGAGCGCCCGCGCACGTTCTTTCAGACCGCCTTTCTTGGCGGCTTGCTGCATTTGCATCGCGATGTGATCGAGGCAGGGGCCTGACGCGCTCACAAACGATGCGATTCGCTCGCTTGCGATGGGATCGGTGACGGCTTCCCACAGCTGGATGCTTCCCCAGTCATGTCCGATCACATGAAAGGTACCCTCGGGTTTGACAGCGTCGACCACTGCGAGCAAATCCGCGACGAGTTCTGGCATCAAATAATCATCGCGCTTTGCAGGCACGTCCGACAAACCTGCGCCGCGTACGTCGTAACGCAGTATACGGAACTCGTCCAACAGCGGTGCAATGACGGGATCCCAGACCTCCTTATCGTCGGGATATCCGTGCACAAAGACAAGTAGCGGGCCGTACTGATTGCCCTCTTCAACCGCGTGCAGCCGAAGGCCGTCTCGCTCAACATAAAAGGATCGTGTGGTCATCTATCGCTCCTGATACTCACCAAGTTCGTTGCTTCGCTGGGTCGATGTAAGCAAACACCAACCTAGCACAAAGTCGGCGCGGACCTACAAGTGCCGCAAGACGCATGCACACAAAAACAGCGACGCGGCGGGGCGATCCAAGATCGCTCCGCCGCGTTATCTTATGATACTTTAAGACTTTAGCGTGTCGTAACCAGATCTCTACGCAGCACCGCATCACGTAGAATTTCGATGGGGTGACGTGCGGTGCGCTCGGTCCCGTCTGCAATCTGGTGACGGCAGCTGGTGCCGGGCGCTGCGATGATGGTTTGTTCATCGGCAGCGCGCACGGTCGGGAACACCACGAGTTCACCGATCGCCATGGACATGTCGTAGTGCTCTTCTTCGTAACCGAATGATCCGCACATGCCACAGCAACCGCTGTTCATGGTGGTGACGCGGTAATTTGGCGGGAGTGCGAGGGCTTTTTGCATTCCAGCTTGTCCGACCAAAGCCTTTTGGTGGCAGTGTCCGTGGAAGAGGATATGGCGCGCGTCGTCGACCCACTCGCCACGCCAGCGACCTTCTTCGGAAGCTTTGGCGACAAAATCAGGCACGAGCATCACCTTGGGTGCGATCTTCTTGGCGAGCTCGCGCATGGCTGGGTCTTTGGGCAGATCGAGTGCCTCGTCCACCAAGGTTAATACGGACGATGGTTCTACCCCCACAATCGCATCGACGGTGTCGATATAAGGCTCCAAAATACGGAGGTTTTCTTCGATGGTTTTGCGTGCTTCGCGCAAGAAACCTTTACTCAAGGCGCCGCGTCCGGAGTTATGGATCTTGGGTACGATCACCTTATAGCCACCGGCTTCTAGGAGGTCGACGGCGGCAAGACCGATCTCAGGCTCGTAGCGATCGGTGAACTCATCGGCAAAGAGCACGACGGTGCCGACGGGATCGAGCACAGAGGCTTCGCGCTTTTTAAACTGAGCGTAAAAAGACTTGGAAGCGAAGGTGGGCAGCATGCGCTTGTCAGAAATCTTGAGCACGCGCTTGAGCAGGAACTTCCCGATCTTGGAGTGTTGTCCGAAGTTCGCGATGGCCATAGCCCCTGGAATCGCTTGTGGAATCCGTGTTATATCAGGGACATAGGCAAACATTTTGGCTGCCAGCGAACCGCCGTTGCGATCGTGCCACCCTTGCGTAAACTCAGCTTTCAGGCGCGCCATGTCTACGGATGCTGGGCAGTCGTTCTTGCAACCTTTGCATGAGATGCAGTGATCGAGGGCATCTTTAAGTTCTTGCGAGGTATAGAGCGCGTCTGGACCTTCTTGAATGAGGCGTCGGAAGAGGTTTGCGCGTCCGCGCGTCGATTCGCGTTCTTCGAGTGTGACCATGTACGATGGGCACATGGTGCCACCGCCGGTGTACGGGCGACGGCAAACACCGGTGCCGTTGCAGCGCTCCACCGCGCGCTGAAAGCCCATCGCGTCTTCGAAGGCGAACTCGCTTTTCCAGTCTTCGTGGACCTCGTAGCCTTGGTAATAGCGCCAATCTTCTTCAAAGGGCTTGGCGTCGAGGATGATGCCTGGGTTCATGATCCCGTGCGGATCGAAGGCGTTTTTCACTTCATAGAGCAGCTTATAGACGTCTTCGCCGAGCGCGTGTTCTACAAAGGGACCGCGCAAACGGCCGTCTCCGTGCTCTCCACTCAATGATCCTTTGAATTTCAGCACCAGATCCGCCACATCTTCTGCGATGCCGCGTGCCCTTTGGATATCGCGTGGGTCTTTAAAGTTCAGCTCAGGGCGCAGGTGCAACAAGCCGACCGAAGCGTGCGCGTAGTACACGCAATCCGCTTGGTATTTGGCCATGATGCGCGCGAATTCTCGAATATATTCCGGCAGATCTTCAACGGCGACGGCGGTGTCTTCGACAAGGGTTTCGGGCTTGATATCGCCAGGTTTTCCGGCCAAGAGGCCAAGTCCTGCCTTGCGCAGCTCCCAGACACCGTTCATGTCTTTGCCGCGGATGATCGGATGCGCATAGCCGAGGTTTCGCTCTTGGTAATGCGCGACGAGATCGGCGGCCTTTTTCTCGACCTCTTCTTGGGTATCGCCAAAGAATTGGATGACGAGGAGTGCGCCTGGATCCCCGACCACGAACTCACGGTTTCGCGCTTGTTCTGCGTTCAGTGACGCCAGATCAAGGACACGTTTATCCATCAGTTCGACGGCAGATGGCTCAAAGGGGATGGATTCAACCGTGGCTTCAAGAGAGGCGTTCACGCTCTCGAAGTGCACCGCGACCAAAATCTCGTGCTTATGCAGTCGGTGAAGCTTGATGGTTGCCGAAGCGATCAACGCAAGGGTTCCCTCGCTGCCGCAGAGCAGGCGCGCGAGGCTCGGATCTTTGGAACTTGCGTCGGTCAGCCAGCTATCTGCAACATCGTCGAGCGCGTAGCCTGTATTGCGCCGAATGATCGACTTCTTAGGGTAAGCTTCGTCGATGAGCGTTTTGTTTTCACGCACGATACGATCGATCGTTCGGACGGCCTCGCCAAACACGCCGTCTTCTTTAAGCGCCGCGCTCCATGCCTCCGCGGTAAAGTCGCCTACGGTCTTGCGGGTTCCATCGGTGAAGACGGTATCGAGCGAAATCAGGTTATCGCGCGTGGTGCCGTAGTAGATGGAGTTCGAGCCGCAGGAGTTGTTGCCGATCATCCCGCCGATCATGCAGCGGCTGGTGGTGGATGTATCTGGACCGAAGACCCAACCGTGGGGTTTCAAGAAGCGATTGAGCTCATCGCGGATGACGCCCGGTTCTACTTTGATGGTGCCGGCTTCTTCATCGAAGTCGAGGATGCGGTTCATGAACCGGCCCGTATCGACGACAAAGCCGCTACCTACGGCTTGTCCTGCGAGGCTTGTGCCGGCGGTACGCGCGCTGATGGGCACGCCGAACTCTTGGCAGATTCGCATGATATGCGCCAGATCGTCGGCATTCGCCGGCATGAGTACGGCGGCGGGCACGAGCTCGTAGATGCTCGCATCGGTGGCGTAGAGTACGCGGTGCACGTCATCCGAGCGCACTTCACCTTTCATACGTGCGCGCAGCGCGTCGATGGCTTTGCGTTGTGCTTCGGTATGTTTGGGTACTTGCAAGGAACCCGTCTCACGAATTTGCGGACGGTATTCGAAAGCGGAAGCGGTGGTATTGGACATATATAACTCGCCGAAAACAGCCTCACATGAGGAGGGCGATGATTTGATAGCGTAGGATTTTCACACCGGTAATTCGGTATGGCGGTAGTCTAGGCTTTAAATCCAAAGCGCGCGAATGAAAAGACCGCAATGTTTAGGCCCACGGGGGATTGCGCGCGTGGCGGGCTTCAAAAGTAAAAATCCACGCAGGTGCTTACACCGGCGTGGACGCTTTCGAAGGCGGGGGCTTGGCGCGTGGGCGCGGGTCCACCCGTCAATCAAAGAAATTAGCGCTCATTGATGGGTTTCCAGGAGAGATCGCGCTCACCTGTGTAGAGTGCTTTGGGGCGGAAGATACGGTTATCTTCCCATTGTTCGATGATGTGCGAAACCCAGCCTACCACGCGTGCGATCGCGAAGATCGAAGTAAATTCGGAGACTTCAATGCCAAGCAGGCGGTAGAGCGAGCCGGAGAAGAAGTCGACGTTGGGGTAGATTTGCTTCCCTTTTTCTTCCATGACTTCGGCCATGCGTTTTTCGATGGCTTTGAGTCGGTCGTAGTTGAAGCTGTCGCCTTTTTTCTCGGAGAGGCGTTTCAGGTAGCCTTCGAGGACCAAGGAGCGTGGGTCTTTGGCGCGGTAGACGCGGTGGCCCATGCCCATGATTTTCACTTTGTTTTCGAGGGCGTTATCAAGCCATGCGGGCGCTTCTTCTGCGCTGGGCACGTCCTCGAGCATATTCAAGACGCCTTCGTTGGCGCCACCGTGCAGTGGGCCGTAGAGTGCACCGACGGCTGCTGCGAGCGAGGCGTCGAGCGGTGCGAGGGTGGACGCAACCACGCGACCTGCGAAGGTCGATGCGTTGAAGCTGTGCTCCATGTGAAGGATCAGGCAGACATCGAAGATGTGGCCGGTTTCTTCGTCGGGAACTTCGTTGTTCAGCATGTACAGGAAGTTCTGGCCATGGCCGAGGTCGTCACGTGGATCGACGACTTCTTTGCCGGCGCGGATGCGGGCCCAAGCTGCGACGATGGAGGGGAAGATCGCGATCATCTCGATGGCGCGATTGACGTTGGCTTCGCTGGGGCCGCCTTCTACAGGGTTCAATCCACCGTGAACAGCAACGCCTGCTTGGAGCGCGACCATGGGGTGCGTGGTTTTGGGCAGGGCCTTGAGCGCACCTACGATGGAAGGATCGAGTTTACGTCCGGCGACAAGGCGTTGGTTGAACTCGTCCAATTCGGACTGCTTGGGCAGGCGACCAAAGAGCAGTAGCCACGCAGTCTCACCAAAATTGGAGTTCTTTGCGAGATCACTGATCTCATAACCACGATAACTTAGGAGGCCTTTCGCACCGTCGATGTAACAAACTTTTGACTCGTCAGCGATGACCCCTTCTAGGCCTTTTGCGAATGTCGGCTCGGACATTATAAGAACCTCCTTTGTTCAATATCATACGGTAGCCCCAGTCGTAACTGGTGAGCCACGGATCCCCCTCGTAGTGGACGTTTCGCAACGCACGCGCCACGAGGCGCCAAATCCATGCGCTCGTTCGGCATAGTTTCACGGACTCTGTACTGCATCTTGGCACCGTCGTCTACAAGCAGTAGATCAACGGCGTGTCGCAGGTTGAAAATATACGCACGAACGTCGTCGTGTGCACAACCACGCCCCATAGCATTGGCGTCACAGTGTAACATACCTGACGTGAGCTCGTCGCGGATCATTCAAAAATAACTTGAAATTCAATACGTTCGAACGCCAAGACCACGCAGAAACGTCAAAACAAAAAGCGTTCCGAGGCACCTGCACGCACGCTCCACCTCGTCGCCAAAGACGCGAAGATCGCAAAGCACGAATCCTTTCGTCGGGGACAAGGCTCGCCCAATCGCTGAAAACTCAGGCGTGATACAGATGAAATCGAACCAAGTGTTCTGGCAGATCCCCGCCGATGAGAAAGAGCAGCGTGAACAGACGGCGCGCATCCTCTGCATTCAACGCCAGCACAGGCGCGACGCTCTCTTGCATCCATGCCGCTGCTTCGTCATGCACAATGCGTTTCGCGTGGTCCAAGCTTTCGAAGCCGCGTGCCGGCGCGTCTTGATGCATGTGGACCATGTGACGAATGGTCTGCGCATAGTCCTGAAACACTTCTTCGAGCGCCACCGCGTCCAATGCGATTTCGTCGAGGCGATCGAACACATCGCGATACAGTCGCAATAAAAACGCGCCCGACGGCAAACGTACGATCTCTAACGATAGATCCGCCTCCGGCCAACGCGGCGCAGTAAGAAGATTCTCGTCGTTAAACTCGTCGAGCGCGCGCTGCCACGCATCGCGCCGATCATCTGCACTGCGCCAGATTGCACCATGTAACCGGAGGTCCATCATCTCATGATTTCCGTAGTTTACGAGCAACGTGGTGGGTTGTACCTATACTAAACGAACGCGTGAGCGAGTGCAAAGAAGCCGCATCGCGCGTGCGCTTTGCCATACCGTCCTGTTATAATCTCCTGTGAAGGTAGCTTTAGAAGGATCTCGCCATGTCGCATGGTGCGACCGCGGACGGTTCTTCCCAAAATATCGGAGCTTTTGATGACGGTTCACCGCGATGAACTCGCTCAGTATCTCGACACCTTGCTACGACCCGAAGACTTTTCAGACTACGCTCCCAACGGTCTTCAAATCGAAGGCGCTCCCCACATTACGCACCTCGTCACCGGCGTGTCCGCCAACCGTGCGCTCATCGACCAAGCCATCGCCATCGGCGCAGATGCGATCTTGGTGCATCATGGATTTTTCTGGAAAGGTGAGCCGCTCACCCTCACCGGTTATCGCGGGGATCGGATCATGCGCATGGTACGCGCACGCCTTTCGCTTTTTGCATACCATCTACCTCTCGACGCGCACCCCACCTACGGGAACAACGCGCAGATTCTCCGTCTGTTAGGCGCCGAGGCCGAAGGCACCTTCGGTCAAGGTCAACCAGCACTCGGCAGATGGGGTCGTCTGAAGGAACCTACGCCGCGCGATGAGCTGCTTACGCAACTTGCGGAGGACTTAGGCCAAATCCCCATCGCATTTAGCTACGGACATGAAAGAGTTCAGACCGTCGGCGTAGTGACGGGTGGTGGCGCAAGATTTTTTGAAGATGCACTCGCTCAAAAGCTCGATCTATTCATTTCGGGTGAGCCGAGTGAACAATCCCAAGGTATTGCCGTCGAATGTTCAGGCAATTTCGCCGCGTTTGGCCATCATGCCACCGAGCGCGTAGGCGTGCGTGCGCTGGGAGAACATCTATCGGAGCGCTTCAACCTTCGCACGACGTTCATTGACGTGCCAAATGTGGTATGAGCCTTGAGTTTATCTCGCAAGGATCGCTAGGATTCTGCCCGATAAGAACGTGACATCCCATTGAGCTTTCTGATGCGCCTGCACCTGATTTAAAAATGGGCGCATTGCGCTAGCATCCTTGGTGCACATTCTTTAAATCTAAATGATGTTCGGTCTCGTGAGAGACCATACGATTTCTGCTTTCGACTGACCGGTTTCCATGCGCCAAAGTTCATCCTGGGTCCGCTATATCATCGCACTCTTTGCGTTACTCGCCGGCCTGATCCTCAGCATTCGATGGTCAGAGCGGGGCGTGTTGCTTGAGAGCCCGAGCGCTACGGCGCTTGCGTCGAATGGTAACGCCAAAGACGATTGGGATCTTGAGTCTCTACGCGTCTTTAACCAAGTTTTGCTTCAGGTCCGGGCCAATTATGTCGAGCCCGAGCGCGTCGACCCGCAACGCATGCTCGTTCACGCCCTAGATCGGGTCCAAAACCACGTGCCCGAGATCGTTGCACTGTTCAACGATGAACTCGAAGCGAACCCAACCATGGTCGAAGTCACCGTCGGCTCCACCGCGCGGGAATTCGATTTGAGCGATGTAAAAAGCCACTGGCAGCTTTCGTTCAAACTGCGTGAGATCTTTGGTTTTATCGATCAGCACATCGACAAGAAAAACAACGACCTACAGAAGCTAGAGTACGCTGCGGTCAACGGGATGCTCCAGACGCTCGACCCGCACAGCAACCTGCTCTCGCCCGAGCTTTTCGAAGAGATGCAAGCCTCGAACCGCGGCAGCTTCGGCGGCCTTGGGATTGTCGTCTCCATCCGCGAAGATCAACTCACGGTCATCTCACCCATGGCCAATACACCGGCTGGGCTCGCTGGCTTTAGAACTGGGGATCGCATCGTCAAAATCAATGATGAATCCACCGTGAACATGCCGCTCGACGAAGCCGTTTCACGCCTGCGTGGCGCACCTGGCAGCAAGGTGACCCTGCAGATCGAACGCGACGGATGGTCAGAGCCACACGAGTTTGAGCTCACACGCGAGATCATCAACATCGAATCCGTAAAACACGAGCAACTCGACCGTGGCATCGGATATATCTCGATCCAGAACTTCCAAGGCAACACGCACGATGATCTGCTCAAGGCTTTGGCAGATCTGCGTAAAAATGGCCCCATTAAAGGACTGATCCTCGATCTTCGAAACGACCCAGGCGGCTTGTTGCAACAGGCCATCTTGGTCACCGACACGTTCTTGTCGCAAGGCACCATCGTCACCACCGTGGGTGTGGGAAACAAACTGCGCGAGCACTCCTCTGCAACCGCCGCCAACACCGAACCAGACTACCCCATTGTCGTACTCACGAACGCCGGTACCGCCTCCGCCTCCGAGATCGTTTCGGGTGCGTTGAAAAACCATGACCGCGCGATCGTTGTCGGCGACGTCACCTTCGGAAAAGGCAGCGTTCAGAACCTGTACCCTTTCCGCGATGGCTCCGCGCTCAAACTCACCATCGCACAGTATCTGACCCCTGGTGAAGTCTCGATCCAAGGCGTCGGCGTGATGCCGGACATCCACCTTGTACCGGCCACCGTCACCGATAAATTCATCGATCTTTACCCACCAGACTACGTCACACGCGAAGCAGCACTCGATGCCGCACTGACGAACGCGCGCATCCGCGATCACGAAGAAAAACCCACCGCCGTGGTGCGCTACTATCAGAAGGAAGAAGAGACGGACGCCGCACAAATCCAAGATCCGAACGTATTTAAAATCGATTTCGAGATCGGATTCGCCGAATCCCTGCTCCGCAGCGCTGGCGACGTGTTTAAACGTCCGCAGATGTTGAGCAAGGTCAAGCCGACCATCGACCGCGTGATCGACGAGCAATCGCTGCGCATCCAAGAGCAACTGCGCCAACGTAACGTCGACTGGAGCGCCGGCCCAACGGTCGTGCAACCCCTCGAAGCCGAAATTACAACAGCCAATAAGGACAACCGCGTCGACGCGGGTGATACCATTACCATCACAGCCCACGTCACCAACAAAGGCGATGCCCCACTTTACCGTGTGCGCGCCGTTTCACGGTCAGACTACGAGCTGCTCGATGATAAAGAATTCGTCTTCGGACATATTCCACCTGGTGCGACGCGCAAATGGTCTATCGACGTAGAAGTGCCCGCAGAAGCGCCAAGCCGTATCGACGAAATCAAACTGCAATTGTGGTCCGATACCGTTGACCTAGAACACGAAGCCAAAGCCAAGATCCGAGTCCATGGCTTGGAACGACCGCACTGGGGTTTCTCGTGGTGGATCGATGATACCGAAAAAGGCAACGGCGACGGCCAGCTCCAAGTCGGCGAAACCGTGAAATTCCACATGCTCGTTCGCAACACAGGTGCCGGAGACTCCGGTGAAACGGCCTCCTATATCCGAAACCGCTCCGATGCGTCGGTCTTCATCCACAAAGGACGAGAGTCCTTCGATCAAATCCCATCCGGCCAAAGCGTGATCTCAACCTTTGAGTTCACCGTGCAAAAAGCGCCCGAAGAAGGCGTGATCAAGCTCGACGCAGAGATCTTCGATACCGACTTCCGAGAGTTCGTGAGCGAGTCCATCGAGATCCCCGTGCTGAAAGAAGACGACACGCCCGCCATCGAATCCGTGCGCGGGGTCGCTAAAATCTCGAGCAGCACGCTGCTGATCTACCCGCAGCCCAACGAAAGCCGCTCACCGCTCGCAGCGGCACCGCGCGGAACCGTGCTCAAAGTCGATGGTAAAACCCAAGGTTGGTATCGTGTACGCTGGGAAGACGAGCGCATCGGATGGTTACCAGAAACCGGCGTTACCTTCCGCAATCGCGGCGAGACGTCGGGCGGCCTCAAAGAAACGCTACAGCATCAAGCACCCATCGTAGAACTGCAGCGCAACGTGCTCGAGGTCTCTACAAACACCTTCAATTTGCGCGGCGTGGTTTCCGACGAAACCAAAGTTCAGAACTTCTATGTACTGGTCAATAGCCGCGTAAGCCCGCATCGACGACAGACCACCAAACGCGCATACCGCGCCGTGAACGCCGCCACCTCGACCATCGACATCGATGTGCCGTTACTGCCTGGTAGCAACGAGATTATCGTCGTGGCGCAAGATGACGACAACGTGTCGTCTACCGCACGCCTCCATGTGTTTAAAAACGGCGAATAAGCCTTCCTAGACGCGCTGAACACATCAAACCGCCTGCACTTGCAGGCGGTTCGTGTTTTGAGCTCCCTGTACCGCTGCTTCTTGGTTCTCGCGCTTTGACCGCCATGCTTCGCGCGTACGACAGCGGCCATCGCGGGGCCGCCTTCGATGGCACACATCGCCCGTCGGACCATTTTTAGGTTTCTCTGCGCACCAAGCTGTGCCACAAGCAGGCGTCTACCCCACCACAAACAATGCGTGTGATGATGACTCCACCGCGCCCACACGATGCGCCGGAACATAGCCAAGACGTCCCTGACGATGCGAACATCGCCACGTCTCATGGGCGTACCGCCAACACAAGCGCTGCGTCTGCGCCCTCCTCGTCTCCGCCGACACGTTTACTCTCCGGCATTCTTTTGTGCGCGGTCATCGGCGTTGCTGCCACGCTCATCGGTCGTCAGTTTCCTTTGCTCGGCGCACCGATCGCCGGTTTGTTGCTGGGGCTGCTTGTCGGCAACGTCTTCACCCTACCCGCGCATACCGAAGCAGGGATCCAGTGGAGCGTTAAAAAGCTTCTGAAATGGGCGATCATGGGCTTAGGCCTGCGCTTGCCGCTGCAGCAGTTGTGGACGGTCGGAAGAGAAAGCTTAAGCATCACGCTCATCACGCTTTCACTCGCTTTTCTGGTCGCATTTTTGGCGAACAAATGGTTGAAGCTCTCGCGTCCGTTGAGCTTGCTGATCGGTGCTGGAACCGCCATTTGCGGCGGTTCTGCCATTGCGGCGGTCGCACCGATTGTAAAACCGAAAAAGCAGGAGCTCGCGCTCGCGCTCACCACGATTTTCCTTTTTAACCTGGTGGCCGTTTTTCTTTTCCCCTTTATCGGTCACGCGCTCGATATGAGCGACGCAGCTTTTGGACTGTGGGCTGGCACAGCGATCAACGACACCTCTTCGGTGGTTGCGGCGGCCTATAGCTACAGCCAAGAAGCGGGCGACATTGCGACCATTGTTAAACTCACGCGCGCAAGTTTGATCCTGCCTGTGTGCATCGTGATTTCGATCCTTTATGCACGCGAGCAATCGAAGCGTTCCTCGGTTTCGCTGCGCGCGATTTTTCCGTGGTTTATTTTAGGCTTCGTGTTGGCTGCCGTCATTCATACCTTGGGCATTTTACCGCCCGCTGTGGAGCATGCGCTTTCGACGGCGGCAGACTTTATGCTTGTGATGGCGCTTGTGGGCGTGGGGCTGGGCAGCCAGTTGAAACAACTTTTGTCTGCGGGTGTACGTCCGCTTTTACACGGCACCTTGGTTTGGGCGGCGGTGGCCATCAGCGCACTTATGCTCATGAAAATACAAAACTTTTGGTAACCTCGTCGCCGGATAGATCGCTTGTTCAGAGCGATCTTGACCTCTGGGCTTCACTGCGGTGTAAGCAAGGTTTGTGCGTTCATTTCGGTCGTCCCATTCGGTGAACGGCCTAAGCCTGTTGAGCGAAGTCCATGCCGTCTACATCCCAATCCGCTTTTACTGCATCGGCGCTCCAAAGCGTGCGCAGCCACCGAGAAACGCAGTGGAAAAGCCTGCAAAGCACCACATTGAGCAACGGTGCAAGAGTGCATGTGTTGCCCCACGGCAAGCACGGCATCGCCGCGGTGGAAATTTGGGCGGATGTGGGCGCAGGCGACGAACCTGCCGATCTGGCAGGCATTTCGCACTTGCTTGAACATATGATGTTCCGCGGAACGCATGCTGTGCCAGACGGCGCCTTCGATGTTCAAATCCAAGCGTTGGGCGCACATGCGAACGCATGGACATGGTACGACACCACCGCCTACACAGCGATTTTGGGTGCGGATCATCTTCAGAAACTCCTCGCCCTCGAAGCGGACCGCTTTCAAAATCTGCACATCACCGAAGCCGTGTTTCAAAGTGAGCGCGACGTCGTGCTCAACGAGCGCGCCCTCACCGCAGATTCCGACCCGAACGCCTTGGCGCACGAACACCTCGATCGCATGCTCTTTGGTCAGGGGGCCTACGCGCGCCCAGTGATCGGCTACAAAGAAAACATCGCCTCGTTTGAACGCGAACAACTGACCGCGTGGTACCAGCAACACTACGCCCCCCACGCCCTAGATATCTTTGTGGTGGGCGATGTGGACCCTGCCCATACCCACCGCTTGGTTGAAGAGAGTTTTGGCGCCATCCCAGCAACCCCTCCGCCTTCGAAGGCGGAAGCGATGCGGGTTACGCACCAATCCGACCTAGAAGAAGCCATCGAGCTCGCGGTAGCCGAACCCCTCATCTTGATGGCTTGGGGCCTGCCCGAAGGGCGCGACCGACGCGCATTGCTCACATGGCGCATGATGAGCGAGATCTTAGCCTTCGCGCGTGGAGGAACCCTGCGCACCGCGCTGGAACATACCAAACGACTTGCGCTCTATCAGGATTTCTACATTCAGGAACACCGCTTAGGACACAGCGCCGTCTGGGAAGCGACACCGCGCGAAGGGGTTTCGCAAAAGAAACTCGTGCAGGGATTTTACGACACCCTACAGCAGATCGCGCGCGGTAAATTGGACGCCCAACTGCTCGAAGCGGCGCGCATCCGCATCCTGAGCCACTGGGCGTCACGCAATGCGCCATGGCAGATTTTGCAACAGCTCGGCGAGGCGCTTCATACCTCGCAAAACCTAGAAAATTACCTTCGAGATATCGACGTTCTGGCGGCGATCGACCTCGCAGATATCCAAGCGCTGGCCGCGCGCTTGGCAAATCCCCAAAATAACGTGCTTCTCTTTGTAGCACCGGAGGCATCGTGACAAAGGCGCGCACTTCATCTCTACTTTGCGAACAACACCTTTCGGACGGCACGCGCGTTTACACCACACGCCCTGACCTCGATGCCCCCATCGCGCAGATTCACTGCGTCTTTGCCCTGCCATCCGCGCAGCCGAACATCCCCGGCGAAATACCCGTGCTGTTGGAATGGATGCAGCGGGGCACAGCAAAGCGCTCTCGTAGCGAGATTTTTGATGCTTTTGGTGCTCTCGGCATTGAGCCTCAGCTCTCGATGCTGCAGAGCGGCGTGCTGTTTTCCATACAGTGCCTAGACGCATGCCGCGACCTCGCCCTCGCATACGTGCGTGAGCTCTTGTACCAGCCAGCCTTCGACGCAGATGAGTTGGCGGACGTTTTTGAAGAACTCGACGAAGACGATAGCGCATGCCGCGACGATCCGGAGCAAATCTCCTATCGCGCACAACGCCTGGCACGATGGCACGGCACGACCTTATCTGCACCGGTCAACGGCACGCGTCGAACACGTGCGCAGCTCGATGAAAAATACCTGCGCGCACTGCATCAAGAAGTGTTCTCGCGCCCCGCGATTTTGGGTATCGCCAGCGAACGGAGCGACGCTTGGGTGCAAAGCCTTTCTGGCGCCCTCATCAGCGATCGCCCCGTGCGAACACATGATTACACGCCGCCATCGCTCGATACGATCGACGCCAAACCGCGAAATATCAGCGTCCATGCACCGACCTTAGAGCATGCGATCGTCGTGTGTTATTCGCCGGGCCCCCAAGATCAGGATCCGCAACAATTGGCCGCCTCGTTTCTGCATCATGAGGCGTTGACAGAAGGCATGAGCGCGCCGCTGATGATGCAGCTTCGAGGGCAACAAGCATTATCTTATGCGGTGTCCTCACAGCTGATCGATCGGGGCACAGGGTGGGACCAGTGTTTTGAGATCGAACCATCGCCAGAACGCGTCACCGAAGCGATCGACGCAGCACGAGCACTCTGGACACGCACCGAATTGCTGACCGAAGAAGATTTTCGGCGTGCATGGATCGGATTCGAAACCCAAGAACGTTTGCAAACCATCGATGCGCGGCGGGCCCTCTCACACGCGCTGCGCCAGGAGATTCTTTGGAACCGTTCCCTTGATTGGCGGGCCAACCACGTCGATGCGCTCCGCAAAGTGCAGCCGCACGAGGCGATGGCACGCGGAACACATTACGGCATGTCGCAAGATCCCTTGTGCACCATCGTGATCGCCAAACGCGGACGTTTGTCTGCGCCGTGGAACCAAGAAATCTTCGAACTGGATGACTTATTCGACGGCTGGGCGTTATAAATTTATTTTTTATGCGCCCATGAGAGGCAAACATACCTTTAGGTATGATGTCGATTTTGTGTGATCGCTCAGGCCTTTGTGCCCGATGTTTTGGCCCAGAGCGTTGACAGCTCGTCTCTGCTTGGTACGCTATAGGCGCATTAAAACACGATACTTTCGGAGTAACTTTATGAGCGACATACGCGAAACCGCCGCAGCATCACGCCAAGCAAGTCGGATTCTTGCCGCAACCTCAGGCGCCCAACGCACCGCAACGTTGCATGCTATCGCCAAGGGATTGCGCGACAATTCCGCCAAGATCATCGCAGCGAACAAGCTCGACCTTGATGCGGGCAAAGACGCTGGTCTTGAGCCTTCGTTCATGGACCGATTGATGCTCAATGAGGACCGCGTAGAAGCGATGGCGGTCGCTGTCGAAGAGATCGCCGCCCAAACAGATCCCATCGGTTCAGCGGACTCTTCCATCGTTTTACCGAACGGTTTACGCGTCACCCGCGAACGCATTCCGCTCGGTGTTGTTGCGGTAATTTACGAAGCGCGCCCCAACGTCACAAGCGACGCCGCAGCGCTCGCCATCCGCTCTGGCAACGCGATCATCCTCAAAGGTGGTAGCGCAGCCAGCCACTCGAACGCCGCCGTCGGAGAAGTGGTTGCCAACGCCATCGCATCTTCGGGATTGCCCAAAGCGTCTGCCACCGTCCTGACCACCCGCGATCGTTCGGAGATCACCGAGCTCCTGAAACTCGACGATCTAATCGACGTCGTGATTCCACGCGGTGGCGAAGGCCTCATCCGCTTTGTGGCAGAAAACTCGCGCATCCCCGTGATCAAGCACTACAAAGGTGTTTGTCACCTGTACTTGGACAAAGACGCCGATGCAGAGATGGCCAAAGCCATCGCACTTAACGGCAAAGTGCAGCGGCCGAGCGTTTGCAATACGGTCGAAACCTTGCTGGTGCACCAAGACGCCGCAGAGAAACTTCTGCCGCCCATCATCGAAGAACTCCAAGCCAATGGCGTCACCATCCACGGATGCGAGCGCACGCAGAAGCTTGGTAAAGACATCGTCCCCGCCACCGAAAGCGACTGGGAAGCCGAATACCTGAGCCTCGATATTGCCATCCGCGTCGTCGACGACATCGACGCTGCGATCGAACATATTCAGCGCTACAATTCGGACCACACCGAAGCGATCATCAGCGATAATATCGGCGCCACGCAAACCTTCCGCAGCCGCATTCAATCCTCTTGTGTCATGATCAACGCCTCCACACGCTTTGCCGATGGCGGGCAACTGGGTCTTGGCGCAGAGATCGGAATCTCCACGAGTCGCCTGCATGCCTACGGCCCCATGGGCGCCGAAGGACTCACCACCTTGCGCTTTGTGGTTGAAGGGCAGGGCCAAGTCCGTAGCTAGATGCACGCCGGCGCTTGGATGCGTCACAAGGGTATTGCGATCAACTACGCCCTCGCCTAGCAGGTAGAAAGAACGCCTGCGCTGGTTGCGAGGGCGTTGTTCATCTTCACCTGATTTATCTCGGAATGTGCAATTGAGCACCAAATCTCCCAACGCTTCGCAGTCGCCGATCGATCCGAAAGATCCCATCCAAGCCCTCGCGCTCGCCATCGCCGATGCAGCAGACGCAATGAAGGCGCTGGCTGTGCGCATCATCGATGTACGCGGCATTGTGTCGTACGCCGATTATGTGGTCGTATGTCACGGAACGAGCAATACACATACGCGTGCCATCGCCGAAGCCATCCGCAGCGATATCAAAGAAGCGGGCGGTGATCTTCGCCACATCGAAGGTGCAAACAGCAACGAATGGATACTGCTCGACTTCTTTGATGTGGTCGTGCACGTGTTCGTCGAAGATGCGCGCTACGAATACGCCATTGAGTCGCTCTTTGCGGATGCGCCGCGTGTGCCTTTCGAAAGCGAAGAACCTGAAACTACAGCACCGTACACCACCGAATACGACGACTGATGCGTCTGACGCTCATCACCATCGGTAAACCACGATCCAAAGCGACGCGTGCGCTGATCAAAGAATACGGAGAGCGACTGTCGCGCTATGGACGGTTTGAGCACGTCATTGTTTCAGACCGCCAAAAGGGCGATGTGGCGCAGATTCGAAAGCAACAATCTGACGCGTTGCTGCAAGCTGTCCCAGCCCGTGCCAAAATCATCGTCTTAGACGAACGCGGGGAAACATGGACCAGCGAAGCGCTGGCAGAACACATGGCGAACGATGCGCTCCACGGCCATAGCCACTGGGCATTGTTGATCGGTGGCTCCGACGGCCACGACCCCTCGCTGCGCGAACATGCCGACAAGCTATGGTCGCTGTCGAAGCTCACCCTACCCCACGATCTAGCGGCGATTTTGGTCACCGAGCAACTTTACCGCGCTATGACCATTCAAAACGGTGAGCCCTATCACCGGGGTGGATGAGTTCACGACAGGACCAAAAACCTACGTAGCTTCGGCATCTTACAAGCTTAGGTGTCGGCAGACCGCGCGTTGCGCCAAAATATTTTCGGGCAGATACGCAACTTTTGGCGCGTATCTCCGATAACACTCCATGGTGATTTCAACCACGGAGGTTATCGTGTCAGAAGGTATTTTCGTATCGAGTGCATCGCTATCCGCACAGCATGCAGCGGCGGACGGCGGGAGTTTTGCAGCGAGTGCAGCGGAAATGGACGCGGCATTGCGCGCATACCGCGCACGGGCGTTGCGCGAACGGGAGGCGGAGCTTTCGCGGGCAAAGGTCACGCCGACGCTCAGGGCGTATAGCGGCATCGAGCACCTATTGAGTTTGCTTGCGCCCACCTGTTGTGCGCTATGCGATGACGATGTGCGCGGCGTGCAAGCGCCGATTTGCGAACGGTGCGAAGCTTCGCTGCAATCGCGGCGCACGGCTCTTACGTTCGGAGACGTATGGTCGCCGTTTCAGCATGCCGAACAAGCGCGGCGGGCGGTCAGTCGACTCAAATATCACGGCGAGCGCTGGCGTGGTTTTCAATTGGCACAATACGCCGCCCTCTCGTGGCTCTCCGCTTTCGAAGACGAAGTGGACGCACAAGATGTGCTGATCCCTATCCCGTTGACCGCGCAACGCATTCGCAGTCGCGGATTCAACCAGGCGCAGGTGCTTGTCAGCGGCATCCAACGACGGGTGCGTCTGCGCGCCTGCACCAATACCCTTTGGCGCCCCCACGCGGATCAGCAGGATCAAAAGCACCTCAGCCGACAGGAGCGGCTTGTGCGTCACAACCCTTTTGTGGTCCGTAGTGGCCTTGCAAAACACACACGCGTATGGCTCGTCGATGACGTCATCACGACAGGAACCACCCTACAACAAGCGGCCGAACGTTTAGAAGAAGCAGGACTCAAGCCCGTTGGCGCCATCACGTTGACCTATACGCGTTAAGCGCGTTTCGCAGGTATGCTCGAGCCCACAACGCCCGCTCCGGCGCGGCTTGCTTGACGCAGATAGAAGGGGCGCGCTAAACCTTCGAGTTGAACCTGAAGGGTTACGAATCGGACGGTTTACGTCGATTCCTCCGACGAGCTTGAAGCAGTGGGGCACGATGAAGGGGCATCTCATTACAGCGGTTTCTGCGGCGATGCTACTGGTCAATCTCGGCGCATACGCCGCAGAAGTCACAGACATTACCCAACCGACCAGTGAAGACAAAGACGTCGGAATTCATTTCGGTGTGCGCTACAATTTCTCGCGTGACACCGGACAAATCTCGCGTGAACAGCCCTGCAAAGCGGGCGTTACAGAAAACGCTCAAGGTCTGAAACGCTGCGCCGAAGATGCCCACGTGCTCAACCGAGAGCTCGATTACGAGCGCAACAACCAGTGGTTAGACCTGGACTTCCGCGTCGGCTTTTCCCGCCGCTTCGACCTACGTTTGGTACTGCCCATCGGTGTCAGCGATGCAGCGCGTTACGCCTTCGCAGAGGATGTGTCGACGCAGAACTCCACCATCGAACCAGGAACCATCAATTACACAGCGGATTACTTCAATAGTTACCGTTATTTCGTCATCTCCGATGGCTGGCAACCGCCCAATCGTTCAGGACTTGGAGACCTGCAAATCCAGCTCAACTGGCTGGCCATGTCCCAAGCGCAACACAGCGAATGGGCCAATTTATTGCTCGGCATCACCTATATTGCCCCCACGGGTAAGGTGCGCCTCGGCGATAACACAGCCTACGGAAACGGCCTGCATTGGCTGCAAGCGCGTATCGCTGCAAGCCGCCAAATCTCTTTTGCGGAGCCTTATTTCCAAATGCTGTATTCAGCACCCCTTGGCGGCTCACGCGACATCTTCCCCACCGACGTACCCAACCAGTCGTACCATAAGCCAGGGCACAAACTCGATTTGGTGATCGGAACGGACTTTGAGCTCTATCGCGACAAAGAAAAAGACGTCGATGTTCGCATCGGCGTTGGGGCTTCGGCAGGTTTGCAGACCGCTGGGCTCGATCGTAGTCCGCTCTTCGAAGGTTTGGCAGCATCACCCTGCAACGGCGTGACACGCGCTCAAACACAAACTCCCACCGATGGTACGTCGTACGAGCCTTCTCCCAACAACGACTCCGCCCAATGTGGTTGGCTCACCCAACAGCCAGGCACCGCTGTGAACGGCGATTGGCGCAACGGCGCATACATTCATGATGGCTTGTCGACGCTCGCACCCACCTTTTATTTCGGTGCGCACGCACAAATTCTTGCGCAGTTTCACCGTAACATCGGGCTCAAACTCGCCGCATCGTGGTCCGCGTACACCAACCACCTCCTCACCAACGCAAACGTGGGCCAAGATCTGGATGGCAACGGGTCCGTCAACATGGATTACAATAGTTCGGAGCTCAACCCGAACTACAACGCGACCTACGATCGCCCAGGCCATCGTTTCTTAATTGAAGGCTTACGCAACCTCTCGTTCGGCGCAGAACTTTATACGCGCTTTTAATCCGTCTCTCGTTCGAGCGCGCGTTGATAGACGCGCTTTTTGGGGATTTTGAGCTGTTGCGCGAGCACGCGTGCGATGCTGCTCGCGCTCAGTTGTGCCGCGAAGAGTGCATCGATCCATGCGTCGAGGGCGGCATCGTCCGCATGTTCTGGCGGGGGCGCGTACATGCCTAGGACGATCTCTCCACGCCAGCCCTGCTGCTGCTCAAGTTGTTCGCGGACTTGTTGTGGATTTCCACGCACCCACGTTTCATGCAGTTTGGTGAGTTCGCGCGCCACCACGATCTGCGCTTCTGGTGCACAATCCTCTAGAACGCGCAGTGTCTTTTCGAGGCGTTTGGGGCTCTCGTAAGCGACCGTGGTGCCGCCGCGCGCAAGCCAGGCGTCGAGTCGCTCTTGGCGCGCACTCTCTTTGGTCGGCAGAAAGCCGATGAAGGTAAACTGGTCTGTGGGCAAGCCAGCACCGCTCAAAAATGCCGTCAACGCGCTCGCCCCAGGAATCACTTCTACGCGTATGTCGTGTTCATGCGCGGCGCGCACGAGCGTGTAGCCTGGATCTGAAATACAGGGTGTGCCCGCATCTGATACCAGCGCGGCGCTTTTTCCTTCCTTCAGATGTTCCAAGAGCGCGCCGATCTGCTGTGCATCACTATGGTCGTGGTAGGCCAACAGGCGCGTCCGAATCCCGAAATGGCGGAAGAGCCCGAGCGTGTGGCGTGTGTCTTCGGCAAAGCAGAGATCGACTTCGCGCAGGATACGTAGCGCGCGTTCGCTGATGTCTTCGAGGTTACCGATGGGGGTGGCGACGATGTAGAGGGTCATGATGCTCGGGGGCAAAAACGGCAGGCGCCAGCGGGTCACAGGGCGACTCACGCTGGCGCGGCGTTGTCTACGTGGCCCAAAGGGACCCGAAGGTCTTAGTCGATACTCAAGCCGAGATCACTGCGCATTTCGAAGAATTCTTCGGAGACGGCAAAGATGATCAGTTCGCGGATCTTATCTTGTGCGGTTGCTTTACCAATACCGTGCGGTTCATCTTTGATGATACGGCATGCGGTAATCAGGTCACCACACAGCAGGAGCCCTACGCGGTTGGCGGTATGGTCAACTGCGCGCAGCCAACGCGAGAGCGAGGGGTTTTGTCCTGACTCGAGGATGGCTTGGACTGCTTGTCGGATACGGGCTTGGACTTGTTCTGGTTGACGCTGCACTGCGTGCGCGATGCGTTGTGCTGCCTCGACGTCGGTTGCACCAACGATCTGACCTGTGACGGCTGCGAGTGCGCCAGCGAGGACGTTACGCAGGTAGTCGGTCGATGGCAGTGCGGACGCGAGGTAGAACTCTGGGCGCATCAGGGTCGTCATCTTTCCTACTTCGAAGAGAAGATCACGCTCTGGCTTGGCTTGGAGCATGTCGTTTCCGACGATGATGGCAGCGGGCTCGGTATTCGCGTTGCGCAGGCCGTTTTCCTCGCGTCGGCTGTACATATCGGTGGGCGCGGCGCCTACGAGTCGCACAGCATGCTGCATTGCGCGCGTCATCGGCATGGGCTCGTTGATATCTACGCGGTCTTTACGACGGTGGATGCCTTCGTCGCGGATATCGCCGGCATAGGGTCGCACGTGGCTTCCCATCAACTGCATCAGGTCGGTCAACAAGGGGTCGAGTTCTGGATGACGCACGTGTCGCCATTGCTCGCGCGAGAAGGCTTTACGTGGGTGCTGAACGCCTTGTGCGACGCCTTCTTCGTAGATGGGTCGTTCGGTATTGTTGGCGACGTTGAACATCACCAAGGCTGCGGCCATGTTCCATGCGCGGTCGATATCTTTCTTGGCCAAGTAGGCTTCGAACAGTGCGCGGTAGCTTTCAACGCGTACGGGCGCTTGGGCGATCATGCGGCGATGCGCTGCGATCGCGTCCTCTGGGTCTTCGCCATGCTCGGAGTAGAGTGCGGCGAGGATTTCCAAGAGCTCGACGTCCGCGGGGTCCATATCCGATGCGTAACGGAACGCTTGGATCGCCTTTTGCGGTTTATCGAGGCGCGAGCGATATACTTCTCCAAGGTTCTTGAAGAGGAGTTTGCGCAGTGCGCGCGCTTGTTGCGAGTTGTCGTTCGCGATGCGCTCGAGCATTCTTCCGTAAGACTTCTCAAGGCCTTTCCAGTCGCGTTTTTCGGTCAGGATGGCATCGAGGTCTTGGAATGCTTCAAGGAAGGTCGGATCGTTATCGAGAACGACGTTGAGGAAGTTTACTGCCTCTTCTTCGTTGCCGATTTGATCACGGAACATCAGCGCGATGGTGTAGAAGTATTTCGTTCTACGCTCTGGGTTGGTTTCGCTCTTGGCGAGTACGCCCAGAACCTCGGTGGCGCGCTGCCAGTTGCTGTCTTCCTGGTAGGCTTTGAGCAGTTGGATGAGCGCTTGGCGCGAGTTCGGCTGCAGCTCGACCGCGGCACGGAAGTGATCGATGGCGCGCTTGATGTCGCCGAGCTCCATGTGCGCGTTCCCTAGATCCATCAACAGCTCAAAGCGGTCGAGCGGATCGGTGGTGTGCGCGAGCAAGCGGCTCTTGGCATCAATCACGAGTGCGGGGTCGTCGCCCTCGTCCGACAGGTCCACAAGGCCACGTAACGCAGCGCTGTGGTTTTCGTCGATTGCGAGTGCTTCTTGGTAGCTTTGCTGCGCACCGATCTCATCGCCATCTGCAGCTTGGTAGCGTGCTAGGGTTGCCCAGCCGTCCGCTTGGTCCTTGGGCTCAAGACCGTGTTGCCACGCAGCCAAGTAGTCTTTTTGGTAATCGACTGCCGCGCTGGTTTGTCCCAGACGCGATTGGACGACAGCCATGTGCTTGAGCGCATCGCCGTGTGCTGGGGCAAGGTCCAGGGCTCGTCGGTATTCTTCCGCTGCGTCGGTATCGTAGGCCAGCTCTTCGCAGCTACGTCCTAGCAGGTAACGCAGGTGCGCTTGGTCTTCGGGTGCTGTTTGGTAACGCTCGTCGTTGAGCAACAGCTCAAGCAGCGGTCGTGCACGCTCCCAGCGCTCTTCTTGGATATTGATGTCCACGAGCGGCGCAGCGGCGTAGATGTTGGTTGGATCGAGGTCGATCGCTTCCTCGTACAGATCGCGCGCGCCAGCGGTGTCACCGAGTTGGCTCGCATGGATGTCGGCAATTGCTGCCAACAGTTCCGAGCGGATTTCGAGTTCGCGTGTGATCTCGATGCGCGTGCGCAGCGCGTGGATGGCTTCTTCCCACTGACCGGCTGCGTGGTGGCTTTCGTACAGCCCTTGCAGACCATCGATGTCTTCCTCGTTCGCAGCCAGCACTTGCTGGTAGCGGTTGGTAGCATCGGTGGGTCGTTGCAGTTGTTCGATGAGCAGTTTACCGGACGAAAGCAGCGCGGTGCGACGCAGATCTGCTTCTTCGGCTGCTTCGGCCAGCGCATCCCAGTGCGCAACGGCGTTATCGTAGCGCTCGAGTTCTGTGCTGATCTCAGCCGCGCGTTGCAGTGCATGGTTATGCGTTGGCAGCGCTTGGACTGCGCCTTCGAAGGCTTCAAGTGCGCGTTCTGGCGACTCGAGCTGCTGGTATTGGATGGTTCCGAGTGCATCGAGCACTTCTGCGCGCTCTTCGCCTTCGACAACGCCGGCGTGACGCTCAAAGGTATCGACCAGGTCGTACCAGCGCTCTTGTTCTTCGAAGATGCGCTCGAGCGTATCGAAGGTATCGAGGTGATCTGGAACGGCTTGGAGCGCACTTTGCAGTGCGTTCACGGCACGATCGATATCCTCAAAGACAACTTCGTGGACGTACGCTTGCTTGTTGTAGAGCTCGACCTGCAGTTCAGGCGTTGCATCGACGGTGGCGCGTCGGTCCAAGATCTCGACGTAGTCGTCCCACATCTCATTGCGTCCGTAGAGCGCTTCAAGAGCTTCCATGGAAGCGATGTGGTTGGGATCGCCCATGAGCACATCTTGGAAGGCATCGATCGCTTTCTCGTCATCGCGGACGTTGTCACGCCAGAGCTCTGCGATACGCACGCGCAGTGGGGTTTGCTCTGCAGGCTCGTAAATGTGCATCAAGCGGCGATCGAGCACGTCAATGAGCTCGGTCCATGCACCGCGGTCGGTCTGGATGCGCTCGAGCGCGTCGAGGGCTTGCGCGTCTTGGTCGTTGATGTCGAGCGCTTCGTAGAGGGCGTCTGCAGCGGCGGGGAATTCCGCGCGCATTTCTTCGTGCACGCGGGCCATTTCGCGCAGGAGTCGTCCTTGCTCTTCGGGCTCGTAGGTGACGTCGATGCGGCGTCGCAGAATCTCGACCAAGGCATCCCAGTTTTCGTTGCGACGATGGATGCTTTCGAGGGCGAGGATCGCACGCTCGTTCTCTGCGTCCACGGCCAATGCACGCTCGTAGAAGGCCTCGGCCATATCGAGCTCTTGGAGTTCTTCGTCGTAGAGACGACCCGCGGCCAACATGAGCGGCAATGCGTCTTCTTCGCCGGTGTCTTGGCTGACGTCTCCAATGAGCGAGACATACTCTTGGGCGAGGTGCGCCCACTGGTTCGATGCACCGGCCAAGGTTTCGACTTCTTGGCGGAGATCATCGTCGAGTGGCGCTTCGCGCAGCGCTGCAAAGAAGATGTAATACGCGTCTTCTTTGCGATCGAGTTGGTCACGGTACACTTCTGCGGCTTTACGCAACGTGGCAACTTTCTCCCACGAATCGTCGATGACTTCGATGCGGTCAACGTGCAGCGACGCCAGCGCCTCCCACTCGTTGAGCTCTGCGTAAAGTCGCTCGAGTTCTGCGATGCCCTGATCGTCGGTGAGATCCAAGTCGACCACATGCTCCCATGCGTCGGCGGCTTTATTCGGATCGGGCGCATCGGTGGTCCAGATGCCTGCGATGCGGCGGTAGAGTTCGATCTTCTCTACGTCATCTTGCGCGAGTTCTGCTTTTTCTTCGAGGACACCCACGAGCTCTGGCCACTGCGATTCCATGGCGTAGAGATCGTCGAGGCGTTGGAGTGCTTCTTCGTGTCCGGGGACGCGGGTACGCACTTCGGTCCATGCGCCGATGGCTTTCTTATTATCGCTCAGAACATCGCTGTAGATGCCACCGAGTCGTTCGTAGACTGCGGGCAGTTCTTCTTCTGCCAGCTGCTGGAGCTCCAGCTGTCGCTCGTAGTTTTGCGCGAGGGAGGCTTCATCGCCCATGCGCTCATAGAGGATGCGCAGGCCAGCCAAGGCTTCGGCATCTTCAGGTGCGATGGCGAGGACGTGCTTCCAGTTCTCGACGCCTTCGAAGTCGTTTTCGAGTTGCCAGCTTTGGATGCTTGCAATGCGGCGGTAGAGGTCTGCGCGCTCTTCGTCGCTCTCCGAAGTATCGATGAGCTTGCGGTAGGTTTCCACGAGCTCCATCGGCTCGTCCGCACCGTGGTGCAGTGTGGCGAGCGCAAGGAGTGCATCGCGGTCGCCTGGGGTCTCGGCGAGCAGGCGGTTCCAGCAGTCGACCGCTTCTTCGGGTCGGCCGAGGGCGGTTTCGTTGAGTTGTGCCATTTGGCGCAGGAGCAAGGCACGCTCTTGGCTTTCTTGGGCCAACAGCAATTGCTGCTCAAAGTTCTCGTAGAGCGCTTCCCAGTTTTCGGTCTCGATGTAGATGTTTTCGAGGGCTTTGAGTGCCTCGTGGTTATCTGGTTTGAGATCGAGCGCTTCGACCCAGGTGGCTTCGGCGGCGCCGATATCTTGGAGCTCGTTGTGGAAGAGGCGTGCGTGGCGCACGGTCAAATCCGAGAGCGCATCGCTTTCGAAGACCACTTCGCGGCGTCTACCGAGGATTTCGCTGAGCTCTGGCCAGCGCTCTTGGCTGACGTAGAGTTTATCGAGCGACTCCAAGCTGACGGCGTCTTCGGGTTGTACTTCGAGGGCGGTGAGCCAAGCGTTTTCTGCAGAGGTCTCATCTTGCAGATGGTCATAGGCGACGCTGGCCATACGGCGTGCGATCTCTGCGCGATCGTCATCATCGGGATCGGCGTAGAGCACATTGCTGTAGCCTTCGAAGGCGTCTTGCCAGAGGCCATGCTCTTGGGCGAGGTCTTCGATGGCATCGCGCGCGATGGCGTCGCTTGGGCGTTCCACGAGCGCGCGCGCCCAGCTTTGGAGCGCTGCGGCGGGGTCTTGGAGCTCGCCCGCTTGCAGGCGCGCCATCTCCACCAAGAAGGTGTAGCGATCATCGGGCGAGTCTGCGTGTTCGGCGCGTACTTCGTAGAGGGCGACGAGTTCGGTCCAGGCTTCGCGTGTGCGGTAGATCGGATCGAGGATACCCGCGATTTCTTCGACTTCGGTACCTGTGGCCGCCATGCCTTCGAGTGCGGCGATGGCATCGTCGTTGTCTGCGTTGGTTTGCAGGACTTCTTGGTAGACGCGGATGGCTTCTGGGCCGTCGTCGATGAACTCTTGGAGCACATTCGCTTGGCGCAGGCGCAAGCCGTTGCGTGCGGCTTCGCTGTCTGCTGCGTCGATGCGCTGGCGGAGGACTTCGACCAAGGTCTCCCACTGGCCGGTTTGTTGGTAGAGGCGATCGAGTGCTTCGAGCGCTTCTTTGTCTTGGGGTTGTTCTTCCTGAACGCGCACGTAGGCTTCGATGGCGCCACTGACGTCATCGAGGCGCTCTTCGCGCACGCGTGCGAGGCGCACGCCCACGTCGCGTCGCATGGATGCTTCGGGTGCGTCATCGCGCGCTTGGTCGTAGACTTCTGCGAGTTCTTCCCAGTTTTCTAGGCGTTCGCTGAGTTCTTCGAGGCGCGGCGGATCGTTCGCCTCGGGTGCTTCTTCGAAAGCTTGGCGTAACGAGGCAAAGGCTGCCTCATCTTCTTCCAAACGATGCTGGTATAGATCGGTGTTTTCGATGAGCAGTGCGCGTCGTTCCGCCGGCTCAAAGGCTTGGTCGAGGCGCACCAGGTTCAGTCGTGCGACTTCGCTCCAGAGCTCGGCGTTGCGGTAGATGCCATCGAGCACTTTGGCGGCTTCTGTGACGGCATCGCCGCGCTCGATCATGGATTCGAGTGCGTTGACGGAGCCTTCGTGCGCCGGGTTTTTGCTCAGAATGTGCGCGTAATCTTGCAGTGCGCCTTGGAGGTCCGCGAGTTCGTTTTCACGCAGTGTTGCGCGGCGCCACATGAGATCGAGGCTTTCTTCGTCACTTGCATGGGCGAGTTTTTGCTCGAGCACTTCTTGGAGCGCATCGTAGTTCTCGGTGCGTACCAAGGTTTCATCGAGCGCATCGAGCGCTTGTCGGTCGCCTGGCACGAGCGCGAGGGCTGCGCGGTAGGCGTCTGCGGCACGATCGTCGTCTTCGAGGCCTTGTGCGAGCACGAGTCCGCGCTGCATGTGCAGGTCGCGTTGTGTTTGTGCGTCGCCGGCAGCTTCGATTTTCGCCTCGTAGGTTTCCACCAGGTCTTCCCAGCGGCCGCCTTGTTCGTACAGGCGCTCGAGTTCATTGAGCGCGCGTGTATTGGCGGGGTCACCGAGCGTGATACCACGGAGGACTTCGATGGCTTCGTGAACATCGCCGAGTTGGTTTTCGTAAAGCGATGCGGCACGGAAGTGGAGTTCTTGTGCTTTTTCGCCTTCGGCCAGATCGGCTTTGCGTTGGACGATTTCAACGAGTTCGGGCCACTCTTGGGCATCTTGGTAGATGGTATCGAGGGCATCGAGCGCAGCGGCATCGTTGGGCTCTGCGTCCAAGACCTGTCGCCATGCGTCGGCCGCGCCTTCCACATCGCCAAGGTGCTCTCTGCGCAGCACAGCGACGCGGGTGCGGTAGTCGACGGCGGTTTCTGGGTTTGCGACTTCGTCTGCGAGCTCATCGAGGAGCTGTGCGAGATCGCTCCAGCGGCTTGCGACTTCGGCTTCGCGGTAGATTTGCGCAAGGAGGTCTTGGTCTTCGGGGAATTCACGCAACGCGTTTTGGAGCGTATCGAAGGCTGCGTTGTGGTCTTCGAGCGCGCTCGACTGCATGCGCGCGATACGGTGGAAAACGGCTTTGCGTTTCTCTGGGTCTTGTTCCCACTGCATGCTCGCGGCCAGGACGCGGCAGAGTGCTTCGTCGTCCTCGTCATCGGCGTAGAGGGGTTCCAAGATGGCCGAAGCGCGCAGTGCTGCGTCTTCGTTGTGCAGGAGCGTCTCAAGGTATGCGCGCGCTTCCTCGTGACGTGGCGATACTTGCACCACGTCTTGGAGGAGCGAGAGCGTGCGATCGACATCGCCGAGCGCGTGGTCGGTCAGTTGTGCCAATCGGAGCTTGAGCTCGAGTTGCTTGGCGGATCCTGGCGATTGTTGGGCGATGCGTCGATCGATGATCTCTGCTTGCGAGGTAGGATCGTCGAGGGCCTCGTACAGTGCGTCGAGCGCTTCGAGTGCTTCGGAGTCTTCGGGGTCTTCGGCAAGAACGTCGTTCCAGACGCCGACGGCGGCATCTCCGTCTTCGAGGCGTGTGGCGTAGACTTCCGCGAGTTTACCGCGCGTGAGGCGGCGGTCCATCGCGTCTTCTTGCAGGTTGATGTTTTCGATCAACACGTCGACGAGGTCGTTCCAGCGCTCTGCGCGTGGAAGCAGGTCGTTCGAGAGGATACGACGCGACGCCCAATGTGCGGGCTCGATGAGCAGGACGCGTTGCTGGGCATCGATGGCCGCGTCGATGTCTTCGATACGGCTGTCATACAGGTCGGCAAGGCGCTCACCCCACGCGACTGCAAGCGCGCGCTCTTCGTCGGTGTTTTGCGGTGCGGACTCGAAGATTTCCTCGTACAGCGAAACGACATCTGCCCAGTTGCGTCGTCGCTCTGCGGCGGCCTCGACTTGCTCACGTGCACGGTCGGAGCTCGGATCGACGAGCAGCACACGCGACCACGCGTCGAACGCAGCGTCGAAGTCGTGCAGGGTATCGCTTTGCAGTTCCCCAACGCGGCTGAGGAGCTGAACACGCGCATCGTCGCTCTGGGCGTGCTCTGCTTGGATCTCAAGCATGTTGACCACGCCGCGCCAGTCGTTGGCGCGCTCGTAGACAGGTTGCAGCGTTTGTGCGGCCAACGATTCTACGTCTGGGTTTTCTACCAGTCGCTCGAGACCTTCGCGCGCGTCGCGATCTGTTGGGCGATCTTGCAGGATCGCCGCGTACGTGGCGATGGCGCTCTCTGGCTGATCGAGCGCATCGACGTACACTTGGGCGAGTTCTGCCCGGAGGCTGGTCGCCTCATCCTTGGGCGCATCCAGGATCAGCTGTTGCGTAACGTCGGCAAACGATGTGTAGTCTTCAGTTTGGTAATGCAGTTTGCGCAACGACAGGAGCACATCGCGATCGCCGGGGCGCAAGGCCAAAAGGTCCGTATAACGCTCGATGGCCGCGTAGGCATCTTCGCGCTCTTCTTCGTGCACGCGGCAGATTTCCGCGAGCACTTCTGCGGCTTGGGTTTCGTCTTGGGCTTTCTCGTATTGAAGCTCCAGTACATCGAGCAGGTCATCCCATGCTTCACGTCGACGGAAGATGCGCTCGCGCACGGACAGTGCTTCGTCATCGCCTGGGATCTGGCTCAGGATAGCATCTGCGGCGTCGAGTGCTGCGTCGTCATCATTGCGACGCACCTCGAGCATGTTTCCGTGCATGCGCGTGAGTTTGAGCCAGGCGTCACGGTGCGCGTCATCGCCTTCGAGTGCCATGCGGGCGTCGGCCCATGCGCTATCGAGGCTCTGCCAGTCGCCTGCGCGCTCTGCCGTATCGAGCATCGCACGGTAGAGCGGCTCTGCTTCGGGTCGAATCGCGAGTGCTTCGACATAATTTTGCAGCGCCGATTCTGGATCGCGCAACTGCTTCGCTTGCAGTTCAGCGAGGCGCACGAACAGATCGTAACGCGCGGCTGGCTCGTGCGTGTTTTCGAGAACGATCTCGAGCACTTGAGGCAACTTACGCACATCGTTGCGCGCCTCGTAAATCGGGGCGAGCAGGGTGGCTGCTTCTGCGTTGTCTGGCTCGATCGCCAAAATCCGCTCCAAAGAGCGTGTTGCTCGCTCGGGCGTATCGAGCTTATCGATGTAGGTACGGGAAGCGCGGAACAGTAGGTCGACTTGCGTGCTTGGATCTTCGACGCTTCCGGCCAAGCTTTCCGCTTGGCGCACGTATTCTGCCCACGCGTCCGTTTGAGCGTAGAAGTCCTCAAGCTCATCAAAGCGCTCGAGTTCCACGTAGGCTTTACGTACGGCATCGCGCGCGCGCGCGTTTTCTGGCTCGAGCTCCAACAGCTCTAGCCATACGTCCAGCGACTTTTCGGGCTCGTCGAGCCGATCGCTGTAAAGCTGGCCGAGCTTCAGCAGCGCCATGGAGCGCTCTTTGGGATCTTCGATGCCTGGCACACGTTTGGCCAGAACATCCGCGAGCGCGTCGTAGTCTTTCTCGCGATCGTAGATCTGTTCGAGGGCAGCGAGGGCCGCATCATCGCTCGGTTCCACTTGCAGGACCTCTTTCCAGAGAGATTCTGCGAGTTCACGGTCGCGCATACGCGTGGCGGCAAGGTCTGCAGCTTCGCGCAGGCGTGCCACGCCAGAATCGTCGGTAGCGAGCTCGTAGCGTCGACGCTTGATGTCGATCAGCTTGTCCCACTCACGGCGTTTCTCGTAGAGATCATCCAAACGATCGAGCGCTTTGGCATCGTCGGGATCGAGTGCGATAACCTCTTCCCAAGAACGAATCGCTTCGTTTTGGTTCGAGAAGCGTTCTTCATAAAGCTCTGCGATGGAGCGATAGAGGGTGATCTGCTCTTGGGGATCTGTGAGTACTGCGGCTTTGGCACGGAGTACTTCGACCAGATCGGGGTACCGCTTCATCTCTTCAAGACGCGCGGCCAGATCATTGAGCACATGGATGTTATGTGGCTCTACCTCTGCGAGCTGTTGCAGCGTGAGGACCACCTGTTGGTCTTGCTTGAGTTCGTTTTGATACAGACGCACCACTTTTCGAAGGAGCAACCCTTTGTGTGCGTTGTCCCCATCTGCGAGTGCACCGACCAAGGTACGCAATGCATCCGCTTGGTTGGCTTCGCGGTCGAGGGTGCCGTACAACGCCGCCGAAAGTTCCAATGCAGAACGTTCGGTTTTGTTGCGTCGTAGGACACGGCGCAGCGCATCGGCTGCTTTGTCCTCTTGGTCGAGCGCCATACAGAGATACGCTTGCAGGCGGTACGCTTCCTGATCTGCGTCCTCTACGCCAGCGGCTTCGAGCGATGCTTTGTAGACCCCATGGGCGCGGCGCCAGTTGCCTTTCTCAGCCCACTCCAAGGCTTGCCCGTCGATTTCGCCCCAATCGCCTGCTTCGTCGCGCAGTTGATTGGCGCGATCGCGATCGGCTGCGCCGTAGAAGGCCATCGCGTAGACGGAGGCACCGTCCGCGCCTGCTTCTTGGAGTGCGTTGGCGATGTCTTCGCTGGTAAAACGACGGTCGACGAGCGCGAAGAGCAGATCGCGCACGGCGACCACGCCGTCGTCTGCGTTTTGGACTGCCTCGACGACCAGGTCGACGATCTCTTGTTTCTCGGTATCGAGCTCAAACATCCGCGCGACAGCGCGACCATAGTACGCTGTGGCTACGCGTCCTGATGCTTCGCGCGCCGCGTCGATCATCAACGTGATGTATTCGTCGGACGCGGCGTCGATCTCGCCATGAACGGCGGGCAAGACGTCTGGAAGGGGTGCACCGATCGGCGCTGCCGGAACCTCCTCGTCGCCCGCTTTCTTTTTAACTGTACGTTTCACCGCGGCGCGCGGCGCTGCCGGTGCTGCGCTGCTTGCGCCGTCGTCTTCTAGCAGTTCGGAGCTAACTTCCACACCTTCTGCATCTTCGGCCAAGATGGCTTGGGCGGCGGCGATCCCTTGATCGAGCGATTCGAGCGATCCGCCGACTTGGGACTCCTGCACTTGTTTCGCCATGGTGTAGGCTTGGAGCGCAGACTCCGCGTCACGGGTCTCTTGGAGGTGGATCTCCCCGATCTTACTCAGGATCTCGACTTGTCGGTCCGCTTCAGGGGTTACGCGCAGTTCGGCGTTATACAGCTTAACAACCGTTCCCCAGTGCCCTTGTTGACGGAAGATCGCACGGGCATGCTCGAGCGGCTCCACAAAGGTTCTGTCGGACTTGAAGGCTTGGTTATAGAAGGGTATCGACTTTTCGCGGTTGAACAGCCGATCTTCGTAAACCTTACCTGCTGCGAACAATAGACGCGCGCGCACAGGTCCGTCATCCGAACAAACGGTGGTCACCATCGTCAAAAGAACGTTGGCGGCGTTGTCCCACGCGGCATCCTGCTCAAAAGCACCGACGACCGCATCGCCGAGCTCTGTTCCATCGGGCACAAGCTCCGCGAGCTCGGTCAGGATCTCTGTCTGGACGGCTTTATCCCCTAACAGGATCGCAGCGCTCGCAGCGATGGCTAGGTATTTCGCTCTGGTCGCGGGGTCTTCGACCGCACGCGCCCGTTCTGGGAGCTCTGTCGCAAGTGCGGCATAGTTTTCTTCTGCGGACCAAGCACGCTCGAGCGCGGCGAGGGCAGAAGCGTCTCCAGGTGTTTGATCGAGCGTTTCGAGAAGTTCCTTCGTATCCTTCGACATTGTCGTCGCTCTCCTTGCTTCCCCGATTGTACTCTTATCGCCAACTGACACGTGCAGCGGACGCGTGGTTCAATAGCTTATCACAAATGATGAAAAATGCTGCTCACTGCGTAAGTTGCTGCAGCTGGCTCCCGATCACGTTGCAACGGTTCCCGTCTTTTGCGGGGCTGCACCGGCGCAACGCCGTATCGAAAGCTTTGATCGCTTCTTTTTTATCTTCGTCTGATGCGCGCTCCCCCGAGCGTTGCAACAGCGCCAATCCTAAGGTCATATATACGGCGGCGTTGGTGTGGCCAGCTTCCACCGCTTCATTCAAAGCGTTGATCGCTTCGGTGATGCGTCCTGATTCGTACAGCGTCAACCCAAGCGCGCCCCGAAGGTCTGCATTGTCTGGGTTGTTTTCGATCGCGTTCTTAAATACGGCGACCGCTTCATCCGGAGCACCGTAGGCTGCATACAAATTGCCGAGTTGTACCCACGCAGCAATGAGCGAGAGATCGGCATGAATGGCTTGCGTGTAGGCATCGATGGCATCGCGAAACTGGCCGTCGTCCTCTAACAGACTTCCGAGGCGATAGTGCGCACCTGCCAAAGAAGGATCTCGCAAAGCTGCTGTGCGATACGCGTCGATCGCGCCTTCGAGATCGCCACGCTTCTCGCGTGCGTACCCCAGCTCATAAGGAGCATCTGCGCGTTTGGTATCGAGCTCAGCTGCCTTCTCTAAGGCGTCGACTGCACCGCCGGCGTTATTCAGCACGCGTGAGCGCGTATAGCCAAGATAAAACCAAGCGTTCGCGTTGGTGGGATCGATCGACGTCGCTTCCTCGAAAGAGCGAACCGCGGCAGTATCTTTTCCGGAGTTCAATTCTTCGACGCCTTTGGCCACCTGCCCCTCTGACTCGTTACGCGAAAGGTCACAACCTGTCGCAAGAACGAGCATCGCAAGGAGCACCCCTAAGCGATGTAACGACTTTATCATCCAACATCCTCCGGCAACACGGGCCGCTTGGAACATCTCACGATCACGGCACATACTAAGGGCTACACTGTAGCGCCCCAACCTCCGATTTCGCAAGCCATACAGACATTGGCGCATACTGAGCAGCCATTCACTTTGAACCGGCGCGGTCCCCGCGATCCTAGGTCAAGAAAATAAAAAGCAAAGCTTCACTGCTTTGCTTTCTTAAGGGTGCTTTTCTGCGCCGATCTTGATGATTATTCAGACACGAAGGTGAAGGGATAGTTAACGCGTACGATCCCGCCACCCTTAGGCTCTGGGAAGCGCCAACGCTGTACGCGCAATGCGATACATTCTTCTACGGCGCTGTTGTTCATGGTGGTGGAGCCGATGCGTGAGCTCGCTACGTTTCCGGACATATCGACGACAAAGGAGATAGTGATCTTTCCTTCGAGGTCTGGGTTACGTTGCAGTTGCTGGGTATAGCAAGCGCGGATCTCTCGACGGTGTTCACGGATAACACGCTCGATGATTTCGCGGTCCAGTTGTCCCTGAATGGATGCTGTACCTGGTTTGACCGCGACGCGTTTCTCTTCACGCTCGCTGAGGTTTGCGCGTTTGATGCCGGTTCCGGTGCCTGTGGAGCGACCGCGTACGGCCATGGGACCGATACCGAATCCGCCGCCACCGCCGACGGCGGAGCCGGTGGCCAAACCACCCCCGTGCGTTCCAAGACCGCCGGTTCCATACGATGCGCCGATCTCGGTGCCTTCTGCACCGCCGATCGCCACAACGTCAGTGTAGCTTCCTGCACCTTGGCCGAAGGCGGACCCACCTGCATAGCTATTCAATGCTGCGAGCGCACCCGTTTGCAAGGCTTCTTCACGTGCAGCGCCCCGCGCAAGCTCCGATACATCCCCCGATCCTTCGGTTGAACCGATGGTACCTTTGCGGTTTGTATCCTCGGCGCGCTCATCGCCTGCTCGGCCAGCCTCGCCGGCCACGATGGCGCCCTCGTTGTCTTCGGCATCATCCGAATCATCTTGCAGCCACTCGGGAACGTTTTCCTCTGGTGGCACATCTTCGGTGATCAACATCTGAACAAAGCGCGCGTTGATATTGAAGTCGTCCTTGGTGCCCATCGAGTAATCGGGCGGCATCAAATAACCGAGTCCGACGATCCCAAAGTGAATCAGGAAGGAGACGATGAAGGCGATAAGAAACGCGAGGTATGCTGCTGGGCGTATCCACGTGCCAGCGATGGCCGCAGGCTTGATGGACCGGTGCAAGAAGATCGACACGTGGCCGAAATCCAACCGTGCCCGTACGTCGACGGTCAAGGGGATGACAAACGCTCCGCCTTGATTCTTAACGACGCCCTGCGCGATCGCATCTTCGATGGTGTAGCGCTCCGAGCCGACGAACAATTCCCCCGTCATACCCTGGAGTAGACGCAGCATCGGCTCGCCCTCGCCTTCACGGGCGTCGAGGAGCAGGTGATCTGTTTTTAGGAGGGGGTCGTCGAGTCCAACGGTACTCTCGTTGCTGGGACCGATGGTGAGGTTTTCCGCAGGATTGTAGAGTTCATCGAGCAGAACGTTGTCGCGCCACAGCACCGCCATTTCGACGGTACCGTCGGTGCGTGCGGGCCGCGAGAGATAACGGCGAGAATAAGTGATGATCGCTGGTACAGCATCCACGGGCGGAGCGCCGGGTGCAGCGCCTGCGGCGCGCGGTTCGAAATACTTGAACCGAATGTCGGTCGCGCCCACACGAATCACGTCGCCGTTGCGCAGCGTTTGCTTGTTGACGCGCTCGCCGTTGACGAACGTTCCGCGCCCCGAGCCCAAGTCGATGATCGCTGGGCGTTCATCTTCACCAAGCTCGATCAGGGCGTGTACGCGGCTGACGGTATCATCTGGAATATGCAGATCCACGCGATCGTGCGACCCGATTTTCACAGGTGCTGATGCGTCGAGCTGCGTCTCACTGACGGTCTCGCCTTGTACGATAATTTCGAAATTATATAGCTTTTGCGCCATTGTCCCCGCCTACATTCCTTTCAACGACACGTTCTGAATCGATACTTATTGCTCGTGTACCGACCGAATCATTTCGGGGATAAAATCTGCACGGATGTCGATGAGACTCGACTCTTTTCCGTGCCGCTGGCCACTCATCAGGTCACCTTCTGGACGGAGCAACGCACCTTCAACCGTATCGCCTTCGAAGTCGTATACGGTCTCTTTGGGCTGTCCGTCTCCGCCAGCTTCGTCTTGTGCAAAGCCGACAGACGCTACGCTCAACAAGAGCAGCGCAATGGCTGTATGGAGCATGCATTTCATGAATAGGACCTCAAATTGAATGATGGGCACTCAGACCCCCGTGCTACCATTAGACACCGGTCACGGAGAAAAGTTCCACCCAAGGTAAAGTTTTTGATATCGGTCTGGTTTAGGAGGCGTCGCCCGCGTCTTCTCGCAGGAATTCCATGAGCGTGTTGAGGGTTTCAATGCGCTGTTTGGCGTCCGCGAGCAACTTCGCGTCGGTCGATCCAGGCGTATTGACGACCTCGGTAAACCACTTGACGGCCTCATCATAGTTCCCACGCGCCTCTTGATGCAAGACACCCAGATTATAGAGTGCACGCACGTCGTGATCGCGCAGTTTCAGTACTTCTTTGTACTGCGTTTCCGCGCCATCCAAATCATCTAGGCCGCGTTTTGCCACGCCGTAAGAGAGCACGGCATCGACCAAGTTATCTTTGGACAGACGATCACGGTACTTCAGCACGGTCTCAAAGGCGTGGTGCGCCGCTTGGTAGTCACGGAAGTTCAGCGCCATGGCGCCGATATTCATCCACGCATCCAAGAACTCCGGATCGAGCTGAACGGCTCTTTGGAATTCTTTGTAGGCGGTGATCACGTCATCGTCTGCGAGCGAAATGAGTCCAAGTCGGTTGTGCAGCGGCGCCTCGTCGATACCGAAGAGAATCGCGTTTTCGCACACTTGGCGCGCGAGGTCGAGCTGGCCCATTTCGTGGTAGATTCGTGCAAGATCCGCGTAGGCGGTTGCGTTACGAGCATCACCGCCCAACGCGAAACGAAGGTGGTCGATCGCGGTCTGCGCGGTCGCACGGGTAAGTTTCCCGTTTTTCAGGTTTTCGTTGCGTGAGATCAAGGCGAGGTTGATGTTGCAACCAGGGGCTGTCTGCGAGCGTTCTACACAGCGCTCAAAGATTTCGCGCGCACCTGCGACGTCGCCGTCGGCAAGGCGCAACATCCCCAAGTTCGCCATACCTCGCGTATAGGTATCGCTACTTTCGGTCGCTTTTTCCCACCATTCGATGGCGGTATTCACATCGCCTTGCTCGTAAGCGAGCAAGCCGAGGTTGAACATCACATCGCCGTCGTCTGGACGCTCTTTCAATACGGCTTTGAGCTGTTTCTCGATCGCTTTGTAATCGCGGTCTTCGCTCGTATTGCTTGCGAGGTATTCTTCGATGGCGGCGTCGACCTCTTTATCGAGTTTCTCTTGGCGCAGGGCTTCGAGCTGCTCTGGGGTCATTTCCGCTTCGGCGGCTTTCTGTTCCTTGCGCTCTTGGCGCGACAGACCGTCGTCGGTGGACTGTTTTCCGCCGCAGGCGCCAAAGGTGAGGACCGTGGCAACCGCGAACAAGACTAGCGTTGGCAAACGTAAAGTTTTCATAGGTTTATGTCGTTTCATTCTGCGGCTTCCTCGTCATTTTTACCGCCCTTCAACGCTTCGTTGTCGGTCGGAACGCTCGACTCATTTTTCGCATCGCCGCGCTGTTCGCGCATTTTCGCACGCGATCCGACGTATTCGCTCACATAGGGCTTGGCGCTATCGAAGCCAGGGCTGATGCGCACTTCGGAGCCCGATGCGAAGTCGCGATCGAGTTCTTGGAGCTGACGCGCAGCGAGGGCGGAGTACTCGTTAAACCAGCCGTTATCGCGGGCGACACGGATCGCTTGGTGGTAGTACTCCATCGCTTCTTGTTTGATGGCGTCTGCACGGTTTTCGATTTCGGTGCGGTACTCTTCTTCAACTAGGGGATCGAGGCCTGGTGGCACAGGGGCATCGATGAGCTGCTCAAAGAACACGTGACGCATCTGACCGAGTCGCGTCAGCGACGCGATCATCCAACCAGGACGTGCATACACGCGAATGACGGGGTCGAACGCCTGGGCGGCCTTGTTACCCATGTCGAGCTTCTTCTCGACGGCAGCGCGAATCGCTTGTTCTGTCTTGGCATTGAGGCTCACGCGCTCGAAATCGTCATAGATACGATCCGCGAGGCGGAACGCAGCACGGGAAACGGCGTCACGGGCGCTGGTGGTGAGTTTGGCGCGGTCTTCTGCGCTCATTTTCTCAACGAAGTTCACTGTATCTTGGTACATGCCGTAGCCAAGGTTCGCGTTGTTGCGCTCGAGATACATATCTCCTTGGCGCGCCATCGCTTCGACCGCGTGGCTTGGGCTATCTTTTCCGTGATTGCGTACGAAATCACGGTATTCGCGGATTGCGTACGAACCATCGCCACGCTCGTCTCGTACCTGAGCGATTTGGAACGCGGCGGTCGCTACAGCTTCTGGGCCATGCTCAGAGCTCTTGCGCGCGAGACGCTGGAAGGTTTTGTAGTTGTCGATGGCTTTGCTGTACTGCCCCAGACCTTTACGGAAGTCGGCGGCGTTCGCCATTGCGTTCAACGCGTGCTCACCATCGGGCTCCGCCGCCACGTACGCTTCGTAGTTATCCGCTGCGGTGTCGTAGATCGCCAAGCGGTGGAAGGTCTGTCCGAGCTCGTACAGTGTGGTGGGCACCAAGTCTGAATTGGGTGCGAGCACTGGCAACTGCTCGAGCAGCGAGATGGAGTAGTCGAGGTTGTCGATTTCACGGAACGAGATCGCAGCGTTGAGGATCGCGCGGTCAACGAACTCTGACGTCGGGTTGTCGTTTACGAAGTTGAAGAAGCAGTACGCTGATCCTTCGAAATCTTTACGCTGCTGTAGATCGCGGCACTCACGGAACGAAACCTGTTCACGCAGGGTGGTCAAACGGTTGGCGAAAGCACCTGAGTTCAGGCGGCTGCCTTGGAGTTTGTTGATCCACTCGCGCATTTCGCCCCATTTGCGCTGCAGTGCGAGCGAGTCGAGCAGGATGTCCGCGGATGCGACTGCGCGCTCACGATCGACGTCGTCACGCTCGAGCGCGAACTCACCGAAGCGTTTCACCGCTTCATCAAAGTGGTTGTAATCGTAGTAGATGAACGCGAGGACGTAATCGAGCTCCGCTGCCAGCTCTGCGTCGCTGGTGGAGGCAAGGTAGCGATCACACGCGGTCATCATGCGGGAGTATTCTGCCGGGATCTCTTCTTTTTCTGGGATCTCGGGCAGCTCCTCTCCTTCTTTCAGGCTCGTTTCGTCGGTGCCAAGGGTGGTGGGCTGGAGGTCCACCATCTTGGTGTACGCGAGGCAGCTTGTGTAGGCTGCATCGTTATCGAATTCGCCTTTTCCTTCGCCGATGGTAAGGACGCGCTCGTAGGCTTCTGCGGCTTCTGACCAGTCTTGGTTACGATAGAGCAGTTCCGCGTAGTAGTACCACATCGTGTACGCTTCGGTTCCATCTGGGAAGTTCGCGACGTAGTCTTCGTACAAGTTATAGGCGAGCGCGTAGTAGCGCTCGTTCTTGGTCGTTTGTGCTTGGTGGTGGAAGGTCGTGGCAACGAGGCGCAAGAGCCCTTCGATCTTGTCGGTGGTTTGTTCCTTGAGCTCGGGCGTCACGTCGTCGTAATCGAGCGCGGTGTTGTAGAGGTTCATCAGGCGGCGCAGCTCACGAACGACTTCGACGTCTTCAGAGCCTGGGCGCGTATTGTTTACGATCTCGGTCTGCCATCCCACGACGCGGAAGCTGTCTGGGTTGCGGGCGATCAGCGCACGCAATACGGCGTTCGCATCGGCGTAGAGACCTTGGTCACCGTAGATGAACGCAAGACGCTCAAGAAGGTTATCCGCTTGTTCGCGATTATCCGAGATCTTGTCGAACACCGCGGGCGCGACTTTTCCTTCGTAGACTTCCGAATAGAAGAGCGGCACGTCACGCAGCGCTTGTCGGGTGAGGGACAGCGCGCGGTTGCCCGCGGCTTCTTGTGCTCGGGATTCTTCGACGGCTTTGTACAACAGGTTCAATGCCGCGTTAAATCCACGCTTGTTGTTCGCTTGGTTGTAGAGCGCCCATGCTTTCTTAAAGAGCGCGTAGGCGTAGGCGGGGCTCTCGGGCGACTGGATCACGACGTCGTAATAGTCGATGGCTGCGACGAGGTTTCCGTCTTCGAAAGCGATTTCTCCCAGCATGAGCATGGCCTGTGGCAGGAACTCACTGGTGGGGTAGGAGCGCGCGAGCTCTTCGTAAATTTGCACTGCAGCGTCGCGCTGGTCGTACTGCAGGAAGTTGGAGCCGAGATAGTAGAGCACGGCATCCATTTCATCGAAGCTATCGCGATAACCTCGGTAGAGGTTTCCGTAGAGTGCGGCTGCCTCGCGCGCGTAACGCTCGGACTGCTCGAGGTCACCTTCTGCGGCGCGGCGGTAGGCTTGCGCACGTTGGGGGTTCGTACTCTCTTCGACGAACGCTTGGTCGCGTCGCTGGTAGGCACGCTCTTCGTAGAATTGCGTGCGCTCTGTGTAGAGTTCAGCGAGGCGGAACATATATTCCGCTTTTTTCGGGTTGCCGTCGGGTGTACCTTTCACGAGATCTGTCAAACGACGGATCGCTGTTTCGGTACGTTCGATCTCTTCGACAGGCACGGACTCGCGGAACCACGAATAGCCCTCATCGGGGCCTTTCTTGGCGTCTTCGAGCACGCGCTCACGTCCGGGAGCTTTGTCCTCGGAGGCTTTGACTTCTGTTTCGGCTTTATCGGGCGCTGCAAGAGCGGGGACCGACAAAAGGCATGCACACGCCACTAGGACGCGTGCGAGGAGGAAACGCGGGCTGCGATGCATAGATGTCATCTCGTTCGTACCGGCAATCATGATTTAAGTAGTGCGACCCACACGAGAGGTTCAGTTCGCTTCAATATCGCGGCATTGCGAATGAATATTGTAGGAGTAATATCCCAACTCATCGCGCCAATATTCCCCATCGAAGCGCCAGACGATCTGCTCGCTTGTAGCGCGAGCTCTCTTGGTTCCAGTATCTGTGCTCTGTAGTTCGCCTGCGATATCGCTCGACAGCGCGTTGGCTTCGGCGAGGTCGGTCTCGACCAAGATCGCGGAGCTCTCACGGTTTCTGGTCTCGAGCTCGGTCAGGATGGTGTTCAGGCGGTTGATGACCAAGCGTCCAGTGCTTCCGCGGCTGAGCGCGAGCTGCCCGACGGTATCGGCGTAGAGGAAATCACCGAGGTCGGAACGCGACCAAGATTCGGGAGATTCTTCGATATATTGGACCTCTGCGCGCAGGCGATCCATGAACGCCATGGCGCTCGAGAGAACGGTATCGCCGAGTGCTGCGTCAACGATCTGCTGCAAGCGCGGATCGAAGTCTCGGTTATCTCCGCTGCTTTCGCGTGCTTCGCGCAGGAATTCGTACGCGGTCTCGTTATCCAAGAAGCCGTCGATGGTAATTTGCAGCTCATCTTTGAGCGGTGCGTAAACGTATTGGAATTCGTCGAGCGCGAGGCGCACCTGATCGAACTGGCAGTTGTAGAAGAAAATGACCGCCTGCAGGATCGGCGCTTCTGGGTAATATTGATCGTTGAAGAACGGCGAGTTCAAGCTGTGCAAGTTGCCGAGCGCGCGGTTGTATTCATCGGTCTGGAAATAAGCCCAAGACGACTCGAACAGCGAATTGAGCCAGTACTTACTGTCTTGGCCGATGTTCGCGTAGTATTTGATCGCCTTGTCGTACTCTCCGGTGGAGTAGAACATGCGCGCCATGGTGATTTGCGCGAGCTGACCGATGTGCTCGAGTTTACGGCGTTCCTCACCGCGCGCATCTTTTACGCGTTGGAGAATGACGCCCAGGTCACGCGCCGCGCCATCTGCATCGTACTGACGTACGTGTGTGATCGCGGATAGGAAGCGCGCTTTGGGATAGAGTTCGGCGTTGGGCGATACTGCGGCCAAGTAGTCGATGGCGGCATCGAGTTCACCGGCGCCGTAATAATACTCGCCCAAGAGATAGGCGAACTCATCACGGTATTCAGGTTCGATGCGATCGGGGAACAGGCCCGCGAACTTGGATACGCGATCGAGCACTTCGTTATCGCCAGGAAGTCGACGTGCGATGGCGATCATCGAAGACGCGGCGTCTTGGAAATAAGGATGTGCTTCACCCTCTTCGATGATCTCGTCGAGAATGAGGCGTGCACCGTAGAGCAGCTCCATCTCTGCGAGCGTATGCATCAGTTCATACTGCGCGCGCTGGGCCAACGGCGTGCCGTAATCGGCGTTGATCATGACATCGTAAAAGACCAACGAAGCACGACGGAAGTCGCCGGCATCAAAAGCCGCGAGTCCTTCGTCCAGCTTTGGAGAAGTGGCTTCATTGGAGCGATCGGGCGCGACGTAATCCGTGTCCGCATGCACACGTGGTGCTGCGCTCGCGGCTTCATCGCCTTCCGCTTCCCCAATATCATCCGCCAATTCCTCGGCAGGTACTTCGTCATAGTCAGCATCAGATTGAGCGCTCGCTGCGGAGCTTACCATCAGTGCTGCCATCATCCATGCTGCGAATCGCGTTCGTCGCGCCATGCGTATCCACCCACTCTTTTTGCGAGCGCATTGCCCGGGTTCTCTCTGCCCCATTATCGAATGGGGCGCTGCTCCTCGTCGGCCATGCGCCGGCAACCGATATAACAGAGTTCTGGCGAACTAAGCCCAGCATCACGTCCGGATCCTGTATAAAAGACCTAGTCCTTCCAGAATCGCGAGCTTAGCGAGTCTCAAAAGAACCTGTCAAGCACAGCACTCATTTGCACCAAGGCGCATGACAATTCCGCACGTTGTCTTTGCCTATCGACGCAGATCAAGGCATACAGAACCATGCGCAAAGCCGTCGTCGTTGACACCTGCCGTAGGCACTGCCACGATCGCACGAGCGCAAAAGCGCAGGATTTCTTAAGTGACCAAATATATGTGCTACGCTTACGCGCACGAGACCTACCATCGACGCAGCGTCTGGGGAGAACCATGAATCATCTGTTGCATAAAACCGCGTTTGCCGTCCTCGCCACCGGCCTCATCGCCACTTTTGCTGCGTGCGATGGACAATACGGTGATCCTTGTACCTTCCCCAAAGCAGAACAACTGCGCGTTTGCGGTACAGGATCTGGGGACGCGCTCGGCACGTGCGTCGATCGCAACGCGCCAGACTGCGATAGTAAAATGTGCGCCGCACATGGCGAAGGCAAACCCTTCTGCACCATCAATTGCGAATCCGACGACGATTGCGAAACCGGTAGCACCTGCGAAACCGTCGTCGACGGATCCAGCAACATCTGCATCCCACAAGACCGTCAATAAACCGAAGCGGCGCTCAGGATGCAGCGTAAAAAGCGCTGCGATGATGCGCCGCGACCTTGCTCGCGCGCAGATCTACCGCAATGACGTCAAAACGCGCGCGATGACGACGCCAGAGAGGATTGCGTTGCAGCCATAGCTGTGCAGCGATCGTTAACTTGCGCTGCTTGGTGCGCGTAATGCTGTCTTCAGCCCGTGGTCCGCGCTGCGTCCAACGACTGCGCACCTCCACAAAGACGAGCTGTTCGCCATCAAGTGCGACCAAATCCAGTTCACCCGCGCGAAAATACACATTGCGCGCCAAGATTTGCCAGCCCTGCAACGAGGCCACATAGCGCGCGGCGATCTCTTCGCCTTCACGTCCACGCTCGCGCCGCAGCGCCGGTGCGGTCCCCTCTCCCAGCCGCCGTTCTTTACGATCATCCATCATCCGACTCCTAAGCTTGTCGCCTGCCCATTGCAGGCGCTCTTCTTAGTTATCGGTTCTGCGCTTCAAAAGTTGCGGCCACCGGTGCAAAAGATTTGCGATGGTGGGCACAAGCCCCGTGAATACGGAGAGCTTCGAGGTGCATCTTCGTGGGATAACCTTTGTGCTTATCAAAGCCATACATCGGAAATTCGTCGTGCAGGGCCATCATCCAAGCATCGCGTTGCACTTTGGCGAGGATGGATGCGGATGCCACAGCAAGTGATCGCGCATCCCCTTTCACAATGGCTTGTTGGGGGTGCGCGAAATCCGGCAGGATTTGCTTGCCGTCGACGACCACCAAGAACTTCTCTTTCGAGAGTTGGGTGGACGCGATCACTTTCAACGCACAAGCGCGCATGCCCCAGAGGGATGCGCCAAGGACGTTGCGGCGATCGACTTCTTCTACAGACACGTGGTCGAACACGGCGTGGGGTGCTGTTTGCAGGATCACGTCACAGAGAGCTTCGCGCGCTGTTGCGCTCAGTTTCTTTGAGTCTGTGATGCCGTCACACCAATCGAGCGCGTGCAGATCGAGTAGCACGGCGCCTGTGGTGACCGGTCCAGCCAGCGGTCCTCTGCCCGCCTCGTCCACGCCCAAAACCCAACGATAGCCTGCGGCAAGGGCTTCCTTCTCGATGTGACCGACAGGAAGATCTGCGACAGGCTTCGAAGAGAATAACGCGATTTGGCGCGCAGCCAAAGCTTACCAGGTGCGTTTTTCGCGGATGCGAGCAGCTTTTCCGAAGAGGTTTCGGAGGTAGTAAAGCTTCGCGCGACGTACGCTACCGCGGCGTGCGACTTCGATTTTCGCAACGCGGGGGCTGTGTACTGGGAAAACACGCTCTACGCCCACACCGTAAGAGATCTTACGAACGGTGATCGTGCGTCGGATACCGCCGCGCTTTTGTCCGATCAACACGCCCTCGAACACTTGGATGCGCTCTTTTTCACCGTCCACGATGCGGTAGTGGACTTTGAGGGTGTCGCCTGGGCCAAACGAAGGCAGCGCGTCATCGGCGGGACGTTGCTGTTGGGCTTCGATTTTATCGATAAGGGGATGAACGCTCATGAAACCGATCTCCTTTGGATCACGTGCCTTCACGTCTCCTAGGACGGGCACAGGGGAGGGAGCTAGTCGCATGATTCCGCGCTGTCGTCAACCATGTGCCATGCAGAAAACACATTTTTTTCATCATTATCCGCGCTTAAACGTCCTCGCGACGCGGATCCTCAGACGCGGGATCCAAGTTCGGCGCGTCCCGTTTCGCGGTTTCGCTGCCCCACTGACTACGCGTCGGCTCATACCAGCGCGGGTCCACTTCGATGCGCGCGTCCTCGAGTAGGCGTCGATCCGCACGGCTGAGCGTCATCTCTGCCCATAGATCCGGGCGCCGATGCTGTGTGCGCAATAGACCGACTTTTCTGCGCCACTTGGCGATGCGTCCATGATCACCGGAGCGCAGGATATCTGGAACCTCATCGCCTTCGAAATCGAAAGGCCGCGTAAAATGCGGATGCTCAAGCGTGCCATCCTGAAAGCTCTCGAGCTGAATGGAGGCTTCGTTACCGACAACACCATCGAGCAGGCGGGCTACGGCATCAATGAGGAGAAACGCCGCCGGTTCGCCACCGCTCAGCACGAAATCGCCTATGGAGATCTCATGATCGACGTATTCAGTGACAAAGCGCTCATCGATCCCCTCGTAACGGCCGCAGACCACAATGAACCCGGGTTTACGGGCGAGATCTTCGACGATATTTTGGGTCAGGCGCGCGCCTTGGGGCGAAAGGAGGATCACCGGACGTGGCTGCGTGCTCTGTTCGTGCGCTGCTTCCACGGCGGCTTTCATTTCCGTCGCACGCATCACCATACCGGCGCCGCCGCCGTAAGGTGTGTCGTCCACGGTGCCGTGCAGGTCTTGGGCGAAGGCACGCGGATTGATGCAATCTACGCGTAGACTTCCTTTGGCGATGGCTCGCCCTGGGATCGACACTTGCAAAGGTGCGTCAAAAAACTCCGGAAACAGCGTTAACGCCGTCACGTGCATGCTTAACCTCCCAAGATGCTGCCGGTCAGGAGGGATCGAGCCAGTGGATATCCACCACGATGGTCCCGCCTTCGAGATCGATTTCCCCTACCCAAGGATCCATGAACGGCACATCGACGTGTCCACGGGGCGTGCGAATCACCAGCATGTCACCGGCGCCAAAGTTTTGCACGACGCGCACGACGCCGATCTCTTGGCCTTGATCATCGATGGCTTTGAGTCCCGCGAGTTGCCAGTGATAGTAGGTGTCGTCTTCTTCGATGGGCTCAAACGCATCGACGTCGACCCACAATTCTGCGTGGGTCCATCGATCTGCGGTGTCGCGATCTTTAATCTCTTTGACACGCAGATTGTAGACGGAGCCTCCTCGCTCTTGGATCGCGACGATGTGCACGTCTAGGGTGCGATCTGCGAGGATCAGCGTCCCGCGCTCTAAGGCACGTAGTGCTGGGGAATCTTCGTTGTAAGGAAAGAAGCGAAGATCTCCGCGCAATCCGTGAGGACGCCCTACTTTCCCAAAGGCGATGCGCTCGCGTTCAGCCATCAACGATATCGAAGGTCGCGGAGGTTCCTGCGCGAACAGCGGCGAATTCGACCAAAGAACGCAGTGCTGCAACGGTGCTACCACCCCGCCCGATGACGCGCCCGGTATCATCTGGGTGCACTTTGGCGCGCACCATGAAACCGCCGGCAGACGCCTCTTCGACTTCGATCTCTACGGCTTCGGGGTGTCCGACCATGGGCTGGACAATCGCAAGGGCGAGTTGTTTCCAAGGGGTCGCTGGGCTGTCGCTCATGAGATCCTCCGCGATCTAAGAGAAAAAGGCATCAAAACGGCCGAACCAGCGGATACAAGAGATCCGCTGTTCCAAGCGCTGCGCGTAATTATTCGTCTGCAGCTGCGTCAGCTGCTGGCGCTTCTTCGGCGGGCGCAGCTTCGGCTTTTGCGGGTGCAGGTGCAGGTACGGCAACGCCTTTGAGCGCTGCTGCGCGTTGTGCCTTCTTGGCTTCGCGACGCTCTTGCTCGTACTCTTGAATGGTCTGCACATCGCCCGAACGCGCGTAGCGAATCAACGCTTCGACGCGATCCGATGGCTTCGCACCGGTGCTGAGCCAGTAATCCACGCGCTCCAAATCGAGGTTCAATACCTTGGCGGTTTCGACCAGAGGATGAAACACCCCAAGCTGCTCGATATACCGTCCATCACGGGGTGCGCGGCCATCTGCCGCGACTACACGGTAAAAGGGGTTCTTCTTGGAACCGTGGCGCTGCAGTCGTAGGCGAACACTCATAATGAGAACATCCTCAAATCTTGTATCGAAGAAAGCCCGCAGGCATATACGTAAATCTTGTTCTGCCCTATCATCCTTCTTACGCACCAATGCGTAAACACGGGTAGAACGTTAGGGCGCCGGACGCTAGATAGTCCATAGCACTTTGTCAACCATCGATCGAACAGCTCTGCTCACGTTCTCGATGGCACGTACACCTTGCTTCTTCGAAACAACGCACGATCGAAGCTTATCGCGTACGATGAACGTTTGGTCTATAGACGCATGGTGTTTAGACTAGCAACCACATCCTTTAAGCTATTCATGCTTCCAACGAGGCCTACGTGTCAAGTCACGATATACAACAAGCACAGCATTGCTCCTTCTGCGGTAAAAGCGCACGCCAAGTGAAAACGCTGATCGCAGGACAAGACGGCGTCGCCATCTGCAACGGCTGTATCGCCCTGTGCAAAGGCATCGTCGAAGAAACAACCATCGACGAAACACCGCAGCATACCTTCGAAGATATGCGCCCAAGCGCCATCCGCGCCTACCTCGATGAACATATCATCGGACAAGACCACGCCAAAGTAGGCCTGAGCGTCGCAGTCTATAACCACTTTAAACGTATCCGCGACGCCGATGCCCAAAAAGCAGAAGACAACGCGCCTTCGCACGACGACGAAACGCGCGACGACACCGAGTTGTCCAAAGGCAATATCCTGATGATCGGACCCACCGGTACCGGTAAGACCCTCATCGCAAGAACGCTCGCGAAGAAACTCGGCGTACCCTTCGCCATCGCCGATGCCACCACCCTCACCGAAGCCGGCTACGTAGGCGAAGACGTCGAATCGATCATCAAAACCCTCTGGATCGCCGCAGGTAAAGACGCAGAACTCGCAAGCCGCGGTATCATCTGCGTCGACGAGATCGATAAGATCGCACGCTCGGGATCCTCCAACACCTCGGTCAGAGACGTCGGTGGCGAAGGCGTGCAACAAGCACTCCTAAAGATCATTGAAGGCCAAACCGTCTCGATCCAACCCGACGGAGGACGCGGTCGATCGCAATCCGATGCCATCGAAATCGATACCACGCAGATCCTCTTCGTATGCTGCGGTGCCTTCGAAGGCCTAGAAGACATCATCCAACAGCGCCTTTCCCAAACGCCCATCGGCTTCGGCGCAGACCTCAAACGCGACGACAACCAGCGCAACAAACTTCTGCGGAACGTGCGCGCACAAGACCTCGTGCAGTTCGGCCTGATCCCAGAATTCGTCGGACGTGTCCCTGTCTTTGTCACCTTGGACGAACTCACCGAAGAGAACCTCCTCGACATTCTGCTCAAACCCAAAAACGCACTCCTCAAACAATATCAACGCCTGCTCGAACTTCAAAACGTCCGACTAGAGTTCGAAGACGCAGCGCTCCAAGCCATCGTCCGACGCGCCATGGAACGCAGTAGCGGCGCACGCGGCCTGCGCGCCATCGTCGAAGAAGTCATGCTCGAGATCATGTACAACCTGCCCAGCATGGAAAATGTCGGCACCTGCATCATCACCGAAGCCTGTGTGACCGACGGCGCAGAACCCACCCTTCTGCCACCCGCCGACGACGCCGCCTAACCCGCCCTCTACACCCGAAGGTACAGCATGGCCGCACGACGGCTCCCAGCTCATCAACGACGACGACAGATCCTGCACGCCGCCATCCGCGTATTCGCACGCGGCGGACTGCACGGAACCACCACGCGTGAAATCGCCGCAGAAGCCGACGTCGCCGAAGCCCTCCTCTACCGACACTTCGAGGGCAAAGAAGATCTCTTTATCGCCGCCATGCGCCTCAGCGCAGACAATATGGTCAAAACCATCCAAGAGATCCTCAACACACACAAAGACGCCCCCGACACCGCCGTGAGCGAAACGCTCATGTACTTCAAAAAGATCGTCGAAGAACAAGAAGACTTCGCCAAAATGGTCTTTGTCATCACAAGCGAGCTCGACAATCCAAAGATACGCGCCGTCTACCTGCCCTACCAAGATGCGGCACTCTCTGCCCTCGAAGACGCCATCTCTTACTGGAAAGAAACCGGACTCCTTGCGCGCCAAGTCCCAGGAAGAGCCACCGCATGGGTGCTATTTGGTTGCTTCCAGACCATCGCGCTCATGAAGCAAACCGAACGCATCGAAGAGCTGCACGTGCAGCCCGTCCTCAACCTGATGCGCAGCTTCATCCAAGCCAAAACACCCGCACCTGCGACCGCGCCCGCCCCATAATCGTACTGCGCCCACCTTAGCGGCGCGGCTGCGACCAAGACGGCACCGTGATCATCGCATCATCGTCCACCGAAACACGTAGGATCGTCGTCTCGTTTTTGCGCAGTCGCACCTGCATTTCTTGCGCAGCATCACCGGATACGGCCTGCAGCAGCAGACTGCGTTCGCCCACCGGCAAGCGCAGCTCCAGCACGCCATTGACCCGTCCATAAAACGCGCCATCGATCCAAAGATCCGCCGTCCCCTTGAGCTCAAGACGCAGCATTGCTGAATGCTCCACCAGCCAAAACGGATGGGTCCAGCGATCGACGCCCACCGGTGCGCCCGCACGCGCAAGCACTTGACGCAACGTTGCTGGCAAGCGCCCACCAGATGCCGACTCCCGCCACAGCCAGCAGCGATCGTGTGCGCCATCACGATCCTCTAGACGCAGCAACGCATCTCCGCGATCGAGCGCTGGATCGTCTACACAAGGACGTTCTACCGCATCCGAAAACGTTCGGAGCATCGCCGCCGCCCATTCTTGTGCTTCTTCATCGGTCATCAATGCGGCGTCGTGTACTTCTGGCAACGGTGGCGGCCAAAAATGCACGCTCGATGCGGTCCACCATCCCCCGCGATGGGTCCACGTGTAGGTGATCTTTGGATGCGCCGAAAACGATGGAAGATAGGTGAGGTGCAGTCGCCGCCAGCTTTCCGGCTTCGAGGGCGGGAGCGATGGGGATGGTTGCTCAAGCTCCATCGCTTCCGCTTTCGAGGGCGGGGGCGTGACGAAAATCGCCTCACTCCCCTGTGCCCAAACCCGCGGCACACCCACGGTGCACAAACTCATCGCAAGCGCGATGAAAAACGACGCCTTTGCGAGGATGGTGGCAGGAAAGCGATGGGATGCAGGGCTCGAGTTCATGATTCATGGTCACGCGATTGCACAAGTTCCCATGCATGTTCGACCAAGGCCTCGATGTCATCAAACGAAGCGATCGGCAGCGTATTGCGTCCGTCGAGATGGAGCCCGCCGAGTCGTTTGGCCCAGCCTTCGGCTTGTCCGTAGACGAGGATCGGGCGTTGGATCTGCCATGCGAGGGCGATTTCGCTGAGGGTGCCTGAGCCTCCGCCGATGGCGACGACCACATCGCCGCTCGCGACCACGATGGTATTGCGCGCGTAGCCCATGCCGGTGGGGATCACCACATCGACCCAGGGGTTCAGGTCTGCTGCGCGATAGGACATGGCGATGCCGATGGTGTCTCCTTCTTGGTAACGGGCTGCGTGGTGTGCGCCGTGTGCTGCGGCTTCCATGACACCGTCCATCCCGCCGCATACGATGCGGAATCCTCGATCCACGGCGCGCTTACCGAGCTCAAAGGCTGCGGCGCGCTGCGCCTCAGGAATCTCACCAGCATTGCCGATGACCGCGAGCGTGGGCCGTCGAGGATACACTGGTTTCTGCATGATCGGTCCTTCAGGTTCAGATATTTGAGAGGCGCCCAAAGAAGGCGCGATGTTGCTCTACATCAATATCGTCGAACTGTAGACATGCGATCGCACGGAGATGTGTAGATTGCACAGATCTACGAGGGTGCGAACGATGTGCTGGGTTGCGCGGTATCGTGGCGTCACAGGTCGTCGCCCGTGCTTGGGCGCGCATCGCTTTCGGTGGAAGCTGGCCGCGCGAGCTCTGGGGTGGTTTGCAGTTGCGATGCTTTGTCGGCGCGTCGTGCGCGCACCATGAGCCAAAGACCGAAGACGACCAAGGTGGTGGCGATCATGACGGCCGCCACGTGGACGGTGGCTTTATGCTCGTTATACATGGTGAGCACGCGGACGATCAGTTCGTAGGCCTTCCATACGCCTAAGCCGACAAGGATCAGGACAAGGCCACGAAAGGCCATACGCGACTTTTGAAAACGCGGTGCTTTGGCGCGGGCGGGCGGAACATTGACGTCGACGGTGGCTCGATCGGTTTTAGCCATGGCTTCTCTTGGGCGTGAAAAGAGCGTGTACACATCGGCGGTTTGGGCAGCCGATGCGTGCGAGTGCGGCGCATTGTGAGTGCGCAGGAAATAGCGCGCGAATCAAAGGGTCGCACGACTCTCGTCGAAAGCACAAATATCTGTTAAGGCTTGAGGGCTCTTACCGCAGTTCATGGACCCAGACGCGCCCCCTACTCTCTGACGATATATCATGAGTGACGCTTCTACGACATCGCCAACCGACGACAATGCACCGACGATGTTATTGGTGGATGATGATGAGATCTTTCGAACCCGCCTAGCGCGCGCGCTCGTGCGCAGAGGTTATGAGGTCAGCGAGGCTGGAAGTTACGACGAAGCGATGGAGGCGGCGCGTGGGCAGAGCCCAGAATTTGCTGTCGTCGATATGCGCATGCCCGGAAAATCAGGGTTGGAGCTCTTGCGGGATTTGAAACAGATCGATCCTACAACACGCATTGTGATGCTCACAGGCTATGGTTCCATCGCCACCGCTGTCGAAGCTGTACGCTTGGGCGCTGACAACTACGTGTCAAAACCTGCGGGCGCCAAAGATATCATCGCTGCGTTCGATCGCGCGGAACGCCCCCCTCTTGAAGGCGCCCTCGAAACCTATGAAGCGCCCTCATTGGCACGCCTAGAATGGGAGCACATCAACCGTGTGCTTTCAGATTGCGGCGGAAATATCTCAGAGGCCGCGCGTCGTTTGGGCATCCATCGCCGCTCGCTGCAGCGGAAACTACAGAAGTATCCGCCCCAACGCTAAGCCATCGCTGGCGTGCGCGTTCTCCGGATAAAAGGAGCTGTGCCCGCCTGGTTCGATGCGAATTTACGGCGCGAAGTTATAAGTGTTACCGACGGTTGAAACCGCGTCGTGTGACATAAAATAACCGATTTCATCACGCAGAGAATATATACGGCTTGCAACTAGGCCGCTCAACCCACAAAGTAGAATCATTCTTTGGGTATGTAGCGTCCGCTCGTGTCCAAAGCGTGCATTCTTATTGCAGGATTTGCTCGAACATCCTGCCCTCGATAGATTCTCTTCTTGTTTCCGCGGAGACCCCACGTGGCTTTGCCAACACGCACGCATCCTTTGATCGCTCGCTTTCTGACGAGCGAAAGCTTCGAAAAGCTTCAACGTCAAACCGCGCGCGCGGTTGAGAAACTCGTCGGGCGGGATGCGACGTTGCGGTTTTTCCACGATCCAGGCTGCGCCCGCTCGTGGTTGATGCTCGAGGCGCTCATCGCGTGTCAAGAGAATTACGATGTGCAGATCGTACCGTATTTGGTGCCGTCTCCCGCAGAACCTTATGTGCGTGACTTGCGCGCTTATTATGGGCTTTCACTTGCGGACGCCCAAGTGCAAGCGACCTATTACGGATTGACGCGCCCCCAGCGCCAACCATCTCAGCCGCAGATTCAAACGGTGCTCCAAGAGCTACGCGACCGGCCGAAGTCGCCAGATTGGCTACGCTATGCGCATCACTTGGGCCAAGCGCTTTTCTGCGGCACATCCATTCCTGAGACCTTTGGGCAGATCACGGGGCTTGAGGCCAACGAGCAGCTGCTGCATCAGCTCGGGAACTATCGCGGCGGCAGCGTCTTTGCGCACGGGGCATGGTATTTTGGCGTCGATCGATTTTCGCTTATCGAGAAAGGCTATCAGGCGCTCGGTGTGGGCGAGGGTGAGACCTTGATCGCGCGACCGCAAGCCTTGCCAAAGATCCCTAAAAACACGCTCTACTTTTACTTTTCTTTTCGATCGCCCTTCTCTTACATCGCCCTACCACGCGTATTGACGCTGGCCGCAACCTACGATCTACCGCTCGAAACCGTCGCAGTATTCACGCCGGAGAATGAGCGACGTCCCGCACCTTTGCGCATGCAGCTGAGTTTGCTGCTCGACGCCGCGCGCGAAGGACGTTCCGCACACGTCCATTTTGGGCGGGTGAACGCGCTGTCACGCGAAACGCACGAAGAGCTCACCGCCGTATTTTACGGGTTGCAAGGCGACCAAGAACGCCAACGTCGCTATCTACATGCTGCCATGCGCGCTGTGTGGTCGCGCGGCGTGGATTTTGAGGCGCCGAACGCTTGGGATCGCATCCGCCAAGAAGCCAAGCTCTCCTCCGATGAAGTACAGCGGTTCACCCAAGATCGCTCTTGGATTCCCGACGCACGATCGCACGGTGAATACCTGCAATCCAAAGGCTACCTGGATGTGCCAGCGTTTCGTATCGGGTCGACGCTCTATTGGGGTTATGATCGTCTGACCCAGCTCGAACACCAGCTTCAGCCCTGAAGCCGAAAACCTACAGCGGCGTCTCCCACCAGCAGGTCTAGCTTGGATCTTCGGCGGGCATATTGAAAGCGATTTTCACTTTCAGGTTGCTACCAACGCGGCAAAACGCGCTTTAATTGTCTTTCATCGGCGCAAAACACCGCAAACAAGCCACTTAACGTTTGAATTCTGCGTTCGTGGCCCCTATATTCACACCCTGAGGCCCAGAAAGCATCTTGCTATCGAAAGTCGATTTCAGTATCAGGATGCCACCTGATGCCAGAGTGATCATGGGACAAGTCAACTACAAAAGTGATTATGCCGCCTTTACTGCGAGCGCACAACGCGTGGCAGACGACGCACACATGAGTGAAGCCATCGAATCTACGGGCAAATGTCTACGCCCTCGGATGCGCATCACCCGGGTGATGGTCGGCGCACTTTTCTTGTCGATCCTCTGTCACGCTGCATTCACTATCAGCGTAGCGATGGCGCCCACCGCACCCGTGGCACAGCCACTCGAGCGTGACATCTTTGCTGGCACGCCACGTGTGGTGCACCTCGACTGGGATCAATATTATGATGCCCGCGATGAAGGCAGCGCCGCCGACATCGAAGCAGAGCCACCCGCCGAAGAACCTCCCGCACCAGTAGAAGTCGCAGCAGCCGCCATCGCGCCCAAAGAAGATCAGCCGCGCGATCGCAAGCCTGAGCCAGCCGACGAAGCAGACGCGGTCGACGACGCGCCAGAACAGCTTCGTCCCACTCCATCGCTCGAAGCCTTGGCGCAAAACGACAAAGCCAGCACGCATCTGCCCACCGACGCTCCGCGCATCACAAACGAGCAAGAAAACCAGCCGATCGGTAGCCAAGGCAGCCACAACGCTGGCCATGGTCATGGCGCAACAGAACGTGCGCATCAAGGCATCGCACGCGGCCCCCACCGTCAAGCAGGAAGCAGCGGTGATGGCACAGGAAAAGACATCGGCGAACTGCGACGCGGTCATATCGCACAACTCAACCGCGCGATCCGCAGCAAAAACCCTTGCAACCGTAAGCTCACACACCACGGCCTAAGCGGTGATGTGATCCTCGGTTTGACCCAAGGTATGGACGGTCGCGTCGACGAAGTCCGTGTGCTCCGCTCCTCGGGAGATCCGATGATCGACGACGCAGCCAAAGACTTTGTGCGCGAACAGCGCGGCCTGCCCGCGCCCGACGCCTCCCTGACCGGCGACGTCTGGAAGATCGGCCTACGCTTTAAGTGCGACGCCTAAACGCGCATTTTCACGACATACGCGTCATCCCCACGCGACTGTGCTAAAGCACAGTCGTCATCGCCTTGCTTTGTGCATCGTCCAAGGAGAGTGCCCATGTCGCGCGCGTTGCGTATCACCCTTTTTATCGCAGGTGCCCTGCTGCTCGTGATCGGTTTGACCGCCTTGCTCAAAGGCCAAGAGATCCGGCGCCTGCTCGCAGTGAACAACCTCTTTAACGAGGAGAAGATCGTCTACAATTTCAGCCATATGAAAGATCTCTTCTTCCACGAAGAGCTCGATCGAGGCCAAGGCCCCGTCACCGAATTGCCCGCAGCGCCCCAACCATTGCCCGATCTCGGTTCATGGTTCGACGATCGCTCACTGACCGCCATCGTCGTGCTCCATGACGGCAAACTCGTCTACGAAGACTATTTTAAAGACACCCGCGATACCGATCTGCGTATCAGCTGGTCCGTGGCCAAATCCTACCTCTCCGCGCTCACAGGCATCCTCATCGATGAAGGCGCCATCGAAAGCATCGAAGATCCTGTAACAAAGTATGTCCCAGGCCTCGTAGGTAGTGCGTACGACGGCACCACCCTCAAAAACGTCCTGCAAATGTCGAGCGGCGTCGCCTTCAACGAAGATTATTTGGACCCCAAATCCGATATCAATCGCATGGGACGCGCCCTCGCTCTTGGCAAATCGATGGATAAATTCGCCGAAGCGCTCCGCAAAAAACGCGACGCTCCGGGCGTGCACTGGCACTACGTCTCGATCGACACCCACGTGGTCGGCATGGTCATCGAAGGCGCAACCCAACGACGTGTCGCCGACCTCATGTCCGAAAAGATCATCCAACCTCTAGGACTCGAACAAGCCCCCATCTATATTACTGACAAACTCGGCGTCGCTTTTGTCCTCGGCGGGTTGAACCTCAGGACCAGAGACTACGCGCGCTTTGGGCAGATGTTCCTGCAAAATGGGTACTATAACGGCACACAGATCGTTCCCGAAAGCTGGGTCAAAGCATCGACGCGACCCTCCGCAAACACCGAAGATGATCAGCCTGGCTACGGGTATTTCTGGTGGACCGATGACCGCAATCAAGACGGAGAATATTTCGCTCGCGGTATCTACGGTCAATACATCTACATCAATGAGGACACCAACGTCGTCATCGCCATCAACTCCGCCGATCGGCAGTTCAAAGACCCCGACGCGCATCCGCAAAACATGAAAATGTTCCGCACCATCAGCGATGCGTTCGCCAAAGACGCGCCCACAGAAGAGCCCTCGGATGAGGCATCACAAGATGACGACGCCCAAGAAGATGCAGACGGGAACGAGGATCGCAACGCCGTCCAAGAAAGCGACGATGACAGCGCCTACGACGAAGCGGCGGAGTAAGGTCAAAAAATGGACCTCCTAGGTCCGCGGCCTCTTGACCCCTTGCTTGGGCGCGCTTAGCGTGGGCCTGTTACGGCGCATCGTGCGCTTCTTTCTTTTAAAGCACGGTGGCGCGCTCTGCGTGCACGTCACGCCATCTGAGATCGCATCACGATCTATGAGGTACCCATCATGGCGATCGTCACACGACAATCTACCGGTGAGCAGTTCCACGATAGCGAAACCATTGCCACGCTCTTGGACAAGCACGGCTTGGTCTATGAGCGATGGAACATCGATAAACTTCAAGATCATCCACAGCCGGCAGATAAGACCGTGCAAGAGCACATCTTAGATGTTTTCGAAGAAGAAATTCAGGCGCTATGTGAGACCCGCGGTTACCAGACCGCCGACGTGATCGCGCTCACGCCCCAAACTGAAAACTTAGAAGATCTCTTAGCCAAGTTCGATAAAGAGCACATCCACACCGAGGATGAGGTGCGCTTTACCGTATCCGGTCGTGGCATCTTTGCGATCCGCGGCGTGGATGATGAGCTCTACGACATCGAAGTTCACCCTGGCGACTTGCTCGTGGTTCCCGAAGGAACCAAGCACTATTTCACGCTCTGCGATGATCGCCAAATCCAATGCATTCGGTTATTTACGGACAAAACGGGCTGGGTAGCGCATTATGTGGACACACAGGTTGGCGCCTAAGCCGACCTTCAGGCACTTTGTCCCGAATTTAAAGTGAGATAACGCCTTTGCAGTAGATTTTGCTTGACGTTCTAAAATAAATTCAGCATAAGGCGGCTCACTCTCAAGGGGTGGTAGTTAAGTTGGTTATAACGCCGGCCTGTCACGCCGGAGGCCGCGGGTTCGAGTCCCGTCCACCCCGCTCCGAGATTGCAAAAATTCCTTCACAGGGTCCCCAAATGGGGTGGTAGTTAAGTTGGTTATAACGCCGGCCTGTCACGCCGGAGGCCGCGGGTTCGAGTCCCGTCCACCCCGCTACGCAATCTCAGACTCAGCCAATCTCTACGGAGGTTGGCTGAGTTGCTTTTTAGGTGCACCTTTCGATACACAAGAGGCACATTCGGTCTGGAAGCTGAATCCCCTTCTTGACAGTCTGCGAACAGATTCTAAAGCTTGCGTGCTTGCATGGGCGATCTGTGCAAGCGATGTTCCGTCGCTGTGGCGACACTCTACACCTGAGATTTCATGAACGCGCGGCACCGCATCGGTCAGATACTTACCTCGCTCTCCAGCGTCGCTGGAATCCCAGTATCCATCCTTCTGCTGCTGATCCACGTAAAAACAAAGATCGGCGATGCGGACGGGGCTGCGGAACTCTGTACAGCATCATCCACCGTCGACTGCTCCGTCGCTGCCAGCTCTCATTATTCAGAGATCGCTGGCATCCCGATCGCAGCCATCGGGCTAGCTTTCTACGTCGCCGCATTGCTTGTCGGCGTTCTTTCGCCCCTGCTCCTCTCACCGAACGACGACCAAGACAGCGGTTTTACGCCCGCGTACCTGTTGGTCGGCGCGTACACCCTCGCGTTGCTCGACAGCGTCTACCTTGGGATCGTGAACTTCACGCAGCTCGATAAAGTCTGCGACAAATGCGTCTGGCTCTACGGCATCAACTTGCTCGGTTTTGTCGGTGCCGGTCTGTGGGCCGCAGGAAACCCGTTCACAGCTGTGGCAAAGCTCATAGGACGCATCCCAGCGACGCTTCGCTCTGCCGCAGCCTTGGTCTTTGTGGCCACCTTTGGCGCTGCCCTTGCAGGCACCGTCTGGCAAGCCAATAAAATGGTGCAAAGCGCACCCAGCGACGAAAACACCCCCATCCTCGTGGCGGACCCTGTCGACGACTCGACCGCAGGACACCTCTACCACGAACAAGCGCCTACACTCGGCCCTGACGACGCATGGGTACGCATCGTGGAGTTCTCGGACTTCGAGTGTCCCTACTGTGCAACCTTCGCTGGCGTGGTGACAGAAATCCATCAGGCCTACCCCGACGCCGTTCAAGTCACCTTTAGAAACTACCCCCTCCCCTTCCACAAACAAGCACGCCGCGTCGCTGAGATGGCCGTGTGCGCCCAATCTCAACGCAAGTTCTGGGAGTTCTCTAATCTCGCGTTCGCACGCCAATCGAGCCTCCACCAAGACTTCAACGAAGACGTGTTGGTCGCTCTCGCAGAAGAAGCTGGCTTGAACGGCGACGAAGCACGCGATTGCCTGCACAGCGCCTTTGCCGCAACCTCAGTCGACCAAGATCTAGAAGACGGCAAAGCGCTCAAACTACGCGGCACCCCCACCGTCTATATCAACGAGCAAGAATACAACGGCCGCCTCGACTTCGAGTCCATCCAGCGCGTCATCGACCGCATCATCAAAGATATCGAAGCTGACCGAGCGCAAGAAGCCGCAGCGCACAAAGCTGACCCCGCGCAATCTGAGACAGCCGACGAGCACGAAGCCGCAGACGAGAACACCGCGGCCGATGCGGACGCAGATCAACCCGCCGACGCCGAAGAAGACGCGCAATAATCCGGCGCCAACGCATCCAAAGCACATATCTTACGCGATTGGATGTCGGTCGTTGGCCCCTCAAGCATAGGTCGATGCCACGCGGCACAACATAAGCGCCGCGTTATCGCTACGATCGAAAGCGCTCTTCCCAGCAAATATCAGCCAAGAACTCGATGGCTTCAACGTGTCGACGCGCAGCAGCGACGCTGTCGCCCCACGCATACACCCCGTGTCCTTCGACCAACACGCCGGGTACGCGTGTGTCCTTGTGCGCAGCCGCAACCACAGCCTCTGCTAAGTCAGGAATATGGTGATGATTGAGCACGACGGGAATGCGAACAATGTCGCCCTCGCCCCAAAAGCCGAGTGCTTTAATATATTCTAGGCCCTCGATCTCCCAGATGTTGCCAGCGCCGATCACGCGGCTGATCAAGGTCATGCGCGGTGCGTGCACGTGTTGTATTGACGCGATGCCATCGAACGCCGCATAGAGCTGATCGTGGACAATGGTCTCTGCACTCACTTTCGGGTGTACCGGCGGTGTACGCATACCGAGTCCCATACGCACGAAATCCTGCGTGGGGTGCAGATCTCCTTTCTGCAGTCCCGATGCGCTCACGTAATAGTGCGCTGCGTCCTTGGTGTCGCGCACGGAGAGGTTGCCGGCGGTCGCCAGCATCCATCCACGTTGGTCAAATGACGCACCCGCCTTACAAACAGCAAGCAGAGTCTCTAGCATCAGCGTTCTCTCTACATCAAATCGTGGCTCGCAGCTCACACGAGGCTGCCCGCTCCCTTGTAGCACGCTATGCCGGTTTGGCGTGTCTAAAATGCGTACAAAGAAAGAATGCGGCAATGCTTATCGTATCGCCGACGAAGTCTCAGAGCGTTGCAGGCACTTGGTCGTGTTGTCCGCCTTTGGTCACCCGTACTTTGCGCGTAGGAACCGCAAAATCAACGTCGAGTTGCTCCAGCAGGTCCATAATTTTTAGGCTGATGACCTCATGTACCTGGCGGTAAAGCGCGAATTTGGGTTCTGCCACGGCATACACAATTTCGAATTGCAGTCCCGAGTCCGCAAAAGCGATCAGATTCACCGAGGTAAACGACACTTGGTCGGTGTTCTCGATAGCTTCGCGTATGCCGGCGAGAATCTTGCGCACTTTGGCGGATTCCGTTCCGTAGGCAACCTTGAGGTTGAACCTGACCTCGCGTTTACGCATCATGGTGACGTTTTTGATGACCGAGTCGGTCAGTTTACTGTTCGAAACGACCAGCACTTCTCCTTGGGGCGTGCGCACGTGTGAGGTTTTAATCCCCACCTGTTCCACCGTGCCGCTGTTGCCATCAAAACTAATGAAGTGTCCGACCTCAAACGGTTTATCGAGACCGATCGCGATCGACGCAAACAGATCGCCCAAGATTTTCTGCAACGCAAAAGCGACCGCGATCCCGCCGATACCCAAGCTGGCGATAAAGGTGGTAACGTTCACGCCCGCGTTATCTAAGACTACAATCAGGACGATGGACCAGATGATGAGTTGCCCTGCGCGAATGAGCAGATCCAAAATCACAGTATTGGCTTGGGGTTTTCCTTCGTGGTTATACGCGCGGTGCACCACGATGCTCACAAGCGTAGAAAGCCACAACGCGACCTGAATGCCCGCGGCGCCAAAAGCGAGAATTTTCAGTATCTTAAGGACGCCTGCTGAAAATGTGAGACTGCGCAGCGCAACGGCGAAGGTGAGGACAAAAATCAACGTTCCGCGTGTCGCACAAAACACGCCACCCAAAACCGTCGCAATTCCTTCGCCTTTGCCGTGTTTCCGCGCGCGGTTGGACATCGCACGTCCGATAAAACGCAAGCCGCTGTACGCCGCTGTATAGACCAAAAATGCGATGCCTAGGGCAACGATCCATGCAAGGGCAGAATTATTGAGTATCTCAATCTCAGCAAGCGTCGGAAACATCTCCTCTAACATCGGAACCTTGTCCTCTTTGGTGCTGGTTTCTGGCCTTATCGCCGCGCGCACACCGCCACGCCACAGCGTTCGATTCTTTTCGTTCTATCCAATTCCAACAGTGGCGATATGCTTTTTATTTCATTGAACCACGGATTAAACGGGCTCTTGTGCGAGATCTGAACGCAATTTCTTTGGGTCCGTGCCAGATTGCAACCCTCCCGCCCTCGAAGGCGGAGGAGGCGCAAAAAGCACAAGACGCAGCAACAAATCCACCGCCTCCGTGCTTCAACGGGCATCCGTCACGCCACATCTCGCGCCTTCGGCATTGAATTCTATGAATTCGCTAGGTAGCCCTCGATGCTTGGAGTAAGGCCTGTGCATCCGGCCGCACGCCGTTCTTATCGTACTTTTTTTCCATGGATCTTGTACGATGAAAATCCGAAGCCAGCGTATTCAGCACGTTGTTCAATCCGACATCCGTGCCATGACCCAAGCCTGCGATAAAGTAGGCGGCGTCAACCTAGGACAAGGGATCTGCGATCTCCCCGCACCCGATGTTGTGAAACTCGGCGCGCAAAACGCCATCGATCAAGATCTCAATACCTACTCGCGCTTCGACGGCGAGGCCGCCTTCCGCACACAGGTTGCCAACAAGCTGCGTGTGTACAACAAGGTGGACTACAATCCAGAAAACGAGATCGTGGCCACCATCGGCGCATCGGGCGCGCTGACAAGCACGCTGCACGCGCTGACAGACCCAGGCGACGAGATCATCGTCTTTGAACCGAGCTATGGCTACCACCTGCATGCGTGCGCGCTGGCGGGTGTGGTGACAAAGACGGTCACGCTCCGTGCGCCCGATTTTGCGATCGACATCGATGCAGTGGCGCGCCAAATCACGCCCAAAACCCGCGCGATTCTGGTCAACACACCATCGAACCCGTCGGGCAAAGTGTTCACACGCGCTGAGCTCGAAGCCATCGCAGAGCTGTGCATCGCACACGATATTTTATGCATTACCGATGAGATCTACGAATACATCATCTACGATGGGCGCGAGCATATCAGCATGGCTTCGCTGCCAGGGATGAAAGAACGTACGATTCTCATCTCGGGATTCTCGAAGACTTTTTCCATTACCGGTTGGCGCATTGGTTTTGCAGCCGCACCCCAAGAATTCGCGCTCGCGATTGGACTGTTGGGCGATTTGTTCTCGATCTGTGCGCCCACACCGCTTCAACACGGCGTAGCCCATGCGCTAGAAACGCTGCCTGCCGCGCATTATCAAGACATGAGCAATCACTACGAACGCGTGCGTAATCAGCTTTGTGATGTACTCGACGAAGTCGGCCTCACCGCCATTCGTCCGCAAGGCGCATATTATGTTCTGTGCGATACTTCGCGGCTTAAGGCACCGACCGCACGCGATGCAGCCATGCAAATCCTGCATGAAGCAGGCGTTGCCGGCGTCCCTGGCTCTGCTTTCTTTAGCGGCAACGAGGGCGATCAGCTCATTCGCTTCTGCTACGCCAAACAGCAGCACCATATCGATGAAGCATGCGAGCGACTGCGCACATGGGGACGCGCGCTTTCGAAAGCATAGCGACGCGAACATCGCGCATACCCCAGCGGCAAAAATCACGACCTCCGTGCAATTGCACCATCGAACGCGTACGTTACCTGTGCACGCAACCTACGCGTGCACGTCAGAGCGTGAACTCCTAAGATCGGAGAGCGAGGGGATGTATGCGTTGATCGGCGCAGGCCCAATGGGGCTCGCCGCGGCCCGAAATCTAAGCAAGCATGGGGTGCCCTTTGTGGGTTTTGAACTCCATGCGGATGTTGGTGGCTTGTGGGATATCGAAAACCCGCACAGCACCATGTACGAGAGCGCGCACTTGATCTCGTCCAAAACCATGACGGAATTCAAGGAATTTCCGATGGATGCGCGCACTGCGCATTACCCCGGGCACAGCGCGATGCGCGCGTATTTTCGCGCGTATGCCAAGCATTTTGATCTCTATCCGTGGTTTCGATTCCATCATCGCGTCGAGCGTACACAGCGCGCAGACAAGGGCTGGGACGTCACGTTTACGCACCAAGGCAAGACGCAGACGGAGCGATTTCGAGGGCTCATCATCGCCAATGGTACGTTGCACCATCCCCACATTCCCAGCTTTCAGGGACAGTTTGATGGCGAGCTGATCCATGCATCTGCGTATCGATCTGCGGACATCTTGCGCGATCGACGCGTATTGATTGTGGGCTGCGGCAATTCAGGTGCGGATATTGCGGTCGAAGCCGTGCACCATGCGGCGCGTGTGGATTTGTCGATGCGGCGCGGCTATTACTTTCTGCCAAAATTCATCGGTGGAAAGCCCATCGATACGCTCGGCGGGAAACTGCAATTGCCACGCGCAATCAAGCAGCGCGTCGACGCGCAACTCATCCGCGCGGTGGTTGGCAAGCCGTCCGACTATGGATTTCCTGACCCCGATTATCCGATGTATGCCTCACACCCCGTGATGAACACCTTGGTGCTGCATCATGCCGGACAAGGAGACATCACGCCGCGACCCGACGTATCGCGATTCGAAGGCAACAGCGTGCATTTTGTCGACGGCGCCGCGCAAGACTACGATCTCATCATCTTGGCGACAGGCTATAAGCTGCATTATCCTTTTATCGATCGCAGTGAGTTGAACTGGAAGCAGCACAGCGGCGCGCCTGAACTCTACCTAAACACCTTCCACCCCAAAGCGGACGACCTCTTTATTTTAGGGATGATCGAAGCCACGGGCCTAGGCTGGGAAGGACGTAACGAGCAGGCTGAATTGCTCGCTTTGTATCTGCGCAATCTCGAAGAAAACACCCAAGCCGCGCAAGAGTTTCAACAACGTAAAAGCCAACGGGCGCAAGAACGCATCGATGGCGGCTACCGTTACCTGAAACTCGATCGCATGGCCTACTACGTCCATAAAGAAAGCTTCTTAAAAGAAATCCGCACAGAAACACGTCGTTTACGCGGAGGTATCGACGAGCTGAGCCACCGAAGCTCTCGCTAACCATCATGGTATACGCATGCTAGATCCCGCAGAGATTCGCTTCGATGAAAACAGTCTCCTGATACTGAACATCATTATTGCGGTGATGATGTTCGGCGTTTCTCTGACCTTGCGTTTGACCGATTTTAAGCGGGTGCTTCTGCAGCCACGCGCGCCTATCGCGGGATTGATCGCACAATTTATTCTTTTACCAGCATTGACCACCCTGGCGACGTGGGTCTTTCATATCCGCGCCGATCTGGCGCTCGGCATGATCTTGGTTTCGTCGTGTCCCGGCGGAACCTTTTCGAATCTGGTGACGTGGATGGCGCGCGGCAACGTCGCGGTTTCTGTGAGTATGACCGCGGTTTCGAGCCTTGCTGCTACCATGCTCACGCCGTTAAACTTTGCGTTTTATGCTCAGCTGAACCCACATACGCGCGCGCTCTTCCACGCCATAGAAATCTCTGCGCTCGACATTCTACTGCTGGTGGTGATGGTGTTGGGCGTGCCCATTGTGTTAGGCATGTACGTCGGCCAACGCTTTCCAACACTCGCACTGCGGAGCGAAAAGCCATTACGGCTACTCACCTTGCTGACGTTACTATTGTTCGTGGGATTGGCGTTTCAGAATAATTTCGACGTGTTTGTGCGCTATTTCAGCGTGTTTTTCTGGCTGGTAGTGCTTCACAATGCGGGCGCGCTTCTGATTGGCCGCCTGTTTTCGAAGGTTTTGTCGCTACCTCAAAGCGATACACGTGCCGTGACCTTAGAAGTTGGGCTCCAGAACTCAGGCCTAGGGCTGGTGATTTTATTTAACTTTATGCCAGAGCAAGGCGGCATGCTTTTGATTACGGCCTTTTGGGGCGTTTGGCACTTGGTCTCAGGCATTCTGCTCTCACAGATTTGGGCACGTATCCCGATCACCGATGGTTCAGAACCCACGCTTGATCTGCGCCACGATGCCACCGTCGCCTAAACGTTTTTCCTTTGCCTCTCGGAATCGTTGGATATGACCAAAAGTATTCTGATCACCGGCGCCGCAGGCTACATCGGCCGCATACTGATGCGCGAGCTTGAGGAACGCTACCCTATCGTCGGCTTCGACCTGCGCGCGGATATGGATGCCACACCTCCCATCTACGCTTGTGATGTGCGTGACCCACGTCTCGCTGATCACATGCGTGATCATGGCGTCACGCACGTGGTGCACCTGGCGTCTGTCTTAGAGAGTTCGGGCGATCCGCAGCGTGACTATGACATCGATGTCAACGGCACCCATAACGTGCTGAAAGCCTGCGTACAAGCCGGCGTAAAACATCTCTGCGTCACGAGTTCCGGTGCTGCTTATGGCTATCATGCCGACAACCCAGCTTGGCTGCACGAAGACGCACCACTACGCGGAAACGACGAATTTCCTTACGCAAAACATAAACGCATCGTCGAAGCGCTGTTAAAAGAATACCGCGACCAACACCCCGAGCTGCAACAACTCATCCTGCGTCCAGGAACCGTGCTTGGCGCAGGCACAGAAAACCTGATCACCAACCTATTTAAGAAAAAACGCATCCTCGCGATCCAAGGAAGCGACGCACCTTTTGTCTTTATCTGGGACCAAGACGTCGTACGGATCATCATCGAGGGCATAGCGCATGATCGTACGGGAATTTATAACTTGGCTGGCGACGGTGCCGTCCCCCTACGCGATATTGCCGCACTCTTACATAAGCCCACGTTAGAGCTCCCGCCCAAAATCTTGCGCCTTCTTTTAACGCTTGGCCATGCGATCAAACTCACGCGCTACGGCCCTGAACAATTGAAGTTTCTGCAATACCGCCCCGTACTATCTAACCAGAAGCTCAAACAAGAATTCGGTTATATCCCAGAAAAATCTTCCAAAGAAACGTTCATCTTTTGGATGGAATACGCCCAAAAACACGGTCTGCTATGATACAGCGTCAATCTGCACACTCCCCGCTATGCCGCGTTTCTTAAAACCCGCGACCACGGCCCGACAATGATCAGCCCTTGGATCCTCTTAGGTGTCTTCATCTTCATCTCTTACACCACGGAGACCATCACGGGCTTTGGCAGCATCGTGATTGCCATTTCACTGGGCGCGCTTGTGCTTCCGATTCCAGAAATGCTGCCCGTGGTCGTGCCGCTCAATATTTTGAACAGCACGTACCTTAGCATCAAGCATCGAAGGCACATTCACTGGCCGACCCTGTTGCGGTTGATCCTTCCTGCCATGACCATCGGCACGGTCGTAGGACATTTTTTGAAGCCGTATGTTGGCAGCGCCCTGCTGCAATCACTCTTTGGTGCACTGATCGTTTGGTTCTCGGTACGCGAGCTCTTGCGGCTCTTTGGCCATCTTCGAACGAAGTCAACACCGCGCGCGCGAGCCGTCACGTGGAGCTGGATGGGCGCTGCGGGCGTGACGCACGGGCTTTACGCCTCGGGCGGACCGCTGCTCGTCTATGCGCTTACCGGCCAACCCTTAGACAAAAGCCGTATGCGCGCGACCTTGATCTTTGTGTGGCTATTTTTGAACAGCTTGCTGACCACGCTCTACCTGATTCAAGGAACGCTCATTCAAGCTTTGCCCCGCACTGCAATGTATTTGCCGATCGCTCTTGCGGGGATGATTGTCGGCGAGGCGCTCCACAGCCGGATCGATGAACTGCAGTTTCGAAAAGCACTCTTTGGCGTTCTAACCTTCACCGGCATCGCCCTTGCCATACCCAAAACAGTGCCCCCGTCCATCTCCGAACCTGCGAGCAATTCAAGCGAAATCCAACGCACGCCGTAACTATACGCTCAGGCAAATAGCGCTTCGAACGTTGCAGATCCCCGTCGACAAAGACTATGGAGGACACAGCGCCTTCATTTTATCTATGATTTACGTTTCGAGCGTCCGTGGCTTACAAAACTGCCGTCGACGCCAGCGAACCCAAACATCGGAGCCTGTGCATGTATAAATTTGAGCTCACCGAAGATCAGAAATCTTTTCAACGCCTCGCGCGCGACTTTACGCGTGACCACATCATCCCTGTCGCAGGCGAACTCGACCAAAAGGGAGAGTTTCCTACCGAAGTTTGTCGCAAGGCATGGGAGCTCGGTCTGATGAACGTCGAGGTCGACGAGAAATTCGGCGGATTGGGGCTCGGCATTTTCGATAACTGCCTCATCAACGAAGAACTCGCCTACGGTTGCACAGGGATCGCCACCACCATTATGGGCAACACCTTGGCATCCACCCCGATCATGCTCGCTGGTACCGATGCGCAACAAAAGGAATTCCTCGGCCGCCTCACCGAAGAATACCTCTTTGCATCCTACGCTACCTCGGAACCCGATGCAGGATCGGACGTCGCTGGGCTCAAAACGCGCTATCGCAAAGTGGGCGATGAATACATTCTGAATGGCACCAAGATGTGGATCACCAACGCTGGCGTCGCCAACTGGTTTGTGATCTTCGCCACCTCGGACCCAGATCTCAAACACCGCGGCATTTCCGCCTTCATCGTCCCCGCGGACAGCGAAGGTCTCAGCCTCGGTAAAAAAGAAGATAAGCTCGGCCAGCGCGCATCCGATACCCGTCAAGTACACCTCGACGATGTACGTGTACCCGCGAAAAACCTCCTCGGTGCCGAAGGCGAAGGCTTTAAGATCGCAATGCGCACCTTTGACCGTACGCGTCCCGACATCGGTTCGCTCGCGTGCGGTATCATGCGCCGCGCATTGGACGAGTCTGTCGCATACGCCAAAGAGCGCAAAGCGTTCGGTGTGCCCATCGCACAGCACCAGGCTGTTCAGTTCATGCTCGCTGACATGGCCATCGCATACGAAGCAGGACACCTGCTCACCTTTAAGGCAGCAAGTTTGCTCGATTCCGGCGCAGACGCCACCGTCATCAGCTCGTATGCCAAAGCTTTCTCCGCCGATAACGCAATGAAGGTTGCCGTTGACGCAGTTCAAGTCTTTGGCGGTGTAGGCTACACCAAGGAATACCCCGTAGAAAAGCTTATGCGTGACGCCAAGTTGCTGCAAATCTACGAAGGTACCTCGCAGATTCAACGCATGGTCATCGCGCGCGGACTGCTCGCGTAAAGCGCAGTTCTCGTCGCTCAAAACGCCTCGCATTGCGAGGCGTTTTCTTTTGCGCACGTTCGTTGCTAAAAACCCAAGATTACCCACAATAAAAAAGCCCGCGATGCGGGCGTTTTTTTGAGGCTTGGCGTCAAAGCGTGCGGCTTAACGCAGGATGAGCCACAGGATAACGATCGCAGCGATGAGGCCGCCGATGGCGAGCACCATACGCAAGTTGGGGCTGAGGGCGCTCAGCGGTCCGCCGCTGGAAGCCGGAGTATCGTCGGTAGACGGCGCGCTCCATTCTGCCACGGGGCGCTGCGCTTCTTCTTCGTTCCACGCAGGTGTTTGCGGCTGATGTGCGGGTGTGCTGACTTCTTCGAGGCTGCCGGTACTGGCCGTTGTAGCAGCGGTTGTCGGCGCGGTATCTTGGGCGGCTTGTACAGGTTGTGCTGCCGTCTGCTTTTCCATTTCTTGCTGAATCGCGTCTGCGCTCATCAGCATCGTACCGCTGGCGGCCCGTTTGGGTTCGCTCGACGTCGTGCTCTCGACGGCCGTATGCGGTGCTGTGGCGCGATGCTCCGCTCCTGTGCTTTCGGCCTCGATCTTGGCGGCTTCCATCGCCTGTTTCATCGCATCGCCGGACAGCAGCATGGTGCCGCCGCTCGATGTGGTTGCGGCCGTGCGCGTAACTTCTTTGGCCAAGTGGGGCGCGGAATCTGCGATTTCGTGCGTTGCGGTCGTCGCGGGCATTGCGGCGGGATCTTGTGGCGCATCGGCAGGTTGCGTCGCCACCGGCTCGTGCGAGGTCTTCACCGCAGCAGGCTCGTTTTTCATCGCCTCTGCAAAGTCGCTCGCAGACATCGCCATGGTGCCGCTCGATGTGCGCTTGGGCTCTGCTTTGGTTTCCGCTGGTGTACTGGCAACAGTTGGCGTCGGAAGCGTGAACTCCGCGTCGTCATCATCGACGTCCCAGTCAAGGTCCGCAATGACCTCTAACGGTTGGGTCTGCAAATTTAACGCCTTGCGCTGTTGCGCAAGCCGCTCCGCAGCTGTTTCGCCGGATCCACCGCCTTGGTTTTTATCGTCGGTCACGTTTAAACTCCCCGGCGGTTCTCAAAAACACAAGAAGTACCGCCACATCGACCATCGTCCAACGCCGCTTACTGGTGCAGCGCTCGCTCTCTCTTACGTTAAAGAACTTCTAGGCTTTTTGTCAACGTCCCTGCGCATCCGATCACCGTCCTTCGACAACCAAAACCTGTACATCCGATCCGGACGCAGCTTTGGCGGCGGCCTCAATACGCGCGTAGGCATGAGATGCGCCCATCACGACGCATAAAACAGGCCAGCCATACATCTGATTCCCGCGCACACAAATCCGTACCGCGTCCGCCACCTCATCCCCGTGATTGAGCGTCACAACGATGTCGGGCGACAACCCCGATGCGGACCAAGTTGCAAGTCCACCGCGATTTCGCTGCGAAATTAACACGGTCAAACGACGAAAACGCCGAAGCGTGGACGACAACTCTGCGCAAGAAACACGACCAACATGGCCAGCCAAGAACCGAACGTTCTCGGAAACCCCGTTCCGGTGGACGGATGCGCTCAACCTTCTATACATTGAAACACTCCAATGAGAGCGATGAAAACTTCTGCCTCTCATTCATTATCGAATGCGGTTTCAATTTGTTGCGTGCCAAAGGGCTTTTTTGTGACGCGCAACCCAAAAAGTTCGGATGTGTGCCCCAGCACGCATCGTCTTTCGCCTTCTTGAGGGAGCGAGCGACACCATGACGACCTTTCAGAACCCATCCAATCGCTCGCAGCGTCAACCACAACCCGCGCGCCCACACCTCATATCCTCAACCACGCTAGAACAACTGCGTAGCGATGCCGTCACGCGCATCCAATCGCACCTTCGCCAAGACCAACAACTCCAGCCACACCACCAGCCTACGCGCTTCCAAGACGATCTAGAAACACTGCAACAAACCATCGAAGCCCGCACCGTCGAAGTCGCGCGCCAGCCAGACGCCAGCACCGTCACCACTTCCCAACCCCTCCCAGCGATCGCAAACGAACCACTCCATGTAACGAACGAAAACCCATGGAGCCCTGGCACCGAGATCGACAACCGATATCAACTCATCCAAGCCATCGGTGCAGGTGCGTGGGGAACCATTTGGAAAGCCCGACAAAAGGGCATCGACCGCTTTGTCGCCATCAAAATCCTCAAAGAACGCGACGAACCCGGAATGCTCAAAGCACGCTCCAGATTTGAGCGCGAAGCCAAACTCGCCTCGCGCGTGCGCCATCCGTCCGCCGTTCGCGTCCTCGACTACGGACACCTCCAAAACCAGCCTTACCTGGTTATGGAATGGCTCGAAGGCATCAGCCTCCAACGCTTCCTCAACGACTGTGGCCCCCTGCCCCCAGAACTCGTCCTCGATATCGCGATCGGTGTGTGTGGCGCCCTCCACGCAGCACATCAAGAAGATGTCATCCATCGAGACCTCAAGCCCAGCAATATCATGCTGGTGGAAACAAGCGCCGGCCTGACCCCCGTGGTCGTCGACTTCGGACTTGCACGCACCTTTACGCCGGACGAACCCACCGTCACACACGCCAATATGATCGTGGGAACCCCCGCCTACATGTCACCAGAATCCATCCGCGGTCGTCCCCTGACGCCAGCATCGGATATCTACAGTTTGGGCACCACCTTTGTAACCATCCTCTTTGGCGATAACCCCTTCCGCGGCGAAACCGGTAGCGTCACCATGACCAACCACCTACTCGGCCCGCCATTTAGCGTCGACAGCTTAAAACTCGTGGGGTGCTCCGATGATTTCGCGCGAACACTCATGGCCATGATCTCCATGAACCCCGAAGACCGCCCCACCGCCCGCGCCCTCGAAGAGCGATTCAAACAACAGCTCGACGACTTCATCCTCAATCCGCCAACCTACGGCGATCTGACGAGCCACGAACGCGTGTTTTCAGATCTGACCGACCCTTCGAATCCGCAGCGAACACCACCCGATTCAACCTACGAATGGGTCGACCCCGTAACACAAACCGCAGAACTTTCTTCGGTAGCTACAGCGTCATTCACGCAAGCTCCCCCACCGTTTTCACCCGCGCCAACCACCACGCTTCCGCCTTCGAAAGCGGAGGCGAACCAAAATCCCTCGGAAACGAATATCCAAGAGATGCCAGAGGGTAGGGCGCAAGCCCTCAGTGGGTCCGCAGCGCCATCGACGCCGTCGGAACAAGCCGAGAATTCCGCGCAAACTTCCGATGTGTCTGTCATCGCGCACTCGGACGTTGGCTCCGATGCGTCGCTGACAACCCTTGATCAAGACGACGCAATCAACGCCCCGCCCGTTTCGATACAACGCGTGCAACCTTCGTCCCCCCGAAGGCGCAAACCCCAACGATCGCTCGTTCCCATCGTCTTTACGGCATTGTTTCTGGTCAGCGGCGGGCTTCTGTTTTTACAACATCAAAAAGACGGTGAACGCGCGCAATCTGTCGCCCCCGTCTCTGCATTTCCGCTAGACATCGATCCGCCCCGCGCAAAGCACGACGATGCCGTTGAAGCGACGTCGTTTGAAAGTACTGGGCATCTCGCCGACCACCAATTCCCCGCCCTCGAAGGCGCGGGACTCTCAACACAAAACGCCCAACCCGCACACCCTATCGCCACAAAAGACATACCCCGACCTAAAACACCCGAAATGGCTGAGGACCTTCCACCCACAGCGCACGTCGATAAGTCAAAACCGCCGGTCCAAGACGCAGCCCAGCGCAACCAAGAAGCGTCCGTTCGCACGGCTTCGACGCCGAAGCCCGAGGCCAAAGCCGCCAAGCCGGCACCTATATCCGCCGACCTTCCAGCTTCGTTGGTGCTCACGGTTTCGCCTCCAGGCCAAGTCTTTGTCAATGGCACGTCGCACGGTTTGCGCTCAAGTCTCATCTTGAATGACCTCAAACGCGGGCGCTATACCATCCGCGTCGAACGCGACGGCGAAAACACGGAACGACGTGTGCGATTAGAAAGCGGCCAACGCCGCGTCGAAGCATTTTAACTCCACGAGCCCGAGTGTTTTGCTCGATCCCGCGCGCTTTCGAAGAAATTCGCGCGCATTTTTATGCCGATTTGCCCATTTATCGCATAAAAGATGCACACCTTCTGTTGACGTCCTGCCCGCTGACTGCGAGAAAAGCCGCCCTCGCATCCCTCCCTCCCCGACTCTGGGTTTTTGGATGTCCATTAAGAATATCCGTAATATCGCCATCATCGCACACGTAGACCACGGTAAAACCACCATGGTCGACCGTCTTCTCCAAGCCGCTGGAAGCGTCGCCGACCATAAAGATATGGACGACCGCGTGATGGACTCCAACGATCTCGAGAAAGAACGTGGAATCACCATCACCTCGAAACCGACCACCATCGAATGGAAAGCGGGCGATAACACATCGTGGCTGATCAACATCGTTGATACGCCTGGGCACGCTGACTTTGGTGGCGAGGTCGAGCGCGTATTGCGCATGGTCGACTCCGTCCTGCTCATTGTCGATGCCTTTGAAGGCCCCATGCCGCAAACGCGTTTCGTCTTGCGCAAGAGCCTCGACCTCGGTCTTCAACCCATCGTGGTGCTCAACAAGATCGACCGCCCAGAAGCCCGACCAGATGCGGTACTGGACATGGTTTTCGACCTCTTTGTCGCGCTGGATGCGAACGATGAACAGCTCGATTTCCCCGTACTTTACGCTTCGGGCCGCGAGGGCTACGCCAAGTGGGAACTCGAAGACGAAGCCGTCGACATGGCCCCGCTTTTTGAAGCGATTTTGCGTCATGTCCCAGAACCTGACGCGTCGCTCGATGCGCCGCTACGCGCACAAGTAGCAACCCTTGCATGGGATCAGTTTGTTGGGCGCATGGGAATCGCGCGCATTTATGATGGCACACTGAAGGTCAACCAATCGGTCCGTATTCTCTCGCCCAATCAAGCGCCGCGACAAGCACGGATCTCTAAGCTATTTCGCTTCAGCGGCGTCGACCGCATCCCCGTAGAAAGCGCCTCTGCAGGCCAGATTATCACCTTTGCAGGTGTCGATGACCTGCTGCCAGGTGACACCATCGGGACGCTCGAACTCGAAACCGCGATGCCCGCGATCGAGATCGATGAGCCCACCATCTCGATGCGCTTCTCGGTCAACAACTCGCCCTTTGCCGGCCAAGAAGGCAAATACGTCACGAGCCGCCAAATCCGCGATCGCCTCATGCGCGAGATCGAACAAGACGTCTCGCTGCGCGTAGAAGATGGTCCCACCGGCGATAGCTATATCGTGTCGGGACGTGGAGAACTCCACCTCTCCGTACTCATCGAAAAAATGCGCCGCGAAGATTACGAGCTCGCTGTATCGCAACCTCGCGTCATCCTGCGTGAAGACGAGCACGGCAACACCACCGAGCCATGGGAACACGTCGTCATCGAATGCGGTGAAGACTACGCCGGGAGTGTCATCTCGAAACTCAACGATCGCAAAGGCCAAATGAAGGGGATGCAGCCCTCGGGCGATGGCATGACGCGACTCGAGTATTTGGTCCCCTCGCGCGGACTCATCGGCTTTCGAAACGAGTTCATGACCGACACCCGCGGTACAGGCATCCTGCACTCTGTATTCGATCACTACGGCGACTTCGTCGGTGAGATGTCGCGTCGCAGCAACGGCGCGCTCATCGCAAGTGAAAACGGTGAAACCACAGCCTACGCACTCTTCTCGCTGCAAGAGCGCGGCATCCTGTTCCTAGGAAACGCAGAACCGGTGTACTCGGGCCAAATCATCGGCCAGCACTCGCGAGAAAACGACCTTGTGGTCAACCCATGCAAGCGCAAGGCAGTTACCAACATCCGTACCACCGCCGCCGACGAAAAACTCATTCTCTCGCCGCCGCGCGTGTTCACACTCGAATCTGCCCTCGAATGGATCAACGAAGACGAACTCGTAGAAATTACGCCGAAGCACATTCGCATCCGTAAAGCAGAACTCGACCACACCAAACGTAAGCGCGCATAACGCGTCTACCTTACGGCAACTGCTGTCTTTGACGCCCGCCCCATCGCTTCCCGCGATGGGGCGGGCGTTTGTATTGGAATCCCTTCGCCTAAAAATATGTTAACCTCTGGTACACAGCGCACTTTTTATTTTCGCCCCACGGAGCGAACCATGTCTGACAAAAACTCTCGCCGCACCCCCTCTTCACGTGGTGGACGCTTTATGAAGCTCGCGGGCATGACAGCGTCCGTGGCTGGATCGTACGCAAAATCACGGGTCCGTTCAGCATTCGGCGCGAACACCGATGAAGCAGAGGCAGAAAACTGGCGCGTAGCCGGTGAACGCATCGCGCAGACGCTGGGAGAACTTAAAGGCGCGGTCATGAAGGTCGGACAGGTCGCATCCCAAGCCCGCGACCTCTTCCCCGCCGAAATCGCCGATGCCTTAGCGACGCTCCAAAACGAAGCGCCACCCATGCCCTTCGATGTCATCTCTGATCAAATTGAGAAAGAATTCGGTACATCGCCAGATCGTCTCTTCAAGCACTTTGAACACGAACCCTTTGCCGCAGCCTCCATCGGACAAGTACACCGCGCGACCACCGATGACGGTCAAGACGTGGTCGTCAAAGTACAATATCCCGGCGTCGATGCGTCGTGTGACTCCGACCTCGCACACCTAAAACTCGCCTTACGCGCCGCTGGGATCTTCCGAAATCACCGTCAATCGCTCAACGACCTTTTCGATGAAATGCGTGAGCGATTGCACGAGGAGCTCGATTACACGAATGAGGCTGAAAACATTCGTCTGTTCCAAGGCTTCCACAAGGACGACGAAGGCATCGTCATCCCGTCGGTCATCGGAGAGCGTTCCTCAAAACGCGTGCTCACCATGACCTACGAGCCTGGCGACCATATCGATCGTATCGATCCCAATGTATACGACCAAGAGACCCGAAATCTGCTTGGCCGGCGTATCTTTGAAGCCTTTGGCGAGCAAATCTTCGTTCATCAAGCGATCCACGGCGATCCACACCCTGGCAACTTTGCTTATCGACCCGACGGCACGGTGGTGATCTATGACTTTGGCTGCGTGAAGAAGCTCAAGCCAGAGATTCTGCCCGTGTACACCAAGGTCTTGCGCACAGGCATTCGACGCGAGTGGGCGGCCTTAGATGATGCGCTCATTGAGCTTGGTGCACGTACGCCATCGAGCGAAGCGCTGGGACAGGCGTTTTATGAGCCATGGCGTGATTTGCTGGCGGAACCTTTTTCGAAAGCGCAGCCTTACGATTTTAAGCACGCAACCCTGCATCAACGCATCCCGAAAATGGCTTCCAAAGCGCTCAAGCACCTGAATGCGTTGCAAGTTCCCACCGAAGCCATGTTCGTAGATCGCGCGATCGGCGGTCATTACTACACCATGATGAAGCTTGGCGTCGTCGAAGACTTCCGCCCTTATTTGATCTCGCTCGTAGGTCTTACAGAAGAAGATCTCCGCAAGGGCGATATGTGGTAGACCCAGTCATTCTCCGCTTCTTTCCTTCTTACGGCGTAGCGTCTCATGCTCACTTTTGATTCGAACAACGCGAACGTTGAAGTCCTGACCTTTAAAGAAGGTTTACTTTCGCCCATGGCGCACGATTTGCGTATCGACGTCACGCGTTTTGACATTGAGGTAGAAGACGGTCGGGTCGAAGGGCATTTCGATCTCTCGTCGCTGGTGGTCGTTTCTGCCCTCGAGGGCGGCGAAGACAAACCTGGCGCGCTCAGTGCATCGGACAAGCAGAAGATCGAAAAGACGATTCGCAACGAGGTATTGCATACCCAGCGCTATCCTGAGTGCGTATTTTCGGCGGATCTTCAGGACCTAGAAAACGACCATGTCTCTGGCGAGCTGGAGCTCCACGGAGAAGATGGCGATGTGCGCGCAGAGGTATTGGAAACTGAGACTGGAGTCTGGGTCAGCGTAAAAGTGCATCAGCCCGACTTTGGCATCAAACCTTATACCGCGATGCTCGGCTCGTTACGCATCCGCGCGGATGTGGTTATTCGCGTGCGGCTTCATGGGGTAACCCTCGACGATTTACAGAACAGCTAAGTCGTTTGCGGATAGCGCGCGTAAAACCGGCGTGATTGAAGGGATCATTCTTTCCAGATGATGCGCCATGGGCGGCGTTTGAGCTCGCGGATGAACTCGCGAACGTCTTCGAAGATCTCTTCGTCTTTCAGGAGCTTACCTACCGAGCCTTCGCCTCGGTCGAGTCGACCGGTCACGTTTTTCACGTCGGCGGTGGCGTCGGCCAAGTTATCGATGGTGCGGTTGATACCTTCGCGGTTTTCGGAGAGGATTTTGTTGGTATTTTCGAGTGTACCGCGCGCATCTTTCATGATGGGGTCGATATCACGCGAGACGGACGCCATGGTGTGGTCGAGGTTATCCATGACACTTTTGAGCGACTGACCGCGTCCGAGGGCGTAGTTCACGCTCTTTCCAACTTGTTGGAATTCCGCGGTGAGGCCTTCGACGTTGTCGAGGATGGGCGGAATTTTATCGCGGTTTTCGTCGAGGATGCCTGCCACGTCTTCGAAGATCGAATCGATGTGATCGGCGTTCTCTTTGATACGTTCATCGAGGTTACCCGCGAGCGAGCCGATATTATTGATGAACTCGTCGATTTTGATCGGGGTACCTGCGCCTTCGACTTCGTTCAGGCGATCGACGAGATCTTTAAGTCCATCGAGCGCGTTGGACGCGGTTTCGAAGACTTTCGAGAGCGACGGCGGATCATTTCCACGCAGGATGTCTCCGTCTTGGACGGGTGGTGCGCTGGAATCTGGGGAGCTGATCTCCATATAGGGCTCACCGAGCATTCCTTCAGGTTGTATATTGAAGGTGGCGTCTTGGTGGATGAGCTCGAGTTTGGACGCGTCGATTTGCGCTGTGGCGCGCACGTAGACGGGACGTCCGAGTTTCTCGTCGTATTTTCCGCCTTCGTATTTCACGGCTTTGACGGATCCGATTTTGATACCGGCGAGTTTTACGGGTGCGCCGGCTTTGAGGCCTGCAGCGGCATCATAGTCGACATAGATTCGTGCGTTTTGTCCTGGGAGGCTGACGCCTCCGATCACGATGACGAAAAGCGCGAAGACCGCTATCGCCAGCAAAACGAGCGCGCCGACCTTCACCTCGATGGCGGTTTCTTTTCCTTTCATGGCCTAATCCTTACCTTCCTACCTGTGCCGGTCAAAGTTCGAAGGGGCCGTTTGGCAGCCCGTTGATAAATTGATGGATCACGGGGTCGTCTGTGTCTCGGTATGCTTGTGGCGTACCGTCCATACGTAGGGTCCCCTGATAAAGCATGGCGACGCGGTCTGCGACGCGGAAAATGGAGCGCAGATCGTGGCTGATCACGATGGATGTCACGCCCAGGCGATCGGAAAGATCGCGAATTAAATCGTCTACAATGGCGGCCGACAGCGGGTCGATACCGGTGGTCGGCTCGTCGAAAATCACGAACTCTGGTTTTAGCGTCAAGGCGCGTGCAATAGCGACCTTTTTGCGCATTCCGTCGCCATAGTCTGCTGCATACTTTAGCGCAGCATCTTCCATATCCACGAGTTTGAGCTGCTCGTAGGCGAGTTCGCGTGATTCTTCGACTGATTTTCCAAAGTGTTTGCGTATGGGTAGCGCTACGTTATCGAGCAGCGTCATGGAGTCGAACAGCGTAGAGTTCTGGAACACCATGGCGCAGCGCTTACGCACTTCGTAGTATTCTTTTTCGGTGAAATTCGTCACGTCGGTGCCGTCCAAAATGATGCGGCCCGCGTCTGGACGCAGCAATCCGACCAGGTGTTTGACCAAGACGGACTTGCCCGCGCCCGAAGCGCCGATGATGAACATCACCTGACCCACGTCCACTGTCAGTGAGACCCCTTTGAGGACGTGCTTTGATCCGAAGGATTTATATATGTCGATAAACTCGATCATCGAGCGCCACAGGGTAAATCAGTACAGAAACATGTACGCAAAGGCGGACAAAATAACGTCGGTCAAAGTAATGCCCAAAGTCGCGTTCACAACCGCGCGCGTGGTCGCAATGCCCACGCCTTGCGATCCGCCATAGGCTTCAAGTCCTGCGTGACAACCAATTACCGGAACCACCAAGCCAAAGGCGAGAGTCTTGAGCACGAAAATGATCAGGTCCCCCATCTCCAATAAGCCGGTGTTGTAATAGGTATAAGGATTTAGTCCAAACATCCAGTAAGCCCCCGCCATGGAGGCTAGAAAAGACGCCAAGGACGCAATGCATGTCAGAACGAAGGCCATTAAGACGCACGCGATCATTCGCGGAACGATCAGATACTGAATGGGGTCCGCATCATTCATTCGTAAAGCGTCCACTTGCTCCGTCACGACCATAGAGCCAATTTCCGCCGCGAGCCCGGTTCCCACGCGGATCGCGATCATCGCCGCCGTAATTACTGGCCCCAATTCCCGAAAGAGAAGCTGCAGGAACAATGCGCCCAGCACCGTCAGGTCGCCAATGATCTTCTGGGACTGAATGGCGGTCTGCATGACCATGATCAGCCCAAAAAAGCTCATCACCACGGTGACAAAAACCACCGAGCGGTTGCCCATGTCATAGGACTGACGCACGACCTCTTGCCACCGTATCTTACGAAACAGTAAATAATAAGCGGTCATCCCGAACGTCTTTAATAATCCGCCGATCTCTTGGCCGACCATCATAAAAGGTCCACCAACACCCTCAAGAAAACGCTCAGTTGCACTCAAGGTCTCGTCAGATTGTTCAGGAGTAGTCATCACGTCAGGAGCCATAGTGAACTCAGGGCAAAGTCGCAGTGAGAATGTAATCGAACAAGAAAATGCTGACCGCGGACGCAACGACCGCGCTGTTGACCGCACGACCGACGCCTACAGCGCCCCCCGTAGTATTGATACCGTAGTAGTTACTCACCAATGCGATCGACGCACCGAACACCACGGACTTGCATACTCCGTTAAAGAAATCCCAAAACTCGATCATCCCTTGAAAAGACGCATAGTATAAACGCGGGTCGAGTCCTATTAACATATAGATAACGCCCGATGCCGAGATGATCGCGATCACACCACCGATGATCGTCAGACATATCATCATGATGACAATGGCAATGTAACGCGGAGCAAGAAGGTAGTCGACAGGATCGATAGCAAGCGTGCGCAGCGCGTCGATCTGCTCGGTCACCGCCATGGTGCCCAATTCCGCCGTGTTGTTCGCGCCCACCCGACCGGAGAACATCAATCCAATGAGAATCGGCCCGATCTCGCGCAACGTCGTGATCCCCGTTGCGCCACCCACCACGCTCGTCGCACCAAACTGGGAAATGAGTCCCGCCGTCTGAATCGCAGTGATCCCGCCGACAAGAACCGCAGTGATCGAAACGACCGCGAAGGAGCGCACACCGACCCGATATAAACTGCGCCAAAGCTCTACCCGGTCCATCCGTCCGCCAACCACGCCGGACAGCATGGCGAAAAATAGACGCGCAAGGCCGCCAAGGTCTTGCAAGAAGGAGAGAACCTTCTCTCCCAACATGTACAATACACGTTTCATACCTCGAGCGTCCCTTGCCAAAATTGTTTTACAAAACGAATATCACACGCCTCGATCTCTTCGGTCGTGCCATGGAAGATCACACGGCCATGGTCGAGGAGCAGCCACGAGTCGCAGGTATCCAGAGCGCCTTCCAGGTCGTGCGTGATGCAGATAGAAGTCGTATTCTGTGTACGTTTAAACTCGTTGAGCATGAGGAAAATTTTGCTCGATGTCACGGGATCGAGGCCCATGGTCGGATCGTCGTAAAAGAGGATCGGCGGACGGTTGATCACTGCACGTGCAAACGTGACGCGCTTTTTCATCCCGCCGGAAAGCTCACGCGGATATTGTTTATGCACGTGCGGTAGCGCGATACGCTCAAGGATATCGTCGATACGTTCCGAGATTTCTTCGCGGCTAAACTGCCCCGAGTTCTCCATGGGAAACGCGATATTTTCTTCCACCGTCATGAAGTCGAACAACGCGTAGTTCTGGAACAGCATGCCCACTTTTTTGCGGTATTTGGTCAGTTCCAGTTCCGAGAGTCGGTTGACGTTGTGTCCGTCGACAAAGACTTCACCACGGTCTGGTTTTACGAGGCCACACAGAATTTTAACGATCAGGCTTTTGCCAGCGCCGCCAGGACCGATCAAGCCGAGTTGTGTCCCCTCTTCTACTGTGAAGCTTACGTCGTCGAGTACGCGCTCGCGCCCGTACATCTTCGATACATTGCGCACCTCGATCATCATTGGCGCTCCTCCGCTCTACGCACCATCTCCTCTGCGCGAGGGATGTAACGCGATTCCGGCCAGAACTTCTTCATCTCATCAAGGTAACGCCGCATCTGCTTCACGTTGCCGAGCTCATCATAGAGCTGGATGATCTTATAAGACATGTCATCGTTATCGAGCGAGAGCGGGAAAGTCTCTTGAAATCTACGGTAGGCTTTGATGGCCGCCAGAAGATTGCCGCGCTCTTCTTCGATCTCAGCTAGGCGTTTGAACGCTGGATTATACCACGCATAATCGTAGTCCCCGATGATGATGGAAAGCTCACGTCCCCCAACAAACTTCTCGAGCAACTTGGCTTCGGCGTCGATATCGCCGTGGTGGCGATAGCACAAGCCCGTGCGCCAAATCGCGTCATCGACAAGGCCTGAACGCGGGAAATTGGTCTGCAGTAGGTCGTACAATTCGATCGCCTCTTCGCAACGATCGAAATGATCATCGAGCATTTTCGCCGCTTCGTACGCAAGGTTGTCGGCGAGCTCGGTGTACTGCAGTTCCAAGAAGAGCGTCGTAACCAAGTCGATGTACTCGGCTTGGCGCCCCTCATCGTTCATGCGGTTGCGGATCTCGGAGAGCGCATCTTCCGCATGAAAGGTGTCTGGGTAGGCACGGATCGTCGCCTTCCACACCTCGAACGCGGTATCGTCATCATTTAATAGATCACGGTAGACTCGCCCTGCACGATACATGGCTCGCGCGCCGACTTGATCATAGGGGTAAATCGGCCGGCTGTAGATCTGTTCGTACGCGCGCAATGCGGCATCCGCATCGCCCTTGCGCTCCAGCATCAAAGCAGTCCGATATTGCAGATACTGCAAGTCCTGCTGTGTCTCAGCTTTTTTGCTCAGCTCCGTATAGGCTGCGATCGCATCGTCATAGCGTTCATCATCCGCCAAACGATCGGCTGCCCGACGGCCTTCATGGTACGACCATGCGGAGTACGGCGTACCGCACGCAGCTGCCGCACTCACCACGAGCAAACTGCATAGGAGTACTCTCCATATTTTTACGATCACGCCTACGCGAGACCGTCTCGCATCGCTTCGCACCATACCAACCTGCTTTTGAGCGCGTAATTCAACCGCTACCCCCCAGCAGCAGTCGTGCGTTACGCGCCAATTATAAACTCGCTCAATTCTTGATTGAGCAGTCCTATACAGCAAGTATATCGAACGCTCAACGTTTCCAAGGATTCAAATCCAATTCCGACGGTAACTACAAGGAAACTGAACTTTTGCCCCCCCCCTACTTCACCGCTTGACCGCCCGCGCACATCAAGCTAGCAAACACCCCTCCGAAAGATGCGCCCCTGCCGCATCCTCTTCGGCTCTATCACAGATTTGCTCGGCCTATACGACGAGCGAATCTCCTGCAGGGCGTACTACACGAGGAGAAAAATTATGACACGTATGCTACTCGGCCGTAAAATCGGCATGACCCAAGTCTTCGCAGAAGACGGCCGCCGTATCCCCGTCACCGTCATTCGCGTCGACCCCAACTACGTACTGCGCAAGAAAACAGCCGACAGCGCAGACGGTTACGACGCATTGGTTCTGGCCACTTCGCCAGCTGTGCGCCAAGAGCGTGACGGCCAAGTCCGCTACCGCGGCCTCAACAAATCCGACCTCGGCGTTTTCGAAAAAGCCGGCATCGAGCCCCAACGCGTCATCCGCGAAGTGCGCCTGACCAAACAAGGCCAGATCGACCAGTACGAAGTCGGCCAAGCACTCGGCGCAGATGTGTTCACACAAGGTGAACGCGTAGACGTCTCCGGCAATGCCAAAGGACGCGGATTTGCCGGTGTTATGAAGCGTCACAACTTCGCCGGTATGAAAGCATCTCACGGGGTGCAAGACGGACACCGTAAAGCAGGATCCATCGGCAACTCCGCGACGCCAGGACGTACCTTCCGTGGGTTCAAAATGGCCGGTCAACTCGGAAACCACCGCACCACCGTCCAAAACCTCCGCGTGATCCAGATCCTCCCCGAGGAAAACGCAATCTTGATCAAAGGCGCCATCCCCGGTGCCACCAACAGCTTGGTTGAAATCCGTAGCGCCATCAAATCCGCGCGCTAAGTAAACCAACAAAGCGAAAAACGATAAAAAACGCGCTCATCGAGCGCGTTTTCTTATTCTTGCCGCCGCCAGCCCACGCCTAAGCCCGAGGCCGGATCCCATTCAAAACGCGTCGATACTTCTCCAAAACAAAACGCCGGCGAATGCGGTTCGTCGTGGTCAGTTCTCCCGTTGCCGTCGAGAAGCTTTTCGGAATGATCGCAAAGCCCACAACCTGCTCGCTGGCGCGTAAACCGGAATTGACGCGATCGACATGACGCCACAACTCCTCGTACACCTCTTCTTTCATGCACAAGAGTTCGTCGTCGGGTTCGTCGATCCCTTCGGAAGCTGCCCATGCCCGAAGCGCCGTCAGCTCCAAGGTCAAAAGAGCCACCAGCTGATCTTCTGCATTCAGTGAAACGACAGCACGTTTTACCACTGGGATCGCCTGCAATCGCGTCTCAATGCGCTGGGGCGACACGCGCTTGCCGTCGCGCAGCACCATCATGTGACACCGGCGATCGGTGATCGTTAAATATCCGTCGACCATCGCGCCGAGGTCGCCCGTACGGAGCCAGCCATCATCGCACGCCGCTTCACTCGCCTCTGGGTTGCGCCAATAGCCGGGAGAAACTACGGGACCACGGATCAGCACTTCGCCATCTTCATCGATACGTATTTCTACGTCCTTGATGGGGCGGCCAACGGTCCCGGTGCGCCAAGCATCGGGCGTATTTACTGCGACTGCGCCGCTGGTTTCTGTCAGCCCGTACCCTTCGTAAATCGGAACGCCCATGCCACGGAACGCGTCATTTAAAAACGAGGATACGGGCGCTCCGCCGGAAATCACAAAGCGTATGCGACCGCCTAACCCCGCGCGGATATCGCGAAATAACGTGCGGTCACCTACGGCGAGCAATGCTTTATCTAGTACTGTCAGTTGCGCGCGAGATTGCATGGCACGCGCGCGCTTCTGCGCAAGCTTTGCAAAAACGTGCACGCGTTCAGGGTTGAATACGCGGCTTCCCACACGTTCGGTGAAAGCACGCGCGGCGAGCATCTCGAAGATCGATGGAACACCAACAAAAAATGTCGGACGCTCACTGCGAAATTCTTCTGCCAGGTGGGATACGCCGCGGCTAAACGACATCTCACACCCCACAAGAATCGAGGTGAGATAAATCGCTCGCGCAAAGACTTGCGATAGCGGCAGGATCAAGATCTGCCGGTCGTCGGCGCGCAGCGGCAATGCATGCGCGTTGCCTTCTGCTTCCGCTGCCAAGTTACCGTGCGTCAGGCAAACGCCTACGGGGGTTCCGGTCGTTCCTGAAGTGTAGACGATGGTTGCGAGATCTTCGCCGTTTAGGACGACGGCGTTGGGTTCGTCGCTCGCATCTGAACTAGGTTTCCACGGGTCGACGATCGAAACACGCTCACGCTGCGCTTTCGAAAGCGGGAGCGCGTCGAGCGTTTGAGGCAGCTCCTCTGGGTTGCCTTGTCGCGCTTTGGCGACGGCATCAAAGAGGATAAAGCGCGTGATATCTGCTTCGGCCTCGTCAGCATCCGGATCAAAGAACTTCTGGAGCTGTTTTGGGTCTTCGAGCACGGCCCAACGCGCATCGGCATCGCGTGCTTTCCACACGCAGTGTTTCGGTAGCGTGCTTGGATGAATGGGGACCACCACCGCGCCGATACGCATGATCGCAAGGTCTGCAACCATCCATTCGGGGCGGTTCTGCGAGATGAGCAAGACGCGGTCGCCCTGTTTCACGCCGATGGCGCGTAGCGTTTGCGCAAAACGCGCGACTGCATCATGCCACTGGCGCCACGTAATCGGCGTCCAGCTGGCATCTTTCCACACACGCAACGCCGTCGCTTGTCCGTTTTGTTCAACGCGTTCGTCGAACATCTCTATAACGGTTCGAGCACTCATACCTACACAACACCGACGACAATCTGCTTTCATCATGTATAAAGAAGGAAAGTTCTTTATACCATGGGGGCTGAAAAAGCATTTTTCTTACGCCCCTTGTCACTGCTCAACGCAGTTCAGATCTATCAAAGCCCCAATTTTTAAGGAGCCTTTCCATGAAACAGACCTTACCTACTCCAAGCGCGCCCAAGGCGCTAGGTCCTTACAGTCATATGGTGCAGGCTGGCGACTGGATCTATCTGTCGGGGCAGATTCCGATCGATCCTGCGACTGGAGAGATCGTTGAGGGCGGCATTCAAGCGCAGACTCAACGCGTGCTCGACACCATCGAAGCGTTATTAAGCGATGTGGGGCTATCTACCGATCACATCGTCAAAACAACGATTTACATCACCAATATGGCGGATTTTGGCGCGATCAACGCGCTCTATGCCGAGCGTTTTCGCGCGCCGTATCCTGCACGTGCAACGGTAGAGGTTGCGGGATTACCCAAGGGCGTTGGCATTGAGATCGATGCGGTAATTCACCGCGCCGGCCGAGCCGAGTAACGCGTTACTGTTGGTCGATGCGTACCCGCAGGCCCCCGCTTTCGAAAGCGAGATGCACACGAACGCCTGAAGCGCGCTCTGAGAGGACTTGGAGTGCGCCGTCGATGCGCACGTCTTCCATCTGCATATCCTCAACGTAGGAACGCGCATCTTCTTGGAGTTGCTGCAGGCGTTCGCCGTTCACTTGCATATCGAAGGGCACGTCGGCATCGCCGTGTGCGCCGACGGTCAACAAGCGCGATGAAAGGCTTGGTTTCATGGAGCTCGAATAAACGAGCACGCGATCTTCGCCTTGTTCGATGCGGAATTTCATGGGCACACCGTTGAACGAGCCTTCGACCATCGGCGTGCTGGCGTCTGCAACGACGTCGACGGAGCCACGTTTATTGACCACGCGCACGAGGCGGCGGAAAAGGGCTTCTGCGTTGGGCGATGCGATGTAAGCGCCCACGGTTGCGGTGGGGATAAAGCCTTGCAGGTTCACGTCTTCGACGATGAGTGCGCCGGTACCGCTGACACTACGCGCGTTGAATTTGATATGGGCTGCGTACTTCTGGGCGACGTCTGCGAGCTGTCCGGCGACACCCGCAAGCCCGCTACATTTTGCGTGGGCTGGCGTGGCTTGCATGCCTTCGAAGAAGTTTCCGAAATCGAATGAAACGCCGAGCGAGAGCAGCGCATCTTGAGCGAAACCTTTGAGCGATGGTGCACCTTGCATAAGCACACGCCCGTTGGCGACGCCGGTTTCAGACAATTCTAACCAGCCATCCAGGTGGCTCTTGCCGTCTGCATCATCGTATTTGACCAACGAGAACGAAGGGATCAGTTGTTCTAGGCGTTTGTTGAGCGCGGCGCAGGCTTCGGATTGATTTTCACCCAGGCCGGTCATTTGCTGGAAGTCATTTAAGCCGCTGGTACTGTCAGGATTTTGCAATTCACGATTGAGTTCGACCATGTTGACGACCACCCATGCCTGTAATGGTTGGTTTCCTGCACGTGCACGTTGTTTTTTTCCGGCATCGGTTTCTGCGTAGCGTCCGATCTCATCCCAACCTTTGTTGAGTCGTCGCAGATCGGCGCCGACGGCGGCGTCATCATCTTTGGCGGCGGAGCGTACGACGACGTATTGGCCGGCGCCGGTGATTTCCAGATAACGTGCGTGCTCTTCTCCCATGCTGCGGTCCGCCACGCTCAGGTACACGCGATCTCCTACGCGACGCTCGTCGAATGCAAGTCCGTCGCCGTAGCTTTCATCGAGCTGATGGTAATGATCGGAGAGGTGCTCCATGGCGCGCGATAGGTCTTGGACTTCCGCGATGAGCCACTGTGTTCCTTTGCGTTCAAAGGCGACGAGCTCGCTTTGCTGCAGCAGATCTTGCTGTGCAAGAAGCTGAAGAATATTGGCGACGCTCGCATCAAAGACGGTGCCCAGTGCACCTTGAAGCACTGCGGGGACATCGCCCTTTTTATCGATTTGATAACCGACGGCATAGGTCGCGTCGGCGGGGATCGCGTCGTAGAGCGCGTTCCAATCCGCCGTGATTCTAACGTTTTTTCCTTGTTTGGCGCCGCAAGCAGCGAGCAAAAGCGCGCTGAAGAATAATGCGGCCAGACACATTCGTTGTCGTATAGACATGGGTTTCACCGTGGGGGTTGGATTACCGTTCAAATCAGATACACGCTCATTGTTTTACACATCCTCGGGTCTTGCGACAACGATCACCTCGTGTTCGGGCAAGAACAAACGCTGCGCCAAGGTGCGTATGGATGCCGCGTCGACTTCGCGTACACGTTCGGCAAAGTCGAGCCCATAGCGGTAACCGCGTCCGAGCAAGGTATCGCGCATGGTGATGGCGGCACGTGTGGTGGCGAGTTGTAGGCCCACTTGGGTTTGGCCGGCGATGCGTGCTTTGGCGCGCGCCACATCTTCGTGGCTGAGCTTTTCATCGCACACGCGTTGCAGCTCTTCGCGCATTCCTTGGATGGCTTCTTCGATTTTTTCGGGGCTGGTTTCCATGCGACCGTAGACGATTCCGCTTTGCGCGAAACGATCGGAACTCATTCCGACACTGTAGGCCATGGAACGTTGTTCTCGGAGGCTTTGGAAGAGTCGACCGCCCTGCCCTGACAAAATAGAGGTCAAAATACTGAGGGTTGCGCTATCGGGGTCGCTATGTGCGATACCTGGGTACGCCACATAGACCACGGCTTGTTTTCGCTGATGCGGAACATGGACGCGTTGGGCGCTGGGCCATGGTGGAACTTGCGGCAGGGTGTGGGGCGTAGGCGCTTCTAGCGCGGAGGAGCTCCAGCCGCTGAGCTGATCCACGAGCGCATCCACATCCACATCTCCCACTGCGCTGACGACCATCGCTTCTGGGCGCACGATCTGTTGATGGGCTTGCACCAAGGTTTCGCGTGTGATCGCTTCGATGGACGCTTCGGTGCCTCGCGCGCTGCGGGCGTAGGGGTGATTTGGGTAGAAAGTTTGATGCAGCGCACGTCCTGCAAGATACTCTGGATGTTCTTCTTGTTGTTTGATGGCGCGCAAGCGCACGCGTTTTGCGCGTTCAACTTCGGCTTCTGGGAAATTGCTTTCGAACCAGCATCCTTGCGCAAGCTCGATGCTGGCGCGCTGCTCGCTACTCAGTGCGCGCATCGAAAATACCGTTGTCTCTTGCCCTGCGTTCGAGGTGGCTACACAGCCGAGCTCATCGAGCGCACGTTCGATGGCGTGGGTGTTCAAACGCTCGTTTCCGCAGGTCAATAAGCCGGCCATCATGGTAGCGCGTCCGGCCAGCGCATCGGGATCGGCGTTGACGCCGGTAGCGGTGCCCACTGACATGCTAAAAATGGGAAGGGTGGGTTCTCTTTGGACGATGAGCTTCATGCCATTGTCCAAATCGAGCAGCTCATATCCTTGGCTATCGGGCGGCGTGCGGCGCAGCGCTTTTTTCTGACTTTTGTAAAAACCTTCTTCGAAGGCGTCGAGCAAGCTGCTTGGGCGGATCTCCTCAGGCTGCAACTGCATGGGCAACTGCGCAACAATGCGCAGATGTTTGGGCTGCAAGTAGGTTTGCGCGACACGCCGGATATCTTCGAGCTGAACCAGTCGCAGTTGTTCCATCCACGCCTTTTGCCACTGTGGCTCTTGGTGGTGGAGCGCGCCGTTTCCGTAGGCGCTCGCGCGCCCTTGCACGGTGGCTTCGGTCATCAAATGCGAAGATTCAAAGGATCGCTTCGCGCGCAGAAGATCATCCGCGCGCACCCGTCCGCTCACATCCGCGAGTTCTTCGCCAAGGACACGGAGCACTTGGTGGATCGATGCATCGGGCGCAAAGGTTGCGCCGGCGAGCACGAGTCCTGATTTTTGTAAGGATAAACTATCGCTCCATGCGCTGATTGCGAGGCCATCCGTACGCACCAAGCGATCGTAAAGCACGGAACTATTGGTGCCGGCGAGCAGTGTGCACAGAAGCTCTACGGCGGGGTGATCAGGGTGTGATTGCGCGGGTCCTTGGAACGCGATCGTGACGCGTGCGTTTTCGACGACGCGGTATTCGATCACAGGAAGCTCTGTCGAAAGCGGGGGCGGTTCTGGGATGTCTCCCGCCACAAAGGGTGTGGACGTATACGCTGGCATCGAGGCGTCGACCCATTTTTTCACATCCTCTGGTGTGCAGTCTCCGACCACGACCAAGGTCATATTTTTTGGATGGTACCATCGTTGATGGAACTGTTTGAGCGCGTCGGCATCAAAGGCGCTTACGCTCTCGATACTGCCGATGACGCGTTGGCCGTAGCCGTGTGTGCCCCACGCGCTGGCGAAGAGTTTTTCTACGTGGGAGCGTTGTGGAACATCATCGCCGCGTCGAATTTCCTCGCGGATGACTTCGAGCTCTTTGGTGAGTTCTTCGGCGTCGAATTTTGTATGCAGCACGCCGTCCAGCAAGACGTCCACGCCGAGGGCGCCGGCATCGGCGGGCAGCACCACGTGATAGACGGTTTCTTCGAGACTGGTCCATGCGTTGATGGAGCCACCTGCCGCTTCGATATCAGCGGCGATGACGCCTACGCCGCGTTTTTCTGTACCTTTAAACACAAGGTGTTCATGCACGTGCGCGATGCCGCGTTGGGCATCGTTTTCGAAAGCGGAACCTACGCCCACCCATAGTTGCACGGCGACCACGGGCGCGGTGACAAGGGAGCGTTGAACGATCGTCAATCCACTGGGGTGGGTCCACACATTCGGTGTGGTGATGGGCGCCGATGCGATCGACGCTGGAGCAGGGACGGAAGCGGAGGTGGTGGTCACGTTGAGCGCTCGGTGCAGATCGTGATGTAAAAAGGTCGCGGTATGCGTCGAAGGCGAGAGCAGACGCTCTCTGTTTAAATATCTTTAGCGAAACAAACTTTGATGCCGCATACAAGCTCAGGGCGTGCGTTTCCACTCTAAGCGTACGCGCGAGGACGCGCGCGCTTGCTGCCCGAACGCCGCAAAGGATTTGTACGCCTCCGGTGCGATCTGTCCACGCTCAAGACGCAGCTTTTGTGTCCACGCAATCGATGCGCCAGACATTGCGTGCACCTCTCGTACAACCACATGGTTGAGATGCGTTAGATGTACATCCGAGAGATCGCGCGTACGTTGGTAGTTTTCAGGTGCGTGTATGGTGTAGCGGCGCTCGCTATTGCGCTCAAAATAAAGTCTGAGGGGCAGTTTTCGTTCAGGCAGTGTGGTGGTGCTCGTCAGCCACTCCAAGTCGTCATCAAAGCGGCGGTCGATGACCAAATGTTGCCCTTGTACTTCCGCCAGCCCGTCGATGTTTGCAGAGAGTCGAATGCGCAAGGAAGCTTCTGGTGCGTCCTCGTTTTCGATCTGCAAGTCGGTGAGTTCTGCTTGTCCGATGATCCGATCCACCAATTCTTCAAAGACATGCTGGCGCTCTAACGCGCTCGGGTACGTTCGCAACATCGAACGCATTTCGTCGTCGAACGTCGCGCCACCCACCCACGTCATCTCGATGCGCGCATCTCCGTTTTCGTCGAGCCATGCGCTAATATCCATCTTGGTTGCTCCGTCTTCCCGCAATCGATCAGGCGTTGTGATCTGCGTCCCACGTTCCTTCCCAGTGACGATCATCGCCTTGCTATTTTGGTCCTGAGCGTCGAGGTAACCAAAGGGCGAGTGATCCGAATAGAAGGACAACCAATGGGTGTCTTTCTTTGTTTTAACGCGCACGGCGAGGCTATCAAAGTGGCTCAACCACGGATGTTTTATGGGGAGTTGTGGCGCGTATATGGAGCGGACGAATACGATTTCCGGCGTAAATCCAGCGGCTTGTGCGAGCGCGTAAAAGAGTGCGACGCGATCCCCTTTTTTCATACGTTCTGTCGCTCGCGCGCTCGTGCTGAAGTAATAAGAAGTCAGCTCCACCTTATCGATCACGTAACGGTAGAGGGCTTGGAGCTGCGCTTTTTCGTCTTTCAATCCACGAAGAAGTTTCTCTGCGCGTGCATTGATTTCCTGTGCTGGGGCAAGGGCCGGCACAATCGCGTCAGCCCAGGCATCAAGCTCTTTTTCTTGGTTGTAAAAAGCGTTCCATTGCGCCCACGGAAGATATTCTGCACGCGGCGGGCTCCATGATTCTCCTGTCATGGTAGGCATATCCTGTGCCGTCATCTTGTGAATGATGTTGCCATCGTGCGCACTCGTCTGGTGGTCGCCTTCGAAATTGTGTTTCTCCAAGTCGACGGCCTCACCCCAGCTTTCGGGATATTCGATATGCAGTTCGCTTCGGTAAATTGGCGCGCCAGTGCTTTGGAAATAAAAAGGCTCGGTTCGATACATGAACGCGTCTTCGGGCACCGGTTCGAACAGGGTCAGGTATTCTCGTTCGAGCACATCTCCGACTTCCATATCCGGCATAGAGAGCGCGGTCCTATCGTTCACGGCTTCTGGGTAGCGCACGCTGCCATCGGGTTTGATGACGCGTAGTTGTAATACTTGCACATCGTTCGGGATGCCGATTTCCCCGACCGCAGCGATCGCATCGTTGGTGTGTAGCTCTGTGAGTTCGTGGTAGATACGCGCGCCGCCCCCGTCTTTGAACCAACGCCACGCCTGGCGGCGTAGGATATAAATTTCGTCGATATCTGCGGCGCGTATGCTTTGGCTCTCTCGGTATGCTTTGACGCGTTCCATCCCGTCGACGCGCAGGTCTGCAAAGAGCTTTTGGTCGAGAAGTTGTGCACGCGCGCGCTGGATATCTGCACGTGCCGGAAAGCGTTGGGTCCAACCTTCTAGCAACGCATAGAATTCTTCTTCTTGGCCACGGTGCACGGCGAGCGCGCTTTTTTCGCCCAAAACGTCTTTTTCCTGTGCACCCGCGGCCAAGAGTTCATTGAGATGTTTCTCAGCGGCATCGGGGCCTTCGGTTTTGAGGATTTGCCAGAAGAGATCAAAACCGGTGCTGAAACTGCTTCCACCACGTTTCCAAGCCCGCTCAAGCGCGGCGTTGTAGCCTTCGAAATTGCCGCGCCACTGTTCTAGCACCACCCGTTTGAGCCATCGTGCATCGGTACAGCGTGCCGGCACTTGCTCAAAATCTTCGGCCTGCAGAACACCTTTGTGGCGCAGCAGGGTTCGGAAATAATCCGTCCAAGCATCGCACCATTGGGGATAGGTCTTCACTACGTTTTCTAGCGTGCGCAGGGCCAGCATGTCATAGCCAAGGCGGCGTGCCATGTTGGCGTAGACAACGCGCAGGTGCGGAGAGGTTTTTTCTTGGTCGAGCCAAGGCGTTAATCGCTGCAATACTTCCGCATTTTCTGAGGTTTCGAAGCTGATTTGCGCGTCACGCAGCGCGATGGCGGGATAATCTGGCCACGACGCATCGATGGCTCGTAGCGCTTGCAATGCTAAGGAGTTGGCGTGTGGCGCATCCTGCGCCTGTCGAAACAAATGTGCACGAACGAGGGCATGGATAGGATGATGGCTCGTCGCGTCCTGACTTGCGAGGTCAAAGCCGCGCGTGTCATCGGACAAGGCGGCAACAGCCGCGTGCACAAGCCAGCTAAGCTCGTTTTGCTTTGTGCGCGGCGCGAGCCCTTCTGCCAAACTTCGTGGTGCGCTACGGATTGGGGTGATCGTTCCACCACTGGCTGGCCCCACATCTACGCCGAAGTCTTTGAGCGCACCGTTGAGCACGATTAGATTCGGCAGTTCCAACGACGCAGCTCCACTATGAACCATCATGCGCACGCGGTAGGTCCCAGGCGCAAGCTCGTAGCGTGGCATGGTGTACGAGGTGTCGTTGGTATCGCTCGCATCGCGTTGAAGAACCAAGATGTCGTCGATCCACAGACTAAAGTAGTCTTGGGCGCCGAATCGTGTAATCGCGATCTCTGTATTCTCATCGACACGGACGAAGCTTTCGTAGAGCGCGGTTTCGCCGCGATACGGGTTGGGCGTGATCGCAGCAAGCTGCGTATTGTAGGTATGGCGATATTGGTTTTTGCGTAAGGGCAGATCGTTCAGCGTGGCGTTTTCTTCTGCGCGGCCTTGGCTTTGTAGCGCGCGCGTCCAGGAGCCGATGTTCCATCCGACAACCGTCCAAGAACGCGCGCCGCCAAAGGGCAGCGGCGATGGAAGTTCGTCTGCATCATCTTCCTCGAGAGCTTGGAGCGTCAATGCACGTTGAAGCTCGGTAAACAGAACGCGCTCTTGGGCGAACATCTCTTGTGGGTCCTGCGCATGTGCCCAAGCGCGCAGCGGTTGTGGGTCGATCAGGTCCTGGTAGTTGGTGACCATCAAAGCGATGCGGGCGAGGCGAAGCATGGGGGCTGCGTCCTCGAAAGCGGGGGACATCAACGCAGCGAAGGCTTCCTCGAGATCGATATATAGCAGGTGGACGTAGGCTTGGATGAGCGCTTCTTCGGCGCTTTGAGGTTGGCGGTGTCGAAATTGTTCGAGAGCATCGGCATCGCGCGGAAGTTCGGTGGTGTTTTCGAGTGTGGGCAGCGTGTCGATGGTTTGCCTGTGCGCACCGCAACTGGATTGCGTGATGGCGAACAGGAACAAAATTATGCAAAGGACAGCGAAGGCACGCATGCGGTGGCGGCTCTGATTCAGCGTAGGTGAGATCATGGGGTTACTCCGCAGCGTCATGTTGTTTAAAGAGGATCGCTTGGTTCGCGATACGGTAAATCTCACGCACCCAAGCGCGGAACGCTTTGTAATCGCTCGTTTCTATCACGGCGACGTCACGCACGCGGATGCCGTGGACGCGGAGCACGTGGTTGGACGCATCCCATTGGACACGCATCTCGAATTTTCCGAATGTCGGATGTGCGGCGACCTGTTTTTCTTGGGGCAATTGCACAGGGTACATGGTCGCTGGGAGCTGCAGCTCTACACTGATTTCCTCGGTGGACGGCGCGCCGGCGAACAGCGCGAACTTGCGATCTGATAGGCCAACAAGGTCCGTCTTATCAAAGGCTTCGTGCGCAAAGGGTTGAATCACGATTTCGTCGCCACGCACAGTCCACCAACGCCCGTCGACGAAGGATGCTTTAACAACGACAGGTGTATTGAGTGTTTCGAGGCCTTGGTAGGTCACGCCTTCGTCGCGCACATCAGGCACGAGGTTGGTGACCCAGCGCTTGATGGCATCGTCACGCTGATCGTTACCTGCGAGGAATCGTCGCACGTCCCCCCCCATGGTTCCGCCGACTTCGAGCGCGAAATTTCCGCGGATTTCCGGCGCACGGGCGTCAACGTGAAAGGTGATGCGTTCGTAGTTCTTGTGGGCTGGCTGATGAGGGGTTTCGACAGCTCGTCCACCTTGACCATCGAGCACCGTGATCGATGAAGCGCCCTGGTCCGTCGCGTAAAGTTCATCGATACCGTTATAACTTGCGGTACCGTCTAAATAGAGATCAAACGCGGGCACATAGATAATGGCGTGGTTGAATATCTCTAGGCTCGGCAAGTGGTTCTTGAGGCGCCCGATGTCACTTGTACGGATCAACACGATATGGCTGTTGATGTCGGCGACGCCAAGCATGGTTTTAAGCAATGCTGCGGTGTCTTTGCAATCACCGTAACGCTGGTTGAAACAGCTGGTTGCACGATGTGGTCGAAACCCGCCGATACCAAAACCTAGGCTCACGTAACGCGTGTTTTGAACGACGTAATTGTAAATGCGTATCAGCTGCTCGCGCGGGTCGCTTATACCATCGATCAATCGATGCACGGTTTCGATCATCTCCGGCGACGTCACCAGCTGATCTTTGATCAAATTCCAGTACCAATTCGCGAGTTTATCAACGTCGTTGTAGGTCGATATATGCAGGTAGCGTAAATATTCCGTGACGCCTGGCGTATAGTTTTCTCGAACGACCGCCGGAAGATTTCTCTCCTCGTAGATGCGCTCTGCTACGCCATCTGTGATGGTCGCAGGCAGATCGATCCGTTCACCCGAACGCTCCGCAAAAAGTTCACGCTCTTGGTCATGGTAGAGAACAAGGCGCCAAAGTGCGGTGGGATAGCCGCTATCGACCATTTTTATGCGTCCGAAATAATCATCGAAGATATTTTTCTGCGAAATATCTGTTTTGACGTATTCGATATTCACGATGTCGCCGATCTGCACATCCGCTAAAAACAAGCGGCGTTCGTGATCGTAATCGTAGATATCCGACGGCCCAGTGTAGGGCAGGATATCTTTGGTTTGAAAAGAATCTCGTCGCGTTCCATCTGATCGGAGCACTTGAGCAGACAGAATGCGTAGATCGTGTTGGCCAGGTACAAAACGAATGCCATAAGCACTCGAATGCTCGGCGCCTTCGCGACTTTTCACCACAAAGGCGTCTTGGACGTACGTGGTCGAGAGCCCCTCGCGATAGATGTAAACTACCTCTTGGTTAACGAGCACACCAAGATGATGGTCGTCCGCCTTTAATTCTTGGGCGAGTTGCCGCAGCGTTTGATCATCGACACGCCATTTTTCGTAAAATTTTTCGCCTTGGGTTTCTATCAGCGCAAGGAGATCCTGCGCGTCACGCTTTTGCGGTTGGAGATCGATCGCCGTGCGCAGCGCGGCAGCAGCTTCGGCGTCGCGTCCTAGGCGCAATAGGATATTGGCTCTTCGTTGATGTGCGTTCGCATCATGGGGACGCCGCGAAATACGCTGGTCGATGGCGTGCAAGGCGCCGACGTCATCTCCTTGGCTTCGCGCGATGTTCTCTTGCACAGAGAGCCAGTCGATGCGCCCTTCCCATAGCGGCTCGAGCGCGGCCATGGCTTGAAGCGCCTCTTGGGTATCTCCCCGCGTAATCTTCCGTGCAAGGAACGCATCGATGGCTTCGATGCTGTTCAACCCGCGTGCCGCGCAGGCATGATAGAGCGTTTCTGCGTGGTCATCGCGCTGTTCGGCCATATGGAACACGCCTTTGCACAGTTCCGGACGCGGGCCATATTTTTCTACGAGCGCTAAGGCGCGTGTTGCTGTACTCGCGCGGTTTGCGTGGTCTGCGAGCGTCTCGAGCCATTCGAGTTGTAGGCGCGGATCGTCGGCGTCTCGCTCCAGCAACGCGCGTAGATCGCGCACCCGGATGCCTTGCGCTTGGAGCGCGCGGTCGCGGCTTCGGAGCGCCAGAACATAGAGGGCATCTTGGATTGAGAGCGCTTGAAGGTCGAGGTCACGCACGTCACGTTGTTTTTTCCAACCGATGTGTTCCGCTCTTGCTGCGCGCACACGAGCGGTCGGACGGAGCCCGTCGCGATCGCTTGCGTTCAGAAAGTTCACCCATGGTTCCTGCGGATCGTCGGGTTGAAGCCATCGCAAGATATAGGCCGCTTGAATGCGCTGTTCGTCGCTCCACGCAGCAGGGTCTTTGCTTTCGAAAACGCCGCGCAAAGATTGTGCCTCTGGGAACACTTCAGGCTGCTCTACTGGCGAGGCAGCCTGTTCTGACGGACGACATTCACGCACCGCGCTCCGCCCCTGCTTATCAACAAAACGCATATGCCAGCCCGGCGCAACGCGATCGGTTGCTACCTTCAAAAATATGCGATGCCATCCTCGCCGCAGAGAAACGGGCGCGGTATCTCGGAGGGCGAATCCGCCAAGGTGATGGTCTTTGGATGCGATGGGCCGCTCGTCGATCCAGAGTTTGTAAGCGCCATCGACAGCCATGTGCGCAGCGTGGACCGACGCATCGAAGTAACATTCGGTGGTCGCATAAAGCACGGCAGTAGACGCATCCGCGATCGTTTCATCTGCGGCGATGTATCCCGCTTCGCTCGCCTGCTTTAGGGTGAGCCAACGCAGATCGTTGAATTTGCCGACAAAGCTTTGCTGTGGGTCTTGGTAGCCTTCGAGTTCTGGAGGATACACCGCATCGTAGCCTTCCATGCCATCGTTTCGGAACGGGCCCACTAGGCGCCATGGTTCCACAAACCCCAGCATATTTTGTTGTTCCTTCGCTTTTTGCACCGCCCCGCTTTCGATATAGAAACGCAAAAGGAGGTAACTCGCGAGTCCTTTGGCATAGGGATCTGTGACCGTATTTTGGGCGCGGAGCAGCACCGCTTCGGCTTGTTCCGCGGTCATCCATCCGGTCAGAAGCTGTAGATCGAGCAAGGGTGCGAGCGCCAAGGCGCTCGCGCGCAGTGCATCTAGCTCTTGTTCGAGCGCTAGAAGCTCTTTGGGGAGCCACTCTTGGGAGGAGTTTTTGGCGGTGGCGGGTTCAACGACCAACAGACTGAACAAGATGGCGCAAAGCAGCGCAAAGGCGCGTCGTTGCAACGTGCGAGACCATGCCATCGTCACCATGAGCAACTCTCAAACAAGAAGGAAAAGGCTGCGCACAGTTTGCCCGCATCGCATCGTTGTGGCAAGCCCTTGCACACGCCGCCTTCTGCGCTCTCTGGCTTGGCTTCGGAAGCTAAGAACGTCCGGTATTTTGCACGTGTGCCTGCAAATGAATCACCACGTCCGCATCTGCGAGCGTCGAGACGTCGCCGAAGTCAGATTTGCCGGCAGCGATATTGCGCAGAATACGCCGCATGATCTTTCCGCTGCGCGTTTTGGGCAGGTCGCTTACGAACTCGAAACGGTCGATCCGTGCGTGCGCGCCAATGTGTGCTCGGATGTGGCGTTGGATTTTCTCTTCGAAAGCGGAGGAGATGGAAATATGGGGTCGGGCGACAAGAAAAGCGCACACACCTTGGCCTTTGGTGGCGTGGGGGTAACCAACCACCGCAGATTCGGTGAGTTCTTTGACCTCCAACAGCGCAGACTCGAATTCAGCGGTGCCCATGCGATGGCCCGAAACATTGATCACGTCATCGATGCGTCCTGTCACCCAGTGATAACCATCGCTGTCACGTCGACAGCCGTCCCCAGAGAAATAGTACCCAGGATACGGCGCAAAGTACGTTTGATAGTAGCGGGCATGGTCGCCATGAATGGTACGGGCCATGGCGGGCCAAGGAGCGCGGATGCATAGCGCGCCTTCGGCTGGACCAAACTGTGCATGCCCTTGCTCATCGACGATGGCCGGTTGGATGGTGGGTAAAGGAAGCGTGGCGCAGCCCGGTTTTACGGGTGTGGCGGGCCCGATAGGAGAAATGCAAATTCCGCCGGTTTCGGTTTGCCACCACGTGTCCACGATGGTGCATTGACCGTTGCCGACGACGTCGTAATACCAGTTCCAGGCCTCAGCGTTGATGGGCTCTCCGACGCTTCCTAAAATTCGTAGCGACGAACGATCGTAATCAAGCACAAAGCGATCATCTGCTGCTGCGAGGGTTCGTAACGCGGTGGGCGCGGTGTAGAGTACATTGACACGATGCGTCTCTACCGCACGCCACAATCGTCCCGCGTCGGGATAGGTTGGCGTCGGCTCAAAGATCACGCTCGTTACGCCGTTCAAGAGCGGTCCGTAGACGGTATAACTATGCCCTGTAATCCACGCAGTGTCCGCGGTACACATGTGGACATCGCCTGGGCGCGCGTCAAAAACCGTGCGGTGGGTGTAGCCCACATAGGTCGCGTAACCGCCGCAAGTGTGGATCAGGCCTTTGGGTTTTCCGGTAGATCCTGAGGTGTACATCAGGAAGAGCGGATCTTCGGCCGCCATGGGTTCCGGTGCACAAACGGTGGGCTGATCTTGCAAGAGTGCATGCCAAGAGATGTCTCGCTCCGCTGTCCACGGTACTTGCGCATGCGTTCGCTCAAAGACGATGACGTGCGCGACCTCGGGTGCGTTTTGTAGCGCCACATCCATGGTTTCTTTGAGTGGTATGGGTTTTCCACCGCGTCGACCTTGGTCTTGGGTGATCACAACGCGGGCGCCACTATCATGGATTCTGCTTTCGATGGCGTCGGACGAAAAGCCGCCGAAGATCAGCGAGTGCACTGCACCGATGCGTGCGCACGCGAGCATGACCACGACGCTTTCGGGCACGATGCCCATATACGCCACCACACGATCGCCTTTCTTTACGCCGAGCGATCGAAGGCCATTGGCCAAGCGACAGACGTCGTCCAGGAGTTCTTGGTAGGTGATGGCGCGTCGGTCTCGCTCATCGTCGGCTTCCCAAAGGAGCGCGATGGCGTCGGGCTGGGTCTCTACGTGGCGGTCGAGGCAGCTTTCTGTAATATTGAGTACGCCGTCGGCAAACCAGCGAATCGGCGCGTCTTGAACACTATAGAAGTCGCCCTGACATCCGCGCGTAGGCGCTCGCATCCATCGAATCTGCTCGCGCGCTTCTTGAAGCCAAAACGCGTCGGGGTCGTTGACGCTTTGCATCCACGTTTCGCGCCATGCGTGCAGCGAATTGAGCGGGGTAACGGCCCCTTGGCGGACATTTTCAGGTACGGCTCGTGCTATCGACATCTTCTTACTGCCTTTTCACCAACGCATCGCGATCTGTCACGGGGTTCACCCGCTTGAGATGTGCAGAAAAGAATCTTGACTAGTTTACTAGTACAACCTCACTTTCGTTGCCTAGTTCTTTTTATCGTGCGCGGAAATTTGGGGGCGGCTACGCTTTTGAATAAAGGATGAAGGACGCGGTGGAATTGATTAAGACTCCTTGCACGCGATTTTTTCCTGCATTTTCACCCCAGCAGATCCACACGATATTGGAGCGATTTGATGACGATTTCCCCGCTATTTGACGCCTCTCTTTGGGAGGAGGTTCCTGGCTTTGATTTTCAGGATATTACCTACCACGTGCTAAAAACAGGTGGCACGGTACGCGTAGCGTTCAACCGTCCTGAGGTGCGCAATGCGTTTCGTCCGCAGACGGTCGATGAACTCTTCCGCGCGCTGGAGCACGCACGTTGCTGGTCTTCGATCGGTGTCGTGTTGCTCACCGGCAACGGTCCGTCACCCAAAGATGGCGGTTGGGCTTTTTGCTCCGGTGGAGATCAGCGCATTCGCGGCAAAGACGGTTACAAGTATGTCGACGATGGTGGCGTCCCCGATCCTGCAAAATTAGGGCGTTTGCACATTCTGGAAGTTCAGCGTGTGATTCGCTTTATGCCCAAGGTCGTCATCGCGGTGGTGCCTGGCTGGGCTGTCGGTGGCGGGCATAGTTTGCACGTGGTGTGTGACATGACGATCGCAAGCCGCGAGCACGCGATTTTCAAGCAGACCGATGCGGACGTTGCGTCCTTTGACTCTGGTTACGGCTCCGCCCTGCTCGCGCGCCAAGTGGGCCAAAAGAAAGCGCGAGAAATTTTCTTTGTCGGCGCAAACTACTCCGCACAGGACGCTGCGGACATGGGCATGGTCAACGCCGTGGTGGACCATGACGAGCTCGAGTCCTTTGCCATTGCTTGGGCAGAGGAGATTAACACCAAGTCGCCCACAGCGATTCGCATGCTGAAATTCGGCATGAACTTGATCGATGACGGCATGGTGGGTCAGCAGCTCTTTGCAGGTGAGGCAACGCGTCTCGCGTATGGCACGGACGAGGCGGTCGAAGGCCGCGATGCTTTTGTTGAAAAGCGCGAGCGGAACTTTAAGAAGTTCCCTTGGCATTACTAAGCCAACGATGTTCTACGCTCGTCGCTCGAGCCTTCGAAGGTTCGGGGCGTAGCGGCGAGAAATCACCATCCTACAATAGAAAACGACCGCTGCTCGGTGCACGTTTACACAGCATGAGCACGGTCGTTTGCTTTTGGAACGCGCTAGGTGGGCGCGCGATCTACCGTTTAGCGGTTGGCGACTTTTTCGACAGCGGTCTGCGCAGATTTTGCAGCGCGCGCTACGTCTGCCACGGCTTCTTTAATACGCGCGGCGCGGCCGACAAAGCGGGTAATTCCAGTTTCAGTCGAAGAGGCTGCTACCAGCTGGTTACGTGGCAACGAGATCACCGCGTAGATGGGAATCATGCTCTTCTGACCGTTCGGTAGGCGCAGTTCGTAGAAGTAATCATCACCTTGTGCGGTGATTTCCAAGTCTTCTGGCAGCGTAACGCGAAGACCTGACACCGGCGCAAAGCTGGAGTTGTCTGGGTCATCGACATGGCTTTGGAATCGACGTTGCGATTCTTTCACGTCGAAGATCACCGCGTATTCCGATGCATCTTGGGTACCGGCGATCTCACGCTTGATGTCATCCTCGTCGCGGATGGTGCTCATTTCGTGATTTTTCACGGTGGCTTGGAGCGCACCAAGCATGGTGATGAGTTCGCTCAGGCGTGGGCCAGCGTCGCCATCGGCAAGGACCATCATCGAGCTTTTTAGGCTTGCGGCCGACAGCGAGATACGTCCGTCACCGGTGAGGTCTTGGGCGAGTCGCTGGTTGAACGCTACCATTTGTGCGGCAAAGTCTTTGCTCTTCGGGTCGAGCGGCATGGTATCTAAGTCCGCCTCGAGCGCAGCAAGTCTTTTTGCTGCATCGTTGACGGGCTCCTCCAAGCGTTGCGCCTGCGACACCTGGCGTTTTACTGCAAGGTTCGCTTCTGCAACTTTACCTACGGCGAGCCCGATACCCAACCCAACGACCAGCGCCACAACTGCGGCGATGATATAAAGTTTGGTTTTATTGTCGGCGATGGGCTGTACTGGCCCTGGGTCTTCGCTACGCCAGTCTTCTTGCGGCGCCTCCACGGGCGCGTCTTCGGGTTCCGCTACCGCGGAAGCATAGTCCTCGTGCGCATAGTCGCTCGCTGCGGCGACCGCGGGTCCTGCAGCGCCAGCACTTGCCGTCTCCGCTTCTACGTCGGGTTCCGGTATGACTTCCGGCTCCGGCTCAGGAGCTTCTTCAATGCCGAGGCGCGCTCGAATATCATCTGCGTTGCTAGTTCTGCGTCGACGCGTTGCCACTGTGGTTCTCCTCATCGGGGGTAAGATGCCAGCACTCGTCAATAGACTTTCATCCAAGGCAGGCGATAGACTAGCTAGGGTGCATCCCAATCGTCAAGCACCCCTGCAATCGCCCTAAAGGGCGACCGATTTTTTACGATTATCCGACCTGATCCCAGAGCATATTGATGAGCATCCGCATCGGTCATCTCAGCGACATCCACGTGCCCATAGATTTCCGACCCACAGCACGCGACCTGATGGGAAAGCGCCTCACCGGCTACCTCAACTTCCGTTGGCGACGCCAACAAGAATATGATGTGACCGTACTGCAAGCCGCCGTCGCCGCACTCATCAAAGAGCAACCTGACGCAGTCATTATCAGTGGCGACCTCACCAACCTCGCCTATCACCAAGAATTTGAACGCGCTCACGCACTTTTAGCGCCACTGAGCGACGCGAACATTCCCTGGTTTGTGATCCCCGGCAACCACGACCGCTACCTCTCTCGCGCCATCGACGGCCATATGGAACGCATCTTCGCGAACCAACTCGGCGAAGCTTTGCGGACGGACGATGCCTATCCTTGGATCGACACGCGCACCGGTATCACACTCATCGGCCTAAACTCAGCAGTGCCCAACGCCCCCTTCCAAGCATGGGGACGCGTGAGCGAAGAACAGATCTCCGCAGTATATCGAGCAAAAGAAGAGATTTTACGAGCACAACAACCCGTGGTCATCGCGGTGCACCACCATTTGGGCAAGGCGCCGCACAAGCATCGAGACCACCACCGAAATCTCCGAAATAGCGATCAAGTCCTCCAACTCGCCAAAGACCTAAACGCCGCGTTGGTCGTGCACGGACACAACCATTTCCTCGATATACGCGACATGGATGGCGTACGCGTTTTTGCTGCAAGCAGCGGGATTTCGAACCAGCAAGGAAACCACCGACGTGCAGGACAGGTCGCCATCCACACCATCCATCCAGACCAACCCCCAACGCACCACGTCGCATTTTGGCAAGGCGATGGCTTCGGCCCTTGGCAAAGTATCGATGAAAGCAACCTCCCAGACGTGCTCTAAAGGCCACGGAACCACCTTCGAATCGCATGCGAACGCGTCGAAGGTAGATTTTGCGCATCGCAACCGCTATTTACAGCCTTAGTTCAAAGCGTGGGAACATTCCGTTGATCGCAAGTTGTTATGCACGACATCAACGCGCTGGAGACGGGTTTTCGCACGCACCATTTTCTTTCATGATTTCAGGATATTGACGATGCCTAGCTTTGAGAATCTTTCTTTCGATGTGGACGGCGCCATCGCCGTCATCACCATCAATCGTCCCAAAGCCCTCAACGCGCTCGACGAAACAACCATCGATGCCATCGCCCAAGCTGTGGATCATGTTGCATCAACGCCGGACATCCGCGCCTTAATCTTCACAGGCGCGGGTAAAGCGTTTGTCGCAGGTGCCGATATTTCGAAAATGCCGAGCATGAGCCCAGCGGATGCCGAGCGCTTCTCGGTCAAAGGGTCGCAGCTTTTCCGTCGCATCGAAACGCTGCCCATCCCTGTCATCGCCGCAGTGAATGGTTTTGCGCTCGGCGGCGGTTGCGAGCTGATGCTCAGCTGTGACTTTGCCATCGCATCGACCCACGCAAAATTCGGTCAACCTGAGGTCAACCTCGGCATCATCGCAGGTTTTGGCGGCACCCAGCGCCTCGCGCGCAAAGTACCCTACGGCATCGCCATGGAATTGCTGATGAACGCAGAGATCATCGGTGCCGACGAAGCGCATCGCATCGGACTCGTCAACCGCGTGGTCGAGGCGGACGCACTACTCGACGAAGCGAAAAACGCCGCCAAGAAAATCCTCCAACGCGGCCCCTTGGCCGTTCAGCACACCAAATTTGCCATCCAACAGGGCCTCGACCTTTCACTCGAAGAGGGTCTGAAAGAGGAATCACGCCGATTTGGAGAGTGTTTTGCCTCCGAAGACGCCAAAGAAGGCGTCAATGCTTTTATCGAAAAGCGGAAGCCTGAATTCAAAGGTAAATAATCATCCTCGCAGCACCGCTAACGTTTCACGCCCGCCAGGTTTTTCATGTTTGTTCGCTTCGCTACACGATCGCTGCCGCTCCTCCTGCTCTTGAGTGCGCTCCTTGTCGCCGCTGCGGCCTACGCCCAGACGACAACGCCATCGAAAGCGCACGACGAAGCCGCGATCAAAGCGCCCGCGACCGAAGGAAACAGAGGGCGTGCAGCCACATCCAACGCCGCGCCTTCGAAGGCGGAGGCGCCCCAAAAACGGCGAGCCCCCGCCAGCGATGACGCACCCTTCGTCCGCTACACGGGGGAATTGATGCGCGACAGCAAAAGCGCAATCAGCGGTGTTTTTCCCATTACTTTCGAGCTCTACGACAACGAAAAAGATAGTACACCCATCTGGCAAGAGCGCCATTTTGTCGCCGTCGATCTGGGCACCTATACCATCGATTTAGGGAAGCAAACCGCCCTGCCCGCCAATCTGCTCAATCAACGCCGATGGCTCGCGGTGAATGTGCAAAACTTGGGCGAGCTCTTGCGCGAGCAAATCACGCTTAAGCCGCACAAGGACGAGCAAAAACAAGCGCCTACCAAGATCGATCGCTTGAGCTTTGCGGAACTGGCCGACCGCGCTGTGACAGCAGATCTGGCACACGTCGCAGCCGATGCACAGCGACTCGGCGGTAAAACGCTCGAGGAAATCGATCGATTCGGAGAGCTCCAACGCCAATTCGTGCAGCTCAGAGCACGCGTCAATAATATCCAAAGCATGGGCAACACCACCGTCGCAGAACGCACCACCATGAGCGATCCCGTCGGCAGCGGACCCGGCGAATATTTTCGACTTCGATGCCCCGCAGGACAAGTGGTTGTAGGCATTACGGGACGCGCCAATGACGCGATCCGCAACGCACAGCTGATCTGCGCGCCCCTTGAACCCATGCGCTAAATTTTCAACGTCGATCATCCAAATCTCTCACTTCAATCCATGAGAAAATCTATGACATCCTTCCGTACCCTCCTGGTCGCCGCGCTGTGCTTGAGCATGAGCGTTGCATGCACCAAAAAATCTGACGACAACGCAGCGCAACAAGAAAACGCAGCTGCAGATCAAGAAGCTCCTGCACAAGATGCAAATGCCGAAGAAAAGGCTGACGAGCAGAAAGCAGACGACGCAGCCGACAAAGACGCTGCCGATGAGGAGAAAGTAACCCTCAACGCAGAAGACCCCAAAGCCATCCTCGATAGCATCGAAGGCGACGGGAAACTCTACGCCACCTTCGTCACCACCAAAGGCAACATCGAGTGCCAACTCTTCGAAGACCAAACGCCCACAACCGTGGCGAACTTTGTGGGCCTCGCCAAAGGACTCAAAAAGTTCGAAGACCCCAAAGACCGACAAATCAAGCAAGAGCCTTTCTACGACGGCACCATTTTCCACCGCGTCATTCCTGACTTCATGATCCAAGGTGGGGACCGACTCGGCGTAGGGATGGGCGGCCCTGGCTACCGTTTCGAAGATGAGTTCAACGCAGAGCTCAAGCATGACAGCGCAGGCATCCTGTCCATGGCGAACTCCGGACCCAATACCAACGGCAGCCAGTTCTTCATCACAGACGTGCCCACACCGCACCTAGACAACCGTCACTCGGTATTCGGCAAGTGCGAGAATCTCGACGTGATCTCCGCCATCGCAAACGTCGATCGCAACCGCAACGATCGTCCCAACGAGGACGTGGTGCTCGAGCGCGTCGAAATCACGCGCAAATAAGCACGCGGGCAGTGTCCATCGTGACACGCTCACCGCACTCACGCCTTAAGGGCATCAGTCATGTTTTTTCGCAGGGCTCGTGGTCTTAGGGCGTGCGGTCGTTTTTGATGTCTTCTCTGCGGCTTGCCCAGTTTTCTTGGTTGCTGCAGCCCCAGTTTTTGCCGTGGTTTTCTTTGCGCTCGCGCTGGTTTGCGCGGATGTAGACGAGGTTTTGGCCTTGGTGCTCACGCTCGTCGTTTTGGCCTTGGTGCTCACGCTCGTCGTTTTGGCTTTGGTGCTCGCACCGGGCGTCTTGGCTTTGGGCTTTGGTGTAGCCGCTACGCTTTGCGGGGAAGTTTCGGGCGATTTTTGGGCTTTCGCTTTCTCCGTCGCTTCCGCCTTCGAAGGCGCGGGCGATGCGGTTTTTTCCGCGCTCGGAGCTGTGGATGCTGCACTGGAGGGCGACGGTTTGGCGCTTGGCTGAGGCTCGGAGTCGGTTTTGGTGGCCACGGTTTTCTCGTCTGTGGTTACAGGCGAAGAAGCGGTTGGCGAGGTATCTACGGATGTTCGGTGCTGCGCGCTCGCTGAGGTTTGGGGCTGATCATGGCGCGAGCGGATCGTTTGGGATGGTTTGCGCGAACCTTCTGCTGGCCCAAAATCGAGGGGAGCGCCGATCACGGGGTTGCCTACCAAGTCCGGTTCTTCTGGGCTGACCCATTTTTTCCACATGGCTTCGCGCGCGTCGGGGCTGGTGAGATTTCGGCTACTACGCACGACGGCTTGGGCGCGGTTTGCTGCGGCGCTCACGGCACTGGCGGCGGTGGCGGCAGAGAGGCTGGCGGTGACGCGCCCCGCGGTGGCGACTTGCGAGGCAGCGGCTTCGGCGCGGCGTCGGATGTCTGGGCTTAAGGAGACGCGCATACGGTAGTCGCGCGGGTTCAGCGGATTGAAGCCGGAGCGTTTGTGTCCGTCGTCTGTGTGGTCGCTGTCTGTGTCTTCGTGTGCGTGCGCGTGGCCTTGTGCGGCTTCTGTGGTCGGTGGTTCGTCAGCGTCGTTGTCGTCTTCCCATGCGCGGCTTTGTTCGTCTTCATCGTCGTCGATGTCGATGATGCCTTTGAGGAAGACGTTGGCGAGCGATGCGATCCGTGACTGGATGGCTTTATCGATGGCCGCGCTGCCAGGGGTTTCTACCAAGTCGTCTTCTTCGTCGTTGATGTGGGGATCGTAGTTTTTTCGTGCGGCGGTTTTTGCGGTGCTTCGTGCGCTTTTGATTCCGACGCGGGATTTGACGCTGGGCCGGAGCGCTTCATCGTTTGGGATGAAGCGTATTTCGGTACGGATTTCGAAAGAGAGTGAGGTGAGGATTTTGGCGAGTTCTTCGCCGAGGTTGGCTTCGTCCAGAAAGGTTCGGACTTCGCCGGCGATGACGCGGACGAGTTCGCTACGGGTGGCGTTGAGTTGTTGAAAGATGACGTTGGCGTATTCGCGCGGGATCTTCACATCGCCGAGGACGGCACGGAGGATCTCTTCGGTGGTTTGGCGTGCGTCGCCGCTTTGGGCGAAGGTTTTACGCAGGATGTCTCGCAGCGCTTTGGCTGCGGTACGCGCGCGTTTGGCGTCTTGGTCTGCGGAGTCGCTATATTCGAAATCACGGGCCATAGGTGCTCCTGCACACAACTCGTCCGAAACAGACTTCTGACATCATGAGAACAGAATGGTTGGGAATGTCGATAGGTGCGGCTTGCGTGCGATTTTTGCACGCTGCTTGGTACGCGCGTATCGGGTTTGCGTAGGCTGATAGCGGGCGTGGACGCGCCTCGTCCGTTTCACCGTTCGCGGTATACATAACCTTTGTTATATTGGAGCACGAAACGGCACAGATCGCAAAAACAACACGCCGCAGCGGGGTGCTGCGGCGCGGTTTTAGCTTGGGTGACGGAGGTTTACTCGTCGTCGCCGAAGGGTTGGATACGGATGATGGTCGCTTCGCGGTTGGGGCTGACGGAGAGCATTCCGACGGGCACACCCACGAGTTCTTCGATGCGATCGAGGAAGTTTTTAGCGGCTTCGGGCAGTTCGCTAAAGCAGCGTACTTGCTCTAGGTCGTCGCCCCATCCTGGCATCGTTTCGTAGATAGGCGTGGCTTTTTCTAGGAGTTCGAGGTCTGGGTTGGCCACGTCCACGCGTTCGCCATCGATGTCGTAGGCGACACAGATTTTCACTTCATCGAGTGCGGAGAGCACGTCGAGTTTGGTGATGGCGAGTTGGTCGAATCCGTTGATTCGCGCGGCAAAGCGCATTGCGGGGACATCGAACCAGCCGCAGCGGCGTGGTCGGCCTGTGGTGGAGCCGTATTCGTGTCCTTTATCGCGCAGGGCTTGGCCGGCCTCATCGAACAGTTCGGTGGGGAAGGGGCCTGCGCCGACGCGCGTGCAGTAGGCTTTGGCGATACCGATCACGTGGCCGACGGCTTTGGGCGATACGCCTGCGCCGACGGTGACGCCACCGCTGCTGGTGTGGCTTGATGTGACGAACGGATAGGTTCCGTGGGCGACATCGAGCAACGCACCTTGGGCGCCTTCGAAGAGGACGCGTTGGTCTGCTTCGTGGGCTTCGTGCAGCAGTTTGCGGCAGTCTGTGAGGTAGGGCTTCAGTTTTTCGACGTAGGGCGCGACTTCTTGGACGAGCGAATCGACGTCAAAGGTTTCTGCACCTAGGAAGCTCAACAGCGCGTTACGCTCGGGCAGGACATGCTCGAGCACGGCGCGCAGTCGCGTTTCATCGACGAGGTCTCGCATACGCAATCCTCGACGTGCGACTTTGTCTTCGTAGGTAGGTCCGATCCCACGCCCTGTGGTACCGATCTTTGCATCGCCTCGTCGTTTTTCACGCGCGAGGTCGAGGGCTCGGTGGTAGGGCATGATCACGTGTGCATCGGCGCTGATCTTCAGGCGATCGGGGCCGATGGGGACCTTGCGTTCTTCAAGTGCGCTGAGCTCCTTAAACAGTACTTGCGGGTCGACCACCACACCTGAAGCGATCAGGCAGAGTCGTTCGGGGTGCAAAATACCAGAAGGGATCAGGTGCAAGACGGTTTTTTCCGGACCATTCTCGCCATTGACGACGAGGGTATGACCGGCGTTGTTTCCACCTTGAAAACGCACAACGATGTCGACGCGCTCGGTGAGCCAGTCGACGATCTTACCTTTGCCTTCATCGCCCCACTGGGCGCCTACAACAACGCATCCGGGCATCCGGAGCACTCCTTCGTTCAGGGAGAATAAATGAGGGGCTCACCTGCATTGAGTGCAGATCGCAGCACCTCTTGTGCTGCAGCGACGCCCGCGCCGGGTTGGATATCTACTCCGAAGGAAATCAGCGCCATTTCGAATGCGCTCACTCCTTGGATAACATCAAAGGGATCTGTAGCACCCAAAGTTCCAAAACGCAGCACTGTTTCTTTCAGGTCGTCTTGGCCACCCGCTACCGTCACGCCTGCCTTGGTACGCATCCATGTGCGTAGCTGGCTCGCCGTCAGACCTTCGGGCACTTTGACCGTGGTCAAAGCGGCGCTCGGGGTTCCGGTGGGATAGAGCTCCAAACCAAGAGCTTGCATAGCTGCCCGTGTAGCTTCCGCAAGCGCTTTCGCGTGTTCAAAGACGCGTGCACGCCCCACGCCATGCCAAGTCTCAAGAACGCTGACCAAGCCGATGATCAAGGGCGTGGCTGGCGTATAAGCGCTTTGGCCCGTCGCGGTCTGCTTCCGCTCGCGGCGCAAGTCGAGGTAATATGCAGTGCAACCTGGGCGCTCAGCGCGCGTCCACGCGCGCTGGCTCACGCCGACCATCGCACCGCCAGGCGGCAAACCGAACGCTTTCTGCGTGCCGCTCACCAAAACATCGATGTCGTCCCGACGCATCGAAATGTCCATGGTACCCACGGCCGTAATGCCGTCCACCATCAACAAAGCGTCAGGAAAACGTGCGCGCAACACCGAGCTCACAAGAGCCGGATCATGATACGCACCCGTGGACGTCTCCGAAGCGACCATCACCAGTGCATCAACCTTGGTGCACCGCGACAATACCGCGTCCAATTGCTCGCGGGTTACAGAATCGCCCCACGCAATATCCACTGCGTGCACCTGTACACCGATCAACTTCGCGATCGTTTGCCAACGCTCGGCAAACTTACCGCCAGTGATCACCACTACATCGTCGTCCGCGCGTAAGCACGTGCGCATCGCTGCTTCCATGCCGGCCGTTCCAGAGCCAGAGACGAATAAAACATCGTCATCCGTATCCCAAAACCAGCGTAAAAGCTCACCCGCACGCTTAAAGGTAGCACCAAAAGCAGCGGAGCGGTGATGCGGCTGTGCCGCAGCCATGGCGAGGCGGGTGGATTCCGCCACCGCCGTCGGACCGGGGGTCAGAAGGCGCGACTTCACAAACATCGTGATATCTCTATAAGTATCGGGTTCGGCTCGACACGAAGCCGCGCCGTGGGTACCAATAGATTCCCATAGTGTCAACAACACCTCGCCAATTACGAGGCCGTTGAAACCCCTTAACGCACGCAACCCCGCCCAAACAAGATCTTTTTACCCAGTCACACCCGACGCAGCCATGATCATCAAACACGACCCCTCCACCGGTAAGCTCATCGGCGAGTTTCCGATCTCTACCCCCGAACAAGTTCAAGCCGCCGTCCAACGCGCCAGAGAAGCCTTCCCCGCATGGCGCGACGCAGGGATCGATTCGCGACTCGAAACCTTGGACGCACTGCGGGGCGTCATCGAACGCAACGGCCAAGAATACGCACAACGTATCAGCCAAGATACCGGAAAACCGCTCGGAGACTCCCTTCTCACCGAGCTGATGACCATCCCCATGTTCATCGACTTCTATAAAAAGCACGCCAAAAAAACGCTCGGTCGACAAAAACGCGAAAACTCGCTGCTCTTCCCAGGTAAAGCCCACTACGTGGAATACTTCCCCATGGGCGTCATCGGGATCATCTCCCCTTGGAACTTCCCCTTTCAGCTATCAGTCATCCCCGTCATCAGCGCCCTGATCGCCGGCAATACCGTCGTGCTCAAACCCTCCGAAGTCACCCCCATCACCGGCGAAGTCATCCGCGAATGCTTCGAAGCCATCGGACTGCCCCCAGGCGTGTTCGAAGTCGTCCAAGGCGACGGAAGCACCGGCGCAGCGCTCGTCGACGCCGATATCGATAAAGTATTCTTCACCGGATCCCTAGAAACCGGCAAACGCGTCATGGCAGCCGCCGCCAAAAAGCCTATACCCGTGGAACTGGAGCTCGGCGGCAAAGACGCCATGATCGTATGCCACGATGCCAACCTCAAACGCGCCGCCAAAGCCGCAGTCTGGGGTGGATTCGTCAACTGTGGACAAATGTGCGTCAGCGTCGAACGACTCTTCGTCGTCGATGAAGTCTACGACGAATTCCTCGCCCTGGTTAAAAACGAAGTCGACGCCCTGCGATTCGGTAGCCCAGAAGAAGACGCCGATATCGGCCCCCTCACCTCACAAGCACAACGCGAGATCGTCGAAAGACACGTTCAACTCGCAGAAAAAGAAGGCGCGACCATCCTCTGCGGAGGACAAAGCGTCGCCCGCGACGGTAACTTCTTTGAGCCCACACTCATCACCAATGTGCGCCCGCACATGACCATCTATCAAGAAGAAACCTTCGGCCCCGTCCTCCCCGTCATCCGCGTAAACGATGAAGACGAAGCCATCAAACTGGCCAACGATCACATCTACGGCCTCACAGGCTCCGTGTGGACCCAAGACATCGAACGCGGCCTGAGCCTCGCGTCGCGTATGGAAAGCGGTCAATGCTCCGTCAACGACCTGGTCACCTCCGTCGGCAACCCCATCTTGCCCTTCGGTGGTGTAAAAAGCAGCGGCTTCGGGCGCTACCACGGCGTCGAAGGACTCATCGCCTTCTCACACCAACGCGCCATCTTGGTCGACCGCGGATGGCTCAAAAGCGAACCCTTCTGGTTTCCCTACACCGGTAAATACGACACGCTCAATGAGGTTTTCCGCGGCCTCCTGCGTGGCAACATGATCCGCGCCGGCAAAGGTCTGACCAAACTGATCTTCCGCATGAACCGCCCGACCTAAACGCCAACACATCACCGGAGCGATTGGGGCCACACCGGCGAGCGACCGGTCGCAAAAGTCAGCCGATCGGTCGCGCAAGTCAAACCATCGGCCCAGCACAAAGCCCGCCGCCCTGCGGCGTGATCCCGCTACTCAAAACCGCGTACCCCCTCGTCGCTGAACGCCGGCAATCCCCATCCAAAGCGCAAAGCCAACATGCGGAAGCTGAAACCGAACACCAAGGTGATCAAAATCGCCACTTCAAGGTTCACGCCCAACGCAAGCAAGCTCATGTACAACGCGCCAGTGACAAAGGCGACGGTGGCGTAAAGGTCTCTGCGCAAAACGAGGGGAACCTCGTTCGTGATAATATCGCGTAGCAAACCACCGAACACGCCCGTGATCACACCCGCTAAAAGCACCACCAGCCAATGCTCGTTCTGCTCTAAGCCCACGTTGCAGCCCACGATCACAAAAACGACCAGGCCCAACGCATCCGCCGTGAGAAACAACCGCCGTAAGCGATGCACATTGCGCGCAATGTACAACGTGATGATCGCCGCAACGCTCGTGAACGCCAAATACTCCGGATGCGCCACCCAGCTGATCGGATAGTGGTTGAGCAAAACATCGCGCACCACACCGCCACCAAGAGCCGTCACAGCCGCCAACAAGATGATCCCAAAGAGATCCATCTTATGGCGCATGCCCAAAACGGCCGCGCTCATGGCCTCGGCTGAAATGCCAATCACGAAAAGGATATGGACGATTTCCACCGCGTGCTCCTGAGTTTTGCGCATGAAACGAGCGGAAAGAACGATGGTGAGCAGCTATCGAAAAAAGCATCCGAGCTTTCAAGTAGTTTTTCTGCCCATACGTTCATTCCGGCACCGACCTCATCTGCGCTCCACGCCAGCATACGCATGACGTCTCTTGCGCATGATGAGCATCACCGCGCCCGCGCCCATCATCCACCACCACGGCATGGGCGTATGTGCGGCCGCATTGCAACCGCGCTGCTCTTTATGCAGACGTCGGCCATCCGATGGGTTTTCAGGCCCACCCGTCGAAGGCGGGTCATCCGGATCCATCGGCTCCTCAGGCACTACAGGATCTGTTGGCTCCCCGCCATCTTCGCACGAAGCATCGCGGCAAGGTTCGGGGTCCGGCGTGACGCAGGACGCACTTTCTTCGCACACGTCTGCGCACGGATTCTTCTCGCAGAAATAATCGCACGAGGCCTCACCGCACTGCGGATCGCACGGATTTCGAAGGCAAAACGCTGCGCATTTCTGAGGATTACAACCGGCATCACATGGGAAATCATCGCAAAATCCAGGACATTCTGCGCGATTACATCCTTCTGCGCAGGGGTCGTCATCACACAGATCGCCACAGCCCTCAATCGGACAACCTTCGCCGCAGGGATGTACATCGCAGTATGCAGCACAACCGGCCGGATCACAGTCAGGACCGCAGGGTGAAGCTTCGCAGGTTGGAGGATCTGGGTCCGGATCAGCACAACCCGAGATGGGAAAACCCTCGATGGGCGAACTGCCGAGACGCTGCTTGGTCTGAGGGCCGTAGATGCCGTCTTCGTCGAGGAGGTCGTGGGGGTGGTTCTTGTTCCAGAGCACCTGAAACGCCAAGATGCCTAGTTGTTTGAGCTCCTCGCTTTCCGCGCGGTACTGCGCATTACCACGAAACTCGAAGTGCGGACGATCGTTGGGCAACGGATGCTCAAAACCGTGCGCGAGCAAAATATCCCACCAATAATTATCGCTTTGCACGTCGATGGCGCGCCCACCTTGATGGTTCGAGCGACCTGGGATCGCCGCAGGAAAATTCGCGTCGCAATTTTCTGTGCGCCAACGTGAGAAATACTGCATAGCGACGTCGCGGTAAGCGGCGTTGATGGTGATGTAATCATCGATGGACGCGGCGGCGGCGCGCAGAGCGTCCAGAACTTCGGGACGGGCTGCAAGTGGTTGTGGGCCGTTTGCCCAGATGCAGCCCGCCGCCTTGCACGGCGTGTAATATTCGAGCCAACCAGGATCCATGCAGCGCATCTCATCGATCAGCTGCATGCTCAGTCCGTCGATCAACGCTTGGGGGTAAAGGCCGCTCAAATCTTTGCAATCACGCGTATTTTCGAGCGCGAGCTCATGCAGCGTCATCCCGACACGCGGATAATCTTCTCCATCGCCTTCTGATGTGCACTGCGCCGTCATGATCGCGATCCAAACGATCATGAGCGTATAAACGTAACGCATTTGCCACCGAGATGGTTCTCTCCGTTTATGCCCCTTCATTCTTTCCCTCGTCGTAAAGAAGTACGCTTCGACGCGATGTGCTGCGTCCTACTTTGACTGAATCGTTAATTTCTTACAAATGGGACGTGGATCGGGCACTTTTTCTGATAAATCCGGTTGATTTTCGTATTTTTTCAGCTTTTTTGGGGTTCGAGCATGGCTTTTCGCCGTCGTTGGAAAGAAGTTTGCGCTTTGGCGCGCGTCGCGGCGAACGTCGACCGCCCAGCTGTGGCGCGGCAGGCGATTCGATGTCTCGACCTGACAAGCCTCAACGGCGATGAATCGGCCGCAGAGATTGCCGCGCTTTGTGCACATGCAAAACGTGCACAGGTTGCGGCTGTTTGCGTCGATGGCGCCCATATCGCGCAGGCTCATCAAGATCTTGAGGCCACGCGCATCGCACGCGCGTGCGTCGCCATGGGTTTTCCTGATGCACGGGGCACGTTGGATGAGCGACGCCAAGAAATCGTCAATGCGGTGCAGAACGGCGCGACGGAGATTGATATCGTCGTCACCACCGCGCTCATCGAAGATCAAGATTGGCCAGCTCTTGCGCACGAGGTCCGGGTGGCACGCGCAGCGTGCCCAAACGCGCGTCTCAAAGTAATCCTTGAAACCGGCGCGCTCTCATCGCCCGAGCTCATCTATCAAAGCGCCCGTGTTGCACTCGACGAAGGTGCTGATTTCATTAAGACTTCTACGGGAAAAATCGCAGTTGGGGCAACGATCGAAGCGGCCGCGGCGATGCTTCTCGCACTGGACGATCACGGTGAACTTCGAGGGCTGAAGCTATCCGGTGGACTGCGGACCCTTGATGATTTCTTACCTTATTATCAGATGATCTCATCGCACTGGGGCGTGCACGAGATTTGTGCTGAACGCTTACGCATTGGCGCATCATCCTTGTTACGCGCACTCGAAGAAGAGGTCACCCCACGTCACGAGGCGTAAAAAATGCGCGTGCCGTTTGGTCGTTTAAGACAAAAGTGCTAATCGGCCTGCACAACGATTATTCCACGAGCCCGTTTGGGTACCCCAAGGCGTAGCTGATGATCCCTTATTTTTATCCTGACCCCATCACCATCATTCCTGGCACCATCGTCTTTCACGTCTTTGGGCTGCTTGTGGGTTTGGCGGTGGTTGTGGGTGCGTTTCTCGCCCAGCGCAAAGCCGAGCAATGGGACCTCAACCCGCGCGTGATGGCCGATGGAGCCATCTGGTTCGTTGTGGTTGGTTTCATCATTTCGCACATCTTTGCGGTCGTTTTCTATTATCCGGATCGCATCCTCGGCATGTCGTGCGCGACGCAAGCTGACTGCATTGAAGCGACCTATCAAGGCATCTTCGGCGCGCCCTCCGAGTTTGTGTGTAAAGACAACGGTCGATGCAACAACGGGTCGTGGAGCTCCTTGCTCATGATCTGGAACGGCATTTCGAGTGTTGGCGGTTTCCTTGGCGCCGCGCTCGCCATCGTTTGGTGGAGTAAAGTCGACCGCCTGCGCGTCATCCCTGGTTTCTTCGAACTCGAAGGCGCTAAAGGTCGCCCCGTGATGAAATACTTGGATGCCGCCGCCTACGGCATGGCATTCGCATGGATCTTTGGTCGCATGGCTTGTGCTTCGGCACACGACCACCCAGGCGTACTGACCCATTCGTTTATGGCCATCAAGTTTCCTAAAACCGACTGGCCACAATGGGTCACACCCGAAGCCTTAGAGATGTTCCCCACCGAATCGTACATCATGCGTTACGACCTCGGCTTTATGGAGATGCTCTTTGCGATCGTGATCTCCGCGGTTTTCTTTGTCGTATCGCGCATGGATCTGAAGCTGCGACCCGGCTGGTACGCTGCGAACCTTGTCTTCTGGTACGCGCCTTACCGTCTGTACCTCGACTCGCTGCGCGCCACAGACATCGCGCACGCAGATCCTCGCAACGCGCTCGGATTGACTCCTGCGCAGGTCAGCGTACTTGTGATGCTCGTGGTGGGCATCTTGCTGTGGTGGTGGGGAGGACGACTCAAGAAAGATCCTTCGTACATGGACGACAGCAAGTTTCCGCGCGAGATTGAGGAGCGCAAAGCTGCTGCAACCTCTGCATGATCCACGCTTTCGAAACGCGAGCACAACGGGTGCTCGCTCAGCATCTTCCCCAAGCGGCGCCGGCGCTCACAGACGCACTGTCTGAGCGCTGGTCTGCGCTCCAGCGCTCACGCGGATATGCGCCTTTGCGCGCATTTTTGGCAGCGCTTCCGCCAGACCAGTGGACCTTCGCCCTCGAAGAAGAAGCCCCTGCGTTCCAGCACCCAGACCTGCCGCACCTTCCTCAAGTAGCGCATGACGCGCTGATGGCGCTACAGCCTTGGCGCAAAGGACCTTGGCAATTTGCAGACACGCGCATCGACGCTGAATGGCGTAGCGATTTTAAATGGGAACGCATTCGTTCGCTGCTGCCCGATCTTCACGATCAAACCATCATCGATGTCGGATCGAATAACGGCTATTACGGTCAGCGTCTTTTAGCGCAAGGCGCGCGCGCCGTGATCGGCTTAGACCCACAGCCGATGTATGTGGCACAGGCGCTATGTGCAGAAATGCTCATGCCTGAGCGCCCCATCGCCACATTGCCAGGTGGGCTCGAAGATTTGGTGCATTGTCCCCAAAGCGCGTCCCTCCTCTTGTTGATGGGCATTTTGTATCACCGCACCGATCCCATCGAGACACTGCGGCTTTGCGCAAGTGCGCTCGCGCGCGGCGGTCAGATGCTTATCGAAACCATCATCATCCCCGGCAACGGCAGCCACGCCACCTTTGTGACTCAGCGCTACGCGGGCGCCAAAGGTTTTTACTGGCTTCCTACAGAAGAATGTCTGCACGCATGGATACGCCGCGCAAACCTCCGCGTCGTGGCGCAAACCGATGCAGTGCAAACCACCGAAGACGAGCAACGCAGCACCGCATGGCGCGATGGTGACAGCTTAGGCGAAGGACTTGATCCACAAGATCCAAGCCGCACCATCGAGGGCTACCCTGCGCCTTTGCGCGTCGCGCTTGTGTGCACACGCGGCTAACTCTATCTTGCAGGCATTGCGGGGATCAAATGCGGCACATGACGTACCGGCGGCTTACCGGTGTGTAAAAATGTGCGGGTGAAACGCAGAGGGATTTCGTATTCGCATTGGGAGCCAGAGCGGATGACAAACCTTTTACAGCGCCGAAGTAGGCGGCGACGGCCACGCGCGCACCGTGTGCACAAACGCATCGCACTTGTTGCATTATGGTTTTGCGCCGGCTTATTCTTCTGCGCTGCAGACACTCCGCCGCAACATCACTTTGTGTTCGCCATCGACGATCCGAACTGTGCGCAGACGCTCACCGAAACGCCAAGCTACGCAGATGGCGAGGTGACCATTTTGCGTAAACCCTACGCACCGGACTACCGTTTTCTACCCGCGCAAGACGCCCAACCTGATGCGGCGTCGCTGCAAAATTTGTGGGAGGACGCACATGCGCAATGGCGCGCGGCTGCGTTCGAACAGGCATTGGAGATATCGACTCCTGCTACGGATGCCGTGCTCTATTACCGGAGTTTCCAAGTGGACTCCACGCTCAGCGCATTGATGCAACTACGCATTACCCTGTGGCTCGTGCTGGGCGACGAAAACGCTGCCACACGCGAAGCTATACGCCTTTTAAGCCGCGGAAGCGTCGAATATTACTGCCAAGATACTGATTTCCCTGAGGCCTGTGCGCATCTGACCAAAGTCGATGCACAAACGCCGTATCTCTGGCGAGCTTCCTCCCAAGAGCTCAGGCAATTACACACGTTCACGGAACAAGATGATCGCAGCTTGGCGCTGATCGAAGGCGATGCGTCGCAGCTTGTCCTTGTTCGCATCGACGGTGCCGGAAGCACGCAGGAGCTCGAGCGTAGCGATGCGTGCGCGGCCCTAGGCTTTTGGGAAAACACACTCGATGCATGGGACGCCCTCTTGCTCACGCCTCCCGAATTTCTTGCACCACCTCCACCCCGACCCGCCATTGCCTTAGAGCGAACACTGCGCATTGGCATGCCCATTGTCGCCGGCATTGTCGGTACGATGGCGATCGCAAGCACCATTCATTTACATCGACGCGACCAGGCGTTCGAACGCTGTGCGAACACGCCCGATATTTGTCCCACCTTTGCACAGATTCAAGATGCCTACACGCGGTGGAGACGTGCGCGTACCTGGACCATCACATCATGGAGCGCCGCTGGGGTTGTGGCAGTGGCACCGATTCCGCTCGTATTGTTTAAAAATCGCGCGCTACGCCGCGCACAGCGTTTGGAAGCAACCACCGGAAGCGATGGACAGAACCAAGAGGTTATTCGCTGATCGGCCGACCCCAAAACATTTGCGCATCAAAGCCTTGGATATCGAGCAAAACCTGCCATAGCGCCGCAGGCTCATGCGAGAACACGGCATCAGCATCCATCGTGTGGGTAATCCATGAACCGTCGCGCAATTCTTCTTGTAACTGTTCCTCGCCCCATCCTGAATATCCCAACATCAGTCGGAACTCTTGATCGGGTGTGTTCAGCAGCGCACGTAATGCATCGACCTCGGTGAGAATGATCAGATCATCGCCTAGGTCAAAGTCGATATTGAGGTTGTCGGGGGTGCGTTCATTTCTGCGCGCAAACACCCAGCCGCGCTGCGGACGCACAGGTCCTCCAACAAAAACGCGGTCGTAGCGATAATCATCACAGATGGGAAACGACATGCTGGTCGCCAAGTCTCCCAAAGTTACAGCGATGGGACGATTGACCATGAACCCCATCGCTCCTTCGTCGTTGGCTTCGAGCAAAACGATGACCGATTGTTCAAAGAAGGTATCTGCCAGAGTGGGGGCAGCGAGCAGGATTCCTGGTGCTAAGGTTTCCGCAAACATCGTGTACTCCAGAGATAAAGGTCCTTAGAGAGTATGCCTGCTTTTTGAAGGATACGCTAGCGCCGCTACCAAACTGTCTACGGCTTGGTATCAGCGGCGGCGGCAGTGCGTACGGCTTCGCTGTACGAACTTGGCTTGCGCGCGATCCACGTCGAGAAATTCCAATTTTTGCTGATACAGACCGGTTGCTCGAACCCCGCCGCACGCAGCGCCGCTTCGTTTTGCTGTGCGCTCCATGGCACAAGCACCCCTTCGAGCGCAGCTTTCTTATTGTCGATTTCTTGTTGAGAGTAGCCGTGATCGCGTTTGAACGCTTCGTAACGCGAGCGAAAGTAAGGTTCTTCGTGCGCATCGTCGGTGGTTTTTTCGCTCAGCAATAAATATCCCCCGCTTTGCAGCCCATCATAGATGCGTTGGAGAATTTGAGGGCGCGCCTCGGGCGCGATGAACTGCAAGCAATAGTTGCTCACCACCATCACCGCCTGTTCGATCGGCGTTTCTTGAATATCCTCGATGCGCCATGTGATGCGCGCGGCGTGGGGATGCGTGTGTAAGCGCGCTTGCGCCCGTGCGATCATCTCTGGGGATTTATCAACCGCAACAAAACGCCACTGCGCCGGAATATCATGAGTCAATAAAGCGTGCTCGAGCGCGCCTGTAGATGCTCCAAGATCGTAGATGAGGCCTTGCTCAAATTGCGGCGCCACCTTTTCGAGGGCGAGCCACACCGCGGTGTGCAAAGACAAATGATAACCAGGGATCGATCGTGCGGCCATATCATCGAAAGCGTCTGCCACACCTTCATCGAAGCGAAACGGCGTATGCGCACGCGCTTCATCTTGAAAAACCTGATCCACTTTGGGCACAAACGAGGTTTTCTTCGTCATTTCGGCTACACGCCTCCATCAGTTTTGCAGCTCAAGCACAGGCTTCCAGCAGATTTCAGTGCTCCTTTAGCAGCAAAACCTGCAAGATTCCTCTGTCCTTTCGCCAATTCGACCCAAAAGGACGGTCAGAACGCTATAATCTTTGACACCGCGCGCGCGGTCGTCCAAGAAGGTTCCAGTTAGAGATTTGCTCCTTGAATCTTTGGTCAACGGTATCTAAGGCACGTCGCGAACGTGTTCATACGCCTCAACGTAGATGACGTATCGCTTGACCATCGTGACGCACACTCTTAGGGTGCGCTCACATTCGGATGATTCATTGGACGCACCTCGCGTACGTGATAATCACTTTACTTGTTACTGGCACCTCACGGAACGTCCGCTTTTATAGGACCCCATTCCAGCCTCATTGGAGAGCAAGATGACCAAGAAGGAAATGGCACAAGCCCTCGCTCAGCAGTGCGACCTCAGCCAGCAGAAAGCACTCGAAATTCTGTCGGCAATCTTTGACACTGCAGACGGCAAAGGCATCATCGCGTCGGAACTCGACAAACAAGGCGAAAAAGTCACCATCCCTGGCTTCGGAACCTTCTCGACGCGCGTTCGTAAAGCTCGTACCGGCAAAAACCCCGGCAGCAACGAAGAAATTCAGATCCCAGCACGTCGCTACGCCTACTTCACACCAGGTAAAACCCTGAAAGAGCGCGTACAAGACGTTCAAAAATAAGACGCAGGAACCTACGGTTCCAAGCGCACCATAAAAATAAACACCTGAGCATCGCTCAGGTGTTCTCGGTTTTGCCCTACCGCTTAAAAGTTCAGAACCCCTTACTCAGATACGAAGTCCTCGACATACTCGAACCAAAGACCATCGCGCATCGCAATTCGAGTGCGTATGGGCGTGCCGCGCAATTGCGTATCCACGCCTTCGAAACCCGGATAACCCGGATCGCCGGGGAGTAATATCACCCCCGTGCCCTGTTCTTGAAGCGGCATAAAATGCGGACATATGGCGTAAGGCTTTGCTGCAGCTGCATATGCCATTGCATCATCCACACGGGTGAAGTTCGCTAGGTCTTTGATCGTCGCCCAGGTGGGTGGAGCCAACAGAAGTTCGCGCGCGTGATAGCGTTCCAAGGCGTTTTGCGGCGTCATCCACCGTTCATCCGTCACCTCGACGCCATCGCTATAGAGACGTTGTCCCTCGGGCGCACGGGTAAGAAAAAACCACGTGTCATAGCGTTTGGTTTCCCATGGAGGCGTTACCCAGCGATCAAAAAACCACAGGTCATCGAGCACAAGATCCGCGTCGAGCGCACGCAACACCTCTTGAAAGGTGATCGCATCGCTACGGAGCCCAAGGCGTAGTTCGTCCAGTCGCTCTTGGCGTGGAGGCGCTTTAAACGACGCTGCGAGGAGACCGGACTCTTCGAATGCTTCGCGTAATGCAGCGATCGCATGCGCACGGCTTTCTGGCGTGTGCCACAGCGCCCGCGACGCATGCACACGCTCGGATGTCGCGAGCGTATAATCTTCGGGATCGACCGCGCCTCCAGGATAGACGATCACGCTCGCCATGAAACTAGATTTTGAGGAGCGCCGAAGCAGGCAGACTTCCATGCCTTCAGCGCCGTCTCGCGCCAGTACCACCGTCGCCGCCGCGCGTATGGGCTTATCTTCCATGTTGTTTTTCATCCCAAGCGTAAACACGCCCCCAGCGCACCCCGCGATCTGAGACGATGATTTCGTCTGCCTGCAGGTGCTCGCAAATGGCGTGCAGGAACGACGCGCCGACACCAATGACGTCCGCACGTCGCGGATCGACCCGAAGGATATCACAGCGTTCTTGCACGCTCATAGGCCATAATCTTTCTACAAGCGTGCCAATGTTAGGCAATTTCAAACGGTAGCCTTGCACGATTTCAGGATCCCACACCTCTAAGCCCAAATCGAGCGCCGCCAACGAAGTGATGGTTCCACCTACGCCGATCACTGGCAGATTATCCGCAGGCTTTTCAAAGCTGTGATGGAGTTGCAAGGCGATAAACCGCTGCATTTCCTCTAAGGAAGTGCGGCAAGCTGGATCCTCATGCACAAAGCGCTCGAGCAATCGAACGACGCCTACGTCGATGCTTTGGCTTTGTATCTGGCCATCTTGCCATCGCATCAACTCCGTCGACGCTCCCCCGATATCAAGCACGCGCATCGCGGCGAAATCTCCAAAGGAATCAAGGGTAGCGCGCAAGGTGAGCGCGCCCTCTTCCTCGCCGGATGCGATCATCAACGGCACCCCAAGCAGGTCTTCCAGAAAATGCGCAACGCGGGTGCCGTTTTCGGCGCGCCGAAACGGCGCAGTGCCGGTGAGCAGAATATCTTGGACGCCCTGCGCTCGGGCCTGCTCCACAAAACGACAAAGCACCGTTGCCGCACGATCGATCGCTGCTTGTTGCAGGCTTCCGTGGGCGTCCAAGCCCTCGGCGATACGTGCGACTTCGGTGTGTTCTTCAAGACGCCGCCAAACACCCTGTGGGTCTTTGGCGGCGATCAACAGCAGAATGCTATTGGAACCAATATCTATACTTGCGATGCGCATGCGCGCTCCGACCCAAGGAAATTATAGCAGGTCGAACTCCGCTCGTCGGTTGATCGAACCTTCTCCGATGGGTCGTTCTTTACCATAAGAAATGGTTTTGATGCGCGATTTATCGATGCCGTAGTTCACAAGGAACTTACGAACCGATTCTGCACGGCGGTTACCGAGGGCAAGGTTGTACTCGGTGGAGCCTTCTTCGGAGCAGTGTCCTGCAACGCGGATTTTCAGGTTGCTATCTTTCTGCAGGGCGCGTGCGTGCCCCTCAAGGATGCGGCGTGCTTCTGGCGATAGCGTGGAGCTATCGAACTCGAAGTGGATACGCGAGAAGTCGTGGGGGCCGTCGTCGTAGGTTTTAGTTTCGGGCTCTTTAACTTCGGGCTCTTTGGGCTGGCAATCTGGGTTCGCACGAGCAACTTGCAGTGCGTGGCGCGCTTGTTCTGCGGCTTGGAGTGCCAGTTCTTCGGCTTCGTCGTATTTTTTATTGTCGACCGCTTTATTGGCTTTATCGAGAAGCGCGCGTGCTTCGTCGAATTCTTTCTTCGCGCAGCGCTCAAGATCGCCCACGTTTAACGACCGACGTGCTGCGTCGAGCGCATCTGTAGGCTCGGTGCCTTTCTTTTTACATCCGGTAAACGTGGTGCCGCCAACAAAGAGTGCGACAAGTAGGATCCACAACATACTGCGATTCATTTTTGATCCTCCGATCGTGATTTGACCAATCAGGCGCGTAAGTGCTTAAAATAGCGTGTGCAATGGCGTGCACTCACGCGGAAATTAACACCGTACAAGGAACTTTAATGTCTCAACCAGTGGGGGGACTCCACCCCGCTGATCTCGTCTGAAATAACGTGTTGAATCTGTCCATCTGCGGTCGACAGCACAAGTCGAGCGCCTCCGCCTCCACGCGTAGATGCGAACATTAAATAACGACCATCGGGCGACCACGTCGGATCAAAATTCGATCCCTGTGCCTGAGTGATACGCCGTACTTCTTTGGTTTTCGGATCCACTGTAAAGATGTCGAAACGACCGCCTGCACGACCCGTAAACGCGATGCGTGAGCCATCGGGCGACCAGTCTGGACGTACATTGTATTCGCCGCGCATGGTGACGCGATGTGGATTCGAACAATCTCGATTCATCACAAAGATCTGCGGTCCGCCTGCACGGTCCGATACAAACGCGATCTGACGACCGTCTGGTGACCAAGCGGGCGATAGGTCCTCCGCATTGGATTCCGTACATCGGCGCAAAATTTTGCCCTGCAAATCTACGATGTAAATCTCTGTATTTCCGTCTCTCGAAAGCGTCAACGCAATCTCTTTGCCGTCAGGTGACAACGCGCCGCCACTGTTGATCCCAGGATATGAAACCAATTTGCGCGCACCCGATGCGTCATCGATCCAAAGATCAGGATTGTTGTCCGCGTACGATGTGTACATGACGCGTCGACCTGGGCCCCAGCTCGGTAAAAGGTGGATCGTGCGATCTTTGGTGATGCGCTGCAGACCAGTTCCGTCCACACCGATGGTGTAGATCTGCTTAAACCCATCGCTTCCGCGTCCGGCAAAGGTCACGCGGCCGCCAAACGGACCAGGTGAACCAGAATAATAGGCGATCACCGCATTGACGAACGCATAGATCTCGCTCTCAATACGCGAAGATGACACGCTTTTGGGCTTCCAATCGCTCAGAGAAATCTCACGATTGCTCACCACATCATAAAGCCGAAAATCGAGCTTTACGTTGCTGCCATCTTTGCTGATGTGCGTGCGAACCAGACCCGCAGCACCCACATTCGACCAATTTTTATAATCGATCTCACCTTTGAACCATTCGTTGGCGACATCGAAATAGAAGCGATCAGGCCCTAGAACTTCGAAGTAACCTGACAACTCGAACGCTCGACGCATTTTTGCATCTGCATCCGACGCACCCGAAATCCCAGAATCGACGCGAAGCGTCGGCACGGCCAGCGGCGTCAACGAACGCTCGCCGCCAGGACGCACCACCAATTCGATCGGCTGGCCAATCGCGCGCGCAGGATCCTTGGCTTCCTCCGCCTGTGCGATCGTTGCAAAACCGACGACGCACGCGAAAAAGAACACTAGGAAAATGATGGGCTGTATACGTTTATTCACAGACGCTACCTAAAACACTTAGATGGGCCGACGCCGGGTTATAACAACGACGTTCCACAACTTATTCCAAATTCATTGACCTACCATCACAATTGGCAAGCCTTTGGCTTCTACAAGCGCCCGAAAGTCTGTGTCCGTGATCGAATCCATGTCCAAGCGCGATGAACCGTTCTTAAAGCGGTTCAGCGTCATCGCCGCCGCCGTATCAAACTGACGATTTCCGCTCGATTGCAGCACATCCCAGCCAAGCACCTGCCCATCCTTTGCGATGCGAACATGAAAACGCACGCTCAGCCGCTGTAACTGATCATCAGACAACGAACGCGGCGGGCTAAAAGCACTCTGCAATTGCTCCTGAATACGCGCGAGCATGTTGCGCTGCGCGCTCGCCGAAAGACTCGTCCCGCCACGATAACCATCTGCAAATCCCTCTAAGGGCAGATCGTTCGTCGGCCGATGCGGATTGGTTGCGCCACGATCGGCAGCCTGTGGCAAATTCGCATCTTGCTCTTTGATCTCCGCACGGCGCTCGGTAGGTAGATCCACAGGATTTTCGGTAGGTTCTGGATGCAAATCTACGGTTTCAGTCGGAGCCTCTTGGGTTTCCTCGGGCAGATTCTCCACATCGACTTCGCCCTTGCCTGGACGTGGATTCGCGATGTTTGGCAGCGACTTCATGTCAGGCTCGACTTCGCCCCACCGCAGTAATTCTGTCTCGATGACAAAGGCTTGTTGCTCGCTTGCTGCATCCGACGCATCCTGTGCATCGCTCAAACGAAAGAGCACCAATAGCCCTACGTGCAATAGCAGCGTCAGTCCCGCGCCGAGGATGAGCCCACGACGTGAGGTCGCTTGACCTGTGTGCACAGGCGGTTGAAGCGCGTGCCACTTCATCGTTCGAGGTATTCTGGGTTGGTCACCATGCCGACATTCTCAATGCCAGCGAGGCGAATGCGGTTCATCGCGCCAACAACAAAGCCATAGGGAATGGTCGTGTCGGCAAGAAGATAAAGCGTACCGTCTTGCTGCAAACGATAATTCTTACCTAGCTTTTGGTGAATCTCATCAAAACAAGGCTCAAAACGCGTCGGTTTCTCGCTCTCGAGCGCTTCATGACAATCGGTGATCAACACATCATCAAGCATCACACGCAGTTGCGCATCGATGCGTAAGATCAGTTTCTCGGTTTTCTGCAGGTCCACGGTGCTCGGATTCTCCCGCGTCACAGGTAGATTGATATCCACCTCTCGCTGCGAATCATCACGCGTGATCATGGGCGTTGCCACCATAAAGATGATCAGCAAGACCAACATGACATCGACCAGCGGCGTCACGTTGATCTCTGCCATCATGCGTTTTCGATTGGAACGTGCCATCGCGTGTTCCTCTTAATCCACGAAGTTTCTACGAACGAGGTTTAGAAAATCCGCAATAAACCCGTCGGTTTCGGTTTCCAAACGCTCCACAGAATTCGCGAACAAGTTGTACGCAATGACCGCAGGAATCGCCGCCATCAACCCGATCGCTGTCGCGATCAGCGCCTCCGCGATAGGACCTGCCACCACATCAATCCCTGCTTCCTTGAGCGTGGAGATCTCCATAAACGCATTCATGATACCCCAAACGGTACCAAAGAGCCCTACAAAGGGAGAAGTCGAGCCCACAGTGGCCAGAAACGGTAAAAATCGTTCGAGCGTACCGCCCTGCGACGCGTTGGCGCGACGCATCGCACGCTCCACGTTCTCAAGACCGTACGCATTTGTTCGACTGCGATCATCGACCACCTTGCGCAACTCATCATACCCGCTCAGAAATACTGCTGCCATGGGCGATGAAGGAAGACTTTGCGCCGTGTTTTCAATCTCATCCAAATCGCGCGTCGCCCAGAAGCGATCGATAAATACGCGGCTTTGACGCTCGGCACGCTGCAATACCAACAGCTTGTAGCCGATAAGAAACCACGACGCGATCGATGCGATAGCCAAAATCAACAGAACGACCAGAACCATCCCAGATGCGTCCATTAAAATGGAACCAATGCCAAGATCCGGACCGTTCGACGCCGACGTAGCGTACGACTCCTGCTGCGCGATCAACTCAATAGGTATGATGTTCATAATTCCGGTGCTTTAAAGAAATACCGCACGCCTGCCCATAAACGAAAATAAGCGCCCTCTTCGAGCCGAATCGATATCCCTAAACGATCGATCGGAAGCACGGTAAACTGTTGATAAAGTGCTCCGCCAAAACGCGAAAGGGCGCCAACAAGCTCGTCAGGACGATGTCGATAACCCAACTCTACGTTCAAACCACGATTGAGGTTCATCGCCATGCTCGTCTCAACCGGAAGCATCACACGGATATTCCTACGAAGAAATAATCGATGATTCTGAGATTCGTAATGAAAGCTCTGCACGCCACCACCTACACGCAGCTTCCAAACCAACCCACGTGTGTGCTCCAAAATATCGCCCATATCTAGACTTAATCCGACCCCGCCAAGCAAAATCTCACGCCCCCAGCCTTGGCTCGCCATCAATTCTTCGCCCGCTTCCGCCCACACCGTGACATAGGAGTTCTCTCCCAACCGTAAGGGATGGCGATATTCCACAAAAACCCCACCACGATAATAGTTGTCCGCAGGCCCGAACGAGAACTCTGGGCGGATAAACACACGATCGGTGCCCCACTGCAGGCCCACAACGCCCACACTCGAGACGTCGACCTCATCGGAAAACAAAACCGTGTAATGAACGTCTACCGCCAATCCGTTAAAATCGATGCTGTTCGACGGAAGCGGCACCGTGGTGCCCTTGAAGCTTCCCACCACATCGGTCAACCATCCCGCAGCAAACACCGATAAACCCGACACTTGCAACGCTGCGCCCGTCGCCCAAACACCGTTGCGACGCTTGGCCGCATTGCGCATCAATGTTCCGATCCCGGTGGTGCCGAGCGCGACGACTTCGCTGATTAAAAGACGAAACATCGCATCGCTGTCACCCACCATCAGGTGACCGACGCCGTGAAACGGAATCCCAGCCGTGAGCGCGGTAAATCCTGCAAGCGGCGATCCACGCCGAAAACTCTGATCGCGAAACTCCCAGCCCGAAGCCCGCAATTGCTCATCATCGAGCGTCCAAGGTTGCTCTTCTTGCGCTTGGCTGAAACGCCAATTCGCGCGCGGTAAATCCGCCGCTCGTCCCGCATCTTCTTGCGCACTCGATGATGCATCTTCCGACGGAGATGTGGATGACGATGGGGCCAGATCGACCGGGTGTTCCTCATCGATGGCATCGTGGTTTTTCGCTTCGGGATCTGTGCCCTCGTCATCATCCTGCATTTCGAAAGCGGAAGCGTTGCGATCAGGCAGCGCTTCCCCATGCGTTGCGCTTTGAGCATACACCGGCGATGCCAGCGCCCAAACTGCACTGACGTTCACAAGCAAGATGGTGAACAGACGTTTCACAGGCTTTTCGCTTCGCCGTTATCAATGCGTAGTAAGACAGGCGCGTGCATTTGCTTCTTGGCTCGCCATGACCACGCTCCCGTCGCGCCACGATACGAAAAAGTATCCGCAAACACGGAGCGCATCGCATGTCCATCACGGGCGCCTACATCAAGGAGTAACGTCCGCGCGAGATTGGCTGCATCAAAAGCGAAGGCTTCGAGCACGCCCGACCCGCCATCAAAAACCGCCTCGTACGAGGATAAAAAGGCCTGTGTGCGCGGTTCGGTCGCGGGCAGCCAAGAGGCTACGATCATACCCTGCACATAACGCGAAGAGTTCAGTGCAAGCGTGGAACTCCATGCAAAAGACGTCGCCAAATAATGTGGACCTTTGCCGCGCGAACCATCCCGTGGCCATAGACCCTGCGCAGCAAGATAACTCGAAAGCGCGGTCATGGTGGTGTCAGATACCGCAAAGAGAATGGCGTCTGCGTTCAGTCCGCGCAGTTGCTTGGCTGCGCGTTCAGACGAACGTTGTAATTCGTTGCTCTGTACGGTCACACGCTGCACCACAGCAATGCCGTGGCGGCTCGCTTCTGCCTGCGCTGCCTCAACCAGCTGTGCAAAAAACGCAGGCGTGGGCTCTTGGGTGACCAGGGCAAGGGTGCGATCGCCGCGCGCGCGGGCATAGTCGACGAGCGCTTTGGCTTCATCGCGCGCGTTCAACGACATACGCACTTCGTCCTCACGCTCGTTTACCAAGGTCTCTAAACCGATGTACATCGCTCCGCAGGCAGCCGCGCCGTCACGCACGATGTCCGCGAGCACACGCTCCACAGGTCCAATGATCAACGGAACGCCGCGCGCGCACAGCGCGCGCACGGCTTCTTGCGCGCCTTCGCGCGTGCCGCGCGTGTCTTCGATGAGCAAATCCGTGCTGCGCGGGCGCGGCTCAAAACTGCGTTGGGCCAAGAACATGCCCCGCAAGACGGCTCGTCCTGCTTGGCGATCGGGGCCTTGCAGAGAAATGGCGAGACCGAACAAGGGCGTGTCCACGGCACCGCTCAGCGCCAAGGTATTTTGCAACGCCGCATACTCGCGCTCTAAATCATGCGCCAACAGCGACGCGCCCGCTTGCTGGAACAAGGCCGCGGCATGATCTACATCGCCTGCGTCGAGCGCATAATGAATACGCGTACCAAGAGTCACCGCGCGCTGAAAGGTCGACGCGCCACTCAAAATCTCATCGAGCGCGCCAACGTCGAGCGCCTGGCGCGCCAACGTCATGCCGCTCGAAACTGCCCATGCACGCATCGCGTCGTCATCGGATGCACGTTCGACCACCTCAAGGTCCTGCAATGCACCCTTAAAGTCCCGCTCTCGAAGGCGCGTGTCCGCAAGAAGCGCAGCCATCAGCGGCGTATCCACTTCCGGCACGATACCCTCAACAATATGCACGTCCCTTTGTGACTGTAATAACGTTCTGATGCGGGCGCGCGCGCCAGATTTATCGCCTTCGAGTTGGAGGATAAAAGCCAAATAGACTTCGGCAATGGTGCGTACTTCTGCCGTCGGTCCATCGGACGCCAAATTGCGCAAGGCGCGACGACCCGCGTCGTAATCTCCCCGCGACAAGTAGGTGCGCACAAGCCAAAGCTCTACCGTGGGCGCAAGTACGTCTTCTGGATAATCGCGTAAGAAAGATTCGAATCGTTGTTGGGCGTCGTCGTACTCCCTACGATGCCACGCTTGAGCGCCGCGCTCAAAGTCGCGCTGCGCACGTTGATCATGTGAACGTACGGTGGACGGCGCCACCGCCGGATCGCTGTGCCGTTGCCCATACGACACCGCATCGATCGCCGATGCGTGTGTTTTAGAACAACCGGTATTCGCACAAAACAAGATCGCCAACGCAAGACTCAAAGTGCGCGTTAAGCCAAAGAGCGAACAGCCACCGATCGAAGCTTGTCGAGACATCGTTTCCACGCGGAACAAGAACAGCAAATAGTGAGGAGATCTTACAGACCTGCCATGGATCTTTGCACAAGATCCTCTCTCCTACATACTTTTGCGCCAGCACGCCACGTTCGAAGTGACGCAGCCGCTTCGTGGGCGGCGACCCGACGGCGACAGACACGCACTTTGCCGCCCCCTATGCGTCCTTTCCACCGTTAGGTGAGGCGAACGAAAAATCATCGAACGGCATCACCCCATCCCAAAACCGCTATTGACACTTAAGCCCACACGAACGAAAGTCTGTGCCCCGGGTGGTTAGGCACCCGGACGGATTCAGTATAGACGCTCGCGCGACGCTCGGCGGAATCTGTCGTAGGACACTCTGTTCGAACAACACGCGAAACCCCGATGACGATGAGAGACACCATGACTCGGACGCATAATCCGACTAAATATATTTTTGTAACCGGCGGTGTGGCATCGTCTCTTGGCAAAGGCATCGCCGCAAGCGCTCTTGGCGCTATCCTAGAAGCGCGCGGACTACGCATCAGCTTTGTCAAACTGGATCCCTACCTCAACATCGATCCTGGCACGCTCAACCCCAAAGAACACGGCGAAGTCTTTGTCACAGAAGATGGCGCAGTCACTGATCTTGACCTCGGCCACTATGAGCGTTTCAGCAGCGCACTGCTGAGCAAGCACAACAACTTTACCAGCGGACAGATCTACCACCGCGTCCTCTCAAAAGAGCGCGAAGGCGCGTTTCTGGGTGGGACCGTCCAAGTGGTGCCGCACATCACCGAAGAGATCAAACGCTCGGTGCGTAACGCTGCCGAAGGTCATGACATCTTGATCGTCGAAGTCGGCGGTACGGTCGGCGATATCGAATCGCTGCCCTTCCTCGAAGCGATCCGCCAAATGCGCTTCGAAGAAGGACCCAAAAACACGGTCCTCATCCACGTGACGCTGGTGCCATTCATCGCGGCGGCAGGCGAGCTCAAGACCAAACCTTCGCAGCACTCGGTCAAAGAACTCCGCTCCATCGGTCTCTCGCCAGATATTCTTATCCCGCGCGCAGATCGCCTGCTCGGCAACGACATCAAGCGCAAACTCGCGCTGCACTGTAACGTGCCCCAAAACCACGTCATTCAGTGCCCAGACTTGCCGAACATCTACGAAATTCCGCTCCACCTGCATAACGAAGGCGCAGACGAGCGCGTCATCGAGCATCTCGGCATTTGGGCGCGTGCACCGCAACTTGATGAGTGGGAGCAGCTCGCACACACCATCCGTACGCCCTCGACGGCCGTCACGGTCGCCATCGTCGGAAAATACATCTCGCTGACCGAGAGCTACAAAAGCCTGAATGAAGCGCTCACGCACGGCGGCTACCACCACCGCTGCGAAGTACACCTGCGCTTTGTTGACGCAGAAGACGTGGAACGCGACGGACCCGAAGCCTTCCTGTCGGACGTGGACGCGATCTTGGTACCCGGAGGCTTTGGACGTAGAGGTTCCGAAGGCAAAATCGCCGCCATTCAATACGCTCGCGAACACCGCATTCCGTTCCTAGGCGTCTCATTGGGCATGCAGATGCTCATCGTCGAATACGCACGCAATGTGGCCGGACTCAAGGATGCCAATAGCACGGAATTCGTGGCAGATACGCCCAATCCGGTCATCCATCTGCCGCGCGATCCGGAAGATGAATCCAAGCGTAGTGATAAAATGCGCCTAGGCGCCTATCCCTGCGAACTTGCAGAAAACAGCCTCGCGGCCCGCATCTACAAAACACGGCGTATCAGCGAACGGCATCGCCACCGCTACGAATTCAACGACGTGTACCGTGAACCCCTCGAAAGCGCGGGATTGCGATTCAGTGGCATCAACCCCGAACACCAATATGTCGAGGTCGTGGAACTCGAAGACCACCCGTGGTTCTTAGGATGTCACTTCCACCCCGAGTTCAAGTCGCGCCCAACCAATCCGCATCCACTTTTCCGTGACTACATCGCAGCAGCCATGGAATTCCGCGATCAGCGCGCCGCAGAATAAAAAACCAGCGAATTGCAGGCGCACATCACGGCATAGACTTTGCATTTCGGCCAAGGGTGTACATATTAAAAGTGTGCCAGTCATAGATTGGCACGCTTCTACGGACTTCCTCCGCTTTCAAAAGAGCGGTCGAGCTCCTCCTCCTTCCCACCCTATACCGAGTAAGCGCTGATGCCTCTATCACTTGAACAGGTCCCAGCGCAGAAGCAGGAGCTCCGGCTCAATGCGCAGCTCCTGCAGTCACTGCGCATTCTACATCTTCCACAACCGCGGCTTGAAGCCTTTGTTGAGCAACAAGCCAAGAAAAATCCCTTCTTGAAAATCGAGAAGCACGGAACGCTCCAAGAGTATCCCGTCTCCTCGCTTTCGAGTACAAGCGCACCCAAACCCTCGGGCGCAGAGCCTGGGCAAAGCGACGGCACCCATTTGTTGCCGGCCCAAGCGAGCTCCCGACAACTGCTCTTCGATCAGATCGGAGAGATGAGCTATGCAGACGAAAGCGAACGCGCCATGCTGCATATCTTGCTGAACCACATCGATCCATCCGACGGCTACCTACGCACACCCCTTGAAGAAATCGCCCAAGAATACAAAGACTTGGACGCAGATGACTTGGAGGACGCGCTCATTTTGCTGCAGGACGAGATCGAACCGGCAGGCGTTGGTGCGCGCAATTTGCAGGAATGTTTGGAGCTCCAAGCACGCCGCATCTTGGATGAAGAACCACGCCTCTTGAGCATGATTCAGGATCATCTAGAACTTGCCAAAGCGGGCAATGTCGATGCGTTGTGCAAGGCGATGGACATCGACCAAGCGACCGCAAAACGCCTCCTTGAGCGGTACAATCGCCTAGATGCAAGCCCTGGGCGCAACCTTGCGCCGCCCACACCCACGGTGAGCCCCGATTTCGAAATCACTGTGGATGAAGACGAGAACTTGGAGATCCATTCCTTGCGTTCGGGCTCCTTCATTGTGAGCATCGCCACCGATGCAGAGCGGATCATCGAGGACGCGAAAGATAAGAAAGAAAAGCGCGATCTTCGATCCAAATTCAGTACCGCCCAAGCACTCAAATCGGCGATCGATCGGCGCATCGAGACAGAAAACGCGGTGGTTCAGGCCATCGTGGATGTACAGCGAAGCTTCTTTGTGGACGGGTTTAAAGGTCTGCGTCCGCTCACGCAGCGGGAGATCGCAGAAGCGATCGGGATGCACGAGTCCACCATCAGCCGCGTCGTTGCGGGTCGCTACGTGCTTACACCAGAAGGTAGAACGCACGAACTGCGCGAGTTCTTCTCGCGTGCGATCCCCACCGAAAGCGGAGAAGCCGCATCGTCTGTAGCGGTGAAGATCATGATCCGCAAAATGATCGCCAACGAGGAGCCCTCGGGCGTGCTATCTGACAACAAGATCGCTCAGCAATTGCTCGACGATCACGGGATTCAAATCGCGCGCCGCACTGTGGCGAAATACCGAAAATTGCTCCGTATCCCCACGAGCTCACAACGGCGACGGGCGCACTAACGTGCCCAACACGGTGATGCTTCCATTCCGCCCTTGAATCACATATTCTGTAGCTATCCCTTCTCTGGCTTAGGAGACATTATGCAGGTATCTGTCGCGTTCCGTCACATGGACACTTCCAATGCACTGCAGAGCTACGCCACGCGCAAGCTTGATTCCATCCTCTCCAAATACATCACTGGACAAGATGTTCAGTCGCAGATCGTGTTCTCTGTTGAACGTTTCTGGCACATCGCAAACTTCACCATCAACGTGAACGGCCTGACCATCAAGGCAGTTGAACGCACCGAAAACATGTACGCCTCGGTCGACTTGGCCCTCGATCGCTTGGAGCGTCAGTTGCGCCGTTACAAGGAACGCATTCGCGCGCACAAACCACCTTCTCAAGAGCGTCTCTTTACCATGAACGTTCTGGCAACCGCCTTGCCAGAAGACGACGCGCCTGCCGCCACGCAAGATGCCAACGCTGCGGACACCAGTCCCGCGGATGCCGAAGGTCCCATGGCGGTCATCAAACAGGAAACCTACTCCGCTCCCTACCTCAGCCCCGAAGAAGCGCTCATGCAGCTCCACCTGCGCGACGCACAATTCTTTGTCTTCACCCATAAAGAAACCGAACGCATCAATATTCTTCACCGACGCGCAGATGGTAGCTATGGGTTGATCGACGCAGATCCTACCCTCGCCTCATAACCCCCGCTTTTCATGGCCAGCGTCGTTATCGTCACAGGCCTCTCAGGCGCCGGAAAATCTACGGTCCTCAACGTCCTTGAGGACCTTGGTGTTTTTTCGATGGATAACCTTCCGGTGGTGCTTCTGCCCAAAGTGCTCGAGCTTGCCGGAGGCCAAGAGCCGATCGAACAAGTCGCTGTCGGCATCGACGCGCGCGAACCGTGGTTCCTAAAAGACGCCGGCGAGGTCATCGCGCGCCTGCGCGAAGAAGGCACCCGCGTGCAAATCGTCTTCGTCGACGCACGCGACGAAGTCCTGCTGCAACGTTATAACGAAACACGTAGAAAACACCCGCTGGCCAAAGACGGAAACCTGCGCAACGCCATCCACCAAGAGCGCCAAATCCTCGAAGACATCCGCCAACAAGCAGATTATCTGCTCGATACCAGCGCCACCAAAGTTCCCGATCTCCAACAAACCATCCGCGACGTCTTTAGCCAAGAGATCGACGGACGGATGCACCTGCGTATCGTGTCCTTTGGGTTCAAGCACGGAATCACACCCGAAGCAGACCTGGTATTTGATGTTCGATTCCTTAAAAACCCGTATTTCGAAAGCGGATTGCGCGCGAAATCAGGCCAAGACCCAGACGTACGCGATTTTGTGCTCTCCCAAGAAAGCTCCGTGACCTTCCGCAAAATGTTGCGCGAGCTCTTAAACTTTTTGCTTCCACGTTACGAAGAAACCGGCCGCGCCTACCTGACGGTTGCGATCGGTTGCACAGGTGGGCAACATCGATCCGTTGCCATGGTCGAAGCGCTCGCCGAAGATTTACGCCAAGCTGGCTGGTCCCCTACCATCGCACACCGAGAAAACCATCGGTGGCCTAACCCGGAACCCGTTCATGAATAATCATCTGTGGCTCCTTATCGATGACCGCGGCCTGTCGCGTCCCATACGGGAGTTGTGGGTACGCGCGCTCAATATCGATGTGATTTGGACCACCGGTAAAATCAGCGCCGATGAGATCGATCTTAACGCTGAAACCTCGCCCGCACTGGAACTCAGCCCTGCAGATATCGCTGCGCTTTCGAGTGAATTTACCGACGATAAAGGCCACGTGCTCGTGGTCATCGACAGCCTCCAATCCCTGCAAGAAGCGGTCGACTTCGGCCTAGAGATTGACGAAGTGACCATCGTCCACCACCTGAACCCAGAGGGTGAACGCATCGGCCCCAACGCCTTCTTTAGTGAAGAAGATCTAGAGGTCGTAAAACGACTCGTACGCCGCGGCCTCAAGTTTTATCTCCAAGCCATCCCCAACGTCACCGCACGACCTTGGAAAGGCTCTGCAGCACACACCCGCCCAGGTTACATGCTGTAGGATAAGCGCCGACAACCGTGCATCTCACGCGCCGATGTCGGTTCAAACCCTCATCCTGTATGCCGCCGTCCCCTCAGGTTTCAGGACAGAAGTCTTGCTCGTTTTCAGTGCCTGGCACGTGACACGCAGCCCCCGCAGGACACTGTTCTAATCGGTCGCAACAATAATGGCCTGCGCCCTCGAAACGCGGCTGACACGTACCCACCGTCGCGCAATACTCTGAAGGCAAACAATCGCAGTGCCCAAAACAGGCGCCGCCACCCTCAATCGGCTCTTCAGGATCTTCAGGATCTTCAGGATCTTTGGGGTCTTCTGGATCCTTTGGATCGGACGGGTCGCCAGGCTCTCCCGGATCTTTGGGGTCATCCTTTCCATCGTCGTTGGGATCATCAGGCTTCGGTACCACGGGTTCGCGCGGATAGTCATCGTCAGGGTCGATTTCGCAGCCCGTATGAAACGCGAACATCGCGAGCAATCCAACGATAGAAAAAGTGCGCCGCAATGGACGAACAGTATGGAGAGGACCAACGCGCATAAACTTTGCTCCTACGAGCTCTTTGGACCGTAAGTTCTACGTCGTCGTAAGTGTAGAAGAAGCCCGCCTACCATACAAGTAAGCATCCAAGGCCACCCTGTATTTCCTTCTGCGTTGCACTGGCATCCTGCATCATCAGCGCCTTGCGGTTTCGGGCGTTTGTCCTCCCACTGGCAGTCAGAACCACAGCCTTTTTCGCCGTCACAAGCCTCACCCGCATCTTCATCGATGATACCATCACCGCAATACGACGCTTCACCCTGAACCACACGGCAATTCGAATCGCAGTAGGTGCAGGACTTTTCGCCGTAGGCACATGCGACGTCCTCATCTCCGCGCGGCTCGCATTCCTCGCCATCGTCACGCTGCACCACACCGTCTCCGCAGAAGGTGCACGTTGAGGGTCTGCAATCTGGATCGTCGAGCTCGCAGGTCTCGCCGGCGCTATCTTGGATGACGCCATCACCGCAATAGGTGCAATTCATGCGGCAATTTTCTGGCGCATCCTCAAGCAGCGGATCGCAGGTCTCACCTGCGGTTACATCGATCACGCCGTTGCCACAAAGCGCGTTATCGCACACCGAGATATCCCATGCGCAATGTGCCGCGCAGGTGGCGATCTCTTCGAAAGCAAAGCCTAGCTGGGCGCAAGTGACGGTCCCTCCATCGCATTCTTCGCCCAGATCCACGATGCCGTTGCCGCAGCAAATACCGTCAGTATCGTCTAGGTCGTAGGCGTTTCGCACCCAGCCTTCGCCAGCGTCTTCACCCTCGCACACCACTTTCGATACGGAGGGGTTTCCGCAGCCATCGCCGTCGGCATCTTCGAAATAGAGGGCAGATGCCTCGCTGGTGGCGATGCCGCAGGTTTGTTCAAAGGTCGGCGTCCCATCTTGCCAATGAATTCCACACACTAGGCCGGCTTCGGCGCACGCGGGAACTTGTTCGCCTGGCTCCAGTTCGCACTCCTGCGCGAACCACGCTTCGTCTGCGCCATCCGGTTGTGAGCTCGACGCGGTACAGTTGTTTCTGCAGCCATCGCAAAGTTCAGGCGCACCGGGGTAGGTGAGTTTGGCACAACGATCGTTGGGGTTATCGTTACAATCGCCGCCGTAGGTGTCGGTCCACGGACGTCCTTCGGTCGCGTAAGATCCACAGTCGCGATGCGAAGGCACGGTGCGTGGCGTGCCTGTAAAACCGTCTCCATCGAGATCTGCGTAGCAGGTTTTGTAGGCGATACAGCCGACATTGGCAGCGATGGTGCAACTACCGTTACCTTGGGCATAATCGGGATTGTTGTGACAAACCGGACGGCCATAGGTGCCTGGCGGGCACACTGCATCGCCGATATCGTCGCCATCGCAAGTTTCACCTGCTTCTTTGATACCGTTACCGCAACAAACGCCATCGGTGTCGTCCTGATCGATGGTATTGGTGCTTATGCCTAGGTCATCCAGGGCGCAGGCGTAGCGATCGGTGCCGAGCATTCCACAGCCGTCGTGATCTTTATCGTCGTAAACGATTTGGTCGATTGCGCCGGTTTGGCCGGGATCCAAGTTGGCAACGTGAAGGTCTTCGCTATCGACAAGACCGTTGCAGTTATTGTCTTTGCCGTCGCAGACTTCGATGGCGTCTGGATGGATTCGAGGATCCGTATCGTCGCAATCCCCTTGTGTTTCGGTGCTCATCGGTCGGCCGGCGTATTCTTGTTCATCGCAGTTCACTTGGCCTTCGATGAGGATGGGCGTTCCTGTAAAGCCATCGCCATCGAGGTCCGCCCAACATTGTGTCCAGCCTGCGGGACATACTTGGTCATCGCAGCGACATGCGTCGCCAACGCCATCGCCCACGCTGTCTTTCTGGTCAGGGTTGGGCACAAGCGGACAGTTGTCGTTGGGTGCGCTGCAGAGCGATGTGGTTTTGGGACCATCGCACACACCGTCGCCGTCTGTGTCTGGGTGGTAGGGATCGGTTTCTCCAGGATCGATCACACCGTTTGCGTTCCAGTCTTCGCCACCTACACAATCTTCGGAGGTCACCAGAGGTGTGTCGCACAGGCCGTCACCGTCGGAGTCGACGTTGTTCCACGGCGGCTGCACCCCGCTGCTAGGATCCCACGTGGCATGGGTGATGCTATATTCTAGCGCATCTGGAATTCCGTCGCCGTCGCTGTCGGTATCGCGCCACGCGGGGAGGCCATCGCCGTCGACATCGACAAAGGGTCCGACGGTTTCAATTTCGAAACGTGTGGGCAGGCCGTCGCCGTCGTCATCGGGATCAAGTGCGTCGATGATCCCGTCGTTGTCGGTATCACGGGGAAATATTCCATCGCCCCACTCTTCTTTATCGTTCAACGAGTCGCCGTCGCTATCTTTATTATAAGGGTCCAGTCCCCAAGCGATTTCGAGCGCATCGGGCAGGCCGTCGCCGTCGGAGTCCGCACCGAGATCTAATCCGGCGATCGCGTCGCTTAAAATGGAGGTATTGCCTTGGCCGTCACGCGCGAGTGCGATGAGTTTTGTATCGTGCGCGAGCACGGGCACTTCTACTTCGAAGGCGCGGGCGTCGTCTTCACCGATGCCTGGCACATTGTAGTGGGCTGTGCCTGTCGCCAAGTTTTCGCTTTCGAGGTCGAAGGATTTTAGCAATACACGGGATCCGCGTTCTACTGGCGCTACCCCAGGCTCGCTATCAGCGACATACACGTCGAGGTAGGGTGCGCGGGAAACACCTTTGAGGATCCAGACGCCGCGGGGGGCGTCGAGTTCAAGACTTTGCAGATACGGTGTATTGAGTCGCGTATTGGGTCCTGCATCAAGATCGCCGAGGTCGTTCAACGGAAATCCAGTCGCGTCGCTGCCAAGAACAATGGCACCGCGTGCATTTTGGTACATTGCGCTTTGTTGCACTTGGATCCCGGTGGGCGAGCCTGCTCCTAGATCGATAATTTGCAATGCGGCGCCGCCGTTGTGCGCAAAGATGTTGGGGTAGGCCGCACCCATGCTTACGTTTTGCACTCTTCCGCTGATCAACGCTGGGATACGAATCGCTGTCCCTTGGTTGGGCATGGGCGTTTGAGCATCTGCGCTGATACCGATATAAGCGCCATCGATACTTACGTTGCTGCCGACGATTTCGATCGCATCGCGGCGTTGGTTTGCGACCACCACAGGCAGCCTGCAGACATCGGCAGACTGAACGGTGGGGCAACCGATCGCCGAACCCGTGCCGAGCAACACAGCGGTGTCGCGATTGCCGGGCGCTGCGCTACCATCGGCGTGTACGCCAATGTACGACGCGACGATTTGGGACTCGCTCAAAACCACGGCATGCATCCCAAAGCCGTAACTCGAAACGCCGATCAGTGTGGAGTTCAGGTAGAGTTGGAAACCAGAAGCGTATTGCCCTGCTTTACGTCCATCGATCTCAATCAGCGGCGCGCCGACGTAATTTTCGCCCCCTTGGCTGAGCGCGTTGATGGTTACAAATGCGGAGGCAGGCAGGGGTGATTGCGGCACGATCACGTGAACGCCGTCGCCTGGGATATCAAAAAGGATGGTGTCAGGGTTGGCGCTTTCGGCAGCTTCTTGGAGCGCGGCGCGCAGGGAGCAGGTTCCGCGCGCGGTGCGACAAATACCATCGCCTGGAACAACATCTTCTTCGTCGCCGACGGTGTTCACAGTATAGGTCGCCGCCGCGGCCTGCGAGGCCATCAGCAGCATCATAAATAGCAAGAGTCCGCCCAAGTGACGTATCTGCATGGTTGATTCTCCGAACCATCCTGCGTCAGCGCGCAAGACAGTTTTAAACTGCGCAATCATGGAGGTATGCGGCGCTCGAAATCCTCCAGAAGACGTCGATCTGGAGAATTCGCGCAATAGGACAAGAAACGTGCAGAAAACGCAGAAGCTTTCGCAAACGCCTCGATCTTCGAGTGTTAGCAGAAGGTGCGGCGAGCTCAAACACTGTTCAAGAAAATACCGCACGCGGCGGCGTGCGGTACGACTAAGGATGGGCAGTTGTGCTGGTTTAAGTGCAGCGTGCGTTCAGGTCAGGGCGCGACAAGCATCACGTGGTCGCGACCTTATTCTGCGGCACAAGTTCCAAAGGAGCCATCTTCGTTGCGGCAATGCTCGCCTTCTGGGCAGCCGCCTTTTTCGCAGCAATAGACGGGGAAAGGACCAGGGATGCAGAGCTGCGACCCGAGCTGACAATCCATGCCTTGCGGGCAGTCGCAGGGGGTTTCGCAGGGGATGGGATCATTTCCGTCGTTGATGTCTCGTGCGGCTTGGCGAGCGTTCTCCCAGAACTCTTCGCTATCTGGGCTTGGTGGAGCTTCTTGTCGCTCGGGAGATTTGCCGGCATCGCGCAAAGGATCAAGTTCGCGTTCGGTGTTGGTCGGCCTACTACGTTCTGCTGGTGGGTTTGTATTGTCGTAGTGCAGGCGACGGGGCTCTTTCGATGCCAAGCCGTCAAAGAGCAGGATAGCTAAAATCGATGCGACGGCGATGATGGAGGTAACGATCACGATAACGATGATCGGACCTTTATTGCTCGTCGATGGTTTATTGGGTTGATTCTCGCTCATATTCGCCCCTTTCTTGGTATGGACCGTGGTGAGATCGTCTGGTCGGCGCGCCGCTTGTGTCAACGACATTCGGTGGTTCTTGTTGAAAGCACAAGCACCTGTCAAAGACTAGAAATTCCGACGCACGATGATGCGTTGTATAGGCGCCCCGCGCTGGGCATTCAAACGATCTTGCGCGATGGCACTCTCTATTCGGTCACACTGAACGAATTATGCTCCAGTTGGCATCTCCATTGGCTCCGTTGGGTGGCCGCACATGGGATCGCATCGCCGCGATCGCAGATAGGCAATCCGCTTTCGAATTTTTGTGTAAAGAGCGGCTGTATGCGCTCTTAACCGACGAGGATTTTCCATCGTTGCCGTCTTCTGCGCGCGCGGAGCTCAATGACGAGCTGTACAAAATCCGGACGAAACTGGCCCTGCGCCAAGCGGTTCGCGCGCGCGACCTCGAACACGTCATGCACGCATTGCAGGCGCGCGGCGTGATGCCGGTTGTTTTAAAAGGCGCAGCCTTGGGTCCGCGTTTGTACCCCGATGCTGCGTCGCGCCCGTCAGTAGACGTCGATCTGCTGATTGCGCGCGAGGACATCGACACCGTCCACGAAGTATTCCATGCGCAGGGGTGGGTCCTGGCTGCGGGGATACGCGGGCACTGGGTCAGCAGCCAGTGGAGCTATCGTACGGAGCGCAGCGATGCGCTTTCGACAAGCGTGGACATCCATTGGCGTCTCACCAACAGGCCTCAATTGCATCACGCGCTCTCGTACCAAGAAGTTTTTCGGCGTGCAGTTTCGCCGGACGGGCGCTTCCCCTTTGCGCATACGATTTCGTCGGTGCATGCACTTGTGCATGCGGTGGTACATTTGGTCGCGCATCACGCGGACGAGCACATTCCTGTACTTTGGTATTTGGATATTGCGTCGCTGGAGCGCAGCCTCTCGCGCGGCGAGCGTCTAGAGGCGGTCTCGATCTTACGCGCACGTGGTCTTTTAGAGATAGCCGCACAAGTTTGGCAGGCTTCCGCCCTCGAAATCGGCTTTCAACCGAGTGAAGAAACCGCCTTTTTGCTCCACCATCCCACCACAGCGACGGATTCGTGGCGATTTTCAGCGCAGACGCGTGCTGGACAAGTCTTCGCCGATCTCGCCGCGCTCTCGTGGCGTGCGCGGGTTGGTTATTTACGCGAAGTTTTGTTTCCGCCCGAGGACAATCTACGCGCTGCCTACGGTGATGAAGCTGAAAACACTCCGCTTTGGCGTCTTTATGCACGGAGATTTTTACAGCGCGGCATCCGACGCCCCAAAGGCGGGTAAAGTACGCTCTGCTTTACGGTTCTGGCTTGGGTTTCGTACACTCCTACGGTGACTTTTTTTGTGTATACTGATGTCCTTCGCATAGGAGAGAGTCCATGAAGCTCAAACTTGAGCATCGTTTTGCGTGTGATCCAGCCACCTATTGGGAAATTGCGACCGACGACGCGGTTGAAGCTGAAGGGGCGGGCAAAAACAACGGCGAGGTCGAGACCTTATCGGACACCATCGTCAATGGTGTGCGCACACGCCGTCAGCGTTTCACGATGAATCGCGATCTACCCGCGGCCATCACCAAAGTACTTAAGACCGATCGCATCAGTTACGAACTTGAGTTGCGCATCGATGAAAAACGCCATCGCGCAGAGTGGACGATCACGCCGCTGGTTTTACCAGATCGCGTCAAAGGCTCGGGCGTTGCCGTGGTCACACCCACAAGCGATGGATGCCTTCGCGTGATCGATGGGGAGTTGACGGTGAAGGTGCCCCTTGTCGGACGCATGATGGAAGAGCGACTCATCGCCGAAGTCACCGCCAGTTACAACGTGACCGCTGGGATCATTCGCCAGAAGATCGCTGAACGCAGCGCATAAAAAGACGCGCACTTCGTGCATCGTGCGTTATTCTCCCAGCGTTTCTCCTGTTTTTTACACGCTGCGCCCTAAATAAATGAGTTGGTGAGGCATCCTTTGTGATGCATTCGTGCCTTTTTTGTATTTTATGCTACGAGAAGACGCCTTCGTGCATCTTGTAGCAGAGTGACCTGCGATATTTCGCAGCTTCGCCTCGATGCATGAGTTCCACGCTCCCTCTCCTTCAGGCGGGCTTATCCCATGTATTTTCAAGACATGCTTCTGGCGCTTCAGAATTACTGGGCACAGAAGGGCTGTCTATTGCAGCAACCCTACGACATCGAAAAAGGTGCCGGTACCTTCAACCCCTCCACCTTCCTGCGTGCGCTCGGTCCTGAGCCGTGGAACACGGCTTACGCGGAGCCTTGCCGTCGACCGGCGGACGGTCGTTACGGCAAAAACCCGAACCGTTGGGGCGCGTATTACCAGTACCAAGTCATCCTGAAGCCGAGCCCGCCAGACATCGTTGAGCAATATCTGGACTCGTTACGCGCGATCGGTATCGATCCGCTCAAACACGACATCCGCTTTGTAGAAGATAACTGGGAAGCTCCCACCCAAGGTGCATGGGGACTCGGCTGGGAAGTATGGATGGACGGGATGGAAATCTCCCAATTCACCTACTTCCAGCAAGCGGGCGGTATGACGCTCAACCCGATCAGCGGCGAGCTGACCTACGGCATGGAACGCATTGCGATGTACCTGCAGAACGTCGAAACCTTTAACGACCTGATGTGGGCCGAAGGCATCTCGTACGCGGACGTGCACCTGCAGGCCGAAATCGAATCTTCGTATTATAACTTCGATGAAGCCGACGTGGATCTCTTGTTCCGCCACTTCGATGAATACGAAGCAGAGAGCAAACGCCTGTTAGAAAAAGAACTCATCTACCCAGGCTACGACTTCTGTATGAAGTGCGCGCACACCTTCAACGTACTCGACGCCCGTGGTGCGATCAGCGTCACCGAACGTCAGAGCTACATCCTGCGCGTGCGTGCCTTGGCCCAAGCCGCCGCCAAAGCTTACGTTAAAAAACGCAAAGCACTCGGTTTTCCGCTGTTGCGTGATCAAGAGCGACGAGACGCCCTCGGTCTCGATGAGAAAGACCCGTCGGAACAAGGAGCTGAGGCATGAGCGCAAACCTAAGAGATCTCCTCTTTGAAATCGGCACCGAAGAACTGCCGAGCGGTGAAATCGATAGCGCACTCCAGCAGCTCGCCGATCACATCTCCGCACAGGCCAACGAAGCGCGTCTCGCGATCGGAACCATCGAAACCTACACGACGCCACGCCGCCTGGCGGTCATCGTCCGCGATGTTGCACCACGCGCAACCGATATGGAGTCCTTGGTTCTTGGTCCCTCCGCCAAAATTGCTTTCGATGACGACGACAACCCCACACGCGCGGCCATCGGTTTTGCCAAAGGCAAAGGTCTCGATGCTGACGCCCTACAGCGCGTCGAAACACCGAAAGGCACCTACGTCGGCGTGACCGTTCACGACAAGGGACGAAACGCCGAAGAGCTGCTTCCGCAAATCCTCGAAAGTGCATTCCGTGCGATCCACTGGAAGCGCAGCATGCACTGGGGATGGGCAGATGTTCCTTTTGCTCGACCAGTACGCTGGATCGTCGCGCTGCTTGGCGAAGACGTGCTTCCAGTCACCTTTGGCGACATCAGCTCCGATCGTTTCACCCGTGGACACCGCTTCTTGGCGCCCGATCCCATCGCCCTTGCCAACGTGGACGCTTACCTTCCGACGTTGCGAAACGCCTACGTGATGGCGTCGCTCGACGAGCGCAAAACGAAGATCCGTGAAGGCGTCGCGCAGGTTGCGAAAGAAGCTGGTTTCACTGCGCTGATCGACGAAGATCTCGTACAAGAAGTCGCGCATCTGAACGAATGGCCGACACCCATGCTCGGTCGTTTCGATGAAGAGTTACTCGATGTTCCACGCGAAGTGCTCATCGTTTCGATGCGCACACACCAGCGATATTTCCCCGCAGAAACCGCTGACGGCAAGCTCGCGAACGTTTTCATCTTTGTCTCGAACATGATCGTCGAAGCGCCAGAAGTCATTGTCGCGGGCAACTTGCGCGTATTGCGCGCTCGCCTCGAAGACGCACGCTTCTTCTGGGACGAGGACCGCAAGATCACCCTCGAAGAACGACGCGAGCGCCTTGCCGCCATCCGATATATCGACGGGCTCGGCAGTGTGCGCGATCGTTCCGACCGTCTTGAGGCATTGACTGGCATTTTGGTCGACGAATACGGCCAAGGCAACGCGGAGCTGCGTGCGCACGCCACCCGCGCCGCACGTCTATGTAAGAGCGATCTCGCCAGCGCCATGATCTTCGAGTTCGGGGAACTCCAAGGTATCATGGGACGCTACTATGCACTCGCCGATGGCGAGCCAGAACAAGTCGCGATTGCCATCGACGAACACTATATGCCGCGTAGTGCGACGGATCAAACGCCTCAGACCGAAGCGGGAGTTTACGTTGCGCTCGCCAACAAAATCGACGCGATCGTCGGCTGTTTTGCGCTGGGTCTTAAGCCGAGCGGTAGCGCAGATCCTTACGCTTTGCGTCGTGCGGCCATCGGCCTGTTGCGTATTCTGAGCGAAAAGGACCTTCGCCTGCGCACGCGCGATATCATCGCCAAATCTTACGATCTGCACCCGCAAGGCAAACTCCTTCCGCGTGAAGACGTCATCCGCGATGTCGATGAGTTCATCCGACACCGCATCCCTGCGCTATTGCCTGATACGCCGACCGATATCGCGCAAGCGGTGATCGCAGCTATCGGTGACGACATTCCGTCAGCGCAAGATCGTGCGGATGTTCTGATGGAGCTTCAGAAAAATGCGGACTTCGAGGCGCTTGCGGCAGGGTTCAAGCGCGTGGTCAATATCGTAGCAAAGGCGGCATCTGAGCAAGACGCCTTGGCAGCGGCGCTACGAGACAACGCCTTGCGTGTGGACGCTTCGCTCTTGAAAGAAGATGCTGAGATCAAACTGCATCAAGCGTTGCAATTCGCCGCGCCCAAACTGGACGAGGCGAGCGCAACGCACACCTTTGATGCGATGGCGCGCACGCTCATTGAACTCAAAGCGCCGATCGATGCATTTTTTGACGATGTGCTCGTGAACGACGACAATCCAAAGATACGCGAAAACCGATTGGCGCTGCTCGCCTCGTTGCGAGAAGCGTTTTTAGGCTTCGCCGATATCTCCCTTGTGCAGGCGCGCGAGCAAGACGCTTCGTAAGCACGCGCGCCGCGGGCCAGGTCCCAAGCGTATGCGACTGTATTTCTTCGGTAATGGACAAGCAGACGGAAGCGGCGCGCTACGTGAGCTGCTCGGCACCAAAGGTGCCGAGCTCGCTGAAATGGCTCGCTTGGGCATCCCTGTGCCCGCAGGCTTTACGCTCAGCACCGAAGTATGCAGACACATCCGTGACCACGGCTGGGATGCGCAAACCCGCGAGCTCTTACACGAAGGCGTAGCGACGCTCGAAGCCATGACCGAGCGCAACTTCGGCAGCGCAACAACCCCGTTGCTGGTGAGCGTGCGCGCAGGCGCTACACGCGCACTCCCAGGATGCCTGACCACCGTGCTGAACGTGGGCCTGAATGAGCAAAGCGTTCATGGGCTCAGCGCTTGGGCGAACAACGAATACTTTGCTTGGCAGGTATTTTTGCGCGCACAACAGGAGTTCGGCCAGCTCGTGCAAGGTATCGACGCCTTCTATTTCGAAGAAGAACGCGATCTTGCCCGCTCATCCTTTGGTGTCGCACCCCAGCACGCCCTGCCGCTCGAAGGGCTATTCGATCTCCATCGGCGTTTTGCCAATCTGCCCACCACTTGGGATACACCGCCGAACATTACGGAACCCTACGAGCAATTGCGGGCAGCGATCGAAGCTGCGATCGCGTCACTCGACGCACCGCACACGCGCATCATGCGCGAGCGACGAGGGAACGCGCAGAACGACGCGGTTGCTGTCAATATCCAAACGATGGTCTTCGGAAACGTCGACAACCAATCCGGCACCGGCATCCTATGGACCCGCGATCGACGCTCCGGCGCACCAGGTATCGACGGCGATTTTCTCTTTGAAGCCCAAGGCGAGGACGTGGTCGCACAGGAGCACCACGCCCTGCCGATTCAAGGCGAAAATTCGTTACAAACGCAATTGCCGGAAATCGGTCAGCGTCTCGTGCAGGTGGGGCGTCTCTTAGAGAACCACTACCGCGACATGCAGCAGATCGAGTTCACGGTGGAGCGCGGTGAACTGTGGGTGTTACAAACCCGCGAAGCACGCCGAAGTTTCGAGGCTTCGATGCAAGTCGCAGTCGATTTTGTGCATGAGGGACTCATCACCCAAGACGATGCGCTCCGACGCATTGAACCGCAGCGCATTCGACAGCTCTTGCATCCGCGCGTGCAAAAAAGCACTGCACATCCCGCCATCGCGCGTGGCATCCCGACAAGCCCAGGTGCTGCAAGCGGCCGCATCGTTTTAAGCGCACAAGAAGCGGAGCGACTTGCAGGTGAGTTAAACGTGGCGGTCATCTTGGTGAAAAAAGACACCGCACCGGGAGATATCGCAGGCATCCGATACGCACGCGGCGTGCTCACGGCGCGTGGCGGCATGACAAGCCATGCTGCGGTGGTTACGCGCCAGATGGGAAAACCCTCGGTCGTCGGCTGCAAATCACTGCATATCCAAGAGAAAAAGCGCAAAATTCTGCTCGGTGACCACACCTTAGAACCGGGCGATATTATCACCATCGATGGCGCAACCGGCGACATTTACTTGGGTGAAGTCGCGCTCAAGCCCCCGGAATTTCCACCCGCTTGGACGCCGTTGGTCACATGGGCTGATGCGCGCAAGTCTATCGGTATACGGGCCAACGCTGATAGCGCCGGCGATGCACGGTTGGCGATGCACTTTGGCGCCGAAGGTATTGGACTTGTACGCACAGAACACATGTTCTTGCAGTCCGATCGTCTGCATTTGGTGCAACAGATGATTTTGGCGCAAGATAGCGCCCAGCGTCAGGCGGCGTTAGAGCGTTTGCGTCCGCTTCAGACACAAGATTTCTATGATCTTTTTAAGGCGGTGGATGGCGCGCCGGTGACGGTGCGCCTGCTCGATCCGCCGCTGCATGAGTTTTTACCGCACCGTCGCGAAGACATGGTGCGGCTGGCGCAATCGTTGGACATTGAGCTACGGGTGCTTCAAGATCATGCCGCGCGGTTGCGTGAGCAGAACCCGATGTTGGGGCATCGCGGTTGTCGACTCGCGGTCTCTTGGCCCGAGATTTACGATATGCAGGCGACCTCGGTTTTTGAGGCGATGCATCGTGCGCAGCAGGACGGCGTACGGGTGCAGGCGGAGCTTTTGATTCCGCTTGTCAGCGATCCCGAAGAATTCCGTTATGTGCGCGACCGTATTTTCGAAAACTACCGGCCATGGAAGGATGTGCCTGGGATGCCAGATAGGCCGCGCATCGGCTCGATGATCGAAGTTCCTAGGGCTTGTCTTTTGGCGGATGAGATCGCTCGTCTCGCGGATTTTATTTCGTACGGGACCAACGATTTGACCCAGTCCATTTACGGCCTAAGCCGAGATGATGCCTCGAGTTTTCTGCCTGCGTATTTGGATTCTAAGATCATGCGCGCCAATCCTTTTGCGGTGCTTGACCAAGAAGGCGTGGGTTGGTTCATTCGCATGGCGTCGAAGAAAGCCCGTAGTGCCAATCCTGATATTCGCATTGGGATATGCGGCGAGCAGAGTGCTGATCCTCAGACGATTCACTGGCTACAAAATGGTACGGTCGACTACATATCGTGTAGTCCTTATCGCGTACCTATCGCGCGTTTTGCTGCAGGGCGCGCTGCGATCGTGTACGACGAGCGCACACGCACATAAAAGCGCTGGAACACGCATGACGCATCTGGCATACCCGCCGTGTTGGCGGGCATTTTTACACAGCCGCCGATTTTTCCCCTACGGTCTGAGAACCGCAAATCTATGAATGTCGCGCACCGTATGTCTCCTTCTCGCCCTTGGCTGGCGTTCTCACTGCTCCTGACGCTTTTTGTGTGCGCATGTGAGATCTATGACGGAGATTTGCCGCCCCAAGATGAGCTGCACATGCCGAACGCTTTGGCGGTGCACCCCTCGGGCCAATACCTCTATGTCTTGAACTCCAATTACGACTCGAGTTTTCGACAAGACCTTGGCGGCACGCTGAATATCGTCGATCTGGATGAGCTTTCGATTTTAGCTGATCGCACGCTCTGCTTGCCGTCCTTTGGTTCGTCGCTCGTATTTTCGGCGCCGCACACCGATGACCAAGCACCTGCGTATCTTTTGGGTGTAAGCAAATCGAACCGAGGCGCGATTGTACTCGCCCTGAGCGAGGACGGTTCCGAAGCGGCCTGCACCTTTAAAGGCGAGGACATCGGCAACACCTGCGTCAACGATATTGCAAAACTCAAAGGCGTTTCCAAAAAGAAGCGTTACTTGCCCTGCGAGATTCGCGACCTGATGGATGATCCGTCGGCGGCGATCAGCATTCCTAACCAAGAAAACGTCACGCCTCTTGAACAAGATGCCTTCATGATCGCTGGCCAACGCGACGGCAGCATCGTCGGGCTTAACCTCGTTCATGGAGAGGTGCGTGGACACGACGGTCAAGGATCGCGCAACCAGCGTTTGCACCTCAGTTCCATCTATCGACAGGTGGTGATAGGTGCGACCTCGATGGCGCGGCACCCCCTGACCGACGACATTTATCTTGCGGGTCGTGGTGATCGTACCATCCGCGCGTTGCAGTGGTTGCGCGAGCCGACCGGCGACCCGGATGTTTACGAAAAACAAGGGTTTGCAGTTCGTCCTGCGATCACAGGGAGCGTGCAACTCCAAGCGAGTTCCAACAATATTGAACTACGCGCGATGGAGTTTTCACAAGACGGCTCGCGGCTGTACGCAATCGCGCGCCGTCCCGGCTCGCTTTTCGTCATCGACACCGCCCTCGATCGCGAAGGCAAACCGAGAAACCGCCAGATCCAACGCATTGTTCTATCGGGCCAACCGGGCGCACTCGCCCTCACCCAGCAACAGGGTAGAACCTACGCCTACGTCTCCTTGTTCGATCAGCGAAAAATCGCGGTTGTAGATGTGGACAGTGGGGCGCGCGTCGCATCCATCGATGTGGGCTCGACCCCTTACGCCGTGGTGGCAGATCCGGTACGCCCGCGCATCTATGTCGCCTTATTTGAAGAGAACGCGGTCGCAGTGATCGACGCCGATCCGAGCCGCACAACCTGGAACCGCCAAATTGCAACGATCCGTTGAGATGCTGACGATGCCTTTGAAAGCCCGCCGCACAGCGCTGTACGTCAGCGTTGCACTTCTGCTCGCCGCAACGCTGTTCCACGGTTGTAAAAAGCCGCAAGCCGGCGCCGCATATACGCTCAATGCACCCGTCGACCTCGAAGGGATCGGCGTGTGCTTCTATCAGGACGGCGACGTATGGGTGGCCGACGATCCGGACAACGGCGACTGCACCCACCCCGCCGAACTTGTGCCAGACCAAGACAACCATACTTGGGATCCGCACATGTACCTGGCCGCCATCAGCAACTACGGCGAAAACGCGCTGCAGCTTTACACGCTCGATACGCGTTCCACACTGTGGCTCACCGCGCTACGCTCGCCCCAAGGCGTCGCGTGCTTTGAGCGCGAAGTCGCCGTCCGCCAACCGATCCAAGAAAACGGCAACTGGGTGGTCGAAGCTCCCTTCGACGATCCCTGTTCCAGCATTATCGGCACAGGCGTTCGTTCCTTCGACAACCTACCTGGTACACCCGGAAACAACGGCATACGTATCGACGGACAGATCGAGAAAAACACCGCAGCACATTTCGCAGGCATCCAATGGGTCGCAACCTCAAGCCCCAATAGCCTCACTGCCATCAACCTGCTGAGCGGCAAGCGCATACCCACCGCACAAAATGCCCTCCAACAGTTCATTGATTTCCCCGTATCCGATCTCGCATCCGTCCAAGAAGGCGGCTGGCTCATCGCAGCAAATCCACGCGATAACGAACTCGTGGCCTACCAACCTACCTTCCTCTGCAACGGACAAAGCGAACGGCACGAAGTGGGATGCGACCTTGAGGTAGAACTCGGCGCTCCACTTCACATCGCACTCGACGGATCGCCACGACATATCGCCGCCTCGCGCCAAGGCGACGTATACGTATCGGCAGAATCTATCCCCTACGTCACCCGTATTTCGCTCAACGACGACGAATGTCCCGCCCATGCGCCATGCAAAATTCCGCTCACCTACACCTGTAACGACGGGCTCGACAACGACGGCAACGGTCTGATCGATGCAGAAGACCCATCGTGCTACAGCCCGTGGATGAACGAAGGCGAAACCTTTGCCGACGCACCCTGCGCCGACGGCGAAGACAACGACGGTGACGGAAATATCGATGCACAAGATCCCAAATGCACGTGGAGAAACTACGGCGCAGAAGACGGATCAGATAACAGTTGCACCGATGGTATCGACAATGACGGCGATGGCTTGATCGATGCGGACGACCCCAAATGCGCGAACGGTTCTGAATTTGAACAGGGCACCGCATTCACGCCGCCGCAAACACCCGATCTTCCCCGCTATAGCCCAGAGCCAGTCTACCCAGGTCCGTTGGCGGTTTCGCCAGACGGCGACATCGTCATGGTCGCAGAAAACGGCGGCACGCGCCGCGACGAAGGCGGCTTAACAGACTTGGTCTTCCTCTGCGGACGCCCCATCGATGATGACGCGCGATACGACGATCACGCCTGCAATACACCCAACACGCTGATCCAACGCAACGAAGGCGATCCAGCAAGAAATCACGGCGTAGGCCTGCAATTTCCCGCTGGCATACAATCCATCGCCATCAGCCGGCGCGTCGAACGTCTACCCATCCAAAACAACCAGAACATCACGTCCAGCGATAACCACGATCCCGCAGCGCTGCTATTGACGACGCGACGAGCGTACATCGCTGCAACCGATGGCCGAATCTACCTTGTCGACATCGATGAAATGCACGATTTCGTGGGCGAAGACGGAAACCTAGAGCAACACTACACGCCGTTGTTCCAGTTCAACGATCGCAACACTTCGTACGCAGATATCCGCAACATGCGCCTGCGCCCCGCCGAACGCTTGCCAGCACTTCCAGACGGCGCAACACCCGCGCCCGCACCGAGCCCAGGCGCTCAACCCGCGCTCGTAGCCATCAATCCAGAAGAATTGCGTTTCGAGTCGCCAAGCGGCACCACGTTCTTAGGCAAAGAACATCTTCTCACACCCGAAGCGTTCATTCGTCTGCCAACCGAAGACCGTTTCTGCTTGTTCACACGCGGCGTAGGGTGCCTCACCAACGCACCACGCGATAAACAATTCTATCCCTACGGATTTGATCGCGCACGCACCGCCGTCAAACACGACGCGCGCATCTTCGACGAAAACTGGACGCTGGCATGGGAGGGAAATCTGCCGATCGACCGCCCCAACAACCGCCGCAATGACGCCGTCGTGCTCGACGACGATGGATGGATACATTTCCTAGGCAACAATAGCTGCGATATCGTCGATAACGATACACAACGACTCTGCGATATGAACCTCGGCTGGTCTGTCTGCCCAGAAATCCAAGACTTCTGCGAGCGCGGCGCCGATCTTTGTACCGGCGAAGTCTCCTTATGTGATCTCTGTCCGCGCGCTTGCGCCTCCGAAGTCGATCTCTGCGAAGCCGGCGTACAACCCGGCGATATCGCGATCATCCCGCCCATGGAGCCCACATCGTACTGCCTGCGACACGAAGACAATTGCAACAGCCAACGTAACATCCCCGCACAATGCTTGCCTGGCTACGGCAGCCCCAACGAACCGGGCGCTTTCGACACAGCTATCTCCGGCCAAGTGACCATCGGAAACGAATATCGTGTGGTGGAAGTCCGCGGCAACAGCATCCGTGTGGAGCCCCTCGATTTCAGCGATCGTACCCGCTACCGCCTCCCCACATCGCTGCCATCCACAGACTGTTACCGTAAACCCTTTAGCGTAGAGATCATCGCCGCAAATCGCTGGACCTTCCATGGCTCCCGAGTGGTGGGTGTAGATACGCCCTACACCAACGTCGATAACGCCTGCGTGTACGAAGTCGACACCAACGATGATCTACGCAATTGGCGCCCCACCGATGGAGAGTTGATCGTCACGCGTCACGGCTTGGAGTTCCAGATCGCCGCGGGAGATTACCTGCACTACTGCCGCACACAATCCGAACGGCCTGAAGAATGCGCACATGCGCTACGCGGATACCAGGTAACCTTTGCTTCCGAAGACAACCTCACGCCGCGCAACCTCGTCGACATCGTCGGCACCATGGGTATTTCTGCGGGCCGCGTCAGCAACCTCAACGAATTGCGCAATCAGATCCTGTTCATCGATGCAGGATACAACCGACTCGCGGTTGTCCAGGACGATACAACCATCCGCGCGACGGTGGTTCCTTAATGTACACGTGCTCTTGGCGGTGGGTTGGGCGAACCGCAATCCTCTGTTCGCTCGTCGGAGTTCTTGGCTGCAAGGCCAAGGAACACCCAGCGGAGGTCGAGGAAGAACTTACGCTCGAAACGATCAAAGGACATCGTTCCGAGGCGGATCTTCCGCACCTCCATACGCCGAGCAAACGACAACAAGCGCTGTACCAAGAAGCGATGACAGCGCTCCAAGACGGCGATGAAGCGCAAGCCCTCCATGCGTTGCAACGTCTACGCCAAACAGAAACGATCAGCGCGCTCAAACGCGATGGCACCCTGCTCTACGCCACCTTGCTTGAAACACGCGGCCAACGCGATGCTGCCATTGCAGTGCTCGACGAGCTGATCCCAGAGATCCCGCCGAGCGGCGACGTATTTCTCGTGCTCGCGCGCATGCAACTCGCGCAAGGAGATACAGACGAGGCGGAGCGTTCTTTGCGCGACGCCACACGCAGCGCCCCAGAGCTTTTACGCGCATGGGTCGCACTCGCGCAGCTGCTCGAAAAGCAAAACCGACACGACGAATCCGACGACGCCATGCTTCACTATGAGCGCGAAGTGTACCGCATCGGCGCACAGGTCGAGCACGGCGCCACCTTGGAGCAGCGTCTTGATGCCATCGCGCAGTTTCGTGTGGCGCTCCCAGATCCACGCATCAGCCGTATCTTAGCGCGCGCGCTGAAAAACGACGCGTTCGACGTGCAAAGCGCAGCGCTCAACGCCCTTGAAAAGGTCGGCACAGAAAACGCGATCGAAGCGATCGAAGCCTACCGCACCAACGCGACCTCTCAAGCGCTCAGAGAGCGCGCAGCCGCCGTGCTCGAAGCCATTCGAGATCGCCACGCACGCTGATCCTACGCGCGCGGCAGAGACAGGTGCTCGCCGCAGCGCCCCTGCCTTCGAGGGCGGGAGCGTTGCGCTTGGCAACAAGCCATAAGATCTGACCTATGCTGCATACGTGCATCCGGTACAGATTTGACCTAAGATAGCGCACGACATGCAGATCTTTATCCTGCACTTGCCTCCTTTTATCCAAGTCATTGTATTTCATGACGAAGCCTCATCCACGCATCGGTTCTTGGACGCTCCCGCCGCTGACACCGTGGGCGCGCGCGCTGATCATCGCATTGGTTGCGATCTTTTTACTGCAGGTGCTTACGCGCGCAATTTTAGGCTTTGATTCCGCGGCCTACGCGTCCTGGGTAGAAGCGCCGCTCGCCCTCAGCGGCGAAGGCATTTTTGAGCGCGGGCATTTGTGGCAGTTGTTCACGTATTTCTGGATCAGCCCGCTGCACAGTGTCCTCTCGATTCTGTTCACAGCGCTGTCGGTATACTTTTTTGGTTCTCCCATCGAACAGCGCTGGGGCGGAAGGCGCATGTTGATCACGTTCATCAGCGCAGGCATTGCAGGCGGAATATTCGCGGCGCTTCTTGCGAAAATATTCTGGGGCACCTCGAGTTTATACGGTGTGCGCTTCATGGGTGCGCAGGCCTGCACCAGCGGCCTCATCGCAACCTTATGCTGGCTTTGGCGAGACCGACGGCTTCATCTCATTGTGATTGAACCGCTCGGCTGGCAACTTCTGGCGGGCTATGCGGCGCTCACCTTGTTGCAGGGATTCTTATCGCATCCGTATATGGTTGCGCCGGATTTTGGCGGCATGGCGATGGGGATATTGATCGCATCGAACAAAGGACCGTACGCACTTTATCAACGGATACGGTTGTGGCGCCTGCGTCGGAAGATTCGAAGCATTCGCGGCGGCAAAGACGATCGCGATTGGATGAATTGAGCGCCCCTGCGGCCGTTTTCATGCAAAGGATCTTGGATTCGGCCAAGTTTCGCACCCTTTTTGCTCTCGAAGAAGCCAAACAGAGGGTTTATCATCGGTTCGGTCATTCTGAACCTTGACCCTTTGTCTATCGCTTCCTAGGCACGTTGAGCCGGACGACCAGACAGTCCATCTTACGACGGACGCGCGCGCATAACGCAACCTCGTTCGGTTCTCGTGGTTACTTTACCCGCTGTTCTTCCCAGGACTTCCAGTATGAGCACCCGCATTGCCATCAATGGATTCGGCCGCATCGGCCGCACAATCACTCGCCAATTGCTCCGTCGCAACATCGATGTGGAGTTGGTGGCGATCAACGATCTGACCAGCGTCGAGATGCTCGCGCACTTGCTTGAGTTCGACTCCGTTCACGGCCGTCTGGACGAGAAAGTCAAAGTCGAGGGCAAGTACCTCTACGTTGGTGATCGCAAGATTCGTGTCACATCGGAGCGTGATCCTGCCAACCTTCCTTGGAAAGAAGAGAAGGTCGACGTCGTATTGGAGTGCACCGGCATCTTCCGCGAAAAATCGCAGGCGATGGCACACATCGAAGCCGGCGCGCGCAAAGTGATCATCTCGGCGCCCGCCAAGAATGGCGATGCGACCATCGTCATGGGCGTCAACGACGACATCCTGACCTCGGACATGCAAGTGGTATCGTGCGCATCCTGCACCACCAACTGCTTGGCACCTTTGGCCAAGGTATTGCATGAGGGCGTGGGCATCGAGAAAGGCCAGATGACCACCGTTCACGCATACACCTCGGATCAGCGTCTGCTTGATGCACCTCACAGCGACATGCGCCGCGCACGCGCCGCAGCTGTATCGATGATCCCCACCTCGACCGGTGCTGCAGTCGCCGTCTCGCTCGTGCTTCCCGAGCTCGAAGGCAAACTCGACGGCATGGCCGTACGCGTTCCAACTTCGAACGTCTCGATGGTCGACCTGACCTTTGTTGCAAGCCGCGACACCACCGCCGAAGAGGTCAACGAGCTGGTGAAGAAAGCCGCCGAAGGTCCGCTCAAAGGCGTGCTTTCGTACGAAACCGCTCCCTTGGTTTCCATCGACCTGAACGGCAACCCACACTCCTCGATCTTCGACGCCGAGCTGACCAAAGTTCAGAACGGAAACCTCGTCAAAGTGTTGAGCTGGTACGACAACGAAACCGGCTTCTCCAACCGCATGATCGAGCTCGCGGCTCGCTTGGGCAGCCTCTAATCTAGGCGCGCTCACAACGATCAGGACGCAGACATGAATCTCACCGGCATTCGCTCTTTGGACGACATCGAAGTCGAAGGGAAAACGGTCTTCGTGCGTGTGGACTTTAACGTCCCGCTCGATGGTAAGACCATCACCGACGACGCGCGCATCCGTGCTGCTCTGCCAACCATCACCGCGCTCCGCGATGCGGGTGCGGTCGTTGTGCTGGCATCGCACATGGGTCGCCCCAAAGGCAAAGTAGATCCTGCACTTTCGCTCGAACCCGCCGCGGCACGTTTGGCGGAACTTCTAGAAAGTGACGTTCTCTTCACCGACGATTGCGTGGGCGATGGCGTAAAGAAAGTCATCAAAGACGCGAATGCCGGGGATGTCATCCTGCTCGAAAACCTGCGCTTTCGAGATGCAGAAAAAGCGAACGATCCGCTGTTCGCCAAAGCGCTCGCGTCGCTCGCAGACGTCTACGTCAACGACGCGTTCGGCACCTCGCACCGCAAACACGCTTCGACCTACGGCATGGTCGAACACTTCGACGACGATCAAGTGGCCATGGGCTACTTGGTGCGTCGCGAACTCGAATTCCTTTCGCCACTGCTCTATCAGCCCAAATCGCCCTACGTGGCGATCATGGGCGGCGCCAAAGTCAGCGACAAGATCAAGGTCATTGAGAACTTGCTCGGTCGTGTCGATCACCTGCTGATCGGCGGCGCCATGGCGTACACCTTCCTCGCTGCACAAGATGTGCCGGTGGGCACAAGCTTGGTCGAGCGCGACAAAGTTCAACTCGCACGCACCCTGCTCGATCGTGCAGCGCAAGCGAATACAACCATCGTTCTGCCCATCGATCACGGGGTCGCCCCCTCTTTCGAAAGCGCGGAACGAACAAATACAGAAGGGACCGCGATCCCCGATGGCTATATGGCCCTCGACATCGGTCCTAAGACAGTGATCTCCTTTAGTAATATCATCGCAGAGGCCAGCACCGTCATCTGGAACGGTCCGGTAGGCCTCTTTGAACGCGAGCCCTTCCATGTTGGCACCTTTGCGATCGCGAATGCCGTCGCTGACAACAAAAATGCGCTGAGCGTGGTGGGCGGCGGAGATTCCGCGGCAGCCATTCTCGCCGCAGGCCGCGCAGAAGACGTATCGCATGTGTCCACCGGAGGCGGCGCAAGCTTGACCTTCTTAGAGGGCGTTGACCTTCCGGGGATCGCCGCACTGCGCGCAGGACACCGCTTCGACTGATCGCTTTCGCATTGGAGAGATGGATATGACGACCCAACGTAAACCGCTGATCGCAGGCAACTGGAAAATGAATCTCAGTGGTTCAGAAGCCAGCGCCCTCACCGACGCCTGCGCACGCGAAGCAAGTACGAACCCGAACGTCGATGTCGCCATCGCACCGCCAGCCATTTGGCTCGAGCGCGTGTTGCGTATCGCCAAAGATACGCCGCTGCACGTATGGGGACAAAACGCGGCCGAAGAGCCGAACGGTGCATTCACCGGTGAAACTTCCTTCCCCATGCTCTTGGACGCGGGCGCAAGCGGCGCGCTGCTCGGTCACTCGGAGCGCCGCCACGTCTTCGGGGAGAGCAACGAATCCGTCGCCAAGCGCGCCGCACTCGGCGTGAGCCTTCAGGCGCACATCGTGCTTTGCGTCGGCGAGCAACTCGACGATCGCAAAAGTGGTAAAACCATCGACGTCGTGCGCGAACAGCTCGCTCCCGTCCTCGAGGTTGTGCCCTTCGAACGCCTGACCGTGGCCTACGAGCCGGTATGGGCCATCGGCACGGGTGAAACCGCTACACCAGCGCAAGCTCAGGAAACCCACGCGCAAATTCGCGAAATTTTGATCGAAACCTACGGCGAAGATGCACAATGCGTGCGCATACTCTACGGAGGGTCCGTCAAACCAGACAACGCCCAAGAACTGCTCTCGCAGCCAGATATCGACGGCGTCCTGGTCGGCGGCGCAAGCCTTACGGCAGATAGCTTCGCAGCAATTATTGCCGCAGCAACCGTCTAAAAACACAACCTGACTTGCATCACGTGGCGCGCGCGCCTAGCGTGCATTTCCTTTCAAATCCACGTTTCGCCCATCACAGGAAGAGAAGCCCCATGGTGGCAGCCCTCTATACCCTCTATTATATCAACTCCGCCTTTCTGATCCTCGTCGTCTTGCTGCAGTCAGGACGTGGCGGAGGCCTCGGCGAATTCGGCGGAGGAGGCGGTGCAAGCACCACCTTTGGTGCGCGCGGTGCATCGAGCATCCTGCAACGACTGACCGTCTACTCCGCGATCGCATTCATGGTGCTCTCCATCACCTTGGCCATCATCTCAAGCCGTTCCAAAGATGCCGGACGCGGAGAGATCGTCGCCGAGGAGCAAATGGAACCAGCAATCCAAGATCGCTCCGGCGATGACGCGCCCGTCATGATCAATAACGACATCCAAGATGCCGAAGATCCACAAGATGCGCCGGTCGAAGCTCAAGACGAAGACGCGAACGACGTCGAAGGCGCCCAAGAGGATGCAGAATAAGTCAAAGCTGGGACCAAAAAACGCGGCCGTTTTGCGCGGCCCTGAAAAAACGTCCCAACTTTTTAACTTTCATGCAAAATTAGGGTTGACGACCCACACCCAAATGGGGCATATAGTGCGCCCTACAGACGGAGACCTCCCCGTCACAAATCACCCGCGAAGGTGGTGGAATTGGTAGACACGCATGCTTGAGGGGCATGTGGCCGTGAGGCCGTGAGGGTTCGATTCCCTCTCTTCGCACTGCAAGACCCCGGTCGATACACTCGACCGGGGTTTTCTGTTATACGCGCTGGGCATCCGCTGCGTCGCAATCGACATCGCACCGAGGAACCACACCATGATCGACCTGAAACTGCTGGAAGAGAATCTGGACAAGATCCAAGAGAAGACGCGCGCCCGCAATGCCGACTTCGACTTCGATCTTCTCACCTCCCTCTCCCAGCAGCGACGCGAAGCCATCTTCGAGTTCGAAACCCTGCGCTCGGAACAGAAAAAAGCGTCGCAAGGCATGCGTTCGCTCAAACCCGGCAGCGATGAGTTCAATGCCCTGCGCGCATCGCTCAAAGAAATGAGTGATCGTATCGCCGCCCTCGAGCAAAAACGCAGAGAAGCAGAAGAACAAACCCAACAGCTCCTGATGACGCTCCCCAATCCCATCAGCGATCACACTCCCCTTGGAGACGACGAAGAACAAAACGTCGAAGTCCGACGTGTCGGAGAGATCCCGACCTTCGATTTTGAGCCCCAAGATCATGTAGCCCTTGGCGAGGCACTACGCATCTCGGATCATGAGCGGGCCGCCAAGATTTCTGGGGCTCGGTTTACCTATTTGATGGGCGCAGGCGCCAAGCTTCACCGTGCGCTCGCCGCCTTCATGCTCGATGTTCATACCCAAGAACATGGCTACCAAGAGCTGTATACCCCCTACCTAGTGCATGCGAACGCCCTTGAGGGGACAGGTCAGCTTCCCAAGTTCGAAGAAGATCTCTTTAAAACCACCGAGGATCATTACCTGATCCCGACGGCCGAAGTTCCGCTGACGAACTACTTTTACGACACCATCATCGACGATCTCAGCACGCCGATCCGCATGGTCGCGCATACGCCGTGTTTCCGCTCTGAGGCGGGCAGCCACGGTAGAGATACGCGCGGCATGATTCGACAGCACCAGTTTGACAAGGTGGAACTCGTCCATATCTGCCGTCCAGAAGATTCCGCACAAGCGCATGAAGATCTTGTAGGGCATGCGGAGAAGATCCTCCAGCTCTTGAAACTGCCTTACCGCGTTGTGGAGCTCTGTTCGGGCGACATCGGTTTTTCGGCGCAGCGTTGCTACGACATCGAGGTTTGGCTGCCGAGCCAAGAACGCTACCGAGAGATCTCTTCGTGCTCGAACTGCGGGGACTTTCAGGCCCGCCGCGCAAAGATCCGCTTCCGCAGCGAGGATGGGAAGAACGTTTTGGCGCACACGCTCAATGGCAGCGGGCTTGCCGTAGGCCGCACATGGCTTGCGATTTTAGAGAATTACCAACAAGCTGATGGCTCCGTGCTCGTGCCCGAGGTACTACGTCCGTATGTCGGTGCAGATCGGCTTGAGAAAGGCATTCTTTAAGACGGGATTTACGCCGAAAGGTCCGGATATTTTCCAATTGCTACGATTCGGGCTTGCATAAAATCAACGATTCATGGTAGGTAGGCGCTCCCCATTCGGGAGGAGTGGCCGAGCGGTCGAAGGCGGCGGTCTTGAAAACCGTTGTACGAAAGTACCGGGGGTTCGAATCCCTCCTCCTCTACTCGGGACCCGCGTTTTAGAACGCAGCAAAGTACCCAAGTTCTTTGAAAACTGAATCGAAATATCGGATGTTGTGAGAACGCTTCCGGAGTGGTGGCCGAGTGGCTGAAGGCGCTCCCCTGCTAAGGGAGTATAGGGTTTATAGCCCTATCGAGGGTTCGAATCCCTCCCACTCCACTGGCGCATATGACCTCGGAAAATAAAATGAAAATAGTGCTTGCACTATTTAAAAATCTGAGCATAATGCAGCCCACTTTCCGTCAGAGCACGTGAACAAAACTTACGTAATCATTTCGGATGGATACGCACCCATAGCTCAACTGGATAGAGCATCGGTCTACGGAACCGAAGGTTTCTGGTTCGAACCCAGATGGGTGTACTGAACATGCAAAGGAAGCGAGATATGTGCAACGACGAGCGCTGGATGAAAGCAGCGTTAGACGAGGCATATATCGCATTTTCGTTGGGCGAAGTTCCCATTGGCGCGGTGATTGTCCAAGATGACCAAATCATTGGTCGCGGGCACAATCGTCGCATCGTGGATGCAGACCCGTTGGCACACGCAGAAGTGATTGCGTTACGCGATGCGGCTGCGGCCCTTGGAACATGGCGTCTGGATGACGCCACGATGTACGTCACTTTGGAGCCTTGTCCTATGTGTGCAGGCGCCTTGGTGCAATCGCGTATGTCGTGCGTGGTCTACGGCGCACATGAGCCGAAGTCGGGTGCGATTCGCTCTTTGTATCAACTTTGCGATGACCCTCGTGCCGCACATCAACTTGCGGTTCGCTCGGGGGTATGCGAGGAAGAAGCTCGTGCGTTAATGCACACGTTCTTTGCACAACGACGAAAGGACTAGGAAGCACTTTCTGGTTCTTATTGCGGAGGGATGGCCGAGTGGTCGAAGGCGTCTGATTCGAAATCAGATGAGCGTTTGCGCGTTCCGTGGGTTCGAATCCCACTCCCTCTTCTCGTTCTCAGTACAACATCGATGTTCGATTCAGCTTGAAAGATCTTTGGAGAGGTGGCCGAGTGGTTGAAGGCGCACGCCTGGAACGCGTGTAAAGGTGAAAGCCTTTCGAGGGTTCGAATCCCTCCCTCTCTACTAGACATTTTTCACGTGATTGGTTGAGTTCGTTGGGCGCTCACGCTCATATCGGAGCGGCCCGCCCTCACAAGTTGTGCTGGGCTTTGCGACGTACGACCGTGAATCCGTCAGGCCCGGAAGGGAGCAGCGGTAGCGGTACGGCGTGTGCGGAGCCCGGCGCCCTTTTTGCCCGCATCTTCTCTCCTCCGACCACCGACCTGCGCCATGACCTACGTCGTGCTCGCCAGAAAATGGCGTCCCCAGCGCTTCGAAGAGCTCACAGGACAAGAGCATGTCGCACGTACGCTCCAAAACGCCATCTCGAGCGCACGTATACCGCACGCCGTCCTCTTCACAGGACCGCGCGGCGTAGGAAAGACCTCCTCAGCGCGCATCCTCTCGATGGCGCTCAACTGTGAGCACGGGCCCACACCCACACCCTGCGGCACATGCCAAGCATGCCGCGAAGTCAAAAGTGGCCGTAGCGTCGATATCCTAGAAATCGACGGCGCCTCGAACCGCGGCATCAGCGAGATTCGAGAGCTCAGAGACTCGGTGCAGTACGCACCCTCACGCGATCGCTTTAAAGTCTACATCATTGACGAAGTGCACATGCTCACCACCGAGGCCTTCAACGCCCTGTTGAAGACCTTGGAAGAGCCCCCACCGCACGTCGTATTTATCTTTGCGACCACCGAGCCACAAAAGCTCCCAGTCACCATCATCAGCCGCTGCCAACGCTTCGACTTCCGAGAGATCTCGCTTGTCGACCTCATCGCACGCCTTGAACATATCTTGGCGCACGAAAAGATCGAAGCAGAACCCGATGCGCTGCGGATGATCGCACGCCAAGCAGCAGGCGGCATGCGCGATGCGCTGAGCCTACTCGATCAGGTCATCTCCTCGTCCGACGGCAAGATCACCGCCGAACGTACCGCAGACCTGCTCGGCGCGACCGACCGACGCCTGCTCTTTGCACTCTCAGAAGCCGTCATCCAGCGCGACGTCGCACGGGCGCTCGAAACGCTGCAACGCGGCCTGCAGCGCGGCACCGATACCAGTTGGCTCGCCGCAGAATTCGCGTCGCATATGCGCGATCTGACGGTGGTAGCCGTCGCCGGCACGTCGTCTGACCTGACCATCCTCACAGAAGACGAGCTCGAAGCAGCGCGTGCACAAATCGCGCACACAGATATCGCCACACTCGAGGTGCTTTTAGATCTTATCCTCGCTTCGGCAGAGGAGATCGCACGCTCGTCCATGGCGACGCTGCGCTTTGAGCTCGCACTGATCCGCATGTGCCAAGTGCCCACGCAGTCGCGCATCGATCATCTGATCACATTGCTCGAAGCCCACGCAGGACTCGATGTGCCGCTCAACACCCTCTCTTCGGGTGCGCAAGGCACACAGCAAGCCGCAACGCACGCCGCACCGCCAGTGGAGGACGGGGAAAAGCCTGCGGGAAAGCCTGAACAGCCCGCGCAAGTAGCCCCAGCGCCACGCGCACAAAGCGCTCCCCAAGCATCGGAAGCGCCTGCGATCCATGAAGCGAGGGAGCCTTCGCCCATCGCATCGCCTCCGCCTTCGAAGGCGGAAGCGGTGGAACTGGCAGAGGCCCCAGACGCAACAGAAACCGCAGCACCGGACGAGACGACAAAGGAAGACGCTGAGGCGCCCAAAGATCTGAGCGCTGCGGCACGCGACGTTGAAGCAACAGCAGAAGCCGCACGCGTCCCCGTGGTTGAGGCGCCGGCGCCCGAAGCTTCGCCCGAGACAGCGCGCGATCCGTCGCCTGAAACAGAAACCACAGCGCAAGGCGTGGACGACGCGAACGTTACGGCCGCTCCGTTAGAAACGGAGGATGTAGATACGGTTGGGTCTTCGGTGGAAACATCCGCCCTCGAAGCGCCGTCTGCAGGGCCGTCCACCGTCCAAGAACCGACGCTCGAAACGTGGCGTGAGGCCGTCAGCCGGCTCGACGATTCAATGCAATTTGCACGTCGCATGCTGGCTATGGGACACTGTATTGCAGAAGACGGTATTTTTCGCGTAGGGGTTATCGACACCTACGTTCAAGAACGAGAGGATCTTAACGCATCGTTCCGCGAGATATCCCAGGAGATCTTCGGTCGTGCGTGGACATTGCATTTGGTCGAAGATACGTCGTTGACCGAGGCGGATCGCGCGCGTGCGTGGGTGATCCGCAATCAAGAAGAAGAAGAAGAAGAGGCGTTGCGCGAAGCGATTCAAGAACGGATCGCACAGCACCCTCTGATGCTCTCTGTAAAAGATCGCTGGCCGGAGTATGAGCTTCGGCGTGAGCACATTCAGTTTTTAAAGCTCGAGGACACATCGAGCGGCGAAGGAGAACACGACCTATGAGTTCCAACCGAGGCATTGGCGATATCATGAAACAGGCGCAGCGCATGCAGCAGCAAATGGCGCGCCTTCAAGACGAAATGGCAGACCGCGAGATCGAGGCCACAAGCGGTGGCGGCGTGGTTGTAGCCGTGGTCAACGGCAAGCAAGAGCTCGTCCGTCTTGAGATCAATAAAGAAGTCGTAGATCCTAACGATGTAGAAACGCTGCAAGATCTTGTGATCGCGGCCGTGAACTTGGCGACAAGCAACGCACGCGAGATGGTCGAAGCGGAAATGAACAAGATCACAGGCGGCTTGAGCATCCCAGGCCTCTTTTAATGCGCGGTTGGCCCCCAGCTTTACGTCGCTTGATCGCGGAGTTGTCGCGCTTGCCTGGCATCGGCGAAAAAACCGCCAGCCGGCTTGCGCTCTTCATCTTCGATCAAGAAGGATCCTTCGCGGAGAATTTGGCTGCGGCATTGCTCGCGGTCAAAGACGAGGTGCGTCGATGCACGCGCTGCCAAGGATTGAGCGAGGGGCCATTGTGCGAGATTTGTTCAGATCCGACGCGCGATACGCATCTTTTGTGTGTTGTGCAGAGCGTGGCAGATCAGCTTGCCATTGAGCGCACGGGCGCATTTCACGCGCAATATCATGTGCTTAAAGGCCTGATCCGCCCGCTCGACGGGATCGGCCCCGAGGATATTGGGTTATCGAGCGTTGTGGAACGCGTTGCTTCCGAAGAGATCCAAGAAGTACTGATCGCGACGTCTGCGAGCGTAGAGGGCGAGGCCACAGCGATGTATCTGCGTCGGTTGTTGGAACCCACCTCCGTGGTGATCTCGCGCATTGCGCGCGGCCTTCCTTTGGGTGGCGAAGTGGAATTTGCGGATCGCGCCACGCTCGGACGCGCGCTTCAGTCACGCGAACGTATCGGAAGCGACGACTAACGCTACGCAATTGCTCAGAAACACCAGCGAACTTGCGGTATCGATCCTCGCTGTGTTAGAACCCATCTTTAGTTTCGTGGAGTGCGTATCGTAGTGTGGCCGTAGTTCCCCTCGATACGTGAACAACGTCCTCCTGAAGAACAGCGCGAGATGAGCCGACGCATTGTCATTTTTGAGGAGGAGCAACGCCGCCTGCAAGAGGTGTGCACGCGGCTGGGTCGCGACGCGCTTGCTCGGACAGTCTTCTTAATCGATCAGAACGGTCAAATTTTGGCCGCAACGGGAGAATTGGAAGATATTGACCAGACAAGTTTTGCTTCGCTCGTGGCAGGTACAACCGCCGCCACATCCAGCCTTGCGACGTTGCTCGGTGAAGAAGCCTTTCCCGTTCATTTTCATGAAGGCGGAAACAACAATCTTCACATTTCCCTCGTAGGTGAGGAACATATCCTCGCCGTAGTTTTTGACCAACGATCCTCCCTTGGTTTGGTACGCCTGCGCGTGAAAAAAGCCACGGTCAATCTGTTGGAAATCTTTGAGTCCGTGAAACGTCGTCAAGACGATTCGCCGACCAATGACGTCTTCAGCGAAATCACCGACGAAGACATCGAAAACCTCTTTAGCGACTCCTTTTAATCAAAGGAATCCAAGAGCCCCGCTCTACCCTGGTCGAGGCCGATCATGCCCTACATCAATCACGCCACGCGCGAGATCATATTAAAAATCGTCTATTATGGTCCTGGATTGTGCGGTAAAACCACGAACATTAAGTTCATCCACACGTCGACCAACCCCGATGCTCGTGGGAAATTGATCTCGCTAGAGACCAAAGCCGAACGAACCCTGTTCTTCGACTTCCTCCCCCTCAGTTTACCTGCAATCCGAGGGTTCCAGACGCGCGTGCACCTCTACACCGTCCCAGGACAGCTGTTCTACTCAGCATCCCGCCGACTGATTATGAAAGGTGCCGACGGCGTCGTCTTCGTCGCCGATAGCCAGCGCGCACGCTTCGATGCCAACATCATCTCGATGGAAGACCTCAAGGAAAACCTCGAGTCCTACGGCTACGATATCGAAACCATCCCCTTCGTGATCCAGTACAATAAACGCGACCTCGAAGACATCACACCCGTCGAAGAGCTGCGTGCAGCCCTCAACCCCATGGGCGTCCCCGACTTCGAAGCCGCCGCAGGAACACCCGAAGGCACCGGGGTTTTCGACACCCTACGCGCCGTCGTCCGACTCATCATCACCCAACTGCGCGGCGCAAAATAACGCTCGCATCACCCCTAGAAAACCGTCGAAATATCGACGGTTTCTTCGTTTTTGTACCCCAAAACGCCTACGCCGCTGAACGCGCCCCATCAGAGAGAAACCAAGCGCCCCACCCACCGACGAAAATGCGCACAGCGACGCGATCAGCCAAAGTAAGACCCACAAAAATAAAAAAGGCCCGTTCATGGAGCATCTGGCAATAGCGCATACACCTTGCCAACGGCCTGGGGGGTGCATGTGGACCGTCCATGAACAGGCGAGACTCCGTTAATCCATACTTGACAGAGATTCAAGTAAGTAAATGACGCACGAATCCCCGCCCGAACACCATCCGGACTAAAGCGATGTAATTCGTCGAAATTGCATCGAGAAAGCACCGGAGATTTGACCAGTAGGGGCCATAAAGCATAGGCTAAGCGCACACCATCACTGTACCCTGCCTCTCTTCGCGCACCCTGAGGGTCCCATGCGTCTGCAAGCGGTTGGAAAAACGGACGTCGGCCTCCGACGAGCCCATAACGAAGATAGCTATCTCATCGTGGACGATCACCAACTCTACGTCATCGCCGATGGCATGGGCGGCCACCACGCAGGCGAAGTCGCCTCCATGCTCGCCGTCGAAACCGTCGCAGGGTTCTTCGACGAAACCCACGACGACGACGACGTCACATGGCCCTTCCGACCCGACCGCGGCCTGAGCTACCACGCCAACCGAATCCGCACAGGCGTCAAACTCGCCAACGCCAGAATCTACGAAACCGCCCAACGCGGTAACGAGAAAAAAGGCATGGGAACCACCTTCGTAGGCCTCTACTTCTACCGTAACGACGTCATCGTCGCACACGTCGGAGACTCGCGCGCCTACCGACTACGAGATAATAAACTCGAACAACTCACCGAAGACCACTCGCTCCTGAACGATTACCTGCGTACCCGCGACCTGACGCCCGAGGAAATCGAGAATTTCCCCCGTAAAAACGTCATCTTACGAGCGCTCGGCATGAAAAGCAGCGTCCAAGTCGACACCGCGGAACACCGCCACCAATCCGGCGATATCTATATGCTCTGCTCCGACGGACTCAACGGCATGATCACCAACGAAGAAATGGAAAAGATCATGCGTAAACACCAAAAGGACCTCGACGCCTGCGGCGAAGCCCTCATCAAAGCAGCCAACGACAACGGCGGCGACGATAATATCACCACCCTCCTCGTCCGCGTCAGCAACTAAGCCCATCATCACATAACGCGTGCTACCATGATGCCACCCGACGACCACTGGCTCCAGCGAGCCGACGCCGCCGCCCACACGCGCTTCCAACAAAAGGTCCATAGCGAGCTGCTCCCACCCTACGGATCCTTGCGTCGATACGTACGCGTTCACCACCCGCACGGCAGCGAAATGCTCATGCTGTTGCCCGACGCCGCCGCAAAAGCCACCGACGCCGGAACATCCTACAGCCACGCACCCCAAGACGATCCCTTCATCGCCGTCGCACAATGGCTACAAAATGCCGGCGTCCGCGCACCACGCATCCTCGGAACAGACCCCGAACAACGCGGCATCTGGCTCGAAGACCTCGGCGAATACCACCTGCAAGACGCCCTGCTCAGCCAAAAGATCCAAAGAAAAGACGCGTACCAAAACGCCCTGCGCCTGCTCGCAAATTTCCAAGAAGCACCACAGAAAGTCGCGCCCCCACCCTTCACACAAACCAAAGCCCTAGACCACGACCTCCTGCTATGGGAACTCGAACATTACGTGGACTGGCGCTTCGAACGTAGCCTCAAAGTCGAACTGAACGACGAGGAACGCGCAGCACTCCAAGAAAGCTTCCTGTGGATCACGCGCGCGCTGACCGCATTGCCGCAAACCACCGTCCACCGTGACTTCCAAAGCCACAACATCATGATGCTCCCGAACCAAGAGTTCGCCATCATCGACTTCCAAGACTGCCTACAAGGCCCCATCCCCTACGATGCCGTCGCGCTCCTGCGCGATAGTTACATCGTCCTCAGCAAAGAAGAACTCCAAGAACACCTCCACACTTGGGCCAACGCAACCCTTCCCACCCTCCCCGCCTTCGAAGGCGGAAGCGATGAACTCACGCGCGCCTTCCACCTGCAAACCATCCAACGCAAACTCAAAGATAGCGGGCGCTTTGCACTCTTTGCCATCCAACAAGGCAAAACCCGCTACCTAGATTACCTGCCAGCTTCCATCGGCTACGTACGCGACGCCATCGAAGCGCTCGATTTCCCACCTGAACTCAATGCGCTACATCAAACCCTCACGCGCCACGAGCCCCTCTATTCATGAGCGCCCAGCAGCCAAACCAAGACGTCGTCGCCATGATCCTGGCCGCAGGTGAAGGCACGCGCATGCGCCCGCTCACACATTACTGCCCAAAACCGCTCCTTCCCTTCGCCGGCACACCCATCCTAGAGCGCATCGCGCAAAAACTCGCGCCGCTCCACCTACAAGCGATCGGCATCAACGCGCACCACCTTGCAGATCAGCTGCTCGCATGGACCCAAGCGCAACACCCAGACTGGATCACGCATCACGAACACACGCTGCTAGGCTCCGGCGGCGGCGTCCGCGCCATGCACCAGCTCCTGCCACCCTCTACCCACTTTCTCTACCATAACGGCGACATCTTCACCGATGCACCGCTCCAAGCGCTCATCACAAGTCACCGTCAGAACGGCGCGCACGCCACCCTGCTGCTCACCCCCGCCGAAAAAGCCGACGGCAACGTAGGCTACAACCCCACAACAGGCCGCATCGTCGCGCTGCCATCCCATGCACGCATCGAATCCACATCCGACGACTTTCAACGCGCAAGCTTTGGCGGCATCATGATCTTTGAGCGCTCGTTGCTCGACCGCCTCCCCGAAGATGAACCCGCGCCCTGCATCATCCGCGACGCGCTCACCCCCTCCCTGCTCGACGGCGCCCACATCCACGCCCTTTACCACCGCGGTCTTTTCTCAGACCTCGGCACGCACGACCGCTGGATCGACGGTCTGCGCACGATACAAAAACCGCCCTTTCAAGACGAAGTGCTCGCATCGTTGCCAGCGCCCATCGTCCTGAAATCAGGCGGAGATCAAGTCCGGTTCGTGCCCAAATAACGCAGCGAAGAATCGAAGATTACTTCGCGTGCTTCTCAGCAAATTCGCGCGCGTTCACAAAGATCTTGAACCACGGTGCGTACACGCCCCACGCCTTCGGATGCCACGACCACTGCGATGTCAAAATGAATCGTTCCGCGTTGGGCAACAAGAGCGTCACGCGACCATCCGAAGAACAAAGGCCGGTAATTCCCGCCGGAGATCCCGTAGGGTTTGCGGGATAGTTTTCGGTCACTTGGCCTTGGCTATCGATAAAGCGCATGGTGACGAGTTCATTTTGGGCTGCGGCCTGCTGCGACGCTTCGCTTTCGAAAGCAAGGCGTCCCTGCCCAGTGCTTACCCCAATGGGCAATTGCGCGCCCTCCATGCCTTGCAAGAGCACGGATTTTGAAGCTTCGACTTCGACCATCACGAACCTGCTTTCGAAGGCGTCGGAGGTGTTTTTCTGGAAGCTTCCCCAGTGTTCTGTGCCTGGGATCAGCGATTTCAGCTGCGCGAGCATCTGTGCGCCATTGCCTACACCAAGGGTGAATGTGTCTTCGCGCCGGAAAAAGCGCTCAAAGGCTTGTTTGGCCTGGGCGTTGTAGCGGATCATACCAGCCCAGCCGCGTCCTGCATCCACCACGTTGCCGAACGAAGCACCGCCAGCAACGGCCAGCCCCGCATAACGCGAAAGATCGTCGCGACCTTGAATCACGTCGTTCAAATGAACGTCGACCGCCGTAAACCCAGCGTGGTGGAAGGCTGCAGCCAGTTCCAACTCGCCGTTGACGCCCTGCTCGCGCAAGATCGCAACCAACGGACGTGCAGATGCTTCGGTCTGAGCAGGCGCTGCTGGCAGTGCGAAGTTCACACGGGCGAACAGACCGGTGTTCTCAAGCGATGCGAGATCGTCGAATTCTTGTTGCGCGGTCTCTGGGTTGTCGCGTCGACGCGTCATTTGGTAGGTCGTTTCGCTCCAGACCTGCGTCAATCGAAGCACATCGTCGCGCAGCACGGTTTCGCCGGCGATTTGTACATGTACTTCCGGCGATGCGTTGTCTTCTGGGGCGCGCACGTTTCCGATGACTTCTGCGTGCAAGCCTGCGGCATGCAGCGCTTGGAGCAGCGCTTCTTCTTTGCCGCGCGCGGCTTGCACAATGGCGCCTGGCTCCTCTGCAAAGAGGGTGGCGGTGTTGTGATGTGCGCCAAGGTTTAGATCGAGCGAAGCACGCGCAGCGAAGCTCATTTCGAGGGCGCAGGTGATCAATCCACCGTCAGACACATCGTGATAAGCCACAATTTGGCCGTCGCGGAGCGCTTTTTGCTGAATTTCTACAAAGGATTTTAGCTTGCCTGCGTCTTCAACATCCGGCGCTTCGTGGCCGATGGATTCGTAGCAATAAGCCAGGATGGATCCGCCGAGTCGGTCCGCGCGCTCTGAAAGGCGAACGTGGATCAGGGGGCCGGCGTCGAGCGCGACTTCGGGTGTGAGCGTGAGGTTGATATTCTCGACGGCAGAAAACGCGGTGATGACGACCGAAGGCGGCGAGACAACGCGCTTGTCTTCGCCATCTTCTTGCCACGCCATTTGCATGGACATGGAGTCTTTGCCGACGGGAATCGCCACGCCGATGGCAGGACAGAATTCCATGCCGATGGCTTCGACCATGCTGTACATGATCGGATCGTGGCCAGGATAACCCGCGGGAGCCATCCAGTTTGCGGAGAGCTTCACGGTATCTAAGCTGCGGATGGGCGCGGCGATGATATTGAGGATCGATTCTGTGACGGCCATACGCGCCGACGCTGGGCCATCGATAAGCGCGAGCGGCGTGCGCTCGCCCATGGCCATCGCCTCACCGGTTTGCGCACCGTGAGAAGCCGCCGTGACCGCGACGTCTGCGACGGGGATTTGCCATTTGCCGACCATTTGATCGCGGGCGACAAGCCCGCTGGCAAAGCGATCGCCGATGGTGAGCAGGAAGCTTTTGTTTCCGACGGTCGGGTTCTGGAGCACGCGCTCGAGCGCATCTTTGACGTCGAGTTTTGCGGCATCGAAAGCACGGTGTTCAACGGGAAGCGAGACCGCCTCACGATGCATGCGTGGCGTGTTGCCAAAGAGGACTGCCATGGGAAGATCGACGGCGGGTTCTTGGCCATCGCGATCGGTCACGCGCAGGATCGGATCTTTGACGGCACGCCCGACCACTGCGTACGGCGCGCGTTCGCGGGCGCAAAGATCTTCGAAAGCTTGGAGTTTATCTGGGTGAATCGCCAGCACATAACGCTCTTGGGATTCGTTGCACCAGATCTCCATGGGCGACATCGAAGGATCGAGCGATGGGATGTCTCGCAGCTCTAGGACCGCGCCAAAGCCAGCGTCGTGCACAAGCTCCGGCATGGCGTTCGAAAGTCCGCCGGCGCCGACGTCGTGGATCGACAGAATCGGACTGTCCTCACCCATTTGCGAGCAGCGATCGATGACATGTCCACAGCGGCGCTGAAGTTCTGGGTGCGCGCGCTGCACGGAAGCAAAGTCGAGGCTTTCGTCGTCATCGAGGCTTGCGTCCATCGACGATGCTGCACCGCCACCAAGACCGATCAGCATGGAGGGTCCGCCGAGCACCACAAGGTGGGCGCCTTCAACGACGTCGGCTTTGTGAGTCATCATGGGGCGGGTATTACCGAGACCGCCCGCGAGCATGATGGGTTTATGGTAGCCGCGGATTTCGTCGCCTTGGGCGCCTGGCACTTTCTGTTCAAAGGTGCGGAAATAGCCGGTGAGGCATGGGCGGCCGTATTCGTTGTTGTATGCGGCTGCGCCGAGTGGTCCGTCGGTCATAATATCGAGCGCGGACACGATGGTGTTGGGTTTGCCGTGATCTTGTTCCCAGGGCTGTGTGGCTTCTGGGATGAGCAGGTTGGATACGGTGTAACCGCTTAGGCCTGCTTTGGCGCGCGAGCCACGTCCTGTGGCGCGTTCGTCACGGATTTCACCGCCGGAACCGGTCGCAGCACCACCCCAAGGTTCAACCGAGGTGGGGTGGTTGTGCGTTTCGACTTTCATGAGCACGTGCAGCGGCTCGTCGACGCTTTGGTATGTTCGGGTTTTCGCGTCTGCGGCGAAGTATTGCGCGGGATAGCCTTCCATGATGGCGGCGTTATCGCTGTACGCAGAGAGGGTGCCTTGTGGATTTTCTTTGTGCGTATTGCGAATCATGCCAAAGAGGCTGTGTGGCGCGTCTTGGCCGTCGAGCGTCCAGCTGGCGTTGAAGATTTTGTGTCGGCAGTGCTCTGAGTTCACTTGCGCGAACATCATCAATTCGGCGTCGGAGGGGTTTCTGCCGAGTTTGGTGAAAGATTCGACCAAGTAGTCGATCTCTTCGTCGGCAAGGGCGAGACCCCATGCGCGGTTTTTGGCGCGGAGTTCTTGGGCGCCGCCGTTCAGTACATCGACGCGTCGGAGGGGGCGCGGTGCGTCGTGCGCAAAGAGTTTTTTGGCGTCGTTGACCTGACGGAGCACTTGTTCTGTCATCCGGTTGTGGATGAGCTTTTTGGCAGGGGCGTAGATCGCATCGCCTCCGCCCTCGAAGGTGTAGAGCGTGCCGTGCTCCACGCGTCGCACGTTATCGATGCCGCATCCGTGCACCAGTGCAGTGGCTTTAGAAGACCACGCGGAGATGGTGCCGATGCGCGGCACAACCAACAGCGCGTCGTCACTGACGGGTACTTCGGACGCGAGCTTGGCGTTGAAGAGATCCTGAAGCACTTCGCGCTCGCGCACGCTCAAAGGCGCGCTAAAATCGACAAAGTACACCGCTCGTGCGCTGATGTGGACGGGCGATGCAGCGTGCGCAGCGAGCGCGCTTTCGAGCTGCGCGAGACGATGCGTAGAAAGCGCGGATTCACCGAACAAAACGAGCATGGAAAACTCCATCGAAAGCAGGCACGATATAAATGCGGGAGCCTCAAGGATCAAAGACCCTCGTTTTGATGCTGGGAGTACGACGACACGCCCGTCTTGGCAACCCGCCCAACACAACTTTTTGAGCGCTCATGAAAGAAAATAGCCCAGATACCAACCCAGATGCCATCAAAGCCTCGCGCGCGATCCTCAGCCTGCCCGAAAGATTCTACGATCGCGTCCAAGCGGCGAAGTTTCCACAGCATATCCTGCGCTTTCGAAACGACAAAGCCGCGCAATACGTCGGCTTAAAAGATCTATCCGACGACGACTGGATTGCACACTTTGGGCGCTTTGAGCCCCTGCCAAACAACCTCCTCGCACCGCTCGCACTGCGCTACCACGGACACCAGTTTCGCTCGTATAATCCGCACCTGGGCGATGGCAGAGGCTTTCTCTTTGCCCAGTTCTACAACGCATCCACCGAGCAATTGTTGGATCTCGGCACCAAAGGCACAGGACAAACGCCATGGTCTCGAAGTGGCGATGGACGACTCACGCTCAAAGGTGCGGTCAGAGAACTTTTGGCCGCAGAACTGTTAGAAGCGCGCGGCGTGCCCACGTGCCGTATTTTTTCGATCGTAGAAACAGGCGAAGCCTTGCAGCGCCACGACGAACCTTCGCCCACGCGCGCAGCAGCCATGGTGCGCCTCTCGCACAGCCACATACGCTTCGGCATGTTTCAACGCCTAGCCTACCACGAAGATCACGAAGGGGTCCTGATCCTCGCGCGCTACTGCGCAAAGCACTTCTATTCGCAGCTCCAAAGCCTAGACGATCGTGAACTTTTAGAAGGCCTGCTCACGTGTGCAGCCGATCGTATGGCGACGACGTGCGCAGGCTGGATGGCCGCAGGTTATGTGCACGGCGTGCTCAATACTGACAATATGAACATCACCGGCGAATCCTTTGATTATGGGCCATGGCGTTTTTTGCCCTATGTCGATCAGATGTTCACCGCAGCGTATTTCGATCACGGACGACTGTACGCATATGCACGCCAGCCAGGCGCTGTGCTGTGGAATCTTGCGCGATTGGCGGAGTGCTTTTTGCCATGGATTACGACGGAACGCGCGAGCGCGATCTTGGATCGTTTTACGCCAATCTGCCTCGATCGCTGGGCGCAGCATCTTTTGCTGTTGCTTGGCGTACAGTCGCAATCGGCAGAACAGGATGAACACACGCTCACCACCACGCTGCAATATTTAGAGAATCGACGCGTGCCCTACGATCAATTTCTCTTTGATTGGCATGGCGGCACCGCTGCACGTGAACGCGCGATGCAAAGTCCGAACGCTCATCTTTATGACGGCGAAGATTTTGATGCTTTTTGGGATGCGATCCAAGCGCATCCGCCGCTTAAAACCTCGGTCATCGACGACGAATATTTTCAAGAAGGCATCGCAGCGTCCTGCCATATCGATATTGTTGAGGCGCTATGGGATGCGATTGACCAACGCGACGACTGGGCCCCGCTATACCAGCACGTCCTCCGCCTTCGAAAGAGCACCCTACGCCAGCCTCCGTCTTGGCGAAAAGATCATGAAACGATCTAAATCGACCGAGCGTAAGACGCAGACGTGTAAAGCGAGCGCCGGTGCAAACGCGCGATCAATACCATAAAGAACGCCCACACCAACGCCGCACCCCAAAGCTGCAAGCTCGCAGATTGAAAGGCGCGTCCATGCACCACATCGCCGACCATCAACGCTGCCACCAATAAAAAGGGCAGAAACCTCCACATCGGTGAGGTTGCGACGATCGGGAGCGCGTGACTTAGAAATACAGAGACGCTGACAGCTAAAAAGACCACCGGGATGCTCCCAAGTGGCGCGCTCCATGCAAGGGCGATCCAGGTAACAAGGGTGGCACTCATCACACCCAGCGCTGCGCCTTGAGGAAAATCCTCATACAAATGCGCGGTCTCAAGGCCAGAAGCAGCCAAGCGCGCTGCGCGTATGCGCGCAATCCACAGTAGAAAAAGACACAAGAGCTGCCCCGCAAATAAACCAAGCCACGGAAGCACCGCATCTGCCGAAGGCCGGGTGTGGAGGTACATTAGGGCGGAAAAGACGCTATTTGTGCCTTCTTCTACATTTTGCGTACGAAACAGTAGCAGCACGCCGCTCGCCAAATAGAGTAGGAGCAAGGGGGCAGCCCACAGCAATGGTTTGTGGAGTGTTGCGGTTGTTTCGTAGACGCGTCGAGGAATCTTTGGGGCGGGTTCTTTAAGACGCGCATACGCCGCAGCTCTTCTGCCTTCGAAGGCGAAGACGATGCTGATCCACGCAAGCAACGGCAAAATTAACACGCGCATCCACGTGCTCGTTCCATGAAACGCTGCGTACGTGGCGACCCACGGATGCATCGACGACTGTGTCTCGTCCCACGCAGGTCCCCAACGCAAAATAAGGTCCTGCAGGACCAACGCGACGCCCGATTGCACAAAAATTAGCAGAACGATCGCGGCGATGACGTACAGACGATCCCATAGACGTACGTGTGCGGTTGGCTCGGACATCAAACGGACACTTCAAAGCATAAAGGCAACGCTGAGTTTTCTGCAGCCATTTCTACCTACGCAGAACCGTAGCATTGGGCAAGGTGTGAACTCCGATCAAAGAGGATCACGCAAGAGACATTTGCGCTGAGAATGATGGCATCCGCGCAACGTTCCGATCATTTCAACAGATACACAAACGCCGTTTGCAGCGGGGGTAGGTGCTTCCGATGCACTTTTAATTGAAAACAATTATCAATTTCACTGAAAGTACATTATGCCTTCCATCACACGCCTCGACCTCCGGGTGGAGCGGCTGAACGGACACAAGAACGGCAACAACCACCGTATCTTCGGGATTCTTCGTGCAATCTGACGATGTGAAAACATGTTAAAGCGGACATTTTTCCAATATCCCCCACGCTTTGATTTGAAAATGAAGATCATTATCTACAGAAAACCCTCTCCGCGCTTACATTCTCTGGCTGCTTGGGCGAGTGCGCTTGCGGTCGGCGTGATGTGCGCGGCATGTGGTGAAACGCGTGACCCGTCCTCGCGCACATCACCGGAGCCTGAGGTACAACACCCCGATCCCCCGCGGACGAGCGATGGCGATCCCTTGCAGGGAGCACGCACAGAAAATTGGGGGATTGGTGATCGATGGTACGATTACACCTTCGACACGCATTCCGTCGCGCCAGCGGACATATCGTGGGTGATACTGCGCGATGAGGATGCCTATCATTTTCGCGTATTGCGTTATTATGGCGACGATGGCGCTGCGGGCAAACCGGCGATGGTGGTACGCCGCTGGACGGGAGACGGCTTTGGCGAGGAACAAACCATCAAGGTGGAGACGTCCATTCGTAGCGCGCCCGCATGCCTGCGGTTCGAGACCGGCGACGTGGTCTCATGCGATGACGCGTCAACTTTCGACCTCGTCTGGCGTACCGACCGCCGCCCGATCCCCGAAGAAGGTTTTGCCATTGGAAATCCCGCGCTGTATGCGACGAGCGATGGCGATACGCACGTGGTGCAATATCCAAGCAAAAAGGCGCCTGAAGCATTGCCTGATCTCACGCGCACGGTGCCGCGCGAGGTCTGCGAGCCGTTCAACGCCGATCCGGATATCGAGGTTCCCACGCGCGATCCGCGATGCGAGACGATGCCGTGGCGTATTGGCTCGATTTTTAATGCAGACGCCGCGCTCAGCGTAAGTTTCGATGATCTTCAGACGCACGATGTGTTTCAGATGACCGGCACCATGCACGTCGCACAGTGGCGCGCAGAGATCGACGAGCTACGTGAAAACCTGACCATCTGGGCGCGTTGCACTTCGACAGATTTTACGGCGGCATGCACGCCCCCGCTCGACACCACGCCCGAACGCCTTTCCATCCCTTTGCATGAGCTCGCAGCGTGGACCTTCGTCGACTTATGCGGCGCCAAAGGCACAAGCGCTCCCTATGCGCCCCGTATTTACGAGCAGCGCGACGTCTTGCGCGCGGGGCTATGGGCGAGCAACGAGGCTTTTGAACTCGCCATCCAGCGTACGGATCAAGACATCCGGCTGCGAATCGCGCCAAGTCAACCCTTTGAACGCGCAGCGCATGACGGATTTTCAGACGCGCACGTACCACGATCGCTGTGGTCCATCCCCGGCCCGTTATCTTGTGCTTTTTAATTTCACTTTCAACTGAAAATGACTCTCAATTTCAACATCTTGCCCTCTCTTTTTGACCCTTTCACTGATTTCAATGTGGCGCGCGATATCTAGCGCACATTTTCCCGAACACTTGTGGAGTGTTACCCATGTTTGATCCGAGAATTCTTCGTGTTGGTGCTCTTGCCCTGTTGGCGAGCAGCGTCCTGTTCATTGGCTGCAACGACGAAGACAAAAAACCTAATCCACCAACAGATGTATATTGTGAAAAAACACCCAACGATCCTCAGTGCAACACAGATGTTAATTGCGCACAAACGCCTAACGATCCTGCATGCCCGCAGAACGTAGATTGCGAACAACATCCCGAGGATCCCGCATGCGAACAGAACGTCGACTGCGAGGAGACTCCTGACGACCCCACATGCCAACAAAATGTGGACTGCGAGGAGACTCCCGAAGATCCCGCATGTCAGACTGCTACCGCCTGCGTCGATGAAAGCGGTCAGCTCACCGAGCAAGCCAAAGACGCGATCCGTGCGGTCTTAGGCCAAGAAAGCACGGCGATTGCGGCTGCAGACCTCCCTGCGGTACACGTAGAACAGGTTACTCAAATCGAAGGCGACAACGGCCCGATCACCGCGCGTAACTATCGCGTACTGACCTTTACACTCGACGGAGGACAGCCCGACCCTAACGCACCCGCCACCTCTAAACTCTATCTAGACCTCAACGCCGGTCAGTTCTTGGCGATCTCGGACCAAGACGCGCTACAAAGCGACGCTTGGGATATCGCCTTTGATCTCAATCGTAGCAGCTATGCCATCATGAACTCGGGATATTCTGGCGGATACTGGGGATCTTGGCCCGCAGGCTTGCGCATCGCTGCTGTGGAAGGCGTACATTCAGAAGCAGATCTGCTCGCAGTCCCAGGTCCAGAACTCGCCTCAGATATGGTGCTGGAACAGTGGTATGACAAAGAAACGTGCGCTCCGCTTCTGACCAACTGGCCCAATGAACACGGCCCGTCGCTGCACCCAGCAAAAGACCTGCCACAAGTGGTGGTCGGCGGATGGTACTCCTATTGGTTTGATGCGTACGACGGCGACGATTTCCCACAGTACCAAGGTCAAGCGCACGTCACCATCCCAGAACCGATCGCCTACGCGGTGTACGATAGCGCCAACCGTCACAAGGTCTATACCTTCAAATTCCTCGACTACAACTCTCGTACCGGCGAAGTCAAAATCGGTATTCACGACCAATTCCAACAAAACGAATGCACCAAAGAACTCAATGCCATTACAGGTGCCGTCGGTATATCCGACAAGCCAAGCGTAACCCCTGAGGTCGACGTATACAACGTCCCCGGCGCTGCGCGTTACGAGGACGACGGCAACGGCAATCTCACCGAGATTCCTCTAGATTACACCATCCTCACCTTCACGCTCCCCGAACCGAACGAAGGCGATTCCAAACTCTACCTCAACCTCAGAGATGGCGCCTTCCTCCCCATCAGTGACCAAGAAGCCCTCACCGAAGAGGCCGATCGCGACGGCACCGTCCACCGCGAGAAAAACGAGGACTGGGACATCGCCATCGATCTTCTGCACGACAACCATGTTTATGTTCGTTCCGGACAATCAGGTGGTTACACACACCTCGATAAGTTTGTCGCGGGCTACAAGCCACGTGGCATGATGGTCGCAGCAGTGGATCATATCGTGACCGAAGAAGACTTCATGCAACTCAACGGCGGCGATCAAAGCTCCCCCGATATCCAATTCACGACAGAAGATTTCATCGATATCACCGACCCCCAATGCACCGTGACACAAGAAGACGGCATGCCGCTGACCACCATCGGTAACCGCCTCTTCAGCACAGATCAGGATCAGGCGTTTGTCATCTACACCAGCGGTCCTTGTCACGCCGTGTTCCAGTTTAAAACCCTGAACTATGACGACGCCACACGCGAAGCCAGCATCGGCGTCATCCGCGCCTTTGCCGGTATCTGCGGCCCTTAAACTCCGCGTCTTCAACGTCGAAGTCATCGCTTTCGCCTCCATCTTCCGTGGAGGCGCCAATTCCCCGCCCGCGCTATTTCCCTCATCTTTGCGCGGGCGGGGTTTTACGTTACGTCCCTTCAAAACACACGGACGCGAACCGTGCGTCCGTCCATCATCCCCCACATACTGTTCCACCGTGAACGCCACCGTCCAGCGTGGATGAGCCCATTCACCGCCCTTCAACATCGAAGGATCGTGGCAAAAGAATTCATCAAGTTGATATTGACTTTCAATATCGCACTGCACTAAGCCTTTCTCTAGCAAATAAACTTTGTTGCACACCTGCTCAAAGCTCACAGTGCCCAAGCGACGTTCATCCCAGGAGACACGTCATGCGTATTCGTCCATCCCGTCTTTTTCTTCTTCTCTCCGCGGCCGCGCTCTCGTTCGGTGTCAGCGCATGTAAAGATGACCCAGAACCCGTAGAGCCAGATTTCTGCGATGAAAACCCAGACGCAGAACAATGCAAGAACCCCGATTTCTGCGATGAAAACCCAGACGCAGAACAATGCAAGAACCCCGATTTCTGCGATGAAAACCCAGATGCAGAAGAGTGCCAGACCGGCGGGGACACCTGCGATACGCTCGAAGAAGTCATGCTCGAGCAATTGAACATTCACGACACCGCGGCACCAGACCTGCCGAGCGTTAGCACCGAAACGGTGTCAAAGATCGGCGAAACCAACGTCTCTAACTACCGGTATCTGACCTTCACCCTGCCCAGCAGCGGACAGCCCGGCACCGACACGCCACAGACGTCGAAACTCTACCTCGATTTCGATACCAACAGCTTCCTTGATATTTCAGACCAGGAAGCCCTCACCAACAACGACTGGGATATCGCGTTTGATGGGAAAAACCTGAACTACGTCTACGCAAACTCCGGCCACTCTGGTGGATTCACCGGCAGCTGGCCCGCAGGACTCATGCTGGCAGAACTCGACGGCGCCGCATCCGAAGCCGACTTCATCGCCATCGATGCCACGGACACCCAAGCCATTCCCTTCGCCGCTGAGCGCTGGATCAACGCAGAAACCTGTGAGCCCGAACTCACCGACTGGCTCCCCATGCTGCAGCCACAAAAAGTCCTGCCCAAAACCACCATCGGCGCTTGGTATACCTACGACTTTGATGGCGGACACCAAATGATCGCCAACCCCACAGGTTACGCGATCTACAACTCCGCAAACCAGCACCACGTCTACAAAATCAAGTTCCTGAACTACGACTCCTCGACGCTCGAAGTCAAAATCGCGGTTCACGATCAATTCCAACAGAACGCGTGCAATAGCACCAAAGAAATCAACGCAGTCACCGAAGCCATCGGCGCGTCGGATGTCGCCCAGCCAAACCTGCCGAACGTCACCGTCGCTGAACAACCAGATGTCAGCTGGGACGGAGAAGATCGCGACGGCAACCCCGTCACCATCGATGGAAAATACCGCAAGCTATCCTTCACACTCCCAGAGGCCACCGAAGGCGCGTCCAAACTCTACCTCAACATCCAAAAGAACGAATTCGTCAGCATCACTGACCGAGAAGCCCTCGGCTTAGACAAAGACGAGGACGATAATGTGATCCGTAAAGAAGGTTGGGATATCGCCATCGACCTCGAAACCAACAATACCTACCTGCGCTCCGGACAATCCGCCGGCTACACCCATAAAGACAAATACGTCCCAGGCTGGGCACCGCGCGGCATGATGGGCGCACGCACCGAAGGCGTCACCGACGAAGATGACTTCACCGCATGGAACTCCGGCGAAGATACCAGCATCTTCCGTATCGAAGACTACATCGACCACGAGAACAAAGAATGCACCCTCAGCACCGAAAATGATCTGCCCGCAACCATCATCGGCGCAGACCTCTTCGACGTGAACAACGACGCTGCATTCGCCATCTACACCAGCGGCGCATGCCATAAAGTGTTCCAGTTCAAGACCCTCTCCTTCGATGAAACCACACGTGAAGCCGTGCTCGGCGTGATTCTCGCCAACCCAGGCGTACCTGCGCCAGGCTGCAACTAAGGTAACGCGCGGGCGATGGAGGCACACACCGCCTCCATCGCCCTCCGCTTCTTCCGTCGTCTGGAAGACCATTGACGAGACCCCGAAAGCGCGCTTGATCCACGCGCGCTTTCCTACTTTTCGGCGATAGCTATGATGACCGCACACCGCGCCCCATTGTCCGCCCTCCTCGCCTCGCTCATCGCATGCACCTTCATCGCATGCGGCGACAGCGAATCAAATGCACCCTTCGACCCGACAGACCTTCCCGAAGGCACTGCCACCGAAGCATGGGGCATCGGCGATCTCTGGTACGACTATACCTTCGATGGACACACCGTCGCGCCACGCAATATCTCATGGGTCATCATCAAACCCGAGCAGCAAGCCTACTTTGTACGCGTCGCACGTTACTACGGAGACGACGGCGCGTCGGGTAAACCCACCATGTTCATCCATGCATGGGACGCGGAAACCGAAACCTTTGGCGAGCAAGCGCAATGGAGCGCACCGTCGAGAATCACAGCAGGTAACCTCTGCTTAAACCTGCACAACGCAGAAACCGTGCCTTGCGACGGAGATTACGACATCCTCTGGCGTACCGATAAACGCCCGGTCCCGGAAGTAGGATTCGCACCTTCGAACCCCGGCATTTTCGTCGAACGGCGCGACGGCACCACCGTCTATCAATATCAGCAAAAAACGCCGCCAGAAACGCTGCCCACACGCGAGCAAAGTATCTCTTCTAAAGAATGCGCCGTGGAACAATCGATCTTTCAAGATGAAAACGCTGCACCGCCCGCCACAGAAGAAGACGAGGGCCAACGCAATCCGGATTGTGAACTTCTGCCATGGCGCGTCGAATCCGCCTTCGATCACGATGCCACGCCGCTCATCAATCTCGATAAGCTCCCGTCCACACACAGTGTCTTTCACCTGACCGCCAACCTCCGCATCGCGCAGTGGAGCGCACACGTCAACACAGAGAGTAATACCCTCGACATCGAAGCCCGTTGCGTGCGTGCTGTCGTCGACAACGCCTGCACCGACGCCCTCGATATGCAGGCCCAATCGCTCAGCATCGACCTCGAAAGCGCAGACCAATGGTCATTCGTAAGTCTGTGTGCATTAGAACTCGCGGAACTGGTGCCGATCCGCGGCCTCGTGGCATGTAGAAACGACGGGAAAGACGATGACACCTGCATTCAAACCTGTGCAGCCATGAAAAAAGAGGACAAAGAAAAGTGCGTGCCAGACTTTGTTCCGCCACTGTGTGACGAGCTCCCCTGCGTCACGCACCAACAAGAAGATCTACGCGCCGGCGCTTGGCCAGATAACCGCACCTTCGACCTCGCCGTACAAACCACTGACGACAACGTTCGTGTGTGGGTATCTCCCTCGCAACCCATCACCGTCAAAGAAGAAACGCTGAGCAAAGATACCACAGCGCCCCGCGCATTGTGGTCCATCCCTGGCCCAGAGGTCTGCAAATAATGATCGGCACGACGCACCTGCGCCCCGCTTCGCGCACCGTTCTTACCTGCGGCCTATGTGCATGCATCGCGCTGTGCCATAGTGTACTTGCGGCTGTAGCATTCGCAGAGCCAGCGGCAGAAGATCGCACGCTTACAAACGAGCAACCTGAAGCCCCAGCCAGCTCCAACGCCTCCGCCTTGGAAAGCGAAAGCGATGCGATGTCCATAGAGCCCGCCACAGAAGACGAGGATCCTTGGACCCTTGCTGAAGACGAGGACCCCTGGGCGCTCAGCGACGACGAAGACCCCTTTGCCGCCTTCGATGACGACGATTTTGTCTTCGATAAAGATGAATACACCCTAGATACCGTGTATTTTGTGAAGCCACCCGCCGGCTTTCAGCGCTTCGACCTAGAGAAAGCCCGAGGCATCGAAGCCGTCGACACCGAACAAATGCGCGAACATGGCGTGCGAAACGTCGAAGAAGCCATCAGCGCCATGACCCCATGGACGCCGCTGCCATCCACCAGCGCATCTCCAGGCCCACTCATCGTGGACGGTCTCGATGGCTCGTGGACCCAAGTTCTCATCGACGGCATCCCCTACACACGTACCCAAACCGGACGAAACGGCCCTTACCCCGACCTTGGAAACATCCCCGTCGACCCCGCGCAAATCGATCGCATCGAAATCTACCGCGGCTCCGGCCCAAGCGGAACATGCGGCGCATCCGGCGTGGTCTTGAACATGATCACCAAAGATCCAACCCAACGCCTCACAGGCCACGTCAGCGTGGACGGCGGTGTAACCACGAATGGATTTTCGCGTTACGGCGGACGCGGCGACCTGACCATCCCCATCGGCGATGCCTGGGCCCTACGCGCAAACGGCGGTTGGACGCGTCACCTTGCCCTCGATATCAATAACGATGGCCGCAACGACCGCCCACAACGCACCGTCGATGACGTGCAACTGCAATCGTTGTGGCGCCCTGATGGCGAAGACCGCCTGACCATCGGTATCCGCACCTTCGGCACCAAACAATGGGTCACCCCCGACAACCCAGAAACAGACCTCGAAGACCGCACCGATCAACGCGGCTACGCAGGCGATATCCGCTACAAAACTCCCGACGACCAAGAAAACCAACTCACGGCACGCTTCTCGGTCCAACACATCGATCACCGTTTCTACAAATACGTGCCCTGGAGCGAACAAACACGCACCAAAGCCGACACCAAAGCACTCTCGTTACGCACCAACCTCAGCTGGGCCAGAGAATACGGGGATCACAACGTTTCAGCAGAGTTCTGCCATACCCTAGACTTTGTTAAACGCAGCGGTGAATCGGGTGAAACCCCCGACGTACGCGAACAACAATTCTGCGTCGGCGCAAGCGACGTTTGGAAGATCTCTGATCTGGTTACCCTAGAAGCCAACCTCTTGGGCGGCTACCACGACGCCACAGGCGCGCGCTGGGCGGGCGGTTTGGCATCTGTCTTCCGCATCAACGAACAACACGGCCTGCGCCTCTCATTTGATGCCGGCCAACGCGTTCCCACCATCGAAGAACGCTATATCGACTTCGACCACTCCGAAGTCGGCTACCTGCTGCAAGGAAACCCAGACCTCACCGCAGAAGAAGCCTTCACCACGCGCGCTGGTTGGGTCGCCCAATCCGAAGACGACCGCTTCGGTGGAGAAGTCTCCGCCTACGCGACGCTCCTTCGAAACCGCATCGATCCTGTCGTGATCAGCAATGCGCCCTACACCTACAGTTATATCAACCGTGGACGCGGTCTCAGTGTCGGTATGGACGCCGTCCTGCGCGGACACGATATCGGCGGATGGTTCGGCTTCGATGTGAGCTATAACTTCCTGCCGATCGCACATGACCCCGATACCAAAGCAGACCTGTCACTCCGATCGCACCACAACGCGCGCCTCAACGTGCGTGGTTCGTGGCTCGATAAACGCCTCGTCGCATGGACCAGCGCCGGTGTGCGCTCCCGCCTACTTTGGGGCGGCCCCGCACCAGGCGAAGTCGAAGGCCAATCGCCCGAACCGCCGGCACACCCCATCTTTACCTGGGACGCGGGCGTCAGCGGAAATCCGCATAAAGACCTCTGGGTCGGCCTCACCGCACGCAACATGACCAACTACGCGAACGAGCTCTGGGGCCCCATGCCAGGATTCGAACTTCTGCTCACTCTTGAAGCTTCCTTCCGCGGACCCAAAAAATAAATTACGTCGCGACAGCGCGCAGCTTGTTGTATGCGCAAACATGTCTCGTTGATCGTACCCCAAGTCTAGTGAATATCGTGCCCAGTTTCGCCCTCTTCTCTACGCCCCGCGCCCTTGTGCGCTTCGTCCTGATCTGTAGCTTCTGCCTTGCAACCATCGGCTGTAAAAAATCTGGTGAGGCACAAGACCAAGAACTCGACGTCGCACAAGCACAAGAAGAAACCGCACAAGACGCACAAGAACCCGATGCGCCCGTCGACACCTCGCGCATTGTGTCGCTGAACGGCGCCATCACCGAGATCCTGATCGCACTCGACCTCCAAGAAAACTTGGTCGGCGTCGATGTCTCAAGCACCTACCCCGAAGAAGTCACCAAGTTGCCCAACATCGGTTACTACCGCAAACTCAGCGACGAAGGCATCCTCGGCCTGAATCCCACCCTCATCATCGGCGAAGACGAGGCCGGCCCCTCGCGCGTGATCAGCCGCCTGCGTAAAGCCGATGTCAGCTTGGAACTCATCCATACCGATCTGAGCGAAAAAGGCGTCATCCAGCGCATCAAAGACGTCGCCAAAGCCGTCGAACTTGAAGACAAAGGCGAAGCCTTCCTCGCATCCTTCCAACAAGACTTAAACGACGCCAAACAAGCGCCAGGCCTCGCCGAAGAAGACGAAACTCCCTCCGTCCTTGGTGTCTACGCCCGCGGAGCAGGCCTCAGCATGGTCGGCGGTAAAGAAACCGCCTTCGACGTCGTCATCAACCTCGCCGGCGCAAACAACGCCATGGGCGAACTCACCGGCTTCCAACCGCTGTCGCCCGAAGCACTCGCCACATCGAACGCCGACATCATCCTCATTCCCCACGACGGACTCGAAGCACTCGGCGGTATCGATGGCCTCCTCAATTTCCCAGGCATCAAACAAACCCCCGCCGGTAAAGAGAAGCGCATCCTCACCTATGACGATCAGCTCCTCCTCGGCCTTGGACCCCGCCTGCCGCAAATGATCACCCAACTGCGTAAAGATATCGCAGAAGCCATGGGTAAAGACCTCGCGGAGGAAACTGATACGCCGTGACCACCGCAACCGCTGAGCAGCTCGCGCACCTCCAATCCGCGCACGCACGCCGCCAACGCCTCGTCTTGGCGGCGCTCGGTGTTCTTTTGATCGCCGCCCTCATCGTCAGCCTCTCCGTCGGCGCAAGCGGTATCCCCATCGCGCACGTCGTCGATGCCCTGCTCAGTAAAATCGGCCTAGGCCAAGACCTCGCCACATCCGGCCAACAAACCGTGCTGTGGAGCATTCGCATGCCGCGCGCCATCTTTGCCGTGGTGTCAGGCGCTGGCCTCGCCATGGCCGGCGTCCTCGTCCAAGCCGTGTTCCGTAACCCACTCGCAGCGCCCGACGTCATCGGAACCACCGGCGGCGCAGCTTGCGGCGCAGCCCTCGCGCTCACGCTCCTGCCCAGCACCGCCCCCATGCTCATCCGCGTGTTCGGCGTGCCGGCAGCAGCTTTCATCGGCGGGGTCCTTGCGACCTTCCTCGTCCTTAAAGCCTCCGAAGTCGGAGGGCGTCCGTCCGCCGTCATGATGCTACTCATCGGCATCGCTATCAACGCCTTTACCGGCGCGTTGGTCGGCCTTCTCACCGCCATCAGCACCGACACTGCGCTACGCTCCATCACCTCATGGATGCTCGGTTCCATCGCTGGTTCGGACTGGATTCAAGTAGGCTTTGTTACAGGAACCACCGTGGTGGGGGGCTGGTTGCTCGCCCGCAAAACCCGCGCCCTCGATGCCCTCTCCGTCGGCGAAACCGAAGCATGGGCCTCGGGTATCGACGTCGCACACGAAAAACGCTCCGCCGTAGCGCTCGCTGCGCTCTTGAGCGCAACCGTGGTCGCCTTTGCGGGTATGATCGGCTTTATCGCGCTCGTCATCCCCCACCTCATCCGGCTCGTCCTTGGCGCATCCCATAAAGGCCTCATCCCCGCCAGCGCGCTTGCAGGTGCCAGCCTCTTCCTGATCTCAGATACCGTCGCGCGCATTATCATTGCGCCGCGTGAACTGCCCGTCGGCGTCATCACCGCCTTCTTAGGCGCACCCGTATTCATGTTCCTCCTCTACCACGGTGCCCGGAGGCGCGCGTCATGGCTCTCGTAGTCAAAAACGTCTCCATCGTGCGTGGGGGCCGCACCTTACTCGACGATATTTCTCTGACGCTTCAACGCGGCGAAGTCGTCGGGCTGCTGGGTCCCAACGGCGCTGGAAAAACGACGCTCTTGCGCGCCATCAGTGGGGAAGATCTGCCGGATCAAGGCACCATCGAATACGGCGGCGCCTGCACCCGCAACATGACCGCCAAAGAACTCGCTACGCACCGTTCCTTGGTGCCCCAATCGCAAGGTACAGCGTTCAACTACACTACGCGCGAAGTCTTAGAGCTCGGTGTTGCGCCCCAAGCCGCCGCCAAAGCCAATGCTTATATCGCGGCCATCGCAGACGAATTGGGCTTGGCACCTTTACTTGGGCGCACCGCCGCAAACCTCTCTGGCGGTGAAATGCAGCGCGTGCGCATCGGACGAGCACTCCTGCAACTCGAAACCATGAACGCGCCGTATCTGCTGCTCGATGAGCCCACCAGCGCCCAGGACCCAGGACGCGCGGCGCTGCTCGCTGAAATTTTTAAACAACGTGCTATAAGACACAATATCGGGGTGGTCGTGATCGTTCATGACCTGAACCTCGCCGCACGCCTGTGCGATCGACTACTTCTTTTAAAAGACGGAAAAATGATCACGCGCGGAACCCCGCACGAAGTGCTCACACACGACATCGTCTACGATGCGTTCGGCCCCGGCCTCCAAGTGATCCACTCCGCGGACGCTCCGCCCACCATCTTGCCGCAGCCCGAAATTACCCGCGCTGCCGCCTCCACCTATGGAGTTTGATATGAACGCACCTGCAACATCCCTCGCAGATCAGTGGAAAGCGCTACTGGCAAAGCAGCCCAAAACCCGCATCCGTGACGCCGCCGAGCAGCTGAATGTCTCGGAAGCTGAACTGCTCGCCACAGAACTCGCAAGCAAAGTCCAACCACTTGCCCCCAAGTGGAAAGATTTTATGGAAGCCATCGCAGAGGCAGGCCCCGTCATGTGCCTGACGCGTAACGACTGGGTCGTCATCGAAAAAACCGGTCCATTCGAAGAGCTCGAATTCGACGGTCCCGTCGGTGTAACGCTCGGCGAATTCATGGACTTTCGCATCTTCTGGAGCCAATGGAACGTCGGCTACTCCGTCATCACCGAAACACCGGATCGCACCCTGCGCTCCTTCCAAATCTTCGATCACTACGGAGACTCGGTGCTGAAAATCTACCTCAAAGAAGAAGACCAAATCGAAACCTTTGAGAAGATCACCGAACAATTTAAGGGCGACGCATCAAGCGCACCTGTGTTCAAGGAGAAGCCTGCGCCCACACGCCCCCAACCCGCCCCCGAAGGCTTCGACGAAGCACGTTGGCAACAAGACTGGCTCGCGCTCGAAGATACCCACGACTTCTACCCCATGCTGCGCAAGCACCGTATCGATCGTCTGACATCGCTACGACACGCGCCCGAAGGCTACGCATGGCAACTCAAAAATGATTGTCTTGAGTTCCTGCTTACCGAAGCACGTGACCGCAAACTGGATATCATGGTCTTCGTCAACAGCCGCGGCAATATCGAAATCCACACCGGACCCGTCGATAATATCAAACGCGTCGGCGAATACATGAACGTCCTCGACCCCACCTTCAACCTCCACTTCAAAGAAGCAGGAATCCACGAAGTATGGGTCGTGCGTAAACCCACCGTCGATGGCATCGTCACCGCCGTTGAGTTCTACCAAGAAGACGGCACAGATATCGCCATGTTCTTCGGCCGTCGCCAACCTGGCGACCCCGAACTAGAAGTCTGGCGCGAACTCGTCAACGATCTGCCACGCGCATAACACGAAACGCATCGAACATCACGACGCTACCGGATCGGTTGACCACTTCGTTCACCATTCGGTAGTGCTACTTTTGTGTGTCCATGTCTCACCACGTTGGTGAAATCGCCTTCTGCCATCACGTAGATGGCGTATGTCGTTTCCCATGGAGTGATCCCATGCGTATTTCCCCAGTATTCGGCATCCTCGCCTCGTGCGCTCTCCTCGTAAGCACCACCGCGTGCGAAGACGGCGTCAAACTCGCACAGCTCGCACAACGCGGCATCAAAGTAGCCAAAAGCTTGAACGAAGAAGGCGAATCCAAAGATCCTAAACTTCGTGCACTCCAAGTTGCCGCAAAAAATGCCTGCGACCACATCGTCGCCTGCGCTGAAGAACGAGAGCGGGAATCCGGAGAGATGGAAGAGCACGAAAATATCGATGACCTACAAACCCTCTGTGAAAGCAGTAAGCTGATCGTCGTGCACGCCCAACTATCAGGCAAACGATGCGTTCAAGCCCTCACCGATCAATTCAACTGCGTCGCCAATACACCTTGCGATCAACAAGACGACGACGCCGGTGCATGTAAAGAACTCATGGATACCACGGAGCAAGTCTGCTCAGAATTTTGGGACGGCCTCTCCTCCGATGACTAATCGCGCCGCTCTGCAGACCAACACCTCAACACCTACCGTCACCGACGACATTCACTGAAACACACGTGTTAACAGCTAGTTACATCCTGCAAACACACACCCTATCACCACACAACAACGCGTTCTTTCCCGCGCATCCCGCATGCTCATATCCTCGCGTATTCAAACGTTTGTCCAAAATCACGTTCCCTTCATGATGTATTTCGCCTAGAGCCAACGTCCAGTATTCATATTACGAAACTCATCCACCAACGATGTGCGTAATGTGTTGATCGACGACTCAAATGTATATCCAAATTATGGACGATCTCGTGGCGAAATACTTCCACATTCTTGTCTTATCCTCGTTCGCGTGCCTCCTTCCTGCGTGTAAGAATACCCCTGCGTCACAGTGTGGTGACCAGATTGAGGACATCCACGAAGAACCCCTCGGCAGCCTGCCCGATGCACTGACACGTATCGCCTATGGAGCAGAACCAACCTACGACCTCTCGTATCTACCCACCGAATACCGCCTGTTGGAAGGCCCAAACTGGCTGCAGATCGACGAAGAAAACGGCGCGTTATGGGGCACGCCCCAAGAAGAAGACGCCCACGCAGCACAACACGTGCGGATCGCAACGTGTAGCGACAACGATACAAGGGTGTGGTCCGGGACTTTTCGCGTAGAAATGAACGCCAAATACCGTAACCACAGCGGATATGACGCCTACGCGCACACCTATGACGGCGAATCCAGAAAGCTCCGCGATGACCTGCAGGGCGACCTCCATGCGGAAATCCAATTTGTGCAATCGCACGCCTCCGCGCCCTCAGGAAATCACATCGTAAACGAGGATGACCAAACCCAAAGCATCTATATGCCTAGTATCACCGCCCAGCGCGAGGCCCTGCTGCTGTTCTTGCCACACCAAGACGAGCCGCCAGAAACCGTGCACGTCATCCTCCGCATGCAAGATGAAGTGATCAATACACGCTTGATGCGTCACCCCAACGACCTACCCGCCGCAGATAACGCCACGCCTTGGAATGTCCATTATTCCAAGCGCGCATGGTCTACGCGCCTTCCCTACGATCTCGTGCGCGAAGGGCTCTCTCTGGAATTTGTGACCAACCAAGGAGCAAAGGACACACAACGCGGAGAACTTTCAGCCCATCACCTCGACTTTTCCCCGGCATCCCAGCTCCTCTTCCGCACACTACGACTCGGCATGCTCACACACGTCGACGAGAACACGGATCATTTCACGCTCGATGATCCCATCCTTGCCGCCACAGATTATTTTCAGACCCTGCCCGTATCCAAACTCATCATGGCGAGCTACGCCAACGCAGAACTCGACCGCGTGATGGTCAGTAGCGGCGTAATCTACGATGTACATTCCGAAGGCGCCAGCGCCACATACGGAGATGTCTATTCCGGAGATATGCGCGAAAATGTGGGTAAATCCCAAGTGAGCGCGGGCATCAACCTCGCAAATATCGGCGTTTCCAGCCACGATATGAGCCAAAGCTACCCCCACGGTTTCAAACAGATCACCAACCATCACGCATGGGGCATGTACACCGACGTTGTGAATGACGTGTCCACCCCCCAACGAGTGAAACATGGCCTCAGCGGCGGAAACGGTATCGGCACCATCATAAGTAGCCGCGGAAACGAAGCAAGCCACGAATGGGGACACGCCTACGGACTCGGACACTACCCCGGGCAAACCCTTACGGAGGATGGACGGTGGGCCGAGCACCACGCGGATAGCGGTTGGGGATTTATCCAGCATCGCAACCGTTTGCGTCACGGAATCACCGGCGTAAACGAAGGCGCGCTCAGCTATAACCAAGACGCGATGTCCGGCGGCACGGCGAGTTCCCCGCTTTCCGTGTACACCTATTATACCGGCTTTTCCGCACGCATCATCCAAGCCGATATCGCCCAATTTCCTGTACCTTCGTCGGATTCTCCCACGGGATATGTCACGTGGGACGATGAACGCGGCGCGTACACGCCGCATCACTCCGAGCTACGCGTGCCCCAAGAGATCGGCGTGCCTGTCACCACGTTGGTAGGTGGCTACGATCCAACGACGCAAAAGGCGGTGATCTACCCGGCACTCTTTGGAAATTACGGCAACACTTTTGAACCGATCGCGCCCGATTTCACCGCAGAAGACGACGTGTGCTGGCTCGATGTGCGCACCACCGACGGCCACACCGCCCAATTCGCTCTTTCGGGCGTACGCTACCAAGCCGACAACGCGAATCAATTCCACGTCAATCTTCCCGCAGAACCCGCCCCCGAACACGCCACACTTTCTTGTCGATTGTCGGGACAAGAGCACATCTTGGATGACCGTGCCCTCGAAACCACCCGCCCAGAGCTTCCGCCAGCCGCGATCGTGGGCGAAGAACACGGCAGTCAGCAACTGCAAGAGCGGGAACTCGAAGAGATCGAACACGCGCTTGAACATTTGAACGATACCGACGCTGTCGCGTTGGCTTTTGACCTCGTGCTTAAAATCGACGGGCTTCCGCTGGACGTGCTCGAAGACACCCTTAGCGGCCATGCATGGACGATCGTGCAAACGTATCTCCAGCAGCGCGAAGCCTCCGAAAATGTCGAAGCGCTTCTCAATTACGGAGAAGTGCACGCACTCGATACGGACGCGCATCAACAACGCATTCAAGCGCAGCTCGACGCTTCAGGTTTTGTCTCCGCTGACAGCTCGTTCGCACTTCCAGGCAGTCCGTTCATCGTCGACAATCGCTTTATATCGCACACGCCAACGGAAGCGGGGGTCCTCCACACCGTACCTGTCGACGAAGATTCGGACGGAGACCTGTGGGTCATGGACACGCAAGGAAAGATCCATTCGGTGGCATCGCCTTGGCTGTGCATCTCGACGAGCGGCGATCAGCTCACCCTTGAGGATTGTTCCCCGACGCGTCCTGACCAACGCTGGGAACATGTCGCCGAGACCCAGGGGTTGAAGAATCTCTCTCGTCAGCTGTGTGTGGATTTTGACCGCGCAGGCGACCGGTTGATTCTCTATCGCTGCCACGGAAACTGGAATCAGCAATGGGCCTTCGATGCGCACGCGCCCGATCTTTGGTTGGCCACGCTCTCCGCAGAACCATTGCAACAACTGCTGACGCTCTTCGATTGATCCGCGCGGTGCAGAGAGACAGCAGATTCCATGATTTCATAGCGCTTTGTACAAAGCACGCCCCGCTGTTTCCTTCGAAACGGCGGGGCGTTCGTTTGCGCGTTGTTTGTACGCCTCATCGGCCGGTTCGCGGCGCGTAGGGCGTGTTCTAGAAGAACAGACACTCTTCGCCAATGCGCTCTGTGATCGCTCCGCATTGTATATTGGCATCCTCGATCGATGCATCGCACTCGAGCGTATTGATGCATTCTGCGCTTTCGATGAGAACATCAAAACACGCGGGCGAGAACATCATCAAGAACACGGCGTCGGCTTGGTCATCCTCCATCACGTCTTCGTCGCACTCCGCGTAGCAGTCGTCGCGCTCTTCCTCATCGTCGTAACACGCGTAATCAAGGTCACAGGCGTCGCGGCAGAGCTGTTCGAGCTTATCGATATAGCTTTTGCCGTATGCGACGTAGTCTTCGGAACAGGCGTCCGAGATTTTATTGTAATGCGCATCGCAGGCATCATCGACATCATCGAGGCTGTCGCACGATTCGATGGCTTCGCGGCTTTGCGTTGCATCGCATGTTGCTGCGGCCATCAGGCCTTCGCGACAGCCCTCCGAGCTTGGGTCGAGGTAAATTTTCTTCAGTTCGCCGCAGGCATTGGTGCATTCTGCCAACGAATCGTAGTCCCGATCGAAGGTCGCATCGCATTCGCTGCGGTATTCACAATCCACCACGCAGCTATCGATGATCGCATTGCGCACATCGTCTTTGGATGCGCCGCCATTGTCGTCGTCTTTACACGAGGTTCCAACACCCGCGATCAGCAGTGCGATCATCACACCCATCAAGCGATTCATAGCTCTCTCCAGGCAAAAGTAGTTCAGACACAGGTTCAATGTGGGGTACCGTGCCACCTACCCTACGCTTCTTGGGAATTGGATTCAAGGAACGGGGAAAAACCACGTTCAAAAATCAAAAGCCCCGCCAACGGACGTTGGCGGGGCACGCGATGGTACGCCGCGTTATACGCGGTGTCTTAAGAGCGAATTAAGGGATCGGACAGGTGGAATTCGCTGCATCCAGCGTTCCCGCCCATCGCGTATACGTACGGCTCGGCTCGCTGTTTGGTACTTGCATGAACCCTTTCCCGTTCGCCTGAAGATAGGAATTATCGTAGGTTTGACCGCTACGTCGATCGGGCCCGAAGTCTGGATCAAACTCAACGATTTGCAGTCCATTTCGCAGCTTAATCGGCGGCAACGGCTGCTCCCATGTTGCTTCTTGGGGGCCTAAGTTGGCGTTTCCGCACACTGTACTAGAGCCACTACACGAGACCTCACCTTCATTATTGATCGTCAAGCATTGATCGCCTGCGGTCGGTGTGTCCGGGGTATAACTTTTGTCGGAGGAATCCCAACTACCTTCTCGAGTACAATCCGAGAAATCGATCGTATATTCATTTTGGCTTCCAGACATTGCGCCAGTCACCAAAGCCACGGTATTATTCTCTGCTCCGAGTGCTGGAGAGAAACTCTCCACATCGGTTGTGACAGTTCCAGAGAAGAATAAGACGCTAATGTTAATACTGAAATCCTGATGGAGATAATAATAGAGAATATCTGCACTTCCAGTTGGGTCCACCTCGCCATCAAGCGTTGGAAGACGTAAAACGAGCTTTCCATTCTGATTTGAGATGGCCGCATTTCCTGCGCCGCTAGCGGGTGTGTCTCGGATAAGCATTGATGCATCTAAATCATAAGAAACGGTGCATTCTCCCGCGACAGGCGCATCCTCTTCGTCGCAATTGTCTCCGATATAGCCCGCATCGCAGTCACAGGTGTAGTCGCCTGCGCCTTCGTTGGTGCAGCTACCGTGGACGCAGGGGTCTGGGTCGCAGCCGTTGGCTTCGATTTCGCAGTTGTCGCCGCTGAAGCCGGTGGGGCAGTCGCAGGTGTATTGGCCGGCGCCTTCGTCATTGCAGGTGCCGCCGTTTTGGCAGGGTGCGTCGTCACAGCCGTTGATCTCGGTCTCACAGTTATCGCCCTCAAAACCGGCGGGGCAAGCGCAAGTGTAGGTGCCAGGGCCTGTGGGGCCGCAAGCGCCACCATTTTGGCAAGGTGCATCATCGCAGGCGTCGATTTCATCCGCACAGGTTGCTCCTTCGAAACCGAAATCGCAATCACAGGTGAACTGACCTGCACCTTCATTGTTGCACGTGCCATTGAGACACGGTGCGTCATCACAACCGTTGATCTCGGTCTCGCAGTTGCCGCCTTCAAATCCGGTGGGGCAGTCGCAGGTGTAGGTGCCAGGACCTGTGCTCTGACATACACCGCTGTTTTGGCAGGGAACTGCCCCGCACGCGTCGATGGGATCGGAGCAGGTGGTGCCTTCGTAGCCAAAGTCACACTCGCAGGTGTAGGTGCCAGGGCCCGTGGTGTTGCAGGTACCGTTGTCGCAATCATCCTCACCTTTGGCGCACAGGTCGATGGGCGTACCACACGTGGTGCCCTCGTACCCTGTAGGGCAATCGCAGGTGAACTCTCCTGGGCCCGAGCCATCCACACAGGTTGCGCCGTTCTGGCAGGGGCTATCCTCGCAACCGGAGACAGGAACATCGCAGTTCGTGCCACCCCAGTTCTGGTCACATTCGCAGCTGTAGGTACCTACACCAGTGCGTGAACACGTGCCGTTTGCGCAGGGGCTGTCGTCACATGCCAGAATTTCTTCATCGCACTGCGTGCCTTCATACCATTCATCACAATCACAGAAGTAGGTGCCAGGACCGGTGGAGTCGCAGGTGCCGTTCGCGCAGGGAGACTCTTCGCACGCGTCGATCTCCGTCTCGCAGTCTTCACCAACGAAACCGAAGTCACATTCGCAGCTGTACTGACCTGCGCCTTCATTGGTGCAAACCCCATCATTTTGGCAGGGGTTTGCTTCACAGCCGTCGATCTCAGTTTGACAGAGATCGCCCTCGAAACCCGAAGGGCAAGTGCAAGATACCTCGCCTGCGCCTTCATCGTTGCAGGTTCCGCCGTTTTCACACGGGTTATCGTCACAACCGTTCACTTCTTGGTCGCAGTCGGTGCCCATCCAGCCGCTATCGCACTCACAGGCGTAGGAACCGGGGCCATCCGCACCACAGGTGCCGTTGACGCAGGGATTATCTTCGCAGGCGTCGATCGCTTCGTCACACAGATCGCCCTCCCAGCCTTGGTCACACGCGCATACGGCATTGCCATCGCCATCGTCTGAACAGGTGCCGTTTTCGCAAGGATCATTTTCGCAAGCATCTGTCTGCGTGGCTGTTTCGCAGCGATCACCCTCATAGCCTTCGTCGCATGTACAGGCGAACCCGTCCGCTGCGTTCTCATCTTCTTGGCAGGTACCATTCTCGCAAGGATTGGGATCGCAGACATCATCGATGGCGACTTCTTCGTCGCAGAGCTCACCTTCCCAACCCGCGGGGCAGTCACAAACAAAGCCTAGATCGATCGAGGTGTCCACGTCACAGGTAGCGTCATTCGCGCAGGGGTTCGGATCACAGGGATCTTCGATGGCTGTGCAGCCTTCGAGCGGGTCGCCTTCAAAATTTTCATCGCACGCACAGACATCATCGATGCACAGAGCATTTTCACCGCACGCGGGGTCACAAGTGATCGCGGTACAATCCACACCATCGCCCTCGTACCCTTCATCGCAATCACAGCCTGTACCGTCATCGGTGATCAAACAGGTGGCGTTATCGTCGCACGCGGGGTCACAAACCACGGTGCTGGGTGTACAGGTGTATCCATCGCCTTCGTAGCCCTCATTACAGGTACATGTCACCGCTGCGCCCTCGATTTCTCCTTCCTCGCAGGTAGCATTTTCGTCGCACGCATCGCATGTAGTGTCCCCGACGCAGTAGGTTTCCATGCGCGCACCGCTATCCGCCAGAATCCCCACGAATGCGCCGAGCGGGACTTCGCATTTGTACCCTGGCCGGTCGCAGTCGTCGTCGGTTTCGCAAGCTTCCAAGCAAACACCATAATTTCGGAACGACAGCAGATATTGTACTTCGCTTTCCTCCTCAGCGAGTCTCCGAATCAGCTCCTCGTATTCGTCGGCGTCGACATCAACGAGCGGCAGGAAGCACGTTCCCCCTTCGCCGCATTCATCGTCGCTTATGCAAGGCGCCACGGTGGAGCAGTAGTTGTTGGGGAAGAAGATGCGCGCCAAATCTGCGATCCCAGCCACACTCTCATTCTCGGAGTTGAGCAAGTCGGACAATGGCACCAGTTCTTCGATGATGCATTCCGGCTCCCCAGGACCCGCGCACTCCGAACTTTCGGCGCACGCTGATCCGACAGGCAGAGCATCTCCGTCCGGCGGCGTCCCATCTCGGTCGCATGTTCTGCCGTCGCCGATGTATCCAGAATTACATTGACACGTTGCGTCATCTTTTTCGTCTGTAGCCTCAACGCAATGTGCATTTTGGTGACAGAGTTCCTCAATGATATCGCATCCATCGCCCTTTTTATCCGGATTTGGATCCTTTCCCCCGCCCTTCTCGTTACAGGAGATCGAACTCAAACTGAATAGGCACAACGCAACAACACCTACCGCGCTTCGCACGCCGTATTTCCCCCACATAGCCACCTCCGTGCTGTGGATTGATAGTCGAACGCCCACCGACAGAGCTACCTTGGGCGCCATGATTCGTATCACGGCATCATTGTAAGGTTTACACTTTGTAAAAAGCAAGTGTATCCGACCCGCACGTCGATCGCTTCATAGCGTACGCATATTTTTATAAACATTTTCTCACTTGAAGCATTTTTGTAACCACTTGAATTAGCGTTAGAAATAGACATTTCTACGTGTTTTAAATCATGTGTATCGCCAGTGAGGGATCGTGAATTTGTATGGGTGGCTTGCAAGCCCTCGATCCCGCGATCCGAAATGCTGTAGGCCATTCGGACCATCGCGCGACCGAAGCGCTTCAAATATCTCGCAGCGCTGCGCGGGCGGGCATAAAGCCCGCCCCTCCAAGGCGGCCCAAAAAGCACGACGGCGCCGAATTCGGAGGCAGATGCGCAGCGCCGCCGCCCTTCCGGATGATCGCCCGATCGGAGCACAGCCGCTCCAAAATCATCGCTGGTGATTCTTCCCGCAACCCGTGGACGGGCGGGCTTTATGCCCGCCCTTGGAGCTCCGAAGCATGCGCGGTGATGATTCGGCGCGCAAAAACGACCAACGCCTCGATCGTAGGACCGAGGCGTTGGCTTAGATATTAAGCTTGACGCGGTTGCGCGTAGCGCAGAGCGGCAAGCTCATTTAAAAAATGTTGGCAGAGCAAGCGAGCACGT